>LZQP01000001.1_pt1:0-790000 | contig 1028742 bp, 1224 predicted proteins | sample 768551 | NCBI WGS metagenome assembly LZQP01 (sample SAMN05207184, study PRJNA324509) | oil field metagenome | isolation source: sample BH-FW-16 from oil reservoir | place: India: Bombay High | collected 2015-12-03
GTGTGGTTTGGAACGGGATCGCGGCGCTGGGCTGGAGACTGATTTCGTCCGCATTTCTTTGGCGGGTTGTGAATGTTGTGAGCCGCTTGTTTGAACGGGTGCAGCCCGATCTGTCCATTTTGGCCAAAAGATTGCCAGCAATTACAGGTTATTCGCGAAATGGTGGCGTGTTATGATATGGGCATTGAGATCGTCGCTGCGCCAATTGCGCGTGATGATGCGGGGCTGGCTTTGTCTTCGCGCAATGCGTATTTAAATGAAGATCAGCTGGCTATTGCGCGGCAATTGAACGTGATTTTACGTCATGTGGCTAGTGGTGGCTATGATGAAGCTGCGGCGACGCAGGCGTTATTGGCGGCTGGGTTTGATACGGTTGATTACGTGGCGCAGCGATGGGGACGGGTGCTAGGAGCTGCGTGGCTAGGAAAACCCGCTTGATTGATAACGTCGCAGTGTTAGATGAGGTGCTTTCATGAAAACTGAAACGGCTTTAGTTCGTATGACCAGTTTTGTGACTTGCGCGCTGGTGCTGGTTTTAATTGGCGTCAAGGGGAGTGCGTTTTGGGTTAGTGGATCTGTTGCGGTTTTAGCCTCTTTGATGGATAGCATTGTGGACGCGCTGGTGTCGCTGGTGCATTTTGCAGCGATTTTATATTCCACCAAACCTGCCGACGCCGAACATCGCCATGGTCATGGCAAGATTGAAGGATTATCGGCCTTGTTGCAAGCTATCGTGATGGCGGTTGTGGCTCTGTTTGTTGTTTACGAAGCCTTTCACGATCCTATGGTTAGTCGAGGTGGGGAGGCTTCATGGTTTGTCGTCGGGATGATGGTGGTCTCGTTATTAAGCTCTGTCTTTATTGTGAAAATGCAAAGCCATGCGATTGATGAAACAAACTCGCTGGTCATTGAATCTGACCGGGCGCATTATATATCCGATTTATTTCATCATATTGGCGTGATTATTTCTTTGCTGACGGTGATGTATTTTAACGTGATGTGGGTTGATACGATCTGCGCGATCTTAATTGCGGTTTGGATGTTAAGTGCATCGCGTGAAATTGGCGCCAAAGGCGTAAATATGATTTTAGATCGGGAGCTGCAGGATGAAGAACGCAAAGCCATTCTTGGCCTTATTCATGCGCACCCTGATGTGATGGGGGTGCATGATTTGCGCGCAACGCGTTCGGGGATGATGGAAAAGATCTTTTTCGATATTGAGGCCGACCCTGATATGAGCTGCCGCCAATCGCATCAAATTACGCGTGATCTGGAGGCTGAAATCTTGAAAATTTATCCGCGGGCGGAGATCATGATCCATGTTGATCCGCATGGCGAATTGGAAGATAGTCGCCATAAAGAGATCAAAGATTATCATTAATTCTTTTTATATCATATTGTTAGCCGTTTTTGGCTAAATCGATTTGCGCGTCCCATGATATTGTGGCGTTATGTTTTTGATCGCATCGCCGGCAGGCTTTTTTAATTTGTGACGCCGTTAGTTTTTCTGACGTCGACGATGTTGCAGCTCCTGAATATTTGATTTGTTTTAGGAAATCCCATGTCGATTTATAGGCTTGTTTTAGCGGTATGATGTCTTGTTCAAATCCTGTTGTTTGAACGGGCAGTATGCTGACGGGATAGCCAAAAGAGTCCAATGTTTGTGCCCATTCTTGAAACGCGGATGTCGCTGGTCGTGACGCGGCGATCATGCCGTTTTCGGATAAAAAGCGCTGCCATAGCGCGTATGTGTCGGCGATGTCGCTAAACCATTGAACGGTCATGTTGCTGATAATTAGGTCGTATTGTTTTTGCGCAGGAGCGGGGGTTAAGGACTGGCCGTCACAGAGGTTGAAAGTAACGTGTGTTGCTTGGGTTAATTTATCGCGGGCGATGTTTAGCATTGTGGGGCTAAGGTCTGTCGCCTCAATCTGGCTGTCGGGGAAATGCGTTGCCAGTAGCTGTGTCAGGTGGCCTGTGCCACAGCCGATTTCTAAAATATGCTTGGGTCTGAAATCAAATGGCAGGGCAGTGATCAAATGTTTGGCGATGGCTTGTTGGATATGCGTGTTTGCATCGTATGCTTGTGCGTAGCGACCGAAATTATTGGCAATATCGTGTGAATGAACGGGCATGACGATCAAATTATTTTAACTGTTTTGTTGGTTGATCCAAGCGGTTATTTGATCCGCGCACCATTGTGCATCGCTGAGAGGCAGCGCGTGTGATCCATTTTCTTTTGTGATGAATGTGTGACCTTCCCAATGTTTTTGCATGGTTTCTAGTGGGCAGATACGATCTTGATCTCCGGCTAGGATGAGTGTCGGGCATGGCAAGCTTTTGACCTTGTCGTAGTTATCCCAGGTCTTTAGCCATTTTAACCCTTGTTTGAGCGTTTCCACATTCCATGTTGGTTCAGCGTCATCGAGGGCACTGAGGCAATCAGCGCGCTTTAGGAAGATCTGCATTTGTAAGGCCGCATTTTTATCGAGAGCTATTTGCATCTCGCTAAGAATTTGTGGTGCGGTGAAATCGGTGAAACGGTAGAAGCTATTGATGAAGATGAATCCTTTGCGTGGAATGATATTATTTTGCAAAGCCCAATTCCCACCTAAAGAATGCGCAATCACGTAATCGTAATCTTGATTTATTGAAAGCGATGTTAGGTATGTTTGTTGGTGTCCTTGGAACCCTAAATCAATAGATGTGTTGCGATGTTGCGGCATATTGTCTATGAAAAGGTTCCAAAATGATGAAGCCATACCCCAGCCATGGATATAGGCAATTTGTTGATTTGTGCGTAGAGGAGCTTGTTGTATCATTTTGTGGCCTTTATCAAAATTGTGCTGTTGAATATAGCAAGTTTTAGAAAAAGTTTGACATTTTTTATTAGAAGATGATAAAAAACTGAAATGTTACGGAAAATATAAAGTTGAGATTCGCAATTATTGATAAAAGTGAGCGTATTTCTTTTTCCTAAAGGTAAGCCAGTAATAAAAAGAAGGTGTGTATGATGGCAACAGATCATGTGAATTCGACAACAGTGATTGATTTAGCTGCGCAAACAAATGCTAATTTAAATTTTAATGAAAAACAAATTTCTAATGTGACCTTCCTTCAGGGGGATCGCGCTGTTGTGACTTTGATGTCTGGACAGGTGGTTGTTTTAAAAAATGTTGATGCATTATCTGATCCAACTGCTCATGTTACGATGAGCGACGGATCGGCTTTTTCTGCGCAAACATTGTCTTTGAATTCGATGGTCGTCTCACAAGATTCCTCAGCATCTGAGGTTAGTCGTGAAAATCAAATGCAAATGTCTTTTGAGGAGCAAACTTTTTCAGTTGATCCTTTGGTGCCTTTGAATTTGGGTGTGGATGTGACTGATATTAAAACCGCTGAAGTCGACGGTGATTCCTTGGTTTTAGAGCTTAATAATGGTCAGGTGCTTGCGTTAGATAATTTAGCTCAGGCCTTATCACAAAACGCTGATGTTGCGGTTAATTTTGATGGTAATGTCGTAAATTTATCAAACTTTTTAGCATCGATGAATGTTGATGTTAGTGTCTTCTCGGAGACTGATTTGGCTGCGCTTGCGGAACAGTTGGCGGCTGTTGAACCGGCTGCTGGTGAGGGTGCGGGCGGTGCTCAAAATAGCGGATTTTCTTTTTTATCGGCACAAAATGTCGCTTTGAATAATGGCCCTGCTGCGCGTGGAGCGATTGCCCCGACGGCGTTGAATTATAATTTTGTCGCGGTAACGCCGGATGATGTTTTTAATGTTTCTTTTGATGCCACTGGTGAGCCGATCTTTACTGAAAATTCACAAGATCCAACAGTCACGGTCAATACGGATAATTCTGATGCTCAGGTGTTTGAGGATGGTTCTGTCTTTGTGCCGATTGAAGCACGTTTGAATGATGTCGGAGGCAGTGAATCTTTATCTTTGACTATCCAAGGCGTACCTGCTGATTGGACATTAACGGGGCAAGGTTGGTCTCGTAATGCTGATGGTTCTTATTCGTATACTGTTGCAACCGTAGGTGCAAATTATAGCGGCGGTGTGACGTTGGCGCCTGGTGCGGATAGTGATTTTGATATTAATAATTTGACGGTCACAGCAACAGCGACAGAAACGGTTAGTGGTGATGTTGCGACGGCTCAGCAAGTGATTGATGTGATTACGGATGCGGTTGCTGATACGCCTGATTTATCGGCAACGGGGAATTCTGGCGAAGAAGGCGATGTTCTCTCTATTAATTTATCGGCGGCATTGAATGATTTGGACGGATCAGAAACGCTGTCTGGGATCACAATTTCTGGTATTCCTTCGGGGTTTTCTTTGTCAGCGGGAACGCAACAGGCTAATGGTGATTGGGTGATCGATGCGGCTGATTTTGGTAGTCTTTCGATTACGCCGCCCTCTGGCTATGACGGGACTTTGAACTTGAGCGCCAGTGTAACGGCGACAGAGACTAATTTATCTGGCGCTGAGATTACATTTGCGAATAATAGCGCGACAAGCACTGTGGATTTTTCAGTGTCTTGGGATGACGCACCGGTTTTGATTGTTGGTGGTAATGGCAATGACCCAATTAATGGCGGCGGCGGTGATGATATCTTGGTCGGGGATACTGGCGGATCGACAGAAATTCAACCAACCCAAGATTACAATTTGAATATCGTTTTGGATACTACAGGCTCGCTGCAAGGGCAGTTTGCTACTGTGCAAAGTGCGATTACGAATTTGCTTAATCAGCTTGGCTCTTATAATGCGGGGACAATTAATGTAAATATTATTCCGTTTTCTCAAATAGCGCTTGCTAATAATGGCGGTGAATATTTGGATCAGCCTATTACGCCTGAAACAGGTGATGCGACCTCTGGCAGTGATTTGAATGAGCTGATTAATTTTGTTAACGGTATCAATGCATATGGAGCGACTAATTTTGAAGCGACGCTCGCTCAGGCGGCGGACATTATTGCGAATAATTCTGTGTCTAATGCATCTACATATACGTTGTTTATCTCAGACGGTGAAGCTAATACATTTACAAATTCACGGGGACAAGCGGTCTTTACGCCGTATATTACCGATAGCAATGATACGTTGAATGAATGGGACGTATTGGATCAGATTAATGGCGATACAGATGGCAGTGATGAGATCGCTGCAATCCAGGCGTTGAGTGATCGGGTGTTTTCTGTGATTATCGGAGCGAACCCGTCCGCTGAAGCTGTTGAAATTATGGAAGCGATTTCAAGTGATGGAACGCACGATAATTTAACCGATGCGAATGATTTGAATGATTATGCGAATCTATTCAATGCGGCGTCAACCATTACAGATTACGATGATATCGGCGATGATGTTATTGATGGTGGCGCTGGTGATGATTTGATCTTTGGTGATGTTCTTTATACCGATGATTTGGCCGATGCGTATGGTTTGACAACCGAAGATGGTGCTGGTTGGGCTGTTTTCCAAGCATTGGAACAGCGTGCTGATTGGGATCGTGCGGATACAATTAATTACCTGCATACACATTCTGATGCTTTGGCTCAAGAATCTGGCAGCGGTAGCGTCGCGCGTGCTGGCGGTAATGATGTCCTGAATGGTGGTGACGGTAATGATATGATCTACGGTCAGGAAGGTAATGATGTTCTTAACGGTGGCGCCGGAGATGATCTTCTTAACGGCGGTAGCGGGGCGGATACATTTGTTCTTTCCTCTGGTCACGATACGATTGCGGACTTTTCACTTTCCGATGGCGACGTTTTGGATTTGTCATCTTATTTGGGCAATTTCGACCCTGTGCAAGATGCGATCACTGATTTTGTTCGTATTTCTAATGCGGGATCGAACAGTTTGGTTTCTGTTGATGTGAATGGTGATGGTACAAACTTTGTTGCTATTGCGACGCTATCAGGTGTTGTTACAGGCGTTCAGGATGAGCAAGCTTTGTACAACAACGGAACGATCGCCGCGTAATTGGCGTTACATTATGATTGATTTTATAAGAAGGCGGGGCCGCATAGGGCTTCGCTTTTTTTATGAGTTTAGCTTAAGGGACCAAGGCATCGTCGTTGTCTCGTCGTTGACTAGCCCTAGTGGCAATGGTGTTAAGCTGTCTACGCTATTGATTTTTCGGGCGCTGACGCTTTGCGGTTCTTTGCTAAGTGTGAAGGTTTTGCTTGGCGTTGGCAGGTTGTAAAAATCACGGCCAATATCACATAAGAATGCCTTGAATATGTCTTGTTCATTTTGTGTGGATAAATCTGCACCTGCCATTTCAAAGGCCTGCGCATAAAGCTGTGGCGCGATGCCGCCCGTATAGCAGCCAGCAGCACATCCGCATGGGGTAAGCTTATTTGTATGAGGGGCGCTGTCAGTTCCGGCGAAGAATTTTGTATTATTGGCAGAGGTTACTGCGGTGCGTAAGGCTTCGCGATCTTCGTCGAATTTAACTAGCGGCAGGCAGTATAAATGGTATTTTAGCCCTTGTAATAAATGTCCGACGGTGAACATTAAATGTTGCGGCGTGACGGATGCTTTGACATGGGCTGGGGCTTGGGTAATTAGATCGACGCCGACTTTGGTTGTTAGGTGTTCACCGACAAGACGAAGAGTGGGGAATCTATCCAGCAAGACAGGCACGCGCTCTTGGTAGAAAAATTCCTCGGCGTTGGTTTTGCGATCGAAATAGACTTCACCGTTAAGGCCGTGTTCCTCGCCGTGAATGCATAGCGTGATGCCGCATTCTTCCATGGCTTGTAAGACGCCGTTATCGATGTAGTGTTGTAAAGGAGCGCCTGACTCTGCGCCTGTGGTGCCGTGCGGCGGATAATATTTGGCAGCTTTTAACAGGCCTGATTTCGCGCCCGCGATAATCATATCAGGCGTTGTGTCCTGACATAGATAAAGCGGCACGATGATGTTGTCTTGTGGTAAGTCGGATATATTCGATAACTGTCCTAGGTAGCTTTCTACGCTGCCCGCTGTGTCTGTTTCGTCTGTTTTGGAAACGCGGGTCAAGGGTGGTTTTGTATTTGGCATCGCTAAAAAGCCGTTACATCCCATGGCGATATGATCTGCGACCGTCGCGTTTAGCACGTCATCTTGACGAAAGTGAGCGTGCAGGTCGTACCAAAGAGGAAGTGTAAAGCTGGTCATGTTATGCGCCTTCTTCTGTTTTTAGCCAGTTGACTGAGCTGGCGATGAATTCGGGGTTTAGTAAATCACGGTCTGTGTGGCCATAGGTTAATTCGTCTCCGTTCAGGTCGACAATGCAGCCACCTGCAGCTTTTAGCACGGCGTGGCATGCGGCGATATCCCATTCGCATGTCGGGCCAAGGCGTGGATAGATATCGGCTTTTGCTTCGGCGATCAGGCAGGTCTTGAGCGAACTAGCGTGGCGGATGATTTTGCGGATTTTGAAATCCTCTAGCAGGTGGTCAAAACGGGACGTGTTCCCGTGTGATTTGCTTGAAACCACGGTGAGGCCATTTGTTGGCGGCTGGCGTACGCCGATTTGTTTTTCTTTGCCGGTGTCTTGGTTCCATTTGATTGCGGGGCCGTCCTTGTGGCCTGCGTATAAAATTCCTGCAGCAGGTACATAAACGACGCCAAGGATAGGGGTGTCTTTGTGTATGAGGGCGATATTGACCGTGAAGTCTTCGTCACCGGCGATGAAGGCTTTTGTGCCATCCAGCGCATCGATTAGCCAGAAATACTCAGCGCTGCTGATGTCGGGGGCTTGTCCTTCGGCGTGGTTTTCCTCGCCGATGGCTGGGATGTCTGGCGTGGTTTCGGATAGAACGCGGATGATATGTTCTTCGGCTTCTTTGTCGGCTAAGCTAACGGGAGAGCCATTATCTTTGGTTTCGATCTTTAGCTCTTTGATGCCGTCGAAATAATCGAGTGTGATCTCGCCCGCGGTAATGGCGCAACGCCGCACAATATTGCAAAGAGCAGGTAGCGCGTTGAGCAACTTTTCCGATTGTGGGTGTGGGTGAGACGACATATTTGACGACATGCTTATTGTGCGACTTCCTGCAACATGATTTCTGGCTTTTCCTGATCGGGGTGGATTTCTGGACGACCGATGGAAATGTAGTGGAAGCCACGTTTATTCATTTCTTTGAGCTTATAGATGTTGCGCAGATCAATCATGATTTTATTGTTTAATAGCTCCTCGACGCGATCTAAATCAAGGCCGCGGAATTCATTCCATTCTGTCACGATCACTAGCGCATCGGCGTTTTCAATCGCTTCATAGGAAGAGGCACACCATTCTACGTTATCTAGAACAGCTTTGGCGTTATCCATGGCGGCCGGGTCAAAGGCAGATACGCGTGCGCCAGCGTTTTGTAGCTCAGGAATGATGACAAGGCTAGGGGCTTCGCGGATGTCATCAGTACCAGGTTTGAAGGCAATACCTAAAACCGCGATTTTTTACCGTTCAAATCACCATCACAGGCGCGAATAACGTGTTGCGCCATAGAGCGCTGGCGTTCATTGTTGATCTTAACGACATTTTCAACAATTTGCTGAGGCGCGCCAAAGCTTTGCCCGATTTGTGTTAAGGCAAGTGTGTCTTTGGGGAAGCATGATCCGCCGTAGCCCGGGCCAGCGTGCAGGAATTTGCTGCCGATCCGTCCATCAAATCCCATGCCGCGGGCGACCTCTTGGACGTTGGCGCCTGTCTTTTCGCACAGATTTGCAATTTCGTTGATGAAGGTAATCTTGGTCGCTAGAAATGCGTTGGCGGCATATTTAATCGTTTCCGAGGTTTCTGGTGTGGTGATAACCATCGGTGTTTCGTTGATATAAAGCGGGCGATAGAGTTCCTTGAGGACTTTGGTAGCGCGCTCGGAATTTGTGCCGATGACAACGCGGTCGGGGCGCATGAAATCGTTAATAGCAGCGCCTTCGCGTAAGAATTCAGGGTTTGAGCAAATATCAAAATCACCATCGGGACGTGTTTCACGGACGATGCGCTCGACTTCGTGGGCTGTGCCGACGGGAACGGTTGATTTGGTAACGATGACTGTATAGCCATCCATGACCTCGGCGATTTCACGGGCGGCCTGATAAACGTAAGTCATGTCGGCGTGGCCGTCTTCGGGGCGTGGCGGCGTGCCAACCGCGATAAAGACAGCGTCTGATTGAGTGACGGCTTTTTTGAGGTCCGTCGTAAAAGATAAGCGGCCTGCTTCGACTTGCTTATGCACCAGCGTTTTTAGACCTGGCTCGTAGATAGGGATATCACCATTTTCTAAGCAATCAATTTTGCTTTTGTCTTTGTCGACGCAAATGACATCTGTTCCAAATTCGGCAAAACATGTGCCTGATACTAAACCAACGTAACCCGTTCCAACCATCGCAATACGCATAAGATATTATCCTTTTTGTCGTAACTTTTGTTCTTAAAATGTGATTTGACCATAGCCCATTTTTCAGGCGTGTAAAATGCTTTCTTGGCTATTTTTGTAATATATTCGGCCTTAGCCGTTGGATTGTGTTTGCAAATCGTTTACACTTTATGTGTTACGGTTCATATGCCCCTCGGATTTTAGGCGAGATCATCGCAAGGGGGCTTTCATTATTTTAAGCATGCAAGGATTACAAACACAATGAGCACTGAACAAAATGAAGCGCAAAAAGCAGCGTTTCCATTATTTTATAATGACCCCCGTCCACTAGATTCTCAGGCGCATCGCGCGTTGGCGCTAAAGGATGAGATCGGTTATGGCTTTACTAAGGAAATCAATGCCGTTCCTATTAACTTGATTGAGATGCCTCAGATTTGTCACCACTATCCGATTGCGTTCAGTCCGGATGCGAATGCAACGCCAGTGGCGATTGTTGGTTTGCGCGACGGTGAGAACTTGTTCGTCAATGATGATGGTTCTTGGGCTGCAGATACGTATATTCCTGCGTATATTCGCCGTTACCCGTTTATTTTCTCGGAAATGCCTGATAGCGATCAATTGACGTTGTGTATTGATTTTGTCGAAGGCACAACTGTTCAAGAGGGCGGAGAAAAGCGTTTCTTTGATGATGAAGGTAAAGCAACCGATTTAGCATCGAATGCGCTAGAGTTTTGTAAGTCTTACCATGGCGCTGCCCAGCGTACGATTGAATTTTCTAAAGAGCTTCTTAAGCATGGTTTGCTGATTGATCGTCAGGCGCAAATTACTGTCCGCGAAGATACGCGCATTAATTTTGGTGGTTTTAAAATTATTGACGAAGCTAAATTGGGATCTTTGGATGATAAGGTCTTTTTAGAGTGGCGTAAGCAAGGATTCTTGCCGTTTTTATATGCGCATCTGTTTTCTGGTTCGCAGTGGCAGCGCTTGAGCGCTGTTTTGGCGGCTAAATTAGATGCGGCCCCTAAGGGTAAAAAATAGGTTTTTGTGACCTTAATTAAAAGATTTTAAAAAGGGCGCTTTATGCGTCCTTTTTGGCGATATAGCGAGTTTGCACAGCTATTTTTGTGATTATGGAATATATCCTTGCATTTTTGTGATTCGTCATGCTATCAATGCGATACTTACGGGATTATAGAAAAGCAAAAGCAGAGGTAAATCTATGGCCAAGGTTGGCGCACAACGTGCAGCAGATATCACAGGGGTTTCTAAATCGACAATCCAGCGTGCGATGAAAAGCGGTAAATTATCTTATTCAATGGATAGCAATGGTTACCGCGTAATCGACACGTCAGAGCTTGAACGCGTTTATGGTTTGAATGTGGATATTGACGAAGCTGGCAAGCCAGCGCCACAAGCAACCACCGCGCAAGCCAGCGTCGAGCAAGAGCTTGCCAAGGCAAATACCATGATTGAAATGGAACGCATGAAGATGAAAATCTATATGCTGGAACAACAATTAGACGCTGCAAATGGTCAGATCGAGGATCTGAAAGATCAGCGTGATCAGTGGCAAAAACAAGCATCTCAAGTTCTGATTACCAGTGAATACAGCCAAAAACAGGCTGAGGAATTAAAAGAGCAAATCCGCCAGCGTGATGAACGTGTGCGCGCTGCCAAAGCCCGCCGCGAGAAAATGCGCGCTGAGAAAATGCAAAACGGCCAGCGTAAGCAAGCTGTCAAAGCTGCCAGTGAGCAGGCTAATCAGCAAGTTGCAGATCAAAATGTGCAAACAGGACCAGCAGATAGCTTTGTTGATAATACACGCAGCTACACGGATCTAACCCAAGATATGCGCGAAGCAGAAGCCATGAAAAACAAGGCGGTTTGTTTGGTTTGTTTGGGCGCGATAAGAAAACTAACGCGGCTTAGTCTGTCAATATTTTTAAAAGTCCACTTTGCTCATCGGAAGGCCGACGATCAGGCCGTCCATTTTGTCTGTGACTTTGATTTGGCATCCTAATCGGGATGACGGGCGCTCGTCAAAGGCGACTTCTAGCATGTCGATTTCTTCATCGGTTTTTTCGTTATCCTCGGCTTCGATGCGGGTTTGCCAATCGGGGTGGATGTAACAGTGGCAGGTCGCGCAGGCCAGAGATCCTCCACAGACACCATCTATGCCTTTGATATTATTCTCTAGCGCGATTTCCATCAGCGAATAATTAGGTTTGGCTTCGACGGTGATTTCTTGTCCGTCTGCTTGGATGAAAGTAATACGTGGCATTGGGTTATCGTTTTTGTCGGGCGGCGATGGTTTTCCATGCCTCTAATGTGGCGGTGATGTGGTCGTTCGTTGTTGCCCAGCCAGTTGAGATGCGGATGGCGGCTTTGGCTAGGTGCTCAGGTGTTTGCATGGCGCTGAGGACGTGGCTCATTTTCACGGTGCCTGATGAACATGCCGATCCGTTTGATACGGCGAGGCCTGCTAAATCAAAAGCCATAAGGATGCTTTCGGCCTTTGCGTTGGGCAGGCTGAATAAGGTCGTGTTTGGCAGGCGAGGAGCGTCTTGGCTATGGATAACGATTTCGGGCGTGATGGCCTTTAGCCCGTTTTCCAGTGTGTTTTGTAGGGCGCTTAGGCGTTTATATTCGCTCTCTAGCGCGTCTGGGGTGCAGCTGTCGGATAGGGCTGCGCCAAAGGCGGCTATCCCTGCGACATTTTCTGTGCCCGCGCGCAGCTTTTTCTCCTGCCCGCCGCCATGAAGCAGGACGGGGCTAATCCCGCATAGGCCAATCGCGAGCGCACCGACGCCTTGCGCGCCGCCGATTTTATGTGAGGAAACGGTTAGGGCGTCAATGCCAAGGGCTTGCATGTCGACAGGAATGCGGCCTAGGGCTTGCGTAGCGTCACAGTGAAATAGGGCGTTATGTTTATGGGCGATTGCGGCGATGTCTTTTATTGGTTGAATAACGCCGGTTTCGTTGTTAGCGAACATCACCGATACCAACGATACGCCGGGTGATTGTTTGAGTAAATCTTCCAGAGCGTCTAAATCGATAAGGCCGTTTGTATGAACGGGGATGTGGGTGATCTGTTCGTTCGGGATATCGTATAGGGATGGATGTTCGGTCGCGCTGATCAGGATGCGTTCATTCGGGTAGGTGCTGGCGGCAAAATGTAGGATGGTGTTGTTGCCTTCGGTTGCGCCGCTGTTGAAGATGATTTGCGCAGGTGGGCAGTTGATCGCGGTGCCTAAAATCTGGCGCGCATCCTCGATATATTTGCGTCCTTGTCGGCCAAAGCTGTGGACGGAGGAGGCATTAAATGGCGCATTGTGGGCTTGTAGCAGGGCCTCGCGCGCGCAGGGGCGCAGCGGTGCGGTTGCGTTATAATCCAAATAAATAGCATCGTGTGTCACGATTGCCCCCTAAAACTGTATATCCACATTTGTTATCAAGTACTTATCATTATTTTCTGGACTTTTGCAAGTCAGAGTCTTTATAAAGGCAATGAGCTTTTCGCTGGGCGTTATGAATAATCACTGGCAAACAACGCTAAGGCTTAATAAAAATGTCTGATCCGCAGGTTCGCAAAAATCTGAAGAACAATTTGATCAGTCTGTCACATCAACTAGAAAGGGACTTTATGCCTGAAGTTATCTTTAATGGCCCCGAGGGCCGTCTTGAAGGTCGTTATACTCATTCGAAGACTCCTAATGCGCCGCTTGCACTTGTACTGCACCCCAGCCCAGAACTTGGCGGCACGATGAATAACAAAATTACGTATATGATGCACCAAGCGTTTGTTAAGCGTGGCTTTTCAACATTGCGCTTTAACTTCCGCGGGGTCGGTCGTTCACAGGGCGTTTTTGACCAAGGCGAAGGTGAGCTAAGCGATGCGGCTGCGGCTTTGGATTGGATGCAGGAAATTAATGCCAGCGCGCCTTATGTTTGGATCGGAGGCTTTGCGTTTGGTGCATGGATTGGTATGCAATTATTGATGCGCCGCCCTGAAATTGAGGGCTTCGTTTCTGTGGCTCCGCCAACAAATACCAAAGATTTCACATTCCTAGCGCCATGCCCAACATCAGGTTTGGTTCTTAACGGAAGCCGTGATGACGTTGTGACATCTGAATCTATTCGTGATTTTGCTGATAAAATTCAATTGCAAAAAGGTATTCGCCTAGACTGCCGCGAAGTTGAAGGCGCTAACCACTTCTTCCACGGTTATGAAGATCAGTTGGTGGCTCATATCAATGACCACTTGGATCAAGCCGGTGCGGGTAAAAGCTTGGCAGAGACCGTAGGTTTGCTAGCAGCTGCTGAATAGTTTTTTGTAGCAAAAACCAGAATTTGAAAAGCCCACTTTGATAGTGGGCTTTTTGTTGTTTTGTGGGCTAGTTAAGCTCTGCTAAGGTTGCTTTGACGTCGTTAACGTGATTTTTGACTTTGACTTTGCGCCAGATGTGGGCGATTTTTCCGTCTTTATCGATCAGAAATGTTGAGCGCTCGATCCCCATAAATTTTTTGCCGTATAGGCTTTTTTCTTTCCATGTGCCATAGCGTTCGCAGGTGTCATTGTTTTCGTCTGAGGCTAAGGGGAAATTTAGCTTTTGTTTGGCTTTGAAGTTGTCGTGCTTTTTGACGGAACATTTTGACAGGCCGATAATGCGCGCGCCTAGGGTATTGAAATCCTGGATTGCGTCGCGGAAATTACAGCTTTCTGTGGTGCAGCCAGGGGTGCTGTCTTTGGGGTGGAAATATAAAACAACGTAATCGCCGCGCAGGTCTGATAACGTGATGGTGCCGTTACCGTCGGTTGGTAATGTGAAATCAGGGGCGGTATCGCCGATTTGTAGCTCTGTCATATTTGTATCCTTATCTGTGTCTGTATAAATGTTGGGGTGAAGTCATGAAATGTCAAGAAGATGTCTGGAAAAAACGTCAATGGATGCGTATAGTCAGCACATATCAATTTTCTTATGGCGATGAGTATTATAACAGCATATGGCTGAGGCGGCGGATATATCTGGATTTCATCAACGGGCTTTGTTTTGTCTGAAACAGGCGGGCTTGTGGCTGGGTAAAATTATGCTGGTGGTGTGTGCGGTGTTGTTGGTTTTTGCCATGACCGTTACGGGGCGCATTATTTATAAGCCCTTGGATATTGGTTTTTGCGTACAGCTTTGGAAAAAGCTTTGAGCTTTCCTGAGACAGGTATGTTTGTGTCGCTAGGGGATGTGTCTTTGCACTGGTCGCAGCAGACACATAATGTCTTTGTTCGTGTGCAAGAAGCGCGCGTTACGAATGCGACGGGCGCGCCGATTGCGGTGTTTAATGATTCCGCGATCAGCCCATCATGGCTGCATTTATTACTGGGACAATTCAAACCACGTGTGATTTTGTTGTATTCTCCGGTTTTATCGGCGCGGCGCGGCGTTGATGGTCGTTTTGATTTTGGTGTGGATATGCCGGAAATGAATGCGTCTGAACCCAAACTCAAAGTTACGCAGGATCATCAGGTTACAGCTTTAGAGCAAATGTTGACGGCGTTGGGACAGGTTGGCGAGGGTGAAGCTTCTGTCGGGACATTGTCGGCACTGCGGCAGATTGAAATTCGTGGCGCACGGCTGAATGTTAGCGATGATGTGCTGGGGTCGGAATGGGTTGTGCCGTTGGTGGATATGTTATTTACCTCGACCCCGCGTCATGGCATTCGCGCCGATTTGGATGTGTTTTTTGATATCGGTAGCCGTGATAAAAATAGCGTGGCGATGCGCATTTTGATGCCGCCGCATAGCTCAGATATTAAGGCGGCTATTCGGCTTCGGAATTTTTCTTCGGACATTTTAACCAGCCGTATCACGGCACTAAGCCAGTTTGATAATCAAGCGATAGAGCTGGACGGCGATGTGCAGGCGATGTTTTCATCCGACCTGCATTTGCGTAAAGCCAATGTTGATTTGAATTCCAAAGGTGGCGTTTTATCATTAGCGGTGTATGAGGATAATCCGCTGGCTTATCAGGATGTTCATATAAAGGCGACCTATGATGAGGATAGCGACATATTATTAAATGTTGATGATGTGTCGATGAACGTAGCGGGCGTGCCTGTGCGCGCTCAGGTGAAGGTTAAGGCGGACTCTGATAATCGTCAGCGTTATGATATCGGGGTAAAGGCTTTTGTTGACCGGTTGGTGCAGCAGAACTTTAAAACTTTATGGCCGGTTAGTTTGCACTATGTCGGGGCGTATGAGTGGTTGTCTGATAAAATATCAAATGGCACGTTTAGCGATGGGGTGTTAACGGCGGATTTAGGGTTGGACTTAACCCAGCCTGCTGCTGATCAAGTTTCTGTAGATGATCTAAGTGTGACCTTTGATTTTGATGATATGCAAATTGACTATCGTCATCCGATGCCTCCTGTGACGCAGGCTAAGGGGCATGGGCGCTTTGATTATGTGACCGAAACGGTGCGTGTGCAGGTTGATAGTGCAAAGCTTGGTGGTTTGACTTTGTCGCAAGGGGATGTGTCGCTGGCGCATATTATTGAAAGCGGACATGGGGACGCTGATATCTATATCGGTGTTTCGGGACAGTTGGCGGATGTATTTTCTGTCTTAGAATCTAAGCCGATTGCATTTGACCATGGGTATGATCTTCAGCGTATGGCGGGGAGCGCTGATTTGAAAGTGAACGTGCAATTGCCGACCCATGGGCATGTTGGTACGGATGATGTCGTGCTGGATGTGCGCGGTAAAGTGAGCGATGCGCGGGTGCCGCATATTCTGCGCGATGTTGATTTATCGGCGGCTAATGCGCGAGTGATTGTCCATGATGAGGATCTAAACGTCGTTGGCGATGGTGATTTTATGGGGCAGCGCGTGCATTTTGATTATCAGCGCTTTTTAGAAAGTGCGGATAAACCCTATCGTGAAAAAGCGCGTGTGCAGGGCATGGTTGATGCGCCGATCCGTGAGAAATTTGGCGTGGATGTATCATCATTTCTTAGCGGTATGCTCAACACAGATTTAACGTATACAGGCTATGCGGGCAATAAACAGGATGTCCGTGTTGAGGCCGGTTTAGAAAATGCGCGCGTGTTTGTGGATGCGCTGGGCTATGAAAAGCCTTTGGGTGATTCTGGGCAAGCAAGCTTATCGGTGAAGATGCATGATGGGGTGCCGCAAGATGTGTATCGGATTAATGTATCTGCCACAGATTTAGACATTCGCGGCGCGGACTTGGATTTTGATCCTAAAACAGGGGCGCTTAGTGGTGGGCGCGCCGATAACATTGTGATCGGTAAGACTGCAGGCGATGTTAGCTTTTCCGTTGATGCGAAGGATCAGTATCGCTTGGAAGCAGACTTAAAGCGACTTGATATGCGCTCGTTAGTCGGCGCTGATAAAGTCAAAGACGATCAGGATGCATCGGATTTTGATTTGATTGCCTCCGTTCGCGCGGCAGAGGCTTTAACACATGAGGGTCACACCATTAGCGGTGTTCAGATTTATATGAATCGTGATAACACGGGACGTTTCCAGCAGTTGGAATTGGATGCGTCTGTCGGGGCTGGCAGTATTTATCTGCGCTATAAGCCCGATACGGAAGGGGTTCGTAAATTCCGTTTTGAAGCTGACGATGCGGGCGCGACGTTGGCGGCGTTTGGTTTGTATCCGAATATTCGCGGCGGGAAAATTCTTGTCCATGCGGAGCCTACGCCTGAAAATGTGGCTTCAGGTAATTTGTTGGGCGTGGCGGAGATTAGCGATTTCAAAGTTGTCAAAGCACCGACTTTGGCGAAATTGTTAAGTCTGGCCTCCATCGATGGTTTTGCCCAAGGCATTAGCGAGCGCGGGATTAATTTTGCCCGTTTGGAAACACAATTTGATTGGCAATACCGCCCTGAGGGTAGTTTGCTTGTGCTTGAAAAGGGCGGATCATCAGGGTCTGCCGTGGGGATTACCTTTGACGGGCTGGTTGATCAGGCGGCTGGGACGATGGATGTTTCAGGGACGTTGGTGCCGATGTCACAGGTGAATAATGCTATTCGGGCTATTCCCTTGATTGGTGAGGTTTTACTGGTGGGTCGGGCGTTTTTGCCGTGACTTATAAGATTAAGGGCAAGACATCCGATCCTGAAATTTCGATTAATCCGTTATCAGTTCTTGCCCCCGGTATATTGCGCCGCATTATTTTTGAATGATTTTGTTGACATATCTTTGAAATATTGTTTATTGTCCGCCCGCTATAAAAATCAACAAAAAGGGTGTATACGATGGAAGATGGTGAAGTTAATAAGGTGATGCAGTCTGGAGCTTTTGTTGACTATCGGGCCAGTAATCCTGGACGAGAAGACTTTATCCCACGTCATTTGTGTGAAAATTTTTATGGGGCTGGAGCTCCACAGCAAATAGTGCCTTCTCAGCATATAGGCGTGAGACTAGATCCACAGCCTGATGATGTGGTTCAGGCAGCGGGTAGTACGTCTCCGAAAGGATTCGCATAGCTTTAGCTGTCGTGTTTTGCGACTTTGAGGGCGAAAACGGCGCTCCAGCTAATCATCATTAGACCGACAAGGGCTTCGGCGCCGGCGATGATACGCAGGTGACCGGTCGGGTATAGGTCACCAAACCCGAGTGACGTATACGACGTGGCAGAGAAATACATATAGTCATGGAACGAGGTCGCGCCATCGATCACGCCAAGTGATGCATCCTGCGACACAATCCAATAGAGCAAGCCAAATAAGATGATTTCCAGCCAGTGCAGCCATAACGCATAAGCGGTATAACGCGTAACGTGCAGTGTAGTGCGGCGGTGATGTTCTTCGACGAAGAAGCTTTTCGCGTAGCTCAGCGCAAAGGCATGCAGCGCCACAGTTCCAATTGAAAAGAAAAAGCTAAGCCACCATATCGCAAAAGAAATTAACATAGCTTTTCCTGTTTTTATCGTTTGTTATGCAAGTTTGATTAAAGCATGTTTTTTCTTGCTAGCGGAAATCTTGATGCTATCGCCATTCATATGTGTGTCATTGACGGCGCAGGCTTCATCATCGACTTTTTCGTCGTTAATGCGAACGCCGCCGCCTTTGATTAAACGGCGCGCTTCGCCTTTGGATTTGGCAAAGCCGGCTTCGATCAACAGGTCTAGCATGGCTACACCAGCGCTGAGCGCATCGGCGGAGACATTAACGGTTGGCAGGTCACCGCCAACGCCGCCTTGTTCAAAGACTTTTGTGCGGTGGCTTCGGCATCGCGTGCGGCGGCCTCGCGTGGCAGATTTTGGTGGCTTCGAAGGCTAGGATTTTCTTAGCTTCGTTGATTTCGGCACCTTCTAGTGCTTCAAGTTTGGTGATTTCATCCATTGGTAAAATCGTAAAGCGGCGCAGTAATGTGCCGACCATAACGTCATCAACGTTGCGCCAGTATTGGTAATAATCATATGCGGAAAGCATGGCTTTGTTCAGCACACGGCGCCATTAACGGTCTTGCCCATTTTTTTGCCGTCGGGCGTGGTCAGTAGCGGCGCTGTTAGTGCATAAAGCTGCGTACGGTCGGCTTTGTGACCTAAATCAACGCCGTTGATAATGTTACCCCATTGATCCGATCCACCCATTTGCAAGATCGTGCCGTAGCGGCGGTTAAGCTCTAGGAAGTCAAAGCCTTGCATCACCATGTAGTTAAATTCCAATAGGGATAGTGGGCTTTCACGGTCTAGGCGCTGTTTAACACTGTCGAAGCTAAGCATGCGGTTAACGGTGAAATAACGACCGTAATCGCGCAGGAATTCCAGATATTTTAGGCTATTCAGCCAATCATTGTTGTTGACCATAGTCGCGCCATTGTCGCTGTCATTATAGTCAAGGAATTGAGTAAAGCAGGTTTCGCGGATATTGCGCATATTGTCTTCGATGATGTCATCGGTCATTAATTTACGCTGTTCGTCTTTGAAGGACGGATCGCCGATTTTCGATGTGCCGCCGCCCATAAGCGTGATCGGCTTATGGCCAGTTTGTTGGAACCAGTACAGCATCATGATGCCTGTCAGATTGCCGACATGTAGCGATTTTGCTGTGGCGTCAAATCCGATATAGGCGCTTTGCGGGCCTTCGCATAATTTTGCGTCTAACCCCTCTAGGTCTGAGCATTGGTGGATAAAGCCGCGTTGTTCAAGTGTGTTTAAGAAATCGGATTTAAAAGTCATTGTTTTCTTCGTAATCTGTTACTATAGGTTGGTTGAAGGGATATTAATCATGGCGGATCAAAAAGTCTATAGAGCAATTGGAATGATGTCGGGAACGTCTTTGGATGGGGTGGATGTCGCGTTGATTGAAACGGATGGGCATGCGCTTGTAAAATCTGTGAAGCAGGCTTCGTATCCGTATTCCGAAGATCTACGCGCGGCTGTGCAAGCTGGATTTGGTCGCAATGCTGTTGATCCGAAAGCTGTCGATTTAATTACTCAGGCGCATTGCGCGGCGCTGGATGCGTTTGATGAGACGGCGGACATTGTTGGTTTCCATGGGCAAACTGTTTATCACGCGCCGGATGATGGTGTGACGGTTCAAATTGGTGATGCTCAGGCGCTGGCCGATCATTGCGGTGTGGACGTGATTGCTGATATGCGCCAAGCCGATGTGCGCGCTGGCGGGCAGGGGGCGCCTTTGTTGCCTTTGTATCATCGGGCACGGCTGTTAAATCAAGCCGATATGGATTTGCCTGTGGTGATTTTGAATATTGGCGGCGTTAGTAATGTAACGTGGATTGCTGGTGGTCGGGATGAAGACATTTTGGCTTTTGATTGTGGTCCAGGTAATGCGCTGCTTGACGATTTTGTGAAAGCGCGCACAGGCGCGGCCTATGATAAAGATGGCGTGCTGGCACGGTCGGGCATGGTTGACGAAGATTTGTTAGCGCGCTGGATGAGCCATCCTTATTTTGATGCAGACGCGCCGAAGTCGCTGGATCGGGATATGTGGGATGTGAGCGCGGTTGAGGATTTATCAGATGCTGATGGTGCAGCGACGCTGACGGCCTTTACGGTCGCGGCGATTGCCGAAGGGTGCGCTTTGTTCTCACAGCAGGCGGCTCGTTTTTATGTCACAGGTGGCGGTCGTCATAATGGCTATATGATGGATCAATTACGCGCCGCATTAGGCGTGCCCGTTCAGCCCGTCGAAGATTTGGGCTGGAACGGTGACGCGCTAGAGGCCGAAGGGTTTGCCTATCTAGCCGTTAGGTCACTTCTGGGGGCAGCATTGACATTGCCGCAGACGACTGGAGTCGCTCACCCACAGGCCGGCGGTATCCAGTATTCTCCGCAATCTGCGCCGCAACGGTCTCAGGCCCGTTAGCAGGCTGTGTTTCTGAGCGCTGGTTGTAATGCGCGACAATAGCGTTTTCAAACTGCTTAAAGAAGAGCTTATGCATATCGCCATCGATTTCGATATGAGGTTGCCAGCCGTAATAAAACGGATGTCGGTCAGGGTTGGCAGAGAAAATTTCAATTAAATGATCGTCAGGGCAGTATCCTTCGACTTGGAAATTATCACGGAATGCTTGTGCTTGTGGCGCGTTTAGGTTTTCTTTCGTTAGGCCATAACGGTGTGCAGAGTTAACAGAGATTTCCTGATTTGGGTCGCATAGGCTTTGAAATAAAGTCAGAAGCTGTCCGTTGGTGATGTGTATTTTATGGGCTTCACTATCCAAAGCTTTTATTTGTTCGTCAGGGTTACCTTTGACGCCGTATACTTTTTCGTAGTTCTTGTTGTGAACGCCATGTTCTACGCGTTCAATTCTGGCGCCGAAAGCTGCTGCCATATATTGCATGCCAAGGCAGACACCCACGCTGGGGAGTTGTCTTTGAAAGGCTGAGCGCGCGAGTGCGAGCGCTGAAAAATCCAGATTATAGTCGTGAGGGCCATCTTCTAGGGTTCGCTCTCTGTCCATGAAGTCAGGGTGAATGTTGGTATCCCCACCGATCAGGAAAAGTGCATCTACATCTGATAATTCTGTGCCTGTATTTATGTTGGAACGTGGTGTTATGATTTTAACGTTAAGCTTTAATCGATCGAACAGCTTTGTCCAGCGCTGTTTAAAGGGCTTTTCTGGATTGTTAATCTCGTCAGCATATCCCAAAATGGCGACTGTTGGGCGGTCTTCGAATTTATTAATATATGTACTCAGGTTTTGTGTCATTTTATTTTAGCTTTATATCTGTGTGTTTAGTTTTTGCAGATAAAAGTTAAGTATTTATTAAATTAGTCTTCTATCTGCGGACATTTTTCGGGATACACCCGTATGTGGAGCAGATAGGCGGTAAAGGATTTAAAGTCCGTTATAGCGTTTGTACCATTCGACAAAACGACCAAGCCCATCACGCAGGCTGGTACAGGGCTTAAAGCCCACGGCGTTGTTCAGGCAATCCGTGTTGGCATAGGTGGCGTAAACGTCACCGGGCTGCATGGGTTGCATGTCTTTGTTGGCTTCGATGCCAAGGGCTTCTTCCAGATAGGAAATGAAGTCCATTAATTTTTCGGGGCTATTATTGCCGATATTATAAATGCGGTATGGCGCAGCGATGTATGAGGCACAGGCGTATCCGATGACCAGTTTGGATCAGGCGTTGCTGGTGTGTCTAACAGGCGCAGCATGGCCTCGGTAATGTCGTCGATATAGGTAAAGTCCCGCATCATATCGCCGTTATTAAAGACCTGAATGGGCTGGCCTTTGATAATTTTATCGGTGAAGCTGTAATAAGCCATATCAGGGCGACCCCACGGGCCGTAGACGGTGAAAAAGCGTAGACCCGTGCATGGCAGGTTATATAAATGCGCGTAAGTATGCGCCATTAATTCGTTGGCTTTTTTAGTCGCGGCGTACAAGCTGACGGGGTGATCGACGCTTTGTTCTTCGGCAAAGGGGATGACGGTATTCGCGCCGTAGACGGAGCTGCTGGAGGCAAAAATTAAATGCTCAACATTATTCTGGCGGCAGCCCTCAAGGATATTGGTGAAGCCAACCAGATTGCTGTCAGTATAGACATGCGGGTTTTTGATCGAATAGCGTACGCCAGCTTGAGCGGCTAAATTTACAACCACATTGGGCTTAACACGCTTGAAGTAATTTTCCATGCCCTCACGGTTGGCTAGATCAAGCTCATCAAAGGTGAAGTTTTTGAGCGAGGATAATTCATGCAGGCGGGCATGTTTCAGCGTTATATCGTAATAGTCGTTTAGATTGTCCATGCCATAGACAGTGTATCCAGCTGCGCATAGGCGCTGAACAAAATGAAAACCGATGAAGCCTGCGGCTCCTGTCACTAAAATTGTCTTATTTGTCATGGTTCATAGCATAGTGTACTAATTCGCGGCGCGTTTCAAGCGGTCATTTATGGCAAGTCCAACGCCTGTGGCGGGGATATTCATGACGGCGATTTGTTTGTGATTGTATGTGTCCAGATCATGCAGCATGGTAAACAGATTTGCGGCGGCCTCGTACAAGTCGCCATCTTTGCTAAGGTTGCGGATCATGGTGTCGGGTAGATCATTGGCATGTATGCCGGATTTGGTCGCCATGAATTGGACAGATCCAAAAGCCAGTAAAGCTTCCCCGTCTTGCAAGTCGATTGCGTTCAGACGTATGGGCGTGTTGGGCGCATAATGCTTTAGCAACTGCCCGGGGGATTTTATATCGCTGCTTTCGCTTGAATAGGTAACCTCCGTCCCCAGAGTTTCGCTGATATCTTCGGCTGTGATCGCGCCGGGGCGCAGGATGATGGTGTCGGGTGTGGACAGGTCAACAACGGTCGATTCTAATCCGACGGTTGATGGTTTGGCGGCAAAGATTAAATCGACGCTATCGCCTAAACTGCGGGCGACATGCTGCGCGCTGGTCGGGCTGAGACTGCCTGATTTATTGGCGCTAGGCGCGGCAAGCGGCGTGCTGCGGCTTGATAAGGTCAAGAGCAACTTTGTGAGACGGTATTCGCACCGCCAGTGTCGGTAAGTCCGCCGTCACGATTGGCGCGATCGAGGATGTATCCTTGCGCGGTAAAATCATCGTTAACGGCCCTGGCCAGAATTTGGTCGCCAAAGCCTTAGCGCGTTCATCCATATCGGCGTGTTGTTGGATGTCTTTGATCGATGCGAAATGTGATATCAGTGGGTTGAAGCTAGGGCGGCCCTTGGCAGCATAAATTTTCGCAACCGCTTGTCCGTTTGTCGCATCCGCCGCCAGCCCATACACAGTTTCTGTCGGCATACCAACCAGCCCGCCGTTTTGGATGATTGCGGCGGCTTGGTTTAATGCGTCAGGTGTTGGGGCGATAATCTTTACCATGGTTTGTATATAGCGGGAATTGGCAGACGGGTCTATAGGTTATCCAGAGTCTTTCTATTATGAAATTCGCTATACGATTGTGTTCTTTTTGGGTTTTGCTATCATCGCGCTATGGTTCAAAAGACGGCGTTTATTACTGGCATCTTGGGACAAGATGGGGCGTATCTTGCGCGTTACTTGCTGCAGCAGGACTATTGCGTGCATGGTTTGATGCGCTGGGATAGCTATGTTGATGCGTCTGCGCCGTATGAGCGTTTTGCAGCGCTGGGGATTGATCCCGATCAGGTGCGCTTGCATACGGGCGATGTGTTAGATCCACATGGGATGCAGGCTTTGTTGCAGCATATTCAGCCTGATGAGATTTATAATTTGGCGGCGATTAGTCATGTGGCGGAAAGTTTTAGCTCTCCGTCTGTGGTGATGGATATTATTACCAAAGGGACTTTGAATGTGTTGGAGGCTATGCGCGCGGCATGCCCATCGGCACGATTTTATCAGGCGTCAAGTTCTGAAATTTTTGGGGCGGCGCCTGCTCCGCAAAATGAGAGTACTGCGATGTTGCCTTGCAGTCCCTATGGCGTGGCGAAATTATCGGCTTATCATTTGGTGCGTGTGTATCGGCAAAGTTACGGTCTGTTTGCGGCAAACGGGATTTTGTTTAACCATGAAAGCCCTATGCGCGCTCATGATTTTGTGACGCAGAAAATTGCTTTGGGCGTGCGTGCGATTACTGCGGGACAGCAAGCTATTTTGACACTGGGCAATTTGGATGCGCTGCGTGATTGGGGGCATGCGGATGATTATGTGCGCGGGATGCATTTAATGTTGGCGGCTGATCGGGCGGATGATTTTGTTCTGTCGACGGGGCAGTCACTGCGTGTGCGTGATTTTGTTATGCGGGCGTTCGCGTGTGCAGGGATGCCGATTACGTGGACGGGGTCTGGGTTAAATGAAAAAGGCATTGATAGCCATGGCATTGTTCGCGTGAATGTATCGGAAGATTTTTATCGCCCGCTAGAGGTTAATCATCTGCAAGGCGACGCAGCTAAGGCACGTCGTGTTTTGGGATGGCGGCCTGCCTATGATTGTGATGCATTGGTACGCGATATGGTGCTGGGTGATCTGTATGATTTGCCGTTGAAACGGGTGTCATAACTATTATGGCTGATGCGATTTTTGACCTATCAGGAAAACGAATTTTTGTTGCAGGCCATAATGGTTTGGTTGGGTCAGCGTTGGTGCGTGCGTTGCGGGCGCGTGGTGATGTCGAGATTTTAACGGCGTCTCGGCAAAATTTAGATTTGCGGGATCAGCGTGCCGTCCAAGCGTGGTTTGATAAAAACCGTCCTGATGTTGTGATTTTAGCGGCGGCTCGGGTTGGGGGGATCGGTGCGAACATGACGTATCCGGCTGACTTTATTTACGATAATATGATGATCGAGGCCAATGTGATCCATGCGGCTTATCAGATGAATGTGCAGAAGTTAGTATTTTTAGGGTCGTCTTGTATTTATCCGAAAGAAGCCCCTCAGCCTATTGTTGAAGAGTCATTAATGACGGGCGCTTTGGAGCCGACCAATGCGCCGTATGCGATGGCGAAGATTGCGGGCATTACCTTGTGTCAGGCCTATCGGGCGCAATATGGATGCGATTTTATCAGTGTGATGCCGTGTAATTTATATGGGGTGGGGGATCGGTTTGATGTTAAGGATTCTCATGTTATTCCCGCTTTGATGATGCGGGCGCATGAAGCGAAAGTACAGGGGGCGTCGAGCTTATCTATTTGGGGGAGCGGTCAGCCGCGGCGTGAATTTTTATATGTTGATGATGCGGCGCGTGGCATTTTAATGGCGCTGGAATATTATAGTGATGCATCGCCTGTTAATATTGGCGCTGGGATGGATATGAGTATAGCCGATTTGGCGCGTGGCATTTGTGATGTGGTTGGATATCGTGGTGAGCTGATTTTTGATCGCAGCCAGCCTGATGGTGTGTTATCGAAATTGATGGATGTATCGCGGATGAATGCTTTGGGGTTGCGGCCTGTTATTGATCTGGAAGATGGCTTGCGTATGGCCTATGATTGGTATGTGAAGACTTTGCCAGCGGAGCGCATTTATGGATCTTGAGCATATTGTCCCTGTTATTTTAGCCGGAGGGGAGGGACGTCGTTTGCGTCCTTTTACCAATCCGCGCAAGCCTAAACCGTTTGTTAAGCTAAGCGGTGATTATAATTTATTACAAGAAACATTGATCCGTTGCGCGGGGATGGCGCCGCCGGTGATTGTCTGTCAGACTCCGTTTTTGCCCTTTGTTCGGCGCTCGGTCGAACGGTTGACTGCGGATTACGGCATTACGGTTCGTGCTATTGTGACGGAACCTTATGTGCGTTCAACAGCGCCTGCGATTGCTTCGGCTGTGATGGCTATGGCACCGCATATGACTTTTGCGGTGTTTCCTTCGGATCATGTTATTGGGCGTGATGGGCCTTTGTTTTATGGCTTGGAAAAAGCGGGGCGGCACGTGCTGAAGCATGGTGGTATGGTCTCGGTCGGGGTGAAGCCGCGTTATGCCTCGCGTCGATTTGGGTATATGCATCAGGGTGATCCGGTCGAGGACGGTGGCATTATTTATCACAGTGATCGCTTTATCGAAAAACCGCTAAAGGGTGAGGCTTCATCCCTCATTAAATCCAAGAAGTTTTTGTGGAATACAGGCATTTTTGTGGCGCGCGTAGCGGATTATTTACATGAATTTAACAACATCGATACGTGGTATATGGAATGTGTCAAAGACTCGTTCGAGCAAGGCTTGCACTATGAGAATATCTATGAGCTTAACCGCGAATTTTATCATGAGCTACCGATTATGTCGGTCGATAATGCGATTTTAGAGCGCATATCCAATCGCTATGTCGTGCCGTTTGATGGGTATTGGAATGATGTTGGGACGTTGTCGACATTTTTACGCCTGCGCCTGTTGCGGCTTTGTGGTATATTACGGGTATGACTGATAAAAATTCTGTGCTTTTGCAATCCACGAACCATTTGCTAATGGTGGAACCCGCCACTTTTTATGCGAACCCTGAAACCATGACAACCAATGCGTATCAGGTCGAAGATAACGAGCCTCGCGATGTGATCTATAGCCGCGCTTTGCAAGAATTTCGTGACTTTCGTAATGCTTTGTTGGCGGCGGGCGTATTTGTGACAACGGTGCGCGGTTTTGAAAATTGCCCTGATATGGTGTTTCCTAATTGTATGTCCACGCATGCGGGCGGGCAGATGTATTTATATCCGATGTATAACGAAAATCGCCGCGCCGAGCATTCGGATGAAATCGTGCAATTGCTAAAGAAAACCTATCCCGATCTGCGGGATTGGCGGCATTATGTCGATCAAGATTTATATCTAGAAAGCACGGCTAGCATCTGCCGCGATCGTGTAAATAAGGTTGGATATTCCGGTTTGTCGGCGCGCACGACGCGGCCTTTGGTTGAAAAGTGGCTGGATGAAAAAGGCTATGAAGCTGTGATTTTTAATACGCGCTCTCATGCGGGGATACCCGTTTATCATACGGATTGTGTGATGTGGATAGGCTCAACGCTGGCGGGGGTATGTGCGCCAGCTATTGTTGAGGAAGATCGTGCGCGCGTACTTGGTAAGCTATCATCAACGCATGCGGTGCTGGAGCTGTCGATGGAGCAATTAGCAGCCTTTTGCGGGAACGCACTTGAGGTTCGCGGCCATGATGGTAGACGTTTTTTGGCGATGTCATCGCAGGCCTATCATGCTTTTTCTGCCGACCAAATTGCTTTAATCGAAGCACATTTTGATGGTGGTATTATTCATAGCAATTTGTCGACGCTGGAAAAATACGGCGGTGGCTCCGCCCGATGTTGCATGATGGAATTATTTTAAGTTTTATTGCGGCTTTTTATTTGACATATTTCCTTATCTCTTGCTATTAAAGCGCTTTATTATATGTAAATAGGGTGTTTTAAATGCAAGGATTCGCTAACAGGGTCAAAGAATGGATACCAATTGACCCTCCTACTTTCATTCCTGTACAGGCGGCCGCACTTCTTCTTAATGGCGCAAAAGAATTTTCCGTGGCGGCTGCAGAAAAAGAGGATTTGATACATTTTGTTGGCGAAGAGTTGAAAGCACTTCTTCCGTATATGTATTGCTATCAGTCTTATCGACAAACACGTCAACCTTTCACTAATAATGCCTTTCATAAGCTCGTAAAAAAACCGGATATCCCAAGGAGTTTTTTTGGGATGGTGAAGACATGAACGAAGAGCTTGGAGGTAAATTTTTGGATGAGCTTTTTGATAATGATACAAAAGCTATTCGAGCGTTTATGACCAGAGTGGAGACAATATCACGTGGGAAGTCTTCGTCTTTATCTGATGTCGTGGATTTATTAAATTCTTTGCGGTGGAATACAAAGTTGCCGAAGATGATAACTGAACAGGCGGGCGGAGCCTTTGACGTGCTTAATGGCTGCTTGAATGAAATCGGACATCCTGCGGCGATTACACAACAAGATATCTTTGCGCCTAAAAAAGGGCCAGATAATGTTTATGATCTGTATGTTGTGACGTGGCATCTTGTGATTGTTACGTTATTAAACTATGGGAAGGATTTTGATGCGACTCCTCCTTGGTTTATGCCTCTTGCTAGAATTGCCGAGCAATTGAAAAATGAGATGAATGATATTTCTGAAACAGAATTAGATGCATTCGTTAACAGAGATATGCATGTCATGGATGAGGTTTGGAAAACCCATGGCCTGACGGTTGAAGAAGTTGCTGGGTGGGTTGGGCGATTTATGCTTAATGGGCATCATAGAATGCAGCCTAATACATTTTGGCACATTCATTTTCACCTTAATGATTTCCTCAAAGCTATTAGCGATAACATGGTGGAAAAACAAGGTTATTCTTTGGATACGAAGAGGGGGCAAGAGCAGGCTGAAGAATGCTATAGTGATTTAAAACATGTGATCTTGCAGTATGAGTTACCAGACATTGAAGAGCTCATTGATCAGTGTCATCAAGGCATAGCGAAGCAAAGTCCTGGAAGAAAAGGCAAAAAATTATCTGATGAATTTGATCGGGTAAGAGGGGCTCTGCCTGCATCTATGTATGAAACGATTGTTTACTATAGTAAAGAACCTATGGAGTTAAAACGTAGCCGGGATAGAGATTTTAAAAAGCCTTGGGTTGATGGCGGCGATCACCGCACATCCCGAAATGCCTTTATTAGAAAAGCGGCTACGGTTGATGCGGATATTTTGCGTAAGCATGGCATGCAAGAGAGTGAAATTGAGTATATGCAAAACACAGGTAAGATCGCTTATAATGCTAACGGCGAGCAGTATCCTCTGACTGTTGAGCATGTTAATGACCGGGAATATGGTGGGACAAACACTGTAGATAATATGATTTTATTGCATGGTGATATTAATAAAATGATCGATCGGTTAAAAAAGATACAGTTAGCATCGTGGCCTAAAGGTCAAAAAGAGGGGTGGATGTATACTTGGAAGCCTATAGAAAATGAGGATGGTTCTTTGCCTTTGGTCTTGGACGAACCAATAGTGTGATAACGTCCAAGGTCAGAAGGCAAAGTAAGTTTTAAAAGAAAAGGGGCTGTGAGGCCCCTTTGTTGTATTGATTATGGGCCTGCTGGCTCAGGTGGTTGTTGTGTTGGTGCGGGGTGGTCATCGTCATCATGCATAAGCCCTTCACGGCGTAGAAGGGCTGCAGGGTCAGCGTCGCGACCGCGGAAATTCTGGTACAGACTTTGTGGGTCTACGGTACCGCCTTTGGATAGAACTTCCTCTTTGTAACGCTGGGCTGTGGCTTGATCGTATAAGCCATTTTCAAGGAAGGCTTCGAAGGCATCCGCGTCCAAAGCTTCGGCCCACTTGTAACCATAGTAACCTGCGGAATAGCCGCCAGCGAAAATATGTCCGAAACTGGTTGATATGGGGCCGGCCTGTGCCTTGAATAGACGGAAATCTTTTAGTGTTTCCTTTTCGAACGCTGCGACATCATCGATAGTGCTAGGATCGGTTGTATGCCATGCCATATCAAGAGTGCCTAAAGATATTTGACGTAGCCCAATCATGCCAGCTTGGAAGTTTTGAGCCGCTTGGATTTTTTCAATAAGCTCTGCGGGGATCGTTTCACCCGTTTGGTAATGTTTGGCGAAGCTATCCAGAGTTTCTTTCTGAGAACACCAATTTTCCTGAAGCTGTGATGGTAGCTCAACAAAGTCTCTTTTCACAGAGGTTCCCGCCAAAGATGGGTATGTAACATCAGATAGTAATCCATGCACAGCATGCCCCATTTCATGGAATAATGTTGTGACCTCGTTCATGGTCAATAGGGATGGGGTATTGTCAGTGGGTTTTGTGAAATTACAAACGATTGAAATAACAGGGCGTTCTAATGCGTTGTCATAGAGGCCTTGGCTGCGATATTCAGTCATCCAGGCACCGCTTTTTTACCCTTTCGTGGATGGAAATCTGTCATTAAGGAGCCGACAAAGCTGGTGTCCGATGTATTGAAAACGTTAAATGTTTTTACGTCTTTGTGGTATTTGGGGTAGCTATTGTCCTCTTCGAAGCGAATGCCAAATAGCTTTTCAAAATGTCCGAAAGCACCGCTTAGAACATTATCCAGTTCCAGATATGGGCGAAGGTCCTCGTCCGAGACGTCGAAGAGTTCTTTTTGCAGTTTTTCTGAGTAGTAGGCCGTGTCCCAAGGTTGTAAATCATCATGACCTAAGTTGCTGGCGAAAGCTTTTAGTTCATCCAGTTCTTCGGTAGCGGCTTGTTTATAAACGTCCGCTAATTCATCTAAGAATGAAAAACGGTTTTTGGGGTTTTGGCCATACGGTTTTCCAGGATTAATTCCGCCGTATTATTGTAGCCAAGGATTTGTGCTTTTTCATTTTTTAATGCCAGGCTTTTTTTAATGATTTCGCAATTGTCAAATTGATCACCATAGGCGCGATTGGTAAAAGCTTGCCACATTTTTTCACGCAAATTACGGTTGTCGGCGTACGTCATAAACGGGATGTAGCTTGGGTAATCAAGCGTAAATATCCAGCCGTCTTTTCCATTTTCTTTGGCCGTTTCAGCGGCCGCGGCAATAACGCCATCAGGAAGGCCAGCTAAGTCGGGTTCATCGGTGATGTGGAGTTCAAAGCTTTCTGATGATTTTACGGTATTTTCGCCAAATTCTGTTCCTAATGTAGATAGCTCTTGTGAAATTTCACGCACACGTTGTTTTTGTTCATCATTTAATAACGCTCCTGATTTCACGAAGCCTTTATATGTTTGATCTAATAAGGTTTGCTGTTCTTGGGTTAGATTAGGTAAGCCGCCTTGTTCAAAGGCATCTTGAACGTCTTTGACGCGTTGAAATAGAGTGTCATCCAGAAAGATATCGCTGTAGTAATTAGATAAAATAGGCGCAGTGTTTTTTGAAATGTTCGCGTAGTCATCGCCGCCGACTGCTACCTCTAAATTTCCAAGCATTAATTTGATTAAGCCTAATTTTTCATCTGCGAATTCTAAGGCTTCGATTGTGTTTTCAAAGGTTGCTGGATCGGGGTTGTTTTTGATGGCTTCTATATTAAGTTTGCCTTCTTGAATTGCGGCTACAATAGCGGGCTCAAAATCCGAAATGTTGATTTGGTCGAATTCGGGGGCAAAATTGGGCGCTGTGGATTTTCTTAGAAGTGGATTTTGAGTACTCATGATCGCGAATCGTTCCTGTTCAAGTTTGAGTTTTTGATTGCGTATATGGGTAGTGAGTTATGATAAATGAGTCAATGGTTTTATTTTTTAATTTCTTTTTTGGATTTATTTTGTAATTTTATTGTAATTTTATGCATAAAAAGGGCGTTAAAGCCCTTTTGTGCGTTGGTTTATTATTATGCGGCTTTGTTTGGGAGCAAACCTTCGCGTCGCAATAGTGAATCGGGGTCTGCGTCTCGTCCTCGGAAGTTTTGATACAGGATTTCTGGATCTTGGCTGCCGCCTTTGGTGAGGATAGATTCTTTGTATGCGTTGGCAGTGGCAGCGTCATAAAGACCATTTTCTTTGAAGGCTTCGAACGCGTCGGCGTCCAGAACTTCGGCCCATTTGTAACTGTAATAGCCTGCGGAATAGCCTCCGGCAAAGATGTGGTTAAAGCTGGATGATGTTGGTCCGCCCAAGCGTGGGAATAGCAAGGCGTCTTTGATAGCATCATCTTCGAATGCGGCGGGGTCGGTAATCGTGGTCGGGTCCGCTGTGTGCCATGCCATGTCTAGCAGGCCTAGGCTGATTTGACGCAAGCCAAACATGCCGCCCATAAAGTTTTTCGATTCATTAAGGCGATCGATTAAGTCTTGTGGGATTTTTTCTCCTGTTTCGTAGTGTTGCGCTAGCATGTCGAGTGTTTCTTTTTCAAAGCACCAGTTTTCCTGAAGCTGTGATGGAAGCTCAACAAAGTCCCATTTGACGGATGTGCCTGATAAGGATTGATAGGTCACATTGGATAGCAAGCCGTGAACCGCGTGGCCCATTTCGTGGAATAGCGTTGTGACCTCGCCATGGGATAGTAGCGATGGACGGTCGGCTGTTGGTTTGGTGAAGTTACAAACAATGGCGATGATAGGGCGTTCAATCTTGCCGTCATATAGGCCTTGATTACGGTAGCTGGTTTTCCAGGCGCCGGGTTTTTGCCTGTGCGCGGGTGGAAATCGCCGTATAGGGTGCCGACGAAGCTATCATCGTTGGTGTTGTAAACGTCAAAGGCTTTGACGTCTTTGTGCCAGACGGGGTAGGTTGCGTTTTCTTTGAATCTGATGCCGAATAGTTTTTCGAAATGTTTGAAGCATCCGTTTAGCACGTTGTCGAGCTGTAGGTATGGGCGGAAATCTTCGGATGAGATATTGAATAATTTTTGTCTCATTTTTTCTGAATAGTAGCCGCTATCCCATGGTTTCAGGTCATCAATCCCATCTAGGTCTTTTGCAAAGTCTTTTAGCGTTTGTAGCTCTTTTTCGGCTTCGGGCTTGTAAGCGCTTTTTAGTTTATTTAGGAATTCCATGACATTATCAGCTGATTTTGCCATGCGCTCTTCCAGTACGAATTCGGCGTGGTTTTCGTGGCCTAGTAGCTTGGCGCGTTCGTTTTTCAAATTAACGATTTTCAGAATGTTTTCACAGTTATCGAATTCATCATTGTAGGCGCGGTTGGAAAAAGCTCTCCAGACTTGTTCGCGTAGTTCGCGGTTGTCGGCAAATTGTAGGAACGGGCCAAAGCTTGGATAATCTAATGTGAAAACCCAGCCGTCTTTGTCACGTTCTTGGGCGGCAAGCTTAGCAGCGTCAATCGCGCTGTCGGGTAATCCGGCAAGGTCGTTTTTATCAGTGATGTGAAGCTCGAAGCTTTCGGCTGATTTGCTGACATTTTGCATGAAGGCGGGGCTAAGCGTTGAAAGCTGTTGAGAGATTTCGCGCAAGCGGCCTTTTTCATTTTCGTTTAATAATGCCCCGCTACGAACGAAGCCTTTATAGGTGTCGGTCAGTAGCATATCTTGTTCGGGGGTCAGGTCTAAATCATCTTTTTGGTCGTAGACTTTTTTAACGCGCGCGAACAGGTCGGCATCTAAATTGACGTCGCTGGAAAAGCTAGCCGTCATCGGGCCGATGGTTTCTGTTAGGGCGTGTAAGTCATCGCCGCCAACGGCAGAGAGTTGATTATAGTAAACACTAGATACAGATGACAGTTGTTCACTTGCGGTTTCTAATTTTTCAATTGTATTTTCAAAATTAGCATCTGTTTTATCGTTTTTTATGGCATCGATATTGGCGCGTGCCTCTGTAATGGCGCTTTCGAACGCAGGCAAGTAATGATCAATTTTTATCGTATCAAATGCAGGTGCAAAATTCGGAGCTGAGGATTTTTTAATAGTGGATTGTTAAGAGTCATGCTTGTCTGTATTCTTTGCTGTATGGTTATAAGGTCTGATTACTATGATGATGTTTACTTTAGCGCGCAAGACGGGCTAGATGAAACTCGTTACGTTTTTTTAGATGGTAACAATTTACAATCTAGGTGGCAATCCGGTGAATTCAATGGCGACGAATTTGTTATCGCGGAAACGGGATTTGGCACGGGGCTAAATTTTTTGGCAAGCTGGCATTTGTTTCGTCGCGTTGCTGCGTCAGATAAAAAATTGCACTTTATTTCCGTTGAAAAACACCCCTTGGAAAAAGCCAAAATTGCGGAGGCCTTATCTGTTTGGCACGATCAAATTGGTGATGAGATGGACGCTTATTTAGCGGCGTATCCGGATGATATAACGCAAGATTTTGATGTGTTTTTTGATGATAAAAGAGTGCATTTGACGGTTCTTATGGGCGACGCGGTGTGTCGTTATAAGGAGCAAAATTTTCAGGCAGATGCCTGGTTTTTGATGGTTTTAAGCCCTCGGCTAATCCGGATATGTGGTCTCAGGATCTTTTTGCCGAAACGGTTAGGCTTGCAAATGAACATGGCAGTTTTTCAAGCTTTACAGCGGCTGGTTTTGTTCGTCGTGGCCTTGTTGAAGCTGGATTTGATGTGCGGAAAAAACAGGGTTTTGGTCGTAAGCGTGAAATGATTGTGGGGACTAAACGATGAAGGTTGGTATTGTTGGTGCCGGATTAGCGGGGCTTTCTGCTGCTTATTTTTTAAAACAAAGCAGCGTGTCTAGTATCGTGTTTGACTGTGCGCCGGACATTGCATCGAATGCATCAGGGAATGAGCTTGGTTTGTATAACCCGCGTTTTTTAGCTGAGTATAATTTCCAAGCGCAATTTTATGCGCGTGCTTTTGAGTGTGCGCTTGAGCTTTTTGAGGGGTTTGGTGATGGTATTACGCATCATGAATGTGGCGCTTTGCATTTGATGAATACGGAGCAAAAACAAAAACGTTACCCTAAAATGCTTCAGGCTTGGCCGTGGGATGATACGATGATACGTATTGTTTCTGCGGATCTGGCATCTGATATTGCTGGTGTAAACATTGAAGCTGATGCTTTGTATCTTCCGCGTTCGGGGATGGTGTCGCCGAAAAAATTATGTGAGGCCTATGCCGAACGATCAGAATGTGAATTACGTTTGGGTCAAAAAATTGAAAATTTAAGTGCGCTTTATGACGAGGTCGACATCGTGATTATTGCCTCGGGGCAGGCTTCTTCCTCTTTCGAGGAGACATCATTTTTACCAATTAAACCAATCCGCGGTCAGGTGACAAAAATTGAAACGCAATCGCCGATTTCAGGTTTGAAATCAATTTTGTGTTATGGCGGATATTCAACCGTAGGCTTTAACGGTATTCATATTGTTGGATCGAGTTTTGATCGTGGCGTTGATGATAATTACGTATCAAAAAACGATGATGAACAAAATTTGGAGAAGCTTTTTTCGGCGATCCCATCGGTTCAATCGGATTATAAGATTGTTGGATCGCGGGCATCAGTTCGTGCTGCGGCGCCGGATCATTTTCCGGTTATTGGGCGGCTTAATGATCGTCTTTATATGTCGGCGGCACATGGGTCGCATGGTTTGATTTCTTCCTTGATGGGGGCGCGTATTTTGACAGCGATGATAACGGGTGGAGAGATACCAGTTGAGGCCGGTGTGATTGAGGCTCTTTCGCCGCGTCGTTTTTCATGCTAAAAGCGCCTTGTTATGAACGATGCTATATTACTTTTTGGTTTGTGCTTTGGTTTTGTAGCGGTTTTGATGCCGCTGGCAGCGCGCGTTGCTGTTGCTTTGGGATTCGTTGATGCCCCAGGTGGGCGTAAAACCCATGATGTCGCGGTGCCGCCAATTGGGGGCTTGTTGATTATTCCTGTATTTTTGGTCGCGCATTATTTGACGCAAATGGATTGGGCGCGGGATTGGCCTTTATATAGTGGTGTGCTGGCGCTGTTGATTGTTGGGGCTATTGATGACCGCTTTCAGATTGCGGCTTGGCCTAAATTTGCGGTGCAGATTGCGGTGTCGGTTTTGGTTGTTGTTTATGGCGTATGCCGCATTGATAATTTGGGTGATATGTTCGGCTATGGTGATCTGCAGTTAGGATTTATGGCGGTGCCATTTTCAATTGCGGCGGTGGCATTGCTTGTGAATGCGATTAATTTGATGGATGGCGTTGATGGTCTGGCGGGCGGGCAAGTTTTTGTCATTTTGGTTGGGATGGTCTTGGTTGGGGGCTTGTCCGATCAGATGGGTTTTGTGATGCAGATTTTGCCTTTGTCAGGGGCGCTGCTAGGGTTTTTGGTGCATAACATGCGTAGCCCTGTTTGTGCACGGGCACGGGTCTTTTTAGGGGATGCAGGGACGTTATCATTAGGTCTGTGTGTGGCATGGTTTGTCATTAGCGCTGCGAATAATCCGTTAGTGCAGATTGAGGCTATTAATGTCGCGTGGTTTTTAGCGTTACCGATTATGGATGAATGTGCGCAGTTTTATCGTCGCGTGCGCGAGGGGCGTCACCCGTTTTCTCCTGATCGTGGGCATTTTCATCATTATGTTTTAGATGCAGGGTATAAGCCAGATCATGCGACGCCGCTTATTTTGGTTTTTAGTGCTGCGCTAGGGTTTGGCGCTTTGGGGCTGCATTATATAGGTGTTCCAAACGCTGTTTTGACGTGGGGTTGGATTGTGACTATTTTAACACATATGGCACTGACCGCTCATGTGAAGGGATTCTTTACGCGGCTTTTGAAATGTGTGAAGCCTACGGTGTGATTTTAGGCTTGTTGCTCTTTCTCGGCGAGCCATTCATCAATGTCGGATTGTAGATGTTCTTGTTGAGCTTGTATGGCTGCAACAAGCGGCGGGATTGCCTCCATATTGCCGATTTTTGCAGCGTCTTCACATTCCTTTGCTAAATCTCCGATAGAGCTAATGCCGAAATTGTGACACATGCCTTTGAGCTCGTGCATGCGCGAATAGACAATTTGATCGTTGTTAATGTGATTGCTGTCTAGGATGTCGTTCATGGCAACAGTGACGTGATCAATGCATTCTTTTAATAAATCTTGGACTGTTTCTTTCCCCAAAGAATTATATAAATCATTGAGCATTTGGAAGTTGTAAATAGGTTTTGTATGAGGAGGCGCTATGGTGACGTTTGTCGCGGCTGGTTGTTCTATTGCTGTTGTTGCGCTGTCAGATGTTTCTGACTGAGCTTTTGTTTCTGATGCGACGGGTGCTTCTAGGGTGATTTCTTGCGCATGTGTTGTCGGTTCTGCTGGCGCTTCTAGGGTGATTTCTTGTATCTGTGTTGTCGGCTCGATGGGCGCTTCTGGGGCGTTTTCTTGTGCCTGTGTTGTCGGCTCGATGGGCGCTTCTGGGGCGTTTTCTTGTGCCTGTGTTGTTGGCTCGACGGGCGCTTCTGGGGCGGTTTCTTGTGCCTGTGTTGTTGATTCGACGGGCGCTTCTGGGGCGGTTTCTTGTGTATGTGTTGTCGGTTCTGTGGGTGCTTCTAGGACGATTTCTTGTGTCTGTGTTGTTGGTTCGGCAGGTACTTCTAGGTCGGTTTTTGTGCCAGAGGAAGTGGACGTGTCGTCTTGATTGGGGACGATTTTGCGCAGGATGTCTTTGACTTTTTCGTAGTCAACGGGCTTTGGAAGAAAGCCATTAAAGCCAACAGCGCGCATGTCGTTAACGTCTTGGGGGCTTACGTTACCTGTTAGGCCAATAATTGGGATATTGGTTGTTTTGTTGTTGGGATCGCCAGCGCGTAGGGTGCGCGCGAAATCAAGACCGCTCATGCCGATAAGGTTGATGTCGCTTAGGATAATATCTGGGCGGACTGTTTCTAGGTTGGATAGAGAATCTTCTGCACTGGAGAAACCGCTGACGATGTGATTGTCTTTTTCCAAAAGCGTTACAAGAACTTTACGGTTAACATCATTATCTTCGATGACCATGATGTTCAACGGTGGAATTGGTTTTTCAGTTTTCTCTGGCGGCGGCGGATGATCGCTGTTGTTTTGGTGGACGCTAGTTTGGTTTCCGCCTTGTTGTGTATTGGTTTTGGCGTCTTCGCTGTAGCTTCTGCCATGTCGAGGGTGAAGGCAAAGCACGTGCCTTGGCCAGGGGTGCTGTCGACAGTGATGGTACTGCCCATGTTTTCAATTAGCCGTAAACAAATTGCTAGTCCAAGGCCCGTGCCGCCATATTTTCTGGAGGTCGATGTATCGGCTTGTTTGAAAGGCTCAAATAACGTTTTTTGCGCGTCTTTAGGGATGCCAATGCCAGTATCTTGAATGGAGAATATAATCGAGTGGATGTCTGGATCTGGGGATGCGACGGCTGCTTTTTCTAACTTGACCGTTACGCTGCCTTCTTCGGTGAATTTTAGCGCATTGCTGATTAAATTGAATAGGACTTGTTGCAGGCGCGTTGGATCGCCAATGACGTATCTGGGGACGCTTTGACTAATGTCGCTGGTAAGCTTGACGTTTTTATTTTTGATGTAACCGCTCATTAATGTCAAAATGCCACGGATCATGGTGTGAAGATCGATGTTGATGTTTTCAAGCTCCATCGATCCATTTTCAATTTTTTCAAAGTCCAAGATATCGTTCAGTAGAGCAACCATCGTGTCACCGGATTTTTGCATGGTTAGCAAATAATCGCTTTGCTCTTTGTTAGGGCTGGTTTGTTGCAAGAGCTTTAATATGCCCATGATCCCGTTCATCGGGGTGCGGATTTCGTGGCTGACAACGGCTAAGAATGCAGACTTTGCGGCGTTGGCATGGTCAGCGGCTTCCTTGGCGCGTTTCATTTCTTGCGCGCGTGAGGCTTCTTGTGTGCGTAGATCGTCCATAAGTTCGCGCTCTCGTTCAATAACGCGGAGTAAGCGTGCTTGGTCAACGGCATCTTTGGATTGCTGTAAGCGGGCTAGCCCATAAACGGAGCGATTTTTTCTAGCGACGTTGTCTTGTTGTGTTTTGATTAGTGCATTAGTTTCACCGTGGATGGCGATGATTAAGAGTACCATTTGTGGGACTAGACTGAGTATAAAACTATTTTGTAAGAAAGACAGCGGTGTCGATGGGAATATATAGCCAAGAATGGAGAGTGTGGCGGTCGTTATAATGGTTATGTTTGCAATCTTGAAAAATATTTTGTGTTTGTTTTGGGATATGTTTTCTTTCTTTGACGAGGCCGGTTTGAAGACAGCGATGATTGATGCGACGGCAAGCGTTATGAAGTGCATGTAAATATCATAGTTGTCGATCATTGCGATCGGAAGTAGGGCGATAAAGGTTGCTGCAACAATAAGGCTAGCTGCAAAAAGAGATAAGAGGAGATTTCTTTTTGCCGAGATGTTCGTCATAAATATAAAGCTGATGCCAGTTAGACTGGTTGCGAACAGTAGCATGTACTCATTAAGGTAATCTTGCTCGAAATAGACCTTATCATTGATATATAGAACAACAGCGCTTGCTAGGGCGTAGGTGGCAAAGCTCGCGACTAAATATTTCGATTTATGGAGGGAGTGCGCTACAAAAAAGCCTGCTGATAGCAAGAGAAAAAGGCATGTAATGCTGGACCATGAACCAAAAGATGGCGAGGAAAGGGCGCTGTTTGCTGCTGAAATGTAAGGCGTGATTTGGTTGCCAAAGGGTGCGGAGAATTTTAATCCTATTGCATATGTGACGGTTTCTTGCGCGGGGATTGATAGCTTTATTGGTATTGAGGGGGCTGTGTGCTCATATGTTTTTTCCACGATAAGAGTGTCTTGTTTGTACTTGCGTTGACGACATTGATGGCTTTGATGGTGCCTAATTTACCGGATAAAGCTGACCCTAGGTGCAGAGCCCAGTCTTTGTGGCTAGTTGTGTTTGTCAGGTTTAAGATAAACCAGTGTGTTTTATGGGATTGTTTGAAAAACAATTTGTGTTTGTTAAGGGAAATACTTTCATCTGTGTCGGATAGATAAAGTGTACGTAGATAATTGGGGGCAAAATTATCTTTAGGGTCTAAAATCGGGGTTAATGCATTGGCAATGAAGACTTTGTGTTCAGTGTCACTAAGGGCAACTTGGTTATCCAGTAATGACTGTGCTTTAGCATTAGAAATGCTAATAAAAATCAAGGATGCACACAAAAAAACGCCCGCTAAAATTTTGTAAAAGGGCGTTTTAGGTGTTTTGAGTGTGTTCATTTGACAATCGTAGGGGCAATGGATTTGTTTCGGGGTGTATTAAAACGCAATGAAGCCCAGCCATAAAAGAACTAAAAGTCCAGCGATTCCATACATGGAGATTTTGGATGTTTTTACAAAAGCATCATACATGGATTGTGCGTCTTTGACGGCTTTTGCGGATGGTTTTGCAGCTTGGGAGTGTGCCATGTTTTGTCGCCCTTTATTTTTTGAAGTCTGTTGATGTTACACGTATATGTATAAGGATCTATTCTAATCGTCTGCGCGTTTTTTGCAAGGGCTAGGATTGCTTCGGGGTAGGCGATGTGTTCTTGAGGGAGGATACGCTGAGCTAACGTGTCGGCTGTGTCTCCGTCATGGATGGGGACATGTTTTTGAATGATGATCTCGCCGCTATCGACATCGGCTGTGACATGGTGGACGGTGCAGCCAGCCTCGGCTTGTCCGTCATCGATGGCACGTTGATGCGTGTTGATGCCTTTGTATGCGGGCAAAAGGGAGGGGTGAATGTTGATAACCGATTTATCGCTGAAATGATTGATGAAATCAGCGGATAGGATACGCATGAAACCAGCGAGGCAAATAACATCAACGTCATAGGCCTCTATCTGTTTGATGAGCGCTTGTTCGAAGTCTTGTTTTCTATCGTAGTCTTTATGCGCGATGATGTGGGCGGGAATGCCTGCTTTTTCGGCGCGTTGTAAACCATAGGCGTCGGGTTTGTTAGCGATAACCGTTTGAATGCGCGCGGGAAAATCAGCAGATTGGCAAGCGTCAATCAGGGATTGCAAATTGCTGCCGCGCCCAGAAATTAAAACCGCCAAATTTAATTTTGGGTTGGCCATGCTTTGTCCTGATTGGTGAGGATAATATTGCGTTCACCGTCGGCTTTGGTTTTGACTTCGCCGATGGTAAAGACACTCTCACCCTGATCTTCTAGGGTTTGACGGATTTGCTCTGCGTGATCTTTGTCGCAAATAACAGCCATGCCGATGCCACAATTGAACGTTGTTGCCATATCTTCGTGAGATAGATTTCCTGTTTCGGCTAGCCATGTGAATAAAGCTGGTAGCTCCCATGTCGCAACATCGACATGCGCGACCATCGTATCAGGCAAAATGCGCGGAATATTTTCTAAAAAGCCACCGCCTGTGATGTGAACCATGCCGTGAATGGCGGTTGCGTTTTTGGTGTCGCGGATTTTTAAAGCTTCCAGTAATGATTTTACGTAAAGGCGTGTTGGTTCTAGCAAGACATCGGATAGTTTTTACCGTTATCGAATGGCGCAGGACTTTCATAGGATAGACCTGCGTTGTCAACGATATGGCGCACGAGGGAAAAGCCGTTGGAGTGTACGCCGCTGGAGCTTAGGCCTAAGATTACGTCTCCGTCAGTGATGGCGTCGCCTGTGACGATGTCAGCGCGTTCGACGGCGCCAACGCTAAAGCCAGCAATGTCGTAATCGCCGTCTTGGTACATGCCCGGCATTTCAGCTGTTTCGCCGCCAATAAGGGCGCAACCAGAATCTTCGCAGCCTTTGGCGATGCCTTTGATGACGTTTTCGGCAACGGCGTTATCAAGCTTGCCTGTCGCAAAATAATCTAGGAAAACAAAGGCTCGGCGCCTTGGACGATGATGTCGTTGACGCACATGGCGACGGCATCGATGCCGATTGTGTCATGCTTGTTCGCATCAATAGCGATTTTTAATTTTGTCCCAACGCCGTCTGTGCCAGACACCAAGATCGGATCTGTGTAGCCCGTTGCCTTTAGATCGAACAAAGCGCCAAACCCGCCAAGACCACTGACAACGCCGCTGCGTTTGGTTTTTTTGACGTGGGGTTTAATGGCATCGACAAGCTTGGCTCCGGCATCGATATCCACACCTGCGTTTTTATATGCGCTTTGAGACATAAAAGGACTTTCTTCATTGGTTATGCCGCTTTATACTCGCGGACAAAATGACTGTTGCAATTCTTGTGCTTTTATAAAGGATTTTTTATGTATTCGACAAGCCCTCGTGTGATCTATGCTGCTCTTTTTCTTGTTCTGTGTCTGAGCGCGTTTGCTGCGTGCGGGCATAAAGCTCAGGCTGCGGCAATTTTTACGGTCGAAAATGTCGATGTCGATGTGGTGGCTGAAAATGCTTTGGCTGCCCGTGAACAAGCGTTTGAGCAAGCGCAGATCAAGGCATTCCTGCAATTGGTCGACCGTCTGGCCCCGCGTGAGGCCGAAGAGCTGACCGAGGAAACGATCGATATTTCGGTGGTTGCGCCGATGATTAAAGATTATGAAGTCCTAAACGAAAAAATTTCTGATGTGCGCTATATTGCTTCATACACGTTTCGGTTTCGCAGTGATGCGGTGAAGCGTTATTTTTCGGGACAGGCGATTACTTATACCGACATGGAAAGCGAACCTGTGATGATCTTGCCGTTTTATCAGGTGAACGGGCGTTATGATTTATGGTCGTATAGTAACCGTTGGAAGCAAGCTTGGGATCGTGTGCGTACGCAGCGTTCCTTGGTGCCGACTGTGATCCCAGTCGGAGATTTACAAGATGTGAATGACATGCGTGACGATCAAGCGATGAATTATGCGCCCGATCGTTTGAAGGCTTTGGTTGATCGCTATAGCGCCAAGGAAGCTGTCATCGCCGTAGCCTCACCGGATTCGGCTTTGTTGCAGGCCATGAATAGCGGAACGACGCCGCAAGGGGCTTTGGTTATTTCTTTGTATCGTACGGATGAATCGCTGCCGATTAAGGCAACAGAATTTTATGTGACAGCTGATTCGGTGTCGGCTCAGGACTATGATGCGGTTTTTGATGCGGCGGTTAAACGCGTTCAAAAATTACTGGGCGATAACTGGAAAGCGCAAACGATGGTGAGCGCTGGACATTTGAATCAGGTGCAGTTGCGCATTGGAGTATCGTCTTTGCAAGATTGGGTGAACCTGAAATCGACTTTGGAAAGTATGAGTGCGATTGCGCAATTGGATGTGACGTCTTTGACAGCGCGTCGCGCCGTAGTGACGGTGTCGTTCGAAGGAGCGCTTAATCGTTTGCAGATGGCGATGAACCGTCAGGGCTTGCGCATTGTGGCGTTAGCGGCGAATGATGTTTCGCCTTCGGGGACTATTCCTCTTTATGAGTTAATGCGATAGAGGGCTGAACTGAGTATGCAGCCGAAATCGATGAGTGAGCAGCTTCCGTTAGATTTACCCGTTCGATCTGCCATGGGGCGGGATGATTTTTTGGTTGCTGATGAAAATCAAGAGGCCTCGGGCTGGATTGATCGCTGGCCTGATTGGCCTGCGCCTGTTTTGGTGTTGTGTGGCGCGGCGGCAAGTGGGAAATCTCATCTGGCTGCCGTATGGCGTAAGCGTGCAGGTGCTGCAGAAATATCAGGGGATGAGCTGATTAGCGAACTGGCGGATGATTTATTCCAGCGTGGCGATCATTTGCTGATTGATGGGGTTGATTTGTGGATCGGCGATAAGGTCGCGGAAACCTGTTTGTTTCACCTGTATAATATGGCGAAGGAGCAAGGGCACACTTTGTTATTGACGATGCGCACGGCGCCTGCGTCATTGGATTTTGCGGTTGCGGATTTGGCTTCGCGTTTGCGGGCAGCACCAGCAGCGCATATTCACCCGCCCGAAGATCAATTGTTGGCAGCCATTTTAATCAAACAATTTTATGATCGGCAGCTAACAGTCGGTGACGAGGTCATTCGCTATATTTTGCCGCGGATGGAGCGATCGTTCGCGGCGGCGCGTGATTTGGTGGAGCGCGCGGATGCGCTAGCGTTAGCGCAAAAACGACCCGTGTCTATTCCACTTATGCGGCAGGTGTTGGCGCAATAACATCGGTTAGGATGTTATGATGCGGTAATAAATCTTCCCATGCGAGAATTGGGCATTCAAAAGCACTGAGCGTTGCAGGCACATAAGGGCGCATAAGCTTGTTTAGTGCCTCTTTGTTTGAGGATTCAGTGTCGGCTAAAAAGCCAGCAAAGGCAGGGATAATTGGGTTATGTCCGATTAATAAAACCGATTTGTATTTGTTATCAACAGATTGAAGGGCGCGAAAGTACTCTCCCTTTTGCCCGTGGTAGAGGTTTTCTTGAAAGTCGATTGGGCATTGAATGTTGGTTGCTTCTAATATGGCGTTCAATGTCTCGCGCGTGCGCACCGCTTCGGAGCATAAAACGTAATCAGGAAGGAAGCCGTTTTCTTGCATAGCCGCGCCAATGGTTTTGGCTTCGTTATGCCCCGTTAAGGATAACTGCCGCTGAATATCACGAACCATCCCTGCTGGACTTGTCGCATGACGAAGGAGGAAAATACGTTTGCTCATGGTTATAGGTCTATAATTTCTTGATCCGCGTGGGTTTTGAATAAGACGGCTTTGCCGTTTTGGAACCCTATGCTGGCTTTGCCTGCGATGATATCAAGGGCGTGTTGTCCGAAAATATCGCGGCGCCAACTGTTTAGGGCAGGGATGTCGCTTTCGGTTTTGTTTGTGGCGATGTCCTCTAGATCGTCAGAGGTCGCAATGATTTTGGCGGCGACTCCGTATTGTGCGGCGCTGACGCGTAATATGGTTTTTAAGACTTCGACCGTGGCAACGGCGGTGGGGATAGCTGTTTGCGTTTGGGCTTTTGCGGCCAGTTTTGCGGATCGCTATCAAGGGCTTGCTTGACCAAAGTCAGGATTGTGTGACCTATTTTACCATTGGCTTGTTCTTTGGGGAAACCACGGATCTTTTTAAGGTGATCGGGCGCTTTGGGAGGGTGCGCAGCGATGTCGGCTAAGGTTTCATCGCGCATGATCCAGTTGCGCGGGATGTCTTTGCGTTGGGCGCGTTCCTCACGCCATGCAGCTAGGGCTTGTAGCGTGGCTAGGACGGCAGGTTTGTTGCTTTTGATCTTAACGCGTTTCCATGCATGTTCTGGCGGCGCGGCGTAGTTGTCTTCGTTTGAGAGCGCTTCTTCCTCGGTCTTTAGCCAGTGGGTGCGGTTGGTGGTTTTAAGCTCTTCGGTTAATTTGTGGTAAATTTGAACCAGATGCGTCACATCACCCAACGCGTAATCAATTTGCTTGTCGCTAAGCGGGCGGTGCGACCAGTCGGTGAATTGCGATGTTTTATCGATTTGTCCGTCGGTAAGCTCGCGCACGAGGCCCTCATAACCGACTTGTTCGCCGTGACCGCAGACCATAGCGGCTATTTGCGTGTCGAATAAGGGGGCGGGGACTTTGCCCATCAGGCGGTAGAAAATTTCCAGATCCTGCCGCGCGGCGTGAAAGACTTTGAGGATATTGGGATTTCCCAGCATGTCCAAAACGGGCGCTAGGTCGATATCATCGCTGAGCGGATCAATCGCAACGGCTTCGCCATCGGGGGTGCCGATTTGGACTAGGCATAATTTCGGGTAATATGTTTTCTCCCGCAGGAATTCTGTGTCTACGGTTAAGAAAGGATGCGTATTGGCGCGATCCATAAAATCTGTTAGCTGGTGCTGGCGTGTAATCAGTGTCATTGCGGGGTATTTTAGGCATGGCTTTTACAGAAAATAAAGAGAAATTACAGAAAATCTTGAAAAACACTTTCAGTTCATGGTTTTGCGCGCTAAAACAAGTGTGAAATTCTCTATCTCATATGGCAAGGAATAACAATGCACGCTTATAGAACTCATACATGCGCTCAACTTCGTAAATCAGATGCGGGTCAAACCGTTCGTTTGTCTGGCTGGATCCATAAAGTCCGTGACCATGGCGGGGTTTTGTTTATCGATTTGCGTGATACATATGGTTTGACACAATGCGTTGTCGATGCGGATAGTCCTTTGTTAGAAACGGCGCAGCACTGGCGTAATGAAAGCGTGATTACGATCACTGGTCAGGTGAAGGAACGTGACGCCGAAACTGTGAATGCGAAAATGGCGACTGGTGAAATCGAAGTTTATATCGATGAAGCCGACGTGCAATCGGCTGCTGATGTTATCCCGTTCCAAGTCGCAGATAGCGATCAAGCGGGTGAAGAAATTCGTTTGCGTCACCGTTATATTGATTTGCGCCGCGAGAAAATGCAAAAAAATATTCGTTTGCGTAACGATGTGATCCGCACCATGCGCGAGAGCATGTATGAACGTGATTTCCAAGAATTCCAAACACCGATTTTGACGGCCTCGTCACCAGAGGGCGCGCGCGATTACTTGGTTCCATCACGGTTGCACCCCGGTAAATTCTATGCGCTGCCGCAAGCGCCTCAGCAGTTTAAGCAAATGTTGATGATGTCGGGCTTTGATAAATATTTCCAAATCGCACCATGTTTCCGTGATGAAGATGGGCGCGCTGACCGTTTGGCGGAATTCTATCAGCTTGACGTTGAGATGAGCTTTGTTACGCAAGACGATGTTTTTGCTACGATCCGTCCCGTGATTGAAAATATCTTTAACAAATTTGGTAGCTTTACTGGTGAGCAGCGCCGCGTTGAATGGTGTGATGATATTCCTTATGCACAGGCCATGCTGAAATATGGATCAGATAAGCCTGATTTGCGTAACCCGCTTGTGATTAGTGATGTGACCGAAGTTTTTGCTCGCGAAGATGTGGCGTTCAAAGCGTTCAAAGGCGTGATTGAAAAAGGCGGCGTTGTGCGTGCGATCCGCACGCCAAGCGTTGCCGATCAGCCGCGCAGTTTCTTTGATAAGCTTAACGGTTGGGCACAAGGCCAAGGCGCACCTGGTCTGGGTTATATCTTGTTTGACGGCGGCGAGGGCAAAGGGCCAATCGCTAAATTTATTCCTGAAGCGGCGCAAGCTCAGTTGAAAGAGGTCGCTGGATTGGAAGACGGTGATGCGATCTTCTTTATCTGTAATAAGGAAAAAGAGGCGGCTAAATTTGCTGGCGCTGCGCGTGATGCGATTTGTGATGCCGTGCCTGAAGGTCACGTGGCAGCGCGCGAAAGCGGCGTTTACAAATTCGCATGGATCGTTGATTTCCCAATGTATGAATTTGACGAAGCGCAGCAGAAAATTGATTTCTCTCACAACCCGTTTTCGATGCCTCAGGGCGGCGCCGCAGCGCTGGACGCGGAGGATAAAGAAAGTATTTTGGCTAACCAGTATGACTGTGTGTGTAACGGGTTTGAATTGGCCTCAGGCGCTATTCGTAACCACGCACCAGAGATTATGGAAAAGGCCTTTGGCATTGCTGGCTATGATAAAGACGTCTTGGAAAAAGAATTTGGCGGTATGCTCAATGCGATGAAATATGGCGCGCCTCCGCACGGTGGTTTGGCGTTTGGCGTTGACCGTATCATTATGTTGCTGGCTGATGAGCCAAACCTGCGCGAGGTTTATGCCTTCGTGATGAACGGTCAGTACGAAGATCAGCTTATGAACGCGCCATCGGATATAACCAAAGAGCAACTGAAAGATTTGCATATCAAGCTGGACTTACCGAAACAGGTAAAGACCTCTAGCGAAGCTGCCTAAACGCTTTTTACTCTAGATAAATAAAAGCCTCCCACGTGGGAGGCTTTTTTGTGCTTAGAATAAGAGGAAGCCTGGTACGTTTATAAGGGGGGAGGGACGTACCAGGCTCAGGGAGACTGTCTGCTAGGGGATAGGGTCAGGGTGCGCAGACAGTTAACTGTAGTAAAAGCAATCTTTGTGCCAGTTTAAAATAGAGGGAAAATTCTGCGGCGTGCGGTTAGGGGCTTTTCTGCTGGCGATTGAGATTGCGTTGCTAAAAGATCAAAAATATCGATTTTTCCATCAATGAAATTGTTGTTACGTGTTAGCTCTAAGTTATTGTATTTGGTGGGTTTATGGTTTTCTTTTTTCATGTTGGTTTCCTTATGCATCGTTGGTTCTTTTATTCTGTTGGAAATGGTCTTTGCGAAAAGCGTGCCAGTTTTCAGAAAACGGTTTTTTGTTATGAAAAACGGGCAAAAATAGCCGTTTGGCAAAAAATGCCTATAGGACGTGGGTGCATTTGGTCTGTTTATGCGTTATATTAGGCAAATATGGCACTGTTATATAAGGTATGTTTATGAAGGTTGAGTGGAGCGTTTTTGCCGTTTCTGTTGTTCTGGCTATTTGTTTGGTTAGCTTTGGCGGGCGGATATCATCTTTTTGGCTGCAGCGTGATGCTTTGACATCTTCGCCGATTACACAAGCTAAGCCAGCTTTGGACTGGAGCGGCGTTGACGCGTTTTTGGCGCATCGTGCGACATATGCTATTAAAACAACCGCGGTGAAAAGCGGGTCTCATGTGACGAACGCATCGGGTACGCTGGTTTATGAATGGCGCCCTGAATGTAACGGTTTTGCTACGAGTTATCACTTTGATATGCGTTATGAGTATAGCGATGCACGTCCTATTGAAATTAAAAGCTATATTGCGGGGTTTGAGCATAAAGACCAGCCGGTTTTAGATTTCGTAACCAAGCGTTTTATCGGGAATAACTCTGAACCAGCGGAGCTTAGCCGCGGGCATGCGAATTTTGTGACAGGCAAGGTTGTCTTTGACGCACCAGAAGGGCGTGACGGTACGCAGCTGAACGGGGCTTTATTTCCGACCTATCACACTTTGGCGCTGTTGAAGGCTGTGCAAAGCGGTGAGCGTTTTATGGCAGCGAACTTGTTTGATGGTGCGGATGATGGATTGCCGGTTTTTGTGAGTGCTTATGTGGGGCCTGATGTTGTGGCGCTGGATGATGGCCAATACGATGGAAAGGCTGTTGATGTTACTGCGTTACAAGTGCCGGGTCATGCGGTGCGGATGGCCTTTTATCCTGAACAAGGCGATCAAGAAGTCCCAGATTATGAAATGAGTGTAATTTTTCATGAAAATGGGGTTATGAGAAATATGAATATAGAGTATGATACATTTTCAGTGTCTCAGACGCTGCAATCATTAGAGATTCTTAAAAACGGGTGTCCATAATTTATAAAAATCATAAAGGGTCAAAAACGAATGAATAGAAAAGTCTTAATTGTCGAAGATAATCCACTGAACATGAAGCTGTTTAATGATTTGTTAGAAGCGCATGATATTGAAACGGTGCAAACAAGCAGTGGTCACAATGTTTTGGAGCTTGCGCGCGAACATCATCCTCATTTGATTTTAATGGATATTCAATTGCCAGAAATTTCAGGGCTGGAAGTGACTCGTAATTTAAAAGCGACGGATGACCTGAAAGACATTCCTGTTGTGGCTGTGACGGCCTTTGCCATGAAGGGCGATGAGCAAAAAATTCGTGACGAGGGATGTGCTGATTATATTTCTAAGCCTATTTCTGTGCCGCATTTTTTGAAAGTCATTAACGGTTTTTTGAATGAAAAAGCCGAGTAATTGTGTTTGGTAATAAATAGGTAATAAATACAAGGTATAGTAAGTTTATGTCTTCTCGGATTCTTGTCGTTGACGATATCTTGCCCAATGTGAAGCTGTTAGAAGCCAAGCTCAAGCAAGAATATTATGATGTTTTAACCGCAACCAGCGGCGCTGATGCTTTGCGTCTGGTTGAAGAGCAATACCCAGATCTGATTTTATTGGATGTAATGATGCCAGGGATGGACGGGTATGAGGTCTGCCGCCGCTTGAAATCTAATCCTGATACGGCTCATATCCCTGTTGTGATGGTCACGGCCTTGACGGACACAGAGGATAAGGTCGCTGGATTGGAGGCTGGCGCTGATGATTTCTTAACGAAGCCTATTAATGACATAGCGTTGATTGCACGGGTGCGTTCTTTACTTCGCTTAAAGGCAACCATGGATGAATGGCGCGTGCGAGAGAGCGCAGCATATCAATTTGGCATTGATGAAGACGCCACGATTATGAACGAAGACGAAGATGGCGGCCGTATTCTCGTTGTAGAAGATCGGGCGTTTGAGGTTAAAAAATTCAGGATTCTTTGGAGGCGCTTCATGAACTGGTTTTGCCTGTTGAAACGGGGCCAAAGGCTATTGATTCGCTAGAGGAACATCAATTTGATGTGATTATTGTTAGTTTGAACTTGTCTGGTGAAGATGGGCTGCGTTTATTGTCTTATTTTAAGTCATCAGAAAAAACGCGGAATTTGCCGATTGTTCTTGTGGGTGAGGATGAAGATTTAGTTCGAATTTCTCATGGTTTGGAGTTTGGCGCGCATGATTATATTGTTCGCCCCATTGACAAGAACGAGCTTCGTGCCCGTATTCGTACGCAGCTGCGTAAGAAGCGTTTCCAAGAACGTTTGCGTTCATCGTATGATATGAGCTTGTCTATGGCGATTACGGATGCTTTGACGAATTTGTATAACCGTCGTTATCTGGAAGTACATTTGGATAAATTGCTGAAAAAGCATGCTGAAGAATCGAAAAGCCTATGTGTGCTTGTGATGGATATTGATTTCTTTAAAAAGGTTAACGACCAGTATGGGCATAATGTTGGGGATGAGGTTCTAAAGGTCTTTTCCGACCGGCTTAAAACAAAATTGCGGAGCATTGATACGCTTGCGCGTTATGGTGGGGAAGAGTTTGTTGTGGTTTTACCTGACACATCTGTGGAGCGTGCCCATAGTGTTGCAGAACGTTTGCGCGCGGCGATTGCGAATGATCCGTTTAAATGTTCTGTGGAGGGCGGGATTTTAAATATTTCTGCCTCGATTGGTGGCGCGTTTATTGAAAACTCTGCTCAGGAAACAGTCGTGAGCGTGATTGAACGTGCGGATAAATGTCTTTACCAAGCGAAGGATGCCGGGCGGAACTGCGTGGTTTTCGAGGACGTGGGAAAGCTAAATTCCGATAATATCGCTAATGATATTGGCCTCGCTGATGCTGATAGCGAGATGTTATAGGGCGTTTAAAGCTTTACACATTTTTTGTTTGTATAGTGGCTAACGGCATATGTGTCCTGGCTGTAGGATAATCGTGGCCGTTGTAATAAATTAATGCCTTCGCGTTATTGTTCGCTGGGGATTGCGTTTATTTTTTGTAATATTTGTTTGGTAATGGCCTGTCTTTTGAATAGGTCTTCTTTGCCCTTGGGGGTGTCTATATTGAGGGCAAAATAGACAGGGCCATTTGTGTGCTCAACCCAGCCAACCCACCAACCGTATTTTCCTTGCCATCCTGTTTTGGCGTATAGGGCTATATCGTTGGTGATATCTGTTTTGATAATATCTTTGACTGTTTCGAGATCGTGCTTTGAAAAAGGCAGGGTGTTGTTGCGCAGTTTTTTAAGAAACACGATTTCTTCCATGGCGGATATTTTTAGATCGCCATATATCCAATACGGTGTTTGTGTTCCGCTCGTTTTTTCGTTGCCATATTGTATTTTTTCTACATAAGCTTGTGATTGTTTAGGGCCTATTTTATCTGCAATCTCTTCGAATACCCATATGACGGAACGTTGAATGGCTGTGCGTAGAGTTTGGTCTTGGTTATGTGATGGGAAGCTTCTTTCGATGCCATCCCATTTGAAAATTTGGTTTTCATCATGGACTGCACCGCTATCAAGGGCAAACAACGCGTGAGGGATTTTGTAAGTAGAGGCAGGGGCGTAGCGTTTTTCGGCGCGTTCTTTGTTAAAAATATAGCGCGTATTTTGATTGTTGCGCTGGTCTTCGATGACTATCGTGCCGTTAGCGTCATAATCTTTAAAGGCTTCTTTTATAAAGTCGGGATTTTCAGCCTGCGCTAAGGATTGTGAGGGGGCGCCTAAGAATAGAGCAGAACATAAGAGTATAGTGATGTAAATGAAGGGCATGATAAGGCTGCTTTGTATGTAAAGGTATAAAAAAGCACCGCGAGTAACGGTGCTTTTTTGAATGCGTATAGCGATCTAAGACTAGTTTTTCTTAGATGGTGGCATTTTCTTCTCGACGAACCATACGTGCGCGCCGCGATTGCCTGTTTCTTCGTTAGTCGCCCAAGGGTCATACTTTTCTTGCGAAGTTTGTACTCAGCTTTTGTACTGCGTTTCGCGTAGTAGCGGTAGCCAGTTCCAGCTTCGCTTTCAAGACGAACTTTAATATATGATGCTTTTTTTGCCATAGCTCAAATCTCTTTCATATTCTTATCAGGTGCGCTTTATGCAATGGATTACGGTGAATGTCAAGAACTTATTTACTTTCCTTTGGGCGGGGGTGAGGATTTTTTGTTTTTGAATGATTTATTGCCTTTTTTGAAATGTTTGTTGTCTTTTTTAAAGCCGCCTTTTTTGGGTGGGCGGTCGCGGTATTGTTTTTTTGGTTTTAGCGCCATGCCTGGAATATCCGCGCCGCGATCATATTCTGAGGTTAGTTTGAAGACCGAGCTTCCGGTGATGGGATCGGCTTCTTTGATGGTGATTTTAACCGGCGCGCCCATGCGGTAAACGCGTCCACGACGACGGCCGATCAGGGCGTGATTATCTTCGTCATGGATATAGTAATCATCAGGCAGGGAGCGCATAGGTACGAGCCCGTCTGCGCCGCTTTCGCTGAGTTCAACGAACAGGCCGAACCGTGTGACCCCACTGATTTGTCCCGTAAAGGTTGCGCCGATTTGTTCAGATAGGTAAGAGCTGGTAAAGCGGTCGGTAGCGCTGCGTTCGGCGACCATGGATGTGCGTTCGGTGTCTGATATATGATCGCAAATGGCGTTAATACGATTGACCTCATTTTCGTGGAGGCCTCCTTCGCCCATGTTATAGGCGCTAACAAGAGCGCGATGGACGAGCAAATCGGCGTAGCGGCGAATGGGGGAGGTAAAGTGCGCGTACCGATCAAGGGCGAGGCCGAAATGGCCTATATTTTCTGTTGAGTACAAAGCCTGGCTTTGGCAGCGTAGGATCATCAGGCTGATGAGGTGCGAATACGGACTGCTGGAGGCCTTGGTCAGGATGGAGTTCAGGTTACTGGGCTGCGTGACTGCGCCCTTGGGTAAGGACAGGCCAAAGCTTTCGATAAAGCCGCGTGCGCCGTCGACTTTGCTGGCTGAGGGCTGGTCGTGGATGCGGTACACGCACGGGAAGCGTGGCGCTTTTCCCAGCTTGCCGCCCTTGTTTTTATCCTCGATCGCGCTGGCGGCTGCGACATTGGCAAGCACCATAAATTCTTCGATCAGTTTGTGAGCGTCCAGACGCTCGCGCTTTTTAACGCCGCTCATGCGGCCTTTTTATCGATGATGATTTGACGTTCCGGCAGGTCTAGATCAAGGGCGCCACGTTTCTGGCGGGCTTTGTCCAACACGTGATAGGCCTTGTATAAGGGCTTTATGACGGGATCGAGCAAGGGGCCCGTCAGATCATCAGGCTGGCCATCCATGGCGGCTTGGACTTGGTCATAGATCAAGCGCGCGGCAGAGCGGATAATACCACGGTTAAATTTATAATCGGTTAGCTTACCGTTTTTGTTGATCCATAAATGGGCAATCATGGCGGCGCGGTTTTCTTTGGGCCGCAGAGAGCATAAATCGTTCGATAAGCCTCTGGCAGCATGGGGACGACGCGATCGGGGAAATAGGTTGAGTTACCGCGTTTTTGCGCTTCATCGTCTAAAATTGTGCCGTGACGGACATAGTAGCTGACATCGGCGATGGCTACGATCAGGTGGAAGCCACCATTATCGAGTTCTTCGGCATAGACCGCGTCATCGAAATCGCGCGCGTCTGCGCCATCGATTGTCACTAGCGGCGTATCGCGGAGGTCCTCGCGCCCCTTTAGTGGCGGGACTTTTAGCCCTTCGGCGGCTTTGATGACTTCATCGGGGAATGTGTCGCGCAGGCCAGCCTCATACAGGCTAATCAGGCTGATGGCGTTGACGTCATCACGCGCGCCGAGGACTTTCAGGACGCGGGCTTTTTTGCCTTTGAGGCCGCGTGTGGGCATGACTTCGGCCATGACAAGGTCGCCTTGGCGCGCGCCATTGGTATCGCCGTTGGGGACTTCGAAATCGTATTTGGCTTTTTTATCGGTGGGTTTGATAACGCCGCGCCTGATCGGGTGAGTTCAAACAGGCCGACGATGGTGTTCTTGTCTTCGTCCATGCGGCGGATAGGGTAGGCGATATAGATGGTTTCATTGTCGCTGGATAGGCGTTCAATGCGGGCAAGGACGCGGTCGCCTTTGCCAGCGGCGGGGTGGCCTTTTTTGCCGGGTTTTAGTTCCATGATCGGGGGTGGGCCTTTGGCCTCTTCGTCCCACTCGATCGGGCGGGCGAATACGTCGCCGTCAACGTCAATATCGAAAACTTCTAACACCATCACCGCGGGGAGGCCCTCTGCCACGCTATAGGCGCCGCCTGGATGTTTAATCAGGCTGCCGTCCTGTTCTAGTGCGTGGAGGATTTTCTTCATCGCAACCCGCGGCCCTGATCCCTTAATCCCGAATGCAGAGGCGATGTCGCGTTTGGTCATGGGGGCGGGAGAGGATTCGAGCAAGTCGAGAATATCAGATTTTTTCATATCCTTATGGTACGGGGATTTGTGAGGTGTGTAAATAAAATGCTGCGTTTGATTGTGGTTTGTTTGTTTTATTTTGTCGACCGATACTAAGTTTTATTTGACATATGGTTTTGTTGTGTTTATTTCTTATTTTTATATATATTTGTAATATAATTTTAATGGAAAACTTTTAAATGAAAAAATATTTAGTGCAGTATGTTTGGCGTCGGCTTTATCTCTTACATTAGGGGGTGCGACGAATGAGGCTTCAGAGGGAGTGTCTCAAGATACTGAAAATAGCGTGTTAAATTTTAGCGATCATTTTAATAATGCGATGGTTGGTATGGTGATGGTCGACGATGTGCCATTTATTGTCGTGCAAAATGAGACCTATCAATGTGGATGGCCTGTTGAAGATGCTAAAAGTAGAACGCTTGAATGTGTTGATGTTCAAAAACGCGAGCCTGTAAAGATGGAGATTTCATCTGAAGATAAAGGGTTGCTTGCACAGCGCGCTTTATTCACATCGGCTGCACAACTGGAATATTGGGCGCAGATTATTGAAAAATGTATGGCGCCATCAATTGAAGCTATGCCGCCGAAGTCAGAGCCTGATGCTTTAATGATTTCATTGTAGTGATTATTGAAACATACAAAGCGCTTAATTAAGCGCTTTTTTATCTTTTATGATGCTTTTTTCTTGGCCGTTTTCTTTTTTGAAGCGGCTTTTTTCTTAGGCTTTGCCTTTGCTTTGGCTTTGCTTTTTGTTTCCTTCCCTGTCGCTTTGGCTGCTTTGGCGGCTTCGCGGGCGGCGCGTTTTTCGGCGCCTTCGGCTAGGACGATGACGGCGCGATTGATGCCGATGCTCATGACGTCGTCATCTTTGGGGATGGAGGTAAAAACTCCGTCATGTTTTAAGAACGGGCCAAAACGACCGATTCCGGCCTCAATCAATTTGCCTGTTTCAGGGTGCGTGCCGACCTCTCGCGGGAGGGCTAGGAGTGATAGCGCGCTTTCTAAGGTGACGTCTGCCGGGGTGACGCCCTTGGGCAGGCCTTGGCGTTTTGGTTTTGGCTTTTTCGGTTTAGGCGGCTTGCGCGGTGCTTTTTCGCCGGCGGCTTTTGCGGCCTTTTTCGCTTCGGTCCAGTCGATGATGGCTTGGTCGTATTTGGCCTCGGCGTCTGGATCTTCGGGCGGGGCGTCGATTTGTACGTAGGGGCCGTAGGGGCCTTTGCGCAGGGATACGGTGCGGCCTGTGGCAGGGTCTTCGCCCAGGACTTTGGGTTCGTTGGCCAGGATGTCATCAGCGCCGTTTTCGCCATCTTCAGGGACGACGAGCGGGCGGGTGAATTTACAGGTTGGGTAGTTCGAACACCCGATAAACGCCCCGAATTTACCTAGCGCAGGCCCAGTTTACCATCGTCGCAGGCTTTACATTGGCGCGGGTTTGGATCGCTTTCGGTGACGGGCAGGAAGTGCGGGCCAAGTTCTGCGTCCAGATAATCAATGACATCGGTGATGGTGAGGTCTTTGGTGCTGTCGACGGCGGCTTTGAAGTTTTTCCAAAAGAGCGATAGGACATGTTTCCAATCGGTTGCACCGCCTGCGATGGCGTCAAGCTCTTCCTCTAGATTGGCGGTGAAGTCATAATCGACATAGCGGGCGAAATAATGGGCAAGGAAGCTTGTGACCAGACGTCCGCGATCTTGCGGGACGAAGCGGCGGCTTTCCATGGAGACGTAATTACGGTCGCGGAGAACCTGCATGATAGATGCGTAAGTGGACGGGCGGCCGATTCCCATTTCTTCCAGCGCTTTGACAAGAGTGGCCTCGCTATAGCGTGGGGGCGGCTGCGTGAAGTGCTGTTCGGGTGTTGTTTCGATATGTTTCAGCGCGTTGCCTTCGCTCATCGGTGGTAGGCGGCGGTCTTTGTCGTCGGATTTTGATGGCTCGTCATCGTTGGTGGATTCTTGGTATAGCGTCAGGAAACCATCAAAGGTCACAACCGATCCGTTGGCGCGCAGGATAACATCATCTGTGCCGTCACCGATATCAATCGCCATTTGATCCATAACAGCGCTTTCCATTTGGCTGGCCATGGTGCGTTTCCAGATGAGCTCATATAGCTTGCGGTGATATTCGTCTTTGGGCGCGTCTTTGCTGCGCGGGTGGACGGATAGGTCGGTCGGGCGGATCGCTTCGTGCGCTTCTTGGGCGTTTTTGGCTTTGGATTTATACAGGCGCGGTGCATCGGGTAGGTATTTATCGCCGTAATCTTTGCTGATTAGGTTGCGGGCTTGAGCCACCGCTTCACCTGATAGCGTCGTGCCGTCGGTACGCATGTAGGTGATAAGACCAGCTTCGTACAGGGCTTGTGCATTACGCATGGTGTTGGATGCGCTCATCCCCAGCTTGCGAGAGGCCTCCATCTGCAATGACGAGGTAATAAATGGCGGCGCAGGGTTGCGGCGGACTTGTTTCTTGGTGATGTGCTGAACGCTGAGCGCTTTGCTTTCGATGCGTTTAACGGCGTGCAGGGCGGCTTCTTCTGATCCGATATCCAGCTTGCCCAGCTTGTTGCCTGCTAAATGGGTTAGGCGGGCGGTGAAGGGCGCGCCCTCGGGGGAGTGGAGGACGCTTTCGATAGACCAGTATTCTTGTGGATTGAATTTTTCAATTTCAGTTTCGCGCTCACAGATCAGGCGTAGCGCCACGGATTGTACGCGCCCTGCGGATTTTGATCCGGGTAGTTTGCGCCATAAAACGGGGGAGATATTAAAGCCCACCAGATAATCCAGCGCGCGGCGTGCCATGTAGGCGTCGATCAACGGTGTGTCCAAATCGCGAGCGTGAGAAAAGGCCTCTTGCACGGCGTTTTTAGTGATCTCGTTAAAGGTTACACGGTGCAAGGCGACTTTATCTAATAGGCCGCTTTCGCCCAAAATTTCTTTGATGTGCCAAGAAATGGCTTCTCCTTCGCGGTCGGGGTCAGTCGCGAGGAAAACCGTGTCGGCTTGTTTAACCAGTTTCTTGATATCGTTCACATGCTTGGCAGAGCGATCGCCCAATTCCCATTTCATGGCGAAATCTTCGTCAGGCAGGACGGAGCCATCTTTGTTCACCAAATCGCGAACATGCCCGAATGAAGCGATGACTTCGTAATCGCTACCCAGATATTTATTGATGGTTTTAGCTTTGGCTGGAGATTCGACAATCACTACGTTAGGGGCGCTCAAAGTTATAATCCTTTTTATATCACACTGTTTTTGCAGGGCTTTAGCCGGTTTTAGATCAATGTTATTGCATTGCCCGGAAGGCGGCGAATTTGACCTGCAAGTTCTAATTCTAGCAAAATTGTTTGCATAGCTCCACTATTCAAGTCGCATGTTCGGATTAATTCGTCAACTGTTGTTGTGTTATAGGACAAATTTTCTAGGACGCTTTGGCGCATGTGATCGTCGATTTCTAGTGGGATATGCTCGTTTGCGGGGGCGTGTGAAAAGCTGCTTTGCTGGGAGTGAGCATCATGCAGGTCACACTGCAGAAAGCTTTCTTGGTGGGCGATGATGTCTTCGGCATTGCGGACAAGGATGGCGCCGTCTTTGATGAGGGCATTTGGCCCGCTGGAGCGCGGATCGGCAGGATGTCCCGGTACGGCATAGACATCGCGGCCTTGATCTGCTGCCATGCGTGCGGTGATTAGGGATCCTGATTTTAACGTGGCCTCGATCACGATCGTGCCTTTGGATAGGCCAGATACGATGCGGTTGCGACGCGGGAAATGACGGGCAAGTGGCTTTGTTCCTAGTGGGGCCTCGGTAATTAGGGCGCCTGTTTCGCGAATGCATGGTATAATTTGCTGTTTTCCTCGGGGTATATTGTGTCAATGCCACCAGCCATAACGGCAATAGTGCCAGTATCCAGCGCGCCTTCGTGCGCGGCGGTATCGATGCCGCGGGCAAGGCCTGATGTAATGATTTCGCCGTGTTGGCCTAAATTGCGGGCAAGTGTGTACGCGAATTTTTTGCCGTGCAGCGATGCATTGCGCGCTCCGATAATCGCGAGCGAGGGCTTGCTAATCATATCGATATTCCCCGACACGGTTATAACAGGCGGCGCATCATTGATCGCGGACAGCGAAAGCGGATAAGCCGCGTTGTCTGTGGTTAGAAAGCTTGCGCCCATTTTGTGCGTGCGCTCAATTTCTGCTTCGATTGTGCTGATGGTGGGGACGCTGAATTTCTTCTTGGCGTTATAGCGTTTTTGAATGTCTGGAATTTGCTCTAGCGCTTTGGCAGCGCTGCATAGGTGTCGATCAGCTTGTAAAAAGTCACAGGGCCGACATTATCCGTACGGATCAGGCGCAGCCAGTCGATAAGGTGCTGATCGTGTGATGTTTGAAATTGAGAAACTGAACGCATAAGGCAGATGTGATTAAAGTTATATCCTATTTGAAATAGATACTACTTTAAGCTGTAACGCAAGGGGCTTTGGTTTCTTGCGGTGGATTTTGGTGGTCGGTATTTAAGATTTCTTACTGCCGATCTTGGGTTCTTCGCCGCTGAGGATACGTTTGATGTTTGCGCTGTGGCGGACGAAGACTAAAATCGTGACGATAGCGGTCAACGCCGTTGCGGGGATGTTGTGGTCGTACATTATATATGTAGCTATGGGGGCGACCAATGTCGCCATGAGCGCGGATAGCGATGATATGCGCGTGATCAGCGCGGTCAGTAGCCATGTGATACAGGCGACAAGCCCTGCCAAGGGCGCTGCTGCCAGTAGTGTGCCGAGCGTTGTGGCGACGCCTTTGCCGCCGCGAAAGACTAACCAAATCGGGAAGCAGTGCCCGATAATCGCGCTAAGGCCGCACAGCAAGCTTAGCTCTAGTGAGGCATCGGTGAGGGCTGTAAAGGCCAGCGTAACAAAGCCGCCTTTGCCGCTGTCGAGGATCAGGGTTAACAGCGCTAGGAGTTTATTCCCTGTACGTAGGACATTGGTTGCCCCGATATTGCCCGATCCGATTTTGCGAATGTCGCCGTAACCTGCGAGCTTACATAGGACAAGGCCAAAGGGAATAGCGCCTGAAAAATACCCGCTAATAACTGCGATGAGGCTAATGAAATTGACGGGGTTAGGGCAAGCTGCGCTGCGTCCATGGGCTATTTATCCTGTCCGTTGATGGCGATGTCTAAGGCTGCCATGCGCGTGGGAACGCCGTTTGCGACTTGTTTGTGGTAGATAAAGCGCGCGCGGTCATCGGCAAGCTCATCACTGATTTGCAGGTTGCGCAGGAACGGGCCTGGGTCCATGACAATCGCGCCTGATTTTGCGAAGGCCAGCTTATCATGGGTGAGGCCGTAATCGCGGAAGTAATGCACGTCGTCTATCAGGACCTTGTCCATGCGCTCTTTTTGAGGGCGAATGGTGATGACGACATCGGCGTCTTTGAGGCCTTCGCTGAGGTCGTTAAATGTTTCGACCGGTGCAGGGAATTTTTCCGGCATTAATTCAGGCGGGGCGATGATGTTGACCTTTGCGCCTTGGCGGGTGAATAGCTGCATGTCTGAACTTGCCACGCGGGAGTGACTGATGTCTCCGATGATGGCGATGGTTAGGTCTTTGATCGATCCGTAATGTTGGCGGATGGTCAGGGCGTCAAGTAACGCTTGGGTAGGGTGTTCGCGCCAGCTATCGCCGCCATTGACCACGGCGCAATTCATGCGCTTGGCGACAAAGGTTGGTGCGCCGAATTCACTGTGACGGATGACCACGGCATCGGGGGTATAGGCATTGAGCGTGTCGATGGTGTCCATGAACGTCTCACCCTTGGCTAGGGAACTGGTATGTGCGTTCCAATTAATCACTTTCGCACCGAGTCGTTTCGCTGCCATTTCAAACGAGGTTAGCGTGCGCGTTGAGTTCTCAAAGAACAGGTTCAGTATGATTTTGCCTTCTAAACGGCGCGAATCGTAACTGTGATCTGCCAGCTGATTTGCGTACATGTTAGCGCGTTCAAGTATCACTTCAATATCGTCATCGCTAAGCGCGTCAATGCCAAGTATATGTTGCATGGTGTGGCCTTATTTTTTGTTGGCGTATCTGTATGAAAATAAAACAGAAGGGGTGAAGCTACGCAATAGAAATTATACTTTGTCTGCGAATATCATGTCGATAGTGGTCAGCCGTTAAACATATTCAGGGACATTCCATGTGACAGGAATCGCGCGGATTATGTGGCGAGGCTCAGCTGGGGCTTGGTGCCAGAAGTCCTTACCAAGACAGGCTAGATGTCCTGAGGGAAATTCGAATTCTTGTTCGCCTTTGGTGTGAAGCGTGTGTCTGTCATCGTCGCGAGTCGGGATGACTAATGTTTGATGTCCGTCTTTATGTTGTGTTTCAGGACGGGTGCCATGATGGTGTAAGATGCTGATATCTTGATTTTCACCAAAAAATGGGGTCGCGATTTTAGAGAATATGGCGGCTAATTTATGTTCTTCGTGTGAAAGATCCTGAAACTGCATGTAGGGAGCTTCGGCATTGATACCGCTAAAAAGCGTTGTTTGGGGATCGATATCTCGGAAAGCGGGTTTGTGTGAGATTATTTTAGGGGTGGCATGTTCGTCAATCAGGTCGTGATTAGGGTGTGTGAGTATAGAATCAATTTTTTCTTTGGTCGTATGAATAGCCCTTAGTGTCTCCACGGGAAGGCGGAGCGCAATGGCTGCTTCTGGGTGCTCTGTTAAAAATCAGCGGCAGCCTGAAGGATGTCGGGTGAACAAAGGTCATCCGTTGTGTATATATGAGGGCTGCTGTTGCGTAACGGTGTAAAAGTCATGGCGTATATTTATAAAGATTTCACAGTTATGTCAAATTAAAATGTTTTGTATAGTTACATGTTTATATCTGTTGCAATTCTGTTTTGGGTTTGGTTAGTATAAACGTCCTTTAAATAACTGAAACAGGTACATAAAAATGGGTTACAAAGTCGCAATTATGGGCGCGACAGGCAATGTCGGTCGTGAGCTTTTAAATATTCTTGAAGAACGTAATTTCCCCGTGGATGAGCTTTATCCGCTGGCGTCGGCTCGATCAGCTGGAACGGAGGTCTTCTTTAAGGATAAACCTGTTAAGGTTCAGGATTTGGATAAATTTGATTTTACGGGCATTGATATTGTGTTGTCTTCGCCAGGTGGCTCTGTGTCTGCGAAATATTCGCCAAAGGCCGCTGCAGCAGGGGCTATTGTGATCGATAATACATCACATTTCCGTATGGATCCCGATGTGCCGTTGATCGTGCCAGAGGTCAATCCTGAGGCGATTAACGATATCCCACGCGGCATTATCGCGAACCCGAATTGCTCGACCATTCAAATGGTTGTCGCGCTGAAGCCTTTGCATGATGCGGCAAAAATTAAACGCGTGGTTGTTAGTACTTATCAGTCGGTATCCGGTTCTGGTAAGGCGGCGATGGATGAGCTCTTTAACCAGACCAAAGGTGTTTACATGAACGAAACGCCAACGCCATCTGTTTATCAAAAGCAAATTGCTTTTAATGCGATCCCTCATATCGATGTGTTTATGGATGACGGTATGACCAAGGAAGAGTGGAAAATGATGGTTGAAACCAAAAAGATTTTGGATAAAAGCATCAAAGTTTGTGCAAACTGTGTGCGCGTTCCAGCCTTTATCGGCCATGCAGAGATGGTGAATGTTGAGCTTGAGGATGAGCTAACAGCGATTCAAGCGAAAGAGCTATTCCGTAATGCGGAGGGCATCACGCTTGTCGATTTGGAGCAAGAGGATCTGGAATATGTGACGCCTGCTGAAATCCAAGGCGAAGATGATGTATTCGTTAGCCGTGTGCGCGAAGATATCACCGTTGAAAACGGCCTGAATTTCTGGTGTGTGGCGGATAACCTTCGCAAAGGTGCGGCGCTGAACACAATTCAGATTGCAGAATTGCTGGTTAAGAAATGGGAAAGCGCGTCAGAGGCCGCTTAACATCTTTTTCCGCTTGTTATTAAAAAACGCCCTTTCCTATGGAAGGGCGTTTTGTTTTGTTGTGGTTGAAGCGGCATTATTTATTCCACGGTAAACGCTTTAAAAGCATGGCGAGGGCACACCAGCCTGTGAGGCCTGCGAAGAAAAGGGCTGCCCCTAAAATGCCCGCGATGACAAAGCCGATGGTTAGGCCGGTGAAGCCTAACATGACTAGCAGAGCGACCAGTCCGCCGACAATGATTTGGACTTGCCTGAAAATTGATAGACCGCTTCCTTTACGAATAACGGGCAGGCCAGCCTCTTTCCAGCTGTTAATGCCACCTTCCATGTTGAAGTGCGGCGCATCGTGTTTGCCTAAATTGGCATAGGCGATGCAGGCATTGCCGCCGCGACCGCCCTTGAGGCATTGAAAGATAATTTTCTTATCGGTTGGAAGCTCCATATCCTTTAGGATTGCATCCAATCGGCTGAGCGGTGTGGATAGGGCATAGGCTATATGTTCGTTTTGGAATTCGTCATCTTCGCGAACGTCAATCAAAATAGCCTCGCCATTGCGGAGCCATTCAAAGGCCTCTTTTGGGGTAATGTTTTTTGCAGTCATGGTTAATCCTCCTTACAGAAATGGGTGTATAGAACCTCCATAATGTCGTGGGCGGCATCATGGCAAATTGAATAAAATAACGTTCGGTGATCACGGCGAAAGGTAACGATTCCTTCTTTTTTAACTTTGATAGATGTTGTGACATCGATGTCTGGGCGATGTTGGTCGCTTCTATCAGTTCGGAGACGCTTTTTTCGCCCTCAATCAGTTCGCACAAAATCATCAGGCGATGCGAGCTAGCGATGCCTTTTAAGAAGGCTGCAACCTGTTTTGATTTTTCTTGCATATTTTGCATTGACAAAAAACCTTTCGTTTTACATTTTTATGATATTATAATTTTTTAAATTTTACAAAGGAAAAAATATGGCTAAAGATTATAAAGCGTTAATTGGTGATATTATGCAATACACAGCGGAGCTAAAAAAGGATGCGCCAGAGGCTATGAATGGTTTTTATGCGATGGCGCGAGCGGCCTCTGCTGATGGGGCGCTGGATAAGAAAACCAAGGAATTTATTGCGCTGGCAATTGGGGTGACGCAGCGCTGTGATGGCTGTATAGGGTTTCATACCAAAGCGTTAAAGGATTTAGGCGCAACCCGAGAAGAGCTAGCCGAGGTTATGGCGATGTGCGTGTATATGGGCGGCGGGCCTGCGCTTATGTATGCGGCTGATACAATGCGGGCGTTTGACCAGTTCTCGGAATAGGCTTTTGCTTATGACAGCCCCTCTGCGGGGCCTTTTGGTTCGGCGTCGTTTGTTGGGGCTGTGTGTGCGCTCTGTTTTTCGTAGATCGCATTAATGGCGGATGTGATAGCACTGCACTTTTTTTGTTATGTCAAGACAAGGGGCGTGCTCGTCAAATTCCTGTTTATGGTTTCGTATGGTGTTTTGTCTAAAAATAGCGTATTGTCATTTTGTTAAGATTTTCTATCTTACACTGGTTTTTACAGGTCGCGCGATCGCGCAGTTTGCTGTGTTCATTATAGATTAATTACGAAATGCTTTGAGGGGATTATACATGACAACGAAAACACCAATCACAGTTGCAAGAGGCGATGGTATCGGGCCAGAGATTATGGATGCAACGCTTCGTATTCTTGATGCGGCGGGCGCGCAGCTGGATATTGAGGAGATTGAAATTGGTAAGGCTGTTTATGAAAGCGGCGTTAAAAATGGGATCGCTGAAAGTTCGTGGGAAAGTTTGCAGCGTACGAAAGTTTTCTTAAAAGCGCCAATTACAACGCCTCAAGGGGGCGGTTTTAAATCGCTGAATGTGACAATCCGTAAAAGTTTAGGATTGTTTGCTAATGTGCGTCCGTGTGTGGCTTATGCGCCGTATGTGGAAACTGAGCATGATGATATGGATTTGGTCATTATTCGTGAAAACGAAGAAGATCTTTATGGCGGGATTGAGTATCGTCAGTCAAATGATGTGATGGCATCCTTGAAAATTATTACGCGTCCAGGAACGGAGCGTATTGTACGTTATGCGTTTGAGTATGCGCGTGCGAACGGTCGTAAGCGGGTTACGTGTATGACCAAAGATAATATTATGAAGATGTCTGATGGCTTGTTCCATAAGGTCTTTGACGAGATCGGACAGGAATACCCGGATATTGAGCAAGATCATATGATTATTGATATCGGTACGGCCAAAGTCGCGGCGCATCCTGGTATGTTTGATGTGATTGTCTTGCCGAATTTGTATGGCGATATTGTATCTGATGTGGCGGCAGAGGTTACAGGCTCTGTCGGGTTGGGCGGGTCGTCCAATGTTGGAGTAGATTTTGCTATGTTCGAAGCTGTTCATGGCTCTGCCCCTGATATCGCCGGTAAGGGCATTGCGAACCCGTCTGGTTTGTTGCTGGGCGCGGTGATGATGCTGGTTCATATCGGGCAAGGTGATGTAGCGGCAAAAGTGCATAATGCATGGCTGAAAACTATTGAAGATGGTGTACATACCGGTGAAATTTATCGCGAAGGCGTCAGTAGCCGTAAGGTTGGAACCAAAGATTTCTGTGATGCTGTTATTGAGAGATTGGGCCAAAATCCAACGACACTAAAAACAGTTGATTATTCGGGTACGCCTGCGGGTGGAATGAAATTGCCGCCACTAAAAGAGATTGCTCCAGCGGTGAAAAAGCGCGTTGGCGTTGATCTTGGCCTGAATTGGGGCGTGTGTAATGCGGAAATGCTGGCGGAACAAGTTTTGCCGTGCGTTGAGGGGCATTTGAAATTACAGATGATCTCTAACCGTGGAACGAAAGTTTGGCCAAATGGTCGTCCTGAAACATTCTGCGCTGATAACTGGCGTTTGCGTTTCTTGGCCGATGACGATGAGGAAGTTAAGACATCTGAAGTGATTGCGCTTATGGATCGTTTGAATAAAGCTGATTTGAACTTTACCAAATCTGTCATGCTTAGCACATATGACGGCGAGCCGGGCTATACGGTTGCTCAGGGTGAGTAAAGGTTAGGCTTGGATTTTGTATGCAGCATGTAGGGGTGTATAATAAAAGCATGGCTTGGCTGCGTTTATCTTTCGTGAGGGTTTTAAGTGTTTGCTTGTTGGTGCTGATCGGCGGATCTGTCGCATCGGCTGCAAGCGATGACTTCTCGCGGCGAGTACCGTTACTTCAGCTTTGGATGAAGTATAATCCGGATTTTCATTTGCCTGTTAATACGGACCTTGAGGAAGCTATTCGCACGTATAAGGGGCCAGTTGAGCATCGTTTACCAAAAGTTACTTTTTTAGCGTTTGATCGTCCTCAGCATATTCAAGGGCGCGTTGAAAGCTTGATGCATGGGCTGAAAATTACTTTGCCTGCTGAATATGACTATTATGGGTATGAAATTCGTCGTTATATGCAATCCGTTGGACGGCTGGAAATTTTTCGTAATCGTTATGCTATGGAAGAAGAGATTGTTAATATTGAGAAGTCATGGATTATTTTCCGTTACTGGCGTGAAGAATTGCTAGGAGAACTTGATGCGATTGACCGTGATTTAAAGCAAGATGCAGCAGCATCATCCAAGGTTAAGGCTTTATTTAAGGTTAATGAAGCGATTGTAAAAGCCTTTGTTATCGAGATGCAATCATGGATCAATGCGAATGATGATTTGCTGAAATTTTTGGCCGATAACCGTAAATCTTACACGTTTGAAAATGGCGTATTCTTGTTTAAAACAACGGACGATGCGCGTACATTTATCGCGCTGTTTGGCACACGCGAGCGTGCTAAACAAGAAATGCGGAAATATGATCCGTTCGGTACGATTGTTTACTAGCGATTTTTAATTTTGTGGGCTCATTTGCGCGACGCACTCATTTTGCGCATCAAATGTGTAATGAGGGTCATTGAGCGCGACTGCAATGGTATTGGCTAGCAAGTACGCAATGGTCATGGGGCCGACGCCACCTGGGACAGGGGTAATCGCTGAGGCGACATTTGATACGGTGTCAAAATCGACATCACCGCATAGCTTGCCGTTGTCTTGACGGTTGATGCCGACATCAATGACGATAGCACCAGCTTTGACCCAATCGGCTTTGACCATTTTAGGCTGACCGACAGCAACGACCAAAATATCCGCGTTTTTGCAAATTTCTTCTGGGTTTGCAGTGTGGCGATGGACGGTTGTGACGGTGCAATCTTCTTGCGTTAATAGTTGCGCCATTGGTTTTCCAAATAGCAGGCTGCGGCCTACGACGACGGCATTTTTACCGCGTAAGTTTTGTTCAACGCTTTTGATGAGGTGAAGAGATCCTTGTGGGGTGCACGCGATTAGGCCGGGTAAGCCAGCGACAAGCGCGCCAACATTTTTCAAAGTCAGCCCATCGACGTCTTTTTCAGGGGCGATGGATTGTACCAAAGCATCGCTATCTAAATGTTTTGGCACAGGCAGCTGTAATAGAACCCCATGAATAGCAGGATCTTTGTTAAAGGCGTCAATCTGCGCGGCGACTTGTTCTTGGGTCGCGTCAGCGGGCATGCGGGCTTCGTGGCTGGTGATGCGACATCTTCGCAGGCTTTGATTTTATTGCGCACATAAACCTGAGAGGCTGGGTCGTCGCCAACCAAAATTACGGCAAGGCCGGGTTTTGTGCTGAGTGTGTCGACCTTGTTACGGAGTGTTTCGCGGAATGTTTTGGCAATGGTTTTGCCATCAATGATGTGTGCGCTCATGGGGGGAAGGCTTTCGTGTTTCAAAAAAGTTAGATAAGGTAGATTTAGATAAGGTAGATAAGGATGCGGATTAAGATTTTTTCTAAAATAGAAATGCCGATCATCGCAATTAGTGGCGTTAAATCTATGCCGCCGATGGCTGGAATGAATTGACGGATCTTGCTGTAAACGGGCTCGGTTAATTTTTCCAAGGTCGCTACGAGTTTACGGGCTTGCTCGTTATTGAGGTTAATGACACCAAAATAGCCAGCCAGTGTAGGGCGACTTGGGCGATGATGACGAAAAAGGCAACATTTGCAGCCAGATGGATCAGATAAGCAAGAAGTCCCATGATTTAATCTTTCTGTTGGACGTGGTATAATCTCTTCTTAATGTAAAATTTTATATTTTATGTCACAATGAAGGTCAATAGAAAGGCCATGCTTAAGGGGCTCTATGAAGGATAATATTTGTAAAATCGTGTTTTTACGCTTGGTTTTGACGGTTGTATGCGTCTTTATTTTGCCTGCGCTGGCTATGGCTGGCACTGAGTGTAAGGCCGGAGCTCCGACTCATATTACGATTAGCCCTGCGACAGTCGATGTGGAATATGATTATTCTAAAACATTGTCGGATATTCAAAGAACCAAAACAGACACGGTTGACCCGTATGGGGTTCATTCCAGCAGTATTACTCAGGGCTTTATGGAAGGGCAAATTTCTATGCGCCGCCAGATTGATTTGGATTTTTCGTTGGTTGATGGCGGGCGCAACGTCTGTTTGTGGTATAAAACAATTGATGTCAGCATTGATATTTCTCCTAAAATTGTGATTGCCAAAGAAGTCAAACGCGATAAATGCATGTATGAGGCCGTGTTAGAGCACGAGAAAAAGCATGTCTATGTTGATCGCAAGCTTGTCAATGAATATTCGCAAATTATTGGTCAGGATTTATATAAGAAATTTAAAGGAGAAGGTTTTGCCATAGGCCCTGTATCAAAGAAAGACGCTCAAGCCTATGCTGATAAAATGGTGAAACTGGTTATGGATTTTACACAGAAATACTACAACACGATGAGCGAAGAACGGGCCCGTCGTCAGGGCGATGTTGACTCGCTAGAGGAATATGAACGCGTCAAAGCACAATGTCCAAACTTCTACCGCAATCGCAGTATCTTGTTCAAAAACGCCCTTAAAACCAAACAAAAATACCGTAAAGACGATTAGTTATCCTTTACGCAAAAGAAGAGGCCGCTTTGCATGGGAGTGCAGAAGCGGCCTTATTGTATGAGCATTATAAACTTGTAGGTTCAGAGCATTGAGTGTGAGCTTAGAGGAGATATGATCTGTACCTTCTTTAAGGCTACAAGGTAATTATGACCGAAATAAGGCAAGATTGAGGTTATTCTGTGAAATATATCATATAGGCTTTGAAATATTGTTTTGATTTTGCATTCACAGGGATGGTTTATGGGTAATTCTTTGTAAATTAACGTCTTTTTCACCGTCTTGATCCATGATACACTATAAGGATAGGGATATGTGCATAGGGGGTTCTTTTCTATGCGTTAAAATGCCTTATATTCATAGCATCGATTCGATTGATACAAGGAAATTTCTAATGACAAATACTGGACATGACACATTAAATACACGCCGTACGCTGACGGTTGATGGTAAAGATTACGATTATTTTGATCTCGGCGTAGCCGCCGATAAGATTGGGGATGTGTCGCGTTTGCCGTTTACGTTGAAGGTTTTGTTAGAAAATCTATTGCGCTTTGAAGATGGGCGTACGGTTACAACGGATGATGTGAAAGCTTTGAAAAATTGGTTGGACAATAAAAAGTCTGATCATGAGATCGCTTATCGTCCAGCGCGCGTGTTGATGCAGGATTTTACCGGTGTTCCAGCGGTAGTGGATTTGGCTGCGATGCGTGAGGCGATGAAATCACTGGGGGCGGATCCCCAGAAAATTAACCCTCAGGTGCCGGTTGATTTGGTTATCGATCACTCGGTTATGGTGGATAAGTTTGGTAATGCCTCAGCCTTTCAGGCGAATGTTGAGCGTGAATTTGAACGCAATGGTGAGCGCTATGAGTTCCTGAAATGGGGGCAAGGTGCGTTTAAGAATTTCCGCGTTGTGCCGCCAGGTACAGGGATTTGTCACCAAGTGAATTTAGAATATCTGGCGCAAACGGTTTGGGCGAGCGAGGATGCTCAGCAGGCGGGTAAGACCGTTATTTATCCTGATACGCTGGTGGGAACGGATTCTCATACAACGATGGTCAATGGTTTGGCTGTTTTGGGTTGGGGCGTTGGCGGCATCGAGGCCGAAGCGGCCATGCTGGGTCAGCCGATTTCCATGCTGATCCCTGAGGTCGTTGGCTTTAAACTAACTGGCGAATTAAAAGAGGGCACAACCGCAACGGATCTTGTTCTGCGCGTTGTTGAAATGCTGCGTGAGCTTGGCGTGGTGGGTAAATTTGTTGAATTTTATGGTGATGGTCTTGATAAATTGACGCTTGCCGATCAGGCGACAATTGCGAATATGGCGCCTGAATATGGGGCGACATGTGGTTTCTTCCCGATTGATGAGGAAACGTTGAACTATTTGCGCTTTACAGGGCGCGATGAACACCGCGTGAATGTGGTCGAAGCGTATGCAAAGGCGCAAGGCTTGTGGCGTGATGCTCGATACCTGATCCTGAATTTACAACGACTTTGACGTTGGATTTAGGGGATGTTGTGCCGTCTATTTCAGGGCCGAAACGTCCTCAAGATCGTATTTCATTGACCGATTCTAAAGCTGCTTTTGCGAAATTGGAGCCTGCGACAACGTCTGTTGCGGTTAAGGATGCGGATTATACGCTGGATAATGGTGATGTTGTTATCGCAGCGATTACTAGCTGTACGAATACATCGAACCCATCTGTGCTGGTTGCTGCTGGTTTGGTTGCGCGTAAGGCGCATGAGCTGGGATTGACGGTTAAGCCTTGGGTGAAAACGTCTTTGGCACCAGGATCGCAAGTTGTGACAGATTATCTGAACAAAGCGGGCTTGCAGGCTGATTTGGATGCGCTGGGCTTTAACACGGTTGGGTATGGTTGTACGACTTGTATCGGGAATTCAGGGCCTTTGCCGGATCCGATTGCTGCGGCTGTTGAAGAAGGCGATTTAAACGTGACTTCTGTTTTGTCTGGTAACCGTAATTTCGAAGGCCGTATTTCGCCGCATGTGAAATCGAACTATTTAGCGTCACCGCCTTTGGTTGTTGCTTATGCGATTGCGGGCTCTATGCGGGTTGATTTGTATAATGAGCCTTTGGGGCAGGATAAGCACGGTAATGATGTTTATTTGAAAGATATTTGGCCAACGAACCATGATATTCAGACCGTTGTTCGTGATTGCTTGACGTCTGAAATGTTTAAAGATCGCTATAGCAATGTGTTCGCCGGTACGAAAGAATGGCAAGCGATTGGTGGTGCGACCTCTGGTGAGACGTATGACTGGCAGGATGAGTCGACATATGTGCAAAACCCTCCATTCTTCGAAGGGATGAGCATGGAGCTTGGCGAGGTCGGTGATATTCACGGGGCGCGTCCTTTGGCGATTTTGGGCGATTCTGTGACAACAGACCATATTTCGCCTGCGGGTGCGATTAAACGCGATGCGCCAGCTGGTGATTATTTGCATGCGAATGGCGTAGAGATCGTTGATTTTAACTCCTACGGGTCACGTCGTGGTAATGATCGTGTTATGACACGCGGTACGTTTGCGAATATTCGGATTAAAAATGAAATGGTTCCGGGTGTTGAAGGCGGCTATACGAAATATGTTCCTGATAATGAAGAGATGAGCATCTATGATGCTGCTATTCGTTATGCGGCCGATGAGACGCCTTTGATCGTTGTCGCGGGTAAGGAATATGGTACAGGGTCATCTCGTGACTGGGCGGCGAAAGGAACGCGCCTATTGGGCGTTAAGGCCGTTATCGCCGAAAGCTTTGAGCGTATTCACCGTTCTAACCTTGTCGGGATGGGCGTATTGCCATTGCAATTCCAAAACGGAGAAACGCGTGAGACATTAGGCCTGCGCGGTGATGAACATTTCGATATCACCGGCATTGAAGGCAATTTGAAGCCGCGTCAAGAGATCGGTCTGACCATTACTTATCACGATGGTAAAATCAAAGAAACGTCCTTGTTATGCCGCATTGATACCGAAGATGAAGTCGATTACTTCAAAAACGGCGGGATCTTGCACTACGTCTTGCGTAAGCTAGCGGTAGCATAATAATCATCAATTTGAGATGCATTTGAAAAACTGCTCTATTGTAGGGCAGTTTTTTATTGTTCTTATTTTTATAACTTTGTTGCGGGCCTCGGATCGTTATTCACAGGCTTTGCAGCAGCAATTAAAAGAGTCGTTACAGGCTATGGAATATAATCCTTGGGCCTAAGCGGCTTCAGTGTCGAGGGTGGCTTTTATATCGTCGATGATTGTTTTGAAGTCTGGTTTTTCGGGACGATAACGAATTTTATAGCTGTTTTCCAGATTTTCGATTTCTGATTGTAAAGTGTTAAGGCGTATGCGTGCGCCATGGAGTTGTTTTTCTTCGCTTGAGTTTTTCTCAATTTTATCTTGTTCAAACATGTGTGATAACCGCCCAATGGTAAAGGTTAGCTGCAAGGCTTCTGTATGTGCAGCGGCGGCGGAAATAAACTGTGATTTGTTGAAGTTTGTATTGCCTTGTTCTGTATTGGCATTGGCAGAAAAGCTCATTGTGAATTTGTTATTTGCGGTTCTGTGCGTAGTGCCGCAGCGAATAGAGCTGTCATCTGCATTGATAAGAAAGGCCACATTCGCATCGTGATCAATGGATATGTCTTTGCCAGAGCTTTCAAAGGCCTGTTTTGCGAGTAAGAGGATTTCTTCGTAAGGCGCGTCATATTTTTTAAAAGCAAAACTTTCAATGATATCTAAGAATGGATGGCGTTCGCCAGATTCGAAAATAACCTGTCCTTCGTGATAGACGACGATCCAGTTATTAGGTTTATAAGTTTTATCGTATTCGCTATTGGCGCCTTCCCATACTTTGTTCCATTGTAGAGGTTTGTGCCGTTTAATTAAGCTGCCTCCAACGTTGTAGGCTTGAGTGAGCTTTGCAACCATGCGAATGCAGTCATACATATTGCGCCCACGGATAACTAAATCCTCTGCTAGTGTTCCGTCTTTGGCATGTAACGGGCAGTGGATACGATTGCTAAGAGCGATAATTTCTGTTGTAGCGGCTGTGATGACAAATTTTTCACGTAGGAGAGAGGTTTGGTACTCGGGCATGGCCAGGAATGGTCTTTGTTTTGTTGTCTCTCTTGCAATCTTAACGTGAAAAGAGCAAGAAGACAAACGCTTTATAGCGCGCACACTTATAATGCTAGTGCCATAGTTGGCGCATTAGGGCAGCTATTGCTTGTTTCTAGGAAATGGATAAGTTGCTGTAGGATGGCTTGTTTTTTGCGATCGGCTTTATAGTACGCATAATCCGCTCGGGAAGAGCTAGCGTAACTTGCTCTTAGTGAAGATGCGGGACGCTTTACGGGGGCCTTGACGGCGCTTAATTGTGATAGCTCCATTTAAGGGCATCGATTGTGTTTTTTAGAAAGTGACGTTTATATAATTTTGTAAATGTTTTTGTCATTGTTTTCATCCCTGTCTGTGATTACAGGGTATGAAAACTTTATGAAGATTCGTTTAATGATAGATTACATTTTACGTATCTTGATTCTATTTTGATTAACATATTGATATTTAATCAAAAAGTGAATCGATGTCGTCTTGGTTGGCGACCCATGTTTTGTGCTCGGTTGGTGCTGCAACTTCGACAACGATGCCCATTTTTTCTAAGGCACCGTTGAGTCGGTCTTCGATTTCGCGCAAATTATTTAGTGTCGTGCGAATACGTTGCCCTGTGATGTCTTGGAAAGAGCAAGCCATCATGATTTCGTCCATATGGCTTTCTATTTCCTCGATTTTTTCTTGGCGCATTGCTGCGTCATCCCAATGGATATTCGCATCAGAGACGAGTTCGGTGGTTTTTTGGGCGTGATCCATGATTTTGTTTGTGGCATCTTCGGTGATGTTAACGACGGCATCAAGCTCGACGCCAGCATTGGCTGGTGTGTTGCCATCGCCGCTGAAAGAAATAGCCTTGAGGACTTCTAGGATGTCGGTGAATTTGCCGATGATGCCTTCTTCGGCCATGTCGACTTGTTGGGATGTTGCATTGATTTCCATAGAGATTTCATCAAAACGGCGCGATACAAAGGTTTCTATGGTGGCTAAATGTTGGGCTAAATCGCTGACAGCGGTGTAGATGTTTGCGCTTTTGGTTAGTGACGCAGCATCAGACCCTGTATCAGTATCGTCATCGCTACTGGTTGTCTGAGTGTTTTGTTCGTCAACAGCTTGATTATTTTCATCGGTTAGGATGGATTCAGATGTTGATGTGTCTGTATTCATGGATAAGAACCCCTTAATTTAGTTAAAACACTCTTGATTGCTATGATAGCTTTATATATTCAGAATAACAAGAATAACACTGACTTACCAATATTCCTTTGATAGATTTTTATTTTTCATACTCTGGTAATTCTTTGTAAAGATATTTTACTTATAGTGTATATTGTAAGGGTGATAGCGTTAATAAAAGATTTATAGTGGTGAGAGGGTGTATGCCAAGAGAAGATCGGCTGATTATTTTTGATTATGTTGAAGTTTATAAAGCGATTTATTCTTTATGTTCTCAGAAAAATTTGAAAAAGCCGATGGGCGGCGCCGTCGAAGATATTTGTTTAACGGGAGATACGGATACGCAAGTCATTCTGACAATTGTTAACGAAGCATCGGGCGATCGTAAGCAAGAAACATATAAGCGTGATTTTTTGGCGGCGGCGTTGATGCTGTATTGTCGTGGCTTGGGTATTCCTTTGCCGAAAAAAGCCGATAAAGCGGTTATGCTTAATGACGGTGAAGTGACGTTGCGCGTTAAAATTGGACGGTCGATTGTTTAATTTTGCGCTGCGTACAGGTCGAAAATATCGATAACTTCCATTAACTGATCAATCTCTTTTTGCATGCCATTGCATGATTGTGCGAGCTGACCGGGATATGAAGCTCCGAGGCCTCGAACATATTTTTCTCATACGGGATGGTCATAAAGATATATTTGCCGCGGAATAAAACAGCGCTGAGGTTCGCATCACCGAAGGCGATATCGGCCTCGGCCAGTTCTTTGATTAGTTTTTCGCCTAAAAACAGATTGGCAACCTCTGGCTTGTCAGAGAAAATCGCAAAGCGATCCCATAGCTTATTTGAGACGTCGATTTGTAGACGCGATAATTTGCGCCAGCGTGTGTTTTCGTATTCATCCGCCATATAGCGGTCAGCGGTGATGATTGTGTGGCCTTCGAATACGGAGGATGGTAGCTCTAGCAGCACAAAGAGTCCCTTGAAAACGGAGTCTTTCTTTTTGTCCGTTAGGCGCGCTTCGGAGAATAAGACTTTTGATCCTCGATAATAGCCGCGAAAGCAATCCTCGCTATGGTAATGGTGGTAGGGTGGGATAATGCCGGTTTTGGAGATCACGTTTTCTTTGATGCCGCGGCTGGGATGGTATTCAAAGCCGCCCATTAATTTTGCCAGTTCTGGCATATAGGTGTTTTTGTAATGGTCTTTGTAGGATTGAACCGGTGCATTGACCCAGTTGTTGATCGCGAGCGGTAAGGCAATCGCAATAACCATGCAGGCAAAGGCCTTAAGGGGGTCGGAATTAAATATCAAAAACCAGCCAAAACCACCTGTTCCTGCTAGCATAATCAGAATGTTAGCAGTCATGCCGATGTTTTTGCAGGTCTGGTGGCGTTTCATATGGGTGACACGAATATCCTCGGCTCGTTCAATTAGATGTTTGATCTCATGCTGGAATTGCGCATCATCACGGCGATCAATCGTCGCATGGGATGGGATATTAAACGGAGATGTATCGTGTGTGTCTTTGGCGGTCATAAGAACAGGCTAGCTGCTTTGGCGAATCTTGCAAGAGGGATATCTGCCAGAGGTTCGTACCAGTCGCGGATCATGCCTGCGGCCTCGCGCGAGGGATGGTTGAACGGGCTACGTAGCGTGCCGTTGAAATATTGCGTGACCAGATGTTGCCAGTGTTGTTCTATGTCTTTGTTGTGGTGGACACACCAGCCTTCGAACCAGCGGGTTCCGGCGGCGACGTGGGTGATTTCGTCATCATGGATGATTTGTAAGATTTCGGTGGTTTTATCATCCTTTTGTTTTTGCATGGCCTCAATCATGGCGGGGGTAACGTCTAGGCCTCGGGCTTCTAGCACCATCGGGACGATGGCTAGGCGGGCGGCGAAATCGTCCTGTGTGGCGATTGCAGATTCCCACAGGCCGTCATGCGCTGGCAGATCCCCGTAAGCGGCCTCTAAATCATTGAGGCGGCCTGAAACAAGCAGGAAATGTTTGGCCTCGTCATCGGCGACTTTGACCCAGTCATTGAAAAAATCTTTGGGTAAGTCATATCCTCCGAGATCAAAATTACGCCCGATGATGTCCCATGCTAAATCGACGGCGTTAAGCTCAATATGCGCGATGGCGTGGAGGAGAGCGATCTTGGATTGTTTTGATCCTGCTTTGCGGCGGCGTGGCATTTCCGTTGGGGCGCGCAGCTCGGGAGTGGATAGACGCGCAGGGCGCTCTGGGATGTTGGCGGTGCCGACATCAGTGATTGCGCCGTCCCGCCATTGCTGTGCATAGGCGCGGGTTTTTGTGGCCTTGTCCCAGTAATCAGCCGTTGTTAGGACATCAAGGGCGGCTTGGCGAAGTGTAGGGGTAGACATAATATTACCTGTATACGAAAGATTGTGTCTTTTTTTCTTGCATTTATTTGTCTATAGGCATAAGGGAAACTGTACGCTTAAACAAGATAAATAATAGAGGGTAAAGCGGTATGTTCGAAGGGTTTTTAGATCACTATGCAGGGATGCTCGGTGGTATTGCTATTGCGACGTCGACAATGATTGCTGTCTTTTTAAAACGGCATCATTTTAAAAGTACGGAAAATCATAATGCGCGTTATCATGGGACGAGTTTTGCCTCTGCCATTGCGGCGGAGCTGATTGATAATGCGGATCGGTTGGCTGGATTTTATCTGCAGATTAGTCAAGCGACATCGAAAAAACGTCCGATTGTGAAATATCAGCAATTGGACGTGTTGGCGTATGAAACGATGTTGGACCGGATTGGGCGTTTGGGGCCAGCTTTATCGTTCATGGTGGTGGATGTGTATGGCGATATTCGCGCGCTAAAGGTCAAATATGACCATCTGGAAACCGAAGACATCCTTAAGCGCCGTGATGAGTATTTACAGGAAATTCAGGTTTTGATGGTGAAAACAATTTCATGTGCGGCCATCATGTATTTTTACGCGGATTATATGTCAGGGCGTAAATGGTTGAAATTGATTGCCTCACACCGCGTGCGCTGGCTAGAGCGCGAGATGGAAAAATTCTTGGAATATGTCGGTAAAACCGATAGTGATTTCGAATTCCTAAGCGGTGAAGATGCGCCTGGTGTCAATATCTTAAAGCGTGTGGCTGATGAGGATAAGCGTCAGATCCTGCGTAACTTATTTTCAACTGTGGGCAGTGTATTATATAACCTACATAAATGCTCGACATCGGAAACGCAGTTAGCTTTGCGCGGGATGTTTTATACGCTGAAAAATTCTTTGCTGCCGTTGCTGGATATTCAGCCCAATGCGTATGACTTGCGATCAGAGCGGGAGTATGGTGAATTTTTGCCGTTGAAAAAACGCTCTATATCGGCTGTTGTCGGGTCGGTTGCGGTCGTTGGTGTTGGGTTATTGGCTGCCGTCGTAATGGTTGCCGCGTGAATGCGTTGTGAACAGATTTTGAGCTTTGCTGTATGATGATAACGTATTTTGCAGACCGCTTTCCTCGATATCTTGTAAGTAATCGGCTGCGCGCTTGAAGGCAGCCTCTTGCTGTTTGCTGGCGGTTGTGATGTCGTTATACAGCTGAATACTTTTTCGCAAGATATTCTCACCGATGCTTTGGCTGAAGCTGCTTTGCTGCCTAATGCATTTGGCGATATACGCTTGAGCGATACCGCGTTATAGCTGTTTATCGTATAAAGCGACGATGTGTTTTTATAGGGCGTAAGTGACGATCCAATATTCATGTTTTTATTGTATCATCGTACTGTTTAAAAAGCCGTAAAAATAGGGTTATGAGCGTTCAGTTGTTCTAAGCTGATCTAAAACAGCAATATGATCAGGGCCTATGCCGCAGCACCCACCGATGAGTGTTGCGCCCGTGTTTAGCCAGTCTTTTGCTATTTTTTGATATTCCAGCGGTGACAAATCATTGCGCGTTGCGTTGAGGCCGGCATTCGCTCGATGGCTTCACGGACTGGGGCGAAGCTATTGGCATAAGCGCCAAAGGGAAGCGCTGGGCCGTTGTAGGCGGCGATTTCTTTTAGGGCGATAATCGTATCTTCTGGTGTGTTGCAATTTAATAGGAATGCTGCCGCGCCGTTGTGGTGAGCGTCATTATAGGCTTGTTTTAAAGGTTCACCTGATCTTAGGGTTGCAGGCTGATCTTGGTTCAGTTTTTCGCTGAGGTTAAAGGATAACCATAGTGGTTTTTTATCATGATAGGATTGCAAGATTTGTGCGATGATTTGTGCTTCGGCGCAGCAAGATAACGTTTCCCCCAGCCATAGATCAACATAAGGGGCTTGCGCTTCGATTAAGGGGCGTAAAATGGTTTCGGCTTGTGTAGGGTCAAATAAATCAGGACGATATGATCCAAATAAAGGCGGCAAGCATCCAGCGACTCTGATGGCGCGTTTTGCTTTTGTTGCGGCATCACGAGCCAGCTGAGCAGCTTTTTGGGCAAGGACAAAGCCGTCTTGTTCAAAGCGATTTTGCCCAATGTGAAAGGGGATGAGAGCGTAGGCGTTGGTTGTGATGATATCGGCGCCTGCGGTGATGAAATTTTTATGAGCTTGTGTAACGGTTTCAGAGGCTTCTATCAAAGCCAGAGCTGACCATTCAGGTTGACGAAAAGGTGCGCCGATCCGTTCTAATTCGCGCCCCATGCCGCCATCCAGTAAGGTAAATTTATGAGAGCCGTGTGTCATGATTTTACGTTAAAGTTTTAGATGTCTTGATGCAAGACTTGTTTAAAAAGGGCAGGGATCAAAGCATGTAATGATGTGTCCGCCATCAGGGTGGTGGAAGGATAGGCTTTGTGCATGCAGGCATAGGCGCGGCGCAGCGTTAAGGGCGTCGTTGTGTGCGTATAGATCATCGCCAAGGATCGGGTGTCCTAGCTCTAGCATGTGCACGCGCAGTTGATGCGAGCGCCCTGTGATCGGGGTAAGCTCAATGCGGGTCATTGGATGGTTATCGGCTGTATGTGTGCGCTCCATCACGCGCCAGTGGGTTTGGGCGGGTTTACCGATTTCGTGGTCTACTTTTTGGCGCGGACGGTTCGGCCAATCGCAAATAAGGGGTAAATCTATCGTGCCTTGGTCATCTTTGATATGTCCCCAAACCACAGAGATATAGGTCTTACTGGTTTTGCGGCGCTCAAATTGTAGGCCTAAGTTGCGGTGTGTGTCAGGATCACGGGCATAGAGCAAAACACCAGATGTATCCATATCCAGCCGGTGGATAGTGCGGGCATCGGCTATGTGTTTTTGTAGGCGGCTTTCCATGCAGTCAGGTTCGGTCTTGCCAGGGACGCTGAGCAATCCGCTGGGTTTGCTGACAGCGCATAATTTCTCATCCAGATAGATAATGCACGGATAAGCATGGCGTGGTGGGTCGTATTTCATGCCGATAGATGTACTCTATGTTGTTTGCCATGACAATAGAGAGCGACCTTACGGTTAAGCGCAATGATGTTATGGTTGTTGCTGGATAATGTTTGTAATAGCTTATCTGCTGGTGGGCAGGACGAGCGGCTTTGATACGCGTGGCGAGTGTATAAAATTACAAACGGGCAAAGATAAGAGCGATTTAGCGGGTAAGGCTTAAATATGCTCTGTACCGATCATCTGGGATGTTGGCTCTGGTCTGGGTGAACCATTGTGGAAAAAGTGTCGTTTTTTCGATGCCTGTTTCTTGTGCTGTCTGAACAATATCAATAAGAAGCGTGGCGGGCATTGTTTTTTCGGTTTCATCAAAATAAGACAATATTTGCTGATACCATGTATTGTTTACGGTTTTCATATTTTCTATAGCATTTTCAAAGTGCTTAGCTTTTTCTGCTTCTAGCTCTTCCGCCGATAAACTATTTATATCTAGGGCTTTTATGGGGGTTTGTATATGTTCTTCTGCGATGTAAGCCGCGACAAAATTAGGCCAGGATAAGGCTTCGATTCGTTCTCTTATGGCGGAGTGATAGTCATTATATTCTGGTAAGATTTTTGTCAGTTGGGAGATACCACGTTGAGGTAAATCCTGAACGTCTGTGGGGATTATGTTTTCTTGTTTAAATTCGCCAGCAGTGAGCGCAGAGGAAACAATATGGGCTAAAACTTGATTTACAGTGTTTGCATATTCTAGTTGTGTGCATGCTTTTTGGGTGTTTGCTTTTAGTTCTTCTAATGTGGGCGGCGCGGGTTGTTGGGAAGAAAGAGAAAATCTATTCATAAGATTGCCGAATATAGTCATGTTCTTGTCTCGCTGTTCGTGTATAAATATTTTATTTTTTGTAGCTTATTAGCAATAAAAATATTCACATTATGAAAAAAGTCAAGCAATGAAAAAATTGACCCTGATTACATGGCTGGTAACCGGCTAGACGTTGAGGGCGATTGTGGTGGTTTTGTTTTCTTAGGGTGCGATGAGGATGGTGGCACGAACCGTTAGAGAGATATCGCTGTACCCCGCAGCCGCAACGGGAGCCGCCATATCCATAGTCGCGCCTTTTTCCATTCTTGAGGCCATCATCATGCGTGGCTGGGTGCTGTAAAGCGGCACATCGTCAACATCGACCTGTAAGAATGAAACCTTGTCTTTTCCCAAGGCTTTGCCAGCGCGTTGAGCCTTTTGTTCCAAAGCTTCTAGAGCTGCTTCCATCAAATTATTATGGGTTTTCTCCCGTAAATCGCTGGAGACATTAAACCCTAATGATTTGATAATAAGGCCCTGATTTTGCAGTTTTTGAGACAGTTCTAGCACCTTGTCACTATCTGTGCCTTTGATAAGCAGGCTTTGTTCCCCGCGCCAGATCGGGGCAGGGGCTGCGTTGCGTTTATTTCTGTTGGGATCGTATTCGTATACGTTATAGCCCAGAGTGCTGACTTGTAATGTTTGATATTTTTCAGATTCTTTGATGGCTTTGCTCATGGCTTTGTTGATGGTGTCTTGCACGATGCGTGGGTCTTTGTGGTCGGTCGTGAAGACAAGAGTCGCACTAAGCTCATCCTGGCGGACTTCGGTGCGCTCACTAGCGGATAGGTTAAGGATCGTTTGTCCGTCTTTTAAGGATAAAAGGGGCTCATAATTTTGTGCGGATGCTGAACATGTAAACAAAGTTAAAGCGGCGCATATAAAAAGTCTCATAAAAAAATCCCATCATGTGTTGTGTGCGGGCATCCTATCACAAAAATATTATATGGGGAATATTGAGGGCAGAAAAGGAGATAGAACGCTGTGTACTGTGCTTGCTTAGTGAAGGTTCAAATCTGTTTCATAGCGACAAAGCTGTCCTTCGTCTTCATATTCGATGTCCCTCATTTCTTGGTATAGGTCATGCGCTGTTTCTGTGAAAATATTGGCAAAATCTTCGTGGGTCTGAAAGTCGGTGGAAGATGTTCTGCGTGTTAGTGTGTGAGCAATGTCGATAAGGCTTTCTAAATCTAACAGGGGGATTCCGGTGCTAGGATCTATTGCGTTATAAGGTTCTGGTAAGTGTTTTATAACCATGCCATGAAGCTTTTGAAGGCTTTCTTTTGTTATGGCGTCGCTATGTGATGTCGCGCTGTCTTCAGGTTGATGGTTGTTTAATGCCAGCATGAAAACGTGAGTTATTTTTTATAACTGGCCTCAAGTGCCTGTTGTTCTGCTTGTTGTATGTCAGTAGGCTTTTGTTCGCTGGTGCTCATGAGACTGTATTTTTTATTTTTGAGGATCGTCTGTGCGCGCTAGCTGCAGTTTGGTGGCAAGATAATGGATAGGTCTTTGGATGTGTTGTCAGCTGAAGTTGGCTGGTCTTGGACTGGGCCCCATATTTTATCAAGTGCCGCTTCAATTTGAGTGATTTGTTCTGCGTCGGAAGCGGGGGTTTCTTTTAATTCTACTGCGCGTTTTTCAAAATATGCTGCGTCTGTTAGCAGTTGAGGATTTTGCTTTGTTTCGAATTTTTCTCGAAGCTTTTGCGCCGCTATCTGACATTTTTCTGCTAGGGTTGGCTCTGTATTATCAGGGGCTCCATAATGGAAAGACGTAATGGTAGCTGTTTGTGTTTTGCCACTGGCGTCTGTAAATTCGTGTGTTGTTCTTGTGAGCGATGAGTTTCCCATTGTTGTTTCCTGTTTTTTTTATGGATTGGAAGTGTAGGTTGATTTTTGTGTTATGTCAATGCAATTGTACAGGTGATAAGCTAGTTATCGCCCATTTTTAATGCAGCGATGAAGGCGGATTGGGGGATTTCGACATTGCCGTATTGACGCATTTTGGCTTTACCCTTTTTCTGCTTTTCCAGTAGCTTTTTCTTACGGGATACGTCACCGCCGTAGCATTTTGCGGTTACGTCTTTACGTAGAGCCGATACATTTTCACGGGCGATGATTTTACCGCCAATGGCGGCTTGGATCGCGATTTTGAACATCTGGCGCGGGATAAGCTCTTTGAGGCGTTCGCACATTTGACGGCCGCGGCCCTCGGCGACGGTGCGGTGGACGATCATGGCGAGCGCATCGACGGGCTCGTCATTGACGCGGATTTCTAGTTTAACCAGATCATTTTCGCCATAGCCGTCTAGCTCATAATCAAAGCTGGCATAGCCCTTGGAGATACTTTTTAGGCGATCGTAGAAATCGAAAACGACTTCGTTCAAGGGCAGGCGGTAGACCAGCATGGCGCGATCGCCCGCGTAGGTTAGTGTTTCTTGCACGCCGCGACGGTCTTGGCATAATTGCAGCAGCCCGCCCAGATATTCATCCGGCACCATGATGGTGGCTTTGATCCATGGTTCCTCGATCGAGCTGATTTTCATGACTTCGGGCATGTCGACAGGGTTGTATAGCTCAATTTGTTCGCCGTTGCTCATGTTGATTTTGTAAACAACGCTGGGCGCGGTTGGGATCAGGTCTAGATCAAATTCGCGTTCTAGCCGTTCTTGGATGATTTCCATGTGTAGCAGCCCAAGGAAGCCGCAACGGAAACCAAGGCCTAGAGCTTGTGAGCTTTCCATTTCGAAATGCAGGGAGCATCGTTAAGCTGTACTTTGCCAAGCTATCGCGCAGTTTTTCAAATTCGCTTTGATCCACCGGGTAGAATGAGCAAAAGACCATCGGGATTGAGGGTTTGAATCCATCAAGCGGTGCGTCGCAAGGGCGTTTATCATCTGTAATGGTGTCACCAACGCGCGTTTCGGAGATTTCTTTGATCGATGCTGTGATAAAGCCCATTTCACCGGGGCCCAGCGCGTCTAGCATGACTTTTTTCGGGGTAAACATACCGACGCGGTCGATTTCACGGGTAGCGCCAGCGCGCATAAATTTAATTTTTTGTCCCTTTTTCAGATAGCCATCGATAACGCGTACCAAAATAACCACGCCAAGATAGGAATCATACCAGCTGTCCACCAATAGAGCTTTGGTCGGGGCGTCGTAATCGCCCTCATGCGGTGGAGGCAGTTTTGTGACGATGGCTTCCAGCAGGTCTTCGATGCCGATGCCTGTCTTGCCAGAGCACGGCACGGCGTCGTGGCAATCAAGGCCGATGACGTCCTCGACCTGTTGTTTTGCGTTTTCAACGTCGGCGGAGGGCAAGTCGATTTTATTGACGACTGTAACGATTTCGTGATCGTTATCAAGGGCTTGGTATACGTTGGCTAGGGTTTGTGCCTCGACCCCTTGGGTGGCATCAACCACGAGCAACGAGCCTTCGCATGAGGCCAGAGAACGCGAGACTTCGTAAGTGAAGTCAACATGTCCGGGGGTGTCCATCAGGTTGAGCTGATATTCAATGCCATCCTTAGCGGTGTAGGCCAGGCGCACGGTTTGGGCTTTGATCGTGATGCCGCGTTCGCGTTCGATGTCCGTGTTGTCGAGGACTTGCTCGCTCATTTCGCGGTCTTCCAACCCGCCGCAGCTTTGGATCAGGCGGTCGGCTAGGGTGCTTTTTCCGTGGTCGATATGCGCAATAATGGCAAAGTTACGGATGTGTTTTAAGTCTTTTGTTAATCGATCTGTGCTCATGGATTTATTCAATAGTTTGAAATGCACATAAATTCAAGTGAATAGTGTTGTTGTTCAACGGCAAAATGCGTATATAATAAAGATATGGATAAGCAAAACCCACCGCAGAAAAAGCAGCCCTTTTTACGGGATGTTGAGGAAACTTCTACTCCGTCGGAGACGGTTCGTGTGACGGCAGGTAAGCAAACAACAGAGCTTGTCTTGCATGATAATGATTTTTTGCAACCTCAGGGGAATCCGTGGATGTGGGGTGGTTTTTTGATTGTGCCGCTTATTGTTTTGTTATTTGCCTACGCGCAAGGCTTGTTATTCTCGGATCGGGGGGGGGCAGTCGAATGAAGCGGCGGTGCAAGTGATCGAAGAAAGACAGCTTAGCCCGCAGCAGCTTGAAATCCAACGACGTAACGAGGAAGCTGTGCAAAGACGATTGCATCGGCTTCAGCGTTAGGTTACGCGCTTGTTAGGCAAATGCGGTTGGAATGCCAAGTGTTATGTCTGATGCTGGTTGCGTTGCTTCTAGTTTATCGCCGCCATAGTTTGCAGTGTAGAACGCCCCTTGGAGGTCAACGCCTATACTGCATGATACGAGAACCGGATCGGCGTGGTTTGTAAAATTTTGTGTCAAAGACGACATGTTTTTTTCCTTATGTTTTGTCCCTTCATTCTATGCGTGATTCTTTAACAATTTGTTAAAATTAGAGGCTGAAACAGGAAAAAGAAAAGATATTTTACGCGGTTTGCAAAATTAGCGGAAAGTAAGAGCCTCGTTGGGCTTCGCCGGTTTGGGGGTCCATTAAAACCATGAGGATTTGATGGGCGTTTTGCATATGCGGGCCGACGGCTTCATTGAGGGGCAGACCGATGTCTAATTTAGTGCCGTCATCCAAAATAAAAACAAGCTCACGGGTCTTTAAATCATATTCAAACCAGCCTATCGGATCTTTGAAATTATGGCTATGAAAGAGGATGACTTGACCGCTTTCACGGATGGAGATTTCCAAATCAAAGCGTGCTTTTGGGTCGAAATCTACCAGATAGTCTAGAATTTTAGGTGTTTTTTTATCAGCCATAGTGAAATACTTTACGGATCTAAATTCGTATGGACAAGAGGTAATATAACCCCGTCGACAGAGGCTTTGTTTTCTGTGCGAACGATGCTGATTTCTTTCGCGCGTTTGATGTAGGGGCGGATGAGCCATTGTGCTTTGACGCCTAAATCTTGCGTGCGGCCGTCTTTTAGGTGGACGATGAACTGGTAATCTTTTTGGCTGTATTCAATATGATCTAATGTTGTGTAATCTATTGTTTTTCCATGAAAAATAAAGGCTTCGTTTGTAAGCTTGTTGGTGAAGATGTCAAGCTCATCCGGCTGGAATAGCGGGATGCTGAGCGCACCAGAATTTCCAGCGCTCCACGTGGCGGAGAGCTTGTTTTTTCTGCGGTTGTTTCTGGGTCGTCTTGTGACATGGTGAACTATGATATTGAAAAGCTTATAATAGGCTACTTTCGATCATACCATAGCTTTATGCGAAGGCAAAGAGGGGCTGTCGCTTTATTAGGCGATGTCAAGGGCGCGGAATTCATCGCCATTGGCAGCAACTGTTGAATTGATTGTGTTGGTTGCCGTTGCATCATGCCCCATGAATGTGACGTCTGCTGTTCTACCTGTTAGTGGCGTTATATTGGCTGCCAATTGTACATCAGCGAATTGTCCCTTGCCTTGAGCGTTTAATGTGGGGGCTACAGATCCAGCGTCTTCTAAGTTTTGACCCGCATGATCTGTTGTGCGACGTGCGTCAGCAATAAAATTAGGATCGTTTGCAGGGAAATGGCCTGCTGTTTGCCCCATTAATGGGACAACAGAACCAGGTGCTGTGCGCTGGCGATTATCGTAAGTTTGATCGGCAACGCCATCGTTGTCGCTAGCGCTAATTTGCCCAGTTAAGGCGCGATAACCAACAAAGGCAGCCAAACCAAAGGCAGCAAACTTGAATAGGTTGGCAAAACCAGAACTGCCGCCTTGTGCAGGTTGCATCAATTTCATGCCTGTGAACGCCGCAATACCAGTGACTAACCATGTCATCCATGAGCTTTGTTTGTTGTCGCTAGCGATGCCAAAGGCATCTTTTAGGAAAGTGCCTGAAGTATTCCATAAATTAGAAAAGAATGTTGTTACATCAGCGCCTAGTAGATCATCAGCATTTTTACGGGCTTGATCTTTGATGTCACCTAAGTTCTGAGACGCGATATAATTTTGGATAGCACTTGTTGGGTCGGTATTGTCAGCTTTGTCTTTTGGCTGTGACTTCGCACCGAAAGGTGAGCTAACCGTACCGTTTGCAACTGCGGCTTTTGCTTCGGCAGCGGCTTTTGCTTCGGCAGCGGCTTTTGCCTCAGCAGCGGCTCTTTCCTCAGCAGCGGCTCTTTCCTCAGCAGTTTTATTATCAATGTCGGCTTTGTCTGCGGTGTCTGTGTCGAGACTATTGGCAGGTTTTGCTCCTTCTTGCGTGCCACTGACAAACTGAATAGCGGCACGGCGATACATGACATGTTCTTGGAAACTGTCTATAGTTTCGTTTAATTCTCTTTGTAGATCCTTACGCTCTAAAGGAGTTGGGTTCTGTGCGAGTTTTTCCTGAAGCGCTGTGATTTGCTCTTGGTATTCACTTACGAAAGGGTTGCTATAGACGATGATTTTTAGGTTGTTTTCGAAGCGATGTGCAAACGATTCTAAGTCGCTAACTTTGTTTTGAGCCTGATTGGTCGCGTCTTTTGCAGCAGCAAGATCGATTTCGTATTGTTTGTATTCCTCTTCGGACATGTGGGCTGTTGTACCCAATTTTTCCAGCTTAGCTTGTTCTTGTTGCTTTTCTGTTAGGGCTTGGGCAGCGATGACTCGTTGTTCCTGTATAGTTAGGTAACGTTCGTGGATTTTGGGGAGCTGACCTTTTAGTGTGATTAACGATGTTTTTAATTCTCCGCTTGTGGCGTTGATTTGATCGTCAATGTTTTCAAAGTTAGCTTCGAATTCCTCTAATCTGGCTTTTAGATCAAAGTCACGGCTGAAGTTTAACAAGTTTTTGTAAGGGCCAAATTCACCGTAGCTGCCCAAACGGTTTTGAACGTTGTAGATATATGCTCCGTATCCAGCGTCCCATGCTGTTCTTTGTGCACCCCATAGATTTAGGACATCTTCTCCGGCCTCGCCAGTGCGTAGGAACTTACTCATAACGTACGCTTCTGTTTCGTGCACATCTAAAACCGTGTCAACGGCCAGATTAATAGGAGCTGACGCATAATCCAGTGTACGGGCGAGAATGTCAGCTTTGTAATCTTCGCCTGTGATTTGTTCTAGTGTGAGCTCACCAAGGCCAGCCACCCCAGCTAAACCAGTTACATACATCGCAGGGTTGCCGACCGCTGTGGCGGTTGCTTTTGCGACCTGCCATGTGGCTTTTTCTCCGGCGAAGGCTGCGCGAACTGGGATGCGAACAAGCATGCCAGGTTTTGAATTGTAGGCACCCATGATGGCAGGGCCGATTTTAGGGACTTTTCCTAATCCTAGTAGACCTGTTGTTACAGAACTGTCGCCAAAGCTATAGCTGATGGTACCGTCTTCGCCTACAGTTTTAACTTGGCCAGCAAGATAGCGCCCTGCGCTGATGCCGACATCTTGGACTTTGTTTAACGCACCAATAAATGCAGGCGTTGACCATGGTTTGTTTCCTTTGAAACGTGTTAATAGGCGCAACCAGAACGATTCGTTGATGTAAACTTCTTCTGTCCAGCGTTGTCCACCTTTACCGGTCAAGGGGATTTTACCACCCATTGCGGCAAGAAGCTGCATTTCTGGTTTACCACCGCCGCCACTATTACCTGTAGCGGATGCTCTTTCGAGTTTTTCGTAGGCGTAGCGGTAATAAGGATTGTTTGCTGAATCTTTTTCTAGTCCATCTTTTAAAATTGTGATCCAGCGGTTGTTCCAGTATTCCGCATTTTCTGGGCCAGCTTTGTTGTCCAAGCGCCAACGGGCTTCCCGTACAAGGAATTCAGCTTCCTGAAGCATGTTTTTTTGAACGAGTTCTTGTAGGTCTTTTGCGAAAGAATCTTCAGATACAGCCCATTGACCTTTGGCTTCGATGATACGCATAACGCGTCCAACGGTTGTTTTATCGAATAGACGTTCACTGTTGTCCCAGTCGCTAGGTAAGCCATCATTTTTTATGTTGGCGTAACGTCCGGAATAGTTCCCGAATTCGATTTCTCGGGCGCGAGCATCAAGATGCTGTGTGTAGGCTTTGGCGTTACCGATGCCTTGTGCAGCGTGGCGAGGGTCAAGCTTAGTTCTTTCCATTTCGCCTAAAGAGATTTGTCTGTTGATATTTATAAGGGTTTCTTTGAAACCGCCTGCATTATTTTGCTCTAAGCCAAAGTGTTCTTTTGCAGTTGCCCCATCATTTCTTTGATGTGTTGATGTTGTCTAATAGGGCGGTTTTTTGTTTTTGATTGATCCCTTTGCGTAGGCCTGATCCGGGCTTTACAGTATAAGTTTGGTCAACTGTATGTGAGATAATAGCGATATCTTGTTCAGCCTGAGCAAGTGCCTTTTTTATTTCAGGTGTTTGGAAGTCAGAAACAAGCTGTGCAACTTTTTCAGATTTTGCAGCCTCTGAAAGCGTTTTTGATTCATTTATATCAGTAATTTTGGCCTGCATTTCCAAGAATTTTTCGGAAATACCATTTTTGTGCAAAGTTTCGTTAACAGCATCAAGGGCGTTGTGGATATTCGCATTTGCATCTGTTGGGAAAATGCGAGGATCAATACGAAGCCAATCCCACATCGAGTATTTCTGCGCATTCATAGTTCGTGCGTAAACCATAGAATTATGCGTACTGATGCCTGTTTCGAATTTCGGTAATTTAAGGCCGTTTTCTTTAGCAATGACTTTATAAAAAGCTTTGGAAATTTTGTTATATGCTTCTTGATCTATGCTGACCTTGCCATCTTGATCAATGTTGATTTCTTTGTCTTTTCCGACGTTTTTTTCGTATGCTTTTTTGAAAGCTTTCAGTTCGGCGGTTAAAGATTCTTCAGGTGTTGTGCGGATTTTTTCATATTGTTTTTCTATGGCGGAAACAATGTGGTGACGATCTTTGTTGAATTGCTTGAAACTAGCTTGTTTGTTGGCGATAGATTCTTCCGCAGGAGATAGGTGCGCGTATTGCTTGCGGACGGCATCAAAATCAAAGTTAAAGTTTTCAGTTGCAATGGCTTCATCAACTTCACGTAGGAATGTTTGTTCTTGGGCGAACGCGATAAAGCGTTTTGGATCACGTAAGCGTTTTTGCGCTTCTTGGCTTAATGTGCCAAAATCTTTGCCGTATGTGTTTTTGATGAAGGCTTCTAAATATGAAGGGTCTTTGGCAAGTTTTGTTACTTCGTCTGTATGTTTAGGATCGCTAAGGATATCTTCAATAGCTTGTAGTTCTTGTTGAATCTTTTTAGGAAGCGCTGATCCTGCGTTATTGCCTGCGATTTTGTTCTTTAGGTCTGCCTCAGTGTCTGATGCAGATGTGGTTTCTTCGTCAGCTTTAGCCTTTGTCTCAGTTGTCTCGGCTTTAGGCGCTTCTGCATCAGCTTTAGGTGCGTCGGTATCAGCATCAGCTTTAGGTGTTTCAGCGTCAACTTTTGCTTCGGCGTCTACGTGTGGTTCGTTTGTGTTTGTGGCTTTGCGGCTGAAAATGCTGCTGATGCGGCCTTCTTTGTTTAGCTTGCTCCAAGCTTTACCTAAATATTTGGCGCCGTAGTGACCAGCAGGAACCATAACACCACCGAAAGCTGCGCCAACACCGCCGCTAATGGCCATGGACGTGTATGAAAATTCTTGCTGGCGCTGCATTGTGTGGCCATTGACAGTGATTTCTTGTGTTTTGATGCCTTGTTCAGCGGCGTTGTGGATCAGGCCGTCTGCACCAGCTTGAACCATACCGGTGATTGTTGCGTTGCGTAAATTTTTGGTGATGGTCATGGTTGCGGCTTTTTGTAAGCCTTTGCGAAGTAATTGAGTTCCCGCAAAACGAGATGCTTGGATCGCGCCTTGTGAAGCAACTGTACCTGCGCCGAATGTAACGGCACCAAGTGCAACAGAACCGATTGTTGTTGGGTCAGTTAGAACGCCTTGTACAACAAATCGCTTTGTTTTGTTCCACCAGTTGGCTTTGACAGATAGATTTTCGGAGACATCCATCATGAATAGGGATGCACGTTTAAGCTCATCAGGAACATCGTTGCCATTTAATTGAGCAAAGGCTTTAACCATTGAGCCAGTATTATTACCAATCCAGCAGGCTTCGTTGATGGCATTGGCTGTTAATTTTTTCTTTTCGTCGTCCGTTAATTGTTCATAAGGGGTTGTTAATAGAATTTGATCTTCCAAAGATATGCTAGTTAGGTCAAGTTGACCGTCTTTGTAGTATCCTTGTCTGTACAACATGAACAACTGAGCTTGCTGACCGAAAAGGTTGTTTTTGTAAATTTCGTCTTCATCCAAAGGCTTTTCATGGTCTAACAGGCTGTTAGCGTCTTCGAAACCAGGTTGGGTTGTCCAAAATGTAGCGGCTTCGCCAAGTTGTTCTTCTTTTGATGGTGCGGCTTGGTCTGTTTCAAGGCGTGGGTCGTTCTGTGCAAATCCTGCCTGAGAGGCAAGGCCGGTTGTAGCATGACCGTATGGCAAGGCTAGGTCATCAGCTGTTGGTTGCTGAAGGTGAGCTTGTGCATATCCTTGATATAGTTTTGCGATGTTAGCCATGTTTTACCTTATCTTTCCGGCTCTTTTGTTCTTTTATGTGTTGAACCGTACCTACATATATACAGAGAGAGTCTTAACAATTATTTAACGTGGCGGATAAAACGGAAAATGGCGGTATATAAGGGGTTTTTGGGCGATTTTATGTGCGGAAAATGCAAAAAATGTAAAATCGTTAAGATAATTTATTTAATATTTGGGATGACAAAATGGGGTCTTGATATCTGCCCATATGAGATGGCGTATCAAATGCGTGCGTGACTGTGTTGGAATACAATAAAACCCGCTGAATGAGCGGGGTTGCGTGCTGTGCGTTTGGGGAGATGTTTTGTGGAGGACGGACCTCTATCGAATTGAGGCTTTAAGAATTTGAATTGATAGGTTAATCCTCAATTCGATTTTCTTAATGCCCCCAATAATGCCCCCAAAACAATATCTTAGAGGCTTTTTTGTTCGTTTCAGCCCGCCTTTATACGTGATTGTATTTTAACGCCTTTTTTTATAATCTCAATCGCAAATAAAAGGATATTTGGAAAATGGTTGAAGTTCCACAAAATTGTTGGGTGGTGGCTGCCGGAGACGGTAACCGCAATTACGCTGATATATGCCTTGAGCATGGTGTCGTCATCATGGGGCCGAGCTACTGTGGGGACTGGAAGAAAGAGGTTAATGACAGAAAGGGCAATGTCATTACCGCCGCCAGCATACTGAAAAAAGATAAATGGTCGTCCCACGTTATCTCGAACCTCAATAGCTTTGTGACGGACGTAAAGCCAGGCGATCTTGTGATCTTGCGCCTTGGCACCAGCGAAATTCACGGTGTCGGGATTGTCGCCAGTGATTATGATTATAACGAGCTGTTTGCCGACATTGACGGCTGGGATTTGGCTCACACTCACCGTGTAAACTGGATTTGGAATAAACCGGAAGGAAAGCCGAAGGACGCAAACGGCATTCTTAGCCGTGGATATACGCTGCAAAGGTTAAAGCGGTCGGGGAAAACAGAAGCGTTCTTTAAATGGGTAGAAACGCTGCCGCCTGCAAGCGGTAATCTGCCGGATTTGAAAAAGCCAGGCAAAGAGCTTGATGTTCACAACATTATCAGAAAACTTTTCGATTATGGACTTGGCTCCGGCTCATTGTCTGCCTTGGAGGACAGGATCAAGGATTTATGCACTCTGGCGGAATGGTATAAAACATACGGTGTTGCGCCATCCGAATATGAAACAACCTCTCACCTGATTACGCCTCTGTTACTGGCCTTGGGCTGGACACCGCAGCGCATACAGCTTGAATATCCGATTATTGGCAGCAGAACCCGCGTCGATCTGGCCCTTTATCAGAACGGGAACAGGAAGGCATACGAGCCTATCGCGTTTATCGAGGCCAAGAAATTCGGCTATTCCTGCCTCAATGCCGAAAGCCAGATACGGAACTATGCGGAAAACATGCAGTATCTGCGGCGTTTGATCGTGACGGATGGCATCCGCTATGGGATTTTCGTTCGCAAACAGGGGGACGATGAGTTTCCTGATAAGCCCACGGCTTACCTCAACCTGACCGATTTGCGCGATGAATACCCCGTTTACGGCGATTGCAGGGGGCGGATGAAGCATTGCTGTATATGAGTGGCGTATGGAGCCATCGTTTTGAACACCCTGACACACCGGTAAAAATGACGGGAAAGTATAATGGCAGCAAACGATGATGGGGCATTCTCCAATCAATGGGGTGTTTATATGATAAAGGCGGTGATGAGCGAGAATACCGCCAAAGCAAGAGGTGCGCCCTGGCCAGCGTTGTCGCAGGAGGAAATCACCTGTCACAAGGAAAATATCCGCCAGAACACAGAAGGTAAAGTCTATCTGCTGCCTCTCCCCATCGTATCGGAGCAAATAACCGACATTGTAGAAATTCACACGGATCGGGGCATCATCCGCCTTTATCCGCCATTTCCTGTGAATGAGAAGGCGGAAACCTCCGCCGCTTTTCATGAAATCGGTATTCCGACCGGCAATGATAAAATTACAGGGACACAGCCCTTGCCACAAACAGCGGTCACCGGCTTGAGATCAGAGCATAACGTCGAGAATGCCGCCTGGTGCCGTGGATTACGCATAGATGCCGAGACGGGCGTTGAATATCAGACAGTGCTTGATATCCTGCTGGAACAAATCGCGCAATATACGCATCAGTGGTGGCTGCGAGCGATCCACAACCCGTTTCTCGGCCCCTTACGCTTTGCTGGTGAAATCAATCAGGATTACAGTTTTACACAGGAGCTGCGCTATGAGGGGGCGGGAGATATTGAGGCGACCTGGTACGGAGCCTGCCAGCAACAATCCAATCTCGGCATTGGAAAGCCCCTGACTGGCTCGATATGGAGACAGTGCTGCGCTCTGGCGGTTAGCGGACAAAGGGCCGAGACGGGCATTATGAGCTTTCTGGACGGTGTGGCCGCATTCATGGCGGGCCGGACGAACCAGAGCATTTTACATCTCTGCATTGCGGTTGAAATTCTGGCCAATAAGCATCGGATGGTGATCGAGAACAAGTCAGATATCAAACTGGACAAGCTGATCCGGCAGACACTGCTTTTGGATGATAAATCGAGGGAAGTTATAAAAAACCTTATGATCGACAGGGGGCATGTGGCACATGGCCGCGATCCGCACTGTCTCGGCAGGAAAGATGAGGCCACCATGCAGAATTATATCGAACATACACGCGATATGGTGAACGCCTATTTGCAGGCTCTGCGTGATGCCGGAAAATGGCAGGATGCCGTTAATCTGAAGATTGGCTGATTTTCTCTACTTTGGCGCGGATAGAGAGCTTTTTTACAACTCTTCACATTGCGCTTTTTATCAAAATTCTTTAAAGATTAAAAATCTCCGTCAAATAAACGCTTGAGAATACGTATGTTTTTTAACTCGAAAAAGAAGATGGCAAGCAAGATCGCTGTAGCCATCGAAAATTCCCTAAGACCGGCCTTCGTTTTTACGGAGTATTTGCAGGACGGTCAGTTTAAGCCACCCTTCGGGTTCTGGACGGATGATTATATTATCGGCTTCACCCATCAGCTTGCCGCCCTGTTCATAAAGTTTGATTTCGGCGGAGAACGCTGGTCACCGGAGAAAAAGGGAGAGGTCATCATCAGGACTTTTGAAAATCTCTGCGGCGATGACTGGCGGCAGCTCCTGAATACGGTTAGAGATCACGCGCATTCGGAAAATAAGAACCAGGAGTTCGAGCGCGGCACAAACGATGCTACCACTATGTATCTAGCCGTGACGGGCCGTTTGAAGCCAGACGATCCCGATCCGATACTGGCGCAGGCCAAATCGCTGGCATCCTCCATGCATGGCAGTGGCGAGGCTCTTGGCATAGAAAGTTCAAACTCTTCCTCGCTGGGCGGGGCAATTTCCATGCTCACCATTAATAAACATATCAAGGAAAAATTCCTCAAAGAGGAGGAAGATGAGGCAGTGGGGGCGGAATGATAAGCGAATATCAAAAACTGAAATTTATGAACTTTTTGACGGAAGCCAGCGCATTAATAATGCTGCCTCTGATGCTTCTGAATACCTTCGGCGGCATCATTGCCGGAATATGGTTGGCAATCCTCGGAGAATGGGGAACGATAGGAACAGGGCTGGTTTTAGCCATCGGCGGGCCTTTCTTCCTCTCTATCCCGCTGGGATTAAGCATGCTTGTTCTCGTCCCCATGCTTCAGTTCCTCGAAAAATCAAAAATCCAATATTGCAGGCACCGTTTGCCGCTATTGGCGCATCGGTGACGCTCGCGGTAATGGTCGCCTGGTGTTATCTATGCATGTTCCTTCTTTTGCAAGATGCGGCCTCCAGCTCAATATTTCCGCTGCTGTTATGGACTTATGGGGCTGTGACAGGGCCATTTGTTTTTATGGCTCAAAAAGATCAGCAAGCCGGTGGCGGGAACGAATATTCGCTGCTAGCCCTGTTTTTCTATCAGATTGGCTTCATCATAAATATGGTCATCATCGGCTTTTTCGATTTTGATATTGAGGAGACACTGCCGGTTTTCGTGGGCGTGATGGCGGTGGCGATGCTGGTACAGGTTATTGTCATGATCGCCCAGACAAAAGCGCAGGCGCGATACTCGTCGATGCTATAGGGGATTACAATGAATAAGCTGATAGACGCACTCACACAAACTCTCGGCCTGCTATTCGGCCTGTTCTTTATATTTGCCACCTTCTTCGGCGTTTATCACGGTTTCAAAAAACATGATACTGCCACCGGCTTCATCGCGGCCTTCGTGCCGCCCTATGCTTGGTATCTCACGGTAGAGGGATTGTTCTGGCATGACGATTTCAAAGGCGTTGATTGGGATAACCCATTCGGCCTGTTCCAAATCAAATTCATCCCATCGGGCTTTGCGTAATTCACCTGGGCGCACGAAAGTCAGCATCGATAATTTGATAGCGCGGCGGGTTCTGGCGAAGAGGCGGGCATCATTGCGCTCCAGAGCATCCAGAAGCTCCGGTATCTCTTTTGCGTCTATGGCTGCGAAATGTTTGGTTTTGCGGGTTTTAAGCGCCCCTTTGAGATCGACGGATGGATCACGCTGGCACCTTCCTGTCTGAATGCCGTACCGGAAGACTTGTCCACAGATTTGCCGTGTGCGGCCTGCAATGTCCAGCGCACCGCGCTTTTCAATTTTCGGAGCATGTCCAGCAAGTCCGGCGCTTCTATCTGTGTTATTGGGTATTTGCCCAGATGGGGAAATACATCACGTTGAAGCCGGTGCAAGACATTATTGTAGTGATTATCGCTCCAGCGGCCTTTTTGGTTCTCATGCCATTCCAGCGCGACAGCTTTAAAGGTGTTATGAGCTTCCCTGACGGCATCACGCCGGTTTTTCTGCTTCGCCTCTGATGGATCAATACCCTTGGCGAGTAATTTTTTGGCTTCCTCTCTTCCTTCGCGGGCGTCTGCCAGCCCCACAATCGGATATACGCCAAGCGCCAGCCGCTTCTCTTTGCCGTTAATCCGGTATTTCATACGCCAGAGTTTCGAGCCATTCGGCCTGACCTCAAGGTATAAACCGCCGCCATCGGCCATTTTGTAAGGCTTTTCTCTTACCTCGGCATGTTTGCAATCTTTATCATATAGCTTCATCGATGCCCCCAGCTTTTTCAGGATGCCCCCTCTGGTGCCCCCTTATTTTGCGATCATGGGTGAACAGAGGAAATTTTCTATGAGCATAGAATAGACGGAAGCCTTTGCTATCGCAAGGCGTTTGAGTTCGTCTATGAATAGAGGAGAATGCTGGAGAAGAAAATAATGGAGGCACGGACCGGAGTCGAACCGGTGTACACGGATTTGCAATCCGCTGCATAGCCACTCTGCCACCGCGCCACAGAGATGGGTTTTATCAGGCTGTATTGCCGGAATCAAGTCTTTTATCGCGTGGGTGAGGGCTTATTGCTCTTCTTCGTCTTCTTCTGGTTCTGCGTTGTCTAAAGCGCGTAGAAGCTTTTTGTAATTGCAGCCAGATTGGAAGGATAACGTTGCTAGAGGGGCAAATACGCGTGCGAGTTGTTCTTCGTCTTCGCCCGCTTTTTCATATGCTTTGACGGTGCTTTCCCGCATTTTTTTGCAAAAAGGGGTTTCTCGGCTGGATTTTGCCATGGCTGTCAATGGAAACGATGTGCCAATTAGCAGGGTTAGGGACAGTGTAAGGAGATGTTTCATAGAAGAGGCCTTTGGGTTTTGGTGTTTGGCTATGAATTATGTGGTTTTTTGTAAATGCTGCCTTGTAAAGTCTTAAAAAACTGGCGTATATTGGCGCTATTATAAGTCTTTATTGTAACCCTGTACAGAATAGATTGCTTGCAAAGTGAGGTAAAATGAACGGATTTCAACAGGCACGTCATAGCATGGTTGAATGCCAGATACGAACAAATGGTGTAATTAACCCTCGTGTATTGGATGCGTTTGATGATATCGCGCGCGAACAATTTTTGCCTGATGATTTGCAAGGGGTTGCTTATACCGATAAGCCGATCGATTTGGGGAATGGGCGCGTGTTGCTTGATCCGATGGTGCATGCCCGTATGTTAGAAGCTGTGGCGCTAGATCTGATGAGGTGGCTTTGGATATTGGGGCGGCGAATGGGTATTCGGCGGCCATTTTATCGTCGCTTGTGACAACGGTTGTCGCGATCGAAAGTCGTCAGGCCTTGATTGACAAGGCTGTGAAGGTTTTAGACAAACAGGGCATTAATAATGTTGTTTATGTGAAAGAGAAACTTACGCAAGGTTGTGCGGCTGAGGCGCCTTTTGATATTATTGTTTTGAATGGCGCGGTGGCCTCGGTTCCTGCAGAGATCTTGGAGCAGTTGGCTCCGAATGGTCGTTTGGTCGCTGTTGTTAAAGAAACTGCCGAATCGGTTGGACGCGCGACCTTGTTTACGCGCTCTGAGGGCGGGCATGTCGCAAAGAAAATTTTATTCGAAGCATCTTTGCCATATCTGCAAGGGTTTGCTCCGGTTGAGGCTTTTCAGTTCTAATTTGCATTAGGATGTGGATATGGCGAAAGATTTGTGTGAATCGCCCTTTTCAAAAGCAAATTATTATAACAGATTAGATGGTGTTATCTTGCGCAAGTGTTCTTTGGTGAATTTTGTGCGTTGCTTTAATTAATTGTCAGGATCAGGAATACATGTCTGCAGATCAGGAAAATGAACCGTCCATCGAAGAAATTCTGGATTCAATTCGTCAAATTATTTCTGATGAAGATGATGAGCAGTCAGAAGATGCTGCGCCAGCTGAGCAACCTGCTGAGCCTGAACCTGAGGTTGCAGTTGAAGAGGCTCCGGTTGTAGACGATGCTGAGCCTGAGGCCGAAGATATGCCGATGTCTGAAAGCGAAGAAATTTCTTTTGATGCGATTGAGGATGAGGTTGAACTTGAACCTGCTGAAGACGCAGAATCTGAGAAAAACGTCGAAGAACAAGTCGATGATTTTGCCTCTGTTTTGGATGATCTGGATCAGGCTGGGGATGATGATGGGGCTGAAGATGATATTATTGAGCTGACTAATATTGTTGAAGAAACAGAAGAAGATCCTATGCCAGAGCCTGAAATGGATGAACCCGCAGAAGAGTTTGATCCCGTCGATGCATTTTTAGCGTCAGAGCCAGAACCTGTCCATGTTCCTGAACCCGAGCCAGAGCCAGAAGAGACTCCCTCAGCGGCGATGGAAATTTCTGATACGATCGAAGGTGTATTATCCCAAAGCGCCGAAAGCGCCGCATTAAGCGCGTTTGGTGAGCTTGCCCGTAAATCGGCTGTCGATCGGGCAGGGCTTGTGTCTGTTGAGGATGTTGTGCGCGAAGAAATTCGTCCGATCTTACGCAATTGGGTTGATGACCATTTGCCAAAAATGCTGGAACGTTTGTTGCGTGAGGAACTTGAAAAAGTTGCAAAACGTGCGATGGAAGAGCTTTAAACTTTCCTGTTTTATCTTTGAATAAATTCTTGCTTCACGGCGCAAAATCGTTATGATTTTGAACGATTTAACGCGAATATAAAGTACGAATATTATGACCCAGAAAACAATCGAAGACGGTTTTAACCCTCAGGACGAAGAACAACGCCTTTATGCGGAGTGGGAACAATCAGGTGTGTTCACACCTAGCCCGTCTGATGCTGGTAACCCGTTTACGATTATGATGCCGCCGCCGAATGTGACAGGTAGTTTGCACATGGGACATGCTTTGAATACGACGCTGCAGGATATTATGATCCGTTATAATCGTATGAAGGGGCGTAATACGTTATGGCAGCCAGGGACAGACCATGCGGGGATTGCAACGCAAATGGTTGTTGAGCGCATGCTGGATAAAGAAGGCAAAAACCGCCGTGATATGGGGCGTGACAAATTCCTTGAACGCGTGTGGGAATGGAAAGAACACTCTGGCGGTACGATCGTTAACCAGATGCGCCGTCTGGGCGCGACCCCAGACTGGAGCCGTGAGCGCTTTACGATGGATGAGGGCTTGTCTAAGGCTGTGCGCAAGGTCTTTGTTCAGCTTTATAAGGAAGGCTTGATTTATAAAGATCAACGTCTTGTGAACTGGGACCCGAAATTGAAAACAGCGATTTCCGATCTTGAGGTCGAACAAAAAGAGCAAAAAGGCAAGATGTGGCATATTCGCTATCCGATTGAGGGCGAAGTCGAAAGCTTTATCACGGTGGCGACAACGCGCCCTGAAACCTTGTTGGGTGATACGGCTGTTGCTGTGCATGGCGATGATGAGCGTTACAAAGATTTGATCGGTAAAAGCGTCTGCGTGCCGATTGCCGATCGCTTGATCCCGATTGTTGCCGATGAACATGCCGATCCTGAGCAAGGCAGCGGCGCGGTTAAGATTACGCCAGCGCATGACTTTAACGACTTCGAAGTCGGTCGCCGTCATGATCTGCCAATGATTAGCGTTTTGGATATTCATGGCTGTATGAATGAAAACGTGCCCGAGGCTTATCAAGGGCTGGATCGTTTTGAAGCGCGTAAACGTATTTTAAAAGAATTGGAAGAGCTTGATCTGTTGGTTGAGGTCGAAGACATCAAACACAGCGTTCCTTATGGTGATCGTTCAGGCGTGGTGATTGAGCCATTTTTGACGGATCAGTGGTATGTCGATACGCCGACCTTGGCGAAACCCGCGATTGAGGCTGTGCGCTCTGGCAAGACGACATTCCATCCAAAACAGTATGAGAATATGTATTTTGACTGGCTGGAAAATCAGTTGCCTTGGTGTATTTCTCGCCAGCTATGGTGGGGGCATCAAATCCCTGCATGGTATGGCCCTGATGGTGAGGTTTTCGTTGAACATACCGAAGACGAAGCTAAGCAAGCGGCAGAGGCTCATTATGGTGAAACTGTTGAGCTAACCCGCGACGAAGATGTTTTGGATACGTGGTTTTCATCAGCTTTGTGGCCGTTTTCGACATTAGGCTGGCCTGATAAAACGCCTGAATTAGACCGTTATTACCCAGGTAATGTTTTGGTGACAGGCTTTGACATTATTACATTTTGGGTATCCCGTATGATGATGATGGGGATTCACTTTATGGATGAGGTTCCGTTTAAGGATGTCTATATCCATGCGCTTGTCCGCGATTCTAAGGGGCAGAAAATGTCTAAATCCAAGGGCAATGTTATGGACCCGTTGGATTTGATTGATCAGTATGGCGCGGATGCTTTGCGCTTTACATTGACGGCGATGGCGGCGCAAGGGCGCGATATTCGTCTGTCCGATCAACGGATCGAGGGCTACCGTAATTTCACAACGAAAATCTGGAACGCTGCGCGTTATGCGAAAATGAACGGCGCTGTGCCGTCCGATGATTTCGATCCTGCGACGGTTAAGCATCCGGTTAACCAGTGGGTGATTGCCGAGCTATTAAAGGCAAAGTCTGCTCTGGAAAAAGGGATTGAGGCGTATCGCTTTAATGAATCGGCCAACGCGCTGTATCAGTTTATCTGGAATACATATTGTGACTGGTATATCGAATTCACGAAGCCTTTGTTACAAGGTGACAGCGATGCAAAAGCAGAAGTCCAGCAAACGATGGCTTGGGTGTTTGATCAGATTTTGATTTTAACCAATCCGATTATGCCTTTCCTGACTGAGGAGCTTTATGACCGTATTGCGCCGCGTGAGCAGGATTTAATTGCCTCTGCTTGGCCTGAATATAGTGAGGCCTTAGCGTTCGATGCAGCGCATGGTGATGTGAATTGGGTGCAGGCGGTTATTTCCGAAGTGCGCTCTGTTCGCGCGGATATGAATGTGCCAGCCAGTGCCATTATCCCGTTGGTGATTAAGGACGCCGATGCGGCAACGCAGGCGTTGGTGCGTGAAAATGCTGCGATTATCGAACGCCTTGCCCGCGTCAAAGACATTGAATTTGTTGACGCTGCGCCGCAGGGGGCTATTCAAGCGGTGATTGATCGTGCGACCTTGTTGCTTCCGCTTGCGGGGAGCATAGATCTGGATAAAGAGCGCGCGCGTTTGCGTAAAGAGCTTGAGAAAATCGAAGGCGAAATTCAAAAAACTGTCGGTATGTTATCGAATGAACGCTTTATCAGCAAAGCCCCCGAAGAGGTTATCGCTGAACATAAAGAGCGCCAGATCGTATCCGAGCAAGCCCGCGATAAAATCAAAGCCGCGCTTGAGCAGCTCGATTTAGCAGCTTAGGATTTAGCCTTTATGGATCTTTTAGATAGTTTGCAATTGACGGCCGTTTTTGTCGTCAAGCTGTTTGGTGACCTGTTCGGGGTTATGCTCGGCGGAGGGAGTTTCTTTGTTCAGCCGGGGTTGATGGCTGTCGGTGTGCCTGTTGATCGGGCTATCGCTAATGATTTGATGGCAGCTTGCGCGGCTATGTTGTCGTTTTTATGGTTTTACCGTAAGGCTCCTGTTGATATTTCAGTGCGCGGGCAAAAAGCTGTCTTTGTTTGGATGGCGCCAGTGATGGTGGTTAGCGCCGTGATCGGTGGTCATATTATGCATGCGCTGCCTGTTTCATTCCTAAAGCTTGTTATTACGACGATTTGCGGCATTGGCTTTGTTTATAGTCTGATCTTAAGCCTTCGCCACAAGGGTAAGCCTGTTGAGCAAAATTTTGATTATGCTGGTGAAAATTTTATCAAGGGATGGCGCATTTTTCTTGTTTTAGCTGCGGTTGTGATTGGGGTGTATGATGGCATTTCGGGGGCGGGTAGTGGCGTTATGATCTTGTTGTTGCTGACCATGGTTTTGCGCTTGCGGCTGAAAAGCGCCGTGCCGCTGGCTAATATGGTTGGTGGGGTTAGCCTGTTGGCTGCGGGGATTACGTTCTTGTTTTTAGGGTTGTTATCATGGCAATTATTGATTGTCATGTTGCCTGCATCCGTTCTGGCTGGTGCGCTGGGGGCATTTATTGTCAGCCGCATAGATGAATATATTTTGCGCGTTGTTTATACGTGTATGTTAGGCTTTTTATGCGTGTATTTAGTGCGCGAACAGCTGTTGATGTAGGCTTATTTTTTTAGCTGCGCTTTTAACGCTTCGACCTCTTCGATCAGTTTTTGCAGGCTTTGCGTATAAGGATCGTTGATATTACGCGGCAGACCGTAGGCGCGGCCTATGTCGTTTTTACACTTGATTTCGCGTGCAGGATTACCAACGACGGTGCAGCCGTCAGCGACGGATTTGGTCACGACCGCGTTTGATCCGACGCGGGAGTTTTTGCCCATCGTGATGTTCCCTAAAACTTGTGCGCCCGCGCCGACCACAGCGCCGTCTAATAGGGTGGGGTGGCGTTTGCCTGTTTCATCAGGTTGGCCTTTGCCGCCCAGTGTAACCCCGTGATAGATGGTTACATCATCACCGATGATGGCGGTCTGACCGATAACAACGCCTGTGCCGTGGTCGATAAAAAAACGTTTGCCGATTGTGGCCTCTGGATGGATTTCTATGCCGGTGAGGATGCGCCCTATATTCGCGGTGAAACGGGCGAGAGCACGCAGTTTTAGCTTTGTCCAAATGGCATTGCTGAGGCGATGAATGCTGACCGCATGAAACCCGTTATAGGCAAAAAGAACCTCAAGAAATGTGGGGCGCGCGGGGTCGCGGGCTTGGATGGATTTGATAAGATCAAACATAATATAGGTGTCTTTTGCTATCTGGCCTTGTGTCTAAAATATAGTCTTAGCTTATTGTTTTAGATTGGGAGTATAAGAAAACAAGGTTGGCAGTCTTTATTTTTTACCGTCTTTTTTTGTCGTTTTTGACGTCGATTTTTTTGCCGTTTTGATTTTTGCGGCCCGTTTTTTGACGGCTTCTTTTTTAGCTTTGTCTTTTTTGGCTTTTTCAGCAGCCTCGGCTTTTTTCTTTTTCTCGTCTTCCAGCGGAGGGGTGATGATCCCAGCGGAGACAACAAGTTTGATGCCTTCTTCGACGCTCATGTCCAGATATTTAAGTTCGTTTTTGGGCACGAATAATAAAAAACCTGATGTTGGGTTTGGCGTGGTGGGCAAGAAAATATTGACCGTATCATTATCGACTTTTTGTTGGACTTCGCCCTTGGAATGTCCGGTGACGAAGCCAATTGACCAGACGCCTTTGCGTGGATATTCCAGCATGACGACTTCGCGAAAGGCTTGGGATTGGGTTGTGGTGATGGTTTCAAAAATTTGTTTTATGGTGCTGTACAGATTGCGGACAACAGGGATTAAATCCAGCAAATATTCTCCGATACGGATCAGGAATTTACCCATAATGTTGGACGCAAACCAACCGATCGCGACAAAGCTGATAAAGGCAATCAGAACGCCAACGCCAGGGATGGTAAAGTTTTCATACACAAATAGCATTTGATAGATATTTGGCAGAAGCTCCTGTACTTTTTTATCCACGCCCGAGAAAAAGATATAAGCGATATAAAGTGTAATTGTGACAGGGGCCGTTACAAAAATCCCTGTGAAGAAATACGTACGAATACGCGCTGAAAAGCTGCGCTGAACCTTGTGAATGAAGTGAACCGATTCTTCGGAAGGGTTTTGTTCAGGTGATGTTTGTTTTTAGGGGGGTGTTTGTCATGATTCAACTCTTGGCATCTGTGTTTTTTCACTCTATATATAAATGGTATGAAAAAGCAAGATCAGACTTCTTATTATGACGTTGTTGTCGTGGGGGCAGGCCCGGCGGGGTTAGCTGCTGTTATTGGTTTTGTGCAACAGGGATTATCTGTTGCTGTTATTGATCCCTCTACGGCGGATGTTTTGGATAACCCCCCGTATGACGGGCGAGAGATTGCCTTGACCCATGCCTCTTATGATATTTTGGATGAGCTTGGCGTATGGGCGCAGGTGGCTCCGTCAGAAGTTTCCTATATAAAACGTGCGCACGTCATTAACGGGGATGAGCCTTATGCGCTGCGCTTTGATCATCGTGAGGCTGGCGCAGATACGCTGGGTATATGGTCGCTAATCAGGTTATTCGCCGCGCTAGCTATGCCGCTGCAAAAGACTTAGAGGGGATTACATGGTATTTAGGCCGCAAAGTAACCTCGGTTCAGGCACAAGATATTAGCGGGCAAGTGACTTTGGATAATGGCACTGTTTTGTCAGCGCGTTTGGTTGTTGCTGCGGATGGTCGTTTTTCAACGCTGCGCCGTATGATGGCGATTAAAACGGATGTGATTGATTGGGGACGAACCTGCTTGGTTGGCGTTATGAACGCTGAACAGGATCACAATGATACAGCGTATGAATGCTTCCATTATGATCGCACGCTGGCGGTGTTGCCTTTGAATGAAAACCGTGTGTCTGTTGTTATTACTTTGCCATCGTCTGAGGCTCAAAGCGTGATGGATATGAGTGATGAAGATTTTGCTGCGGATATTGAGCGCCGTTTCGAAGGGCGCGTTGGCACGATGAGTGTGCATAGCAAAGTTCAATCCTATCCGCTGGCTTGTACGTATGCGAAGCGCTTTTATGATCGCCGCTTTGCCTTGGTTGGGGATGCTGCGGTTGGTATGCATCCGGTGACGGCGCATGGGTATAATTTAGGGCTACGCGGTGCCTATTCATTGACACAAAAAACGAAACAGATGGTCGAAACTGGCGGGGACATAGGTTCTGGCGTTGTATTGTCAGCCTATGATCGGGAACATCAATTGCGCTGTAAGCTGCTTTATCATGGCACGAATACTTTGGTTAAATTGTATACCGATACGCGTCCTTTGGTGAAACATACGCGTCGTGCTTTGCTGCATCTGGGCAATGTGTTAAAGCCTGCAAATCAATTGATTATGCGCCAATTAACAGATCACAAATAATGGATTGATTTTACGTGGCAGGTGCCGGGGTTACCATTCGTAACCCAGCTTGACGCTGTATTTTGTATCGGTTTGAGAAAATCCGTCCTCTACGCCTTCATCGATATCATAGCGTACGTCGAACGAGGCGATGAATTTGCTGCGTAAAGGAATGCGTATGCCTGAGTTAGAGGTAAAAACATAGTCATTGTTATTTTCTGCTGGCACGATTAAGCGGTGGTTGTGATAAAGTGTTGTAACGGTATTTTTCAATTTACGTTCAAAATCAAATTTCCAGTTATAAGCAACGGTTTTTTCGTTTTCTTCATCGCCTTGGTCTTTGGCCATTTCTTCTAATAAATAAGCGAGCCCACCAGAGAAACGGACTTTTAGATTTGGATGGTCAAAGGCTTGGTAGCCGACGCCAAGCCCAGCAGTTGCGCGGAAATCAACACCGGCAACATCGTCTTTTTCAAGGCGCGTATCATAATCTAAATATGTTTTATCGTTAATGTAATCATTAAAAGAGGCACTAAATTCGCGCTCATCAACGGTTGTTTGATCTTTGTCTTCCTGATAACCAATGCGCGCGTTTAAAATGACGCGGTCCTTATTGTCCCATAGCGCAGTGGCTGTGCCATCGGCGTCTATGTTCTGGTTCTTGCCGTTGCCTTTTTGCACGCTGGCGCCGATATTTGCACGACCGCTCCATTTGGCTTCCCACATGCTAAACGGCGGAGGCGTACGACCGAGAGAGCGAACTTTTGGCGTTTTCGGTTTTGAGAGTGCTTCTTTTTTTGATACAGGGCGTTCCGCGGCTTGTTTAGCCAAAGGTATAAAAACCTCCTCTTCTGATGGAGGGGTCTCGACTGTGGGTGGTGCGGCATATCGGGGCGCTGTCGATGCTGATGCGTTTGCTAGCGTCGTTTCAGCTGTTGCGGAGGGACGGTATCGTTTAAATGTACGCCGCCCTGACTGCAAGGATTTGAGTATATTTTGGTTGATTTTCACATTCGCCGTGCTTGACGCAGGAGACGATTCCGCGTGGGCGCAGAGCGGTGCAAAAGATAAACAAAGAGCCGAAGCTACAAGCGTGCTACAAATTTTATTCATATTGAAAATAGGCCCAAGGACAAAGGCAGATTGATTCGTTCAAATTTTATTACACCATAATGCCTCTTTAAACGCAAGGGTGTGTGTTTGTGTGTCGGCACAGTTTTAATTATAGGGGCAGACGGATAGCGTTTAAATGTTCGTTGCCCTAATTGCAGCGCCTTTAGCTGGCTTTGGTCAATTTGTACGGTTTCTGTACTTGGCGCGGGTGAGGTCTCAGCATGAGCAGCAAAGAAGGCTAACAATAAACAAGGCACTAAGGCAATAAGTGTTTTGTGAATGTTACTCATGTTGAAAGTGAATTGTACCAAAAATATCAAGGAATTTTCGGATTTTATTACACCCACGAGCCCCCCCCCCCCCCCCCCAAGCTCAAGGCAGCACAAAGGGGTTTCCTGTATTTATACCCCTTTTTCTACATGTTGATCGTCTTATTGAATGGTTGCTTGTTTCTTGCGTTGGGAATGGGTTTGAATTACAACGGTATTTATGAGTAATAAGCTATTCTTTTTTATGTGGGCTTTGGCCTTGGTTTTGGTGCCTGTATCGGTTTTTGCGGAAGATGCGGCTGATGATGGTTTTGTTGTGTCTGCGGCTTTGCACGGTACGCCGCGATATGCAGATGATTTTACGCATTTTGACTATGTGAACTCAGACGCCCCCAAAGGTGGGCAAATTAAGATGCCTGGGGCGGAGACATTTGATACTTTTAATGGGTTTATCTCTAAGGGCGTTGCGGCCTCAGGGCTTGGTTTGCTGTATACCAGCTTGCTAGAAAAAAGCCAGGATGAAGCCTTTTCTATGTATGGTGCGCTGGCGAAAGATTTTAAAATTGCGGATGATAAATCCTCTGTCACGTTTCACTTGCGCCCTGAAGCACGTTGGAGTGATGGTGCCTCCATAACGGCGGATGATGTTGTTTGGACATTCAATACGTTAACGACTAAGGGGCGGCCTGCGTATCGCGCGTATTACGCGAATGTTAAAGAGGTCAAAGCGCTTGATCCCATGACGGTGCAGTTTATTTTTGATACTGCGGGCAATGCTGAGCTACCATTGATCGTGGGCGAGATGTCAATCTTGCCCAAGCATTACTGGCAGGGGAAGGATTTTACGGCGACAACGTTGGAGCCTCCGATCGGGAGCGGCCCTTATGTGATTGATACATTTACGCAAGGACGTACGCTCACATATAAGCGCGTTGAGAACTGGTGGGGTAAGGATCTGCCAGTGTTTAAGGGACGGTATAATTTTGACCGTGTCACATTTGAATATTACCGCGATCATGATGTCGCTTTGCAGGCATTTTTAGGCGGGGATTATGATTTTCGGCAGGAATATGTATCGAAATTATGGGCGACCAGTTATGATGTGCCTGCTGTTCATAAGGGCGATATTATAAAAAACGTTATACATCATTCTTTGCCTCAAGGTATGCAAGGATTTGTTATGAACACACGCCGTCCTATTTTTCAAGATATTGCGGTGCGTAAAGCTTTGAATTATGCGTTTGATTTTGAATGGTCGAATAAGCAATTTGCTTATGGGGCTTATACGCGGTTGACTAGCTATTTTGATAACTCCGAATTGGCCGCGCGGGCTTTGCCGCACGGACGTGAGCTTGAGATATTGAGCGCGTATAAAGACCAGTTGCCTGATGAGATTTTTACGCAGCCGATTAAGATCCCTGAAACGGATGGATCTGGGAAGAACCGTTTGAATTTGCGTGTAGCGGCTCAGTTACTGGACGAGGCTGGTTATGAGGTTGGTGCTGATGGTATGCGCATTGATCCTAAAATGGGGGAGGCTTTATCCTTTACCTTTTTGGTTGCCAATACTAATGCCGCGTTCGAGCGTTGGTTCGGTCCGTATCAGCAGAATTTAAAACGGATCGGTATTCAAGCGGATATAAAGATTGTCGATGCATCCCAGTATATTAACCGCGTATTGGATTATGATTTTGATATGATTGTGCATGGCTGGGGGGCGAGTTTGTCTCCGGGGAATGAGCAACGCGAGTTTTGGGGATCGGATCGCGCCGATGTGCCAGGTGGACGAAATGTTATCGGTGTGAAAGATCCGGTCGTTGATGCGTTGGTTGAGGAAATCGTGCAGGCACCAACCCGTGATGAGCTTGTTTATCGGTGCCGTGCCTTAGATCGTGTGTTGTTGCAGGGGTGGTATGTCGTGCCGAATTGGTATATTCCTGCGTGGCGCATTGCTTATTGGGACAAGTTTGGGCAGCCGGCTCGTCAAGCGCCCTATGATTTGGGCGTGGTCGATACGTGGTGGAGTAAATAGATGTCATCAATTGCGATTATTATTCCTGCGCGTTATGGATCGACGCGTTTTCCGGGGAAGCCTTTGGCGATGATTGCAGGGCAAACGATGCTAAGCCGCGTTGTAGATTTGGCGCACAGCGTTGCGGACGGCTACGATAATGTTGATGTTTATGTCACGACGGAAGATCAGCGCATTGCCGACCATGCCGCGGAGATCGGCGTTAAGTGTTTGCTGACAGGAGACTGCAAAACAGGATCTGATCGTGTGTTGGCTGCTGCGGCGCAATTACCTGAAGTGCCTGATTTTATTTTGAATTTGCAAGGGGATGCACCTCTAACGCCGCCAGCGGCTTTGCGGGCGATGATTGATGCGTATTTAGATGCGCCTGAGGCTACGGATGTTGTGACGCCTGTGCATCAGCTTAGCTGGGAGGGGCTTGATCGCTTGCGCGAAAATAAAAAGCAAACGCCATTTTCAGGAACGACCGTTATTCGCCGTGCAGACGGTCAAGCGGTTTGGTTTTCTAAAAATATTATCCCTGCCGTGCGTAAAGAAGATCGCGCGCAGGCGATGTCTCCTGTTTTTCAGCATATGGGGCTGTATGGGTATAGTGCAGCGGCTTTGCAAAAATTCTGTGCGTTGGCGGAAGGTCATTACGAAGCCCTTGAGGGACTGGAGCAATTGCGCTTTTTAGAAAATGGTCTGTCTATTCAAACGGTTGAGATCGATAGTGCGCATATTCATTCAGGCATCGATTCCCCTGAAGATATCAAACGCGCCGAATCGTATTTAGCAACGCAGTAAGAGGACAGCGCGATGCAGCAAATCTGGTCAAATGTCGATACATATTTCGAAGAGAGCTTTGTTAACGAACCTGATTTTTTACGCGCGGCGCGTGCGGCCTCTAGCGCGGCGAAGTTGCCCGAGATTGCCGTGTCTCCTGCGCAGGGGAAATTCTTGGCGTTTTTGGTACAGCTTAGTGGTGCGCAGCGCATTTTAGAGCTTGGAACGCTGGGCGGCTATAGCACGTTATGGATGGCGCAAGCGATGTCTGAGGACGGGCGCATTGTAACGCTGGATCATAACCCTGTTTGTGCGGGCGTGGCGCGCGCTAATTTTGCGCATGCTGGATATGCTGACCAAGTAGAGCTACGCTATGGCGAGGCCGAAGATGAGCTTAAACATCTGGTCGGGGAGAAGGGAGAGCCCTTTGATTTGATTTTTATCGATGCGAATAAAAGTGATTATCCGATGTATTTAGATTGGACTGTGCGCTTGTCTCGCCCTGGGACGTTGATTGTCGCTGATAACGTTGTGCGTGGCGGCGGGATTGTTGATTTTGCTAACGAGGACAAAGCCATGGATGGGCTGCGTGCTTTTCATGAAAAGGTCAGTGCGCATAAGAAATTGGATGCAACGGCGCTGCAATTAGTTGGTGGAAAAGGCTATGATGGGTTGTCTTTGATCCGTGTTTTGTGATGTGCGTGCCATATATCAGTATGTAAATTGTTTTGCATCCGCGAAATAGCTTTGTTATATTGAATCAATGACTTATTTCTTATATTAGTGTTTTACTAATTAAATTTCACTAAATTGTGTTGCGGCGCAATATTCTTTTATTTTGAAATTTTTATATTTTTCTCATACCATCCCTTATATATCCAATAAGGAAGGCAGCAAGCTATGAGAGTTTACGCAACAGCAGGTGGGGCTGCGATGTTTGTCCCCGATGAAATTGAACGCAAGACTAACCAAGAACAATGCACCGTGAATAAGATTACACAGTCGTCTTTGATTGTGGATCAAGCGCAATCTTATAGTGAACTGGCTCCGTCATCATCTTCATCGTCATCGGCGCTATGGGCTCAGCAGTCATCTGATGCGGCGGTAAGCGCTCGTAAAACGGCGTAAATACGTTTAAATCACCAAGACCAAAGGGAGGCATTGCTTCCCTTTTTTGTTGCATGAATTTAGGCGCTATTGGTGAAGGGTCTTGCGTAGAAAATTAAAATTCACTACAAACAAACCATCAGTAAGAACGAATTTAACAAAAGGGTCTAAGATTTATGGATATCTCTAAAATTCCAGCCGGTAAAAATGCACCGGACGAAGTCAATGTTATCATCGAAAATACACAAGGCGCTGTGCCTGTGAAATATGAACTGGATAAAGAATCTGGTGCGATCTTTGTTGATCGTTTTGTTCATACAGCGATGTTCTATCCTGGTAACTACGGGTTTGTGCCTCAGACTTTGGGTGGTGATGGCGATCCTGTTGATGTTTTGGTTTTGGGCGATTTACCGATTATCCCTGGCGCTGTTATTCCTGCGCGCCCTGTTGGTGTTTTGATGATGGAAGATGACGGCGGTCAGGACGAGAAAATCGTTGCTGTTCCAACAACAAAAATGCACCCATCATTCGAAGCAATCCAAGATGTAAACGACATCCCCGCAAGCAAGCGCGAGCAAATCGAGCATTTCTTTACGCACTATAAAGACCTTGAAAAAGGTAAATGGTCAAAAACCAACGGCTGGGAAGGCGCAGAAAAAGCCAAAGCCCTTATCGCCGAAGGTATGAAGAATAACAAGTAAGCCTTGTTTAATAACGCGATATAGATTTTAAACCCCGCTATTTAGGCGGGGTTTTTGTTTTTTGTTTTTTTGTGATATTTTTTGTATTTAATTTCTATTATAGGTGGAATTGATATGACGTATGAATCGTTTAGAATTCGAATGGCTGGAAATGGTGTAGGGCAAGGCCATGTAGATCTGGAACATTATTTGCCAGCATTGATGGCTATTCAAACACTGGTGAAAGAGGTTGCTTCCTTTGAAAAGTATCATTCAGGTGGTGATGAAGAAATTTCTGTGCATGTGGGGCAAAGTGCTTCAGGATCTTATGATCAGGCTTTGTTGATTTTGACACATCTTCCTGATTTTGTTGCTGCGTGTGATCCAGAGCAAATCGAGAGAGCTTTGGCCATGGGGGCTAGTGTTACTGGAATTGTTTTGGGGTTTCTTGAGGTGGCGAAAAATTTATTCGGGAGTAAGCCTAAATCTTGTAAAAAAATTACAGAAGAGCATGTGGAGTATACTGATGAGCTTGGTCAGTCATTTAAGTGTGATGAAAACGCCATTGATTTTTATCGATCAAAACAAGGGGAGCGAGCGTTAAAAGCACTAAGCGATCTGGTCCAAGTTATATCTTCGGAGGTAGAAACCATTACGTTAACGCATAAAGATGGAAGAGCCATTGTATTGTCAGCGGATACCATGTCTTTATATCGAGGTCAAATTGGTAAGGGAGAGACTTTCTGTTAACCCGCCTCAGCTAAATCATCGGTTTGTGTGGCCATTTTGGCTTGGTCTTGGGCGGCGTCTAGGATTTCTACCATGTCTTTGTCCAGCATTTCGCCTTGCTTTTTCTTTTGCATGACTTCGCGGGCTTTGGCGTATTCGGGGGCGTTCCAGAATACTAAGCATCCATTACAGCCTTTGCCGCAGCAGCCCTCGACACCGAAACGGGGCGATTTGAAGACTTTGCCTTGGTTATCTTCGGCGGTGACTTCGCGCAGGTTGGCGCGGTTTTTATTGACCAGATCGTCGCTGCCTTTGCCAAGTTCACGGTTTTGTACGGCTTTGTCCAGCTTCAGGCGCTGGGCCTGCGTTTTGGTCATGGGCTTTTCTTTGCGTACGATGGTCATGGGCGGGAAGGCCGTTTTTAGGTAATCAACGCTTTCGTGTTCGAACAGGGTGAACGGGATGCGGATATGGCAGATGGGCGTTGCGTTAACGACGTCAACGGTTTCGCCTTTTTCTATGGATTCGAATTCATACATGCGTAGCAAGATAGGATCTTTGCCAAGGGGCGGGATGAATTCCAGCACGTCGCCAGCCTCGACCTTGTTTTTAACGCGCATGATAAAGGCATCGTCGCGGACTTCGGTGATCATGCCGCCGAACTCAAACGCGGATAGGGAGCCTGTGTTATCGTAGCCGTGTGATAGGTCTGTTAGGCGGCCCTCGTGGAAGGCAAGGGTATAGCCTCGGTTCGGCACGGTTTCAAGCTCTGCCATGTAGGGTTTGGGATCCCAGTTTTCGGGATCGGCGTAATAAGCATCGATGGCCATGCGGTAAGCACGTGCGACGACGCCGACATAAAAGGCGGATTTATTGCGGCCTTCGACTTTTAGGGAGTCTACGCCGATTTTAGGTAATCATCCAGTTTCGGCAGTAAGCATAAATCACGTGAGTTCAGGATATAGGATCCGCGATCGTCCTCTTCTAGCTGCATATACTCGCCCGGGCGGTAGCCTTCTTCTAGGAAGTATTCGAACAGATGTTCGTTTTCCTCGGTGATTTCAAGGTCTTTTTGTGTGCCGTCTTTCATCTTGACGTGTAGCTTGTATTTCCAGCGGCAGCTATTGGTGCAGTTGCCTTGGTTGGCACCGCGTTCAGACATATAATTTGACAGCAAGCAGCGCCCTGAATAGGTCATGCACATCGCTCCGTGGACGAAGGCTTCTAATTTGATGTCGGGGCATTGCTCGCGAATTTCTTTGAGCTCACCATAGGTAACCTCACGCGCCATAACGCATAGTTTCGCGCCTGCGTCCTCCCAGAACTTAACTGAGAGCCATGAACAAATATTGGCTTGGGTTGAGATATGAAGCTCAAGGTCAGGGGCGTTTTCTTTGACGAACTGGAATACGCCCGGATCGGCGATAATCAGGCCGTCTGGTTTAACCTTGCGGACGGTTTCGATATATTCGGGCAGCTTGCCAATGTCGCGGTTATGCGTAAACAGGTTGAGGGTCAGGTAAACGCGCTTGCCATGAGCATGAGCAAATTCGATGCCTTCGACGACTTCTTCCAGTGTGAAGGCCGATTTCGTACGTAGGGACATATCAGGCGTGCCCATATAAATCGCATCCGCGCCATATAGCACTGCGATTTTTAGTTTCTCAAGCGATCCCGCAGGCATCAATAGTTCTGATTTGCCCGCTTGGTTAATGGTTGCGACTGGATATGTGTGTGCCATTTTTTATTTGCCCTTTAGCTGTGTCGCGTAAGTAACCATATACCAAGGCATTCCGTCAAGAAAATGTGTATTGATTTAGTCCTTAATTTTTGTGTTGTGCCTGTGTTGAAACGTCCTTATAAGAATTTACTAATTCATATTGGATGGCTGCACATAAAAATAAAATCAGGTTGTCATCACAAGGTCATATAAAGGAGAGTAGGTGTGTCGAGTCGAGTAAGGTCTTCATTTCAATCACGAACGGACCGTGATTTAGCGCTGCAGGCTGTTGTTGCGGATATTAATCAGGCATTTTTAAAAGCATCTGACCGTAGTCACTATGCGTATGGCGGTAAGGTTGAGGTGCCGTCTAATGGGCGTTATGGGGTGTATGTCGCTTTTGACAATGCGACAAGTGGTGACGCGCAGGTTTTAGATCAGGTCATGGAGGCAATGGCGGTTAAACATGGTGGTCGTTATGAGATTATCCCATCAGATGAGAATGATCGTTTAAGTGTTGATCTGATGTTGGATCGCCGTTGTTAATTTATTGCTGATGCCAAAAGGGTTTGTCTAGCATAGGGGTGGACGCTGTGGCGCTGCGCTGGGGGGATATGATGCCCGCGTTATAAGCGGCGCGCCCAGCAGTGATTGCATCCGCGAAGGCTTTGGCCATTGCAACGGGATCGCCTGATTTTGATACGGCAGTGTTCAGCAGGACAGCATCGTAGCCAAGCTCCATCGCGTGGGCGGCGTGGGATGGTGCACCGATTCCTGCGTCGACGACCAGTGTGTGGGACGGGAAACGCTCGCGCAGGATTTCTAAGGCGTATGGGTTATTTAGTCCCTTGCCTGATCCGATTGGTGCGCCCCATGGCATCATGATTTTTGCGCCCAGCGCGCTAAGGCGCTCTGCTAAAATCAGGTCATCGCTCATGTATGGGAAGACAGTAAAGCCGCGCTCGATTAAGGCTTCGCTAGCTTCTAAAATGCCGAATGGATCGGGATGGAGCATATAATCATCGCCGATGACCTCTAGCTTGATCCAGTTCGTGCCGAAAACTTCACGCGCCATTTCTGCGGTGGTGATGGCTTCTTGTGCGCTGTGGCATCCGGCTGTGTTTGGCAGAACGGGGATGCCCATGTCTTTGATAATGTTCCAAAAATCCTGACCTTTACCAGCGCTGTTTTCACGGCGCAGCGAGACTGTAATTAGTCCAGGATTGCTGGCCTCAATCGCTTGGCGCAATAAGTCGGGGGAGGGGTATCCAGCTGTTCCCAAAAACAGGCGGGATTGTAAAATGGTGTCATCAATGGTTAGGGGCTGTGTCATCGTTAACCGCCTTGCATAGGGGCGACGATTTCAACGGTGTCGCCATCATTAAGCTGTGTTTGCGCGTGCAAAGATTTCGGCACAAAGCTACCGTTAATCGCCACTGCTACCAGTTTATCGCCGTACCCGTTATCGTTCAGGTAATCGCTGATGTTACAGATTTGCGATAGGGATTGAGATTGTCCGTTCACGGTGATGTTCATGGCCTGTCCTTGCTATTATGCAGCTTTTTGCTCTAACGGTTTAGACAGTACAGGGTCTATGGTCTTGCCTTCAAGCGCTTTTTTAACATTTTCGGCCATAATCGGGGCTAACAAAAAGCCATGGCGATAGGTGCCATTGACGGTGATAATGTTTCCATCTTGTATTACGCGCGGTAAATTATCGGGATAGGACGGGCGCACGCCATTATAAAAGCCTTGGATTTTTGCGTCACCAAAGCTGGGGTGCAGGCTGTAGAGGCTGCTGAGTAGCTCCATGGCGGAGCGAATAGATAGATTATCATTGCTGTTGGTTTCGATCTGCGTTGCGCCAATCATATAGATATTATCAGGGCGCGGCACAATATACATCGGATAGCGTGGGTGCATGACGCGCATTGTGTGTTTGAGTGTAATATCAGGGTTGTAAACAATAGCAATCTCGCCCTTAACCCCGCGTAGTTTAGGCTGGTCATCGCAGGCACCTTGGCCGCGGCAATCAATAATTGCATCATAATCGTTTTTGATTTGATCGGGGGTTGTTTCTTCTTGTTTGATTATAACGTTATCCATATCCGCTAGACGCTGGCTGATTATCTGCATCAGGGGTTGCGGGTGCAGGGCGGCTTCTTTGGGCAGGTACAGGCCTGTGTTGAACTTTGCGGGTAGGGTAGGCTCTTTTGCTAATAGCTCGGCGCGGTTCAGGCGTTGCCAAATGCCATCGGCTGGTTTGGGCAGGTGCGTTTCAAATCGCGCGAGCATATGCAGGTCTTCGTTATGAGCCAAGAGCAAGCTGCCATTATCGATAAAGGCTATATTGGCGTTTTCGGCTTTGATGAAGTCACGCCATAAATCGATGCTGCGTAGTGAGGTATCGATAAAGTCGGGCGTCATGTGATCGATCTCACTGAACGGAGCCAACATTCCGCCCGCGATATAGCTAGCGCTGTCTTCGGCGGGGAGGGGGATTTATCAATTAGCGTGATCTGATGACCTGCGCGTTCCAAGGTATAGGCGCTCATAAGGCCTGTGATACCGGCGCCGATGATGGCTATGTTTTGTGTTTTTTGTGTCATAACAAAGATCACATTATGCCTCTTGTTAAAAAAGTCAATTCTAACTCTTGCATTTATTGGATAGGGTCGTTATAACACACCATCTGTTCGGGGCATCGCCTGTTTTCTTTTGTTATTTCGATGCCTTATATCTTTGACGCGGGATGGAGCAGCCCGGTAGCTCGTCAGGCTCATAACCTGAAGGTCGTAGGTTCAAATCCTACTCCCGCAACCAATTTTTCTTTTGTATTTCAATGACTTAAGTCGATGGCGCCGAAAGGCGCTTTTCGTTTTTTGGCCTCATGGGACACTCATGGGACGGTAGGAAACGAATAACAACAATAACTTACGATAAATTGTCCCTTTCACTGTCCTATACGAGTGCATGAATTTCGCAAGCCTTTGTTTCACCGTCATTTTTTGTGATAAACCCTTAAGAGTTGCAATCTTTTGCGATTGATGGCTTGATGTTCGTACTTGTTTTGTTCTATTTTGAGTTATTATGGCAACGATTGAGAAAAGAGAGTTAAGCGGCGGGGTGGCATCCTACCGCGCCAGAGTACGGATCAAAGGGCATCCGCAGCAGATTGCGACCTTTGAACGCCTTACCGATGCCAAGCGCTGGGTGCAGCAGACAGAGGCCGCCATCCGCGAGGGGCGGTATTTCAAAACCAGCCAGGCACGCAAATTTACATTCTCTGACGCGCTGGAGCGTTACCGCACCGAGATCCTCATCTATGAAAAGGCCAGCAATAAAAATCTGGCAAACTACCTGGCCTATTGGGAGAAAGAGCTTGGCGCCTATGCCATGGCCGATATTACGCCCGCCTTGATCGTATCGGCGCGTAACAAACTGTTGGGCAGCAAGGGCAAGTTCGGGCGGGAGCGAAGCCCGACAACGGCAAACCGTTATGTCTCCGCGCTCAGTCATGTTTTCACGGTTGCGATTAATGACTGGGAATGGTTGGAGATCCATCCGGTGCGCAAAATCTCAAAACTGAAACAGCCGCGCGGGCGGGTGCGCTTTCTTTCTGATGATGAGCGGGAACGGCTGCTGGAAGCTTGCAAAGATACAGATAATCCGCATCTGTATAATATTGTCGTGCTGGCGCTCAGCACCGGCGCGCGCAAGATGGAGGTTGTCGGCTTGAGGTGGAAGGACATTGATCTGGAACGCGGCACCATCATTTTACATGAAACCAAGAATGGTGAGCGCCGGGTGATCCCGATCACGGGTTATGCCCGCGCTTTAATGCAGGCACAGCATGAAAAGCGCGACAAGAAATGCGATTACGTTTTTCCATCCAAGGCAAAATGCCAGCCGATTGATATTCGCACCGCATGGGAAAATGCGCTGACCAAAGCTGGTATTGATGATTTCCGCTTTCATGATCTGCGCCACAGTGCGGCCTCTTATCTGGCGATGAATGGCGCAACGCTCGCGGAGATTGCTGAGGTGCTGGGGCATAAAACCCTGCAGATGGTGAAACGCTACGCTCATTTGTCCGAGGCACATACACATAAAGTTGTCGCCAGTATGAATGAAAAGATTTTCGGGGAGGCAAAATGACAGCACAGATATTCGAAAAATTGAAAGCGGATTATGAATCAGGCGATCATGACCTTGGTGCGTTTATACGGTCACTGAAAACAACGGCGTATGTCATGAAGAAGAAATATGATGTTGATATAGACTGGTTGTGTGATGCGGCCCTTCATCATTTGAAGGCCAAGACCAAAACTTATGTTCAGGATAAAAGGATTGGTCTGCTGGCCGCGCTTATGGTTGGGCACGGCAGCAGCTTCAATCAGGTCATGCAGGCGCTGGGCGAATGGCTGGATCTTAGCGATACGAAAATCAAGAATGCCTATTATGCGGTGAATAAAAACTATGGCCTGCCGAAAGATGAGGGTAATCTGCACTGCGCCGCGTTCATGGAAAAGGCTGAGATCATTCCTTATATCATGATGATCCAGAACCAGCAGCCTTTCCCCAAGCGTTATAAAAAGGCGCATGACGCCTTTCTTAAAGCGTACCATCAGTCGCAAGCTTCTCATATTGAACAGATTATTCGTATGGTAGATGAAAGCGGAAATTTGCAGGTATCCCTCGCCGATGTTGAGGAACGCAAAGAGATTATCCGTGAACTCAATCAGTCATATTTATTGTGACCAGTTATTTTTAATCCGGCATGTCGGGTTAAATTAGACGAATTTTACATTCTCAAAAATCGTTCAGGCTTTCTCCATGTCGTGCAATTCAGCGCGGCACTCACCAATAAAGGAGAAAGCACAATGTCTGAAACACTTGAAATATCACCGCCCCTGCAGCGGCGATTTATCCCACTTACCGAATGGCCGAAACATCACAGCTGGCCGCCTGTTGGCGGTTTGCGCCACTTGGTTTTTTATGCTGACCAGAATGGTTTTGATAAAGTTATCCGCCGCGCTGGTCGCCGTGTATTGATCGACGAGCATGCCTTCTTCCAATGGCTCGATGAGCAGAACGGAGGCCAAAAATGAGCGCGCAACTTTTCCTAAATCAAACTGAACTATCCAGACGCTGGAAGATTTCACCGCGCACGCTGGAGCGCTGGCGCTGGCTAGGTAATGGGCCGCGCTATCATAAAATCGGCGGGCGCGTTGTCTACAGGCTCTCGGACATTGAAGAGTTTGAGAATGGCCGCAGCTTTACCTCCACCATGGACGAACAGCATGGAGGGCGTGATGTTGTTTGAAGAGAAAATGAAGCGCTTCGCAAAAATGCACCGCCTTCAGGTTGATACCTCCGGTTATAAAAGATGCGACGGCTGTATCACTATCATCAATAACGGCGTTATGACCGCTGTGCCCTATAAAGAGACATATACCGCACCTTCCGATCCAGACTTCTTCTTGCTGACCAGTCATTGGGAGCTGGCGCTTTTATTTCACAAGCACAAACAAAAACCTGTCTGGATTTTTGATTATATCACAGAGCTTCGCGATATCTGCCCGCCGATGGAGGCTGGCATGAAATGGGCGTATATCCTGACCGAGTGTGAACATGCCTGGGATGCGTGTATTTATTCAGAATATCTGTCGCTGAATGGGCGTGAGGTATCGGTGCTCGGCGGTACGTGTGATGATCTGGTGCGCACATTTTTCCTGATGACTGGCAAAGGGAAATAGACGCGCTATGGGATTAAAGACACTGGATTACAACGATCCTGACCTGCCGTCCCGGGATGAGATCAAGGCTGCGATGCTGGCGCGGTTGCCGGAAGTGTTGCGGCACCTGTTCCCGAACGGCAGGCTGTTGAAACGGGAATTCCAGATCGGCAGCCTACAGGGTGAGAAAGGTCAGAGCCTGCGCATATCGATGCAAGGCGATAAAGCCGGGCTGTGGCAGGATTTTGAGAGCGGTCACGGCGGCGATATTTTCGACCTGTGGGCGGCGGTGCATGGGCTGGACACACAGCGCGATTTTCCGGCGGTGTGGCGCTCCTGCGCGGACTGGCTGGGATTGTTGCCGGTTGTGCCGCCAGTATCAATGGAGCGCAGGGAATGGATATATACGGATGTATCCGGCAAACCGCTGGTCACCGTCAAACGCACAGACGGTGCAGACGGCAAAAAGACTTTTCTGCCCTATGATCATGTTGCGGACAAGCATTCCATGCCGCAGATCAGGCCGCTCTATAATCTGCCCGGCATCGCTGCCAGTGATCGTATTATTATCACAGAGGGCGAAAAATGCGCGCAAGTTCTAATCGATCTCGGTATTCCGGCCACGACCGTTATGGGCGGCGCAAATTTTGATCCTGCAAAAACAGACTTCAGCCCACTGGCTGGCAAGGACATCATCATCTGGCCGGACAATGATAAAGCTGGGCAAGGATATGTAGAACGTCTGAAAAGCAGCCTGCAATCCATCAAGCCCAGAAGCCTGTGGGTTATCATCCCGCCTGCCGATAAGCCGGAGAAATGGGACGCCGCCGATGCGGTGCAGGACGGCCTTAATATTCAGGCCTTTTTGAATTCTGTACCACAATCAAAAATCCAACTGCAACGCTACGAAGCCTTCTCTCTAGCGGAGCTGATCGCCGATAAAAGCCCGATGCCGGATGATCTGATTGCTCCGCGTCTGCTCACGCCGTCGGGCATGCTGGTAATTGGTGGCGCGCCCAAATCGGGCAAGAGTGATTTTACGCTCTCGCTGCTGACCCATATGGCCGCCGGGCAGCCATTCCTGAAATTCACGCCGCCCAGGCCGCTACGGGTGTTCGTGCTGCAGGCAGAAATCCAGTATGATTATCTGCGCGAGCGTTTGCAAAAATGGGACTGTCTGAGGAGGCAATCCTCAAAGCTGGGAAGAACATCCATATTACGCCGCAATTAAAGCTGCTGCTGAATGATGACGGGCTGGAGATTATCAAAGACCTGATCCATGAGAAGTTTCCAGACGCGCCGCCAGATATTATTGTCATCGATCCGATCCGTAATGTGTTTGACGGCGGGCCGGACTTTGGCAATCTCGGCGAAAACGACAACAACGCCATGTTGTTTTTCCTGCAGCAACGCGTGGAAATGCTGCGCGATATGATTAATCCGCGCGCCGGGATCATCCTCGTGCATCATACAAAGAAAATCAGCAAGGCCATGTTCAAGGATGACCCGTTTCAGGCCTTGAGCGGTGCCAGTTCGCTGCGCAGTTATTATACCAGCGGTATGTTGATCTTCCGGCCTGATGAGGCAGAGGATGTGCGCTCCCTGCATTTCGAGCTGCGTAATGGGCCCGGCATTGTGAATATGCATGTCGCCAAACGCGGCGGCGTGTGGACGGAAATTGATCCGAATACCCAGCCGCTGGTGCGCCAGGATTATTCCAATAAGCTCAAATCCGAACGTCATCGTCAGCATGATCAGATTTTGCAACGCCTGCTGGAGGATGCGCAGTTTGATCAAAAGCTCTACACAATTGAGAGCTTCAGTGAGGCGTATGAGGATATTGACGGGCTGGGCAGCCAGACGACTATCAAAAAGCGGATCAGCGTTCTCATGGGCAAGGGCTATATCAAATGCCTGAAGACCCCGCACCCGCTGACGAAACAAACGGCGGAGCGCAGCAAGTATGGCTATCTGGTCGTTGAGAACATGCAGCTGGGGCAAGATGAAATCGATGAAGATACTGGTGAGATTGTGACCTTAGCCATTGCTGTCCTACCCACGCATTATAAGGATGAGGGCTCCGGCGGTGTGCGTCAGGTCGAGAATGCGCAGAGCTGGGTTTATCATGATGAGGAAAAAGCCAGATGAATCTGCGGCAGATCTGCCGGGCGGTGATATCTGCTTTTGTTTTATTACAAGAACTTACGCGCAGAGCAGAAATTCTGGTGCATCTGCATCTGCCGTCTGCATTTCTGGCTATAAGGCTTGGTGTGTATAGGCTTACGGCATATAAGCAGATCTCACTCTCTCCACCCCTCCCTAAAGGGAGGGGGCGTGGGATACAGATCCACGCACCCCATCCCGGTCGGTTAAGGTTCGATGCCGAGCAGCATATGAATAACATCCCAAAAAAGAATCCGAACTTCTGAATCCGTATGTTTGCTGGGATCCCATTCTTCACTGAAGGTAAAAAAGACAGCGAAATCTGATACACCCAAAAGGATGCAGGGTTCTCAATCATGTAACGCACTGTATCGTGCCAGGGCATTTCCTATAGGGGCGGGGAACTCACGGGATTTTTTAGAGACAGGGCTTTCAACTTAGTGGACAAAATGGTTTCGGTTGGTAGTTAACTATTTGATTTATATAGAAAACTGCCGAAACGAAATCACAGCTTGGCTGACAGGCGGCATATCCATGAGATATTTCATTTAGGATCGGTTTTTTTCATACCAGATCCTTCTGGATGGTAGGATAAAGTATCCTCCAGATCCTTGATCGTTTCAAAATCAAACCGCGGAATTTGCAGATCATTATTGGCGATCCAGTCTTTGACCTGTTTTTCCGCCGTTTTGGTTTTGGCTTTATCCAATCCCTGATCTTGCGCCATATAGATGGTTTGTGAGGGGAAAGCAAAGCCGCTGCCGCTTTCGTTCACGACATCGAAAACGCGCAGGTTTAAATCTTCCTGGACTTCAAGAAATTCATTGTAATCATTGGCATGGACATAGGCGAAAATTTCGATATCGAGCGAGGATGCACCGAAGCCTAGAAACCTGACCCGCGCCGGATCATCATTCACGCGGGGGTGCGCGTAGAAAATTTTACGAAGCTCCACCAGCAAATAACGGATTTGATCGGGAGAGGTTTCATACCGCAGCCCTAAAATATGACGATAGCGGAACATATCACGCAGAGCGTAGTTTTCGATTTTCTGGGCGGAGAAATCCCCGTTGGGAATTGTGACCACGGTTCTATCCAAAGTGCGGATTCGTGTCGAGCGCATGCCGATTTGCTCAATCGTCCCCGCGATTTCTCCGACTTGGCAATAATCACCGACACGCACGGGCTGATCGAAGATTACGGTCAAGCTGCCGACTAGATTCTCAATCGTCTTTTGTGCCCCTAACGCTAAAGCCAGACCCCCGATCCCAAGAGCGGCCAATCCGGTTGTGACATCCACACCGATAATATCAAGCACGGAAATACAGCCGACACCAATCAAAACAAATTTGGCGACGCGCCGGAAAAACAGTACGGCGGATAGGCGCCCTTTATCGCCGCGATACCGTGTCCGGTGAATACCAACTTCAGCAAATACATTCACCAGCCGCCAAAGTAAAAGAACGAAAGCAATCCAGGCGACAATTACGGTGATTTCTGAAAAATTCTGCCGCGCGATAATCGAAATGCCCATCTTTTGCGTGCTGGTAGAAAACAACCATGCGGCGGAAAACAGGCAGAATGGAAGCGCGAACGCCTCGACCAATCCGGTATGGCGGTTCGGCCAAAATTTATGCACGATCCGGCGCATAATAAAAATGCCGATTTTTGCGGTCAACCAAGCGACCAGAAAAGACAAAGGAATTAGGATAGCGATCATCAGCCAATGAGCATAGGAGACACCGTCCCATTTGTTTTCTAACAAAACACGTGGGAAATATTTTTCAAGCCTACTGATATCTGCAATATCTAGCGTATCGGGGACTTTTCCCAGAGTTTGCGCTGAAAAAAGCCAGATTGGGCCATGTTCTGCTTGCTCTACCCGTTCAAGCAGAACAGGCACGGTTTCGCCCTCCAGTATAAAACTGCCTGCCTTATCAAGGTTATCTTCCAGAAAGTCATCTGCTCGACCGGATGGCTTGTCGCTGAAGAAATTGTTAGGCAATAACGTTCCGTTAAAATTTAAGAGCCTTTGGAAGTTTCTAGCAATCTCGGCAGCTTTTTCATCCCGTTTGCGCTTTGGGACATAGCTTAGATCAAAATACTGTGCGGCTTTTTCGTAATTTTCCCGGGCGATAGCCTCCACATAACCTTGGATCGTACCGCGCGGTGTCGATCGTCCCAGCAGATCTTGAGGGATTTGCGGCGACTCCTCGACTGCGTTTACGCTCTGCGCTGACTCTGTAATCTGCGCATTTGCGGATAATATATATGTCTGCCCGCATAATAATGCGAGCAATAAAAGAAGGAGTGTCCGTTTTATGTGCGCCATATTTAACTGTCTCCCGATGGTTTAGCCGTTTTCGCAGGTAATCCTTCAATCTTCATCCATTTACAGCTTTTTTCAATTAAAGGCGACGGACGATTACGGTGCATACCGTTTGCAATCAGTGTAATAACACGGTCGTCCTCAATATAACCGTTGTGAGCCAGTGCGGGGTTTGCAAAAGAAAATGTCCCGAATACATCTTGTTCCGGGGCAACATTTAGGCTCACATTCACAACGGAAGGGCAAATCCGGCTGTCGATGTACTCTTGCGCGAAATTCGTTGGTATAGGATAAGACAAAATATCGTTGGGGTCGCTAAAGGCCACGATGTTCATTTTTTCATGACACGCTGCTCCCCGTATTTGCCTCCCGCGCTGCAATATGCGGCCTGATCCTCCGGAACATCAGGCGCATTACGTCCCATTTGCAATAAAGGAAGCTGGTTCGCCATCATAAAAACTGTAAATTCCTTCTGTCTGACCTTGCGTGCGATTTCGCTTTGGCGCATATTTTTATTGGGGGTCGTCTTGCGGGAAGCGAAATTCTGGATCGTATCAATCGTAATTCGGCTGCCTAGGGAATGCGTCACAAAGAAATGATCATCTTGTAAAATGCTGACGAATGTCGAACCTTTCCATGCGGCACAGCTATGCGCACCGCTTTCCGGCAAAGTGTCCCAATCATCGGCAAGCATCCAGCAGACGGATTCTTCAATGGCCTTGGTAATTTTCTCATAGCCGTTACCGTTATAAATCAGCATATCGGGCACGGTAGCGTTCATAAAACTTTTAAGGGATCCGTTCAGATTGCTGCGCGGCAAGCCTTCAGTATTGGCGGAATCGGCGGCCAAAGCTTCTTTTTGCGGGGTTGTGATCGGCGACCAGGTCAGCTCGTAAAATATCAGCTCTCGCGTTTGCTCGTCGTTCATATGGCGTGTGATATGAAGCTCCCCCAGAACGTGATCCTCATCGCCCCATTCAATCTCATTGCTATCCAGCCTGATCGTTTTTACGATTTCATCAGTTTTGTTAAGGTTTAGCGTATCATAGAGCTTTTTCTGGAAACGGTTGGAATATCCTGGCAAATGGGTGCTAATCCCATGCACCATTAAAACTTTCGTGACTTTCTTCGGGTGTATTTCCTGCGCTTCAATGCTTTGTGTCACGCCGTCAAATTCCGCTCCTGCGATTTCGCATTGCCTGCGGTCTTCTTCCTTGCGTTCCAGAACCGCTTCGGTCACACCTTTGGCGATAGAGCTGCAGCCCGAGAGCGGGAATAACAGCAGCGGCAAAACAGCTAAAAGAATAAATTTATTTTTGATCATCAGACAAATCCTTTACAGGTTGGCGAATAAATTCAGAAAAATCAATGCCGCTTTCAGGGGCGTAACCTTGCGCAGAGGCCGAGATATGGGCGCGGGATTGCAGCTCTTCAAAGCTTAAATCATGGCCAAAGCCGCCCAGATCGTAAATATAAGACGGCAACAGTCCGGAGAACAGAACGCGGTAATCAGCCGGAAGACCAGGCACAAACGTCTTGATCATCTGATAGGGAACGGTCGTACAATTTTCAGTAATCGTGTTGTAAAACTCCGGATTATCGCGCAATGCGTTGCCGCGCCGGACATAGGATAAAAACAGCGCGCGGCGTTGTTCCGCGTTCATATGAATGCGGTAAAGACTAACATCTTCTTTACGAATATTGGTACGCAGATAAATCATATCCCGCTCTTGCCCGGCCAATAGCGCCAACTCATATTGTTTGAAAAATCCGGCAACGGGCGAGTATTCTTCATCGTGTTCTTTGCGGATGCTCACAGAAAAAGCCACATGGCGGCCATCATCAAAGCCAAAGCTGACCAACGTATGAGCGATAAGAGGGCTTGACCAGCTGCTTAAGAACAAATCGATAGATTCAAGGCTCTCCAGATCATACGCTTGCGTAGCCCATTTTTGATCGTACTCTTTGTCCGATCCATGCCATGTAAAGTCGCGAATATTATACAGCGTAACGATGTTGCCGTTTACATCGCCATGCACCGTTCTACTCAACTCGTCTTTCCAGATACGATCATTGGAGGGCGCAATTACCATCCACCAAAGGGTCGTCAAAACAAAGGCTACAGACAATGCTATTCTTGAGAGCCAGCGGTTGCGGGTAAAATCAGCGACGATAACGCCAAGACCGAACATCCCTCCAAAATCAGGATATATATTTTTAGAATTTCCGAAACGGGAAGCGTGTACCACCACGCGACTCCTATCAGCAAGCATATAGCTGCTATTAATAAGACGCGCAGTACCGCTATCAGCAAAACCGGGATTTTTTTAAGTTATGCAGGCACGGCTTTTGGATAATATGCGTTTGTTCATAGATCACTTCAGCTCCGCACCATTATTCTTTTTAACCGTAATCAGGCGGACACTGCGCGCTTTGGTAAAATACGCCCAGAACCAGTCTCCGGCGACCATCATCCTGTTTCTAAAACCGACCAGAGGCATTAGGTGAATCAATCCCCATAACGACCAGGCAAAGCGTCCTGTAAACGTCCATGACCCAACTTTGCCAACGGCCTTGCCACGTCCGATCGTTGCCATGATCCCGTAATCCTTGTACGCAAACGGTTCGGGAGCGGGCTTGTTTTGCAGTCTGCTTTCGATCAAACGGGCTACATAGTGCCCTTGTCGTTCGGCGGCAGGGGCAAGTCCGGGGACGGCCACACCGTTTCTATCGGTAAGATGAGCCGTATCACCAATGACAAAGACATCATCATGCCCCGGGAGGGATAAATCGGGATTGACCAGAACGCGTCCGGCTCTGTCACACTCTGCCTTCAGCCACTCAGCCGCAGGGGAAGCCTTAACGCCCGCCGACCAGATAATGGTGCGCGCCGGGATAAACTCTTCACCAATATAAACGCCTTCCGCCGTGCAATTCGTCACGGCCTGGCCGGTTCTGACCTCAACGCCCAGATCCTGTAAATCCTGCAAAGCGCGCTGCGATAAATGACTTGGGAAAGGCGCCAGCACTTTTGGCCCGGCCTCAATGAGCAAAATTCTGGCGCTGTCCGTTCGAATTCGCCGGAATTCGCCGGGCAAGGTATGACGCGCAAGTTCGGCAATCGCACCTGCCATCTCAACACCTGTCGGTCCGCCGCCAACGATTACAAAAGTTAGAAGAGCTTTCTGACTGTCAGAATCACTACTGGTTTCTGCTTCCTCAAAAGCATCCAGCAATCGTCCGCGCAAGGATAAAGCATCTTCTATGGATTTTAGTCCTGGCGCAAAGGACGCCCATTCGTCATGACCGAAATAGGTATGGGTCGCGCCTGTGGCGACAATGAGATAATCATAAGCCAGATCGCCTTTCGGCCCGTAAATCACTTTTTTATCGGGATCAATGCCGCTGACTTCCGCTAACGCCGTAGTGCAGTTCTTCTGCCCGCGCAAAATAAGACGCGTGGGCTGCGCGATTTGAGCAGGAGATAAAGCAGCCGTTGCCACCTGATAGAGCAACGGCTGGAAGATATGGTGATTGCGGCGGTCGATGAGGATAATATCGGCATCCGCATCGGCCAGATTCTTAGTAGCTGCAAGGCCGGCAAACCCGGCGCCTATAATTGCAACGCACGGACGCTTGTCTTGCTTTGATGGTTCCAGAGGCATTGCTTACAAATATTCGTATCTTTAATTATTTTGAGGGTGAGGCCTTTTTAACGCTATCACCCGCGATTTTCACATAATCCTGAAGAATATTATTATTATGTGCAACCTGATTTTGAATGATCTTTGACCATAGATCATACTGCTCCTTCTGGAAGTTCATATTCTTCTCCATAAGGCCGGTCAGAAACGCACTTTGTTCTTTCCCCAAATCTTGTAATTTTTTCTGGGTTTCCTGAATCGTGCCACCGAATCCGAAAACATCGTCTTTTTTGCTTCGCTCATTTTAGTTTCTCCTTTTGGTTTTGATTTAGTTATATTTTTAGGGTCATGACTAGTTGAGAGGGTAGTAATAACCCTGTAAGCTAGTCATGACCCTATTTTTATAAAGCTGATTTAATACGTTTATAAGCATCCTTCAACTCTTCACCAATAATGCCAAAAGCACTTTTGATATCCTGTCCGCTTTTTGCAAGCTCGGCTTCTTTGGAAAAGGCCGTCCATTTATCTTGTAGCTTTTTCCGTTTCTCTTCCAATTCATGCCAGTCATCCTGAAGATCTTTCGAACCCAGATGAATTTTAAGTTTCGTTTCGTCGCGCAGTTCAGCAATTTCTGCGAGAAGAGCCTTGAATTTTTCATAGTTTGTATCAGTCATAGTTTTTCTCCTTTTTGGTTAGATGTTAAACTTTACAAAATTTCCTTCTCCTATTGCATATACAGCCCGCCATTCACGGACAGCGTTTCCCCTGTAATAAAGCCGGATTCATCGTGCGCTAAAAATAGAATAGCGCGGGCGATCTCTTCCGGCTTTGCCAAACGGCCCACAGGTACTTTATCGATAATTTTTTGCAGCGTTTCATCCGGCACGGCCTGCATCATACTGGTGTCGGTATAACCTGGCGCAACCGCATTGGCTGTGATGCCGTAGCGCGCCGTTTCCAGCGCAAGGGATTTGGTGAATCCTATAATTCCTGCTTTGGCCGCCGCGTAGTTGGTTTGGCCAAACTGCCCGGCAAGACCATTCACCGAGCTTAAACTGATGATGCGTCCGAACTTCTGCTCTTTCATTGCAGGTACGGCTTGACGAGCCATATAAAAACAAGCGTTCAGATCCACATTTAAAACGGATTTCCATTCCTCGACGGTCATTTTGGTGATGGTGTGATCCTTGATAATGCCCGCATTATTTACCAAAATGGAGACGGGGCCAAAATCATCGCTGATTTTTTAAAGCCCGCTTCGCAGGCGTCAGGATCTGTAACATCCCATTCATAGACAGCAATACCGGTTGTTGCAGAAAAACTCTGCGCTTTTTCCTTGTTGCCAATATAATTGCACACTACCTGATACCCATTTTCTTTGAACATCAGCGCTGTTTTCGCACCGATTCCGGTCGTTCCACCTGTAATTAAAACTACGCGAGCCATCCTATTTCCTTTTTTGTATGCGCTAAGTATTACATAGGATAGACTGGTCAGTCCAGTCTATCTTTGAACAATATTTTACGCATGAACGCTATACCCGTTATCAATATAAATTGTCTGACCGGTGATATGGCGGGATTTGTCTGAAACCAGAAATGCCGCCGCTTCGCCGATCTGCTCGATAGATACCAATGCGTGAATGGGGGCTTCCTTCGCCGCCTTTTCCATGAGAGCGTCGAAATGGGATAAGCCAGAGGCCGCACGGGTCATCACCGGACCGGGCGAAAGCGCGTTAACGCGGATATTCCTTGGCCCCAGCTCATGCGCCAGATAACGCATGGAAGATTCTAATGCGGATTTGACCGGCCCCATCAAATTATAATTCTCAATGACTTTTTCCGCGCCATAATAGCTCATGGTCAGAATAGAGCCGCCATCCTTCATAAGAGGTTCGGCACGCTTTGCCAGCCGGATTAAGGAATGGCAGGAAATATCCATCGCCATCTGGAATCCCGCCGAGGAACTGTCAAGCACACGGCCTTGTAGATCCTCTTTCGGCGCAAAGGCAATGGAGTGCAGGAGGAAATCCAGCCCGCCCCATTGTTTTTTTACGCTAGAAAAAACGGCGTCCATCTGCGCCTCGTCTGTCACGTCGAGCGGCAGGTAAAGCGGTGCATTAATTTGTTGCATCAAAGGCTCGGTATATTGCCGGGTTTTTTCATTCAAGTACGTTACGGCCATTTCCGCGCCCAGGGCATCAAAAGCCTGAATACAGCCCCAGGCAATAGACTGTTCATTGGCAAAACCGACAATCAGGCCTTTTAACGGTTTTTTACTCATTTTAAACGGCTCCCCAGCCACCATCAGAAGGAAGAATAACGCCATTAATATTTTTAGCCTCATCGCTGGAAAGCCATGCAATCGCTTGCGCGATTTCAATAGCTTCAGCTGTTGGCGGCATTAAGGCTTTCATTAAAGGTTCGATTCTATTAATCGAAAGGTTCGATTCCATCGGGGCTTCAATGCTGGTTTTTACAGCGCCTGGCGCTACGGCGTTGACACGGATGCCTTTATCTCCATAGAAAAAGGCGGTGTTTTTGGTCAGCCCGTTAATGGCCCATTTAGAAGCCGTATAAGCAGCACCAGCAACAGATCCGCGCAAACCGGCTTCTGACGAAACGTTGACGATAGATCCGTGACCGGCTTCCAGCATAATAGGTAAAGTTGCCCGTGTTAGTTTCATAACAGCCGTCAGATTTACAGCTATCACTTTGTCCCATGTGGAATCATCGATTTCACCGACGGATAAAAAACGATCCATAATGCCTGCGATATTAGCAAGTACGTCAATTCGTTCTTGAGCCATTTTAACGATTTCTTCTATCACCTTCCCATTGCATACATCACCTGCACAGGTTTTTATGTCGTATGCTTCCAATGTACGGGAGAGAGCATCAAGGCGTGCTTGTGAAATATCACAAGCAATAACTTTTGCACCTTCTTGTGCGAATAATGTTGCGGTCGCTTCCCCAATTCCGGAGCCTGCACCTGTAATGACAGCCGTTTTTCCCAAGAATCTTTGTTGTGTTTTTTGTGTCACGGATGCATCTCCTTTTGAAAATTTCTCCAGATTTCTATCGCCATTGCGCGCTCTTCATTGGCCGGAATGATATGATGTTCGAAAGGCGGCAGGAAAGATAAATGTCTTAAAATCATGATGCGGATTTTCTCGGAATTTTCTCCAATACCCCCGGTAAAAATCAGCGCATCCATACCGCCGAGCGAAGTCGCCATCGCCGCGATATATTGCGCGGTCTTCAGGGCAAAATATTCAAGTGCAAACGCGGCCTTTTTATCCGTGCTTTCAGACAGGACTTTCACATCATTGGTCAGGCCGGACAATCCTTTGAGGCCGGATTCATTATAGAGGATATTTTCCGTCTCATCTGGCGATAAACCAAGCGTACGGATTATATACAGTACCGCCCCGGCATCGAGCGCACCGCAGCGCGTGCCCATCGGCAGGCCGTCGAGCGCCGTCATGCCCATTGTCGTGTCGATGCTGCGTCCGTTTTGCATCGCACACAGGCTCGCGCCATTGCCCAAATGTGCAACCACCACCTTACCTTCAACCAAGTGTGGATAATCGGTTTTCAGGCAATGGGCGATCCAGTCATAAGACAGGCCGTGAAAGCCATAGCGTTTTACCCCTTGGTCACGGATGGATTGCGGCAAGGCAAATTCATGGAATAATCGGCCATGCCGCGCATGAAAGGCCGTATCGAAACATCCCATTTGTGGCAAACCCGGCTGACGACTCTGCAATATATCGACGGCGGCCAGATTATGCGGCTGATGTAGCGGTGCGAGAGGTTCAAGACTGCGCAGATATTTCATCGCACCCTCATCCAGTTTTACAGGCGCGGCATACTGTTCGCCGCCATGGACGATGCGGTGTGCAACCACCGAAGTAGGCAAGCGGTTGTCTTCCAGCCATTTTAAAACAAGATCGATAGCTTCCTCATGGGACAATCCTTCGCTCAAGGGATATGTTTCAGGTACTCCGTTTTCTTTTGAAACGTCAAAGACAGGCGTTCCGCCAATACCGCTGATCTTTCCGCCCGCCAATAACGGCAAAGTTTTTTCCAATCCAAACAGGCGGAATTTAACGCTGGAGGAACCGGTATTGAGAGTGAGCAAATGTCCCATTATTTGATGCGCCCTTCCCGCCGTGCCGCTGAGAGTGCCATTGCAACGCCGCAAGAGAACATGCGCGTGCGTTTGGAATCGGCGCGGCTGGTCAGGATGATCGGCACGCGCGCACCCAGAACGATTCCGGCGGCGTCCGCCTTGCCAAGAAAAATAAGCTGCTTGGCGAGCGCGTTTCCGGCCTCGATATCCGGCACCACCAGAATATCGGCATCACCCGCCACATCGGAAATGATATTTTTATCCTTGACCGCCTGTGCGCTGATCGCGTTATCAAAAGCCAAAGGCCCGTCGAGTCGGCCTTCCTTGATCTGTCCCCGGTCGGCCATTTTGCACAAAGCCGCAGCATCGATGGTGGAGGGAATGCGCGAGGTGACTTCTTCGGTGGCGGAGAGAATGGCGACTTTCGGATCGCCGTGTTCATGGTTGAACAACACATGCCACGCATCAATGGCGTTTTGGCAGATATCGGCTTTTTGTTCCAGATTGGGGGCGATATTGATCGCTGCATCTGTAATCATAAGTGGCTTATGATAGGTGGGGATATTCATCAGGTATACATGAGAAATCCGCCGTTCTGTCCGCAAACCTGCTGAAGAAGGAACCACAGCTTCCAATAATTCTTCGGTATGGAGCGAGCCTTTCATGATCGCGCCCACTTCTCCGGATGCCGCCATAGCAGCGGCTTTTGATGCGGCGGCATGACTGTGTTCAACGTTAATTATTTTCCATTCCTTCGCATCGATGCCGCTTTCTTGAATAGCATCCTTGATGCGCTGCTCAGGGCCGATCAGAATGGGATCAATCAATCCTTCGTCGACAGCCTCAGCCACGGCTTCAATGACATTGGCCTGTACCGGATGAACAACCGCGACTTTTAGAATGCCAAAAGCGCGGCATTTTTCCATCGTGCCTTTGTAGTGGTCTTTTTCACGGATATCGACCCAGGGGATATCCGGGCGGGGAATTCTGATTTTTTCGGTCGGCGCGAGAACAGTCGCCGTGCCCTCGACCAGCACCTCGCCTTTTTCGTTCAGGCATATGCAATCAAAGACAACAACAGGTTTATCATCGCGCTTTGATTTGACGCTAACGCGTACCGTGACCTCATCGCCCAGCATCACAGGTTTTTAAAGCGCATATCCTGCTCCAGATAGATTGTGCCGGGGCCGGGAAGTTCTGTTCCCAGCACCGTGGAAATCAGTCCACCCGACCACATGCCGTGACCGATCACGCCATGGAACAGGCTGTTTTCCGCATAATGTTCATCCATATGCGCAGGGTTTACATCACCGGAAACGGCTGCGAATAGCTCGATATCCTTTTGAGTAAGCCTGCGCTTCAACTCGGCGCTTTGCCCAATCGCAAGCTCTTCAAATGTTACGTTTGCCATGATGTCTTCAGCCATGAGAGCGTCCTTTATGCCTGATGCACGTATTTCCCCGGTGCATCGTAAAGCGGTTTGAATTTATCATTTCCAAGTTTTTTAGGCGCTGCGATTTCTTCTTTACCCATCCGGTTCTTGAGCCATTTATCCCAGGCAACCCACCATGATCCTTCAAAATCTTTCGCGTTCTCCAGCCATTCATCCGGCGCTTCATAAGCGCTGCCCTGCTTTTTCGTCTCCATATGATAGTGACGGTGCTTATGCCCCGGCTCCGAGACGATCCCTGCATTGTGGCCGCCATTGGTCAAAACAAACGTCACTTCATTACCCACCATCAGGTGGATTTTATAAACCGATTTCCAAGGCGCGACATGGTCTTTTTCGGTGCCGACAGCAAAAACGGGAAGCGTGATGTTTTCCGGTGCAATCGCCTTACCCAGAACGCTATATCTTCCGTTTGCGAATTCATTGTTGAGGAAAAGCCGTTCCAGGTATTCGCTGTGCATTTTATAGGGCATGCGGGTGGCATCGGCGTTCCAGGCCATGATGTCAAACAGTTCTCCGCGTTGTCCCATCAGATATTCCTTGACCATGCGAGACCAGATCAAATCATAAGAGCGCAGCATCTGAAAGGCGCCCGCCATTTGCTTGGTATCAAGATAGCCTTGCCCTTTCATCATTTTTTCAAGGTAATCCACTTCGCTGGGGGTCACGAACACCATCATTTCTCCGGCCTCGGTAAAATCACCTTGCGCGGCGAACAAGGACAGGCTTTTCAGGCGGCCATCCTTTTCATGCGCCATATAAGCCGCCGTAATCATGGCCAGCGTTCCGCCCAGACAATAGCCGGTCAGGTGGATTGGCGCATTGTTCGTAATGGAGGACACGGCATCAACCGCCGCCAGCGCGCCGTCACGGACATAATCATCCATACCAAGATTGCGGTCTTCATTGGTTGGGTTTTTCCATGAGACGATGAAGACTGATGGCCTTGCTCCGTCAGCCATTTTACCAGCGAGTTATGTGGCGAAAGATCAAGAATATAATATTTCATGATCCAGGCGGGCAGGATAAGGACGGGTTCCTTGTTCACCTTTGGCGTGACGGGATCGTATTGTATCAGCTCCATAAGGTCATTTTTGAAAACAACCTTGCCTTTGGTTACGGCCAGATGCTCACCGGGCTTAAAGTTTTCTATGCCCGCAGGGGCTGGCTATTGATATTACGCTTAAAATCCTCGGTGGCGTTCACCGCGCCTTGAATCAAGTTTGTTCCACCGCTACGAACTGTTTCGAATAATAAATCAGGATTGGTGAGTAAAAAGTTTGAGGGCGCGCGGGCATCCAGAATTTGACGCGCCATAAACGAAACGGCTCGCTCAGTTTGAGGGTCCAGCCCCGGAATATCTTTTGTCGCCAGATCCCAAAACTCCTCCATGGCATGGAATGTTTGCAAATACATGGCCCACGGCCAAATCTTCCAGCTCTCCGAGGAAAAGCGAGGATCCTCGGCGCAGGCCGGATTATCGTCATCGCAGCCTTGCAAAAGACGGGCGGCAAGTTTAACAGAAGGAAAAGCCGCCAAAGACGCGAGCCGCCCCGGGCATAAGGAAAGCTGAGAGAGCCATGTCGCATACATTTGCACCAATCCGGCGGGGCTGAGGCCGTAAGTGAGGTGCGCCAGTTTCATCTGAAAAAAGTCATCTAGTTCATCCATAGCAGACGTAAATTGCTCTATAGGCGTATTGGTCATTTTTCACATATCCCATGTTTTGTTGTGCAGTGTGTCACAATTAGACTGTACCGTCTAGCTTTAACATGTTAGAACTAAATGAATTTTAGGAAATACAATGATGCGGACAGGATATCAGCAAAAAGAGATGTCAAAAGAAGATGCTATTATAGAGGCAGCAACACGGCTGTTTTTGTCTAAAGGCTTCAGTGGCGTGAGTATGGAGGAAATCGCAAAGGGATCCTCTGTCGCCAAGCAAACGCTTTACAGCTATTTCAAGGGTAAAGATGACTTGTTTCGCGCCATCATTCATGCGCAGGCCGAAGACTTTTTTGCCATGCTGCCACGCAATGACGATCCATCGGTCAGCATTGAAGAATTTCTATATCAGGTTGGCAAAGCAGCCATGAACATGCTGTTCACGCGCGATACGCTGGAGCTCTATCGCTTGGCTGTGGCAGAAACGCCGCGCTTCCCGGAGATAGGAGAACTATACTGGCAAACCGGACCACAGGCATTAATTGAACGTATGGTTGAATTTCTGAAAAATCACGGCCTAGCCGAAGACAGCGCGGAAAAAGCATCGGAGCAGTTTTTGAGCCTGATCGTAGGGCATATGCTCTCGCTGGCACTCCTCAGAAAAAATTATCATCCGACAAGGAAAGAAAAGGAAGCACATGTCGCACAGGCTGTTTCCATTTTCTTTAAGATAAATAAATACCGCGATAAAGAAAGACAGGCATCATGAACAAGAAAAACAGGCTTCTTCCTTTCGTAATACTTTTCATACTCGCAGGGCTGGGTGGCGGTTACTGGTACTGGCAATCGCAGCAGAGCGCTCTGCCGGATTATATCACCTCCGGCAATGGTCGTATTGAGGCAGAAGAAACACATGTCGCGGCCAAATATGCAGGCCGCGTGATCGACGTTCTGTTTGATGAAGGCGATATGGTCAAGCAAGGCGACATTATCGCACATATTGACGCAGAAGATCTGGAAGCACAACATGACGGCGCAATAGCCAATCTTTCCTCTGCAAAAAATGCCGTAGCAGAAGCGCAGGCCGGAGTTATTCACCGTGAGGCCGAGATGGAACTGGCCCAGGCCGAAGAGCAGCGCGCCAAGGCCCTGGTCGGCACTGGGGTTTCCAAAGAACTGTATGATCAACGCAAGGCCTCGGTTAAAACGGCAGAAGCCGCCCTGAATGTTGCCAAGGCGCAACTGGCTTCGGCAGAAAATCAGGTGGAAACGGCACAATCCGAAATCGACCGTTTGAATGTCTTGATCAAAGACGCGACTTTAAAAGCTCCTATGAGTGGACGCGTGCAATATCGTCTGGCTGAGCCGGGCGAGGTCTTAAGCGCCGGATCACGTGTAATCACCATCCTTGATCTTGAGAATGTCTATATGACCATTTTTCTGCCCGCCAAAGATATCGGCAAAATCATTGTTGGCAGCGAGGCGCGGATCGTGCTGGACGCCCTGCCGGATGCAGTCATTCCTGCCAAAGTCTCCTTTATTTCCTCTGAGGCGCAATTCACGCCGCGCGAAGTGGAAACAAGAGAAGAACGTGAGAAGCTCATGTTCCGCGTAAAAATCCGTATCCCTAAATCTTTGCTTTCCGAACATATTGAGAAAGTCCGTACCGGATTGCCGGGCATCGGCTATGTCATGCTGGGGGACAAAAATGACTGGCCGGAGTATTTAAAGGTGAATATTGGACAATCACAGGAGTAAGGTGTGAACATGCAAGAGCGCGGCGTCATCACCCTTTCGAACGTGTCGCATCGTTACGGAAGAACACGTGCGCTTGATGATGTTTCTCTGGAGATCCCTGCTGGAAAAATGATCGGTTTTATCGGCCCTGACGGTGTCGGGAAATCGACCTTATTCGGCCTTGTCGCGGGCGCGCGAAAAATTCAGAGCGGCGAAATAAAGGTTTTAGGACAGGATATCGGCAACGATAAAAAACGCAAAGACCTTCTTCCCCGTATTGCCTATATGCCGCAGGGATTAGGCAAGAACCTCTATATGGATTTGACGGTATTCGAAAACCTGGATTTTTCGCCCGTCTGTTCGGTCAAGGTAAGGCTGAGCGGGAAGCGCGGATTAAAACATTGCTCAAAGCCACAGGGCTTGATCCGTTCCCCGATAGACCCGCCGGGAAGCTTTCGGGCGGTATGAAACAAAAGCTGGGGCTGTGCTGTTCCCTGATTCATGATCCTGACCTTCTGATTCTTGATGAGCCGACAACGGGCGTTGATCCGCTCTCCCGCCGTCAGTTCTGGGATTTGATCCGCTCTATCCGTAAAGATCGCCCGCAGATGAGTGTTCTGATCGCCACCGCCTATATGGAAGAAGCGGAAGGCTTTGACTGGCTAGCTGCCATGAATGACGGGAAAATTCTGGATACGGGTACGGCTGAAGAATTGAAAGACAAGACGGGTGGCGGAACGTTGGAAGAAGCCTTTATCGCTCTGGTCGATGATGGGAAACAGGTCAAGCATGAAAAACTGGTTCTACCGCCTTACGAAGATGGTCATGGAGAAGATCCGGTTATTGTAACGAAAAACCTGACTAAAAAATTTGGCGATTTCACGGCTGTCAATAATGTCTCGGTTGAGATCATGCCGGGGGAGATTTTCGGCTTTTTAGGCTCGAACGGCTGCGGCAAAACGACAACCATGAAAATGCTGACAGGCCTGATGCCCGCAAGCGAGGGCGAGGCCAAAATTTTCGGTAAAACACCCAGCAATGACGACATAGAATTTCGCCACCGTGTCGGCTATATGTCCCAGGCCTTTTCGCTCTATTCAGAATTGACCGTGTGGCAGAATCTGGAGCTGCATGCCCGGCTTTTTCATGTGCCGGACGATACAATCAAACCGCGCATTGATGAATTGCTGAGACGTTTTGGCCTGGAGACGCATAAAGACACACTGCCATCTTCTTTGCCTTTGGGCGTGCGCCAACGCCTTTCTCTGGCCGTGGCGGTTGTGCATGAGCCGGAAATGCTTATTCTGGACGAGCCAACCTCCGGCGTCGATCCGGTCGCCCGCGACGAGTTTTGGAAACTGCTGATCGATCTGTCCCGCAATAAAAAAACCACGATTTTTATCTCGACCCATTTTATGAATGAGGGGATGCGCTGTGACCGGATTACGCTCATGCATGCGGGAAATATTCTGGCGTGCGACGCACCGGACAAACTGATCGAGGGTAAAGGCAAGGACACGCTGGAAGAGGCCTTTATCGCTATATGGACGAAGCCAATGCAGAAAAGGGCGGAAAACCTGACAGCAGCGCTGCCAGCGACATAACGGCAAGCGTTGCAGATGATAAAAAGACCGGCGCTTCACTTGCTCTTGTTCAGGGGGGCGGCGCATTGCCGCCTATGCGATGCGCGAAGCCAAGGAATTATCACGCGACCGCATCCGCGAAGCTTTCGCTTTCTTCGGCACGATGATCCTTATGCTGGTCTTTGGTTTTGGCATTACGTTCGATGTTGAAAATATTACCTTTGCCGTTCTGGATCAGGATAAGACGCCGGAAAGTCGCCTGTATACGCAAGCTCTCGAAGGCTCACGTTATTTCACGGAAAAAGCGCCGCTTATCGATCACGCCGATATGGATCACCGCCTGAAGAGCGGGCAAATTACGCTGGCGCTTGATATTCCGCCCGGTTTTGGCAAAGACCTGCTGCGGCAGAAATCGCCGGAAGTCGCGGTCTGGGTGGATGGCGCTATGCCGTTTCGGGCGGAGACGGCTGGTGGTTACATGCAGGGGCTGCATTATGATTTTATCGGCAGGCTCTATGAAGATTATTACGGCGAACAGGTTGCACTTTCTCCCGTCTCGATTGAACCGCGTTTCCTCTATAATCAGGGGTTTAAAAGCGCCTATGCTATTGTACCGTCCGTGATTGCCCTGATGCTGCTGTTTATTCCCTCGATTCTAGCGGCTTTAAGCGTCGTACGGGAAAAAGAGCTGGGATCAATCACTAATCTGTATGTCACACCGACCTCAAAGTTTGAGTTTTTACTGGGCAAGCAAATTCCGTATGTCGCCATTACGATGATGAATTTCCTTTTGCTGGTTTTAACGGCCTGGCTGGTTTTTGGCGTTCCCGTGAAGGGATCCTTTATTGCCCTGCTCATCGGTGCGTTCCTTTATGCAGGCTGTACAACGGCTTTGGGACTGTTCTTCTCCGCCTTTACAGGGACGCAGATTGCGGCGCTCGCGGTGACGGCCATTATGACCTTGCTGCCTGCCGTACAGTTTTCCGGCCTGATGCAGCCTGTGTCAACGTTGGAAGGCGTGGGTGCCTTTATCGGGCGCATTTACCCGACCACACATTTTATCACAGTGGCCAAGGGTGCTTTCGCCAAAGATCTGAATTTTGTCGAACTATGGCCCAGCTTGCGCGCTTTGCTGATCTCCTGGCCGATCATTCTGGCCGCCGGAATATTCTTTTTAAAAAAGCAGGAGGCGTAAGCAATGCGGCTGAGTGTAAAAAATATATACCGTCTTGGCATTAAAGAACTGCGCAGCCTCTACCGCGATCCGGTGATGCTGTTCATGATACTCTGGGCGTTCAGTGCGTCGATCTATATCGCCGGAACATCGATTTCCCACGACCTTCACAATGCATCCATCGCCATTGTCGATGAGGATCAATCGCCTTTGTCCCTGCGGATCCGCAGCGCATTCCTGCCGCCCTATTTCAAACAGCCGGATATCATCGCCTTTCAGGACATCGATGAAGGTATGGATCTGGACAAATACAGTTTTGTTCTGGTTATTCCCGAAGAGTTCGAGGCTGATGTGTTGCGTGGCCGCCAGCCAACCCTTCAGGTCAATCTGGATGCCACCGCCGTTATGATCGCCGGGATCGGATCGGGTTATATTCAAAACATTGTCAATGACGAGATCTCGCGTTTTATAAGCAACGGCCCGTCCGCATCGCAAAGCCCGGTCGATATGAGGCTTCGTTATGCCTTTAACCCCAATCTGTCATCCAAATGGTTTTCCAGCATTATGGAGATTATCTCCAACATCACGATGTTTGTTATTTTGCTGACCGGCGCGGCGCTGATCCGGGAGCGCGAACATGGCACAATCGAACACCTTCTGGTCATGCCGGTGACGCCGATTGAGATTATGCTCTCCAAAGTCTGGGCTAACGGCCTGGTGATCCTTACAGCAACAGCATTTTGTTTGTGGGTAATGATTGAGGGCGTTTTGCAAGTGCCGATTGCCGGATCGGTGCCGCTCTTTTTGCTGGGGACCTTGCTTTATCTGTTTTTGCTTCGGCGCTTGGTATTTTTCTGGGGACGACTGCGCGTTCCATGCCGCAATTCGGCCTGCTGTTTATTATTACGATCCTGCCGATGAATCTGCTTTCGGGCGGGCAAACGCCTCTGGAAAGCCAGCCGGACTGGCTGCAGCACATCATGTGGTTCGTGCCATCAACCCATTTTGTATCTTTCGCGCAGGCGATTTTGTATCGTGGGGCGGGGCTTGATATTGTCTGGCCGAATTTTATGGCCGTGAGCGTGGTGGGCTTATCACTGTTAACATTATCTGCTCTGGCTTTTCGCCGATCAATTGCGGCTTAAGTTGGAGAAGACCAAAAGAAAGAGCAAAAACATGACACGTAAACCCTTATCTTTTTTACTGCTGGCCACGATGTTGTCCGGTTGCACCATGATCCCTGATTTTTCCCGGCCGGATTTTTCAGCGGCGCAAAACTGGAATGACGTGCCGGGCTATGAATTACAGACCGGGGCGGATATGGCCGCGCAAATGGACTGGAAAGAGTTTTTTAATTCCCAGGAATTCCATCTGGTCATTGGGACAGCTCTGCAAAATAACAAAGACCTGAAGACTGCAGCTCTCAATATCGAAGAAGCGCGTGCGCTCTACCGGATTGAACGTGCCGATTTGTTCCCCAGTATTAATGCCAATGGAGACGGAACGATTGCCGAAAGCTCGGATGAAAGCAGCGCGACAGGCCAGGCGCAAAAAACAGAGCTGTATGAGGCCAATCTGGGCGTTGCCGCATATGAATTGGATCTCTTCGGCAAAATCCGCAGCAATAATGAATCGGCCATCAACGAATATCTGGCGACAACGGAAGCGCACGCAGTGGTTCGCAATGCTCTGATTGCGGAGACGGCCAATGCCTATCTACAGCTTTTGTCCGATCAGAAACTGCTGGCTTTGACACAAAAAACACTGACAGCACAACAGCGCACCTATGATATTTTGTCTCAAAGCTTGGAAAAAGGCGTATCCACCGAGCAGGACGTGGCTCGGGCCGCCACAGCCGTTGAAACCGCACGGGTGAACCAGCATCAATATAGCCGCTTCGTCGCACAGGATAAAAACGCATTGTTTTTACTGATGGGCGTGGCTCAGGACGATGCATTTTTACCGAAGACGACACTGGATGAGGTGGCAATCAAGGATAGTCTTGATCCCGGTCTTCCTTCCGAAGTGCTACTCATGCGTCCGGATATTCGTCAGGCAGAATATAACCTGTTATCACGCAATGCCGACATCGGTGCCGCCAGAGCTGCCTTTTTCCCCAGTATCACATTGACCGGCACATACGGATTTGCCAGCCAAAGCTAGGTGATCTCTTCGCCAGTGGCGCAGGCGGTGCTTGGGCCTTTTTGCCGCAAATTACTCTGCCGATCTTTCAGGGCGGGCGCAATAAAGCCAATCTCGATCTGGCTGAAATTCGCAAAGAAAAAGCTGTAGTTGGTTATGAGAAAGCTATTCAGGTTGCTTTCCGCGAGGTTTCTGACGAACTGGCGGCGCGGGAAACGCTCGATGAGCAACTAAAATCACAGCGCCGTCTCGTCGCCGCCGCACAGAAAGTTTATGATATTTCTCAGGCGCGCTATAAATCCGGTATCGACAGTTTCCTCAGTGTCCTTGATGCACAACGTGAACTTTATGTTTTCCAGCAAAATGAAATCCATATCGAACGGCAGCGCCTGGCCAATCTGGTTAATCTTTATAAGGTGCTCGGCGGGGGGAATGAAATTTGAACACGACTCGGGAAACATTACTTCATACCTCTAGGGAATTAATGCTGCAAAACGCTTACCATGCCGTCAGCGTTGATGAGATATGTACCCGGGCAAACGTCAAAAAAGGAAGCTTCTACCATTTTTTTGATTCCAAAATGAATTTAGCACTGCAAACAATGGATGAAGAGCATCAGGAATCGAAAAGCGTATGTGGTGTGTGACACTATTTTTTCTTCCGTTTCTTCTCCAACAGAAAGATTTCAGAACTTTTTTGAGTACATCTATGAAACGCAGGCCGATCTCTACAAGAGGACAGGTCATGTATGCGGTGCCTTGCCCGTTACTTTGAGGCTGGGAATGGCGTGCAACGATGAAATCAGGAAAAATCCAGCCAGATTATCTGTTTCTACGAAAAATATTATAAAACTGTCTTAGGTGATTTGATCAATGCCGGAGACATATGCATGTTGTAAAACGTGGCGGCGTGTGGACGGAAATTGATCCGGATACGCGCAGAGCAGAAATTCTGGTGCGTCTGCCGTCTGCATTTCTGTCTGTAAGGCTTAGTGTATATGGGCTTGAGGCATGTAAGCAGATGTTACTCTCTCCACCCCTCCCTAAAGGGAGGGGGCGTGGGATACAGATCCACGCACCCCATCCCGGTCGGTCAGGGTTTGATGCCGAGCAATGATCGGATCTCTTCCCACGTGACAAAATGAACGGTGTTATCTTCAAACCCCAGATCACGCGTCCAGTTTTCCGTGGGTGTAAACACGGCGGCATCATTTGTGACACCAAGAATGCTTCCAACAACAGTGCCGTTCTGCTCAGCGTAAATCTCCAGCGCGCTGTCGACCTGTCCCATGTTCAGCTTGTTCATGCCCAAGATGATGGTCTCCAATGGGTGGCCGCGTGAGTAAATCGTGATGGTCGGTATCTCATTCATGCAGACATGAATGCTTCCTTCGTCCGCAATAGCCAGTAAATATGCAGGGTTTCGCACATCATTCAGTGATGCACGCACGCTCACGCAGAGCGGTCTGCCATTCTCGCAGGAATTCGCGCGGGTCCTGTGGGGGCATTTCCTATAGGGGCGGGGAACGTGCGGGACTTTTTTAGCGTCAGGACTTTCAACTTAGTTGACTCGGTTACTTGACAGATTTAGTACAAGCCTTTGTTTTCTTTAAATAAAAGCGTCAAGTAACGGGGTAAACTGTCAACTTACTTGACATGATAAGTGTTTGATTTTCTTGGATAGTTTAGTTGACCGGTAAACTGCCCTAGTTTACCCCCTTGGTTTACTTTTTCTGTTAAATGAGAAATATTTTAATTATTAACATTATCATGGCACTTAAAGTGTTTTTAATGGTATAATTAATACTATGATAGCTATATTTACCCCAAAAGACACTTTTCTTGAGCTTTCCCGGCTTCTACGCGGGCATCGAATTGCCAGGAACTTGACGCAGGCCGAGCTGGCGGATCGTTCCGGCGTGAGCGTTGCTGTGCTCAGGAAATTTGAGCAGACGGGTAAAATATCGCTCGAATCCTTTATAAAGCTTACATTTGTTTTGGGACTGAATGAAAGGCTGATCAAAGCTCTCCAGCCGCAAACACAATTTGCCAGTATGGATGAATTGTTAAAAGCGAGCGAAGCCGACAAGCCAGCTTCAAAAACCGCGCAGCGTTTCAGAAAGAAGAAGGTGCCACATGACTAAGGATTTTACGCCCGTGAGCGCCCTAAATGTCATGCTGGATTTTGGGGGTGCGCCTGTTACTATCGGGCGGCTTGCACTGCGTGACGGCAAAGTCTTCTTTGAATATGATGCGGGTTTTATCGCCGGAAAACTTGAGCTATCGCCTTTTAAACTGCCCCTTACGCCGGGGCTACAGGTCTTTGAGCCGGGTTTATTTGAGGGACTGCCCGGCCTGTTTAATGACAGCCTTCCCGATGGTTGGGGGCGGCTTTTGCTGGAGCGTGCCCTGCGCCGCAAAGGGATTGCGACAGATAGTTTTTCACCGCTGGATCGGCTGGCGCATGTGGGCGCATCAGGCATGGGTGCGCTTGTATAATATGGGCATTTATGCTTTGTCCTTTTGTGTTTTTGGGCGATCCAGCCCTCAATATCCGCGCGGCGAAAGCGCCAGTTGCCGCCGACCTTAAAGCCGGGGATTTGGCCTTCGGCGGCGTAACGGTATGTGGTTTTTTCGTTGAGACGCAGATACTCCGCCACTTCCCGAATCGTCATGATGTCATTATTCATGCATGAGAAAATAACGGAACCGCGCGGAAACATCAAGGTAACGGTTTGAGATATCACGGATATTATGAATGATTATTCAATGATCCGGCAGGCATGGGGGGCTTTGATAATATCCAGCGCGTCCTGCGGATTGTCGGTCATTTTCAGGTAAGTCAGATCCCGCCTGTCAATCGTGCCGAGGTCGAGCATGGTTTTATCCAGAAACGGCCCCAACTGTTTCCAGTAATCGCTGCCCATCATCACCACGGGGAAATCACAGATCTTTCCGGTTTGCATCAGGGTGGCGGTTTCAAAGACTTCATCCATTGTGCCAAACCCGCCGGGCAGCAGGACAAAGGCGCTGGAATATTTCAACAGCATGACCTTGCGGACAAAGAAATGATCGAAATGCAAAGTGATATCCTGATAGGGGTTTGGCTTTTGCTCGACTGGAAGCAAGATATTGCAGCCAATGGATAGTGCGCCCGCATCTTTTGCGCCCTTGTTCGCCGCCTCCATAATGCCGGGGCCGCCGCCCGTCATGACGGCATAGCCGTCCTTGCCGATTTTATAAGCCGTATCATAGGCCAGTTTGTAATATTCATGGTTTTCATCAAACCGCGCCGAGCCGAAAAAGGTGACGCATTTGCGTATGCGGCCAAGCTTGGTGAAGCCCATGCGAAATTCCCGCCAGATGCGGTAGGACCGCCAAAGATCAAGCGTATAATTTTGCGCTCCTTGCAATAAATTAAAATCCGCATCGTGTTTCATAAACGTGTTTCTTCTTTTGTTCTTGATAGTTATAGACTAATTTAAATAGCTGTAAAATAATTGAAAAATATATCATGTCCCTGTCCGCTTATTTGTCTTTCATTGTAACGTGCCTGATTATCGAATCCACACCGGGGCCGAACATGGCGTATCTGGCTGTGCTCAGTGCTGGCGATGGACGTAAGGCCGGTTTTGCTGCAACGATCGGGATTGCCCTGGGGCTGTTGATCATCGGAATTGCTGCGGCGTTAGGTGTGGCAACATTGATATCGAACTCTGAATTGGCTTATCAAGTGCTGCGGTGGGGCGGCGTTGGGTATCTTCTGTGGCTGGCGTGGGACGGATGGCGTGAAGAGCCTGAAACCTCGCCGGGAACAACGAACGAGCCGATGCAACACGCAAAATTTTTCCGGCGCGGATTAATTGTTAATCTCCTAAATCCCAAAGCCGCCGTGTTTTATGTAGCGATTCTGCCCGGTTTCATTGCGGCTTCGTCCCCCGCTATGCCGCAGGCAGTCACTTTGACCGTTACATATGTGATTGTCGCCACAGCCATGCACAGCTTGATTGTTGCGCTGGCCGGAACAGCGCAGAAATTTCTTGAAGACCGGAAACGACGCCTGATTGCGCGGCGCGTTCTTTCAGTCGCATTAGCAGGCATTGCCGTTTGGTTTGCCTTCACAACAGGTAAGGATGGATTATGAAACTGACATTTTTAGGTGCGACCGGCACAGTCACAGGTTCTAAATACTTGATTGAGGATGGCGGAAAAAAATTTCTAGTCGACTGCGGACTGTTTCAGGGATTGAAAGAACTGCGCCTTCGCAACTGGGAGAAACTGCCCGTTGATCCGGCTGATATTGATGCTGTGATCCTGACCCACGCTCATATAGATCACAGCGGTTATTTACCTTTGTTCATCAAAAACGGCTTTAAAGGCCCGGTGTATTGTTCATCGGCTACGGCTGATTTATGCGACATTCTTTTGCCCGATAGCGGCTACCTGCATGAAGAAGATGCGGCGCGGGCAAACAAATACAGCTATACGAAGCACAAACCCGCGCTGCCGCTTTATACGCAGGAGGATGCCTATAGGGCACTAGAGCAGATCAAACCGGTTTCGTTCGGTGATGAGCACCCTTTAAGCGAGTTCCTGTCTTTTAAATTGACTCATGCCGGGCATATTCTCGGCGCGGCCTGCGTTCATATCAATGACGGTCAGACAAAACTTGTTTTCTCCGGAGACCTAGGGCGTTTGCACGATCCTGTCATGGAGCCTCCGTCGCAAATTCAGGACGCCGACTATCTGGTGCTGGAATCCACATACGGCGACCGTTTGCATGAAACCACAGACCCTCTGGATCAGCTGGAGGGGATTATTGCCAAAACAGCGGCGCGGGGTGGCACGGTGGTTATTCCCGCTTTTGCCGTCGGACGGGCGCAAGGCCTGATGTATTATATCTATAAACTTAAACAGTCGGGGCGCATTCCCGACATTCCGGTTTATCTCGACAGCCCGATGGCTATCAGCGCGACGAAGTTGCTGCAGGAGCATCATGCGGAACACCGTCTTTCAAAAGATGAATGCGCCGCTGTGTGTGCAAGTGTGATCTATACGAAAACCGTTGAGCAATCCAAGGCTATTTATAGTAGAAATAACGGCATGCCTGGCGTAGTCATATCTGCCAGTGGCATGGCAACCGGCGGACGTGTTCTGCACCATCTTAAACATTATATTGGCGATCCTCGTAACACAGTTTTATTGGCTGGGTTTCAGGCAGCAGGTACACGCGGGGCAAGGCTGGCGCATGGTGAAACTGAAATTAAAATCCATGGGCATCTTTATCCGGTTCGCGCAGAAATTAGTATGCTGGATAATATCTCCGCCCATGCCGATTATAAGGAAATTCTAGAATGGCTAGGGCATTTTCGTGAAGCTCCGCGCAAGGTATTTCTCACCCACGGTGAACCGGAGGCGGCCTCATCCCTGAAATTCAAAATCGAGGAGCATCTGGGCTGGAATGTTGAAATCCCAGAATACAAGTATGACGTGGAACTATAAGTAAGTCATTCGCTTCAGATGGACAAAATTCTGCCCCATACTCTAGTTGTAGTAAATTTTCTATTTTCAAGGGACACTGGTGGGACAGTTGGCGGCAAAAAGGGACAATAATTCACGGCTTACGGCAAAAGAAATTTTGCGCCAACCTTTTGATTTGTTTATTGTATTCTGCTTTCGCCTTTCGCGGTTAATTGTCAGAATCACGCTCATAACCTGAAGGTCGTAGGTTCAAATCCTACTCCCGCAACCAATTTTCTTTAAGTCCTTATAATATATAGCTTTTAGCTAACGTGGTACACGGTCACACCAGAAAGTGCGACCTGACATGCTAAATCCTACCATTATTGGAGCAGATTTCCGTTGCGGAAGCACATAACCTTGATCGGTTAAGCCCTGTGTCTGTCAGCAAGTATATTTTTCTTTTTTTATTGCTGCCATTGCTTTTTGTATTTGTCTGTACTTCTTGGCGTTCGATAAGGTTACATCCAGTGCCGTTCAGCAAAAACAGCAGAAGCAGGCTCTGATGTTAAGAATTTGCTTGAAGGGATTTTTATTTTCTACGGCGTGGGACTGAGTGCTTTATGGGCTGCGTCCAGTATTTTGCCGATCGTAAAGCGTCACTATGTTCGCGCTGTCATGGTATTTTTTACAGTGATGAGTGTTTATTATTTTCCAATTTATTCCTACCATTTGGGCGTCAATTATCGGGTGACCTACCCTGATATTGTGAAAATGGTTGATGCGCGGTGTGAAAAAGATGAATGATCTTGTTATTTTTGCCGTGTTGACGTCGCGTTTATTTTGGATGTTCAGAGCATAAAATATCGTGTGTTTTTATTGTGACGACCAAGCCATTTGGTGTGTTGTCCTGAAGTAAAACATGCAAGCCATGGGCGTCGGCGATCCATTTTACGATGGATAACCCAAGGCCACTACCGTTTTGCCCTGTTTTATCGACACGGACAAAACGTTCGAAGACTTTTTGTTTATCATCATCATTTAAGCCAGCCCCAGTGTCAGAGATGCTAAGGACGCCGTCGGGGGATAGATTTACAAAAATGTCGCTGCCTGATGGTGTGTATTTTATGGCGTTGTCTAAGAGATTATTTAACAAAATTTCTATGGAATTAGCATGCGCCATAATAAGACATTGTTTTGTAATATCCTTGTTTATGGTTATGTTTTTGCTATGTGCACAGGGCGTAAGATCATCGACACATTCACGTAATAGCTCTGCCAGATCGGTTTTGTCTTGTGGTAATTTCTCGTGTTGTAGGCGTGCTAGGGACAAAAGCTGTTCTAACAAATGCGTGGCGCGGTTGATCGAAGATTGTAAATTTTTTAAACCGTTTGTGCATTCAGGAATGTCGCGGGCTTTTTTTATTAAGACTTGTGTTTGTGTTTTCATGGCGGCTAAGGGGGTGCGCAATTCATGCGCAGCGTGGTCTGTGAATTCTCGTTCTCGGGTGAAGCTATCGTTCAAACGTGTAAATAATCGGTTCAAAGCCATGACCAACGGCGCAATTTCTTGTGGCATGTTGTTTTTGGGAGAGGGGAGAGATCATCACTCCCGCGGCGATCTACATCGGCAGAGATTTTGATGACGGGCTTTAGTACCTTCCGCACCCCAACCCAAATAATCAACAAGATCACAGGCAAAAATAGTAAAGAAGGAACAATCAAGGAAATCATTAACTGCACGATAAGTTCTTCACGAATGTCTGTGCGTCTGATACTTCGATTTTAATTTTATCTATGGGGTCGATAAACACAAAAAACCGCCAGTTATGGCCTGCAATAGTATGATCGGAAAAGCCTGGGCGGGCTTCGAAATTATTAAAATTTTTAGTATTTAGTGATTGCGTAATCAGTTGATGCCCGACCCAAATACGAAACCCTAAATTACGTTCATAGCTGTGCTGTAATCTTTGGTCTTCTAGCCCGAGGTTAAATTCTTCGTCTTGCATAATTTCATGAGAGGTCAGCTGCAGTAAAACCTTGGCCGAATGTACAAGCTGTGCGTCGTAGACTTCTTCAATCTCATGGCGAGAAAAGTAATAGCTTAGGCTGAGTGCCAAAAGCGTCGAAATAATAATGGGAATGCTGATCCACGCAATCAAGCGGCTACGAAGTGAATAGTGTCTCATGGTGCAATCATATATCCTACGCCGCGCTGTGTCTTGATTAAATCACGCCCTAATTTTCGACGCAGCGAAGCAATATGGACTTCAATCGTATTACTTTCTATTTCTTCAGATGACCAATCATAGACGCTTTCTGTGATTTTATCCTTGGAAACACTACGTCCGATATTGCGGATCAGACAGTCAAATACGGCTCGCTCACGCCCTGATAGGTTAACAACATTCCCATCCAGCTCCAGATGGCCACTGGCTGGTTCATAAGAAACATTTTTATGCGTAATAACCGGGCTTGCATTTCCAGCGCTTCGGCGTAATAACGCAGCACAACGAGCGAATAATTCATCTAAATCAAAAGGCTTAACTAAGTAATCATCGGCGCCCGCATTCAGTCCTTCAACGCGATGACGCACGGCATCTCGTGCGGTTAAGAGCAACACTGGAATATTGTTATTATTTTTGCGCAAGTGCTCTAGTAAATCCAGTCCAGACATGCCTGGTAAATTGATGTCCAATATAATCAGGGCATAAACCGTAGTCGCAAGAGACTCAATCGCATCTTCTGCATTTTTTACCCAGTCTACAGCATAAGCTTCTTTGAGACCTTCGGCGGTTGCCTGCCCTAAATTAGGATCATCTTCGACCAATAATAATCGCATCGTTTTTTGTGTCTCTTTATTAACGGCCCGTGACATGCAAAATACGGGTCTTCTTCTTTAAAGTTCGCAATGTTAAAAACAAAATGCTCCCAACTAGAAAAGTCGCACTCCAAAGCCAGTCTTCCTTGAGCCATTGTGACATTTTTTCTTTTTCAAAGACAAGGTCTTCTATGCCTTCCGTCAAAAGAAAAACACAACACACAGCCATAACGCCATTGTATTCGCGGCGTAAAACAGTGCGGAAGGAAAATTTCATTTGCGCAGATTTCCAAAGCTGAAACTTAGGAATAAAGGCAGGCGTTTTAGCTGCCCATTGCACATATTTATCACCATAAGTTTGTACTAAAAAAGATTCTTCTGCAGCAATAATTCGTTCAATATATAACCAATACGCCAATGTTCCTACGGTACAAAGCCATAAATTTTGTATGGAAATTAATACGCCTAAAATGGCTAAAAAATTTCCAACGTATAACGGATTTCGAACAATGGAATACAAACCATCGGTATTTAAGTGATTCGCTCTTTGGCTTTTTGTGTTGCGCCCTGAGGTGCCCGCAGGCACAAAGCCAACTGTAACCCAACGTACAGCCAGACCCAACATGGACACAAAAAACCTACATATACAAAGAAATCTTCAAAACCATCGTGCTGCCATTGGGAATCTGCCCCGTTATAAAGAGCTATAAAGGCAGGAACGATTAATAACAAAGGCAAATAACTGCGCCAACGAAATAAGAAAGCACCTTGTTCCGATAAGCCTTTCTCAATCAAAGGATGTTTCATTTGTGTGCCTTTCTTATCTTAGTTCTGACAGTTTAGCTTTGATCTCTTGGCGACGTCCTGCATCAGCTAGGGGACGATCGGGACGATCTGGAGCATGAGCGCATGTTCAAAATAGGCTTTAGCTGCATCTTTATGGTCTGTTTCCGCTAGGAAGTCACCATAGAAAAAATTGGGATCAATGCCGTTAGGATTTATTTGTAACGCGCGCGCTAGGTGCTTGGCGGCTTCGTCATTATCACCAAAAGCAACGGGCCATCCTGGCACTTGATAATATAAAGACCCTAGCGAGGTATGCGCTGATCCGTTTAGCGCCATTTCATCAATTGATACGGCTTCTTCTAGTAAAGCTTTTGCTTTTTGACCGTGCCTAGTGCGCCCAGACCGCCATCAATGCCGGCATCCGTCGATAAAATAATGGCTTCCCAAATCTTAGGCTCAGCGCGCTGAGGGTAGGCAGCCGTTACTTTAGCTGCATGGGCTTCCAGTTGATGGAGAGCATTAACCTGCGCTGTTTCATCCGGCATTTGATATTTGATTTTCGCCCATACGCTTTGCAAATACCGAATTTGCTCCATTACAGGATCTTGTTGCTCTTGCATAGGTTGAACATAGTTATTTTGAGGCTGTGCCCCCTGATAAGCGTAATCTTGCGCAAGGCTAGCTGCGGCAGGAACAAAAGCGCTTAACGTCAGTGCGCTCACTGCCCATAAAATCTTTTTACTCATAATATTTTCTCCTGATAATTAGGGTTTTAAAAATGGAAGGAAACTTTGTTTATAATCGAAAAGAATAATCACATATAAAGCCGTGATAATATTCAATACGATTTTCATGCGGCCTTGTCCTGTTTTTGAGCGGATTGTGCCTCAAGAACGTCTTCACCGATCTGACGATTTTTTTGTAAACCGCCGTCAATGATCGAGGGGAAGTTCGCATGCATAAAAGCAAAGAAACGTTCTGGCCAGCCGATGCGCACTTCACGCTCTTGTTTTTCAATGGCTTTGAAGATGCGTTTCGCAACACCATCGGGTAAATCATCTTTAATGCCTGCACGTTTATTAAGCTCAGCTTGCGGCCCGTGATTCATCGGTGTGCGCACCGCGCGCGGGGAAATTGTAGTGATTTTAATACCCGTGCCGCCAAGTTCACGGCGTAACGCATCGGAAAAGACTTTTAAGCCGCCTTTCGCCGCAGCATAGCCTGTTACATGCGGTAACGGGATTAGCGAAGTCATCGTGCAAATATTGATAATTTGCCCCGCATTGCGCTGCTTCATCGCGGGCAGCACTGCCTGAATTAGGTGCATCGGCACACGCAGGTTTAAATCTAGCAAAGCATCAAGCGGTTGATTTTCACAATAATCAAACCGGACAAATCCAGCCATGTTAATTAAAATATCAGGCGTGTTTTCTTGTAATTGCGCTTCAATTCTTTCAAGTCCAGCGACAAGATCGCCTTCGATTTCGTAATCATGGGCGGTGACATGTGCGCCTGCTTTTTCCAGCATCTGCACAAGCGGGGTTCCGATCCCGCCTGTACCACCTGTGATATAAACAGTTTTTCCCTTAAGCGACATTTTTAACGACTTCTTCATGAGGGATCGCGCGCATAACATTGGCAAATAAACGGAAAGTATTTTTTGCAACTTCGATGATGGCGGCTTGATCTTCGGGGTCTGTGATTGTGTTTACGGTTTTTTCAAAGAATTTCATATGAGAAATATCCAATTCCCCGTGAGAATACAGGTAAGAAAAAGCATTTTTCGGTAAGCCTAGATTTTCTTTCACGGCATCGGCGCCTTTGTTCGCGATCTGCGTTGATGTGCTTTCCAGCATGAACACCATGCCAAAGAATCCCATTGGGTTTTTGCGCGTCAGATAATCATAGTTATAGGCAATTAAAACCTGCGTTTCTAAATTCGGCGTTGAATTGCGTGCGGCTTCTTTGTCACCGCCAGCGGCATCAATATCATTTAGGATCCATTCCTCATGGCCGACTTCTTCTTCTTGGTATTCGATAATGGCTTTGTGGAATGCTTTTTTAGATTGAGGCAATTTTGAACCCATTGTCATCAAAAACGGCACAGTATGTGACACATGATGATAGGCTTCGGTAAGGTACGCGATATAGGTTTCACGGTTAATATTACCGCTTAGCCCGTCTGTTAATTGCGGAACAGAGTATAGCTCGTGTCTGGTGCTTTCTGTTTCTTTAACGAGTTGATCGTAGAAGTTCATGTGGTTTCTCCTTTGTGTAGAGGGTTAAAATGTGATTGCGGCGTGGGCGCCCTGTGCCCGTTAACGTGCCTTCTTGCACAGTGAACGGAGTAACAATTTGAAAATCTTTAATGCGCGCGTAATCGGGAATCGTTTTATTCACGGTGTCGATTGCGCGCTGTATATCAGCATCGGTTGATGTTGGAACAATTAACGCAGATAAAAACGGCTGCGCATCGCCATAAACAATGACTTGGGCAATTGCGGGCTGCGTCAGTAAGGCTGCCTCTACCCATTCGGGTGATATGTTGCGCCCGTATGAGGTAATTAAAACGTTTTTCTTGCGCCCTGTTACGGATAAAAAACCATCTTCATCCATGCGTCCTAAGTCGCCTGTTGCGAATAAATCGGGCGCTGTTTCACCGATATAGCCCAAAAATCCAGGATTTTTGATTTGGATCTCTCCGTCGATAAACTGGGCATCCACATGCGGTAATAATTTTCCGACACTGCCGGGGTGATCTTGTTTAGGCGTATTCAAAGACACCACGGATGCGCATTCCGATAAGCCGTATCCTTCATAAGCAGGCAATCCGATTTGACGGGCTTGCAACACGAGGCTGGGTTAACTTTAGATCCGCCAACGGCAATAAATTTCAAATCTGGCAAGTCTCCGTTAGTAACCACTTGCGCCATAAGCGTGCGCAGAATTTCCGGCACTAAAATAACCGATGTGGCTTGACTGCTTTTGAGAATGTTATGCAGGTTTTCGTAGTGCTGACCAAAGCTTTGCAAGCTTGTTAAATTGATACTGCAGCCAGCAATCAGTCCAGCATAAACACCAGCAACATTTTCCAGCAATACAGCCAGAGGTAACACACATTGATGTGTGCCGACAAATTTATCGCCTAAAACATCGGTAATACTTGTCGCTACATTTTCCATCGCGGATTTTGGCAAACATACGCCCTTGGGCGTTCCTGTTGTGCCCGATGTAAATGTTACCTTCGCTGTGCCTTGTGGCAATTCTATCTCCTTGCCCGTACTGGTTTGACGCAATCCTTCGTTGGATAAAAAATGCGTCACACCAGCCGAGCGAAGGAGATGAGAAATTTGCTCTGGAGAGAAAAACGGAGGCACGGGAATGCATGGAACACCCGCTTGTAAGGCTGCTAAATCCCATAAAATCCAATCGATACAATTATCCAGCGCCAGCGCTAAAACAGAAACCCCATAAAGCGCATCTACACGCAGTTTGATTTCATGATTTATATCGCCATAACACACTGTTTGTGTTTCATCGCACAAAGCAATTTGTTCAGGATTATGGTGTTGGATGTGTTTGAATATCATTATTTTTGTTCCTCTTTATAATGCAGGCGAGGAAGCAACCGCGGGCGGCAATCTTTGAATTTTACGCCAAGCATGGCTTTTAAACGCTTAACCCCCATATTAACGGAGCCAACAAGAACGCGCGGCTGAGTATTATAATAGGTGCCCCATTTTTGTCCGTCTTGCTGAATGTCATTTAGGGTGGCATCACAAATCTTGCGCGGTTTTAATCCAACGCGTTCAAAATAACGATGTAGAAAATCCGTGCCGGTAATGGCGGCGTAGCGGATATTCTTATTGTCTAGATACGATGCCAATGCTGCGAATAAAAAGGCAGATGCGCCTTGTCCAGCGGATGCTAAATTACCGATTTCAACAATTTCGCTGCGCTGACACTTTAACTCTGTTTCAATGGGGGTTTGTGTATATTGCTCTAAAAATAAAGGCTCATGCTCTGCGTAGCGAAAGCCAACAGCGGCTAAAATATCGCCATCTGGATTACGGACGCTCATCAGCACGGGATAGTCAACGCTAATATCGGCATCGTAACTATCTTTATAAATTGTTTTGATGAAGTCTTCGACGCGCTTACGTTCTGGGGCGCATAATCCTGTAATATTAACAATCGTTGGGTTTAACGGGCTGATTTTACGGGCGCGCCCTTCTTTTAAATAGAGGTGAGCCGTATTTAAATCATTTTCTTGATATGTCAGTTTTAGCAAAATACAAACTCCTCGATTCGTGTTCTTATTGTTTTAGGATGCCAGATGAACCTGAAGCGAAACTGAAGCACGTATTTTAATAAGTAGCTCGCTTTAAATGAGTGCGTTATGTGATTTGTGATGAGGCTTTGCGCGTGTTGGGTGGTTTGTTACTATGGTTGATGTATATGAAATAGAGGTGATTTTTTAAAAAGGAGTAGGAGGCTTTATGGGCTTATTAGTAGATGGTCAGTGGCATGATAAGGATCCGCGTCCTGCCGATGACGGGGCCTATGTTCGTCAGGAATCGGTTTTTCGCAATTGGGTGACCTCGGACGGTGCTGCGGGGACAAGCGGCGATAGCGGGTTTAAGGCAGAACCTGGGCGTTATCATTTGTATGTTAGCTATGCGTGTCCTTGGGCGCATCGTGCGTTGATATTTCGTAAGCTCAAGGGATTAGAAACCATAATTGATGTGTCTTATGTTCACTGGTTATTGGAGGATCATGGATGGACATTTGAGCCAGATGCGAAGGGCATTGTCGGCGACAAGTTGTTTGGTTTTCAATATGCACACCAGCTCTATACGAAAGCTGACCCGCATTATTCGGGGCGGGTGACGGTTCCGATCTTGTGGGATAAAAAGCGCAATACTATTGTTTCGAACGAATCTGCGGATATTATACGGATGTTCAATAGTGCTTTTGATGGTGTCGGCGCGGCGGAGGGAGATTATTATCCTCAAGCGCTGCGTGATGAGATTGATACTGTTAACGACCGTATTTATCACAGCTTAAATAACGGTGTTTATAAGGCTGGTTTTGCAACAACGCAATCTGCCTATGATGAGGCCATTGCGCCCTTATTCGAAACGCTGGATTGGCTGGAGGATACATTGGCGGCCAAGCGCTTTTTGTTGGGTGACCAAGTTACGGAGGCCGATTGGCGGCTTTTCCCGACCTTGTTGCGCTTTGATCCCGTTTATGCGGTGCATTTTAAATGTAGCCGTAAACGCATCGTGGATTATCAACATTTATGGGCGTATGCACGGGCTTTGTATCAATGGTCAGGGATTGCTGATACTATCAATATGGATCATGCCCGTAAGCATTATTATCTTAGCCATAAAGACGTAAACCCTAGCGGGGTATTGCCTGTTGCGCCGCAGGTTGATTGGCTGGCGCCGCACGGGCGTTAAGGTTGCGGGGTGGGGCCTTATGAGGTTGCGATTTTATCCAATATGGCTTTGACCGTTGTGTCGAGCTGACTGCCCTCGGAGTAGTCAGCAGGGCAGGAATATTTGGCCCGATCTTCGGTGATGAGGTTATCTGCAATGGTTTGTGCATTCGTGTTGCCCGGTTCATAAACCGCAATGGGATTGCCCTCTAGGTAATCGACCATTTTCATGGCGGGGATGTCGGTTTCACCGTCGCCCAGATAGATAATATTTTTACCGGGAATAGGGCGGTCATTGGGCATGTATTTATTTAAACTGGTATTGTCCCAACTGTTTTCGATGCCTTTGTTAATGCGGAAAATATATTGCGTTTTGTTTGTGTAATTCACGGCTAAGGCTGGCCAAACCGCAATGTTATCTTGATTGTACATATAGCCAGAGGCAAAGATCGTCGTAAAGTGTTTGGCAATGCTAGTGCCCTCGATCATCTCTCGCAGGCCAGAGGAAATGATATAGTGCTTCAGGGTTATGTTGTGATTGCGTGCGTATGCATTTATGCGGTCAAACCATGTGTCAACGCCCGTGAAAAACTCCATCCCCTTACCATGGTCCACGAATTTTTCCCGTTGGATCGATAGGCCGTTATAATCCGCTTCTTTGAGCATCAAATGCATATACGCCAAAATTTCATCCATATCTTGCTGCTGGGCCATTGCTTTGACTTTTGGCCAAAAATCTTCCCGTGGGTTTTCAACGTGCAGGCAGGGAAAAAGGAATGATTTTGCATGTATCCGGGGACTAGAGTCCCGTCAAAATCGTAGGCAATAGCTGCTGTGGTTGGTTTGTTCATGGTGTGAGGGTCTTTGCTTACGTTAGTTTTTGTGTGCTGCGAATCTATCTATACCATTATGGGCAGAGCCTTGGATATAACAACCCTGTTTACGGTGAAATCGGTGTTAGTGTTAGCATAGGCAAGGGGCATCAAGCGTGGGCGTAGGCATGATGTCACGCGATTGAAAATCCCCACAAAAGTATATAAGAAACCTCTGATTTTCCTTGAATTATTAGAATGTGTGTGGTATAAATGATTAATTAAATAAGTATAAATATAATAAAATTAGTCGAACAGGTAATAAGGGTGCGAAGAGGTATATTATGTCTTTGCTAGATACATTTAAGAATTCAAAATTCGCCAAAGCTGCCGTAGCAACAACGTTGGTGGCATCAACGATGTTAACCCCCAATTTTGCACAAGCCGCAGATAGTAACCTTGATTGTTCTAAATACCAAGAATATGTCGAAGCTGGCGATATCGTGAAAGTAGATGACTGTGATGGGCAAGCTAATCAATATTTTCAAACCCGTTATGATTCCCAGAAAAATCCAGATAAAATTTTTGTGGAGATTTCTAGAGGAAATTTAGATAAAAAATATGATAATCAGTTTTTTGCTGGGCAAGTTAAAAAATTAATTGCGCGTGGCTTTTTGGATGAACCTGTGCCCGAAATGCATTTTGTTTTTACCGATACGCATAAAGACCAGTGGTCGGTTGTATCTGTTGCTATTAATGGGGGTTACGTTGAAACGGATTTCAATAGTAATGGAGTTATGGACGACAATGAAATGTACTATAATATCGATAGACTGATGGATGACCGTTTTTCTCAAAATGTAGCTAAGGCGTATAAAGAGAGTCGGGGAGAGCTGCTAGTTTCTAATAATTTGACGGCTTTAACGCTCAAGTAAGTCTATGAAATTCATTAAATGGCTCCAAAATTATTGAAGTTTGATGCCGCTGTGCTAGCCTCTGCTTGTATTTCTTTGGTAATCTCTTTAGCCTGTTGTATTGCTTTTAAACTTTCATTGGCAGCAATATCTTGGTGAGCATTCGCTACGAACTGGTTGTAGGCTACATCGTCAGCATCAATCTGTGAAATTTCATGATAACGTTCCTGTTGGAAAGTTTGCAGCCTTTGCATTTTGGTTTCGGGATCTAATCCCTGTGTATCATGTATAATCTGCTCACGTTTTTCAGTGAATTCTCTGGCTTTATCTTCTAAAGCCTGAGCTTTGTCTTCTTGACGACGCCCATCGATGAGAGCTTGCTGTCTTTCTTGTGCTAACAAGATTAGAATGTCGTTCAGGTCTTTACCGTCAGCGTTGTCGCCTAAAATCTTACGGGCTTTTTGCATGTTCTCAGGCGATGCACCATCAGTTTTCAAATCATCCATTAAATCTTCGATTTCATGGGCGCGTTCAAAACTCTTATCGGCTTGTTTGTGCAATTCATCCGCTTGTTTGTGCAAGAATTCGATATATTCTTCTAATTCGTCCAGCCACTCTTGCAGTTCATGCAGCTGTTGAGCTAAGAAAGCCTCTTGCTGCCGTTTCTTTTTGCCTTGTTCAGAATTTGAGTCGTGTTCGTTGTTCTCTCGTGCTGTAGCAACGGCTGCGTTAGCTAAACGACCTGAATTAATCGGCGTGCCGTTGCTAATGCTTTGGGCGATATTATAATCTATGTTTTGTTGCGCTTGAGGTTCAGCGCCGCAGGCGCTATTGAATGTGTTGCGTAGTCGATGATTTGGCTGATTGTTTTCAGCCATTGCCCCTGATGCAATCCCCATGATACTCAAAAGTCCCTGTTCTTTTTATTCTTTTTGTTTCCTCCATAGTACGGGGAAATGGTTAACAGGATGTAAAGCTTTTGCTTTTTTCTTGTAATATTTTTGTCTTATCTATATGGCCCGATTCGTAAGGGCGCATTCGGCACGCAAGGAGTAGGGCGTAAGCTGTTCTTATTCGCTTTTGTTCTGAAGGAAAATGGTGCCCGGGGGCGGGATCGAACCACCGACACGGGGATTTTCAATCCCCTGCTCTACCACTGAGCTACCCGGGCCTTGGCTGTTGTTTGTGCCTGTTGTGCAGGGCGTATCAAACAATGCTAGGAAGCATTACAAAGTAATACAATGAGAAGCTTATAGGCAATTGTTGGCTGTGTGTCTAGGGGGGAGGGCTAAAAAAATTAGGAATGTCATAAGTTTTTTAGCCTGCGAAATCTTTGGGCAGGCGCGCTGATAGCGGAGCCGTGCGGCGCTTGCGGCTGAGCTCTATCATGCCGGTGCCTGTCATGCCGTGGATTTGAACGGTGCAGGGGTCTTTGGCGGCTTCTTCGCGGACGGTTTTTAGCAGTATGTCTTGTTCGGCCTTTTTCTTGCATTTTAGGCTGTCGATCAGGATGGTGCCGCCGATGTTGCGCAGGCGGATATGGCGTAGGGCGGCGATGGCGGCCTCGATATTCGTATCTAGGTGAGCGCGGTTGTCGTTGCCTTTGTTCACGTCGATGGCGGTGAGGGCGGCTGTGTCTTGTATAATGATATTGCCGCCATGGGGAAGCTTGACGTAGGGCAGGGTGAGCTCGGTAATTTTATCCATGATGTCACGCTCATGAAACAGGGCTAAGTCATCGGTGGCGTCGTCTAGTTCTACCGGGGTGATTTTTGGCGATAGGTCAGGGGCAAAAGTTTTGCACCATTGCTCGGCATACTCTAGATGCTCCATCGTGACGACTTCGATGGATTTTAGCGCATGGTGAGAGTAGTCGCTAAGCGTGCGTTGCATGGCATCTAGCCCTGAGGCAAGTAGGTCAGGGGCATTGCTATCGTTGAGGGCGCTTGCGTTGTCTAGGATGCTTTGCCAGCCACGCGTTAGGATTTCTGCTTCACGGCGCAGGATGTCGGTTTGTGTATGTGCGGCGGAGGCTCGGACGATGCAGCCTTTCATATCGGTTAAATCGTGCAACATTTGTTTGATTTGTGCGCGCAGGTCTTTGTTGGTAATGCGCTGCGAGATACGTTTGTCTTGCATGAGCGGGCAGTAAATCAGGTGGCGGCCTTGCAGGGATATATCCATGCTGACTTCGGCGATTTTATTTTCCATGCGGTACAGGTCATCGTCATTTTCGATGAAGGAGCTTTTGGCTTGGACGATTAATGTATCACCCGCTGAGATCATTTGTCCGATTGGCTTTGATCCACCCTTTAGGACAGAGCCGTCGGCTTGTTCGATGCGTAGATTTTGGTTGTATAAGATGCCTGTCAGGTCGTCGCCTAAATCAACGAAGGCAGCATCACGGGCTTTGTCGATGGTTTTAACGCGGGCTTGGAAAATGTCGCCCCAACGCACGCGCTCTTCAGGGGTGTCGATTTCGATGGCTTGCAGTGTGTTGTTGTCTATGGCAGCACACCATAGAGCACCTTCGCATTCTTCGATCAGGATATACACGCTTGTTGCCTTTGGTTATGAACGGTGAACATCAAAGCCACATCCTTGTAGCATGTTCATTGTATCATAAAGCGATAGGCCAACAACATTGGAATATGACCCAGCGATATTTTTGACAAAGGCCGCAGCGTAGCCTTGGATTGCATAGCCGCCTGCAACGCCTTGCCATTCTTGTGTTGATAGGTAGTGTTGTTTATCAGCGGCGCTAAGACGTTTGAACGTGATACGGGTTTCAACGCAGCGGCTAATCAGTGATCCGTCAGGTTTAATCAAGGCAATGCCGCCGAAGACTCGGTGTTTGCGTCCGCTCATCAGGGTGAGGAAGCTGGCTGCCTGTTGTTCGTTTTCTGGTTTGGGTAGCGTGCGGCGGCCTAGGCCTACGACTGTATCGGCAGCCAAGATAAAGCTGCCTTGGTTTTGCTCAGCTATGGCTTGAGCTTTGCCAATGGCTAGGCGTTGGGCAAGGTCAGCGGGGCGTTCGTTTGTTAGTGGAGTTTCGTCAATGTCGGCAGGGACAATCGCATCGGGCGTTATGCCGATTTGCTTTAGCAGATCAATCCGCCGTGGTGAGGCAGAGGCAAGGATCAGCTTTGCGGTGGGCATATTTTATTTCTCGCGGAAGATAATGCGACCTTTGGTCAGATCGTAAGGGGTCATTTCAACGATAACAGTATCGCCTGCAAGCACACGGATACGGTTTTTACGCATTTTACCAGACATGTGGGCAAGGATAACATGTTCGTTTTCCAGTGTTACGCGAAACATTGCGTTCGGTAGAATTTCGCTGATAACGCCTTTGAATTCGATGAGGTCTTCTTTTGCCATTTTTGTAACTATTGTCCTTAGATTGTGGTGTTTGCGGTATCTGTTATACGCGCTCTTTCGTAAAAGGCAACCCCCACGAGGCGATAGAATTACTTTAATCCCGCGCGAAAGCCATCGATCAGGGGCTGAATGTCGGCTTGGCGGGTTTTAAGCGCCTGTCGGTTGACAATCAAACGCGATGAAATTGTTAGCAGTGTTTCAAGCTCGGACAGGTTATTGGCTTTGAGCGTTGATCCGGTGGAGACAAGATCAACAATATGGCTGGCCATGCCAAGGGACGGAGCAACCTCCATCGCGCCGTTTAGCTTAATGCATTCGGCCTGAATGCCGCGCTGGGCGAAATAGGTTTCGGTCAAGTGCGGGTATTTCGTCGCAATGCGAATATGGCTTAGGTCATTGAGCGGCTGATCGGCGGTTTCGTTCGGGCCAGCAATGCTCAGGCGGCAGTGACCGATATTCAAATCCAGCGGGGAGTATAGGTTATCGTAGTTGAATTCTTCTAATACGTCTGAGCCAACTACGCCAATTTGCGCGCCGCCATAGGCCACCATGGTCGCCACGTCAAAGGCTCGCACGCGGATAATGTCGATTGACGGGTTGTTGGTTTCAAAGCGCAATTTGCGTGATTTGCTGCTCATAAAGTCGTCTTCGGGAACCACGCCGCACTGATCTAGCAGAGGCAATAATTCCTCTAAGATGCGGCCTTTGGGTAGGGCGAAGATAAGTTTATTTGATGCGTTCATAATAACTTACGCTTTTAGCGGAGTTAACAAAATCCGACAACCCCAAAAAGTGATTATTGTTCTAATGTCGGGAAGGGGATAATCTCAGCGGTGGTTTCTTGATCGCGTTCATCTAAAATGGCAAGTAATTCATTGGCTCTTGCGCTTAGTTCATGAAGCTTTCTCGTGATGGGGGTGTTATTTGGAATGTTGTTGAGCTTGAGGTTGATATCGTGATGGATTCTTTGTAGATCAATAGTCGAGGGTAGTTCTTGGGTGTAGGCGATGTTTTCTAGCACTTCCTCTAAGCTTTCATACGCCTCAGTTTCGTTCGGCGTGATACCCTTTGCGGCTTGTTCGATTTCATAATAGCTAGAAATAAGGGAGCTGAGAGAATTGAATAGGTAACTATAGGCCGTCAATTTTACATTGTCGGGCATGTATTGTTCGGTTCGGCATTGTTTTTGTAAGAATTTATTGCTTTGTTTCGCTAGTTTAGCAGCCTTACGAATGCCTGTGGTTGTTTCGTCAGGATCAGTTTGTAAATCATAAGAAAGCAAGAGCATTGCGTGCGCTACGTAATTAGGGATTGTTTGACCCGGAAACATATCTTTACCGTACTTGATAAGTGGGTAAAGCGCATCATCGTAATAGGATAAAATTTCGCCTTCGATTTCATCGCTGGTTATGGTTTCTAAGTTGGGAATTGACGCTGCTATATGTTGATTGATCAAGGTTTTTGCAATGGCTTTGTTGGTGTTGCTTTTGCTAGGGGCGCTTATTCCGTCATAGGCTTGTGGAATGCGATATTGTATAAAGCCGTTGACGGCTTGATCTAGTTTATTAAATGTCCACGCAAGTTCTTCTTGTTGTTGCTTTTCAAGCAGTGCGGCTTGTTCTTCCTGTGTTAGTAGTTTTGAAGGAAGGCCTTGGAGTTGCCCGGTAGGGGGGCAGCCTTATTGAAGGATGCTAAGCGAATGCTTGTTTCTTCCTTTGTCATTATACCCTGTTTGCATTTGATTATTTTGACTTTTTTTATAATATTGTTGTGTTTATGTCAATTTATTTGTAATTATTTTTCCTTGCGTATATCTGCGCCAACGGCTGAAAGCTTGCCGACGATGTCTTCGTAGCCGCGTTCCAGGTGGTAGATGCGGTTGACGGTGGTTTCGCCCTCTGCGGTTAGACCGGCAAGGACAAGCGCGACGGAGGCTCGCAGGTCGGTGGCCATAACGGGTGCGCCTGTTAGCGTTTTAACACCGCGTACGATGGCGGCATTGCTTGGGTGGTGATGTTCGCGCCCATGCGGCCCAATTCAGGGACGTGCATGAAACGGTTTTCAAAGATGGTCTCGCTGACCATGCCTGCGCCCTCGCACAGGGTTAGCATCGCCATAAATTGCGCTTGTAGATCGGTTGGGAAGCCGGGGTAAGGCTCGGTCATAATGTCGGTGCCTTGTAATGGCAAGCTTGGATCGCGGGATACGATGATGTCGTCGCCGTCTTCTGTAATTTGTACGCCAGCATGTTCCAGTGGCGGGATCAGGGCGCTGAGATGCGCTAGTTTTGCATTCTTTAAACGTAATTCACCGCCAGTCATCGCCACGGCGATCATGTAAGTACCTGTTTCGATGCGGTCAGGCACGACAGTGTGCGCTGCGCTTGATAGGTGATCGACGCCTTCGATTGTGATGGTTGATGAGCCAAGGCCTGAAATTTTTGCCCCCATCGCGATCAGGCATTCGCCTAGGTCATTGATTTCGGGTTCGCAGGCTGCGTTGCTCAGGATTGTTGTGCCCTCGGCCAGTGTTGCGGCCATCATCAGGTTTTCGGTCGCACCGACGGAGACTTTGGGGAATAGGATTTTTGAGCCTTTTAAGCGGGTTCCGTCTTTGATGGATGCGTTGACATAGCCATCCTCGATCGTGATGTCCGCGCCCATTTGACGCAGGCCGTCCAGATGCATATCAATTGGGCGTGTGCCGATAGCGCAGCCACCAGGCAAAGATACGCGCGCGTTGCCAAACCGTGCGAGCAAGGGGCCAAGCACCAAAATAGAGCCGCGCATTTTGCGTACGATATCATAGGGTGCTTCGCGGGTTGTGATGTTCGCAGCGCAGATGGACATCGCATTATCGGCTTTTTTTCGATGGCGCAGCCTAGATGCGAGAGAAGCTCAATTTGTGAATTAATATCACGTAAGCTATTGGGCATGTTTGACAGGTTCAATGTGCCTTCGGTCAGCAGGCCAGCGCACATTAATTTTAGCGCAGAATTTTTAGCGCCGCTGATCGTGATTTCACCGTTGAGGGTATTGCCTCCACGGATGATGAGTTTATCTAATCCCGGCATAGCGCTGCCTCCGTCTTTAGAGGCGGGGGAGGGTGACCCCTGTTTGTCCCATGTATTTGCCTGATCTGTCTGCATAGCTTGTTTCACAGCGTGAGCTCCCTTTGAAAAATAAGAATTGTGCCACGCCTTCGTTCGCGTAGACTTTAGCCGGTAGTGGCGTGGTGTTGGAAATTTCCAGTGTAACGTGGCCTTCCCAGCCGGGTTCCAGCGGGGTTACATTGACGATCAACCCGCAACGCGCATAAGTGCTTTTGCCCAGACATACGACAAGGACGTCTTTGGGGATGCGGAAATATTCGACGGTGTGCGTTAAAACAAAGCTGTTAGGCGGGATCACGCACACATCAGTTTCGCGGTTAACGAAGCTTTGGTCTGAGAAGTTTTTAGGATCGACCATCGCGTTATCGACATTGGTAAAAATTTTAAAGTCTGGCGCGCAACGGGAATCATAACCGTATGAAGACAGGCCATAAGAAATCGCGCCATCGCGGGTTTGTTTTTCAACAAATGGCTCGATCATGCCTTCTTCCTTGGCGAGGCGACGGATTTCATGGTCGGGCAAAATGCCCGGCATAGCGGCTTGGTCGGGTGTGATAAGGCTATTTGGTGTTGTTTGTTGAATTGTCATCGTTTGATTGGCTCTCTTTATTCGTCGGGCGGGCAGAGGCTGCGCTTTTGCGCTTGCGTAAATTATCACGCAAAGCGGCCGCGCGTTTTTCTGCTCGGGCATCTTGTTTGGTCTTTTGTGACTGCATAGAGCCTTTTTACGACAAAACGATCAGAAAAAGCGAGTCTTTTTCGGTGCGCGGCGTATTCATTGTTGGGGAAATCTGTTGGGAGCCGCTATTAAATCCTGTATTGTAAGGCAATAATAGATTGGACAGAGGAATTTACTATGAATATTGATTTGGGTTTGGGAACAGAATTTGTCGGGGTGACGGCTCTTTATGCGTCGATTTTTGGCTTGCTTATTGTGCCTATGAGCTTGTTTGTCGCGATGCGCCGGATTAAGGCACGCGTGTCTTTACTGGATGGTGGGGATGAAATTCTGACGCGCCGGATTCGGGCACATGCAAATTTTATTGAATATGTGCCATTTGCTGTTGTTTTAATGGCATTGAGCGAAGTCGCTGGTGCGTCGGATGTGTTTTTACATGCGATGGGTGTTATGTTATTGGTTTCGCGCTTGGGGCATTATTGGGCGATTAATGTGAGCCCTTTGTCTATGACGCGCCGCGTTTCTATGATTGGCACGTTTGCGTATTTCCTGATCGTATCAGGTTGGTTGCTAGTACGATCTGTATCTCATTTGATAGGATGATGATTCTGATATTTACTTGACATACCCAAAATAGTCTTATATAGTTAATATATAAGGAGAAAAACGATGTCAAACCTAAGCGCAAAACACTTTCACAATGAAAAAGCAGCCTACAAATTTGTAGAGGCGAGACTATGGAAAGATGGTCGTGTTTGCCCTCACTGCGGTTGTGTAGACCGCTCTGGTGAATTGAAGGGTAAAACAACACGCATAGGACTATACAAGTGTTATGAGTGTCGCAAGCCGTTTACTGTTAAAATAGGAACAATATTTGAAAGCAGCCGCGTTAAGCTTAACTTGTGGCTACAGGCTATTGCGCTTGTGGCATCGTCTAAGAAAGGAATTAGTGCGAATCAGCTTGCCCGTATCCTAGGCGTATCAACAAAAACAGCATGGTTTATGGAGCATCGTCTACGTGAAGCTATGAAGAATAACAATGATATACTTGGTGGTGAGGGAATTGTTGAGATGGACGAGACTTACTACGGTAAGAAGAAAGTGCAACCAACAAAGACTACTAGCGGTCGCCCCTTTACTGGCTCTAAAACAGGCCGTGGCCCTGCCAGCAAGCTTGCAATCGTTTCTATGGTAGAGCGTGGCGGCAAGGTTCGTTCTTTTCATGTAGACCGCGCAGATAAAGCAACGGTTGCTAACATTGTTGTAAACAACATATCAAAAGAAGCCTCACTTTATACTGACGAGAGCCGTCTATATAAAGGCGCAGAAGCCCACGTAAAAGAGCATGAGAGTGTACACCACGCACGCGGCGAGTATGCACGTGGTAAAGTTAACACTAACTCTATTGAGGGGTTCTTTAGCGTGTTTAAGAAGGGTATGAATGGCATATTCCAACACTGTGACGAGAAAAATCTACACCATTATTTGCAAGAATTTGACTTTAAATACAACACACGCACCGCTTTGGGGTATAGTGATAAAGATCGCACCGATATGATGTTGGCTGGTGTAGTCGGTAAACGCTTAATGTATCAAAGACCTTGCTAAGATGCCTGATAAGAAAAAGACAGAGCCTAAAAAGAAACCAGATCAAAAGCTTACTCAAAAAGAGCGCTTTATAGAATACGCCAAAGAGATAGGCGTAGATGAAAGTGATGGAGAGTTTGAGAGGGTATTTGACAAGATAGTTGATAGAGACAAGCCCCAGATTTCATAATATTTTCCAGAATCTTTTAACTGGACTTTTATAATTTCCATGCTATAAAATGCACAAAGGCACCGAGTTTTGGACTCCCAGTGCCTTTGCTCCTTATCCCCGTTTGGACGGGGGACAGGTAGGGGTAGATACCAAAGACTGATACTTATTCGTTGTGAGCGAGGTGGTATCAGTCTTTTTTATTGTCGGCTTCGCAGCGGGTATCTGTGCGCAGGAAGCCTATTTCTCTTCTTTCCATGTCGTTTCTCCTTATTTCATAAATTACCCTAGAGAAGGCTATCCTCCTCGTTATCAACCACCGGAGCGGCTGAATCTTCGCCAACGTATTTTAGTTCTTCGTAATCAGGTAACGCGTATATTCCTTTGCGCTTAGGGACGCTTATGATCTCTTCGTCTTTTGTCATGCGGTAAAGCTTTCGAGAAAGAACATCCCGTTTTTCTGTACGATTTTTGAGACGGAAAAGACCGATCAAGATTTGATCTATACCAAGCGGTTGTCCTGCTAATTCTAAAACCTTGCATATATCCATAGTGAGTTTATCGCTCTCACTTATATTCAGTTCTTTTTTAATTTCTGGTGGAAGGTCGGACATGTCCGATAGAGAATCAAAGAAATTCTCATGCTCTTTATTATCTGTGGGCATGGGGCTATTGAGGCGCTGATTATATGCCTCCAGAGCTTCGATTACCTTTTTATATGAGGGTATTATTTTATCGCGGCGAAATGATTGCGCGTTTAATGTGCTTTGATCTGTGCGGTTTGCATTTTTTTCTAAAAGCCGCTCTTGAAAGGCTTTCTGCCCATTGACAAAATCTATCAATTCTTCTATACTCATAACAATAGCTCCTACGCGAGTTATAAATTCAATAAGGGGTTGCCCGCCGTGAAGCGGGGTAAAATATTTCCCATCGATACAATTTCAAAGGCGATTCTCTAGCGGGGGTCGCCTTTATTGTTTTTAATATACAGAAATGAAAAATTTTTGCAATGTAAAAGTGTGAGATTTTGAATTTTAAATGCGTTAAAATAGAAGGGTTGGCTGTGAGTGAGCGTTTTAAAGCTATATTTTATGTACCCTAAACGTGTTTTGCATTATATCAATGCACCCCTCATGAGGAAAAATGTAAGAAAAAAAGTGCAAAAACGTGCAAGGAAAAGAATCGATCATTAATTATTCATAATTGTGGGTACGTAATGTAAATGTCAGGATGATGATCCTATTTATAAGCTAGGTTGCGCGTAGTAGCCGTAATCATTTTGTCCCAAGGACACATTTTTGTGGAACTCGTAGCCGTGATCAGTTGCCGTTACTGTATAATTATCAATACTATCACCATCTGGTAGGGTCTGGGCATAGAGATCTTTGCATGGTTTAAAGCGACCTCTTCAGGAGATAACACGGGCGCAACATCATTGGCAGGAACGTTACTAAGGTCTGCTGTTTGAGAAATCGCCTCGCTCGTTGGCGCCGCGTCTACGGAGACATTATTGCCGGATACGGCATGTTGCACTGGCGTTGTGACGATATTATCATTGGCGATAGGTGCTGCTGCGTGATGGTAGCTATCAAGTAGACTTTCACCGCCCACCCACGCGCGGTCATATCCGTTGATGGTATCAAGCGCATGTGTTGAATTGTGAGCGATGGTTGGGTCTAATTGCCCGTGATATTCGAAATAGGCGGTGTTGATTTGCGCCCATTCATCGCCTTTGTTCGCGGCGTCTTGTAATAATTGTGCGCCCCAGTCCTTAGGGTCTATGTGACCACTTAAATCGCCTAAATCACCGAAACCATATTGCCCGTTGATAAGGCCTAATCCGATATCGCGGATGGCCCAAGTTTGTCCTTTATCCGCCGCCGCAATCATATCCTGAGCTTGCTGCGTTAGATTCGCATGGTCAGCTAAATAGGCTAAACGTTCGTAAAGATCTGTTGGGATGCTCAAATCAACGGAGCTAGCTGCTGCGGTGATTACGTTTGTATTATCTGACGTTGATGGAACCGCGGTTGAGGCTGGTACGGGTGCTTGAGCTTTTGCTGCTTGTTTAATTAAATCGTGAGGATCTGCAGCCAAAGTATTTGTCACGCTAGGATCTGGTGTAATGGGGACATCTGTGGGGACGCCTATCTGAGCCATTTTTTGAAAAGGCTTTGTCGAGCGTCTTCCCCAGTTTGTGGGACTAAATCTGTTGTGCTGTCTGCTGGTGTTTCAGCCGGTGTTTCAGTGGGTGTTTCGGTTGGTGTTTCAGCTGTAGGGATGTCGTTACTGATATTAGCATTTGGATCAAGGACAACACTGTCATTACTGAATAAGGTTGGACTATCTGAAAAGAAAAAGTCGGCAATCCCATAACCAATTACCGCGGTTGCCGCGTTGAGCAAGAATTTTTTACCAATTGAGCCTTGTTTGCCTTGATGTATTTCCAAAAACTTTCCTCTTTTTAGCACTTTGGGTATAGTCCTTGACAATGCCGGCTGCGGTAAATCCGAACATGACAGTTAAAGGTACAATAGGAGCAATAGCAGGCGCCGCTAGAGCCGTTAGGCCAGCTGTTATCGCTGTTTTTGCTGCGAGTGTGAAAACAGATTTTAGGCTAAAACCAGATGATTTTTCTTTTTCATCTTGGTTTTTGTTATTATCTTCGCCTTCTTCTTTAAGGGCGTGGGCTTTTTCTGTCATTGTAGGAGAATCGCCACCTGAATGATCTGTGGCAGATGTTGTGCTAACGGATTTTTCAGTATCCTTAGCTTGTGTGTCTGTTCCGCCATTTTGTTCTGGAACAAGAGTAAACTCTGCGTCGGTGATCGCCTCCTCACTCTCACGTTTGCCAAAACTCTTGTCGATTTCCTCTGCTTCACTTGCGGAGACTTCTTCCCAAGCATCATCCTGAGGCCACGTAGCTATATCTTGTTCCAATGGTTCCAGTGTTGCATCAGAGGGTGTTGCTTCGGGTTTTTGTGTGTCTTGAGAGGATGTGTCATCATCCTTAAGCCATAGAGCTATAGTTGGTTCCCACTCTTTTTCCCATGCGGCATCATCTGCATCAGAGGTCGTTGGCTTTTTCTTCTTTGCTTTTTTTGAGCTCGTGAGTTTGTCTAAGGCATCGAACAGGTCAAGCATTGCATCATATGCGTTGTCATTTTGTTTCCATGCATAAGAGGGCACATTGTTATAGCGCTCATCAGGCGACATCGCTGATAGCTCTTTGATAGCTTTATCATTTAGACCTAATGATTTCAGGCTATTGTATATGTTACGCTTGCCTTGATCTTTGTTTGCCATTGTACCCTCTGTTTACCACTGTGCGGCCTTTTACTTGTTTTAGAAGCCACATATATTTTTATTTATGGTTTGGGGACTATAATATTTATTTCCATAAAAATCAATAAAATTGTTCTTTGTTTCTGTAAGCTATTGATATTTATCTATTTTTTAAAAAGTATTTGACATAACTTTTGTTTTTCATGTAAAACCAGCCTCACAGTTTTTCGTGTGATGGGGCTGTATCCCGTTTGAGACTATTTATTCACGAAAAATCTGTACAACAACGATCAAAACAATGGCGGCATGCCGCTGGTAAGGAGAGTAAAATGAAAAATGTTAAGACAGCAGTTGCAAGAAAATTTGCAGCATTAGCCCTTACAGGGGCAGCTATGGCTTATTCAACAGGCGCACAGGCTGATGTCTGCCAAGGAACAGACCCTAACACTGGGGAGCCTTATACATATCAGTGTAATAATGATGGCGGTACCGTGAATAATGGTGGCTCTAGCACCAATACTAATACCAATACTAATACCAATACTAATACCAATACTAATACCAATACTAATACTAATACTAATACTAATACTAATACAGTAAACGGTGGTTCTAATACAGCTAATGGTGGCTCTGTTAATGGATTACAAGTAAGCTCCAATAATACATATAAAGGCGCAGCAGCTATGCAGCTTGGCAGTGTAGGCTTTAGCTTGGGTTATGCATCAGCGGCCGCAGCGAAGAACGCGTGTGAAGAAAAAGGCTGGAGCTTTAATATTGGTGGAGGGAATGTCTTTAGCGATTATGGTGGTTTTGGTTTTGGCAAAAGTGGAGACCAGCTCGTTGATTTGACGGTTAAAGCTTACGATGAAAATGGTGAGCTGTTAAAAGATAAAAAAGGCAACCAAATTTATTTAACTTATACGACGCAACGCCTTGCTGAGATTGCAAACCAAGAAAATGGTGAGCTGGCTTTGGGTAAGATTTTTGGGCCTCTTGATAATGAACAGCGTGAAAAAGGCCTTTGCTTGGTTAATGAATATAATGAAGCTCATTCTGGATTGCAATTGCAGCAAAAATTGAAAAATGCTGAGTTGAAAATGGAGCTTTTGGCAGAACAAATTCGTCAGAAAGGCGCTGCCAATGTGGCTACTGTTGAAGGATATTACAATGTTGAGCAAGAGCGTATTAAGCAGGAATTTGCAACGATTCGTCAGGCTTTGCAGCATTTGTGTAATCAAAGCATCGTGTTCGAAGAGCGTCCTTTGATGGAAGAAGTTTGGGTGCCTAAAATAGTTGATGGGAAAAAAGTTCTTGTTGAGCCAGCCGCATCTACAGCTCAAGACGCTCCTTCTGCTCCTGCTGATCCAGCCGCACCTACAGCTGAAGATGCTCCTTCTGTTCCCGATGAGCCAGAATATGTCATGGTGAAGAAGCTTGTTCCCGTCACAGACGATAAGGGTGTGGTGCAAACATACACAGTTCCTGTGCCTGATAGCGTTGCTAGTTATAAGCGTGACGGTCAAAGCGGCACGTTCCCTAAGAAAACGGTATCTGAACATGGCATGTGTACAAAAATAGCATCTGATCTATTGATGGATGCGACTAACCGCGATTTGACGACCGTTGGTGCGCCGTTACAGGTTCAACCAATTGAGGTTAACTTAGATTTAGGTTTAGATTAGGCTTCTTATAGTTTTTGATCGTTGGGTTGCCCTCTCCGCTTTTTGGGTGGAGGGGTGACTTTTTTTTGTATTAAATTTGCATTTTACATAAAAATAAACTATACTCTAAACCTTGTATCAGTAACGGGATAAAACGGACATGAGTATGGCTATGAAAAAGAGTTTTGTTAGAGCGGCTTCGGCTTTGGTCGTCGCTGGGGCGGTAAGTGGGTGTGCAACGACCAATATTGTGGTTGCTCCGAATGATTTGTGTCAGGTCGAAGCTTTTAATGACAAAGGCGAAGTGATTGGATCACAGCATAGTCAGGAATGCCATGATGCGAAAATGGCAGAGATTAAAGCGGGTCTGAAGGCTGAGGTTCTTAAAGCTAATGTGGCTGTACAGCAAACGGCGCAGCAACAAAATTTGGCTGTGCAGGCCACCGCGCAAAAGGAAGCTTTGGCAACGGCAGCGTTGGCGGGGCGGGTTTTAATTAGTAGTGGTGATGTTAGCCCTGAAAATTATCTGACTGTCTTACGGCCTTTGATCCGTACGGCTGCTCAGGGGGAAGAAGGACGGCAGCAGTTATTGCAGGCTGGTTTTGATGTGCAGTACATGCAAGCGTTGGAGGATATGCAAAAGGTCGAAAACGCTTATGATAAGAAACTGTGTTGGGCTAAGTCGACAGAAGGTCAGCAGGCCGTTAACCCTGAACAGGTGGCTATCGACGAGGGATTAGCGAATGTCGCATGGGTTTATACGCAGTTTGCGGGGCATGTTGATCTGCCGAATGCTCCTTTGGTGGATTATGATGTTTGTATGCAAGAGCGCTGGGAACATCATCATCCGGAGGCTCGGGAGACAGTCGTACCTCAGCCCCAGTAACCTTTTTGTGAACAGGTTTGAATAGTGATGGCCTTGCCCTCGACAATGTGGGGGCGGGGCTTTTATTATGCGGGGTATGGCTGCTTATATTTTCAAACGCTTATTGCTGATGATCCCGACATTGCTCGGGATTATTTTGGTGGCTTTTGTGATTGTGCAATTTGTTCCCGGTGGACCGGTCGAGCGTATGATTGCCGAGCTTCAAGGTCATGGCAGCAGTGCGACCTCGCGCTTTAGTGGTGGCGGCGGATCGGAGCTTGTCGGGGCGCAGGCCGCTGGCTCGGTCGGGCAGGGCAGTCAGTATCGCGGCGCGCAGGGGCTGGACCCTGAATTTATTGCCGAGCTTGAGGCGATGTATGGGTTTGATAAGCCGGCTTATCAGCGCTTTTTGACTATGGTTGGGGACTATTTGCGCTTTGATCTGGGGCAGAGCTATTATCGCGATGTCGGGGTCTTGCAGCTGGTGGCGGAGAAAATGCCTGTGTCGATTTCGCTGGGGCTGTGGTCGACGCTGCTGATTTATTGGATATCGATCCCGCTGGGGATTAAAAAAGCGGTGCGCGATGGGACGGCTTTTGATTTTTGGACTAGCGCGGCGGTGTTTACGGGCTATGCGATCCCGTCCTTTATGTTTGCGATTTTGCTGATTGTGGTGTTTGCGGGCGGGACGTATTTTGATTGGTTCCCGTTGCGTGGGCTGCATTCGGATGATGCGGATCAGATGGGGTTTTTTGCCTATTGGACGGATTATGCATGGCACATGGTTTTGCCGGTGATGGCGATGGTTGTCAGTGGTTTTGCTTCGCTGACATTGCTGACGAAAAACTCATTTTTGGATGAGATCGGTAAGCAATATGTTGTAACCGCGCGTGCCAAGGGATTGAACGAAAAACGCGTTTTATACGGGCATGTATTTCGTAATGCGATGCTGATTGTGATCGCGGGTTTTCCTGCGGCGTTTATCCATATTTTCTTTACCGGATCGCTGTTGATTGAGGTTATATTCTCGCTCGACGGGTTAGGGTTGCTGGGGTATGAAAGCATCATTAACCGTGACTATCCGGTTGTTTTGGGGACTTTGTATATTTTCTCATTGATTGGATTATTGGCGATGTTGATCCGTGATGTTGTGTATACGCTGGTTGATCCACGAATTTCGTTTGAGGGAGGACGCTGATGGCTTTGTCCCCGATTACGCAGCGCCGTTTGCGACAATTTAAAGCGAATAAGCGCGGTTATTACAGTTTTTGGATATTCTTGGTGCTGTTTGGCGTGGCGTTATGCGCGAATTTTATTGCCAATGATAAGCCGTTATTGATCGGGTATCAGGGCAAGCTGTATACGCCGATCTTTAAATTTTATCCTGAAACGGCGTTTGGCGGTGATTTCGAGACCGAGGCTGACTACCGTGATCCGTTTGTGCATGATTTGATTGTCAAGGACGGGCATGGCTGGATCATCTGGCCGCTTATTCGTTTTTCGTATGATACGATTAATTATGAGCTGCCTTCGCCAGCGCCTTCGCCGCCGACGGCCGAGAATTGGTTGGGGACGGACGACCAGGGGCGCGATGTTATGGCGCGCATGATTTACGGGTTTCGTTTGTCGGTCTTGTTCGGTTTGGCGCTGACGATTGCTAGCTCTGTTATCGGCGTGTGCGCGGGGGCGGTTCAGGGCTATTTCGGTGGCAAGCTGGATTTGATTATGCAGCGCGTGATCGAGATCTGGTCAAACATGCCGAGTTTATATATCTTAATTATTTTTTCAGCCCTTTTTGTTCCAGGATTTTGGACGTTGCTGTTTATCCTGTTGCTGTTTTCGTGGGTGCAATTGGTTGATGTCGTGCGGGCCGAGTTTTTCCGTGCGCGAAATTTTGATTATGTGCGCGCGGCCAAGGCGCTGGGCGTTTCCGATCGCGTGATTATGTGGCGGCATGTGCTGCCGAACGCGATGGTGGCGACAATGACTTTTCTGCCGTTTGTGCTAACCGGATCGATTACGGCGCTGACGTCGCTGGACTTTTTGGGATTGGGCTTGCCGCCGGGTTCTCCATCGATGGGGGAGATGCTGGCTCAGGGCAAGAATAACCTGCATGCGCCATGGCTGGGTATCACGGCCTTTTTATCATTGGCTGTGATGTTGACGCTGTTAACCTTCACGGGTGAGGCTGTGCGCGATGCGTTCGATCCTAAGGCCCGGCAAGAATAGGGTTTTGTAAAACTGTCTTATTCTCGGCTACTTTGATGCGTGATTATTTGTGTTAAATTGTGTAGACTGATGCTCTTAGATTGAAGGAAATGGTCAAGTGTTTGAAACAAAAAAGCAGTATGAAAACGGTGAAGAATTTTATCAGATAGAGCTGGAACATCATTTTATTGATTATATCCTTCGTGATAGCGATACGCTTTTTGTTACGTTTGAGCCTATGAATGTAAATTCTGATGGTTATGAGTTTTGGCAACGTTATCCGTGGGCTTGGAAATTTTTACGAGACCAGAATTTTTCACAAATTGGTGTCAAAGTTAAGCGTGTGGATTGGTATCGTTCTGCTGATTTGCACCAATTTTTTAGAAACGAAGATTTTTTATCTCTTCTAAAGCAATATAAAAAAGTTGTTTTTTATGGAGCTTCTATGGGGGCATTTGCTGCGCTTGTTTTTTCTAGTGTTTTAGATGGAGCCATTGTCTTGGCGTCTTCTCCTCAGTCCACGTTGGATGAGGAAAAGCTGGGATGGCAATCTAATTATAAGCATGGAAATAAACGGGATTGGAGTGGAGATTTTTCTGATGCCGCTGAGTGTGTGAAGGCGCAAAAGAAAATTTATATTTTATATGATCCTTTTGACAAGGTTGATCGTTTTCAGGCTTTGCGAGTTAAAGGTAAGCAAGTTACCTACCTGAAGCTTCCCTTGTTGGGGCATAATTTATTGACGGAGCTTAAAAAGATGGAGCTTTTGAAAAAAACTATTTTAAGTGTTTGCGATGAGACACTGGAAGACTGGTTCTACTCAGCTATACGGGTTAGAAAGCAAAGTAATATATATCAGTCTAATATCAATTTTTGGATTGCTTATCGTTTAGGGTGGCAACAAAAATTTCAAGAAGCTATTCCCTATGTGAAGAAATCTTTGGAACTTAATATTCGTAATCATAATGCATTACAAATGGCAAAACGTTTACAAGAAATCTTAGGATGATTTTTTGTAAATATGTTTTTATCTAAAGTATGTCCATAGAAAAACCATAAGAAAAAGCCCCGAAAAATTCGGGGCTTTTGATTTGTTAGTATAATGCGTATCTGCGTCAATATTAGAATAGACGTAGAACGGCCTGTTGAGACTGAGACGCCAAAGATAGGGAAGTAACACCCAACTGTTGACGAGTCTGCAAGGCAAGTAAGTTTGCACCTTCTTCGTTTTGGTCTGCAACGGTCAAGTCATCGGCACCGGCTTCGAGAGTATTAATCGTAGACTCTGTGAAGTCACGGCGTGTCTGAATGATCGCCAAGTCGTTTGCAATCGATTGACCAAAGTTACGAACGCTTGTTAGGGCATTTCGTGCTTGAGCCAATGAGCTGTCAATTGCTGTCCGTCCTGAGAATGAAGCGCCATCGATACCTAGACCAGTAGATGAGAAGTCCGCGCCCTCGGTTGTAAGGGTGTTTGTACGGTCTTCGTCAAACGTAGTGGTTAGGTTGTCGCCGTTTAGAAGGTTAACACCGCGATAGTCAGAGTCTTTGACAAGAGTATCAATCTGAGAGCGCACAGTGTTGAAGTCGCTTTCTAGCTGGGCTAGTTCGCCGGCTCCACCGCTGATGCGGATTGATTCTCTGGCAGAAGTATCTGATGCAGTTTGGTTGCTTGTTTGGTTAGCCCCATCTGCGTTAGCGCTTGCTGTAACAGCTGTACTAGTAGCACCAAAGCCAAAGTTAATCGCAATCGATGCAGCAGCTTCGTCGGTGTTGTTTGAAGCCGTTCCGGAGTCTTCAGATATATCTTGGTCGGTTACAGAAGCGCCGATTTCGATACTTTCAACTTCAGAAGTCAGTGACGTTAGGTTGATTTGACCTGTTGTCTCATCAAATGACGCTTTGATTTGCGTATTTAATGTGCTGTCATTATTGATCTTATCAATAAGCCCTTGAACTGAAGTTGTTTGATCAACCTCTAACTGACGTGTAATGACACCGTTAACACCAACGTTGATGTAGAACTTGTCTGCACCGTCGGCAGCAGCAAGAGAGTCTGTTGCTGTTAAGTCTGCATCACTATCAGTGCTAAGTGTAAGAGCACGTGTTGCCCCATCACTTTTTACTAGAGCTGTTAATGCTGTGCTTCTGTCTGCAACTTCAGTAGCGCTTTTGTACAACGCAACAGAGGAAACAGTTGAAGCCGATTTAGATGTAACAACCACGGAACTTTCAGTTGCATCAGTGTCTTTGATCTGTGTTAATTGACCAAGCCCCAGTTGCGCAGCTAAGTTCTGTGAACCTGCCGTAGACACACCAGTTGAATCGTCAATCACTTCTAGCTGGAAGTTAGTTTGTCCAACAGTTTTGATTTGTAGACGATTAGAGTCGGTCAAAGATGCTTGAAACACTTGATTGCCATCTGAGTCTGTAAAGGCGTTGATGGCGTTGATTACATCAGTTTCAGTTGATGCCGTTGTCAAGTCAATCTGTCCACTACTGGAAAGAGTGATTGCTGTGCCATCAGCTTTAGTTGCAGTGAAGGTTAGACGGTTGTTTGCGCCAGTACCAGTAAAGTTACTTACATCAACGTTACCAGTGAGTGATGTGCTTTCGGATGCAGAAGTCGTTGCTTCCAAAGCGGAGGTCGCAATTGATTCAGCTTGTTCTACAAGCTTCGTCAAAGCCTTAATACCGTTGTCCGCTTGTTCAATCGTTCTGATTGACTGACCGATACCATCAAGAAGACGGCTAAGGTCGTTAGCACGGTTATCAAGGTTTTGTGCAGAGAAGAAGTTCTGCGGATTATCCAAAGCAGAGTTAACTTTCAGACCCGTAGCTAGTTTTAGCTGCGTGTCATCAATCAAACGCTGTGTGTTTTGGAGGGATTGTAGGTTTGTCCGTAGTGCGGACGATAATACAACATCAGAAGTCATGATAATTTCCTTTCCTAGGTTTTAATGACTAATTTTTCGTAATCCCAATCCTAGGGATCACTTTCTTAGTTTATAGCACATTTATTAATGGGAAGTTAAGAAAAAAATTTAAAAAGGCTTTTTTATGCTTTGATTTCTGCTCGGAAAAAGGGGCGGCGCCGAATATGCAAAGGGAGGCAAATTAAAAGGCGCGCTGGTAAGGGGAGAGATGCGTTTCTGGCGGAGCCATTCTGGCCGTGTTGCGCAGTCCTTGCAAGCGCTTCTGGCTTAGTCTCTGTCCCTTGGCGCAGCGCGCCTTTTTGGGTTTTATGAGATAGCATAAGGGATATGTTATCTCTGTTAGGGTATCCACGCGGGGCGGACTTCTTCCGTCCCCGCATGAAAAGTGGATTCTGGGTCTTAGGGTTAGGGATGCATAAGGTATTTGCGCCTAAGACTCAGAACCCAAACTGGATTAACGTAGACTTAGTAGGTCTTGTGTCATTTGGTCTACGGTGTTGATTACGCGGGTTCCTGCGCCGTATGCACGCTGGGCCACGATCAATTTTGCAAATTCATCCGCTAGATCAACGTTGGAGGCTTCGAGGTTGATGCCTCGACAAAGCCTGCGCCGCCGGTTCCGGCTTCACGGAGGTTTTCTTCACCGGATTCTTCGGTCTCTGTGTAGGCGGTACCAGAGACTTCGGTCAGGCCGTTTTGGTTTGAAAACGTCGTTAGAGGAATTTGATAAAGGTCAGCGGAGGCTCCGTTTGAGAAACGGGCTACGACTTTACCTTCGCGGGTTAGCTCTACGCCTGTTCTTAGGCCAAGCTCCGCTCCGTCCTGATCGGATGAGATCACGTCATAGTTACCTGCAAACTGTGAAAAACGCTCGATATCGATATTAATGCTTTGCAGGTTGGCACCATTGCCCCAGTTGATGTTATTCAGTTCGATGTCGATGTTACCAAGCGAGTCACGTGTTGCGTTCAAAGAACCGTCACCGTCGAAATTAATCAGGCCTTGGCTAATTGTGGTGCCGTCTGGGTGGATGAGTGTCATTTCCCACCAGCCTTGTGTGTTCGGTGAACCCGTTTCGGCGAAATCAGGGAAATCATTTTGGTTATATGATGATGCGGCAACGCCTGTGTCGTTTGAGATGTCATACTCAGGAGAGAATGTGTACTGATCGGTCGCCATGTTTAAGCTTGTTGCACCACCGAACAAAGGCGTACCCGTAACGTCGGCCATTGTGTAGGTTGTGTTAGGATTGAGAGGATGGATTTCCAGCTCGCCGTTGCTAAGGGTTGCGTTTAGGACACCGCCGCCGCCAAAGCTATTGATGGCTGCAATCAATTCGTTGACCTGAGCTTCACCCGCTACGACAGAGTTACCGATATTGTGATTTGCACCGCCTGCGAATGTACCAGAACCATCAATTTCAAAGGTTTCGGTTGTACCGTTTGCTGTGATGCTAAAGACGTTACCATCAGCAACGCCTGCTAGTGATGTGATATCCGTAGCTGTGGTTAGCGCCGCTCCTGTGCCCGAGTCATAGTTTGTAACAGGGTTTTGGATGATGTTTAGCGAGTCTGCGCCAGATAGTGGAGAGCCGGTTGTTTCTGCGATGGACACGTCAATAGAGGGGTCGACAGCTTGGACGATTAATTGTCCCGCACTGTTAAGGCGCGCTTCTAATGTATTGCCGCCATTAAAGCTTTCGATAGCATCCAATAGATCTTGCATAGTAACAATTTCATGGTCTCCGGTTGTTGCTACAGTTGCATCATCGGCAAATTCGAATGTTTCTGTTGTGCCGCCAACGGTGATGCTAAAGGCATCATTGTTATCGATGCCGCTTAATGCCCCCGTGGATGCGCCGCCTCCTGTTAAGACATCCGTGGTTTGTAATGCGGTCGCAGAGTTAGATGTGAAATGTGCCATAGGACCAGTGATATGACGGAATTCCATGGTGACGGTTTGCGCCGTGCCTAAGGAGTCGTACATGGTCAAACCACGAGAGAAGTGTGCAGCTTGCCCGCTAACAGGTAATGTTTGTGGTGTGGCTAGAGTATGTGGATCAATTTTTAACTGATCGGCGTCTAGGTTCAATGCAAGTTCCGCATTGTTGGTTGGTCGTGTTAATCCACCTAAGAACGCGACGTCGGCAGGGACTAAGGAGTTCAAGTCCCCTTGGTTTGCAGGGAGTTCGCCTGTGGAATCCAATGGCCATGCATAAAGGACAAATCCTGCCGCATTCCGTAACAAGCCTGATGAATCCTCTGAGAACTGACCTGCACGTGTGTACAAGAATTCTTGACCGAAGTCTGTTGAACGTTTGACAGGGAAGAAACCATTTCCTGAAATCGCGGCATCGGTTGATGATGCGGTTTGTTGGATTGATCCTTGTTGGTCAACACGCTGTGTACGGCTAACTGATACAGTCCCTGGTGAGTAACGAGACAAGCGGCTTTCTGTTGTAACCAGTGAGTTAAAGCTGGCCTCTGAGCGTTTGAAACCGATTGTGTTTACGTTTGCGATGTTGTTCGAAACGATCGATGTTGCTTGTGATTGAGCGGAAAGGGCTGATACCCCGGTAAATAATGATCCAAATAGTCCCATTGTTGTTTCCTTTCGTTTGTTCTTGTTCTTTGTTGTGTTTGTTGTTGGTTGGTTCTGTTGTTAAGTTTGTTTGTTGTTGTGTCTGTTTATGGCGGCTACGCCGTTTTCGTATGGAGTGTTCTGTCATGTGGCGTTACCTCTTGAGCTGTGCTGTTTGTTGTGTCATTTCATTGGCGGCTTGAACGATTTGTGAATTCATGGAATACGCGCGCTGCGTTACGATTAAGTTACCGAACTCTGCGTTCAAATCGACGTTGGCGTTTTCTCTCGCGGATGCGATCATGCTACCAGCACCTCCGGAGCGCGCCTCGTTGAGCGTGGGTTCGCCACTTTCGGCAGAGACGCGGAAAGCCGTTCCGTTGATGCTGGTTAACCCGTCTGGATTGTCAAAAGTTGCCAAAGGAATACGATAAACCGGGCGTGTAAGGTTACTTTCAAACTGGATGCTGACCAGTCCTGTGTCGTCAATAATGACATTTTTCAAAGCCGTTTCCGGTGCGCCATCTTGTGTTAAGGCGATCGTTTGATACAGGCCGTTATATTGCGTTAGGCGCGTGACATCCATTGTAATGTCACCTGTTGTTGCAAAGGGTAAATCTGCCGCACTGAGCGTTAAGATGTCATCGCCTTGAGAGCCAGCGCCGCTGACACTGTTAAGGCGTCCATCTCCATAAAAGTTCATTAATCCTTGGGTAACAGTCGTTTTTGTGCCTGTTGCACTATCGATATGAGCAACGGTCGCTTCCCACCAGCCAAAAGGATTGGTGTCGCTGGTTGATCCAAAGGCTGGGAAATCTCCTTGGCCTGGATAGGCACCGCTAGCACCCGTTGTTATGTCGTAATCGGGTTCATAGCTGTAATCCGATGTATCGGGATCAAGAACAAAATCAAAGCCATCAGTGCCTAAGACATTTGCGCTGCTGCCTGTGATGTCCAGTGTCGCCGAAGGGTCGTTGGACTGTACAAGTAAGCGATTGTTTTTATCCAAAGACGCTGTAAACAAAGGCGTTGTACCACTGCCGGTATAGTTGTTAATGATGTTGACAACGTCGGCTAATGTGTTTGCCTCGTTTTGAGCTGTGTTGGCTACTGTGTTGACGAAATTGATGTCTAACGTGTTTGTGCCATCTGTGATTTGGAAAATGTCGCCGTTTGTTATCCCTGTTGTTGGACCTGCTGGGTTGTTCACTAAGCTATCTGTTAGGCTAAGTGCATCAGATGTGTCTGATGTGAAATGCGCGGTAGGTCCCGTGATGTGACGAAATTCCAGACTTAATTCCTGTGCCACGCCATTTTGATCGTAGACCGTGATAGAGCGGCTATATTGTGGTGATGTCGCGTCGCCGACCGGAAGCTGCGATGCCGGTGATAGGAACTGTGAATTGATGGTATCTTCGCTGCTGTCCAAGTTTATAGCAGATGAGATATGCGTTGTTTCAAAATATTGCTGCGGGTAAAGGCTTATATCTACAGGTACTAAAGAGCCCATGTCGCTGCCCTGAGCAACGCCGTTAGCATCGGTTAAATGGCCGTATAATGTGTATCCGGCTGTATTTTTTAAAATGCCAGATGCATCTTCGGAGAATTGACCCGCACGTGTGTAGACGAATTCACCAGCGCCATCTTCTGTTTGATTGACGATGAAGAAACCGTTGCCTGAGATAGCTAAATCTGTTGCTGATGATGTGCGTTGTACGGCGCCTTGTTCGCTGGCTCTTAGCACGCTGTGTGCCATTGCTCCGCCAACTGTTGCTGTTTTTGACGTGTGTCTGGACACGTCTTGAGACAGGAGATCAGAAAAACGTGCTTCAGAACGTTTGTATCCGGTCGTGGTTGAATTCGCAATGTTATTGGAAATAAATTGCGTGGAACGGCTTTGTGCCAACATTCCGGAAGCTCCGGTATATAATGCGCTAAATAAACTCATTTATGGCCTCCTTAACTTCCTGTGGTTGGTGTTGTTGGTTCATTGGGGACAGATACGCTGTCGATTTCACTGAGCGGAACCGTTTTTGTGTTCCCGATTTGTAAGAAGACAACGCCGTTGCTAACTTCAACGCCAGTAACGCGTCCAGTTGCGCTCGAGCTTGCGGCGATGCTTTCATCTTCTTCGCCTGTTGCGACGATTTCAATTGTGTAGTCTCCGGCAGGGGCTTGTGTGTTGTTGCCGTCTTTGCCGTCCCATGTGAAATCATGAGCGCCAGTTGTGCGGTCGATGTCTTCGGAATAAATTCTGCGGCCTTGCCAGTCTAGGACAGTGACTTTGACGTTATCGTAGGTTTCTTGCAATGTGTATTCGACATCAACACCGCCATCGCCTGTGTATTTGATTTTATCGTTTTTAACTGTGTCTTTGGCTTTGACGACAGCGTCGATCTGGAATGTATATTCACCGGCTGGATAGTCATCAGATGCCCATTCATAGCTATGATTGCCTTTGGATGTGTCAACGTTATCGGTGAAGACCAGATTGCCTGTATCGTCATAGATATGGATTTTCGCGCGGTCAGCGTCGTCTTCCAACGTGTAATCAAGTGTTGGGTGTTTGTCGCTGGTTACGATGAATTCATTGCTTTCGTAGCCGACATCCAGACCGACATAGTTCAGTGCAGAGGTAACATTTTCTGAAACGCTTGTATCGTTATCGGCTTCACTGTTAAGTACGTTTGCAAGCGCCACTGCGCGCTCACCGACAAGTAGGTAGATAACGCCATCTTGGGCTTCGACACCTTTAACCTTGCCGCTGACGGCTGTCGTTGCGGTAATGGCATCACCTTGTTCGTCTACGGCATCGATTTCGATGGTATAGGTGCCGTCCTTAGCGATGCCGCCGCCAGTCAGTTGACCGTTCCATGTGATATCATGGGCGCCTGATGATTTTGTAACGCTTTCGGAGTAAACAACAGCGCCGTCTTCGTTATAGATACGCATGGTCGCTGTCGCCGCCGTGCTCGGGAGTGAGTAACGCATCGTTTGCGGCGTTCCGTCAAAGAAGAATTCCGAGCTAATGTAGTTGATGTTTTGCCCAACGAAGCTTTGTGCGTTGCCCATGGCATCGCTTAGCCCCAGCGCAACCAGATTATCAAGTTTTTCATTGCTGTTGATTTGCTGTTCGACTTGGGTGAAGGCAACAAGCTGGTTGGTGAATTCAGTACTATCCATTGGGGATAGGGGGTCTTGGTTTTGTAGTTGCGTCGTTAGCAAGGTCAGGAACTGAGTAAAATCTTCAGCCAGCGATGCTTTGGCCGCAGTCGTTTGAGACTGCTGGTCAATTGCGCTTGTAAGGGAGATATCTGCTACCATGACTGTGTTCCTGTGTGTTTCCTTGCTTTTGCTTTAAAGCGGTCCTTAAACTAAAATGCTGTAATGGGTGTGGCCTGTTTCGGGGTTTACGGCCCATGACATTGTTGTGTTGATGATGGTCATATCTTCGTCTTCGCTGCTGCCATTTTGACCTTGTGCGTGGTTGCGTGAACCATCGTGGCTGCCATTTTGATCGAAGTTATGGTTTTCATCGGCGAGTGTGAATTCCAAATTACCTGTATCTACGCCCGTGTCTTGGAGTGCTTTTTCCAACGAGTGAACATCACGCTGTAGCAACAAGTGGGCCTCTGGTTTTTCTGAGATAATTTTGGCTTTAAGTGTATTGTCTTTATCAAACTCCATGCGGACTTCGATGCGGCCTAATTCAGGCGGGTCAAGCTGAAGGGTGAAGGCTTTGTTGCCGGCGTTGCCTGCGGCTTTGCTTAGCGTTGCGGCAACCATTGTTGTGCTAGGGTGTGCTTGGCTGGCGTGGCGTGCTTGGGACGCGATATTAACCAGTTGCGCGGATGAATTGCTCATGCTTTGGGCGGCGTTGCCTGCGGTGGCTAAACCCATTTGGAATAGGGTTTCTTGATCCCAGCCAAGGCTTGCCATGACCGAGCCATTATCATAAGGCAAGCCGCTGATCGCTGCTGTGACATTGGCGCTGTTATTTTGCGCTGCAGCCGCTGGGCTGATGCGTTGCTAGCTGGGGCTTGTGTTTGCGGTGTGTAGCCACCTTCGCTTTGTTGACGCAAGCGCGCTGCGTTTTTCAAAAGGGCACTGAATTTATCTGTAGATGACTGGATATCCATCAGGTCATTTAAATCTGCATCAGAGGTGCCTTGTAACAAAGCGTTCATGCTGGATTTTTCGGGTTTGTTGTTCAAAAGCAAATCGCCTTCTGCGCCGCCTGCTAAACCTTCATCTGTTTTGGCAAAAGGCAGTGTGTTCACTAGCGAGGCGTCATCACCGTCCATTGCGGCGGCTTCTGCTGCAGGGGCGGTTAGGTTTGCCATGATGAAGCTAAAGCCTTTGGGTGGTTTTGGCATTTCACCTGTTTGCTGCGCGAGGGCTATATCTTTTTGAAGCTGAGACATTTGTTCGGGTGTTAGATTGAACAAGATCCCAGAGGCATCGCTTTTTTCCTGAAGTTCGGCTATTTTGGCGCTGATGCGTTCTAATAATCCTGCATCGTCACCAAGATTTTTCCCGTCCAACATCAAGATTTGTCCGATTTGTGCGTCGCTGATATCGGCATCTTCTGCAACCTTTTTAACGCTTAGGTTTAAGGCGGCTATGGCTTCTGCTTCGGTCTCTGTGGTGTCTCCGTCATCGATAGCGACGCTTTCTTGTGCTTTAATGGCATCGTCTGCGGCAGCTATGTCGATGGCTTCATCACTTGTTTCTTGGTTCAGTAGGGCAAGCTGTTCCGCACTTAATGGGGATACAGACGCTTGGTTTTTTTTGTGTCTTTTGTTTTTTCTGTGTCGTTGCTGCGTGCCTCATCAGCTTTCTTGACGTGATTGTCCTCGTCGCGGTTGTCGCTGCGGTATAAATCGTTACTGCGCTGGGCTGTGTGTTCTGCTATGCGGTCATTGTTTTTGTCAGCATATTGTGCGCGTTTGTCTTCGTTAGGGCGGGCAGGCGGTGTGTAATTGCTTGTCTGCGGAAACTGATTAGGTTCATAAGATGTGTCCAGAAAATCTGCAAATAGGGCACCAAAAGCAAGATCCTGGTTGCCTGGTTTATTCTTTCCAACCTGTTGGTTGGCTTTGGACGCAGATGTGGCGTTTTCATTTTGTAATGTTACGTAATCCATTGTTCTAATCCTTAGATTTTCTTGGTCTTTTCTTATCGTTGTTTTTTCTAAATCGTTTCGTTAATGCCAATTGACATGTTCCGTGTTTGCGAGGCTGCAATGGCGCCGTCTTTGCCGTATCCAGCGCTTGTTCGTTTGGCAACAGCGTCAGTGGCGGCTGTACGGATTGTGTCGCCTAAGCGGTTGACTGCACGGTTCATACGCTCAATGAGTTGGCGGTTTCTGGTGGCGATCTTGCCAAAATCTTCCTGTAGCTCGGTTAGCTTTGCTCGTGTGTTTTGTGCTACAGATTTCATTTCTTCGCGGCGTGCTATGATTTGCGCAACGGCCTGTTCATAGCGGCGGGCGAGAAACATTTTGTTTTCTTGTAAGGCCTGAAAATCGCGGGCTTTTGCTTTTTCTAAAGCGGCGTTTTCTTGCTCATAAATGCCAAGTAATTCTTGGATGATGACAATCATTTCTTCGGCAGCCTTTTGTGGCGATTTGCTTAACTTTACTAGTGGTGTGTGCATTGTCTGAGTCATGATTAGGCTCCGGTGTTTGCGTTTTGGTTTGTGCTGTCTTCTGAAGAGAGACAAGCATGTTATTTTCAAAATGACTGCGGTTACTTTCTCCATATTCCAATGCAGTTTTCATGCCAGCTTTGATGAAATTTTCTGCCGCGTGCCCGATTTGTGAAATGAGCTTGTTGTTATCATCGGTTACGGTGTTGAGTTCGCTTTGGATGTTTTCTAAGTGTGTGATCATCTTTTTATCAAAGCGTTTGAATTGCTCGATATTGTCGTGGAATTGTTGTGTGGCGCTAAGATAGTTGTTGGCTATGCGCTCTTTGTCGTCTTGTAGCATCGAAAAAGCTAAAAAGTCGTTTTGAACCAGTGCCTGCGCTTCTTGTTGTGCTGTATCCAATAAAGATTGTGACAGATCACAAATTTGCTTGAATAACAGGTGCGGGTTGATTGCTTTGTTTTGTTGTTGCGCTGTATGTGCCATTTTTAATCCTTTTATTTTAGGTTCTCTGTTGTGTTGTTGGCCTGAGCTTGCATTTCGATCATTTTTTGTTTGATAGAATCGCTAAGGCCGATTGATCCGGTGTCGGCAATCATTTTGCCGTATTCTTGCAACATCATTCCGCGGAAGACTTCTTCGCCTTTGCCGCCGCCAAACATGCTGTTGACTTCGATGCCTTCGAACATGGGCTTCATCATTTCAGAGACAAAAACAGCTTCGAAATCTTTGGCAGTTTTTTCGATCTCTTCCAGATTTTGCACGTCGCCTGTTCTAGCTTGTTGTGCTTTGGACGCAGCTTCCATGATGGCATGTTGATTTTGGTTTGCTGACATAAGCATTGTTGATGTCGCGGCGGGGGAGAGTAAATTATCCATGATTACATGACCTCGATATCAGCTTGGAGCGCGCCAGCAGTTTTGATGGCTTGCAAGATTGTAATAATGTCATGAGGCTTCATACCTAGACGGTTTAGACCTGTGACAAGTTCCTGAAGGGATACACCTGTTTCCAGCTCCGCTAGACGCACATCTGTGCCGCGATTAACGCTAAGATCTGTGCGAGGCACGGTGACAGTATCACCTGTAGATGAGAATGGATTAGGTTGAGAGACTTGAGGTGTCTCTGTGATTTTAACAGTCAGGTTGCCTTGGGCAATCGCAACATTGCTGATGCGCACTTCTGAGCCGATCACGATCACGCCAGAGCGCTCACTAATGACAACGCGAGCAGGTTGGTCGGGTTGTACGGCGAGTTGTTCGATATCTGTAATTAGGTCAACGATTGTGCCTTTGTACTGGTTTGGGCGGCGCAAAACGATGCTGGCAGAATTTTCCGGGTCAGCGACTTTGTCGTTTGACATGTAGCCGTTGATCGCAGTTGCAATGCGGCGCGCTGTTGTGAAATCAGGGTTTTTTAGGGCCAAGCGGACTTCTTGTAGTTCTTCTAGTGTGAAGTCAATTTCACGTTCAACGATGGCGCCGCTGGCGATGCGGCCTGATGTCGGGATGTTTTGTGTAATTGATCCTGCATCACCATTTACAGAGAATCCTGAAATACTAACCTCACCTTGGGCAACGGCATAGACTTCACCATCAGCCGCAAGTAGGGGGGTAACCAAAAGTGTTCCGCCTTGTAAGCTGCCTGCGTCGCCCATAGCGGAAATGCTAACATCAATTTTTGACCCCTGATTAGCAAAGGGGGGTAGGGAGGCTGTAACCATAACGGCTGCAACGTTTCCTGTGTTTAGGTTTTGTCCACGAACACTGACGCCCAAGCGGTCTAGCATAGCAATCAAGCTTTCTTGCGTGAACGGAGAGTTATTCAAGCTATCGCCTGTGCCGTTAAGACCGACAACCAAACCGTAACCGATTAATTGGTTTTCTCGGACGCCTTCGACATCGACGATGTCTTTGATGCGGGATGTTTTTGCGCCAGCCGGCTGTACGAATAGCGCAGTGGCCATCACTATTGTGATGCTGAAGATCGTCAGGATTCTTGTTTTAAGCTGTACGTTGTTATTCATCTTCTTGTTATCCTTAGTAGCTAGGGCGCGTTCTTGTTTTTGTGTGAAGCGCTTGTCGCTATTTTTCTCAGCTAGGACTATGCGAATGTTGTGCCAGTTTTTGTTTTTGATTTAAGTAATTGTTTTTGTTTTATTTTTATTTCATTCGGTCAGAAATTTCTACTGCCTGTTGTGGGGCCATTTTCTGTGTGGCGGAAAAATTGACCTGTATAATCTGTCGGAAAAGTCTGTTTTCTTTGGAATTTGTGCTATGGTAGAAAGGTACAAACGTCCAAGAGGTGTATTATGAAAGTTAAAGGTCCCGGTTCTGGTCAAAAAACGTCAAACACATCCAAAGCCAAAGGCGCTTCGTCGGCAAAAATAGCTCGGCGCAGTTTAGCTCATTGATGGAGGCAAATTCTGCCGAGACTTCGGCGGGTGTGTCTGGGGCATCGGGGACGAATTCCATTGTGCAGATTGATGCTTTGTTAATGGCGCAAGCTGCCGAAGATCCTACGCAGGGCAGTGCGCAGCAACGTATGAAAAAGCGTGCCAATAAAATCCTGGATGTGCTTGAAGAATTGCGTAGCAAGATGTTAGGCGGGCAGCTAACGGTTGGTGATATGATTAATGTTGCTGATGTTGTTGCTGCGCATCGTGAAAAGATTGATGACCCGCATTTAAATGCATTGATGGATGAAGTTGACTTGCGCGCTCAGGTCGAAATTGCCAAAATGTGCGTTGCTTTGGATAAGAAAACAGCATAGGGCATAATGGGTTATAAACAGGTTCTTTCTATAGGAAATCAAATTTTTTATTGCTCTTTATAAGGTGTGAATTTATGATCGCCCAGTTATTTAACTCGTAAGTAAGGACGCCGAAACGCATGGCTAATCCAAAAACTGTTATTGTACCCTCTGATTATGATCCGGAAAATGATACCGGAGATTTTATGAATCCTGTGATGTTGGAATATTTCAGACAGCGCCTGATTGAATGGCGAGATGAACTAATCCGTGAATCCGAAGATACGATTCACAACACATTGCAAACAACAGAATTGCAAAAGCCTGATTTGGCGGATCGTGCCTCGGCTGAGACAGATCACGCTTTGGAATTGCGTGCTCGTGATCGTGAGCGTAAGTTGTTGAAGAAAATTAATAAATCGATCGCCAGCATTGATGAAGGCGAATACGGTTATTGCGAAGAAACAGGTGAGCCTATTTCTATTGCTCGTTTGAAGGCGCGTCCAAATGCGACGATGACTTTGGAAGCGCAAGAGCTGCATGAGCGTATGGAAAAACGCATCGTGACGATTAATTCGTTAGTTTTATTATCGGAATAAGAAAAACCCCGCTGGCTCTAGCGGGGTTTTGTTTTGGAGGAAAGCCTGTCGTTGATCTTCTTAGAATGGGAAGATGATGTCATATAATTGCTGTCCGTAGCGTGGTTGCTGGACATCGGTCATTTGTCCTTCTCCACCGTATACGATACGTGCTTCGGCGATGCGGTTGTGCTGAATTGTATTTTCGGTTGAGATGTCTTCGGGGCGGATGACGCCGTCAATTTGTAAGATGCGTTTTTCGAAGTTAACGCGGACTTCCTGACGACCCGTGATGACCATATTGCCGTTTGGTAGGATTTGTGTGATGAAGGCTGCGACTTCTAGTTTGACGTCTTCCTGGCGTTCGATGCTGCCTTTGCCATTATGGCTGGAATTTGCGTCAAGATCCGTTAGCTCAGGGTTTAATAAACCCGTGCTTGGGTCGTTGACGGCTTCGGGGACGATGGCATCGACGGCTTGTTCTAAGCCTAATAAGCGATTAAGATTGGCGCCTTCTGAACTTGCGCGGGTGCGTTCACTTTCGTTGTCAAGCGTGGCTTCGTCGGCAATGTCAATCATAACGGTTATGATGTCGCCAATGTTTTTCGCGCGTTGGTCTTTGAAAAATGTGATGCGGTCAGACGCCCATAGCGAATTTTTCTGCTTCACGATATTTTGTGGCGTTGGCATCGGCAAGCTAACGGGTTGATATTCGGGCTTAGTCACCGGGTTCGAGATTTGTGACATCTCTGGCGGTTTGCCGATATTGGCGATACGATCCGCCGATCCGCACCCTGTTAGGGAAGCAAGGCTAATGCATAGCGTTAAGAATTTTAACGTATTAATGATTTTATTTTTTTTCATTGGGCTTAGGGCTTTCATGGTTTGGCTCCTTAATTGTTCTGACTAAAAGACGTTAAGTGTCACTTCTTGTTCGCCGGTTACGATGCCTTGAAGGGTCTTTTTGCTTTGGTTGTTAACGATACGGATGGCGTCTCCTTTGGCGCCGTCTTGAAGTGCGCGACCAAGAGAGGTCAATAGCAATCCGTGATGGTTGTAAATCATGGTGATCGTGTCGCCACGTGATACAATTTGTGGGGCTTGTATATCATTTTCTTTTATGGGGGTTCCGGGCGATACGATGCGGCGCGGCGTTAATCCGTATAGGTCCTCAGGGTGTAGAACCGTATCATGATTTAGCGAGCGGCTGGGCACTGCGACCATTTTGATATCATGACGAGAGATAATATCGCCGTTACGTAAGGTGTCCTTAAGGGTGGGGACGTCTGTTAATGTTTCAACTTTGCCGGATAATGTGCGCTGTGTATGTGCGTTTTCGGCAGATGGCGCGGATAGTTTGGCTGTGAACCAGCGTGTGTCTGGGTTGTACTCTAAATTGCTGATGTCGAAACTGTCGGGCAAGTCTGGTGGCAAAATGATGTCGTTTGCTCCGGATGTGATGGCGATGTTAAATCCGTCTGCGCTGATGATAGAGCTTAGCTTGTTGTGAAGCTTGTCTTCGATCGCGTTAGGAGAAATCAGTGTCGCGGCACGTTTGATGACAATGCTGTCAGCGCTGCTGCCTGGGCGCCATGCAGATCCATGGCAATGGCAACGCGCATTAATGTTTTTGCGTTTAAAACCATGTTCTTTCCTGGGCGTGGGGCTGCGCCTAAGATGTGATCGGCGTTACGTTCTGCGCCGATGAACAAATCTTTGACACGGATAACATTATCAGTGACGGTGCTTTGTCCTCGTAAGGTTACGGCCTGAGCCTGCAGGCTTGTGAGGCATAATCCGATGATGAGCAGTGTAAAGCGTAGCATGGTTTTAAATCCTGTTAGCGTTTGTTAACTATCCTTAGCGAAGCTGAGATACTGTTTGCAGCATTTCATCGCTGGTTGTGATGATGTTTGAGTTCATTTCATATGCGCGCTGGGCAGAGATTAGCTCTGTCATTTCCTCAACAACGTTGACGTTTGATTGTTCCAGTGCGCCTTGTAATAAGGTGCCAAATTCATCTGTACCAGCGGTTCCTGTCGTGGGGGAGCCTGAGGCATCGGTTTCTAAGAATAAGTTATCGCCGATCGCTTCTAAGCCAGCCGGATTGGCGAAGTTTGCTAAATCAATCTGGCCGACATTGGTTGTGGCTGTGCTGTTTGGTTGTTTGACAAGGACTTCGCCCTCTGCGTTGATGTCAATGCTGGTCGCGTCGCTTGGGATTGTTATGCTGGGGTCAACAGAATAACCTTGGAGCGTTACTATTTCTCCATCTTCGTTGAGCTGGAATGTACCATCACGTGTGTAGGCGGTATCTCCGTTTGGCATGGTGATGGAGAAAAAGCCTTCACCGCGGATGGCGACATCAAGTGTGTTTTCTGTGACTTTTAATGTCCCCTGAGAGTGAATGCGATAAACGGACCCTGCATGAACCCCAAGGCCGACTTGTAAGCCTGTCGGCAAAGTCGTGTCGCTGCTGGAGGATGTTGATCCTGGGCGGTTAATGTTTTGGTAAAGCAAGTCGCGAAATGCTGCGCGCTGGCGTTTAAAGCCTGCTGTTGTCATGTTAGCGATGTTGTTGGAAATGGTGTCAACATTGAGCTGCTGAGCCAGCATACCTGTTGCGCCGATATCAAGAGATCTAATCATTTTGTGTGCTCCTTAAGCTAATTTTTGTTGTGTTGTTTATGGTGTATGCGGTTAGCCGCGTCCTAATAATTTTTGAATGGCGTTGCGCATGCGCTCATGTTCGCTTTGTATGGTGCGCTGAACCTGTTGGTATGATCTGGATACTTCGATCATGCTGGTCATTTCTAAAACAGGTTGTACGTTTGAACCTTCCAGATAGCCTTGTTTAACAACGGTGTTTTCTGCGTTCATCGGGGCTTCATCTGTTTGGTATGTGTTGTTCCCGACGGCTTTTAATTGTTGAGGGTTTTCAAATTCAACAATCATGATTTGCCCTAACTGTCCGTCTTGATTGGAAACAATGCCTTCTTCATCGATATTAACCTCGGTAGAATTTGCTGGGATTGTGATGGGGCTCCGCCAGCGCCAGCAACGGAATAGCCCGCGGATGTTAGCAGGTTTCCTGTGTTATCCATTGTGAAGTCACCAGCGCGAGTATAGACAGTTTCCCCTGTTTTTGTTTGGACCCCAATAAAGCCAGGGCCATTTAATGCAATGTTCAAGGGGTTGTCTGTGGCTTTGACAGGGCCAGGCGTTGTGAGTGCATATTGGCCGCGATCGTTGACGAAAGATAAAGCATCGTCAGAGCCTTTGGGATCGGAAATATATTCCTCGAAAACTGGATTTTGTCCGCGAAAGCCTGGTGTGTTCATGTTGGCCACATTGTTGGCGATGATATCCATCTTACGTGATAGAGCCATCTGGCGGGACATGCTGATATAAAGACTATTTTCCATGTGTTTTATCCTGTTTGTATCTTGCGATAAATCTTATCTTTGATAATTCCTCCCTGAGGACATTGCATGGACTGTGCCAGTTTTTATTTTTTGTTTTATATCAAGGCGTTGTTTTGTTTTTATGGGTCTATTCCTCTGGGGTGTGTGCGCTGAAAATGAACAGATTTTCGTGATTTGTTGTGCTTGATGGGTAAAGCTTGCCTTGTGATTACAGTTTTATTGCCGGGGGTGAATGGTGATCTTGTTAAAAAGGGCGGATAAAGCGTTTATTTTGCTGAGTAATTCCGTTACAATGGGGGTTCGGGAACCGTGTAAAGGATGGGTAGGACAGATGGCCGAAGATCAAAGTGATGATATCGATAACGAAGAAGAGCTAGAAGAAGGTGCCGAAGGTGAGGCGTCCGAAGGCGGTTTTGATAAGAAAAAGATTATTATTATTGTCGCTGGCGTTATTCTTTTGCTTGGCGCTATTGGTGGTGGTTTGTTTTTTACAGGTATTTTGGGCGGCTCAGATCCTGCTACGGCAGAGGAAGCGCACGGAGATGACAATGCGCATGGCTCGGATAAGGATGATGGGCATGGCGCTAAGAAAGAGGATAGTCACGGGGATAAAGGCGGTGATGACCATGGTGAAGGCGGCACTAGTGGTGCGTTTTTGCCTATTCCCACGATGAATATTACGTTGAATTCTGAAAATGGGACGCCACGTTATTTGCGTTTGAGCGTGCAATTGGAATTAAAGGATCCTGCTGATCAGGAAGCTGTGCAAGCGGTTATGCCTCGTGTGATTGATAAATTTCAAACGTATTTGCGTGAGCTGCGCGTGAAGGATTTAAAGGGGTCCGGCGGAATTTACCGTCTGCAGATGGAGTTGTTATGGCGCGTGAATCAGGCGGCGGCTCCGATTGAAGTCAAAGATGTTCTGTTTCAGGAAATCTTAATTCAATAATGTTAGACTTATCAACTGGCAAGGAAATTGCTTAAGAATAAAAAGGGGCTTTTAATTGACGGGATCATGTTCGTAAGGATTTTATGAAACAAGGTTGATTGAAAGCGTTTTTTGAAGATTGTAATTTTAAGGTAATGAAATGAGCGATACCGACGAACTGGATCAGATGAGCGAAGAAGAACGCGCCATGATGGAGCAGTGGGAAGGTATGGCTTCGGATGACGACGATGATGTCGGCGGCGATGCCTTGGCCGAGGGCGGTGAAGACTTTGGTGAAGAAGTTGATGCTCGTGTTCTTAATCAGGAAGAAATTGATAGCCTGTTAGGCTTTGATGATGAAGGTGACGGTGACGGTGCTTCATCGGGCGTGATGGCGCTTGTTAACTCGGCGATGGTTAACTATGAACGTTTGCCGATGCTGGATATCGTGTTTGACCGCCTTGTGCGTTTAATGTCGACAAGCTTGCGGAATTTGACTTCGGATAATGTTGAGGTCAGCTTGGATCAGGTGTCGACTGTGCGGTTTGGTGATTATATGAACTCAATCCCGCTACCGGCGATGTTGTCGGTATTTAAGGCTGAGGAGTGGGACAATAATGGTTTGATGACAACGGATAGTTCTTTGATCTATTCGATTGTTGATGTTTTGTTGGGCGGTCGTAAGGGGACGCCGTCGGTGCGGGTCGAGGGACGGCCTTATACAACGATTGAAACCAAGCTGGTTGAACGTATGGTCGAAGTGACATTGGCAGACTTGTCGTCAGCATTTGATCCGTTGTCTCCGGTTAGTTTTGGATTGGATCGGATTGAAACAAACCCTAGATTTGCGACGATTACGCAAAGTAACAATGCGTGTGTGCTAGCACGATTGCGGATTGATATGGGTGATCGTGGTGGCCGAATTGAGGTTTTAATTCCGTATGCAACGTTAGAACCTATTCGTGAATTATTGCTTCAGATGTTTATGGGGGAAAAATTCGGACGGGATTCCATTTGGGAAAGCCACTTGACCGAAGAGCTTTATAAAACGGATGTGCAGCTACAGGCTGTTTTGGGTGAGCGCGTTGTTTCCTTGGAAGAGATGTTGAATTGGGAAGTGGGGTCTCAGGTCTTTTTCTCGACCAAGGTCGAAGATGAAATTGAACTTCGTTGTGGGCATTTTCCGATGTTTAAGGGGCCTGTTGGGCAAAAACAGGGGGCGATTGCGGTTCAAATTGAACGCTATCTTGAGAAGAAAGAAGAAGACGATTAATGGGTGTAAGCTTGGGTTTGATATTAGATATTATTTTGTTGGCTGTCTTAGGAGCTACGCTTTTTTATGTCGTGCGCTTATATAGCAGCTTGAATGCTTTTAAAACGTATCGTGATGAATTTCAGAGCGTGATTAAGACTTTGTCTGTTAATATTGAACAAGCTTATGATGCTGTTACAACCTTAAAAGAAGTTTCTGGGGCCGCGGCTCAGGATTTGGATGAAGCTGTCGGTGATGCGAAATATATATTGGATGATTTGCGTCAAGTGAATGAAGCGAGTGATAATTTGGCGCATCGTTTAGAAAAATTAGCGCAGCAGGGACGTCAATCTTTTGCGCCGTCATCTGCGTTAGAGGAAAGTTTAAGTCAGTTGGCTGAGGATCATAATTACGGTCAGGATGGTGAGTCAATCGCAGGCGATGTGACGTCGTCATTGTCAGGAAATGCGGCTAGTAAATCCAAGATGAAGGTGTCATCGACGCAAAAAAATGTTCCGTGGCAAAGCACGCTGGCTGTCAAAATAAAAGAAGATGAAGTTTCCAAGAAAAATGACCGTAAATCCGGGGCTGGCAAAACGCCTTTTGCTATTCGTGATCCCGATTATGATGATTTTGATGATGGTGACGTATCGTCTGAAGGGCAGTCTTTTGCAAGTCAGGCTGAGCGTGAGCTGTATGAAGCCTTGCATGGTACGAAAGGGTAATAACGGGCAGTGTGGAACTGTGTTTGTTGTTTAAAGGTTTTTTGATGAAAAGTTTTACAATTCTTCCTGTTTTGATCTTTGTGACGTTTTTGGCGTTTTCGGCACGTCTGGCGAATGTCTTTGTCGATGTTCGAGATTTGCGCGTGCAGCCTAACGTTGCCTTGGCCAAAGATGATACGCATGCCGACGATAAACATGAAGAAGAAAGCGTTGCTGACGATGGGGCTGCGATGGCTGAGGCTGCAGGTGATAAGCATGACTCCGATGCTCCAAGCGAAGATAAGGACGAAATGGGTGTTTGGCGTGACGCGATTGAAGAAGATATCGGTTTTGAGCTTACACGTAAGGAATATGACCAGCGTTTGGAAAAACGTCGTCAGGAAATTGAAGAGAAAGAGAAAATGCTGCAAACCCGTGAGGCTTTATTAAAGGCTGCTGAGGGTGAAATGGAGCGTAAATATCAGGAACTAAATGGTCTTCGGCAAGAGCTGAAAGGGCTGTTAGAAGAGCAAGATTCGGCTGAACGGCAAAAAATCATGAGCTTGGTTAAAATTTATGAAGGCATGAAAGCTAAAGAAGCAGCCGCTATTTTTAATACGTTGGATATTGATGTTTTATTTCGCGTGATGTCGAATATGTCAGAACGTAAGGCGGCAGCAATTTTGGCTAAGATGGTTCCAGAACGGGCTAAAACTTTGACGGTGATGTTGGCCGAAGAAAAATCTTTACCCGCTTCTGAGTAGTCATCTTCCTTAGGGTACTAAGCATTCACTAGTATTGTCCTTTTTTATTATTTTTTTTGGGTGTCAATTTTTAAAAATTCAGTATCATTAATTAATCTTTTGTCAACTTTTTGTCTCTAATCTTGAAGGAACAGGGCAGGAAGTAAGACTGAGATCGTGTGGTGTCTTTGTCGTGATTGCGACGTTTCTTTGTTAATTTACTAATCTAGTTAGGAGGCAATGTGGCCGTAGATAAGAATATGAATGTGTTGATTGTGGATGATTATAATACCATGTTGCGTATTATTAAAAATCTTCTGAAGCAATTGGGATTCAACAATGTTGATGAGGCCACAGACGGGTCTGCTGCCTTGGCTAAGGTAAAGGGTAAATCATATGGTTTGATTATTTCTGACTGGAACATGGAACCGATGAGTGGCCTTGATTTGCTCAAAGAAATTCGTGCGTCGGGCGAATCTTACCAAAGCACGCCTTTTATTATGGTGACGGCGGAAAGTAAAACAGAAAACGTGATTGCGGCCAAACAAGCTGGCGTTAATAACTATATCGTGAAGCCATTTAATGCTGAAACGTTGAAAACAAAAATCACCGCTGTTTTGGGTGAGTTCTAAGAAACGATAGCGGTATGTATTTGACCATATATTGTTTGAACTAAGGGGAAAAAATGACAGCAGCATCAGAAGAGAGCGAAGAGCGCCGCGAGAAAGTGGCGCAAAAGATTGCATCGTTCATGTCCAAAGTTGAGGAAACCGACCATAGCGCGAAGGAGGCTTTGTTTAAAGAAGTCGGCGCTTTGCAGGAATTGATTGATAAAGCCAGATCTGATTTGGGTAGCACTGGTGCTGTGGAAATTAATGCGAAGCATATTCCTACCGCAACAGATGAGCTTGACGCGATTGTTGAAGCAACAGCAATGGCGACTGGTGAAATTATGGATGCTTGTGATGTCATTCAAGAAAATTTAAACGACCAAGAAGGCGAGCATGTCGACGCGATTGTCGCTGAGGTTATGAAAGTTTACGAGGCTTGTTCATTTCAGGATGTTACAGGGCAACGTATTCAAAAAGTTGTAAAACTTCTTCACTCTATAGAAACGAAAGTGAATGATATTTTGGGTGTTCTATCCCATAGTTTGCCGGGAATTGAATATGTCGAAAGCGAAGATGAGCGCCAAGGCGATGAAAAACTTTTGAACGGGCCGCAGATGCCGGATAAAGCGATTAGCCAAGATGAAATTGATGCGTTGCTAGACGATTTATTCGATTAAGTTTCTTTTTGCATCGTGAAATACGATCTTATTGGCTGATTTTTTTCTGTTGGTGCGGTACAATGAAGAATGGCAAATCAGTATCTTAGTCTTGGTCTTTTCATTATGCTGCTATCATTCTTTATGGTTTTGAATAGCATGTCTACGTTTGAGGATCAAAAAGTCCTGACCGTGGTTGATAGTTTATCTAATGCGCTGATGCCGCATTATTCTTTAGATGATAGATCTGTATCTAAAAAATTAGCTAGTGAGGGGAGCGGTAAGCGTAGCGGCGACGCGTTGGATGACGTACAAGCTTTGTTTCGCTCGGTTATTCCCGATGTGTATGCGCAGAAAAATCGCTTTGGCAATATGTTGCGTGTTGCGATGAGCCGTGCCGAATTTGAACAGGCTTTAGCGGGCCAAGGGGACAATGGTGAACGGTTTGCTTTGATGTTGGTGGGATTGATGTCAATGCCTGAGCGTGCGAAATATCAAGTTGAAATTTTGTTGTCGTCTGATGTTAATCCATTAAAATTGTCAGAAGAAAATCCGGAAAAAATGCAGGATCTATCCCGTGCGGCTGCTGGTTATGCTCAGGTTTTAGAGGAAACTGGCGGTGTCGATCCTAAATATGTTTCCTCTGGTTTGGTCCATGATAAGCCAGATATGGTGTTTTTGGTTTTTAAAAAATATACACCTATTCAGTTAACGCCAATAGATGTGGAAATGAGTAATTAAGCATGGCTGGCGGTAAAAAAAATAATATTGAAGAACTTATGGAGTTGCACAAGACATTGTCATCTTTTTTGGATGATGCTCCGGAGGCGACCAAAGATCAAATGCGTGCGGAAATACGTGAGGCATTTGAGACGGCTTCTGTGGATGATGAATCATATCGATTTTCACCCATAGGCGGCGAAGATACTGACGAAGATCGAATACCGCTTTGGTTGATAACATTTACAGATATTATGGCGTTAATGCTGACGTTTTTTGTTTTGCTGTATTCGATGTCTGTGCCAGATGAACTGCAGTGGAATGAAATGATTTTGGCGACTGAGCAAGGTATTACTCAGACAACAACGCGAGATCAATTTGCGGGCACGATGCAGGCTTTTTCCGTAGATAGAATTGATACACATCGAGCACTGGATTTAGGGTATTTACAACGCATTGTGCAAGAACGTTTTTCTGAGCAGCTTAGCGCAGGCCATGCCTTGATGATGCGAGGCGACGATCGTCTGGTTTTAGCTATGCCTAGTGATGTTGTTTTTGATGTGGGGAAGGCTGAATTAAGTTTAGAGGGTAAAAAGATATTATTTGGGTTGAGTGAGCTATTTCGCATGATCCCAAACCGGATTGAAATTGTCGGGCATAGCGACCCAACTCCGATTAGTAATGCTCAATATGATAGCAATTGGCATTTATCTTTGATGCGGGCGCTTAGCGTTGCCAATGTTTTAAAACAATCGGGTTACCGAAAAGATGTCGTCGTGCGAGGGGTGGCAGGGGCTCGTTATGAAAGCGTGAGTGATGAATTTTCAGCAGAGCTAAGGCAAAAATTAGCCCGACGTGTTGATATTGTCATTGACCCTGATACCGGCAAGCAGAAATTTTTTGCGCCGTCTTTGGCGCGCTGATTTTTTGAATATGTTGATGATAGCTTTATTTGTGCGCTTGTTCTTTTGTGGGGCTTGTGGCAACCTTTGTATATGGTTCGTACGAGTGTTCGGTATTTAATTTTATATGTATTTACAATGGGGTTAGTTGCGCAAGCTTATGCGGCGACGCCCATTACAGTACGTGGCGGCGAACATAAGACTTATTCTCGTTTAGTTTTCGATTTTAAAAATAAAATAGAGTATAGCTCCCAGCGCGTAGCGGGTGGGTATCGTATAACTTTTCAAGGGGATTATTATATTGATACGACTTCGTTGCATGTGGCGTTGCTTAGCCATGTTAATGAATTTCGTGAGGAAAAAACAAAGCCTTTAACGGTTTTGATTAAAACGCCGGCACAGACAGGGCTCTCTTCGTTTTTGTTGGGCACGCGTATTGTTTTTGACTTTAAAGAGGATCGATCTCTGCCCGTTGAAGCTGTCGATGTTCCTGGTGATATGCCGGAGCATGCGGAAAAAACTGAACCCCAGCCGAAGGATGATATATTGCCATCGGTTGAAACGGTTAAGGCGTCTCCGCCATCACAGCAGGGGCTGTCCGGGGTTGAGCAGACACAGGGGCTCGCAAAGGGCAATAAACATCTATCCCCAAAAACAGCGGCGCATGAAGCTTCATCCCGTGTGGAGGAGGGTGATACGCAAAAGACTGCCATCCAAGAAAAGGCAACGCATTTAGGGCAAGTGATCGAGAATAAAATCAAGCTACATTCGGCTTACCCAAATTTTGTTATGGTGTCGTCTGTACAGCCAACGGCAATGTCGGCTTTTATTTTGAATGATCGCTTGTGGTTCGTGAACAGCGCGCGTTCATCGCTGATTAGCCCTCAAGTCGTGGGCAGTGATAAAAAGCTTATTGGACGTCCTGAGCTTGTTCCCAACGACGAAGCGCATGTTTTTCGTTTAAAAGCATTGCCTGGTGTTGATTATATGGCGCAGGGTAGTGCGCTGGCATGGCGATTATTGATTGGTCACGACTTTGCGCCTGAGCATAAGCCTCAACAATTGCAGCGTCAGGATGTTGATACCGTCGCAGCGCGGCGCGGGCAAATTTTTATTGCGATGCCAGAGTCTCATTCTGTCGTAGGGCTAGAAGACCCTAGTTCTGGCTATCCGCTGTATTCGGTAACGGTTGACGGCGTGCATAGCTATACGGGTGATGCCTATGATTTTGTGGATTTTAAAATTTTACCATCGCCTTTGGGGATGACCGTGATGAGCTATGTTGATGATCTGGTTGTTGATGTGGTTGAAGGGGGTGTGTTGATTTATCGCTCTGGTGGGCATGATCTGGTTTTAAGCTCGCAAGTGAATGTTGATAATGCTGTGCGGGTCAAGCCCACCAAAAAAAAGGTGAATATATAGGTGAGGATAAGCACCGTGATGCAAAAGTAGATAAAGATATCGATCAAAATACGCTATTTGATTTTGCAGGATGGTCTTTGGGTGGGGCGGAGCATACCTCCGAAAATAGGTCTTTATTATTATCGACATTACCGGATTTAACGCGAGATGGGCAGGTTCAGGTCTTTATGGATTTGGCGCGTATGTATTTGTCCAGCGGGATGGGGCCGGAGGCTAATGGCTTTTTAGATTTGGCTGAGCAAGCGTTGCCGGATTTACGGAAAAATCCTGAGTTTATGGCATTGCGTGGGGTGACCTCTGCGCTGAGCTATCGCTATGAGGATGCGTTTCGTTTTTTGTCGGCACGCCAGATTAAAAATAAAATTGATGTACGGTATTGGCGTAGTTTTGTCTTAGCAAAATTGTCGGATTGGCAGCAGGCGATTGAGTTGCTGCCTGCGGATTTGTCATTGATCCATTATTACCCCTTGGAAATTGCCACGCCGCTGACATTGACGCTGGCGGAGGTTGCTTTGCGGTCAGGGGATGTTGCGCGCACTGAGGAGCTTTTTGGCGTTTTAGAAGACCCGTCCGTCCAAAATCATATGCGCGCCCCTGATTTAGCGGCGTTTCGTTATCTTCAAGGGGAAAAAGCCCGTCAGGAAGGCGATATTGATCTGGCCATAAAAATCTGGAAGGATCTGTATGAAGGGTCTGATGATTTGTACCGCGTGCGTGGCGGTTTGGCGCTGACTTATTTGGAAACACAGAAAAAAGACCTGCCCGCGCAAGAGGCCATTGATCGGTTGGAGCGCTTGCGTTATGCGTGGCGCGGCGATGATCTGGAAGCGCAGGTGAATTATCGACTAGGGAAGATGTATTTTGAAACAGGCCGGTATGTGAAGGCGCTTAATATTATGCGTGATGCGGCAAGCTATGCGAAAAGTACGCATTTGGGACGACGTATTACCAAAGAAATGAGTGAAAATTTTGCTGAAATTTACTTAGGGCGCAAGCTTTATGAATTGACTGGGCCTGAAGTTGCGGCGCTTTATGAACATTTCTCTGAGCTTGTGCCTCGGGGGAAGAGGGCGATCTTGTGGGGCGTCGTCTAGCAGACCGTTTGGTGCAGGCGCATTTATATGATCGGGCGATTGAGATCTTAAGCTTTCAATTGGATAATCGCTTAAAAGGAAAACAAGCCTATGATGTCGCGGTGCGGCTTGCTGTGATTTATCAATTTAAAAATGATCCGGAACAATCCTTGGCGATGTTGGATCGTGCGCGTGTTATTCGTTCTGAAATGCCGGATCAGTTGCAGACAAGGGCTATGGATGAAGAGCTATCACTGTTAACGGCGCGTGCTTTGGCAACAGAGGGTGATGCGAAGGATGCTTTGGATTTGTTGGATGTTGATGGGGCTACTCCGCAGATGAACCGTTTGCGAGCGGAGATTGCTTGGGAAAATAGCTATTGGGATGAGGCTGCTGATGCCCTCGATCATATTTTAGATGATAATCAAATCGTGCCTGGGGTTGCTCTGGATGATGAGATGGCGGGGATTATTTTACGGCGTGCTGTGGCGTTGAATTTGGCCGGTGATCGTATTCGTTTGGCGAATATTCGTGAAAAATTTGCAGATGAAATGGTGAAGACCCCGAAATCCCGCGCGTTCGAAGTCATTACACGCCTGCATAAAAGCGCAGGTTTGACAGATAGGGATACTTTGTTATCTGTCGCATCCGAAGTTGATTTGTTTGGCGGCTTCTTGGAAAATTATCGTCAGCAAATCGAAAATGAAGTGGAGCAAGATCGTAAGGAAGCCTTGCAATCCGAAGAATAATTATCCGCCGCCAGATAGTGTGTTAACAACAATATCAGCATCGAAGCTACGCATAATTGACCCGGTAATCAGATACCAGCCATCAACCAGCACAAAGAAGATAATTTTAAATGGCAGGGATACGGTGACGGGTGGTAACATCATCATACCCATGGCCATCAGGATTGAGGCAATCACCAGATCGATAATCAAGAAGGGCAAGAACAGCATAAAGCCAATTTCAAAGGCGCGCTTCAGTTCTGAAATCATAAATGATGGTACAACGACATGTAAGGGTAAGGCTTGCGGATCATCGGGGATGTCGATTTTGGCAACTGAGGTGAACAGCATTAAATCTTTTTCGCGCGTATGGCCCAGCATAAAGGTTTTGAACGGTTCAACCCCGCGCTGGAAGGCCTCCATTTCGTCGATTTCTTCATTCATCAAGGGGAGGAAGCCTTCTTTATAGGCTTCTTGTAGGGTGGGGGCCATGATGAAAAAGGTCAAGAACATAGCCAGCGAGATCATAACGGTGTTGGGTGGCGTTTGCTGGATACCGATTGCCGTTCGCAGGAATGACAGCACCACAACAATGCGGGTAAAGCTGGTCATCATGATTAGGATTGATGGCGCTAAGGATAGGACCGTCAGGATGATAATCATTTGTACGACGCGTCCGGTTACGGTGCCTGTGTCGCCACTACCGCCTAGATCCAGTGTGATTGCTTGTGCCCATCCGTGGCTAGGGATGGCTAAAATCGCGATCACCAAGGCTGAAAGGCTGAGGAGGGGGAATAAGCGTTTTATGGTCATGTGGTTTTATCTTTGTTTTTTGGCGATTTTTTAGCAGGTTTCTTTGCAGCGCTCAAAGCGTGGCTGGAGAGTACGGTTTCTGAGGACGCTCCCAGCAGCAGTAGATATTCCTGATCTCGGTGAGTGACGGTTACAAGCTGTCGTCTGGGATCAACCATTTGGCGCTCTGTAATGTGGATGGTTGGGTTTGCTTTGCCTTTGACAGGTAGGCCGTGTGTTAGGCCCAATCGCTGGATAATCATGGCTAGTCCACCCATCAGTGCGATGACTAAAATCAAAGACACAATCATGCGCAGGATCAGGGGCAAGTTATCTAAAGCTTCGAGCATAAAATTTTCTACGGGTTAATAAGGTGGATTATTCCTCTTCTTTCTTATCATCATAGGGGATGTCTTCGAAAGGATTTGCTTGTCCGTCGGCGCGATAAACGTAGGATAAAATTTCGGCGACGGCCATGAAGGCCTCTGACGGGATGGGGCTGTCGACGTCAATTTCTACTAACATTTCAGCCAGCGCGCCATCTTCGCGGACTTTGACATCGTTATCAAACGCCAGACGCAGGATTTGCTCGGCAATTTTTCCCCGCCCAGCGGCCGTAATATGCGGCAGATCGTCTTTGGTCTTGCGATCTTGCAAGGCAACGGCGGCAGGTCTTTTTACCTTTTTTGTTTTATTTGAATGGTTTACGTCATCTGGCATGGTTTGTGCTTATGTAACTGTGCATAGGGAACTGTGCATATAGTTTCAGTTTGATAGGACAGGCAAAAAATGACAACGCAAAATTTAGCATTATTCAAAGGATTAACAGCAAAGATGGGCTATTTGAACCATCGTCAGTCTGTGATTGCGCAAAATATTGCCAATTCTGATACCCCAGGATATCTGCCGAAAGACTTGACTGAGCCTAGCTTTGATAAAGTTCTAAAGGCCGTTGATAAAAGCCGTTCATCATCAAAGATCTCTATGGCCGCCCCATCCGAGGGACATATGGCTGGTAGTAAGGGAGAGGTGGATCTATCTGCGAAAAACAGAAAACTTTTTATGAGGTGGCACCGGCAGGAAATGCCGTCGTCATGGAAGAGCAGATGATTAATTCTCAGAAAACGGTGATGGATTACAATTTGATGACGAATTTATATCAGAAAAATGTGTCGATGTTGATGACATCACTTGGACGATAAAACAGGATTTGAAGTAGGAGGATAAAATGAACTCTAATTTAATGGATTCAATTTCGATTTCAGCGATGGGAATGCGGGCGCAGGGTACACGTATTCGCGTTGTGACAGAAAACGTTGCAAATGCGAATACAACGGGCACAACCGCAGGATCAGATCCATATCGCCGTCAAACAATTACGTTTGCTAATGAGCTTGATAAGCAGCTAGGCGTGGATACTGTTCATGTTGATAATATTGGTGAAGATACAAAAACACCATTTAAGCTGGAATATCGCCCCGGCCACCCGGCAGCCGATGCTGAAGGGTACGTTAAAATGCCTAACGTGAATGTTATGGTCGAGATGATGGATATCCGCGAAGCGCAGCGCTCGTACGAAGCTAATCTAGGGATGATTGAGCAAGCACGCGGCATGGTTAATAGAACGATTGATTTGCTCCGCGTATAAAGCTGAGTTAGAATAGTAAAGTAAGATACGATTAAGGATACAGTAGCTATGAATATGATGGTTGACCCGAATTTAGCAGCAAGTGCTTATAGCAATTCATCAAAAATTACTGGCGGTGGTGGGATTTCTTCTGCGAATGAAGGTGTATCTTTTGTCGATTACCTGCAGGACAAGGCTGAGGACGCGTTGGATACGATGCACGCCAGTGAAGTCATGAGTGCTAAGGCCATTACGGGAGAAGCCGATGTTACGAAAGTTGTCGAAGCGGTCTCTGCGGCAGAAGTGACTTTGAATACTGTTATGGCACTGCGTGATCGTATGATTACGGCTTATCAGGAAATTATGCGTATGCCGATCTAGGGGCGTATGATTCGCAGGTAAAATTTAAGGAAACATTAATGCACGCTTTGGGCGTGTATTTTTTTGTGGATATCTTTAGAATTTGTTAAATATTTGGTCGTACTCTGGGCTGGTAACACAAATGCGCATGTCTTGCGCATGGCTACCAAAACAGAGAGGACCCTGTCATGGGCACTAAGATATCAAGATTGACGATTATGAGTATGGCTTTGTTCGGTTGTGCTGTGATGGCAGTTCAGCCAGCGATGGCAAAAACATTAAAGTTATATGATGTCGAAGAACTCTTGGACAGCGTTGATAAAGCTGTTAGCGAGTATGATACGATATCCGATCAACGTTATTTAATGGACCATATGGCGATGGATGCGAAGATTACGTTGCGGTACGCAAAAATCAGGCGCATGATTATAGCGATCCTTCTTATTTACCAGTTTATACAAATCCGCCGAGCGATGGGATGGGGTATGGATACAAATACCCATATGCGTACATGAACGCTGCATATGTGGAGCAAGATCGTCTGGATCAGATGTCGAGAGAAGGGTATCTTCGTTTGATCAAGTACTCTAAGGCGCGTATTCCTGGATATTTTCAACGAACATCTTTGGAAGGGATGAGTCTATCTAAAAATGGTCAAGTTGCGTATGTAAATTTCTCCGTGCGGGATTATGGTACGTATGCATCTATTTATGGTCAGGATCAAAACTCTTATGTGATGCATTATCATCGCCAGTGCGAAGCCAAAATTGGACAGAATAAGCACGGTCTGGAAATTCAGGAAATGGCGTGTGATGTGATGCCGAAATATTAAGTGTATGGCCTGAATGTGGACAAGATACGTCTGTGGGCAAGATAGGCTTGTCGTTGGATATCCGCATCCGTCATACTGGTATTTATGAATGAAACCGAAGTTATCGAAACCGCGCGCGAAGCGCTTATGCTTTCTATTCAGCTAGGGCTGCCAGTCTTGCTGGTGGGGCTGGTTGTCGGTTTGATAGTGGCTTTATTGCAAGCCTTGACACAGGTTCAGGAAATTACTCTTGTTTTCGTTCCCAAAATTGTTGCGATTATGCTGGCGTTATTTGTGTTGCTGCCAAGCATGATGCAGACCTTGGTTGTTTTTACCGAAACATTGATGGACCGTATGATTGGATTGGGGTAAGCGATGGAAGCAACGCTTGAAACCTTTCTAACTACGGGTGTTTTTGCCTTTATGTTGACATTTGTCAGGGTGGGGACAGCTTTTATGATTATGCCGGGGGTTGGTGATTCCTTTGTGCCGGAACGTGTGCGTTTGTTTATGGCGCTGGCTATGACATTGGTTTTCTTACCTTTGACGACGCAGTATTTACCTGCGCAAGTGCCTGCGACGTTTCCTTTGATTTTGTTGATTAGTTTTGAATTTATTGTCGGCTTGTTTATGGGGACGGTTGCGCGGATTTTTATGACGGCAACGGATACGGCAGGTATGGTTATTTCTACTATGTCGGGTCTGGGCAGTGCGCAAATTTTGAACCCAGCGCTGTCTTCGCAGGGGTCGTTATTGGGGGCTTTTTTGTCGGTGACGGCGGCTGTTGTTTTGTTCGCGTTAGATCTTCATCATTTATTGATTAGCGCGATATTGGATAGCTATAATTTATTTCCGGTGAATGCAGCGCTGGATATGGGGTCCATGGCAGAGTTTATTTCCAAGACTGTATCGGCAAGTTTTGCCGTAGGGGTCAAAATGGCGGCTCCGTTTATTGTTTTGACTTTGTTGGTGTATGTGGGGATGGGCGTTTTGTCACGTGTTATGCCTCAGGTGCAGGTTTTTATTATTTCATTGCCCTTGCAGATTATTGTCTCGCTATTGTTGTTGTCGCTGTGTTTATTTGCGATTTTCGGCTATTGGGCGACGCAGTTTGAGCAAGTCTTTGTTTATCTGTTAAGCGGATCTTAGGTCATGGAGGGTATAATAAATCATGGCTGAAGGTGAAGAACAGGATGAAGCTCAGAAAACCGAAGACCCTACGGCGAAGAAGCTAGAGGATGCCCGTAAGAAGGGGCAGGTTCCTTTGTCGCGTGAGGTGAATAACTGGATGATGTTATTTGCAGGCACGATGGTTATTGCCTTGTTGGGAGCGCCGATTATGAGCCGTATTGCTTTGATTTTACGGGCATATTTGGAACATGCGGATGCATTTCCATCTGGCGCTGGTGGGATTGCTTATGCTCTTGGTGGTGGTTTGAGCAGCATTGCGGGTGTTTTGGTGCTTCCTTTCCTATGTTTGATGGCGATTGCGTTTTTGGCTCCGTTTTTACAGATTGGGCCTTTGTGGTCTTTTGAGACTATGAAGCCTGACATATCGAAATTATCACCGTTAAAAGGGGTAAAGCGTCTATTTTCCATGCGGTCTTTGATGGAGTTCGTTAAAGGGATTTTAAAATTGGCTGTGATAAGCTTCGTTGGCTTTGTTGTCGTTGCGCCTTATTTTGGAGCAATGGAGCATATGGTTGGGCTGCCTATTCCTATGATGCTTGAGGAATTAAGTGTTTTGTTTGTTCGTCTGATGACTGGCGTGCTTATTACTTTGCTGATTGTTGCCGCGATAGATTTGGTGTATCAGCGTTATGAACACGCCAAAAATATGCGTATGACCAAGCAAGAAGTCAAAGACGAACATAAGCAGGCCGAAGGTGACCCGCAGGTCAAAGGAAAACTACGTCAGTTGCGGGCAGAAAAAGCACGGCAGCGTATGATGCAAAATGTACCAAGCGCCGATGTGGTTATTACCAACCCGACACACTATGCGATTGCGTTGAAATATGACCCTGAGACAATGGATGCGCCGCTGTGTGTGGCCAAGGGTATGGATGAGGTCGCACTGCGCATTCGTGAAGTCGCGAAAGAAAATAACATTGTTTTATACGAAAACCGACCTTTAGCGCGAGCGCTGTTTGATACAGTAGAAATTGACGAAACTGTACCGCCCGATCATTATAAAGCCGTAGCTGAGGTTATCTCGTTCGTGTTTAAAACGCGTAAGGCTATGGGGTAGAGCGCAGATTGTTGCGGATATCCGCTTTTCATCCTTGGACAAATTTATCTTGATATGGCATCATTTCGCCATGAATTTAGATCACCGTGAATTTGTTTCCCGTTATCCTGATCCAGTCGTGGCTGAGGAGGATACTGAGTTATCGCAATCAATACAAAAAACTGGGCGCAGTGTTTGGGTTAGCGCTGTTGTGTTTATTTTATTGGCTACGATTTTTGCGGCGTTATCTTGGATCGGGCGAGATGAGATTCACGTTGTGGTCTTGTCTGCTCTGGGAACATTTTTGACGCTAATTGCTGGCTTGTTTTTAGTTCGTGCGGTGTTAAGAAAAACACGGCGTGAGCGCAATTACGGTATGATGCGCGTTATTTTGAGGGCAGTCGCGGCGCCGTTTAGTCACAGATCATGATTTGCACACTGTGTATTTTAATAAAAAATTTGAACGGCTTTGTCGCGGCGTAGGCCCAGCTTCGCTTAAGACGTTGGAACGCTTATTCGTTGATACCAAGGATGATATCTCAGAATGTTTCGAAGGGTTATTATCTCAAGCCTCGCAAGGGTCAACGGAAACAATTGATTTACTGTCGCGGTATGAAGATGAAGAACGCTGGTTGAGTGTAACGGTGCAGCCCGTTGCTGGGTATCAGGGGTATGTGCATTGGCGCGTTGATGATGTGACGCAGCAGCATACGGTGGATCGTGCTATTCGCGAGGAACGTGAAAAGCTGATTGATTTTACGGATAATGCGCCGGTTGGATTTTTCTCGTTAGATGAAGAAGGCCGCTTTGTCTTTGCCAATGCAACGTTTGCGCGCTGGGTTGGTGAAGATTTACGCAAATTGTTGTCGCAGGGGCGCTTGCATACATATTTGATGTCCCCTCCGGAAGGCGGTAAGCCGTATGATTTGGTTGAGGACTCTTCTGCGCGGCAGGTGGTTGAAATTAAAATGAAGGGGCCTTTGGGGCAGCCGTTTTTGGCCTCGATCAATCAGATCGTGGTGATCGAAAATGGCGGGCATGTGCGTACACGTGCTGTTGTCCGTGATTTGTCGGGTGAACGCGAAATGCGTAAAGCGCTGGAGGCCTCGGAAAATCGGTTCCAACGTTTCTTCGAGGAAGCGCCTTTGGGGATTTTGCAGCTGGATGAGCAAGCGCGCGTGACCGATTGTAATGATGCGTTCGCGGCGATGATGGGATGCCGCATTGAGGATATCGAACAGACTGATTTTAAAGCTTGGCTTGAATCTCAGCATCATAAAACGATCGCGGATAAGATTAATACGATTGATTCTGAACATGAAAATGAACCGATCGAGGTGACATTAACAGCTAAAAACGATGTGATTGTTACAGCGCAAATGTATGCGCAAAAATTTAAGGGTAGCGATCATATTATCCTGCACTTTATTGACGTGACGGAGAAAAAATCGTTAGAAGAGCAATTTGTTCAGTCTCAGAAAATGCAGGCGATTGGCCAGTTAGCGGGCGGGGTCGCGCATGACTTTAATAACTTGCTGACGGCGATCATTGGTTACTGTGATCTATTACAATTGCGCCATAAGCCTGGGGATCCGTCTTTTTCTGATATTAAACAGGTTGAGCAAAATGCACAGCGCGCGGCGGCGCTTGTGCGTCAGCTTTTGGCCTTTTCTCGTCAGCAAACTTTGCAGCCGAAGTTGCATGATGTGACCGATATCTTGACCGAGGTTTCTCATTTATTGCGTCGTCTGATCGGGGCGAGTATCGAGCTGGATTTAATGCACGGGCAAGAGCTTGCCATGGTCGAAGTCGATGAAGGCCAAATGGAGCAAGTGCTGATTAATTTGGCGGTGAATGCCCGCGATGCGATGGGCGGAACCGGACGTTTGATTATTGAGACGGATAATTTTGAAAATGACAAGGTTATTGAGCTGATCTCCGAAGATTTACCTGCAGGGCAGTGGGTGCGCATTGCGGTGCAAGATACAGGCTGCGGTATTTCCAAAGATAACCTAAAACGTATTTTTGAGCCATTCTTTACCACGAAAAAGGTCGGTGAAGGAACAGGTCTTGGGTTGGCGACTGTGTACGGAATTATTCGTCAAACTGGCGGATTTTTAGATGTACAAAGCACCGAGGGCGAGGGCACAAGCTTTGTTATTTATCTGCCGCAAGCTGGTGAACAGGAAGAAACAAGCAATGTTAAGGCCGCTGAGGTTGTCGAAGATATCACAACAGATTTAACGGGTAGTGAGTGTATTTTACTGGTTGAGGATGAAGACGCCGTACGGACATTTTCGATGCGGGCTTTGACAAATAAAGGTTACGAAGTGATTGCGGCCGAATCGGCTGATGTGGCATGGGATATGTTCCAAAATAATCAGGTTGATCGTTTGGATTTGATGGTTACTGACGTTGTTATGCCTGGGATGGACGGGCCGACATTGGTCGAAAAAGTCAAAGAAATCAAACCTGATTTAAAAGTCATTTTTATGTCTGGCTATACCGAAGATAAGCTCAAAGACCATAAAGGCGGCGATATTCATTTCTTGCCAAAACCGTTTACCTTAAAGCAATTGGCCGCCAAAGTTAAAGACGTATTACAGTAGGGTGTGAACAAAAATGTTTTCTTTTTGTTCTTTTGTGTTGACAGGGGAACAAAATGAGTACATTCTTGTGTGTATAAGGTTTGCGAGGCAGTTGATGAAGATTGACCTGCGCGAGTAATCACTTTACATCAGAAGGAAGATATTTTTATGGCAACAGTTAAAGCTTTGAAGGCAGATGAAAACATGGCAAACGCAAACCCAGAAAAACAAAAAGCATTAGACGCAGCGCTCGCACAGATTGAGCGCGCATTTGGTAAGGGCTCGGTCATGAAGCTTAGCGGCGATAATAATCCGATCGCTGTGGAATCCGTTTCAACAGGCTCTTTAGGGCTGGATATTGGTTTGGGTATTGGTGGTTTGCCACGTGGTCGTATTGTCGAAGTTTACGGGCCTGAGAGCTCTGGTAAAACAACGTTGGCGCTGCATGTGATCGCCGAAGCGCAAAAACAGGTGGCACATGTGCGATTGTCGATGCGGAACATGCTTTGGACCCGACTTATGCGGCAAAACTTGGCGTCAATGTCGAAGATTTATTGATTTCTCAGCCTGATGCAGGGGAACAAGCCTTGGAAATTGCTGATACGTTGGTGCGTTCAGGTGCAATTGATGTATTGGTTGTCGATTCTGTTGCCGCGCTTGTGCCGCGCGCGGAATTAGAAGGCGACATGGGTGATACGCATGTTGGTTTGCAAGCGCGTTTGATGTCACAGGCGCTTCGTAAATTGACTGGATCTATTTCACGTTCACGCACAGTTGTGATCTTTATTAACCAAATCCGTATGAAAATTGGCGTGATGTTTGGATCGCCAGAGACAACAACGGGCGGTAATGCGCTTAAATTTTATTCTTCTGTGCGTTTGGATATCCGCCGTATTGGCGCGATTAAGAATAAAGACGAAGTCGTCGGTAACCAAACCCGCGTGAAAGTTGTTAAAAATAAAATGGCGCCTCCGTTCCGTCAGATTGAATTTGATATCATGTATGGTGAAGGGATCTCTAAGCGCGGTGAATTGTTGGATTTAGGCGTTAACGCCGACTTGGTTGAAAAATCAGGGGCTTGGTTCTCTTATGATGGAACGCGCATTGGGCAAGGCCGTGAAAATGCTAAAACATTTCTGAAAGATAATCCTGAAATGGCGGCAAAGCTGGAACAACAAATTCGCGCTAATGCCGGTTTAGTCGCTGATGCTATGCTTGTCGGTGCGGAAAATGAAAATAAACCAGACGCGGATGACGTATCTTAGGTTGCTTTGGAATTACAAGGCGAATTTTTTATTAGCTAGCCGATTGTACTTTGTATAGGTTGTTTTTGCTTCTTTTAAATCCTTTTGTAGCAGTAAAAGATTGATAAAAAATGCGCAACAAATTGGAGTTATGTCGATTATGTTTTGTGTATTAGATAGAATAAATGATGCAGAAAAACATATAAATAATAAAAAGCAACAGCTTTGTATTAATTTGTTTTTTGCTTTTTTATGTTTCTTGTAGAGTTTATATGCTTGTAATTCGGGATTGTATAAAGTTTTTTTGTATGTTTTTTTTAAGATTATTATTATTTTTAAAATTATAATGATATATAATTTGGTTTCTTTTTTACGTAACCATTTTTTTATTTTGTTGAACTTTATTTTTACTAATTCTTTTGTGTATTTTTGTAAAATTTCAAAATCATTCATATGTTAAGATATAGCTTGTGCGCGAGATAGGTGTCAATTTAAAGTTGTTTTTTAACGCCAGTAATATTTTAAACGTAGGCAGGCGAATTGGAAACCGCGCACGCCGTCCATGATACCAAGCTTCAAAATAAAGCTATGAGTGAAGGCGGTTAGGCCGCGCAGCCATGGTGGCATAGCGCGAAAAATAGTTTTTATGATGCGGCGCATTGGGGTGATGTCTTCGGGCCATGCGTTGCGTTTGTCCATTTCGTCTTCCCAGAGGGCGTAGCGTTGGTGGCGTTCTTGCCATTTCTTCAGGTCAGTGCAGGCATCATGCAATAGGGGGGCTTTTAATTGTCCTATGCGGTGATCGGCGAAGCCTTCTTTTCTGACGGGTTGGTAATGGCCTTCTAATTCGCCAAGACCCGGGACGATATCCAGATCATTAACGGTGGGAAATTCCATTTCGAAACGGTTGAGTAAGGCTAATTTATTATTATGCAGGCCAAAATGCAGTGGCTTTTTGTTCCAGATGTAGCGACCTCTGACGAAATAACCGCATGTGTTTTGTGCTGTTTCGTAAAGTTCGATGTCGCGTAATTCGTCGATTATATAGGGGGTGACGATTTCATCGGCATCAACAAAAACACCCATTGATGTTTGATATGATCAGCTAGCTTATCCAGACAATATTGGCGTTTTTTGGGGTATTGGCCGTTCCAAATGAAGGGGATAAAATCTGCACCATATTGTTTGGCGATGGTTTCGGTTTGGTCGGTACTTTGGGAATCAACGATTAGGATTTGATCAAAATCGCGTAAGGCCTTTAGGCAGCGCGGCAGGTTTTCTTCCTCATTTTTCGTGACGATAATGACGGTGATGCTAAGCTTTTCCTGACGGTAGCGTGGGAAAATCATCGAAGCCTCATGCTTTGTTTTATGCGATAATATAGCATGCCACTGCCAAGGCCAAGGATCATGAAACACAGCATAATAACAGGTTTATTCGGCCATTGTGCTTTGTAGAAATGGTCAGGTTTTGCAATGGCCTTGGCGGCAAAGGGCTCATCAATTGCGCTGAGCATTAGCAAACGCTCTTGCTCCATTAGCAGTTGATTGATAATGCGTTTGTGATCGTTGTTTAACGTGCGATCCCGCTGCGTGATGAGATAGGCTTTGCGTTTTTTCGCCGTGCGTTGTTCTTGGTTTTTGATGGTGGTATTGGTTATGTGATCCAGCCGCTGTAAGAAATAGGTCGCAAAATTAGGATCAGGATGCCAGTAGCTGAGTGTTGTTAGATTGCTGGTTGGTTTCTGATCGATATGGATATGGGCTTTGATATAGGCGCTGAGTTTTTGAGGCGTCCAGTGTGTTGTGTTTGGAAGCCATTTAAATGTGGAGCTGCGCCGTAATCCGGTTAAAATTTTAGGGTCTTTCAAAAGCGCATCAGCCGTTTCCGGAGCGCTGAGGTTAGCAAGAAATTCTTCGAAGTATTGCAGGTCGGGGGACGACGCGCTTTGTGTTAGGCTGCGTAGCAGGGCAATGTTTTTTGCGCCCGCAGGGATTTGCGTACCGGTATTTAGCCCTGTTGCTGGTTTAAGCGTGACAAAAGCGCGATAGCTGGGCTGTAAAATTGCGATGGTTAATAACCCTGATATTAAGCCACATAATAAGCCTGCGATCATTGATCGTCGGGCAGCCATTATAAAACGGATCGCCATAACAGCATCTGTGTGATTATTGTTGGCTAAGGACAAGAAGGCATATTTCAACGGCATGTCCCATGCTGAAGTGCCTTGGTTTGTTGTTTCAACGGGCGTACTCAGTCGTTTCTTGAAGGCGTTTAGCGGTTTTTTCTGTTGTTGTTTCATAAGATTAGGCCGCTTTGTTGGCGTCGAGAACGCTTTGTGCTCGCTGGATCCAGGTTTCAATCGATTGTTTCGGCTGAAATGTTTCGGCAGCTTTCATAGCGCCTTCTTGGGCGCTGAACCATTGGACGCTGTCATGGACATAGCTGATGATTGTACTGGCTAAAGTTTCGGCATCGCCCTGAGGGAGGACGTGCCCGGCTTTGAAATCTTCGATAGATTTCGCTGTTTCACTGGCGGCGGGGCCGACGAAAATGCAGGGGCGTCCAGCGGCAAAGGCTGAATAAAGTTTTGATGGGACGATACAGCCAGCTGCTTGTTCGTGCATGGAGATTAGGTGTATATCGCCGCTTTGCATTAGGGCGGGAAGACGGTCTGCCGGTTGAACGGGCATGAGTTTAATATTTTCCAAATGTTTGCGCGTGCGCAGTTCGATCAATGTGTCATAGCCTTTGCCTTGGCCGACGAACATGAATTCTACGGCGGGTTCGGCCTCGGCTACGATGGCGGCGGCTTCGATGATGGTTTCAACTGGATGTGCTAAGCCAAGATTGCCAGCATAAAGTACTCGAAAACGTGGGCCTGATTTGATTTGATCTTTATGGGGTTTTGAACTGGACACAGTATGAACATTTGGCGGCGGGCTGGGTTTGTGCTCGGTTGTTGGTGGGGTTATAAGCTCTAAATTCGCCCAGTTGGGAATAACGGTAATTTTACGAGGGTCGTGTCCTTGGTTTGATAGCAAACGCCCCATGCAGCGACCATTGACGATAATGCGATCACAGGTGGCCATGGCTTGGGCGTTTTTGTCTTTGAGCCATAACATGAGGTTTGAGCTGGCATCTATGCCCAAAGCGGGGAGGACATCGGGATATAGATCCTGACACCAGTGGATATGCGGACATTTTTTGAAACGGCTGATAGTATCACCGGCAATGACCAGAAAAGGCGGGTCCGTTTTGGTCACGAGTATATCGGGCTTGGGCAGGAACAATCCCTTTAGCATGAGTTTGAGTAATATCAGGGCGTAGTCGAATTTTGAGCACGGGTTTTGTTTGGCTTTGACGCGATGGATTGTGATAGTGCCATCTTGCTCGGTCGTATTTTTATCGCCGGTTGTTATAATGGTGACACCCCATCCGTCGCGGGCAAAAGCTTTTGCCAGGTCTTTCAGCAAGCGTCCTGTCGCGCCGTGAACAGGCGGATAAACACGATTGATGAATGTGATTGTTTGACGCTGCATAAAATCTACTGATATCTGGGTTATTCTTTGTTGTAACGCTATGGTTATCGCTTAACAAGGGAGCAACGCTGCGCTTTTTGCTTTGTCCTCAGGAAGTTTATCGTCTGAGGCAGATAGGGCAATAATCATCAATAGCATGACGCCGAAATCCAAAGATTTATAGGATCCGTATAGGGTGACATCAATGGCAATCGGGATGGCTATGCACAGGGCTATGATCGGCATTTTGGGCAATAAAGTGATCAGGGCTCGGGCTATGTGCGCTCCATATAGGCTGATGATGCCTAAGCCGACGATACCCGTTTTTAGCAACAATGCGCTGATGAGGCTGTGTGTGAAATTCACATATTGACCGCCCGTTGTATAGGAATAGAAACTCCCTCCCCAGCCTTGCCCAAACAAAAAGGACGGCCAGTCTTGTAATAAAATGGCAAAGACTTGCTGCCATTCTTCGGCGCGGTGGTTGAGACCATGGACAGAGGTTTTGGTTTGCAAGGCAAGGCTTATGTCCTGCACGGAGGGTACGTGATGGTATATGCCGATGGTCATGCATGCCAGACAGAGTAGGGCAAGGGAGCCTTTTATGGGGGCGCGCCGAACCCACAGACCGTGCGCCGTGATGGCAATTACGATAAAACCAGCAAGAGTGGCGCGCTGAAATGTTGCGGCGAAGGCTGTAATAGGGATGATCGTACAGGCGATAAGAATACCTATTAAGCAGAGTGTCGGAATAGGTTTATAGGGCGAGTTGAGAAACAGGCGAAGCGCCAGTGCGTAGCTTAACCCTGCGGTAAATAGCAATGTGGGTGCATTCGCAAAATAGCTGTAAGCTTGTGCTTTGATGTCGATGAGCTGAGCTAACATCACAAGCGCCAGAGAATTATTATATTCTAGCGCTCCGCGTAGAGAAAACAAAACGGCCATTAGAAAAATAGTGCTTATTAATGCGGTGGCTCTGCGTTGGTTTTTGATAAATAAATCTGCTGTGAAAACAGGAATAAACAAGTATAAAAAAGCGACGATATCCCGCATCAACGACGGCAGGGCGGTGTTGTTGAAGGCTCCGGTTAGGGTGGGGATTAACAGGCCGTAACACAGGGGGAGTAAAGCACTTTTTATCAGGGCGTAATCGGACGTTTCATGGAGGCGGGCTTGCGGGTGATAAATCGGTTTGAATAGGGTGATGAGTGTGGGCGCGCAGGCGCACAGTAACAAGACCGCTATAATCAGTTCGGCTATGCCAAGGGATGATGCGTCGGCGCGCTAAAAGCGGCGTAAGTGATTAAGGCCGTGATAAAGGCGATAAAACGAAGCTGTGATGTTTTTGGATTTTGCACGGCCTAAGGTTAGCGAAGAAACATTTCTATGCAAAGGTTGGCTTAAGCATATTTACCCAGTTGTGCACTTGGTTTATAAGCTTATCTATGAATATTCTTTTTATTACCTCTAGCCGTATTGGCGATGCTGTTTTATCGACAGGGATTTTACGTTTTATTGCTGAAAATTACGTGAAAGCGCGTGTGACGGTTGCGTGTGGGCCGCTGGCGACAAGCTTGTTTGAGGGCAACGCGCAAGTGCGTCAAATCATTCCCTTGGTCAAGCAAAAGCGTAATAGGCATTGGCTGGATTTGTGGCTGCAGGTGGTTAAGCAACGCTGGGATATTGTTATCGATTTGCGTAATTCGGCGGTCTCGCGTTTGATTTGGGCCGATAAACGATATATTTACGGTCACCATATCGACAAAAGCCTGCATAAAGTTGAGCAAAATGCCGCTGTGATCGGTGTTAATCCTCCGCCAGCGCCGCTGTTGCAATTTAGTAAAGATCAGGCCGCAAAAGCATGGGCTTTGATCGGCGATACGGATGATTTTCCGGTGATTGGTATTGGGCCAGCGGCTAATTGGCTGGGTAAGACGTGGCCTGCGGATCGTTTTGTCGAGGTTATTCAGTGGTTAACAGCTAAGGGTGGTTTTTACGAAGGCGCTCGCGTGGCTGTGTTTGGCGCCCCGGGTGAGGAAGCTATTTGCCAGCACGTGCTAGGGGCTTTGCCAGAGGATAAGCGTATTGATCTTGTTGCCAAGGGCACGCCCGGTGAGGCCGCCGCGATGATTGCTAAATGTGATTTTTATTTAGGTAATGATTCGGGATTGATGCATGCCGCAGCCGCAGCGGATGTCCCTTGTTTTGGTCTGTTTGGCCCTAGTTACCCGCATTTGTACCGCCCATGGGGTGAGCATTGCGATTACGCAGCAACGCCCGAAACGTTTGATGAGCTTATCGCGTATGAGGGCTACAGCCCTGAGACAGCACCATGTTTGATGACAAGTTTGAGCGTACAGGCGGTCAAAGAAAAACTAGCTGCTTTCCTTAGTCACGTTTAATTGCGGACGTGCTTATTCCACGTTTTCGTAAGTGGGGGCTGTTCTTGTGGTTTGCTCAGGGGCGGTCGGGGCGGTTAAGGTCTCGATAATTTTACTTTTGCGATAGGGTTCGCGGCGTGGCGGCAGGTCAATGCGTTTGTCTATGCTGTAAGGCAGATGATTTGTGCGCTCCCAGCCTTTGCTATACATGCAGCCGTCGAAATTTGTGTATTGTAGCTCACCAGAAAAGACGATGCCTGTTTCATTCGTTAGGCCATTTCCTTGTAGCCCTTCGGGGTCTTGTGGGATGATGCGTCCTGATACCTTAGTCGGAATTGGGTTTTTAACCTCGTGCAGGCGTGCAAGCTCGTTTAATTCGTTGACGCAGTTTTGGATGTCGCGTTTTAGCATTTGTTGGGCTTTGTCGCCGCGCATGTAAATCGCAGAGGATGGATTAATGCGGTGCCAGTATTGCTTGTCAGGCAGGCTTTCGCAGGCGCTTAACAATGTAAGGCCAGTGCATGCAGATAAAATCGCGAAAGAGAATCGAAAACAGCGTGTCATGGTCTTTATGCTAGCAGTCAGGGGCAGGCAGGACAATTTCAGAATCTTTACTGATCTTGATCCATCCACCATGTTTCGATCACAGCCCCATATTGCGGTACATAGTCGGGGCGGGTGAGAGGTTTCCAATAGGCGTAATAATCGGCTCCGCTATAAAACAGAGGGATCATATAAAATCCTGTCATGAGTTTTTTATCCAGTTTATGTACGGTATCAATAAGCTGCGTACGGGATTTTGATTGTGCGATCGATGTGGCAAGGGCGTCGATGTCGGGATCGCAAATGCCCGGGAAATTCCAGCGCGCAGGCTGATCGGCGGCTTTGCATCCGAAATAGAGCAATTGTTCCGTCCCCGGGGATAGGCTGGATTGCCAGTAATAGAGCGTCATATCAAAATCATAGTCATTCATACGGTCGCGGTAAGCTGCGCTGTCCATGACGTGAATATCGGCAGAGATGCCAGCTTTGTCTAATGAGCGTTTGAAATTCAGTGCGATTTTTTCATCCCCCGCGTTGCCAAGCAGGATTTCAAAATGCAAGGGGGCGTTGGTTTTACTATCGATGCGGCGACCATTTTCCACGCGATAGCCAGCCTCATCCAGTAATTGATAGGCACGGCGCATGTTTTTTCGTTTATTCGCCGTAGCAAAAGGCGGGGTGTCGGCTGCAAGCTCAGAGTTCGGATAATAGCTGGTGATTTGTTTGTAATGTCCGTAGAACAGATTATCGTTAATCCAGTCCCGATCCAGTAGTAAGAATAACGCTTGGCGCAGTTTGAGGTTATTAAATGGTGCGCGGCGCGTGTTGAAGATAAAGCCTTTGGCTTGTTCGGGGCGATGGTGCGGTATGATGGCTTTGTCGATGTGGCCGTTGTCAAAATTCTCCCCCGTATAGGCTTGCATCCAGCGGGCGATATTGCTTTCGCGGCGGAGCGAGGTTTGCCCTGCTTTGAAGGCCTCTAGCGCGATGCCATCATCACGGAAATAGTCAAAGGTAATCTCATCGAAATTGTGATGGCCTGCTTGGGAAATCGTATCTGCGGCCCAGTAATCTTTGACCCGCTCATATGTGATCGATCGCCCTGCATCAACGGATTTGATTTTATAGGCGCCGCTTCCCAACGGTGGCGTAAGTGTTGTTTTGTCGAATGTTTTATCCCGCCAGTAATGTTTTGGCAGGATGGGCATCATGGATAAAATCAGCGCTGTTTCTTGGTTGTAGCCGTCGCCGAAAGAAAATTTGATCGTATGGGGTGATGTTTTTCCACGTTTGATACAAGCGCATAAATGCGGCGCATGTTGGGGCGACCCGATGCTTTGAGTGTCTCAAACGAGAAGATAACATCATCTAATGTGATGGGCTGCCCGTCGTGGAAGCGGGCTTTGGGGTTTATTTTAAACTCAATCCAAGAGCGATCTGGTGCGATCTTATATCCTTCGGCGATGAGCGGATACATGGTAAAAGGCTCATCCCATGATCGGGCCATTAAGGCATCGGTAATCATGCCTAGGCCAGCGGCGGCTTTGCCCTTGATCGTATAGGGAACCAGCGTATCAAATGTTCCGATTGCGGCGCGGTGGATATGACCGCCTTTGACGGCTTTGGCTGATGCATAAGGAAAGCGTTTGTCTGTAGCGGTCAGTTTCGGTTGGCCTGTCATCGCTAGCCCGAATTGCCATGATGTATTCGGCGCTGCGCCACTGTGATGAGGCATCAGCGCGATGCATAAGCCAATCATGCCAAGAAGAAAAGCGCGTGTCATTATGAGGTAAGTAAGCCTTTTTCAATGGCAAGGGTGCGCAAATTAACAGCAGGACGTGGCCCTGTGTGGGCGATAACTTCGGCTGCGGCTAAAGCGCCCAGCTTGCCTGCCGTTTCCAGTGGCAAGTTATGTGTAAAGCCATACAGGAAGCCAGCTGCGAATTGGTCGCCAGCGCCAGTTGTATCCACGACTTGATCGACGGGGAAGGCTTCGATAGCGATTTGCTCATTTTCCGCAGTTTTGATAAGTGCGCCTTTTTCGCCGCGGGTCAAAGCTGCGATCTCAACATGGTCGCTGACGGCGTGAACGGCTTCGTCGAATGTGTCGACTTGGTAGAGGGCGGTGATTTCTTCTTCGTTAGCGAACAGGATATCGATGTGGTTTTCTACGAGGTTGAGAAAATCCTCGCGGTGGCGGTGGACGCAAAATGGATCAGACAAGCTAAGTGCAACCCGTTTTCCTGCGGCGTGTGCGGCTAAGGCCGCTGTGATGAAGGCTTTTTTCGCGGTGTCTTTGTCGAATAGGTAGCCTTCTAAATAGGTGACCTCCGCGCCAGAAATAAGATCTTTATCGACGTCGTGAGGGCTGAGCTCCGTGCTGGCGCCTAGATACGTATTCATCGTACGCTGTGCGTCGGGCGTGATTAAAACCATGCAGCGGCCTGTTTGTGCGTTATCGTTTAATGGCGGCGTTGCATAATGCAGGCCAAGATCACGCAAATCGTTAGCAAAGGTTTCCCCCAACGTGTCGGAGGCGACTTTGCCGATGAAGCCGCCGTTGCCACCCAAGGATGCGTATCCTGCCATTGTGTTCGCGGCAGACCCGCCTGAGCTTTCTTGCGGGGCGTCCAATGTTTGGTAAATGTCTACGGCTTGATTTGTGTCAATCAGCGTCATTGTACCCTTGACGGTTCCGTATTTTTGACCGTGTGCGTTAAGCGTGTCTTCGCTGATGTGGCTAAGAATATCAACAAGGGCGTTACCAATGGCAACCAAGGGAAAAGAAAATGACATAGATCGTGTGCTTTCTTATTTTGTGTTTGTGTCTTGAACAGGGGAGCAATATTCTTTATTTCTAACCTGTTGAGCATAAAGGGGCAAGCCATGAACGCAGATAATGCACAAATGATCAAAGACTGTTTAATTGACGCGGCGCTGGCGGTGGCAAGTGAATTTCGCTGGGACGATATCAGTATGATCGATATTGCACAGCGCGCGGAGATGGATTTGGATGATGCGCTGGCTGTGTATGAAACGAAATCAGATGTGCTGACGGGGTATGGGCGTCGTTTAGATCGGCAAATTACGGATAATATCGGGACGTTCTCTCATGCGGAGAGCTGCCGTGATCGTTTGTTTGATATTTTTATAGAGCGTTATGAGCTGTTAAATGAGAACCGAGCCGCGGTGATTTCGTTATTTCAGATGATTAAGGGCGATCCGAAACAGGCGCTGAGTGCGTTGCCGCATTTGCATCAGTCGATTGCGTATATGGCCGATTTAGCCGCGGTGGAAACTGGCGGCTTACGTGGGGCGGCACGTTTAGCAGGGCTAAGTGGTGTTTATTTACACGGTCTTTATACGTTTATACATGACGACAGCGCCGATCTGGTGAAGGTCATGGCAACCGTGGATAAGGATTTAATCCGCGCTGAAAAAATTGCGAATTTGATTTCTTTATAATCCTTCACGATTAGCGTGAGAAATTATAAGTCTTTGCGCCATTTTTATGCGTGCCGCGGTAAATTTTCTTTTGTTTGGGCGGCGTTTTATAAACTTTAACGCCGTTTCTTTTTTGAAAATTTTGTTGAGCGGCGTTTTGCTTTTGTCTTTGTTTTTGTCGTTTTTGCGCCAAGGCTTGCGCTTGTTTTTTGCGTTTGATGGCTTGGCGGACTTTTAAATCTTGGGCGCTTTGTGGAGCGGCTCCGGACGCGGAGAGGATGTCTTGATTAAATGTTTCAGGGATATTCATGCCGAGTTGCTGGGATAGGGCCTCATTTTCTGTGCGGCGTTTTTCTAATTCTTCTTTGCTGATTTGTGGCTCTGGCGAGGTGGTTTGTCCGCTTGTTTGATTCGTCTGGTTGGGTTTTACAAATAGCTGAGAGGAGGGCTTAGCGTTTTGTGTCGTTTTTTTCTGTTTAAATAAAGAAAAATCCGCATGCGCTGTTGCGCTGCCGATAATAAACACAGAGCCGTGAATGCCGTGATAAGGCCTGATTTTCTAGGGGATTTAACGTGTTTCATGTTTTTATTCTAACAAAAATCTTACCCGTTCGGGAGAAAAAATAATCCCGTTAAGGGTTCTTTAATAATTATAGCGCAGTATGGGGACACATCCGCAGAGAAACCTTGATAAACAGATGATTCGAACAAGGGCGGATAAGATAAGAATAAAACCGACAACGACCTATAAAAGGAGATAAATTATGCGCGTTAATGTGAAACAGTTCTTAGAAGAATCGGGGGTCACCGAAGAATTTTACCCTGGTAAGCGTATTGTTCATAAAATGCGTCAGACAGGCGAATATAAAAGCCACTGTGTGATCTTGGACTGGCGTAATCCAGATAAGATCCGTATGGAGGTCAAAGCCGGTCTAAGTGGTCGTGATCTGGAACCCGAAACATTAAAATACTATCCGGTTTGTTTCCAAAGTCCGACTTATGTCGATGTCGAAGTTATTAATGACAATGCCAAAGGCAAAAAAGGTAAAGAGGATGAGGACGAAGGCAGCGCGCAAGGCTCATCCGGTAAGAGTAGTGGCGGCGGTAAGCAGCCTAAGAAAAGCAAGTTAGCAGACGTTGCCAATGCGTTTAGCGAGGCCATGGAAGGTAAAATTCCTGAACTGGGTAAGGTTGTTGAAATGGTCGTGCTGGGTAAGGAAATCGCCAAAGAAGCTTACGGGCAGGTTTTGCAAACATTATCCAATCAAATTAAACATATGAAAATTTCAGCGACCGATATTCTGGCCAAAGCCAGTGATCTAGTGACCCGTTATCAGCCACCATCCTTTATGGAGCCTGTTGGTGATGAACAAGCCGAATATAAATACGATCGAGAGAAAAACGCAGATATTGGCTTAAAGCATAGTCTGGGTTAAGCGAGGGACACCGTATAAAGTTTTATAATCTTATCTTTCCACTTAAACTTATATCAAAAAGGGATCAGGCAGTGTTTATTTCAGGTTAAGCCATAAAATTGATGCTGTTTGATTCCCGATTGATACGCGTAGTTTTTTATAAACTGCGCGTTTTTTTGTTTGCTTTTAGGGCGGCGTCACGCCACATTATCAATCATGAAAGATGACGATAATCACTCTGACGCTCCTCAAGACGAGAACGATAAAAATGTTCACGTTATTGATCTGTCCGAAGCTCGTAAAAACAAGAAAAAATCATCCGCGCAATCGGGCGTAAATTTACCCCGAAAAGCTGGAATATCACGTATAAAAAGGATAGCTGGGGCAGTGGCGATGATAAACCTGTGTCGCCCAATAGCTCGGGCAATAGTGGGTATCGGCGCGGTGGTGGAACTTCGGGCGGGAAGCAGCCTTTTTTAATTTCTCGCGCATTCCGCCCTTTGTTCGGTTTTTGTTGATGGCATTTGTTATTGTTCATGTTTTGATAACATTGGTTCTACCCGCGGCAGAGGCTGAGCGGATTTTTAATATGTTTTCATTTATTCCGGCGCTGTTTTCTGGCCAAAATTCTACGTCTATGAGCGTCTTTACGTTTTTATCGCCCATTAGCTATATGTTCTTGCATGGCGGCTGGGTGCATTTGATATTTAATGCCATTATGACGGTGGCCTTTGGCACGTTGATTGAGCGCGAATACGGCGCAAAGATCACAGCGATTCTGTTTTTCGGCGGCGGGCTGGCTGGTGCGGCTGTTTTCTTTGTTCTTTATTCTGGGCAGGCCGTGCAATTGGTTGGGGCATCAGCGGGGCTGAGTGCCTTTTTTGGTGTTGCGATTTTACGGATGGCAGATCAGATGCGTATGGCAGATGTACAGGCGCGCTTATCGCCGATGACGATGATTTTGTTATGGACGGCGATTATGGTTGTGACGGGTATGATGGGCGGCAATGTTGCCTGGGTGTCGCATTTAGCTGGATTTTTCTTTGGCATCGGGCTGTATAGTTTGATGCGCCGCGGTTACATTCGTTTATAGCGGGCGTTTATAACTGACTTAATAAGGCTGGGCTGTCTGGTTCTATGCCTTCTTTATTGGCATGGTTGGCTGGGTTATCCCATATGAGCGTATCAAAACCGTTATGGGGCGGCGTGATGGGCATCCATTGCTTATAGGTTCGTCCTGTTTGCGCGCAGACCCATGTATCATCATCTGGCGCAGTTTGCATGGTCTCTAGCCATGTTTGCGCCGCGGTAGCATTTTTATGATCGGCCTTTTCCAGTTCGGCCATAGCGGCGAACCATTCGCGGGATGGTAATTTGATTTTGCGGGCATGGTCAAAATGGCTGCGTGCTTCGCCCCACAGGCTGGCTTGCAGGCATGCGCGCCCCAATGCCATATGAGCGTCATAGCCATCAGGATTGGTTTTAATGAGCGTATCCATCCATTTTACAGGCGCAATAAATCCGTGTTTTTCTGTATTTTCGTCGGAATGATCTGTGCCCAGCACGCGGCTAAATCGGGGTGAGGCCTTTGTTTCCAAGCCTTTTTTAATATGGACTTGATCTGTGCGGGCGTGCCGATATCGCTGTAATGACGATAAAGGCGCAGGATCAGCGGCGCAAAAGATTGGTCGATAGTATAGGCTTTTTTTAGCCAGCGATATTGATCTTTGTTGTTTGTTTGCTCGTCGGCTAAGGCGATATAGATAGCCATTTTATGATGTTTGTAGGTTGGTTGGTCGATGGCTTTTGCGTTATGCAGGCGATCCAGATTGCTAAGGGCATCATTCCAACGGTGCTGGCGCAGCGCAGTTTGTAAGGTGGCCTCAATCAGCATGGTGATTTTTGTGCGGTTTTTACGGCGTTATCGGTGAGCGTTTTTGCGCGGTCATATTGCTTGTCGGCTAACGCTTGCTGTAATAAGGCACGCGTACCTAAGAAGCCTGTTTGTGGGTCTTTGGACAAGGCTTCGAACAACGATGTCGCTTGTCGGGTTTGGCCTTGTTTAAGGGCGATTTGGGCTTGTAATAATAGCAAAAGTCCATTGCTGTGCTGCGCGTGGGGCTGCGTTTTTAGGGCTGCTTTTGCATGGCGTTGTGCGCGGCTGGTGTCTCCTGCGGCTAGCGCGGCAAGCCCGCTTGATATTTCGTTGACGTGTTTGGTTTTTAAGGCATTGATCCGTGTGCGTTTCAGCGCTGCGGGCATGCGCACAATATTTTCCCAGATATGATGCGCGGATAGCAAGAGAAGGGTTGCAATATAAAGACCACATAAAATAAAGCTGATATCAGTCGTGATATGCTGGTTGTACCATGTAATTGTCATGGTTCCCGGATGTGTGCCAGCCCACAGCAATAGCGCAGAAATCACAAGGATGTGAAATAAAAACCAAAGTGAGCGCAGCATTATATTATGGCGGAGCTTTTGTGTTGAGGGCAAAGCCCGTGTTTATTGTTTTTATTGCGGACGCAAGAAAATAGGGCGCAGCCGTTATTGTTCATTTTTTGAGAGGCCCCATAGCTTTTTAGTCCAGCAGCTTTGGTATCTAATACGCCTGCAAGTGTTGTTTTTAGATTGCGTGCCATTAAGCTGGCTTGGGCTTGTTCGATCCATGGCTGCGCAACTTGAGCCGCCGGGCCGTTAAGCGTTTGCATGTCTAAAATAGCGCCCTGGATGTCGCCTGATTGTAGTTTGTTTTCGGCAGCGTTCAGCGTGGCTTGGGTCGCGTTATTCGCTGCGCTAGATCCGCTGCCTTGGTCGTTTAATAGCAAGACGGAATTTACCCGCGCTTTGGCACGGTCTGCGATGCTTAGGTCTTCGCCTTTTAATGAGGCAACAACGATTTCACCAGTTAGACCGCGAAGCTCGTTTGATAAGCCAGCGCTCGTCAAGACGCCATTTTGTGCGTGAGGCGCTAAGCGGTCGAGGGAGGCTTGTAATTCGGGGGAGCTATTACGCGTAAGCTTTTGTAAGAGCGCCAAATCATCGGCAAAGGGCTGTCCGTCACGGTTTAGCGATGTGCGCAGTTGCGTCATCGTTAGCAGCATGGCTGCGGCCTTTAGGTCGTCAGCGGGTACGTTTTCAAAGGATTGGGTTAAAGCGGGGCTTACATTTTTGGCCTGTGCGAGCGCATTTTCGATATCAGCATCTGACGGGTTTTGTAGGCGGGACATAACGGCGGATAAATCTTGTGTGGATTTTTCTAGCAGGTTCTGACCGCCTGTGGTTGCCGAAAAAGCCGCAAAACGTTGTGTGATATTGGCAATATGCGGAAAGTTACCAAGCGCATCCAAAGCGTTTTCCAGCGCCTGAATATTAGATAAAATCCCAGTATGATCGCCGCTGATCAAATCGTCGGAGATTGTCTTTGCTTCGTTAACAAGCTGGCTGCTTTTGTCTTTGATATTTTGCAGTGTTTGCTTGTTAAAAATTGTTGGTGTGGTGGTTTTTGTTGGCGTGTTTTGTGTTTTGGTTTCTTTGACCTCGTCCTTTAGCTGTTGGACCTCTAGTTTTAATGCGCGTAGTTCGTCTTGTCTTTGCTGTTCGCTTTTTCCGCCTGATTGCAGGCCAAAAATTAAGGCAAGCGCCAGCGTTGAAATTCCGACCAAAGTAATACTTGTCCATCTGCTTTTATTCACGCGCGCCTTTCTGCCTGTGTTATGCTGTAAATTATATCATCGTGTAGCGTTGATTCCAAAACGGCTTGATCTTTTACGGTCTGATCTTTTTTCGGTTCGGTCTTTGGGATCTTTGTTGAGATCTCAGAGGCAACCAGTTTTTTAATCAAGTTAACTTGCTGGTCGATTGACATGGTTGAATAGCCTGCTGCGGGGCGTTGTTGTGCCGGTGCTTGCTGTGGCTGTGACGCTGGGCGTGCAGTTTCAGATTTTGTTTGCGCTGGCTTGGGCGTGGCTGCGGGCTTTGCCGTTGAGGCTTGTTGGTTTGGTTTTTTTTGCTCTGCCGGTTTTGGCGGTGCTATGGGGGCGTCTTCGGCAGGAGCCTCTGCCTCTGGGATGTCGATAAGATCACTGAGATCAACGTCATGTTCTTGCGCCGCGGCGATGATGGCAGGCAGGCGATTGGATGGGATCGAATCACGTTTTTTCCATCCCTGAACTGTTGTGACCGCCGCGCCGATTTTTGATGCCATCGGGCGAATACCGCCAAAGCGCTGAACGATGTCTTGTGCATTATCAATCGAAGTATCCTGAGAATCGGTCATAAAAGCGTAATCCTTAAGCTTATCATGTGAGCGTGTTCGCACGCTTGGTCACGGAACACTTTGCTGTAGTTTTGTCAGCATCGCCTGCTGGTCAGGCGTGGCTGCGCACAGCGTATCATTCCAATTTAAATCATCGATATATCCTAGCACGCTGTTGCTGATTGACAAGGCCTTTATATGCGATAAGTACGGTGTTAGGCCGTGTTTGCGGATAAGTTTTGTGAATAGTTTTGCACTGCGCGCGGAATAGAATAAAGCGACGTCAATCTGTTGGTTTTTGATTGCGTTACAGACGCCTTGCGATAAGGCTATTTCGGCCTTGGCTTGGTAGATTATGGCCTCAATCGCTGGGATGTTTTGATCGGTCAGCCATGCTGTTAAGGGCTGGCTGATATCTTGCCCGCGTAGATAGAGTAGCGGCATGGTAAAAGCCTGCTTTGCGTGCACGCTTTGAATGAGTGTGGCTAGATCTATGGCTGTGCCGCTTGCATCGTGGATAGTGGTAAAGCCGTGACTGTGGGCTTGGTTAGCTGTTTTGTTGCCGACGCAAAAAATTGGCAGGTCTTTGTAACGATCTAGCGGCGCATTGCCCTGCGTGAGGGCGGCGGTGCTGGTTATAATGAGACCGCCGATTTGATCTGCAGGCGGTAGCGCCGCTGGCACAGGGACGTAAGTGAGGAGTGGTTCAATTGTTGTTTGGTATCCAGCCTGATGCAGAGCCTCTGCCGTGGTTTGTGCCTCGGGTTGGGGGCGGGTAATCAGGATGCGGGTCATAACGCAGCCTTTAGCAAGGCGGCAGACGCATTTTCTAAAACATCGCTGGCAATGGCTTTGCCTAAGGCTTGCGCATCTGGAACGGATGATGCTATTTCGCTTTGTGTCGTTTTGTAATTGAGCGCGCCGTCTGGTGATAAGATTTGCGCTGTTAAGGTCATGTTTTTGTTATGGTCTATCGTCGCGTGAATGCCGATCGGGGTATGGCATGATCCATTTATTTCTCGTAAAACGGCGCGTTCGGCCTCAATCCGCATTTGGGTGCGGGGGCAGTTAATTGTGTCTAAAATTGGCTGGATTTTGTCTTTGTTTTTGGTGCTGATTTCGATGCCAATGGCGCCTTGGGCGGCGGCAGGAGTCATTAGTGCAGGGGCGATGCGGTAATCAATTTCTGCATTCATGCCAAGGCGTTTTAATCCGGCAACGGCTAGCATGGTGACGTCTAGATTCGGAAAATCGGCAGACAGGTCACCGCGTAATTTGCTGATGCGTGTGCCGACATTGCCGCGCAAGGTTGTGATGTTTAGATCGGGGTTGAGGGATAATAGCATGGCTTGGCGGCGGGCGCTGGATGTGCCGACTGTTGTGCCTGCGGGCCAATGAGCTGGCTTTTCCGATAGTTTGTTTTCACGATCCCGCAAGAGCAGCGCATCGTATTCTTCTTCGCGGGGGAGGATACAGGGGATTTCTAACCCCTCGGGCAGGTTTGAATCCATGTCTTTCATGGAATGCACGGCGATGTCGATGTCCCCTGATAGCAAGCGTTCTTCGATCTCTTTGGCGAATTGGGCTTTGCCGCCAGCTTTGGTGCTTAGGCGGACTTCGCCGTCTGCGGGTTTCCAATCGCCTGAGGTTAGGATTTTTACGATTTCGGTTTTGATGGCGGGAAAACGCTGCCGTAATAGGGCTTGAACATGGTGGGCTTGCCATAGGGCTAGCTGTGATCCGCGGGTTCCGATTTTCAGTGTTTGTATAGCATTCATGGAAAAAGACTTTAAAACCAAAGCGCGTCTTGGTACAGGTAAAAAATGAAAATTTTAGGAATAGAAACAAGCTGCGATGAAACAGCGGTTGCGATTGTGGATTTGGATAAGGCTTTGCTGGCGAATTTAGTCTTAAGTCAGCTTGATGAGCATCGTGCCTTTGGCGGGGTCGTGCCAGAGATCGCTGCGCGGGCGCATGTTGATTATTTGCATGATATGATTAAGGGCGCGATGGATGATGCTGGATTGCGCTTTGATGAGCTTGACGGCGTGGCGGCGACATGTGGCCCGGGTTTGATTGGCGGTGTGATGGTCGGTATGGTCGCGGCCAAAGCCATTGCCGCGGCGCATGATTTGCCCTTTATCGCGGTGAACCATCTGGAAGGGCACGCCTTGACGGCTCGGCTAAGCGATGATGTTAGCTTTCCTTATATTTTGTTTTTGGTCTCTGGCGGGCATACGCAGATTTTAATCGCCGAGGGCGTTGGCCAGTACAAACAATGGGGGACAACGATCGATGATGCCGCGGGAGAGTGCTTTGATAAAGCGGCGAAGATTATGGGGCTGCCATATCCGGGCGGGCCTAATGTACAAAAAATTGCCGCGGAATGCACTGATCCTGAGGCTGCGATGGCGCGTTATCCTTTGCCGCGTCCGTTGATTGAAAAGAATAAGAAAGATTTATCCATGATGGATTTTTCGTTTTCAGGACTGAAAACAGCGGTGCGTACGCATGTTGATAAAATGCCAGCCGAGGGCGATTTAAACCGCGCGGATATTGCGGATTTGGCCTTTGCGTTTCAAACGGCTGTTGCGGACATTATCGGCGCGCGCGCGGCAAAGGCTTTGCAGCGTTTTCGGGATGAATATGACGTTGAAAAACCGTCCCTAATTGTGGCGGGTGGCGTGGCGGCGAATACGGCTATTCGCGCGCAGTTGGATCAGGTTTGCTGTGATTATGATGCGCGTATGATTGCCCCGCCGATTAATTTGTGCAGTGATAATGCAGCGATGATCGCATGGGCGGGGCTAGAGCGTCTTCGTTTAGGTCTGCAAGATGGTTTGGATTTTAAGGCACGTCCGCGCTGGCCTCTGGATGAATGAGGCTTGACCAAGGCGCTGCAAACTCATAGGCTTTATTCTTAAATAGAATATAAGGATTTTAAATGAAATCAATTGGTGTTGTTGGCGGCGGTGCTTGGGGAACGGCTTTGGCGCAGGTGCAGGCCGCACATGGACGTGATGTTGTGCTATGGGCGCGTGAGGACGAAGTCGTCGAATCTGTTAATAGCCACCATGAAAATAAGCCGTTCTTAGCGGGCGTGCCGCTTCATGATTCGATTAAGGCCACGCAGGATTTAGCTGAGGTTGCTCAACAAGATATCTTATTATTAGTAACGCCAGCACAATTTATGCGCGTGAGCTTAGGGGCGTTGAAGCCTCATTTACGGGCCGATCAGCCTATTGTTATTTGCTCCAAAGGGATTGAAATCGAAACAGGTGATTTGTTGATGCCTGCTGCACGCGCCGTTTTGGGCGATGCTCATCCCATTGCTGTTTTGACAGGGCCGACCTTTGCCAGTGAAATTGCCCGCGGTTTACCAGCGGCAATTACCATCGCGGCAGAGGATAAAGGCTTACAGGATTATTTACGTGATCATGTCGGCGCCAAAGGCTTTCGTCCTTATATGACCGACGATGTTGTTGGCGCGCAAATTGGTAGCGCGATTAAAAATGTGATCGCCATTGCCGCGGGGATTTCAACAGGGCGTAAGCTGGGCGATAGCGCACGGGCTGCCCTGATTACGCGCGGCCTAGCAGAGATGGCGCGCCTGTCCGAGGCTTTGGGCGGTAAACATGAAACCTTATTTGAGATGTGCGGTGTTGGGGATTTGGTTCTGACCTGTTCATCGATGCAGTCGCGCAATTGCTCGTTCGGGTTCGCGCTGGGCGAGGGGAAAAGCGCTGAGGCCATTTTAAGTGAGCGCTCTAGCGTGACCGAGGGCGTTTATACAGCCCGCGCAACGGTTGCCTTGGCGGAAAAACTGGGTGTCGATATGCCGATTTGCCGCGCGGTTTACCGCCTGGTCGAGGGCGAAACGACCGTGGATCAAGCCATTGATGAATTGCTTAACCGCCCATTTGTTTAGTCATTAACACGTGCTGCCCGCGAATTGTTCGCGGAAGATGCGTTCTTCGAAGCTTTCGCTTTCGTCGAATAACAGAGTTTTGGATAGGCGGCTGGCGACTTTGATGTCGACTTCGCGGACGTCACGGATTTCTGCCATATCGGCTGATACACTGACGGGGCGCTCGCTGGGTTTGTGCACCGTGAAATTCATTTTACATTTATTGCTGACAACCGCGCCCGGCCAGTGGCGTGGACGAAATGGGCTGATCGGTGTGATCGGCAGGACATTCGCATCCAGTGGCACGATAGGACCACCAGCGGAGCTATTATAAGCGGTGCTGCCAACAGGGGTGGAGACCATAACGCCATCACAGATTAATTCTTTGATGCGAACCTCGTCATTGACTTTGACTTGCAGCTTGGCGGAGGCATGAGTTTCTCGCAGAAGCGAAACCTCGTTAAAGGCGTAAAGCTTGTGCTTTTGATTGTCTTTATCGAGGGCATTCATTTGCAGCGGGTGAATGACTAATTTACGGGCGCTCGTGATGCGCTCTGTTAGTTTTTTGACGTTATAGCTGTTCAGTAAAAAGCCTAATGTGCCTAAATTCATGCCGAAAATCGGGGCTTGGTAATCGATATAATGGTGCAAAGCGCGCAGCATTGATCCATCACCGCCTAGCACGACGATCACATCGGCTTCTTCGGGGGGGACGGATTTATAATGATTTTTAAGCTCCGCCATCGCGTTTTGGGCGCGTAACTTGCGGGAGGCATGAAAAGCTATTTTCATTGATTATCCTCTTGCCACTGGATGGGGTCGTTTAAGAAGGCTTCGACGGTTGAAAGGGTGGCTTCGTCGAAATAGTTTGCCTCTTTTGCGACTTTTAATACATCCCACCATGTTGTCAGCGCATGCAATTGAATGCCCAGATTGTTCATGTTGTCTTCGCTGGCTTGGAAAATGCCGTAATGGAAGACGACAAAGGCATGCTCAACAGTGGCGCCTGCGTTGCGTAGAACGTCGATAAAGGTTTTCTTTGACCCGCCATCTGTTTGCAGGTCTTCGATGAGGATTGTTTTCTTTGGCTGGCTGTCATCTTCGGGGAAGTTGCCCTCAATCTGTGCCATGCGTCCGAAGCCTTTTGGCTTTTTGCGGACGTAAACCATTGGTTTGTTTAGGCGGTCGGCTAGGAAAGCAGCATAGGGAATGCCCGCGGTTTCGCCGCCTGCTAGATAATCCAGCGCATCGCTGCCTATATCCGCTAGCAGCATTTCTGCGGCGTAATCCATTAGCTGCGTGCGGGCCTCGTAAAAGCCGATCAGTTTACGGCAGTCAATATAAACGGGACTTTTCTTGCCTGATGTTAGGGTGAAGGGTTCCTTTGCATTGAACAGAACTGATTTTGTATCCAGCAAGATTTGCGCGGCATGGGCTGCGATTTGTTCGCGGCGGGCTTGTGATAAGCTAGCAGGGGCTAGTGCGCCTGTGTCATTGGTGGCTTCGGCTTTGTTCATTAGTGTAAAAAAGTCATTCATTGTTGATCCTGTTACCGTTAAAATTTTCGAAAGGCTTTCCGTCGAAGGCCAGCGAGGTTTGCCATCAGGCTGATCCGTTTGCTTTTATTAAATGAGGTCGGGTCAAGGCCAGCTTTTTTCGCCAGACCAGACGCGGAATATCCTTTACTTTTGGCAAGAGAATCAATGCCTGTCCAGATTTGTTCGTGTGTAAACATTTTTAATCACTTCTTTGTGTGGCTATTGTGTTTCTTATAGGTGGTTTTTGTGTGGTGGTCAATCATAATAGGAAATCAATCCCAGATTATGCGGCTTTAAATATAGGAATAAAAACCCAAAAAAAGACTTGACTTTTCAAAAATAGCGTGCCATAAATGTGAACATAAAGGGAACAAATGTATCTTTCGCGGTGTGCGAAAAATTTTTACCAAGGGTAAGAACAAAAAGTGAACAACCGTTTCTTTTGTATAAAGATATTAGGCACGGCGAACAATTAAATAGGACAAAGGCATCATCATGGAAAAGACAACAGGAACGCCATTTTACTCAGCAGAGGAGGCTTGGTTTTGGTTTATCGCCGCGCAGGAGGCTCGCCATTCGGGGGCGCGAATTATGACAGGGGTCGGGACAACGCCGCGCCCGTGTGAACCGGTGGATATTTTAACTGTGCTGGATCGTTTATATCGCAATCAGCGTTTGGATCGTAATCACTTGATGGTGCTGCGTCATTATGGCCGCCGTGGAAAGCCGCCTTTGCCGGATCGGGTCAAAGAACGCCGCGCTGCACATATCTGGGCCGAGGCTATGGCGATTTTGGAAGAGCCCTTGGTTAGCAAGGGTATTGTTCAGGAAACGATGCGCGGCGCTGAAGAGTCTTTTTTGAGGCAGAGGAAGATTTTTCCGATATCGATCGTGATTTTTTATGTATGCAGCCGCTAATCAGGCTGATTTATTTGCAAAGGAGTAACGCATCATGAATATGGATACAACGCACGGGCAGCTTTCGAATTTAGTCGGCGGCGTGGTGGTCAAACAAAAAGCGTGGGTGGTTTTTTCCGGGCAAACGGATTTGCCGTGGCTGCGGTTATTAAAGCCGGGTTTTCGTCATTGTTATGTGATTATTAATGATGGGGAAAACTGGATTTCGGTTGACCCGCTTTCATGCCATACAGAGGTCTTAGTGCATCATCTATCACCTGATTTTAATCTGCCAGCATGGCTTGAAAAACGGAATTTGACGGTGGTTCCTGCAACGATTACACCGCAACAAACACTTGCGCCGATGATGGTGCATAGCTGTGTTGAGGCCGTTAAACGGGTTTTGGGGCTGCATGATTTTTGGGTGTTTACACCGTATCAGCTGTATAAGCGTTTGATGGCTCGCCAGAATATCAGGGCTTCGTATGATATGGCCTCAGGTTTATTAGCAGCAGGCTGCTAACCGATATTAACAACATTGACCAAAGGAGAATGACGATGGGAGGATTATCGTCGCGCCCCAGTGCGCCACAAATTCAATATGTAGCCCAACCCGCGCCACAACCAGTTGCCGCGCCACAGGGCGAGCAAAAGCAGGGTGACGGAGATGCTAAGGCTAGTGCCGAGGTTCGCCGTGATGATTTGTTACGCCGTCAGCGTGGTCGGTCTGGGACTATTTTGACTGGATATCGTGGTTTGACGGATGTGTCCAAATCAGCAGCGCAAGCTGGACGCAAAACATTATTAGGAGAATAAGTATGACGCAAAATAAAATACAAACACAGCGCCTTGATGGCGTGCAAACTGATGCGATCTTAGGTGATGTTGTCGCCCGTTATCATCGGGCGCAAGCCAAGCGTCGGTCGTGGGAGACTTTATGGCAGGATTGTTATGATTATGCTTTACCGCAGCGCGGCGGGTTTTCGCATGAGGCCGTGAACGGCACGCCAAAGACGGATCATATTTTTGATGCGACGGCGTTGGATGCTGCTGACCAGTTGGCGGCAAGTATGCTGGCGAATTTAACGCCGATTTGGTCGCAATGGTTCGGGTTAAAGCCAGGGCCGGATCTGAGCGCGGAGGAGGCTGATCGCCTTGCGCCGATTCTGGAAAAGGCTGCAAAGACAATGCAGGATCATCTGGACAGATCTAACTTTGCTGTGGAAATGCATCAGTGTTATCTGGACTTAATTGTCGGCGGGACGGCAAGTTTATATTTCGAAGAAACGGCACCCGGAGCCTTTTCAGCCTTTAAGTTTCAGGCGATTGCTTTGAAAGATGTCTGCTTGGATGAGGGTGCGGATGGATATCTATCCGATACGAGCCGTATATTAAAAATATCCGTAAAAATATTATGGAAAGATACGATAGCGCGTCGCTGCCGCCTCAGATTTTAGAGCAAGCTCATCGTGATCCAGATATGCGTTTTAAAGTGCTGGAGACCCTTATTCCCCAAGGGCTATCTTATGCATTCTACGCGATTTTGATCGAAGATGAAACCCGTCCTGTGATGTTAAGTCAGGGGCTTTACGATCAATCGCCATTTATTAATTTTAGATGGCAAAAATCCCCGGGCGAGGTCTATGGGCGTTCTCCGGTGATGAAGGCTTTGCCAGATATTAAAACGGCGAATAAGGTTGTTGAACTGACATTGAAAAACGCATCGATTGCGGTGGCGGGGATTTGGCAGGCGGATGATGATGGGGTGTTAAATCCTGCTAATATTCAGCTAACGCCGGGCAGTATTATTCCCAAAGCTTTGGGGTCAAAGGGACTGCAGCCATTGGATATGCCGGGGCGTTTTGATGTGTCGCAATTGGTTTTGGATAATTTACAAAACCGCATTCGCCACGCATTGCTAACTGATCGTTTGGGGCCTGTGACGGGGGCGCGTATGACGGCGACTGAGGTTATTGAACGCTCGGCAGAAATGTCGATGCTGCTGGGGGCGACCTATGGGCGCTTGCAATCTGAGCTTTTAACGCCGCTGATTAAGCGTGCCTTTAATATTTTACGCCGTCGTGGCGAGGTTCCTGATATTGCGCTGGATGGGCGTTTGGTTGTGGTGGATTATCGTTCTCCGCTGGCGCGTTCACAGGGGCAGCGTAATGTCCAAAATACGCTGAGCTGGATTAATTCGGTGATGACGATGGGGTCTCAGGCAGCGGCGGCGGTTGATTTGGCTCAGGCGGCGCGCTTCCTTGGTGAGGCTTTGGGCGTGCCAAGCGATTTGATCGTAAAACAAGATCCGTCACTGAGTGATGAGATACAAAAAATTCAACCCGTTGTCGGCGCGTTAGCAGCAGCTGCACAAGGCCAGTCTCAACCCCATACCCATGAAACACAAGCAGAGGATTTATCATGACATTAGGATTTAAAAAGCAAGCCCAAGGCATCGTTTTGAACGACATTAGGCCGCCTTTACCATCGCTGGATCAGCAAGTCATTGATAAAGCGTTTGCAAGATGTTTTAGCACGCAAGACGGGCAATTGGTGTTATCGCACCTGCAGGCGCTGACATTTCAGCGTGCGCATATGCCCACCGCGGCGGAGGCTGAGATTCGCTATAGCGAGGGGCAGCGCGCTCTGGTTGCCAGTATTTTGCGTATGGTTAATCGCGGTAAAGACCGTGGATAGATAAAATGAAAGAAGGAAATAACATGAGTGAAGATAATTTGTTAACAACGGATGTGCCTGAAAAATTCAAAGATGCCGAAACAGGTGCGGTGCGGATGGATGATTTTGTGAAATCATATCGCGAGATGGAAAAGCAATTTTCTCAACGTCCTGCCGCGCCAAAGACACCCGATGATTATTGTGTGGAGTGTCAGCACGGTCTGTTCGAGGTTGACCCGCATGTCAATCAACGTTTGCATGGTTTGGGATTATCTCAGGAGCAGGTGCAAGCGGTTTATGATTTAGCGGCAGAGGTTTTGGTGCCAAAGATTGCCGAAATTTCCGCAGATTTTGAGGCAGATCGTCAGGTCGAAAAGCTGATTAATCACTTCGGCGGGGCCGAGCAGTGGAAGGCCGTTTCTAAGCAATTGTTGGCATTTGGTCAGCGCGCTTTACCGGCCGAGGTTTTGGAAAGTATGACAGGATCGTACGAAGGGGTTTTGGCGCTTCACCGCATGATGGTGTCCCAAGAACCAACGTTGAGCGCAACGTCGGATGTCGCCGTCAGCGCGCAAGGGATTGATGAGCAAGAGCTAAAAAAAATGATGAAAGATCCGCGCTATTGGCGCGATCGTGATCCAGCTTTTGTGAAGCAAGTCACCGAGGGATTTCAGTCTCATTATAGTGGCTAAACCAGATGTCTTTTGCCTGTGATGGCAAAGACCATAGAAATTCAAAGCACCGATAACCTGTAACAGGGCCGGTGCTTTTTTGTTGCGTATGGATCAAGCCACCTTTGCCGACCGGCAGGGCGATAACTTGGGGCTGTACAGGGATTAATTTTTAGACAGGTAAAGGAAAAAATATATGTCTATTGATCAAGCATTTATTAAACAATTTGAACGTGAAGTTCACGAAGCCTATCAGCGTCAGGGCTCTAAACTACGTAATACGGTACGGACGATTAACGATGTGAATGGCTCTAGCGCGGTGTTCCAAAAGGTCGGCGTGGGCACAGCTGCGACGAAGGCATCGGGCGCGGCTGTTCCGGTGATGAATTTGGCGCACTCTAATGTTGAGGTTACGCTGAATGATTTTTATGCAGGTGATTGGATTGATCGCCTGGATGAGCTAAAGACCAATATTGATGAACGTCAGGTGATTGCAAATGCGGGTGCGCATGCGCTTGGCCGTAAGACGGATGAGATGATTATCAATGCACTCGATAGCGCGTCAACGCATGTGATCGCAGATTCTGCGGCGGGTTTGACGAAGGATAAAGTTTTAGAAGCGTTTGAAATTTTCGGCGGCAATGATGTGCCTGATGATGGTCAGCGTTTTGCCGTTGTTGGCTGGAAACAGTGGAGCGAGCTTTTGACGTTGGAAGAATTCGTGAACGCGGATTATGTCGGTGCGGAGGCTTTACCATACACGACGGCTACTCAGGCTAAGCAGTGGTTGGGTACACTATGGATGCCGCATTCTGGTTTGCCGGTTGATGGCAGTGATGTGCGCTCATGCTTCTTCTATCATAAAACAGCCGTTGGTCATGCGGTGGCGGCGGATATTCAAACGGATATCACATGGCACGGTGATCGCGCGGCGCATTTTGTGAATAACATGATGAGCCAAGGATTCGGTTTGATCGATGAAGCTGGCGTTGTTGTTATCAATTGCTCTGAATAAAGTTTTTTCTTTCCAAGGTACTTATAGGCACGTGGAGCAATTCACGTGCCTTTTTGATGATGAAGAAAGGATAAAAGATGGCTTTAAATGAAGTAGGATTAGCCTCGCGTGCGTTGATCCGCATTCGCGTTAGTGGCGGGCAGATTACGCTGGGTCATCCCGTTCATGTCATTGAAGTTGGTTTGGCTTATACGCATATGATTGAGCCCTTGCCGCCGAACGCTGTTGGTGCGTCGGGTGGAGGCCGTAAGGTACGCTTGATTAAGGCTTTGATGCGTTTGCAGGAAACCGCTGTTTTGCGGATGGATACAGGCCAAGGACTGCGGGATATTCCTTTGCAGCGATTATCTGAGTCTTCTGTTTTTGATGCCCCGTTGCCACTGGTTAGCGCCGATATTGATGTGCGCGCTTTGGGTGGTACATGATACGACGAAGCCTCTATGGCGGATCGAGCAAGATAGCGCGATGCCGTTTACTCTTCTTTCTATAACAACACAAATAAAGGTGAATGACTAATGGGAGCAATGCAATCAGTCGGACAATTATTGCCGACACTGACAGGGACGCTGGGCACGGTGCAATCGGTTTTAAGTACAGTGAATACAGTGCAGGCTTTGGCAAATCCGCAAGGCGGCAGTGAGGCTGCTTTGGATCAATTGCGGGAAAAACAAGCGTTACAAGAACAGCAATTAGCCTCGCAAAATGCGCTGGAGAAGCAAAGGCTCGCCACAGAAGCTGCGCAAGATGAACAGCTCCGAGTGAAGGCTTTGCGGCGCGCGGTTGCTCGTCAACGCGCAAGCTTTGGCGCAAGTGGCGTGGGCGGCGGGGCTGGCTCGTCCGAGGCTGTCTTGCTGGGGTTAACCCAAGAAAGCGCGCAGGATAAATCTGATCGTGATGCGTTGGATAATTTGCGGATGCAGGCTTTGGATCAAAATTTAGCGCAGAAAAAATCGCTCAATTTATTACAGGCGACTCAGTTAGCTGAGCGCCAGAGATTGAGCCAAATTTATTAAGATAAAATAAACAATCAAAACGTTTCGATTTTTATTTAAAACACAAAGGAATTTTTAAATGTCTGAGCATATCAAAATGCCAGCCGTAACGCCGATCGTGCGTTATTTGGCTGATGGAGAAAATACAATTTTTGCTTATCCGTTTCCGATTTTTGATGCGGATGATCTGTCGGTTTACATTGACGGGGCGCGACAAATTACGGGCTTTACCGTTCAGGGCGCGGGGGATAGTTTTGGCGGTAGCGTTATTTTTGATGGCGCACCCGCCGAAGGCATGGTTATCGTGCTGGAGCGCTTTTTATCGTTAGAGCGTGTCAGCGATTTTATGCAGGGCGGCGCGTTTTCCGCGCAAAGCCTGAATAACGAACTGGATTATCTGACCGCAGGTTTGCAGCAAGTCTCGCGCGAGAATAAAACAACGCTGCGCTATAGCGATCATGAGGAACCCTCTGATACGATCTTGCCGGCGAAGGCTGTGCGCGCGGGTAAGGCTTTGGGGTTTGATGGGGATGGTAATCCGATTGCTGTGCAGCTGGGCGAGGGCAGTGGCGCCAGTGATTATGTTGCCAGTGGTTTTGGCGCTTTGCCGCGTACACCCAATGATAAGCTGTCTGATATGGTGTCGGTTAAGGATTACGGCGCGGTTGGTGATGGCTTGGTCGATGATACGCTGGCTATTCAACGCGCATTGTCTGCGCATCAAAGTCTCTATATCCCTGCGGGTGAGTATCTGATTTCGGATACGCTTAGCTTGAATGAACGACAATCTTTGATCGGGCAGGGCGCGGCCTCACGTCTTTATTGTGTGAATAATAATTTTGCGGCGTTATCGCTTGGCGGTGGTTTTATCACGGTGCAAAATCTGGCGATTGAGGGCGGCTTAATTGGGGTCGAATTAACCGCACGTTTATCGCCGTGTGTGCAAAACCGCTTGCTTGATTTGCACATTGTTGGCGCGGTTACAGGGATCGCTTTGGATGGCGGTCATGATGTTGAATTACCATGTTATTGGAATGATGTCTCCCGCGTGGTGATTGAGGGCGCAACTTTGCATGGTGTTTATCTGACGAAATCGGGGCTGGGGGATAGCCCCAATGCAAACCGTTTTTATGGCGTGCATGTCTATGCCAAGGGCGCTAGCACAACAGGCAATGGCTTTTATGTGGAATATGGCGCGCTGAATAACAGTTTTATTGATTGCGAAGCGAATATGAAGGGCTCTGGCGGTCATAGCTGTTTTCGCGTTGGGCCTGATGCGTCGCGGACTTTGGTGATGAATTTGCTGTGCGAAGGTGATGGCGGTATGGCGAATGTATATTTGGATAGCGGGTCTAGTGATACCTTTATCATGAACCTAACTGCGATGAGTGACGGCCCCGCGATCGAGGATTATTCAGGCAATGCTTATAACGCGGTGAATGCGGGTTACCCAGATAAAAATACGCTGCGCAAAACAAATATCACCGATTTAACGGCATCTTTGATGCGCTATGAAACCAGCTTTATTGATACGGCGGGAACAACGGATTTAACGCCTGATGTGTCCGTTTATATTGTGAATGCGATTAACGGCGGGATTACTTTGCGCTTGCCTGTGGCGAGTGCGGATAATAACGGCGCGGTTGTCACGATGAAGAAAGTCGATCAAAGCGATAATGTGATTACGGTCACCGATGTTAATGGCAATGGCCCTGATGGCGTGCCGTTTTTATTGGGTGAACATAATGATTACATTACGGTGATTTCTAATGGGGCGGCGTGGTATGTGATGGCCTCTAACCGCGTGCCAGGGTCAACGCGTTATTTGGATACGACGGGTACGGTTGATGTTGATATGGCGGTCGATACGTATTTGGTGTCCAGCTATAACGGCGTTTTGGAAATGCGCTTGCCACCTGCTGACGCGGCTGAGGTCATCGGGCGTAGCGTGACGATTAAGAAAACCGATCCCTCATCCAATGCTGTGAACGTGACCGAGCAAGGCGGCGCTGGCCCGGATAATGCCAGTCAGTCGCTAACGGCGCGCTATCATGCGATTACGGTTGTATCGAACGGTGCGTCATGGTTTGTGACCAATCGGTATACAGGTTAACGCGGGGGATGTTCTATGGATAAGACTAATGACGCTGTGGCCTCCCGCGCGGAGATCGCACGGGCTTTGCCGCGGGCTATCCGTACGGCGCTGGCTTCGTATCAGCGCTTTATCCAGCAAGAAGACAGTGAAGACGCCAAAAGCTTTAAGGCGCATCACGATGCTTGTAAGGTCGCGATTGCACATATTGATTTGCTGATCAAATTAGCCGAATCGATCGAGGCCAAACAGCAAGGCGATGCCCCCGATGTGAGTGATCAGGATGAGCTGATGGCGCGTTTGATCGAAAGCGCGCGCGAGGTTCAAGACTGTCAGGACTATCTGGCGAAGTTTAGTGAATAGGCAGGGCAGGTCATGAAGGTCGATTTTAAATTCTTTGTGTCCATGTGGAATCAGGCACAAGGCATGACAACGCCGCGACTGCATTTTCGTATGGCGCATTGGCTGGAAAAGCGATGGCATGATGGGGATGTGAACTTATTGCTGATGGTGTTCAGATCAGCAGGGAAAAGCACAATTGTCGGCTTGTTTTGCGCGTGGCTTTTATATCGTCAGCGCGATTTGCGTATTCTTGTACTGGCAGCGGATCAGGCTCTGGCAGGGAAGATGGTGCGTAATGTGAAACGCATTTTGGAACGCCATCCCTTGTGCGCGGGGATGAAGCCTGAACGCGCTGATCAGTGGGCGAGTGATCGCTTTACCGTTGCGCGTGATCTGGAGCTTCGTGATCCGTCGATGCTAGCGCGCGGGGTTGAGGCTAACCTGACCGGTAGTCGCGCTGATATTGTTATTTGTGACGATGTGGAGGTTCCTAAAACTTGTGATAGCGCCGATAAACGTCAAGCTTTGCGCGAACGTTTGCTTGAGGTTGCGTATGTTTTGGTGCCAGGAGGCATGCAGCTTTATGTCGGCACCCCGCATCATTATTACTCGCTTTATGCGGACAGCGCACGGGAAGATATTGGCGAAGAGGCTCCGTTTTTGGATGGGTTTAAACGGCTAAAAATTCCTGTGCTGGACGCGCAAGGGCAAAGCGCATGGCCAGAGCGTTTTAGCTGTGATCATATTTGCGCGATGCAGGCGCAAAGCAGCCGCGCGAAATTTGAATCGCAGATGATGTTGCGCCCGACTAATATTTTAGACGGGCGTTTAAACCCTGATTTATTGCAGATTTATGACGATGACTTGCTGTATATGCGTGAATTGCGGAGACTGGAAATCGGGGCTCGGCGGATGGTCAGTGCGTCTGCTTATTGGGACCCAGCCTTTGGCAAGGCGGGTGGCGATAACTCGGTCGTGGCGATCGTCTTTGCGGATGAGGATGGTCACCGCTATATCCAGCATGTTGAATATATTCAAATCAGCACGCTCGCCGATGATGATGAGGCCACGCAGCAATGCGCTGTCGTTGTTGATTTGGCGCGGCGATTTTATTTGCCTTCTATTACGGTCGAAACAAACGGTCTTGGCCGCTTTTTGCCGGGGCTATTACGCAATGCTTTGGCGAAAGCCGCGTGCCTTGCGTTGTGGTTGAGCGCGCGCAGTCTCAGAAAAAAGAATTGCGGATATTAGAGGCTTTTGACGTGCCTTTGGCCGCGCAACGTTTGTCCGTGCATCGTCAGGTTTGCGGGACGCCCTTTATGGCGGAGATGCGTGAATGGCGGCCTGATCGTGCACGCGGTCATGATGATGGGCTGGATGCGGTGGCGGGCGCGTTGCTGCAAGATCCTGATCGGCTGGAGCGTATATACGGGCAAGGCGGGCATAGCTGGATGGGGCGGCAAGGGCAGTCTCATACTGCTAAAACAGATTTCAAATTATAGGAGGAAACACGTGTTTTCAGGAGATTTTATTTGGTGGATCACGATGGTTGATCTGCCGGCGATGGCGGGATTGCTTATGCTTATATGGCGCTCCCGTCGAGATTTCCAAGATGGATTAATATATATACGATCCGAATTGGATTTAAAAACAGATCAGCTGCGAGAGGCTTTGTCGATGTTCAAGCTGGAGGTCGCAAAACATTATGCCTCGCAAGGGGATCTGCGCGCGCTGGAGGGGCGTTTGGTCGGGCATCTTTTGCGCATTGAAGCAAAATTAGATGCAACCGCGCTGAAGGCGGAGCGCGCAAGTACAAATTTATCAAAGGCAAAACAGGAGGAAAAATAATGAAGGATGATCAATGCCCTGATGGGCTTATTACGCTGGCAGGCGGCGCGGTCGAGTATGTGGAAAAGCTGCATATTGATGTGCTGGCGCGTACCTTGTGGGGGGAAGCCCGCGGTGAAGGGGAACGCGGCATGCAGGCGGTTGCTAATGTGATTGCTAATCGCGTGCGGATATCGGGCGAAAAGGGTGGATTTGGTGGGGGAATTCCTTTGTTCAGGTTTGCCAGAAACCGTATCAGTTTTCGTGTTGGAACCGATCTGACCCTAATTATAAGAAGCTGATTGCTCTGGGGGAAGATGATGCGGTGTTTGCTCAGGCTTTGGTTATTGCAACGCAGGCTGTTCATTGTGAATTGCCTGATATCACGATGGGGGCTACGCATTATCATGCGCGCGGGATCAAACCATTTTGGAGCGAGCGTCAAACGCCATGCGCTGAAATCGGTAACCATATTTTTATCAATTAGCGTAGGGGGATATGACTATGATAGCGACTTTGATAGCGTCTTTGGGGGTGCCTTTATTATCACGGATTTTACGCGGGGCGCTGAGTAAGATCCATCACCCAATCGCGCAACAAGCGGCGAAGGCTTTGACGGATTTGGATGTCGATTTGCCCGCTGATTACGTGCAAGAAGCCAATCAGCAGGCACAAATCATTGCCACGACGGAGATTAATGCGCGCGCTGACGTGGCAAAGGCCGTGAATAAAAGCCTGCAAAAAGAAATCATGTCGGGTGATTTTTACGTGCGGCGCATGCGTCCGACCTTTGGCTATTTGATGGCGCTAACATGGGCGGCGCAAATGTTTGGGCTGGCTTATGTGATGATTTTCGACAGCGAACATGCCCCTGCCATCGTCTCCGCCATGGCTGAAATGACAGGAATCTGGGGTATTGGTTTGTCTGTGCTTGGTATTTACGTCTATAAACGCAGCGAGGAAAAGAAAACATTGTTTTAATCCCTTGAAACCTTTTGTCTAATTGCGATTCATTATCATAATAAAGCGGGTTGCGATTTGAAATTAATCCCCTTATATATGGGAGAGTTGTTTGTATGACTCCACTTTTATCTAAGGGGATTTTATGTCCGATATTGTTGCTCAGAAAGCAAAGCGACCTTTGTCGCCACACTTACAGGTTTATAAGCTGCCATTAACGGCGCTTTTGTCTATATCTCATCGTATTACTGGATCGGCTTTGGCGGTTGGAACGTTGTTGGTTTCTGCCTTTTTCTTTGCTGCGGCGATTGATGAATCTTATTACACCATGGTGATGGATTTTGCTGTGACCCCGCTGGGTAAGGTGATTTTATTCGCGTGGTCTTTGGCGCTGTTTTATCATATGAGCAACGGTGTCCGTCATATGATCTGGGATACAACGGCTCTGCTGGGTAAGGCCACGGCCATGAAAACCAATTATTTTGTTATTGCCAGCACGTTGCTTTTGACATTTGCAACGTGGTTTTGCGCGTATGATTTGTGGAAGGGATAAGATTAGATGCCTCAATTACCTAAAGATAAGTTGATGAATGCCCCGCTGAAAAATGCGAAGGGCTTAGGTTCGTCTCATCATGGTGTGGATCATTGGATTTCCCAGAAAGTAACAGCCGTTGCGAACTTGCCGCTGATTTTGTGGTTTGTGTATTCAATGCTTACGCTTGCGCATGATGGTGGTTCGTACGAACAGTTTACCGCGTGGGTGGCTGCGCCGTTGAACACGGTGTTGTTGATTGCGATGTTTTTGTCTGTTTACTATCACGCGAAATTGGGGGCTCAGGTCGTGGTTGAGGATTATGTCTCAACCGTGTGGAAGCGTCGTGTGAAGTTGGTTTTGCAGAAATATACATTTGCTTTATTTACGATTGCTACCATTGTGGCGATTTTGAAAATTGCCTTTACGGCAGGGTTATAGGATCAGAGGGAAAGAAAGTTTAAATCGATGGCTACTAAAGATTACGAAATTATCGATCACGAATATGATGTTGTTGTTGTCGGCGCTGGTGGCGCAGGCTTGCGCGCTGGGTTTGGTTGCGCGGAAAAGGGCTTGAAAACAGCGATCATTTCCAAAGTTTTCCCAACGCGCTCACACACGGTTGCGGCGCAGGGCGGTATTTCAGCAGCGCTTGCGAATATGGGCGAAGATAGCTGGCAGTATCACATGTATGATACGGTTAAGGGATCTGACTGGTTAGGTGACCAAGACGCGATTGAATATATGTGCCGTGAGGCGATTCCTTCGATTATCGAGCTTGAGCATTATGGCGTGCCGTTCAGCCGCACTGCTGCGGGTAAGATTTACCAGCGTGCATTTGGCGGGATGACAACACATTTCGGTAAGGGGCAAGCGCAGCGTACATGTGCAGCGGCTGACCGTACAGGCCACGCGATTTTGCATACGCTTTATACGCAGGCTTTGAAACATGAAGCTGAATTTTTCATTGAATATTTCGCGCTTGATCTGATCATGAGCGACGATGGTGAATGTATCGGTGTGATGGCTTGGGATCTGGAGACAGGGACTTTGCATCGCTTCCGCGCGCATGAAACGATTTTGGCAACGGGTGGTTATGGCCGTGCTTATTTCTCTTGTACATCTGCTCATACCTGTACTGGTGATGGCGGCGGTATGGTCGCTCGTGCGGGTATTCCGTTGCAGGATATGGAGTTTACTCAGTTCCACCCAACAGGTATTTACGGCGCAGGCTGCTTGATTACCGAGGGCGTGCGCGGCGAGGGCGGTTATTTGACCAATAGCGAAGGTGAGCGCTTTATGGAGCGTTATGCACCATCTGCGAAAGACCTTGCCAGCCGTGATGTTGTCTCTCGCTCTATGATTATGGAGATCAACGAAGGCCGCGGCGTTGGCCTGAACAAAGATCACATTCACTTGAATTTGATGCATTTGGAACCTGAGGTTATTTATTCTCGCCTGCCGGGGATTGCTGAAAGCGCGCGTATTTTCGCGGGTGCGGATGTGACGAAAGAACCTATTCCAGTGTTGCCAACGGTTCACTATAACATGGGCGGTATTCCAACGAATTACCATGCTGAGGTTATTAACCCGACGAAGAAAGACCCGAACGCCGTTGTCCCAGGGTTGATGGCAATTGGTGAGGCTGCTTGTGTATCTGTACACGGGGCGAACCGTTTGGGATCGAACTCATTACTGGATTTGGTTGTGTTTGGTCGTGCGGCGGCGAACCGTTGCGCTGAATTGATTAAGCCAGGTAGCAATCATCAGGCCTCGGTAAAGATGATGGTGGTAAAGCGATTGATCGTTTGGATCATTTCCGTCATGCGAAGGGACCAACTCCGACTGCGGAATTGCGTTTGCAGATGCAAAAACAATGCAGACTTATGCGGCAGTTTTCCGTACGGGTGAAACGCTGGATAAAGGCGTTAAAGAGATTGATAAATGTTTCGCTGGTAAAGCAGATCTTGGTGTGAGTGACCGTTCAATGATCTTTAACACGGATTTGGTTGAAACGCTGGAGCTTGATAATTTGATGTCTCAGGCGACGATGTCTATGCATTCTGCCGCCAACCGCGAGGAAAGCCGCGGAGCGCACGCGCGTGAAGATTATCCTGACCGTGACGATAAAAAATGGATGAAACATACGCTCAGCTGGATTAGTGATAAGGGTAAAGTGAAGCTGAATTACCGCCCAGTGATTATGGAGACTTTGACTGACGACATTAAACCTTTCCCACCGAAAAAACGTGTTTACTAAAGAAAGATTTTGATGATGTCTATACTTGCAAAATTAGGAACCACCACACGGGTTATTATCGGTATTGTTTTGGTTTTAACCGTTGTCTTGTTGCCAACGGGTGTTGCTTTGCTGCGTCGCCATAATAACTTTATGCCTATTTTATTGACCAATATTTTGTTGGGTTGGGTGTTTGGTTTGGGGTGGATTGTTGCGCTGATTTGGTCTTTTACATCGAATGTAAAAGAAAAACGCAGTATCAAAGAATTATTGGTTGCTCTGCGTGAGGGCACTTTAGAAGACGAAAAAGATTTGTAAAGAAGGTAGAAAATAATGGCTGAATTTAAATTACCTCAAAATTCGAAAGTTCAAAAAGGCAAAACTATCGACGCGTCAAACGGGTCTGATAATGCCAAGACATTTAGTGTCTATCGTTGGGATCCGGATACGGATGAAAACCCGCGCATGGATAACTATAAAATCGATTTGAACGATTGCGGGCCTATGGTTTTGGATGGCTTGCTACATATCAAAAACAATATTGACCCAACATTGACATTGCGTCGTTCATGCCGTGAGGGGATTTGCGGGTCTTGTGCGATGAATATTGACGGGACAAACACGCTGGCCTGTACAAAAGATATCGGTGACGTGACAGGCGATGTGAAGGTTACGCCTTTGCCGCATATGCCGGTTGTCAAAGATTTGGTTCCTGATTTGAACCATGTTTATGCGCAATATACCTCTATTCAGCCTTGGCTGAAATCTGATACGCCTGCGCCGAACCGTGAACGTTTACAAACGCCAGAGGATGCGACAATCCTGAATGGTGCGGACGGTCATGGCCCAGCTGGTTGTATCTTGTGTTTTTGTTGTTCAACAAGCTGCCCAAGTTACTGGTGGAATGGTGATAAATTTATGGGGCCTGCTGTGTTGCTTCAGGCTTATCGTTGGATCGCGGATAGCCGTGATGACGCAACGGGTGAGCGTTTAGATCAGTTGGAAGATCCATTTAAATTGTACCGTTGTCACACAATTATGAACTGTACAAATACATGTCCAAAGGGTTTGAACCCAGCCAAAGCAATCGCTGAGATCAAAAAGCTAATGGCAGCTCGTGCTTAGTTTTTAAGCTTATAGATTATATTTATTGACGATAAACGGCGTTATCATAGCGCCGTTTTTTGTTGTCTGGGGGCAGGAGGCAGGAGGCAGGAGCGATTAGAAAAAGCAATATTAGTAGCGATGTGCTTTGAATTGACAGATCTTGCTTTTGTCAGCGCTTGCGCCGTATTTAGGCGCTTTACATTAAGTTTGACGTCTTATCTCAAAGCTTTTCTAGTGAATTGTATGCGTGGCGTGGCGGTTGTCATCGAATATAGAGATGAAAGTTTTAAACGTGTTGTCTCTGTACCGGATTGAGCTGGCGATGTGACATTAGGCAGGCTGCTCCATGGGTGAAGGACGAAGCTGTCTTGTTCGGCGTTGTCTTCGTAAGGGTTTTCAAGTTTAGGTTGCAGAGGAAGGTGGCTGCCTTGGTTAAAGTCAGCGATATGGTGGTCAATATTATTTTGTGTTTGCGTATTATTGTTATTTTTAATCGGCATATCGTATTCTTTTCTATTATTTTTCTCATAATATTCGTGTCTTGACAAGGGGGCAGTAGCGTTTGATATGCATAAAATATGCGAAATATCTTTTTTTTCGACGATTTTCTGATCTTTTTTATAGCTTTAGCAGGCTTAAAAACCTTTTTATTACAGTGTCTTGTTGCTGATAGGGGCATGTTTGATTGGTTGTATTTTCTCATGCTAATGTATGTTGTTGTGGGGAGATTTTGTTCTCTTTCGTTTTTGGGGTGGAATAAGACATAAAATTTCGATAGGATGGATAAACTTTGAGTGGAAAATGAACAAGGAATATATTTTATGAGCAAATCAACTTTATTACGCCAGTCAGCGCTTGTCGCTGTAGCTTTGGCTCTGCCTGTTAGTGCACACGCTGCCGGATTTTATCTGCAGGAATCGTCTGTTTCATCTTTGGGATCTGCTTTTTCGGGCAGCACAACAACCATTAATGATGCTTCTACAGTGTTTTTAATCCGGCTAATATGACGGATTTAGAGCATAGAACCCATATTAATATTGGTGCTCATGTTCTTAGTCTTGAGGCTAATATCGAAGATAAGGGCTCAACCGTTCCTGCTGGTGGTTTGACGCTGGGGTCAGATTCTCCTTATGATATCGAAGAAGTCCCTAACGCATTTTTGGCGTTGCCTTTGACGGATGATGTTTGGTTTGGTTTGGGTTTCAACGCGCCATTTGGTTTGAAAAACGAATATGACCGCAACTGGTTTGGTCGTTATGATTCAACAAAAACAGACTTGCAGACTTTGAACTATTCTGCGGTTTTGGCGTATAAAATTAATGACAAATGGTCTGTCGGTGGTGGTCTTGATTTACAATCTGCTGATGCGAGCTTGGAATCTACTGTATTTTGGGTGGCGCAGAACGTCGTGCGCAATTGACAGGGGATGATACATCTCTTGGTTATAACTTAGGCTTTACTTATAAGCCGATGGAAACAACAGAAATTGGTGTTCATTATCGTTCAGCGATTTCTCATGATTTAGAAGGTTATCAAGCTATTGGGGGAATAAATCACTCAGCAGGATCTGCTGGTTTAGACCTTCCTGATATTTTGACAATTGGTGCTGCGCATGATTTGAATGATAAGTTGACACTGCAAGGTCAGTTTACTTGGTTCGGTTGGAATAGATTTGATGCTATTACAGCGATTTCTAATACTGGTACGCGTTTGTCTCAGGTTCAGCAGGAATACGATAATACAATAGCGATTGCTGTCGGCGCGGAATATGATTATTCTGATGCATGGACATTGCGTGCGGGTTATCAGTTTGATGAAACGCCAACAACTGATGAATATCGTACAACGCGTACGCCTGATGGTGATCGTCAGTGGTTGACTGTGGGTGCGACATATAATGTCAGCGATAAAGTTGCGATTGATATGGCTGCTGCCTATATCAATGTTGCGAAAGAAGATATTAATTTGTCTAGAAACGGTTCAACTATTCGTGCGACAAATGAAGCTGATATCGGTATTTTCTCACTTGGCTTTAACTACAAGTTCTAAGCTGAGTTTTAATTACGAATTTAGAAAAGCGGGGCGCTGGCTCCGCTTTTTTTGTGTTTTTGATGCGGTGTGCTGATTGCGGCGGAAGAGGGGTTACTTGGGATGATCAAATGTGATGTCGGTATTGATGTCGAAATGTTTGATGCGGCTGGTGTGGCCTTTGGTTAGGGTGAAGGCGGATTTTGCGATTTTGTAATGTTTGGATAGTAATTTAATTAGGGCCGCGTTGGCTTTGCCGTCTTCGGGAATGGTCGTGACGCTACAGCGCAAGAGGGGACGGTTATATTCGTCTTTGTCCCAGCCTAGGATTGCATTCTTTTTGGCATTCGGGGTGAGTTTGACGATAAGCGTTTGGGACATGATTGTGTCGTAAGGCTTGGGGCTTATTCGATATCTAGACCGAAATCGTGATTTTTGACGCTGTGGGTCAGCGCCCCGATGGAGATAATATCAACGCCCGTTTCAGCAATGGCACGGACACTATCCAGATTGATACCGCCTGAGGCCTCGGTCACGAAGGCACCATCGACCATGTTAACTGCCTTGGCTAATGTATGTGTGTCCATGTTGTCCAGTAACACAATATCTGCGCCGCCGTGATTGATGACCTCTTGTAATTGATCCAGCGTGTCGACTTCGATTTCGACTTTGACGGTATGGCCGCTGAGCAAGGTTGCGTTGTTCATTGCGGCTTCGATGCTGCCGGCGATGGCGATGTGGTTGTCTTTGATCATGATGGCATCATACAGGCCAAAACGATGATTAACGCCGCCGCCGCAGACAACAGCGTATTTTTGTAAGGCACGCAGGCCGGGCAAAGTTTTGCGGGTTTCAACGATATCGGCGGTGGTGCCTTTGACGGCGTTGACGTAGGTTGCTGTCATGCTGGCGATGCCCGATAGGTGACCGATCAGGTTTAGCGCGGTGCGTTCCGCGGCAAGGATAGAGCGCGCGCTGCCCTCGATACTGGCGATGGTGTTACCGGCTTTGATGCTATCGCCATCGAAGGCATTGACGGTGATTTCCAGTTCTGGATCAATCACGGTAAAGGCGCTTAGCCCTGCGATAATGCCAGATAGCACGCCGTCCTCGCGCGAGACGATATGGGCGATGGTATCTCGGTTTGCGGGGATGGTCAGGTTGGATGTGATGTCTTGATATGACGGGCCGAGGTCTTCCTCTAGCGCGGTGCGGATGATTTTTTCTATCAGTATCGGCGAGGGGGAGGCAAATGGCGTAGTCATATGAATGGGCCTTATTAGCTAAGTTCCAGCATGCGTTCAACAGCGCGGCGTGCGGGTTCGATCAGCGCGGTGTCAACGATGACTTCAGGCTGCTCGGTTTGCAAAGCGTGCAAAATTTTCGGCAGGGTAATGCGTTTCATGTGCGGACACATTTGACAAGTGCCAAGCATTTCAACATTTGGATTGTTGGCGGCGATATTATCGCTCATCGAGCATTCGGTCATCAAAATCGCTTGTTTAGGCTGGTTTTCACGAATGAAGACATCCATCTGCGCTGTTGATCCTGCGTAATCGGATACGGCGATGACCTCTGGCGGGCATTCAGGGTGCGCCATGACAATTGCATCAGGGTGCTGAGTTTTTAGGTCTTTGACATCTTGGGCTGAGAAACGCTCATGCACTTCGCATGATCCGTCCCAGATAATGATGTTCACGTCTGTTTCGTTGGCTACGTTTTGCGCCAGATATTTGTCTGGTGTCATGATAACCGTATCATGCCCTTGTGCGCCCAGTGCATTGACGATTTTAAGCGCGTTTGATGATGTGCAGCATACATCGGTTTCGGCTTTGACTTCGGCGGTTGTGTTGACGTAAGAAATCACAGGGATGCCGGGGTGTTTTTCTTTGAGCTTACGGATATCTGCGCCTGTGATCGAGCTTGCTAATGAGCATCCAGCCTTCATATCGGGCATTAGGATTTTCTTTTCAGGGCACAGGATTTTTGATGTTTCTGCCATGAAATGCACGCCGCCTTGGACGATGATGTCGGCGTCGCTTTGTGCGGCTTTTTGGGCTAGCATCAGGGAATCGCCCATCACGTCACCAACGCCCCAAAATACGTCAGGGGTCATATAGTTGTGGGCTAGAATAACGGCGTTTTTCTCGGCCTTTAGGCGGTTGATTTCGGCGATATAGGGGGCAATTGATTCCCATTGCTGGCGCGTATAATGTTTTTGTAGTTTTTCGTACAAGTCATCAGTTGCGCGTGCCACGTCTGGCGTGTAGGTTGGCATGGATTGAGCGGCGCTTTGCATGTTATCGTACCCTCTTATTATGGACGGCTCTTTATTTACAGAGGTATGTCACACATTGCGAGGGTCAAGGTCAAGGAAAACAGGAAAAATGAGTGATTTATTTGCGCTTAACTCTGAAACTGGGGCAGGGGACGATAATTTAAGCCGTCCTTTGGCAGAGCAGTTGCGCCCGAAACAGATCGAAGACATCGCGGGGCAAGAGCATTTAACCGCGCCAGATGCGCCTTTGCGCCGTATGATTGAGGGCGGTAAGATTGCGTCGATGATTTTCTGGGGGCCTCCGGGGTGTGGGAAAACGACCTTTGCTCGTATTCTTGCCGATCATACCGATATGCATTTTGAACAGCTCTCTGCGATTTTTAGCGGGGTTAAGGATTTGCGCGCGGTGTTTGATGGCGCGAAAATGCGCATGAAACAGGGGCGCAAGACATTACTGTTTATTGATGAGATTCACCGTTTTAACAAATCTCAGCAAGATGCCTTCCTGCCCGTGATGGAGGATGGCACGATTACTTTGGTCGGGGCGACAACGGAAAATCCGTCGTTTGAGCTGAATGCGGCCTTGTTATCGCGGGCGCAGGTGTTCGTGCTGAAGCGGTTGGATGATACGGCGCTGGAGCGTCTGATCGCCAAGGCAGAGGCGATGTTTGATCGTTCGTTGCCTGTGAATACGGGCGCGCGGGATATGCTGATCGCTATGGCTGATGGAGATGGGCGGTATTTATTATCGATGGTCGAGATGATTTTTCATCAAGTCCCGCCAGAGGCTGAGGCTTTGGACGAGCAATCTTTGATGCAGGCGGTGCAGCGGCGCGCGGCGATTTACGATAAGGGCGATGATACGCATTATAATATGCTTAGCGCCTTTCACAAATCTTTGCGCGGGTCTGATAGCGACGGAGCGCTATATTGGATGGCACGCATGCTAGAGGGCGGCGAAGATCCATCGGTTATTTTTCGGCGCATGACCTGCGTCGCGTCCGAGGATGTCTCTAACGCGGATCCGCAGGCCTTGCCGTTGGTGATTGCAGCGTGGCAAGCCTATGAGCGTCTGGGCGATCCTGAGGGACATTTAGCGCTGGCGCAGGCGGTGACATATTTAGCGACGGCTCCTAAATCCAATGCTAGCTATATGGCGATGAAACAAGCGAAAGCCTTGGCGAAAGAAACGGGGTCGTTAATGCCGCCTAAACACGGGATGAACGCACCGACCAAGCTGATGAAGGCGCAAGGCTACAGCGACGGTTATAAATATGATCACGATTTCCCCGATGCCTATGCGGGGCAGAGCTTTATGCCAGATGAGCTAGGCCGCAAACATTTCTATCAACCTGCGGAACGCGGCTTTGAGCGCGAGATTAAAAAGCGGCAAGATTTTTTCGATAAAAAGCGTTCGTAAAAAACAGTTGATTTTACGTAATTTTTTGTTTAATTGTTTTTTATGACAAAAGAAAACTTATTTAATCACGAGTCTTTGGCGAACCAAGAAAATTCATTTGAATTCGTGGAAACTGTTCGCCGCATTGTTGATGCGCTGAATCGGGATCTTGCCTATACCTATTATTGCCAAAATGAAGATGATCCTTATCAAATGGTGCAGCGTGGGCAGCCTATGGATTATCAATTGAGGCAGTCTTGTATTGATTATGAGGTGACTTATGCTTTGACGCTGGTTGAATGTCCTTATAAAGGTTCTTTTGTTTCTCATCTACAAGGCTTAACTGATTATGTGGCCTCTCATGAGGCAGGCCAGTCGTGCCTTGGTGAGCTTGCGCCGGGTTTGAATGAACTAAATGCATTGTATCAGACGATTGATAAGCGTGTGAAGCAAGTCGGAGAAGGGCGTGATATGGATTGGGTTTATGCGGCGCGCTGTGTGGTTAATGCACAAAGCTCAGATGATCATGATCTCAATTTAGAGCTAGCAGCATATTGGCATAGTGATTATCTTATTGAGGATGTGGAGTCTCTTGTGAATAGTATCCATAGAAATCATCAGCAGCTCTGTGACAGGGTGAATAAAAAAGAGGGACTTTTGCGGGCTATGTGGTCTGCTAAGCCTGATGTTGCAACGTGTATGCAGGAAAATAGAGCGGCTATACAAAAGTTTTTAGATACGTATAAAATTCCTTGCTACGTTTCCTCTATGAGCGAGAAGCTTTGTAGGCTTGCAGATTATGTTCGTGAAAACGGAAATGGAGTTAGTGATACTATAGTCGCTTATACTGTACAGGAGCTTTCGGACTTTTATAGCGATATGGAGCAAATGCCGCAGCCGTGTGCCGAAAATTATGCTGAGTTATATCGTGTGAAATTTTTACTAACTGGTAATCCGGCCAAGGATAATCAGATAACTTTGGTCATGTGATTAGCTTTATTCTCTCGATAAACCAGATAAATGCCGCTGATGATGATAATGGCGCTGCCGGTGATCATCCATAAGCTTGGTGCATCGTGGAAGACGATATAGCCCAGTATAATTCCCCAAACCATTTGTGTGTAAACCATGGGACTGACGGCGGCGCTGTCTCCCATTTGGAAGGCTTTGGATACGGTGATGACACCACAAACAATGCTGGCGGCTCCGCCGGTCATGACAGCGGCGCTGAACAGATCGACAGTTTGCAAGTCTGGAAAGGCTAAAAAGGCATTAAATAGCCCCGAGGCAAAGGTCGGCCAAAAGCCGATCGCCAGTAAGCTGCCCTCTGTGATCCAGCGGGTGGATAAAAACATAATGGTGATAACGATGGGCAGGGCGGCTAAGACAATAATCATAAGCGGTTCAAAGCTTTGTTGCCACGGCTGAAAGGCAATAAGCACGCCTGAAAAGCCAATTGTAATGGCGATCATGCGATGAATGCCGATGGCTTGAGCAAATAGGGCGGCGCCTAGGATTGCAGCGATATAGGGCTTAGCAAAGACGGCTGTATAAACAGTGGCTAAGGGTAACTTGGTGAAGGCATAGACGATCAAAATATTAATCGCGATATTGGCGACAGCCGCAGGGCGTGGACTTTGGTGTGCTTGCGGGCGCTGGCATCCCACAGGCTGCGCAGGCCACCTAGATACGGGGCTAGGATTAGCATGATGATTGAGGCTGTTAATTGTTCCATCGCAACGGTTTGGTACACGGAATAATGCTGTGATAACCATTTTGCGACCGTGTCGGAAAAAGAAAAACAGCTATATCCCAGTAGGGCTAAAAGAATAGCTTTATGTTGCAAAGAAAAACGGTTAAACATAGGGCTATAGTCGTTTCATTTTCGTTTTCGGCGTTGTTATCTGTCACTACCGTAGTTGCTTTACGCTGACGTTCCAGATGCCTAGCCGAAAAAGATCTAAAACGCCTAACATATAAATCAGATTTTAAACCATAGAACAATCAGGAAAAGGATAATGTTCACTGTAATTTGGGTTGCTGCTGGTGGGGCTTTGGGTGCTGTTTGCCGTCATGGTGTGAACGTGGCGGCAACGCATGTGGCTGGGCATGGCTTTCCGTGGGGGACAATGGCGGTGAATATTGCCGGATCATTTTTGATGGGAGCGCTGATTGCGCTTTTATCATGGTCTCAGGAATTAATGCCAATGCAGATGCGTCCATTTTTGGTGACAGGATTTTTAGGGGCGTTTACGACGTTTTCAACCTTTTCCTTGGATTTAGTTTCGCTGTGGGATCGGGGCGAGCATTGGCATGCGGCGCTTTATGGCGGGGGCAGTGTGGTTATTGCTCTTGCTGCGCTTGTCGGCGGGATGAGCTTAGTACGAGGACTTATTTAAATGCCAAAAATAGAAGAACAATTTATTACCGTTAGCGAAGATGATGATGGGCAGCGTTTTGATCGTTGGCTGAAAAAGCGTGTGCCTGATATGCCATATGGGCTAACGCAAAAGCTCATCCGTAAGGGCGCGTTTAAAATCGACGGTAAACGCGCAAAAGCTGACGTGAAGCTAAGCGAAGGGCAAGAGGTCCGCATTCCTGCTTATGTGGTAGAGGCTAAAGGTAAATCGGCACCTAAGGATAAAAAGCCGCAGATATCGGATCGCGATGTTGCCTTTGTTCGGTCATTGATTATCTATGATGAGGGCGGCGTGATTGCCATTAATAAGCCCGGTGATTTAGCCGTGCAGGGCGGAACCAACCAAACGCGCTATTTGGATGCGATGCTGCCAGCATTAGCGGATGAGAAAGGCGTCGTGCCGCGCTTGGTTCACAGGCTGGATAAGGATACAAGCGGGGTTTTGTTATTGGCGCGCTCAGCCAAGGTTGCCAAAGCGCTGGGGAAGATGTTCAAAGATCGCTCTATGCGCAAGATTTATTGGGCGTTAACGCGCACGGTTCCTGACCCGCGTGAGGGCACGGTTAAGGCTTCGTTGATTAAGGCGGGCGGCGCTAATCAGGAACGTATGATCGTTGATCCTGAAAACGGAAAGTATTCAGAAACGGAATATTGCGTATTGGATCATGCGCACACGCAGGCGGCCTTTGTGGCCTTTTGGCCGCGCACAGGGCGCACGCACCAGATTCGTGTACATGCGGAGCTATTGGAAACCCCAATTATCGGCGATCACAAATATAGTGGGCGGCATTTGGAAAAATTTATCGAGGCCGAACCACTGGATATTGATGGGCTAGCGCAGGGGTTGCATTTACATGCGCGCCGTGTGATCTTCACTCACCCGATGACCCATAAGCGGGTTGATATTATGGCGCCGTTGCCTCCCGCAATGGCGAAAAGCTGGAAGGCGCTGGGCTTTAGCAGCAAAGATAAAACTGATCCGTTTGCGGATTTGGATTAGATTGTAAGGAGATTGTAAAAAATGAAATTGTCTATTGATACTGTGATGACGTTATTTAAGCGTGTGCTATCGATTTTTTTGAAAGTTTTTAAAATCGTATTTTTTATTACGTTATTCTTTTCGGTGATCTTTATTATTTTGGGCAATCTGGGCGGCGCGAATGATAATTTGAAAAAATGATCGCTGACTATACGACGCAGGCAACGGGCTACCCGACCGAGATTAAAGAGCTAAAAGAATTTCGCTTCTTCCCTACGATCACTGCCAATTTCGAAGGGTTATCTATGAAGGATAAAACCGGTAAAACGGTTATGGGATCAGTTGATTCCGTGCGCATTAGCATGAATTTTTTCAGCGCCATTTTCAAAACGGGTAAAATCAAAAGCTTTGATATTCAAAATTTAGTTCTTGAACCAGGTGTGGCTTTGCCGAAGAGAATCATTATCGATCAAGCGACGATTTTGGATGATGAAAAAGATCCTAATAAAGCGCAATTTGTGGTTAAGGGATTGATTGGCGGCGATGTTTTGGCCGTATCTGTCGGTGTCACAGCGTCAGGTAGTGGGCGTTCCCGCTATTATGGGCTAGGGCCTTATAAGAATGTGAAGGCTCAGTTTGATGATGTGTTTGCGGCCTTTGTCATGCGCAAAGACGGATCAAACATGAGCATTAGTGACATTAAGGTGACACAGGCAGAAAAGCCGATCTTAAGCGGTGACTTGCAGATGGATGGGGGATTTGCTTCGAACACGATTACCGGTGATGTCAAAATTGGCAAGGATACCCAGGCTCAGCCACATGTGAAAATTGGTGATGGCGGCAAAATCTCTGGTGATATTGTATTTCCTCAGGTCGCGCCACAGGAGCTTGCGGCGTTGATGGGCGGCATTGCTAAGGTGCAAGAGAAATTAGCTCCGAAAAAGAAAAGCAGCGATAAGACGCAAGAGATTGATTTAAGCGCTTTGAACATGGATCTAAATTTAGACCTGCAAAGTATTTTGCTGGACGGCAAGTCTATTGGTCATCAAAAGGCAGAAATTAAGGCTGATGATGGCGCTGTATCTGTGCATATTGGCGATGGTGTTTTGCTGTCGGGCAGCCATGATACGTATTTTGACCTGAAACCAGACGGCAAGCATGGACGCCATCTGATGACATTGGTTACTCAGATGAGTGGCGCAAACATGAATATGTTGATGGATAACACAGATGTGAAAATTGATGCGGATATCGATGTATCGGCATCATTAATGAGCTTTGATGATGTGAAGAAAAATTTGAATGGGCAGGTGGCTATTGTTAGCGATGGCGGGCAGTTTGAATCACGCTTATTAAATGCGTGGGGCAGTGGCTTGTTGAATGCGTTGATGCCTCGTTTAAAGCCAAAAGAAGAAGCCAAAATGAATTGCGCGATTATTCGCTCGGACATTCAAAAAGGCTATGCTGATGTGAAGACGATCTATGTTGATACGAAACGCCTGACTGTGATGGGTAAGGGGGGATATAATTTAGCCTCGGATGTGTTGGATCTAAAAATAGAACCTGAAGCTAAAGATATCTCTATTGGTGATTTATCGGCGGCGGTGAAAATTCGCGGATCTTTGGCAAAGCCCAAAGTCTCGGCGGATGCTGTTGATTTAGGGAAAACGGCGGCAGGTGCTTTGCTGAGTGCAGTGAATCCAGCCTTTTTGGCGTTGACGACGGATTTGAATATTTTGGGGGACAGCAAAAAAGACAAAATGCCTGATTTATGTGCAACCGTGCATAAGCTGCCCAAAGGGAATAAGGCGGCATCTTATCTGAAAATTGCTCAGTAGAATTGGATCCATAAGATAATGAAACGTTTCTATCAATCTGTTGCTGTTGTGTTGGGCGCCGATGGGTATGAAATCCATTTGGACGGGCGCGCTGTGAAGCTGCCTGAAACGCGTCAGGTTCTGTCTGTGGCGATGGAGCCTATTGCGCAAGCGGTTGCAGCGGAATGGGATGCTCAAACCGATGAGATTATTCCTGATAGCATGCCGATGATGCAGATTGTCAGTACGTGCTTAGAGCGTGTGTCGCACCAGCGCTCTGCCATGACGCAGCGTTTGCTTAGCTATGTGGATACAGATTTGTTGTTTTACCGCGCTGATAAGCCACCCGAATTAGTGGCCGAGCAAGAGCGTTTATGGAATCCTGTTTTACAAAGTTTCGAACATAAAGCGGCCTGTAGTATTACAACAACAACGGGGCTAAACGCGCTAAAGCAGCCCGCGGCGTTGCATGATTATGTTCGTGATTATGTCGAGGGCTTATCTGATGAGGCCTTTACCGTTTTACAAATTATTGTGCCTTTAGCCGGGTCTGTTTTGACAGGCGTTGCGTTTGTGCAAGGAGACCTAGACGCTGCTGAAGTGATGTCCATTTGCCGTGTCGAAGAACGTCATAAAGACACCATTTACGATGCGGAGAAATACGGGCCAGATCCATCTATTGAAAAAGCGGATAAAGCGATGATGCTGGATTTAGTGACAGGTCGTCAGTATTTGAATTTGCTGGATGCTTAGGCTTTATTTACGGCCAAACAGCGTTTCAATATCATTTAAAGAGAGCGTCACATAAGTCGGGCGCCCATGATTACATTGACCGGCCAGGGGCGTTTCTTCCATCTGGCGGAGCAGCGCGTTCATTTCCTGTGCGTTCATGCGCCGCCTGATCGGATTGATCCGTGGCATGCCATAGTTGATAGGATCGCATTCAGGCGTTCCTCTAGCCCTTGGGCGGTTTCGTGCAATGTGACTTCGTCGGCGAGCTTATGGATAAGGGCGTTTAGTTTTGGTTTTTGCCCGAGTAACGCTGGATAGGCCTGAACAGCGATCGCACCGGCGCCAAAGGCGTCAATTTCCAGTCCCATTTGCGCTAAATTTTCCTGATGCATGAGCAAGCGCTCTGCGTCGTTTTCGTCAAGCTCGACAATCTCTGGTGTTAGCAGGCCTTGTTTGATGATCTCCTGTTGGGCTTTTTGTTCTTTGAGACGTTCATAGACTAAGCGCTCATGCGCGGCGTGTTGATCGACGATGACCATGCCGTTTTGCGTTTGGGCGATGATGTAGTTTTCGTGGATTTGCGCGCGGGCGGCGCCTAGTGGGTAATGTGTGTCTTGTTCGCTGTCCTGCGGCATTGGCGCGTTTGTTATCGGCTGTTCAAATGTTTCAGCCTTGGCGGATGGGGCGATATCTTGCGCCCATTCCATTTGTTGGGGCTGGTAGGGCGCGGGCGTGGCTCAGCAAAGGCAAGGGCAGTGTTGATATCGCTTTGTGCTGGCGCTGGGGTGAAATGGCTGGGCGTTACGGCGTGGCTATATGCGCGTCCGCTATGGTGTGGCATACGGCCCAAGCGCTCGATAGCGCTGGTTGAAACATTACTGGAGACACTAAATCCGTTTTTGTGAATAGCATGTTTCAGGGCAGAGATAATCATGCCACGCACAAGGGCAGGGTCTTGGAAACGGACTTCGGTTTTGGCTGGGTGGACGTTCACATCGACCAGCGTTGGTGGCACGTCTAGAAATAGCGCTAGTACGGGGTGACGATCTTTGGCTAATACATCGGCGTACGCAGCGCGGACACAGCCGTGCAAAAGCTTGTCTTTGACGGGGCGACCATTGACGAACAGATATTGCTGTTGTGCGTTACTGCGGTGATAGGTTGGCAGTCCAGCAAAACCCGCTAGGTTTAGGTCTTCGCGCTGGGTTTGGATTGGCATCATATTTTGCCCAAATTCGCGTCCTAAAATGGCTTTGAGCCGTTCTGGATGGTCGACCGCTGCGGGGTAAGCGAATGCTTTTTTGCCGTCATGGGTCAGGGAAAAGGCGACTTCATGATGGGCCATAGCCAGACGTGTTAATGTGTCTTTGACTGCCATATATTCGGCGCGCGGTGATTTTTGGAATTTCAAGCGGGCAGGGGTTGCGTAGAATAAATCGCGGACTTCGATATGGGTGCCCTTGGGGTGCGGGGATGGCGCAGGAGATTCCTTTTTGCCGCCGCTGACTTGCAGTGACCAGCTTTCGCCTGTTTCTTGGGATCGGGTGGCGATGCTCATGCGTGATACCGCCGCGATGGAGGGCAATGCTTCGCCGCGAAAGCCCAAGTACCGAACATTAAGCAAATCATCATCAGGCAGCTTTGATGTTGCGTGGCGATCAAGCGCGGCGATTAGTTCCTCGCGCGTCATGCCGCAGCCATTATCATCAATCATGATCAGGGATTTGCCGCCGTCTTCGATGCGTACATCAATCGATGACGCCCCTGCATCAATTGAGTTTTCAACCATTTCTTTGATCGCAGCAGCAGGGCGTTCCAGCACTTCACCAGCGGCGATTTGGTTGATTAATGTCTCGGGAAGATAACGTATGCGCATGTCTTTAGATTAGACGGACACTGGGCGCGAAGCTAGTAAAACGGTCTTTTACTATGTGAAAGGACGTGGACTATTTTTTGATGTTTAAAATAGCGTGCTCTAGTTTGCTCCATCCATGATGCTCCATCAATATTTGCGCCAGTTAGGTCAGCGTGGCTTAGATCGGCATTGTTTAAACGGGCATGTCGTAAGTCTGCATTGACTAAAATAGCGTGACGTAAATCGATGACGGTTAAATCTGTATAGCGTAAATCTGCTCCGGTCAGGTCGGTTTTTATGATGCGGTTTGTGCCGTCCCGTTTTTTAATCTCAAGTGCAGATAAATCAGCGCCCGCTAGTTTTGCTCGTGTGAAGACCGTGCCGCGTAATTTTGCCGCGCGCATGTCAGCATTACGAAGGTCACAATCTCTGAAATCACTCTTATCCAGCAGCGCGCTTTGTAGACACGCCCCGCGTAGATCTTGTTTAATGAAGGTCGATTGTACCGCATGAACAGCGGTTAGGTTATGTGTGTGCAAATCACGGGCATCGCGCATATCATAACCGCTGATGTTAAGCTGATTTCCTGATTTTCCGGCTGTTTTGACCCATGAAACATGGTCTTCTATTAGGCGCTGTAGTGGTTTTTCAAGCTCATCAAGGCGTTTGCCCATTTGTTGCTCTTGGAATGCTTTGGTCAGGTTTAATCCCATTTTCTGCGTGCCATGCATCACGGCGCCCGCGATGAGCGTATTATCCATTGACGCATAGTTAAGGATTGCTCCTTTTAAATTGCTATCACTAAGGTTAGCGCCATCAAAATTGGCACTTTCTAAATTGGCATTTTCCAAATCCGCGTGGGATAGGTTTGCATCACTGAAAACAGCATTTTGTGCGCGTAATCCTTTGAGCTTCGCAGCATTTAAATTTGTTCCGTTTAGCAGTGTATAGCCGTGCGGGGATTCATTATGGACCGCATCTTTGAGGGAGCCGTCATCTTGGCGGCGCATAATTTTTCCAGCGCGCATGTCGGAATCGTTTAAATTAGCGTTGGTTAAGTTTGCTCCGCCAAGGTTGCTACCGCGCAGGTCGGCGCGCTGGAAATGTGCATTTTCCATGTTGGCGTTGCGCAGGTCTGCGGCAAAAAAATCGTGTCGGCAAATTGACAATCTGTGAAATTTGTCCCAATGCAGCGAGCACCTGTGAAATTGGCTTGTGATAAATCCATGCCAGAGAAATCAAAGCCTGAGATATTTTTGTGGCTAAAATTCGCTAAAATCCCCCCCGGACGTCGGGTTAAGTAGCGCTTATGTTTTTGTAAGATATCTTTGGCTTCGGCGGTGGATATCGGTTGCTCTAATGAGGGCGTCATATTCTTGTCGCTTTCCTTTGCTTTATTCTAAGCAGGTCATAGGCGATAACGAATAAAATAGTTTAGTCATCGCACTGTTTTACAATCGCATGAATGAGCCCTTTTGTCGAGCTATCATGTGTGGTGCGGGCGTGACCTTGGGTTAGGTCGTCGATAATATCGGTAGCCATTGTCTTGCCAAGCTCAACGCCCCATTGATCGAAACTGTTAACGCCCCATAAGCAGCCTTCGACGATGGTTTTATGTTCGTAAAAGGCTAGTAACATGCCTAAATAAAACGCATTAAGCTGTGGCAGAATGAATGTAGAGCTTGGGCGATTTCCTGGGAAGTTACGGTAAGGTTCTTCTTTGTTAGTGTGGCCAAGCATTAGGGCTTGAGATTGCGCAAGGGCGTTGGCGTTCAGTGCATTTTGGAAATGTGCGGGCGCGTTTGGGTTATGGGCTGCGATGATAAAATCGCATGGTGTGACTTCGCTGCTTTGATGAAGGGCCTGCATAAAGGCATGCTGAGAGCATGTTCCAACGCCGCCAATTACCAAGGGGGCCGTTTTTATCTCGTCAGCGTATTTGCCGTTAGATTCCATTTCCAGTTGCTGCATATAGGTCGGCAGAATGCCCAGACTGTCGGCGTAGGGCAGGATCGCGTGTCCGTGATAATCCCAAATATTACGGAGCCAAACGCTGAGCGCCCCCATCAGGGTAGGGATATTCCGTTCAAAGGGGGCGGTAAAGAAATGCGTGTCGGCTGCGCGGGCGCCGTTTAACAGGTCTTGAAATTTATCAAAGCCTAAAGCAACCGCAATCGGCAAGCCAATCGATGACCACAGGCTAAAACGGCCACCAACCAGTCACGCATCGGCAGGATATGATCCGTCGGATCCCGAATTTTGTGCTTGGTCAGGACAGGCTGTCATGGCAAAAAGTCGCTGGTTTATTTCGGATTCGCTCAGATCTTTTTGCATCCAGTTTTTAATATGTTTGGCGTTATAGCTGGTCTCCAGCGTTGTGAACGATTTTGATGCAATTAAAACTGCGGTGCTTTTGGGTGATAATTTGGATAAACATTGCTCAACGGATTGACCATCAATGTTCTTGAGAAAATGTAAGCGTGGCCCTGTATGTTCGGTCGCCAAAGCTTGACAGACTAAATCGGGGCCCAGATTTGACCCGCCAACACCGATATGAATGACATCGGTAATTGCATCGTTGTGACGGAGCTGGTCTGAAATGATTTTCATTTGTTGGTGAAGATCGGAAACGAAACGATCAATGTTTTCGCCGTCAATATTAACGCCCGTATCAACCGATCCACGCAACGCGCAATGCAGGACTGCGCGCTTTTCTGTGGTGTTGAGCTTTTCACCAGCGCGCATGGCTTGGATGAAGCTTGTTAAGCCTTTACTCGCGGCTAGGTTTTTTAGGATATCTAGCGTTTTATCGTTGATATGATTTTTTGAATAGTCAAATAAGAAACCCTCATAGGTGATGTGATAACGATCAAAACGCTGGGGATCGGCGTCGAACACATCTGACAGGGAGACTTCGTCCCAATCAGATTTATGAGCACATAGCGCGTCCCAAGCGTCTTGGGATGCGGCGTTATCAGGTTTGGTTTTATTCAACATTCGGCAGTGTTTTTATCATATTCACAGAGCCGATGGAAGCCGGCTTTCCAACTAGCACTGTAGTTAATTTCTTGGGGGAAAGCAAATCTTTCGCTACGGGCTGTAGGGTTTCTATGGTTGCGTTTTGAATTGCGGCTTGGCGTTGATCTAAATAATCAACGGGCAGATCATTGACATTTATAGATAAAACAAAGGCTGCGATCTTGTCGGTGGAGGTCAGTGATAAAGGCAATTGCCCTAATAAAAAGGTTTTTGCTGTGTCTAACTCTGTCTTTGTTATGGGACGATCAATGATGTCCTGCCAGCCTTGTTTGATGAGATTAATGGTTTCTTTGGCGGTTTCATTTTTGGTTGATGTGCCTACCGTTATAGCGTTCGTGTGACGATAGTTTAAGAGGTCGGTATAGACACCGTATGTTAGGCCTCGTTCCTCGCGGATGCTTTTCATCAGGCGTGACCCAAATCCGGATGATCCTAAAATAAAATTGATAATTTGTGCGTTGTGATAGTTTGGATCATGGATTGAGATCCCAGGCTGGATCATCTGGATGATGGTCTGAGGGATGTCTTGTTCGAACAGGAAGGTTTGTCCTTGATGTTGGATGGTTGTATCGGCGACCTCTTGCAGGGCGTTATGGTCGGGCAAGTCAGCAAAGATCTTATCAAGCGCGCGTTCCAGTTGTTGCGCAGTGATATCACCCGCAACGGCAATGCGCAGGTTATCTTTGGCAAGGGCTTTTTTGTAAAACGCTTTTAAATCATAGGGCGTAATCTGGCTGAGCGTCGATAAGGTGCCTCCGCTATTGAGCGCATAGGGATGGCCAGTAAAGGCAATGTCGTTAATAAGCCGCGCGGCCGCCCATTCCGGTTTATGGATTGCCCCCAAGATTCGGCTGCGGTTTGCTTCTTTCATGCGCTCAACGGGTTTCTCATCGAAACGCGGCGCGCTGATAGCTTTGCGCAGCAGGTCAAACGCAATATCTTGATTGCGGGTTAGGGTTTTTAATGATCCCGTTAGATTATCGCGGGAGCTTTGGAAAAACAGGCTGATAGAGTTATCGTTTAGTTGCTGCTGAAAGTCTTGTGAGGTTAAATCGGCAGCGCCTTCATCAAGTGTGTTTGACAACAAACGGGCAAGGCCTTGTTTTTCGGGGGTGTCTTGTGCGGAGCCTGCATTTTGGAAGGCAAATTCTAAGGCAATAATCGGTACGCTGTGATCTTCAACCAGCCATGCGGTCAGATTATATTTAGGCGAGGTTATAACCTGAATATCCAGGGCCGGTTTATGAGGAGTGACCTTAGCTGGCGTAGATTGAGCAAATCCATGCCCAGATAGGCTGAGGGTTATGGCGAGGATGATAAACAGATAGATAGATTTTGATTGAGGCATTTTGTGTATATCCTATTGATCAACGGGCACAGCAATGGGCGCGGACGGAGAAAATAACGGCGTATTTTTGGCATCTATTCCTTGATCGGTTTCGGTGGCCTTTCGCGGCGGCGATAAAATTCCGATGCTCATGCGTGTTGTATTCGATGTGTTGGGAGATAAAAATCGCTGCGCAACGGATTGTATTTGTTTTTCTGTGACAGATTCTATGTCGCTTTGCCAGTATTCAATATCGTCTAACGTAGCGCCTGTTGCTAGGTTTGATCCGAAAATTATGGCTGGGCCGTCCAAGCTATCTCGCGCGAAAATAGCCGAATCACGGGCTTTTTGAATAGCTGTTTTAAGCTTATCTTTATCGATGCCTTGATCGGCAATGCTTGTAAGCGTATCTAAAATAAGCTGTTTGACATGCTGGGCTTGTACTCCGTCATGCAGCGTTGCTGAAATCCAAAATTGCGCGGTGCTTCGGGCGGCGCTGTTATAAGAGACCGAAACCGAGGTCGCATAGGGATGATCAATGACGAGCTTTTTATAAAGGATCGAGGTTGGCCCGCCGCCAAGGATATCTTGTAGTAACTCTAAAGCTAGCGCATCGGATTTCGATTGTCCGTGGTTGGGCGCGCTAAAGAGCATGTAAAGCTGGGTTTGTTTGATGTCAGGATCGCTGTAGTTTAGTGTTGTTTGCCCTGTTAATGGTGGCGATTGTGTCCATGTTTTAGAGGGCAATGGCGCTGACGGTTTGGGGATTTGACCATAGGTTTCCTTGGCGGCGGTTAGGACTTCATCGCCGGTGACATCGCCGCTTACGACGATGATGGCGTTGTCTGGTCTGTAATAGCGGCGGTGGAATTGATCGGCGATATCCCATGTTAGTTGTTCCATTTCGTGACGCCAGCCAATGGTCGGGATGCCGTAAGGGTGATTAATAAAGTGAATAGCGCGCAAATGTTCTTGGAATTTTTGGACGGGGCTATTGTCGATTCTTTGGCTGCGCTCTTCTAAAATGACTTTGCGTTCGGATTGGACTTGCTCTAGCGGGGGGTGCAAATTGACCATGCGCTCGGCTTCCATGCTCATGACTGTATGCAAATGCTCTTTGGCGATGGTTTGGTAATAGGCTGTATAATCTTGTGTCGTAAAGGCATTGTCATGTCCGCCTAGTTTTTTGATGGTTTTTGAAAATTCACCGGGGGCCATGTTTTTGGATCCTTTGAACATTAAATGTTCAAGGAAGTGAACAATGCCTGATTGCCCAGGAGCCTCGTCGCCTGCGCCGACTTTGTACCAGATCATGTGTGTAATAACAGGAGCACGATGATTAGGGATAACAACAATTTGCAGGCCGTTATCCAGATGATATGATTGTGCGCCAAAGGTTGGCTTTTGGTCTTGTGAGTGCTTATTCAGCTGCTTATTAATGAGCATTGAAACGCTTTTGGAGCTTCGCTGAATAAGATCAGGTTTTTGCCATAGAATAATAGATGTCGTTATTGTTATCAGGAGCGCAAAGACGACCCCGAAAAGGATAGAGAACTTATGCTTTTTGAACATGATCTTTGGCCTTTGTTGTGGACTTATTCCTCGATCGAGGGGGTTTCCCCATCGGTGATGGTTGTCCGGCCTCTAGATTTTTACGAATGCGTTTGGCTTCGGCTTCAGAATCGACAATGGTGGCCGAAGGAATATCTTTGCTGCCGCCCCAATTAAATAGACGTTCGGCAACCGGTTTGTTGCGCTGGTCTAGCTCTTGTGTTTCGGTATTGATCTGCGAACGGATATTGGGCTGAGCCTGTGGAGCGCCAGTGCGTTGCAGGAATAGTTTATCTCCGGCGCTTAGGCGCTGTTGTTGTTGTGTGGTCGCTTGCAAAGGCGGTGCGTGTCCGATAAGCGCAGCGCGGGCTGCTTCCTCGGGGGAGCTTTCTTGTGGACGGGCGGCACCTTCTTGCGGGGTGGGCAGGGACGGTGCGTCAAGAATGGCATTGGAGACTTCTAATGGGGCGCGTTTGATAACGGAAAATTCATCGGGGGATTCGTTGACCATGCCAAGCTTTTCTCGCATTTCGCCAGGAGTACACCCGCTGAGCAATAAGGATAAGCCGATCATTAAGACTGGTAAGGAATATTTTGAAATCATAATGTCTTTCCACATAAGTTTATTGTGTATCTTGATCGTAAAAAATGCCATGGATCAATAAAAAACACACGCCGATAAAAATAAAACTGTCGGCAAAATTAAAAGCAGGCCAGTGGTAATTTTTATAATATAGGTCGATAAAGTCAATCACTGCGCCGAATCGTAGGCGATCGATAACATTGCCTGCCGCGCCAGCATGATAAAAATCAGGCCGCTGATTTGTAGCATGTGGTCGGCCTTGGTTAACCAGACTGTAAACAGAGCAATAATCGCCAGTGATAGCAGGCTTAGGATCAGGGGGCCGTATAGACTATCTTGGTTGAACAGACCAAAACTGACCCCTTGGTTCCAGACCATAACCAAATTAAACGAAGGCATAACAGAGATAGACCCAAAGGGCGTGCGCTCTGGCGCGGCGAGTACCCAATCCCACCATGATGTGTGATCTGGTGCATTAAATAGATATTGGCTGGTAAACCATTTTCCGACTTGATCGGCTCCGATCAAGGCCAGACATGCGGCTGTTCGCAGTATCAGAGACAGAAAAGCTACGTTGTTTTTTGCATGCCAGCACAGTATTGCCCGCCTGTGTGTTTAGCAAGCAAGAATTCTAGTTTTCGTGTTTTTCGCCCCAAATAAATTACATTTTGTATAAAGTTTTGGAAAATATTTTTCGGGGTAGTATTTTCCAAAACATCATGTTAGACATCTCGGACTGTTATGGAACATTTGATTCTTTTTGGTTCGTTTTAAAAGCATTTTTAAAAATGTCTGTATAACTTTTTGACAGATCTTGAAGGTGATAATGAGTAGCGGTTATAGTTTGAATGTGAGTTTAATCTTATTTACAGAATCTACAGCTTGTTTGGTTATGAAAAAATAAATTCGTTAGCATTAATTGTGTCTTTGGCTTTGGGCTTAACAGCGTGTGAAGCTAATCAATCTCCGTCTATGAAGGTCGCTGTTCAAAATCAGATTAAGTGGCCTGTTTCAGCTGAAAAGCTTTTGCAGGCTGATGGCTTTCTTAGCTTCGCTGGTTTGAAAATGGCAAAGGCTACCCCTGAACAGCGCCATGCTAGCGCACGTGGACGGGTTAACCCAAATCGTACGACTGGACATTTCCCTTATACATCTTACTTACGCCGCGAGGATATGCTGGCAAAATCCAACTTCCGCCAACTTAATTTAGCGCAAGCGGATCACGGTGAAGAAGGGTTTAAATTAGCATCTGTTAGCACAACAAAAGGCGTTTCTGGTATTCCTGCTCCGGCGGATAAGCCTAATTATAATGCCTCTATGCAGCTTGCTTCGGCAGTGGATGAACCGGCAGCTCCGGTTATGGCGGCGCGTCCGTCTGATTCGGGATTGCGCTCTGCAGCGCTTCAGGTTGCGGCTTTGATCGATCGTAAGATTGAGGAAGTCTTGTCAGCTAATAAAGAGAAAGTTGCCGACGAATCAATCGATGATGCAGATGTTGCGCCGACTTTAGAAGAACAACATGCAGCGCTTAGCGTTGTGAATATGCGCATGGGTGACTATGAGGATAAAACACGCCTTGTTTTGGATCTAAGTGCCGCAGCCAAATTTGATTATGATTTGAACAATGTTAGCAGTGTTCTAACCGTTCATATCAATGGCGCCGAATGGGATTTGGAAACAAAACGTTATTTCGATGACCATCCATTGATCCAAAGCTACGAAGTATCAAAGTCTGAAAGCAATGATGTTACTTTGCAGATTTCTTTGAAGCATCCATCTAAAATGATTATGTCTGGCTTTGTCCGTCCCGATCATACACGCGGACACCGCATTTTCTTTGACGTTGCGGCGCTTTAACGGCTTGAACGTATAATGATGAAGAAGGGGAGCCTGTTGGCTCCTTTTTTATTGTCTGGAGCGCGAGTGTCTAGACGTTAGTGGCGCGTTGTGTTTTGGTTTCGATCATGGCGAAAACATCTTTGGCAAAATCTGCGCTGGACGAATCTTGGCGTTTGGCATCTAGTAGCTTTAGAATCGTTTGCATGTTTTTTCTTTATCGATTTTAATAGTATCGGCTGAGGCTGCTTTTGCGGGCTGTTTTGCCTGAGACTGGCTTTGCTGGTTGTGGAAATGCTGGGCGTAGCGTTGAAGCTTGGTAAAGGTTTCACCGTGTTCTTGCTCTAACTGTTTGCGTAAAGCGCGCGCTTGTTCGATGGCGTCTTGCTTGGTGGTTGGCTTAGGGGCTTTTTTACCTGTCAGTCTTTTTAAAAAGCGTTTCATTGTCTATCGTCTTTGCCTCGGTTAATTACTATACTTAGTATACACGATAATAACAGATAATATCTAATGACGATTTTACGGCTTTATTCTTTTTTGACGGCTGCCTTGTGTTTTGTTTTTGATTTGATCCTGTGGGTACGAATTAAAAAGGGACGGGCTTCGGCTGAGCGCGCCCAAGAATACAAAGGGATCGCTGGGCGGTCAAAGCCTGAGGGAGTCTTGATCTGGGTGCATGCCGCTAGCGTTGGGGAATCGCAATCCGCGCTAAGCCTGATTGATGATATGCTGGCGCGCTATCCGTTAGCGCATGTGTTGGTGACAACAGGGACGTTGACCTCGGCGGCGTTGATGGAAGCAAAATTGCCAGATCGTGCGTTTCACCAATTTTATCCGCTTGATAAGCGGTCATGGGTTCAGCGCTTTGTCGCGCATTGGCGTCCAGATTTCGCTGTGTTTATGGAGTCCGAAATCTGGCCGAATATGATGCAGGTTGTTGCTGCGCAGGACGTGCCGATGGTGATGGTGAATGCGCGTATGTCAGTGCGATCGGCATCACGGTGGCAACGGGCGCCTGTGTCTATACGTACATTGTTACAGCCAGTGCAGATGATCTTTGCACAAACACAAGAGGATGCTGACCACTATCGGGCGCTGGGCGCTTTGCACGTTCAGGTTGGCGGTAATATTAAATATAGCGCGCAACCATTACCCTATGATGACGCTGATCTTACACGTTTACGGGCAGCAATTGGCGATCGTCCATTTTGGCTTTATGCCAGTACCCATGCAGGGGAAGAGGAGCTTGCTTGTCAGGTGCACAGCTATTTGAAGGCATCGTTTCCAAATGCGCTGAGCATCATTGTTCCGCGCCATCCAGAGCGCCGCACCGCGGTTCAACGTGTATGCGATGAGGCAGGGTTGCAAGGAGATTTGCGCGGTGAGAATGGGCGGCTCCCTGATTCGGGAACTGATATCTATATCGTTGATACGCTCGGTGAGCTTGGTTTGTTTTATGCGCTTAGTGATGTTGCTGTGATTGGTCGATCGTTTAGTGATGATGGCGGCGGCGGGCATAATCCGATTGAGGCGGCTCAATTGGGCGCGGCGGTATTGAGCGGTCAGCATGTGCGTTATCAGCAGGATATTTTTGACGATATGGTGGCTCATGATGCGGTTATCATGGTCGAAGGCAAAGCTGATCTTGCGCCCCTTATCAAAGATTTGCTAGATAACCCTGATCGTGTGCAGAGTCTGAAAGACAATGGCGCGGCCTTTGTTCAAAGCAAGGATGATATTTTACAGCAAGTTGAGCAAGGACTATGGCCTTTGGTGGACAAAACTATGGGCGCGGAAGAATAGGGTGAAACGCAGATGAAAACACCAGCATTTTGGTATGAACGGCATAATATTTTATGGGCATTATTATTGATGCCTGTGTCGTGGCTGTATGCGCTGGGGCGGGGGGTGCATTGTTTGTTGACGTCTCCGCGCCGCGTTGATGGGTGTTTTGTTATTTGTCTGGGGAATTTTAATGCGGGCGGATCAGGAAAAACGCCTGCCTCCGCTGCTTTGATGGAGCTGGTTAAGCGTGCGGGGCTGGCAAAGCGCCCTGTGTTTGTTATGCGTGGTTATGGGCGCGAAAGCCATGGCGTGGTTAAGGTTGATCTGGCGGTTCATGATGCGTCGGCGGTGGGGGAAGAAGCGCTTATGCTGGCGCGTTATGGTGATGTTTATGTGACGGATAACCGCCTAACAGGGATTGAAGCGGCGAAAGCTGATGGCGCAGATTTGATTATTATGGATGATGGATTGCAAAACCGCCAAGTGCGCGCGGATGTTAATATTGCGGTGATTGATCGGTTGATGGGCATTGGTAATGGATTCATGATTCCTGCTGGCCCCTTGCGGGAGCCATTATCATGGGGGCGCAAGCGCGTGGATGCCGCGATTTTAATTGGTGGGCGCGGGGTATCTGATTACCCGTTTTGGCCTGTGGCCAAGCCGTCCTTTATGGCGCATATTTCAACGGACGAGGCCGCACTGCCAGATAAGGACAAGGATTATATCGCCTTTGCCGGGATAGGGTATCCTCGGAAATTTTACACGTATTTGACGCAAAAACTGATGTTGAATGTGCTGGATACTAATTCATTTCCCGATCATCATGCTTATACACGCGCCGATGTGCAGCGTTTGATGAATCGGGCGAAAAATCATCGAGCGACTTTAATCACTACGGAAAAAGATATGCACCAGCTAGAGCGTCTAGGCATCGATGTGTCCGAGATTAAAACCGTGCCTATTACGCTCAATTTCGAAGATCAAGATACTGTGGTCGCATTCTTACAGGATAAAATAAGCCCATGAAACAGATCCGTTATGCATTAGAGGCTTTGCTGCTAGGCTGGCTTTTCTGGTTTTTAAAATCCTGCCGCTGGACTGGGCATCGGCGCTTGGCGGCTTTATGGGCCGCATGATTGGCTCGCGACTGGCGGCATCCCGTAAAGCGGTGCGTCATATCCAAACCGCTATGCCTGACACCGATGATGCTAGTGCACAGGATATGGTGCGCGGTATGTGGGATAATTTGGGGCGTGTGCTGGCTGAATATCCACATTTGAAAAAAATCGCAACGGATCGTTTATCTGTTGTTGGGGAAGGCTATGTCCGCGATACCTTGGCGCAAGCCGATAACGGCACGGGCGCGGTTTTTTATTGTATTCACATGGGAAATTGGGAAATTCCACCAACGTATTTAAGCGCTTGTCAGGGGGCAGATGTGCACTTGATGTATCGCGCCCCGAATAATCCGTGGGTGGATAAGATGCTGCGATTTTGGCGCACGCGCGGCGGGGATATGCATGCGTGGAGTAAATCTCGTGCGGGCGGGCAGGGCGCGATGAAGGCGCTGAAGCAGGGCGGATCAATTGCGATTTTGATTGACCAGAAATATAACGAAGGGGTCAATGTGCCTTTCTTTGGTCATGGTGCGATGACGAACCCGTTTTTTGTGAAAATGGCGCGTAAGTATAAAGTGCCGTTAGTGCCCTCGACATTACGCCGCACGCACGGTGCGCATTTTGAATTAACCGTGTATCCGCCGATGGATTATAACGGCAAAAGCGATGATGAAGTCATGGCAGAGGCTCATGCTATTATTGAGGGCGCTATTCGAAAAACGCCAGAGCAATGGCTTTGGCTGCACCGCCGCTGGAAAGATTTTTAATTTTTCCCTGTTTTAGGCATGGATTTTTGCGTGCGCTTCGCTTATCTATCTATGTTATACGAATTTACAGGAGCTTATAGCATGTCTAATACATGGACCCCATCATCATGGCGCGATCGTCCGGTTTTACAAATGCCGACTTATGACGATCCGAATGCGCTGCTAGCGGTTGAGAAAGATTTATCCGAATTGCCGCCATTGGTGTTTGCGGGTGAGGCTCGCTCGCTAAAGAAAAAGCTGGGCGCTGTGGCACGCGGCGAAGGGTTTTTGTTACAGGGCGGGGATTGCGCTGAAAGCTTTGCTGAATTTAACGCCAATAAAATCCGCGATACATTCCGCGTGATGCTGCAAATGGCTGTGACGATGACGTATGGCGGGTCTTTGCCCGTTGTTAAGGTTGGACGTATTGCAGGCCAGTTTGCGAAGCCTCGATCAAGTGATAATGAAACGATTGATGGCGTGACTCTGCCGAGTTACCGTGGCGATAATATTAACGGGCTGGACTTTACCGAGGACGCGCGTAAGCCAGATCCTCAGCGTTTGGTGCGGGCTTATCATCAGGCGTCTTCGACGCTGAATTTACTGCGCGCTTTTGCCCAAGGTGGTTTTGCGGACTTGCAGCGCGTGCATAATTGGAACTTAGAATTTGTTGATGGCAGCCCATTGAGTGAGCGTTATCAGGACCTAGCTAGCCGCATTGATGACGCGCTGCGCTTTATGCAGGCTTGCGGCGTGACGAGTGAGCGCGTGCCAAGTTTACGCCGCGTTGATTTCTTTACCTCGCACGAGGCCTTGATGCTGAATTACGAGGAAGCCTTAACCCGCCAAGATAGTTTAACAGGCGAATGGTATGATACCTCTGCCCATATGTTATGGGTTGGGGCGCGTACGCACCAGCTGGATCATGGGCAAATTGAATTTGTGCGCGGCATTCAAAACCCACTGGGCATGAAGGTTTCTCCGGCGGTTGAGGCTGATGATTTGATCCGTGCGATTGATGTCCTTAACCCTGACAATGAAGCGGGTCGTTTGACGCTGATTTCCCGTATGGGGCATGAGCAAGTTGAAGACAAGCTTGCGCCGCTGGTTCGCCGCGTCAAAGAAGAAGGCCGCCAAGTTGTCTGGTCGTGTGATCCAATGCATGGCAATACGATTAAATCGACGACTGGCTATAAAACGCGTCCATTTGATGCGATCCTGGCTGAGGTTCGCGGGTTCTTTGCTGTTCATAAGGCAGAGGGCACACATCCGGGCGGCGTCCATTTCGAGATGACAGGGCAAAACGTGACCGAATGTGTTGGCGGCGCCGAAGACATCACCGATGAAGATTTAAGTAGCCGTTATCATACGCATTGTGATCCACGCTTGAACGCTAATCAGGCGCTAGAGCTAGCGTTCCTGATAGCTGACGAGCTAAAAGCCGTGCGTGCGCCTAGCCGATCTGCTGTGTCTAATGATCCTATCGCGGCGGAGTAGGCGATGGCTGCTGGTTCAAGTCCTGCTTCCTTCCCCATATTTGACCGTCTATCGATTGCGATGGCGCAGCTGAACCCGACGGTGGGTGCGATTGCACATAATTGTGATTTAATCCGCCGCTCTGTCGATGAAGCCTCTGCCAAGGGCGCTGATCTTATTGTCTTTAGTGAATTTATTGTCTGCGGCTACCCGCCAGAGGATCTGGTATATCGCCCTCGATTTTTGGATGAGGTTGAAGCTGCAGTTCATGCCCTCGCCAAAGATATAGCCTCCACAGGCTGCGCGGCGCTGATCTCTGCGCCGTGGCGTCAGGATGGGCTGCTTTATAATGCGGCGTTGCTGCTGGACGGAGGCACCGTTGCTGATATCCGCTTCAAAGTTGATTTGCCGAATTATAGTGTGTTTGATGAAAAACGCGTCTTTACGGCAGGGCCTTTGCCTGCGCCGATACTATTCAAAGGCATCAAGCTTGGCGTGATGAGCTGCGAGGATATGTGGAACGCGGATGTGTCTGCACATTTATCGGAGCAGGGGGCAGACGTCTTTATTGTCCTTAATGCCAGCCCCTATGAGCAAGGAAAGCTTGCTACCCGTATAGCGCTGGCGCAGCAGCGTGTAGAGCGCCATGGCGTGCCACTGGTTTACGTGAACCAATGTGGCGGGCAGGATGAAGTTGTGTTTGATGGGCGCTCTTTTGTGATGGGCGTGGATGGAACATTGCGTCAGATCTTGCCAGCGTTTGATGAAACGGTAGCTAGCGTGGCTGTATCGGACCGACCTGTCGCTGATGATGGGGATGGATTGGAAATGCTCTATCGGGCTTTGGTGACGGGGTTGCGCGATTATGTGCAGAAAAATGGCTTTCCAGGCGTTCTGTTGGGCTTATCAGGCGGGGTGGATAGTGCGATCTCTGCCGTGATTGCCGCCGATGCGCTGGGCGCGGATAAGGTGCAGTGCGTGATGATGCCTTCGCGTTATACCTCGCAAGAAAGTCTGGATGATGCGGCGTTGCTAGCGGATAATTTAGGCGTGCCGTATGAAAGCATCGCGGTCACTGATATTGTGAATGCATATCACGCTGCGCTACCGTCGGAGGCTCCGTCGATTATGTTTGAGAACCTACAATCACGCAGCCGCGGCGTCATTTTAATGGGGCTATCGAATGCGAATGGCAAGATGGTGCTCTCGACAGGGAATAAATCGGAAATGGCTGTGGGCTATGCGACGATTTATGGCGATATGTGCGGCGGTTACAACGCGCTGAAAGATGTTTATAAAACTCAGGTTTATGCTTTGTGTGAATGGCGGAATGCTCAACAAGACCAAGATATTATCCCTGTGAACATTATCACGAAAGCCCCGACAGCGGAGCTGCGCGATAATCAAACCGATCAGGACAGCTTGCCGCCTTATGAAGAATTAGACCGGACTTTATACGGTTTGATCGAGGAACAAAAATCGCCGCAGCGCGTCGCCGAGGAAACAGGCTATGCGCTGGATAATGTCCGCCGGGTCGAGCGTTTATTAGCCCGCGCCGAATATAAACGCCGCCAAGCGCCCCCGGGGGTAAAGGTGACGGCTAGGGCCTTTGGTAAAGAGCGCCGATACCCAATTACCAACGGTTTTGTTGAAAAATAGTATTTTTCAGATTTACGGCATTTTTACATTTGACACACACAGCGATTCATGTTTTTTTATGCCATCTTTTTCGAAAGACGTTCCCCGGTAGCTCAGCGGTAGAGCAGTTGACTGTTAATCAATTGGTCGCTGGTTCGAATCCGGCCCGGGGAGCCATTTTCTCTTTCTCTTATTTCTCTTTTTATATTGGTTTTAAAATTATTATTCGCTCTTGGATCAATTGCTGATGCAGCGGTTTTTTGACATAATATTTAGGCTTGTGTATTATATGCCATCGTTTTATCGGCGTTAGGGGTATATAATGTTAAATTCTGATGTAAAAAATACTGCGGCGTCATCGGCTGTTTACAGGGTGGATGCACAGGCTAGAACTTTTGAATTTAGATCATCTGATCCTGCGCTTGCATATAGTGGTTCTGGTCTTATTAAAAAGACATTTCAAACGGTTCACGACGGCTCTGCTAGCTCAGCAGATCAAAGTCGATTTTTGCAGGAATATAATGTTGATTTAGCGGCGTTTCGTTCATCATTGCGAACGGTTGGTGTTGGCACAAATATTATTATTAATGAGCGCGCTTCAGGATCTCTTGTCATTCCGATGGTGGGGAGAACAAATAGTGGTCCCGATGGCACGGTGGCTCTTGGGAAGCAATCGCGGGCTGCTGGCGGAGCTATGGTGATCTTAGCTTATCTGGTTTTCGTGAGCTTTCAGAAGAGTTCGTTTTTGCGCATGATCATGAGGATGAGAACAAAATTATTGTGTTAAATGTCGTTTATAACGAAGCCTCATTAGATTCTGTGCAGGCAACATCAATCAAGGAAGCTCGAAATAAGCAAGCCTTAACTATTTTATAAGAGTATGGTTTATCGTATGAAAGCGTTGAGTTCAGGGATTTAGAGGCAACTGTTTTGGAGGTTCCTGGTTTGACGCAAGATATCACGCAGATTGTCGATGGTGATAAGCGTATAGTGAAAAACCGTATATTAACAGATAATCCAAGAACTGGCGATTTTGCAGGCGTTGATACAATACTTTACCTTCCATTGCCGGAAAACATTACTTTAGCACAGACCTTTGTTAAGGATGGAGAAACCAATTTTGAGGGTGAGTTACTCAAAAGAAAATGGTCGATGAAGACACCGCAAGAATGGCAGGGGCGTATTGCTAATGGCATGCCTATTTCGCCAGCACCAAAACAAATCTTTGATCATTGGGATAAGATTGAGCGTGCTCTCCATTATCATTTGTAGGTTTTTCTAGTTTTTTTGAACGCTGTCTTTATTCTTATTTTTTAATCCACCGACTATAAGAATATTAGTTGGAACTAAAGTCGCTATAATCTTATAACTATCCTTGTATTTCTTAAGCGTGCGTAGTATGACGGATGCTCTTCATTATTGATCGCCATTATATTTTCGAAAGAGGGGTTGTGATGGTACCGGACGCGTTTACGCCAAAATTATTTACTCTGCTGCGTCAGGGATATTCATGGGATAAGTTTAAGGCCGATATTTTGGCTGGTTTGACGGTGGCGATTGTGGCGCTGCCCTTGGCTATGGCGCTGGGGATTGCCAGTGGGGCGTCTCCTGATAAGGGGCTTGTTACCTCGGTTGTGGCTGGGTTTATTATCTCCTTTTTAGGTGGGTCTCGTGTTCAGATTGGCGGGCCGACAGGGGCGTTTATTGTTGTTGTCTTTGGCGTGATTAGCGATCATGGCTATGATGGTTTGCTGCTGGCGACGTTACTGGCCGGGATTATTTTGATTGTTTCTGGCTATGCGGGGCTGGGGAAGGTGATTAAGTATATTCCTTATCCGGTTGTGACGGGATTTACGGCGGGGATTGCTGTGATTATTGCGACGTCTCAGGTTAAAGATTTCTTAGGGTTGAAGATTGAAAACTTGCCGCCTGAATTTATTCCGAAATGGCATGCGTATTTTGAAAACATATCGATGGTGGATCTTGCGACTTTGGCTGTCGGTGCAGGTGGTTTGGCGATTATTATTGGGTTGAAGTATATCGCGCCCAAAGTGCCAGGCTATTTGATCGCGGTTGTTGTCGCATCTTTGAGCGTCTTTTTCTGGCACCTACCTGTTGATACAATTGGGTCACGCTTTCCTGATATTCCGTCTGGATTGCCGATGCCATCAATGCCGGTTTGGGATTGGGGTAAGGTGGCTGAGGTCCTGCCGTCAGCCTTTACGATTGCATTTTTGGCGGGGATTGAGGCCTTATTATCAGCGACTGTAGCTGACGGGATGACGGGGTACAAGCACCGTCCTAATCAAGAGCTTGTCGGGCAGGGCGTTGCGAATATTGTTTCGACTTTGTTTATGGGCTTGCCTGCAACGGGGGCGATTGCACGGACGGCGACGAATATTAAATCAGGTGGCCTAACGCCGATGGCCGGTATTTTTCATGCCGCTTTTATTTTGATCTTTATGTTGTTCTTCACTGACATTATTGCCTTTATTCCATTGGCAGCACTTTCGGCGATTTTGTTTGTTGTCGCGTGGAATATGTCAGAAGTTCACCATTTTGTTCGCATTTTCCGTTTGTCGAAAAATGACCGTATGGTGATGGTTTTGACCTTTGCTTTGACGGTTCTGGTTGATTTGACGGTTGCGATTGGGGTCGGCGTGACTCTGGCGTCATTGCTATTTATGCGCCGGATGAGTAAGTCGGTAGAGCTGCATGCGCAAGGCCGGAGTATTCGTGATGAGCATGGAGAGCCTAAGGAGATCAAAAAGCCTAAGGTGAAGGAAGACGAGACACAGCGTGATGACTTGCCCGAAGGGGTTGAGGTTTTCCGCATTACAGGACCTTTGTTCTTTGGCATGGCCTCTACAATGTTAGAGACTTTGCAGATTATGGGCGATGTACCTAAGGTTCTTATTGTGCGGATGAAACTGGTTAGTTATATGGATGTTGCGGGTTTGAACGCTCTTAATAAATTAATTGAGACGTGCCAGCAGAAAAACAGCAAATTGATTTTATCTGGCCTTCAAAAACAACCAGCAGATATTTTGCGTAAAGCTGGCGTGAAGGACAATGGAGAAACGATTTTTGTTTCCCCTAGTTATACGAAGGCTATAGAGCTGTCTGAAACCTTGATATAGGCTTTTGTTCGCGTTTTATTGCTATTGGATATACCGCTGCGTGATTAGACACACAGCGGTATATTTTTGTCCTTTTTTCATGAAAGGTTGACGTTTATCCCTCATACTTAAAGACAGTGTTTGTCGCATATTCTGCCCTAGTAGGTGGTTTGTGTTGTTTTTTGACGTGAGATTAAGTGTGGGATCAATATGTCTTTTAAGCTTCCTTTTACAGTGAAACTGTCTTTGCTGATTGTGACTATGGTCGTTGTTACAGCCTTAACGGCGAACCAGATTTATCGGCAAAAGAGCAATGATATTTTACTGACAGAAGCTGTGCGAGAACTGGAAGCGGAGGCTGAACGCTATGTTTATCCTTTGCAGAGCCGCGTTAAGCAGATGCAAGATGATGTTCACCTGCTTTCTAAAATGCCTCCTATACAGGGAATTATTCGTATTCAACGTCATCAAGGTCATGTCGATACTGTTGATTTGTCGACGGAAACGCAATGGAAGCAACGTTTAAGCAGTATCTTTGTGGATATGCTTAAGACACATGATTCCTATTTACAGGCGCGTTTTATTGGTGTTGCAGATAATGGTAAGGAGATTTTAAGAGTTGAACGTAAAAAAGGGGATATTATTCGCGTGGATGAAGATGACTTGCAGCAAAAAGGCGGTCGTTCTTATTTCAAGAATACAATAAAGCTTAAACCCAATCAGGTTTATGTATCGCAAGCGGAACTTAATAAAGAACATGGTCTGGTTAGTCAGCCTTATGACTTGGTCTTACGAGCCGCGGTCCCTGTCTATACGCCTGAAAATGAGATCTTTGGTATTGTTATTATTAATATGGATCTGAAAGCGGTTTTGAATAATATTCTAAGAGATTTACCACATGATTTGACGTTTTATGTGATTAATCAACGTGGAGATTATTTGATTAATCCTGACCCGCAAAAGCTTTATGCTACGGATTTGAGGCATGGCACACGTATTCAAAGCGAGTATCAATATGTATTGCCGATGATGAAGGCGCATCACATGATGGCTCAGACATTTCTTCCGGATGATACGGCGCAGGATGATATTCTAACGGTTAGAAAATATTATTATAATCCGTTAAAACCTGACGATTATTTGGGTATTGTTGTGGTTTCGTCATATAAGAATATCATCGATAAAACACAAATCATTCAAAGATCAGGCGTATGGCTTGGCATTGCTATTGTTTTGATTACAGCGGCTGTGTCCGTTGTGTTGCTTCGTATTTTAATGCGGCCATTAAATCAAATTTCTGACACGGTGGTGCGCTATCGTAAGGGAGAAAAAATACTGTCTTTACCGATCGATCAACCTGATGAAATCGGTGTCCTCGCTGAAGAATTTGACCATATGATTCGTCAAAAAAGTGAGGAAGATTGGATAAAAGAAAGTTTGTTTTCTATTTCAAATCGATTGCTGGGGTTTAATAATTTAGCGGATTTTTCGTCAGCGTTGATAGAATCGTTAACGCAGGTGTTGAATATTCCCGTCGGCGTTGTCTATATCAGTCACCGTCTTACGCAAACCGAAGATTTAGAAAAAGATGGTTTATTGCTGATGGGCGCTTGTGGTTGTCAGCAAGCATTTGATTTTCCTGTGGAAATCCATTTTGGGGAAGGGTTGGTGGGGAAATGTGCAAAGGATAAGTGTCCTTATGTTTTGGATAAAATTCCAGAAGATTATTTTCGTATTTCTTCTGCCTTGGGGAATGTTACCCCTAAAGAGATATTGATTTTGCCCGTTGTTTTCCGAGATATGTTGGTTGGGGTTATTGAGCTTGCGTCTTTATCTGGTTTTACAAGCGCACAGCGTTCTTTTCTGGATCAGATTTGCTTTAATATTGGGGTGACTGCGGTGTCTATTAGCGCGCATATGCGCGTAGAAAATTTGCTAAAGGAATCACGCCAGCAAACGGAAACTCTGCAAGCTAATCAAGAAAAGTTAAAGGCGCAGCAATATGCTTTGGAAAAAACAAATACGGAAGTCGAAGCACGTAGTTATGAATTAGAAGTTTTAAATAAGCAAATTTTAGATAGTGAAGAACGTATTCGCGCTGTTGTGGATAGCTCGTTAGATGGGATTATTTCTATTGATGAAAAGGGGATTATTCAAAATTTTAATGCGGCGTGTGAACGTTTATTTGGTTATGAAGCCCATGAAGTTATCGGACAGAATATTAAAATGTTAATGCCAGCACCGTATCGTGAGGCACATGATGGGTATTTGCATCGTTATGTAGACACAGGAGAGGCTCATATTATTGGAACGGCTGGTCGTGAAGTCGAAGGGCTGTGTAAGGATGGTACAATTTTTCCGATGGACTTGTCGGTAAGTACGTTTCAGCTTGATGGGCAAAGATATTTTTCTGGTACCGTGCGCGATATAACGGAACGTAAATCAGCCCAAGAAAAATTAGAACAAGCCAGTCAGTATAAGTCTGAATTTTTGGCAAATATGTCGCATGAATTAAGAACCCCGTTAAATAGCTTGATGATTTTAGCGCGCGATTTAACCGAGAATGAAGACGGTAATTTGACAGAGGATCAGGTAAGTGATGCTCAACTCATTTACCAAAGCGGGCACGATTTATTAGATTTGATTAATGATATCTTAGATTTATCAAAGGTCGAAGCTGGTAAGTTAATGCTTACTCCAGAGGACATAAATATACAATCGATTACGGGGGATATCAAAAAGCTATTTGGCCCGATAGCGAAAGAAAGCGGTTTGAAATTTATTGTAAAGGTTGATGAAAATCTTCCTATTAGCTTTTATACGGATGAACAACGTGTGTCGCAGATTTTGAAGAATTTGCTTTCTAATGCGTTTAAATTTACCGATAAGGGCTCCGTTACTTTACATGTCTTTCGTCCAGATGAGACTGTGTCTTTTCAACGTGAAGCTTTGGGTGTATCGAATACAATTGCTTTTTCTGTTCAAGACACAGGTATTGGTATTAAGGCGTCAAAAATTAATGAAATATTTGAAGCCTTTCAGCAAGAAGATGGCTCTATTGACCGTCACTATGGTGGCACGGGGCTAGGGCTGACGATTGTAAGGAAATTTGCTTATATGCTAGGAGGTGAGGTTCATGTCTCAAGCCGTAAAGGAAAAGGTTCTACTTTTACTTTACTGTTGCCTTTGGCATTGGAAATTTCCTCGCAAAATGATGATGTCGTTGAGCGTAGGGCTTCAAGCGATTACCAAACAACGGATACTTACGCAGAGAGTAAAATTATTTCTCTTTTTGCTGAGGGTAACAAAAAAATCGGGTTGATGTTGCCGCTGATTTGCAGGGACATAAAATTTTATTGGCAGACGATGATGAACGCAATATTCAATCGTTATCGCGCGTGTTAAGGAAGCGTGGGTTAGATGTTGTTGTTGCTTATGACGGGCAAATGGCTTTGGATATGTTGGATGAGCATGATGATATTTCTTTGGTGTTGATGGATATCATGATGCCCAAAATGGATGGTTATCAAGCGATGCGGGAAATTCGTTCTCAGAATCGTTTTGTAGATTTGCCTATTATTGCACTGACGGCACGTTCCATGTCTGAAGAACGCGAGACATGTATCTCAGCAGGTGCGAATGATTACTTGCGCAAGCCCGTTGATCTGGATGATTTGTTGGTATTAATACAGTCTTGGCTGTTTCATTATGCGGAAACGACCGGACGTCTATAACGCTGCCCGCGTACGGTGCGTGTTAACGTTTAGGCTTTTTCAATTTCATATATTAAATATTCGAAAACACCTTTTATAAACTGATCAAAAGTTTGCGAAGCATCTGCCGTATGGATCAACTCTGGCATCCCACCCATGAAGCTTCATATTTTCTCGTTAATGCATTACTACATAAAGAACTGGGAGCCATATGGATGCAGCTGTTTTTAAGCACATCTTTAATCATAGCTGAGCTCTGTGGCTTTGCCGTGGAAGATGTAATAAGCAAGAGCGGTATAGCCGATAAAAATAGGCAACACCAATAGGGCGCCAAAAAGCATAATGATCAGCAAAACCGGCGCGGCTTGGACAAAATACGAAGCCGCTGAAATCTTCGCTGTGTTTGATGAAAAATAGCAACCCTGCCGTTATCCCGAGCAATCATAAAGTGGAGGAGGCTTTAGAAGCTGCCACCGCAGGCAATCTCCAGCCTTTTTATGATTTGCTGGCGGCTCTTAAAGAGCCTTACAAAGACAGCGATGCACTCACGCCGTATCAATCCCCGCCCGCCTATCGAACCTTTTGCGGGACGTGATGATGGTTTTTATTTTTGGAGTTTAAATCCCAATGGCAGGTCTATGGTAACCGGGACTTTATTTATAGATGATGGCACGTTTGGCAAGGGATCAGAATTTTTAATAATCTCCTCTACAGCATGATCCAGCACGTGATGGCCTGTGCTTTTGACAAAGCGATAAGATTTGATATGTCCGTCTCGCATCACTTCAAGCCTGATAATGCTGTCGCCTTCCATCTTCAAACGCCGGGCGTGGCGCGGATAAATTCTATTGGCATGAATGGCGGCGCGCACCTGATCTTGATATTTGACCTCAGTACTTCCTGATCCTCCGTAATAAACTGTGTGCGGAGTATTTGCCCCTGACTGTGCTTGTGCAACTGTGACGTTTTGGGTTTGAGGTTGTGAGGTCTCAGCTTTATCTGTTCGAGCAAAGCTTTTCTCAAGATCTCTTTTTTCTGTTCATTCTTATCAGGGACTTCAAGGTCTTTGATATTTTCCTGCAGCAGCGGAACAGTATCCTGTTCAATGTCAGTGATAATATCCTGTTTTTGAGCTGGGGGCTTGGGTAGGATTTTGGGTGGGGTCTCTGGTTGGGGTTTCTCAATCACCACAGGCTTAGTCTCATCCAAGATATTCGCTCTTTCAGAAACCTCCTGAACAAAGGTGACAAAAACTGGCTCGCTAAGTTGAGCGCTACCACCAGCGCTTTTGTCATAGGCAGCATAAAGCGCAAGGCTTGCGACGCCAACAATTCCGATATGCAGACATAAAGAAATAAAAAAGGGAAAAACACCGCTTTTTACCCAATGAACTCTGGGTAAATAAGCGGTACTTTGTTTTTTTATGGTACGTAATTCATCCATTAAAATGGTACGGTCAACTGTACGTAAAAGCTACGGCCCGGCTCATTGACCTGAACTTCCGTAGGGTCAGAAATGTTAGAGCGATTGAGGTGGGACGCATAGGTTTTATCAAAAACATTAGTCACACCAAAATTAAGAGAGGCCGGCTCAAACTCGGTCAAGCGCCCCTCCAGATCAAAAACAGCATAGCCGTTTGTCTCATCGACATCGCGCCCCGTTCCGGTATTGGGGTTTGTATCGGCTCGTGTTTGTTTCAGAGCCCAACGCATGGTGGAGCCGATCTCAAACGTATCGAGCGCTTGCCATGTCAGACCGACCTGACCTTGCAGCGGCGGGATTTGCGGCAAGGCGCGACCCGCATCAATATCTTCACCGAAGGTATAAGTAGCACCGCCCTGCAATGACCAATCAGGTGCAAATTGCCATTGCCCATGAACTTCAAATCCGGTCAGGAAGGCATCAACATTACGATAAATGTCGGCATTGGTGAAATTTACCAAGACGCCTGGCTGAGCGCGCGCTGAATCCCGAAGAATATAATCATCCACGATATTGGCATAGACAGAGCTTCCAAAGGCCCGGTCCGGTTTTTGTACATCAAAGCCTATATCCAACTGATGATGTTTCTCAGGGTCTATGTCTGGATTACCAACCCATGAATTAGCACCGCTCATGCCCATAAAATTGGCAAGGCCGCGCTCCGTCGCATCCGCAGTTCTCACTGACCGGCTTAAACCGGCATAAACCATAGTGGAGGAAGAATAGTCATGCTCAAGACGGAGCACGCCCCCCAGATTATGCTCGGTTTTGGAGGACGCGGTTACGCCGTAGAACTGTGCATAAATGTCATTCGGCGTTCTATTTCCGCCGCCAGGCGCAGCTTCGTTGGCGCGGCCATAATCGACATGAACATAGTCATAGCGACCACCGGCAATCAGGCGCGTCGCCATGCCTAGATCATAGCTTGTTTCCGCGGCAAGGCCGATTTCGTCCATGGTAATGTCAGGCCATAAAAGCGACTGGATCAAATTTGTATTGTTGTTAATTCGTTCCGCATCACGGTTATTACGCCGCCATTCCAGAGTGCTCTCAATCGGCCTTTGTCCAACCATCAACTCGCTCTCAAGTTTTAGGCCATACGTGTTAGATTCAGAATCCACACGCAAAGGTGCCATCGCCACGAAGGGCCGCAAGCTGAAATTATCCATTTCATGATCGACCAGTGAGGCATAACCGCTCAGGCCAAAGGATTTTACAACCGATCCGTTAACATCATGCTCAAGTCCTGCTTTGAACGTCTTGCCTTCGGAGAGCGGTGAATCCATACCAGCGCCTGGGAAGAGGGCATCTTCAATGCGGTGAAAGTCAACTCCGGCATAGATATGGCTATCCTGCGGGGTGTATCCCAGCATCATACCGCCGGATGTTTCTTCAAATGAGGAGCGCACTTCATTACCATCGCCGTCCTCATAGTTTTGCGCATCTTTATAAGAGCCGTAAGCCTTGACATAAGCCTGATCGGTTCCAGCGGTGATGTTACCATTGGTATGCCGTATCTCGCTATTGCTGTCATAGCCGCCACTGATTTGACCGCTATAATCCATATCCGCGCCGAAATCAGGTGTTCCAGGTTCAACGATAATACTTCCGCCAGAGCCGCCAAACCCGTTCAGCACAGATTGGTAGCCCTTGATGACTGTCACTTTGTCATCCGCTGTCAAATTGATATAGGCTGTTGGCGGGTCCATACGGTTCGGACATCCTCCGAATGTATAAGCATCACCGTTAACCACATTCAAGCGCGCTTCTGATTGACCGCGAATAAAGGCCTCAACGCCATGACCGCCAAAGCGACCGACTGTTACCCCGGCACGGATTTTAAATAATCTGCCGCATCAGAATATGGGGCGGCAGGGGCGTTCGCGCCGTCTAAGACTAGTAACGTGCTGGCCGGATACGACATCATGGGTGCTTCAATCGTTATGGGATCAACGCTTAATGGCTCCTGCGCTGAGGCAGAAAGCGCAGTTAAATTTGTACTTAAGGTTAGGGCGGCGCATAACGCGCCAAATTTTAGTTTATTCATAGTTTTGTCCTTATGTTAGGAGGCGCAGACATGCAAATCTGCGGTTTTATGATTCTTTAAAGTTTGTAATTAAAATCAGGTAAGGACAGGTGGTGCACGGGCTTCATATTTCTCTGCACGAGAAAATTTTTGAATATGATTGCCTCTAGAAAAATCATAGACAGAGTTTGCACTGATATGAGGCGTATTGAGAGAAAGGCTTTGCGGTACAAACGTTGCCATGTGTGCGGAAAAGCAATAAGGGCACTTTGCGTGAGAGTTTACAGGCGGCTGTTCATCCGAACTGACAGGGCTATTGCCGCCATCAAATTCAATGGTTTTTATGCTGTCCCCGGAGCAAATTTTCAGAAGCGTTTTTGATGTGGCAGAATGCTGGCAAATAGGATTCAGTCCGGCAAGAACCAAGCCTATCATGATGATAAAGCTCAAAAACGGCCTGGCTCTGCGAGAATATTTTAAGCAAGTCTATTCGTCCTAAGAAATTGATCTCGCTAATGTTCTAAAAGAAAAAGGCAAAAAAGGAAGGCCGGAGATATGATTGACTTAATTTTTTTACCCGGGGCTTTTTTGCTGTTGTTTTAGAAGAGTCTCCCAAAACGACGAGTGGTCAAGTCGCATCAGGATGGACGGCTCGTTCAGGGCGGCGGCTGGATCACGGTTTTGCGTTATCTTGATGAAGTCAAAGCTGCGCCAGAAACGCAGCATTTTAGCGGCGTAGCGTCCCGTGCTACCATCATCCCGGCTCCTCTCATAGCGCAATCTTACATTGATAGTATGCGCGATAATGTGAAGCGCTCGATAGATCAAAAGATACGCCTTGGCGAATGGATAGGCCGCGCACCGATTGGATATTTGAACATTAAGAGCGATAAAGGCCGTGGCGATGTGATTGTCGATCCTCGAAATCGACGGCGAAAACCTGCGGTATTCTTTGAAAAACCCGTTTGATCAGATGCTCGATTTAACTGATATGAAGAAATGGCGCGCCCGAAAGGATTCGAACCCTTGACCTTCTGATCCGTAGTCAGACGCTCTATCCAGCTGAGCTACGGGCGCGCATTTTTGTGGTCATTGCCTTCAAAGCGATCGTTTGCTTGAAGGTTGGCGAAACTTACTGCATAAGAAAAAAGAATGCAAGCAAAAATTCACCCACATTTTTCGTCTTTGTGTAAAGGGGTAAACGCTTGACATTGCCTATGTGAAAAGCAATGCTGCATTCTAATCGAGAATATCGTGTGGAATACACCTGTTTAGCGTCTTTGTTTTTGTCGTTTGGTGTCTTATAATTTGGGTAAAGTTTTTTAAATGGTGAAAATGTTCAAAGATATGTGCTTATTAAAATATCGCCCCGTATATATGTTACTTGCTTTTGTTTTTGCCATTTTCGGCGGGGCGCAGGCTCAGGCACAAAATGCACCGTTGCAGATTGTTGGGCAAAATGGCGGCTATCAACAAGGCAATATGGATGCGTCTCAGCAAAACGCGTCATCGCGTCCGGTTTTGATGATTTCGAATAATCCTGTTCCAAAGTCGATCTTACAAAAAGCTTATAGCTATCCTTCAAAAAGTACGGAAATTTCACCGGCTGAAGTCGTGGGTTCTGCTTATTATAAGCCGACAGAAACAATGGTAACGCGTAAATTACGTGATTTAAAAGGCGAGCTAGCGATCTTACAAGACAAGGTTGTGTTGTTGTCTCAGGCGTTGGCGCGTTTGCAAAAAGAAAATGAAGCCCGCACAGCGGAATATTTTGCAGCTGTAGCAACCATTAATACGCAGCTTCAGGTTGGAACAACGCCGGGCAACCCGCGCTTGCTTAAGAAATATACGGTAGCGGAGCAAGCGCTAGAGGCCTTGGGTGGTCGTTTGATTGACTTTAATAATTTGTCGATTGATGCTTCTAAGGTCGCGACAGAGGCTTCGTTTTTGCTAGATTCGGCTCGGGCGACTTATGGACTTTCGGGGGCGGTTGAAGAAGATCACGTTAACTTGGCCGAAATGGAAGATAAAATTAATACGATGATCGTTTTGGTTGAGCGTATTTTAAGTACGGTTGGCGAAGATATTTCTAGAACACGATCTTATATGTCCAGCGAGCGTGATAATTTGCGCAAGCTATCCGTCGCGGTTGCCAACGGGTCTTTATATGGTGTTGCTCTGGCTGATCGTCCATTTTCTGGCGTGCGCAATATCTCTCATTTAGCGGCATCTTTGCCTCAACAAAATTCTTCGGTTCCTCCTGGTTATCAAATGCCTGTCTCTCAACAAGGTAATATGGTCGCTCCACCGCCGCCACCGGGCTTCTTTGAGGCCATGCAGCAACAGGGCTTGTTCTTGCCTAGTGCGATGCCAGCACCAGCACCAGCGCCACAACCTGTTAATAATTTTTCCCAACCTTATATGCCTCCTCAGCCTATGGCTTCTCCTCAAGCTGTTGCGCCTGTGCCGCCATCCGTGGCCATGCAGGAGCCACGAGCTCTTAGTCAAGGTGTCATTGGAAAATCTCAATCTGTACAACCTACTCCTTTGCCTGCAGCATCTCAAGGTGCCTCGTCTGGTAATGGTGAAGCAGAGCCATTGGTTAAAATTAAGTTTGCTAAAAGTGATGTCGATTATGAACAGCCTTTGCTAGCTGCTGTGAATGAGGTTTTAGATCGTTATCCTGAGGCATCGTTTAGTGTTGTTGCGCTGCATTCTTCTGCAGGTGGGGCCGCAGCTAATGCGATTGAAAGCACGCGGTCTCGCCGTAATGCACAAAAAGTAACGCGTTCATTGACGCAAGTCGGTGTTCCTGCTGATCGTATTGAGGTGTCTTATGAGGCCGATCCTGATTTGGATGCTAATGAAGTTCACCTTTATATCTACTAGTTTGTATCTGATACGTTATTAATTAACTCCCGGTGTTTTTTTATGAGACAGGCTCCTGATGATTTTAGTGCTGTTACTGTGCGTTTAGCTCAGGGGGAGCTGGATCTACACGCAGCGCAAGCTGTGCGTTATCAAGTTTTTTATGATGAATATGGCGCTCAGCCATCTGCCGAAATGGAAGCGGTCAAGCGTGATTTCGATCATTATGACGCGTTTGCGGATCATTTGATTGTTACCGATTCTTCATCTGGGCAGGAACGCGTGGTGGGGACGTATCGTTTGATGCGCGAGGAAAGCGCTAAGCAAGCGGGTGGTTTTTATTCTGCTGATGAATTTGACTTATCGCCATTACTCTCATCAGATTTGTCTTTGTTAGAGCTTGGTCGTTCTTGTGTGCTGCCAGAATATCGTGCGCGGACGGTTTTAAATAAGCTATGGCAGGGTATCGCTGATTATATTACGGAGCATAAAATCGATATGATGTTTGGCTGTGCGAGTTTGCATGGCACAGACGTCGATGAGCTGGCCGAGCAATTGGCTTATATGAAGCATTTTCATACGCAGGAAAGCGATTTGTGCCCTAAGGCTGTGTCTGCGCGTTATGTTGATATGAATTTAATGGGGCGCGATGATTTTAATGCGAAGCGTGCTTTTGCTTCTTTGCCGCCGATTATCAAAGGTATTTCCGTTTGGGGGGCACGATTGGTGATGGCGCTGTTGTGGATGAGCAGTTTAACACCACAGATGTTTTAGTTATGGTGCAAACTGAATTTCTGACACAGCGTTATCGTTCTCATTACGAACGCAAAATCCAAAAACTATGCATGCTGGCCAGCAAGCTTCTGCCGAGTAAGGCTTTTATATGCTCTGGTTTAAAGCGTTTTTCCGGTTCATTTTATTTGCAGTCGTCGCTGTTGTGATTTCGTGCTTTCAATCTGTGGTGCTGCTGTTTACGAAAGGGCGTTTAGCTTATATTTTGCCTTGGTTGTGGCATTGGTTGATGTGCCGGATTTTTTCACTTCGGGTGCATGTTGACGGTGCGCCGGCATCGCAGCGCCAAGTGATTTTTATGGCGAATCATCTTTCTTATTTGGATATTCCTGTTTTAGGCGCTTTGATCAAGGGATCGTTTGTTGCTAAAGAAGATGTTCAAAGTTGGGCGGTTTTTGGGTTTTTGTCCAAATTACAGCAGACAGCTTATATTTCCCGTCGGCGTGGCGCTGCGAAAACGGTGCAGGCTCAGCTTGATAGACTGTTAGGGCAGGGGAAGGATTTAATTCTTTTTCCCGAAGGGACATCAACGGACGGTCGAGATGTTTATCCTTTTAAATCGAGCTTATTTTCGTTGATTTTGGGATCACAAGTTGATGATTTGGTTGTTCAGCCTGTGACGATACAGGTGACATCAACAGATGGTCAGCCTGTGACGCGTGAGTCTGAGCAGGCGCTTTTGGATTTATATTCGTGGCACATTAATATGGAGACCCCTTTGGGTGAACATCTGTGGCTATTTGCGCAAACGTCTGGGGCTGATATTCATGTGTGTTTTCATGAGCCATTATCTGCGAACGCGTTTAATAACCGCAAAGATATGGCAAAATCCTGTCATGATGTTGTGCGGGGTGGACTTGTTTAAATGTTCATGGCATAACGCCTATAGTCATTGACTGAAAATCAAAATAAAGAAAGAGAGACTATGTCAGAATTCCAAGCAACAGAACTTCCTCCGCTGCAGGCTTTTTTACAGCGCCGTTTCGGCAAAGAAGGTTTTGCCCTAAAAATGCGTGAGCGCGCGAAAGATTCTGTTGAAGTTTTATTGGATAATGAATTTATCGGCGTTCTTTACAAAGATGAAGAAGACGGTGAAGTGTCTTATGATTTCAATATGGCGATTTTACAAGAAGACCTTTAAAAGACTTTCTTTGCCTGCCTGAAACACTTATGGACAATCTATGGCCTAAACAGGTATCATAGAGGGGTGATGGGCTTACGTAATCTTATTTTTTCTTTGCTATGGCGGCGTGTTTTATCGGCGCTGACGTTAGTGCGGCCTCGTGTATTGCGGGCTTGCCATGCGTTGTGGAATTGTCTGATGATCCTGCTGCAGGTCCCAATGCCAGCAAAAATGGAGAGAATGAGGCTTGTGATGCTGATTTTATGAATCAGATTTACGCACGAGCCTTTATCGAGAGCGAGCGTGAAGTTTCCATCGCTGCGCAAGATGTTGTGAAGCCTGACAGTGTTTTGGCTTATAGCTGTTTTCACAAAAATGCAAAAGCAGCGGTATCTGACGCGAACCCAATGTTTTCGGCCAAGTCGCCTAAGGCTGTGTCTGCCACAGGGACATATAATAGTGCGGTGAAGTCTGCTGTTGATTCGTATTTATCAAATAATTTTTCTTCGGATTTTGTCGGCGGGGGCACTGGTGAAAATTATTCTGCATCGTCATCGGTCTGTGATTATATCAGTACTGTTCAGTTTTTATCCCAGTGTGGAAATTTTGACACGATAGGCCCTCAGTTCTATGACTTTGATACATTGGCATCACAGGATATTCGTTTAATTCCTACTGGTGGATCATGTCCCGGTAACGCGATTACATCAGATCTTATTGATGTCGCCAATAATAAAGATGGAAAATATGCCCGCAGAGATGTTTTTGAAGAGTATTCTGAGATTGTAAATGGCGATAGCTGTTCTGATCCCGTTGAGACGGGACTGGAGTACCAGTACGGAGAGCAAGACTTATCTTGGAGTGGGGTTGGTGGCTTATTATTTGGGACGCAAAAAACATATCAAGATAAGATATGTGTGAATCCGATGTGTTATTATGACCCTGATATTGATCGCTGTAAGGAAAAGCCTTGATACTATTTGCTCCTGTTGGGGTGTTTGCGTTATAATGATTGGGGGTGAGGTCTTGTTAGAGAGTTTTATGATTAATCGACGTTCAATGAAATTACTGCTTGCTGGCTTGGTGTTTTTAAATGCGCCATTAATGGCAATTGCTGCTCCGCCCGCGCCGGCGGATAGTTCTTGTGATACCTCGTATTATGAAACATTAGAATCGCGGGCGTGGTTAGAGGCTGAGCGAGAGATTACTCAAAACCAAAATATTATTTCAAAGCCAGACAGTGTGCTCCGCTATAGTTGTTTTGACGGAGCGTTGTCACATTATGAGAGCAAAGCATCTGGCATGTTTAGTGAGGGTGTGGATTTGTCTGCTGCTTTGGACGCGGCAGATGATTTTGTTGCGGGCAATTTTTCCGATGTCCACGGGAAAACTATTGGTGGACGTGCGTCTGTCAGTTCTGGTTTAGATGGAAATTGTTCGGCTATGTCGCAGATTTGGGAAGATGCGCAATGTGCAAATTTTGCTGATCAGCCTGACAGCGATGCGTTCTTTACATTGGCGGAATATGTTGCTGATGCGGATAAACGGTTCGAGGCTTCATGTTCCAAGCCGTCGGGCTGGAATGATGAAAGCGAAGCTTTAAAAGATGCGAATACGCCATGGACAGAGGATTTGGTTGATACCTTTTCTGAGGAGTTAAGCGCGGATACGTCGTGTTCGGCATCTAAGCTGATTGAAACAGGTTTGACGACGCTTTATACGCCACTTAATGCGACTGTCGATGTTAAGATTTGTCTTGTTCAGGGCTGTGTTTATGAGCCTACAAGCGAGACAACAGGCGACTGTAAAGAGTATACCCCGTAAAAATAAATTTTTGTTCAAAAAGTCTTGCGTTTTTGTATTTTTGTGTTTAACAACTGTAATTGTTTTGAACTTTTATTATAAAAATGGTGATTTTACTATGACAAATTTATCTATGGCTGAATATATTTGGCTAGATGGCGCGGTGCCTACACGTTATATGCGTTCTAAGGCACGCGTTGTTTCTTTTGATTCTCGTCCTGAGTCTGCTGATGCTTTCCCTGAGTGGAGTTTTGATGGATCTTCTACGGGCCAAGCTGCTGGTAATGATTCTGACTGTATTTTGCAGCCTGTTGCTTTCATTGATGACCCGATTCGCGGTGAGGGTAATTACTTGGTTATGTGTGAAGTCATGAACCCTGATGGTACGCCCCATGAATCAAACTCTCGCGCGCAGCTTCGTGAAGTTTTAGCCGCTGGTGGCGACAAGCAAGACATGTGGCTTGGTTTTGAGCAAGAATATACTTTGTTCGAAGGGCGCACACCTCTTGGCTGGCCTGAGCAAGGTTTCCCTGGTCCTCAAGGTCCTTACTATTGCGGCGTTGGCTCTGATGAGATTTTTGGACGTGAAGTTGTTGAAGAGCATGCTCGTCTATGTTTGGATACGCAGATTGCTTACTATGGTTTGAACGCCGAAGTTATGCCTGGTCAGTGGGAATTCCAAGTGGGTTACCGCGGCGTGAAAGGTGAATCTGCAGCTGCGATCGATATGTGTGACCAAACATGGCTTGCACGTTGGTTGCTTTGCCGCGTTGGTGAAGAGTACGGCGTATCTGTATCTTTTGATAACAAGCCTATCAAAGGTGATTGGAATGGTGCGGGTATGCACACAAACGTTTCAACAACCGATACACGTGATCCTGCCAAAGGTAAGGCTGCGATTGATGCGGCTGTGAAAGCTTTGGGTGAAAAGCATGCTGAACACATCGTTCTTTATGGTGCTGGCTTGGGTGATCGTCTAACAGGTGATCATGAAACATGTGATATCGATACATTCAAGGTTGGTGATGCTGACCGCGGATGCTCAATTCGTATTCCAAAGCCAGTTGCAATGAAAGGTTACGGTTATTTTGAAGATCGTCGCCCAGGTGCGAATGCTGACCCATATTTGGTGGCGGCACGTTTGCTTGCGACTGTTGCTGGTACGCCAGAGTCAGTTTTCAAATTTACAAGCTGGCCACGTAAAAAACAGCTCAGTTGAAAGCTGCTGAATAAAATTTTCTTTTCTTATCATTCTAAGAAAGGCGCTCGCATTGGGCGCCTTTTTTTGTTATTCTATTTAGTGATGATATTTTTCTATTTTCCCTGACTGTCTGTTGGGGGATGTTACCTTGTAGAGCTTTGCGTGATGGATCATAACCAAGACGACGATGATAAAAAAACACCATCTGTTCCTGACGGAAGTAGTGGGAAAATACCTGCTAAGGATGCGGATTTGATGGGTGGCTTTTTTATGGACTTGGTCAGTGATGAGCGCTCTAAGGACGCAGCTGAAGAGGTGCCTGCGCCCAAAAATGAGCCTTCATTGAGGAGTGCGTCGGATGCTGTTAGCGATAAGGTTGCCGATGATGGCCTAGGTTTTGGCGTTGATGGTGGCTTAGATGCCGTCGTCGATGATAGCCTAAGTTTTGGCGCTGATGATGGCTTGGGTACTGTTGTCGGTGATGGCTCAGGTGCCGTTGCTGATGATGGCTTAGGTGTCGCCGTTGACCGTGAGATCCCTACTATGCAACCTCTTTCAGGTGATGCGGGCGAGAAGCCGTCTGGTCTTGTGCTTGAGGAGGATGTGTCGGGGGGTGATGTCCCCGTTTCAAGTGCTTCAGCGGCTGCTGATGAGGATCATCTTGTTTACAAGATGATTGAGGGTGAAGGCGCGGAAGGTGAAGAGCGCCGTCGCCGTATCGGGGATGAACTGGTTGAGCGTGGGATTATTACCAAGGATCAGTTGAACGTTGCATTGCAAGAAAAGAAGATTACCGGAAAAATGCTGGGCGCTATTTTAGTGGAGCTTGGATTTATCGGTCAGAATATCCTGATGGAATTTTTGGCAGAAGATGCCGGATTTGGTGTTTTTGATCTTCAAAACGCTGTTTATGACCCTAACGCGATTGCTTTGTTTGATAAGAAGGTTGCCCGTCAATTTGGTGTTTTGCCTGTTTCTATTGACGGTGATGATTACTATTTTGCGATGTCTGATCCGCAGGATGTTGTGGCATTGGATACGATACGTCGTTATTTGCCGCGTGGCGCGCGCGTGTCGCCGCTGTTAGCCTCTCCTGATCAGTTGGCGCAAGGAATTGATGCGGCGTATGGTTATGCCAGTTTAATTAAGGATATTCTTAAGGAATTAGAAGAAGGTGAGGTTTCTGAGGATTTAGCGAGTCTGAATGAGGATGAATCGTTTTCTCACCCTATTGTTCGGCTTGTGAATGCTTTGGTTTTTGAGGCTGTGAAATTGGGTGTGTCTGACTTGCATTTTGAACCCGAAGAGAATTTTGTACGACTACGGTATCGTTTGGATGGTGTTTTATTTACAGCGCAAACATTGCATAAACAGCACTGGAGCGGGATTGCGCAACGTTTGAAGATTATGTCCCATATGGATATCGCCGATAAAATCAGCCCGCAAGATGGGCGGTTTAATATGGAAGTAGCGGGGCGAGAAGCCGATTTTCGTGTATCGTCCTTGCCAACTGTTCATGGCGAAAATATTGTTTTGCGGGTTTTGGATAAGAGCTCAAGTATTATGCCTATGGAGGCCCTGGGTTTTAGTGATGAAAATCGTGAAAAAATTCGCCGCGTTCAATCAAAACCAGAAGGTATTATTATTGTTACCGGTCCGACCGGGAGTGGTAAGACGACGTCTTTGTATTCGATGATTAACGAAATTAATGATGTCGAGGTTAATATCCAGACTTTGGAAGATCCGGTTGAATACTCCTTGCCGATGATCCGACAAACGCACGTGCGTGAAGGGGTTTTAGATTTCGCTGATGGGATTAAGGCTCTCCTTCGTCAAGACCCGGATATTATCTTTATTGGTGAGATCCGTGATAATACTACGGCGGAAATGGCACTTAAGGCCGCTATGACGGGGCACCAGGTTTATACGACTTTGCACACGAATGATTCCTTTGGCGCGGTGCCGCGTTTGATTGATTTGGGGATGAAGCCATCTATGTTGGCGGGCGCTATTGTTGCTGTCTTTGCACAACGTTTGGCGCGGCGTTTGTGTGCGCACTGTAAAATTGAACATACACCGAGTGAGGCAGAAGAGCGGGCGCTTAATTTTGCTGTCGGTGAAGATCGTCCGACTATTTACAAAGCGAATTCAGAAGGGTGTCCTCATTGTGTTCATGGCTATAAAGGACGTGTGGCTTTGGTTGAAATTTTGATGTTTGATAGTGCGATGAATGATTTATTGGCTCAAAGCAGTCCAGTTTCTGAATTGAGAAAAACAGCATTGCAAAATGGGTTTAAGAGTATGGCTGATGACGGGATTTTAAAGGTAAAAGAAGGCATTACCGACTTTGAAGCCATATCTAAAGTTGTCGATGTGTTTAGTTTATAAAACAGGATAGAAACTATGAAACGATATAAGTATAAAGCGGTCAATCAAACAGGGCATCCTGTACGTGGGATGCTCTCTGCACAAAATGAAGGGGATCTTTACAATCAGCTGTCGCAATCTAATCTTGAGCTAGTGAGCTGTTCTGTCGTAGGCGGCGGGAAGAAATTTGGATTTGGATTAGGGCGACAAAAGGTCGGCTTGCGCGATCTTATTCAGCTATTTGTTCAGCTTTATCAATTACAGGGCGCAGGTGTTGCTTTGTTGGATGCCCTTGAGGATGTCCGTGAAACAACAGAAAGCTCCTCATTAAGAGACATCATTTCTGAAATTTATAGAGATGTCCGTGATGGCGTTTCTTTATCAGAGGCGATGAGCCGTCATCCGAGTGTATTTAATAACTTATATGTTTCCTTGATCGCTGCGGGGGAGGAAACAGGGGATTTGACAGCTGTTTATAAACAGCTTGTTGTTTATCTGGAATGGATGGAGACCATGCAAACCAAAATTCGCAAGGCCACATCGCAGCCTAAAATCGCTGCGGCTGCTGTTGTTGTTATGGCCGTTGTTATGCTTGGTTATGTTGTTCCTCAGATCGTTGGTTTTATCGCCAATTTGGATCAAGAGCTTCCGATCTACACTAAGGCCTTGATGGCAACATCAGATTTCTTCCAAGTCTATTGGTTTTCGGTTTTATCTGCGCCTGTCGTTTTCTTTATCGGGGTTAAATTTTTATCGACGATTTCATCGGCCTTTGCTTATTTAGTTGATTTGATTTTGTTGAATTTACCTGTTTTTGGAAAGTTGACACGAAAATCTGCGATTGCTCGTTATATGCAGACCTTTGGCGCGCTCTATGCGAGTGGTATCGATATTATTTCTGCGCTCAGATCATCACGACAGACCATTTCTAACCGTGTTCTTTTGCGAAGCTTGGACAGTGTTGAGGCCAATGTTCATGCGGGTCATTCTCTGTCCGAATCATTTGATGTATCCGGACAATTCCCTAGTCTTGTTGTGCGTATGATCCGTGTGGGCGAGGGGAGTGGTAATTTGACTCCTGTTTTGGACAAGGTTTCTGAGTTTTACAACAAAGATGTAGATGAAGCTGTTGAAGGATTGATTGATTTGATCCAGCCAACCTTGACAGCTATTATGGGCGGGTTGATACTTTGGATTGCTGTTTCTGTATTTGGTCCCATTTACTCCAGCTTCCAGAATATGAACTTCTAATCTTGTGAGCTTATTTAATGCTTTTTTTCCTCGTACAGTTTTGTCTTTAATGGATGATGCGCTGTATGTGTATCGAGTAAACAGAAAAGGCGTTGATTTTATTGAGGAAATAAAGTGGGACAGACCAGGCTTTGCTGATTATTTAGCTGAGGTTATCGCGCGACGTTGTAAGAATGCTCCTGTGTCTGTTTTGCATGATGGCATTGAACAATATTACCGTAAAGAACGTGTTTTTACAGCGGGTGTTGGGGTTTTGGATAAGCGTGCGATGGTGGATCGTAAGCTGGCTATGGTTTTTCCTAGCTATGCTGCGCGTATACCGATTCCATTGGGCGAAAAAGTTACACAAAAAGATAGCAAAATGGCCTCAGATATTTATTTATTTGCGGCTGTTCCCGGGACTGAAAATTTATCTTTGACGATGTCTGGAATTAAGCGATCTACGGCTTTGACATTTGGTCTTTTGCTTTTACCTGTTGAGGCGGTTGATTTGGTTGATATGCTCGGCGCAAAGGTGGCGCCAAAGGCAGATCGCGGGCAATGGACCCTACTAATGAGCCAGCATCGCAACGGGCATTTGCGCCAGATTGTTGTGAAAGACCAGAACTTGACCCTAACACGGATGACCAGTATTTCAACGAAGGTCAATAGTAATGAGTGGGCTGCAGATGTAGCACAGGAATTTCAATCAACAATGAATTATCTTAGCCGTTTGGGGTTTCAGCCTTCGGATGGTTTGGATGTGATTTTAATTTCTTCGGAAGAAAGCAGTAGCTTAGTTCGTTCTGGTATTGAGAGCCATTATAATTTCTATGGTTTAACGCCGCAACAAGCTGCAAAATTAGTGGGGGTTAAGATTGGTGATGATATCAATGCTGATCTTTGTGCTGATTTACTACATGTTGCGTGGAGCGCGAATAAATTAATTACAAAAACCGCGTTGCCCGTTCCGGCTTTAGAAGTCGTGCAACAGGCAAGATGGGGTGCTGCTGCTGCCATTGTGGTTATGAGTGTGGCTATTTTATTTACGGGATTTGGTGCGTTTTCTTCGTTTTCATCAGGGGCCGGTTTGCGAAAAGATTTACAACGCCAAGAAAAACGTCTGACACAAGTTCGAGCCCAATATAATGAACAAGTTCATAAAATGTCAGAGGCTGGTATTGATTTACCTTTGATCCAAACGATAGCGACAATTCATAGGGATTTAGAAAAATCTAATGTGCATATGTTTGATTTAATTCGAACTATAGCAAAAGCTATGAATATCGAAGGAAGCATCGAAAAAATTGATGTGTCTGTTCCTGAATCTGTTTTGGATTTAAAAGAGCTTCGTGGACGTAAAGGGAATTTGGCGGGCCAAAGCAAATCTATTCCTACTTATGAATTTAAAATTTGGTTAGCGTTTGGGCATGATGTCAATGTTGATTTAGGCAATCAGGACTTGCGCCGTTTTCGAGACGAACTGCGGAAAGCTTTGCCTGATCAAATGGTGAATGTGAGTCGTTTTTTAGGCGAAATAAAATCTTTGCAAGATATATCTGTTTTATCACGTGGTTTCGGTGTCGAACAATTGGCGCAGATTACAATTCAGGGGCCACTGTTAGATGATTGAGATTATCGGAAAAAGTAGAGCGTTTATAGCAGGGGGGCTTTGTTTAGCCAATGTACTGTTTGTTCTTTTGTCTACGGCAGTTTTTACGCCGCAGCAATCAACTAATGAGCGTAAAATCAGAACGATGCGGTCTGAAATTAATCGTTATCAACGTGACCTGACGTCCATCTTAGGAGATTTTGATCAACTTGACGGTCAGCAAGAAATTTTTAAATATTTAGAAAGCAAACAATTTTTTCAGCCTGATTTATTAATGCTGCAAAATAGTTTGATGAAACAAATTGCTGAGGATAATAATGTTCGTGCAGAGTTTCACGTTCTTGAAAGCCGGGACGTTCCTCTGGAGAGTTTAAAGACTATCAATAGAACCTTAACGCGTGCGCTGATGGATGTGCGGGTTGAGGCTGTTGATGATGTTGATTTTTATAGTTACTTAAATGCACTGAATGAACGCGTTCCTGGGTATGTACAGATGAAATCTGTCCGTATTGAACGACGAATGGATTATTCAGGTAATGTACTGCGTGAAATTCTACAAGGAAAATTCCCTGTTTTATTCGAAGCCCACTACCAAGCTTATTGGTATTTTATGAGCGGTGATCCATCTGTGGATGAAGGGGGCGTACGATGAGGGGACGGTTTGGTCTTTTTCTTATGTTGTGCGTTGGGACGGTCTGTGTGTTTGCAGGCAGTTCTGTTCGGGCTCAGGGGTTGATTACGGATGTGCGTGATCAAATCGAAGAGAAAATACAAAAATCTAAAGTTTTACAAACATTAAAAGATGGCATTGAAGGGCGTACGTCTTCGACAGAAAATCGTCAAGATGAAGACATCAATGTTGACCCGGATGCTTCGGTAGCCGTTTTAAACGATACTGCGGCAGGGGTTGCCTTTAATGCTTACCCTTCTTTGTTTTTAAAACCGTGGCAGCGTAAAAACATTTTTGACGTTCGTAATTCCCAAGGTCAGATTTACGAAGATTACTTGCGTGAACTTGATGAGATGCGTCGCGCCGAGCAAAAGAAAGAAACTCTGGAAGTTAAACAAGAGGAAGTAACGCGCCGTGCTAGTATTCCTAAGCCTCCTGAGGAAGAACGCTATATTGATTTACAAGGGGTGCTCTATTTGGGGCCATCGTCGTGGATTGTGTATTTGAATGGTATGAAAATTACTCCAGATAGTAAGCCTGATAATATTGTCGATATAAAAGTTCATGCCGATTCTGTTGAATTGCAGTGGTATGACGAATACAGCAATAAGGTTATCCCAGTGCGTTTACGTCCTTTGCAAAGGTTTCATATGGATTCCCGGACATTTATGTCGAGTGGTTCTTGATAGCAATAAAGGTATCAGATTGTGGCATTATCTATTTCTCAGGTTACGATTGATTACGATCAAAATGATGTTGTTTTTGATGTGAATGTTGACATCAAAACCGGAGAGCTATTTGGCTTAGTTGGGCTGAATGGCGCAGGGAAGACAACTTTAATTAAGGCTGTTTTGGGATTGCACGCGCCTCGGCAGGGGACTATTTCGGTTTTAGGACATGCTCAGCATAAGGCTTCTTCTCGTCAGGATATTGTGTATTTGCCAGAACGTTTTGACCCACCTGTTTTTTGACAGGGATGGAGTTTTTAAAATTTTCTACATCATTTTATCATGATGACTTTACACACGAAACATTGGAGGCGATGGCTTCGAAGCTTTTATTGTCCCCTGATGATTTAAAAAACGAATTGGCTCGTATTCAAAAGGGATGCGCCAAAAGCTGGGGGTTGTGTCTACGTTATTAACGCGTGCGAAATTGATGATTTTTGATGAGCCTATGAGCGGTTTAGATCCGCTGGCACGTAGCTTGGTTAAGGATTTATTGTTGGAAGCTAAAACGCATGATCAGACTGTTGTGCTGTGTTCGCATATTTTATCAGATTTGGATGAAATGTGTGAACGTATTGCAATTATGCACAAGGGGCACTTGCAATTTTGTGGAAAGTCTCAGATCCTGAAGAGCGAAATGAAAAGTAAAACATTGGAAAAAGCTTTCTTGCGTTATATTCAGTCGTTGCAGGAAAATGTGGAGGTTACAGATGCGCTTATTTAGAACTGGACTTATTTGCGCTATGGTCTTGTGTGCTTTTGCGGGCTGCGGTGTTGCTTATGCGCAATCTCGCTCTGATGCTAATAATGACGGGCAGGAATCTAATCTTCCTGATTTTAGTCAGGTTGATGTTGGCGATTATTTTGATGCCCGTGATTTAGCGCCGCCTTTGGCCAATGAGCCTAATGATGATTATGAGCTTCGTGCTTTGGACCCTGATAAGGATAAGGCCTCACGGTTTGTTGTGATTGATAAGGATTATGATGAGAATTCGGTAGAGGCTCGGTTGGTTTCTGCAAAACGTGCGATGGATTTAGGTCGTTATGAGGCAGCTTTGCGTTTTTATCGTGGTTTGCGTCAGGATTACCCTAAGAATAAAGATGTTCTTTTAGGGTATGCTACGGCTTTGCAAGAAAAAGGCAAAGAAGACGAGGCTATTGTCGCCTATCAGAATTTATTGGATGTCGACCCTACGAATTTGGATGCGCATATTAACATGCTGGGGTTGGTTGCGCAGCGTTATCCAGCTGTTGCTTTGCAGCGATTGAATATATTAAATGAGGAACAAAAATCATTTAATCCATCTATTGTTGGGCAGATTGCTTTTGTGCAAGCGCGTTTGGGCCACTACGAAGATGCCTTGTCTAGCTATGCTGTTCTATCGGCTAAACAGCCTGATAACCCGCTGCATATTTTGAATATGGGCATTGTTGCGGATAAGGCTGGCTGGAAAGATAAGGCGATTAAATATTATGAGCAAGCCATTGAAGTTGATAGCATTTATGGCGCAGGAAATGGTTTTGATCGAGATCAGATCTTTGACCGTTTGGCCCAATTGCGGTGATGGATAATGCTTGATTTGGTTTGGCCATTTGATCTGGTTTTTACTATTTTTTTAGGTGCGTGTTTAGGTAGTTTTACCACGGCAATTACGTGGCGTGAACTGAACGGTGTTGCATGGCTTTTTCCTTCGAAGCAACAAAATTCGTCAAAAACTTATCGTTCGGCGTGCCCTGCGTGTGGGCATAAATTATCTGCGTTAGATCTTGTTCCTATTTTGTCATGGGTGTTTTTAAAAGGGCGGTGTCGTTACTGTCATGAAGCGATCCCTGTTTCGTACCCATTGATCGAGGTTGGTGTTATTGCTGGATGCTTAGGCGTTTATTATGGGGTTGGTTGGAATGTGCCTGCCTTGTTTATGATGGCGTGTTTGCCTTTTTGGTGGCTTTGATTGTGATTGATTTTCAGCGTATGATTTTGCCCAATGCGCTGGTTTTTAGTGTCGGCTTATTAGGGCTGGTTTATGGGGCGTATACAGACCTTCATTTGGGATTGACGTGGTTGGGCGGGCAGAGCTTGCTAGCGGCGCTTTTATATGGCGCCTTTGCCGCATTGATGGGCTGGGTGGTGACGCTTGTTTTGAAAAAAGAGGCTTTAGGCGGTGGGGACGTTAAATTTTTTGCCGCTGCTGGAGCATGGCTTGGTTTGGCTAGTTTTCCTGCCTTTTGTATTTTATCAGGCGTTATCGGTATTCTGGTCGGGTTGATTTGGGGGCGGGTGACGGGCGCAAAAATTTTCCCCTTTGGTCCTGCTTTGATTTTAGCCTTATATTGTTTGTGGCTTTTTGATGGTTCTTTTTTAGTTAATTATCATGTAAGATAAGACTTTATTCATCTTTTGCTGTCATGGTGTAAGGGCAGTATTGTCCCATATTCGGAGGTTTTTGTGGATTTAACTCAGCTGCTGGCTTTTACGATTCAAAATAATGCATCAGATCTACATTTATCTGCAGGTAATCCTCCGGTTATTCGGGTGGCTGGGTCTATTAAAAAGGTAAAGTCACCGGCGTTGTCCAGTGAAGATGTTCGGACTATGCTCTATTCAATTATGTCCGAGGATCAACGGGCTGAATTTGAAAATTATGCGGATATTGATTTTTCTATAGCGATGGGGGAAAAAGCGCGTTTTCGTGTGAATGGTTTTATGTCTCGTTTGGGGGCTTGTGCTGTTTTTAGAACCATTCCTTATGAAATTCCGACTATTGAAGAACTGGATTTGCCCCCGATCTTTCGTTACTTTTCTGAGCTTGAAAAAGGGCTGGTTTTGGTTACAGGTGCGACCGGTAGTGGTAAATCAACAACGTTGGCGGCGATGATTGACCATATTAATCAAAATCTATCACGGCATGTTTTGACGATCGAAGATCCTGTTGAATTTTTTCATACATCACAAAAAAGTTTGGTTAACCACCGAGAAGTCGGTAAGGATACTAAAAGTTTTAACGCCGCATTGAGGGCGGCTTTGCGTGAAGATCCTGATGTGATTATGGTCGGGGAAATGCGGGATTATGAGACAATTTCTTTGGCTTTAACCGCAGCAGAGACAGGCCACTTGGTTTTTGGGACTTTGCACTCTAACTCGGCGCCGAAGACGATTGATCGGATTATTGATGTCTTTCCTTCGAATGATAAGGAAATGGTGCGTGCGATGTTATCAAGTTCACTGCAGGGGGTTATTTCTCAAAGCTTATTGCGGCGGGTTAGTGGCGGCCGCGTTGCTGCGCATGAAATTTTGGTCGGAACCAATGCTGTGCGTAACTTGATACGAGAGAATAAAATTCCTCAGCTATATTCCATGATACAAACCGGTTTGCGTTATGGCATGGTCACGATGGAGGATTCTGTCCGCGATCTTGTTGAGGTCGGGGTCGTGTCAGAAGAGGAAGGACGCGCTGTCCTTGCGTCTGTTTCAGACACAAGCGAGCATGCTACGCTAGGTCAAGCTGGTCGCAAAGAAGACGATCTACCTGGAAGTTCTGAGGTTATGGCGTCTTTTGGTGGCGGCGCTGACCAAGGAGAAGGGCATGCGTTTTGAGTAGAGATGTCATCATACATTACTTGACCCAAATGGCGGAAAACGGTGCAAGTGATTTATATCTGACCGTCGGTTCAAGGCCTATTATGCGTGTCGATCAGGATATGGTTCCTGTGTCTGACGATATTTTAACGCCTGTAAATATTCAAACTTTACTCGGGGCTGTTTTGAAGCCAGAGCAAATGGGGGAATATCAAGAAAAATTGGAGCTTAATACAGCCATTGATCTGGGGGAGAAGGGGCGCTTTCGGATTAATGTTTTGCAACAAAAACAATTTCCGGCGATGGTCATTCGCCGTATCTTAACTAAGGTTCCTGATATAGATACGTTGCGTTTGTCTCCTGTTTTGAAAAATTTGGCCATGGAACGGCGTGGATTGGTTTTGCTCGTTGGGATGACCGGAAGTGGTAAATCGACAACGTTAGCCTCGATGATTGATCACCGGAATCGTCACGAAGGCGGGCATATTATCACTATTGAGGATCCGATTGAGTATTATCACACCCATCAAAAGGGAATTATTACGCAGCGTGAGGTCGGGGTTGATACGCATTCTTACCACGATGCTTTGAAAAGCGCTTTGCGGCAGCGTCCGGATGTTATTTTGATCGGGGAAATCCGCGATCGAGCTGTTATGGAGCAAGCACTAGCCTGCGCGGAGACAGGACATTTATGTTTAGCTACTGTTCACGCAAATAATGCTTATCAGGCTATTGAGCGGATTATAAATTTTTTCCCTGAAGAGCATGTTTCTCAGGTGCGGATGAGTTTGGCGGAAAACCTCAAAGGCATAGTTTCTCAACGTTTATTGAAATCAGAAAAAGGTGGCATGGTCCCGGTGTTAGAAATAATGCTAAATCAGGGCCTGATCCGGGAATCGATTGCTAAAGGTGAAATGTCAAAAATTTCCGACGTCATGGAGAAAAATACGGCTTTGGGTATGAAAACTTTTGATCAGTCGTTGATTGCGTTGTACACATCCGGTGATTTAAGCGCTGAGGCCGTTATTAAATATGCAGATCGTTCGGAAGAGATGAAGGTAAAGCTGAACTCTATTGCGATTGAGGCGCGTAAAGCTGGAGGTTTTGATAATGGGTTTGACCTTCACAAGCAAGATGGCGGTGTTTTTGGTGGGGTTGATACCTCATCTTTGAGATTAAAAGACTAATTATAAATTAAATTAAAATTACATGTGTATAGCCTGTGTATTCTTATAGGCATTCCCTTGATCGTTATTGATTTTCTGTGATGTAATCAGATGTCCTGATCGTCTCTGATCATTTTTTATTGCTTTCAACGGGTATGTTTTATGACTGCTTTTTCTTCTTTCCGTTCACAGTGGCTTTTGGTTTTGCCATTATTGATTATGGCATTCCTTTTATCTGGATGTGATTCTCTTGAGAATTTATCGCGAACAGACCGCGAAGGCAATTTGGAAAAACAAGATTATCGTGATGCGCTAGCTGCGCGCGATAACTTTGAAAATGATGAGGCAGGGGCTTCTGCTGGGGGCAGTGGTGTGCCAGAACTTCGCCCCTATGTTGCACATAACTATAAAGCGCAGCGCCATTATCCGTTGGTTTCGGTATCAGTTAATCGTTCCGTTCCTATTCGCGATGTGTTTTACCAGCTAGCAGAGCAAGCTGAAGTGGATTTGGAATTAGATCCTTCTATTCGCGGGTCTATGATTTTTACTGCGCGTCAGCGTCCTTTTGATCAGGTTATTGAACGTATATGTGATTTGGCCGGGTTGCGTTATCAATTACAAGATAATGTTTTGCGCGTTGAGCGCGATACACCATATAATGAAGTTTATAAGCTCGATTATCTGAGCTTTATTCGATCTAATTCGAGCTCGATTGAAACCAGTGTTTCGGTGGTTTCGGGGGATGAGGCGGATACAGGATCGTCCTTTTCCAGTCGCTTTGAAAGTTCGTCGGATTTTTGGGCAGATTTGGAAGATAACGTTAAAAAGCTGCTTAGCAATTCAAAACGTTATGCTTTGACAACACGTGAAGATCCTGAAATGACGGTTGTAGAGCCATCTGGGCCAGGTGCATCGGATGCTGTGATTTCTATCGGAGCCATTGATATGCCTGATGACGAGGAAGATTTAGACGAAGATGACGCTGAATCTCGGTATGTTATTAACCGTCAAGCAGGTTTGATTAGTGTTTATGCGACACAAGCTAAACACAAAGAGGTTAAGCAGTTTTTAGATGACCTGCGTCGTTCTTTGACAGCCCAAGTTTTGATTGAAGCTAAAGTTCTGGAAATTGAACTTAATGATGAATTTTCTTCTGGTGTGGATTGGAGCTTCCTTGATACAGGAATTGCTGACCTGACTTTAGACTATTTATCGTCCTCAGGATTGGCGGCTTTGGGGACTGCGGAGTTCTCACGATTTCCTGATGGTGCTAATTCTGGTGTGATTACGCCAGCCAGTAGTTTTGTTGGTACGTACAAAGGCAATGATGTGCAAGCATTGGTGCGGGCGGTTTCTGAATATGGAACAACTAAAGCTTTGGCTAGTCCACGTTTGGTTGTTCTGAACAATCAGTCTGCGGTTCTTAACGTTGCCCGTAACCGTGTGTTCTTTATTGTCACAGATACTGAAACTGAAATTGATGAAGATACAGGCGATCGCGTTCAGTCGTTTTCTTATGATACGCGCACGGTGCCCGAAGGCGTTATTATTAATGTTATGCCGTCTATTAATTTGGATAAAGGAACGGTTGCTTTGGCTGTGCGTCCATCAGTAACGGACATTGGTAGTGATACAATTCGTAACCCATTCGTTGATACAGACACCTTTATTCCACAGGTTAGCATCCAAGAGGTTGATACGGTGCTGAATGTGCGCTCTGGTGAGGCTGTTGTGATCGGTGGTTTGATGCGTGATACAGCGGCAGCGACAGAAGACGGGGTTCCCGGCCTTTCGGATATTTCTTTGCTTGGTAGTTTATTCCGGTCTCATAATGACCAGATCAGAAAAACTGAATTGGTTATTTTCTTGCGTGCGACGATCTTGAACAAAGCCTCTGATAGCATTCATGATACTGACCGTGATTTGTACCGTAAGTTCTCTGGTGATCGCCGTCCGTTTAAGATGTAATAACTGGCGAAATAGAAGGAAAGCATAATGCTCAATCTGCCTTTGGTTCGTTATGTTTTATTAGCCGCTGTGCGTGATAAAATTATCATGGCTATGGCCGTGGTCTTGCTGTTGGTTGCTGCGCTCTCTGTTTTTCTGGGCAGTGTTTCTGTGATGGAACAATCTCAGTTTTCGATTGTTTTTGCTGCCTCAGGTCTGCGTGTAAGTGTTGTTTTAGGACTTGTGTTATTTGTGTCCTTTTACGTGCGGCGCAGCTTTGATAGCAAAGACATCGAATTTCTTTTGACACGCCCGATTTCCCGTCTCAGTTACGTTAGTAGCGTTATTGTTTCTTTTATGTGTGTGGCGTTATTTATGACGCTTGTACAGGGTGTGTGTTTGCTGATGTTTGCGTATCCTCACTTTCAGATAGGGCAGGGCGTGTGGCTGCTTGGTGTGCTGAGTGAAAATATGATGATGGTTGGCGTTGCCTTCTTTTTTCCATGTATCTCAGTAGTGCGGCGGTGTCGGCGTTAACGTCGATAGGGTTTTATATGCTAGGACGGATGATGGGACAGATCTTAGGGGCTTTAGCCGCGGAGAGCGCAACGTGGATTCATACGGCTATGGATGCAACAATGAATGCGATAGCGGTTATTTTTCCTCGCTTGGATTTAATCGCGCAATCATCGTGGTTGGTTTATGGTATAGATGATATGCAGGCGGTTTATTTTGTTCTTATACAAGGCGGCGTGTTTATGGCTTTGCTCTTTTTTGCAACGGCGATTGATTTGATGCGCAGGCAATTTTAAGGGCGGCTGTGATGGATCGTGCTGATAGTAAACACCATATTTTTTCCTCTGGATTGGTTTATTTATGTGCCTCTTGTGCTGTGTAGGCTTGTGGTGGCATGGTCGCTTTTTGCAGGCGCGCTGGCTTAATGTGCCTGTTGCACCTAAAGCATCTACTGCGTCCGCTATGTTTTTAGGGGATGATCAGTTGGCGTACCGTTCTTTTGCCCTTATGCTTCAGAATTTAGGCGATATGGGCGGGCGGACAACGCCTTTAAAAGATTATGATTTGGATCACTTAGCTGACTGGTTTCGGTTGATGAATAAGCTGGATGCGCATAGTGATTATATTCCATATCTGGCAGCTTTTTATTTTGGATCGGTGCCTGAACAATATGCAGGAGAAAAGCTACGCCCAATTGTTGCTTATTTACATGATATTGGTTTGTCGGCAGAAGGGCAGAAATGGCGCTGGCTTGCTCACGCCGTGCATTTAGCGCGCTTTCAGTTGCATGATATGGATTATGCCTATGAAATGGCGACGGAGCTTGCGGATTTATCGAAAAAAATCCTGATAAAAATATGCCGACTTGGACATTGCAAATGCCTGGGTTTATTTTAAATGCGAAGGGAGAGAAGCAAGCTGCCCTGGAATTGATGATGAATATTTTATCCTCATCCGGGGAGCAATTGGATCCGTCAGAGGTTAATCATACGATTTATTACATTTGCAAGCAGATTTTGTCTTCGTCCGAAGCGAAGAGAGTGGCTTTTTGTAAAAAATAAGAGCTAGAAAAATAAAATAAATTGAATCAATAGGCTAGGTTGTTGCGCTTAACTGTGTTATGATTCTACGATGTATGAGATTTAGTTTTGTATTTTACCGTTTTAGTTAGGAGAGAAAATGAAAACGACAACGCAGGATAATCGAGGTTTTACATTAGTAGAGCTTGCGATTGTTATGATTATTATTGGTTTGCTTATTGGTGGGGTGCTTAAAGGGCAGCAATTGGTTGATAACGCCAAGGTAACGGCAACGTTATCTCAAATTCGTAATTACCAAGCTGCAATTAACAGTTTTCGTGATACATATGGTGCAATGCCGGGGGATATGCGCAATGCGTTAACGCGTTTGTCTGGTTGTACGGCGGCAAATAATTGTGCGAACGGTAACGGTGATGGCTTTGTGCAGCTTGGTAATGGTTTAACGCCTGCTTTTGGGGCTATCACACCAGGCGGCGATGAGTCTGTTTATTTTTGGAAGCACTTGGCTTTGGCTGATCTGATTGTGGGGGTCGATTATACGTCTGGAACAACTGCTGCGGATTTGGATTGGGGGATTACTCATCCTGAATCGTCTTTGCGTGGAGGATTTGAAGTTTATTATGACACTAGCTTTGCTGATGTTGGGCCATCGCGTTCAGGTCTGTTGTTACGTTTGTCTAACACAGGTTTAGGTAATGCTGGTGGCGTTATTGGCACGACTGGTGTTGAACCATTAACGGCGACGATGGCATCAAATCTGGATTTAAAACTGGATGATGGGCGTCCATCTGATGGGATTGTCTTTGTTAATAACAATTGTAAGATTGGCGATGTAATTGGCGGGGCGTATGATGAACAAGATGACCAACGTAGTTGTGTTTTGTATTTCGTATTGGATTCGTAAAAAAGACATTTTTAAAAAAGCACCCTGATAGCCTCAGGGTGCTTTTTGTGTTCTAAGGACAGTTTTGAAAGGGCTTGTATGAAACAGGTGATTGTATCTCATAAAGGTTTTAGTTTGGTTGAGCTTGCTATTTCTGTTGTGGTCGTTGGTTTGTTGATTGGTTTGGCTGTTAAAGGGGCGGAGGTTTTAGAAAATGCTAAGGTCGCCTCGACGGTTTTGCAGGCGAAATCATTGAATGCGGGCATTACAGGGTTTCGCTCTGAGTTTCATTCTTGGCCAGGTGATTTCGCACAAGCGCAGGATTATATCGAAAATTGTACGGATGCGAATAACTGCTTTGATGGGGATGGAAACGGTGTTGTTGCTCTGGATAATGCGACATTAGATCCAGGTGCTCTGGCATCTATGATTGGTGTGCCTGAAACGCTATCTGTTTGGAAGCAGATGGTTTATGCGGGATATGGTGCCGGGATTCCATCTGGAAATAACCCAGACTTTGGTGACGGTTTGCCCGCGGCGAGCATAGGCGGCGGGTTTGAGATGTATTACGATGATGCAATGGCTGCAGGGGGCATGAATTTAGATAAAGGACATTTTTTACGCCTTAGCCGCGAAATTAATAATGCAGCGTTGACTGCCGGACAAGGTTTCGATGGCTATATTGCTTATACAATTGATGCAAAAATTGATGATGGTGATATTTCGGGCGGTGATGTCGCTGCAACGGGGATTACAGGTGGCGCATGCGCTGAGACCGACGTTCGTAATTGTATTGTTTTTGTTCGTGTAGGTGGCATTTAAATGGGCAAAGCTATTCGTAACGCACATAGATCGAGCCAAGGATTTTCTTTGGTAGAGCTTGCTATTTCTGTCGTGGTGATTGGTCTGCTTATTGCGATGGTGGTTGGCGGTGCTGGATTGATTAAAAATGCACAAGTATCCTCTACCGTTACTCAATTGAATGCGGTTGAAAGTGCGATACAGGCCTTTAAAAAAAATTATATGTCATGGCCCGGAGATTTTCCTCGTGCAACGCAATCGTTGCTGAATTGTACTGCGGCGATCGGGTGCGATAACGGGGATGGGAATGGCGCTATTGGGGGTGCAAATCTGGATCCGGCCTCTAATGCTGCGGTGGTTGGGGATAATGAAACTATTTATGCCTGGAAACATTTGGCCGCAGCAGGACTTTTGGATGGGTATGCTTATGCATCCGGACGTGTGGCGTGGAACGAAAGCCACCCATCGGTTGATATCGACGGTGGTATTGAAATTTATTATGATCAGAACTTAGATACGAATGGTAGTCAAGGTAACTTTCTTCGGGTGTCGGGGCTTTTGTCTAATGCTGCTTTAGGTGTAGGCGATGGTGTGGATGCTTATAGTGTGAAGGCTTTGGATGTTAAGCTTGATGACGGCGATCCGTTAAATGGTCGTATTACGGCGGCAACATTGGGCGGCGGAGAGTGTGTTGATGCAGGTGCTTATGTTGACATGAATGCGGCGTTTGGGGCGCAAGATTGTTTGATGTTTGTACGTTTGAAGCGTTAGATTATTTTTGATGGCGTGATGGCCATGAAGCATAGGGGAATCTATATGAAAATGACAGATGATCAATTTAACAAACAGGGCTATATTCGCAACGCGGGCTTTTCTTTGGTCGAATTAGCGATTTCTATTATTATTGTTGGTATTTTGATCGCCGGTGTTATCAAGGGCAAAGATATTATAGACAATGCGCGCGTTGTTACGACGATTTCTCAGGTGAAGACTTATCAATCAGCAATTGCCTCATTTGATACAGCTTATGGGGCTTATCCTGGGGATTTATCTGATCTTACTCTATTGGATTGTCTTCCCGCGGTTGGGTGCGCTGCTGGTAACGGAGATCGTTTGATTTCGGGGTTAGGTAGTGCAAACCCTGCTTGGTCTGATGGTGTTGCTGCGAATGATGAAGCTGTACAGCTTTGGAAGCATTTGGCTGTGGCTGAAATGATTAGTGATGTTGATGTGTCTGCGAATGTAACAACGGTGGCTAATTATAGACGTGGCGTTACGCATCCGCAAAGCCGATTAGGCGGAAGCTTTGATGTGTTTTTTGATGCGGATTTTCGACCTAATGGTGTTGATACGGGGCTGCGAGGGCATTTTATACGTTTGTCTTTGGATGGGCTAAATGGCGTAGCGGCCGCAAACTGGCAATATACAATTAAGCCAAATCAGGCTTTTGTTCTAGATAGGAAAATGGATGACGGGTCTCCGTTTACTGGAAAGGTGCTTGGCGCTGGAGGCAATTGTGTGACCGCGAATGCATTAGGGGCGGCGTATGATCGTACGGATGAAACGGAGGCATGTGCTTTGTTCTTTAAATTTGGAGGCCGTAGAGGTTAGGATATATAGTCATGATGGTTTATTTACAAAAAAATCAAAACGGTGAACAAGGCTTTACTTTGGTGGAGCTGGCAATTTCGATCGTGATTGTTGGTTTGCTGGTTGCGGGCGTGTTAAAAGGGCAGTCTTTAATTAATAATGCACGTGTGGCCACAACGATAGCAAAAGTAACTGCTTTTGAAGCGGCTTCTACCAATTTTTATGGGATGTATGATGAATATCCGGGCGATATGATTTATGCGGATTCAAAAATTCCAGAATGCGCACGTTTAAACTGTACGTATGGTGGTACGATTGCGGCTCCTTCACGGGATGGAAATAGTAATGGTCGTATCGAAGGGATCACTGATATGGCTATCGCGGATGATAGTAATGAAGGGCGTGGGTTTTGGGAACATCTAGCGGCGGCTGATTTGTTAGCCGAAACGCAAATTGCGCCTGGGACTGTTAATGGCTGGGATCTTACTCATCCGTCTTCTCCGTTTGGGGGTGGTTTTACCGTTGCGTATAACCCCACTTTTAATGGAAACGCTATAGGCCGAGGGAGCTTTTTTAGATTGTCGCGTAATCAGCTTGGCGTAGGAGGCGATGCAACCTCATTATTGACGCCAGGGCTGGCTCTTTCCCTGGATCAAAAGACTGATGACGGGAACCCGTCAACGGGGCATGTTTTGGCTATTGGCGGGGCGAACTGTTTTGGGGGCGCGAATTATAATGTGGCTATGGACGGGCCTAATTGTGATTTGCTGTTTAAGTTTAAGTAGTTATTGTCTTTAGGTATTAGATATTCGGTATAAAAAAGCCCGCTTATATTGGCGGGCTTTTGTTTTTATGTTTGCGTGTGTTTCTAAGCCGCTTTTGAGGCTCTGATCGCTGAAAGCTCGGTGATCAGGGCGTCGCCCATGGCGTCTGTGCTGACTTGTGTGCAGCCATCAGCCATGATGTCAGCGGTGCGTGTGCCGCTGTTTAGGACATTTTGCGCCGCTTGCTCAATGGCATCAGCAAGATCACCTTGGTTGAGGGAATAACGAAGCCCCATTGCAAAGCTTAGGATCGTTGCTAATGGGTTGGCAAGGCCTTGGCCTGCGATATCTGGGGCTGATCCGTGGACGGGTTCGTAAACGCCGGGGACACCATCAACGCCTAGGGATGCAGAGGGTAGCATGCCTAATGAGCCAGTTAGCATGGCTGCTGCGTCTGATAGGAGGTCGCCGAACAGATTATCTGTTACGATCACGTCAAATTGTGATGGGCGACGCAATAGCTGCATCGCGCAGTTATCGGCGTACATGTGCTCTAGTTCAACATCGCTGAATTCGGCGTCATGTAGGGCTGTGACTTCCTCGCGCCATAATTTACCGCTTTCCATGACGTTGGCTTTTTCGCAGGATGTGACTTTGTTGCGGCGTTTGCGGGCTAGGTCAAATCCAACGCGCGCTAGGCGAGTAATCTCGCTGGTTGTATAGGTTTGCGTGTTAAAGCCACGGCGTTCGCCATTTTCAAGCGTTTCAATCCCGCGAGGCTCACCAAAATAGACGCCGCCTGTTAGTTCGCGGACGATTAGGATATCAAGACCGCGGATAATCTCTGGCTTGAGGGTAGAGGCATCAATGAGCGCATCAAAAACAAGGGCGGGGCGCAAGTTCGCGAATAAATCCAGTTCCTTGCGCAGGCGAAGTAAGCCAGCCTCGGGGCGTTTGTCGTAGTCAACGCCGTCCCATTTTGGGCCGCCAACTGCGCCCAGCATAATCATATCGCTTTGACGGCATTGCTCTAGCGTTTCGTCAGAAAACGGCACGCCATAGGCATCGGTTGAACAGCCACCGATCAGGCCTGCTTGGGTTGTTATTGTGATATCAGTTGTGTCATTGATCCATGTGATGAGCTTATCAACTTGCGCCATGATCTCAGGGCCGATGCCGTCACCGGCAAGCATCATTACATTGTATTCTTTTGTCATTTTTCTTTCCTTTTAATCTTGCCAGTCATGGGCTGATGTCGAGTTATTATTTATATCCAAGGACGTTTGTCTGTATCTTGTTTTTCGAAGCTGTCGATTTTTGCAGATTTTTCCAACGTCAGCCCAATATCATCCAGCCCGTTTAGCAGGCAGTGCTTTCGGAAGGGGTCGATATCAAAGGCAAAGCTTTGTTGGTTTCCGCGTGATACGGTTTGGCGCTCCAGATCGATTTGGATATGACTTTCGGGGTCTTGCTCTGCTGCGTCCATCAAGGCATCGATTGCGTCTTGGGGCAGTTGGATTGGCAAGATGCCGTTTTTAAAGCAGTTATTGTAGAAAATATCAGCAAAGCTTGGTGCGATCACGCAGCGAATGCCCATGTCCAAAATCGCCCAAGGTGCATGTTCGCGGCTTGATCCGCAGCCAAAATTTTCGCCCGTTAGCAAAATTTGCGCGCCGCGATATTGTGGTTTGTTTAAAACGAAATCTGCGACCTCGCTGCCGTCATCATTATAACGCAGATCGAAAAAGGCGCTTTTCCCCAAACCTGAACGCTTGATGGTTTTTAGAAATTGTTTCGGGATAATGATGTCGGTATCAATGTTAATCATGCGCAGCGGGGCGGCAATTGATGATAGCGTTGTAAATGCATCCATGATGTTTAGGCTTTCTTATCAGTGAGGGTGTTTTTCCAGTACCACAAAGCTTTCATTGTGCCTTCGCTCAGCTTAAACCAAGCGCGGGTCACGGGGAAAACTAAGCGCATCGGACCAGTCAAATCAAGTGCTTTTTTAAATCTTTCGGTGCCGATGAATTGGTCTTGTTCGGTGTCTTGTTCGGCAAGGCCGGGTTGGACGATATAGGCTTTGAGGTTGTTTTTCCAGTTATGCCCCATCAATGTATCAATGGGCAGGTGGATGTGTTGCAAGATTGTCAGCATTTTGCAAGCGCCCTCTAGCGTGATGATATAGGCAAAGGCTCCGCCAGGGCTGGTGCGCAGGCCGTTAAGGGTGTAGTCGCCAGTGATGCCGCGTTTTGTGTATTGTTGAAGGCGGGCGACTTTGTCGCTGCCTAAAAACCGCACGAGATCAAAGTCATAATCGCCGTTTTCCAGCGCGCTGAGGACAGATTTAAAATCAGGTTCCAGCACGGGCGTCGTCTTCGAACACAAGGGCGATGGATGTATTATCCGCGATCATTTTTCGTAGATGGCTTTGTGAGATAAGAGCACGCCAAGCTCGCCACCCTTTAGGTCGCGGCCGAAAAACAGGCGGCGTTTGGCTGCGTTGTAAACGGGGTGAGTCGGCACGTCGAAGGCGCGTCCATCCACGGCGGTAAAAAATTCAAAATCGCTGATGCCTTGGGCGCTGAGCTGCTGGCGCATGTGCTCTTGGCGGCCTGTGGCTTCGGGCAGGGAAATGACGAATGTTTTCATGAGGCTGCCTGTTGCTGTTGTGTGATAAAGTTTGAGAAAGCTGCAAAGATATCTTGATCGAACTGCGTTGTTTTCTTCGCCATATGGGCAAGCGCCCCCGTTGGTGAGGTGTCACGCTGCGGCGGGAAGTGGGCGCGTTTGATGGAGTACCCGTCAAAGGCCTCGATAATAGCGACCAAACGCACGGGCTGTGATAAGCGTGTGGCATCAATGCCCAGCGGCCCTGATCCGTCGCAATATTCGTGGTGATAATGGGCAATATCAATCATGTATGACAGGCATGGATGATTGTTGGCTTCGTTATTATTGCTAAAGGATTGCTCAATATATTCAGCGCCAAGTTTTGCATGGGTGCGGCGCAAATCGAAAATATCATCGGTTGGTTTTTGTGCAAATTCTTGCCAGATATGGGCGGTGCTTTGATAGCGATCATCGGCAATCAGTGTTTTTCCCGCATCATGGGGCAGGGTGATCCAGTACATATTATTGGCCACTGTTTCAGATAGCCCTAGATGCAGGCAAAAATCACGGACCATCGTCGCAACGCGCGGGGCATGTTCATGGAAGATATATTCCGATGGCGCAAGGGCGAGGCGCTGCTGGTCAAGGGATTTTAGCTGATCTAACGTTTGCTCGATAAAGGGCTTGAACTGTGATTGACAGGTGGGGTCTGTATCAAAGTCAAAGCTATCTGGCCATTGCGTTAGATCAAGCGTGAAGGTCATTTATAAAAAGTCCCTGACGTCACATAAATAGCCTTTGATCGCGGCGGCGGTTGCATGGCGGGGCTCATCAAATGGGTGCGTCCACCGCGGCCTTGGCGGCCTTCGAAATTACGGTTGGATGTGGAGGCACAGCGCTCGCCCGGTTCCAAGCGGTCGGCGTTCATCGCCAGACACATTGAACAGCCCGGTTCACGCCATTCAAAACCAGCTTCGATCAAGATTTTGTCTAAGCCTTCGGCTTCGGCTTGTTCTTTGACAAGGCCGCTTCCTGGGACGATTAGGCCTTGGACATGGTCGGCGATTTTACGGCCTTTGGCGATTTTTGCCGCATCGCGGATATCCTCGATACGGGCGTTGGTGCATGAGCCTAAGAACATTTTATCGATCTTGATATCGCTGACATTCATGCCTGCGGTCAAACCCATATAATCTAGCATGCGCTTAACGGAGTCTTGTTTTTGTGGGCTATCGAAATCCTCAGGTGTGGGCACTGTGCCTGTGATATCAATGACGTCTTCGGGCGTGGTTCCCCATGTCACAACGGGGGCGATGTCCGCAGCGTTTAAGGTTACGATTTTGTCATACTGAGCGCCTTCGTCAGAGGGGAGCGTTTTCCAGTAGGCGACAGCTTTATCCCATTCTTCGCCTGTTGGGGCCATAGGACGGCCCTTGATATAGGCGAAGGTCGTTTCATCGGGGGCAACCATGCCTGCGCGTGCGCCAGCCTCGATCGACATGTTGCACATAGTCATGCGGCCTTCCATCGATAGGTTGCGGATGGCTTCGCCTGCGAATTCCAGTACATAGCCCGTGCCGCCCGCTGTGCCGATGGTTTTAATGATGGCTAGCATGAGGTCTTTGGCGGTGACGCCTGTTGCTAAGGTGCCCTTGACATCGATGAGCATGGTTTTTGCAGGTTTTTGGATAAGCGTCTGTGTGGCAAGCACGTGTTCGACCTCGGACGTGCCGATACCAAAGGCTAACGATCCAAATGCGCCATGGGTTGATGTGTGGCTATCGCCGCAAACAATGGTCATGCCGGGCAAGGTGAAGCCTTGTTCAGGGCCGATAATGTGCACGATGCCTTGGCGTTTGTCGATGATGTCGAAAAGCTGGACGCCGAATTCTTCGCAGTTGTCGCGCAGTGTATTAATTTGGATGCGGCTGTCTTCTTCGGCGATGCCTTGGCTGCGGTCCGTTGTTGGCACGTTGTGATCCATCACGGCCAATGTGTTTTGCGTGCGGCGGACTTGGCGACCTGCCATGCGCAGTCCTTCGAACGCTTGGGGGAGGTCACTTCGTGCACGAGGTGACGATCAATATAAATCAGGCATGTGCGTCATCTTGCTTGTTAACAATGTGATCGTTCCAGATTTTTTCGTATAGCGTGCGTGCCACTGTTTTACCCTCAGTTTTAAAATTGTGAATGACTATTGGGTATAGGAAAAAACGCAGAAAAATCAATGCGGATTTTTATAAGACGCTGAAGAAAAGCTGTTTAGAAGGGGGCTTGCTGAGGTGTATCCTGACGGAATGTTCTGACTTCAGCCTCACGACCAGGGCGACCATTGGGAAATTGTTCAGGCTGTACCATTTCATCACTGATCAAGGATGTTGATAATAAAGCTGCAGTAAACATATGTGCTAATTTTGTTAGGTGCTTAGCTTTCTTTTTTTGTGATGAGCTGTTCATTCTTACGCAGTCTTTGTAATAATTAATATCTTATAATACTTTTATTACTCCTGTCGGCGGCATGTTGTCAAATAGAAAAGACGCCCCGTGAAAGGAGCGTCTTTTGGAACTGTAATATAAGATTAGCTAAGATAATCTTAGTTTTCTGCACCTTCAGCAGCGTCTGCTTCGGCAGCAGCTTTTGCAGCAGCGGCTTTGTCGGCGGCAGCTTTTTCAGCGGCTGCGCGGTTTTCTTTGCGGGCTGCTTCTTTAGCGGCTTTTTTCGCTTTTGTGCGTTCTGTTTTAGAAATTGTTTTGATGGTCTCGTCTTTTTTCTCAAGACCGTGACCAGTGATACGCTCTGCGATACGGGCTGATTTACCGCGACGATCACGTAGGTAGTAAAGCTTCGCACGGCGAACAGAACCGCGACGAACAAGCTCGATGCTTTCTAATAGAGGGCTCCACAATGGGAATACACGTTCTACGCCTTCGCCGTGGCTGATTTTACGGACTGTGAATGTTGCGTTGATGTCTTTGCCGGCACGGGCGATACATACGCCTTCATAGGCCTGGATACGCTCACGTTCACCTTCTTTGATGCGCACGTTAACTTTAACGGTGTCACCAGGTGAGAATTCTGGGATGTTTTTGTCTGCTTGGATGGCTTCAAGCTGTTTTTGTTCGTATTTTTGTACGATATTCATGGTCTTTTCCTTTTTGTTGTAAGCCTCGATAATCAACGCATTCGCGAAGGCAGGCTTGTTATCTTTTTACAGGGTTACCTATAAGTAGAGCGATTTATACACAGGTGCCAGTGTGGATGCAAGTGTTTTATTTCAATAAATCAGGGCGGCGCGCTTGGTCAGAGCCAAAGATTGATCGTGTCGCCATTGCTCGATTTTCTTGTGGTTGCCTGATGTTAGGATTTCGGGAACAGCGCGAGCTTTTCCGTTGCTGTCCGTCCATTCGGCGGGGCGCGTGTAATGCGGATATTCCAGCAGGCCGCCAGTGCTTTCGGCGAAGCTTTCCTCGTTCGTGGTGTTGGTGTTGCCCATAACCCCATCGAGCAAGCGGATGCAGCTGTCCATTAAGATGAGCGCTGCTGGCTCGCCGCCAGATAGGACGTAATCGCCGATGCTGATGTCTTCGAAATCGTGGGCATCTAATACGCGTTGATCGACGCCTTCGTAACGGCCGCACAGGATGGTGAGGGTGTCTTGTGTGATGAGCTGTTGTGCTTTGGCTTGGGTTAGCGGTTTGCCGCGCGGTGACATGTATATTTTTTGCCTGTTTGTGGCAGGGAAAGCAGAGCTTGTTCAATGATATCAGCGCGCATCACCATCCCCGCACCGCCGCCATAGGGCGTGTCATCGACGCTTTTGTGGATGCCGGTGCCAAAATCGCGGATATTAACCGTGTTATAAGACCAATCACCGCGCTCTAGCGCTTTACCGCTAAGGGAGTGCCCCAGCGATCCGGGGAACATTTCGGGGAATAGGGTTAGAAGGTTGACGTGAAAGCTCATTCCTCGCGTAGCCCTTCGGTGTTTTGGGTCGTGATGGTTGTGGCCTGCAAATCCACGGCGATGATAAATTCATCGGCGTAGGGGATGAAAAAGCTTTTGCCCTTGGTCGGCTGGATTTCCAGCAAGTCGCCAGCGCCGAAATTTTGAACAGATTTGACTTTGCCTAATGTGTTGTCGTTTTCGGTGACGGTTAGGCCAACCAGATCATCGTAATAAAATTCGCCTTCGTCCGTTTCGGGGAGGTCGTCGCGGTTATAAAATAGCTCCGTCCCGCGCAGGGCATCTGCGTCATTGCGCGAGGTGCAGCCTTTGACCTCGGCCAGAATATATTTACCCATCGGGTTTTTAGCGTGATTTCTAGTGTGGCGGTCTCGGCGTTTTTGCTGGTATAGGCTGCGCCTAACGTTTCGATCAGGGATGGATCTTCGCCATAGGGAATGATTTTGACCAGCCCCTTGATCCCATGAGCCGATGCAATTTTGCCAAGACAGGTGCGTTTGCTCATGGTTTTGTTCCTTAGATTTTGTTCCCTAGATAAAGTAAGACCTCTGGCACAGGGGCAGAGGTCTTATGTTTGTCTTATTCAGCGGCAGCTTCTTCTGCTGGAGCTTCTTCTGCAGGCGCTTCAGTGGCTTCGGCAGCAGCTGCTTTTGCGTCTTCTTCTGCTTGTTGAGCAGCTTCTGCAGCTGCTTTGCGTTTTTCAGCTTTGTCTTCTGCAAGCATTTTTTGTTTTTCGCCTTGTTGAGATTTGTTCGGGCGAACAGGTTGTGCAGGCATATCGATCAAGCCAGCTTTACCCAAGAAAATAGCAACACGCTCAGATGGTTTTGCGCCTTCTTTTAGCCAGTGCTCAACGCGGTCTTTGACCAATGTTACACGGTTTTCATCGTTATCTGCCAAAAGCGGGTTATATGTACCAACGCGTTCGATGTAACGACCATCGCGAGGCATGCGGCTATCAGCCACAACGATGCGGTAAAATGGGCGGGATTTACGTCCACCACGAGAAAGTCTTAGTTTAAGTGCCATTGTTTTACTCCTTTAAAAAATGTTTGTGTTCAATGTTTTTGTTTGCGCCTTAAAACGGTAGAAGGTTGATGTTCAGCCCTCTATGGTTTTAACGGTGAGTTATCGTTTTTTCTTCTTTCTATTTTTCTTAGTGCCGCCGCGGGTTTGAGGTGCTCCCATGCCTGATCCTAGTCCCGGCAGGCCGCCGCCTAATCCACCAAGGCCTGCACCCATGCCCCCTAGCGGGTTGCTTGCGCTGCCTGCAAATGGGTTGGGGCCAAGGGAGCCTGCATTTTGGTCAAGCTCTGCCATGGCGCTATCCATGCTGCCTGCGTCCATGCTTTCGGCCATCATGGCAAGCTCATCGGCTTTACCACCCATAAGGCCTTTCATCTGGTTCATCATGCCGCCCATGCCCATTTTTTCATTTTCTTCATCATGGTCTGCATTTGTTTAAGCTGCTTGGCGAGCTTATTAATGTCTTGGACAGATGTGCCTGATCCTGCGGCGATTCGTTTTTTGCGTGACGCGTTCAGAAGCTCAGGCTTTTCGCGCTCAGCAGGGGTCATGGATGTAATGATGGCTTCTTGGCGTTTAAGCATTTTATCATCCACGCCTGCGCCAGCGATTTGATCTGCCATACCGCTTAGGCCGGGGAGCATTTTCATCATTGCGCCCATGCCTCCCATTTTGCTCATTTGCTGCATTTGGGATAGCAGGTCGTTAAAATCAAATTGGCCTTTTTTGAATTTCTTGGCCATGCGCTGCGCGTCTTCGGCGCTGACGGTTTCGGCGGCTTTTTCGACAAGGGAAACAACATCGCCCATGCCCAAAATACGCCCTGCGATACGGTCAGGGTGGAAGGATTCAACTTCGCTCCATTTCTCACCCGTACCAAGCAGCTTGATGGGCTTGCCAGTTACGGCCTTCATCGACAAAGCCGCGCCGCCGCGTGCATCACCGTCTAAGCGGGTCAGCATGATGCCGCTGATTTCTACGGCCTCGTCAAAGGCCTGAGCGGTTTGTACGGCATCTTGGCCTGTCATTGCATCAGCAACAAGCAAGGTTTCTACGGGTTTAACATCGCGTTTGATTTCCGCGATTTCGTTCATAAGCTCTTCATCGATTGACAAGCGACCTGCGGTATCTAACAAGACAACGTCATAGGCTTCTTTCTTGGCGGTATCCATGGCGCGCTGTGCGATTTTTAGCGGCTTTTGTCCGTCGATAATTGGTAATGTTGCGATGTCTGTTTGCTCACCAAGCTGCTTAAGCTGCTCTTGTGCGGCAGGGCGGTAGATGTCAAGCGAGGCCATAAGCACTTTTTTCTTGTGCTTTTCGGTCAGGATTTTTGCGATTTTCGCGGTCGAGGTCGTTTTACCAGCCCCTTGCAGGCCGACCATTAAATAGGCCGATGGCGGGGATGAGAATTGTAGGTCAGCGCTTTCGCTGCCAAGCATCTCAACCAAGGCATCATGGACGATTTTGACAACTTGCTGACCGGGGTTGACGCCTTTGGTGACTTGCTGACCGACGGCTTTGTCTTTGACGGTTGTGATGAAATCTTTGACAACGGGCAGGGCGACATCGGCCTCTAGCAAGGCAATGCGGATTTCGCGGGATGCGGCCATCACGTCATTATCCGACAGGGTGCCTTTGCCTGTCAGGTTTTTAAAAGCCTTGCCTAATTTTTCGCCAAGTGTGTCAAACACTGTAAATTGCCTTCATTTTCTCCCTGACTTTGTTATTCGCTTCTTACGTAGTTTCCTACGCTGCGTCGCTCAGGCCTTGTCAGGAAGAAAAGCAAGGCAATTTTGCGACATATAAATCATAACGAATGTGACCCCAGTGAGCGTCATTCGCCGACTAGGGGGTACTCGTAAGCACTGAAAAATTCCAATTTCAGTGAAAATTTTGTGGGAATTTACGGCGATATGCGTTAGAAGTCAACACAAATATGGAATTGGCTATGATTAAATTTAGAAAAATGCACGGGTTGGGTAATGATTTTGTTGTGATCGATGCACGATCTCAACCTGTTGAGGTGAGCGAAGCCTTTGCTCAAAAATATGCGACCGTAAGTTCGGGGTGGGCTGTGATACGTTGGTGGTGATGTATCCGGCGCAGGGCGATGCGGATGTGCGGGTGGCGTTTTATAATGCTGACGGCTCGGAAAGCGGTGCGTGCGGGAATGCGACGCGCTGCGTGGCTGATATTGTCTTGCTGGAGACCTGCCGCGAGGATTGTAAAATCGAAACACGCGGCGGCGTTTTGCGGGCATGGGCGACGCGCGGCGGTATGATCAGCGTTGATATGGGCGAACCTAACCTAGAGGCCGCACAGATTCCGCTGGCTGAGGATTGTGATACGTTGCACCTGCCGCTGGAGGGTGATCCTGTGGCGGTGAATATGGGGAACCCGCATTGTGTGTTCTTTGTTGACGATAATTCGGATGATGCGATTGTGGCTGCGCGCGGTGCGGATATTGAGCATAACTCGTTATTTCCTGAGCGCACGAATGTTGAATTTGTCACCGTTGTTGGTGACAATCGCTTGCGTCAACGCACATGGGAGCGCGGCGTTGGGATTACTTTGGCCTGTGGGACGGGTGCGTGCGCGACGGCGATCGCTGCGATGCGCCGTGGTTTGGTCGCGCGGGATCAGCCTGTGCAAATTGATCTGGATGGCGGGTCTTTGCTGATTGAGTGGGGCGTGCGTGATAACCGCATTACGATGATCGGCCCAGTTGCTTATGTGTTTGACGGAGAATGGAACGCTTAGTTATGACCTCTGATAAAGAGCCAGAAATCGTTACATTTGGTTGCCGTTTGAATGTGTATGAAAGCGAGGTTATGCGCGGTCATGCCACGAAAGCAGGGCTAGAGGATGCTATTATCTTTAACACCTGCGCGGTCACGAAAGAGGCTGAGCGGCAGGCTCGCCAAGCAATCCGTAAAGCGCGCCGTAAAAATCCAGATGCGAAGATTATTGTGACTGGATGTAGTGCCCAGATTTCACCTGATATGTATGCGGGCATGGACGAAGTCGATCAGGTTATCGGCAATGATTTGAAGCTAAAGGCCGAGGGCTGGGGCGCATCTGAAGAGGCTGTGCGCGTTAATGATATTATGAGCGTCACTGAAACGGCAGGACACTTGGTCGAAGGGTTTGAGGGGCATAGCCGCGCATTTTTACAAGTGCAAAATGGTTGTGACCATCGCTGTACCTTTTGTATTATTCCTTATGGGCGGGGGAATTCGCGCTCTGTCCCTATTGGTGTGATTGTTGATCAGATGCGCGCTTTGGTCGAGCAGGGCTATCAGGAAATTGTGCTAACGGGTGTGGATGTGACTTCATACGGGGCGGATTTGCCTGGGCAGCCTAGTTTGGGGCAGATGGTGCGCCGCGTTTTGGCTTTGGTGCCTGACTTGCCGCGTTTGCGTTTATCCTCGCTAGACCCTGTGGAGATTGATGAGGATCTGTGGATGCTGATCGCTCAGGAGCCTCGCTTTATGCCGCATTTGCATTTGTCTTTGCAGGCGGGGGATGACATGATTTTAAAACGGATGAAGCGTCGTCATTTGCGCGCCGATGTGATTGATGTTTGCCGCCGTGCGCGTGATTTACGCCCTGATATGGCGTTTGGCGCCGATATTATTGCGGGCTTTCCGACTGAAACGGACGCAATGTTTGAAAATACCCTGAGGATAGTTGAGGAGTGTGATCTTACATTTTTACATGTCTTTCCTTATTCTGAACGCGAAGGGACGCCAGCGGCGAAGATACCGTCTCAGGTGCCTGTGCCTGTTCGTAAAGAGCGAGCGGCGCGCTTGCGTGAGGCGGGGGATGTTCAAATGCAAAAGTTCTTGAATCAGAACATAAGCAAAACCCATCAAGTTATTGTTGAAAAAGGAAATATTGGACGGTCTGAAAACTTTGCGCCCGTGCGTTTTGATGGGGATCATCCGCTTGGTAGTGTGATTAGTGTGCGGGTTAACGCCGTTGAGGATGGTCATTTGATCGGAGAGGTTTTGTAGTTTATGAAATGGTTTAAGAAAAAAGATAAAGCACCTGAAAATAAAGAGGAAATTGCTCGCAATGATTCTGAATTGGATGCTGTAGAGAAGCAAGCTGATGCAGATGTTCAAGAGCCCGTGGCTGAGGCTGAGAAAAAAGGTTGGTTATCTCGTCTAACGGGTGGTTTGTCTAAATCGACATCGAAAATTACTCAGGGGCTAAGCGATTTTGTTACGAAGCGTAAATTGGATCAGGATGCCTTGGATGAGCTGGAAGATGCTTTGATCGCGGCTGATTTGGGGCCGCGTACGGCGGCAGCGTTGATTGAGGAATTTGCGCGCGAGCGTTTTGGCAAAGATGTTGATGACAATGAAATTCGTGAAGCCTTAGTCCAGCAAATTGAGGCGTTATTGGCTCCTGTAGCGACGGAATTTACGGTGAGCAAGCCCGATGATGGGCCGTTTGTGGTGTTGATGTGCGGCGTGAATGGTGCGGGTAAGACGACAACGATCGGGAAATTATCTGAACGTTTAATGCGTGACCAAGGGCTAAAGGTTATGGTTGCCGCTGGTGATACATTCCGCGCGGCCGCTGTTGAACAGCTAAAAGTCTGGGCTCAGCGCGCGGGCGCATTGTTCCATGGCAAAGAAACGGGCGCAGATGCTGCTGCGGTTGCGTTTGAAGCTTATGAGGCTGCGAAAGATCAGGGCGCGGATGTCTTGTTAATTGATACGGCGGGACGTTTGCAAAATAAATCTAACTTGATGGATGAGCTGCAAAAAATTGTTCGCGTTTTGAAAAAACAAGATGAAAGCATCCCGCATGCAACGCTGCTGGTGTTGGATGCAACGACGGGGCAAAACGCGTTTTCTCAAGTCGAAATTTTCAGTGAAATGGTCGATGTGTCTGGTTTGATCGTTACGAAATTGGATGGTTCTGCCAAGGGCGGTGTTTTGGTTGGTTTGGCTGAACGTTTTAGTACGCCTGTTTATGCGATTGGCGTGGGCGAGGGGCTAGATGATCTGCGCAGTTTCGATGCTGGTGATTACGCGCGCGCACTGATGGGGTTGTAAGCGTGCTTATAATTGCTTGAATAAAAAGCAAAAATCAGGCATGATAAAGATATGAAATTTACCTCTGACTTGCCGTCGTTTCGTTCTAAAAAATTCAAAAATGCGCACAAAGCAGTTTCCTATCTACAGGAAATTTACACTGCTCAGGTGACCTATCTGCGCGAGCAATTTTCCGCATTTACGCATGGATCGCTGGAGGGGGTGAAGTCTGTGCGCGGCTTTTATCCTTATGTGCGTATTACAACGAAATACGCTAAGCGCTCGGATACGCGGCGTTCTTATGGGTTTGCGCCTAAGCCCGGAACTTATTACACGACGATCACCCGTCCTGACTTGTATGAACATTATTTGCTAGAGCAGCTCGCGCTCATTTTGGATAATCACGATGTCCCGATTGAGGTCGGGGTGAGCGAGACACCGATTGCGGTGCATTTTGCCTTGGGCGAGGATTTTCATCTGGAGCAACATCTGGATGTTGAGCGTTTGTCGAGGGTCGGTGAGATTTTTGATTTGCCCGATCTAGAACATATGAATGATGAAATCGCGAATTGTAAGTTTATGCTGCGTGAGGGCGAAGATATGCCTTTGTCCTTGTTTACAGCGCCGCGCACGGATTTGAGCTTGCAGCGGATGAAGCATTATTGCGGGACGTCGCCGTCGGATTTTCAAAATTATGTGATTTTTACGAATTATCAGTTTTATGTTGATGAGTTTATTGAAATTGGTCGCCGTAAAATTGGCTCTGATGGGTATACAGATTTTGTAACGCCTGATGCTGGTGGGCGGTTGCCCCAGATGCCGGCTTATCATTTAAAGCGCGCTGATGGTGATGGGATTACGATGGTTAATATTGGGGTTGGACCGTCCAATGCCAAGAATATTACCGATCATATCGCGGTGACGCGCCCGCATGCTTGGTTGATGTTAGGGCATTGCGCGGGCTTGCGGAATTCGCAAAAATTGGGCGATTATGTTCTAGCGCATGGATATTTGCGCGAAGATCATATTTTGGATGATGACTTGCCGACCTCTATTTCCATCCCGCCGCTGGCTGAAATTCAGCAGGCTTTGGAAGAGGCTGTAGCAAAGGTCACAGGATATAGCGGGTATGAGCTAAAAACCATTATGCGCACGGGAACGGTTGCGACCACGGATGATAGAAACTGGGAGCTTCATACTTCTGATCGTCAGAATTTACGCCTCAGCCAAAGTCGGGCGATTGCTATGGATATGGAATCGGGGACGATTGCCGCGAACGGTTTTCGTTTTCGTGTGCCTTATGGCACACTCCTGTGTGTTTCTGATAAGCCCTTGCACGGGCAGTTGAAATTGCCGGGGATGGCTAATAATTTTTATAGGCAGCAGGTTGAACAACACTTACAGGTGGGGCTGGCTGCGATGGGATTGCTTCGCGAGACAGAAGCTGCTAAATTACACAGCCGTAAGCTTAGAAGCTTTCATGAGGTTGCCTTCCGATAGTTTGATAACAGGGGCTATTGCTGTTATTTGCTTTTATTGTGCGGGCTGTGCCATAATTAAAGATGGGTCTATTTCGTTAAGTTTGGATAATAATAATGGTTGATATTAATTCTTCATCAGTGGGCGGGCAGGCATTTCAGCAGCCTATTAATAATACGACATTCCAGCCTGGTCGCAATGTCGAACAACGCGAAACGCAAGAGCGCACCCAAAAACAAGGGGCTGAGCAAACAGATCGCGTCAAAGAAAATGCTGATGCATTTACGCAGGCTCGTGCAAAAGATACACAAGAAAAAGTACAAGCTGGCCAAACGGAAAATAACCCTCAAGCGCAACGCGGGGCTCTGGTTGATCTCACTGTTTGATTGGTGATGTTTCAGCTTCATATTTTTATTAATACTTTGTTAACTGTTTTTTGCTAGCTTTCTCTTGTCGTCTGGTTTTTGACACCAGATCCGTGATGAAGATAAGGGAGTTTCGTTATGGCAACAACACAGTTATCGTCGCATAGTCCATTACCTGTTTTGGCTCAGCTTTATAATGAGAGCGGTCTTAAAGATGCGTCCGCTGGTGGCTTGATGCCATCGCAGGCGCATGAGGGCGTCGTTGATTTAGTCGAAGAATTGATGACGATGGAGCTGTCTTTACGAGAAGGTGAGCTTGTTGCGGATGTGCTTATTTGTGTGCTGCGTCAAGCTGAAAAAGATTTATGTATAAGCTTGAGCGAAAAGCTTGCGCGGGCTGAAAATGCGCCTTTGCGTTTGTTGATGTATGTGGCTAACGAAGCGATTGATATTGCTCGCCCGGTGCTGCGCAACAGTCCCGTTTTTGCGCTCAGGATTTGATTTATATTATCCGTGCGAAAGACAAAACCTATTGGCAGGAAATTGCCCGCCGTGCAGGTCTTGAGGATAAGGTATCTGGTGCGTTGGTGGATACAGGGGATAGTCAGACAATTTTAGCCCTCAGCCAAAATGACCAAGCTTCTTTCGGGCGAGATATCGCTCAAAGGATCAGTGCATTTGCCGTAGAGCAAAAGGCTGAGCATATTGCGGAATCTTTGTTGAGGCGCTCAGATCTGGATCGCGGCGTTGTGTCCTTTTTATATCAGGCTGTGGGGCAATCACTTCAGTTTTATATCAAACAACATTTTCCTGATTACGTCGAGGAAGGCTTAGCGATGGTGGATGAGATTTGTTTTGAGGATATTGGTTATGATGATGTGGCCTCTATGGACGCTGAAAAGTCATCCGTGCCCAATATGCCAAAAGGGGATGTGAGTGTGGCGAATGCGGTTCGTTTGTTAGAGCGAGGGCGACATTATGAATTTATTCAGGCCTTTGCTCGTTTTAGTCAAATTTCGCCAGCTATTGTTGAGAAAATGTTACACCAGAAAACGGGGCAGGGGCTGGCGATTGTTTGTAAATCACTATGTGTGACGCAGCGTGACTTTATGTTGCTGTTTATGTTGTCTTTCCGCTTTGCGTCCCAATCACGTATGATTGATCCTGGTTTACTTAAGCGTGCATCTGCTTATTATGAGCGCATGGATCGCCGATCTGCGCAGATGGTTTTGGAAAAATCCGCAAAGGCGAAGTCGCTTTTTAGGTCTGACGTTTTACTTACTTACGCGCATAATGCGGCAACACCAGGCAAGGTTTTGCCTTCCATCCATTCAAGGAAGGCGCCGCCAGCTGTTGAGATATAGCTAAATTGTGCGATGACTTGCGCGTTATCAAGTGCAGATACAGTATCGCCGCCGCCAGCAATGCTGATGCATTCGCCAGCGCGCGTACGTTGGGCGACGCCTTTTGCGAGTGTGTTTGTGCCGTTATCAAATGGTTTAAGCTCAAATACGCCTAAGGGGCCGTTCCATAGGATGGTTTTACACGCTTTGATTTTATCTAAGATTTCTTGAGCACCTTTTTCTGAGACGTCAACAGCGCTGCGCCCTTGGGGGATGTCTGTGCTGGGTGTGTTTTCGTAGTCAGCATTGACGCGAAGTTCAGTCACAGTGACCATTTCAGATGGCAAGACAACCTGACAGCCTGCGCTTTTCGCTTTGCTGAGGATGGCATTGGCTTCCTCTGCCATATCTTTTTCGCATAGAGAACTGCCGATATCACCGCCTTGGGAGAATATAAATGTATTAGCCATGCCGCCGCCCAGAACCAGATAATCAACTTTTTCGATCAAATTGTGTAAAACGCCTAGCTTTGTTGAGATCTTTGATCCGCCAACAATGGCCGCGACAGGCTTTTTAGGCGTGCCAAGGGCGCTGTTGAGGGCTGTGAGCTCTTCTTCCATGAGCAGGCCTGCGCAAGAGGGTAGGTGGTGGGCTATGCCCTCGGTGGAGGCGTGGGCGCGATGCGCGGCGGAAAAGGCATCATTGACGAACAGGTCACCCATGCGGGATAGGGCCTTGGCAAAGGCTGTGTCGTTTTTCTTTTCGCCTTTGTGGAAGCGGATATTTTCTACTAAAGCGACTTCGCCAGATTCAACGGAGTGGGAGAAATCTTCAGCATCGTCGCCGATTTCTCCTGTGTAAAAACGCACATGCGTGTTCCAGCGCTCTTCTAAAACGGGCAGCATGAAAGCAAGGGACATTTCAGGATTTTGTTCGCCTTCGGGGCGTCCAAAATGTGATAGGATCAATACGCGCGCGCCTTTTTTGCACAAATAATCAATTGTGTTTTTCAGGCGGTCAATGCGGGTTGTGTCGGTGACTTTGCTGCCTTGGCGGGGGACGTTTAAATCGGCGCGCAGTAAGATACGCTTACCGGTGAGGTCAAAATCTTTGAGGGTTTTAAACGTATAGCTGCTCATGGCTTTTTTATCCTTTTGCTTTTGTTAGCTGCCTGTTGCTTGGGCGTTTATTACGCGCACGGCTTCGGGGTGGGTTATATGTATTACAGGGCCGTTATAGTCGTCAACCCATCCTCTGGCTTGGAGCGTTTTTCCGTTCCAGTGCAGGGGATCGATTTTGGCTCTGTAAAAGCTTTTGGCGTCTTTGTTTGCGATGATGAGCGTAAAATCGGTTTTCCAGTCTTTGCCAAAATTGATGAAGATATTATTTTTGCTTTTCTTGATGCCTTGGACTTTACCTTCGATGATTTGGACGCTGTATTTGGGGATGTCTTGTGGGGGTGTTGTCGTTTTAATTTGATAGCGTTTGATTGCCCACAGGCCTATGCCTGCGGCTCTGGCTTGATCTTCTAGGGCGTAGAGCTGCTCGGCCATGTGGGGACTGGATTTGAAAGTGCGCACGCGCCCAAGTCCCAGTGATACAAGAGCCCCTTGCACCCACAGGTGATCGTCTTTGCGCTCTATTTGGGCGACGATGTGGCCCATTCTATTCTTAGCTGGGTGAGCTTTGCTGCTGCTGGTATGCAGGATGATGCTTTTTCCTACGAGCATGTTTTTTAGGATTTCCATTGATGCGGCGCTAAGCTCATCGGGGGTGTTCGGAATTTCATCAGCGTGGTAATAGGGCGCATCCATGCCGCTGAGCTTAACAATGTCACCTGTATCAATTTGGATGGTTTCAGGGTCGATAATTTTGATCGCGACAGCCTGTTTGGTCTGGGCAAGGGATGTGAATGTGGTATGATAAAGAGACGAGTTTAGCGGGGCGTCTGCCCAAGCAACGGAACCTGTAATTCCGATTATAACTAAAGTAATAAAAAGGCCTATTCTTATCATGCAGAAAATTCAGCATTATTTCCGCGCTCAAAGCAAGAAAATCAAGGGCGCTGTCGTCATAATATTGTGCGCAACCGTGGGATATGGATGTGCGTTGAATCCTGCGACGGGGGATCGGCAGTTTACGGCTTTATGCCTGCGGATAAAGAAAATGATATCGGCGCAAAAGAGCATCAAAAAATTCGTAAACAGTATGGTTTTTACGAAGATGCGGCCTTACAAGCTTACGTGAATAAAGTCGGCGCGAAGGTTACCCAAGATACGGAGCGCCCAGATGTGCACTATAAATTCTTTATCTTAGATAGCCCGATTGTTAACGCATTTGCTTTGCCGGGCGGGTATATTTATGTCTCTCGCGGGTTATTGGCTTTGGCGAATAACGAAGCTGAACTGGCGGGTGTCTTGGCACATGAAACCGGACATATCACCGCGCGGCACTCGGCAGAGCGATACTCGCATGGCGTGGTAACGTCATTGGGGTCATCGGTTTTATCTGCGGTCATTGGGAATGATATTGCATCACAAGCTTTGGGGGTTGGTACGAATTTATATCTTAGCGGATATTCGCGCTCTCAGGAAAATGAAGCCGATGCTTTGGGGCTGCGTTATATGAGCCATGGTGGCTATAATCCAGAGGCTATGTCGGCGTTTTTGACGTCGTTGGATCAGGAAAAGCAGCTTTCTCTCCAAGGGGATAAAGACCCTGCGTCTAGTTATTTCTCAACGCACCCACCCACGCCAGAGCGCATTGAAAAGACATCTCAGGCGGCATCAATGTATGCGGGGACAGATTTAGGTAAGAACCGATATTTGGAGGCCATCGATGGGCTGGTGTACGGGGATAGCGCACAACAAGGTTACGTTTATAACGGACGATTTTATCATTCTGCGCTGAATTTTAGCTTTATTGTTCCCAAAACTTATGAGCTGATTAATCAAAAAGATAAAGTCGTGCTGAAGGCTGAAAATGATCGATCCTTAGCTATTTTTGATTTTGCGCATACAGATGATGGGTTGGCAGCGCAGGATGCGGAGACGTATTTGCGTTATGTCTGGATGAAGGATGAGAAATTGCCAAATGTTCAAAGCCTGACTGTCCACGGGGAAAAAGCGGCAGAGGCGCATTTTGAAGGGCGCGTGAATGGTAAGCCGATGCATATTCGTCTGATTGCTGTGCCTTGGGGCAATGGTGATTATGCGCGTTTCCAAATTGCTTATAGCAAAGACGCTAACGAGCATGAGGTTGATATCTTGCGCGCTGTTGGCATTTCCTTACGTCCGATTGCAAAGAATGAGCGCGCAACGATCCATCCTGCGCATGTTGAAATTGTAACCGCGCATGCAGGCGATCATATTGATTTGCTTGCCAAGAAGCAAATTTTTGAACAAAAAGCTTTAGAGCATTTTCGTGTTTTAAATGGCTTGGGGCCTCATGAGGATTTGGTCGCAGGCCAAAAATATAAGCTGATCGTTCAGTAGAAACTTTTTGTTTATATCTGGTTTGAATAAGAAAAAACACCATCGCGATGACGGTGTTTTTTTGTGTTTGTTGATCGGCGCATTCTATGCTGCAGATACGCTGACAAAATCCATTTGGTTAGATGGATGGCGGGCGTGCTTTTTAACGTCATAGATGGCGGTTTTTAGCTGCCCCATGGCGCGTTGCTCTAGCTGTCTGACGCGTTCTTTACTGATGCCGAGTTCTTTGCCGAGTTCCTCTAGCGTAACGACGTCTTCGTTAAGGTGGCGTTGCTCGATAATGGTTTGTTCACGGGCTGGCAGCGTTTGTAGCGCCTCGTTCAGCCAATCTGAGCGTGTTTGTGCGTCGCGCATACTCATAACGATATCTTCAGGGGTTGGCGTGTCAGCGCTAAGCGTGTCTTGCCATTGCATAGACCCTTCATCGTCGCTGATTGTCGCATTTAAAGAGCTATCAACACCTGAGAGGCGGCCCTCCATGTGGGTGACGTCCTCAACGCGGATGTTAAGCTCATCGGCGATACTTTGGCGATCGTCATCGTTTAGGCCTTCTTTGCCTTCGTCGCCTTCGATTTGTGCGCGCAGGCGGCGGAAATTAAAGAATAGCGATTTATGCGCGGCGGTTGTGCCTGTGCGAACAATTGACCAATTGCGCAGTACGAAATCCTGAATAGAGGATTTAATCCACCAGCTAGCATAAGTCGAAAAACGTAAATCACGCTCTGGTTCGAATTTATTAGCGGCTGTCATCAGGCCGATATTGCCTTCTTGGATGAGGTCGCCTTGTGGCAGGCCGTAAAAGCGGAATTTATTCGCAATGGATACCACTAAGCGCGTATATGCAGAAACCAGCTGATGTAGGGCTTTTTCATCTTTGTCATTACGCCACCGTCGGGCAAGGTCAAGCTCTTGCTCTTTCTCTAACAGGTCTTCGTTCATGGATTGGCGTATATAATCACGATCCGCGCGGAGCGTATCGCTGTTGTCAGTATAAGTCGTCATTGTTTATGCCTCCTTAAGGTCAGTGACTGAATTTTATGCTCCCAAACATAGGCAAGCTTAAAAACCATCGTCCTAAGAGATAATTCATTTTATCATGAAGGCAAATTTTTTTGCAAATTTTTCATGATTATTTATCGTGTAGCAGGGGACGTTTGTATGAGTCATAAAAAACGGGAAAGGTTTGTGGCCTGTCCCGTTTTTGTGTTCGTATATGTAGGAAGCGTATTTTATGCGGCTTGTTTTGCGCTTTCTTCTTCTTCGCTGTCCATATCAAGGTCAAGATCCATTGCGTCTTTTTTGATGCCTAGGATGTCTTCTAGTTTTTCTGTCGCTTGGCCTTCGGTGATGCTTTCAACGGCGGCAACTTCGCGGGCTAGGCGTTCTAGTGCGACTTCGTAGATTTGACGTTCGCTGTAAGATTGCTCGCTATCGTCGTTGCTGCGCTTTAGGTCACGTAGGACTTCGGCGATGGCAACTGGGTCGCCAGAATTGATTTTTGTTTCGTATTCTTGTGCGCGGCGGCTCCACATTGTGCGGCGAATACGGGCACGACCTTTTAGTGTTTTGATCGCTGAATCCATGTGCTTGTCAGAGCTTAGAGCACGCAGGCCAGAATCTTTGGCGCGCATTACAGGGATCTTTAGACGCATGCGGTCTTTTTCAAAATTAATTACATATAGGCTGACTTCCATGCCAGCGATAGTTTGGCTTTCGATGCCCTCAACTTGTCCAACGCCGTGCGCTGCATAAACTACGTAATCACCCTCATCAAAACTGTAGTTATCATTATCCGCCATAAAAATAGCCTTTCCCTGTTAAGTGTTAATCAGATCCTCTTAAGATGATATGTTTAAGAGCAAAGCTTCCCCTGATACCACCATTGATCTATGGGGTTTATCTTTGCCTTATTCATCGTAAGAGAAGTCGTAGTATACACAAAATAGGGCTTAGTTTCAAATTTTTCTGTAATCTTTTTTATAAGAGATTGTTTTTATTATGTAAATTTGATGTTTTTTTGATATGTTGCGCAGGCTTTAGCTGCTCATTGATTGTCGCGCTGAGCATCGATAGCTCAGAGGCTAGGCGTAAGGTCTCATTCAATCCGTGACCGGAAACGCGTGTAATTTGCTCCGCCAGGACGGTTGTTGTTATGTGATTGGACAATGTTGATAGCAAATTGCTAAGGGAATCTTGTTTGAGCTTAAAAGCTTCCTTGTGCAGGTTATTTTTAAAGTACCCGTAAAAGGAATGATCCGCTGTTTGTGTTGGCTTTGCTTTTTTGATGACCATTTTTTGGTTGTTCAAAGTCGCATTAATGTGATGAGAGAATGCCTTGAAATCGTTATTTTGTAATTGATTGGCGCGCTCTGCGATGGCAAGGACTTGTTCTACGATGCTTTTAGGCGCGGACCGTTGAGTATGTCTGTCAGGTCGATGGTTTCGTTGTCGCTAAAGTTCAAAGCGTACAGCTGAGAGACTTTGTCGGCAAAGCCAACATAAGAGAGCACATTTTGTGTACTGGCTTGCTCTGTATCTACGTAAATAATGGGCCTGTTTTCACGAGCATTAATAATATCAAGGATATTAGTGTTGGCTTCAAACTCGTAATGGAAGCAAACACCCCATGCCTTGAACGACCCTGTAGCGTCCAAAAACTTATATTCCAATGTCTTAGTCCCTGTTTCCCAAATGTTTTGTTATGGCTTATTGATTGCTAGAACACAGTTCCCAGCTGTCTGTCAGGCTTTGTTCAAGCGAGACAGTTGTTCAAGCAAAATATGCCATTAAATCTGTTGATTATGTCCTAAAGCTACTATAGGAAGGGGGAAAAGTCAACTTTATTTCAGACCCAACTAATATAGGTATTCTTTGTGTTAAAAGCTGCTTTTTTACCGACGGGGAGGGGGGTAAAGGGGCCTGTATGGCCAAAGGGCAGGTTACGAATGATGGGGATATTTAGATCTGTTAAGTGGGCGCTTATGATGTCGTCGAATGTTCTTTCGAACGGGCGGCCAGTATCGGCTAGGTCGGAAAACTGACCTAATAAAATAGCTTTGGCATTTTTAAATGTGCCAAGCATTTTTAAATAGCAGAACATGCGATCGATGCGGCTAAGCTCTTCGTTGCAATCTTCTAGGAATATAAATGTATCCTGTTGGGTGATCTCTGGCAGAAGAGAGGCACTATATTGAAAGGTGCTCAGGTTTCCACCAATTAAGGTGCCTTCTATGGATTGCTGTGATTCTGTCGGGCGTGTTAGCTGCTCTGGCGTGAAGGTTAGGGTGTTTTCTTGGCCAGTGATGATGTTGATGAGCGTTGTTAGCTCGCCCTTGGGAAGTGTATGCAGGTTCTTAAATACAGGCGCGTGGTAGCAGGGCGTTTTTGTGTGGTGGGCAATCGCGTTAATCAGTGTTGTATTGTCGCTAAAGCCCAGAACGGGTTTCGGTGTGCTTTTGTTCAGGGCGTCGATATTAATAGAGGCTAGTAATTCCAGGCCTTGGTTGCCGCCGCCAGCGCACCAGATCGCGTCGATATCTTTGCGCATCCACAGCCCTTGAAATGCGAGTGATTTTTGTAGAGGCGAACCCGCGCTTTGCCCGTCTTTTTCAAAGGTTTGCGGGTGGATGAATACCTCAAACCCTTGATCGGTTAAGGTTTGTGCGCTTTTTTCTATATCCTCGCGTGAGACATAAGACGAAGGCGCCATGACGCCAATCTTTGCATTTTTCGGCAGAGCCATAGAGGGGTACGCTTTCTAATAACGGCGCTGGATTAGCCGTCGGTTGTGATTTTCGTGATAAGTTCTTGTTGCACGCGCTCAGAATCTGTGTGCGGAACCTGACATGTGCCAGCCGCATCGTGTCCGCCGCCGCCATAGTGCAGCATTAACGAACCCACATGCGTTTTGCTGGATCTGTCCAAGATTGATTTTCCCACAGCAAACACCGTGTTTTGTTTGGCTTTACCCCATAAAACATGCATGGAAATATTTGTTTCAGGGAATAGAGCGTAGATCAGGAAGCGATTGCCTGCCCAGATCTCTTCTTCGTTCCGTAGGTCAAGGACGGCTAGGTTTTTGTGAACGGTTGTACAGCGTTTGATCTGTTCTTTGCATTTTTCTTCATGTTCGAAATACAGGTCAACGCGTTCTTTTACGTCAGGTTGTTGTAAAATTTCGCCAATGCTAAGGTCACTGCGGCAGTAATCAATCAGTTTCATCATCAGTTGGTAGTTCGATATATTAAAACTGCGAAAACGTCCCAGGCCTGTTCTAGCATCCATGAGGAAGCTTAATAATTCCCAGCCGCTTGGCGTTAGGATGTCATTTTTATTGAACGCGGCAGAGTCGGCTTTGTCTACGGCCTCCATCATGTCATCGCTAATGTTTGGAAAGGCGGCTTTTCCGCCGAAATAGTCATAGACAACCCGCGCGGCAGAGGGCGCTTTGTCGTCAATAATATGGTTGTCAGCTTGCGCGCCTGTGCGCTCAATTTCGCTGGCATGGTGGTCAAAGGCTACATGGATGCCGGGAACGTATGGCAAGTTAGCGGAAATATCATCGTGGCTGACCTCGATCAGACCGTCTTGCATATCCTTGGGGTGCGCGAACATAATGTCATCAATGACGCCCAGTTCTTTGAGCAAGATACCACAAACTAATCCGTCCATATCGCTGCGTGTGATGAGGCGATAATGTTTTCCGGGCTCTAAGGCGCCTAAATCTGGAGACGTAGATTCTAGTGACATTGATGCAGTTCCTTTGCTCTGTTCTTGTTTTATCTCATTAGACCATTGTAATTGTTTACAAAGTCTTAATATAACACAAAAATACGCAGCGGTTAATGCAAAGCTTATGACGCGTCTTTTAGATTTTTGTCTTTCTTGTCGCTGTCTTTTGCTTTTTTAGCAGTCTTTTTTTCACGAACTAATTTTGGTTCTTCACCTTCGTCTACAGTTTTATCTGTAATGATGACTTCGGATACATCCGTTTCATCAGGGATTTCGTACATTGTATCTAGCAATAGATTTTCAATGATTGTTCTTAACCCACGTGCGCCAGTCTTGGTTGCGATTGCTTTTTTAGCAATGGCTGTTAAGGCTTCGTCTGTGAAGTTCAGGTGAACGTCTTCCATGTCGAACAATGTTTGGAACTGTTTTGTCAAAGCGTTCTTTGGTTTCGTCAAGATTGTGACAAGAGCATCTTCATCCAGATCCTCTAGCGTGGCAAGGATCGGTAGACGGCCAATAAATTCAGGGATCAAACCGTAGCGAACCAGATCTTCTGTTTCTAAGTCTTTGAATAGATCACCGATTGAGCGCTCTTCGACGTCTTTGACTTCGGCGCCGAAACCAATTGTTGTACCACGTCCGCGCGCTGCTATGACTTTATCTAGGCCAGCAAAGGCACCACCACAGATAAACAGGATGTTGCTGGTGTCGACTTGTAGGAATTCTTGTTGAGGGTGCTTACGTCCACCTTGGGGAGGAACACTGGCAACTGTGCCTTCCATCAATTTTAGAAGCGCTTGTTGTACGCCTTCGCCCGATACGTCGCGTGTGATGGATGGGTTGTCGGATTTGCGGCTGATTTTATCGATCTCATCAATATAGACGATCCCGCGTTGCGCGCGCTCTACGTTATAGTCAGAGGCTTGCAAGAGTTTCAAAACAATGTTTTCAACGTCTTCACCAACGTAACCAGCCTCGGTTAGGGTTGTTGCATCAGCCATTGTGAAGGGGACATCCAAAATGCGCGCTAGTGTTTGGGCAAGCAATGTTTTACCGCACCCTGTGGGGCCGACCAGCAAGATGTTGGATTTTGAAATTTCGACTTCTGGGTTTTTCTCTTTATTTTCCAGACGTTTATAGTGGTTGTGAACGGCAACGGATAGAACGCGTTTAGCAGATTCTTGGCCGATCACGTAATCATCAAGCACTGTTTTGATCGAGCTAGGAGACGGCACCTTGCCATCGCTGTCTTGTACAAGCTGTGTTTTGTCTTCTTCGCGGATGATGTCCATGCAAAGCTCAACGCATTCGTTACAGATAAATACATTTGGGCCTGCAATTAGCTTGCGAACTTCGTGCTGGCTTTTGCCGCAGAAGGAGCAGTAAAGAGTATTTTTTGAATCGCTGTTTTCTGATTTGCTCATGAGGGGGACATATCCTTTGTGAATCACTATTTCTGACAGTTTGCCAAGTGGACGCGCCTGACGCAAGCCCCAAAAGATAAGAAAAGTCCTTTTCCTGCAAAAATATCTATATTATACAAGGGAGCTATGACACAGAGCTTAGATGAAATTGTTGAGAATTTTTCCTTGTTTGATGACTGGGAGGAGCGTTACCGTTACTTAATTGATTTAGGGCGAGCCTTGCCGCAGATGGATGATGCGCGCAAAAGCGATGATGCGATTGTAAAGGGCTGTACGTCACGCGTGTGGCTGTATGTCACCGAAAACCAAGGGCGCTTGCAGTTGGATGCCGATAGCGATGCGCATATTGTGCGCGGGCTGATTGCGTTATTATTGGTTGCTTATAATGACAAAACGCCAGCGGAGATTGGCGCGGTTGATATTGATGCGTTTTTTCAGTCGTTGGGATTGGATCAGCATCTTAGCCCTAATCGTCGCAATGGGTTTTATGCCATGGTAGAGCGCGTGAAGGCTTTGGCTTTGGTGTCTACGGTTTAGGGGCTTGATTTGCGTTTTTATGCGTAATTGAGTGTAAAATACCGCTGAGCATTTTATCAGCCTCGTCCGAGGCCTCGCCGACAATTTCTGCCTCAATCGAAAATGCTGATGCATCATCCAGCCATAGCTGCGCCATATACAGCGTTGTGTTTTGGCCTTGTAGCCCCTGACCGATGAGCGAGACTTGTTTATACCCATCTTCTTCGCGGGAATAGGTTTGGTGTGTTTTGATGATGTTTGGATCGGTCATAGCCTCTAGCGTTTTTACCATGACATCTCTGTTATAGCGCTTTGCGGTCTCTGCAGTGATCGGGTTGCAGATCACATCGGCGCGGAGTGATGTTTGCATGTCAAAGAGCTTGGTAAAGGATGCCACCTGATAACAGGCCCCCTTTGTATCGCATTTTGTTGTGATATAGGGTGCTTCGGGGAGGCTTACGCTGAAGCCACATTGTTCCGTCGTATAAGGCATTTGTGCATTAGCTGCGCTGGATACGGATATCAGCATTAAGACTGTTAAATATATCCGGCAGAGCGTGCGCATTTTATTCTTCGTCTTTCGCCCATGTGATCGGGTCGGCGGGAGTTTGCTCGCCTGTGATCATGTTCTTAACTTCATGCGCTTGGTCTTCTGTATCGCCAAAGGGAGGAAACCAGACGAAGGGGATGCCTTTTTTCTCGGCGTAGGCAAGCTGCTTTCTGACCTTGGTGCCGCTGTGGAAGACTTCGACTTTAAAGCCGCGTTTGCGCAGCGTTTGCGCGGTCTCTTGCGCTTCGGCACGCTGACCTTCGGAGGGCAAGACGACCATGATATCAGCGGGGGAAATGCCCAGTTTAGGTAGTTTTTGTTTTTGGCGAATGCGGTCGAATAGGCGTGAAAAGCCGATGGATATACCAACGCCGGGAAGGGCTTTGTTGATATAGTTGCTGGCTAAATCATCATAACGCCCGCCTGAACAGATAGAGCCATAGGTCGGATCGTCGAGGAAGCGTGTTTCGTAGACAGTGCCAGTATAGTAATCCAGACCGCGTACGATCGATAGGTCAGCAACAACGCCGCCTTCTGGGATGTGGGATAGCTGGTTCATGACAAAGGCTAATTCCATGACGCTTCGTTCATCATGGCGTTGTCGATGCTAAGTTCTTGTACTTGTTCGATAAAGCTGCTGTCGGTTGTTTTGATTTTCGCAAGCTTTAGGACTTTGTCGCAGTCATCTTTGCTAAGGCCGATTTGCGTGATAAGCAGATTAATAATCTCGGACTCGCTTAGCTTATCTAGCTTATCGACAATGCGGGTGGCTTCGACGATTTGCTCAACGCCAAGTTCCTCTAGCAAGCCGATCAGGATTTTACGGTTACTGATTTGGATTTGGATTTTTCCTCTTCCATGCCGGGAAGCGCGGTTAGAATTTCCCAAATGATGGCGGGCAATTCTGCGTCAAAGTGCTGAGGCAAGCTATCAATGCCAATCACGTCGATGTCGCACTGGTAAAATTCACGGAAACGGCCGGCTTGGGGGCGTTCTCCGCGCCAGACGCGCTGCATTTGATAGCGTTTAAACGGGAAAACCAGATCGTTGAAATGTTGCGCGGTATAGCGGGCAAGCGGCACAGTCTGGTCAAAGTGCAAGGCTAGGCGGGCTTCTTTATCGCCGTTGTCTTTGTGCAGGCGTTCGATGACATAGACTTCTTTATCCACGTCGTCGCCTTCGTCTTCGCCCTTCGCGTTTAGGATGTCTAAAGCTTCGATGCTTGGGGTCTCGATCGAGCAAAATCCATAGCTTTCGAAGATGTCTTGAATATGGCTAAACCATAGCTGTTCGATGCGGCGATCTTGGGGGAGCCATTCTGGGAAACCGCTGATTGGGGATGGTTTTGTAATACGTTTAGCCATGATTATTCCTTTTATTAACGCTATTGTTTTAGCAATGCGGCTTTGAAAAGTCGAGAGGGGTTATTCGTGTAAAGCGAGATCATTACGGTGGATAAGCTCACTACGGCCAGTGAAGCCTAGTTTTTCAAGGATATCATCGCTGCGTAGTCCCATGACTTTTGTTGCATCCACGGCGCTATAGGCGCTGATGCCCATGGCGATTTTATGCCCTGATTGATCGTTGATGACGACAATATCGCCACGCTCGAACGTGCCTGATACGGCTGTGACTCCAACCAGAAGCAGGCTTTTTCCTGACAGGAGCGCTTTTTTTGCGCCGTTATCGATGACGACTTCGCCAGCAGGCTTCAGGTGCGATCCGATCCAGTTTTTGCGGGCAGTGCTGCGGGAGGCGTGCGGCGTAAACAGGGTTGATCGTTTCTGATCGTTATCAAATAGCGCTGATATGCTATGCGTATCACGACCATCGGTGATGACCATGGACATGCCTGAATTAACGGCGTTGATCGCGGCTTGGATTTTACTTTTCATGCCGCCAGTGCTAAGGCCGGGGGTGGCCTCTGTCGCCATGGCTTTGTGTTCGTCCGTGATTTTGCTGACTGTGGGGATGTGCGTGGCGTCTGGGTTGTCGTGAGGGTTGTCCGTATACAGTCCGTCAATTGTGGACAGCAATATCACGCTATCGGCGCCAACCATTTGCCCTACACGCACGGCAAGGCGATCATTGTCGCCGAAGCGAATTTCTTCGGTTGTGATGGTGTCATTTTCATTGATAACAGGGATAATGTTCTTATCCATCAATGTTTCCAGCGTTGCGCGCGCGTTTAGGTACATGCGGCGATTTTCTGTTTCTGACAGGGTCAGTAGTACTTGCGCGGTAGCGATATCTTGCTGGGATAGCGCATTATGGTAGGCGTTATACATATGGTACTGCCCAACGGCAGAGGCTGCTTGTTTTTGGGCGAGGGGGATTTTCGCAGGAGGCATGTCAAAAGCGATGTTTAAGGCCTCGCGCCCCAAGGCGACTCCGCCAGAAGACACAATGATGATGCGTTTGCCTTGATCGGTTAAGGCTTTGATGTCTTGGGCAAGGGTTTCGAACCACGGCGTGTTAATCGCGTTTGTGGCTTTGTCGCAGATCAGGACAGAACCGATCTTAATGACTATGGTTTTTGCGTCGCGGAGTGTATCAAGCGTTGAGGTCATCGCTGGTTTCCTCGTAAATATCCTCGTCATCGCCCCATTCTGGCAAGTCTTCGCTGCCGACAGGTGTCGCGCTGGTTGGATGGTATAGGCCATCTTCGTCATCTATTGGGGCAGGGGCGTCTTCTTCGGCGCGGCGCTTGTTGTTTTCACGAACATATTTTGCAAGCTCAAATAAAATCGGATCCAAATTCTTTTTCGCCACGGAGGAAAAGCATAAAACAGGCTTGCCAAGTGCTTTTTCTAGCGTTTGTCGTTGATCCTCTGCCAGTTCATCGCCTAAGGCATCAGATTTTGTTAAGGCTATGATTTCAGGCTTTCTTGTGACGGCGTGATCATATTTTTCCAGCTCATCGCGGATTGTCTGATAGGCGCCAGCAAGGTCATCTTGTGTGCAGTCAATAAGGTGTAGCAAAACGGCGGTGCGTTCGACATGGCCAAGGAAACGGTCGCCAAGGCCGTGGCCTTCGCTAGCGCCTTCGATCAGGCCGGGGATGTCCGCGACGACGAAGTCTGTGTCGCCGGCTCTGACAACGCCAAGATTGGGGTGTAGCGTGGTAAAGGGGTAGTCCGCGATTTTCGGTTTCGCGTTTGAGCATACAGATAGAAAAGTCGATTTACCCGCGTTTGGCAGACCAAGCAAGCCGACATCAGCGATCAGTTTTAGGCGTAGCCATACGACAGCCTCTTGTCCAGGCCAGCCGGAGTTGTGCGCCGTGGGGCTTGGTTGACGGAGCTTTTGAAGTGTGCGTTGCCGAAGCCACCGTCGCCGCCCTTTAGGAATTTGATTTTTTGGCCTTCTTCGGTCATGTCAAAAAGGACAGTTTCTTTATCCTCGTCTAAGATTTGTGTGCCAACAGGAACGCGGATTTCACAATCTTGTCCGCCAGCGCCTGTGCGATTGTCGCCCATGCCATGAATGCCGTTATCGGCTTTGTAATGTTGCTGATAGCGGAAATCGATAAGGGTGTTGAGGCGATTATCTGCGATAAAATATACATCACCACCTTTGCCGCCGTTACCGCCGTTAGGGCCGCCGAATTCCACAAATTTCTCACGGTGGAAGCTTAGACAGCCGGGGCCGCCTTTGCCGCTTTGGATGTAGATTTTTGCTTGATCTAGGAACTTCATGATACCGCTTTGCTTGTGTGTTTGTGTATATGTTGGTTTTGTTTTAGCAAAAGACACGAAAAAAGGGAAAGGTTTTTGGCCTCTCCCTTTTTAAAATCTGAATGTCAGAAATATTATTCGGCGGCCTGCGCAATTGCTGCGTCATTTGCCGGAACGATATTTACAACCGCGCGTCCATCTGCGCCGCGTTTGAACAGAACTTCGCCATCGATAAGAGCAAAGATTGTGTGGTCTTTACCAAGGCCTACGTTTTTACCAGGCTTGTATTTTGTACCGCGCTGGCGAACGATGATGTTGCCTGCTAGGATTTGCTCACCGCCGTAGCGTTTTACGCCGAGGCGACGACCTGCCGAGTCGCGTCCGTTTTTCGAGCTACCACCTGCTTTTTTATGTGCCATTTTAGAACTCCTATATTGCGCTTATGCTTATGCTGCTTTGATGTCTGTAATTTTAAGGACAGTCAGGTGCTGACGGTGGCCTTTTTTACGACGATAGTTTTGACGGCGTTTTTTCTTGAAAATAACAACTTTATCAGCACGTTTTTGCTTAACCAAAGTCGCGCTTACGCTTGCGCCCTTGATAGCTGGTGCGCCAACAGTTGCTTTTTTACCGTCGTTTAAAAACAAAACGTCATCAATCGCGATTACATCGCCTGCATCACCTTCGAGTTTTTCAACTTCGATGATGTCGTCTTTTTGAACTTTATACTGCTTACCGCCTGTGCGAATAACTGCAAACATATCTATTACTCTTTCAATCATAAATTTCTTATTCGAGAATGTTGAGGGATATAGCCATAAGCTGTTCGCCCTGTCAAGAAATATATTTGCTTGTGCAAAAATAAGGGCGGTTTGATTTTTTATTTTACAGAGTTCCGCGTTTTGGCTTATGGTTTTCCTATTCATTTATTAACGGAACGTAATTGCAATGGCCAGAATTTTATTAGCCGAAGATGATAGCTCTATGCGGGCTTTTATTAAAAAAGCACTAGAGCGTGCAGGGCATAGCGTCCATGACGAACCCGATGGCATCCGCGCGCTGGATTGTTTGAAAATTCAACGTCAGGGATTAGCGAAAGAAAATTTTGAATTATTGCTGACCGATATTGTTATGCCCGGTATCGATGGGATAGAGCTTGCACAAAAGGCCACGAAATTGTGTCCTGAAATGAAAGTGATGTTTATTACGGGATTCGCTGCTGTTGCAATGAATGCGAAAGAGCAACACCCCAATAATGCCAAGGTTTTATCCAAGCCTTTTCATTTGAATGAGCTGGTTAATCAGGTTGATGTGTTGCTAACCGAAGCGGCTTAATTTTTTAGCGTATTTTCCAAATCTTTGACAGCGGTAAAGAATTTATCTTTGGTCTCTTCGACGAAGGGATTATCTGTCTGGATGGCTTTGAAGAGTTCATCGCTGTCATTTTTAACGATATTCACCATATCCTGCAGCAGAGAAAATGTCTTGGTTTCCTGTTTGATTTCGGGAATGTCCATATTTTGAAATACCCGTGCGATCATATGGGTAAGCCCCTGAACATAAGCCATTTGCTGGTCATGTTCTTCGGCGGTGCAGGGGATGACGTTCAAGTGAAGCTGGTCTTTTAAAAAGGCTATGATGCCTTCGCTGCGCTCGCCGCGAATATTTACGACGGCGATATTTTGATTGTGGATCGAGTATTTACCGCTTTGTGGGCCGAATAAAGGGTGCAATCCAACTAAATCGACTGTGTTGGGCAGGGTGTCCAGCATAACTTGTTGAGGCAGCGTTTTGACCGAGGCTACGTCCATGACGAGCTGTCCCTCCGTCAGGTGCGGGGCAAGCTGTTTGCATGTGTCCTCGATAGCGTGGACGGGCACGGCTAGAATAATAATGTCAGCGTCCACTGATTCTGTCAGGCTTGTGCAAGGCGTAATTGTGTATAGCTGCGTCAGGGCAGAGATATCTTTGTGTGCATCAAACAATTTGACGTGAAAATAGGGAGTAAGGTGCTGTAGCATAAATTCCCCAAATGCCCCACCGCCAATAATCGAAACTGTTTGTCGCATGTTTATTCCTTATAAAATAACCTGTTTGTTCTTGTAGCCGATTTATAAAAAACTGCCAAGAGTGGAATTTTTAACTTGACTTTTGTGAATTTAATCCTATTATTGTATTCACAAAGGCACAAAATGTGTCTAGGCCGCTTGTTGTCGCAAGTGGCTTTTTTTATGCGCTGTTTCCGTGGGGGAGGCCGCGTATTTTTTATGTCAGCTATGCAAGGAAAATAAGATGACAACAACATGTGATGGAACTGTGGTATTGAGCCTAGACGGTGTGGATATTGTGCAGGTTGGTAACAGTGCTACGGTAGCAGGCGCTGTGATGGCTTATGCAGGTGCAACTGTGCCAGAAGGCTTTTTAGAGTGTAACGGTGCGGTGGTATCGCGCGAAGATTACGCAGATTTATTTGCCGCCATTGGTGTGCTGTATGGCGAAGGTGATGGTACAACAACCTTTGCTTTGCCCGATCTGCGTGGTGAATTTATCCGTGGTTACGATAACGGTCGTGGTGTGGATGATGGCCGTGTTTTGGGGACTGCTCAGGATGATGAGCTAAAAAAGCATGATCATGGCCTTTTGCAAAAACCTAATCGTGTGCTGAATGTTCAGCAACCAGGGTGGCATGTATTGGTTGCCAATAGTTATGATGGTCCTATACCAGCTGAGACAAATGAAACCGGTGGTATTGAAACACGTCCACGCAATATCGCGATGATGTTTAAGGCATAGAATTGGGGTAGGGTTAATGGCGGACACGGGGATTGTTTTTATGCGCGCTGCTGTGCATCGCTATAAAAATTGCAAACGCTAAATTCGTGCGGCATTTCATTTGCGCTTATTAAGCTTTTTGTCGAACCCTTTTCGGGTTCATATCCCTATCGTTTCCGCATAATAAAACAAAACCCGCCGCAGGGGCAGGTTTGTTTTAGTGGCGGACACGGAGGGATTGTCTCCCATCAAAATGAACCGCTGAATAACTAGGGCTTTCACAGGCGTTGCAGCCAACTATAGGTAAGACTGTAACACAATTCTGTGACAAACTGTAACAAAATAGGTGGATTCTGAAAATAATCTACAGGCAGTTGCCGCTATATATATTCACTTCCACTAGTGACCACACCTCAAAAAACACCCACGGCATGAATACGACACATAGCGGGTTTACGTTACGCGCGAATTTTGGCTGACTTTACAGGGTGCTCCATATATTGCATTGCACAATTTCCTTGACTTTTGGGGCGTTTTCGGTCTATGTTTGGGTTTCACGTTATATCAGCGCTATGTCGCTGGAGGCTGCTTATAAGGCGCATAGGGCGTTTTTAGGCGGCTTTACTCGGTAAAATGAAGGGGTGCTCATCGTAATAATGCGGTTGGTGCTCCTGCTGCTTTGATTTTATAGGCCTCTTTTGCGCTCATGGGATATTCCAGAGGCCGTCACGCTTTGCGTTTGCGTGGTAAAGGATAGGTAGCAAACACACTGATAAGCTCTGCGCAGGGCGATTTTTTTGATCTGCACTTGGTTTGATGGTTCTTGAATAACGTAAATAGGATTTTAAGCCCATTAGAGACTCGCTGAGGACTCTCTGGGAAGTTTATGGTGTCACCCTACCTGAATACCCCTGAGGCCTCTGTACGAGTCTTTAAATGCCTTCTTTGCGATAATATTTTATGGGCGATAATCCACAAGATACACAAAGGCACTTAAGTTATTGATACTGATTCACGAATTGAGTTAATTTGACTTTTTTATGAAAAAATGCTATATTGGTTCTACCTATATAGGTAACCCCAAGAAGTTTAAAGGTTCAGTTCAAGCACACTCTTAGGTGTATTTTGAAGTGTGTTTTAATTTTTCCTTTTGGCTTTGAGTGCTTCGGCAACACTCTTAGCGGTTTCGTTTTTATTGTGATATATTATTACCATCTTAAAGCAATCTCTTTAAGGTGACCTCGGCCTCGGCGTACCTTTAGGGGTACTCCTATGGGGCGCTTGAAGCTCATTCTAAATTATTGTTATTATTGAATAGGTTTAATGCCCACTCATCCGAGAGTAAATCTGTTTTTGTGTTTATCGTGATAGTGGGCCTAAAGGAAATCACCAAGGGGTACACATAGGGGTATCTAATAGGGGTATCTAAAAGCAAGGCTCCAACCTTACATTATAATACAGTGTGTTTCGTTATATATTGATGTTTTATTAATCAAAAACAAATGGTTAATGGTGTTTTTTAAAAATTATTATAGATACACCCTCTATACAGTCAGGCGCACTCTCAGATTTCTGAGTTCCAAACTGTAGCAAGCTGTTTCCACACTCTTGTTCGCTTAGATTGTTCAGGAGAAGCTCCCAAGATTGAGCAGCCTGCCATAGCTAAGTTCGAAGCAGCCCATTCAGCAGTATTGCGGGCATAATACCTACTGCATTTTTGTTTTATCTCATAGGCCGTACGATGAAATTCCGGGGTGTATAAGCTTTCTGATAAGAGAACACATGAAACAATATCATCCGGATCATTTTCCGACCAAAAATCGTCATCTAAAGGAATATTCAAAATGCTGGAAAGCATTTCATTATCGTCAAGTATCGGCAATATACCGTGCGCATTAAGCGCGTGCTCAAAAAGTTGTTTAGACATTTCCAATACAGCAAATTTCTCGTGAGGGTTTTGATCGATATAGACAGCGGCTTCATCAATGGCATCTTCAGCACCGCCCAAGGCAGCTTTGGAGCTTACTTTTTTTAAGAACGAAAACACGCCATCAATCCCTTTTAATAATTGAAAACAAGGCCGCGCCCCAGAACCACACAAATGTAATTGGCCAGATAGACACAAGGAATAACTTCATAGGGGCAGCAAGGTTAATCGGCATGCGATCCCAGCAAACTCTAGCAACCCAAAGATAGATAACCAGTAAAACAATTTCCATTATTGCGCCTTCGTTGTTACAGGCTCGTTATCGATTGCATTGTCAATCTGATACTTCTCTTCCAATGACGCTTTCAGCATCGCTGCATCAAGGTAGAAAACACCATCGGCAGGCTTTTTGTCGAGTATTTTTATCATATAGGTGGTTTTGGGGCGTACGATGCTCAAAACATCCCCACCAGAAATAGTTGTGTTGGCACTGCCAAAGCTTGACCCGCTGTAAGTGTTACCAGATAGCATCCCATTATGAGTAGCAAAGCCGGTTGTGTGTGCTTGCACTGGTGTTGTCACACTGGATACGCGCTGATCCTGCAAGCTATCGACTATCAGGAAATATCGCTTCCCTTGTTCCAGAGTTTTATTGGCGCTTCTCAGCAAGGCAAAGTCAGAGGCTCGTTCTTTGCTGGTGTATCCGTTGCCCCTGAAACTGATTTGATAAATATCATCGGACAGTTGTGTCTCTGAAAAGCCACCCATCAGGCCGTTAGATTTGTATGGTGTCGCACATGCCGTTAGCATCACTACCAAAGCAAGAGCCAAAAATGATTTCATATAATATCTCATAATCTTAACTTTCTGTTGTTTTAAATATCCGCTGTATATTAAAGCTGCAACCATGCAAGCCCCTGCGCTCAAACTCTGCTTTGACAACTTGGATGACTTGTTCTCTTCGATTGTCCGTAACGGAATCTAGCTCCTCTTTAATAAGGTCGTATAATTCTGGTGCGAAACTGGTGCAGGCAGCATATAGCCTTTGCTCCGGTGTTTCTAATTGGTGATATTGGTGTAACATTTTTTGTCTTGCAGGTGTGTTATAGAAAATATCATTGCGCTCTGCCCACTTGTTAAAATTTTTATATTTAGATAACCCGAACATAATAAGACTCCTAATTAAAACAAAAGCCACCAGCGGTTCACTCTGGTGACTGGGTGTTAGTATCCGTGTCAGATGAAACGGCGCGATGCTTTTGGGCACGAGCCTTGGACATGACATCGCCACCCAGCCCTAGCTGAATGACGACACATTCCGGTTGTGTCATAACCGCACCTAACAGGGGATACTAAACCCCAAGACAGCGAACCTACTGCCTCAACCAAAAGCTATAGGAAACGGGCGTATGAGGCAAGGAAAAGAACGTATGGGGGGGATTATGAGGGTGACTTTAAGTGTTCCAGCAGGTCGTCAATGAATGGGTACTGGACTTGCTGGATGGCTTCTAACTTTTTTGACAAGCTGACCTGTGTACCATAGCCTCGGCTAGCTTTGCCGTCTCTGTGGCCTGTGATGGATTCCCAAACCGATTCAGGTACGCTAGTATGGTTTCGCATACGATCAATGAAGTTATGACGGGTGCTGTGAAATGATGTTTTGTCCGTCTTGATCTGGAATGCTTTTAAAAAGTTTGAGAATCGCTTTGATGCGACTGTAGAATATTTACCATCTTTCGCCATAGGGATATCTTCGAATAGGCGCTGTTGCTCTTTGTCTTTAACTTGCTGCACAAAATCAAGAAAGCCAAGGTTAAGTAGAACAGGATGTAAGGGGATCGTTCGATAGCTACCAGCTTTGACGCTTTTATCTTCTTCATTTTTGTTGATGTCAAAGTACCAAATCCCATCTTCTTGGCGAATGTCACTGACATAGAGCTGGCATAGCTCACCTAAGCGAGCGCCTGAATATAACCCCATTAGGGGCAACCAGAATTTTGAGTTGCGAATGATCTTGTCGCCTTTGATGTATTGGCCTTTGCTAGTGTGGGATTTGCAGCCTTGATAGATTGTAGTGCTGAATATGGCGATGAGCTGTTCTGTTGAGAATGTATCGCGTTTATCTTCTGGCCTAGTGGTGTCTTTTAGGTTGGCGTTATCAAATGGATTGGGTGCATCAAGGCCTTTCCACTCAATAAGCATGATGTAAAGCTTCTCATCATATTGAGGTAGCGTTAATGGTAGGGGGTGCGATATATTGATCTGGCGTTAGGTTTAGCTTTTTAATATCAGCTAGGCTCAGGTCTTTATGGTGTATGTTGCGGTGCTTAGGATAACGCTTGAGCATTTCACGGTAAGCTCTGACATTGTCGCGTGTGATAGCAGAGATTGACCCATCGCCAAATAGCTCAATCCACAGATTGTAGCTCTTGCGCCTTTGGTTGCCTGTCTTTTGTGGAGATTGACTGTGTTCTTCCCGCATAAATTGCTCAAAGCATTCGCTGATTTTGTGGGGTGAGACGACTTGTCCCTGCACCATCTGGACGGGTTTATGGTCGGTAAACCATTCATCCTCGATCTGGATATCGGTTTCAAAATCCATCCGCTGCTGGTGCTGGTGACGCAATTCGGTGATAGCGCGGTGCACGCCCTTTTGCAGTGCCTTATAGCTTGGGGTGTAGCTTTCAAGGGCGTTTAAGTCGTTTTCATCCAGCACATAGCGCAGCACAGAATCGGGATTGCCGTCAAAAAAGAATGGCTGATAATGCGCGCCTGTACGCTGACCACTATCATCCTTGGGAAAATCATAGTCAGCTGGCACAAGGTAATCCAAGCGATCTTGGTGCGTGCTAACGTCAACGGCCTCGATCTCTTGCCTGTTATCTTCCGTTGCATTGACCAGAGCCGCTTGTTTGACCGCATTCATCATCTTGGCATGCCTATGCGCGCTATCCATCTGCTTTTCCAGACGCGCCAAAGCCTGATCGAAATACGTCTTTGTGATCTGCTTGACCTGTTCGGGGGTAAGCTGTACGCCGTGATCGAGCTGCATAAAAATCAGTTGAATACCGCGCTGCAAAGTCAGGGCACGGTATTGCGCCTTATATTTATCGGTTGTCCTTAGCGAGCATGATAGCTCTTTACAGCCGAATTTGGAAACCAGTTTATGCGGGATGCTGATGCGAAAATAGAACCGCCCTTTGCGATTCCATAAATGCCTTTGCTTTGCCATGACGTAACAACTTTCTGTAACAGTGAGCCAAAGGCTGCGCCCATTAGAAAGTTAAGTCATTCATTATACTTGTAAATTAAGTTTAATGGCGGACACGGAGGGATTCGAACCCTCGATAGAGCTATTAACCCTATACTCCCTTAGCAGGGGAGCGCCTTCAGCCACTCGGCCACGTGTCCATATTGTGCGTAAATCTTCACAATGTCAGCAGTGATAGCAGGAAATAATTTTAAGATCAATCCTGATTAGAGGATAAAAATGGGATTAAGCGTTTTTTAAAGGCGCTGGAGTCGCTCCAGTTGCAGAAATGGTTGATGACGTGCAGGTTCCACTCGTGTGGGGTGTCGGCTTGGCGGAATAGTTCGATGAATATATACGAGCTTGCTTTTTCGCCTTTATCCTCGGATAGGGGGCTTTTTAGGAAGTGGTGCTCTGAATAGGCATCGACTAAGCGAATTTCCGGTGATTCGACTTCACCGAATTTATGCCCCGAATCGATAGAGGCTTTGAAAATGATGTGATGAATATGATCAGGCAGGTTTTTAGCTCGACCGAGATTTGTTCATCATCACCGCCGCCGATTCCTTCTTGGTCATCGCCGCTGTGATAGATAGCGCCGCTTTGGTCAGCGATTTGGCCGATTTTTCCTGAAATGACATCGATGAAAACATGGTTTTTATCGTAGAGGAAGCAACTTAGGTCTAGATCGTGATAATTTTTCTTGCCGGTGACGACGTTTTTTAAACGGTCTGTAAAGCTTTTGCCTTGGTTGGGGTCCCAGCTAAGGCCGACAAACACGCGGTGGTTACCTTGTTTGGTAACGTTCAGCGGGCGGACGGTTGATAAGCTGGGATCTGATGTCATTAATTATCAAGCTTTTCTTTGAGGATTTTGTTTACCATGGCAGGGTTAGCTTTGCCTTGGGATTTTTTCATGGTTTGTCCCACAAAGAACCCGAATAGCTTGTCTTTGCCGCCTTTGTATTTAGCGACATTATCAGGGTTTTCGGCGATAACTTCGTCGATGATGGCTTCGATCGCACCTGTGTCGGTGACTTGTTTTAGGCCTTTTTCTTCGACAATGGTGGCAGGGTCTTTGCTGGTTTCATACATGATGGCAAAGACATCTTTGGCGATCTTGCCAGAGATTGTATTGTCCTCGATCAGGCTGACAAGCTCGTTAAGCTGCGCGGCGGAGATAGGGCTGTCTGCTAGCGGGCGGCTGTCTTTGTTAAGAGCGCCTAATAGCTCGTTAATGACCCAGTTTGCGGCAAGTTTCGCATCACGGCCTTTGGCGGCTTCTTCGAAAAATTCGGCGCGGCGTTGCTCGGCGATCAGGACGCTAGCATCATAAGCGCCTAGGCCGAAATCATTCATAAAACGGTGTTTTTTCTCGTCCGGTAGTTCGGGCAGTGTTGCTCTGATCCGTTCGATAAGCTCATCTGCCAGCGTTAGCGGAAGCAAATCAGGGTCAGGGAAGTAGCGGTAATCATGGGCGTCTTCTTTGGAGCGCATAGAGCGTGTTTCCAATTTCGCGGGGTCCCATAAGCGCGTTTCCTGAACGACTTCGCCGCCGTCCTCGATCAGGCTGATTTGGCGCTGAACTTCGAATTCGATGGCTTGGGATACGGCCTTTAGCGAGTTTACGTTTTTGATTTCCGCGCGCGTGCCGAGTGGCCCGCCTGGTTTGCGGACGGAGATATTTACGTCAGCGCGCATTGATCCTTGCTCCATATTGCCGTCACAGGTGCCTAAATAGCGCAGGATCATACGCAGTTTTGACAGATAGGCAACGGCTTCGTCAGGGCTAGAAATATCTGGTTCAGATACGATTTCCATCAATGCACAGCCAGAGCGGTTTAAGTCGACATAGCTTTTTGATGGGTGCAGGTCGTGGACGGATTTACCAGCATCTTGTTCCAAGTGCATGCGGGTTACGCCGATATTTTTGTGCTGCCGTCGGGCAGGTCAATTTCAATCTCGCCAGTGCCGACGATAGGGTGTTCAAATTGTGAGATTTGATAGCCCTGTGGCAGGTCGGCGTAGAAATAGTTTTTACGCGCAAACACGGATGTTTTGTTGATTGCCGCGTTTAGGCCTAAACCTGTTTTTACGCCTTGCTCGATGACATATTCGTTAGGGACGGGCAGCATGCCGGGCATGGCGGCATCAACGATACTGACCTGAGAGTTCGGTTCAGCGCCGAATTCTGTTGCCGCGCCAGAGAATAATTTAGATTTAGCTGTAACCTGAGCATGAACTTCCATGCCGATGACAACTTCCCATTCGCCTGTTTCGCCTTGGATACGGTAATTTGACATGGTTTATAATCCTTTGAAATTTGCTGCTTTTTCGATTGTACGGCCGACTTTGACCATTGCGGATTCGTTCCAGCGTTTTGATATGATTTGTAGCCCCAGAGGCAGGCCTTCGTGGTCTAATCCTGCGGGGACGGACATAGCTGGCGCGCCAGCCAAAGATGCCGGAATGGTAAAGACGTCATTGAGGTACATCTTAACCGGATCGTCTTGGTTCTCGCCAAGGGCAAAGGCTGTTGATGGCGCTGTTGGCGCTAGGATTGCATCGCACTGCTCAAACGCTTTTTCGAAGTCATTGGCGATGAGGCGGCGGACTTTTTGGGCTTTGATGTAGTATGCGTCATAATAACCAGCGGACAGAACGTATGTGCCGATCAGGATGCGGCGTTTAACTTCTTCACCGAAGCCTTCGGCGCGGGTTTTTCGTACATGTCGATCAGATCGTCATATTCGCTTGTGCGGTGACCGTAACGAACCCCGTCATAACGGGCGAGATTTGATGAGGCCTCAGCTGGGGCAAGGATGTAGTAAGTCGCCAATGCGTATTTTGTATGTGGCAAGCTGATATCGACGACTTCGGCGCCTGCTTCTTTTAGCCATGCTGCGCCTTGTTCCCAGATGTCAGTGATTTCTGATGGCATGCGTCAACGCTGTATTCCTTTGGAATGCCGATCTTCATGCCTTTGAGGTCAGTGTCTTTGAGCGCGGCAAGGAAATCAGGCACGTCATGGCGTGATGAAGTGCTGTCCTTAGGATCGTGGCCAGAGGCTGCTTGCATCAGCATGGTCGCATCCGTGACGCTGCGTCCCATGAAGGAGGGCGTGTCGAGTGATGATGCGAAGGCAATCACACCCCAGCGAGAGCAACGTCCGTATGATGGTTTAATGCCTACGGTCCCTGTGAAGGCAGCAGGTTGGCGGACAGAACCGCCTGTATCGGTTGCCGTTGCGCCCATAGCCATATAGCCTGAAACAGCTGTCGAGGAACCGCCTGATGAACCGCCCGGCGTTAATTTAACGCTAGGGTCGCTTTTGCGTTTCCATGGATTGATAACTTCGCCAAAGTGCGAGTTAATGTTAGACGATCCCATACCAAATTGGTCAAGGCTGACTTTACCAAGCATGGTTGCGCCTGCGTCCCATAGCTTTTGTCCAACCGTTGATTCGTATGGCGGGACGAAGTTTTCTAAAATTTTACTTGCTGCGGTGGTGCGAACGCCCTTGGTGCAGAATAAATCTTTCATGGCTAGGGGGATGCCCTCTAGCATGCCGACCTGACCACTTGCACGGCGGGCGTCTGATGCTTTGGCTTGTTCAAGCGCTAATTCCGGTGTTTCGGTGATAAAGGCGTTCAGGTCGCGACCTTTGTCCATGGCGTCGATATGGTCTTGCGTCAGGTCAACGGCGGTGAAGTCTTTGTTGTTTAGGCCTTCTAGGGCCTCGGTGATGGTGAGTTTGTTTAATGCGCTCATTGTCTGGTGATCCTTATTCTACGACCTTAGGGACGCTATAGAAATTTTGTGTTGTGTCGGTGGCGTTGCTAAGAACGTCTTCGGTGCAGTTGCCGTCTGTGATTTCGTCTTTGCGCAGGGCAAGGGATTGACCGATGACATTTGCCAAAGGCTCGACATTGTCTGTATCCAATTCCTGAAGCTGTTCAAACAGGCCAAGGATTTTCTCTAGCTGCGGAGAGATCGTTTTGATTTCCTCGTCGCTAACGCGCAGGCGTGCTAGACGTGCTGTTTTTCTTGCGATCTGTTCGATGCTGGGTTGTTCGGTTTTTTCGGGGGATACCGCTTGTGTCGACATAAAATATTTCCTTTAATGACAATATCAGGCTATTTAGATAGCATTGTGATCTGAAACGTGCAAGAGGGCGTGTATGGTTGATCTACTGAAAAATATAGCGGCGCAGTGCCCGCAGAGCAAAGCTTTGCTGGGGCTGGATGTCGGGGCGAAGACAATTGGTGTGGCTTTGTCCGATCCCGATCAGCGCGTGGCGACGCCGCTTTTGACGATTAAACGCACGAAATTCACCAAGGATATTTTACGTTTAAAAGAGCTTGTTCAAGATTATGAGGTCGGTGGTTTTGTCGTGGGGCTGCCGATTAATATGGATGATAGCGAAGGGCGACGCGCGCAAAGTACGCGTGATTTTTGTCTGGAACTGATCCGTTATCCCGATATCGTTGGTGAGCAGCCATGGGTGGCGTTGTGGGACGAAAGGTTATCCACAAGAGCTGTGGAAGATATTGTGGATAACTTTGTGGATAAAAAATCTCGCCGTCGCGGTGCCAAAGATAGTGGCTTGATCGACAAGCTTGCCGCCCAGCTTATTTTGCAGGGCGCGCTTGATTATATTCAACGAAATGATGTGCGCCTATAACGATAGGATTAGATCATTTTGTGCTGTTTGCTGTTGTGCTCGGTGAGTGCGTAAAGCATGATTTACTTGTTGCGCGTGTTGTGAAGCCTTTTTGATGGTTCCTTTCATATAAGCATTTTGGATATATGCACCGATGCTGGGCTGGCGGGTTATTGACCCATCTGGTTTCGTCTTGACGCCGTGTAGCTGTGTACCGGTGTTTGTGTAGAATGAGGCTCTTGTATTTTCGTTAGCTGCCCCAAATAGGTTGGCTGTGTAGCGATTTAGCGTGAAGCGACAGTCTGAGAAGTTACTGGTTGAGAAAATTCCCGCTGTGGCGCTGACTACATTGCGTAGGTCGCCTGTTGTGTGCGTGCTTTGGCTAAAGTCGCTGTGCCCTAAGTTTAATCCTTGGAGGCTAACATCGTTAAATTCGGTTTGGACGGCAATGATGCGTAGCTGTTTGTTAAGTTTTGTTGTGTCCGTGCCTTCGTGTGCGCGTTTGAAAGCTTCGCTGATTGCAAGGGGGACGTTGGCGTCTTCGATCTGTTGTCCTGAGATGTCGATCGTCGGCATTGTGATGCTAGGGCTATTTTGTCGCTGTGACGCCGCTATGAGTTGTTGTGCAATTGTTGTGATCAAGCCCTCTTGATTGAGGGTTTTGGGGCGTAAGGGTAGTGTTATGGCGTTCATATCCGTTCTCCATTTATATGTCTAAACCGTGTGTCTTAAATAAGCAGAGTGTTCTAATTTCTGCATATTTTGTTGTTATTTATGCTTTTAACGGGTAGGGCAGAGAATATCAAGGGACTCTTGTTTGATTTCTTTGATCTGTGGACAGAGACTTGTTTATGTCGATGTTTGGTTGATATAGATGGCCTTGGTCTGAGTTTTTGTTTTTATACGGAGTTTATATGTTATTTAAAAGCTTTCTGATGGTGTTGAGTGTTTTTGCTGGGTCTATGGTTGCGTTCCAAGCGCCGATTAATGCTAAGTTGGGTTCATTGACTCAAGGGCCTTTGCTTGCGGCCTTTATTAGTTTTGCTGTCGGGACTGTGGCGCTGGGTTTTTTGGTTTTGGTGACAGGTAATCTGCCTAAGATGGATGATTTGATGCGCACTGATTTGTGGATGTGGGTTGGTGGCTTGTTAGGCGCGATTTTTGTGTTTACCAGCATTACCGTTGTCCCTGTCTTAGGATCAGCTTTGATGCTGTCTTTGTTTATTTTAGGGCAATTAATTGGTGCGCTGGTTATTGATAAAACGGGTTTTTTACTGCCGATGAGCATTGATATCAGTTGGGAGCGTATGGTGGCTTTTGGTTTGATCCTTGGCGGCGTTGTATTGTTTATGCGAAGTGTTTAATGCTCAAGTCTCAGTTGTTCTGTTATATGCATTTTTGTACGTTTTATTGCTTGCTGTAAAAGAGATTGTGTTGAGATCTGGTCGAGGCATGTGTAGTTATTGTATGCATTTTGCGCCTGAGCATTATTTTTTATATTTTTGAAAATAGATTTGATTGAGCCGTTAAAAATTACGTTTCCTTCTGGGGATAGAGAAAAGCCTGTAAGAGGTTTGTCGTCGCTGTCGTAGAATTTTGGTTTTTCTATGTGTTTGAACGCGGAAAATGGGAATCCTTTTAATTGGAAATCCAATGTGAATTTTGGTTCTATTAGGGTCGCGTCTTGATAGTTTGATAAATGGTGCTGGCTTGTGTGTCTAAAATCACAGTGATCAAATACTATGTCTTGAGCATTCCATCTAAACAGTTCTAAGCCATAAAATGAGCAATGTTCTAGGTGAGCGCTTCGCGCCAGTACGTGAGGAAGAGTATCAGGCATCTGTTCTAAGAGCGACAATTCATTTTCTGTGTCAGGAGTGTTTGTGAATTCCTGTAGTAGTTGCTCTCTTGCTTGTTTGTGTAAAGCTGAAAAATCTAAACTTTTTATAAGGCTGTGAGATAAATTAAATTGCAAAGGATCGTTAATTGAAAGGCCTTCTGTAAGGAATCTCTTGAAGTGCTCTTTTAAAGCGGCGTTTATATCCGATCGTGATGTGCAGGGGATGTACTCTCCTTTGCGCTCGTCTGTATGGTCTAAGGCGGCAGGGCGTGGCATTGGCTATGTCCGTTTTTTTTGTTATTTTTATGTCAAATTTAACCGAGTGTCAATTGTGAGCTATTGCCCGTATCTCAGCAACTCATTTCCGTGTTCGCGCATCCAGTATTGTCCATCGATGAAGTTATCGGATAGTTCTCGGCAAAGGCTCCAAAATGCTTTGGAGTGATCCATGTGGGTCAGGTGGGCGACTTCGTGCGCGATGACGTAATCCATAGCGTCGTATGGCGCGAAGATCAGGCGCCAGGATAGCATGATTTTATTGTCTTCGCTGCAACTGCCCCAGCGGCTTTTGGTGTCACGCAGGGATATCGATCGGATTGTTTTATCAATGCTGGCAGCTTTTTTATGGGCGATTTGGCTCATGCGCTTTTTGCCAATTTTCTTTAGATACGTTTCAATACGGGCGGCAGGATTGTTAGAATGCGTTAGAACGGTGAGCGTCTTATTATCCAATGTTATTTTTGTTCTGGCGGCGCTGGGGTTGGGTTGGATCACCAATGTGTGATCTTGCCCGAATAGGGGCAGTATCTGCCCATCGATGAACGAGACTGTATTGGGCAGTTTTTGTAATTGATCGTCCATCCATTGTTGATTGGCAATCATGAAATCATATGCGCTTTGTTCATTCATCCAGCGCGGCATGGTTAGGGTAAAGCTTCGCTTTGCTGGATTAAGGCGCAGAGATACACGTTTAGCACGCGCGCTGCGTTTGAGCTCAATATACGGGGGGAAGGCTGGTGTTTCCCGTGTGATGAAGTCCGGTAGTAGGTTGAGCATTAGACGAAAAGTTCTTTGTGGAATTCAGATTTTTCTTCGCGTAATTGGCGGCGCACGGCGGCGATACCATGTTTATCGCGATCATACTGCACAGGCACTAAATCGGGTGTTTGTTTTAAATCCGCGGCGGGGACTTTGTCTTTGCCTTTGTCCTGCTGGCGGATAAACCAGCGGATACGCGGCAGGATTTGTTCGCGGTACTTGCGGCCGTTGAAAATACCGTAATGTCCTGTGCCTGGCTGCAAGTGATGGAACTGTTTATGTTGTGGAATGGCGTAGCATAGCTCATGCGCGGCAGTGGTTTGGCCGCGGGCAGAGATATCATCGCGTTCGCCCTCGACGGTGAAAATGGCAGTCTTTTCGATATCGCGGGGACGGACGCGCAATGTGTGGCCTGTTGTTTCGTCTTTCCATTCCATCAGACCGCGCGGCAGGGCGTGGCGGATAAAGACTGTATCAACGGTTTGTAAGTAAAATTCAGCAGGGATATCCATAACGGCTAGGTACTCGTCATAAAATTCTCGGTGCTTGTCTGCGGATTCTCCGTCGCCTTGAATCAGGTGCTTATAATGGTTCATGTAAGATCCCAGATGCTTGTCCAGATTCATCGACATAAATCCTGAAAGCTGTAAAAAACCGGGATAGACTTTGCGGAAAGCGCCAGGGTAATAGGCAGGCACCGTTTGGACGACGGTTTGTTCGAACCAGTTTAGGCTGCGTTCTTCGGCAAGGTCGGTGACTTGGGTTTTGGAAATGCGCGTGTCGATCGGCCCGCCCATAAGTGTCATAGATAGGGGTTGGTTGGGATCGTTTTCCGTTGCCATTAGCGACACCGCAGCGAGAACGGGAACAGCGGGCTGGCATACCGCCATGACATGCACGTCGGGGCCAAGCATGGCTAAATATTCACGCAAATACGATATATAGCTATCTAGATTAAAGCTGCCTTTGTTCAGAGGGATTTGGCGTGCGTCCTCCCAGTCGGTGATAAAGACGTTATGATGCGGGAGGAGGGCTTCGACCGTGCCGCGCAGCAAGGTTGCGTAATGTCCTGATAGGGGGGCGACTAATAGCAATTTCGGGTCATTGCGATCGCAATCCCGTTCAAAATTGATGAGCGAGCCAAAAGGCTTTGTCGCGATGATTTTTCAGTGATCTTGACGGTTTTGCCGTTGATGGTTGTTGTGTCCAGTCCAAAGGCTGGTTTGCCAAAACGGCGAGTCATGCGTTCGATCATTTCGGCGTTCGCCGCGATGGAGCGTCCTAATGACGTGTAATGCAGCGGGTTAAAGGGATTGTCGATTGCCATTTTAATAGCCTCTGCCTGCAAGCGCAGCGGCGTTGTTAAAGCATGTTTAAGATCGTGAAGGTGATAAAGCATGTTTATATCCTGCCTGGGGGCTATCCCTTTTTGATTGTGGCTGTGTTAAAGTGATTATCGCATAATTTATTGTGCAGAGCAAAATAAAACCCGTATCCATATACAAAAGATATAGGGCTAACGTGGTGAGGATACAATGTTAGGTGATTTTGATTATATAGGCATGCTTCATGCACGTATAGGTATTGCGCTGGGCTGTGTGCTTTTGTCTTTGCCGTTGGGGGCGTTGGTGTCTGTTGTGTTTAAGCTTCGCCCGTTGCCGTTTATCTGGTTTCTTATTGATCGTCTTTTCGGGCGGACGGGTGATTTGCTTAACCGTTATCAAAGCCGCCCGTCATCCGATGTCTTTATCCGTGGGAGCTTTTTAATCTGCGCTGGGTTGATGCTAACGGGGGTGGTTTTGGAGGCTCTACAAATCGGAGTGGCCTTGGTTGATTATATTCCGCGCTGGGGGCTTGAGGCTGCTTTGCTGCTGTCTGTGTTAAATGTAGGGAGCTATCCAGCGTTATTGCTAGCAGCGGCACGTAAGGGCGGTGATATTGCACGTGGTGTGCTGTCTTATACCGCGCGGATCGATGTTTCTGGGCGGGAGGTAGCTAGTGCGTATCGTTTGATTATTGGTGAAAGCGCGATCAATGTTCGTGATGCGTTTTTTATGCCGCTGGTTTTATATATTATTTTTGGCATCGATGTCGCCATGGTCGCGGCTGTGTTAAGTGGTTTTATGTGGCGGTTTGGCAGGATCGAGGGCGCGGGGGCTTTTATGGTGCTGGCGCGGGTTTTGTTATTCCTGCCAGAGCGAATCGTTTCGTTTCTTGCTTCGGTTTATATATTTGTTGCGGCTGTTTTTGTGCCTAAGGCTGTTAAATCCGCGGCGAATTTGCCTATGCGCGCGCATGCTGCGTTTGGCGGGCGCGTTTTGTCTGTGCTTGCTGCGGCGTTGGGGTGACGTTGGGCGGGCTTATTCGGCGCTGGGGGCGGGCGTGTGAATATGGACTGGATCGGGCGTAAGGGCTGTAGTGCTCAGCTTTTGCCACAGTCTGTCGTTATATCCGCGTCCTTGGTTTTTGTTGTGTATTTGCTGGTTATTTTGTCTTTGGCTGGCGGTTATATTCTTTTTGCATGATTTTTTCATTCTTTGTGCTTGACTTTGGTGGGAGAGTTCTCTTATTGTGCGCCCCTGAGTTTAAGAATTTTTGATTGAGATAAGGATTTAAGCCATGAGCCGCCGTTGTATGATTACTGGAAAAGGCCCACAAAGTGGTAATAACGTTTCACACGCTTTGAACAGAACACGTCGTCGTTTTCTGCCAAACATTCAGGACACAAGCTTCTTTAGCGAAACGCTTGAGCGCTGGGTAAAAGTTCGCGTAAGTGCACGTGGTATGCGCACTGTTGAACATAAAGGCGGTCTTGATGCGTATTTGACAAGCACAGCTAAAACAAAACTTGATCCGGCGCTTCGCCCGGTTAAGGCTGAGATCGAAAAGAAACAAGCGGCTAACTAGTCAGGCTTGATTTCGATGTCAATAGTGATTGAGCCCGCGGCTTAGTGCAGCGGGCTTTATTATATCCAGATCGTTTCGTATAGGTTTTAATTCCGTGTTGAAGTATCCTAATTTTTCGTTTGAAATTACGCATAAAGATCCGAAAAGCCGTGCGCGTTTGGGGCAGCTTAAAACGCCGCACGGGACGATTGAAACGCCGAATTATATCTTTTGCGGGACTAAGGCTACTGTCAAAAATATGACGCCTCAGGCTTTGAAGGATGTAAAGACTGATATTATTCTTTCGAACACGTATCACCTTATGCTACAGCCTGGCGCGGATTTAATTGAACGCATGGGCGGTATTCATAAATTTATGGGCTGGGACGGGCCAATGCTGACCGATAGTGGGGGCTTTCAAGTTTTCTCGCTTGGTTCGGGTGTTATGGCGGACGAGATTAAGGGCCGTAATAAAGGCAAGGGACACGAAAATAGCTCGCTTGTGAAAATTCGCGAGGAAGGCGTCGTTTTTCGTTCTCATATTGATGGGCGTAAGATTGCGTTAACGCCGGAAAGTGCGATGGATATTCAGCGCCAGATTGGTGCGGATTTATTGATGCAGTTTGATGAATGTACGCCGTATCACGTGACGCGTGAATATACGGCGCGCTCGATGGAGATGAGTCAGCGGTGGGGGAACGATCATTGGCGCAGTTTGCTCGCACGGATACTGGTGCGCAGGCTGTTTATGGGATTGTTCAAGGTGGCGTTTATCCTGAGCTTCGCGCGGAAAGTGCGGCATGGACACGTGATCGTGATTTCTTTGGCACGGCGGTTGGCGGCTGTTTAGGCGGTAGTGATGAGGAAATGGAAATGATTGTTCAGCACTCGCTAGAGCATGCGGCGTATGAGCGACCTGTGCATTTCTTGGGAATCGGGAAGCTGAAAGATGTCTTTAAATTTGTGCGGATGGGGATCGATACATTTGACTGTGTGATCCCAACACGTTTGGCTCGCCACGGCACTGCGTTCTTAAGGGGCGCACCAGGGGAGACGATTAATTTAAAAAATGCTCGCTTTCGTGAGGATGATGCGCCGCTGGATGAAGAGAACGGCGTGCCTGCTTCGACCGCGTTTTCAAAAGCTTATATTCACCATTTGTTAAAAGCGAATGAGCCGCTTGGCGGGCAGCTTTTGACGCAACATAATATTGCTACGATTAACCGCCTGATGCGCGAAGTGCGCGCCGCGATTAAGGCTGGTACGTTGGATCAGCTGGAAAAAGAGTGGATTTCTTAGGCTTTTTGCGTATAATGCCCTGTATTCACATAAGAATTAAGTAACAGGAAGCCCATTGTATGGTTGACTATCAGCGCCTTTACGAAGATATGCCCGCGCCACGGTTTCAGGTATACCGTGCGGAGGATGCTAGCTTTGTTTTGCGCTCTCCGAATAAGAAGGCCGCATCGTTTTTTGGTGATTTGGAGGTGGCGGACAGCGAAGAATTTCGTTTGGATGCGCTGATTTCTCAAGATGATTATATGACATTTTCGCAAGCGTATGATGTGTGTTTATCGACACGGGCGGCGGTTCCTGTTTATTTGCAGCCTTTGGCGATGTTGCCGTCTGGGATGCGAAAGTCACCGCGACCATTTATGGTGTTTGCTGTTCAGGACCGTAAGGGGAAATCTACGGGCGTGGATGTGATTGGCAATACCCATATTATGCGCCATGCGAGCTTGAAGGAAGAGCGCGATGATGCGCTGATGATGATGAGCTCTGTCTTTGATATGAGCGAGGTCGGCATTGTTGTGACCGATGAAAAACAGCGCATTGCCCGCGTGAACAAAAGCGTTATTCGTAATTTTGGCTGGTCCGAGGACGATTTAATTGGGCAGGATATTACTGGATTTGTAACTCCTGACGTGCGCAAAGCGATGGTCGGGCAGCAAAATAGCTTGATTTCCGAAGATGGGCAAAAGGGATCAGGAGAGCTTCGCGTTATTCGCCATGATGGATCAATTGCCAATGTTCTTTTTACCGCGGCGAGTATGGAGCTTAGCGGCGGGCGTATGTTTCAAGTCTTTACGTTGATGGATATTACATTGCGTAAACGGATGGAGGAAACGTTGCGCGCGTCTAAAGATCGTGCTGATTCTGCCAGTCGTGCAAAAACCGTTTTCTTAGCCAATATGAGCCATGAGCTTCGTACGCCGTTAAATGCAATTATGGGGTTTTCTGAGATTATGCGCGAAGGCACGTTTGGCCCCCTTAATCATCCCCGTTATGAGGGTTATGTTGAAGATATTCATAATAGCGCGGTTCATTTGCTGGATATTATTAACGAAGTTCTGGACATGTCCAAGGTAGAAGCCGGTAAAATTGAACTGGATGAAACATGGGTTGAGGTCGATGAGATTATTAATGACGTGATCCGCATGATTGAATCCCGTGCCTTTGGTAAGGGGATCGTGTTTGAAAAGGATATCGGTCAGACCTTGCCGGCTATGTATTGTGACCGCCGGATTATTCGCCAGATCTTTATCAATTTGATGATGAATGCGGTGAAATTTTCCAATGATGGCGGGCGCGTTATTGTGCACGCTAAAACTTTAGATGATGGTGGTTTGTCTTTGATCGTTGAAGATGACGGGATCGGGATTGCTGAGGATAAAATTCCACAGGTGCTAGAGCCTTTCGGTCAGGTGGATGATGGCGGTGAATATGCCGCGCGTGAAGGAACAGGGCTGGGATTGCCTCTGGCAAAGGCGATGGTTGAGCTTCATGGTGGACGGCTTGATTTGGTGTCGTCCGTCGGTAAGGGAACGCGCGTTATTTTGACATTTTCTGCGGATCGCGTGCAGCCTAAAAGCGCTTAATCGATGTTGACTGGAATAGGGCTTGCAGTTTTGTAGTGCGGGCACTATTTATAATGGAGTTACAGTAGGAAAGGATTACGCATGACGTCTATAACGGGAATTGAAAAGAAATGTGCGGAGGCTGGTTTGAAAATGACTGGGCAGCGCCGTGCGATTCTGAAGGTGTTAGATGATGCGAGTGACCATCCTTCGGTCGAAGATGTGTATGAACGCGCTAAGGAAATCGATGATTCCGTCAGTATCGCAACCGTATACCGTACATTGAGCTTATTGGATGAGCTTGATTTAGTTATCCGTCATGAATTCCAAGAAGGCTATTCCCGTTATGAAGTGAACTGGGATCATCATCATCATTTGATTGATTTGGAAACAGGAGAAGTTGTCGAGTTTCAAAATGCTGATCTTGAGCGTTTGAAGGTTAAGATTGCTCAAGAATTAGGGTATGAGCTTGTTGATCACCGGCTTGAGCTTTACGGTAAAAAGTTGAAAAAATAAGGGGAAGGATGTTGCTATGACATGTTCCAATAAGCAATTCCAGCAATGTCAGGTGCAATCTGATTGTAAATGTTATCAGGCGGTTATGCGTACGTATAAATCGTTGGCAGGGGATAAATCTATTCCTGATACGGTCGCGATGGAGGCTGCGCAGCGCGTTTATGCGTTTCACTTTCCTGATGTTGAGGGTGATCAGGTCAGCCTAACTGTTGAAAGCTGGATTAACGAAGATCACGTTCAATAATGCAAGACGAAATAGAAGCGCGCTTGCCCGCGGGACTGTGGGTCGAGGCTGAATGCGCGAAATTGAATGCGCAGGGGCGGGGGCATTATATTGCCCATCGTGGCGATTATTCGTCTGGTGTCGTGATGGTTAAAATTTATGACACTGTATCGCGATCGTGCGCTTTGTATATTCAGCAGCGTGATTTGGATGGTGTCTTGGCGTGGGTTGATGCGATTGAGGCTGATGCGCCCCTTGCGGAAGGTGAGGTTGATCGTTATATTCAGCGCGCTTTGTCTTATGATCCTGATATGTGGGTGATTGAAATTGAAGCTCAAAATTTAGATAACCCCTTCGAAGGATAAATCTGTGTCTGCTCTTACGTCAAAAATACAGCGTCGCCGCACGTTTGCTATTATTTCTCACCCCGATGCGGGTAAGACAACCTTGACTGAAAAACTATTGCTTTTCGGGGGCGCTATTCAGATGGCGGGCATGGTGAAGGCTAAGGGCGATCGCCGCCGTGCGACATCAGACTGGATGAAGGTTGAGCAAGAACGCGGGATTTCTGTGGCCTCATCTGTGATGACGTTTGATTATCAAGATCGCACGTTTAATCTGCTAGATACGCCAGGGCACGAGGATTTTTCTGAGGATACGTATCGCACGTTAACCGCTGTTGATAGCGCCGTGATGGTTTTGGATAGTGCGAAAGGTATTGAGGGACAAACCAAAAAATTGTTCGAGGTCTGTCGCCTGCGCGATATGCCTGTGGTGTCCTTTGTCAATAAAATGGACCGTGATGGTCAGGATCCTTTTGATTTGTTGGACGAGATCGAGCAAAAACTGGCTTTGGATGTTACGCCTGCAAGCTGGCCGATTGGTATGGGCCGTGATTTTAAGGGGTGTTACGATTTGTTCAATGATCAGCTGATCTTGTTCGATCGCAGCAAAGGCGATGCGCTAACTGATGGTGTGCAATGTAACGGGCTGGATGATCCGAAGCTTGATGACATATTAGAACCCCACGAAGTCGCCAAACTGCGCGAAGATGTTGAAATGGCGCGTGGTTTGTGCCCTGAATTTGATCGGCAGGCCTATTTGGAGGGGACGATGACGCCTGTGTATTTTGGCTCGGCGCTCAATAATTTTGGTGTGCGTGAATTGCTAGAGGGCGTGGGGGCGTTTGCGCCATCGCCGCATACGCAAAAAACCGAAGAACGCACTGTGCAGCCTGATGAAAATAAAGTCACGGGCGTTGTGTTTAAAATTCAGGCAAATATGGACCCGAAGCACCGTGACCGTATGGCATTTGTTCGGATTTGCTCTGGTAAGTTCCGTAAAGGGATGAAGCTAAAACACGTGCGCTCAGGTAAAAATTTAACCATCCACTCGCCGCAATTATTTTTGGCGCAGGATCGTGAAATGGCCGAGGAAGCGTACGCTGGCGATATTATCGGCATTCCTAATACTGGTGGTTTGCGCATTGCTGATGCGTTGACTGAGGGTGAAGATCTACATTTTTCAGATATTCCGAACTTTGCGCCAGAGCTTATGCGCCGAGCGCGCCCCGAAGACCCGCTGAAGGCCAAACATTTGGGTAAAGCATTAGAGCAGCTAGCCGAAGAAGGCGCCGCGCGTGTGTTTAAGCCCTTGTTGGGGGCAGACTGGATTGTTGGCGTTGTCGGCGCGTTGCAGTTTGACGTGCTAGCTGATCGTATCCGCACGGAATATGAGGTGCCTGTGAAGTTTGAAGCAACAGAGCTTTATACAGCGCGCTGGCTTTCGTCGGATCAGGCGGGTGCTTTGAAAAAGTTTTCTGATGCAAACCGAAGCTCCGTCGCGCTGGACCATGATGAGGACTATGTTTTCCTTGCTCGCAATGCGTGGCATCTATCGGACGCTGAGGATAAAAACAAAGACATTCGTTTTGCTAATGTGAAATAAAAACGTAATGGCTCAAAAATGAGTCATTAGAATCACTTACCTGTGTATGTTCTTTTGATGTTCTCTTTTTGCTGTTGACTCTAGGAATAAAATTGTTTGACGCGGTGATTCGGATGTGATTCATTGTATGTATGAATAGCTTTCTACGCAGTCGTGATTTCTTTCGTCAGAACCTGTTTTTGTTAATGGGGGTGTGTTTGACAGCTTATTTTTCATACCATGGTATTTTTGGTCAGCGTAGTTTGTTGGCGTTGATGCATACGCAAAGCGATTTACAACGTGCCCATATTGCTCTGGCTAGCCTGCAGCATGATCGTCACAAGCTGGAATCAAAGGTTGTCATGCTGCGTCCAGAGACATTAAACCTGGATTATGCAGAGGAACTTGTTGTTGATAAACTTGGGTACCGTAAATCCTCTCAGGTAAGTGTGGTGGGGTTATCCCCCGATGTTGCACAGCAATAACAAAACTTCTTTATGCCCTCTGGAATTCGATGCAAAAATGGTGTAGCACTATGCTTCGTATCACTAGATTACGCATGGAGAAAACGCTTTGGCTGCAAAGAAATCTAAAAAGAATAATTCCCCCGATGTTGAGACTTTAAAATCATTGTATCGCGAGATGCTGCTGATCCGTCGCTTCGAAGAAAAAGCCGGTCAGCTTTATGGTATGGGCTTGATTGGTGGTTTTTGTCACCTGTATATCGGACAAGAAGCCGTTGTGACAGGCATACAATCTCAGCAAGAACCTCAGGATACTGTCGTTACATCTTATCGCGATCACGCGCACATGCTGGCATGCCGCATGGACCGAAAGGGATCATGCGGAGCTAACAGGGCGCTCTACCGGGTATTCTGCTGGTAAGGGCGGGTCTATGCATATGTTCAGCCGTGAGAAAAATTTCTTTGGCGGGCACGGGATCGTGGGTGCGAACGGATCGATTGGGACAGGGCTTGCATTTTCTCATAAGTATAAGAAAGACAATGGCGTTGCTGTGGCCTATATGGGCGATGGCGCGGCAAACCAAGGGCAAGTTGCTGAATGTTATAATATGGCGGCGCTTTGGGATTTGCCTATTTTGTATATTGTTGAAAATAACAAATACGCGATGGGGACGTCGAATAAGCGTTCTATCGCTGGTGAGCTTTATAAGCGCGGTGAAGGATATGGTATCCCGGGTGAACGTGTGGATGGCATGGATGTCTTTGCCGTGCAAGAGGCTGCTCGCAAGGCTTTGGATTATGTGCGCAGTGGTAAGGGGCCTTATATCCTAGAGATGATGACCTATCGCTATCGTGGGCATTCGATGTCAGATCCCGCGAAATACCGCACGAAAGAAGAGCTAAACACAATGAAGCAAGAACATGACCCTATCACGCAAGTGAAGGATATGCTTCAAGACGCGGGCGTTGATGAAGCTGATTTGAAGGCGGTTGATAAAGAAATCAAAGCCATCGTGGCAGAGGCCGCAAAATTTGCTCAAGAAAGCCCAGAACCTGATGAGGCTGAGCTTTGGACAGATGTCTTGATTAGTGAAACACAACAAGACGCAGCATAAAATTTATAAAGGAATAGGAAACGGACTATGGCAACACAAGTATTGATGCCGGCATTATCGCCAACAATGACTGAAGGGAATTTAGCGAAATGGCTAAAAGCCGAAGGGGATACGGTTGAAGCTGGCGACGTGATCGCGGAAATTGAAACGGATAAGGCCACGATGGAAGTCGAAGCCGTCGATGAAGGCGTGTTAGGCAAAATTTTGGTTGCAGAGGGCACGCAAGCTGTTGCGGTCAATACGCCGATTGCTGTCTTGTTAGAAGACGGTGAAAGCGCAGATGCGATTGATATGGACGCTGTCAGCAATGATGTCTCGCCGAGCTCCTCAGCTGAAGAAACAACGGCTGAGCCACAGGCTCCTGTTCAAAACAGTGTTGCGGAACAACATGCGGGCGCAGATATTGCCGATCGCGATATTTTATATGCACAAGGCGCTGTGATTGAGCCACCTGCCTTTGATGAGGCTGCCTTTACTGACACTGCGGAGACAACAGTGCGTGTGGCTTTGCGTGATGCTATGGCCGAAGAAATGCGCCGTGATGCCGATGTATATCTGATGGGTGAGGAAGTCGCCGAATATCAGGGTGCTTATAAAGTGTCAGAGGGACTGCTGGACGAATTTGGCGCGGATCGTGTTGTTGATACGCCGATTACTGAGCATGGCTTTACGGGGCTGGCTGTTGGCGCGGCGATGAATGGTTTGAAGCTATCGTCGAGTTTATGACATGGAATTTCGGGATGCAGGCGATTGATCATATCATCAATTCTGCGGCGAAGACTTTGTATATGGCGGGTGGTCAGCTTGGTTGTCCGATTGTGTTCCGCGGGCCTAACGGCGCGGCGGCACGTGTGGGCGCTCAGCACTCGCAATGTTATGCTAGCTGGTATGCGCATGTTCCTGGTTTGAAAGTGGTTGCTCCATGGTCGGCTGCAGATGCGAAAGGCTTAATGAAAGCGGCTATTCGTGATCCAAACCCTGTTGTGTTCTTGGAAAATGAAATTTTATACGGACAAAGTTTTGATTGCCCAACGTCAGAAGATTATGTTGTGCCGATTGGTCGTGCGAAAATTGAACGCAGCGGCGCGGATGTAACGATTGTGTCTTATTCGATCATGGTTGGTAAAGCCATGGAAGCGGCTGCCCAGTTAGCGGATCAAGGCATTGATGCCGAGGTTATTAACCTGCGCACTATTCGTCCTTTGGATCGTTGGACAGTTTTGGAAAGCTTGAAAAAGACAAATCGTTTAATCAGCCTGGAAGAGGGCTGGCCTTTTGCGGGTATCGGGGCTGAGCTTGCTGCGCTTTGTATGGAACATGGCTTTGATTATCTGGACGCCCCGATTGAACGTGTCTGCGGTAAGGATGTGCCTATGCCTTATGCAGCTAATTTGGAAGCTCTGGCTTTGCCTCAGGTTGATGATATCATCGCGGCAGCTAAGAAGGTTTGCTACAAGTAACGGATTTAAGTGAAGGAATAGAATTTATGCCTATTAAAGTAACGATGCCAGCTTTGTCACCGACGATGACGGATGGGACGCTGGCGAACTGGTTGAAAAACGAAGGCGACGCGGTTGAAGCTGGCGATGTGATCGCGGAAATTGAAACTGACAAAGCCACGATGGAAGTCGAAGCTGTCGACGAAGGCGTTCTTGGAAAGATCCTTGTTCAGGCTGGAACGCAAAATGTTCCTGTTAATGATGTGATTGCGGTCTTGTTAGAAGATGGCGAAGATGCCAGTGCGATTGATGCGTTCTTGGCTAATGACAATAGCGCGGCGTCTGAGCCCGCTAAAGATGAGACACCTGCAGCGTCGCCTGAGCCGGCTGCTGCAACGGCGGCTCCGACAGCTCAACCAGCTGCATCCACGGGCGACCGTATTTTTGCATCGCCTCTTGCGCGCCGCATTGCAAAAGATAAAGGTATTGATTTAGCAACGCTGAAAGGTACAGGCCCGCGCGGGCGTATTGTCAAAGCCGATGTTGAAGCGGCGAAGGCTGGCTCTGCTGCGGTGGTGGCTCAGTCATCTGCTGTGTCAAAACCAGCGGCTTCTGGTCCGAATGCGCAACAGCTTGCTGATATGTTGGGTATGGAATACGAAGCCATTCCAAATAACAATATCAAGAAAGTTACGGCTCAACGCTTGACGGAATCAAAACAAACAATTCCGCATTTCTATTTGTCGGTTGATTGCGTTTTAGATCATTTACTAGCGGCGCGTAAGACTTTGAACGATCAGGGCAATGGCGCTTATAAATTGTCTGTGAATGATTTTGTTATCAAGGCCTCTGCGATGGCGCTTAACTCTTATCCGGCGGCAAATGTTGCTTGGACGGATGATAATTTGTTGCAGTTTAAGCATGCAGATATTTCTGTTGCTGTGGCAACGCCGACAGGCTTGATTACGCCGATTGTTAAGGCGGCGGAAGAAAAAGGTCTGGTTGATATCTCTGCTGAAATGAAAGATTTGGCTTCTCGTGCGCGTGACGGCAAGTTAAAGCCTCATGAATTTCAGGGCGGAACCTTTTCGATCTCTAACCTAGGCATGTTTGGCGTTGATAATTTCCAAGCCATCGTTAATCCCCCCCAAAGCTGCATTATGGCTGTTGGTGCGGGTAAACAAGTTCCTGTTGTTGAAAATGGTGAGATTAAAATCCGCACTGTGATGACCGTGACGTTGTCAACTGATCACCGTAGCGTGGATGGCGCGGTAGGGGCTGAGTTCCTGCAGCACTTTAAACGTTATATTGAAAATCCGGTCAGTATGTTATTATAGGATCGTTATGCTTGATCAACTTCCTATTATTAGCGTTGTAGGCTCCCACGATAAGGGGCTTGATATTTATGCTGAGCCCTTGGGAAAGATGATTGCTAAGTTCGATTATCATCTGCTTGTCGGACCAGAGGATGGCGCTTCAACATCGGTCGCAAAGGCATATACGCAGCAAACTAATCGCGCAGGATTTTGTATCGGCGTGATGCCTGTGTATTCGGACTATGATGGTGCGCCTTTGCCGCGAGATCAATATCCTAACCCTTATATAGAAATGCCTATTTTGGTGCCTTTGGATATGAAGGCAGAGCGCGATATTAATCCGTTTAGCCGTAATCAGGTTGATGTGATGACGGCGAATGCTGTTATTGCGCTGCCAGGAGCGCATGGAACACAAAACGAAGTATCATTAGCGCTGCGTTATAATAAGCCGCTATTGTTTTTTGGGCCGGAGAGCGCTTTTGCCTCTTTCCCTGAGCATATTACATGCGTTGACGATATTGAGGCCGTACGTGAATTTTTAGAAACCGTACAGATGAATGTACGTGAAAAAGAAGAGGAATAAATGAGCAATAAAAATTTTGATGTGATTGTTGTTGGTGGTGGGCCTGGTGGTTACGTGGCGGCTATTCGTGCGGCGCAGTTGAAAATGAAGGTTGCTTTGGTCGAAGCTAACCACCTTGGCGGAATTTGTTTGAATTGGGGCTGTATCCCGACGAAAGCATTATTACGCTCTAGCGAAATTCACCACCTTGCCCAAACGGCGGAGCAATTCGGCGTAAAGGTCGAGGGGCTGTCTTTTGATTTGAAAAAAATGGTTGAACGTTCCCGCGCTGTGTCGAAACAACTATCGGGCGGGATTGGTCATTTGATGAAGAAAAATAAAGTCACTGTTTTTGACGGCTGGGGTAAGCTAGCTGGTCAAGGCAAGCTAAGCGTTGAAAAAGACGGTAAGGTTATTGATACGTTGTCAGCTAAGCATATTATTTTGGCAACGGGCGCGCGTGCGCGGTCTCTGCCCGGGTTGGAAGCAGACGGCAAGCAGGTCTGGAGCTATCGTGAAGCCTTGGTGCCAGAGGACATGCCTAAAAGCTTAGTTGTTGTTGGTTCTGGCGCGATCGGTATTGAATTTGCCAGCTTCTACCGTACGCTTGGCGCAGATGTGACTGTGGTGGAAATCATGGATCAGGTTATGCCTGTTGAAGATAAAGAAATCGCAGATTTCGCGCGTAAGCAATTTGAAAAGCAAGGCATGAAAATTTTGACAGGAGCTAAGGTTGCTAAACTGGAAAAAGGCGCGAAGTCCGTTAAAGTTCACATTGAAAAGGGCGGTAAAACCGAAGTCGTTGAGGTTGAAAAAGTTATTTCGGCGGTTGGGATTGTGCCTAATGTTGAAAATATTGGCTTGGAAAAAACTAAGATTAAACAAGATCGTGGCCACATTGTTACTGACGAATTCTCCCGCACGGATGAGGCTGGTGTTTATGCGATTGGCGATGTTGCAGGTGCGCCATGGTTAGCACATAAAGCATCGCATGAGGCCATTATTTGTGTCGAGAAAATTGCGGGGCTGAATAATGTGCATCCACTGAAAAAAGCAAATATTCCGGGCTGCACTTATTGCCATCCTCAGGTGGCCTCTGTCGGTTTGACCGAAGCCAAAGCCAAAGAGCAGGGCTATAAGATTAAGGTTGGACGTTTCCCGTTTATGGGTAATGGTAAGGCCATCGCCTTGGGCGAACCTGAAGGCTTGGTTAAAACGATCTTTGATGAAAAACAGGGGAGCTATTAGGCGCGCATATGGTTGGTGCGGAAGTCACCGAAATGATTCAGGGCTTTGTTATCGGTAAAACGATGGAAGCTGTCGAAGAAGACTTTATGCATACGATCTTCCCGCATCCGACATTGTCAGAAATGATGCATGAATCGGTTTTAGATGCCTATGGCAAAGTTGTTCATATGTAGGCGAAGAAAATCTTCGTATTTTATTAAGACTTTTTATGCTATTTTTAAAAACGGGTCGTGATCAGGCGATCCGTTTTTCTTGTATATGATATTCTTATAAAGACGAGGTTAGAAATGAGCGAAGAGCAGCAGGATGCAAAAGTAGAGGAAACGCAAGCAGAAGAGGCAGCTGTACAGCCAGAGGTGGAGGCTAAGCCAGAGCCTGCTACGGAAACGCCAGCGGAGCCTAAAGTCGCGGCGAAAGAAAAGCCTGCGAGCGATCAAGTTAATGATTTCCAGCCGATGGTTGCCGGATTTAAGGCAAAATTGCTGGCTGGTAAAGCAAAAATGAATACATTGATCGCAGAGAAAGCTCCGATTGTGAAGGATGCGTTGATTAAGCAATTAGATAAATTGGCCGATCATGCCAATGAAGCGAAGGTTACTGACGCTGAAAAAGCGAAAGAAGCCGAAGCTGAAGCCGAGGCCTTGAAGGCAAAAGCGGAGGCACAAAAAGCAAAAGCTGCTGCAGAAAAGCCAGCTGAGCCTAAAAAAGAAGAAGCGCCTAAGGCAGAAGAGCCGCCTAAGGAAGAGCCTAAAACTGAAGCGGAACCAGCGGCCGCAGCATCAGAAGAAGAGGTAAAAGAGGCTTCATAGCCTCTTTTTTTATCCGTTATCCGCGGCCGCGATAGCCAGCGACATTTTGTTCTGGGATCCAGACGCCTTTGGGTTCTTCTCCGGTTTGGTAGAAAATATCAATGGGAATGCCCCGCGGGGTACCAGTATCCACCTAAGCGTAGCCATTTTGGGTTGATCTCATCAACGATGCGGCGTGCAATGGAAATTGAGCAATCTTCGTGGAAAGCGCCGTGATTGCGAAATGATCCTAAAAATAGTTTCAGGGATTTGCTTTCGACGAGCCAATCGCCAGGGATATAGTCAATTGTGATATGGGCAAAATCCGGCGCGCCCGTTAGCGGGCATAAAGACGTAAATTCGGGCGCGGTAAAGCGCACGCAATAATCGACGTCAGCTTGCGGGTTGGGGACTTTTTCCAAAACCGCTTTTTCAGGGCTCTCGGGTAGGGGCGTCTTTCCGCCTAGTTGCGTTAGGTTGTCGTAGATTGTTTGATCACTCATAGATTAGACTCCTCTTTCATTGCCCCATAAATAGACATGGAGCTGGGGTAATATGGTTGCGTTGTACCAGCCATCCGCATTGATGCGGTCGATTAGGGTGTACATGGCTGCGTTTAAATCGGCGATAGGGGCGCTGTCTTTACCTGCGTGCGAATTGCAGGGCTGTAAGTAGAGCGGTAAATCGGGAAATCGTTCATGAGCCTCTTTGGCGTAGGCATAATCGGCGTCATCTGTGATAACGATTTTAAGTGAGATTTGCGTTTGTTCGCCTGCTGCGTTGATGCAGTCTTGGACTCGATCCCAATTTGTGTTCATGCCACTGCTGGGTGGTTTGGGGCTTAGTGTTAGGATGTCCAGATTTGCAAACCAGTCTTGCGCGACGGAGCCTTGGGTTTCCAAGGCAAAGGTAAAGCCTTCGCTTTTACCAAGGGTGATGAGGTCAGAGCAATCTTGTGTAGCGGGATTTCCACCTGACAGAGTTATTAATATCGGCTTATCACCGCTGAGCTGTTTGACTCGATCTATGATTTGCTGGGCGCTCATGGGTTTCCAGTCGTGGCGATATTGGCTTTCCACGGCGTAGAGCGTATCGCACCACGTGCAACGGTAATCACAGCCGCCTGTCCGAACGAAAACTGTCGGTCGGCCAATAACTGCGCCTTCGCCTTGGATAGTGGGGCCAAATATTTCGGATATTTTGATCATGGACGGTATTCAGCCATGCTTTCGGGGTTTCGGACACGCGCACGGCGGAGACTTCGCTCCAGCGGGATTTGCACCAATCATAAATGAATTTAGCAATTTGCTCGGCTGTGACATTATCATCGCCCAAGATGTCATTTAGATGGTGGTGATCCAGCGTATCGTCGATAAAGCGCTTAAGATCGTCAAGCTCGCGGTAATCACGGACAAAGCCATATTTATTTAATGTTTCGGATTGTAGCTCAACGGTTACCACATAATTATGCCCATGCATGCGTGAGCAGGGGTGATCGCTGGGTAGCTGCGGCAGGATATGAGAGGCGGAAAAATGATATTCTTTGCTGATTGTATACATATATTTATCCTGCCTTTTTATGGTTTTCGATGGCGGTTTGCCAAAAATCGGGATCGGCGTAGACGGTTGGATCAGGCACGCCAGCGTCATGGAAGGCCTCTCGGCGCTCAACGCAGGTGCCGCAACGTCCGCAATGGATAGCCTCGCCCTTGTAGCATGACCATGTTTTGTCGAAGGGGACGTTTAGGCGTGCGCCTTCAGCGGCGATGGCGGCTTTGTCTTGGGTGATGAATGGCGTATAAAGCTGTATGTCGGCGACGCTTCTAACGCGTGGTTTTGCATGGCGGCAAAGCTGCTTGCGAAATCGGGGCGGCAGTCGGGGTAGATGAAATGATCGCCGCCGTGGAAGGCTGCGGCGACGGCGTTAGCGCCATTGCTCGCCGCGATGCCATAAGCAATGGTCAGCATAATGGCATTGCGGTTAGGGACAACGGTTACAGCCATGTTATCGGCGGCGTAGTGACCATCGGGGACGTCAATGTCGTCGGTTAGCGCCGATCCAGATAACTGCGCGCCAATGCTGCTGATATCGATAATGTGATGAGGGACGTTTAGATCCGTTGCACACTGCGCGGCGAAAGATAATTCTTTGTTATGGCGCTGTCCGTAATCAAATGAAATTAAACCGGCTAATGTGTGCTCTGTTGCGACTTTGTAGGCAAGAGTAACCGAATCCATCCCGCCAGAGCATATGACATATGTTTTCATCTTTGTGAATCCTTGTTTTGTTCTACCGGGTAAGGGCTGCGACCGGTTGAGTGCTTTCTAACATAAAGTGATTTTAAAAGGGAAGATAAAAATGATTCGCGTGGTTTTTATCGATTCGCGTGTGCAAGGCCTCTTCTTTTCTATGCTTTGAATATAGACTTATGGGTATCTGTTAGTAAAACTGTATTTTTGTATATAAAATATAACAAATTGAAATTTTTGTTCAAAAAAATTAATTTTTTGCTTGCAAAGTATCAAAATGATTTCCTATAGTCCTCTTACACACCCTCTATTACCGCCATTTGTCCGGAGCATCTTGTAAAAGATCTCCGGATCTTTTTTTGCCTAAAGGGCTTACTTACGCCGAATAATACATTTTGTATTCGATCGGGTGGACTGCGGTTTTATACGTTTCCACATCCTGACGTTTTAGCGCGATATAGGCATCAATCATATCTTTGTTAAAGACATCATGCGCTGTTAGGAATTTATGATCGCTTTCTAGGGCGTCAAGGGCTTCCTCTAACGTGGCTGCGACGGTGGGTATTTTCTTTTGCTTGCGCTCATCTAGTGTATATAGGTCTTCGTCCATGGCTTTGCCGGGATCGATTTTGTTGGCGATTCCGTCAAGGCCTGCCATTAGCATTGCGGCGAAGGCTAGATAGGGGTTGCAGTCGGGTCAGGGAAACGAATTTCAACGCGTTTGCCTTTGTCCGATGTGCTGTATGGAATGCGGCACGAGGCTGAGCGATTGCGCGCAGAATAAGCCAGCATAACAGGGGCTTCATAGCCTGGAACCAGACGTTTGTAGCTGTTGGTGGTTGGGTTGGTGAATGCGTTTAACGCGCGGGCATGTTTGATAATGCCGCCGATATAATAAAGCGCAGTTTGGGATAGGCCCGCATATTCATCGCCAGCAAATAATGGTGTTTTCCCATTCCAGATGGACTGGTGGACATGCATGCCTGATCCGTTGTCCCCAAAGATCGGTTTCGGCATAAAGGTTGCTGTCTTGCCGTAATTATGGGCAACATTTTTTACGCAATGTTTATATAGCTGCACATTATCGGCGCATGATGTCAGCGTGTCGAAGCTAATGCCCAGTTCACATTGGGCGGGGGCGACCTCGTGATGGTGTTTTTCGACGGGAACGCCCATGGCCTTCATTACGGAGAGCATTTCGGCGCGCAGGTCTGACAGGCTATCGACAGGTGAATCCGGGAAGTAGCCGCCTTTGGCTTTGGGGCGGTGGCCCATATTGCCGCTTTCATATGGAGTGCCGCTGTTTGATGGGAGTTCTTCACTTTCGATAGCGAAACTGGACAGGTCGCTTTCTGTGTTTATGAGGACATCGTCAAAAACAAAAAATTCCGGTTCAGGGCCAAAATAAGCTGTGTCGCCTAGACCGCTTTTTGAAATGGCGGCTTCTGCTGCTTTGGCGATTGATCGTGGGTCGCGGTCATAAGGGGCGTTTGTGTCGGGATCAAAAATATCGCAAAAGACTTTGACTGTTGGTTGGGCGGCGAAGGGGTCGACTGTGACATTGCTTAGGTCTGGCATTAAGACCATGTCCGAATTATTAATCGCACGCCAGCCCGGGATGGATGAACCATCAAAGAATATTCCGCGCTCTAAAATGCGTTTGTCCAGTGAATCAATATGCTGTGCGGTGTGGTGCCATGTGCCGTTTAAATCGGTAAAGTTTAGATCAACGTAAGTGATTTCCTGTTCGGATAGAAATTTCAGAAAAGCTGTTGTTGTTTTAAATGACAATGAAGAAGCCATGGGAAACCCTTTGTTTTGCGTATAAAATGAAAAAAAATTGAAAAAAATGAAGAAAAAAGCAATCTAATGCTTGACCAAAGGTACCATATGGTTATAGAGAAGACAATCTCGTTTGTTTGTCGAGGCGATCGATAGAGCGGGGATATGTGGCGACCGTAGCTCAGTTGGTAGAGCACTCGGTTGTGATCCGAGTTGTCGCGGGTTCGAGCCCCGTCGGTCGCCCCACTAATAAACGGTTTTGCAAAACAATCTTACTTGTGTAAGTGTCGGTCATGTAAAATGAAGATAAGATATGCGGGCGTGGTGAAATTGGTAGACACGCTAGATTTAGGTTCTAGTGCCGTAAGGCGTGGGGGTTCAAGTCCCTCCGCCCGCACCATCTTCTCTCTTTAATGATTTTCCAAAAAATAGTTGCTTTGTTTGTGTTGGCGCTCTATATCCGTGAATTATAAAAAATATTATAATTTTAGGGTGTGAATATGAGTGACGTCGATGCCGTTTGGCAGGAAATCCGCGCTGCCGTGACAAAAATTGCCAAGGAAGAAAAGGTTCTTGCCTCAGGCTTGCAATTGAGCGTTTTAAACCAGCCCGATTTAAAAGCTTCATTAAGCTATTTGTTAGCTGAAAAATTAAGCAGTCCAGAGGTTTCAACTTTGGTTTTGTATGATGAATTTCGTCAAATTTTCAACAAAAATCCAGATATTGTTGAGACAGTTGCCAAGGATTTGATGGCTGTAAAGGAAAGAGATCCTGCCTGCACATCGGAATCTGAACCGTTTTTGTATTTTAAGGGATTTTATGCTTTACAAACGCATCGCGTTGCGCATCAACTGTGGAAAGACGGGCGGCAGACTTTAGCGAGTTTTTTGCAAAGCCGTTCTTCCTCCGTGTTTAGTGTTGATATTCATCCGAATGCGCAAATTGGTCATGGTGTTATGATCGATCATGCGACAGGCATTGTTATCGGGCAAACGGCTGTGGTAGGCAATAATGTGTCGATGTTGCATGCTGTGACCTTGGGCGGGACGGGGGTTGATGATTGTGCGCGTCACCCACATGTATGTGATGGGGTTTTAATCGGCGCTGGAGCCAAAATATTAGGGCCTGTCACGGTTGGTGAAAACGCGAAAGTTGCTTCGGCTGCGTTGGTTCTTGATGATGTTGAGTTTGGTATGACTGTAGCCGGGAACCCAGCCAAGCCTGTTGGTGCTAAACGGACTGATAAATCTCCCTCTGAGACGATGAATCAATCTTTTGAAGTTGTTGCAGGTTGATTTTATGCTCAATTGCCTTGTTTTGCGCGGATAAACGTTGAAATTGCTTGAGCTTTTGTTTTTCCTCTGTTAGAAATTGCCAACACAGCTACGCACCTTAGGTGCGCGGAGCTATGGTGATGATTGAACTTAGGGTCGTTTGGGCCTGTTAATTTTAGAAAAGAAGAGCACATCCTTATGCAGATTAAAGAAATCAAACAAGACGGTTTGTCTTATGAATATGAAGTGACTATTCCGGCCAATGATATTGATAGCCGTGTAGAAAATAAATTACAGGAAGTTGGTAAAACTGTCCGTATTCAGGGCTTCCGTCCTGGTAAAGTGCCTTTGAAAATTTTAAAGCAGCGCTACGGTCAAGCCGTTATGGGTGAAGTTTTAGAAGCTGCTGTGAATGAAACATCACAAGCCGTTTTAAAAGAAAAATCTTTGCGTCCTGCGATGCAGCCTAAAATCGAGGTTACATCTTTTGAGCCAGATGGCAGTTCTGATTTGGTTTATTCCATGAATTTGGAAATCGTTCCTGCGTTTGAAATTGAAGACGTTAAAAAGCTGAAATTGGAAAAATTAACAACCGAAGTTGAAGATGCTCAGATTGATGAATCTTTGCAAACAATCGCAGCAGGTAATGTTGGTACGAAAAAAGTTGAAGAAGATCGCGCAACACAAGACGGTGATACGGTTAAAATCGACTTTGACGGTCGTACAGCAGATGATGATGTTCACCACGATGCATGAAGGCCGAAGGTCACATGTTGAAATTGGGTGCAGGTCAGTTCATCGAAGGATTTGAGCCTCAGCTTGTTGGTAAAAAGGCCGGTGATAAAGTCGAAGTTAAAGTCGCGTTCCCAGAAAATTACGGCGCGCAGCATTTGGCTGGTCGCGATGCGATTTTTGATGTGACTATCCATGAAATTCACGAAGAAGCAGAAGCAACGGCTGATGATGAGCTCGCGCAACGTTTGGGATTAGCTGATTTGACTGCACTTAAAGATGCGGTGAAAGAACAGCTTCAAAAAGAATATGATAACCAAGCGCGCGTTGTTTTGAAAAAAGCATTGCTTGATGCCTTGGATGAAACATATTCATTTGACTTACCAGCAGGCATGGTCGAAGCAGAACATAACAGCGTGATGGAACAAGTTAAGGCTGACCGTAAGCAGCGTGGTGATGACGCTGAAGAGCTATCCAAAGAAGAAGAGGCTGAATATAAAGCCATTTCTGAGCGCCGTGTGCGTCTTGGTCTTGTTTTGTCTGAGGTCGGTGAGCAAAACAATATTACAGTGTCTCAGGAAGAATTACAGCGCGCTGTCATTCAAGAGGCTCAACGTTATCCAGGTCAAGAAAAAGAAGTCTTTGATTATTTCTCTAAGAACGAGCAAGCGCTTCAATCTTTGCGCGGCCCTGTGTTCGAAGAAAAAACAGTCGATTTCATTCTTGAGCTTGCAACTGTGACAGAGAAAAAAGTTTCTCCCGAAGAATTAGCGTCTGCACTAGAAGATGAGCACGATCATGATTGCCATGATGAAAATTGCTCTCATGAAACTCACGCGAAAAAGAAAAAGCCAGCTGCGAAGAAATCTTCTGACGATAAAAAGACATCTGAAAAGAAAGCCGCGCCAAAGAAAAAGGCAGCAGCTAAGAAAAAAGACGCGTAAAAACGCTATTGTCTTTCGATTACGACTTGAACAAACCGTGTCCCTGTGGCACGGTTTGTCTGTATGGGGCGTTTGATCTTTACGCTTCGTGCCTGAGTCTACTTGTTTCAACCGAACTATGGAAAAATTTATGAGCAATACAAATCCCCTCGATCTTTATATGAATCACTTGGTGCCCACGGTTATCGAGCAAACAAACCGCGGGGAGCGCGCTTTTGATATTTATTCGCGCCTGTTAAAAGAACGCATTATTTTCTTAACTGGTGAAGTGAATGACCATGTTTCGGCTTTGATTTGTTCTCAGCTTTTGTTCTTGGAATCAGAGAACCCTAAGAAAGATATCTCTTTTTATATTAACTCACCGGGCGGCGTTGTGACCTCTGGTTTGGCGATGTATGACACAATGCAGTATATCAAACCTGATGTATCAACTGTGTGTATCGGGCAGGCCGCGTCTATGGGGTCATTATTGTTGGCTGGTGGCGCCGCGAATAAGCGTTACTCATTGCCGAATTCCCGTATTATGATTCACCAACCTCATGGTGGTGCGCGCGGTCAGGCCTCTGATATTGAAATTCAGGCACGTGAGATTTTACGTTTGCGCGAAAGCTTGAACAATATTTACGTGAACCACACTGGTCAGAAACTGGAAACAGTTGAAAAGGCAATGGATCGCGATAACTTTATGAGCGCAGAAGAAGCCAAAGCATTTGGTTTGATCGATCATGTTGTTGAGCAACATGCGCCTGAAGAAGATGAAAAAGCTGAAAAAAGCAAAAAGTAATCCTTTGTTAGGAAATACTCCTGTATAAAAGAATAGTCAGCTGCACTTGAAGAGGTTTGAGTGCAGCTCTATATTTGTTTGTTAGATTACATTACTGTTTATGATTAAGGTTCTCCTATGAGTGTTAAGTCTTCCTATACGTTACCTGTTTTACCGTTGCGCGATATTGTGGTGTTTCCACATATGATCGTGCCGCTATTTGTGGGGCGGGTTAAATCTGTGAAGGCTTTGGAACATGTTATGGAGACAGATAAGCAAGTCTTGCTTGTGACGCAAAAAACGCCGTCTGAGGAGGAACCAGCTGCTGATGATTTGCACACAATCGGTACGGTTGGGACGATTTTGCAGTTGCTGAAATTGCCCGATGGTACGGTTAAAATCTTGGCCGAGGGCGGACAGCGCGTTCAGGTAAAACAATTCCGTGAAGACAAAGCTTATATTGAGGCCGATGCCGTGCCTTTGTTCGATGACAGCGTGAACGAAGATAGCGAACATCAAGCTTTGGGCCGTGCGATTATTACGCAGTTCGAACAATATGTGAAGCTGAATAAGAAAATTCCGCCTGAGGTTGTTGTTTCTATTAACCAAATTCAGGATTTATCTAAGCTGGCAGATACGATTGCCTCGCACTTGGTGTTGAAAATCGATCAGAAGCAAGAGCTTTTAGAAATCGCCGACACGCAGGAACGCTTGGAGCAAATTTATGCCTTTATGGAAGGTGAGATTGGTGTATTGCAAGTTGAAAAACGTGTGCGCGGGCGTGTGAAAAAGCAGATGGAAAAAACGCAGCGCGAATATTATCTGAACGAGCAAATGAAGGCGATTCAAAAAGAGCTCGGCGATAATAATGAGGGGCTAGATGATATTGCCGAGATCGAACAGGATCTTGAGGCTGCCAAGCTTCCTAAAGAAGCTAAAGAGCGCGCGGATAAAGAATTAAAGAAACTTCGTCAGATGAGCCCTATGGCAGCTGAGGCGACGATTGTTCGGAATTATCTGGACTGGCTGGTGAATTTGCCATGGAGCAAGAAAACTCGCGTGAGCAAAGATATCAAAAAAGCCAAAGAGATTTTGGATAAAGATCATTACGGGCTGGAAAAAGTTAAAGAACGTATTTTGGAATATTTGGCTGTGCAGCAGCGTTCCAATACAGTGAAGGGGCCTATTTTATGTTTGATCGGCCCGCCCGGTGTCGGGAAAACGTCATTGGGTAAATCTATTGCCAAGGCGACTAATCGCAATTTTGTGCGTTTGTCATTGGGGGCGTGCGTGATGAAAGTGAAATTCGCGGTCACCGCCGTACCTATATTGGCGCGATGCCAGGTAAAATTATTCAAGGCATGAAAAAAGCCAAGACAACAAATCCATTATTCTTGATGGATGAAATTGATAAATTGGGTTCGGATTATCGCGGCGATCCTAGTGCTGCTTTGCTCGAAGTTTTAGACCCTGAACAAAATGCGACATTCCAAGATCATTATATTGAACTGGATTACGATCTGTCTAAAACTATGTTTGTCTGTACGGCGAATGATCTGGCCTTTATGCCTAGTCCGTTGTTAGACCGTATGGAAGTTATTCGTTTATCCGGTTATACCGAAGACGAGAAAATGGAAATTGCCAAGCGTCACTTGCTAACTAAGCAGATGAAAGAGGCTTCGCTGAAGGCTGAGGAATTTTCTATCACTGATGAAGCGCTGTTAGACCTGATCCGTTATTATACGCGTGAGGCAGGCGTTCGTAATTTGGAACGTGAAATTGGTCAGCTTTGCCGCAAAGTCATCAAAGAAATTTTGATGGAAGACAAAGGTGCGATTGAAATTACTCCTGATAATTTGGGTGAATATGCCGGCGTGAAGAAATATCGTTTCCGCCAGCTAGAAGACGATCACCGTATTGGCGTTGTGAACGGTCTTGCTTATACGCAGGTTGGCGGCGATATTTTATCGATCGAAGCTGTTGTTATCCCAGGTAAGGATGGCAAAGTTAGCACAACAGGTAATTTGAAAGATGTCATGAAGGAATCTATTACCGTTGCAGAAATGCTGATTAAATCACGCGCATCCATGTACGGCATTGATTACGAAGATCTAAAAGAAAAGCAAGTTCACGTTCATGTGCCTGAGGGGGCAACGCCAAAAGATGGTCCTTCAGCAGGTGCTGCGATGGTGACGACTATTATGTCAGCCTTAACCGGGATTGCTATTCGCCGCGATATTGCCATGACGGGTGAGGTGAACTTACGCGGACGTGTCACAGCTATTGGCGGTCTAAAAGAAAAGCTACTTGGCGCGCTGCGTGCGGGCATTGTAAAGGTTTTGATCCCAGAAGATAATGTAAAAGATCTGGAAGATATTCCTGAAAATGTCAAAGAATCACTTGAGATCGTGCCCGTGCAGACGATTGATGATGTGCTTTCGCATGCACTTTTGTCGATGCCGAGTGTGGAATCTGATGAAATTTCTGCGAAAAACAAAGAAATTCCCCCAAAAAGCGCGGAAAACAAGGGGCAAGGCGTAATTCGTCATTGATTTCGATTCTAAAAGCATATAAGAATCAAATAATGTTAAGCGCGCTGTGATCCTTGGATTTCGGGGCGTTTGGCTAAATTGGTTGATGTATGTTTGTATGAGCAGACATCATGTTTTTATCTTAAAATCTTTGGGGAGTTTTCCTATGAACAAACAAGATCTAGTTTCTAGCGTTGCAGAATCTGCAGACATTTCAAAAGCAAAAGCAGCTTTGGCTGTTGATGCTGTTATCGATGCAATCAAATCAAGCCTAAAAGGCGGCGATGATGTTCGCTTGGTTGGTTTTGGTACATTTTCTGTAGCACAACGCGCTGCTACAACAGGCCGTAACCCACGCACTGGCGAGCCTATCAACATTCCTGCAAGCAAGCAGCCTAAATTCAAAGCTGGTAAAGAACTAAAAGACGCTGTTAACAACAAGTAATTTTAGCTTTTTTATGCTTTATTTAAAGAAAACGGTCATTTTTTTGAAATGGCCGTTTTTTATGTCTTGATTTCTAGTTTTAAAGCCGTTAAGACTAGCTCCACATTCTTTGGAGTGGGCGATTAGCTCAGTTGGTAGAGCATCTCGTTTACACCGAGGGGGTCGGCAGTTCGAGCCTGTCATCGCCCACCATTCCAAAGCCTCGCTTATCTGCTGTCTCTTATGATTGCCCCGACTAAAAATAAGCCTCTTTCAAAAACATCTATTTTCCTTTCTTTTTGGTAATGATGCGCTAAATCATCTTTATGGTTCAGTTACAAACATATACACGACATCAAACGCGCGCGGTGCGGGTTCGTAATGTTACAATTGGCGGAGATGCGCCGATTGTGGTGCAATCTATGACGAATACGGATACGGCGGATATTGAGGCCACGTATCAGCAGGTGCGTCAGCTTTATGTGGCGGGATCTGAAATTATCCGTCTGACGGTTAATAATCACGAAGCTGGTGCAGGCGTTGTTGAATTGCGTAAGCGTTTAGATGCTGATGGGCTGGATATTCCGCTAGTTGGGTGCTTTCATTATAACGGACATACGCTGCTGGAGGAGGTCGAAGGACTGGCTCAAGCGCTGGATAAATATCGGATAAACCCCGGTAATGTCGGCTTTGGTAAGAAAAAAGATACGCAGTTCGAAAGTATGATTCGTAAAGCGATCGAATATGATAAAGCTGTGCGCATTGGTGTGAATTGGGGATCGATCGATCAGGCCTTATCCACGAGGCTTATGAATGAAAATGCGGAGCGCGCTGAGCCATGGGATGCGGATACTGTTATGCGCGAAACATTGGTGCAGTCAGCCTTAATCAGCGCACAGCAGGCGGTTGATTTGGGGTTGCCAGCTGATCGGATTGTTTTGTCGGCTAAGGTTAGCCGTGTGCAGGATTTAATCGCTGTTTATCACGCATTGGCGCAGCGTAGCGATTACGCGCTGCATCTGGGCCTGACCGAGGCTGGAATGGGATCAAAAGGGGTTGTTGCGACGGCGCTGGCTGAGGGGCTGTTATTGCAGCAGGGAATCGGCGATACGATTCGCGCGTCCTTAACGCCTGAACCAGGTGGCGATCGTACGCAGGAAGTGCGCGTGTGCCGTGAGATTTTGCAAGCTTTGGCTTTGCGCTCTTTCACGCCAGAGGTTTCTGCGTGTCCGGGATGCGGGCGTACAACCAGCACCGTTTTTCAGGAGCTTGCTCAGGATATTCAGCGTTATTTGGATCAAAATATGCCGGTATGGTCGCAGCGTTATAAGGGTGTTGAACATATGAAGGTCGCTGTGATGGGCTGTATCGTGAATGGTCCGGGGGAAAGCAAGCATGCGGATATCGGCATTAGCTTACCTGGCACGGGGGAAAGCCCAGTTGCGCCCGTGTTCATAGACGGGAAGAAAGCGCATACGCTGCGCGGAGAGAGCATTGCTCAAGATTTTCAGACGTTGGTAGAGGAATATATTCAGCGTCGATACGGATAAACATTATAAGGAGGCTACTTATGGATTTTTTATCACGACCTGATTTGTTTCAATCGTCTGCGTATATTAACGGACAGTGGATACAAAACGGCAAGCTCTTGGCTGTCACGAACCCATCGACGGGGGCAGAGATTGCTCATGTGTCTGATTGTGACGCCACGCATGTTCAAGAGGCTGTGAATGCGGCACATGCGGCATTACCTGCGTGGGCTGGTAAAACAGCGAAAGATCGTAGCAGTATTTTGCGGCGCTGGTTTGATTTGATTACCCAAAACGAAGATGATTTAGCAAAAATTCTGGTCACAGAGCAAGGTAAGCCCTATGCAGAGGCTTTGGGCGAAATTCGTTATGGCGCAAGCTTTGTTGAATGGTTCGCAGAAGAAACCAAGCGTGTCTATGGTGATGTGATCCCCAGCCCCGTTGCTGGATCGCGAATCGTGACTTTGAAACAGCCTGTTGGTGTGTGCGCAGCGATTACGCCATGGAATTTTCCCATGGCGATGATTACGCGTAAGGTTGCTCCTGCACTGGCGGCGGGATGCACAGTTGTTATTAAACCTGCTGCATTGACGCCGTTATCGGCGCTGGCCTTGGCTAGATTGGCTGAGGAGGCTGGTCTGCCCGCAGGGATATTGAATGTGGTGGTCGCTAGTGATTCGGCAATGGTCGGGCAGGTGCTTTGTGACGATAAGCGCGTTCGGAAGCTGTCGTTTACTGGATCGACAAAGGTCGGCAAAATTTTGATGGAGCAAAGCGCACCGACGCTGAAACGTTTGTCGATGGAGCTTGGTGGGAATGCTCCGTTTATTGTGTTTGATGATGCGGATGTTGACGCGGCGATAGATGGTGCGGTTGCTAGCAAGTTCCGTAATGCGGGGCAGACTTGCGTATGTGCGAATCGATTTTACGTGCATGAGGCTGTTTACGACGCTTTTGTTGCTGGCTTTGCAAAGCGCATTGCTGATTTGCGGGTTGCTGATGGCATGGCAGAGGGCACGCAGATCGGGCCATTAATTGATAAGGCGGCCTTGGAAAAGGTTGAAGCGCTTTTGAGTGATGCTGTTGATCGTGGGGCCTCTGTCCTGGTGGGCGGTAAGCGTCATGCGCTTGGCGGTTTGTTTTTTGAACCAACGCTGATTACCGATGTAAAGGCGGATATGGATTTGTCGTGCACAGAAATTTTTGGCCCTGTAGCACCCGTGTTTAAATTTTCTAACGAAGATGAAGTCCTTAAACAGGCTAATCAGGTGGATGTAGGGCTGGCTTCGTATTTTTACGCGCGTGATTTAGCCCGCGTCTGGCGCGTGGCGGAGGCCTTGGAAACTGGAGTTGTTAGTGTTAATTCCGGCATTTTTCGACTGAGGTCGGGCCATTTGGCGGGGTGAAAGAATCAGGATTTGGGCGTGAAGGATCTTTGTATGGCATAGATGATTATCTTGATATCAAGCAGGTTTTTATGGCAGGAGTAAAGTAACTTAGTTTTCAATATTTTTAGAAAAGGAAAATATTATTATGCTTATTGGAGTCCCTAAAGAAATTAAAACGCTGGAACATCGTGTGGGTCTTGTACCATCCTCAGTTAAGGAACTGGTGCGCGCTGGCCATGATGTGATCGTCGAAAACGGAGCAGGGGCTGCGATTAATTTTACTGATGCGCTTTATCAAGAGGCTGGCGCGAACATCGTTGATTCGGCAGAGGAGGTTTTTGCGCGCGCTGATATGGTGGTTAAGGTCAAAGAACCTCAGCCGCAAGAATGTAAAATGCTGCGCGAGGGGCAAATTCTGTTTACTTATCTTCATTTGGCTGCCGACCCTGAGCAGGCAAAGGCATTGCAGGAATCGGGCTGCATTGCGATAGCCTATGAAACTGTTACCGATGCTAGCGGGCGTCGTTTACCATTGCTTGAGCCGATGAGCGAGATTGCAGGACGTTTGTCCGTGCAGGTTGGCGCTTATAATTTGCAAAAACATATGGGCGGTTTGGGCCGCTTGATCGGTGGTGTTCCAGGTGTTCGCCCTGGTGAAGTTGTGATTCTTGGTGGCGGCGTGGCTGGGTTTCATGCAGCGCAAATGGCAACAGGGTTGGGCGCAAATGTCACGATATTAGAGCGCTCTAATGAGCGTATGCGCTATTTGGATGATTATTTTCATGGGCGTGCGAATATTGTGTATTCCAACGCTGATACTCTGGAACACGCAGTTTATGGTGCAGATATTGTTGTTGGTTCAGTCTTGATCCCAGGGGCTTCAGCGCCGCGTTTGATTACTAAGGATATGTTGCCTAAAATGAAAAAAGGCGCAGTGATGGTTGATATCTCGATCGATCAGGGCGGTTGTTTTGAAACCAGTCATGCGACGTCTCATGATAATCCGACATATGTTGTTGATGATATTGTGCATTATTGCGTGGCAAACATGCCGGGCGCAGTGCCTTTGACGTCGGCTCTGGCGCTTAATCACTCTGTGTTGCCGTATGCGTTGGACTTGGCGAATAAGGGCTGGAAACAGGCTTTGGCTGATAATCCGGACTTCTTGAAGGGCCTGAATGTTTGCGCAGGGAATATCACGCATTTGAACGTCGCAGAATCGCTTGGCGTGTCTTATACGGACGCACAAAAAGCTTTGGCTGCATAAAAAAATGTAAAAAACGCATAATAGCGATTGACAGGTGAGGGGGAGATTGATATTAAATCCCTCACTTGAGCAAACGAATATTAATCGTTTTTCCCATGCGCGGGTGTAGCTCAGTTGGTTAGAGCGCCGCCCTGTCACGGCGGAGGCCGCGGGTTCGAGTCCCGTCACTCGCGCCACTTATCTTCTTCTTGGATTATAAGTGTTTATCTTTTCTTTCTTCCTTATTTTTTCGAAAAAATTATGATGAAAACCCGTATTCGTGGCTTTTATTTTGGTTTTTATGATGCTAGTTATACATGTGGTGTGCTTGTGATAGGTACATTTGCGAATCTGATCGTGGTTTTTATTAAAAGGCTATTCAATGGCGTCTTCTGAATTTTTGATCGAATATTTACCGATTTTGGTGTTTATCGGCATTGCCGCGGTGGTGGCAATAGCGATGGTAGTGGCTTCGTTATTGGCGGGGCGTCAAAATCCGGATGCAGAAAAACTATCCGCGTATGAGTGCGGGTTTGATGCTTTCGAAGACACACGCGGACGGTTTGATGTCCGTTTTTATTTGGTGTGTTTGCTGTTTATTATTTTTGATTTAGAAGTAGCCTTTTTGTTTCCGTGGTCGATTGCGTTGGGCGAAATAGGTTTATTTGGTTTTTGGTCGATGGTTAGCTTTTTAAGCATTTTGACTGTTGGCTTTATTTACGAGTGGAGAAAAGGAGCCCTTGATTGGGAGTAATGCATTATGGGGCATGATCGCAAAGTTATAAGCGCACCGAAATTTGAGCTAACGACGGATTTGCCGTCTTTGCCGCCAGCGGATCAGCAAGATGTTGTGCCTGCGGCGATTTCTAAAACGCTAGAAGAAAAAGGCTTTTTGTTAACCTCAGCCGATGCGTTGTTTGACTGGGCGCGTACGGGTTCTTTGTGGCCGATGACGTTTGGTTTGGCGTGCTGCGCGGTTGAGATGATCCATTCTTATATGAGCCGCTATGACCTTGACCGTTTTGGTATTATTCCGCGTCCATCGCCACGTCAGTCTGATGTGATGATTGTTGCAGGGACTTTGACGAATAAAATGGCGCCTGCCTTGCGTAAGGTTTATGACCAGATGCCAGAGCCTCGCTGGGTTGTGTCGATGGGGTCTTGCGCAAATGGTGGTGGTTATTACCATTACAGCTATTCGGTTGTACGCGGATGTGATCGCGTTGTGCCGGTTGATATTTATGTGCCAGGCTGTCCTCCGACTGCGGAGGCCTTGGTTTATGGTTTGCTTCAATTGCAAAAGAAAATCCAGCGGGAGGATACACGCATTGTCCGATAAGAACCTTATCCTTGAGGGCGTTAGCGAAGCCCTGGAAGATCTAGCTGATTATATCGCCGAGACATTAGAGCCTCAGGGCGTTTCTGTGTGCTTTCAGCAGGATCAGTTGTGCATGAACGTTGCGCCGGATCATCTGTATAAAGCGATGATGATTTTACGTGATGATAAAGAAATGAATTTCCATCAATTGCTGGATGTGACGGCGGTGGATTATCCTGATCGTGCAAAACGCTTTGATGTGGTTTATCACTTGCTATCTGTACGTCACAACCACCGTATCCGCGTAAAAGTTCTCGTGAACGAGGATGAGCTTGTGCCGACTATGACAGGGTTATTTAGCTCTGCTGGATGGTTCGAACGCGAAGTGTTTGACATGTACGGTGTTTATTTTGATGGTCACCCTGATTTGCGCCGCATTTTGACGGACTATGGTTTCGAAGGGCATCCTCAGCGTAAAGATTTTCCACTTAGCGGTTACAAAGAGGTTCGCTATGACGACGAACTAAAACGCGTTGTTTATGAACCTGTGAAATTGACGCAAGATTTTCGTAAGTTTGATAACCTGTCCCCGTGGGAGGGCATGGTTGATGTTATGTTGCCCGGGGATGAAAAAGCTGCCATTCCGCAGCATGGCTACCGCAAGGCAAAGAAGGATTAAGATCAGATGGGTGATACCTTAAGCAAAGCGCACAGCGAACAGTTGGATATGGCGAATGAAACGCAAATCCGTCCCTTTACAATGAACTTTGGCCCTCAGCACCCTGCGGCGCACGGTGTGTTGCGTCTGGTGCTGGAGATGGAAGGCGAAATTGTTGAACGCGCTGATCCGCACATTGGCTTGCTTCACCGCGGCACTGAAAAACTGATCGAGCATAAAACTTATACGCAGGCTTTGCCGTATTTCGATCGTCTGGATTATGTGGCGCCAATGAACCAAGAGCATGCTTTTGCGTTGGCTGTTGAAAAATTATTACGTATATCTGTGCCAAAACGTGGTCAGTATATTCGTGTTTTATTCTGTGAAATTGGTCGTATTTTAAACCATATCTTGAACATTACGACTTTTGCTTTGGACGTGGGCGCGATTACGCCAGCGCTTTGGGGCTTTGAAGAACGTGAAAAAGGCATGGAATTTTATGAGCGCGTTTGTGGTGCTCGTTTGCACGCAAATTATTTCCGTCCTGGTGGTGTTGCTCGCGACGTACCCGCTGGCTTGCTAGAGGACGTTGAAAAATGGTGCGATGATCTGCCAGCCTTTTTGAAGGATCTTGGCGGTCTGTTGACAGAAAACCGTATCTTTAAACAGCGCACTGTTGATGTTGGCGTTGTTAGCCGTGAAGAGGCGTTAGACTGGGGCTTTAGCGGGCCGATGTTACGCGGATCGGATGTGGCTTGGGATTTGCGGAAAAGCCAGCCTTATGATTCTTACGAGGAATTTGAATTTGATGTTCCCGTCGGTAAGACAGGGGATTGTTACGCACGCTATTTGATCCGTATGGAGGAAATGTATCAATCCATCCGTATCATGCGTCAGGCGATTGAGAAATTGCGAGAAACAGATGGCCCTGTGATGGTTAATGATTACAAAGTAGCGCCACCGCCACGCGCTGAAATGAAATCATCTATGGAAGCTTTGATCCACCACTTTAAGCTCTTTACCGAGGGCTATCACGTTCCCGCGGGTGAGGCTTATGTCCCTGTAGAGGCCCCCAAGGGTGAATTTGGTGTGTATCTGGTCGCAGATGGAACAAACCGCCCGTATCGCTGCCACATTCGCGCGCCGGGCTTTGCACATTTACAGGCCTTTGATTTTATGAGCAAAGGACATCAGCTTGCTGATTCCGTTGCGATTATTGGGTCACTGGATATCGTATTTGGAGAAATCGATCGATGAAAAAACCATTTGATATGCATGCGGATTATCAACCCGCTTCGTTTGAATTTACAAAAGACAACCAGAAAAAGGTTAAGGATATTATTGCTCTTTACCCTGCTGGGCGTCAGCAATCGGCTGTGATGCCTTTGCTGGATTTGGCGCAGCGCCAAACCGCGGCAGAGGGGGCTAAAGCCAACCCTGTTTATGGTGGCTGGATCCCGCGCGCGGCGATGGATCACATTGCTGATGTGTTGGATATGCCTGCGGTTAAGGTGTATGAGGTTGCAACCTTTTATTCGATGTATAATTTGGCGCCAGTGGGTAAGCATTTGATACAGGTTTGCACGACGTCCCCATGTTGGTTGAACGGATCAGACGGGATTGTTAAAACCTGTAAGGATAAATTAGGCGTTGGCATGCATGAAACGACCAAGGACGGTAATTACGTGATGGAAGTTGAATGTTTGGGTGCATGTGTGAACGCGCCAATGGTTCAGATTAACGACGACTATTTCGAGGACTTAACCCCTGAAAGCATGGCTGAGCTAATTGACCTGCTGGATAAAGATATGAAACCTGTTATTGGCTCACAAAAAGGGCGGAAATGTTCTCAGGCGATTACAGGGCCGACTGTTTTAAAAGAACAGGCTGAGAAAGCGAGGGTGATTTAATGCTACGCGACGAAGATAGAATTTATACAAACCTTTATGGCTGGGAAGGTGCAGACCTGAAATCAGCGAAAAAGCGCGGCGACTGGAGCAAAACTAAAAGCTTTATTAAAAAAGGCCGTGACTGGATTATTGATGAAATGAAGGCCTCTGGCCTGCGTGGTCGTGGCGGGGCAGGGTTCCCAACAGGGCTGAAATGGTCGTTTATGCCCAAGGATGACGGTAAGCCGCATTATTTGGTTATTAACGCCGATGAATCAGAGCCCGGCACATGTAAAGACCGCGATATCTTACGGAATGAGCCTCATAAACTGATTGAGGGCGCATTATTGGCTGGTTTTGCGATGGGCGCGAATGCGGCTTATATTTATGTGCGCGGTGAATTCTTTAACGAGGGATCTTCACTGTGGACGGCTATTCATGAGGCCTATGATGCTGGCTTGTTGGGTAAAAATGCGGCAGGGTCTGGCTGGGATTTTGATGTTGTGGTTCACCGCGGCGCAGGGGCGTATATTTGCGGTGAGGAAACAGCGCTGATCGAATCGATCGAAGGGAAAAAAGGGCAGCCTCGGAATAAGCCTCCATTTCCTGCGATGGCGGGACTGTATTCATGCCCGACTACGGTCAATAACGTGGAAACCATTGCCAGTGTCCCGACAATTTTACGCCGCGGCGGGAGCTGGTTTGCAGGCATTGGCCGTGATGAGAAAAATGCAGGTACGAAGCTATTTTGTATTTCTGGTCATGTTAATCAGCCTTGTAACGTTGAGGAAGCCATGGGCATCCCGATGAAAGAATTGATTGAAAAACATTGCGGCGGTGTTCGCGGTGGTTGGGATAATTTGCTTGCGGTTATTCCGGGCGGTTCCTCAACGCCAGTGCTGCCGAAATCGATTTGTGATAATGTGATTATGGATTTTGATTCTTTGAAAGAGGCTGGATCTGCACTTGGTACCGCGGGTTTGATCGTGATGGATAAATCAACAGATATCGTTTATGCAATTGCACGCCTGTCATATTTTTATAAGCACGAAAGCTGCGGTCAATGTACCCCATGCCGTGAGGGCGTGGGCTGGTTATGGCGTGTGATGGTTCGCATGGTACAAGGCAACGCGACCGTTGATGAAATTGATATGCTGTGGGATGTCACCAAAGAAATCGAAGGCAAAACAATTTGCGCGCTTGGTGACGCGGCGGCGTGGCCTGTTCAGGGGCTTATTCGTCACTTCCGCCCTGAAATGGAACGCCGTATCATGGAATACAGAAAGAATGCAGCGTGATTTTATCAACGACAAATGGGGTCGAAGGTAAAGTTATTGCCTCTTATGAGGGGCTTGTGAGCGGTGATGCCATTGTTGGCGCGCATGTGTTCAAAGATATCTTTGCTGGATTGCGGGATTTTTTGGCGGACGTAGCGGCGCTTATGAGAAAACTTTGGGGCAAGCGCGCGAGGCCGCTATCAAAGATTTAACCGAGGCTGCCGAAGATATGGGCGCTGACGCCGTGGTAGGCATAGCCTTTGATTGCGAAGTCATGGGCCCCAAAGGATCCATGATCGCCGTAACTGCAACGGGCACAGCGGTTAAGTTCGTTTAGTTTTTTATTTGCATAATAATTTTTTGTGAGTTACTTATTATATTATGAGTGACTTATATTCGCATTTTAAAATTTTTGCATCAGGCCAATTTTTACAAGATGGTTATGATTTGTCTGGTTTTTCTATCTTGGACGAATCACGTTGCGAAGAAATGTCACATGTAGCGGCGCTGGTTGTGGATAAAGAAGTTTGTGCAGCTTTGATGAGTTTGGAAATTAAGCATAGCGATTTTGAGATTAATGTTGATTTTCTTGAGGTGGCAGAACCCTTTCAATGTAAGGGCTTAGGTCGGATTTTGTTGCATAACGTTTTTTCTTATGCTGTGGATGACCTGTATAATGGTGAAGATCCAGTGACTGTGAATTTGCACGGGTTTTCCGACGAGGGCAGCTTAGCTTTAAAAGATGCAGCTGAGCAAATGGTGCAAGACTCATTTTCAGACACGATTAATTTGCAGCTAGCGGCGTAATTAGGCCGCTTTTTCTTTGGCGATGACACCAAAATATTCGGCGGCGTTTTTGAATATGGCTAGACCGTCTGCGGCTTCGGCTAGGGGCTTGCCCTCACGTTGAGCTTGGTCTTTTAGGATATCGTAATCATCACGTTGCCATGTGAACATGCCGCGCTCTGGGTGGGGCATGATGGCGGCTACGCGACCGTTTTTGCTGCTCATGGCGGCGATGTCGGCTGTTGAGCCATTTGGATTAAACGGGAATTCACCGTTTGCGGCGCTACCGTCAGGCTTGATATAGGTGGCAACGATTTGGTTATTATCACGTAGGGCGCCCAGCGTGTCTTCGCTCATCATAAAGCGGCCTTCACCGTGGGCAACGGGGATGTGCATGCGCTCAATGCCTTTGAACCAAGGCGATGTGTTATTTGCGTTGATTTCAACGTCGATCCAGCGGCACTGGTAACGGTTGTTTTGGTTATAAGTTACGGCAATTTCGCGTGTGCCAGGGACAAGCCCTAGATTCGTCAGGATCTGACAGCCATTGCAGATACCGATAGTGAGCGTATCGCGCTCAACAAACTTGGTTAGGTGCTCCATCAGTGACAGGCGCATTTTCTGGGCAAAGGCATTGCCTGATCCTGTGTCATCCCCGTATGAGAACCCGCCGGGAACGGCTAGGACTTGGAAATTATCAAGCTGTGCAGGATTTTCGATCAGATCGTTGATGTGAACGATTTTACCGTCAAAGCCATTATATTTTAGTGCGTATAATGTTTCTTCCTCGCAGTTTAGGCCATATCCTGCTAAGACGATTGCATTTGCTGTGCTCATATTAATAGTCCTTTAATGGGGCTTTGTAAGCGGCCTCAAGGTCGCTGATTTTTGTTTGTGTTACATTTTTGATGGATAACGTATCAGAAAACGCAACGTGACCAATGTGCTGTAGGTAGCTGTATTTTTGAATAGCTTTTCAAAGGCCTCTTTATTATGGGGCGCAACTGTAATTAAAATACGGCCCGTCGTTTCCGAGAATAAAGCTTTGTCAGCGCGTAGGTCGATGGCGGACAGGTCGATATCCAATCCCAATTGTCCAGCGATGGCTTTTTTCGCAAGCGCAACGCCTAGCCCGCCATGGGTCACAGCGATTGCAGAGGCAATCAGTTTCTTGCGGGCAGCGCGGCTGTACATTTGGTATAGATACAGATTTTTCTTCGCATCGCTTTCGGGGACGTTTGATCCCAGTTTGCCAAGGTGGTCGTAATATTCGCTGCCGCCAAGTTCGTCTTTGGTCTCGCCCAAGAGGTAAACAAGATCACCTGCAGCCTTTGGCGCTAGGGAGATGCTTTGCTCGACATGGGGAATTACGCCGATAGAGCTAACCAACAGGGTGGGCGGTGCAGAAATTTTAACGGGGTTGCCGTCTGCGTCAAAGCCTTTGAAGTCGTTGAACATGCTGTCTTTACCGGAAATGAACGGCGTTTTGTAAGTCACAGCCATTTCATAAATCGCTTCGACGGAGCGTTTTAGCTGGCCCAGACGTTCGCGCTCATCCGATGAGCACCAGCAGAAATTATCAAGCAGGGCTAGCTGATCGATATCAACCCCAGCGGAAACGGCGCTACGGACAGCCATATCTAGGCTGGCTGTGGACATGTGATAGGTGTCAATGTCGCTATAACGCGGCGCAAGGCCTTGGGACAAAACGACGCCTTTATCGCTGTCCAACACAGGTTTGGTGACGCTGGCATCTGCGTATACGCGGCCTTTACCCTGAAGCAGGCCTAGGACGGCGGTGCCTTGGACGTTGTGGTCATATTGGGTTGAGATAAATTCTTTGGAACAGATATTTAAGCGTCCAAGCATGTCTTGCAGTGTTTGGCTGTAATCAGCGGGCTCTGCTAGGTCAGGTTCGGCGTCTCCGCCGCGGGTGAAGGAGGTTGTTAGCGGCGTTTCTGGATTTCCGTCATGCAGGAAGTCCATATCCATATCCATAATGGTTTCACCGTTATAGGTAATGTGGCTTTGCCGTTATCGGTGTATGTGCCAACGACTGTGGCTTCGACGCCGCGTTTGGCAAAAAGTTCCAGCAGTTTTTCAACATTGTCTTCTGGCACAGCCATGGTCATGCGTTCTTGGCTTTCTGAAATCCAGATTTCCCAAGGGGACATGCCCGGATATTTTAACGGTGTTTTTCAAGCTCTACATGGAAGCCACCAGATTGTTCAGCCATTTCACCGATTGATGATGACATGCCGCCAGCGCCGTTATCTGTGATGGCGCTATAAAGGCCAAGATCGCGGATTTCCTTGATAATTGCATCGGACATTTTCTTTTGCGTAATCGGATCGCCGATTTGTACGGCTGTCGCAGGGGAGCCTTCGTCCAGAGCAACGGATGAAAACGTCGCGCCGTGAATACCGTCACGTCCAACGCGTCCACCTGCGACAACGATTTTATCACCAGGTTGGGCTTGTTTAACATGGCCCGGTTTGCCGTTAATATCGCGCGGGATTAAGCCGATTGTTCCTACAAAGACCAAAGGCTTACCCACGAAGCGATCGTCAAAATGCACGAATCCTTGCGGAGTCGGTATGCCTGAGCAGTTACCGCCTGATTCGACACCAGCAATGACGCCGTTCATGATGGTTTCAGGCGATAGGATGCTGATATTACGGTTTTTATCGCGGTATAATTCTGGTGATGTGCGTGGATCGGCTAGACAAAAACCGTAACGGTTAATCACAGGTTTTGCCCCTTGGCCGAAGCCAATGCAGTCACGGTTAACGCCGACAATCCCTGTGATCGCCCCGCCAAACGGGTCGAGCGCAGAAGGGGAGTTATGGGTTTCGACTTTGTCGGTAATCAGGTAATTATCGTCAAATATAATGCCGCCCGCGTTATCGGAAAATACGGATACGCAAAAATCGTCATCGCCGCGAGCTTCGCGGATTTCCTTGGTTGCGCGCTTGATGTAATGTTTGTACAGGCCGTCTTTGACTTCATCAATGGGGGAGGCAAAAATCGTGTGTTTACAATGTTCAGACCATGTTTGGGCTAGCGTTTCAAGCTCAATATCCGTGGGGTTGCGGCCGAGTTTGGCAAAATGATCTTTAATCGCGCTCATATAATGAACGGATAGGCCCAGTGGGCCTCGGTAAGATCCATCAGCATTTTTGATTCCTTTATTGCCGATCTCTGCTAAGGCTTCGTCTGATACGTTTAGATCCACGGTGTCGGCGATGCTGTTTTGGTTAGCAAGGTGGACTTTGGGGATGGTGATTCCCATGCCGCCATCGGTGTCAAAAGTGGCTTTGTCTTTGATTGTGATGCGCTGGATGAGGGCATTAGACAAGTGCGTTGCAACTGATTCGATGTCAGCTTTGTTCAGGTTGCTGCCTTTGAATAGATATAGTTTGGCGCTAAAGCACTGGGTATCGCCCTCAGCGCCGCTTAGCTTAATCAGTTCTTGGGCGGTGTGGGCGACGTTATCGGTGACGCCGGGCAGGTAGCCAATTTCTAGCGCCCAGTCAAAATCAGGCAGATCAGCATTGGCTTGTTGTGTGATGGGGTTGCAGACGCTTTGGATAAAGCCGTCTTGGGTGATGGCTTCGTTTTCTGATGTGTAGACGTCAATCACATGGATGTGTGCGCTTTTCCCCATGGCGCGCAATGCATTTTGTAAATTTTGTGCGCGTCCGTCCTCGGCATGTGTGTATACTTCTGTGCGATAAGCCATATTCTTTTTAATACCCTATTGATCTATTGTGCGAAGCTGATTAAATAGATGTCGTTGTCTTTTTTCAACTTCTAAATAAGAAAACTTATGCCAAAATTAACAATCAATGACATCGAAGTCGAAGTCGAACCCGGAACAAGTATCCTTCAGGCCGCAGAACAAGTGGGGATTGAGATCCCTCGTTTTTGCTATCATGACCGTTTAAGCGTACCGGCAAATTGCCGTATGTGTCTGGTCGAAGTCGAAGGCGGCCCCCCGAAACCTCAGGCATCGTGCGCGCTGGCCTGTGGTGAGGGCATGGTGGTTAAAACCGATAGCGAAATGGTTCGTAATGCTCGCAAAGGCGTTATGGAGATGATGTTGATTAATCACCCGCTGGATTGTCCGATTTGTGACCAAGGCGGTGAGTGTGATTTGCAAGATCAGGCAGTGGCCTATGGATATGATCGTTCCCGCTATTATGAGAATAAGCGTGCGGTTAAGGATAAAGATTTAGGGCCTTTGGTGAATACGGTGATGACACGCTGCATTAACTGTACGCGCTGTGTTCGCTTTGCCGAGGAAATCGCTGGTACGCCCGTTATAGGTCAGTTTAACCGCGGTGAAGAGGCGGAAATTGGTACATTTATCGATAAAGTCGTCGATACAGAGCTATCAGGCAATATGATTGATGTGTGTCCGGTTGGGGCGCTAACGTCAAAGCCATATCAGTTCAAAGCGCGCTCTTGGGAGCTTCGCAAGGTTGAGACGATTGACGTGCATGATGCGGTGGGCTGTAATATTCGCGTCGATGCACGTGGACGCGAAGTGATGCGAATCGTTCCACGCCTGCACGAGGAAATTAACGAAGAATGGATTAATGATCGGTCTCGATTCTCTTATGATGGTTTGTCAAAAGCGCGGATTGATCGTCCTTATGTTCGTGATTCGCAAAGCGGTGAGCTGCGCGAGGCCTCATGGGATGAAGCTTTTGCTGTTGTTCGTGATAATGTTGCGGATCTAAAGGGTAAAGAAATTGCTGGTTTGGTCGGCGATTTAGCTAGCGTCGAAGAAACAGTTGCCTTGAAAGACATGCTGGCTGAGCTTGGATCCCCCAATATGGATTGCCGTACAGATGGTTCGTTGATTGATCCGTCGTTGCGCTCTGGTTATGTGATGAATACAGGGATTGAAGCGATTGAAACAGCGGATGCTATTTTGCTGGTTGGTGTTAACCCTCGCGTTGAGGGGACTTTAGTGGATACCCGCATTCGCAAGGCTGTTCGTGAAAATGGTGCAAAGGTCGCGCTGGTTGGTGAAGCGTGTGATTTGACTTATAAATACGAGCATTTAGGTGACAAGCCCGAAGATCTTGAAAAGTTGGCGAAGGCACGTAGTGGTTTTGCGAAACTGATTAAGGATGCTCAACGTCCTGTGATGATTGTCGGTGCGGGCGCTTATGCGCGTGCAGATGGCGCGGCGATTCAGGCTTTGTGTCATGATGTGGCGAAAAAGCTGAAAGTTGTGCGTAAAGATTGGAACGGATTTAACGTGCTTCAAAATGCGGCGTCTCGCGTGGGGGCGTTGGATGTTGGATTTGTTCCGGGTAAGGGCGGTAAAGCGTTTGCTAAGATCATTGACGGCACGAAGGACGGCACGATTAAAGCGCTATTTTTACATGGCGCAGATGAATTTGATGCACACAGCCAAGTCGGCTGGAAATGCTTTACGGTTTATGTTGGTCACCATGGTGATCACGGCGCTCAACGCGCAGATGTGATTTTGCCTTCAGCAGCCTATACGGAGCAAGATGGCCTGTACGTAAATACCGAAGGACGCACACAAATGGCGCGCGCTGCGGTGAGCCCTCCGGGTGATGCAAAAACAGGGTGGTCGATTTATCGCGCTTTGTCCGCGATCTTGGGTAAGCCTTTGCCGTATGATACATTAGCGCAATTGCGCGAGACTTTGGAAATTCGCGCCTCGCACTTGGTCGAGATTGATAGCGTTCCTGAAAATGCGTTTGATACGTTGGACGTTAAAACAAAATTGAAAGCTGATGCTTTTACGTTGCCGGTTAAGAATTTCTATTTGACCAATGCAATTTGCCGAGCATCAGACACGATGCAAAAATGCGTGCAGGCGTTCTATCAATTAGATTTACAAAAGGCAGCTGAACAATGTTAAAGAAAATTAATTACAAGGCCTCATTGATTGCTTTTGCTATAGATCTGATTGGTACTATGTTGGTCGGGGTGTTAATCTTGGCGCCAGTTATTATGTATCTTGGGCAGTCTTTTGGGGCTTCAGCCATGCACGGATTTTTAGAGTCTATGGAGGCTCGGTTTGCAGGCTTGTCTATTGGGGCCTCTTTCTCTTTGCTTGGTGGTTACCTTGTTGTTAGGATGGCAAAAGATAAATGGCTTTTTAGTGCACTATTTTATTGTCTTTTGCTTGCGATTTCAGGAGTATTACAAATATTGCTATTTAGCACTCCTGCTTTGATGGTCTTTGATTTACTATCCTTCTTATTTGGGTTTGTTTTTGTGTTTTTAGGAGTTTTTATTGGAAGGAAATTGGGATAAATGTCTGGAAAATCTACCTTAGATCAAGTTCAAGAATTTCACGAAACATATGGTTTGCCTGTTGCGGGTGAGCAGACTTTGGCGGATGAAAAAACACGTCAGCTTCGTATTAATTTGCTGGCTGAGGAATTAGACGAGCTAAAAGAAGCGTTAGAACAAGGTGACATGGTGGAAACATTGGATGCCTTGATCGATCTGCAATATGTGCTGGATGGTGCGTTTTTATCGTTTGGTATGCAGGGCGTGAAACAAGAGGCTTTTGACGAAGTTCATCGCTCGAACATGAGTAAATTGGGCGCGGATGGTAAGCCTATTCGCCGTGAAAGCGATGGTAAGGTTATGAAGGGGCCTAATTTCTTTAACCCTGATTTAGCGCAATTTATTACGAACAAAGAAGAGGCCGCGTAACCATGGATATGGTACTGGAATTTTTGATGAACCCTTATACGCAATGGACTTTGTGGACGTTGCTATATATTGTTTTGATCGTCGGCGGCGTGTTGTTGTCGGTCGCGTATTTGACCTATGCGGAGCGTAAAGTTCTGGGCGCGATCCAGCGTCGTCAGGGGCCGATGACCGTCGGGCCGTTTGGTTTATTGCAGCCGATTGCTGATGGTATTAAATTACTGTCTAAGGAAACAATTGTACCGTCTCAATCAAACAAAGGCGTGTTTATTTTAGCACCTGTTATGTTGTTTGCTTTGTCCTTGATTTCGTGGTCGGTAATCCCGTTTGACAAAGACTGGGTGCTGGCGAATTTAAATGTCGGGGTTTTATATTTATTTGCGGTTTCATCAATGGGGGTCTACGGCGTTATTATGGCGGGCTGGGCATCGAATTCCCGTTATGCCTTTTTGGGTGGGTTGCGTTCAGCCTCGCAAATGGTCAGTTATGAAGTCTCCATGGGGTTGATTATCGTGACTGTGCTGCTTTGCACGGGATCTTTGAATTTGCAGGATATCGTTTTGGCTGAGCGTCCCTTTTGGATGCAGGTCTGGTTATTCCCGATGCTGATTGTATTTTTAGTATCGATTCTAGCCGAAACAAACCGTGCGCCATTTGACTTGCCAGAGGGCGAATCGGAAATTACAGGTGGTTTCATGGTTGAGTATTCATCGATGACATATGCGATGTTCTTCTTGGGTGAATATGCGAATATGATCTTGATGAGCGCCATTACAACAACATTGTTCCTGGGCGGCTGGTTGCCTCCGTTCGGGATGTCGTTCCTAGCTTTCGTTCCGGGGATGGTGTGGTTTTCATTGAAACGGCGCTTGTTTTATTCTTCTTTATTTGGTCGCGCGGAACATTGCCACGTTATCGTTATGACCAGCTGATGCGTTTGGGCTGGAAAGTGTTCTTGCCTTTGACTCTGATCTGGGTGGTTGCGACTGCTGGTTTGTTAATTACATTTGATGCATTGCCATAGGGGCTTTTGAATTATGAGCATACAAAATCTAACGAAGTCGTTTTTGCTGACGGAGATTGTCAAAGGGTTTTTGTTGACCTTAAAATATATCTTTTTCATGCCGCGTGTGACGATCAACTATCCATATGAAAAGGGGCCTATTAGCCCTCGTTTCCGTGGTGAACATGCTTTGCGTCGTTACCCCAATGGCGAAGAGCGCTGCATTGCCTGTAAATTATGCGAAGCTATTTGCCCGGCTTTGGCAATCACGATCGAGGCCGAAGGCCGCGCTGATGGTTCCCGCCGCACAACGAAATACGATATCGATATGACTAAATGTATTTATTGCGGTTTGTGTCAGGAGGCTTGCCCCGTTGATGCGATTGTCGAGGGGCCTAATTTCGAATTTGCGACGGAAACGCGTGAAGAGCTATTTTATAATAAAGAAAAATTACTGGAAAATGGAGATAAGTGGGAAGCTCAGATCGCGGCGAATATCGCAATTGATTCTGAGTATCGTTAAATCTTTGTCATTCACCCCCTTGCAGCTGTCGGCTGAAAGGATTAGAAACTTAACTGTCTTTTAAAGTCTAAAAAGAGAACCATCATGATTGTTCAGGCTTTTGCCTTTTATTTATTTGCTGGCATTTTATCATTAAGCGCGTTGCTTGTGATTACGGCGCGTAACCCCGTTCACTCTGTCTTGTGGCTGGTTTTAGCGTTTTTTAATTCTGCGGGGTTGTTTGTTTTACTTGGCGCCGAATTTATCGCGTTTTTGATGGTTATTGTTTATGTTGGCGCGGTTGCGGTGCTCTTCTTGTTTGTTGTGATGATGCTGGAAGTGGACTTTAAATCCTTGCGACAGGGGGCGATGCAATATGTGCCGCTTGGTCTGTTGATTGGTGGTGTTTTGCTGGCAGAACTGATTTACATGTATAACGGTCTTGAAATCCCAACGGCGTTAACGCAGGGCGGCGATGCTGTTCAAAATAGCGTGGCTTTGGGGCAGATCCTTTATACCGATTATGTTTTCCCATTTCAGGTGGCTGGTTTGATTTTGTTTGTGGCAATGATTGGCGCGATTGTTTTAACGCATCGCGTTCGCCCAGGTGTACGCCGTCAAAACATTGCGGCGCAGCATGCACGCAAACCATCTGAAGCCATGGAAGTTCGCAAAATTACTACAGGAACGGGGGCATAAATGTTAGAAATCGGATTGACGCATTATTTAATTTTAGCCGGTTTTTTGTTTACGGTTGGCGTGTTTGGAATTTTTCTAAACCGTAAAAATATGATCGTTATTTTAATGTCGATTGAATTGATGTTGTTGTCTGTAAATATCAATTTTGTGGCGTTTTCCAGTTTTTGGAATGATTTGGCGGGGCAAGTCTTTACCATGTTTATTTTAACCGTTGCCGCGGCAGAGGCTGCAATTGGGCTGGCGATCTTGGTTGTCTTCTTCCGTAACAAAGGTTCTATCGCCGTCGAAGATATCGCGGGGCTAAAGGGATAAGTCATGGAATTATTAGCTGTATTTTCTCCACTTGTTGCATTTGTTGTTGCGTTTTTCTTTGGCAAGCAATTAGGCCATAAGGGCGCGCAATTTGTGACGTGTTCGGCCATTTTATTGGCTGCGTTTGCTGCAATAAACCTGTTTTTGAGGTTGCTCTTGGCGGGCATTCTTACGTGTATGAGCTTGCGCCGTGGGTGGTGTCTGGTGATTTCGTCGTTAAGTGGGCGCTGCGCATTGATACGTTATCGGTTGTCATGCTGAATGTGATTACGATTGTATCGGCTTGCGTACATATTTATTCCCTTGGCTATATGAGCCACGATGAATGTCGCGGGCGTTTTATGTCTTACCTTAGCTTGTTTACCTTTGCGATGTTGATGTTGGTGACAGCGGATAATTTATTGCAGCTTTTCTTTGGCTGGGAGGGCGTTGGTTTGGCGTCTTATCTATTGATCGGCTTTTGGAATCATAAACATTCAGCCAATGCAGCGGCTCAGAAAGCTTTTGTTGTTAACCGGGTAGGGGATTTTGGTCTTGCTTTGGGGATGATGGCTATTTTTGTTGTGTTTGGCAGCATTAATTTTGCTGATATTTTCGACGCTGCGGCGTCAAAAGCGGATATGTATTTTGATCTATTTGGCTTTCATGTACATGCTTTGACGGCGATTGGTTTATTGCTGTTTGTTGGTGCGGTTGGTAAGTCAGCGCAATTAGGTTTGCACACATGGTTGCCTGACGCGATGGAGGGGCCAACGCCTGTGTCGGCGCTTATTCATGCGGCGACAATGGTGACTGCTGGTGTGTTTTTGATTGCGCGGATGTCTCCGCTATATGAATTTGCACCTGTGGCTTTGATGGTTGTGACGGTTGTCGGCGGGCTGACGGCGTTTGTTGCGGCGACGATTGGTATGACACAGTTTGATATTAAACGCGTGATTGCTTATTCGACGATGTCTCAGCTGGGTTATATGTTCTTTGCGCTTGGTGTATCGGCTTATGGCGCGGCAATGTTTCATTTAATGACGCACGCATTCTTTAAGGCTTTATTATTCTTGGGCGCGGGTTCGGTTATTCACGCGATGAGCGATGAACAAGATATGCGCAAGATGGGCGGCATCTGGAAAAAAATTCCTTATACATATACATTTATGTGGATTGGATCATTAGCGCTGGCGGGGATTCCTCCGTTTGCGGGATATTTTTCAAAAGATATCGTGCTAGAGGCTGCATGGGCGGATCACACATGGTTTGGTAATTTTGCTTATGCGCTTGGGATTGCTGCGGCGTTTATGACCGCGTTTTATACGTGGCGTTTGCTGTTTATGACATTCCATGGCAAGCCGCGTGCATCGAAAAAGGTGATGGATCATATTCATGAATCACCAGCTGTGATGTTAGGGCCTCTCCTTGTTTTGGGAACGGGTGCAATCTTTGCAGGATTTGTCTTTTATAATTCGTTTGTTGGTGGCGCGCATCACGCGGGACATGGGCATGAGCAGGTGGTGCATCATGAAAGTGAAATGATTGTGATTGATGGCCCTAAACAGGTAGCCAAAGAAATCCATAAAGCTGCGGAAAAAGTTGTTAGCGAGGTTGAGCAAGTTCTAGACGATAAAGCGCCTGTTATTGATCAAATCGCCGCACATTTAGAAGAAACGCTTGAGGCTGAAGTCGAAGCAGAGGCGATAGAGGAACATCCTGTTGTCGCGCATCATGAGCCTGCACATCATAATCTGGAAACAGAATTTACGAAGAGTGCATTTTGGAATAAATCCATTCAGGTTCTTGTTCAAAACGATACGGTTACGGCGGCTCATGGCGCGCCGATGTGGGTGAAGAAGTTGCCATTGGTGGTTGGGTTATTGGGCATTTTCTTGGCGTATATGTTGTATATTAAGGCTCCGTCTGCGGTTGCGAAAATCGTATCTGCTGTGAAGCCTGTGCATACGTTGTTCTTTAACAAATGGTTCTTTGATGAGCTTTATCAAAAGCTATTTGTAAATACATCGCTGCGGCTAGGGAAAGTGTTTTGGGATACTGATAAGAATGTCGTTGATCGCTTTGGTCCTGATGGCAGTGCGCAGGTTTCTGTCGCCGTGTCGAAATTATATCGCAAAGCGCAGAGCGGATTTATTTATCACTATGCTTTTGTGATGATGGTGGCAGTAATTGCTGGTATTTCTTGGTTTATTTTAAAATTGACGGCGGGGTTCTAGGGGATGAGTGACTTTCCACTTTTGTCGGTGATAACGTTTTTGCCTTTGATCGGGGTGTTTTTCCTGATTTCAATTCGTGGTGATGATAGCGCGGTTGCACGTAATTCTAAAAGCGTGGCTTTGTTTACATCGGTTGTAAATTTTGCCTTGGGGCTTTACCTGTTAGGGCATTATGACACGAACGCCGAAGGCTTTCAGTTTGTTGAGCAATTCTCATGGCTGGGGGCTAAGGGGATTAGCTATCATATGGGCGTTGATGGGATTTCCTTGTATTTTGTTTTGCTGTCGGTTTTCTTAACGCCGTTGTGTATTTTGGCGTCTTGGATATCTGTGACGAAGCGGGTCAAAGAATACATGATTGCATTTCTTGTTCTTGAAACCTTTATGGTTGGGACATTTTGTGCGTTGGATGCGGTTTTGTTTTATGTCTTTTTCGAAGGCGTTCTTATCCCGATGTTCTTGATTATCGGGATTTGGGGAGGGCCGCGCCGCGTTTATGCCTCGTATAAGTTCTTCTTATATACGTTATTGGGGTCTGTCTTGATGTTGCTGGCTGTGTTGACGCTGTATACTCAGGTTGGTTCAACTGACATTCCGACATTGATGGCTAATCCTGTTGCACGTGATTTACAGATTTGGTTATGGCTAGCTGTGTTTGCAAGTTTTGCGGTTAAGATGCCTATGTGGCCGGTTCATACATGGTTGCCTGATGCACACGTTGAGGCTCCGACGGCGGGCTCGGTTATTCTGGCAGGCGTGTTGTTGAAAATGGGTGGTTATGGATTCTTACGTTTTTCTTTGCCGATGTTCCCTGAGGCTTCTGAATTCTTTACCCCGCTAGTCATGTGGATGAGTGTCATTGCGATTATTTATACGTCGCTGGTTGCGCTGGTACAGGAAGATATGAAGAAACTGATTGCTTATTCTTCTGTAGCGCATATGGGGTTTGTTACGCTTGGGATCTTTAGCGGTGTACAGCAAGGGGTTGAGGGCGCAGTCTTTCAAATGATTTCCCATGGCGTTGTTTCGGGGGCGTTGTTCCTGTGCGTGGGCGTTGTTTATGATCGTTTGCACACGCGTGATCTTGGTCGTTATGGCGGAATTGTTAAGAATATGCCTAAATATGCGGTGCTGTTTATGATCTTTATGTTGGGCTCTGTTGGTTTGCCAGGGACAAGTGGGTTCGTTGGTGAGTTTTTGGTTCTTTTAGGAGCATTCCAGGTTGATACGATTGTTGCGGCTTTTGCTGCGACGGGTGTGATCCTTGGCGCAGCTTATATGCTTTGGCTTTACCGTAAAGTTGTTTTTGGTCCGCAAGAGAACAAAGACGCAGCAGCAATGCCTGATTTAGTCGGTCGCGAGATTTGGATTTTAATTCCTCTGGCGGTGCTGACTTTGTATTTGGGGGTCTTCCCGTCCGTTGTGATGGATAAGGTACGCCCCGCGGTCGAGCATTTAACGCAAGATTATGCGATGAAACTGGAACTTTCTAAATAAGGTTATAATAGGACTAAGGCTCATGTTGAATTTTTATCTTACTCCGCTTTTGCCAGAAATATTTTTGGCTATATCTGCGATGGGACTATTGATGATTGGCGCGTTTAACGGCAATGAGTCAACGCGGGTTATTAGCTGGTTTTCGGCTATGTGTTTGGCGCTGGCGTTGTTTATTTTGTCGCGTTTACACGTATCGGCGATGCCTGTTTTGAACGGGATGTTTACGCTGGATGGTTTTGCTGCGGTAGTTAAGGTCTTTATTTTGATCGGTAGTATGATTTCAGTGGCATTATCGGTTCGGTATTTATCTGACGAGAAAATGAATCGTTTTGAATTTCCGGTTTTAATTCTATTTGCCACGATCGGTATGTTGCTGATGGTGTCTGCACATAGTTTCTTATCGCTTTATGTTGCGCTGGAATTACAATCGTTAAGTTTGTACGTCTTAGCGGCATTTCGCCGTACAGGCCTTCGCTCGTCTGAGGCTGGAGTTAAATATTTCACGCTTGGCGCTTTGTCATCGGGGATGTTGCTGTTTGGTATTTCCTTGATTTACGGGGCTGTCGGTAGCATTGGTTTTGATGAAGTTGCTGCTTTTGCTGCGGCTCAGCATTTTTCTCCGTTATTGATTACAGGGATGGTGTTTGTGATTGCTGCGATCGCGTTTAAGGTTTCGGCTGCGCCATTTCATATGTGGACGCCTGATGTGTATCAGGGGCACCATCAGCGGTGACAGCCTTTTTTGCTATTGTGCCGAAAATGGCAGCGATGGCGTTGTTGATTAAATTGTTGTTCGGGCCGTTTTATGCGCTGGCATTGGAATGGCAACAGGTTTTATATGTTTTATCATTACTGTCGATGATTGTCGGCGCCTTTGCTGCGTTGGTTCAGGACAATATCAAACGGATTATGGCGTATAGTTCGATTGGTAATATTGGTTATGCACTTGTTGGTGTTTTAGCCGCGTCTCCTGAAGGGGTGAGCGCGAGCTTGCTTTATTTGATTTTGTATATGTTTATGACAGCGGGTGCGTTTGCGGTTATTTTATCGATGCGCCGCGGCGAGGTAATGGTTTTGAAAATCAAAGAATTCGCAGGCTTGTCACAGACTAGTCCGTTTTTGGCTTATAGCTTTGCTTTGTTATTATTCTCGATGAGTGGTATTCCACCGATGGCAGGGTTCTTTGGTAAGCTGTTTGTCTTTAAAGCGGCACTGAGTGCAGAGCTTTACTGGCTGGCTGTGATCGGGGTTGTTAGTTCGGTCGTGGCGGCATTTTATTATTTGCGCTTGATTAAGATTATGTTCTTTGACGCGCCAGAAGAACCTATCAATGATAATATTCCTGTCGCGCGCCACGTTGTTTTGGGCGTGTCTTTGGCAGTGATTTGTTTGTTTATCTTTATGCCCAATGGCTTGATTGAGATGGCAAATCAAGCGGCGCAATCTTTGTTTGTTAGCTAATTTATGTGGGATGTTCGTGTTCTTGAAACTTGCTTGAGTACTCAAGATGAAGTTCGCGGCGCATTAGCTGAGCCATCCGAAAATTTACCATGTGTACGTACGTGTGATCAGCCCGCAGGGCGAGGGCGCCGTGGACGTGTTTGGCAATTTCAAACGGGCGATTTGGCGTTTTCTTTTGCGGTTAAACCGGATACGGATAAACGGCATTGGCCAAGCTTGTCTTTGTTAGCGGGGCTAGCGATGGTGCAGGTTTTAGATGTTTCCGGTGCTCATCTTAAATGGCCGAACGATATTATGCTGAACGGGAAAAAGGCCGCAGGGATACTGTGCGAAATAGAGCATGATTATGTGATTATTGGTATCGGTGTTAATTTAACTGAACGTGATGATGATACTGTTTCCGTATTTGATGTGCCGCATGATGCAGGTGAGGTTATGGGCTTGTTTTTATCGCGTTTTCAGGCGCTTTATAGGCTCTGGAGCAAGATGGATTTGCTGCGTTTCAGGATGCGTGGCTTGATAAGGCGCTGCCAAAGGGGATGGCTATATCGGTAAAATTAGGCGATGAGATTATATCCGGACAGTTCAACGGTATTGACGCGTCAGGTAATCTCTTGTTTGTTGATGGGAATAACCGTATAAGAACAGTGGCTTCTGGTGAGCTAATCATGTGAATGGATAAAAGAAATATATGTTTTTAGCGATTGATATTGGCAATACGAATTGTGTGTTTGCGCTCTTTCAGCGTGATGGGAGCGTTTTGGAAAGCTGGCGTTTGAAAACGGATGCGGCCCGCACTAGCGATGAATATGCTGGTTTTTTACATCCGTTACTGCGTATGCGGGACATGGATTTTTCTGATATTAGCTTTGTTTTAATCGGATCGGTTGTTCCTGCGGCGGATCGCCATATTGGCATTTTTGTTAAAAAATATTTATCGTGTAAGCCTGTTTTTGTGGATGCGGGGAATGCTAAAATTGATGTGCGGTTAAAGCAAGAACGCCAGATAGGGGCCGATCGGTTGATTAATGCGAAGGCGGTGATCGGTGAATATCCTTTGCCAGCGGTTGTTGTTGATTTTGGGACGGCGACCACATTTGATGTGATTGATGAGACTGGGGCTTATGTTGGTGGTGCGATTGCCCCAGGAATACGTTTGTCCGTTGCGGCGCTGGAGGCAGCAGCGGCAAAATTACCATCGGTGGATGTTGTGCATACGGAGAGTGCAATTGGCAAAACGACCGAGGATGCTATTCAATCAGGGATTTATTGGGGGTATGTTGGTCTGATCGAAGGGCTGGTTAAACGCATCGCCAAAGATCTGGGCCAAGATATCGCCAGCGTTGTTGCGACAGGGGGGCTGGCACCGTTATTTGTTGAGCAGGTTGACGCGCTAACCGCCGAAGATCAGATGCTAACGCTAAAAGGATTATTTTTAATTTATAAGGACTTATCATGTTAACTACGCTTTCACGTCAGGATGCGCTATATTTTGTGCCGCTTGGCGGCGCTGAACAATTCGGCGTTAATTTAAATGTTTATGTGGCGGGCGGCAAAATGCTGGCTGTGGATTGCGGGATTGGCTTTGCTGATGAGCGTTTCCCCGGGATTGATTTATTGCTGCCAGACCCCGCGCTGTTGCAAGATAACAAAGATAATCTGGTTGGGATGTTTATTACTCATGCGCATGAAGATCATATCGGCGCGGTGGCGCATTTGTGGTCTCGGTTTAAATGTCCGCTTTACGCAACGCCGTTTACGGCTGCAATTTTGCAAAAGAAATTGGATGAGCATAATGTGAAGGGTGCAAGAATTACGGTTGTTCAAATGAATGAAGAACTTAGCTTGATCCCTTTACGCTTTATGTTTTGCCGGTATCGCACTCTGTCCCTGATGCGTGTGCTTTGCTGATTGAGGGCGGTGGCCGCAAGATTTTGCATAGCGGCGATTGGAATTTAGATCCGAAACCTGTGATTGGGCATAAAACAGATAAACGCACATTTTCCAGCATTTGCGCGGGTGGTGTTGATGCTTATATCGGTGATTCAACGAATTCTGGTGTCGCTGGGCGTTCAGGGTCCGAGAGCGAGGTCGAGGACGGTCTGTACGAAGAATTTTCCAAATTCAAAGGCCGTATTTTTGTTACGACATTTTCATCGAATATCGGGCGTTTGCAATCGATTTTACGCGCGGCAAAGCGTTGCGGGCGTAAGATCGCAGTGATTGGGCGTTCTATGCATCGCATGTTAGGGACGGCGATTGATTTGGGCATTATGGATGATGATTGTGATATTTTAGATCCTGAAACACTGTCAAAATTACCTGATGAGGATGTGCTGTTTATTTGCACGGGATCACAAGGGGAAAGCCGTGCGGCACTATCTAGGATGGCGCGCGGAGATCATCAAACGACCAATACCAAGCATGGTGATGCTGTTATTTATTCGGCGCGAACGATTCCAGGCAATGAAATGGCCATTAACGCGGTGAAAAATGATTTGATTGCTGCAGGCGTACGCGTTGTTACGCCGCGTGATACGAAGAATAATATTCATGTGTCGGGTCACCCCTGTCAGGATGAAATTTTAGATTTATGGAGCTGGATTAAACCGCGCGCCGTTGTTCCCGTTCACGGAGAGCGTGAGCAGCTGGATTCACATGCGAAGTTAGCGGCATCGGCTCAGATTAAAAATGTTGTCGTGCCGCAAAATGGTAGCGTTATTGAAATCTCGCCCGAGGGTGTGCAGGTTATTGACCATGTTGAAACGGGTGTACTGGCCGTCGATCAAAAGCGCATTATTACGGCGCACCACAGGTCGATTACGGCGCGGCGTAAATTACAATATACTGGGACGTGTTTTGTCTCTTTGGCGGTGAATGCCAAGGGTAAAATAGTTGGTGATGTGTATTTGGAAACAATGGGCTTGATCGATGATAAAGATGATGCAGACTTAAAAATCGAAGACCAACTGTATGACGAGGTCTATGACACGTTTGATGATCTTCGCCGTGATGATCGTCAGGATGATGAATTAGTGTCAGAAAAATCCGCATTCATGTGCGCCGCAAAGCAAACCAGTTGTTAGGATTGCGGCCTAAGACGATTGTACATGTGCTGCGCGTATAAGGGGTTAATTTATGGATATTGCTGGATTTATTGTTGTGTATTTATGTTCGTGGTGGCTGGCTTTTCTGGCTGTGATGCCGCTGTGGGTTGAACGCGATCAAAGCGGTGATAAAGTCGTTGCTCCGGGCGCGCCGCAATTTCCACATTTGAAACGTAAATTCGTTTTAGCTAGCATAATTGCTGCGGTGATTACGTTGGTTATTTATGTTTTAATTCAGATGAATGTTATCAATTTTTGGGATATTGCCGGTGAAATGGCGGCGCAGGATTACGGATCATGATACGCGCATTCTTGATTTTTGCTGCTTTGTTTGTTGGCTCGACGGCTCGGGCAGAGATTTATACAACATCATCCAATCAGGTCGATGTTTGTAAGGGGTATAATGCACCGGCGGATGTTTCTCATCATGCTGATAAGGGCGTCAATTTAAATAGCTTTGATTTTGGATTTGATAATAAAGTGATTAAAATTCCGATCGAATATCAGGCATTGCAGGCGCTTGGGATAAGTAACGATGTTTTGGATAATCTGGATTCAAAAGCTGATCTTGGCGTGGTAGAGATATATCCAGATGGGCGCGTTATGTTCGGGGATCAAAACCTGAGTGCCTCATCGTTAGAGGCATTATGTAAGGAACGGGACGGTGCGCCTTTGATCGGGCAGGCTTCGGACATTATAGAAGGGCAAGATTATGAGTAAAAAAGTCAAAACAGCAATAACACCAACACGTGAAGAAAACTTTCCTGAATGGTACCAGCAGGTTATTAAGGCTGCTGACATGGCAGAGAATTCTCCGGTTCGGGGCTGTATGACGATTAAGCCCGATGGGTTTGCTTTGTGGGAGAATATGCAAGGCATTTTTGATAAAACAATTAAAAAATTGGGTGTTAAAAATGCGTATTTTCCTTTGCTTATTCCGCTGGAATTTATTAGCCGCGAAGCCGATCATATTGACGGGTTTGCTACAGAATGCGCTGTTGTTACACATCACCGCTTGGAAGCTGGTGAAGATGGTAAAGGGCTAGTTCCTGCTGGCAAGCTGGAAGAGCCTTATGTGATCCGTCCGACATCTGAGACAATCATCGGGGATGCGATGTCTCGCTGGATACAATCCTACCGTGATTTGCCGATGAAGCTAAATCAATGGTGTAACGTTATGCGGTGGGAAATGCGGACACGTATTTTCCTGCGCACGTCTGAGTTCTTATGGCAGGAAGGGCATAATGCTTTTGCCACGCCAGAAGAAGCCAAAGACGATCAGGAAAAGATGCTAGAAGCATACGCCAAATTTGCCGAAGACAGTTTAGCGTTGCCCGTGATCCGCGGTGAAAAACAGCGGATGAGCGTTTTCCTGGCGCCGTTTCCACTCTAACGATTGAGGCTATGATGCAAGACGGTAAAGCGTTGCAGGCAGGAACGTCTCATAATCTTGGGCAGACTTTTTCTAAGGGCTATGACATTACTTTCCAAGGGCGCGATGGACAAGAACAGCATGTTTATACAACAAGCTGGGGGATTTCTACGCGTTTGATCGGTGGGATGATTATGACGCACGGTGATGATGATGGCATGATTATGCCGCCACGCGTGGCGCCGAAACAGGTTATCATTTTGCCGATTATTCGTGATGATGCTGATACGGATAAAATTATGGCGCATGCACACAAGGTCGTTGATGCGCTGGTTGATAAAGATATCCGCGTTGAGCTAGATGATCGTGATATGCGCACGCCCGATAAGATGTGGGACGCTGTGAAGAAGGGCGTTCCTGTGCGCATCGAAATTGGCGGGCGTGAAGCGGATGATGGAACCTTAACCCATGTTCGCCGTGATTTGGGCCGAGAATCGAAAACAACGGAAAGCATTGAAAGCTTTGTTAATGGGATAGATGCCTTGTTAAACGCGGTTCATGAGCATATGTATAAAACGGCGTATGATCGCTTACATGGTGGGATCGTTGATATCGACAACGCGAAGGATTTGGATAAGCTATTCAAGAAAAAGCATATCGGTTTCGCGCGTTTGGATACAAACCTGCTAGAGGAAATCGGCGTTCAAAAAGCGATGGAGGCACATAAGCTGACGGCGCGCTGTATGCCGCTAAGCGAAAAGGGCGCAAAAGTTTTGGTCGGTAAGGCCTATTAACGGGCGTTATATGCCGCATCCCTTGGGGATGGGTAGACATTGATTGGTTGGCTCGTCTTTGTTTAGATCCGGATATGTATTTTCAATGATTTCTTTTAGATTTTTAAACGTGTCTGCGAATTCATCTATCGGAAAAATGTTAGATATTCTTTGTGACCAAAGGATTCCATCATGTCATTGATAATCCCGCGCGCGGTAGAGGGATCATCTAATTGTGGCTTTCCATCAACGAGATTAAGATCAAAATGTACATCTAAAATTGCTCCGTTAAATACGCGCGCGGCAACGTCTGGTTTGCCATCGCCATCGGTATCGAACAAAATGCTTCAACGCCTTTTGTTTCTCCTTTATCTAGCTGTTCAATTGAAAAACTGTGATCTTCGTTTTGGACAATGCATTGAACGGCTTTGTCGGTTTTGTTGGTGACGAGCCCATCTTGATTAAGTTTGTTGTTTAGGCGATCGATGAAATCGGGCCCTGATTTTGGCGCAGGCTGTGCTGCTTGTGTGAATATAGGCGTAATACATTGCTTCGATGCGGTGTCTTCTAGTGTATTACAGTAAGATGGTGTCATGATGTTTTTTTCATTTTGTTGTGTTTCTTATGCTACGCGGAAAAGCTTAAAATCATGTAAAGACCATCAAAATGGGGGCTAAATTTTTGTAGCGCGAATAGGGCTTGTTTTTCGCACCAAGGTTTTGCATGATGCGATCATGTTTTCAGCATTTGAATGGTTAGTAGCTTCGCGGTATTTGCGCTCTAAAAAGGCAGAAGGATTTGTTTCTGTCACGGCAGGGTTTTCGTTCGTCGGGATTATGCTGGGCGTTGCGACCTTGATTATCGTGATGAGCGTTATGAACGGGTTTCGCCAGGAATTATTTAGCCGGATTTTGGGGCTGAATGGGCATTTGAACGTCTACTCGTTGGAAGGCCCGCTAACCGATTACGATCACTATAAGCAGCGTTTACTATCCTTAACGGGCATTGATGATGTGACCCCACTGGTTGAGGGGCAGGCGTTGGTTTCTCAGCGTGGTAAGGCTCAGGGCGTGATGGTGCGAGGGATGGAATGGAAAGATTTCATCAATCGTGAAATTCTGCGCGATTCTGTTATTGCCGGGAATGTATCTGATTTTGGCGGCAATGTTGTTGCAATCGGGAATAAGCTGGCTGAAAAATGGGCTTGCGCATTGGCGATAGCATTGTTTTAACCTCCCCTCAGGTTAAGGCAACGCCGTTCGGCTCGATCCCACGGCAACGCCATTTTAAGGTCGCGTTGGTTTTTGATGTCGGGATGTATGAATATAATAGCGGCTTTATTTTTATGCCGCTATCAACGGCTCAAGCTTTTTCCAGATGAAAGACGCGGTTAAATCGCTGGAAGTGTTTTTGAAAGACCCTGACGATGTAAATCGTATGCGTAAGGTTGTAGATTTGACCTTTGGCGGAGAGCTTGGCGTTTATGATTGGCGGGATATGAATAGCTCGTTTTTCAATGCACTGCAGGTCGAGCGTAACGTGATGTTTTTAATTTTGACGATGATTATTATTGTTGCAGCGTTTAATATTGTGTCCTCGATGATTATGCTGGTGAAGGATAAAACGGCCGATATTGCGATTTTACGAACTATCGGGGCTAGTCGCGGGAATATGCTGCGCATATTTATTCTAACGGGCGCAAGTATCGGGATTATTGGTACGTTGCTTGGCGCTATATTGGGGATCGGATTTGCCCTGAATATCGAAAGTATTCGCCAGTGGCTGGAGGGCTTAACGGGCACGGAATTATTCTCGGACGAGATTTATTTCTTGTCACAATTACCCGCCGTCGTGGACTGGCAAGAGGTCACAGCTGTTGTCGGGATGGCGCTGTTTTTATCGATTTTAGCAACGCTCTATCCGGCGTGGCGCGCGGCGCATTTAGACCCGGTGGAGGCTTTGCGCTATGAATAAATTGGTATTGCAGGTTCAGGGGCTGGAGAAAACTTTTGTCCAAGGAGGCAATCGTTTGACCGTGTTTCGGGATTTGTCATTAGACGTGGCAGAGGGCGAAATTGTTGCTCTTGTCGGTCATAGCGGATCGGGTAAGTCGACTTTGCTGCAATTGGCGGGCTTATTGGATACGCCAACATCGGGTAGCGTTTGGATTGACCAGCAGCCTGTATCAACATTGAATGAGAAAAAACGCACGGCAATGCGCTCTCATGATATTGGTTTTGTGTATCAGTTCCATCACTTGCTGGGGGAGTTTAGCGCTGTTGAAAATGTGGCGATGGCGGCGATTATCGCGGGCGAGAGCCATAAAAAAGCGCATGATAAAGCGGCGCGGTATTTGCGTGAGCTTGGAATGGGGCATCGTTTACAGCACCGCCCTGCGCAATTATCAGGCGGGGAGCAACAGCGGGTTGCGATCGCGCGCGCGTTGGTGAACGAACCTAAGCTGATCTTAGCGGATGAGCCAACAGGGAATTTGGACCCCGAAACGTCCGATGATGTGTTTAAGGTTCTCATCGATCAGGTGCGTTTGCGTCATATTGGTGCCTTGATCGCAACGCATAACCATGATTTGGCTCGTCAAATGGACCGCATGTTAGAGCTTAAAGCCGGACAAATTAAACCAGCGGCTTAGCTTTTTTGTTTATAGCTTTGCTTTTGGTGGAACAGAAATCTTCCCACAAGATAGGGAAATTAGTATAAAAAACTATGTCAACAAATCAGCCATTCATTCACTTGCATGTGCATTCTGCTTATTCACTGGCAGAGGGCGCGATTAAGGTTAAAGACCTTGTGCAAACATGCGTTAAACGCGGCATGCCTGCTGTGGCTGTGACGGATACGAACAATATGTTCGGCGCGCTGGAATTTGCGATTGAGTCTAAAAAGGCCGGATTGCAGCCTATTTTAGGGGCGCAGGTTTCTTTTGAAAATCAAACGCAGCTTGTTCTTCTTGTCCAAAATGAATTGGGTTACAAAAACCTATGCCGCTTGGTTAGCGACGCTTATATGCAAGGTGACGCGCATGAACTGGTGATTGCGCGCGCCGATTTGGAATCGTTTAATGCGGGCTTGATCTGCCTGACGGGCGGTAGCGCGGGTCCGATTAATAAGGCTTTGCTGCATGAACAGCACGATGATGCCAAGGCGATGACCGAAGGCTTAAAATCTATGTTCGGTGATCGGCTGTATATTGAATTGCAGCGCCATGGTTGGGGCAGTGAAAATGCAGTCGAAGATGCGCTTATTGATCTGGCGTATGCGTATGATATTCCTTTGGTAGCGACCAATGATTGTTATTTTATGGAGCGCAAAGCGCACGAAGCGCATGATGCTTTGTTATGTATTGCCGAGGGCCGCTACGTTAGCGAGGATGATCGCCGCAAAGTCACAGCAGAGCATTATTTCAAAACCGCCGATGAAATGTGCGCTTTGTTTTCGGATATCCCCGAAGCGATCTCCAACACATCGGTGATTGCTCAGCGATGCTCATATCTGTTGGAGCCCATCGCGCCGATTTTGCCGGCTTTTGACACGGCGGGCGGGCGATCCGAATTTGAGGAATTAAAAGCTCAATCCGAAGATGGTTTAAAATGGCGTTTATCCATGGCGGGGGAAACGCGTTATAGCGAAAAAGAATATTTCGACCGCCTGAAATTTGAGCTTGATATCATTGATAATATGGGGTTCCCCGGATACTTTTTGATCGTATCTGACTTTATCAAATGGGCGAAAGAACACAATATTCCTGTGGGGCCGGGGCGGGGGTCTGGTGCGGGGTCGGTTGTTGCGTGGGCGCTGAAGATTACCGACCTTGACCCGTTGGAGCTTGACCTGCTGTTCGAGCGTTTCTTGAACCCTGAACGTGTATCTATGCCAGACTTTGACGTCGATTTTTGTCAGGAACGCCGCGAAGAAGTTATTCGCTATGTGCAGGATAAATACGGGCGTGATCGCGTGGCGCAGATTATTACGTTCGGTAAATTGCAAGCGCGCGCTGTTGTGCGTGATGTCGGGCGTGTGTTGCAAATGCCGTATGGGCAAGTTGATCGTTTGTCGAAAATGATCCCTAGTAACCCCGCAAACCCCGTGACCTTGCAGGAGGCTTTGGATCAAGATCCTGATTTACGGCTGGAAATAAAAAAGGATGAAACCAGCACGCGTTTGATTGAGATTGCGTTGCAGCTAGAAGGGCTGTTCCGCCATGCCTCGACCCACGCGGCGGGGGTTGTGATTGGTGATCGGCCGTTGCATGAGCTTATCCCGCTCTATCGTGATCCGCGATCAGATATGCCTGTGACGCAATTTAACATGAAATTCGTCGAACAAGCGGGCCTTGTGAAGTTTGACTTTTTGGGGCTAAAAACCATGACGGTGTTGCAAAAGGCCGTTGAAATTGTCGAAGCGACTGAGGGCAAAACGATAGATTTGTTGACGTTGCCTATGGATGATGCCCCGACCTATGAGCTTATGGCGAAGGGCGATACTGTCGGCGTGTTCCAGTTAGAGAGTACAGGCATGCGCGATGTCCTGCGTAAGGTAAAGCCCAACCGTTTTGGTGATATTATCGCGCTTGTGTCGTTATATCGTCCGGGGCCGATGGATAATATTCCGACCTATGTCGCCGTGAAAGAAGGGCTGCAAGATCCTGATTATATGCATCCGCTGCTCAAGCCGCTTTTGATCGAAACCTACGGGATTATGATCTATCAGGAGCAAGTCATGCAGGCCGCGCAGGTTTTGGCTGGATATTCACTTGGTGGTGCGGACTTGCTGCGCCGTGCTATGGGTAAGAAAATCAAAGAAGAAATGGACACGCAGCGCACTATGTTTGTTGAGGGTGCGGCGAAAAATAATGATGTGGCCTCTGAACTGTCGGAGACTATTTTTGATCAGATTGCGGCCTTTGCTGGGTATGGATTTAACAAATCTCACGCGGCTGCTTATGCGTTGATTGCGTATTGGACGGCCTATTTAAAACGCCATCACCCTAAAGCATTCATGGCTGCGTCTATGACGTTGGATTTGGGGAATACGGACAAGCTGGCGATTTTTAAACAGGATTTGGACAAGATGAAAATCCCGTTGATGCAGCCAGATGTAAATAAATCGATGCCTGTTTTCTCGGTCGAGGATAACGGCGTTCGTTATGCTTTGGGCGCGCTAAAGGGCGTGGGTGAGCATGCGATGGAAACTCTGGTGGCGGAGCGTGATAAAAACGGCGCTTATAAGAGCATCGAAGATTATGTTGAGCGCCTAGACCCGAAATCGATGAACCGCCGCCAGTTGGAGCAATTAGCCTCTGCTGGTGGGTTTGATAGTCTTAATAATCACCGCGCACAAATCGTTGCTGGATCAGAGCTTATGCTGCGACATGCCCATAGCCTGCTAGAGGAACGCGAAAGCGGGCAGGTGAGTTTATTTGGCGGGGATGATCCGTCTAATAGCTTGGGGATGCCTGATTTGCCAGATGTGCCGCGCTGGAATGATCTGGATCAATTAGCGGCGGAATTTGCGGCGATTGGTTTTTATTTGTCAGCCCATCCGCTGGATAGTCGGTTAGGGCAATTTGAAACGTTGGGCATTTCGACCTATGCGCAGATCGAAGAGATATTGGTGAATAAGCCTTCGTCACGGTTTCAGGTCGGTGGTGTCTTGCTGAAAAAGCAAGAGCGTATGTCCCAAAAAGGCAGTAAATTTGCGTTTTTGCAACTGTCGGACCCGACAGGCGTGTTCGAGGTTATGATCTTTTCCGAGATGCTTGCCGCTAGTCGTGATTTCTTGCAGCCGGGCACATTGCTTTTGTTAAGTGTTGATGCGGAATTAAAAGATGACCAAATCCGCTTTACCTGTGGTAAAATGGAACCGTTAGAGGCCGCGCTGGATGGTAAGATCAAATCGATTGATGTGCGGCTTGATGATTTATCGGGCTTATCGGATATCAAAACCATTGTGGATGCAGCTCAGCGGGGTGGGGCGCAGATTTCTATTTATCTGCCGCTGGCAGATGGGCGGACGGCTCAGCTTGATTTAGACGGTCGCTATGCGCTGGACAAAGATGCGCGGGAACGCTTGCGCAATGTTGAGGGCATAAAGGACGTCAAAGAAGCATAAAAAGCTTGCGCTGCGCGGAAAAACACGATAAAACGCCATCACGTTAAATACACATGTCGGGGGTGGGCTCTTTGCCTGAATGCAAAATCAGCCCGTCCGGTGCGAAATTGTTTCGTCACATACCCTGGCAGAGGAAGAACCGGAAAAGGAGATAAATACTATGGCACTTCCCACTTTTACAATGAAAGACCTGCTTGAAGCAGGCGTTCACTTTGGTCACCACGCACGTCGTTGGAACCCTAAAATGCAAGAATATATCTTTGGTGTTCGTAATGGCGTTCACATCGTTGACTTGCAACAAACTTTGCCGATGTTCGACCACGCTGTCAAAGCATTGGGCGATATCGTTGCTAAGGGCGGTAAAGTTTTGTTCGTTGGTACAAAGCGTCAAGCTCAGGATAAAATCAAAGAAACAGCATTGCGTTGTGGTCAGTATTACATGAACCACCGTTGGTTGGGCGGAACATTGACTAACTGGAATACAATTTCTGGTACGATTGCTCGCTTGAACGAAGTTGAAAAAATCGTTGCGGACCCAGAAGCTGGTAAGTCTTATACGAAAAAAGAAATTTTGATGATGACTCGTGAACGCGACAAGTTGCTATTGTCTGTTGGCGGTATTCGCGAAATGGGTGGTAAGCCTGATGCGATGATCGTTATCGATACAAACCAAGAAGATATCGCGATCAAAGAAGCGAACAAGCTTGGCATTCCTGTTTTTGCGATCGTTGATACAAACGCAAACCCAGACGGCGTTGATTACATCATTCCAGGTAATGATGACTCTTTGCGCGCGATTGAGCTTTACTGCAATGTTTTTGCAGATACTGTTCTTGACGGTTTGCAAGCGGAACTTGCCTCTGCTGGGATTGATGCTGGTGCGGCTGAACAAGTCGAGGTTAGCGTTCCTGCTGAAGAAGCTGCCGAAGAAGATGTAAAAAACAAGCTAGCGCATAATTTGCGCTGGTCGTTTTTGCTTTTGAATATATAAGTTAAGAACCACTAGAGAAGGAAAATAGACATGGCTATTACTGCTGCAATGGTAAAAGAACTGCGCGAAAAATCTGGCGTAGGCATGATGGATGCTAAAAAAGCATTGGTTGAAAATGATGGTAACATGGAAGCTGCGATTGACTGGCTTCGTGCCAAAGGTATGGCAAAAGCTGCTAAAAAATCTGGTCGTACAGCGGCAGAAGGTTTGGTTGCTGTTGTTACATCCGGTACAAAAGGCGCCGTTGTCGAAGTTAACGCAGAAACAGACTTCGTTAGCCGTAACGAACAATTCCAGACAGCTGTTTCAAAAATCGCACAAGCTGCTTTGAACACAAACAGTGTTGAGGCATTGGCTGAAGCTGATGTCGAAGGGCAAACTGTTTCAGCAATGTTGACAGATTTGGTTGCGACAATTGGTGAAAACATGGCGCTTCGCCGTAGCGAGACTTTGGAAGTTAGCGCTGGTGCGGTTGTTCCTTATGTACACTCTGCTTTGACAGATGGCATGGGGAAAATCGGCGTATTGGTTGCTCTTGAATCAACTGCGGACGCCGCTGTTTTGCAAGATTTAGGTCGTAAGATTGCTATGCATGTTGCGGCAGCTAACCCGGCGGCTTTGGATCGCGATAGTCTTGATCCTGAAATCGTTGAGCGCGAGCGCAGCGTTTTGATCGAACAAGCTAAAGAAAGCGGTAAGCCTCAGGAAATTGCTGAGAAAATGGTTATGGGCCGCATTAACAAATTCTACAGCGAGATTTGCTTGACTGAGCAAGCTTTCGTTATGGATCCTGATAATAAAGTCGCTGATGTTGTTGCGGCTGTTGCCAAAGAAGCCGGCGCTGAGATTGCTTTGAAAGCATTTGCTCGTGTTCAGCTTGGTGAAGGGATCGAAGTCGAAGAAGAAGATTTTGCTGCTGAAGTTGCGAAAGTTGCTAGCGCTTAATTTTTGAAATTTCTTCTGAAGAAATCATATAATTTATGTCAGCCGCGTTGTAATTCAGCGCGGCTGTCTTTATAACGACTATACGATAAGTAACTTTTAAGCGTTAGGATTATGGGTATGGCTTCTTATAAGCGCGTCATGTTGAAAATGTCCGGCGAAGTTTTAATGGGCGATAACGAATTTGGGTTAGATCCTAAAACGGTTGCGCGCGTTGCCGCTGATATCAAAGAAGTCATTGATGCCGGAACGCAGGTCTGTGTTGTCGTCGGTGCGGGTAATATCTTTCGCGGGGTGTCGGGCGCAGCTGAAGGGATGGATCGCACAACAGCTGATTATATGGGCATGTTGGGGATTTGCATTAATGCGCTGGCGCTGCAAAATGCGCTGGAAACCATTGGGGTTCATACGCGCGTGCAATCCGCTATTCCTATGGATACGGTGTGTGAGCCTTATATCCGCCGCAAAGCCATGCGCCACATGGAAAAAGGCCGCGTTGTGATTTTTGCTGCGGGCACAGGGAACCCTTATTTTACGACCGATACAGCAGGAGCGCTGCGTGCATCGGAAATGGATTGTGATGCGATCTTTAAGGGAACGAAGGTTGATGGCGTTTATGATTCTGATCCGCAGAAAAATCCAGATGCTAAGAAATTTGAGACGATTTCCTTTATGGAAGTTCTTACCAAAGATCTAAAAGTTATGGATGCCACCGCGATTTCGCTGGCGCGGGAAAATAATATTCCGATTGTGATCTTTTCCGTGCGTGAGCCTGGTAATTTTGCTAAAGTCGTCAAGGGCGAAGGCGCCTGCACGACTGTTTCTAATCGTTCGTCTTAAATCTTGAAAGATAGGGAAAATAAAATGTCTTATAATAAAGCTGACCTTAAACGCCGCATGGATGGCGCGGTTGATAACCTCCACAAAGAATTCGGCGGTCTGCGTACAGGGCGTGCGTCGGCAAGCTTGCTTGATCCTGTCATGGTTGATGTGTATGGATCGAAGATGCCACTCAATCAGGTCGCAACTGTATCTGTTCCTGAATCACGCATGTTATCGGTTCAGGTTTGGGATATGAATAACGCTAAGGCCGTTGAAAAAGCGATTATGGATGCTGGTTTGGGGCTGAACCCTCAGTCCGAGGGCGCGGTTATTCGTTTGCCGATTCCTGATCTAACTGAAGAACGCCGCAAAGAATTAACTAAGGTTGCCAGCAAATACGCGGAAAGTGCACGGATTGCTATTCGCAATATTCGCCGTGACGGTATGGATAGTGTCAAAAAAGACGAAGCTAACACAGAAGATGATAAAAAGCGTCTATCTGATGAAGTGCAAAAGCTGACAGATGATGCGATCAAAAATGTTGATGATCTGCTGGCGACCAAAGAAAAAGACATTATGACGGTGTAGTTTTGACGACACTTCCTAGACATGTTGCCATTATAATGGACGGAAATGGCCGCTGGGCAAAGGCTCGCGGTCTTCCGCGTGTTGCAGGGCATAAAAAGGGTGCCGAGGCCGCGCGCCGCGTCGTCAAAGACGCATCCGAGCTAGGCATTGAATATCTAACATTGTTTAGTTTCTCTGCCGAGAATTGGAGCCGCCCAGATTCCGAAGTCAAAGAACTAATGAATTTATTGCGTCATTATTTAAAAAGTGAAATGGCGGAGCTTCATAAAAATAACGCGCGTTTGCGTGTAATAGGATCACGGGTTGAGCTTGATGATGATATCGCGGCGTTGATTGATCGTGCACAAAGCTTAACGGCGGATAATACGGGCATTTGCGTTATCATTGCACTGAATTACGGCAGCCGTCAGGAAATTATGTCCGCCGCAAAAGAGGCCGCTAAACAGGCGCTGGCGTGCGGTAATCTGGATTTGATCGAACACCATTTTGATGCAGCGTTAATGACGGCTGATATCCCTGATCCTGACCTGATTATCCGGACTAGCGGCGAACAGCGCATTAGTAATTTCCTGTTGTGGCAAAGCGCTTATAGCGAATTTTTCTTTACTGATGTTTTGTGGCCTGATTTTTCTAAACAGAATTTAGAAACTGCCTTGGATGTTTATGCCGGGCGTGATCGTCGTTATGGCGGGGTGCAATCTGTTGACGGAGTGGGGGGATAATGGGCAAGTCATTTAAACATAGTGCTATTCAAATCCGCGTTTTGTCTGCGGCCTTGATTATTCCGGTTTTCTTGGGATTGTTATGGCTGGGTGATTTGTTTTTTGCTGGTGTATTGGCTGTTATTTCGGTGCGCGCTGTGTTTGAGCTATGGCGGATGAGCCAAAATATAAAATATGGCCCAGTGGTTTTCTTATTATGCAGCGCTTATGTCGGTTTGGGGTTTGCGCTGTGTTATCACTTGCGTCAGGATTATGGATTTTATCTGACGTTAGTTTTCTTTGTTTCGATGTGGGCTAGTGATATTGGTGCTTATTTTTCGGGTAAATTTATCGGCGGCGCAAAAATGTCGCCAGGCATTAGCCCCAATAAAACGTGGGCAGGGTATTGCGGGGCTCTGATTTTGCCTGCGCTTGTTGTTCTTGGCGTGGCGGGTGCTTTTTCTTTGCCGTTGTTGGCGTTTGGATTGGCTCTGGGCGTTGCGGGGCAGGCGGGTGATTTGTTTATTTCGTGGTTGAAACGCGATGCACGGATGAAAGATACCGGGAGCTTAATTCCCGGGCATGGCGGTATTTTGGACCGTATTGATTCTTTGATCCCTGCGATTGCTGTCTTCTTGGCTGCCCTGAAATACGGAGTGTTGTAGATGTCAGGGACGCGTTCTATCAGTATTTTGGGGGTGACGGGATCGATCGGAGATTCTGTTGCAGATTTGATTTTATCGGCGCCAGATTGTTTTAATATTCGTCTTGTTAGCGCGCATTCTAATGTCGCTAAATTGGCAGAACGTGCGCAGGCGTTGCAGGCTGATTGCGCTGTCATAACGCGGTCTGATTTATTGACGGATTTGCAGCAGGCCTTGCAGGGGACGGACATTCAGGCATCTTGTGATATCGAATCCAGCATCGCCGACCACCCTGTTGATATGACCTTGGCGGCGATTATGGGGATGGCTGGGTTGCGGCCTTTGGTCGCGTCAATGTCGGTAAGTCAGGCTGTCGCAATTGCGAATAAGGAGCCTTTGGTCGCGGCGGGGCCTCAGGTTCTGGCGGCGGCGCAGGAGACTGGGTGTGATATTTTGCCTGTCGATAGTGAGCATAACGCCGTGCATCAGGTTTTTGCTTATGATAACAAACAGGCGATTGAACGCATTGTCTTAACCGCATCTGGTGGAGCGTTTCGGGATTGGCCTGTAGACAATATTGCAAACGCGTCCAAGGCAGATGCGCTGAAACACCCGAACTGGGTGATGGGGCAAAAGATTACAATTGATAGCGCGACGATGATGAATAAGGTGCTTGAGGTCATTGAGGCTTCGGTTTTATTTGATCTGCCCGCGGATAAGATTGACGTGATGATCCACCCGCAATCGGTTGTTCATGGTATGGTTGAATATTGCGATGGATCTGTTTTAGCGCAGATGGGCGCTAGTGATATGCGTACGCCAATTGCTAATATTTTGTTTGGCGGGGCTGAGCGTTTTCCTACATCGGGGCGACGTTTGGATTTAAAAACAATGAACCGCCTAGACTTTCAAGAGCTAGATGCTCAGCGTTACCCTGCCATGGATTTAGCCTATCGGGCGCTGGCTAAGGGGCAGTATGCGTGCGTTGCGATTAATGCATGGAATGAAATTGCTGTTGAGGCCTTTTTGTCCGATGAAATTACATTCGGTGACATTACCAACATTAATAAGTATGGGTTAGAGTGTGCCCCGGATCAGGGTTTTGTGACGCTTGATGACGTTATTTTATATGATAAAGCTAGACGCGACGATGCAAGAGAGTATATTAGCCTCAGCAGCAAAAAACGCGCCTAATGAAAAAGGATAAGCAATTATGGATTATTTAGAAGCCTTTCAAAATATAAGCTCAAATATATGGGTTTATGGTGGGTCCTTTGTGCTTGTCTTAAGTGTGCTGGTTTTTATTCATGAATTTGGGCACTATTTTGTTGCGCGTATGTGTGGCGTGCGGGTGGAGAATTTTTCTATCGGCTTCGGGCCAGAGCTTTTTGGGATTAATGATTCTCATGGGACGCGGTGGCGTTTTTCTGCGATTCCGTTGGGTGGTTATGTTAAAATGTACGGGGACACGGATCCTGCTAGTGCTATGCATGATGATGTCGAGGATATTCCGGAAGCTAACCGCCATGAGGCCTTTTTCTCAAAGCCGGTTTTGCAACGTGCTTTGATCGTTTTTGCTGGGCCTGCGATTAACTATTTATATGCTTTGATTGTTATGGGGATGGTTTTTGCCTTTATGGGGCAACCTGTAACGCCGCCTTATGCTAGCGCCGTTATAGCCGGGAGCGCCGCTGATCGCGCCGGTTTTCAGCCCTTGGATGAGGTTGTTTCTATTGATGGCAAAGACATTCGTTCCTTTGAAGATATTCGTCATGCTGTTTTAGTCGGACTAGATACGCGCCGTACGTTTACGGTTAAGCGCGGCGATGATGTGGTTGAGCTTGTCGCGTCTCCCGACCAGCAGAGCGAAACCGATAAATATGGTTTTTCAAATTCTCGTGGCTTTTTGGGTATTACCAGCGCACAACATGCGATCGTTTTGAAAAATATTAGCGCTATTGATGGTGTTGATGTTGACAGCATCGATCAGGTTCGTGAGATCGTTCAGGCTAAAATGGAGCAGGGATTAACGTTTAGCGTGCGCGTGGATGGGGATCGTACTTTTTATGTTCATCCGTTAATGGAACAAAATCCAGATTTTCAAACGCAATCACATCTTGTTCTTGCTAATGGCAAGTTTTCTAAGGTCATTCATTATTCACCTTTAGAATCTTTTGTGCAGGCAGGCGTTGAAACGTATAATATTTCTGTGGGGACACTGCGAGCGATTTCTCAGATCGTTGTTGGACAGCGCAGTGCAAAAGAATTAGGCGGCTTAATCCGTATTGGGGCGATGGCTGGCGATGTCGCGCAGCAGGGCGCTTTAGCGTTGTTGATGTTCTCTGCCTTGTTGTCGATTAATTTAGGGTTGATTAATTTGTTCCCGATTCCTGTTTTGGATGGGGGGCATTTGGTCTTTTACGCAGTCGAGGCAGTTTTGGGCAAACCTGTTCCAGAAAAAGCCCAAGATTACGCGTTTCGAGCGGGGTTTGTGTTCTTGATTTGTGTGATGGCGTTTGCGAATATTAATGATGTTGTGCAGCTTTTTCTTTAAAGCGGAATAGTCTCTAGTCAAGCTGTGGTGAATCTGGCATAGTCGCACACTGAATCATATCGTCTAACAATAGGCATGGTCTTTTTATGAAACTCAGACTTATTAAAACTTTATTTGTGGCTTTGTTGCTATGGACGCTTCCAGTGCAGGCGCAGCAGGTTGTTCGCTCTATCCAGATTGAAGGCGATAAACGGATCGAAGAAACGACTATTCGTTCGTATCTAGGTATTCAAGAAGGCCAGTCTGTGAACCGTGCTTTGCTGGATCAGGGGTTGAAAAATCTATTTGCTACAGGGTTATTTGCCGATGTGTCTTTGCGTCAGCGTGGCGATGATTTGATTGTTCAGGTTGTTGAAAATCCCGTGATTAATCGCGTCGCATTCGAAGGTAATGACGATTTAAAAGATGATGAGCTTGCGCTTGAGACTCATTTAAAATCGCGTCAAATTTATACACGGACGAAAGTCAAATCTGATGTTGAGCGCTTGCATCAAATTTACCGCCGTAACGGGCGTTTTTCTGCGCGGATTGAGCCTAAAATTATTAAGCTAGAGCAAAATCGTGTTGATTTGGTTTTTGAAATTGATGAAGGCGACGTTACTAAGGTTAAAGCTATTCGTTTCGTTGGCAATGATCATTATGCGGATGCGCGTTTGCGTGAGATTTTATCGACGAAAGAAGCTGCATGGTATCGTTTTATTTCAAATTCTGATCGTTATGATCCAGATCGTTTAGCGTTTGATCAAGAGTTAATTCGCCAATTCTATTTGTCCGAAGGCTATGCTGATTTTAATGTTGTCTCTGCTGTTGCGGAGCTTTCCCAAGATCGTAGCGGGTTCTACATTACAATCACAGTTGATGAAGGGAATCGTTATAAACTGGGGAATGTAGGGCTTACGAACCATATTGATGATCTAGATACACAAAGTCTTGAGCCTTATATCGAGTTAACCAAAGGCGATTGGTATTCTTCGACGAAAGTACAATCAACAATTGGCAAGCTAACAGACGCATTGGGTGATTTGCAGTACGCGTTTGTTGATGTGCACCCCAAAATTGACCGTCATTACGAAGAAGGTACAATTGATTTAAGTTTCGTTGTTGACGAGGCACCGCGCGCTTTTGTTGAGCGTATTAATATTATCGGTAATGTGCGTACGCTGGATAAGGTTATTCGCCGTGAGATTTTATTATCCGAAGGCGACCCATTCAACCGATCAAAATTGTCACGCTCTGAGCAAGCTGTGCGCGATTTGGATTTCTTTGAAACGGTTGATTTTAAAATCCGTCCTGGTTCTGCCCCTGATTTAACGGTGATTGACGTTGTCGTGACCGAAAAATCAACAGGTGAATTGTCTTTGGGCGCTGGCTTTTCGACAAGTGATGGTGTTATCGGTGATGTTAGCTTTACGGAGCGGAATCTATTGGGTAAGGGGCAATTAATTAAAACGGGTGCAGCTTTGTCAGCAGATCGGACTCGCTTTGACGTGTCGTTTGTAGAGCCTTACTTTTTGGATCGTGATGTTTCCGCTGGTGTTAATTTATATAATGTTGAAACGGACGATGATGATACGCGCCGTTATGATGAAAAAGATACTGGTGGGACTTTGTTTGTGAACTATCCTTTGTCAGAACGCTGGCGCCAGACGTTGAAATACCGTTTGAATAGATCAGAAATCAGTGATTTGCCTACTGATGTGACGCGTTTCTTATTATCACAAGAGGGTGAGCGAACAACATCAGCCGTATCTCAGCGGCTGACTTACGATAACCGTGATAGTAAGCTTTACCCGACAGATGGTTATAATTTCTGGCTTGAAACAGAGGTTGCTGGACTTGGGTTTGATTCAAAACATGTGTCTGCTGTTACGGGGGCATCGTATTATTATCCGGTGATGGACAATGTTGTCTTTAATTTGTTGGGTGAAACCGGTGGTATTACGGGCTATGGCGATGAAGACGTTGAAGTTTCTGAACGTTTTTCTTTGGGTGGGCCAAAGACTTTGCGCGGGTTTGAGCGATATGGGGTCGGTCCTCGTGATTTGTTGGGTGATGATTCTGTCGGCGGTAATTTATTCTATCGCGGTACGGCTCAGATGTCGTTTCCTTTGGGGTTACCTGAATCTGCGGGCGTGAAGGGATATATCTTCTCCGATGTTGGGTCGTTATGGAATTCAGATGAAAATTATGATGAAGTCGTCGATGAACATGCTGTGCGAGCAAGTGCTGGTGTTGGGGTGAGTTGGCGTTCTCCGTTCGGGCCGATTGGATTCTATTATGCGCACCCATTCATGAAAGAAGATTATGATGAGCTTAAAGAATTTGAACTTAATTTTGGGACGACTTTCTAATGTTTATATTTCGTAATATTTGCATGATTTTTGTGGCAATGTTTTTGTTGGGCGTGACGCACTCTTACGCGCAGATGAGCATTGTTGTGGTGGATGCTCAGGCTTTGATGACACAATCGAACGCTTCTAAAGATGTTAGTAAGCAATTGAAAAAAATACGCGATGATGTTGTTGCTGATTTGTCAAAACAAGAAAAAGCATTGCTTTCTGAGGAAAAACAACTGGTTAAGGCTAAAGATACAGATACAAAAGAAAATTTTTCTAAAAAAGTTCGGGCTTTCGAAGAAAAACGTGCTCGTTTTCAAAAACTTTCCGCTTCTTATCGGCAAAAAATCAATGAATCAGCTGCTTTGGCTGAAAAGGATTTACGGGCAGAAATTGTTAAAGTCGTAGAAAATATGGCAGCTGAACGGAAATACGATCTTGTTTTACCTAAACAAAATGTGATTGCCGGAGCGAACGCTTTGGATATGACTGATGATGCTATGAAAGCTTTGAATAAGGCTTTACCATCTTTGATAGTCAAGTTCGACACAAAATAAGAAAGAGTTTTTGATGGCTGATGCACGCTTTTTCAATAAAATTGAGAGCTTGACCCTTGGTCGAATAGCCGAAATTTCGGGTGCCGATTTAAAAATTGGTGATGCTGATACGGTTATTGAGGATGTCGCTGCATTAGATGTTGCGCAATCTCGGCATGTCGCGTTTTTAGATAATATAAAATACAAAGATCAGTTTAAAGTGACACAGGCTGGTGCTTGCTTTGTGCGTCCTGACTTTGTGGATTTGGCACCAGAAGGGGGCGCTCTATTGGTTACGCCTCAGCCATATAAAGCGTATGCGTTAACAGCGCAGGCTTTTTATCCTGATGATTTTACCATGCTTGACGAGACAATTGTTGAAGATGGCGCCATTGTGAAGCCTGGTGTGAAGCTGGGTAAGGGCTGCGTTATTAAGGCTGGTGCAGTTATTCAAGATAATGTTGAAATTGGCGACCACTGTTATGTTGGCAGTAATGCGGTGGTTTCTCATGCGCTTATTGGTAATCGTGTTCGGATTTACCCTGGTGCTAAAATTGGACAAGATGGATTTGGTTTTGCTATTGATCCGGCTGGCTTTGTTAAGGTTCCGCAATTGGGTCGCGTTGTGATTGAGGACGGCGTTGAAGTCGGCGCGAATACAACGATTGACCGTGGGGCTGGCCCAGATACGGTTATTGGCGCGGGGACATGGATTGATAATTTGGTACAGATTGGCCATAACGTTAAAATTGGTAAATGCTGCGTTATTGTGTCTCAGGTAGGGATTTCAGGATCGACGCAGATTGGTAACTTTGTGATGATGGGTGGACAGTCCGGTGTTGCTGGTCATTTGAAGATTGGTGATGGTGTAAAAGTTGGCGCGCAATCAGGGATCATGAAAAATGTAGATGCCGGGCAAGAAGTTTTTGGCAGTCCCGCAATGCCAAGTCGACAATTTATGAAACAGGTGGCTATGTTGAAAAAAATGGCTGCGCGCGATAAAAAATAATTATGAGTGAAAAGGACGAAATAAGATGAGTGATATAAGCTTACCGATTGATATTAAACGCATTATGAAGATGATACCTCACCGTTATCCAATTTTATTGGTTGATCGTGTGTTAGAATTAACGCCTGGTGAAAGCGCGGTGTCGTTGAAGAATGTAACTATGAACGAACCTCATTTTAATGGGCATTTTCCTGGCTTTCCTGTGATGCCTGGTGTTTTGATTGTTGAGGCCATGGCTCAGACTGCGGCTTTAGTTGTTGTTGAAACTTTGGGCGAGGATGCAGAAGGTAAGGTTGTTTTCTTTATGACGATTGATAATGCTCGTTTTCGGAAGCCTGTTGTCCCGGGTGATAGCTTGCATATCCATGTAGATAAAGTGCGCGCGCGTGGGAATGTCTGGAAATTTACAGGTAAGGCTATGGTTGGAGATGATGTCTGCGCAGAGGCAACTTTTGCGGCGATGATTACTGACGAAGAGTCTAAATAAACCGTAACAGAAAGCAATAAAGCGTGAGTTGTTTCTATTGACATCTCTGCCCATAATAAGCCTATGAGTAATATGAATTTAATACATCCTTCTGCCGTTATTAGTGATGGTGCAGTGATTGGCGATAACGTCAAAATTGGTCCGTTTTGTGTTGTCGGTGACGACGTTGTGTTGGATGAGGGCGTAGAGCTTAAATCTCATGTTGTTGTAGATGGTCTGACGCATATCGGTGCAGGGACGGTTATTCATCCCTTTGCCTCGATTGGTGGCGCGCCACAGGATTTGAAATATGCGGGCGAGAAAACCAAGCTGATTATTGGTAAAAATAATACGATCCGTGAACATGTGACAATGAACCCTGGAACGGTTTCTGGTTTGTCGGAAACGCGTGTGGGTGATAATGGCTTATTTATGATGGGCGCGCATGTTGCCCATGATTGTGTGATTGGTGACCACGTTATTTTTGCGAATAATGCCACCGTTGCAGGGCATGTTGTGATTGGTAATTACGTTATTTTGGGCGGTTTATCGGCGGTGCATCAATTTATCCGTATTGGTGACCACGCGATTATCGGCGGAATGTCTGGCGTTGAAAGCGATGTTATCCCGTTTGGTCGTGTCAAAGGCGAACGTGCTGGGCTTGCTGGATTGAATTTGATTGGTTTAGAGCGCAAAGGCGTAGCTAAAGCCGAAATTAAAATCTTACAAAAATTATTTAATCATATTTTTTCTGGTCAGGGGACATTGGATCAGCGTTTATCCAGCGCTCAGCAAGATTTTGCTGAATATGATGTCGCGGCACCGTTGCTTGAATTTTTACAAGCCGAGTCTAAGTTTCCTTTATGTCAGCCTCTTCGTAAATAAGCGGAGTTTTGCATGCCTCAGACAGCGTTACCCAAGAAAATCGGTTTAATTGCTGGTGGTGGTGATGCTCCGCATCGGGTGCTGTCTGCGTGTCAGCGCCAAGGGATTGATGTGTTTATTATTGCTCTGGATGGGCATGCCGAGAAGACATTAACGGCGGGGCAGGCTCATACGTGTGTGCGGTTGGGGCAAATGGCAAAAATTATCGATATTTTGCGCTCTGAAAATATTCAGGATTTAGTGTTTATCGGCCATGTTCGTCGTCCATCCTTGCCAGAGCTTATGCCTGATGCGAAGGCTTTGGAATTTTTGAAGGAAACGGGGGCAAAAGCCTTATCAGGGGATAGTGATATGCTATCGGCTTTGCGTGGTTTTTTAGAAAAAGAGGGTTTTTCTTTGCATGGGGCGCACCATTTTGCTCCGGATTTATTGGCTCCCGAGGGGGTTTTGGGCCATTATGCGCCAACGGAGGATGATCACCGCGACATCAATCGAGGGTTTGAATTGTCCCAAGTGTTGGGCGCGCAAGATGTGGGGCAATCGGTTGTTGTACAGCAAGGTTTAGTTTTGGGGGTTGAGGCTATTGAGGGCACTGATGCTTTGATAAAGCGCTGTGCGTCGCTGCAGAGGAAAGGGCGCGGTGCTATCTTGGTTAAAAGCTGTAAGCCGCAACAAGATCGTGATTTAGATTTACCAACAATCGGAGCAAAAACGCTGAAGGCGATCCATAAGGCGGGGTTTTCTGGCTTGGCTATTCATGCGGGGCAAGCGTTAATTGTTGATCGTCAGGCGGTTATTGCCTATGCGGATAAGCATAAGCTGTTTATCTGTGGTATAAGTAAGGCATGAGTATGGAAGATCAGGGACAAAAGAAGAAAATATTTATTATTGCGGGCGAAGCCTCTGGCGATGTTTTGGGCGGCGCTTTGATGCGCTCGTTACGCGCGATGCATGGTGATAATATCGAATATCGCGGCGTTGGCGGTCCGTTCATGATGCAGGAAGGCTTAGATAGTCTTGTCCCTATGGAGGAGCTGTGCGTCATGGGGATATCAGAGGTTATTGAACATTTGCCTCGATTACGTCGTTTAATTGGCTGGATGGCTAATCAAATTGAGGATTTTGATCCTGATATTGTTGTTACTATCGATTTGCCTGATTTTAACTTTCGCGTCTCTAAGCTGGTGAAACGTCGTGGGTATCGTGCAAAATTATTGCACTATGTCGCGCCGACTGTTTGGGCGTGGCGTGAAGGGCGCGCTAAAAAGATTTCTCAATTTTTAGATGGCTTGATGTGCTTATTTCCGTTCGAACCGCCGTATTTTAAACCTCATGGTTTGAATGCTGAATTTGTTGGGCACCCGATTGTAGATCGTGATTGGGTTAAGGACGAGGAAAAACAAAATGTAATTAATCGCTTTAAAAAAAGGCGCGATATACCTGATAATGCTAAGTTATTAGGCGTTATGTTTGGAAGTCGGCCAAGTGAATTTAATAATCATGCGCCTACGTTTGCTAAGACATTGCAAATTTTACGTGAAGAAGAACCTGACCTGCAATTAATTGTGCCGACCTTGCCGCATTTACAATTTGAGGTCATGGAACTACTAAGCCATTTGCGCATTCCGGCTTATATTATTACGGATGAAAAAGAAAAATGGGATGCGCTGGCCTGTGTTGACGGAGCGCTAGCCGTGTCAGGGACAATGGCGTTAGAGCTTGCTTATGCGGATGTTCCTCATGTGATTGCGTATAAAACAAGTTGGTTTAATTGGGCGTTATTGCGGTTGTTAGTTCACGTTGATTATGCGCATTTGGCCAATATTATTTTAAATAAGCGTTTAGTGCCTGAATATTTGCAGGGTGATTGTGATCCTGAAACGTTGGCGGCAGGTTTGTTGCGTTTGATGAATGTTCCGCAGCTTGTTGCACAACAGAGGGCGGGGTTCAAAGTTTTACGTTCTCAGCTGCGTGGTAAGGATACATCCCCTGGGGCAAAGGCTGCGCAATTTGTATCTTCGTTCTTTGCAAAAAATAAAGCACTGAAAACAGCGCTTTATAAATTTTTATTTATGTTTTAGATTAAGAGATTAATCTCTGTCTTTTAGCTCAACAAAGGCGCGCTTTGCTGGGCCAGTGTAAAGCTGACGAGGGCGACCGATGCGCAATGTTGGTTCTTCGATCATTTCTTTCCATTGTGAAATCCAGCCAACGGTACGGGCAACGGCGAACAGCACGGTAAACATACTGGTTGGGAAGCCCATGGCTTTTAGGATGATGCCGGAATAGAAATCAACGTTCGGGAATAGCTTTCTGTCGACGAAATATTCATCTTCTAAAGCGATTTTTTCTAATTCGATTGCGATTTCTAGCAATGGATCGTCTTTAACGCCTAAATCTTCTAACACTTCATGTGCAGATTCTTTAAGCACGCCTGCACGTGGGTCCATATTTTTATAAACACGGTGACCAAAGCCCATTAAGCGGAATGGATCGTCTTTGTCTTTGGCGCGTTTGATAAATTCAGGGATATTATCTTTGTGCCCAATTTGGGTTAGCATTTCCAGCACGGCTTGGTTAGCACCGCCATGGCTGGCACCCCATAGGGAGGCAATACCCGCGGCTACACAGGCAAATGGATTGGCTTGTGATGATCCTGCTAAACGCACGGTTGACGTTGATGCGTTTTGTTCATGGTCGGCGTGTAGTGTGAAGATACGGTCCATAGCACGGGCGACAATGGGGTTAACTGTGTAAGGCTCAGCTGGAACGCTAAAGCACATATACAGGAAGTTCTCAGCAAAGTTTAAATCATTGCGTGGGTATACGAACGGCTGACCGATTGTATATTTGTAAGTCATCGCTGCTAGTGTCGCAACTTTGGCGATTAGGCGGTGCGCAGATATTTCACGTTGATCCGGGTCTGTAATGTCCAGTGAATCGTGATAGAACGCGGATAATCCGCCGATAACGCCACACATAATAGCCATCGGGTGAGCATCGCGACGGAAGCCGCGGAAGAAATAGTTCAGCTGTTCATGCACCATTGTGTGGTAGGTAATTTCCTTTTCGAACCATTCTTTGCGCTCTTTGTTTGGCAGATCCCCGTACAGGAGAAGGTGTGCAACTTCCATAAAGTTTGCTTTAGCCGATAAGTCTTCGATCGTATAGCCGCGGTGCAAGAGGATCCCTTTTTCCCCGTCGATGAAGGTTAGGCGGGACTTGCAGCTGGCTGTGGAAGTGAAGCTTGGGTCAAAGGTAAAGTGCCCAGATTCGGAGTATAATTTGCGGATATCAATAACGTCGGGACCGTGCGTGCCGTCATAAACAGGCAGCTCATAGCTTTCGCCGGTTTGGTTATTTGTTAGTGTAAAGGTGCCTTTTGATGTATCGCTCATTGGTGTGTAATCTCCACATATCGGTTGCGTTAGAAGTCTTTAAAGTGCGTTTTTAAGTGCCGAGACGGCAGACTCGTTTTTTTGTGTTCCCCTCTATTTACTGTAAGCTACATAGTGCTGCGTTGCAATAGAATCGTTCCTTTAAAGAAGAAATATTGTTGTGTCAGTGCATTAACTGAATAGGTTAATTGCGTGCTGAATACGTTTGCAGGTTTCTTCTTTGCCGAGGACAGCTGCGGCCTCGAAAACGGAGATTGAGGCTGTTTTTCCAGTGAGGGCTGCGCGCAAAGGCATGCCAATCTTTCCTAATTTTCCATCCACCAGGTCGTTAGCGATGGTTTTAAATTGATCCATGCTATTGTCTTTGTTTAGGTTATCTAAAAGATTAATTTTTTCATTTAATTCTTTGATAATATTTATATTATCGCGAATGGTTTTTTCGGCCTTTTCGTCAAATTTTTCAATGTTGTCGGCACAGTAAAAAGCGCATTCTTCAACGAAATCTAATAAGGTTTTGCTGCGTTTTTTGATTTCTTCTTCGCTTTCGCAAATGAATTTTATTGTTTTTTCTGAAATAGTTAAACCTTTTTCTTTAAATATTGGTTTAGCTATGTCGATAAGTTCTGTGATAGGGGTGTTTGTGATGTGTTGTGCGTTCAGGTTTTCTAATTTTGCAAAATCAAAGCTGGATGCCGATCTTCCTAATCCACTTAAATTAAACCATTCAAGCGCTTGTTTTCTTGTAATATATTCATCATCACCATGTGACCACCCTAGGCGCAGAAGATAGTTAAACATAGCGTCAGCCAAGTAGCCCATTTGTTGGTATTCTTCAACGCTTTGGGCGCCGTGGCGTTTAGAAAATTTCTTGCCGTCCGGGCCGTGAATGAGTGGCGTGTGCGCGTAAATCGGCACATCCCACCCCATAGCATCAAAAATAACCCTTTGGCGGAAAGCGTTGTTCAGGTGGTCGTCACCGCGAATAATATGCGTAACGCCCATATCGTGATCGTCGACGACAACGGCCAGCATGTAAGTTGGCGTTCCATCGGCGCGCATCAAGATAAAGTCATCGATTTGTTCGTTATTAACGCTGACTTCGCCTTGAACTTGGTCGTTGATTGTTGTTTTGCCTTCTAGGGGGGCTTTGATGCGGATGACCGGATCTATGCCTGCTGGGGCTTCGGCGGGGGCGCGATCACGCCAGCGCTTGTCGTAAGCGGTTGGTTGGCCTGTTTTCTTGGCTTCTTCGCGCATGTTTTCTAGTTCTTCTGGTGTGCAGTAGCAATAATAGGCTTTGCCAGTTTTTAGAAGCTCTTCGGCGACTTCGCGGTGGCGGTCCGCACGCGCAAATTGAGATACGATGTCTCCATCCCAGTTGAGCTTTAGCCATTCGAGGCCGCGAATGATCGCATCGACGGCTTCTTCGGAGTGACGCTTTCTGTCGGTGTCTTCGATTCGGACGACAAATTTTCCGCCTTGGCTGCGTGCGAATAACCAGTTTAGTAAGGCTGTGCGCGCGTTACCAATATGCATGAAGCCAGTTGGGGATGGTGGAAATCTTGTTACGACACTCATGGAGAATCTTTCTGTTTTGCGTTAAAGTTTTGTGATGCAAAGTGTAGGCAAACATTTCAATCTAATCAAGCGTTGGCTTGTATTTCAGTTAGAGCTTCAGGCGGAGGCTTTGTTTTTATGGATTCCAGTCTGTTTAGGGGCTGGGATTGCGCTTTATTTCTCTATGCCGGTGGAGCCTTCGCCGTCTCTGTTGCTCATTTTTATTTTGTCTCTTGGCTGTTTGTTGTTTAAGGCTGCTCGCATAGGGCTGTGGGGGCGCTATGCTGCGCTGGCGGTTGCTTTTGTCGGTATAGGGTTTTGTGCTGGGCAAGTGCGGACATTGATAGTGGATGCGCCCATGTTGATGCGTGATATGGATTTTGTGTCCGTAAGCGGGCGCGTGGCGCAGGTTGAATATACCGCTTTGGATCGCAGTGATTATGTTTTGGTTCTTGATCATGTTTCGGTAGAGCATTTGGATGCCTTAGAAACTCCAGAGAAATTGCGGATCAGTGTGCGCTCTAAGGCGGCTTTGGATGGGCTGGCTCCTGGGGTGTTTGTGCGGGGACTGGCTGCGTTGCGTAAGCCTGAGGGGGCTTTTTACCCAGAAGGATTTGATTATCGGCGCTTTTTGTTTTTTAAGCGTATTGGTGCAGCGGGCTATTTTTATGGCGCGCCAGAGATTATTGATAACGGCGTGCCATCGGATCGGCATGATTACGTTGAGCGTCTGCGTACGCGTTTGCAGCAATCTATTTATAAAGCCTTGCCCGAGCAAGAGGCTGGCGTTGCGGCTGCATTAGTTGTTGGGATGAAGGCTGGGGTTGGCAAGGATGATTATGAGGATATACGTCAGGCGGGCCTTGCTCATATGTTGGCGATATCTGGTTTGCATATTGGCCTGTTTGCTGGGCTTGTGTTCTTTATTGTGCGGCTGGCGCTGGCTTTGGTGCCGTATTGTGCTTTGCACTGGTCGATCAAAGGGATTGCTGCTGTGGCAGCTATGGCTGCGGCGCTTTTGTATATGGTTATTGCAGGGGCGACATTGCCCACGCAGCGCGCTGTGTTGATGGCGTTGATTGTGCTGCTGGGAATTTGTTTGGGGCGCCCTGCGATATCGATGCGGGTGGTAGCGTGCGCGGCGATTGTTTTGTTGCTGCTGATGCCTGAAACGTTACTGAGCATTGGTTTTCAGCTTTCTTTTTCTGCTGTGGTTGCGTTGGTGGCTTTTTACGAGTGGGCGCAAGGGCGCAATAATAATCGGGAGCGCTCTTTTGTCGGGCGGCGCGTGGTTGTTTATGGCGCGGGTGTTGTGGTGACGTCGGTGGTCGCGTTTATTGCGACGATGCCATTTGCGCTGTGTGCGTTTCATAGTGTGCCGCTTTATGGCGTGTTTGCAAATTTTGTGGCGATCCCTGTTTTGACATTTTGTGTTATGCCTTTTGCTCTTCTTGGTGTTTTAGTGTCGCTGGTCGGCGGAAACCCAGAGGGTGTGTTTGCGTTGATGCATGGCGGTCTATCATTGATTTTGGATATTGTTCATTTTGTTGCAGAGCAGCAGGCCGTTTTAGCCGTGCCGGCATTTCCGTTTGCGTATGCTGTGGCTGCGGCGTGTGGTGGGTTGGGTGCTGTGTTGCTGCGTGGCGCTTTTCGTTATGTTGCTGTGGGATGCTCTTGCGCGGCAATTGTTTTGATTTTTATTTATCCTGTCCCTGATATTTATGTCGCACCGAATCACAAGGTGCGGGCGATTATCTATGCTGCGGATAAAGATGTGGGCGGTTTTGTGGATAGTCAAATTACGAGAGCCGGTAAGCCTTATGTATCGTGGTCTACATTACGGCGAGAGCGTTTTGTTCGTGACAGTGTTACGCAGGCTTTGGGGGTGAGAAATGTGCAGGTGCAGCAATTTGATCGTGATCCGCGTATGCGTTGCGATGATCTGGGGTGTCGTGTGACTGTAAAGGGGCGAAAAATATCATTTGCCCAGCGTTCAGAAGCTGTTCAGCAGGAATGCCAGTGGGCAGATACTCTCGTGGCGCGTTTTACAGTGGCTAAACGCGCTGCAAAGTGTGCTGCCCCTGATGTTGTTGATTATGCACGAAATGGTGGTGCGCGCTCAGAGGGATTATTTGGCTATATTGATCTGGATGGTCATATAACATGGCGCGGTTCACGTTCTGGTAAGAAACGCCCGTGGACCGTGGAGTAGATCGTGCTTGTATTTTAATGATATGTGCGCATGAGCCCAACGAGCTTGCCTTGGATTTTTACGCGCTCGGGTTCTAGAATTTGTGGTTCGTAGTCATCATTTTCGGGCTCTAGAATGATTTTGTTGCCTGCACGGCGCAAACGTTTAAGGGTTGCTTCTTGATCGTCAACCAAGGCAACAATGATTGTGCCAGGCGAGGCTGTTTCGCAGCGTTCGATGATAACGGTATCCCCATTGTGGATACCGGCATTGATCATCGAGTCTCCGTCGATGGTTAGGGCGTATGTCTCTGTTTTGCCGCCCAAGTCCGTTGGGATATGGACAACGTTTACTTCGTCTAAAATGGCCTCGATAGGGGTTCCTGCTGCGATTTTTCCGTGTAATGGCACGGTTATTATTTCACCGTGGTCCAACATCGCCGGAGGGATTTGCTGTGCAGGGGCTTGTTTTTGTTTGATGTCGTTAGGCAGGCGCGTAATTTCTAAAGCACGGGCGCGGTGCGGCAAGCGTTGAATGTATCCGCGCTCTTCTAAGGCGGATATCAAGCGGTGAATTCCTGATTTTGACTTCAGATTTAGCGCATCTTTCATTTCTTCGAATGAGGGGGCTATGTCTGAATTTTGCATGTGCTCCTGAATATAAAGGAGCAATTCGCGTTGTTTTTTTGTTAGCATTGTTGTTCTATGTTTACAGAAAAAGTTTTCTTTATGTTCTATCTTTATTCTTGTTCTGTGTCAAATTTTTATTGTATGCCACGCATTTTTTGGAGGGCTGTACCTATATCGTTCTGTTTCATCAGGCTTTCCCCGATTAAAAAGCTGCTGTAGCTTTGGGCTTGTAGATCGCGAAGCGTTGCAAAATCCTGTAGGCCGCTTTCTGCGACTTTATGCACGTTATTGGGCATTTGCATGGCAAGGTCTTTGGCGGTTTGAATGTCTACTTGTAGCGTTTTTAGGTTGCGATTATTGACGCCAACCATATCTGGGGACAGGACGGTTATGGCGCGGTCAAGCTCTTCGGCGTTGTGGATTTCAATCAGGGCATCCATGCCCAAAGTCTTGGCTGTATCATAAAGGTTTTTCGCCATATCGTTGTCGAGCGCCGCCATGATGATCAGGATACAATCCGCACCCATAGCTCGCGATTCGTAGATTTGATAAGGATCTACCATGAAATCTTTACGTAGCATCGGCAAAGAGGATATGGCCCGAACGGCTTTGAAAATTTCATCATTGCCTTGAAAATAGGGGGCGTCTGTTAAAACGGATAAGCAGCTGCGCCGTTATCTTTGTAGGTTGTTGCTATTTCAGTGGGGTTGAAATCTTCCCTGATTATGCCTTTGCTGGGGGAGGCTTTTTTGATTTCTGCGATAACGGCGGGGAAATCATGGGTTTCTAAGGCTGTGCGAAAGCCGCGCGGAGCGACAGTATCGTGGATTTTTGCCTTTAGCTCGTCCAGTGAATGGCGCTGTTTTTGTTGCGCGACATGGTCTTGTTTTTTAGGCAAATTTCTTGCAATACGTTAGACATCGATTTCTTTCATATCTTCATGTTCATCGGGGTTGATGCGGGTGATGGCAATATAGTCTTTGAGCAATTCATAAGCGTCGCCATTATCAATGGCTGCGGCCGCTTTATGCACGGCATCTGTTAGGAATAATTCTGGTTCGTGAAGTGTTAGGACTATAGCGGTGTTTGCTAATACGATATCGCGGTAGGCGTCTTTTTTGCCCTCTAATAGCGCGCGTAAGGCTTTGGCGTTTTCGTCAGCTTCGCCGCCAATAATGGATTCAATAGGATGGATGGGCAGGCCAAAATCATCAGGTGTAAGCGTTTTTTCTGTGATGTTACCGTCTTCGTCTAATGTGGCGGCATATGTTTCGCCGCTGATGCTGATTTCATCGAGCCCGTCTGCGCCATGAACGATGCAAGCGCGTTTTGTGCCTAAACGTTTTAGAGCTTCGGCAAAGACAGGGATAAGGGCTTTATCGTAAACGCCGATTAGTTGCAGTTTGTTTCCTGTCGGGTTAGCAAGCGGGCCGATCATGTTGAATAGCGTGCGCGTTGATAACGCTTTGCGCGCGGCGGCGACATGTTTCATTGCTGGGTGATGGTTTGGCGCCATAAAAAAGGCGTAATTAAGATGTTTGAGCGCGTAAGCTAAGTTACGTTTATCGGTATTTAAGTTAACGCCTAATGTTTCTAACACATCGGCAGCGCCTGATTTTGACGTGGCTGATCTGTTGCCGTGTTTAACCATGGGAACGCCGCATGCCGCTGCGATTAGAGCCACTGCGGTGGAAATATTATAAGTTCCCTTTGTGTCGCCGCCAGTGCCGCAGCAATCGACCGCGCCATAAGGTGAGGGGATTGAGACAGCTTTTTCACGCATGACCTTTGCTGCGGCGGTGATTTCATCGATGGTTTCGCCTTTTTCGTGGAGGAGACGTAGAAACTCTGTGATATCTTCGTCGCTGGCTTTGCCCTCCATCACCAATGTCATAGCGCGATGCATTTGGTCTTCGGTTAGGGAGACGCGGTTGTTTAACTGTTCGAGTATAGGTTTCATTTTTATATCTATCTTATTGAGTTAACTTGATAAAGTTTTTTAGCAAGTCATGTCCGTATTGCGTTGCTATGCTTTCAGGATGGAACTGTACGCCCGCAATCGGCAATGTTTTATGGTGTACTGCCATGATGATACCATTATCTGTTTGGGCTGTGACCTCTAAACAGTCAGGGCAAGTGTTGCGCTCGATAATTAAGGAATGGTAGCGCGTAATTGTGTAGGGCGAAGGGATGTTTTCGAATAAACCAGCCTCGTTATGCGTGATGTCGGAGGTTTTCCCGTGTAGGGGCGCTGTTTTAACGATATTGCCGCCAAAGGCCTGACCGATTGTTTGGTGTCCCAAGCAAATGCCAAGTAGTGGAATTTTCTTGTCTGCGGCTTGTTTAACCAGATCAAGCAAATGCCAGCCTCCGAAGGGGTACAAGGCCCCGGTGACAAAACAATGCCGCTGGGGTTTAGGTCTATAACATCCTGTGCGGACAGGGCATCATTTCGGTAAATAGATAGGTCACATCCCAAATCGCCTAAATATTGGGCGACGTTGTGGGTGAAGCTATCGTAGTTATCAATAAGAATAATCATGGATACTCTTATAAGGCATGGTGTTTTGTTCGTTCAAGTATTATTATGTTGCTTATGGTTATGCGTTATATTCGCCCTGTTGGGAATCCTAAAAAACATTATTTATTATTGGTTTTGGCAGTTTGATGATGATTGTCATTGATTTGTTCTTTTTGGGGGGATGGCGTTATATCTTTCCCGATCCCTCTGCGGTGCCTCAGGTTGAGGTGGTTGATTCCTATATTCCCGTTCCTGTCGAAGATTATTTGCCATCTAATATGATGGCACCACAAGCGCCGACATTTGCCGAGGATATTATGCCTGACGATAGTGCGGCTGAGGATATTTCTCCTGTGGATCCTTCTGTGGATGAGGCTGTGATTAAATCGCCTCAATCCATGCTTAAAGATGCTATTAGCCAATTTACCCAGCCTGTGGAAAAAACTGATGTTCTGAAGTGGAAGAAGTATGCTGTGGCATTTGCGCCATCCAACAAAACTAAGGCAGAGGTCATTATTATTATCGATGATATGGGAATGAACGCTGAGAAGGCGCAAGCTGTTTTGGATTTACCTACGCCATTAACACTGGCTTATTTGCCGTATGCGCCGCATTTGAAAACGCAAACGCAAGACGCCCATAAGCGTGGGCATGAACTAATGATCCATACCCCGATGGAGGCTATGGACCCCGACCAATATCCTGGGCCGATTGCGTTGATGGATAATATGACCCCTGATGAGGTTGATGAGCAGCTTAAGACTATTTTTGCCAGTTTTGATGGGTATATTGGCATTAATAACCATATGGGCAGCCGTCTGACGCAAAATGAGCGTATTATGCACCAAGTCATGGATGAACTGAAAAAACGTGGTTTAGTCTTTATTGATTCAAAAACATCGGCCAAATCGGTTGCTGCTAAAATTGCAAAGCAAACGGGCATTTATTATGCGCAGCGTGATGTATTCTTAGACCATGAGCCTACCTTAGAATTTGTTCGTAATGCCTTGACCAAGCTAGAGAAAAGAGCGTTAAAGCGCGGCTATGCAATCGCTATTGGGCATCCCAAGGATGTTACCATTCAGGGGCTAAAGGAATGGATACCTACGCTAGAGAGTAAGGGGATACAGCTTGCCCCTGTTAGCGCTGTTTTGAGTTATCAACCGCAAGCTCAGCAGCGCTTAGCACAGCCTTAGCTTTGTTGACGGATTCTTGATATTCAAACTCAGGGTCGCTATCTGCAACGATGCCGCCGCCAGCTTGAACGTATAATTTACCGTCCTTGACTAGCCCTGTGCGCAGAGCAATACAGCTATCTATATCGCCATTGCTGCTGAAATACCCAACCGCGCCAGCGTAGCTTTTTCGAGCGTTTTGTTCTAGTTCATCAATGATTTCCATGGCGCGGATTTTGGGTGCGCCGCTGACAGTGCCCGCCGGAAAGCCAGAGAAGAAAGCGTCGACGGAGTCTTTATCCTTAGCAAGGGTGCCCTCGACATTGGATACGATATGCATCACGTGGGAATAGCGTTCAATTATGTAGCTGTCAGTGACTTTGACGCTGCCATATTCGCTGACAGCGCCGACATCGTTGCGGCCTAAATCCAGCAGCATGAGGTGCTCTGCCCGTTCTTTTTCGTCGGCGAGAAGGTCTTTTTCCAGTGCTAGATCTTCTTCCTTGGTTGCGCCGCGTTTGCGGGTGCCTGCAATGGGACGAATGGTAACGGTATTATCACGGCAGCGCACTAAGACTTCGGGGCTGGAGCCGACAAGGGCGAAATCATCAATTTTGATGTGGAACAAGAAAGGCGATGGATTTAGCCGGCGTAAACTGCGATATAGATCGAAGGACGGCAAATCAAAAGGCACTTCAAAGCGCTGCGCTAAGACAACTTGAAAGATGTCGCCGTCAAAGATGTATTCTTTGGCTTTTTCGACGGCGGTCTTGAAATCATTTTTGTCTGTATTGGATTTAGGGCGTAGCGGTGTTTGTAATGCGCTTGTCGCGTTAAGGCTGTCTGCTGAAATTGGTGCGTGCAAGCGCTGGATAATGTTATCCACATATCCCTGATTGGCTAATAATGCTTCATTTGCGCTTTGTGCGCTGTTATTCACATGGTTATGCACAGCTTTGACAATGCAAATCATGTTCCGCACATTGTCGAAAATAACTAAAATTTTTGGACGCATGAGCAATGCGTCGGGGATATTGAGGTCATCAGGGGTGTTGTTTGGGATGTTTTCAACCCAGCGGATGGTGTCGTAGCCTAAATAGCCAAATAGACCCGATACAGCCATCGGTGGCAGAGCGCCAGATTCTGGCACGTGATCGATGTGATTGGACTGGATATAATCCTTGAGCGATTCCATCGGTGTGCGCGTGTCGGTCGATGTTGCGCCGTCTTTTTGGATGGTTGTTTCGCCGTTATTATGTGTCCAAATTAGGTCGGGGTCAAAGCCGATGATCGAGTAGCGTCCTAGATTTTCACCGCCTTCGACGGATTCCAATAAAAAGCTATGTGTTTGATCCGAGCATAATTTTAGATAGGCAGATACGGGCGTTTCTAAATCGCCTTCAATCCATGTCCAAAATAGCTGTGTTTGCCCGTTATTGTAGGTGTTAATAAATTGTGGATGGTCTGTGGATAAGCTGTTCATAACTTTGCTAAGGCCTTAATAAAATGTACTATTTTCACCGTAAACACGTTCAAGCAATTTGCCGTTTATTTTGGCTGGTGACTTTTGATGTTCGGCTTCTAAAATTTGAGTGAGCAAATCATTACTTAGCCCTGATTTTAAGGCTTCGGCAAGGGCTTTATATTCGTCTTTTTTGCGATCGTGGTCTGTGATAGTCGCGAGTTTTGCTTCTGTAACGCGGTACAGGGCAATCCCGCCATCAATATGGGCTGTGCTTACTGTGTTAGGCTTGTTATCGAAGATAGCCTGTAACGTTGTTGTGTCAAAGACTGTATCTTGATCGTTACGAGATAGGGATTGCGTGCGATATTTTCGCTTTTGCTGTTTTGCATAGCTTTTCAGGGTTGTGTCTGCTTGCTCAGCAAGGGTCGCTTTGATTTTTTCAATGCGTGCGGCGTTTGCTATGCGTTGATTTTGTTGTGTCCATAGCTTTGTAACGGCCTGTTTTACATCTTTGAGCGGTTTGTATGATTCGTCAGCGATGCTGTTGATAGCGACAATGGTGAATTTTGCTCCAGGCAGCTCAATGGCCATAGAGCTTTCACCTGTGTCGAGGGCGCGGGCTTCTTCCGCTATTTTGTCGATGTTATCGGTGATAAAGGCCGGGATATTCGTGTTTTTATCTGCAATTTGCCCGTTATTTTGTAGTTTGTGAATATTGGTCACTGTCACAGGTATTTGCGCTTGGATGTCTTTGATGGACGCGCCGGATGCGTATAAATCCTCTAGCTGCTCAACGCGTTCTAGTTTTTTGTTTAAAATATCTGTCGCGCTTAGCTCTGTGTTTGCATTGAGGTCTGTATCGTCCAGCGTTACCAGTGTTATATCGCGTGTTGCAGGGATTAGATATTGCCCTAAGTTTGCGTTGTAGGTTTGCTGAATATCCTCATCAGATGGGGCGCCGACTTTCATTTCACTATCCATGAATTTCAAAAATTCAATCGTGCGGGTTTCTGTTTGGAATTGATAAAGTGCGTCTGTTAGTGGAGTACTTAGGCTTGCCGCGCCAGAGGCAACGCTATCGGCAATTAGTTTTGCCGACATTTCTTGTTCTATGGCGTGCTTGAATTGTTTTTCGCTCATGCCTTGACGGCTAAGGATTTGCTGAAGAACTTCGTCAGTTTTTTGTCCTGCGCTCGTCATGGGCCGGAGCAATTTTACGGTATAGCTTGCGATGCGTTCGGGGGATAGGGATAAGCCAGCCTCGTCTGTGTAGCGTTCTAGCAGCAATGAGCGGATCTTTCCGCTCAAAATGGCGTTCACGTAGCCCATTTTATAGGCTTCTTTCGGTGATATGCCCATGGCTTGCGTTTGGGCGCGGACATCGCGGTCAAATTCTGTGATGGGTACGGTGGTTTTGCCCAGTTTAATGACATTGTTTGACCCCGCCCCGCTGGAGAAAAATCCGCCCACGTCCGCCAAAGCCAATCCTGCGACCGCAAGCACGAGAAAGCCGAATAAAATAAATTTTCCTAATCCGTTGCCGGCCGTTTGTCTGAGCGCTTTCATTACCATGTTTTTTTACCTTTATCTCATCAATCGCTTGATTTTCTTATAGAGACTTGCACTAATGTCGGCAAGTGTGAGATTTGAATTAAGGGTAAAAAGCGATGGTAAAACGTTTGATCGCAGGAAATTGGAAGATGAATTTAGACTATCAATCTGTGGATAGTTTAGTGGATAATATTTTAGGGCATTTAAGCAACGAAACTCTAAACGAGGCTGAGCTTGTTGTTTGTGCGCCGTCAATTTTTATCCCCAGAGTGCTGGAACGTGTGAAAGGTGGGGATATCTCAATCGGTGGGCAGGATTGCTCAGACCAGACGGTTGGTGCGTATACGGGGCAAATTTCAGCAAAAATGCTTCACGAAAGCGGATGCGGATATGTGATTGTCGGTCATTCGGAGCGTCGTCAGTATAATGGAGAGACCAGCTCTGTTGTTTGTGCGAAGGCTCAGCAAGCGATTGATAACACGTTAACGCCTATCATCTGTGTGGGCGAAACCTTGGAAGAGCGTGAAGCTGGCCGCGCCGAGGCTGTTGTCGGATTGCAGTTGCGGGAAAGTGTTCCGCAGGGTGTGTCCGGGCAGGACATTGTTGTCGCGTATGAGCCGGTTTGGGCGATTGGAACCGGTAAAGTTGCCAGCCCTGCAGACGTCGAAGATATGCATGGCTTTATTTATCAACAGTTATCTGAGCAGATTTTAGAACCTGAAAATGTCCGCATTTTGTATGGTGGATCGATGAAACCTGACAATGCAGCTGCGCTTTTGGCGATTGATCATGTTGACGGCGGTTTGATTGGTGGTGCAAGTTTAGATGCGGAATCATTTCTTTCTATTGCATCTTGTGCATGAACGGATTATAAGGACACCCCATGGAATCAGTAATTTTGGTTATACACTTGTTTTTGGCGCTCGCGATTATCGGGCTTGTTCTTCTTCAGCGATCTGAAGGGGGCGGTCTTGGTATTGGTGGTGGTAATGGTGGTCTTGGCAATTTAGCGTCTGCACATGGAACAGCTAATGCTTTGACACGGATTACCGGCTTTTGTGCGGCTGGCTTTTTTGTGACGAGTTTGCTTTTGGGGATTTTGGCTGGACAAGATAGCAAAAAAGTAGGCTTGCTGGAGGCCGTGTCTGATGCGGCGGCGCCAGCGGCAATTGAAAAGTCGATCGAAGATGCCGCAGCACCTGTGGTAAGTGATGATCAAGCTGAGACAATGGAAAACCCTGCTGAGGCTTCGACGCCGACAGCACCACTGACGGAATAAGATGACTAAATTTGTATTTATGACAGGCGGCGTTGTGTCCTCATTGGGCAAAGGCCTCGCCTCCGCTGCGCTTGGCGCATTGTTGCAAGCGCGTGGTTATAGCGTGCGTTTGTGTAAAATGGACCTTATTTGAATGTGGACCCTGGCACGATGAGCCCGTTTCAGCATGGTGAGGTTTTTGTTACCGATGATGGGGCAGAAACTGACCTTGATTTAGGGCATTATGAGCGCTTTACGGGTGTTCCGGCGCGTCAGGCAGATAATATCACGACAGGGCGTATTTATACGGATGTGCTTGCACGTGAGCGCCGCGGCGAATATTTGGGCGCAACTGTTCAGGTTATTCCGCATATCACGAATGAAATTCAGGATTTTATCCGCGAAAAAGACGGCAGTGCAGATTTCGTTTTAATTGAAATTGGCGGGACGGTTGGCGATATCGAAAGCTTACCTTTTCTTGAGGCTATTCGTCAGTTTGGTAATGAAGTTGGCCGTGAGCGTGCTTTGTTTGCGCATATGACTTTGGTGCCTTATATTTCTGCTGCTGGGGAGCTTAAAACCAAGCCAACTCAGCACTCGGTCAAAGAATTAATGAGCTATGGTATTCGTCCGCGCGTTTTGCTTTGTCGCTGCGAGCATGAAATTTCTGTAGAAGAACGCCGTAAGATTGCTCTGTTTTGTAATATTGATGAAACCAGTGTTATTCCAGCGCTTGATGCAAAATCGATTTATGAAGTGCCTTTGCGTTATCACGAAGAGGGACTAGATACCGAAGTGATGAAGCATTTCGGCTTGCCAACGCAGCCTGCACCAGATCTTAGCGTATGGGAAGAGATCGTTCACCGTTTCCATGAACCTGAAAACAAGGTTAAAGTCGCGATTGTTGGTAAATATATCAGCTTGAATGATAGTTATAAATCCTTGAACGAAGCTCTTATTCATGGCGGGATTGCTAATAATGCGAAGGTTGAGCTTAAATTTATTGACGCCGAAGTTTTCGAAAATGAACACGAAGATTTAGCCGCACATTTGCGTGATTGTCATGCGATTTTGGTTCCGGGGGCATTTGGTTCTCGCGGGGCGGAAGGTAAAATTAAGGCCGTTCAATATGCCCGCGAACATAATATTCCGTATTTCGGGATTTGTTTTGGTATGCAAATGGCTGTGATTGAAGCGGCACGTAATTTATGTGGTCTGTTTGATGCCAATTCAACAGAATTTGGCCCAACTGACACGCCGTTGATCGGTTTGATGACCGAATGGATTGCTGATGACGGCAGCGTCCATGAACGTGACGAAAATACGGATCTGGGCGGTACAATGCGTTTAGGCGCTTACCCTGCGAAGCTAGAGCAAGGCAGCCGCGTTGCGGACATTTACGGCGCGACAGATATCGAAGATCGTCACCGCCACCGTTATGAAGTGAATATGGCTTATAAAGACCAGTTGGAAGAGCAGGGGTTGTTTTTCTCTGGCGTGTCACCAGATGGTAAGCTGCCCGAGATTGTTGAGCGCCGTGATCATCCTTGGTTTGTGGCTGTTCAGTTCCATCCCGAGCTTAAATCCAAGCCATTTGATCCACACCCGCTGTTTATTTCCTTTATTGAGGCTGCGATTAAGCAAAGTTCTTTGGTTTAGAAAGGCCGTGCCATGAAAACAATTACGATTGCTGATTTTGAAGTTTCTAACGCAAAGCCATTTTTCCTGATGGCTGGGCCGTGTCAGATTGAAAGCTTACAACATACGCAAGATATGTGCGGTGCGTTGAAAGAAATTACAAGTAAGCTTGGGATTCCTTTTGTTTATAAATCATCTTTTGATAAAGCTAACCGCACCTCATTGAATGCTCAGCGCGGAGTAGGGCTTGATAAGGGGCTTGAGATTTTAGCTGCGGTTAAGCAAGAATTTAACGTGCCTATCGTGACCGATATTCATACGGCGGATCAATGTGCGCCTGTGGCTGAGGTTGCTGATATCTTGCAAATTCCGGCCTTTTTATGTCGTCAGACTGATTTACTGATCGCTGCGGCAGAAACAGGTGCGGTGATTAATGTGAAAAAAGGGCAGTTTCTTGCGCCTTGGGATATGGCTAAGGTGGCTGAGAAAATCGCAGCGAGCGGCAATGACAATGTAATGTTGTGTGAACGCGGCGCAAGTTTCGGTTATAATACGTTGGTATCTGATATGCGCAGTTTGCCAACTATGGCAAAAACGGGGTATCCGATTGTGTATGATGCGACCCATAGCGTGCAGCAACCTGGCGGTTTGGGCGGATCTTCGGGTGGGGATCGTACGATGGTTCCTGTCCTTGCGCGTGCGGCGGTGGCTGTGGGTGTTGCGGGATTGTTCATGGAAATTCACGAAGATCCTGATAGCGCCCCATCAGATGGGCCCAATATGGTGAAGCTGTCTGACGCAGAAGACTTGCTTGCAAAATTACAAGAATTTGATAAAATCGCCAAATCATAGTATACTTTAATGACGTGCGGGAGTATCCGCGCTGTTTATTTGATAACAAGCAGGAGGCTTGAGCTGTGGCAATTGCTGGTGCATCCCGATATATGAATTCTGCTATCCTTGCGAATACGCAAGGCCGTGCGGCTGTTGGCACTGATTTAGTGTCTAGCTTGGGTTCTATTGATATGCTTGATATTGCCCGCGGGAGTAACCGAAGTGGGATAGGCTTATCGTCCCAGGCACGCTTTTTAAACAAGCAGTTTTTAGAATCAACCACGTCGACTTTTAATGCTATTTTTTCTTTAGGTGTAGCTCAAACGGCCAGTATTGACGGCTTGCTTGCGGAGATTAACGCAAAACGCGGCGATACAGAAGTGGCTGAACGTGTGACGACAGGAACAGAAGGTAGTGCCTCTTTTACAAATGAGAATGGAGAAAAGCTTTCGACACGTGAAATTGCTGCATTAAAAGATACTCTTCGTAAGGGCGAAATTGCGGATCGTGAGAAACAGCGCGCAGCAGACAGCGAGCAAGCTGCCAGAGCAATTTTAGAGGCCTTGAAAAATGGTGATGATATTGGCTCTTTGTTTGACGCGGAAGTATAACGTTATCAGCCTGTTTTAGGGGCTGGATTTTCTTTCTTTATTTATGCTAAAACTCCTTTGATATTTATTTTTCAAAGGGGGTCTTGTATGACTACGATTATTGATGTGTTCGCGCGCCAAATTCTGGATAGCCGCGGTAATCCGACAGTAGAAGTTGATGTTGCATTGGAGTGTGGCGGGTTTGGTCGCGCGGCGGTGCCTTCTGGGGCGTCTACGGGCGCGTATGAAGCTGTTGAGCTGCGCGATGGCGACAAAGATATCTATGGTGGTAAATCTGTTCAGCAGGCTGTTGAGAATGTGAACACCGTGATTGCGGATGCTATTATTGGTCTTGATGCGACTGAGCAATTGTTCATTGACCAGATTTTGGTGGATTTGGATGGCACTGAAAACAAAGCTAAGCTTGGTGCTAATGCGATCTTAGGTGTGTCTTTGGCGATTGCTCGCGCGGCGGCAGATTCTTTGGGCGTTCCACTTTATCGTTATATTGGCGGTACGTTTTCTCATGTCTTGCCAACGCCGATGATGAATATCTTAAATGGCGGGGCGCATGCTGATAACCCTGTTGATATTCAGGAATTTATGATTATGCCAATCGCGGCCCAAGATTATACAGATGGCCTGCGTGCTGGCGCTGAAATTTTTCATGCCTTGAAAAAACAATTGTCGGAAGCTGGTTTAAACACGAATGTTGGTGATGAAGGTGGGTTTGCGCCTGCTGTTAAGTCATCCGAAGAAGCCCTTGATTTCATTATGAAAGCGATCGAAGCGGCTGGTTATAAGCCAGGTGAAGATATCGCGATTGCTTTGGACGCGGCAGCAACTGAGTTTTGTAAGGATGGTAAATATCATCTTTCTGGCGAAGGCAAAGTCTTGTCTTCTGAGGAAATGGTTGCTTACTATACTGATCTATGTGCACGTTATCCGATTGTATCGATCGAGGATGGTTTAGACGAAGATGACTGGGCTGGATGGAGCGCACTAACGGCAGCGCTTGGTGATAAAGTGCAGCTTGTCGGTGATGATTTGTATGTGACCAATGCTAAACGTTTGCAGCAAGGTATCGATCAAAAGGCTGGTAACGCTGTTCTTGTGAAGGTTAATCAAATCGGAACATTGTCGGAAACATTACAAACGATTGAAAATGCAAAAAAGGCTGGCTTTGGCGTGGTGCTGTCTCATCGCTCTGGCGAGACTGAGGATGCAACAATTGCTGATTTGGCAGTAGCGACAAACGCTGGACAGATTAAAACAGGATCTTTGTCCCGTTCTGACCGTATGGCGAAATATAACCAGCTTCTTCGTATCGAAGAGGAGCTTGGTATCACAGCGCAATATTGCGGCAGTGATTTTTTACGTCAGCAAAGCGATGTTGCGGCAAAGGTTAAAAAAGCCGCTTAATCGTTATAGATTTTATTTGAATGCCAAAAGCCCGCTTTATGCGGGCTTTTATGTTTTTGTATGGTCACAAAAAAATCCCCGCTTAATTGATAGCGGGGATTTTAAAATCTGTTTTTTTTTGATCTTAGCGGCGGATGCTAGGCGTTCGATCAATGTTTTGTAGCGATCTTCGCTTTTGCCTTTTAGGTAGTCCAAAAGCTTACGACGCTTAGCAACCATGGCTAATAGACCACGACGGCTGTGGACGTCTTTTTTGTGGACTTGCATGTGCTCAGATAATTCGTTGATGCGGTTTGTTAGAATAGCAACTTGAACTTCAGGAGATCCTGTGTCGTTTTTCTCAGTTTGGTATTCTTTGATAATTTCTTGTTTTTTGCTGTATTTAGCGACATCGTTTGCTCCTATTGTTTGTCAAAATTAAATACGCGAACGGGTTTAATATTGGCCTTGTCCTTTCTAACAATCGCAACGGGCTGGCCGTTGCAGCTTGCTAGGATATCGCTGTCATCGTTCAGACCATCAAGCCTGTGAAAATCAGCGCGGGAGACAAAAATCAAAGCCCGTCCATGTTTTAGCTCGGCAGCTTCTGTATCGCTAATCGGTAGAGCCAGGATGTCGTCCAGCGCACTATCAATCGGCAGCAAAGCCTCACTAAGGGTCGCACTATCGTGCATTTGCTCTAAAATTGCAAGGGAAATCGCATCTTTTTCGTTGAAAGAGCCAACGCGGGTACGGCGTAGCATCGACACATAGCCAACTGTGCCTAGCGCAATAGCGATATCACGGGCGAGGGAGCGTATATATGTGCCCTTTGAGCAGGTTGTTCGCAGCGTTGCAGTGTTTGTATCTGTATCAATGATATCAAGCGTATGGATGGTGACTTGGCGGGATTTGATGTGTACATCTTGGCCTGCGCGGGCAAGGTCATAGGCGCGCTGCCCATCAATTTTAATGGCTGAATATTTGGGCGGGGTTTGTTCAATGTTACCCAGGAATTGAGGCAAAATTTCTGTTAGCTGATCGCGTGTTGGGCGTATGTCTGAGCTTGCAATGACTTTGCCCTCGGCATCGTCGGTGCTGCGTTGCTCGCCCCAGCTAATCGTGAATGCGTATGTTTTATCCGCGTCCTGGATATAGGGGATTGTTTTGGTGGCTTCTCCCATTGCGATGGGCAAGATGCCTGTTGCCAATGGGTCTAGCGTGCCGGCATGGCCGATTTTTGTGGGTGGAAGAAGCGTCGCAGGCGACCGATAGCTTGTGTGGAGGTTAACTCAAGCGGCTTATCCAGATTTATCCAGCCGTGAACGGGGGTGCCTTTGCGTTTGCGGGCCAAGTTATTCTTCCTCTGGCTTGCGGACTTCGTCTAGTAGCTGGTTTATACGCATAGAATTTTCAAAGCTATCATCTTGTTTGAAGGTAATGCGCGGGGTGAATTTCATGCTCATCTGACGGCCGCATTCTTTTTGAAAAACGTGATGTTCTTCGTTTAGCGCGAGCAAAGCCGTTTCAATATTTTGATCCAGCAAGCTAACAACGTAAGCCGTTGCTTGACGCATGTCCGGTGAAGGGCGAACCTCAGTCACGGTCAGCATTGCAACATTGCCTAGATCTGGGTGCTGCAAATCACCGCGCTGAAGCGTTTCGGCGATGATATGTTTTAGCTGTTCACCCACACGAAGTTGGCGTTGGGATGGCCCATTGTGCGATTTATTGTGTTTAGACATGGCGTTACTTGCTGTTTATTAGCTGATTTCGCGTTCTTCTTCGATGACGTCGAAACATTCGATGATATCGTTGGCTTTGATATCGTCGTAATTTTCAAATGCCATACCGCATTCCGTGCCTTCTTTGACTTCTGGGACTTCGTCTTGGAAGCGTTTCAGCGTTTTAAGCATGCCTTCGTGGATGACGACATCATCACGTAGCAAGCGTACTTTTGATCCGCGTTTAACAAAGCCTGTTTGAACAACACAACCTGCCACTTTACCGACTTTGGTGATATTGAAGACTTCTTTGATAAGGGCCTGACCAATGTATTCTTCGCGTTGAACGGGTTCAAGCATACCGCTAAGGATGGCTTTGGCATCGTCGATGACGTTGTAGATGACGTTATAATATTGGATGCGGGCGCCTTCGCGTTGGGCTAGGTCACGGGCTTGTGTGTTTGCACGCACGTTAAAGCCGATAATCAAAGCACCAGAAGACTGCGCTAAAATCACATCGGATTCTGTAACCCCACCGACGGCGCTGTGTAGAACGCGTACGGCGATGCCTTCGTTTTCTTCCTCGATCTTAGCAAGGGAGGCTGCAATAGCTTCGGCAGAGCGTGAACGTCGGCTTTGATAATGACATTCAGTGTTGTTTTCTCGCCCTCGGTACGCAGCGTTAACAGATCATCCATTGTTGTGCGGCCTTTGATAGCTGCGGCTGCAGCCATTTCTTTGGCTTTATGTTGACGGTATTCGGCGACTTCGCGGGCGCGACCTTCGTCTTTGACAACGTTGAAGGTATCACCAGCTTGTGGCGTGCCGTTAAAGCCTAAGACCTCAACAGGTTGGCCAGGGCCGGCGTCTTTGACATTTTTGTTGCGGTCGTTAATCAAGGCGCGAACCTTACCGTATTCTCCGCCAGCGACGAAGATATTCCCGATCTTAAGCGTTCCTTTTTGGATGAGGATTGTCGCAACAGAGCCGCGGCCTTTTTCGACTTTAGATTCGATAACAAAGCCATGTGCTTCGCGGTTTGGATTGGCTGTAAGTTCAAGTACTTCGGTTTGTAGCAAGATTGCTTCTTCGAGCTTATCAAGGCCGATGCGCTTTTTAGCAGAGATCTCTACGCACTGGACATCGCCGCCCATTTCTTCGATGACGACTTCGTGTTGCAATAGATCTTGTTTAACTTTTTGTGGGTTTGCGCTTGGCAGGTCGACTTTGTTGATCGCGATAATGATAGGAACATCGGCTGCTTTGGCGTGGTTAATGGCCTCAATCGTTTGAGGCATAATGCTATCTTCGGCGGAGACAATTATAATAACGATATCTGTTACATTCGCGCCGCGGGCACGCATTTCGGTAAAGGCTGCGTGGCCTGGTGTGTCAAGGAATGTGATCTTGTTTCCTGATGGCATTGTGACCTGATAGGCGCCGATATGCTGGGTAATTCCGCCAGCTTCGCCTGCGACAACGTCACTTTGGCGGAAGGCATCAAGAAGGGAGGTCTTACCATGGTCAACGTGGCCCATGATCGTAACAACAGGAGAGCGCGGCTGAAGATCTTCTTCTTTGTCTTCGATACCCTCTAGGCCGATTTCAACATCCGCGTCAGTTACGCGTTTGATTTTGTGGCCAAATTCTTCGATGACAAGCTCCGCCGTGTCAGCATCAATGATTTGCGCTGCGGTTGCCATGACGCCCAGCTTCATCAGTGATTTAATCACTTCTTTGGCAGGTTCGCTCATACGGTTGGCTAGTTCGCCCACTGTAATGGTTTCAGGCACAATCACATCACGCGTGATTTTGATTTTCTCAATAGGGCCTTTATTGGCGAGGCGTGCTTTTTCACGGGCGCGTTTTTGTGCCGCCAATGATGGACCACGATCGCGTTCGTAGTCACGGTTAATCGCCTGAGTGACTGTCAAACGACCACCACGTTTTTGTTGGGTTTGTGGCGCACGTTTTGGCGCAGCCGGAGCTTCCTCATGCGCTTTTTTTATGCGATCGCGGTAGCTCATTTTCGGACGAGCATCAGGATCTTTCGGGGGTACAGGTTGATCTGCGAATTTATCAGCTGGGGCTGTGCTTTTTTCTGCTTGAGCTTTTTCCTCGGCCTTTTTCTCTTTTTCCGCTTTAACTTTAGCTATTTCTTCTTCGTCGATCTCGTGCTTGACTTGTTCTAGGCCAGCGTGTTTCGGCAAAGTGGATTTAGGCGCACTGCTTTGTGCTTGTTGCAAAATACGTGCTTTTGCTTCTAATTCAGCCTTGCTTAGGGTGGATTTACCCGTGCCGCCAGCTGCTGGCTTTGTTGTTGTTTTAGTTGAAGAGGCCGCCCGTTTGCTTCGGCGTACTTCGACGGAGACTGTCCCTGGTGCAGATGATTTCGCTGCGCCAGTTCCAGGCTTTAGGCTCAAGGTTCCCTTACCCAAGGTTAGTTTTTTCTTGGGAGTTTCTTTTGAGTCTTCGCTTTTTTTATCGTCGTTTTTGTTTGCTTCGGTCATAACCGGCCTTTTCATTTTTTCTGTTACTATGTGCTACACCTTATCGGGTCATGAAATCAACCCTCGGCAGCGACGTTTTGAGTCTCTTCTTCGGCGAACCAGTGCGCGCGGGCTTTCATGATCACATCATTCGCATGCGTTTCAGTGATTTGGTTTTCGCCCAGCATTTCAACAAGCTCGTCAGCGGCTAAATCAGCCAAGTCATCGCGTGTTTTAACGCCTTGTTCACCAAGTTTGATGAAGTGAGCAGGGGTTAAGCCGTCGATTTCTAATAGAGCCGCTTCCAATCCAAGTTCTGCTTGCTTTTCTTTTAGCAAGTTTGCTTGGGCTTCCAGATATGTTTTCGCACGGTTTTGAAGCTCGATCGAGATTTCTTCTTCGAAGCCTTCGATTTCGTTCAATTCCTCAATCGCTGTTTCGGCGATTTCTTCGATGGATGTGAAACCTTCGGCGACAAGAAGCTGTGCAATGACTTCGTCCACGTCTAGTCCTTCGATAAACAGGGTCGAGCGTGTTTGGAATTCTTCTTGGCGACGTTTAGATTCTTCTTCCTCGGTCATGATGTCGATGTCCCAGCCGATCAACATAGATGCCAGGCGAACATTTTGACCGCGGCGGCCAATCGCCAGGCTAAGTTGTTCTTCAGGAACAACAACGTCCATACGTTGTTGGTCTTCGTCTAGGACAACTTTGGCAACTTCTGCAGGTTGCAGAGCATTAATAACAAAAGATGCGATGTCTTCTGTCCATGGGATGATGTCGACTTTTTCGCCGCCAAGCTCGTTTACCACGGCTTGAACGCGGCTACCGCGCATACCTACGCAAGAGCCAACAGGATCAATCGAACCGTCATTTGTGTAAACGGCGATTTTCGCGCGGCTACCTGGGTCACGGGCAACATTTTGAATTGTAATCACGCCGTCATAAATCTCAGGCACTTCCTGAGCGAATAATTTCGCCATGAATTGTGGGTGAGAGCGTGATAGGAAAATTTGTGGGCCGCGGACTTCTTCGCGGACATCGTAAATGATGGCGCGAACGCGATCACCCGTTTTAATGTTTTCACGCGGCAGTGTTTCGTCGCGGCGCATGATCGCTTCGGCGCGGCCTTGGATGTCAACGGTGACGTTCCCGTACTCAACGCGTTTTACAACGCCATTGATAATTTCGCCAACGCGGTCTTTGAATTCATGATATTGGCGGGTACGTTCAGCTTCGCGCACTTTTTGCATGATAACTTGTTTGGCTGTTTGGGCAGCAATACGACCAAAATCCAAAGGCGGAAGCGGGTCAATAAAGAAATCACCAACGGCGGCATCAGCTTTGATTTTCTTTGCTTCATCCAATGTTAGTTGAGCGAATTCATTTTCGATTTCCGCATCGTTTTCGATCACTTCACGGTAACGTTTTAGCGAAATTTCACCCGTTTTGCGGTCGATTTCTGCGCGGATATCGTGGTCATGTCCGTATTTTGAGCGACCAGCTTTTTGGATGGCCTCTTCCATAGCGTTGATGACAATTTCCTTGTCGATGTTTTTTTCGCGTGCGACGCTGTCTGCGACTTGAATAAGTTCCATGAGTGATTTTCCTTTTACTTTCCGGCCGAGGCCTTAATCAATTCATCAGTTAAAACGAGTTTTGCTTTTTTTACATTTTCAAAAGGGATCAAAACATTGCCTTCGTCGGTATCTAGGCTGACGGTGTCGTCGTCATTGATTCCTTTTAAAATTCCTCTAAATCTTTTTTGGCCGTTTCCGAGCGGCGTATCTGTTTCCAGTTTTGTATCAAATCCTGCATGATTTTGAAAATCTTTTTTGCGGATTAATAATCTGTCAATGCCCGGAGAGCTTACCTCTAAGCGGTATTTGCCATCAATAGGATCTTCGACGTCTAGCGTAACAGAAGCAGCGCGGCTAAGCTCAGCGCATTTATCGATGCCTAAGCGTCCTGTGGCGGGATCTTCGGCTGTGATTTGAACCGTTTTGCCGCCATCTTCGCCAGTGATCTGGATGAAGATAATCTCAAGCCCCAAATCCTGTGCAACAGGTTGAAGCATATCAACTAATCTGGTTTCTAGCGCTGTTTGTCTCATGTTTCGTTATCTTTACTTGTTAAAACCTAATAAAAAAGGCGGCCTCTGCGAAGAGCCCACCTAACAGCTATCAGGATTTGTTTGTAATATAGGTGCGTAAGGATAAAAAAGCAAGGTTTATTTGCGAGTAAACGTTAGATAGCACATTTTTTTGCTCCTTTAGCGCCCTTGGTTTCGTAACGTGTCGGGATCCAGTCTTGTGGTGCGGTGGCCCAATCTGCGTGGGTTTGTGCGTCCCATGTGAAATCTGGGTGTTTGTAGGTATGTTTCGCCATCCATCCGGCCAGATCTAAAACATCGCTGGTCATGATGAGTTTGCCTTCTGGTTTTAGGATACGGGCAAATTGATCAAGGTTGTCTTGGTTGATAATGCGACGTTTATGGTGGCGTTTTTATGCAGGGTCGGGTTGAGGACATAAATGCGTGAAATACTATTGTCAGTCAGGCTGTGCACCAGCAGCATCGCGTCATCCATGATAACACGGGTGCGTGACTGATTGGATTCGGGCAGGTTTTTAACAAAGCTTGCCATGCCGTTTAGAAAAGGTTCTGCCCCAAGGATATTGATGTTTTGGTTTTGGTTTAGCAGTCCAATTACGTGTTCGCCCTGACCAAATCCGATTTCTAGCCAAATTGGGTTGTCTGGCGATGAGAACAAGGATTCAGGGGGGAGTGATGCTGGTGTTTCAAAATGCTTGCTATCAATTTGTAGCGCGGGAAAGACTGTGTTCATTGCCTGACTGCGCTCGGTATTTAGGGGGCGATTTTGACGTCGCCCCCATATTTTGCGGCGCACGGCCGTTGTTTCTGTCTGATCGCTAGGCATTGTTTTTAATTGAGCAGGTCTTTGAGCTGGTCGGCTAAATCTGTTTTTTCCCAAGAAAAGCCGCCATCAGCATCAGGCTTGCGGCCAAAGTGACCATACGCAGCTGTGCGTTCATAAATAGGCTTGTTTAACTGTAGGTGCATCCGTATGCCGCGAGGGCTAAGGTCAACGAGCTCTTTTAGTTTTTCGACAATTTTTTCTTCGGCAACTAAGCCTGTACCGTGCGTGTTTAGGTAGACTGAGATCGGCTTTGACACACCGATTGCATAAGCTAGCTGAACCGTACAACCATCAGCTAGACCTGCAGCAACCACGTTTTTAGCCAAATAACGCGCGGCGTAGGCGGCTGAACGGTCGACTTTGGTTGGGTCTTTGCCAGAAAATGCACCGCCGCCATGGGGCGCTGCGCCGCCATAAGTGTCAACGATGATTTTGCGTCCAGTCAGGCCTGCATCACCAACAGGGCCGCCGATTACGAATCGGCCGTTGGGTTGATGTAAATATTTTCTGGTGTTGGCATCCAACCATTTGGAATGACTTCTTCTATTGTAGGCATAACAATTGCGCGCACATCGTCTTGTGATAGGCTATCTGCATGCTGTGTTGAAAGTACGAGCGCATCAACGCCAACAGCTTTATTGTTTTCGTAACGCACGGTGACTTGTGTTTTGCATCAGGGCCGAGTTGAGCAAGCTCGCCTGATTTTCTTTTTCCGCTAGGCGGCGCAGAATTTCGTGTGAGAACTGAATGGGGGCTGGCATTAGTTCCGGTGTCTCATTGCAAGCATATCCAAACATAAGCCCTTGGTCGCCGGCGCCTTCGTTTTTATCGACGCCCGTGCCTTCATCAACGCCAACGGCGATGTCGGCGGATTGAGCATGAAGTTTATTGATGATTTCAACGGTTTCCCAATGAAAACCTTCCTGGTCGTAGCCAATATTTTTGATGGCTTGGCGGATTGTATTTTCAATGCGTTCGGAGGTTATGCTGTCAGGGCCACGAACTTCGCCAGCTACGACAACGGTATCTTTTGTGACTAGTGTTTCACAGGCAACGCGGGCGTCTGGCTGCTCGGATAGATATAAATCTAAAATAGCATCTGAGATGCGGTCACAAACTTTGTCAGGGTGGCCTTCGGAAACAGATTCGCTGGTGAATATATAATTATCCAAGCTGTGTTTTGTGTTTGTACTTATGTTTGTTGAGGCGAGTTGTGTTGATGTCATTGTGTGTTTCCTCTTGCAAATTTGGCTTAAATCCTAGCACTGGGGTTAGGTGGGGGCAAGAGGAAACACAATGTTTTTTGGGTGTTTTTAATAAGGTTTTATTCGCCGCCGATTTTTGCGCCATTGAGCGAATAAAACGTAAGATGTCTTTTCGGGCATTTTCATCATCGATGGAATAATAAGCGCGCAAAAGGTCAATTGTTTCTTTCTTTTGCATTAAATCGCCGCTTTGGCTTGGCGTGCCAGAAAAGCCTTCTTGATTGTTGTCAGATAAAGCATTTTGAGGGGCTTTATTGATGTTTTCGTAAAAATAGGAAACGGGAATATCTAAAATTTTACTGAATTGATACAAACGTCCAGCGCTGATTCGGTTAAGGCCACGCTCATATTTTTGAACTTGTTGGAAAGTTAGGCCGATTGCTCCAGCCAGCTTTTCTTGGCTAATGCCCAGAAGTGTTCTGCGAACACGTAATCTGTTCCCTACATGAACATCAACTTGATCGGGCATACCCTTTGTTTTTTAGTTGTTGTTTTTGTCGCGTTTGCACCCATTTTTTTCCTTTACGCAGTTTAACTTTAGATAAATACAATCAACACTAGTAGTTAAACAAGTTTTGACAATTATGCAACTAACATTAAGTATAGCCACTTATCTATTACTAATTTTTTATTAGTGTAAGGTCAATAAGTTTCCGTATGGGGATATTATACCAGATATTCCCATATTCGCGCTACGGATCACTGGGGTGTGATATTCTATGGCCCTGAAAACAGCTTGTGTATAGTGCTGATTAGGGCCTGCGCTGCCGGTATGCCATGCGTCATTCGTGGCGTTGATAATGTAATCAGGGCGTTGTGAAATAGCAGGCAATAAGCTATGTGGGAATATGATTTCATAGCATACTGCTGGTGCGTATGTGGTGTTACTGATGGTTGAAAATATTTCCGGACCATCACCTTCTTGAAAGCCGCTGAAATTGTTAACGGGATCTAAAGGAATCCATTTTTGAAAAGGGATGTATTCCCCGAACGGGACTAGGTGTGTTTTGTTGTAAATGTTGCGGATACTGCCATTGCTTTGGATTTCGATAATGGAATTGTACGCTTTGTTGTCTTCGTCTTGTCGCAGGGCGCCTGTTATTAGGGAGGCTCCTTTCGGGTAAGTTGCCAGCATGTCTTGCAGGTAACCGTTAATGTTTTTATCTTGATAATACCAGTTGGTCATGGTGGTTTCTGGCCACACGATCAAGACAGGTTTATCATTATAACGTCCATCGTTTTTTGATGCGTTAATATAGCTCATGAGGTTTGAGAAGATTTTATCACGTTTCCACTTTTGATTTTGTGGGATGTTTCCCGGGATTACGCGTATGTCTATGTCTGATTTTATTTCTGGAATAGGGCGGGTTTGTAAGCGATTTTGTCCGTATATATAGGTCCCGCCCAGGCTGGAGAGGGCGATCGTGAAAATGCAAAGGCTTTGTGTAATGTTTTTGCTGGTTAATAACGCTGTGATGGAGGCTGTCCAAAGAAATGTTAGCGCGGTTAACCCGTAAACAGTTGTGATGGACACAATTTGTATCATTTGCGGAACATTCACCCAGCTATAGCCCATTAAGTTCCAAGGGAATCCCGTGAACAAATAGCCGCGTGCTAGCTCTGCTGTGGAAAAATAGCGCTTAGCTGAAATAAGGCGATGAGATTGTTTTTGGATTTTATGCGGTGAAAGGCTGCGCTTGCTAATCCCCAGTATAAAGCCAAAATAGCCGGTATGCCTGACACCGCCAAAGGCCATGCCCAGCGATAGCCGTTGTCGTCAATCAACAAGGCGTTGCCAATCCACGATAGGCTGCATAAGAAATATCCAAAAGCAAACGCATATCCATATGCAAACGCCCGTTTGTGGGACGGGCTAGCGCATACAAAGGCGAAAAATACAGGCAGCGTCGCAAAGAGTATAAGCCAATATGAGGCTGGCGCCATTGAAAGAGCTGACAGGCATCCCAAAGCAAATAGGCTAGGTACGCTGACTTTACGAGGCAGTGTTTCGAGCTTTGTCATGAGGGGTTACTCAGCTTGAGTAGGCTTGTTGTGATCTTTGGGGATGTTGCGAATGCGCATACGGTTGATGCGGCGTGGGTCGGCATCGATGATCTCTAGTAGCATGCCGCTTTCGTGGGTAATGATCTCTCCGCGGGCGGGGACCTTGCCTGCAAGGCTGAAGGCGAGGCCGCCAAGGGTATCGCTTTCTTTGTGTTCTTCTTCGGTTAGCATGTCGCCGTATTGTTCGCAGAAGTCGTCTAAATCTATGCGGGCATCTGCTAAAACGGATCCATTTGCCGTTTGTGCCATCTTAGGATCATCATCAGTGTCATGTTCGTCGTCGATTTCGCCAATGATGGCTTCAATAATATCGCCGATCGTAACTAGTCCATCAATGCCGCCAAATTCATCAACGACTAAGGCCATATGACGACGGCTTTGGCGCATTTGCAGCATTAGGTCCAGCAAAGGCATGCTTGGGGATATGACGGGGACGTCGGTGACTAAATCCTCGATAACGACGGTTTGGTTGATGGCTAGCACGCCAAGAATGTCTTTGATATGGATTGTGCCGCGCACTTCGTCAAGCGTGCCATCGTAAACAGGGACGCGACTGACTTGGATGCCAGCAAAGAATTTTAGAACTTCATCTTGTGGGGTGGATATTTCCAGTGCCTTAATATCCGCGCGCGGAACCATGATTTCATTCACGGTCATGTCGCGTAATTCCAAGATATTGGATAACAATAAGCGCTCGTGATACGAGGCTAAATCAATATCAAATTCATCGATGGTTTCATCAATATATTCTGCAATGCTTTCGCGAATAGAATCTTTGCTGGTTTCGTTTTTGTTGGAGGAAAATAAATTCGTGAACCAGTTACTTTTTTTTGTGTCTTGTATCGTGTAAGCGGGATGCGACGCGCTATCCCTGTCGTTGGTGGGGTCGTTGTCTGATGTGTCGGAAGTATTCATAAGAGTCTCAAGCATGTCTAGGCGAAGTATGGCATAAAAAAATTAAATTTCATACGGGTTTTTAATGTTTAGTTTTGAAAGAATTTCAATTTCTAGCCCTTCCATAATTTGCGCTTCATGGTCTTTTATATGATCGTAACCAATCAGGTGCAAGGTGCCGTGTACGATCATGTGTGTCATGTGGTCTGTGAATGATTTATTTTGCTCAATGGCTTCGCGGGCAATGGTTTCATAGGCAAAGACTAAATCCCCTAAAAGCGAGGGTTCGTCTTGCGGGAAAGATAGCACGTTGGTTGGCTTGTCTTTGCCGCGGTAGTCACGGTTTAAAATTTGGATGTGGGCATCATCGGTTAGAACGATGCTGATTTCGCATGGTTGGTTTAACGCATGATTGGCCGCGCTGAGGGTGCTTTCGACAATTGGTTTTATGGCGCATAAGTCATCCGGCCAAGCGCCAGCTTCGTCAAATATATCGCATTCTAATAAGGTTTCGTGTTGGGCGAGGGGCATGATTAAATGTTGGTTTTGCTGTGTTTGTGGAAGTGTTCATACGCTTGTACGATTTTCCCGACAAGCTTATGCCGCACAACATCGGAGCTGTCGAAATAATGCATGGAAATTTCGGGAACATCGCCCAGAATTTCAACGGCGTCACGTAAGCCAGAAATTTGCCCGCGCGGCAAGTCTGTTTGTGTCATATCACCAGTGATGACCATGCGGGATGATTCTCCCATGCGGGTTAGGAACATTTTCATTTGCGTGCCTGTGGTGTTTTGGGCTTCGTCCAGAATAACAAAGGCATTTGACAGCGTGCGTCCGCGCATAAAGGCTAGGGGCGCAATTTCGATGCTGCCATCCTCGATCTTTTTCATCATAAAATCTTGCGGCAGCATATCGTGCAACGCGTCATAAATGGGGCGTAAGTACGGATCGATTTTTTCGCGCATATCCCCAGGAAGGAAGCCTAAATTCTCGCCAGCTTCGACTGCGGGGCGGGTAAAGATTAGGCGCTCTACCTGTCCGGCTAGGAACATGGATACGCCCTCTGCCACGGCGAGGTAAGTTTTACCCGTCCCTGCTGGCCCCATACCGAACACCATTTCGTGCGAGCGAATAGAGCGCATATAGTTTTCTTGATTGGGTGAGCGCGGAATAATTGTTTTCTTGCGTGTTTTAACGATAATGTCGCCCTTGGTTTTATCACTGGATACGGGCGGGGCGCTTTTGTCGAAATCTTTTTCGATCATGTGGTCGCGGTCCCAAAAACGCAGCGCGGCGTCAATGTCTGAATGTGTGATCGACTTTTTGCCTTGGGTTAATTGTTTTTCCAGTGCCTTTAGAATGTATTGTGTTTTATGCAGGCCTGTTTCATTGCCGCTGACGGTCAAAGTATTGCCTCGATCTGCGATAGATACGTGAATGCATGCTTCTAAGTAGGGGATGTTGTTATTATGCTCGCCAAATAAGATGGGGGCGTGGGCGGGATTGATGTCAAAATTTGCTCGTGCTGCAAAGTTGTTTGATCCTTTGTTATTTACTATACAAAAGCGTATAGGTCATTTCATCCAATTATAGCATAAATTTACGCGTTTGCTTTAGAAATTGTTTCTTGCAGAGCAATATCACCAGTGACAGAGTTTGCGAACCCATCTGTGATGGTTACATCAACGATTGTGTTGATTAAGCGTTCGTTTCCTTGGATGTTTACGGATTGGAAATACGGGCTGCGGCCTGATAGCTGGCCTTCTTTTTTACCTTTGCGTTCGATTAAAACGGGAACAGTTAGGCCGATAGATTGCTTGTTAAAGGCTAATTGTTGCTCGTTAATCAGGGCTTGTAGGCGGGCAAGGCGGTCGCTGGCGATATCATCGCGGATCAGGTTTTGCATGTTCGCAGCTGGTGTGCCAGGGCGAGCGCTGTATTTGAATGAATAGGCTGATGCATAATTGACATCGCGAACAAGCTGCATAGTTTCCTCAAAATCGTCTTCGGTCTCGCCAGGGAAGGCTACGATGAAATCTGATGAAAAGGCTAGATCAGGGCGGGCTTTGCGTAGTTTTGCAATCACATCACGGTAAAGGTCTGCTTTATGCTTGCGGTTCATGGCTTTTAAGATACGGTCTGATCCGCTTTGTACGGGCAGGTGCAGGAACGGCATTAGTTTTGGGTGCGCATGGGTTTCGATAAGCTCATCATCCATATCGCGTGGGTGGGATGTGGTGTAGCGAATGCGTTCTAGCCCGTCGATATCGGCGACGGCTTGGATCAATTTGCCTAGGCCCCATGTGTTGCCAAGTTCGTCTTCGCCGTGGAAGGCGTTAACATTTTGTCCTAGCAGGCAGATTTCAACGGCTCCATTATCGACCAGACGCTTGGCTTCGTCGATGATGCCTTTGGGCGTACGGGAATATTCTGCGCCGCGCGTGTAAGGCACTACGCAAAATGTGCAAAATTTATCGCAGCCTTCTTGAATGGATAGGAATGCGTTTGCGCCTTGTGATCCGTGTTCTTCGGGGAGGAAGTCGAATTTGCTTTCGCCTTGGAATTCGGTGTTAACAACACGGTTTTCGCCGTAAGCATTGGTTAGCTTGGCGATCATTTCGGGCAATTCGTGATAGGTTTGGGGGCCGAACACCAAGTCTACATATGGGGCGCGCTCCATAATGAAATCGCCTTCGGCTTGGGCGACGCAGCCAGCAACGGCGATTAGCATTTGCTCGTCATTTGCGGCTTTTTTGTCTTTAAATGGGCGGATGCGGCCGAGTTCAGAGAAGACTTTGTCTGTTGCTTTTTCGCGAATGTGACAAGTGTTTAAAATGACCATGTCAGCGCCTTCTGGGGTGTCGACGGTTTTGTATCCGAACGGGCTAAGGATGTCTTCCATGCGTTTGCTGTCATAGACATTCATTTGGCAGCCCCATGTTTTTATAAACAACTTTTTATCGGCCTGTTTGGTCATTGCTTGTCTTTCACTCGTTAAATTGTGTAGGCTTTAGCCTGTTGCAGTTTATTAAGAACTGCCTGTCTTAGGCAATTTCTTGCCAAAAAGCAAGTTTTAAAGAGGCTATATGAAACACGCGCTGCTTGCCCTTGATCAAGGGCACCCTGGTCAGATGGACTTACTTGAGGATCATTTCGATATTATTCGCCCGCGTGCGCCCGATCCTGAGCGTATGATTAAAGAGCGCGCCCAAGATATCCGTGCGATTACGACTTATTTAAACCCCGTGCAGCAAAACTTGATTGAGCTTTTGCCTAATCTGGAAATTATTGCTTGTGGTGCGGTTGGGTATGACCATATTGATCTGACTTGCGCGCAAGAACGCGGCATTGTTGTGACTCACACGCCTGATGTATTGACGAATGATACAGCCGATACAGGCTTTATGTTGATGATGAATATTCTTCGCCGCGGGGTGGAGGCTGATATGTTCGTCCGCGCTGGTTTGTGGCAAAAGGGAGCGATGCCCTTGGGACATTGTCTTGCCGATAAGCGTGTGGGTATTGTTGGGCTTGGGCGCATTGGTAAGGCTTTTGCTAAGCGTGCGGCGGCGTTTGATATGCAGATTTCTTATTTCGGGCCGAATGCAAAACGTGATATCGATTATGTGTATTATGACGATCTGGAGGCTATGGCCCGTGATGTTGATGTATTGGTGCTAACCTGTATGGGAGGCGTTAAAACGCGAGGGCTCGTTGATTATAGTATTTTACAAGCCTTGGGATCGAAAGGCTATTTAGTCAATATTGCCCGCGGTTCAGTTGTAAATCAGCCTGATTTGCTTATGGCGCTTGCGAATAATACAATTGCAGGGGCGGCGCTGGATGTTTATGAAGATGAACCTAACGTGCCTGAGGCTTTGTTTGTGCGTGATGATGTGGTTTTATTGCCGCATATTGGCTCCGCTACGGTGGAAACACGCACGAAAATGGGTAGAATTGTCGCTGGGAATTTATTGGCTCACTTCGCTGGTGAACCGTTATTAACGCCGATAAAAGCAAAATAAGGATCGATGATGCGCGCAGTGTTTTTATTGTTAATGGTTGGTTTGTGTTTGTCGCCGTTGCAAGGTCGCGCAGCGGGGCAATGCTATCAAATGTCCGAAGCTGAAGCTGAACAAGGCATTCGTATTCAAAGCGAACTTATGGTGATTGGTTTGAATTGTCAGCATATGGGCATGCGGGCAGGGAAGAACCTGTACGGCATGTATCGCCAGTTTGCATTGGATCATGCCGATTTATTTGCAGGGTATGAGCAAAAATTACTGACTTTTTTTAAAGCTAGCGGGGATGCTAATCCTGTTGATTCTTTGAATAGTTTACGTACGAAATACGCGAATGAAATTTCCCAAGACGTTGCTAGTATGCGTCCTGATGTCTTTTGTTCACGTTACGCACCGCGGATTGTGACGGCTGCGGCGATGACGCAAAATGATTTGCAGCAATGGGCGCAGACCTTTTACGAAGGTTATCCCGTGACTTATCCGCTTTGTTCGGCGGCAGACATTGCTATGAAATAAAATGACGTTTATAAGTTTTATTTGAAAATATTATAACCGTTTGTTTTTGTTTAAGGGATTTTTATGTCGATCGATCAACACATTAATGATGCGTTCCTACCTATAGCGCATGTGGCGTCTTCTGTTATTTTTTATAGCGTTCCGGTTCTTGGGCAAGATGTGAAATTGCTTTTGATTTTGTTGGTTGGTGCAGCTTTATTTTTTACGGTTTATTTGGGGTTTATTAATGTACGTTTGTTGCGTCATGCTATTGATATCGCAACAGGTAAATATGATAAAGCTACCGATGACGGGCATATTTCCAGTTGGCAGGCGTTAATGGCGTCGATGTCAGGTACGGTTGGTTTGGGTAATATTGCTGGCGTTGCGGTGGCTATTTCTACGGGCGGGCCGGGCGCGGTGTTTTGGATGTTTGTGCTGGCCTTTTTTAATATGTCGGTTAAATTTTCGGAGGTCTATTTAGGCGTACGCTACCGTAAGTCGTATGATGGGGATGATGATCATCATCATGTATCTGGCGGCCCGATGTATTATTTGAAACAGATTTTTGATGAGTTTAATTTACCTGCTTTAGGCGCGGTGATTTCTGTAATTTTTGCTCTGTGCTGTATTGTCGGATCAATTGGCGGCGGGATGATTTTTCAATCTAACCAGGCGTTTCAGCAGCTTGTAAATGTGACAGGCGGCGCTGATGGCGCGCTGCAGGGGAATGGATGGATTTTTGGCTTAATTGTGGCTGCATTGGTCGGCTTTGTTATTGTTGGCGGTATTAAATCCATTGCGTCAGTGTCGGCGCGATTAGTTCCGTTTATGTTGGCGATATATGCTTTGGCATCGTTGTATGTGATTATTTTACACGTTGAAAACATCCCGGGCGCGGTTGTTAGTATTTTTACCGAGGCCTTTAATTTCAAAGCGGGCTTAGGTGGCGTGTTAGGTGGGCTATTAGTTGGCGCCCAGCGCGCAGCCTTTTCTAATGAGTCCGGTTTGGGGACGGCTGCTGTTGTGTATTCGGCAGCACGTGCGGATAAACCTATGCGTCAGGCGATCGCCAGTATGTTAGGGCCGATGGTTGATACCATGATTATTTGTATGATTACGGCATTGATGATTTTAATTTCTGGTGTTTATGATCCTAATGCTCAGGTCGAAGGTGTTGCTTTAACGTCACGGGCCTTGTCCGAGGGCGGATCGTTAATGCCGTATTTGTTGGCTTTTGTGATTTTCTTATTCGCATATTCCACCATGATTTCTAATGCGTATATCAGTTCAAAGGCATTAGGATATTTAACGAATGATAACCCGGTGATTGATAAAGTTTATAAAGTCTTTTTCTGTCTTTGTGCTGTGTTGGGTTCTGTGTCTCCGTTAGGGTCTGTGGTTGAGTTTACGGATGCTGTTTTCTTGTCGATGGCTATTCCGAATATCGTCGGCTTGTTTATGTTTGCTCCGACGATTAAACGTGACTTGAAAGCCTATTTGAAAGAGCAATTTTCTTAACATCTAGGAATTCGTTTTTTTATCCACAGGTAATCGTTTTAAGTCTTAAGCGCGTCGTCCTTGACTTTGCCTGACCTTTGTTGTGTATGAGTTTTATTTCGTGATTATGAAGTCTTGAAGATGATAAGGAAACATGGCTTTATGAGGCATCCCGTAGAGTAACTTTGGTATTAATAATTCTTAAATTTTGCGCAGATACGGCCGTCTGAGTTGGCTGAGCGACGCAAAACTATGAAAGCAGGAGATAAAACCGGTATGACTGACGTATCTGCCCCAGCCAAGAGCAAGCTTGATTTTAATGAGCAAATACAAGATCAGGCTCCATCCTTGGATCAGGATTTGCGCGCTCAAAAACAGAGGATCAGCGCCAGAAAGTTTCTGGTTTAGGATCTATTCGCATTTCATCTCCTGCGAAAACTATGGAGGCTCAGGGCGATGATGCGGCACTTTCTACTCCTTTGCGCGATTTTAACGCCGAAGAGGTTTCTTCTGAATCCAAAATCGGTGTTTCTGTTTTCTTGATTGCTGCCATTGTTTGGGTTGCTTATGGCGTTGGTTATTTTATTCAAGATGGTGTTGATATGTCGCCGCAGGGGTTGGGTGGTTTGTTTATGACGCTTTGTGCACCGCCTGCTTTGTTATGGTATGTGATGGGGCAGTTTACTGGTCGTGCTGGTCCCGCGGCTGCTCGTTCTACGCCTCATTACGGCGGCGAATTTAGCGGTGATGCTTCGGAATTTTATCAGCAAGCGGCTGAAATTTCCCAAATGTCTAAAGCTGTTTTGAAATCGTTACAGCGGGCACGCCAAGGGTTGCGCGTTGAAATGCGTGATTTTTCAGGCGTATCCAAAAAAGCAGAATTTCATATTGACCGTTTGTCTGATGCGTTGCATAGCAAAAGCGAAAAGATCACGGAGCTTACGCAGTCTTTGGAAGGCAAAATTAATGTGATCGAAGGCAAGGCGCAAAACAGTACTAAGGCCTGGGATAATGCCGTTGAATTGATTAGCGCTCGTTCGGAAGAGATTGAAACAACGCTTATGCGCGGCGCAGATAAGATTTTAGAAGCAGCAGATCGTGCCCACGTAAAAACAACGGATATTAAAGATACGATTCAATCTGGCTTTGATGAGCTAAACGACACTGTTGAAAGTATTTCTTCGCAGCTTGAAGGGGTAACAACCCGTTTTGAAGGCCATACAGAATCTATGAACGAAATTGTCGATCACGTGTCTCGCGAGACTGAGCGCCTGACTGATACAATTAAAGACCAAATTGACGATCTGGAATCTTCTGCAGGTCGTACCGTTGCCAGCGTTATTGAATCGGCCAGAACAATTTCCAGCCATAAGGAAGAGATGGAATCTGGCGTTCGTGAACTTTATAATCAGTCTGAGCGCGTTAGTGAGCTTGTTAAGCGCAGCGTGTCTGATCTAAAAGATAGCGTCGAATATGTGTCTGAACATTCAGATTCTTTGGAAGTGCGTTTGGATAAACGCTCTGCCGCGCTCAAAGAGGCGGTTGATAGTATTTCCAAACAAGCTGATTTGATCGAGGAAGTCGGTGATCAGGCTGCGAATAAGTTATCTGAATCCTTGTCAGTTGCCGTTGGCGGCGCGGAATCGATTAGCTTTGCTATTCGCCGCGCGGTAGAGGCCTTGGACGAAGGACGAACAAAAGCCAATGCGGACGCTGAAAAAATTGTCTTGCAGGTCGCGCAAAGCTTGCAAACGCTGAATTTGGGTGCGGAAGAAAATGCTCAGGTCTTGAATAAGGCTGTTGATTTGCTTGATAAGGCGCATGGCGGATTGTCATCAACTGTTGAGCATGCCTATGGCAAGGTTGGAGAATTAACTGACCGTGTTGTGAATGAAAATACGCGTATGGAAACGGCTATTTCTAATTTGTCAGGATCTGTTAGCTCTGTTGGTAATACGTTGTCTCAAGCGTTACGTGATATTCAAAATGCGGTTAACGATGTCGATTCTCGTCATCATGTAATTGATAGCGTAATTTCACGCCGTGTGTCTGATTTGGCAGATTCTAGTGATCGTGCGATGAACGTTGTCGAAGATATTCGATCAGGATTACGTGGACAGTTGCAGGAAATTGCGACATTAACAGGCCAGCTTTCCAGTCAGAGCCGTTCAATCAATGACAATATGCTTGTCCAAAAAGAACAGGTCGAGCAAATGGTTTCCAAAACACTTGTTGATATGGAAATGATATCTGGTGCGCTGGATACGCAAATTTCTAAAATTAAGGATGCTTCATCGTTATCAAGTAGTGAGCTTGAAGATATTGTTAATAGTGTTGCTGAAAACTATGAGAAAATCACGCTACTTAGCCAAAATGCAGAAAGCTCTATTGAAAGTCTGGATGGCGTGTTGATGGATAAGCTGTCTAATTTGTATGACCAAAGCGACCGTGCGAAAGAGTCTTTTGTGTCGTTAAGCACACAAATCGCCGAAAGTGCCCAGTCTCTTTCTCCGGCGTGTGATGATGCTTTGACAAAAGCTGATATGGTTAAAGAACGTTTTTATCGCTTGCGCGATGAATGTGCTGATGTTAGCGAAAGCAATCTGCATAAATTCCAGCAATTCGGTATCATGCTTGAGGGTAACCTCAGTGACCTGAAAGCTGGCAGTGAAGAGGCCTCGACTGTCTTGCAATCTGTTAATGATGTTTTGATCCAGCGTGCAACGGCGCTGCGTGATACATCGGATGCGGCCGTTGATAATGTTACTAAGGCCGCCGATCATTTGCGTGATCAGGCAGAGACAATCCACTTGTTAGGCGATCAGGCCGTTGTCAAAATGGATAGTGTTCAAAAGGAAATTAATGCGCAATTCATGGATTTCTCGGAATCTGTGTCGGGGGCGATTATGGAGCTGGGTAAGGCTGGTGATCAGTTTGTCGTTCAGTCCGAAAGCGTTCAAGGCGAAATTCAGGACAATATTAATGCGATGAAGACTGCTGGTGTAAAAGCACGTGAAGAAGTCTTTATGCTATCGGAAGCTACGCAAAAAGTCTCTGATGATACAAATGCAGTGATCATTGATATCGAAGGCCGCATGAAAGACTTCTTGGGTGGTGCCGAAGTTGTCTTGCGTGACTTTAAGAAAACGGGTGATACGATTTCTATTCGCTCGCGCGAGCTTAGCGAGCAAATGCGCGCATCATTGCAGACATCTGAAATGTACGGACGTGAGATCAAAGGTCAAGTATCCTCGATTGCTGGCAGCAGTATTGAGGTCGCTGAACAAATCGGTAAGGCTGTATCCATGCTTAACGGCAGTATGGATAATATTGGCCGCGCTGCGCATGATACAACGGATCATATTTTGCAGCGCGTGAGAAATTATCAATTGAGGCTGATCGTCTTATGCAGGTGTCTAGTGCGGCACTACAAACGACAAAAGATGCGTCTGATACCTTTACACGTCAATCAGAATCAATGTTTAAAGCCGTTCACGACGTGCAAGAAGCCACCAATAAGCTTAAAGCGCACGAAGCTAAATCTGAGCGCAGCGCGTTCTTGTCTTCTTCACGCTTTATTGTTGAAAGTCTGCATTCATTATCTGTGGATGTGTCACGTATGCTTGAGGGCGGGGCTGTGTCCGAAAAAGCATGGCAGGCCTTCCAGCGTGGTGATGTTTCTGTCTTTACGCGTAAGCTTGCTGCCTTGGGTGAGAATTGGCCGATTGAGCGCGCACAAGAAAAATTCAGAAAAGATTCTGAGTTTAGAACCTATGTGCAGCGTTTTATTCGTCAGTTCGAGGAAGTTTATACGCAGGCCAATGCCAATGATCACGGGGCATTGTTAAGCGTGACGATTGCTTCGAGTGATATTGCTAAGCTTTATACAAAACTGTGCAAAGTCGCTATGCGGGAGAATACAATCTCGAAGCTTGCCGAAGATAAACGCGTAGCTTAATGATCCTTTAACGATTTTTCTGTTAAAAATAGAATTGATATTGCGTTACACAATGCTCATAATATGCGTTGTGTAATGTGTGATTGAGTTTCTCATGGAAACCTAATAAAGGGATTTGTTATTATGATGGAAGATCAAGGTAAAACGCAGTTTTGTAAGGGGCTATCCGATATATCGGATAGCTATAACGGATTTATTCTTGATCAGTGGGGCGTTTTACATGACGGTCATAAAGCTTTTGACGGTGTTGTTGAATGTTTAAAAGAACTTAAATCGCGCAAGAAGCAGGTTATTATTCTATCCAATTCAGGCAAGCGCGCGGAGCAAAATAAAGAATTGTTGAAAAAGACAGGTATTGGGCCGTCTTTGTATAATCATATTGTAACCTCTGGTGAGATGACATGGCAGGGGTTGAATGCTCAGGACGAAGGATTTTTCAAGGGGCTGGGCAAAAAATGCTATTTGATTAGCCGCGGCGGCGACACATCGGTGGTTGAGGGGCTGGACATCGAAATTGTTGAAGATCCGGCAGAGGCTGAATTTTTGTTAATTGCGGGATCAGATGCCCCCCATAAAGCTTTGGAGGATTATGAGCCTGCCTTGAAAATATGTGTGCGTAAACGTTTACCTGCTTTGTGTGCGAACCCTGATAGCAAGGGCGTTTTGGGGACGCAAAATATTATGGGGCCAGGGACAATTGCGCGCCGTTACGAAGATTTTGGCGGCGTGGTTCATTATATCGGTAAGCCGCATAAACCTATTTTCCAGCATTGTTTAAAAATGCTTCAGGAAAAGAATATTTATCCCGGTGAAGTAGTCATGATTGGCGATTCTATGTCGCATGATATTTTGGGAGGCGTGTTGTCCGATGTGGACACGTGTTTAATTCGTAATGGTTTACACCGTGCGAGTTTTCATGGCGTCAAATCATTGTCTGATCTGGATAAAGCGCTTAGCAATTTGGCGGTTCAATATAATAATGTTCATCCGAAATATATGATGGCCTCGTTATCTTGGGGGGATCCATTGCCAGATCGCAAACATAAAAAGCGCACGGTTAGAGCTTAGTGCGGGACTAGCATTTCTAATCCAATTTTTATGTCTTTTAAGGCGGCGTAAGTTGCGCTTTCGCCTTCGCCGATCAGTTCTCTGGCTTTTTCAAATTCTGCTAAACCAATATGTCCGATTTGTGGTTTGATATGAATATCTGGTGGATCACTGGCTAGTCGCATGCGTGTTAAGCGGTCTTGCATAATGCCGAGCGATGAAAATAATACGCCAAACATGCTGGGCATGTCATCATTGGGTCTACGGAATAGACGTTTCACTAGGCCGTTTTTCATTTGGTCTGTTATAGATAAGGAGCAGCTTTGACCCTCAGTCGGATCGAAACCTGCTACGGTTTGGTACTTTTTTCCTGGGCTGGCAGCCTTGGCGATCATGTCGGCGTTTAGGTCGACGGCAATTGTTATGCGCGCGCCCATGGCTTGACAGGGTGCTGTGGGGACGGGGTTGACCAGCGCGCCATCAATGAGCAAGCGGTCGTTACGTTCAACGGGAGCAAAGATACCAGGCAAGGAATAAGAGGCACGCATGGCCTCGACGACGTGGCCGCGCTGTATCCAGACTTCGTGACCTGTTAACAGGCTGGTTGCGACCGCGACATAAGGGAATTCCAGATCTTGTACATTCATACGTCCAAAATTACTGATTAGAAGCTTATTAAGTTTTTTGCCTTTGATGATGCCAGGGCTGCCTAAGGTTAAATCGAGATAGGACAGCAGAGTTTTACGGTTTAGGGATAGGGCCCATTCCTCTAATTCTTGTAGCTTGTCGGCTAAATAGCAGGCGCCGACGACAGATCCGATGGATGTGCCTGATACGATTTGCGGGATGATACCTTCTTTGAGGAGGGTTTTGATAACACCGATATGGGCAAATCCGCGGGCGAGTCCGCCACCAAAAGCTATACCGATTCCATTTGTGGGTTTGTGCGAAAAATGGGCATTTCCCGGTATATTTCTTCCAAGCTCTTCTCTTTCAAACATATTTAGATTATAACATTTTCACTATGGGAAAGAATACATCTATATCTGCTGCAGCGCCACAGAACGCAACCTCGGTTTTGATGAAGCGCATTTTTCAAAATTATTTGAAGTCTCATTTAGGGACTTTGATTTTGGCTGTTGTCTTTATGTTAATTGCAGCAGGCATGACCGCAGCGATTGCAAAATTATTGCAGCCTGTTATGGATGATGTCCTTAGCGGTGATAAGACTGATATGATTATTCCGTTCGCTGCCGTGGTGATGTGTGTGTTTATTGTGCGCGGGATTTCGACCTATATTCATACGATTTTGATGAACCGGATCAGTCATAGCGTTGTGGCGCAGATTCAAAAAGATTTATTTTCTCATTTTCTGGCTCTTGATTTGGCGTTTTTTCATGCAAACCCTAGCGGACAATTGATATCGCGGGTGGTTAATGATGTTAGCGTTATGCGCATTGCTGTTGCTGATATTTTTACCAATGCGGGGAAGGGCGTGTTTACGCTGATTTTCTTGGTCGCGGTGATGTTTTCTCAGGATGTGAAGCTATCAATTGCGGCGTTTACGGTCTTTCCGTTGCTGGCGTGGTTTGTTGCATATTTGGGAAAACGCTTGCGTCATATTTCCCGTTCACTGCAGAGCGGTATCGCGGATTTATCTGATAAGCTTTCCCAAATTTTCCAAGGTATTCGTCAGGTTCAAGCCTATGGTATGGAGGCATATGAGCGCGAAAAAGCGGACGCTGTTATCAACCGCGTGCGTAAATATAATATTAAATCGGTTCAGGTCGGCACACTGTCAACGCCCGTGAATGAGATTTTGGTTGGGATTATCTTTTTCGGGATTATTGCGTATGGCGGTTATCAGGTTCAGGCGGGCGCGATGAGCGCGGGTGAGCTTGTGTCGTTTTTGGGTGCGTTTATTATGGCGTATGAACCAATGAAGAAGCTAGCGAAGCTTAATAACGTGATGCAAACGGGGCTGGGCGCAGGTGAGCGCGTCTTTGACATGCTTGATCGTCAGAGCAAGATATTGCCGCCTGAGCAGGGCGTACGTTGGGATGAGGGTAAATCTGTCGATATTGCTTTTGACGATGTTAGTTTTTCTTATGACGAGGATGAAGATAAGGCTCTGCATGGTGTCTCCTTTACTGCGGAGACGGGCAAGGTTACGGCCTTGGTTGGGATGTCGGGCAGTGGTAAGTCCACGATTATGAATCTTATTCCGCGCTTTTATGATGCACAAAGCGGCGCTGTTCGGGTTGCTGGGCAAGATGTGCAGCAATTGGATCTGGCTTTCTTGCGTCAGAATATTGCGCTTGTGTCCCAAGATATTACGATTTTTGACGACACGATCGAGGCTAATATCGCGTATGGACGCTCAGGTGCTGGTGCGGATGAGGTTATCGAAGCCGCCAAAGCCGCCGCGGCGCATGAATTTATTTCCAGCATGCCAGAAGGCTATCAAACCCGCGTGGGCGAAGACGGCGTAAAGCTATCGGGTGGGCAGCGTCAGCGTATTTCTATTGCGCGTGCTATCCTGCGTAATGCGCCTATATTGTTATTGGATGAGGCCACATCGGCGCTGGATAATGAATCTGAAAATTAGTGCAGCAGGCTTTGCATGTCTTGCAGCAAGGGCGCACAACATTGGTGATTGCTCACCGTTTGTCGACCATTCAGCATGCTGATCAAATTCTGGTCCTGAACGAGGGGCGTATTATCGAACGCGGGCAGCATGATGAATTGATGGCTCTGGACGGGAATTACACGAAAATGTACACTATGGGACTGAATGGATAAGTAAAGGAGCTGCACACAATGCCATGTCATGCTGGAATGGATTCTAAGCCTTTGATTGTTAAGCTTGACCAGCTGGTCGAGGATGTCTTGGTGCAAATGGATAAGAAATGCGTCGATCATGCTATTTTAATCAATGCAGACGGTGCGTATGAAGGTTTGTTTTCACGGGCGTTTTTATTGCGCTCGTTGCTGCCTGTCAGTGTGAAAGTTGATGGTGGTGCGCTGGTGAATTTATCTGCGGCGCCGGGTATTGCTCAGCGTTTGAAAAAACACTTCCTTTGCCGGTTGAAAAATTTATTGATCGCAGCTGTAAGACCGTAACGCCGCAATTACCATTATGGGAGGGGATTAGTCGTTTAGTCGATAATGATAGCAATCCCTTGGTCGTCGTGGACGAACAGACATATAAGCCGCTTGGGTTGATGTATGATCGCACCGTTTTAGAAGAGCTAGCCCGTTTGAATAATGATGCTGCGTAAAACTTTATTTGTTTGTTTGTTGTGTTTTTCAATGACAGTTGCTTGCTCGGGCTGGTCTTTGGCTAAAGACATTACGAGGGAAGAGGCTGCCTCCGTCACGTTTCCTAAAGGCTCTATTCGTATCGTTCGCCACCGACAGGGGGATGAGAGTGAATTTAATCTGCCTGTAGAATTTGCGCAAACTGGGGCACAGATGCAAGTTGGCTGATGTATCGCGATTTTATGCCTGCTAATTCAGGGATGTTGTTTATATACCGCGCTGAGATGAACGGCGCGGCCTTTTGGATGAAAAATACTTATATCCCGCTAGATATGCTGTTTATTGATTCGAAGGGCGTTGTCCGTCACATCCATGATCACGCAAAGCCATTGGATGAGACGCATATTGTGTCAGAATATCCCACGCGGATGGTATTGGAATTGAACGCTGGAGGTGCGCAATCTATGGATATTCGCGTCGGGGATCAAATTTTTCTGCCCTTTGCCCTTAATTAGGCTTGCAAGGGCGAAAATAATATTGTAAACACCTTACACGCTTGATGTCGGAGCGTAGCGCAGCCTGGTAGCGCAACTGCTTTGGGAGCAGTGGGTCGGGGGTTCGAATCCCTCCGCTCCGACCATTTTTTAATAGCACCCCTCGGGGTGCTTTTTTATGTGCAAGCGACAGGGTGCATTTTGTGTTTTTTCTATGATTATAAAGCGCAGGGTGCTTGCTAAGATTTTTTTGTAATGATAGAATCCGGTCTTATGAAAGCAATAATTTATCAACCGTCAAAAACTGTTACGCAATCCGGCCGTGGTCATGATAACCAATGGGTTTTAGAATATGATGCGTCCGTTCAGCGTCGCCCAGAGGCATTGAATGGCTGGACATCTGCTGATTCTACAACAGATCAGATCCGCGTTAAGTTTTCATCCTTGGATTTGGCTAAGAAATTTGCCGAGGATAATGGGCTTTCTTATTTTGTCAAAGCGGCGTCTCAACGTAAGGTTCGTCCCAGAAATTATGGTGATAATTTTAAATACGTGCCGTTCGAAGATAGCGCAAAATAAAATTCTATGCGGTCCCGTAGCTCAACTGGATAGAGCATCTGCCTTCTAAGCAGAGGGTTGCAGGTTCGAGCCCTGCCGGGATCGCCATTTATTTCTTATTCTTTTCCAGTAATGCTTCTAACGTAATTTTTGTGATAACGCCGCATTGTCTGTTTGGTTTTGTGAGGGCTGAACCGCTAAGGTAGGTAAAGCCTAGATCTTTACACTTTTTTGCGATAGCAGCATTTGGAATGCCTTTGGCAAACATTATGGCTTTATGTCCTTTGTAGAAGTTTGCAAATTTTTGCAAGCGCTTATTGATGTCCTCGATGCTAAAATTGTTTAAGGCCGCGCTTAGGTCTAGTCCGTATGCGTGCGGGAATGATTGATCAAACCCTCGTATACGCGGAGGCGATAGGATATTCATATTGATCATATAGCCGCGGCTTAATAGTTTTATCTCACTGACTAATGCTTTTATCGGTTCTGTTAAGGTTGACGGTGTGTCACGGAATTCAAAAACCAAGTATTTATGAATGTCAGGGTCTATTTTTCTGAGCGTGGCGACATAAAGATCATAAAAGCTTTTGTGCTTAAACGAGTTAAAACTTATTGGGATTATTATAAGGGCTTGTGTTTTGTTTGCTGTTAAGCGCAAAGCTTCGGTGCAGGCAATGGTAAGGTTGGCTAGGTCGCTTTGTAGTGTTCTGGAGTTTCCTGTTATTTTGTGCGCAGAAAATGCGGTTGTGAAAGCACCGATTAAGGCTTCGGAGCCTGCTTTCCAAAGTGGTAAAAAACCAACGGTCAATAATTTTGCTTGCTTTTGTAGCGTAGGGGGGAATGATTTTTTGTCTGTGTGAAGGCGAACTTCTTGTAAGGCGCGCGCTGCCCAAAAATCAAATTCTTTGATAGAGGACGTTTCGTTTAATCCCTGTTTAATAACATTCGACAGGGCACGATCGGAGCTGCCGACTTTGTGTTTTTGATCATCAGCATTTGTATCAAAAATAGCCTCTTCGCCTTCGCGTTGTTGTTTTTCAAATAATGTTTTTAATGTTTGCGACGCGTTTTGTAAAAAGCGTTTTGCTGATAATTTGTCGTGTGTTGCAAAAATTAAGGTGATGTTTGAATAATTCTTTTCATTGTAAAGATAATGAATAGCGCCGTCTTTATTGTTTTCTATGCTGGTGTCTAGGGCTTTGCGCCATGTTTTTTGAATAGCTTTTGGGATTTTTGCTTTTTCACCAATAAATAAATCCGGCAAGGCGTCGCGTAAATCCCAAAATAATTTTTCGGAGCATTTTGCTTTTTTTGCCTCTTCGGGCGTTAATTCAAAAAACCGGTTTCTTTTTCAGGTGAAGATTCGTTCATAGGCTTTAATCACATTTTAGAATAGCTGATTGCTATTCATTCTATCACAATAATACAGTATAAAGCGAAATAGGAAAAAGATATACGAAAGTATTTAACCTGGTGCTCCATTGCGGCATAAAATATGATGGGGGAGATAAAATGGTCGGTACTGGGATCGAATTTGGTCTTTAAATATTTGATAAAATTAAAAACTTATATTTATCTTGATAATTATGCCCCCAATTATGCCCCCAAGATAATTTTCTTACCGTTATTCACTGGCGTTCGTGGGGGCATATAAATTGCGCAGCGCATCGGTGCTTATACCAAAATTTGCGCATTTATTTATAAATAGCGTATCGCAGATAAAATCCTGCCGCAACAATACGGTTAGCCAAGCTTCATATCATCATCATCTAGCACAATAATATTTCCATTGATTAGCTCCATATACGCTCTTTCCGCATCGGCAAGATTTTCTATTTTAGAGCCATTCTTTAATTTGTTAGGCACAGTATCATCTTTATAATAAACCTGAGTGGCGCTTAAGTCCGGCAAGGTTTTTTCAATAAGATTTCAGTGGCTTTGATCTGAGAAGATGTCATTTTTACCTCACCTATTGCGTGTTGATACAAGCGGTTAAGGAGCTGACTTGTCTTAATTTTGGCGCGGGTTCGTTCATCATGCTTTGGGTTTAATCGAACGCCCACAGGATTATTAGTATTTCTTCTCATGCTCTCATTATAAGTGAATGCCATAAGATTGCATAATTGCAGTGGCAATTAACCCTTGCCTTTTACAATCATAATTAGCAATATGCTTTTGAGTGTTTGCATCGGCAAATGCTTGGGGCTTAGTAACCCCTTCTGATTCTACGCGGCTGGCATCAGCCGTCATTGATGCATCTGCGTTTCGTTAGTAGTTGCATCATGGATGCCGTCCCTCGGTCTTAGGACTGGGAGGCGGTGTTATATGTCCAGAGCGTAAGCTTAAAAAGCATCGCGCCGTTTTCGTAGAATCACGGTTACTAACTCCCAGTCGCCAGCCCTTTGGGTTGGTGACATTGAGCTAATGTTGAGGAGTGATACAATGAATCGAGAAATGAGACTGGCTAAAAAAAGAAAGAGCTTCAACAAAAGCTTGAACAATCAAAGATATTATCTGTTGAAGGCTTTAAATTATCTGATATTGCATACGGTTTATTTTGCGGCTTACTTGGTGCAGGTCTTCTTGTTTGGATTCCTTTTTTTGGTTGGGTGTCTGCGCCTATTCTCCTTATTGCCAGCCCATTTTTGGGCACATTTTTTCGTCAAAAAACACATGAAAAGAATATTGAAAAACTTAATAAGACTCTAAGAAATTTTCCAGATTTAAGTCATATCGAGATCAAACAGCCTAAAGCAAAAGGCCGAAGCGACATAATGGCCAAGAATTCCGCCGAAACAGCAGAACCTAATGAAACTGCCAAGACTTCTAAAGGCTCAGATAAGCAAGTAAAGAAAAATCTTATATTAAAGATTTTCATTTGGTATTTAGGTATATCATTTTTCTTATTCGGTTTTACACTAATATTTGAGGGCAGCGCTCAAGGCATATTAGCAGGCATTCTGATGATAATTGCTTCCGCATTCACTATTCCACCAGTTTTTAGTAAAGTATGTGCCGATCGCATCACTTCAAAGCAACGTTATATAGCTATTGGAATTTGTTTAGCTATAGCATCGATTATAATGCCACACAGCCCCAATCAAGCAAGTGACGAACAAGCAAATAGCAATCAGGGTATTTTGCCCACATACACTGTTATTGATGAACAAGTGCAAGCACCATACAAAAGGAGTGTAGATATTCACCTTAAAAAAAGAGTTTCAAAAAATGATTTGGAAAAAATCGCTTATAGAGTTAAAAACTCTAGCTCAGCATCAGTTGAACGCACGTTTATTAATTACTATTTGGGGCAAAGAAAAGGCGTATGGGCGCAGACGCATTTCAATCCCAGCTTGAAAATTGAAGTTGCTCCCGCCTTACCCAAAATGAAATCATATGAAGATGAAATCATAGGTGTATGGGAACAGGAAACATTTGGTTGGAGTGTAAGGCGCATCCTGTTTAAAACAAATGACGGGCAATATTATAGGATTGATGAGTACGATAGCGGCTTCTCCTCTAAAGCCACATTAGATAAAAAACAAACCTCAAACGGCGATAAATATTCTATCACAGGTGATAATGTAGATGCCGAAGATGGGGTTTACTATCTAGTGTCTTCTGATAAAAGTCTGTCAGTGCATGATAAAAACGGCCTAATCAGTGATGGGTTATATTATGTAATCACAAAGAAAAACCCCCAAAAAGCTTGCTCCCTATTAGACGCAAAGGGCTTTGAAAGAGATTTCGTATATAAAAATACGTTTGGATCGGGCGAAATGCGGTTTACTCAAGATTACTATACGTGCCTAAATCAAAAGAAAATGAGCAATTCGCTTACAACCGACTTTGTCGTAAAAGGCCAAGCCGATCATGCCAATTATTATAAAATAGTCGTGTACGGCAAAGATCAAAGCGACATTCAACAAGGCCGTGAATATTTTAAGGAAGTCTTGAAAAAGCAAAAGATCAACACGCCTGATAATTTGGATTTAAGCGCGAACGGCACATATACAACTGCCACTCATACATTCCATGTATATTCTAATGCACCCATGCACCATGCGTTTAAGGTTTATCAAAATGACGTACCAGAGCATATTAAATCCGTTTATGAAAGTGAGTGATGCATTTGTTTTGCTCCTTTTATGCTTTGCGCTTATCATCCCAGCGCATGCACAAACGCCATACGATACCTTGATAAGGGGCAAGCTTGATCGCGTAGTGGATGGGGATACAATCCGCATAGAGGGCTATAAGCAGGCTTTTCGACTTTATGGCATAGATGCAACTGAATTAAAGCAAAGCTGTACACGCCGTGAAGGTGAGCAAGAAATAGACATTGCATATGGTGAAATGGCCACGGAATTTCTAAAGAAAGAAATTTTGCACGATTATTTAGATACGATTATCACATGCGAATTTAATAAAACGGGGCGTTATAATCGCCCTCTTGCAACATGCTTTGCTCGTAATGATATTTATAGCGATATAAATCTGAATAAGCTTATGGTGTTTCGCGGTCGTGCCTTTGCAGATCATAAATATGCGAAAGATGAGGCGTATATCGCGCTGGAAGATATTGCCCGTAAAAATCAATGGGGCATGTGGCACGGTAGCATTAAGTGTGAAAGCCCTGCGGAATTTAGAAAGAGCAAGAAAAAGTGAAACTTAAGTAATTTCTCAAATTTCACTTTTTCTGTCTGTGTTAATTAAAAAACTTTAGGATTTACAAAATAAATCTGTGTAGGTTTTTTGTACTACCATCCATATGCGGGGCGCTTATAAAATTTCTGTCTACCAAAATTTGCAACGCCTTCGACAATCTCTCCTTTTTGCCCATATTTCGGTTTCTCATGCCAAAAGTAACCTGTGCTTTGGTCAGGCTTTCAGAATTATTTGCCTTTATCCATTCAAGTAAATCTTGAGCATCTTTAGAGGGTTCATCCAAAGCCATAAAATCAAACGCAGAAAGGGTATGGACTGACAATAAATCTGCCATTTGGATTGCTTTGGTCATTGTCGTGTCATTGATTTGTAAATTATTTACGTTCAAGTGCTCAATAACATGGAATAAGCCCGCTATTCTTAGCGCATATCCGGCAAGTTTGCTCGCCCACCCAGCGCAGCAATGTAAATCACCATTGGGGCGCATTTTAACCTGTAGGCTATTGTAGAACTCTTCCCAAATATGTTGCGCCTTACTCGATAGTATTAGCCTGTGCGGCTCTTCAGGCACTTCGATATTTAGCGCATTATGAATTTGGTTAGAGTATTGGGTTTTTAGAAAGTCATCCAATTTTTCATCATTGAAAGTCTTATGGCCTATTTTTGTGTATGGCAAAACATATAAGAAACGCTCTAATAAGCCATTTCCTGTCATTGATCTTTTGCCTCCCATATTGATTAGGATTTGCGGCTGTACAACAAGAAGAAGTGAAAGATGAGGCGTTATTGTATATTCCCTGTTCATTCTTTTTACACGAACCGAGCCGCCATCTATGCCCTTAAGCAAAGCATCAATATTGGCGCTTCCTTTATTATATAGCCCTGAGAGGGTTTCAACTATGCCGCCCTCATCTGTTATCACTGCAAAACGGTTATCCTGTTCAAAGATATATTGCTCCAGCGCTTCAGGCGTAACATTGTTTGCGTACAGCTTCGGAATAACAGGGATAGATTGCTCTGCTTCATAGATCAGCTTTGAATACTCTTCATAGTCTTTCTGAGCTTTGGCTTCACTTTCAGGCGCAGAACCTTTCAAATCTTTTTCGACCTTTTTCAGCTTTAGATTTAATAGCTTTAGTTTTGTTTTTGCATCTTCCCTTTTTGGCGCAATCTCTTTCTGCTTTTTCGCTTCCCACTCTTCAATGGGTTTAATCATATTCTTTAAAACGGGTGACTTTGTACTGCCCGGCGGCATCCCGACAAGAATATAAACATTAACAGGCTCCTGCCAATCGGCTTTAGGGCACACAACAAATTTTTTATTTAAAGCGCAGGATATAATGCCCAGCGCCGTCATGGTCGTAAGGGCTTCCGGCACACTAAAATTTGTTGATATATCCTTTGCATGATTGCCGATTATATCGGGCAATAAATCGCACGGTATTTCGGGCGTTGTTATCAAATCAAACGGTATAATATCGTCAAATTGCCCGTCAAAATCTTCAATGGATTTTACTTTTCTCTTTGCATCGTATGCGTCAAAATTATTAGTCATTGTATTGCTCCTGTTCGCGGCGTGATAGCTCGCTGCCTAAAATTGAATTTACTGTGGTGAAAATTTCCGCTTGTTCAAGCGGTGGGGTGCATCTGCTATCATTCCATGCTTGGCAAAGCTCCAGCGTTACATAGGGGTCTATGCCTTTCCTTAAAAGCATTCCCGATATGCGTGCTATTGCGTTGTTTCTGCCGCCTTCATTTATGCCGTCTTTTATAAGCTCAAGCCATTCATGGGATGGTGTCGCAGTTTTTGCCTTCTCCGGCGTGTCCATGACAAGCTTTAAAAGCCAATCTGGAGCGGTGGCGATTTCCTCTGCACTATCCACTGACCATTCATATTGACGGCCTGTAGGATGTATTGACGGCGGGCAGATAATAAACCCGCCTTCGCCTCGTACATCTATGTGCGGTGCTATTTGTCCGGCGCTGGTTTTGACCTTTCCATGCTCTGGATATTTGAAGTAAATATGTTGACCGCCACCGCCAGAAATAACCTCCCAGCTTTGAGGCAAAACTCCGTACTTTTCCTCAAGTTTTCTCAGGTTGGCCAAGCCTTCTAAACCATCAATATCCAGTATGAAAACTTCTGCTAATTTTCCGGTTACAAAGCCAATATTTGCATTTGGATTTTGCAAAAATAAGCTGGTGAGAATTTCAGGTTTTATCAGGTTGTGTTGATACTGCTGCCATTGGCTGCATGGTATTTTTCCGTTCGCTGGGAATACTGGAAAGCCACGATTTAAAAGCTCTAAGGCTGCTATATAAACTTGGTTTTCTTGTAGTGTGGTGCTATTATTGGGATGTAAAGTTTTTATACTAGCCCCGTTCCCAGCGGGGCTTTTTATTCGAGTTATGCGCTCCATAATTACACCTCCTTGCTATTGGTAGGGTAATTATCAAGGCTGGATAGAAACGCCTCTAAATCTGAGCGCAAAATAAGGGTTTTTCTACCCATTTTTTTGCAACTAAATGACCTTGTCCGATAGCTTGGTATAAGCGCGTTTTGCCAATAGATGTGTATTGTGAAGCTTCATCGATTGATAAAGCGATCTTACTTTCATTTGTCATGATACTTCCTTTTTGTTACAGGGGCGCTTGGTTGCGCGTCCATAACCATAGGGAAGCAGTTTTTTATGGGGGTGTCAGACTAGCTAGAAAGTTGTTTAAGTTAGAGGTCGTCTTCATCGGGCGGGAATACATAGCATTCAGCCAGTTTTTTATGCTCGTAAAAAGCATCTCGAATAGTTTGCTCGCTTAGTGGCTGCTCCATATTTGTAACCTCTTCGATTGCAACCTCATCTGAAAGAGGAGTGGCTCTTAAAGCATCTCCTTCATAATATTTGTGATTGTAAACGTATTTTGCAATTTCGATGTTTCTATCTCGTGTCGCTTTATTCGGCCGCTTTCCGCGCCCCTGTTTTTTGATGTAAAACGCATACTCTCCGTTCTTTTGCTGCAATATTTTATTAAGCTCTGAGAGGGCGTATGCCTTAATGTTTCTGGGCATATTAGATTTTTCATGTAAGATATTACGTAGTTTAATGCGATTTTGGCATCTTCTTCATAACCTGCTTCAGCATCTTTTTTATATGATTCGAATAAATATCGTCCAATATCACCCATTCTTCACCCCATCTATATAATCTGCCCAATCTTGCATCATGGTTTTTCGCTCATCTAAAAATTGAGTGCGGTCGTAGGCTTCGCCTAATGGGTTGCTTGTTTTATGTGCAAGCTGCTTTTCGATTATCTCGCTATCGTATTTCAATTTTTCTCTTATAGTCGTTCTGGCCAATGCTCTGAAACCATGTGCAACGGCATCCTTGCCGTAACCAAGGCGCTTTATTGCTTTGTTGACGGTGCCATCGCTCATAGGATTTCGCGGCCTTATTTGAGAAGGGAAAACCCAAGGGGTGTTTAATATACTGATTTCTTCTTTTTGCTTTTCTAACACTGCTATGGCTTGCTGTGATAGGGGCACAATGTGCGGGCGCTTCATCTTCATAATATCGGCGGGGATGCTCCAGAGGCGTTCTTTAGAGTCTATATCTTCCCAGCGTGCCATGCGTATTTCTTTGGGGCGCTGGAATGTATAGAGGGATAACCAAACGGCGCGGCGTGTTCGCTCGAATAATCGTGCCTCGTTTCTATCAAGTGCTTTTAGAAAGTCTGGCACTTGGTCGATTTCCAATGCTCGGAAATGTTCTGTCTTTTTGGTTTTTAATGCGCCTTGTAGATTTTCGGCGGCGTTCCATTCGCACCTTCCTGTTTGGATGCCATAACGAAAAACCTGCCCGCATATTTGTTTAGTGCGTCCGGCAATGTCTAGGGAGCCTCGTTTTTCAATATTCTTAAGGCAGCTATTTAATAATTCAGGCGGGGTTATATCTCTAATAGGGCGGTGGCCAATGTACGGGAATACATTTAATTCTAAGCCCTTCATTATTTTGTAGGCGTAATTATCGCTCCAGCTTTCCTTTTTAATTTCGTGCCATTCCAGCGCAACGGCTTTAAACGTATTTGCGGCATTTTCGGCTGCATCATGTTTTTGTTGTCGCTTTGCTTCTACGGGGTCAATATTTTGTTTAACCAGCTTTTTAGCCTTATCTCTTGCTTCTCTGGCCTCTAGTAATGAGATTTCTGGATAAACGCCAATCGCAAAGCGTTTTTCTTTGTTGTGGATTCTGTATTTCATACGCCAATATTTTGAGCCATTGGGCATGATTTCCAGATACATACCGCCACCATCGGCCAGTTTATAAGGCTTTTCCTTAGGTTTGGCGTTTTTGCATTGTATTGCTGTAAGCTTCATTTGGGGGCATCACTATATTTAACTCTAAGCCAATGCCCCCATTTATTCCCCCAAAGGGGGCATATTGTAGGCGATCAACGGCGTTTAACTATGAATTATAGTGAAATAAAACCTCTCGAAAGTCAAGGTTTTCAGGTCGTTGTCGATTGTGTGTGATTGTCCGTGAAGAAGAAAATGGTGGGCGGTACTGGGATCGAACCAGTGACCCCTTGCGTGTCGAGCAAGTGCTCTACCCCTGAGCTAACCGCCCACCTGTATGGGTGCAATGTTTGTACAATGCTGACCGATAGGATTCAAGTGTTATTTATTGCAAAGTATGGACTTTTATCATAGCGTTACTACAAACAAGGAGCATTTATGAAACAGTTTTCGATTGATTGGGAATTTGCGGGGCGCGTTGAGCAACCTGACACGATTAGTGATTTGGATATTAAGCCGATTTCTGTTGGTATTGTATGCGATGATGGGCGTGAATATTACGCAATTTTTGATCGCGACCATGACAGTTATGGCGATCCTTGGCTGGATGAGCATGTGATTGCTAAACTGGACCCAGCGTTTCCTCGTAAAACGGCGGAGGATATTCGTAAGGATGTTTGGGAATTTGTACTGGACGGTAATCCCGATCATGTGATGATTTGGTCGGATCAGGCTGGATATGATCAAATTTTATTTCATAGCCTATTATCGCCTGTGAACATGTTTTGCGTACGTGATTTTCGTGGAGCGGACAAAAGCCGAAAAATTGATTTTTCTTTGGTTCGCGATTTTTATGAGAGCTTAGGCAAGCCGACCGATCAGGATTATTTTGTGAAGCCTGATGAGGCGCATGTGCATATCGCTATTGATGATGCACGGGCGCAGATGGTGGGTATTAAGCTGATGAATGACTATTTGTCACGCATGACAGATGGTCAGGTCACGAATTATTCTGCTTATAAAAAGTGGATGGGTGAAAAACTGCAGGAGCTGTCAGGGCTAGGCCTTTAAGCTCCTGAGTTATACTTTTTACGCTTTTTTCTTTTCTAGACGTTTTTTTGCTGTATCGATGATGGCTTGGCTGGTGATGCCGAAATGCTCATAGAGCTCGTCAATTGGGCCTGATGCGCCAAAGCTGTTCATGCCGATAAAGCTGCCATGTGCACCGATTAGGGCATCCCATCCTTGGCGAACGCCTGCTTCAACTGCGATTTTTATGCTGTTATTGCAGGTTAATTCTTGGATGTAATCGCCGTCTTGTTGTGCGAATAGATCTAAACATGGGCAAGATACCATGCGGACTTGGACACCGTCTTTGGCAAGCGCTTCGTAAGCATCCAGCGCAATAGCGACTTCAGATCCTGAAGCGAAAAGGGTGACTTCAGGTTCGTTGCTTGTTTCTTTCAGGATATAAGCACCGCGGGCGGTCAGATTTTCCTCATCAGCTTGGCGCACAGTTGGCAAACCTTGGCGGGTTAAGGCCATGATTGATGGCGTTTTATGCGTTGCCAAAGCAATTTCCCAGCTTTCCGCTGTTTCTACGCCGTCACATGGGCGGAACACGTTGATGTTTGGCATTGCACGCAAGGAAGCGACATGCTCAACAGGTTGGTGAGTCGGGCCATCTTCGCCCAGACCTATCGAATCGTGGGTCATCACGTAAATAACGCGTTGCTCCATCAAAGCGGACAAGCGGATAGAGGGACGGCAATAGTCGGTAAAGACCAAGAATGTGCCGCCATAAGGAATAATCCCGCCATGGAGCGCCAAACCATTCATAGCCGCGGCCATGCCGTGTTCGCGTACGCCGTAATAGACATATTGACCTTTGTAATCGCCAGCTTGAACGATGTCATTGCTGGCTTTGGTATTGTTTGATCCTGTTAAATCAGCGGAGCCACCAACCATGTTTTCAATCGCAGGGACAAGAACATCTAAAACTTTACCGGATGTTGCGCGGGTTGCCATTTTCGGCACTTCATTCACAAACATCTGTTTTAGTTGATGAACCAAAGGCGCAATTTCTTCGGAGAATTCGCCGCGGATGGCTTTGATGAAATCGGCTTGTTTGTCTGCGCTGGCTAAGCGGTCTTGCCATTCGGCATGTTCGGTCTTGCCGTATTCACCCAGTTCACGCCAGCTATTTAAAATATCATCGGGAATGACGAATGGTTCATGTTTCCAGCCGTGGAATTCGCGCGCGCCTGCGATTTCTTCGGGGCCAAGCGGTGAACCATGCGCAGATGATTTGTCTTGTTTATTTGGAGCGCCATACCCGATATGTGTGCGGCAGCAAATGAGGCTAGGCTTATCGCTGGCTTGGGCCGCTTCAATCGCATCATCAATGGCGTTATGGTTATGACCGTCAATCGATTGTACGTCCCAGCCATAGCTTTCGAAACGTTTAGCCGTATCATCGGTAAAGGTCATATCCGTCGATCCATCGATACAAATACCGTTATCATCGTAAAGAACGATCAGGCGATCTAAGTTCATGTGCCCTGCCATAGAGCATGCTTCGTGGCTGATGCCTTCCATTAAGTCACCGTCGCCGCACATAACGTATGTGTAGTGGTCAACCAGATCATCACCATAGCGACCGTTCATAATGCGCTCCCCAAGAGCAAACCCTACGGCGGTGGAAATGCCTTGTCCGAGTGGGCCTGTTGTGGTTTCAATCCCGGCAGAGGGTTCGACTTCGGGGTGACCTGCTGTGATAGAGCCTAACTGACGGAAGTTTTTCAAATCTTCAAGAGAGATTTCAGAATAGCCAAGCAGGTAATTGACCGCGTATAGCATCATCGATCCGTGTCCGCCTGACAGGATAAAACGATCGCGATCGGCCCATTCAGGATTAGCAGGATCAAATTTCAGGTGGCGCGCCCATAATACGGCAGCAACATCAGCCATGCCCATTGGCATGCCTGGGTGACCGGAATTTGCCTTTTCAACGGCATCCATGGCCAAAGCGCGAATAGCGTTTGCCATATCCTTGATATTATGTGGAAGAGATGCATTTTTTCTGCCAATTGCGCGCGTGCCATAAAACTGTCCTTAACCCTATATTTGTAGATATTTAATGTGGTGCTACAATGCAGTGCGCTGCGCCTAAGGTCAAGATTTGTTGTGGTTTCTTTTGTAAAAAAATGCTTATGACTTGACCCTGATTTGCTCCGCTTGCTAGTTTGCTGGGGTTAGCGCACAATAAAACTGTATGAAGGGCAAGGATATGAGTATGACTTTGCAGGCTCTGGAAGGGCTTGAGCAAGCCATTTCTGAACTAGAAAATGCAACCGCGAATTTAGAGGTATCTTTGCAGGGTGCGCAGCGTGATATGTTCCCGGAAACCAAGCGCGCCGTTGTTAAAAGCTTGGATGCGATGATTGACCATGTTGAGACCTTGGTCGAAGAAAAGAGAGCGTCATAAGCCATGGCTGAAGTTCAATTAAATATTAATAATAAAACCTATCCTATTTTATGTGAGGATGGTCAGGAACAGCGCATTGAGCAACTAGCGGCTTATATCGACCAGCGCGTGCGTGATATTGCCTCATCAGGGGCGGCGAGCAGTGATAACCATTTGTTGGTTTTGACGGCCTTGATTCTAACGGACGAGGTGTTCGAGCTGCGCGATCAAGCGCAAGGCGGCGTCCCGTCATCTGTTAACGATCAAGCCGTGAGCGAGACGTTACAATCGCTGGCTAATCGGATTGCGATGGTAAGTGGTCGCTTAAAGCAGCTTTAGATTTCTGACCGGTTGGGCGGCGAAAAGCCTTTCTTTTTGCCTGTAATCCCCTATATAACATATCGGGTTGCTGCACAGTTTGTGATACACAGATAGAAATCCCGGGGACCGATGTTTATTCGCAAAGGGAGCTGTCCCTGCCTTTTCGCCACTCTTATCGCATTGGGGCATTTGGCATCACGGCGCCCACCTGGTTGTCCAGGGTCACAGCGGATTCATATGTACACGGCTGATGCGGCTTCCTTTTTTATTTTGATGGAGCATTCCTTGCCTTTGAATAAAGAAACATTACGGCAGACAATGCGTGCGCGGCGCAAGTTATTAACCCAAGATGTGGATTGCAATGCGGCCTTGATTCAGGCTTTTTCTTCGGTGTTTGAGCATTGTAAGGCCAAGGTTGTCGCTGGTTATTATCCGCTCGGCGGGGAGATATCTCCGCTTCCGTTACTGGATTATGCAGCGCAGCACGGGGCACAGACGGCTTTGCCGATTATTCGTCGAGGCATAAAACAGCTATCCTTTGCCGCCTATCAGGGGGAGGATACGCTTTGTGTGGGGGAATATGGCACTTTACAGCCTGCAGAGGGGAAGACGGTAACACCTGATCTACTTATTTGCCCGCTAGTGGCCTTTGACGGGCAAGGGCATCGTTTAGGGCAGGGGGGCGGCTATTACGATGTGACATTAGCACATTTACGAAAACAAGGCGCTGTTATGGCCATAGGGCTTGCGTATGCGGAGCAAGAATGTGACACTGGCGCTTTCGCGGTCGAAACACATGATCAAAAAATGGATGTGATTATAACGCCCACAGGGATAAAGGATTTTCGATGAAGCTAGTATTTATAGGTGACATTATGGGACGGGCGGGGCGTGAAGCTTTGGAACAATATCTACCTGATATTAAAAGCAAATTTACCCCTGATATTACGATTGTTAATGGTGAAAATGCCGCCAATGGGGCCGGAATCACCATGAAAATTGCTAAGGAGTTTTTTGATTGGGGCGTTGATGTGATTACTTTGGGGAATCATTCATGGGATCAGCGTGAAATGTTAGCGCAGATTAATAATGAAGACCGGATCATTCGCCCCTATAATTATCCAGCTGGAACGCCTGGCAATGGCTTGATTGTTTATCGATCTGAAACAAGTGGCAGAAGGTTTTAGTTATCAATATGATGGCTCGATTGTTTATGGATCCCTTGGATGATCCGTTTGCATGTATGGAAAAGATTTTAGCCGAATATCGTTTGGGTCAAAATGTGGATGCGATTTTTGTTGATTTTCACGGGGAAACGACGAGTGAAAAAATGGCATTTGGTCATCATTTTGATGGGCGAATTTCTGGCGTTATTGGTACGCATACGCATGTTCCAACAGCGGATGCGCATGTGTTGACCCATGGCACAGCCTATCAAACCGATGCGGGTATGACGGGCTGTTATGATAGTGTGATTGGTGTGGAAAAAGACATCGCTATTCACCGCTTTGTGAAAAAACCCCGCCGACGGAGCGTAAACGCCCCGCTAACGGAGAAGGTACTTTATGTGGCGCGGTGATTGATTTGGATGATAATACGGGGCTTGCACGCTCGATTATGCCGCTTCGTTTGGGCGGGCTCTTGCAAAAGACGCATTAGATTTTTATAAAGAGATTCGAAAATACATAAGGAAAGGGAACACCATGGCTGGTCACTCGAAATGGGCAAATATTCAACACCGCAAAGGCGCACAAGATAAAAAACGTGCAGCTTTGTTTTCCAAGCTTGGACGCGAAATTATGGTGGCGGCAAAGCTAGGTGGCGCTGATCCTGATATGAACCCGCGTTTGCGTTTGGCGATTGCAACAGCCAAAGGGAACTCTATGCCCAAAGCCCCGATTGAGCGCGCGATTGCCAAGGGCGCTGGCGGCGGTGATGGTGAAGATTACTTTGAAATCCGTTACGAAGGCTACGGCCCAGGCGGCGTTGCCTGATTGTTGAGGCTTTGACAAACAACAAAAACCGTACAGCAGGTAATGTGCGGACATTATTCACCAAGCACGGCGGTAATTTAGGCGAAACAGGCAGTGTTGGTTTTATGTTTGATCGCGTGGGCGAGATCATTTATCCCGCCGATAAAGCTGATAATGATACAATGTTCGAAGCCGCCGTCGAAGCAGGCGCGGAAAATGTTGAAAGCGATGATGAAAGCCACGTTGTAACATGCGCTGCGGATGATTTCGCCAGCGTTTTGGATGCGATGGTTGAAAAATTCGGAGAGCCGCAAAAATCAGGCCTTGCATGGCAAGCCAATGTTGATGCCGATGTTGATGAAAACACGGCTGCAACGGTGTTAAAATTAATCGATGCCCTAGAAGAAGATGATGACGTACAAAGCGTTAGCACGAATTTTGATGTTAGCGACGAAGTCATGGAAAAATTACTTGCCGCACAAGGGTAATTTACAATGGCTGTAACGCGCATTTTGGGGATTGATCCGGGGCTACAAAAAACAGGCTGGGGGGTCATCGAAACCGAGGGTTCGCGTTTGCGTTATCTCGATTGTGGTTTGATTAAGCCTAAAACAACGGATGATTTGTCAGCGCGCTTAGCGTTTCTACATGAAAAGTTGGATGAGGTCTTAACGCATTTTAAGCCTGATAGTGCCGCGATTGAGGAAACCTTTGTTAACAATAATCCCAAATCAACATTAAAATTGGGGCAGGCGCGCGGCGTTGCTTTATGTGTGCCGGCTTTGCATGGTTTGCGGGTTGGAGAATACAGCCCGAATAAGGTGAAAAATCTGTTGTTGGGGCAGGGCATGCCGATAAAAATCAAATTCAGGCGATGATTAAAATATTACTGCCAACCTGTGGGCAGATTAGCGCGGATGAGGCCGATGCCCTTGCAGTTGCGATCACACATGCCCATTATAAGGCATGATTGGAAAACTCTCAGGTCTTATCGATTCGATAGACGATAAATCACTTATTTTGGATGTAAATGGCGTGGGCTATATTGTCTTTGCCAGCCGCCAGACACTGTCACGAATTGGCGGCGTGGGCGAGGCTGCAAAGCTGTTTATTGAAATGATCGTACGCGAAGATTCGATGACGATGTATGGTTTTTATCCAAGTACGAACAAGACTGGTTTAAATTATTGTGCTCTGTCCAAGGGGTCGGCGCCAAAGCAGGGCTGGCGATTTTAAGTGTCGCAACCCCTGAAAAGTTGGGCGTTATTATCGCTGCGCAAGATAAAACAGGCCTAACCCAAGCAGACGGTGTTGGCCCAAAATTGGCAACGCGCATTCTAACAGAGCTTAAAGACAAGGCCGCATCAATTGCTGTCCCAGTTGCCGGTTTAACGCAGGATAAGGCTGATGTTTCTGCGGCTATTCCCGCGCAAAATGATAATGCAGGGGATAATCAAAATGCGGCATTATTGGACCAAGACGCACTATCCGCGCTGGTGAATTTGGGTTATGCGCGCGCGGATGCCTATAGCGCGGTGATGCAGGCAAAATCGAAATTAAATGATAATGGTGATTTGCAATCCTTAATTCGTTTATCGCTGAAGGAGCTTAGCCAAGCATGAAGCTAGATGCGAACAACCCTGAATTATCGGCCTTACCTGACGAGCGCGGTGAAGATCCGGCCTTGCGCCCCAGTGAGCTAGATAGCTTCATCGGACAACCTGCGCTGCGGGATAATTTGCGTATTTTTATCGACGCTGCCAAAGCGCGCGGCGATGCGATGGATCATACATTGTTTTTTGGGCCTCCGGGTTTGGGGAAGACAACACTGGCGCAGATCGTGGCCAAGGAACTTGGCGTTGGCTTTCGCGCGACGTCTGGCCCTGTGATTGCAAAATCTGGTGATCTGGCTGCTATTTTGACGAATCTTGAGCCTAACGATGTTTTGTTCATTGATGAAATTCATCGCCTGAACCCTGCGGTTGAAGAAATTTTGTATCCCGCGATGGAAGACCGTAAGCTTGATTTGATTATCGGTGAAGGCCCCGCAGCGCGCTCTGTCCAGATTGATTTGCCAGCCTTTACTTTGGTGGGGGCGACGACGCGTTCAGGGCTGTTAACCAATCCGTTGCGCGATCGTTTTGGTATACAGCTGCGGCTGGAGTTTTATTCGCCGCAGGATTTGGCAAAAATTGTCACGCGTACGGCGGGCTTGCTGAATATGCCCGTTAATGACGGCGGCGCGCTAGAGGTCGCTAAACGATCACGCGGCACGCCACGGATTGCAGGGCGCTTAACACGTCGCGTTCGAGATTTCGCGCAGGCGATGGGCGCAAGCATTGTTGACGCCGATGCCGTTGACCATGCGCTTGGGCGGCTGGATGTTGATAAAGCAGGTTTAGACCGTATGGATCACCGTTACCTGTCATGCATCGCTCATAATTACGGCGGTGGCCCCGTCGGTGTGGACACGATTGCGGCTGCGCTATCAGAGCAACGTGATATGATCGAGGACGTAATTGAGCCATATTTAATCCAGCAAGGTCTTGTCCAGCGTACACCGCGCGGACGCATGTTATCAGCGAAGGGCTTTTCGTATTTAGGGCTGGCTGCACCGAAAACGATCGATCAGGAGGAATTATTTCAATGATGAAGCATCATGTTTCTTACCGGGCTTATTTCGAAGATACCGACGCAGGCGGCGTGGTTTATCATGCGAATTATCTGAATTTTTGTGAACGCGCACGCACGGAATTATTGCTGGATAGCGGTTATACTAATCGTGATTTACAGAAAAATATGAATATCATTTTTGTTATTCGTCATATCGAAAGCGATTATTTTCTGCCGATTTTTTAGAAGATAAAATCGATATCTATACAACAATTTCTGAAATGCGCCGATCTAGCACCGTTTTTCATCATGAAATTAAAAAAGGTGAAAAAACGGTTTATGCGGCCAAGATGACCTTGGTTTGCGTAGACGCGAAAGAGGTTCGTCCCGTGCAGATGCCAGCAGAATTAAAAAATCATTTCTCACAATATTTAGAAAGCTAAAGAAAAGGAAAACTTATGGAGCCTGCAATTGAAGCTGTAAGCTTGGGTGAATATGCATCCGATTTATCATTATGGGGACTGTTCTTAGCCGCTGACCCCATTGTCAAAGCTGTCATGCTCGCACTTATTTTAGCCTCGGTCTGGAGCTGGGCTTTGATCTTTGCCAAGCGTGCACGTTTGGGCGCTTTGAATAAGGCGGCGAATTCTTTTGAGGATAAATTCTGGTCAGGGCAACCTTTGGATCAGCTTTATGCCTCAGTGAAGGGACAATTGGATGACTCGCTTGTTATGACGTTTAGTGCCGGCATGGGTGAGTGGAGCGAAGGCGTATCCTCTGGCGTGACATCGGCGAGTGATAGTTTAAAAGCAGGCCTGCGCCAGCGTATCGAACGTGCGATGAGTGTCGCTATCACGCGTGAGATGAACAAACTGGAAAAAGGCATGACATTCTTAGCTAGCGTTGGATCAACCGCCCCGTTTATTGGTTTGTTTGGGACTGTTTGGGGGATCATGAACAGTTTTGCAGCGATTGCGGCGAGTAAAAATACATCGCTTGCCGTTGTTGCCCCCGGTATTTCCGAGGCCTTGTTCGCTACAGCATTAGGTTTGGTCGCGGCGATTCCTGCGGTTGTTGCGTATAACGTGTTCTCAACAGGATTTAACCGCTATGCAGACCGTCTGGAGGCGTTTTCTGATGAATTTATTGCGATTATTTCCCGTCATTTGGATACACAGCGGCAGGAACCTGAATCTAAAAGCACGTTTGATATAAGTGACGAAGATAACTCGGATCCGGTTGACGATACATTAAGTGCAGATGCTCCGCATGAAGATAAGGAGGCCTAGCCATGGGTGCAACCTTAGCCACAAAAACACGTTCCCGCGGACGGCGTACAGGCGGCAGTTATCGTCCGATGGCTGAAATTAACGTGACACCGTTTGTTGATGTTATGCTTGTGTTGCTGATCGTTTTTATGGTCGCCGCGCCGCTTTTAAGCTCAGGGGTTAATGTTGATTTGCCTGACTCTCAGGCACCGCAAATTCAGGACGATGATAATACACCGATTGAGATTTCCTTGACCAAGGATGGTCAGCTTTATATCGGTGATACCGAAATTCAGATTGAGAATTTAGCGCAGAAATTATCAGCTATGACCTCTGGTGTTTATGATCGGCGCATTTATATTCGTGGCGATCAGGTTTTATCCTATGGGCAGGTTATGAATATATTGGGACTGATTAACGCGGCTGGATATACTAAAGTGGCTTTGATTTCTGAGGCCATTCAGTAACGTCCAAACGGGCAGGAGAGATCTTTTGGCGTTCTTAGCATCATCAGGCGAAGATAGAATAATGAAAACGGCGCTGATTATATCAGTGGCGCTTCATGTTTTATTGCTTGTCATCGGCGCTGTCGGGTTGCCATGGATTAAAAAAGACCTCCCGAAAATTACGCCTCCGCCTAGTATTGATATTGAATTTGTTGCGCCCTCGCCAAAGAAGGCAAAACCGAAAGCACCTAAAAAACCACCTGCGCCTAAACCTGCACCGCCCAGCAAGCCTAAGCCTCCGCCAAAGATGACCGCTAATCAAGCGCCTGATTTGTCAAAGGTTAAGGCGCCCCCCTTATTGGATAAAACGCCGCCCCCGCCAGAGGCTGCGAAATCTGTGCCCGTGCCCAAAAACCAGTCGAAGACAAGCCAAAGCCGAAGGAAGAAAAGCTAAAAGATAATGAGCTGACTAAGCGTGTGGCCTCACAAGAAAGTGAGCAATTCAGCAGTTTGCTTAAAAACCTGATGGACACGCCGGAGCCTGAACCTGAACGCAGCTTCGAAGATATCCGTAAAGAATTGGCTGAAAAATCTTTGGAACCAAAAGCCGAGCCTGAATCCAAACCTGCGGCAGCGGATGAAGAGGAGCCTGCCGAGGATGACGAATCTGGGCAAGAGGCGTTAAATGCTTTGTTGAATGCCTATCGCCAGCAGCCGCCTGCGTCGCAATCTTATGCGCCGTCTGTGCTGGATTCGCGTCTTAATTTTAGCGAGGTTTCGGCTGTGAAGCAGCAATTGGCAGGATGCTGGAATGTCTTGTCTGGTGCGCGTTATGCCGAAAATCTGACGGTTGAGGTTATCTTATATATGAACCCTGATCGCACCGTTAGAAATGCTATCATTGCAGATCAGATGCGTTATAATCGCGATGGCGTGTTCCGCGCAGCTGCGGATTCGGCGTTGCGGGCTTTGAAAATGGAGCCTTGCCGCGTTTTGAATTTGCCACCACAAAAATATGAACAATGGAAAAAAACGGTTATTACATTCGACCCCCGAGCTATGTTATAGGATATAAGCATGAGACAGTTTCTTTTTACATTTTTGCCTATTTCGTTATTTTGTTTGGCGCGATCCCTGCGCAGGCTCAGCTGGAGTTTTCTTTGACCCAGGGGAAAAGCCAGGCCATGCCGATTGCCGTGCAGAACTTTGCGTATGATACGCAAGCAGGGGCTTTTATCGCGCGTGAAATCCCAAAGATTATTACCGCTGATCTAGGTGGTTCGGGATTGTTCCGTCCACTGGATCAAAACGGTTTTGTGCAAACTGTTCAATCGGTCAAAAATGACGGTGTGCGCTTTGCAGAGTGGCGCGCTACCGCGGCTCAGGCTTTGGTGACAGGGAAGATTGTCGATCAGGGCAATGGTACGGCTCGTGTGGAGTTTCGTTTGTGGGATATCTTTGGCGAGCGTCAATTAACAGGCGTTGCCTACACAACGAATAGCCAAAACTGGCGCCGCATTGCACATATTATGGCGGATAAAATTTACAGCCGCATTACTGGCGAAGATCCGTATTTTGATTCCCGCATTGTTTATATCTCAGAAAGCGGCCCGACAACGGATCGCCGTAAACGTTTAGCGATTATGGATCAAGATGGCGCTAATCAGAAATACTTAACCAGCGGTAATTATCTGGTGTTAACGCCGCGCTTTTCGCCGACGGAGCAAAAAATTGCTTATATGTCATATGAAACTAAATTCCCTCGTGTTTACATTTATGACTTATCTACGGGCGCACGCGAAGTTTTGGGCGATTTTCCGGGCATGACATTTGCGCCGCGCTTTTCGCCGGATGGGCGACGGGTTGTGATGTCACAGGCAATTAACGGGAATAGTGATCTTTATGAAATTGATCTTAGATCTCGCCGCAAAACGCGCTTAACGCAAAACGAAGCAATTGATACTGCGCCATCTTATGCGCCAGATGGACAACAGATTGTTTTTGAATCGGATCGTGGTGGTTCACAGCAGCTTTATGTATTGGATATGAAAACGCAGCGCGCTAAACGGATTACATTTGGTCATGGACGTTACGGGAATCCTGTCTGGTCGCCGCGCGGTGATTTGATTGCCTTTACCCGTATTTACCAAGGGAAATTTTATATTGGCGTCATTCGCCCCGATGGATCGGGTGAGCGTCTGATTACGAGCGCTTATCATGTTGAGGGGCCAAGCTGGTCGCCAAATGGTCGTGTGCTGACTTACTTTAAAGAGGTCGCAACAGGCCGCAGTAAAGAAGGCCGTCGCGCGCGTTTATATACAATCGATATTACAGGTTTCCACGAACGTGAACTTCCAACGCCAGAGGATGCCTCTGACCCAGCGTGGTCGCCTTTGAATTAGACGGACAGCTAATCCACTAAATCTGAAAATAGGGCAAAGACCTGTTTATAGAGGGCTTTTTGAAGGGCACGATTGTGTCTAGGGCTTCTTGCTTACTGGCCCATTTCCACTGATTGAATTCTGGTTCGTGGTGGGTGTCCAGATCAATATCTGTATCATCACCATCAAAAGCCAGCGCTACCCATGTTTGTTCCTGACCACGATAACGGCCATTCCAAAATTGTGGTATACGTTGCGCGGGCAGGTCGTATTTAATCGTATGAGGGGCGATTTTAACAATGTGGGCTTTGTTGGTGCCGACTTCTTCTTGTAGCTCACGCATGGCGGCTTGCTGGATAGTTTCACCAGGATCGACGCCGCCTTGGGGCATTTGCCATGACCCCAGATAGTCCAAACGTTCGCCAACGAAAACTTTACGATCTTTGATGAGCATTAAACCCGCGCAAGGGCGATAGGGTAGTTTTTGAAGGTCTGGTGGTAGGTCGGACATGTTTTCTCTTACTTGATATCTTAAAAAAGCAGGACAATTAATGCGCGCTCCAGTGGTGAGCGTATACAGCAGATAAGGGTAAGATCTTAATATTTTTCTTACGGATTTTTTGAATAATACTCGGGATCTTATCTAACATTTTTGGTGATATATCCAGCGTAATAATATTTGTTTTTTGTTTATTTATATCCGCAATAAACGCATCGATCTTTGCTAGATCCTTTATAGAGTGAATGGTTAGATCATTTTTCAAATAAGGAGCATTCTCGCTGACAGCTTGGGTTTCCAGTGACGCGTTCCCTGTTTTATCCATTTCCAGGTACCCTAGGCCGCGAATAAAGACATACTCAAACAAATCCTTGATCATGTTTTTTGACGGGGCAAATGTTCCATCAAAACGTGCATAAACACCAGCGTAGCCGACCCCTTGGCTCAATGACCATAACAAGCGTTCTAAATTTAATTGCAGGCTAGAGCGCAATAAAATTGTTTTATTACCTGTATCATAATTAGGATATTGATGTGTTTGTACGGGAATATTAAGCCAGGTCTCAAACCCATGGCTGCGGGCCATGTTGATCTTGTCCTGTACATTAACGGCATAGGGCGATATGAGCAACGTTACCATATCAGGAACGGTATTAAGTGTTTTTTGACCATGCGATCAGATAGACCATAGCCATTTAGCGCAATGCCTATGACAGCTTGGCTAGCAGGAGGGATCGCGACAGGTTTTCTGTAAACGTCAAATGGGGTAATTCCATCTAAAGATATAATCGGCAATATCCCCCCTTTGTAAGGTTCGGATATAGATTTGACCGGTGCGGGCGGTAATTGTGTGCTGATATCGTTTTGTGTTAATGGCGCTGTTTGTATTGGCTCTTGTGTTTTTTTAGCGGCATGTTTTTCTTGGACAGATATTTCGATAACTTCATTAAACAATGAAGACGAACGTTTTTGTAAATATTTTTCTGCGTTCAAAGAAAAAATAAGGCATAGCAGCAATAACACTGAAACAGCAGCCCCTGCGCCGTGAAGCACAGGAGTGCAAAGAGGGGATGGCTGTAAAAGGGAGGAGGCCTTAGCTGTGATGTCTTTTATGTTCATAGCTGTAGCGCCCTTGTCGCTTATTTTTCTCGGATGTTTGTTTTGCGCTTTTTTCCTCATCCAAAGGCAAACGCGTCGCGTCCGAATATAATGATAGGCCATTAATCAAATCGACGGCACGAAGCAATTGGTAGTCATTGTTTTTCTTGCTTTCTTTATCGTCTTTTGATGATTTCTTGGCGTCTTTATTTTTCTTATCCAGTGCCCCATGCAGGTCAGATTCACGGATAGAGGAGCGGGCTGCGACTTTTTCTAAATGCGCTTGCTCGACTTCGATATCTGGCGTGATACCTTTGGCTTGGATGGATCGACCAGACGGGGTGTAGTAACGCGCTGTTGTTAGACGCATCGCACCATGTCCCGGGATAGGAATGATAGTCTGTACGGATCCTTTACCAAAGGATTGTGTCCCCATAATGATCGCACGTTTATGATCCTGTAAGGCCCCAGCAACAATTTCAGAGGCAGACGCAGATCCGCCATTAACCAACACGACAATAGGTTTGCCGTTAGCTAGGTCGCCCGGTGTGGCATTGTCGCGCTGAATGTCGTTTTTATCGCGGCCTCGGGTCGATACAATTTCTCCTTGTTCAAGGAATGTATCGGCGACGGCGATGGCTTGGTTTAATAAGCCACCTGGGTTGTTTCGTAAATCAAGGATATAGCCGTAAATATCATCTTCACCGATTGTTTTCTTTAGGTCTTTTATGGCATCAAGTAAGCCGTCTTCGGTGTTTTGGTTAAAGGTTGTAATGCGGATATAGCCTGTTTTGCCTTCTGCGTGGTGACGAACGGATTCGATCTTGATCGTATCACGCGTGACTGTTTTTTGATGTCTTCGGGGACGCCTTCGCGGCGAAGCGTTAGATGGATTTTTGTGCCGACTTTGCCGCGCATTTTATCAACGGCGTCATTCAGGCTAAGACCGATGACAGCTTCATCATCAATATGCGTGATGAAATCGCCGGCTTGGATTCCTGCTCGGAAGGCTGGCGTATCATCAATGGGTGATACGACTTTGACGAAACCATTTTCCATGGTGACTTCGATTCCTAGACCGCCGAATGATCCGCGCGTGCTGACTTGCATGTCTTCGAAGCTTTCTTCGTTTAGGTACGATGAATGAGGGTCTAAAGAAGCGAGCATGCCGCTGACAGCATTTTCGACAAGCTCTTTATCGCTAATCGGATCAACATATTGCGAGCGAGCACGTTCAAAAACATCACCAAATAGATTTAGTAATTCATAGGTTTCTGAGTAATCTTGCTTTTCGTCATGCTTTAACCCTGCTGTGCGGTCCTCTGCGTTGACGGTTTTCGGTGCGACAGTAATGAATATCAGCGCCGTGCATAATGTTGTTAGGATGGCTCTGGAATAAAAAAGAATAGGGGCTTTTGTCATGGGTCGGCCTTATGTTGATCGCTCTGATAGGTGTTTACCGTTTATGTGATTGTTAATTATCCATTACCTTAGCCAATTTTTCAATAGGATCAATGGCTTTTCCTGATTTTCTTAACTCATAATAAATGCGCGGAGGGTGCGTTTTGTTTTGAGACGCTGGAAACAGGCTGCCGATGGGTTCTCCAGCTTGGATTTCTTGTTCTAAAATGGCATCAATTTTATCCAGACCTGCGATCAGGCTGTGATATTTATCTTCATGTTCTAAGATAACGATGTTGCCGTAGGATTTAAATTCTCCGACAAAGCGAACAACCCCATCCATAGGGGCAACGACAAGGGAGCCTCCGCGGCCTTCGATCCACCAGCCTTTGCTTTCGGCGTTTAAATAGTCTTTTCCGCCATATTTGACTTTGATAGCGCCTGCGATTGGTAAAAAGCGATCGTTATTGCGCGGGGCTAAGGCTTGTTTGATAAAGGCCAAGGGCTTTGATTCTGGGGCAGAAATTGTTTTGTGCTTATCTAGCGTATTGATAAATTCGCTGACATTTTTTGATTTTTCGGATAAGCGCTCAATTTCTTGTTCTTTTTGTTTTAAATTTGTCTTGGATTGCCGGTATAGGCGTTCTTTGCCTTTTAGGTAGGTGTTTAAGGCCTGTTTTTTGTCTTTTAGTTTATTTAGCTCTTCGCTGGCTTGTTTTTTCTCTGCGCTTAGGTCGTGAATTAATGCGCTCAAGCGATCCGAATCTGTCTTTAGCTTTTCAGCTTTTAGGCTTAGTTCTTTAGTGACCTGTTTTAATACTAGCGCTGCTTGTGCAGTTTCCAAAGGCGCACCCGGTTTTGCATATAAAGCAATGAGCGGCACTTGTTTTAAATGCTCCAGAGCCATAATTAATTCAACAATCGTTGATTTATCGGTTTCCAAGGTCTTGGACAGGGCTGTTTTTTCGGCTGTCTTCTTTTGAATGCTTTGCGTTATTTCGTAAAGTTTTTGCTCTGATTGTAAAACGGTTTTACTTAGGGATAGGAGCTTTTCTTTGTTTTGTTTAAGATCGTTTTCGATCTCTTGCAGATTCAAGCTTAGCTGCTTTTTATCTTGTTTGTAGCTATCCAATGTTGGTGATGGATTTTGCTGATAGGTGGGGCAGGGATTTCTTGACGTGCCAAGGCCGGTGATGCGCACATATACGCAAGCACACAAAAACAAATAGAGCGAAGTAAAAAAGCGTTATTCACGGTGATACGGATGTCCGACAAGGATTTGTTGAGCGCGGTAAATTTGTTCGGCAAGCATAACACGCGCTAACATATGAGGCCATGTTTGTTGACCAAAGCTCAACAATAAATTTGCGCGATTTCGGATCGGATCTTGCAAGCCGTCAGCTCCTCCAATGATAAATTGGATATGGTCTTCGCCATTATTTTCCAGATTTTGAATTGTCTTGGCAAAATCCAGACTTTTTAGACCATTTCCGCGCTCATCCATGGCGACAACAAAGGCATTGGGCTGGATCAGGTTTAATAAACGCTGGTTTTCGTCATCCTTCATCATTGCGGGATCACGATATTTGCTTTCGATTTCATGGAGATTAAACGCCCAACGGATTTTTTTCTGGTAATCCGAAAAGAGCTCAAATAACGGGCCTTTTTTCAGGCGGCCAACGGCTAAGATATCAAGTGTTAACATTCTGGCAGTTTAAGCAGAATGTGAATTTTCTACAACATTTAAAGTATGATGTTTGGCCCACATTTTTTCGATATTGTAAAAAGCTCGGACTTCGGGGCGGAACAGGTGGACGATAATATCGCCAAGATCCAAAATAACCCAATCGGCGTTTTCTCCGCCTTCGAGTTTAATATCCTTTATTCCGCGTACATTAAGCCGGTCTTTTAGCTTCTGAGCTGTTGCCAAAACATGTCGTGATGATGAACCTGATGCAATGATCATATAATCTGCAATGGCCATATTGGAATCCAATGCGATGGTTACGATATCTGTTGCTTTGTCTGAGTCTAACGATTTCTCAACAAAATCTTTTAGGCCCTCTGCCGTATCAATGGCTAATGTGTCATGCGAAATAATAAGATGCCTCCTTTATATAAAATAAAAGCGAGACAGCCACTGTGGCCTCTCGCTTGTGATACTAGTCGCTTTGCTAAAAAGATAGCAAGAAAAAACGCTAGATATGTTAGGATTAGCCCTTAACAAAGATCCTCCTGCGTTGTGATTGCCCGATTTAGTTTTATGCAACTCATACCTATATTGTATCGTGTTTTTGCGATTCACTACAAATTTTTTATTTTTGGCGGGTGCGTATTTGTGTTGAAGATTGGTTAATAAGCCTGCCATTTTGATGCCAAAAACAGGTGTTGGGGGTTAGTTCACAGGCATGTGGACGATCTAGAAAAACATGCTTTTGCGTGCGCTTCATCTTTAGCGGTGTGTTTTGAATGCTGGTTTGCATGGGGGGGCGAGCTATACTTAAAATGGGAAGCTCATTTAAAATATTATCCCAATTGTGCCAGCGGTGAAAGCTATTGGCGTTATCCATGCCCATCACCCACACAAAATGCGTTTGCGGGAAATGATGTTTCAGGGCGCGAATGCTTTGGAATGATGTTTTTATGTGTAAATCTTTTTCGATGTTGCTGACAATATGTTTGGGAGCTCCGCCAATTAAATCATGACATTGCTGCATGCGCTGAACGTCATCAGGGGCTGCTGTTGTTTTGAGCGGGTTTTGTGGGCTAATCAGCCACCAAATATAATCTAGTTTTAGTAAATTTAGCGCCGTGTTGGCAATATGAAGATGCCCTTCGTGAGGAGGATTAAAGGTGCCACCAAACAAGCCTATACGCTTATCTTTCCAAATATGGGGTGCGTGCAATGATGGGGCGGAAGGCATCTTATTGAGGACGGGTTTGGCCGTTTCCTTTTACGATATATTTATATGTGCATAATTGCTCGGCGCCGACTGGGCCGCGCGCATGGAATTTTCCCGTTGCAATCCCAATTTCAGCGCCCATACCAAATTCACCGCCATCAGCAAACTGGGTGGAGCTATTATGCATGACAATGCTGCTATCGACAGTGTTCAAAAATTGATCAGCCGTGGCTTGGTTGCTCGTAATAATCGCATCCGTGTGATGTGATCCGTATGTATTAATATGGGTAACGGCATCTGACACTGAGGGAACAAATTTAATACTTATTTTGGGCGCTAAATATTCTGTTGTCCAATCCTCTTCACTAGCAGGGCTGATTTTAGAGGATAATGCTTGTGCTGTTTCGTCTCCGACGATTTCACAGCCCGCAGATAATAGCGCTTCAGTTATGGCTTTTGCGGCATATGTTGCAAAATTACTATGAATAAGTAATGTTTCCGTAGCGCCGCAAATACCGGTTCTACGCATTTTTGCGTTACAGACAACGTCCATCGCCATTTGTGGGTCGGCATATTCATCAATAAATGTATGGCATAGCCATCTAAGTGACTGAATACAGGCATTGTTGCCTCTTTCATGATGCGCTCAATCAAAGAGCGTCCTCCGCGAGGGATGACAACATCAATATATTGGTTGCAGGCCAGCATCTCGCCGACGGCAGCGCGATCCGTGGTCTTTATCATTTGTACGCAAGCCGCAGGCAGGCCATTTTCTGTTAAGGCCTGCTGAATATAACCATGAAGCGCTATTGAGGATTGTAGACAATCTGATCCGCTGCGAAGGATAATTGTGTTTTTTGATTTTAGCGCCAGTGCCGCTGCGTCAACGGTGACGTTAGGGCGGGCCTCGTAAATCATGCCAAGCACACCTAGGGGAACGGATCGACGCTCGATCAACAATCCATTAGGGCGAGTTTCTGTCCATAAGATTTTTCCAGTTGGATCATCTTGCGCTGCGATATTTTTCAAGCTTTGGGCTATGCCATCAATCCGCTTTGCATCCAACGATAGGCGATCAATAATCGCAGAGGGCTTGCCTTGGCTTTGTGCCTGTTCGCAATCTTTTGCGTTAATCGCCATAATATTTGCAGCATTTTCAGATTTCGCTAGCAAATCTGCAATGCGGAACAGCACTGTATTAATTACAGTGTCGTCAGTTTGTGCCAAGACAAAAGAGGCCGTTTTGGCCTCTTGCGCTAGTTTTGTTACTGAAACGAGATCGTTTGTCATTTCTATGCTGCGTCGCTGTTTATAGATTTTATTGATCCATCTATAATAGTTTTATCCAGCTTTTTGTCAAAGTTTTTAATGATGATTTCGCGTGTGGCCTCGATTGCGATCTCTGCAGCGTGGCGCTGAACCTCAATAATCGCATTTTCTTTCATGCGTTCAATACGGTCGATCAGCTGATCTTCGCGACGTTCAACTGTTTCTTTGATTTCTTTTTGGCTTGCTTGCGAATTTTTGTTGCATAAACTTCGGCATTTTTCAAAATTTCGTCAGCCTCAGCAACAGCATTGGCGTGTTTACGCTGATATTGTGCTAATAATTCTTGTGCCTCAGTATGAAGGTTTTCGGCTTCTTCTAGTTCGCGCTTAATTTTATCAATACGACCATCAACAGCAGTCACCAAAGCGCCTTTGCCAGCCTTAACAAGGATGAACAGAAAAATAGCAAATGAGAATACTAACCATAAATTTGTGTCGTGTGATAAAGCTTCTAACATATCTGTAGTTCCTTAGCGTTGTTAAGCAGAGCCTTAAGCGGCCTTTTTCTTGTTTAATGTTTCAACAATCGAAATTGCGCTATCTTTGTTTGTTTTTACGCCTACAAGCTTATCAGCAGCTTCGGCAGCGACTTCGGCAGCGATTGTGTTGATTGTGCTCATCGCATTAGTTTTTGCCGTGTCGACTTCTTCTTGAGCTTCGGCAAGCTTGTCTGTCGCGCGTTTGTAAAACGTACCATAGGCTTCTTGTTCTAGCTCTTTGATGCGATCTTCTGCGCGTTGGAATAGGGCGCTTGCTTTATCGCGGGCTTCTTTGAGAGTGTCGTTATAAGCTGTGTGCACGTCTTCGGCTTCTTTGCGGAGTTCCTTGGCAGAGATTAAATCGCCTTGTATTTGCTCGCGACGACGTTCGATCACAGAGGATAAGTCTGGTAAGATTTTAAAATTAAACGGAATATACATACAGGCAAAGACAACAGCTAACCAGAATATTTGGCTGGCATACCATTTGGGATTTAGCTGGGGCAGTCCCTTTACTTCATCATGTCCATCGTCATGATGGGCTGTAGCATCATGTGCAGTTACTTCGTGAGACACAGATTGATGCATGCTCTCATCATGCTCGGGCATATCATTGGCTACAGATTCTACAGAATGCTCCATCATTTTATGTTCGTCGACAGCTGCATTAGCATTGATAGAGAACATAGCGCCAGAGACAAGAACCAAGGCTGTTAGAATAATACGCTTCATTGTGATATCCATGTATGTAAATAGGTAAAAGCGCAGCCGTAAAGAAAACGGCTGCACGACTTCATTATTTAGTCGATAATATTAGCCAACTAGGATAAAGGCAGCGATTGCGAAAGCTAGCAATGCAAGAGCCTCTGTCAAAGCGGCAGAGATAAAGAATTTTTTATCTAGTACATCAACAGCTGTTGGGTTACGACCTGCTGCTTCGTTATATGAAGCAAAGATATTACCAAGAGCCAAAGCAACGCCGAACATTGGCAGCAAAGCCAAAGCCGCAGCGATTAATTTTACAGCATCAATTTCCATTTTATTTTCCTTCCGTTTGTTTAATTAAATGAAATGCATTGAATGAATTAGTGGTGTAGGTCGACAGTGTCTTTTAAATAGACACAGCTTAATATTGCAAAAACATACGCTTGTAAGAAAGCAACTAATAGCTCTAAGCTTAGCATTGCAACATTAACCAAAACTGGTAACGCGCCAAGGGCGATACCCGCAACGCCCATGCCTGCGACGGCCATGGTTGCAAATCCTGCGAAGATTTTCAAAACCATATGTCCTGCCATCATGTTCGCAAATAAACGAACAGCTAGTGTAAATGGACGCATCAGGAATGAAAGCAGTTCAATAGGAATAATCAGGAATTTCAGCACAAAAGGCACGCCAGGGGGCAGAAAATGCTCAAGAATTTTAAGCATGATTAGCAAAGCCATAAATAGTTACAACAGCAAAAACCAAAATAGCTAATGCGCCCGTTACGGCAATATGGCTGGTGTAAGTAAATGAGTAAGGAATAAGTCCCAATACATTACCCATTAAAACGACCATAAAAAGAGTAAAAATAAATGGGAAGTACTGACGGCCATGTGATCCAATATTGTCACGAACCATGCCTGCAATAAATTCATACAGCATTTCGGACATCATTTGCAAACGCCCAGGCACTAAAGAACGATTACTGCTAGACATCATTAAAAACGAAACAGATGATACGCATGCAATGATCATCCACAAAGATGAATTAGTAAAGGAAATATCAAAATTTCCTGCTGTTAGTGCGAATTTTGGTTCAATAACAAACTGATGAATAGGATTTGCCAAAATAATACTCTTTACGTTCTGCGTTAATTTAAACTTTTAGTCACTTTTATAGTGATTCACTTTTATTTGGCGTCTTTTTAACGGTTTTTTCGTCACTATGCAACTGTGAATCCGTATTTGTTTCAGACGAATTTAAATTTTCTGATGTTCTGTAAAGGTTATAGAAAGCCACAACAGTTCCCAAGACAATTAAAAGCAGCATAAATAACGGTGCTGTTTCTAATTTTTTATCCAGCCAAATACCCGCAAAGGTCGAGACAACAATAGCGCCAGCAAACTCAAATCCCGCAGATGCGCTGGAGTGCATAAGCTTTTTATGCTTTTCGTCCAGTATCTTTTTTTCTTCTTCGGTTAAGATGCCGGCTTGACGGCTGGCGGCATCAATTTTTTGATCCAAATCGTCAAAACGTTCTTGTTCTTCGGGGGGGAGTTTTTTTGCCATGGTTATGCTGCCTCAATAAAGTCAAAGCTTTGTTGTAAATCTACGGATACTAATTGTGAAATGCCGCGCTCTTGCATGGTGACCCCGTATAGACGGTTCATGCGGGCCATGGTCAGGCGGTGGTGAGTGATAACGACAAAACGTGTTTCGCCGCGACTGGAAATTGTTTCTAATAAGTTACAAACGCGGTCCACATTCGCATCATCCAGCGGCGCATCGATCTCGTCCAATACGCAAATCGGAGATGGATTGGTTAGGAACATACCAAAAATCAAGGCAATCGAGGCCATAGTTTGTTCGCCGCCAGACAGTAAAGATAACGATTGCAAAGATTTTCCAGGAGGCTGCGCAAAAATTTCAAGGCCAGCTTCCAGTGGGTCAGTGCTGCCGACAAGCTCCAGATGGGCTTTGCCACCGACAAAGAGTTCTTCGAATAAGGTTTGGAAATGCCCGTTCACCGTGTCAAAGGCGATCATCAAGCGTTCGCGGGCTTCTTTGTTAATGGTTTGAATGCCGCCTTGGAGTTCTTCGATCGCGGAAAGCAAGTCCTCACGTTCGGAGGCCATGGTTTGGACTTCTTCATTAAGGGTATTATATTCATCTTCCGCGCGCAGATTAACAGGGCCCATGCGTTCACGGCTTTGGATTAGGGAGTCTCTGTCCTGTCTTTTTTGTGTGATGTTTGACTCTGATAAATCAGTGCTGATTTGTGATTTTAACACGTCTGGCGTGACATTAAATTGCTCTTGAATTGTCCGTGAAATGCGTGAGAGATTATCTTGATCGTTGTTAAAGCTTGCCTGTGCGAGGGCGCGCTCTTCTCGGGCGTCGGCTAGATTGTTTTCTGATTCTTTAAGCGCGCGGCTGGTTTCACTGACAACGCTTTCGCCTTTGGCCAGCGCATCGGCCGCCGCGCTGCGGGCTTGTTCGGATTGGCTGATTAAGGTTAAGAATTCGTCGCGCTTTTTCTCGTCCAGTTTTGGCGCTGTTTTAAGGTTCTTTTGTTTTTCAAGTAAGGATTCTTGCGTGTTTTCCAATGTCTTTAGTCGTTCACGGGCGCGGATGTTGCGGTTGTTGACATTGACGCGCTCGTCCCCGATTGCTTGTAAGCGGGCGCTTAGACTGGTTTTTGTTGTTTTAGTCGCTCGAAATCGGCAACTGCCTTGCGTGCGCTTTCATTAAGGCTGTTAAGGCGTTCTTGCAGGGCTTGAGTGTTATTGGTTTGGGTGCGGGTTTGTTTTTCTTGTTCTAGATCGTCTAATCTCTGCCGGTCCCATGAGATAATATCTTCTACGGTTTTAATGTCTTCTTCAGCTGTGCGGATGGTGGATTGGATGTGTTCTTTTTGCGTATCCGTGCGTGCTTGCTGTTCGCGGATATTTGCGATGTCTTTGCGTAGAGTGGTTAACGTATTTTCATGTGTGCGCTGTGCATGCTGCTGTTCGGATAGGGTGGCTTTGTGCTGGCTGATTTTTTCGGATAAGGCCTCGGTTTTACTGTGCGCGGCTTCTTTTTCTTGTAGTAATTCAGCGTGACGCGCTGAGAGAGTCTGCAAGGTGTTTTTATGCTCTAATTGTTGGGCGTTGCTGTCTGCCGCATCGGCGTTGACGGTTAGCCCGTCCCATCGCCAGTACATGCCCTCTAAGCTAACAAGAGATTGTCCGCATTCCAAATCCTTGCGTAAGGTTTCAGCTTCGTCTTCGTTTTTGACACAACCAATCTGTGACAACGCTGCGTGCAGGGCTGCAGGGGCCTCCACAATATCCAGCAGTGGCTGGCATCCTTGTGGTAATGTGGGGAGTGCATTTGATAAAGTATGTGTCTCCCAATATGATGGAGCCTTTTTATCCAGTGACGCCCTTAATGTGTCCCCCAAGGCGCGTGATAAAGCTTTTTCAAAACCAGGGGTTACTGTAATTGAATCTAAAACAGGGGCAAATGTTTGTTGTCCGCTTTTGTTAACTAAGCGTTCTAAAACATTGATTTCCGATGTACAGGCGCTGAGCTGATTGGAGACCTCTTGGCGGGTATTGTTTTCGTGGGTAAATTTGGTATTTAAGCCGTCGATCTGTTCATTGGTAGCGGCTATGCTTTTTTGTAAATCATCGATGGTTTTTTCCAAAGATTTAATATCGTTTTCTTTATCGCTTAGATCGTTATTGGCGCTGTGGGTCTGTGTTAATTCCTCTAGTTTTTTCTGTGCGGCTTGCCGGCGATCGGCAATGGTTTGAACACGTTGTTCATTTTGAGAAATCTGGTTCAGAAGGGAGGCTTCACGTGCTTTTAATTCGGCCTCGCTTTTGGTTGCTGCGTTATAGTCGCTTTGTGCTTGCTCTAATGTTTCTTGGCTTTGTTTATGTGCGGATTCCGCTCGCTCAAGGTCGCTTTCTGTATTGGTGAGCTGCTGGGCAATGTTTATTTTTTCTTGATCCAGTTGCTCTAGCAGGTTTTGCGTTTCCGATTGATTGATGGTCTCATGTTTAATGTCATCTTCGCCGCGACTGATTTGTTCGGATAGGCTTTGCTCAATTTGTAAGGCGTGATTATGTTCGTCTTCTAGGCGTTGCAAGTTTATGCGGTGCGTTTGTAGCGTTGCGGCGGCTTCGGCTTCGGCTTTGCGCAGGGTGGGGATGTCCTCGGATTGTGTGTTTAGCGTTTTGGTGAGCTGCGTAACGGTAACCAGTTTTTCCGCGACAGAGGATTCTGCAGCGTTAAAGGCTTGCTTACTTTGGCTCAGTTTATCGGCGGCTTGTTTATAATCCAGATAAGCGATTTCTGTATCTAGCTTACGGATTTTTTCGCTAAGGCTTTTGTATTTTTCGGCCTGACGGACTTGTTTTTGAAGGGCGCTTAAACGCTCATTCATTGATACAAATAAATCGTCCAACCGTTGCAAGTTGTTGCTGGCTGCGCGAAGCTTTAATTCGGCTTCATGACGGCGAACGAATAGGCCTGAAATGCCAGCGGAATCCTCTAAAATGAGGCGGCGTTCCAGTGGCTTGGCCTTGATAATTTCGGTAATTCGTCCTTGGGACACCAGTGCCGGAGAATTCGCCCCGCTGACACTGTCGGCAAAAAACATTTGTACATCACGAGCGCGAACGATCTTGCCATTAATGCGGTAGTTTGATCCCTTGTCGCGCTCGATCTTGCGTGAGATTTCGATTTCATCACTACCGTTATATGCCGCTGGTGCTTTGCGGTCGCTGTTATCCAGCAATAAGGATACCTCGGCAATGTTCTTGGGCGGGCGGTGATTAGTGCCGTTGAAAATAACATCTTCCATGCCTTCGCCACGCATGCGCTTGGCGGAATTTTCACCCATAACCCAACGCAAAGCCTCAACAAGATTAGATTTGCCGCAACCATTCGGCCCGACAACCCCGTTCAGGCCGGATCCAATATCTAATTCTGTTTTGTCCGTAAAGGATTTAAACCCTTGCAGACGGAGGCGTGTAAATTGAACCATGTAATTTTATATGTGGCCGTGCAATTTGGTCAGGGCCTTAATGCTTACTTTTCTTGTGGCGCTGCTGCTGTTAATTCAGCGTCAATGGCAGCGGCAAATTCTTCGATGGGTTTAACGCCTGTTAGCAAGATTTTATTATTAATCAAAAAGCTTGGCGTTGCGCTGACTTCCCATTGTCGCGCGGCGGCTTGCATATTGTTGATAAGTCCTTGCTGTAAGGCTTGGTTACTTGTGCAGGCCTTAAATGTGTCGGCATCCATACCAAATTTTTCGGCGTAGCCTTGTAAGTTTTTCATGTAATTATCATCAAAAGCCCATTTATCTTGGTTTTCCATCAAAGTTTGAACAAACGGCTCGTATTGATCGGCAGGTAAGCAGCGCGCTATCATTGATCCATATAAAGCTGGTTCATTTAGCGGAAAGTCAGAGAAAATAATTTGAACTTTGCCAGTATCCACATACTGAGCTTTTAACGTTTTAAAGATTGTTTTGTGGAAATGTGCACAATGCCCGCATGTTAGCGACGCAAATTCATGAATTTTCACAGGCGCGTCTTTGGAGCCAATGCTGCGCGGTGCTAAGGCAGCTTGAACATCAATGTTTACCAAAGATGGTGTTGATGTTTGATTTGTTTCGGACTGTTCCTTGGCCGGCGTAGCCGCATTTGATGGTGTATCAAAATTGCCAAAGTAATAAACAAGCGCCCCAATCATCAGAGACAATCCTGCGATTATAAGGATCAGGCCAGATTTGTCGTTAAGTGAAGAGCTGCTCATAATGCTTCCTTTGGCTAATATTGTGATTATGCCTATATTTAGCAGTAAATATGGTGAAGCACTAGCGTTAAAACATAAAATAAACGCGGGATTTGGGGATTATTTTTGGATCATGACATCAATCCAATCAGAAAAATTGCTTTCTGTTGTTTTGAGCGATGGAAAAATATCTATTCTGTTTGACGCAATACCTGCACCGACGAGAAAGTTTTTAAGCTCTATTGCTCGTTGTAATGCGATGCGTTTTGCTTCTTTGTTACTAGTTTTCTCGGCTGTGGAGTAGGAATATAAACTAATTCTTGCGCTACTGTCTTGCTGTTGGATTTGTGGAATGTATGTTGAGTTTAAAGCTTGTTGTACGTTTGGGTTTAAACGGGTTTCAGCATCAACATAAGCAATCGAAACCAATTTCGTGCCTGTTGGCTTTGATGGGCTAAGCAGAGAAGACTGGTTTTCTGGCTCGTTCGTCTGAGCTGTTTTAACTGTGTCTGCGGCGGTTTCGATTTTGATGGTTTTTTGGGGTGCTTGTTGTTGAGTCAGTTGTTCCCTGTTGTTCGTTGCTTTGGCAATCGGAATCGATTTGTCGTAAGTGCCTTTATGAGGGGGGCAGGGATCGAACGGCGTGCCTTTAGGCGCGCTTGCTTGGCTTTTTCTGCTTTTAATGCGGTTTTTGCTTGTTGGTACTCTTCTGGGAAATATTTCTTTTTCAGCTCCAGCAAGGAATCTTCGTAGTTTTCAAAGTCTTCGGCTTTTGGTGATCCATCTGGGTAGGATGGGATCTTTTTTTCTGGCACGGGCGCGTGCCCTGGTTCTGCTAAGGGAGCTGGCTGTTTAGGTGGTGCAAAGCGATCAATGACGCCTAGATTGATTTCTACATTGCTATTGGTTTCGTTATCTTGTGCAAAACCAGCCTGTGACCATGGCAATAGCACGGCACAAGACAAAGCCAGATAACATAGATTATGTTTCTGTTTGTGACTAAGCGTCTTTAAGAACTTTTTTAATGGCTGCATTTTGCTCCAGATTAGTCGCAAGAATATTACCTGTTTCAACAGGGTTATTATGCTTGTCATCTAGATCAGATACAAGCCCCCCAGCTTCTTTTACGATTAATATCCCCGCTGCAACGTCCCAGCTTTTGAGGTCGCGTTCCCAAAAGGCCTCAAAACGGCCTGCAGCAACATAAGCCAAATCAAGGGCCGCAGCGCCATAGCGGCGAATGCCAGGGCAGTAGTTTAACATGGCTTTGTATTCGGTAAGGAATTTAACTTTTTTCTCTGGCGTTTGACGTGGGGCGCCACATGCGATCATGGATGCAAACGGGTCTTTGCGGCCTGAAATGCGCAGACGGTTACGACCAGAAAAAGCACCATCATTTTTAACAGCGTGGAACATTTCGTTTTTAACCGGATCATGGATTAGGGCAGCAACAATTTCACCTTTCTTTTCCAAGGCAATAGAAATCGCCCAATGTGGCAAGCCGTGCAAGAAATTGCTGGTTCCATCCAAGGGGTCAATGATAAAACGGGCATCTTCGCTACCTTGAACAGCGCCAGATTCTTCCATAAGGAAACCGAATTTAGGACGGTCTTTTTTTAATTCCTCAAATAATATTTCTTCGGCGCGGCGATCGGCAGCGGATACGAAGTCTGCTGGGCCTTTGGTGGAAATTTGCAGGTTTTCTACTTCGCCGAAATCACGGATAAGTGAGCGACCGGCTTTTTCGGCTGCGCGCATCATGATGCGAATGTCTGGATGAATTTGTGCCATTTTTGGCTCCCTCTATTTTTATAATGTTATTAGTCTTTGGCGCGTTCTACGTATGTGCCATCTTCGGTTTTTACAACGATGCGTGTTCCGTTTTCAATGAATGGCGGAACCATGACTTTTTCACCGTTTTCTAAGATTGCAGGTTTGTATGATGTTGTTACGGTTTGGCCCTTAACAACGGGTTCGGCCTCAACAATTTCCATGGTCACGTGCGTTGGCAGACGTACAGCTAAAGGTTCGTTTTCGAAGGTTTCAACTTCGACGATCATGCCTTCTTGCAGGTAAGGTGCTGAAAATCCGATGATGTCTTTTGTGATTTGAATTTGCTCGTAATTTTCTTGGTTCATGAAATGATAATCATCGCCATCTACGTACAAGAATTGATAATCATCTTGCTCCAGACGGACGCGTTCAACCGTTTCTTGTGTGCGGAAGCGTACGTTATCTTTGTTGCCTGTGCGGATATCGCGTAATTCGATTTGGGAAACCGATGCGCCTTTGCCCGGTTGGTTCAATTCATTTTTGACAACAGCGCAAAGCTTGCCGTTATATTCGATTACATTACCGGAACGAAGAGAGATTGCTGTAACTTTCATTGCTATAGACTTTCTTTATTTATTCGCTTTTAAGATACCCTCACCAAGTGAGCGCAAGCGTTTATATATCTCAGGATCGGATACTGTTTCAAGTATATCTGATAAATGATTTTTTCCCCCTGCGTCAAGGGGCGAGCGTGTTTTTTTGTGCTTTGGCTAAAGTTTTACGCTCAACGGCGATGAATTTCACGTCTGTTACCCATGGCTCACCAAAAATATGTTCGATGCGTTGTAATATGACGTCTTTTTGATAATGCATTAATGTCGCATCTGCGTGAGATGTTGCGATTTCCAAAGTAGCTTGCGGTTTTGATCGTGTATTTTTGGGGCGCGTGTACTGTAGTTTGCTGGGGGTAGCTTTGTCGGCGAAGGTCGTGCCCATAATCTCAGGCCATGCCCGCACGATGCGGCCCATAGCAATAAATTTATTGCTAAAGTTCTTTCTGGTGACTTTGCCAGTTGCGTCTGAGAGTGGTTTCATTTGTATTTCCAAGAATCACAGGTATAGTTCGCACAGTATTAAACCCGATTTTTGTGAATATGGCAAATTCTATTTCAAATAACAAGCTTTCTTATGATGATATTCATCAAGTGCAGCAGCGTGTTTTATCATGGTTTGATGCGCATAAACGTGATTTGCCTTGGCGGTATTTATCCACGGATGTGGCTGACCCTTATCATGTTTGGTTGTCGGAAATTATGCTGCAACAAACAACCGTGACCGCCGTGAAGCCATATTTTGAAAAATTCACCACAAAATGGCCAACGGTTAAGGATTTGGCGCACGCTTCACAGGACGAGGTTTTATATGCGTGGGCTGGTTTGGGATATTATTCTCGTGCGCGGAACTTATTAGCGGCTGCTCAGGTTGTTGCCTTTGATTATGGTGGGGCGTTTCCACAGCAACAAAAAGAGCTCAAGGCTTTACCAGGAGTAGGGGATTATACCAGTGCGGCGATTGCGGCGATTGCCTTCAAGCAGCCTATCGCGGTTGTTGATGGAAATATTGAGCGCATATTTTCCCGTTATTTTGCTTTTGATATGGAGCTTCCAAAAGGCCGTAAGGCGCTGAAAGCTTTGCTAGCCCCATATTTTGAACAAGAGGACTTTGATCGAGTCGGTGATTTTGCGCAGACCCTGATGGATATAGGGTCATCTGTTTGTAAACCTAAATCTCCGCGTTGTTTGGACTGCCCGCTTGTTAAGTCATGCCAAGCTCATGCTTTTGAAAAAGAGGAACAATATCCCGTCAAAGCCGTAAAGAAAAAGCGCCCTAGTAAACAAGGGTATGTGTATTGGGTGGAAAATTCGACGGGTCAAATGTTACTGGAAAAACGCCCTGATACCGGCATATTAGCCGAAACGACAGGATTTATTTGCTCAGACTGGGTGTTGAAAAATGAAACGCCAGCGCACGTGGAAGTGCTTACGGATTTTGAGGCTATGCAATGTTCGGTTAAGCATGTTTTTACGCATTTCGATTTAGAGCTTCATTTATATAAAGCCAAGCGCATCGATTCGTCGGCGCCGTCGAACCGTGCATTTTGGGTCAAACCCAGCGATACGGTCAGCGCGGGATTGCCCAGTTTATTTAATAAGGTTTACAAAGCTTTTACTGAACAGGTATAATGGAGGCATGAGAATTTTATCCAAAGCCTTTGTTTTTATTTTGTTTTTATCCTTTGTTAGCGGGGCTTCACTGGCTGCGCCAGAACACGCTGTTTCTGGCAAGGAGGATACAGCAAAGCAGAAGACCGAAGATAGCGACCTTGTTTACTTGCCTATTACACGCGCCACATTGTCTCAGCTTTATTGGAGAATGGGCGCCTATGAAGTTAGCAATGATATTGATGTTGATAATTTCATGATGCTGAATAAATGTGATTTATATAAGAAATTTTATCGTGATGATTTCCAATGGCATAAAATTAGAATTAAAGCGCAAAAATCATTGGAAAAGAATATTAAAACTTTTCCGACACGCCTTGCTATTATTCAGCCCATTCATTTAAATCGTTATAATTTTAAAGAACAGGCATTCCCTTTGACGTATCCTATTGATACGCGCCGCTTTGAGGTCAAGGCAGATGAAGAGTGGCCGTGTGAAAAAGTAGCGGCCAGCCCTTATGTTTGGAAGTACCCGCATCACGCAATTGTTAATTTTTCTAATCCGGTTTCCGTATATAGTATTCCTGTGGTTCCTAAAATAGCTAAGGAATATAATAAGCTTTACTCAAATGCTAGTATTCATTCGGCGCGACCAGCTATATCGTTATTAAATTCAAGGTCTTTGACGCGAACCCTGTGCCTAAAAAGGTGCTTGGAGCGTCCACAGTCGCAGAGATATCAGCAATTGTAGAACGCATTGATTTTTATGCGGATTCTGACCTGAAATTCCATTTGTCGACGCTTGATTATCGTCGTCGTAATAAAAAGATGCTCTCTGGAGACGATGAGTAATTAACTAAGCGCTCATGGATTGACGCACTTCGTTGCGGATAGCGTCAATGGGCAATGTTTTTCCAGTTTTTTGTCCATGTAGTGCCAAAACGTCCAGCCATTACAGCTTGGCGCGTTTTGCATTGCAGCGCCAACTTTATGGATGGAGCCCTTGATTTCATGAATTTGGTTCATGGCAATTACATTGCCATCGGCGTGGACTTTGGCTTTGTAACGGTTTTTTGAATCGGTCAAAATAGTGCCAGGTTTTAGCATGCCGTTTTCTACGATAGAGCCAAAAGCAACGCGTGGTAACTCACGTTTAGCCTTGGTTTCGATGATATTATTCGCCAGCGGATCAATCGCATCAATGCGGGCTTGGGCGTGTTGAATGTAATCCGTTTCACGTTCTAGTCCGACAAAGTTACGGCCTAATTTTTTCGCTACAGCGCCTGTTGTGCCTGTGCCGAAGAAGGGGTCTAAAACTGTGTCGCCGGGGCGAGTGGAGGCCATTAATACGCGGTGTAGCAGAGCTTCAGGCTTTTGCGTTGGGTGGACTTTATCGCCATCTTCGTTCTTTAAGCGCTCACCACCTGTGCAGAGTGGGAAATACCAGTCACTGCGCATTTGCTTGTCTTCGTTTAATGCCTTCATCGCATCGTAATTAAAGTAATATTTGCTTTTTTGCGACTTGGATGCCCAGATCATGGTTTCGTGTGCGTTCGTCAGGCGGCGACCACGGAAATTAGGCATAGGATTTGATTTAACCCAAATGACGTCATTTAGAACCCAAAACCTAAATCTTGTAAAATCGCGCCAAGGCGGAAAATGTTGTGATAGCTACCGATAACCCAGATACCGCCATCGTCCTTGAGCGTACGGCGCGCCGCTGATAGCCATTCACGCGTAAATTCATCATAGGCTTGCAAGCTTTCAAATTGATCCCAGTCGTTATCAACGGCGTCAACTTTGCTATTATTCGGGCGGTGTAAATCCCCACCAAGCTGCAAGTTATAAGGAGGGTCAGCAAAAATCATGTCGATGCTTTTTTCCTCTATCGCGTTGAGTGTTTCAATACAATCGCCTTGAATGATAGAGTTCTGGATATCTTTAAGCGCATATGATTTTTGACTCGACATTTATAATTCCTTGTGATTTCGATGAAAGCGAATCATGATTCAAAATGGATTCTGCGTCAAGAAAAATTTATTTTTTCTTTGTTTTTCGATGGGTTTTTCTTGATTTATTTCATAGCCTGCCATACATAAAACGCATGACTTATAACCCTAAATTATTAGATCGCGCTAAACGCCACCCGGAAAAGCAAAAAATCCGGATCGCCCTGCGGGTACAAAACCCGACTGGATTCGCGTTCCTGCGCCTCAGGGGGATAAGTATCAGGAAACGCACGATATCGTACGCAAGCATAAATTAACCACCGTTTGCGAGGAAGCTGGTTGCCCGAATGTAGGGGAATGCTGGCAGCAAAAACATGCGACCTTTATGATTATGGGCGAGGTCTGTACGCGCGCTTGTGCTTTTTGTAATGTAGCAACGGGCAAACCCGATCAGCTGGATAAGTACGAACCCTTACGCGTTGGCGTTGCGACGGAGCAAATGGGGCTAAAACATGTTGTTGTTACTGCCGTGGATCGTGACGATTTAAAAGACGGCGGCGCTGATCACTTTGTAAAGACTATTGGCGCTATCCGTCATAAAAGCCCAGAGACCACGATCGAGATTTTGCCTGGTGATTTTCGCGGCGATCAGGCCGCTATTGATGCTGTGACCCGTGCAAAACCCGACGTATTTAATCACAATTTAGAAACTGTGCCGCGTTTGTATCCAACTATTCGCCCCGGCGCGCGGTATTTCCGATCCTTAAATCTGCTGCGCAGTGTCAAAGAGCTGGATGCCGAGATCTTTACAAAATCAGGCTTGATGGTTGGTTTGGGTGAAACCAAGGAAGAGGTCGGGCAAGTCATGGACGATATGCGCGCCGCGGACATTGATTTTATCACCATTGGTCAGTACTTGCAGCCAACCCCGAAACACGCCCCTGTTGAGCGCTGGTGGACGCCCGAGGAATTCGAAGAGCTTACTAAGATGGCTAAACGTAAGGGGTTTTTGATGGTTTCAGCCTCTCCGTTAACGCGTTCATCCCATCATGCAGGCGATGATTTTGCGAAATTAAAAGCTGCCCGTCAGGCAAAAATACCCCAAGCTGCGGAGTAGCGTTCGTGCCAACTCACGCCGAAAAACGTCATCTGCCTTACACGCCAGAACAGCTGTATAGTTTAGTTGTAGACGTAGAGCGCTATTCAGAATTTTTGCCATGGTGTCGCGGATGCCGCATTACTAAGCGTCAGGGCAATGTTTTCTATGCTGATTTGATTATCGGTTACAAGCTAATCCGTGAACGTTTTTCATCCCGCGTTACAGCGCTAGAACCCGATCACATTCATGTTGAATATTTATCAGGACCGATGAAGCATTTATCCAATCACTGGCGCTTCCTGCGTGAGGACGATGACACATGCACCATTGATTTTTATGTCGAATTTGAATTTAAAAATCCGCTTTTACAAAACCTGATTAATGTTTTCTTTAATGAGGCTGTTAAAATGATGGTTGGCGCGTTTGAAGAGCGTGCTAAGCAGCTTTACGGGTGAGCGCTTTTTGCGTTTCGCCGTCATAGTCTTGATAGCGGAAGCTCATATTGACTGTTTGCCCGTCTGTTGTTTTTATCTGCGTGCTTTCGCTGCGATCAACGCGCATTTTATCATAACCTGACACGTGAATGATGCCGATAGGCTCGTTAGGCAGGAATGTTTCAACAAACTGTTGAGAGCTTTCATCCCATAGTGGCTTATTCTCGCAGAGCCACTGCGTCCATGCGGGCAGGATTTCAACGGGGTAATCTTCTAAATATGTTAGCATGCCCAATGTTAATTGCTCGGCGGTGAAGATTTTGCCTTTCTTAAGGGCTTTTAAAACAAGCTCTTGCCAGCGTTTCCAGTGCGGGGCGTTGCCTTTCATCGCAAAGGACCCAGCGTTTAGCACGTTAAAGGGCAGGATAGCTTTGGCGGTTTTGAAACCAAATGCTTTGATCGCGTTTGTGAAATAAAAACCGCGAATTTTCCAAGGCAGCCGTCCTAGCCATTTTACGCGGATTTGCCGCATATAGGCGCGATCTGATTGTGTGGTAATTGCCAGTGCGTCACGCTGCGCGCCAGTTATATATAAATCAATCGCGCGCCAGTCCTGCACCCACATGTCCGCGTCCATCCACATATAAACGTCATATCCCGGAAAAAGCGTTGGGATAAAGGGGCGGCACACGCAAGATTTCAAATATTCACGGCCGCGAATTTTCCACTCTGGCAATTCACAAGGCCAGTCCGGCGTTTTTACCTCTGTGACGAGTGGCTGTAAGATTTGAACCTGTTCATGCGTCAGGCCTGTATTCATGATGCAGATATCAAATTCAGCACTTTGTGGATGCGCGCGCACAGAATGCACCCATTCAAGCAGCATCGGGAAATAGTTTGCATCACAGCCGGAAATAAAAGTCTTGGTATTCGTCATGGTTTTATAAGGTCTTTATCATGTTAAGAAGAAGGGTTAAGGCTTGTGTGGCTGCTTGGTTTTGAATAGAGCTACGACTGCCGTCGAATATATGATATTCGGTTTTAGAGACTTTGCCTTTGGCAGCGACGCCAAAATGAACCAAGCCAACGGGTTTTTCTTCGCTGCCGCCATCAGGGCCAGCAACCCCTGTTATAGAAATTGCAACCTGAGCATGGCTATGTTTGATAGCCCCGCTTGCCATAGCCAAAGCCGTTTCTGGGCTAACCGCGCCATGTTCGTCGATAATATCAGCTGGTACGCCTAGGGCCTCGTGCTTGGCCTCGTTGGAATAAGTTACAAAGCCGCGCTCAAATACCGCTGATGCACCAGCACGCGCAGTAATGGCATGCGCAATCAAGCCGCCAGTGCAGCTTTCTGCTGTAACGATTTTAATATTTTTCTGATGGCATAGATCGAAAATTTCATTAAGCACCATTTCAAACATAAGTTAAAACTCCTAACAGGATGAAGCCCGCAATTAAGCCCGCTAGTGCATCATCCAGCATAACGCCGATAGCGCCGGGGATATGTTTGTCGATATAAGAAATTGGCCACGGTTTTAAGACATCAAAAATACGGAACAGGACAAAGGCCGCGAGAATGCTCCAGTTGTGTGTATAGGATAGAGGAAGCAAAGCAATCCACTGTCCTAATGTTTCATCGACAACGATGCGTTTATCGTCGTGCGTGTGGGCTTGGCTTTCAAATTCGTGCGCGCACAAGGTGCCAATCACCGCAATCAAAGCAATAGCGATCAAAAGCCCATAAATTCCAAAGAAATAATGAAGCGCCACACCAAACGGCACAGAGGCCAAAGAACCCCATGTCCCAGGGGCTTTGGGGATTAACCCTGATCCGAACCAAGTTGCTATCAGCAGGGGCGGGGATAAATAATTCATAGGGCTGGAACCTTTACTGTTGCGACGGCTTGGGCGGCGATGCCTTCTTTGCGCCCTGTGAATCCTAGCTTTTCGGTGGTTGTGGCTTTGATACTAACGCGGCGCTCATCAACGTGTAAGATTTCAGCAACGCGAGTAATCATTGCGGGTGCATGAGGCGTAATTTTTGGTGTTTCACACATGAAAGTCAGGTCAATATTGATAATTTGCGCTTGGTGCGTGTCTAAAATTTCTTTGGCTTTTTGTAAGAATATAGCGCTATCCATGTCTTTGAACGCGTTATCACTGGGTGGAAAATGGCGCCCGATATCGCCCATGGATATGGAGCCTAGCAAGGCGTCTGTAATTGTGTGCAGCCCGACATCGGCGTCAGAATGCCCTGTTAAAGGTGTATGATCCGGCAAATCCACACCGCATAATATTAGCTTTTTATCCGATGGCTCTGTTGCGAAAGCGTGGACATCAAAGCCTAGCCCTGTGCGGTATTCGTAATCTTGCGTTAAAAGTTTTTCTGCCATTTTTATATCCGATTCAAACGTGATCTTATCATTATAATGGCGAGAGACAACTATTTCCGAAGAAATTCCCATGGCCTCGGTCAGGCTGGTGTCGTCTGTATAATTCATGGTTGGGGAGGCTTGCTCATGCGCATGCAATATAGCGCCATAGTCAAATATTTGTGGTGTCTGAAGCGCGTATAATCCCGTGCGATCAAGGCGCTGCCCGTCTTGATAGGCTAAGGTGTCGGCGACGGGTTTGGCTAATGTTGCTGCCGTTGCAGTTGATTGCGTAATCGCGGTTAAGTCGTCGGCATGCAGGTAGGCTCTGGCGCTATCGTGGATCAAAACGCGGTCATGGTCTTGTAGGGTGCTGAGTGATTTTAGAGCGCTATAAACGCTATCCTGACGCTCGCTGCCGCCGCTGACAATTGATACAGATTTATCCTTGCTGTCGGGGCGTGTGAATTTGTCTATATGTTCAGGGTTTAAAACCAATGTGATAGATGTGCAATTGAGATCATTGTTAAACAGGTCAAAGCTACGCTGCAATATGCTTTTTCCTGCAATTTCAATGAACTGCTTAGGCACAGGTGATCCTGATCGTGTGCCACTGCCGGCGGCTAATATAATCGCATGATAGGGCGGGGTTATTATTTAGCATCTGTTTTATGGGCTTTGTTTTATATGGTATGGCTTTTATAATATTAGGTACTATAATGCCAGCCATGCCAAGACTTAAAGACTTTTTTCTGCACGGATTTTCTTCCCACGTCGGAAGATCAGGATCTCGCCATTATACGTCGCTTGTGAATGGCGGGCTGATTGTTAGTTTTTTAGTCTGTTGCGCGTTAAGTATTTTTGTTTTTTCTACTTATAACTGGCGCACATCTGAAAACGGCGTTGAGCCTATTATTTGGATTTTAAACATCGACCTGATTGTTATTTTATTAGTCGCGGTTGCTTTGTCTCGGCGGGTTGTTGAGGTCTGGAGCGGGCGTAAGCGCAAACTTGCCGGGTCTCATTTACATGTCAGATTGGTTTATACGTTTTCACTGCTGGCGGCGGTGCCTGCGATTATTATGACGGTGTCGTCTGCATTTTTATTTCACTACGGTGTTCAAGCTTGGTTTAGTGACCGTGTGCAAGGGGCGATCGATAATTCAAATGAGGTCGCTCGCGCTTATTTGGAAGAGCACAAGCAAGGGATCGCGGCGGATGCACAGCTACTATCGCTTGATGTGCAGCAATGGCAGCGCGTGAATTTAAATGCTAGCGAGAAAAAATTTGAAGCGTTCTTGCGCCGCGTATCGTTTTTACGTGATCTGCCCGAAGTCATTGTGTTTGACGTTGATGGTCATATTTATGGACGTTCGGGGCTGACCTTTTCGTTAGAGAACCAAACAATTCCCTCTTATGCGCTTAAAAGTGCGATGGAGGGAGAAACGGTTGTTTTAACAGCATTGAGCGAAGATCGAGTGCGGGCTCTGGTTCGGTTGGGAGACACAGAAAGATACGCCTATGTCGGACGTTTGATCGACCCGGAGATTTTGCATTATCTTAGCGCGACGGAGGCTGCATCCAGTGATTATAGCGCTCTAAAGCAATCTTTTTCCAGTTTGCAGGTTACGGTCATTTTGATTTTTGTGGCTGTTGCTTTGATTCTGATTTTGGTCGCGGTTTGGCTTGGCCTGGTTTTATCCCGACAATTGGTTTCTCCTATTCGCGAGTTGGTGGATGCAACGGATCAGATTCGCTCTGGTCATTTCAATATCCGATTGCCTGCCAATAGTAAGCTCGAGGAATTTGACTATTTGGCGGATGCCTTCAACAAGATGGTTGAGCAAATAGAGCAGCAACGCCAAGAATTGTTGGATGCCAACCAGCAAATTGACGAACGTCGCCGCCTGAACGAAGCCGTTTTAAAAGGCGTAAGCTCATGCGTGATTGCGGTGGATCGGGATGGGTATATTTATATGGCTAATGATGCCGCGCAACAGCTACTTTTCACTAACGGTAAGCAAAGCGTGGGTGTGAGCTTACAAGATGTTTTGCCGCAATCTTATGAGCATTTAGAAAACGCTTACAAAAGCAATGATAAAGTTTACCAGGCAGAGATTACTTTCAAATCTGTGGATCACGGTATTCGCCGTTTTAATCAACGCATTGCGACAGAAAGCCTGAAGGATAAAGATATCGGCGCGGTTATTACGCTGGATGATATTACGGATCTTCAACGGGCCGAAAAAAAGGCTGCATGGGGCGATGTTGCCCGACGCGTCGCGCACGAGATCAAAAATCCACTTACACCTATTCAGCTGTCAGCCGAGCGTATTAAGCGGCGGTACCGTAAGTATATTACCGAAGATTTTGATATCTTCGATCAGTGTATTAATACCATTACCAAAAACGTTGAAGATATCGGCTATATGGTCAATGGATTTTCATCCTTTGCGCGCATGCCATCCCCGCAAAAGCAAGGCGGGCAAGATATTGTTCCGCTATTAAAAGAGGTCTTGTTTTCTACTGAACAGGGCTTTCCTGATATTCGTTTTGATTATGCTCAGCATAGCGCTGACTTGCCTTCGCTGGCCTTTGATCCAAAGCAAATCAGACAAGTTCTTAGCAATATTCTTTTGAATGCGGCCCAATCGGTTAAGGAAAAACATGGATCGGAAGAGGGCGCTTGTTACATGAGTGTGCGCATGCATGATGACCACGGCCTGTGCATTACCATTAGCGATAACGGCCTTGGATTTCCTAAGGATTCTATGGATAATTTGCTTGAGCCCTATGTGACGCTCAAAAAAGGTGGTACAGGTTTGGGGCTGGCAATTGTGAAGAAAATTCTGGATGATCACGATGCCAAGATTATATTAGGTTTGCCTGAATGGTTGTCTGACCATAAGGATGAGCTAGATTTGGGCGGCGCATGCGTAGTCATTTGTTTCCCTGTTTTGAATGAGGTAAAGTAATTCCATGACGAAGACTTCTATTTTAATTGTTGATGACGAAGCTGATATTCGTGATTTGATTGCCGGAATTTTAGATGATGAGGGCTATCAAACCTATACAGCGTCAAATTCTGATGAGGCATTATCCGCGCTGGAGACACACTTACCTGATTTAGTTGTTTTGGATATCTGGTTAGAGGGCAGTCAGCTTGACGGGTTAGGCGTTTTGCAAAATATCGCTGAATCCAATCCACTTCTACCGGTTATTATGGTTAGCGGTCACGGCACGATTGAAACAGCTGTTCATGCTTTGCGGATGGGGGCTTATGATTTTATTGAAAAACCATTTAAAGCCGACCGCTTGCTTGTCATGGTACAGCGAGCCTTGGAAACGTCGGATCTAAAAAAAGAAAATCAGGCGTTAAAATCGTCTCATGCGCCGTCTCAATTGCATTTTTAGGCAGCGCGGCGCCCATCAAAGATTTTGAACAAAGCTTGCAGCGCGTTGCAAAAACAATAGCCGCGTTGTCTTTTATGGAGAATCTGGCACTGGAAAAACAGCAGCGGCCAAATTTTTGCATGATTCCTCTGGCCGCTCTGACGGGAATTTTGTTGTTGTTAGCTGTGCAACCTTGAACCCTGAGCGCTTTGAAGTAGAGCTTTTTGGCGCAGAAAAGGGTGTTGTCGCTCCTTATGAGATCAAAGGCCTGCTGGCAAAAAGCCATGGAGGAACTTTGCTGCTGGACGAGGTCGCGGACATGCCGCTAGCCTCGCAAGCAAAATTTATGAGCGTTTTACAAGATAATCGCTACCAGCCTGTTGGGGCTAATGACTATCGATCGATTGATGTGCGCGTGATTGCAACAACATGTAAGGACTTAAAAACTGAAATTGAAAAAAATAGATTTCGGGATGATTTGTATTACCGTTTAAATGTGGTGCCCTTTACTGTGCCGCCATTGCGTGATTATGCATCGGATATTTCACTTTATATTGAAAAATTCTCTCAGCAGCTTGCGCAAAAAGAAAATCGTGCGCCGATGCAGTTTAATCAAGACTGCATGGACATTTTAACCCGTTATAATTGGCCAGGTAATGTTCGACAGCTGCGAAATTGTGTTGAGTGGGTTTGGGTTATGCATGCCAATGCGGATATGATTACACCTGATATGTTACCTGCCGATATCTATGCGTCAACTGGCATGCAAGACAATAGTCACGTTGCTGATATTGAAAACGGTTTATCCATTGAAACTTTGTTGCAATATTCCCTAAAAGATGCCCGCAAGGTGTTTGAACGTGACTATTTAGCCGCCCAGCTAGAGGCTCATAACGGGAACGTGTCTAAGGTTGCGGATCATGTGGGGATGGAGCGCTCGGCTTTACATAGAAAAATCAAACAATTGCAGATTCAATGAGTTCGGTGTAATCTTTGCGCCAAAGGGTTCAGGAATAGAGAGTAAAAAATGAAAATCATTATTTGCGGAGCAGGGCAGGTCGGTCATAGTATCGCGTCGTATCTGGCCGAAGAAAATAACCACGTCACCATCGTCGATCAAGATAGCGCATTGATCTCCCGCGTTAACGAAGAACTAGACGTGAACACTGTTTTGGGACATGCCTCCAATCCGGATACGCTTAATCAGGCTAATGCCAAAGAAGCCGATTTGTTAATTGCCGTTACACGCTCGGACGAGGTTAATATGATGGCCTGTCAGGTTGGTCATTCTTTGTTTGGTATTCCTAAAAAAATTGCGCGTATTCGTCATCCATCTTATTTGCGTCCCGAATGGTCTAACCTGTTTAGCCGTACGCATATGCCTATTGATGTGATTATTTCGCCTGAAAATATTATTGCCGAAGATATTTGTAATCGCTTGTCTGTACCGGGAACCACCTATGCGACACAGTGTGGTGAGGATCATGGGTTTTTGATTGGTGTTATCTGTGATGAAAACAGTCCCGTTATCAACACGCCACTGGCACAAGTTGAAGCTTTATTCCCTGATTTAAATTTTAGAATTATTGCAGCGCTCCGCAAGGGATCTTACCACGTCCCAAGAGATGATTATTATATTGAACCAGGCGATGAGTTTTTTGTGATCTTACAAAAAGAGCATTTGAACCGCGTTTTAGATGCGTTTGGCGTTCGTTATCCTAAATCTCGCCGGATTATTATTGCTGGTGGTGGCCATATCGGGCGTGAGCTTGTCTCGTTATTGCAACAGCGAGAGGGCGGTGAGCACATTAAAGTCATTGAATCTGACGAAGCGCGCGCTGATTACTTAAGCGAACATCTATCTGGCATTGTTGTTTTAAATGGCAGTGCCTTAGAAAAGGAAATTCTACAGCAAGCTGCCGTTGCAAAAACAGATACCTATATTGCGACAACGAACCATGATGAAACAAATATCCTTAGCTCTTTGCTAGCGAAACAATATGGAGCAAACCGTTCCATTACGCTGGTAACCAATAACGCATATTCGCCTTTGGTTGGTCCATTGGGGGTCGATTGCATGGTGTCGCCGCGTGATCTGTTAGTCGCCGCTGTTATGCGTCATATTCGTCGCGGACGGATTGAACATATCCATAGCCTGCGTCACGGCTTACCAGAACTTATTGAGGCACGTGTGTCAGAATCGGCACAAATCGCCAATAGTAATATTTGTGATCTGGATTTGCCGCGCGATGTTGTGATCGCTGCTATTGTTCGTGATGGTGAATTTATGACGGCAATACGAGACCAGCTTATCGAGGTCGGCGATGTTGTTTTACTCCTTGCCCCGCAAGAACACGCGCATCTGGTGGAAAAATTATTTTCTATTCATGTCGATATTTTTTAATGGATGCAAGCTCCCATGAAATTAGGCATTTTTGATTCAGGTCTTGGCGGTTTACTGATTAGTAAATCTATCCGTGATTACATGCCTGATATTGATCTTGTCTATTGTGGTGACACGCTGCACCTGCCGTATGGTAACCGATCCGAAGATGCCATTTATTTATATACGAAACGCTGTCTTGATGCGTTGTTTAAACAAGGTTGCAGTTTGATTGTTATGGCGTGCAATACAGCTAGTGCGGCTTGCTTGCGTAGGGTGCAGCAAGAATATTTACCCCAACATTGGCCAGGTAGAAATGTAATTGGGGTTGTTGTTCCGACATTAGAATATGCTTTGGATCAGAAAGCTAAAAATATTGGACTTATTGCAACAAATTATATCGTTAAAAGCAATGTGTACGAAGAAGAGCTGCAAAAGATTAACCAAGACGTACGCTTGCAAAGTTTGGCGACGCCTTTGCTAGTACCGCTCATTGAAAATGGCGGGGAGGCATGGTTAAAATCAGTTGTTGAACACTATTTAAACGCATTCGATTTAGATAAAATGCAAAGCATGATTTTGGGTTGCACACATTACGTACGTTTAAAAAAACTTGTCTCAGATTTATTGCCGTCACATATCGGTGTTATATCCCAAGATGAAATTATCCCGCGTAGTTTATCATTATATTTGGATCGTCATCCTGAATATGAAATAGGGCGCACGGGCGCGTCTGAATTTTATGTAACAGATATCACGGATCACTATATGCGTGCCGCTACGGATTTATATGGATCGCAGATTAACATTCAAAAAATAGAGGTTTAATTGTGACACTCTCACGCGACATTCAAGTGCCTAGAGCCATCTTCTTTGATTGGGATGCGACTTTAGCGGATACGTACAATTTAATGGAAGATGCCTATAGTCATTGTTTGCAAACATTTGGTTATCCCTCTAGAAACCCTGGTTGGCTGAGGCCTGTTTTTGGTAAAACCAAGGAAGAAACATACCCGATCTTTTACACAAACCATACTGAGGCTGATTACCCTGTGATAGATAAAGTCTTTGTCGATCATATTCAGGCGCATCATCTTGATGCGATTTCTCCGATGAATGGCGCTGAGAATGTTCTGAAATTATTACGGCATCACAAAGTTCCGTGTGGGGTCGTTACTAATAAACGGCCCTACCTAATAAAACCAGAGGTTGATCATTTTGGTTGGGGTGATTATTTCGATGTGCTGGTTGCTTACGGCGATGCTGCAAACAATAAACCATCTGCCGACCCGTTATATTTGGCAGCCAGCCTACTGGAAATTGAGGGCGACGTTGATAATGTTTGGTTGATCGGCGATAGCGCCTCTGACCAAGGATGCGCCCGTAATGCAGGGTGTACTTTTGTACATTATCATGATGGTTGCATGCCTGATTTGGACTACACCGATTATGCGCCTTTGTTTTCTATCAAGCACTATGACGAACTGTATAAGATTTTGTCAGAAATTCTTAAATAAACCTTGTCGTTTCGTTTGTTCTGGACTATACCTTTGTCCGTAGCAGTAAAAACAACTATAAAGTGCTAGAGGAAAAAAGATGTCAGAGAAATTCCAAAGCGTACAGGACGTGTTCCTAAATAGAATTCGCAAGGAAAAAATGCCGGTAACAGTGTTTCTGGTAAATGGGGTAAAATTACAAGGCGTTGTGACATGGTTTGATAATTTTTCCATGTTGCTGAAACGCGAAACACATATTCAGCTTGTTTATAAGCATGCTATTTCTACAATTATGCCTAGTGGGCCTTTGAACCTGTATGAAACAGAGGATGCTTCTGAAGCCGAAGCATAACCGTAGTTTACATTGAGCAAACCTCCGTTATTTGAAACAGATGACTACACGCAGGAAGATTGCCTGATTGTGCATCTTGACCTGTCTTTATTATCGATCCGCGATAACAAAAAAGATCGCACGGACGAGCGCACCCTCAGCCAGACACAAGAAGAAATTGAAGGATTAGCACAAGCTATTAGCTTGAAAGTCCTACATACTCATACTTTTAAACCGAAAACTGTGCATGCGGGCTCTTACTTAGGCAAGGGGCAGCGTGAAATCGTAGCGGATCTTGTTGAGGAATATCAGCCAGATGTATTGATTTTCAATGGCGCGCTATCGCCCATTCAGCAGCGCAACCTTGAAAAGCAATGGCAAGTCAAAGTCATTGATCGAACTGGATTAATTTTGGAAATTTTTGGTGAGCGCGCTCAAACGAAGGAGGGGCGGTTGCAGGTTGAGCTTGCCTTGCTGGAATACCAAAAATCCCGCCTGGTTCGTAGCTGGACTCACTTAGAACGGCAGCGCGGTGGGGCAGGTTTTATGGGCGGACCGGGTGAGACTCAGATCGAAATTGACCGCCGTTTGATTTCAGAACGCATTACCCGCCTAAAACAAGATATCGCTGATGTTAGCCGCACGCGTGAACTTAGCCGCCAAAGCCGCGCACGCGTGCCGTTTCCCATCGTTGCGCTGGTTGGCTATACCAATGCTGGTAAATCGACCCTGTTTAACAGCCTGACAAATGCGGACGTCATGGCCGAGGATCTGTTATTCGCAACGCTTGATCCAACCATGCGTAAGCTGGAATTGCAGGACGGCGTTGATGTGATTTTGGCTGATACGGTTGGTTTTATTGCCAATTTGCCAACTCAGTTAGTAGCGGCTTTTCGCTCAACATTGGAACAGGTTATTTATGCGGATGTGATTTTACACGTCATTGATTGCGCGCAAGATGATTTTGAAATTCAGCGCCTGAACGTTATCGATATCTTAGCTGATCTGGGCGTTGATTATGAAGCGGATGAGCGCATTGTCGAGGTCTATAATAAAATTGATAAACTAGACGCAGATCAACGCGAAGAAATTGACCGTATATCTCATGTTCATGCGCCCCAATATTTGCCGCTTTCAGCATTAACGGGGGAGGGACAAGATCAGCTTTTAGCCTTATTAAAAGAACATTGCCTGCGCAAAGCAAAGCCATACTATGTACGTATACCCTTCCATGACGGGCGCGCTGTATCATGGCTTTATGAACATGGCTGCATCATATCGAATGAGCATGCAGACGATGGAATCGATTTCGTCTTACGATTAAGCGAAACTAATGTCGGACGGTTTCAGCAAATATTTTCCTATGATCTTGGCCTGTCAGATGATAAAAATTAAGCATGGCTGTTATTGATAATGATAAAATTGCAAAGCTTTTGATTTCCTGCGCAGAAGACATAATTTTGCCGCGATTTCAAAAGCTAAAAGCCCACGAAATTGATACAAAGTCTGGGCCCAATGATCTAGTAACACAGGCCGATATTTTGTCGGAAGCCTTTTTAGAGCGCGAATTACCTAATCTATATCCTGGATCTATCATCGTCGGGGAGGAAGGCATTTCCCAAGGGCGACACACAATCAAAACACTGGGTGAAGATCACGGGCGTACACCTGTTTGGATTATAGATCCCGTTGATGGCACCTATAATTTCGTCCATGGCAAAGAGACTTTCGGCATCATGGTTGCGTGCGTCATTAACGGGGTTGTTCAACATGCCTGGATTTACGATGTGATCGGCAAACGCATGCATATGGCAGAGTATCAATCGGGTGCCTTTTGCAATGATACACGCCTGCAGGTGCGAGAAAGTGGCACTGATATTTCGGCGCTAGAGGGCTATGTCAGCCGTAAATATTTTCCCGATGCGTTAAAAGATACGATTGGCGAACGAATGAAGAATTTTCAGCAATGGACAACCATAGGCGCTGCTGCCCATGAATATACGAATATTGCTGCGGGCAGGGCGGACATGGCGGTTTATTCGCGGCTTAATCCGTGGGATCACATCCCAGGCAGCTTAATCGTGACAGAGGCCGGCGGTTACATCGCAAAATGGGATGGAGCACCCTATACACTCAAGGATCATTATGCGGGACTGATTGTCACAACGTCACAGGAGACATGGACAAAAATTCACGCTTGTCTTTTCGATGGTGTTAACACATCAGCCTTTAGCTGAGTTTTTGCTTGCTGCCAGTATTTTTCTTTTTCAGCTAAATTGCACACCGTTATATCTTTATCAGCCGATTTGATAAGGTCTTCCATTAGGCTAAAACGGCTTGCGAATTTATGATTGGCTTTGTTTAGTAAATCTTCAGCGTCATAACCGCTCATGCGGATATAATTAACCAGTACAAATAGCACATCGCCAAGCTCGTCTTGGATATCAGCGTCTGTGCCATTGGCTTTAGCGTCTTCGACTTCTTTAATCTCTTCTTCCAGCTTGTCTAAAACGCCAGAAATATCATCCCATTCAAAGCCCACTTTAGCGGCTTTTTTCTGCAATTTATGTGCGCGTAATAATGCGGGCAGGGCCAGAGGCACACCATCCAAAGTGCTTTTGTTGGCTTTGCCTTTTTCTTGGCTTTTTTGCTGATCCCAAATTGCATCTACGTCCGTAGCAGATGTAGCGTTTTTATCGCCAAAAACATGCGGATGACGAAAAATCATTTTATCTGTTACATCGTGAATGACATCATCAATGGTGAAGGCCTTTTGCTCCGCAGCCATTTGCGCGTGATAGACGGACTGAAATAGCAAGTCGCCTAATTCTTCTTTTAAATTATCAAGATCCTTATTCAAGATAGCATCTTGAACCTCGTAAGCTTCTTCGACCGTGTGTTTGGCAATGGTTTCAAAGCTTTGCTCCAGATCCCAAGGGCATCCACCATCAGGATCACGCAACCGCGCCATAACGTTAATTAGATCAGAAAAGGTATATTTTTGTGTGCTCATAATATATGCATTCGTAACGAATTTTGCGTCAAAATGCTACTGAAAAGAATTTTATTACTTTTTTATATCTTTTATCAGAAGTGCTTTACAAATCACGGGCACGTCATTAGAACCAGACTCGGTTTAGATGAGTAACATAGTAGTCACGCAGGACTTTTATTGGTTCTATATGGCTGCGCAAAATACGGAGACAATAATGAACTTACCTGAAAGTTTATCGGGGCTGTTTAGCCACGTCACAACACAAGGTGAAAGTGCTTCTAGCGCCTCACCGTTTAATCAACTATTTCATAAAAAAGCAGGCGCTTGCCAACAGGCCGCAATCAAAGCATTGCAGTCCTATGGTGACACGTATGGCGCTAGAGGCGTATCAACGCATCTTGGGCAAGGTGAGCATGGCACGATGAGCCTAATCCTAGAGCGCCGCTTATAATAAAAGCGTCTCTATATTCTTTTTAAAGAAGGGAGCGTGTCTTCCTTCTTTCTTGCCTCAGTATAAAAGTGTGATAATGTATATTATGGAAAATAAAGTGCATTTCTTTATATTGTAATCATTTTATTACAAAGGCTTATAATCGGTTTAAATCCTTTGTAAAGTCATTGCGTACGCGAATATTTGACAATTTTACATCCTATAGGATATACACTTGCCCCGTGTGTAATTAGTAATTGAATACGGGGGAAATAATGCAAACACAGCATTGTGTTAATAAAGATTATTACATCATCAATAATGTGCCAACTCATGAAATTGATAAAACGATTATATGGCTACGCGGTATTCGAAAACATTACGAAACACAAATCAAAGCGCTTGAAGCCATAAAGGTTGAGAGAGCGCGTGCCCAAGCGTGGCGCGACAACATGAACGAGCTTGTAGAGGCATTTAAGACGACTGAAATTTTGGAATTAAACTTATCTGAAAAAGTTGTATTTATTCGCAAAAAATTACAGTGCAATCATTCTCGTGCAACATTTATCGCGCAGCGTGTTCATTTATGGGCTGAGCGTGAAATGTTGCAAACACGAAATGACCAAATATATTTTTCACATTTAAACGGTACAAGTGTCACAGAATTGAGCAAACAACACGATCTGAGCCGACAACAAATCTACAATGTTTTACGGCAAAAACGCGGTAAATTTATGAAATAAAAAAGGGGCTTTATAGCCCCTTTTCTTTCGCCCCTGGTCATAGATAAAGTTTTATCTATTTCCGCTTTCCTTCATAAAAATGCCTAGAATGCTGCCGATAGTAAGAACGGCTGCACCTGTGTAATCACCTGATGCAATCGGCTCGGCGGCACTTTGGATTGTTTGGGCGACCGTTTCGGCACCGTCTGCTTTTAAGATCGTCATAAGGCCGTAAGCCAGTGAAGACAGCCCCATGATTGTGGTAGGTTCTTGCAAGCGTTTTTTTATCCAGCTTTTCATGATATTTTCTCCTCTAATCTGCTGATGCGTTCGCCGTAGTCTTTGAGAATGGTTTTGATCCACGAAATATCCGTACGGATCGCGGCGACTGTTGCTACGGCTGAGACAATCCCCGTTAAACCTGATAAAATTACTGCTTCCATGATTTCCATTAGATCACCTTCATTTTTTAAGGATGACGTAACCAGCCAGCGCGGAGATAGCGAGCTTTACAGCGCCGTTACTGGCGCTTTCAATGCCTTCGCCTGTTTCTTTGGCGGCAAAGCCACCACCAGCCAGCAAAGCGCCTACGGCGGCAATCGTCCATGGATTAATTAATAAAGGCATATCTCCCCCCTATCCCTTGAATTTGTTATATGCGGTTAGAAACTTGCTGTAATAGTGCGCTGTGTTGGTTGTGCCGTTTGGCGTGCTTTGCCACCCTGCTCCGCCGTTATAGGCGCGTACGTACCATTCTTGGCTTTTGTTAGGCCAGTATTTACGCAGCCAGTGGATATACGCCGCGCCGTAATACATAGAAACAAACGGCTGTTTTAGGCTTTGTTCCGTAGGCTTGCCGTACATTGTCCAGCCTTTGCTATATAGATCAAGGGCTGTTCCTAAAAGCGTTTGCATTAGCCCTGTTGACTTGTCAAAGCCTTCGTCACGCTGCACCCATGGCCTAAATGAGCTTTCAATATAGGCTATAGACACAAGCTCCAGCACGGATACATTGAAATTATGACGTGAGATAATAAACTCCGCTAGTTTTCTCACCTCATTAATCGATAAAGTCCGTGTTGATGGAATGGATTGTACGTCTATCGTTCCTGTTTGCTCTGCTTGGGCACTCACGCCCGCCAGCATAAGGAAAAAACCACCTAAAGCCGCTAAAAAATTTTGCATTTATACCCCCTCTGGCCATTCTTCGATAAATTGTCCATTTGGTGCGCGGATAATTTCGCTACCATCTTCAAGAAAGCAGATTTCAAAGCCATTTTTGATCGCGCGCCCAATAATGCGCTTATCGCCATGCATATCGAATGCATGGCCTTGCGTTTCAAGGCCTGTGATTTCTGTTGTTGTTGGTAAGTTATTTAGAACTGGTTTCATTTTTTAAAGCACCTCATACCAAGCGTTTGCGGGGTAGCTACCGTGGTTGGAAACAATCTGAACCAACACGCCTGCTGGAATAAATATATTTTCAAAAGACCGTAATGTGGTTTCTGTTCCTGACATACCCCCAATCACCGCACCGAATGGATTGCCATTTAAAAATAAACTTCCGTGATAATTTTCGGTGTTCGATATAGCCCCTGAAAATTGACGGATAATTACGCCTTTAATGTTTTGCGCCGCTGTTGCCAGCGTAACAGTTGTAGCATCAGCACTTGCGAAATCTGCATTTGTTAAATCCGTAAGTCCTGCGCGTTGTAAAACGCTATTTTGCAACATCGCAAGGACTTTGGCGTCTGTTGTTTCTAATTCTTCATTGGTTTCATTTTTTACGGTCACTGTGCCGGCTACTGACAAGCGGCTATCATCAATATCACCAAAGCCCCAGCCAACTTCTACTTCAACATCATAATCATTATCGTTGAAGAGTTGAAATGATGAAAAATGCTCAGCGCTTTGTGGGATTTCGCGTTTAATCCCCGCATCAAAATAAGCTTTTCCGCCGAAATTAAAACTAATCGTCAAACGTCCATTACTGTTAAAACAGCGCACGAAACGCCCGATAAAATCTAAACTTTTAAAGCCATGTGCAGGGATGATAAACGTCCCGCTTTCTGCATCTTGTAAGTCGTCATTATTCATTTTGTAAATCCTCCAGTTAAGGCAATGATGGAAACGCCAGCAACCAGCATGGCAAACTATCTTGTAATGATTTGGCTTGTTGGTTTTGCGTCTGGTAGTTGGCGAATTCGTATGCGTTATCAGTAGATTGTCCGAGAACATCCACCGCGCTTTGTGTTTGCGTCAGGCTAGCCATAGCGACCTGCGTTAAATTGTTAATAACATCTAGTGTCAATTCCCCTGCGGCCTCAATCGCGCCGTAGTCGGACAATGTGTTATTATTGCCAGCAACGCGCGTCACCATAGCATTGTCCGTTGCGGCGATGCGTTCATCACTGGTATTTGTTGTTGTACTGGAACTAGAGCTGGAACTAGACTTACCACCCATTATAACACCGCCTTTCTATAGACATACTCCGTTAGCTTACCCCCTGCCCGTTCCATGAGCTTTGCCATGCCCTTACGGGATACATGGGCACGGATAGTCTGCACATTGTTTTGTTTTGCAAGATCATCCCAAAAGTCACACAGGCTTTGGATTAAATCGCCGCTGGTGTTTTTGCCGCCTAGGGCTTGGACAACAAGCTCTTTATCATCCAAGCGCAGCACCATAGAGGCCACATGCAGCCCTTGCTCGTGGACATTAAAAAGCGTAGCGCAGCCGCGCTGCACGTCATAGGCTAGGTCATTGATCGTATATTCGTCATTGCATGCTTTCATCAAATGCAATGCGTTTGCGATTCCCCAATTATCGGCTTTTTGAATGTTCATTATTTTTTCTTTGTTGCGATCCATAAAATCGCAATAGCCCCTAAAATTAGATATGTGTTTAAATCGGTACTGGTTGATCCTGCATTCGTGCTAGTGGTTTGTGTTGATCCTGCCCCTGCTACCGAAAAAGAACTGTTCAATGTGACGCTGTTAGAGCCACTATTTGCCCCTGCGCTAGATGGGCCAGCATGACCGCCCGTGATGGATGGAAAGCTACCCCCCATTCCACCACTAAGCAGGTCTAAAGCCGTCCCTACGCCGATTTCTGTTTCACTCTCAGCCATCTATTTGAACGCCTTTACCAGTGTTAATAAGACCAGAGCACCACCACCAACCAGCAAAAGCCCCTGTGTGCTGGTTAGGTCAATGCCCAGCCCCGTGCTTGTTGCCATTGTCTGAACGCCGTCATTAACAACGGGCGTATCGTTGGCATTTGATTTTGCTGCAGCAAGCGCGGCTTCGGCTTCTGTATAAGCTGTTTTCTTATCCAGATAAGCGCCGTAGCCAGTCGCAACGGTATCAACCGCGCCAAGTGCAAAATCCTTTAACGAGCTAAACAACGATTGAAATGTGCTAGCCTCGTTTGCTGTGGTTGTGGTGCTCATGGTCTTTCCCCCTATTATTATTGATTATGCCGCAGTTGCCGCGCCTAATGGCTGGCTGATCGTTTCCATGATGATAGGAATAGACCCCGCTGCACTTACGGTCGGATTAACGCGAAACTCTTGCAATCCAGCTAGCGCCCACGCATCGTCAATGCGGTTAAGCGCTAACGCGTCAAGATGTGTGTAGCCTGTTTGAAGCTCACGATCCGAAACGCGTGACAGCCAGTCTTGATAAGCGCCTAAATCCGCGTCATTCTCAATAAATGGTGTTTTATTCAAAATAACTTCTAGGTTTGTAATCAAAGCGCTTTCAAAGTGCATAGCTGCCAAAGCGCCGTTTGTTTTAGGCAAGTCAGGAATTTCTTTCTTACCTGCTGAGACAGCCTCGTAAGGAATCTCGTGAACTTCCACGATAATCCCAAGGTCACGCTGTTCAGGCGTTACGAACGCATCGGCGGTCAGTTGTGGGTTAGTCGCTGTAGAGGCGATTTTAACCTCTAGGTGCATGCTTTCGACATTGCGGGTACCCCAGCATAGATTTTCTTCTCCAGCTACTGTACGTGCCCATTTACGGCTTAACGGAATATATAACAAACCGTCAGTAAAGCCGTTTTTGTAATAACCGTTTAACATTAATAATGTTTTGCCCGATACGGTAAAACGTACTTTGCCGTTAACCTTGATAGAAACTTCCTCAATATCCGCCGCCATTGTCGCAGCATTTGCTGCTGTGCCGTTTGGCGTGTACTTGAGAACGAACTCACGGTACGTATAGCCTAAAGGCACACGCAACGATGCTCTAACACCTGAATTCACAGGGTTAAAGTCTGGTAGTTTGTGATGAAATGTAAACATATTATAATTTTCCCCCTATTACCGCTGTATTAAAGCCCCTGATAGCCGTTGCGTGCGTTCTTGATGAACTCATTATCGCGGAACTGATACATAGCCAGACCAGCGACAACAACGCCTGTAGCAACAAGCCCGACTGTTAAAAGATGTTTGTTAAGATTTTTCATTATTGATCCCCTCTATTAAAAAATCATTTAAAAGGGGCTTTGCTGCAAATTCCCAAACAGCCAGAGTTAAAACTCCGATAACAACTGGTTTGATAGTTTTAGGCATTGTCCCCTCACTCGGTTAAAAACATGAATTAAGGGTGATTCGTTTTGATGGAAAAACAATGGGGGTAGGTGCAATTCCTATAAGGGAAATTCCTATAAGGGATTTGTATGTATTTTTAAGTCGTTTTTAACGTCCCAAAATCAAAAAATTTACGCTAATTTTTTATTAGAGAGATACAAAACACCCGCAAATTGACCGCATTTCAACCGTGTTTTCTTTATAAGATTTGTGAGAATTTTAGGTCTGTAATGTGTCTGTTTTTTCTCATAAGAATGGCCTTTTTATTTCTGTTACAAATTCTGTCCATTGGTACGCGTTAAACTTTCGTTGCCAGCTTGCTATCATTTTACTAACTATATTAAACTCTCTCATATCCCCCGCTGGGCTAAGTCGTTTAATCGCAGCCATTCATGCGCTAGCTCTTTCGGGTTCATTTAAACTTTGCCTTATTTTTCCCGTGTGAAACTTGTCCAGCAGCGTATTTTATGTACTGGTGACTTTGCAGGGCTATAAGGTCTTTCTTGTGCTCCGTGCCTATAATGCCTGTCACAGCGTTACGATCTGCCGCGCTTCCTAGGCGAAGAAAATAATGTTCGGTACAGTTACCGACAAAATTCTTTTTAACCTCTGCTATACGCTGCGAAATGCCGACAATTTCAACGCCATAATGACGCCCAAGATTGACCAGCTCCAAAAATGAGCGTTCACCCTTACCAAGGGTGCGCTCTGGATAGCAAAGGCTCATTTCTTCAACGACAAGCGTAATCTCTTTGCTGCACTGGTTGTTGTAGTACGGCTGCTGGATGGTAAATAACCCCTCTGCCAGCTCTTCAAGCAATAAATGCGGGTCTTGACCGCGTGGAACGATTAAAACGGCCTTAAAGCCTGTATTCCATCCTACCTTTATAGCCTTATATAGACCGCGCAGCGTTTTATATGGCTTAAAGCCGCGCTCATGCACCCAATCCCCTATAGGGTCAATCACAATCACGCGCTTTTTCTTCTTGATGATTTCTTTGGCGCGGGTGCTTTTTCCTGATCCTGTACCGCCCCAAATTCCTATTTTCTTTGCGTCTTTTTTCATAGTTTAAGTACCTTCTTTAAAATGATTGCTGTGATGTAACCTGCTCCGCTTTCACTGAACGCCCGCCACTTTCTATCCCACCATGTTGGAGATATTGGAATGCCGTTTCGCATATATAGGCGTTGTGGCTTACGATATGGATGATTTTCACAAGAAGGTCTAACCGCCCACCAGAAATGCGCCGTTAAATCTATTTCCTTTTTCAAAAGCCTTAACGACATTGGGCGCCATTGATCTTCTCTGCGCTCGCCAAGCACAGGGCTAACTGTGATGCTAACAGGGCTAACTGTGACGCTAGAAGAGGAACTAGAGCGCCCACCCATTACGCCCCCTGTGCCGCGGCCTGTTCACGTAGTGACGGCATGTGCTGCATAGGTTGCTGATCTTCCTTCTCTGCCTTAGGCTGTGTGGCCTGCATGCGCGCACGTTTGCGCTCTTGCATTTCTGCTGCACAGTTGATAGCCATTCCCCCGAAAAGCGTGCCAACGGCAACAAAATCCATCATCGTTTCGCCCCCAGGCTTCCTCATCCAGTTAAGCCAACGATAACGCCCCGAAATACGATACAGCGCCCCAAGACCGTTTTGCACGTTTGGGTCTTCGGCATCCATGGCAAGGCTCTTGATTTTTGACACGCCCGAAGCAACAGAAAAGCCGCCAGCGTAAAATTCGATAAAATCTTCCTCTGATAAGCAATTATCCGCAGCTAGCTCTTGCTGGTGTTCAATTTCGACCTGTTCCCCGATAAGATTATCAAAGTGTGTAGGCTCTGGATCAATCGAAGAAGCTGTCAACTTCTCCGATGTCGAATAATCCTCCCCAGCGGTCTCCGTTACGTTCTTCACGTACTGTTCGTTCAACGCTTGTTCCTGCGGTTGGCTCTGCGGTTCTGGCTTCGGTTTCGGTGACATGGTTAGTTTCAACATGAGATTTTTCCCCTTCTTTCAAATTCTCGTTGTATTCGTTGATAATTTCTTTTGATTTCTTGCGGCCTAAAAAACCCCGATAGCCGCATTTTTCCCCTGTTTCATCGACAATTTCTTTGCAATACACATGGATTGTTCGGTTTTTTGTGACGCTCATGTGCGCCCCACCGCCACAAGCTGGACATTCCATCAGAGCTTGCAGCTTATCTCCTGCTTTAAGACACATTTATTCCCCCTTTGATAAGTTGTTGAACCTGCATTTCTAAAACGGTGATGCGCGCCTGTTGGCTCTCAATCAGCGCATAAGATTGATCGGCTAGCCGCTCTGCAACGGCGGGTTTTTGGAACATCGGCGCAGCTTTTAGCTGTTTAACCGTATTTTTAGCTGGGCTAAGCAAGACATAGCTCTTTTTCCTTTTGCTGTTGGTGAATAATTTGGATTTCACAGCCGATAGCCTCGGACAATTCACGATAAAAATTCGAGGACACACGATCAGCGATGAATTTTGATGGGGCTATAACCGTATCTACGCCCTGTAGCGTTAACGGTTTGATCCATGAGACAAACACCTTATCCCCAAGAGCTGCCTTAGCCTTTTCTTGCCATGGCTGCAAAGCTTCCTGCTCCCCTTGGCAAGCTTTGCTCTCTTTCGGCTTGTTACGCACTGAGCCATTTTTTATCCCGCCCCTGATCCAGTGGCGTAAAACCACCACTGGATCACCCGCAGGCCATTCCCCCTTTGACCCGTAGAAATCTAAACACGCATCCGCTTCGCCTTTGATCTCGGTTTCTGTCAACCAGTCAAACGCATTAAACCCCTGTGATTGATATCCCCGATCAATCTCCCTCAAAAATTCTTCACGCGTCAGCGTCTTTTTTTCTTTTTTATCTATTGGTGGATAATATGACGGTTCTTGAGCGGTCATTTTGACCGCTGGTGATGGACATTTTGACCGCTGGTCATTTTGTCCACTGGTCAAATTGTCCTCTGGTTCCACAAGAAGATTTTTGGACATGTTTAAACGATAATTATAATGCCCATATGTGCCATCTTTGCGGCGTGATCTGTAACGCTGTATAAGCCCAATCTCTTCTAAATGGTCGAGATGGCGGCGAACGGTTCGTTCACTTTGCTCGGTATCCGCTGCAAGAGTTTTTACTTTAGGAAAACATGACCCGCCCTGTGCATCAGCGAAATCCCCAAGTACCCACAAAATAAATTTCGCCCCCGGGTTCCCTACTTTTTGAGCTCTCGCCCATTCTTGTGCTCTGTTTGACATGATTATATCCTTGCAACCTAAAATGGAATCACTGCAAAATTCGCCTTTTAAGGAGAAAATATGAGTGACAACAAACAAACTCCCTATGGATTCGTTCTTCCAAAAACTCCAACTAAAGAGATGCAAGCCCCGCTAGTATTTGCTGATGAGAACGGCAAAATTCTCGAAGAGCTTGAAAAGGAATTAGAAGAACGCAACGCAGAAAACGCTCAAGCAGAATGCTCAAGCGCTGATGATGAACGGTAAATTAAAGATGTGTACACTGATCCTTCTTCTGTGCGCACATGTCTAATTTTTGATAATTGTGAAAGCTGAATTTCGCGTGGAATGTCTTGAGGGCTTTTAGGGTGTGATTGAATATCACCTATAACGCGAAAAACATTCGCATCTAAATCTATCTCTGTGCCCATATCGTTTGGACTTGGTTTCATGGTTTTTCTCCTATAACACGCGGGAACGTGATTTTGACCTGAACGATCGGTAAGTTATAAGTAATGCTAGGTGATTTGTTTTATGCTTGTCAACAGTAAATAATACTTGCTACTATGTGCTTATAGCGATTCCCCTTATAGGAATTTCCCTTATAGCAAATCTGAGTTAAATTAAGCTCTATAAGAAAGGTTTTATTTATGCGCGATTACAATTTTTACCTCGATAAAGTAAAAGAAAAAAATGAACTTAAATCGGATGCTGCTGTTAATCGTATAATGGGCTTCAAGGGGTCGATGGCTAGTTTCTTGAGAAATGGAAAGTGCCATTTATCAGATGAAAACATGATAAAATTAGCTGATTTAGCTGGCGTGGATGAAGAAATTGCGCTTTTAGATTTGAATATTATGCGTGCCCCTGCCCCAGTGCAAAAAACATACGCGGGCATTTTACAGAAGCTTACCCAGACAACGGCAGCGATTGCGATCTTAGCAGCTTCGGCATTTACTTTTGCCCCCTCCCCTGCAAATGCGGCAGTATCAACTGCAATGAGCGAACAATGTATATTATGGAAAATAATATACATATCTTAAGAAGAGGGTGCTTTTATTTTTTTGTGTGATGGTCATGCCATCATACGCTGGCTCATAGCCGTCTGGTAGCTCATTCACTAATGTTTGGTAATCCATGGCTAATGACAAGCTTGTTAAGATGACGCGTTCAGCTTTGATTTCTTTATTCAGTGCATAAATCTCTTGTAAGTTAGCGTGCACGGGATTGCTTTCTTGATGATAACCAGCTGCGTCAACTATCCACGTTCTTACGCCGCGCAAGATATCAATGGATGCGTCTGGCAGTGATTTCATGTCCGTTGAGTATGCAACATCATCAAATCTGTAACCAACGCTGCGTACGGCTGGCCCGTGTTGCTGTTCAAATGGAATGAACGAGACATCGCCAATGCTGTACGGCTGCCCGTAATGCGGGTCCAACACATATTCGTCGATCATGGCTTTGTAGATAGATACTGGGCCGTCCTCGAACAGGTAATAAAATCGCCGTTTAAGCTCGTCAAAAGTCTCTTGATTTGTGTAAACCGGCATGGTGTCTTTGTCGCTGTGCATGACATAGCGTTTGACATCATCAATGCCGTGGACGTGATCGCCGTGAGAATGCGTGTATAAAACACCGTCTAGAGTCTGTAGATTTTCCCGCGTTGTTTGCTGTGAAAAATCAGGTCCTGTGTCGATGACAAGATTTTGTATATTAGATTTTATTAATAAACTTGGACGCATACGGCGGTTTCTGGGTTCATCAGGATCACATTTACCCCAATAATTTCCCGATGCAGGTACGCCGCTTGAGTTTCCGCAGCCTAAAATTTTAAACTCTAGCATGATAGTTAACCATTTGTTTTATTGGCTTTTTTAAATAGATTAAAAAAGTTACGGCTTGTGATTTCTGCCATATCTTCGGCAGATTTATTATGGATTTCAGCTAATGTTTTGCCGACATAATCCACGTAATGCGGCACGTTCGTTTTGCCACGTTTGGATTGTGGTGCTAAGAATGGTGAATCGGTTTCAACCAGCAAACGATCAATCGGGAATTTTTTGACCATATCACGTAAATCAACGGACTTATTAAAGGTTAAAATTCCTGATAGCGAAATATAAAACCCTAAATCCAGCGCACGATACGCCAGTTCCTCACCAGAGGAAAAGCAGTGCAAGACCCCTGTTATATTACCTTGGTTTTCACGGCTATGGGATTCGATTATGTTTGCAGTGTCTTCGTCGGCATCACGAGTGTGAATAATGACTGGAACATCTGCTTGAGTACATGCCTGCAAGTGTTTGTTAAAAGAGGATTTTTGGTCGGATTCGGGACTATTGTTATAGAAGTAATCCAGTCCTGTCTCCCCTATTCCAATGATGTTTGGATTGGCATTCACGCGGGCAACGATATCATCGCAGCTAATTGCTTTTTCAGCCTGCAGCCCAGCGTCATGAGGGTGCGTGCCGATTGTGCACCAGACATTATCATGGGCATTGGCAATGCTTTCCAGCAAGTCTGCTTCCTCGGACATGCGGCAGCAGATGGTTACAAGACCATCGACATTGTTTGCTTTCGCATCAGCAATCAGTGTTTCTGGCGTACCGCTGCCTGTTATACGGGCGTGGTTAAGGTGGCAATGGGAATCAATCCACATTTGGCTTATTCCTCGCCTTCGTCTAAGGCTAAACGCGGGAAGACACCTTCGGGTTTTTCGATTTTTATGCCGCCAGACAGCGCATTATCGGCGTTAATATGAGCTAGTAAACGCTTATCTGATGGAATGCTGAGCATGTTTAGTATCTTATCAGCAGAATCCGGAATGATTGGCTGCACCATAATCGCAAGACGCGAATAGTTTCAGCCAATGTATATAAGATAGCTTTCATGCGTTCAGGGTCTTCCTTGCGCAACTTCCAAGGCGCCTGAGAGTCGATATAGGCGTTTGCCTCTGCCACGCCGCGCCAAATTTCTTCTAGGGCGCGGTGTACTTTGAACTGGCTCATGCGTTCGTGCATTTTGGGCAAAACTGTACTGTCGATAAAGGTAAGCAAATCTTTATCAACTACGTCTAACGTGACATTTTCAGGCACTGTTTCATCACAGTTTTTATGGATCATAGACAAAGTGCGCTGCGTTAAATTACCAAGCCCGTTAGCAAGGTCTGAATTAATACGATTTACAGCTTGTTCGTGGCCGAAATTACCGTCCTGACCGTGCGGAATTTCACGCAATAGGAAATAACGAATTTGATCTAGCCCATATGTTTGCACCAAACCATCAGGTGATAAAACATTTCCTATCGATTTGGACATCTTTTGTCCTTGGACATTGATGAAACCGTGCGCCCAAATTGTTTTAGGAAGCTCAATGTTTGCCGCCATTAAAAAAGCAGGCCAATAGATAGCGTGGAACCGCGTGATGTCTTTACCGATCACATGATATTGCGCAGGCCAGAATTTTTTGAATGTTTCGCAGTCCGTATCAGGAAAGCCAATACCTGTTAGGTAATTTGTCAGCGCATCCAACCACACATACATGACGTGATTATCGTCACCTGGCACAGGTATCCCCCAGCTAAGGCGGTCTTTGTGACGGGAAATAGATAGATCGCGCAGGCCTTGTTTAACAAAGCTTACAATTTCGTTACGGCGGCTTTCAGGTTGAATGAAATCAGGGTTTTGTTCGTAAAAATCTAATAGGGGCTGCGTATATTTTGATAGTTTAAAGAAATAGCTTTCTTCCTCGACCCAGACGGCTTCTGTGCCGTTCGGGGTTAAGCGCTCATCTGTGCCTTCGATTTTTGTAAGCTCGTCTTCGGTGAAGTAAGCTTCTTCGCGGATGGAATACCAGCCTTGGTATTTATCAAGATAGATATCACCGTTGTCTTGCAGCAATGTCCACATCGCCTGAGACGCTGCATAATGGTCAGGATCGGTTGTGCGGATAAAACGATCGTTGGAAATATTGAGCGTCTTTGTCATCTCAATAAACGTAGCAGCATTTTTGTCGGCGAATTCTTTTGCGCTCATCCCGTTTTTCTGGGCGGTTTTTTCGACTTTTTCGCCGTGTTCATCCGTGCCCGTCAAAAAGAAAACATCACGACCGTCGACGCGCATAAAACGCGCAATCGTATCGGTTAGAATTGTCTCATAGGCATGTCCCAAATGCGGAACGCCGTTGACGTAGGAAATGGCTGTTGTGATGTAAAAAGGATCTTTGCTCATGGAGGTCACCGCTATTATTTGATTATATTATTGGCATATCAACTGCATGGCGTGAAGAATGCCTTGTTTTTTATCCAGATTGGCATGCTCAATCTTTTGAAAATGTATGTCCAATTTATCATATATACCAAGTAATTTGTCTAGTGAATTGTTGTCGTGTAAAGCAACAATTCCTGATTGTTTAAGGAAAAAATCAGCCATAGGTTTGTTTTTACCTTTGCTAGCGATCACATTTTGCAATGATTTTAAAACCATGCGCGTAAATATCGGATAAGCATTGGCACCTTTTTTACTGAGCATGTCGGCCTGCTTGTGGACTAATGCCCAATCTGTGCGCGGATAAGATGACAGTAACTGGAAAAAGATTTGCAGATATTCGCTTCCGCCCTCCTCCAGCATATCCAAGGCCTCCCCTACGCTGCCATGAGCCATAGACACAGCTTGAGCCATAGCCTCTGCGGAGGATAATGATGACTGTGATGATTTTTCAACCAAACCTGTAACTGTTTGATCGCTTAACGGTGAAAATGCGACGCGCTGCGTGCGCGAGTGAATGGTCGGGATTAAACGTCCAGGGCGATGAGCGATTAAAATAATAACTGTTTTCTTGGGCGGTTCTTCCAAAATTTTTAAAATCGCATTTTGTGCATTACGATTCATCGTGTCCGCGTCATCAATGATGACAATGCGCCAGCCCCCGCTGTGAGATTTCATATGTAAAAACGGCGTGATTTTACGGACCTCATCCACTTCAACGGAAGGCTTATAGGTGTTTTTGCTGTCGTCATATAGGCGTTCAACCACTTTACAATCGGGGTGCGCGTTATTCAAATATAGGCGAATATCTGTTTCATTAGGGTTAGTATTCATATTAGTTGGGAATGTTGCGGGCAAAGCTTCATCACCGAATAGGCTGGAGCCGGTATCAGTGTCTTGCCTCCCATGAACAAGCAGAAACTTTGCCAGTCGGTGCGCGAATGTTGCTTTACCGATGCCTTTTAATCCCGTAAAGAGCACGCCATGCGGCAGTTTGTTTTTTCAATTAACGCAAGCAGCTGTTGTTCAATGTCATCATGCCCATAGCAAAAATTCATTTCACGCGGGGTGGTCAATTCATCTGTCGCAAGGGCTGAACTATGATCTTCGGCGAACATGGTCATGATTGTATACCCCCCGCATGATGGCGGTTATATAATCGGTAACGGCATGAATATCTTGGCGTGCGTCAATGACGTGACAGCGCTCAGGGTTTTGTTTGGCGATATCTAAAAAGCCATTTCTGAGCTTGTCATGAAATTCTAAGGCCAGATTTTCAAAGCGATCTTCTTGTTGATCTTTTGCAGTTGTTTCAGCGGACAAACGCGCTTTAGATCGTTGCAATCCTTGCTCTGCAGGGATATCAAGAATGAATGTCAAATCAGGCTGAAAACCATTGAGTATCAAATGATCTAGTTGCTTAATTTTATCCAGATCATAGCCATGGCCATAGCCTTGGTACGCCAGAGTAGAATCAGAAAAGCGATCGCTAATGACACAGGCACCGCGCTGCAAGGCTGGTAAAATAATCTGCTGCACATGCATGCTGCGCGCCGCGTATAGTAACAAGACTTCGGCCTCTGGCGACCAGTCGCCGCCTTCGCGAGAGACTAAAAAGTCACGGATCTTTTCAGCTTCGGGCGTGCCGCCAGGTTCGCGCGTTTTTACAACTTCGTAGCCTGATTGAGATAGGAAACGTTCCAAAGCATGAATTTGGGTTGTTTTTCCACTGCCTTCGCCGCCTTCAAATGTGATAAACAGGCCTTGTTTGCTCATAGCTTATTTTTCCCGTTGTGCTTTGATTAGCGCGGGTAATTTTTCCAAAGCGCGGAGGATAATATTTTTCTGGGGAACATCTTCTTTTGCGTACAAAGGAAATGTCAAAGCTTCCTGTTCTGGGATCGTCACTGTCAATAGACCAACTTTATCGCCCTTATGAATAGGCGCTGTTAGTGGCTCGTCGAAGCTAGCTTCGGCTTTAACATTGCGCATTCCCATGGCAAGCGCAGGCACGGCAGCTATGATGTCTTCATGAGGAATAGCATCTACTGTTTTGCTTTTCCCGTAGATGACCGCTGGAGATTTAACCGTTTCACCAGCCTTAAAGAATGTATGATATTCAAAGCGTTTCAATCCCCATTCTAACAGGCGGGCGCCTTCTTGTGCGCGGGCTTTTTCGGATGGCAAACCATTAAGGACAAGGATCACACGGCGTCCGTCTTTATTAACGCCAGACGCCATTAGGCCATAACCACCAATTTCTGTATGTCCTGTTTTCAGGCCATCCGCGCCGATATTCCGGTAAAGTAAAGGATTGCGATTACGCTGTGTAATGTTGCTGAAGGTAAATTCTTTTTCTGAGAAAATGTGGTAATATTCAGGAAAATCCCGAATTAAATGCGTCGCTAAAGTAGATAAGTCTCTGGCAGTAGAGTAATGATCTGGATCAGGCCATCCGCTTGCGTTTTTGAAATTCGAGTTTTTCATACCCAATGAATGCGCCATGGCAGTGATGGCCTCGGCAAAATAATCTTCGTTTCCTGCTAAGCCTTCGGCTAGAACGATTGTCGCGTCATTGCCGGATTGGATTAAAACGCCGCGGAGCAAATCTTCGACTTTGACCATTTTGTCGACTTCGACAAACATTTTTGAGCCGCCTTTTTTCCAGGCTTTTTTACTAACCAAAAATTCACCATCTAGCGATACTTTACCTTTTTTAAGCGCATCAAAAACCGCATATGCTGTCATGGTTTTGCTCATGGATGAGGTCGGCATTTTCTCGTCAGGGTTTTTGGAAAAAAGAACCTGCCCTGTGCCGTAATCGATAATGATTGCTTGTTTTGCTATTGTTGTCATTGCATAAGATGCATGCGCCCCGATAACAAGCTGGATTGCGAACAGTGTGGTCAGTATTCTTTTAAACATTTGGTTTCCTTTTAATCCCCTACTACGATAATGGCATTGGCTTTGCCCTGTTGCTTCATGGTTTCCAAGATTCCATCGGCTTTGTTTACTGTTTCAACAGGGCCTATACGCACACGATAGAAAATCGTGTCGTTAATGTTAACAGGGGTTACGCTATTTTTTCCAAAAATTGCCAGGTCTTGTGCATATTTTTCTGCGTTTTGCTTGGAACTGAAGGAACCTGCCTGAATAAAGATATCGGTATCAACAGCTTTGGGTGTATTGGTTAGCTCATTAATAATATCATTTGCGGTGCGTTTGGGCTCTGCCGTTGATGTGTTAGATGCCGTTAATGGTTTAGGTTGCTGGTCTGTAATGGGAACAGAAGGTACGTGTTCAATATCCGGAGCTTGCAACACAGTCGAATCGACTAACCCTGTTTCTTGCTTTTGTTCAGGTAAGTTTTGTCTGTCGACGCTGTCTAATGGTGCAATCTGGACAATTTCTTTTTCTTGTTGCTGTGGGGGTTGCTCCATGTCAGCGGCCAGTAGAATTTTTTCATTCGTTTGGGAAATATTTGTGCCAAAGAATTCTTCAATAGTTTTACCTTGGTTCAGGGCAATTTCTACGCCTGATACGTTGATGCCTTTTTTCGCGGCCTCAGCAACCAGACGGCTTTCATGGCCAAGGACTTGTAATTTGATCTTGGCGGTGCCTTTGTTTTTATATTGCAAAAGCTCTGCGCCGCGTTTGGACATATCTAAAATTCGCCCTCGTGAATAGGGTCCGCGGTCGTTAACACGCACAATAATCGATCGTCCATTTTCTAGATTTGTCACCCGAACAATTGACGGTAATTGCAGCGTTTTATGCGCAGCCGTTAAAGCGTTTTGGTCGTATATTTCGCCATTGGCGGTGAGCTTACCGTGAAAGTTCGGACCATACCATGAGGCAATCCCGCGTTGCGTAAAGTCATAGGTTTCTTTTGGTGTATAATAAACGCCATCAATGCGATATGGATTTCCGACCTTAAATGATCCTGTCGATGGGGAGCGCACGCTGTTCCATGAAAATACGTTTAAGCTACGAGAAATTGTGCTAGAGCATGATGCCAATAGTGTCGCACACGCCAGCACGCTAATAGATGATGTTAATAACCGTTTAGAAATACGCATAAGAAAACTGTTCTTTGATAAAGTTTAAAGTTTAAAGTTTAAGGTTGTGCCGCAGCAATAGAATCGGCAAGTAGTCCTACCGTTGTGGCGAAGTATGACGATTTGTTCCACTTTAATAAAGTCCGAAAATTATCATAAACCAGATATGCTTTGCCGCCTGCACCATCGGGCTGTATCAAGGCGGCTTTCATTCCTGCGACAACCGGAATGGGCTTGCCTGATAAGGTTGTTACGCCCTTTGATTTCCAATATTCAAGAGGATGAATATTGCTGTTTCCCATCATGGCATGCGTGATGGCTGCGGGATAAAGAACTTGTCGCCCCCAACGCTGATCTTCATGCCAGCCTGATTGTGATAAATAATTCGCTGTGGAGGCAAAAACATCACGTTTTGTTGTCCAAATATCTTTGTGGCTATCATTATCTTCATCTACGGCGAAACGTAGGAAACTGGAGGGCATAAATTGGTTTTGCCCCAAGGCCCCTGCCCATGATCCGCGCATATTTTTTGCCGATACGTGCCCTTGCTGAATGATGGTCAGGGCGTTGATAAGCTCCGTTTCAAAGAATCTTTTGCGCCGTCCTTCATAAGCTAACGTGGCCAAAGCGGATAATGTGTGCGTTCCGCCTGTGAAGCCGCCGTAATTGGTTTCTACGCCCCACAGGGCCACAATATAAGCTGGTTGTACGCCGTATTTTTTGCCGATTTGCTGTAGCAGTTGATAGTGCTTTTTATAAAGGCGGCGTCCTTGATCGATCCGCTGGCGCGTTAGGATATTGCGATGATATTTTTCCAGCGTAATAGAGCCTTCTGGCTGGCGGCGGTCTAGCTCAATGACTTTGGGTAAGAAGTGCATTGTTGCCAAAGCATTATCCACAGTTGCCGGGTTAATTCCGTGCGCTATGGCTTTGGCGCGGAAGCTTTGTTTCCAGTGTGAAAAGTCCGCTGGCATCGCATAAGATTGTGATTGCAGTACAATGCAGGATAAACCAAGGATAAGAACAAAGGCGGTAAGAGGATATATTTTCATGGGTACTACTGTCTCATATAATCCTGTGTGTTTTAATATAAAAACCATGTCTATCCTCAGTTTTTCATTTTTTAAGGATTTTTTATATTTGGGGCTAGACAAGACAGGGCAAAACCGATTAAAACTCTGTTCGTATTATCACTTAAAGCTGGACAGATGGCAGAGTGGTTGAATGCACCGGTCTTGAAATGCGCTTTTAGGCGTTTTGACTGGTTTTAGAATATCCCTGAATGTAGCAATGCGTAAGGGGAAAAAGGATTTGGGGTTTTATATCATACCTGATAATCCTATTGATACTTGCCTATCCGGTGGTAATTGGGTGGCAAAATATGGTTTTGGAAGCGTGGCAGAGCGGTTGAATGCACTGGTCTTGAAAACCAGCAAGGGTTTATAGCCCTTCCAGGGTTCGAATCCCTGCGCTTCCGCCATCATATTTAAGTAATTAGCCTTTAATAATTTGGATAACGCCGCCCTCTTTTCAATTTTGAAGCGATACCTTGTTCTGCCTAATGATTGGAAATCAGTTTTGCCAAAATCAAAAAACAAACGACAAAAAAGCAAGAAAAACAATAAATCTCATATCAAACATAAAGAGTTTGAAGATTTTAACATTACTCCCTTAGAGAAACTAAAATTTTCAAAAGGAAACCTTCCTTCACCATTTAGTGCGCTTGGCGATAATATCGGCATGACTTCTTGGCGAGATAATGGTCTTAATGAAATGCTGTGGGCCGCGTTAATACGGGCCAGCTTTGAGCAAGAAGCCTCAATAAGGCTGTTTAATAAAATTATCATAAATGCGCGTGAAGCCGATCCTGACCACAAGGATACGTATATAACTCATAGCGTCTTATCCGTTCTTGATGACAAGCAGTTTGATTTCATAATGATGCCTGTTTTGGAAAATCCAGAGTTTACGGAAATTTTGTCATCTCTTTTATATTTAGAATGTTTGCCGGACAAACATCACTGGGAAAGGCATCTGAAAAAGCCAGCCGATGAAAACAGTCATTCTGAATACTTGATGAAAGCCATTGCATTTTGCATGGAACACCAATCTCAAGAAGCGACAGACATCCGATGGTTTAGGTTAATGTACTTTATCATTGTTCAGCAACGCTTGTTTTTCCCTGAAAGCATGAGTGAGATGCTCGAAGGATTTAGACGCTATCCACATTATGGGGATCAGAGAAGTATAAGACCTTCCATCAGATCAATAGAGATTATGCTTAGGTCGCCACATGATGATGCAAATAAAGTTGCAGAGGAACGGCAAATGTTACCCCATGACATTCCTCCATCATTGTTAGACAAAGTACCGTTGCCTTGGGCTGATGCCTTTTGGAACGAATGTTTAGAGAAAACAGACTGTATTTTGGGCGGTATTGAAATTAAAAACGAACCAGAAAGAAACAAGCATTATTTTGAGGAATTTATCAAATGTCATGATGCATTATCTACACACTTTATGGTTAATAATAAAAGCACTGCATTAGATGCAAGAAAAGATGGGGCTTACGGCTTAACATTGTATGCTTTGAGTATAGCAATCAGCGTATGTAATTTAACGCTTGATAGTAGAGCGGAAGCCAGAATTTTGCTTAGAACAATCGTGGAGTGTTACATAACTCTGAAATATCTTGCTCATCATGATAATCAAACCATTTGGGAGCAGTACCGTAATCATGGTACTGGCCAAAGCAAGCTGGCTTTTTTGAAAAATTTGAAGGAAGAATCTATCCCTGATTTTATAAGTCTCAAAGATTTGCATACGTATTCTAACGAAGACCTATGGCAAGAATACAGCAACATTAGAATTAAGCCGTGGGCTGAAAAAAACCTTAGAAAAATGTCCGAAGAAGCTGGAATAAAGGACTTTTACGATAAATATTATGACTGGTCTTCTGGGTATGTGCATGGTAATTGGGGGGCTGTACGGGATACTGTTTTTACAGTTTGCCTAAATCCTCTGCATAGATTTCATCGTATTCCATTTACACCAAGGTTGGATATGCCGTCTGTTTTAGAAGACTGCGCCAAAATCATCAATCAAATGTTGAATGTTAATAACCAGCTATATCCGCCATTAAAAGAGCGGGTAAAACATTTTAAGAGTTGAGTGAAAAATATGAATTTACCTTTAAATGCCATACTACAAGACCCAGAATCATTTGAAAATTTGATGCAAGACATAGACACACAATTAAAAAGTGATGACGTGCCTATTCAAGGTCGTTCTATGGCTGGGCTTGCGGCTATTACAAAGAAATTTAAGTGTTCTCTGTCTTGGGAAAGTAATGAAGCAAAAGCCATCAACAACTGGTTTGTTCAAACCTATGGCGATAGGCTAAAAATAAATTGGGACATTGGAAAAACCGTTGTCCAAATAAAGGGCGATATATATTCGGTTAAACTCCCTCGTATCTTAGGGCAGATGCGAGTTAATGTTATAGAATGGATAGAGAAATGCACTCCCAAATTGTTGCAATCTCTTCCTGAAACAGAATTAGATGCTATCGCCGCACAGATTTATTCTCACTTTGAAGCCTACTCAAAGATGGAAAAAATGCCGCGTGAAAATACGACTGATCTTGATACATCTGTTAATCATTTGGCAAACCAGCATCCTGAATATGGTCTTTCTAGGTGGGCGTCCCTTCAAGCAAGCGAAAAGACCTTGAAAGACTACATTAAAAAACAAGGGGGAACATTTCCGAAAGGTGGAAAAAATGGTCATAATCTATCAAAACTTACTGATATTGCCGAACAGCGTGGACTCCCTGCCCTAGATAAGACGCTTGTTTCTTCTGTCCAATGCTCTGCTGGTGTTCGGTATTCAGAAACGCCGTCTTCAAAGGAGGAGGCTAATCCAACAGGATTCTTTTTAAGAAATAGTCAGTTCCTTCTTCATTCATTGTGCCAGTGTATCTCTGACCATCCATCATCTTTCTGAAACCATTTATATAATAGCCTGCCGATGACGTGTTTATTGGGTGTCGGGCAATTCTTTGGTGAGCCAATGGAATCCTTTGAAGATTTGGCATGTAAATACCAAGAACTATACAGCTTGATTGATGCAAATAAAGCGGATGCTGTTGCCCTATTTAATCAGGATATTTTTTCTTCGGTAAACCGTCAAGCACCACTATCGCGTTTTACATGCGGCTTTGGAAAAGGCCATTAAATGGCGTTTAATTCCAGTTAATCCAGCAAGAGCAGTGGATGCCCCAAAGCCAGAGCATAAAGAAATGGTAATTTTAACCAAAATGGAACTGGCGACTTTGCTGAAAGCAATACAATCATCAAAATATCATATGTTGATATTCCTTACAGCCTATACTGGACTTAGACGGGGTGAGGTTTGCGCTCTACGTTGGAGTGATATAAATCTTGAAAATTGTGTTCTTACGGTAAATCAATCTTTGGAAAGAACAAAAGAAGGCGGATTGCGCTTTAAAGAGCCAAAGACAAAACGTGGTCATAGAAATATCACTTTGCCTAAAACCATTGTCCAATCTTTACGCAAACACCGTTTAGAGCAAGATCAAGAACGTCTGAAACTTGGGCTTGGTCGAGATAACAAATCTCTTGTTTTTGCAAATCCTGATGGCTCTGCTATTGATCCACGTAATGTGACATGCCGTTTTAAAGAGATTGTCAAAGGATTGGATATTACCAAAATATCATTTCATGGATTGAGGCACACACATATTAGCCATATGCTTATGGATGGAGTTCATGTGAAAGTTGTTTCAGAACGGGCTGGCCATTCAGCAATTTCTGTGACATATGATAAATACTGTCATGTTATTCCAAACATGCAACAAGATGCCGCAGTTTTGCTAGATCAGTCTATAAAAGACAGCCTTGTTTAGCCTGTGCGGTGGCAATCCGGTGGCATTTTACAGAATTGGCAGCTATCTAAATTTTTAAGTAACTGTAATTAAATGATTTTTAACAACAAAATGCGGAAGGTGTAGCGGTCTTGAAAACCGGCGTGGGTTTATAGCCCACCCAGGGTTCGAATCCCTGTCTGTCCGCCACTTTCCTTTTTATTTACCTTTATATCGTTATCAACGCGGGTTAGTATATGCTTATGCGTGTAAGGCTATCTTTACTTATGTCGGGGCTATTGCTGGCGGGGTGTTCTCATTCGGTCGGGCAGGATGCTCGACATGCTGCACATATGACCGCGCAGCAAGGGCGTTTTGACTATCAACTAGTCCAAACGAATCCGTTTTTATTAACTAGCTATATCCGTGCAGAATCAATCGATTCCCCTGTGTTTCGCGTGTATATCGAGGGCGATGGCCGGGCATGGCGTACGCGCATACGTCCATCAGCAGACCCAACGCCGTCGCGGCCAATGGTTTTAAAATTAGCTAGCATTGATTCCTATTCCAACGTTATTTATCTAGCTCGCCCGTGTCAGTATAGTGAATCTGACCTGCGCAATGGGGTATGTTCAGTTACAGATTGGACAGACAAGCGTTTCTCTCGCAAAGTTATAAGCGCTATGAATCAAGCTTTGGATTTTTATAAGCAGAAGACTAATGCTACGGGGTTTGAGCTGGTAGCTTTTCCGGCGGCGGGAATGTGGCCAGTATTTTAGCGGCGCAACGCGATGATATTGTTAATTTGCGCACAATTGCGGGGAATTTGGACAATGATGCCTTGGTGCGCGTTCATAATGTTACGCCCATGCCGTACTCATTAAATGCGGCAGATTATGCTAGCCATTTACAATCTGTGCCGCAGATTCATTTTATCGGCAGCAAAGATAAGGTTGTTACTAAAGCCGTAACCCAAAGCTACCTATCCAAGCTAGGCTCTATGCGCTGCGTACAGGTTAAAGAAGTCGCCGCATCGCACACCAAGGGCTGGCAGCAGTCTTGGGGTATCAATATTCAGCAAGAACCTACGTGCCGCTAGTTTTAGGGAATGGAATTAAACGCGTTTGTAAAGCCGCTTAATGTCATGGGAATAACCAGTTTTTGAGTATTCGCTGCAAAGAAAACAAAGCGTGCCTCACCACCCATTTTCATGGCGTTAATAATATCATCGTTCAGATCGATATAGGCCACGCAGCCTTGCTCGCTACAATGGTTGATCGAAAACTTGTAGGAATTTTTATCGTCAATATGCAGGCCTACGCCGGGCTGCACTAAAATACCAAGCGGCAAAATCACAACACCGCGGGCACGGTTGGTATTTTTGGGAAAGCCGATTGCGAATTCAGCCAGACGCGCCTGCCCGTTTTGCGCAACGTTAATGCGGTTATAAATCTCACAATAGTTATTCTGGCTACAGCGTTTTTTCCAAGTATTAGTCGGCGTTACGTTTTGCGCCCAAGCCGCCCCAGTTAAAACCATACAAGCAACCAAAAGAGTGAAAATTTTATTCATAGTCATAACCGCATTATTACATTTTTATGAGTGAACTTACAGGGTTTCTTATAAGAATTTTCTGCTAAGGATTTTGCCCTCGGCATCAAGCTCAAAAACCAGCGGCGTTCCCGTTGGGAATTCAGCGTCATTAATGCTGTCAGGTGTTTCCGCACCCAAGATAATGAGGAGCGCCCGCAAAGAATTTCCATGCGCGGCGACCAGAATATCTTTACCTTCGGATAGTAAGGGTTTGATATTCGCATCAAAATAAGGCTGAACGCGCTTTTCAACGACGTCTTTTAAACATTCACCACCAGGTGGGCGTGTATCGTAAGAGCGGCGCCAGATATGCACTTGATCCGTGCCGTATTTCTCTTTGGTTTCGCTTTTGTTTAAACCTGTTAAATCGCCGTAATCACGTTCACGTAAATCATCGTGCGCAATCATTGTTTCGATCAAATCGCCCTGCCCCGCATTTTCCAAGGCTAAGCGCGCTGTACGGTTCGCACGGGTTAATGTGCTGGTAAAGGCTTGATCGAATGCGATGCCAGCATCTTTAATTTTTTGACCAGCGCTTGCGGCCTCTGCCACGCCTTGGTCGGTTAGATCAACATCGTGAAATCCAGTGAATTTATTTTCCAAATTCCATTGAGACTGTCCATGGCGCAAAAGAACAAGAGTTGGCATATCGTATATATCCTGTCGGTTAATAAGGTGAGGCAATAAAACTGCCCTTTTATTACACATTCTTTTTGCTAAATAAACCCCTGAAACCAGCGCTCTATGAATTCATTGACATTTAACCATAGTCATGTCACATTCCTGCCGTGAAATGTGATGGAGCACGGATTCTCGGTTGACTGTTCAACAAAGCTTAAGGTGCTTTTTTGTACTGTCCGCCGATTATTTTAAACGGTGTCATCCTGACCCTTTCACGCATGTTTATGTGTTTGTCGATTCTAACGACAGCACGAATTTATATCTATGAAAGGAACAATTTATGTTCAACGTTTATAAGCAAGAAATTGATTTTGCAGGAAAAACATTAACTTTAGAAACAGGTAAGATTGCTCGTCAAGCGGATGGTACTGTTTTGGCAACAATGGGCGAGACCAGCGTTTTATGTGCCGTGACTGCATCAAAAAACGTCAAAGACGGTCAAGACTTCTTCCCTTTATCTGTTCACTACCAAGAAAAACATACGCTGCCGGTAAGATCCCTGGTGGCTTCTTTAAACGCGAAGCAAAGCCTAGTGAAAAAGAAACTTTGACATCTCGTCTGATTGACCGCCCTATTCGTCCTTTGTTCCCTAAAGGGTTTTTGAACGAAGTTCAGGTTGTGGCGACAGTTGTTTCTCATGATCTTGAAAATGATCCTGATATGGTTGCTATGGCAGGTGTATCTGCGGCGCTAACAATTTCAGGCATTCCATTCATGGGCCCAATCGGCGCGGCGCGCGTTGGTTACAAAGACGGCGAATATGTTATTAACCCTGCAATGCATGATGTTGCGGGTAGTGATCTTGATTTGGTTGTTGCTGGTACGCAAGAAGGCGTTTTGATGGTTGAATCTGAAGCCTCTGAGCTTACAGAAGAAATCATGCTTGGCGCGGTCGCCGCAGGTCACAAAGCTTACCAAGCTGTTATCGACGGCGTAATTGCGCTGGCTGAAATGTGCGCGAAAGAGCCTTGGGATATTGAGGAAACGCCTGCACATATCACAAAGCTAGCTGAAGACATCAAAACAAAATATGCTGATGATGTTGCCAAAGCTTACACAATTACTGATAAGCTTGAGCGTCAAGCCGCTGTTGGTGAAGTCCGTAAAGCCGCGATCGAAGCCTTCACAGATGAAGAAAACGGCATTGATAGCGCGTTGATTACATCTAAATTCAAATCTTTGGAAGCGGATGTTGTTCGCGGCAACATTTTGAAAACAGGCCAGCGCATTGATGGTCGTGACACAAAAACTGTTCGTCCTATCGTCGCTGAAGTTGGCGTATTGCCACGTACACATGGCTCTGCCTTGTTCACACGCGGTGAAACGCAGGCTCTTGTTGTGACAACATTGGGGACTGGTCAAGATGAGCAAATCATCGATGCATTAGAAGGTGAATATAAAGAGCGCTTTTTGCTTCACTATAACTTCCCTCCATATTCTGTTGGTGAGTGTGGTCGTATGGGCCCTCCAGGTCGTCGTGAAATTGGTCATGGTAAATTGGCGTGGCGTGCGATCCATCCTTTGTTCCCAACGGCTGAGGATTTCCCATACACAGTGCGCACAGTGTCTGAGATCACAGAATCAAACGGGTCATCATCTATGGCCACTGTTTGCGGTACATCATTAGCGATGATGGACGCTGGTGTTCCTTTGGCGCGTCCGGTTGCTGGTATTGCGATGGGCTTGATCAAAGAAGACAAAGACTTTGCCGTTCTGTCTGACATCCTTGGCGATGAAGATCACCTTGGTGACATGGACTTTAAAGTTGCAGGAACAGAAAACGGTATTACTTCATTGCAGATGGACATTAAAATCACATCTATTACTGAGGAAATCATGACGATTGCTTTGGAACAAGCCAAAGACGGCCGTATCCATATCCTTGGCGAGATGGCAAAAGCGTTGAACGAAGCCCGTAGTGAGCTGAATGCAAATGCGCCTCAGATCGTAACGTTGAGCATCCCAACGGATAAAATCCGCGAAGTCATCGGTACTGGCGGTAAAGTGATCCGTGAAATGATCGAAGTTACAAATACTAAGATCGATATCGATGATGATGGTACGGTTAAAGTTGCTGGTGCGGATCAGGCCTCTATCGACGCGGCACTAAAAATGATTAACGACATCGTTGCTGAGCCTGAAGTTGGCGTTATTTACGAAGGTAAAGTTGTTAAATGCGTTGATTTTGGTGCTTTTGTTAACTTTATGGGTAGCCGTGATGGTTTGGTTCACATTTCTGAGCTTGCAGATCACCGCGTTGCTAACACAACGGACGTGATTAACGAAGGCGACATGGTCAAAGTTCTATGTATCGGCGTTGATGATCGCGGTAAAGTAAAGCTATCTATGAAACGCGTTGACCAGGAAACTGGCGAAAAAATCGAACAAGAAGAGCGCGCTAAGAAAGAAGCTTAACTTTGTTTTGAAAATATTTTATAACGGGAAAGGAGGAATGACATGTTCCTCCTTTTTCTGTTTTTATAACCACAAGAGAGGTTTAGATATGGTTATTCAGCAAGATCCCCCGATGGATGAAAATACGCAAAAATGGCAAGGGCTGGTTCGGGCCTCTATTTTAGCCGTAACCACGCATAAATTGTTTGGCTATGTCTCCTTGGCTGACCAGAAGGCTATGGGGCTTATTGTTTTGAACTCTATCATTATTCCGATTGTTTTGGCTCAGGTTGATACGGCGGAATTTCAGTGGGCGGCAACGATTTCTATTGTGGCTTGTGCGATTAGTATGTTTAGCGCCATGGTGTGCATTTTCCCCAAGCGCCGCGCTATGGGTAAACCTGATGGTAGTATCAACCCCCTTCACTTCAGCGATATCGCCCGCATGAGCGAAAATGAATATATGGAGATCATGCGCCCGCTTTATAACACGCCTTCAGAAATGGGTATGACAGTTATTCGTGATATCCACGATGTGAGCTCCAATGTTTTGAAACCTAAATTTTTCTGGCTTAAGCTGTCTTACATTATCTTTTTTATCGGAAATTTACTGGCAATCGCGACAGAGCTTTATACGCTCAGCACAACACAAGGACTATTTTAAATGAGCCTAAAATTACCTCAGATTATCGGTCATCGCGGCTGCGCGGGTTATGCTGTTGAAAACTCGCTAGAGGCTATTTATACCGCAGCAGACATGGGTATCAATTGGGTGGAGCTTGATGTTAAGCTAACCAAAGATGGCGTTCCCATTATTTTTCACGATGATACACTGGAACGCATGACCAATGGTGAGGGCGCGGTTGCGGAAAAAACACTTGCCGAGTTAAAAGAATTAGATTTAGCGGGCTTATATTCCGAAAGCTACAGCAGTTTGAAAATCCCAACACTAGAAGAAGCTCTGGACGTTTTGCTGGAGCGTGATATGGGGCTAAATCTAGAAATTAAGCCCTGCCCCGGCCGTGAAGTCGAAACGGCTGAGATTGCTTTAGATCTGTTATCGCATTGCTGGGACAATCATGATGAATTGCTTATTTCCAGCTTTTCGCATGTAAGTCTGGAAACGGCGTTTGATATGGCTGACGGGTGGTGCCGCGGCCTGTTGCTAGAGGGTGAAGAATGGCCTGAAAATTGGGGTGACATCGCGCAGCATTTAGATGTTTCGACCATACATATTGATGGCAACGCCGCAACAGATGAGCAAATTTTATCGGCTCTTCACTACGGCAAGCCTGTTGTGGCTTATACAATTAACGACCCTGCCCTTGCGCATGAGCTTCAAAAAGCTGGCGTTCGCACACTTATTTCTGATGAGCCTGATATCATTCAAGATGGCATTTTGACACTGCATTAATTCATGCTTGATATTATTTACAGCGTCATTATTACTCTGGCTTTAACGGTAGCTATTGTGAACGAATATTACAGCTATAAGCTCAAAGTCGTGCCAATGGCGAGTTTGCCTTGGGTGACGGAGCAAATTACAGGCTATATTCAGCAGCAAGATTTACCCGCTAACGCCGTTATTTATGAGCTTGGATCTGGCTGGGGCGGGCTGGCGTATAAATTGGCGCGCACTTGTCCGTCCTGTCAGGTAAAGGGGTACGAGCTATCGCCTTTTCCTTTTTTGTGGGCGTGGTTAATGAAGCGTCGTGCTAATTTGTCTTTTTATCGTGCGGATATTTTGCAGCAATCCTACGGTGATGCGGCGGTGATTGTGTTTTATTTAATGCCGCATTTAATTGATCGGCTTTATCCCATTTTGCAACAGAGTGCTCCTAAGGGAACGTTACTTATTGCCAGCGGTTTTCCCATTAAAGATGCCAAAGAAATTCAAGCCATCCCGATGAAGAATGGCTTGGAAAATCGATATATATTTATCAGTTATAAGCGCTGTTTATAGATTGCTTTGAACAACCACATCGAAGCTATCGTGCGATGGCATACCCATGACGTTATACCCGCAATCCACGTAATGAATTTCACCTGTCACGGCGCCAGATAGCTCGGATAACAAGTAAATTGCTGTGCCGCCTAGTTCTTCTAATTCAACGGCGCGACGCAATGGCGCGGTTAGCGTATTATATTTATAGGTTCTGCGCGCGCCGCCGATGACGGCGCCTGCTAATGTACGCATAGGCCCTGCGCTTACTGCGTTCACACGAATGCCATCCGGACCAAGGTCAGAGGCCAGATAACGGGTTGAGGCCTCTAGCGCGGCTTTAGCCACGCCCATAACGTTATAATTTGGCATAACTTTTTCAGCGCCATAATAGCTAAGCGTAATGGCAGAGCCACCTTTAGCCATTAAGTCTTTGGCGCGGCGCATAACAGATGTGAATGAATAGCATGAGATATGCATTGTCTTCAAAAAGTTATCCAGCGTTGTGTCGGCGTAGCGCCCTTGTAGTTCATCTTTGTTAGAATAAGCAATAGCGTGGATAACGAAATCAATTTCGCCCCATTCTTTCTTCAAAACATCAAAGACATTATCCAAATCAGATTCTTTGGTTACGTCGCAATCAATTAAAATATTGCCGCCGATGCTTTCTACCAACGGCTTAACACGTTTGCCAAAAGCATCCCCCTGATATGTAAAGGCCATTTCAGCGCCTTGCTCATGCAGAGCTTTGGCCATGCCCCAGGCAATGGATTTTCATTAGCCACGCCCATCACCAGACCGCGTTTACCCTTCATTAAATTACTCATAATTTTTTATCCTTTAATATAAACGGCCACCATTAGGCACTGTGTTAGTTGGCGTCATTAAGACAACCTCGTTATTGTTATCGGGCATGCCCAATGTTAGAACTTCGGACATGATCGGGCCAATTTGGCGGGGCGGGAGATTAACAACCGCCATGACCTGCATGCCGACTAAGTCGCTAGGGTCATAATGTTTAGTAATTTGCGCTGATGATTTTTTTATGCCGATCTCTTCACCAAAATCGATTAGCAATTTATAGGCTGGCTTGCGCGCTTCTACGAAGTCTTCGGCTTGCATGATTGTGCCAATGCGGATATCAACCTTCGCAAAATCATCAAAGGAAATTGTCATGCGCAATTATCCCTTGTACTTGCTGATTGCCAGCGTACAGTTTGTTCCGCCGAAACCAAAGCTATTGGACAAAACAGTTTCGTGCTCAACATTATCGACGCGGTTTTGAGCAATCTTGGCGTTTGCCGCGCCTTCGTCCAGTGTTTCGATATTGATACTTGGTGCGACGAAATTATTTTTCATCATCAATAGGCAATAAATAGCTTCTTGCACGCCAGTCGCGCCCAAAGAGTGCCCCGTCATTGATTTTGTTGCACTGACATAAGGCTTGTGATCGCCAAAGACATCTTCGATCGCTTTAAGCTCAGAGATATCACCAACAGGTGTGCTTGTACCGTGTGTGTTGATGTATGTTACGGGCGTTTCAATGGTTGAAATCGCTTGCTGCATAGCGCGTTTACCGCCCTCACCGCTTGGTGCGACCATGTCATGACCATCCGATGTCGCGCCGTACCCTGTGATTTCACCATAGATCGTTGCGCCGCGTGCTAGTGCGTGCTCTAGCTCCTCCAGAACGACGACACCGCCGCCGCCTGCGATCACGAAACCATCACGGTTTGCATCATACGCGCGCGCCGCTTTTTCGGGGGTTTCGTTATATTTGGATGACATGGCGCCCATTGCGTCGAATAAGACAGATAGCGTCCAGTCCAGTTCCTCGCCGCCGCCTGCGAACATAATATCTTGCTTACCCCACTGGATTTGCTCGGCCGCTGCGCCGATACAGTGTGCGGATGTTGAGCATGCTGAGGAAATAGAATAATTTACGCCTTTGATCTTAAAGTTCGTTGCTGCCGTTGCTGACGTTGTCGAACACATGGCCTTAGGCACTGCAAAGGGGCCTACGCGTTTAGGGCCTTTTTCGCGGGTAATATCGGCTGCTGCGACTTGCGAGCGTGTCGACGGCCCGCCAGAGCCAACAATAATGCCTGTGCGTTCGTTACTGATCTGGTTTTCTTCTAATCCAGCGTCAGCGATGGCTTGTTCCATAGACAGGTGCAAATATCCAGCAGCATCGCCCATAAAGCGCCATAAACGCTTGTCAATTTCAGCACTTAGGTCAATATTGGGCTTGCCATGAACCTGAGAGCGAAATCCAAGCTCTGCATATTCTGGGGCAAATGAAATGCCTGATTTTCCGGCTTTTAAAGAGTCTAAGACCTCATTCTGGTTATTCCCAATGCATGAGACAATCCCTATACCTGTCACGACAACGCGTTTCATGTTCGATCCTTTTTGTCTTATTTGTCTTAATTAAAAATTTTAAACTATGCTAAAGCTTCTGAATTATCGAACAGGCCTACTTTCATGCCTGTTACATCAAATGCCAGCTTACCGTCAGCGTAAACTTTGCCGTCAGCCACGCCCATAACCAATTTGCGGTTAATGACACGTTTCAAGTTGACTACATATTTGATCTTCTTGATAGCTGGGGTCACCATTTCGGTTAATTTAACCTCGCCCACGCCCAATGCACGGCCTGATCCTTTTGCGCCTGTCCAGCCCAAGAAAAATCCTGTTAGCTGCCACAAGGCATCCAGTCCCAAGCATCCTGGCATCACAGGGTCACCCTTAAAGTGACAGTCAAAGAACCAAAGATCTGGCTTAACATCAAATTCCGCTTCGATAACGCCATTACCGTATTCGCCGCCATCGATAGAGACATTTGTAATACGATCAAACATCAACATCGGAGGCATAGGAAGCTGGGCATTCCCTTTACCGAACATTAGGCCCTCGGCGCATTTAATGATTTCTTCGAATGAATATGACGATTTTTGCTCAAAGCTCATAAAAACAATCCCTTACTGTTTTTGGTTTTTACTCGCCCTTTATAAGCTTATAAAAGTAAGGACGCAACCCCGCGATTACGCAGTTTGAATTTTGTCCATGCAGATTGTTTTATAAGTATCCGTCATCGCACATACAGCCAAAGGTTTAGCAATAACTGGTTCAATTTCTGGCAACGTCCCAGCAGATGTCACGGCCAACATGCGCCCTGCTGCTTTGGCACAGGCTACGGCTTGGTCTTGACTGTTGTCTAGCTTGATCGCTTTAAACAAGCCATCACAATGCGGCTGTAGTTTATACACTAAATCATGCGGGGCGTTCATTGGCACGTCATTAGCAGCCAACCCAAAACGCCAGCTTGTTCCTGCGGGCACACCCAAACGCACGGCTTCTTGTGTCATTGTATAAACAATGCGGTCTAAATCATCGATAGCGGCGCGCATGCCGTAGTGAACAAGGATATCATCACAATGCGCCAATTTATGCCCTGCCATCGCGCTAACCGCAGAGATACAAGTATTTAGATCCCATTTAAACAAGCGGGCTTTTTTCTCGACAAGAAAATCGCATAGCTCTTGCGCGACAATCTCATAAGCAAGGCCGCGATACGTGATTTCCGAAAACAGGCGCAGCATTTCCGCGCGCTTAAAGCCCTCTTGTTCCCATGACAGGAAAATATCGTGACATAGCTCGATATAAAATTGATGGAATTCAAAAGCACATTCATCCCATTCATCAAAAATATCACGGGCAATAGCACGTCCTTTTTCGATATCTTGGTCAATAACATTTGATGGAGGCAATGTATTATAACCCAAAGCCCCTAGTTTCGGCGGCGTCCCCAAGCGTTGAGACATTTTCTCCAAAACTGAGCATGCGGCCTCATCAGGGGCTTCGCCAAAAACCAAACACATTTCAACGGCAATACCGCTCATCAGCATAAGGACGCGCATGGCATCGTGTTGACCGTTTTCCTGAATAGAAAACCGCATAAGGCTTTTGTAAATACGAGAAGCCATTTTAGGCTTCGGAGACAACGTAAACATATTTAAACTCTTACAGGCAAAAAGACACAGCTAGAAACGCAGCAGCATCCTTGTTAATAAAGATGTTAGTTAATCGTGTATAATTTTGTGGATAAGTCGAATTAACTAATAGAATCAAGTCTAATCGAAAAATTCGTTTTCGTAAACACCCCAAAGATATTTACGCTTTAACCAGCCCTCATAGCCGACTGAGCTGACTTTGCACCAGTCGCCTTTAATGCATTCTTCGACGCTAACGACGGCACCAGATTCGACTTGGACCATGGGTTTAGATTGTGTATCTGCCTTGCGCAGTAAATCAACAGATCCTTGCTGGCTTTGTACAATAGCCGTGCGATTACCGGTTAATAAGCTACCATGAACCCAGCCTTCATCGCCTGTTATATCGCGAATTTTTCGCCAGCCTTCGAATTCTAACACGATTTCAACGGGCAGCTTTTTCTTCGTATAGATATAACGCACCGGATATTGCTTGCCCGGGCCTGTGCGCGCATAAACCTCGTCCGAGCGCAGCGAAACAAAGCGTGGCACAGGGTAGCCAGTTGATTTAAATGCCTCTTTATTATCTTGCGCTAGCGCAGGATTCACAGTAAAAAACACCAGTAAAATAGCAGCTAAGTATCTCATGCCCTTATTAAAACCACAAAATCAGACAAAAGACAAACCTGAAATATCAGTTGCACCGATGATGGACTGGACGGATCGCCATTGTCGATATTTTCACCGTCTTATCAGCCTCATGCTGTTTTATATACAGAAATGGTCACAACGGGCGCTTTGCTGCATGGCGATATTGAGCACCATTTGCGCTTTGATCAGGCTGAGCACCCTATTATTTTGCAGCTTGGTGGGAGCAATCCAGATGATTTGGCACGCTGCGCTGCATTAGCGCAAGATTATGGCTATGATGAAGTGAATTTAAATTGCGGCTGTCCATCCGATCGCGTGCAAAAAGGTGCGTTTGGCGCCTGCCTGATGAAAGAGCCCGATTTAGTTGCTGCTTGTATGGAGGCAATGCAAGCCGCCACCGAGATTCCTGTTACAATTAAGTGCCGCATCGGGGTTGATGAGTTTGATGATTTGGATTTTTTAACGTCGTTTGTGGATAAATCTGTGGATAAGGGGGTAACAACTTTTGTCATTCATGCCCGTAAAGCGTGGCTAAAGGGGTTAAGCCCCAAGCAAAACCGCGAAGTCCCACCACTTGATTACGATCGTGTGCGCACTGTGAAAGAAACTTATCCACAGCTGAGGATAAGTTTAAATGGCGGCCTGAATGATGTTTCGCAAATTGCCTCCATCCAAGATGATTTTGATGGCTTTATGATCGGGCGCGAGGCCTATTCAAACCCATGTTTTTTACATGAGCTTGAAACGCATATATTGGGAAATCAAATTGATTTGGATCGAGAGGCTATTGCCTTGCAGATGGCACATTACGCCCAAGGTCAGTTTGAACACTACCAAACACCAGTTAAATCGATCACGCGCCATATGTTAGGGTTATTTCATAAGCAAGCCGGCGCAAAGGCTTGGAAGCGCTATATCAGCGAAAACGCACACTTACCCGGCGCGGATCACAGCGTTATCCTGCATGCTTTGGAGGCGTATCAACATGAAAAGACTCGCCACAGCCACAGCGACCCGTCTCATTAGGGTTTTGAAAATCAAAGCGCGCGTTGCCAAGCTCATCGGTAATATAGTCAACGATCATTCCAAACAACATCCATGAATGCATTTTGGGGATATAAAGCGTCGCGCCATTGCTTTCAAAAGGCTCATCAGCGGATAAATCGTCATCGGGTTTGATATATTCCATCGCGTAACTATGGCCTGAACAGCCTGTTTGCTTGATAGCTAAACGAATGCCTTGCGTCCCTTGTGGCGCATCAGACAGCAAATCATTTAGATGGTCAGAAGCTTTATTTGTCAAGCTAATAGGCGATTTCATTAAAGCTATCCTTTAAGTATTTAAGTGAACATATTAAGCTGCATTTTGGCTGTTTCAGCCATCATTGCGGGGGTCCACGTTGGTTCCCAAATGATTTCAACATCAACATCGCGCACGCCCTCTAACGGGAACAAAGCCCCCTGCACCCAGCCAGGCATTTCCTGTGCGACGGGGCAGCCTGGAGATGTTAGGGTCATTTTGATATCAATATCGACATGATTACCTTCGGCATCGTTGATTTTTACACCGTAAATCAAGCCAAGCTCATAGATATTAACCGGAATTTCAGGATCGTATATTTCTTTTAAAGCCTTTTTCACTGCGGGCCATAACGCGTGCCCTTCGGGGGCTTCCTGCAGGCCAGCAGGTTCGGCTAACGCGTCATAGTTCTCCTCGCCATCAACGGCGTTTTTAACCATATCTTCGTCTGCGACTTGTTCCATTTTGGTCATTACCCAAATAACTCCTCAACTTTTTTAAGACCGTTTATAAGCGCGTCAATGTCGGCTTTGTTGTTATACAGCCCCAAAGATGCTCGCACCGTGCCGTCCACGTTAAAACGCTGCATAACAGGCATGCAGCAATGGTGACCTGCCCGCACGGCAACGCCGCACTGATCTAAAATCATGCCGATATCACTGATATGGGCTTGCTCCATCGTAAAAGCAAGTAAAGGCGCTTTATCGGGGCCAGTGCCGTATAGCGTTAGGCCGTTAATCGCAGACAGCTGCTGCTGCGCGTAAGCTAGCAATTCGCCTTCATGTGCAGCGATATTATCCAAACCGATGCTTTCAACATAATCAATCGCCGCCGCTAGACCTATCACCTCAAGGATCGCGGGGGTGCCTGCCTCGAAACGGAAAGGGGCGTCTTTGTAGGTAGTTTTATCAAATGTGACCGTTTCAATCATGTCGCCGCCGCCCTGATATGGGGGCATGGATTGTAGCACGTCATATTTTCCGTACAGCACCCCTATTCCAGATGGGCCGTAAAGCTTATGTCCGGTAAAACACAGGAAGTCAGCATCTGTGGATTTCATGTTAATAACATTGTGGACAACTGATTGGGACGCATCAATTAATACTTTAATTTTTGCATTAAATTTTTTGCTATCTGTATGATTTTATTAACAGGATTAATTGTGCCGAGTGAGTTAGAAATATGCACAACGCTGACAAATTTTGTCTTTGTGGATAACATGCTTTCAAAGGCATCTAAATCCAAAACGCCACGATCATCACAAGGAATAACCTTAATCACGATACCAATTTGATCGCGCAGGATTTGCCATGGCACGATATTGGCGTGATGCTCCATCACGCTGATGATGACTTCATCACCAGCCTGTAAATTTGTGCGCCCCCAGCTTTGCGCGACGAGGTTAATTGATTCCGTTGCATTACGGGTAAAAACAATCTCGCGATCGTTCGCATTGATAAAGCGTGCAACCGTTTCGCGGGCGGCTTCAAAACGGCGGGTTAAATCCTGAGAAATCGCATAAAGACCGCGGTGAATATTGGAATACCCGCCTGCCATGACCTCATTCATTGTATCGATAACGACCTGAGGCTTTTGCGCGCTGGCTCCGCTATCTAAAAACGCCAAAGGCTTACCGTTCATTTTAGTGCTAAGAACGGGAAAATCCGCACGGGCATCTATGACAGAGCGTTGTTGAGCCATAAGAATGCCTTTTCCATGATAGCGTTTTCGATTGTGTCATTTTCAATTTTTTCGATGACCTCGCCAACAAAGGCCTGTAACAGCAATGAGCGCGCTTGAGCCTCTGTCAGGCCGCGGGAGCGCAGGTAAAAGATTGGCTCCTCGTCTAACTGACCTGTCGTTGCCCCATGCGAGCATTTAACGTCATCGGCGTAAATTTCAAGCTCTGGCTTGGTGTCCATCTCGCTTTGTCGGATAGCAAGATCGCGTTAGATAGCTGATATCCATCCGTTTTCTGAGCAATTTGATGAACGTGAACCTTGCCCTGAAACACGCCGCGCGCTTTGTCATCTAAAATTGTACGGTAAAATTGGTTAGACCGGCAATGCGGGGCCGCATGCTCGATTAAAATTGTCGTGTCACCGTGCTGATCGCCCGATAACAAGTTTAAGCCATTAAACGATATTTCCGCATTTTCACCGTTTAGCGTTGCATGAATATCATGGCGCGTTAACGCCCCGCCCATATTCAGGGCAAAGCCGTTATACACCGCGTCACGATCGGTAGTTAAAGACACCATATTTGTATTGACCGCTTCGCCGCTATCATCGCCGATGCGAATGTGGGTTAGGCGGGCATTTTTGCCCAGCTTAATCGTTGTTGTTGCGTTTTTCCAATACTTACCCACACCTTGATTGGTTTCGATCAGGGTGAGAGAGGCATTATCCTCTAACTCCACGGATAGTCTGGGGTTATAGATGTTTCCACTTTCGCTCGTCCACACAATATCCACAGGTTGTTCATTAGTTATCCCCTGCTTGATGTGGATAATTTTTTCGTCGGGATCTTGTGCCTTTAATCCTTGCGGCACGGCGCGCGGAAGGTTTGTGTATTTCCACATTTCTTCCTTGGGCGTGGGCAAATTATCAATGTTCAAAGCGTGAGCCATGATTACGCTGCCTTTCCGATTAAAGCTTCGTAGCCTTGTTCTTCCAGTTGCAAGGCAAGCTCTGGCCCGCCTGATTTTACAATCTTACCGTCGGCAAAAATATGCACCACATCAGGCTTGATATAATCCAGCAAGCGCTGATAGTGCGTAATTACAAGGAAGCTACGCTCATCACTGCGCATTGCGTTAACGCCGTTTGCTACGACTTTGAGCGCATCAATATCCAGGCCGCTATCCGTTTCATCCAAAACGCAGAATTTAGGCTCTAACATGGCCATTTGCAGGGCTTCGTTGCGTTTTTTCTCCCCGCCTGAGAAACCAACATTGACCGAGCGTTTCATCATATCGTCTTTGATGCCAAGCTCTTTGGTTTTTTGTTTCATAAGTTTCAAAAGCGCAAGTGCGTCTAATTCCTCTTGCCCGCGCTGTTTGCGGATTGCGTTTAATGAGGTCTTGATAAAGGTACTCATATTCACGCCCGGGATTTCGACAGGGTACTGGAAAGCTAAGAACAGGCCTGCTGCGGCGCGCTCTTCTGGCTCTAAGTCGGTTAGGTCAACGCCATCTAATTCAGCGCTGCCCTCGGTAATCTCGTAATCTTCACGGCCCGCAAGTGTGTAAGCCAGCGTCGATTTACCCGCACCGTTCGGCCCCATAATCGCGTGAACTTCACCTGCTTTGATGTCTAAATTAACACCTTTAAGAATTTCTACTGCGCCATCATCTGTTTCGATTGATGCATGTAAGTTATTAATTTTAATCATTTTTATCCAACACTTCCTTCTAAACTAATGCCGACAAGTTTTTGGGCCTCGACGGCGAATTCCATTGGTAGGTTTTGCATGACTTCTTTGGCGAAACCGTTGATGATTAATGCCAAGGCTTCCTCTTCGCCGATGCCGCGCTGCTGACAGTAAAACATTTGATCTTCGCTAATTTTACTGGTTGTGGCTTCGTGCTCTAGCTGGGCGGTTTTATTCCGCGTTTCGATATAAGGTACGGTATGGGCGCCGCATTGATCGCCGATTAGCAAGCTATCGCACTGCGTAAAGTTACGGGCATCATTGGCGCCCGGCATAATTTTCACCTGACCGCGATATGTTTGGTCGGATTTACCTGCGCTGATGCCTTTGGCAACGATGCGGCTGCGGGTATTTTTACCGATATGGATCATTTTCGTGCCCGTATCGGCTTGCTGCCGTCCGTTGGTGATGGCGACAGAATAAAATTCGCCTTGGGAATAGTCGCCTTTTAAAATGCAGCTTGGGTACTTCCATGTAATGGCAGAGCCTGTTTCGACTTGCGTCCAGCTGATTTTTGAATGCGCGCCTTCGCACAGGCCGCGCTTGGTAACGAAGTTATATACCCCGCCCTTGCCTGTTTCGGCGTCACCTGGGTACCAGTTTTGCACGGTTGAATATTTGATCTCCGCATCTTTATGCGCGACCAATTCCACGACAGCGGCGTGAAGCTGGTTTTCATCACGCATGGGGGCTGTGCACCCTTCTAGATAGCTGACATAGCTGCCTTCGTCAGCGATGATGAGTGTGCGCTCAAACTGACCGGTGTTCAGTTCGTTAATGCGGAAATAGGTTGATAGCTCCATGGGGCAGCGGACGCCCTTGGGAATATAGACAAAGCTGCCATCGGTAAATACGGCGCTATTTAGGCATGCGTGCTTATTATCACCCTGAGGCACGACAGAGCCCATGTATTTTTTTACGAGTTCGGGATGTTTTTGAATCGCTTCGGAGATTGAGCAAAAGATTACGCCTGCTTCCTCGAGCGTTTTTTTGAACGTTGTCGCAACTGATACCGAATCGAAAACGACATCGACCGCGACGGGGCGCTCAACGCCTGCTAGGATTTCTTGTTCCTTTAATGGGATGCCTAGCTTCTCATAGGTTTCCAGCAATTTAGGATCAACCTCATCAAGGCTTTTAGGTTTATCCTTCATGCTTTTCGGGGCAGCGTAATAATACGCGTCTTGATAATCGAAGGGCTCAATTTCAGGCTTTTGCCATGTCGGCTCAGGCATATTTAGCCATTTACGGTAAGCTTTTAGGCGCCATTCCAGCATCCATTCGGGCTCATTCTTTTTAGCAGAGATAAAGCGCACAATATCTTCGGACAGGCCCTTGGGCGCTTTATCCGATTCGATGTCAGTGATGAATCCGGCCTCATATTTACCAGCCATTTCTGCAACTGTATCAATCGTTTCTTGGGAGATATCGCTACTCATTTTTATATAGTACCTATTTAGTCCTCTTTATAAGATGGTAATGTAACTTAATTTCCGATCATATCAACCAGTTTTATTGTATTTAACGATTTAAGAACATGCTGATTAACGGATGACCATTTGCCCTTAGTCGTGCAAATGTCGGTTTCTTCGCATGTTTTGCAATCCTCGTCAACACATGGCGTGACTTTTAAAGGGCCTTCAACGGCGGTCATTATATCGCCGAGCGTAATGTTATCGATTTGCTGGGTCAAAAAATATCCGCCGCCCGCCCCTAAAACAGAGGATACAATGCCTGCTTTTGCCAGACTTTTCAAAACTTTAGATACGGTAGGCAAAGGAATATGCGTGTGCTGAGCCAGCGTCGCAGCCGAAACATGTTTGGCTTCATTTTGCTCCATCGCAATCAACAATCTCACCGCGTAGGAAGATAGCTGAGATATCTTCATATACTGCCTCCATCTGAGCGCCTAAAACGCGCTTATACTTTTAGATAATGAGCTTTTGTACAGATTTACCTGTCGCTCATATTTCCTGTATTCAGAAGCTCTAATAGAATGGCACGTCATAAACAAGCTTTTTCTATTTTTACGGGAACATTAGCAAATAGCAAAGTTTCCAAATTGTTGAACGATTTATCAAAATTAATCGGATAAAATCCTGCCTATGAGTAACCGAATAAAAGAGCTAAGAAAGCAAGCGAACCTATCGCAAGAGCAATTGGGTGAGCTTATTGGATGCAATAAGTCCAAAATTTCGAAGCTTGAAAACGAAAGCCAAGAACTAACACAAAGCTGGATGAGCAAAATAGCACGCGCTTTGAGTCTGCATGGTGCACACATTATGCCCGCGGACTTGCTGCCGGATCATTTGCGTTTTGAATCTGACCTTGAAAAAGATTGCACCACGATTATTCGCGCTTTACAGGACTCGCAAATTGAAGAGTTTCGTGCCATGATTGGGCGTTTCGAGCGTTAAGCTTGCCCTTTCACACTCAACCGATTCAATTGATACAATAATGCATACAGAAAAATTCCGTAAAGATTACCAGCCCTATCCTCATGTTTTAAATAGCGTTTCTTTGGCCTTTGATATTTTTGACGACCATACGATCGTTACGTCTGAATTAGCTTTTAAAACAGATCCTAACGCCCCAATCGTGCTGGATGGCGAATCTTTGGAACTTCTTTCGATCAACATTAACGGCAACGAACCCGCCGCATATGAGCTAAACGATAGTCAGCTTATTTTGCCCCCCAAGGTGAGGATTTCATTGCAATCAAGACTGTTGTTAAAATCTTCCCCGACCAAAACACACGGCTAGAGGCTTATACAGATCTGGCGGAAATTACTGCACACAGTGCGAGGCCGAAGGATTTCGCCGCATTACATTCTACCCTGATCGCCCCGATGTGATGAGCGTCTTCACCGTGCGCATTCAAGCCGACAAAGCCCGAAACCCTGTTTTGTTAAGCAATGGTAATTTAACCGAATCTGGTGATTTGGATAACGGACGTCATTTTGCCGTCTGGCAAGACCCTCATAAAAAGCCATGCTATTTATTTGCTTTGGTCGCTGGTGATTTGGAACATATCCACGACACCTACACAACCAAATCAGGCAATGCCGTAGATTTATACATCTACGTCAAAGACGGAGACCAAGAACAATCCTATCACGCTATGGATTCGTTGAAACGATCCATGAAATGGGACGAAGATGTTTACGGTCTGGAATATGATCTTGATATCTTCAATATCGTGGCTGTCAGTGATTTCAACATGGGTGCGATGGAGAATAAATCGCTAAATATATTTAATACGGCGCTGGTTTTGGCGCATCAAGAAACCGCAACCGACACCGATTTTATGCGCGTCGAAGGCGTTATTGCCCATGAATATTTCCACAACTGGAGCGGCAATCGCGTGACGTGTCAGGACTGGTTCCAATTATCACTCAAAGAAGGCCTGACCGTTTTTCGTGATCAGGAATTTTCTGCTGGCACGCATTCGCGAGGCGTGCAGCGCATTGACGATGTCTCCCACTTGCGAGAAATGCAATTCCCTGAGGATGCTAGCCCGCTTGCCCACCCTATTCGTCCTGATAGCTACATAGAAATCAATAATTTTTATACAATGACCGTATACGAAAAAGGCGCCGAAGTTATCCGTATGTTGCGCACTTTACTCGGCGCAGAGGGGTACCGTAAGGCAACGGATTTATATTTCTCCCGCCATGATGGTCAAGCTGCGACATGCGATGACTGGCTTAAATGTATGAGCGATTCTTCGGGACTTGATTTATCCCAGTTCGCATTATGGTATAGTCAATCTGGAACCCCAGTTGTTACCGCAACCAGCGCTTATGATGCTGACGCGCAGACGTATAGATTAACGCTGTCTCAGGACATTCCTGATGCGCCTGATAGCACGCCTCAACAGCCGATGCACATTCCCGTGGCTTTAGGATTGCTTGATAAGGATGGTCAAGACGTCCTGCCAACGCAGATTTTGCACCTAAAAGAATCAAAACAAGACTTCACATTTACAGATATAAAAACGCGTCCTACTCCGTCTATCTTGCGACATTTTTCTGCCCCAGTGCGCCTGATTACAGACATTAGCGAAGATGATTATTATCACCTTGCCCGCCATGACAGTGATGGTTTCAACCGCTGGGAAGCCATGCAATCTATCATCAAGTCCGCTCTTAATACGGCGATTGATAACGGCAATAGCAAAGCAGAATTTCCTGAGCGTTTACTTGATTTAGTCGGTGAGGTTATCGAGTCAGGCTTTTCGGCCGATGCCGACCATGCCTTTTTGGCGAGAATGCTGACAATGCCAACCGCACAGACATTCATCACAGAGCGCGACAATTGTGATCCACCTTTGTTTGCTTTGGTAATCTCAGCCTTTAAAGCCGCAATTAAACGCACACATAAACCAAAGCTAGAGAAACTATACCAAGCCCTAAGCGCCGATATGGGTGAATTTTCGGTTAGTACGCAGGCCATGGGTAAGCGCGCCCTTCGTAATGCTGTTATGGCCCTGCAGACCTCAACACACGGCACAGGCTGCGCCAAACGCGCGCTAGAGCATTACACGCAAGCCAATAACATGACTGATCGTGTCGCGGCCTTAACGGCGCTAGCTAGCAATAAAAACAGTGAGCGAACCATCGCTTTCGATGATTTTTATCAGCGCTATAAAGATAAAGCCCTTGTGATCGACAAATGGTTTGCCTTGCAAGCTTGTGCAACGCGCCCTGATTTATTTGAATCATTAAATGCGCTTGCTCAGCATTCTGATTTTAATATTAAAAATCCAAATCGCGTGCGCAGCTTATATGCAGCCTTTTCCATGCGTAATCCCGCCGCGTTCCACAGCGCAGACGGCAAAGGATACAAATTCTTAGCCGATGCGATTATTCAGCTGAATACGATTAACCCTCAGATTGCGGCACGTTTGCTATCGCCGTTCAGGAGCTGGAAATCCTTTACCGCTGATCGTCAGGACATGATGAAAGCTTGCCTACGTGACATTTTGGCTATTCCAGATATTGCACCGGATGTATACGAAATCGCACATAAGAGCCTCAATGCCTGATTTTTCCTTTGAAAACGAAATCACGCAACCGACCTGCGGCATTGATGAGGTCGGGCGAGGCCCGCTTGCTGGTCCCGTTGTTGCGGCGTGCGTTTTTATTCCAGAAAAAATACGTACACACGAATTTATTAAACAAATTCAAGATAGTAAGAAAATTAGCGAAGGTAAAAGATTAAATCTGTACGCACACATCACTGAGCATTGCCCCTATGGTATCGGGCAGTGCAGCCCACAAGAGATTGATAAGATTAATATTTTCTGGGCAACCATGCAGGCGATGGAACGTGCGTACGCACAAATGCGCAACCATGCAAACAGCCAACATGCCAATTATCATTGTTTGATTGATGGTAACAAGCTTCCCACTCAGCTTGCCGCTCACGCCAGCGCTATTGTCAAGGGCGATGGGCGCAGTGTGTCTATCGCAGCAGCCTCTATCGTGGCGAAGGTCACCCGTGACAAAATCATGACCGACCTTGCCGCGCAATACCCTGTATATGGCTGGGAACGCAACGCAGCCTACCCGACGAAAGAGCATTTACTCGCTTTATCCAAACATGGTATAACATCTCATCACAGGCAAAGTTTTAAACCCGTTAAAGCCTTGCTTTGCTCTTCATCATAAGGCCGTTTTAGGCCTTTCTGTTATAACGCTACTGAATACAAGAAGGTTATTACCATGCTTACGTCATGTCTATTTGATTTTCCCCCATGCCTGATTAAAGACACAAAGGGGCTAAAACGCATTGCTATCCACGTTTTTACCGCTGATAGCTTTGATACATGGCTAGCCAATCAAGATACCCATATTAAGCATCAAATTGACGATATGGCCTTTAACGCGAAAAGCGGTGAATTTCATATCCTGCGCAATACAGATGGCCGCATCGACAGTATTTTAGCCGGCGTTAGCGATTCTGCTGATCTTTACGATATTGCGGCGCTGCCAGCGTTTTTGAATAAAAAGTTATCCAAAACGGTTTTATCGGCAAGCTATTTTGGCTTTGATCTGCTGTGCGAAAAGCCGTTGGAAAGCTTAATTTTGGGGTGGACTTTGGGTAATTATAATTTTGATTTATATCAGCGCAGTAAGGAAACGCCTGTACGTCTTCACGTTGATCATCATGATGACCTTGTTCGCCCTCTAGCCTTTACGCGCGCTATTACTTTGCTTCGCAATATGGTCAACGCCCCTGCCAATGATCTTGGCCCTGCCGAGATTGAACAGGTCGCCGCTGAGCTTGCTAACTTACACAAAGCTAAGATTAAAACCACAAAAGGCAGCGCTCTTGTTAAAGGATTTCCCCTTGTCCATACGGTTGGACAAGCGGCCTGTAAAGAGCGGGCCCCTCGCTTAATCGAAATGCATTGGGGCAGCAAGGATAATCCTCATATTGTGCTGGTTGGTAAGGGCGTTTGCTTTGATACGGGCGGACTGGATTTAAAGCCACCGCAATATATGGGGCTCATGAAAAAAGATATGGGGGGATCTGCTCATGTTTTGGCGCTTGCCGATTTGATTATGGCTCTGGGTTTACCTGTACGTCTGTCAGTTATTATTCCTGCTGTTGAAAATGCTGTAAGCGGCAATGCCTTTAGACCTGGTGATATCATCACCAGCCGCAAAGGCCTGACGGTTGAGAACACAGATACGGATGCGGAAGGACGTTTGATCCTAGCTGACGCACTGGCCTATGCTAGTGAACTTGAACCCGATTTGATCATCGACTTTGCCACCCTAACTGGGTCAGCGCGTGCCGCACTAGGCCCCGATATCCCTGCCGTTTTTACAAATGACCCGGTCACAGAGGATCAATTGCGTCACATACCACACTCTGTTTTTGACACTGTCTGGCCGATGCCTTTGCATGAAGGATACAAAGAATCAATGAAGAGTCCTGTTGCGGACATCACTAACCACATTAGTGTGCCCGGGGATTTAATTTATAGCGCTATTTTCTTGCAGCATTTTGTTGGTGGTGACACGTACACGCCTAAATGGGTGCATGTTGATTGTTTTGCATGGGAAAATAACGGTCGCCCTGGCCGCCCGAAAGGCGGCAAGGATACTGGTCTGCGCGCTATGTTTGCTTTACTTGAAGAAAATTACCGATAGCTGCTAAAGCGCGGCCAAAATATCCTGAGCAAATAACGTCAGGCTATCATCACGCGCCCCCATAATCACGATACGGTCGCCTTGCTTGGCCTGTTTTAAGATAAAAGGTGCCGCTTCTGCACGTGTTGCAAACCAATGTGCCTGTAGCCCTTTCTCAACGGCTAGATCAATAACATCGCGCGCTGTGACAGAACGATCAACCGTACCGCCCGCATAATAAACTTCGGGCATGATTAGGATATCATCATCACTAAGGAACTGTTTAAAAGCATCAATCATCTCTGCGCCCATTAAGCGCATTGGGGCGAACCCATGGGGTTGAAACATGATAAGCAACCGCCCCTCAAAGGATTTTAACGCGCTAAGTGTTGCCGATATCTTATCAGGATTATGCGCAAAATCATCGATAAGCGTAACATCTTTACGCTGCCCAACCACCTGCATACGGCGTTTAATTCCTGTGAAGTGCGACAATGCCTCTGCCGCTTGTTTCATATCAATCCCGTTCATAGTCGCCACACACAGCGCGGCAAGCGCATTTTGGATGTTATGCGCGCAGGAACGCTTAGGTGTACGTTGATGCCGCTCACCGTAAAATCACAGCCATTTGGCGCTAAGCGGATATTTTCGGCATTTAAATCGCCCTGCCCGTTTAGTGAATATGTTTTTATCTGCGCATGAAAGCTTGTTTTATCTGCAATGATTGTTTGTAAATATGGATTATCCGCGTTGAGCGCCACTCCGCGGGTTGTTCGTTGGATAAAGTCCGTAAAAATCTGCTCCAATTGCTCAATGGGCATATGATCCAGCGCGATATTATTGACCACGGCGAATGCGGGATTATACAGCGCGATCGACCCGTCGCTTTCATCCGTTTCGGTGATAAACACGTCACTACTACCCAGACGCATATTGGATGCAGGGCATGCAGGGTTGCCTTCAAAATTAACAATAAAGCCGCCATTCATCACCGTAGGGTTTTGCCCCAACGCATCATAGATCGTGGCTAACATGCCTGTGACGGATGACTTCCCGCTGGTTCCCGCGACCGAGATGGAGGTTTCATAGCTATTAAACAGGTTAGCCAGAATTTCAGCACGCGTTTTGATCGGGATGTTAAGGGCTTTTGCGCGCGCAACGTCAGGGATGCTATCCTCAATCGCGCCAGACACCACCAAAATATCGCAGCCTTCGACGCCAGAGCCATCTTGCGAGTATAGCTGTACGTCTTTGTCTTGTAACAATTTGAATTTATCAGGCGTTGTTTCAGCTTGATCTAAGCTGCGGTCAGAGCCTGATACGATGCAACCTTGCCCCCCTAAAATCAGCGATAAAGGCATCATACCGCTGCCGCCAATGCCGCAGAAAAAGTAGTGTTTATGTTTATTTTGTGGCAAAGCTTAGGTGACCTTTTTCTTCTGTAACTTCAACAATGCTGCCATCGTGGATTTCACCCTGCAGGATTTTTTCTGCCAGCGGGTTTTGTAGCGCCGTTTGTATTGTACGTTTCAATGGGCGCGCTCCATATGCAGGGTCGTACCCTTTATCGCCAAGCCAAACTTTGGCGCTATCTGACACTTGTATTTGAATATGGCGGTCATTGAGCAATTTTTGCAAATAAGCTAGTTGGATATCGACAATACCAGTAATTTGTTCCCGTTGCAGGCGTTGGAAAAGCAAAATTTCATCCAGACGGTTGATAAATTCAGGGCGGAACGCTGAGCGTACGTGCTCCATGACTTGCTCACGTACAGTTTCTACGCTTTCATTTTCTTTAATATTTACAAGATGTTCTGCGCCTAAGTTAGATGTTAGGATTAAGACCGTATTTGTGAAATCAATGGTACGTCCCTGCCCATCGGTCAAGCGACCATCGTCTAAAACCTGTAATAAAATGTTAAAAACATCGGGATGGGCCTTTTCAACTTCGTCAAATAGGACAACCTGATAGGGACGACGACGGACAGCCTCGGTTAAGGCGCCGCCCTCTTCATACCCGACATAGCCCGGAGGGGCACCAATTAGCCGTGCAACGGCATGTTTTTCCATGTATTCAGACATATCGATACGAATAATCGCGCTATCATCATCAAACAGGAATTCCGCTAGAGCCTTCGTCAGTTCGGTTTTTCCGACCCCTGTGGGGCCAAGGAACATAAATGAGCCAATGGGACGGCGAGGATCTTGCAAGCCTGCTCTGGCACGGCGTATGGCGTTAGAAACGGCTTTAACGGCTTCATTCTGTCCGACAACGCGCTTTTGCAAAGCATTTTCCATGGATAAGAGCTTTTCGCGCTCACCCGCCAGCATTTTATCAACGGGAACACCTGTCCAGCGGCTAACAATATTGGCGATATCATCCTCTGTGACTTCTTCGTTAATCAGGCTATTGCTACTGTCTTCGGCGTTATGTTTAGTGCTTTCGGATTTAATTTTTTCCTCTAGCGTGGGGATAATGCTGTATTTAATTTCGCTGGCCTTAGCCCAGTCGCCCTCACGTTCGGCGCGTTCTAATAGGATTCTGGCCTTATCTAATTCCTCGGTCGCGCGCTGCCCTGCGTTTAGCTTTTCTTTTTCCGCCATCCACTGGCTGGTTAAATCCGCGCTTTTACTTTCAAGGCCTGTTAATTCTTCCTCTAGCTTCTCAAAACGCTCTTGAGAGGCTTTATCTTTTTCTTTTTTAAGGGCTTCTTTTTCGATTTTTAGCTGGATAATGCGCCGATCAAGCTCGTCGATTTCCTCTGGCTTGCTATCGGCTTGCATCCGAATGCGGGAGGCCGCTTCGTCCACCAGATCAATGGCTTTATCAGGAAGAAAACGGTCTGTTATATAGCGGTTTGACAATGTTGCGGCCGCTACAATCGCCGTATCGGTAATGCGTACGCCGTGATGCAGCTCATACTTTTCCTTGAGGCCGCGCAGGATAGAAATTGTATCTTCGACTGTTGGTTCATCGACGAATACTGGCTGAAAACGGCGCGCTAATGCGGCATCTTTTTCGATATATTTACGGTATTCATCCAGCGTTGTTGCCCCAATCATGTGAAGCTCACCACGGGCAAGCGCTGGTTTCAACATATTGCCAGCATCCATAGCGCCGTCGCTTTTTCCTGCGCCGACCAAAGTATGTAGCTCATCAAGGAATAGGACAATTTCGCCTGCGGCAGCTTTGACCTCATCAAGGACAGCTTTTAGGCGTTCTTCGAATTCGCCCCGATATTTAGCGCCCGCTAACAAAGCGCCTAAATCCAAGGATAAAAGCCGTTTATTTTGCAAGCTTTCAGGCACATCACCATTGATAATGCGCATGGCAAGGCCTTCGGTGATTGCGGTTTTACCAACGCCAGGCTCACCAATTAAGACAGGGTTATTTTTGGTTCTGCGCGATAGAACCTGCACTGTGCGGCGGATTTCCTCGTCACGGCCGATAATCGGATCAAAGCGCCCTTCTTCGGCGGCTTGGGTGAGGTCGCGGGCATATTTTGATAAAGCTTCGTATTGATCTTCGGCATTTGCACTGTCGGCGGTGCGGCCTTTACGAATGTCATTAATGGCACGGTTTAAGGCATCATCGACAATGCCTGCATCATGCATAAGGGCTGATACATTGACTTTCTTTGCCATGAGCATGGCTTGTAAAATGCGCTCGACCGTGACGAACTTATCGCCAGCTTGCTCCGCCAGTTTTAGGGCGCTATCCATAATCTTAGCCAGATCATTGGATAGACGGAGGCCTCCGGCGCCACTGCCAGTGACAGAGGGTAATTTTGCAATCGTTTCCTGTGCGCTGCCTAACAGCTTTTCCGCGCTGCCCTCGCAGCTTTCGATCAGGCGACGTGCGGTTTTATCGCTATCTTCCAGCATGCAAATCAGCAGATGCTCAGGCTCCAGTGATTGCTGGTCTTTGCGCATCGCAAGGGTTTGTGCCTGCTGTAGCAGTGATTTTGTTTTTTCAGTATACCGATCAAAATCCATGTGAGCCTCCTGATAAGCTTATACTCTGTCATAAATAGTATAACGCCCCTGATTTTGGTCAAGGGGCGTTGCAAAAATCTATTATGTTGTAAGCCGATAAAAAAGCACTTATGCCATTTCTTCGGTGTCAACAGGTGCAGCTGGAATGACGCTAGCAGGCAAAGATAGATCGTCTTCTTCGACAGCTTTTTCTTCCTCGGCTTCCATGCGAGCTTGTTTTTCAGCTTGCTTTTTCTCGTTACGGATACGATCCATTTCGTCCCATTCAACGATCATGCGCTGATAATGTTCTGCATGTTGCAAATAGTTTTCTGACAACGTGTAATCACCAGACGATGCTGCATCCTTGGCTAGGGCGGCATATTTTTCTACGATCTGGTGCGCTGTACCACGAATGCGCACTTCTGGGCCGTTACTATCGAACACCTGTGAGCGATTTGGCGCGCCACCATTGCCGTTACGACGTCCGTTATTATTGTTGTTGCGGTTGCGTTGACGTCTGTTTCCACTGCCATGCCTCATGATTTTATACTCTTCCGTTTTTACGAGTTATTGTAATTCTAATATTTATACTATGTTTTTAGATGACTTCTGACGATTAGATATGCTTCACAGCATGCCATGATTCTGTCAAAAGGCACAAAGCACAAAAAAATCTATCCACAACTTATCCACAGGGATAAACACAGGCGCTTTCAGGTTCGTGACCTGACTTGAATGATTGTTTTGAACTGAGGCAAAGGTACATTGCACCGGCCTGAGTAATCAACGTGCTGGGATTTATTTTTTCATTTATCCCCACAGGAGATTTCCACAACCCGCGGATTTCCTGCATAATCCAAATGGATATCACAAATGCGAATCCTATATTTATCCGCGATTCCCTGAATGTATCCACACTGATCATAGCCGATCTCTAGAAACGCACGGCCAGCGGGGGTTAAGTAATTTTTTATCGAAGAAAAAATTATTTCATAAGGTTTGATTCCATTTTTGCCGCCATCAAGGGCAAGAATCGGGTCATGATTCTTTACATTCTCATCCAAAGACAGAATCACTTCGGGGTCGATATAGGGGGGATTCGACACAATTAGATCATATTGTTTTGGCTGAATTTGGCTAAACCAGTTTGATTCTTGGTATATCAGACGGCCATCAACGCCATGTTTTTGTGCATTTTGATGCGCCATTTCTAAAGCTTTAGGCTCCAGATCCACAGCCAGACCCGTTGCATTTTTTAATTCTGACAATAATGAGATGATAATGCAGCCTGTGCCTGTTCCTAAATCAAGGATATTCGGCGATGATATTTGTTGGTCACGAACACAATCAAGTGCCTTTTCAACTAAAACTTCGGTGTCTGGGCGCGGATCAAGGGTGTGTTCATTCAGGTTAAAATCCAACCCCCAAAATTGTCGCACACCTAAAATACGTGATAATGGTTTGCCCTGCTTACGCTGCTTTAGGATATTATCGATTTTCTCTTGCTGATCTGATGTTGGGTCTGCGGCTTGGTTAATAATAATATCCGCCCATGTGATGCCTGCGATATCCTCTAGCATCAGGCGTGCTTCATAATCTGCGCAGTCCGATCCGCATTGGCTTAAGCGGCGGCATAAATCGTCATAATATTCTTTAATCATTGTGATTATGCTTCGAAATCAGCCATAGCAGCGGCTTGATCTTCGGCGATGAGCGCATCAAAAAACTCGTCCAGCGCCTCGCCGCCTAAGACTTCTTCCAGCTTATAAAGCGTTAAGTTAATGCGGTGATCGCTGACGCGGCCTTGCGGGTAGTTATAGGTGCGAATACGTTCAGATCGGTCGCCTGAACCGACTTGAGATTTACGGTCTTCGGCGCGTTCTGCGGCTAAACGCTGGCGTTCTTGGTCGTAGATGCGTGTTCTCAGGATTTTCATCGCCTTATCGCGGTTTTTATGCTGGGAACGTTCATCCTGCATTTCCACGATAACGCCTGTTGGGATGTGTGTAATACGCACGGCGCTGTCTGTGGTGTTAACGTGCTGTCCGCCTGCGCCCTGCGCGCGGTAGGTGTCGATTTTTAGATCGGCATTATTAATTTCGATATCGACCTCTTCGGCCTCTGGTAAAACGCGACAGTCGCCGCAGATGTGTGTATGCGTCCGCCTGATTCTGTTTTGGAACGCGCTGTACGCGGTGAACGCCGGATTCATATTTTAGTCGAGCGAACACATTCGCACCCGTAATGCGGGCGATGATTTCTTTGTACCCGCCAACATCGCTTTCAGAGGCTTGAACGACCTCCATCGACCACCCTTGCTGCGCGGCGTAAGCTTTGTACATGGCGAATAAATCGCCTGCGAACAATGCGGCTTCATCCCCGCCAGTTCCAGCGCGAATTTCTAAGATCGCGTTTTTAGAATCGGCTTCATCCTTAGGGATTAAAGCGATTTGAATTTGTCTTTCAAGATCGGGAAGCTTCTTTTCTAGCGCGCGCAGTTCTTCGGCGGCGATGTCTTTCATTTCTGGATCATCCAGCATTTCTTTCAGGTCGATGATTTCCTGACGGGTTTGGGCTTCCTCATCGATAACGTCAACAACGGGGGAAAGCTCCGCATACTCCATAGACAGCTTGGTAAACTGATCGCCGCTAAGGTCGCCGCCAGCCATAAGCGCTGACAATTCTTCGTGTCGGGCTTTGATTGATGCGAGTTTTGCTTGCATGCTCATGGCGTTTCAGATCTTTCTGTGCTGCTTGGCGATTTTTGACTGCTTTGGTTTAGCGGAAAATTATCGGTGTTTCCATCCTTTTTTAACGTAAGCGCTTCTTTTTGTGGCAAGGGTGCAACCGTTAAGGGCGTGTTTTGATGACTAAAAAAGATAACACTAATCACAAACACTAAAAACGACAACGCAACCAGATACAATTTAGGCGTATTATTATCACTAACCGCGGGAGCGGATTCGACGAGTTTCTTTAAGTGATCTTTTTCTGTGCCGCTTTTATAAATATTGACGATCTTATTGGCGTCTAATTCCAGATACTGGGCGTAGGTTCGGATAAAGCCGATGATATAAGTTTGTCCAGGGATGCATGAAAAATCATTCCGTTCAATTGCGTTTAGCATCTCGCTACGGATATTCAATGCTTTTTCCATCTCCGGAAGGGATAAGGAAAAATATTCACGGCGCAAACGCAAGATCGTACCGACCGGTACGTTAGAATAAATTAGCTTTTCAAGATCAAAATCAGCCTCTATTTGCATGTGAGGAAGTTTACTCAATCCCCCTAACAAAACAAAGGCTTATTCTTCATCAAGCTCAAACGCGCTGTGGAGAGCTCTGACGGCGAGTTCCATATAATCACGTTTAATCAAAACAGAGATCTTAATTTCAGAGGTAGAAACAGCCTCGATATTGATATTTTTATCCGCCAGTGTTTTGAACATTTTGCTAGCAATACCGTGATTTGTCACCATGCCGACCCCAACGACGGAGACTTTGGCAACATCATCAGCCACGCGAATGGTTTCAGGATCAAGATTTTCTACGGTTGATAAGGCTTTTTTCGCACGTTCGACCTCGGAATGGCCAACCGTAAAGGTCATATCCGTTGCACGGCCATCAGGGGATACGTTTTGGATAATCATGTCAATATTAACGGCATTATCAGATAATGCACCAAATACATTAGCTGCCATCCCTGGAACATCGGGCACGTTTAATAATGTGACTTTGGCTTCATCTTTTTGGTATGCGACGCCTCTGACATTTTTGGTTCTCATATCTTCCTCTTCCAGTTCTTCTGTTAATAAGGTTCCCGGTAAATCGCTACCGATTGCCTCATCAAAGCTGCATAATACTTGTACGTTGACTTCATTTTTCATGCCGACCTCGACCGAGCGTGTCTGCAAGACTTTTGCACCAAGCGAAGCCAGTTCGATCATTTCTTCGTAAGAAATTTTGTTGATTTTACGCGCTTCCGGCACGATACGTGGATCGGTTGTATAAACCCCGTCTACATCGGTATAGATATCACAGCGATCTGCTTTAAACGCAGCCGCCAGTGCCACTGCTGTTGTATCAGATCCGCCGCGCCCTAATGTGGAAATACGGTTGCGATCTGTTATGCCTTGGAATCCTGGGACAACGGCCACTTCACCCAAGTCTAGGCGCTCTGCCAATTGTTCTGTTTCGATGCTTTGGATAGTAGCTTGCCCATGGACATCGTCCGTATGGATAGCGACTTGCCAGCCTAACCATGATCGCGCGGTAATTTCACGTTCTTGCAAAGCCATTGCCATTAGGCCTGATGTAATTTGTTCTCCGCTGGATACGACCGCGTCATATTCGCGCACGTCGTACATGCTGCTCATGTCCTGACAATAGCCGACAAGTTGATTTGTCACGCCAGACATTGCTGACACGACAACCACAACTTTGTTGCCGCGTTCGACTTCGGCGGCGACTTTATCGGCGGCTGCGTTTATTCTTTCGATATTCGCAACAGACGTGCCACCAAATTTCATTACAATCAGAGCCATACCCTACCCTTGCTTTTTACCTGCCATCATTATATGTCATACATAATAAGATCCATTTTTCTTACAAGAAGATAATCACCATGTCCAGCGCCGAAGCAACAAAAATCACGACAATTAACGATCAGGAAATATCCCAATTTGCGCAAGATTCGCATTTATGGTGGGATGAAAACGGGCCCTTTGCCCCCTTGCACAAAATGAACCCTGTGCGCATTGGCTATATTAAGGATCAAATTTTAGGGCATTTTGATAAAAGCTCCTTAAACGGCATTTCCATTTTAGACGTTGGGTGCGGCGGCGGTTTAGCCTGTGAACCTTTATCTCGCTTAGGCGCGGATGTATCAGGGCTGGACGCTGATGCGCAAGCTATCTCTGTTGCCAGCGAACATGCCTCTACCCAAGGGCTAAATCTTACCTACACTCAAGGTTCGATTGAACACCATGATCAGCAATATGACGTTGTTATGGCCCTAGAGATTATTGAGCATGTAGACAATCCCGCTGATTTTGTACAGCTGTGCGCTGCGCGCGTAAAACCTGGTGGTTTGCTGATTATGTCGACAATTAACCGTACGCCGCAATCTTTCCTTAAAGCCATTGTTGGCGCGGAATATATTTTGCGCTGGGTGCCTGCTGGGACACATAACTGGCAGAAATTCTTTAAGCCGTCAGAGCTTGCCAGCATGATGCGTAGCGCCGGTTTACAAGAACGCAGCCTATCGGGCGTTACTTACAATCCTATCACCGATAGTTTTTCGCTGCATGATAACAATGTTTGTGTAAACTATCTCTTGAGTGCAACTAACCCTTTGGGGTAACATACATACTATGAGTGTATTTTTTCTAATTTGTTCTGCTATTGCGATTTTACTGACAGTCTTTGCGCTGGGCGGCGGCTTGCTGACCATGGTCAAAGGCCCTGAATTTCGCGCAAAATATGCAAACAAGCTTATGAAAGCCCGCGTTATCTGCCAAGGTCTTGCCATTGTATTGTTGTACGTGGCGTTCACAGTTTCTGGTTAATCCCTGCCCAAGGGGGTCGCCGCGCCCACATTATCCAACTTAAGGAGGATTCTATCACATGAAAATTTTGGTTCCCGTCAAACGCGTTGTTGATTACAACGTCAAAATCCGCGTTAAAAGCGACGAAAGCGGCGTTGAGCTAGCCAATGTCAAAATGTCGATCAATCCCTTTGACGAGATTGCGCTGGAAGAAGCTGTCCGCTTGAAAGAATCGGGCGCTGCCAGCGAAATTATTGCGGTATCTATCGGCCCAGACAAAGCCCAAGAACAGCTGCGCACCGCATTAGCCATGGGCGCAGATCGTGCTATTTTGGTAAGTACGGATACGCCCATTGATTTAGGCGGGGTTGAGCCTTTGGCGGTTGCAAAAACGCTCAAGAAAATTGCCGAAGACGAAGCTGCTGATCTGGTTATTATGGGTAAGCAATCCATTGATGACGATTCGAACCAAACAGGCCAAATGCTCAGCGCTTTACTAGGATGGGCACAAGGCACGTTCGCATCAGAAATCAAGATCGCAGATGGTAAAGCCAACATTACGCGCGAAATTGATGGCGGGTTAGAAACTTTATCAGTGATCTTGCCTGCGGTTGTGACCACTGATTTACGCTTGAATGAACCACGCTACGTCAAGTTGCCAGATATTATGAAAGCGAAAAAGAAGCCTTTGGACACAAAAACACCCGCAGATTACGGCGTTGATTACAGCCCTCGCCTATCGGTGCAAAAGGTTGCTACGCCCCCTGTTCGCAGCGCTGGAATCAAAGTTTCATCCGTTGATGAGCTTATCGACAAATTAAAAAACGAAGCCAAAGTTATTTCATAAGGAGGTTTATCCATGACAATTTTAGTCCTTGCCGAACATGATGGTGCCTCTGTTAAGCCATCGACATATAATACACTCACCGCGGCGCAAGCTATTGGCGGCGATATTCACGTCTTAGTCACGGCAGACGATGCCTCTGCCTTAGGCGACGTTCTGGCCAAAGCGAATGGCGTTAGCAAAGTTTTGGTTGCTAACAATGCAGCTTATGCGCATCCGTTGGCTGAAACGATTGCACCGCTAATTGTTGAGCTTGCTGGGGATTATTCTCATATCCTGGCGCCTGCAACTAGCTTTGGTAAGAATATTTTACCACGCGCCGCAGCCTTGCTGGATGTGCAGCAAATTTCAGATATTATCAAAGTCCATGACGAGAGCACATTTGACCGCCCTGTTTATGCGGGCAATGCCATTGCAACCGTGCAATCAAGTGATGATAAAAAATTAATCACTGTACGCGGCACAGCGTTTGATCCGACCTCGGCTGAGGGTGGATCTGCCGAGGTGGTTAACGTTGACTTCACGCCTGATGCGGCAGGGCTTAGCAGCTTTGTCTCGCACGCGCTATCCGAATCAGATCGCCCAGAGCTAACCGCAGCTGATATCGTTATTTCCGGTGGTCGTGGCGTCGGATCGGAAGAAAACTTTAAGATTATCGAAGCTTTGGCTGATAAACTTGGCGCGGCTGTTGGGGCCTCGCGCGCGGCTGTCGATGCAGGGTATGTTCCTAACGATTATCAGGTCGGACAAACCGGTAAGGTCGTTGCACCTAATCTATATGTCGCGATTGGTATTTCCGGCGCTATTCAGCATTTGGCAGGAATGAAAGATTCCAAAGTCATCGTTGCGATTAATAAAGACGAAGACGCCCCTATTTTCCAAGTCGCTGATTATGGGCTGGTTGCCGATTTATTCGACGCCGTGCCAGAGCTAACAGACAAACTGTAATATTGCTTTCCATAGGCATGTATTGTAAACACATGTCTATGGAACAGATTTCTAAAATTTTCGGGCTTTTCGTGCTTATGCTTAGCGTCATAACGCTTGTTACAGCATGTGGTATTCGCCCTAAGGAACTACAATCCCCAAATCAGGTTGCAGGCAAACCTCGTCCGTCACAGCAATATCCTGCTCCGCGCCCTATGTAATTATTGTCCATTAGAAAGCTTACACACATGACAGATTTTTTCCCTGTTAAAAACGGCATTACCCATGTTGAGGATGTTCCCTTGACCACGATCGCAGCAAAAATTGGAACGCCGACTTACGTCTATTCCGCAGCGCATATCCGCGCACAGTATAATGCTTTATCCGATGCGATTAACGCCATCATGCCGTCAGGCAAGCAGGCCTTGATTTGTTATGCTTGTAAAGCTAACAGCAACTTAGCTATTTTGACTTTGCTAAAAAGCTTGGGTTGCGGGCTGGAGACTGTCTCGCACGGTGAATATTTACGCGGCCTAAAAGCTGGTTTTTCGCCGTCAAACATGGTTTCTACCGGTGTTGGTAAAATGGACGCCGAAATTTTAGAGCAAATCCAATCTGGCATTTACAATATCAACGTCGAATCCCTACCTGAACTAGAACGCATCCAAGAACTTGCTGTCTCTGTCGATAAGCCTGTCGATGTTATCTTCCGCTTGAACCCGGATGTTAGCGGCGGCGGGAATGAAAAAATATCAACAGGGCGTAAAACCGATAAGTTCGGCTTAATCGAAGCTGCCGTTTTCGATGCTTATGAGCGCGCCGAATCGATGAGCCATGTTAATGCTTTGGGGCTTATGATTCATATTGGATCGCAAGTGTCCCAAGTAGAGGCCTTTGACCAAGCGTTTTCTCAACTTCCCCGCATCGTCGGCGAACTACGTGCCAAGGGCTATACAGTTAGTCGTTTGGATATTGGCGGCGGATTCCCCGTACGTTACAAGGATGAGGACTTACTTGATCTGAGCGCTTATGCCGATTGGGTTAAAAAGTTCATCGTGCCGCTAGATGTCGATATCGCGCTGGAGCCTGGACGTTATTTGGTTGCAAATTCAGGTGTTTTGTTAACGCAAACCACATTTACCAAAGAAACTGACGGCTATCATTTCCTGATCCTAGATGCTGGTATGAATGATTTAATTCGCCCTGCGATGTACGGCGCATACCATCATATTTCCCCTGTACAAAATCACAACGCACCAGAGCGCCTGTACGATGTGGTTGGCCCTGTTTGCGAAACAGGCGATACCTTTACAAAACGACGGGCGTTACCGGAAATGAAGCGCGGGGATTTAGTTATCCTCCACTCTGCGGGAGCTTACGGAACTTGCATGACCAGCAATTACAACACGCGTTGCCGCCCTGCCGAGGTTTTAGTGTCTGGTAATCAATATGACGTTATTAATGCCCGTGAGACATTTGATGATCTGATTGCGCGGGAGCATGTTCCTGCGTGGGTTGGTGATGATCTTGACTAGCGTGAGGATCTTTGGCCTCGTGCGCTGAATGATCGTTTTCGTTTCCATGATGGTCTTTGTCTAAATCTGGACTGCCTTCGTGTTCCGTCATCTCAACGGCTGAAACCTTATCACTTAAGCTAAAACCGAGCTTAATTTGATGCGCGCCCTCAACATAAGGGTATTCGCTTTGAAATGCGACACGATCGCCTCCCTCTAGCTGGCTGACGGGCGGCTTAATCAACCAATTCTTAACAATAGAGCCATCTTCTGCCAGCTGTTGTGCGGAAATTGTATAGACGGGCGCCGCATGCGCCGATAAGTTCACAATTTCACCTGTTAAGCTTACCATATGCGTATCAGAATCCATGTCAGCCTGAAGGTTGTTAAACACCATATTTTCGCCCTGAATGGGGACTTCGATACCAAATGTTGCAAATAAACCATAAAATCCAGGCATAGCCTTACTGATTGGGGCTTTAAACGCCGTTAAAATTAGAAAGGCAACGCCAAAGACAACAAGAGCTGACACGCCAAAGGCAATAAAATTATAAGGCGTTTTTGTTGCAGACTGGTTAGATTGTGCTGAAAATTTTAACGCATTGGGTAAATCCGCATTGTCATTGTTGCTCTCAGGATCAGGTTTGAGCTCAACCTCTATTTCAGTAGATTCGCCCTCGTTGCTTTCTTCGGCTTGGGCGGTTTGTTCTTGAGTCTCTTGCGCGATGCTTTCTTCGGCTTGTTCTAGTAGCTCGTCAATTTCCGCATCTAACTGCTCTATCACCTGATCTGCGCCGTCTTCATCAACGTTATCGGGTGCTTGATGCCAGACATGGGCACATTGCGTACACTTAACCTTGCGGCCAGATGGCTGCAGCATATCGTCAGGTAATTCAAATTTTGTACTACATTGTGGGCAGGTTACGATCATTGTTTTGCAACTCTTCTCAAAGGCTGGATGAGGGCTTATATATATCTTAGCTATACTGAGTTTTTGCCTCTTTTTCAAGCGAGCTTAGTGATAATTCATTCAATCTGGCGGAGTTTCCTTGTGATACGATTTGAACATGTCGGGCTACGGTACGGAATTGGCCCCGAAGTTTTAAGTGATGTTAACTTCACTTTAGAGCCCGGGTCATTCCACTTTTTAAACGGACCTAGCGGCGCGGGGAAAAGCTCGCTTATGTCACTGATGTATTTGGGGCGCAAGCCTACGCGCGGGCTAGTGACGATGTTCGGGCAAGAAACTAGCGTGCTAGATCGGGAGCAATTAGCTTCGTTTCGTCAGCGTGTTGGCGTCGTTTTTCAGGATTTCCGCTTGCTTCCACACATGAGTATTTTTGATAACGTGGCTTTGCCGCTCCGTATTACGGGGCAAAACAAAAAAGACATCCGCGATAATGTCATGGAATTACTGGAATGGGTTGGTCTAGGCGATTATAGCCGCGCCCTGCCCCCAACGTTATCGGGTGGTCAGCAGCAGCGCGTTGCTATTGCCCGCGCGGTTGTTTCGCATCCTAAATTATTGCTTGCCGATGAACCGACCGGGAACTTGGATGATGAGATCGGGATGCGGCTTATGGGGCTATTCGAACAGCTTAACCGCATGGGAACAACGATTGTGATTGCCACGCATAATCAGACATTAATGGATCATTTTGGTTACGATCGTTTGATTTTGGATCGCGGGCATTTATATATGGACAACGCAGAAACGCAGGCCCTGGGCCATGCAATGGATGGAGTATATTAACGTGTCTATTTTGCCTAATCCTGTAACAGATAAACAAGAGCGCCGTTATGACCTTCCCCTTCATAATGATGAAGGCACTGGCTTTGTGATCGTTTTGGTTGCCTTAATGGCGTTTTTATCTGCAATGATCCTAAGCTTTTCTTTTGGGCTTGGGCACATTATGCACGGCTGGTCTGAAAGCCTGGATAACAAATTTTCAATTGAGCTTCCGGCAACTGATTTGCAGGGCAAAAGCCGCGATAAATCTGATATTTTAGAACTGCAAACCCGCATTATCAAAGACCTCTCTCGTTTTGAAGGCGTTGAAACTGTTGAATCCGTACCACATAGCAAAATTCAAAATATGATTAAATCGTGGCTGGGTGAAACTTCGTTCACGGAATCTTTGAATCTGCCTTCGCTTATTTCTATTCAAGTCCGCGGCGATAAAAGCGCACTTCGCGCTTCGATTTCCAAGGCGATCCAAGATATCGATCCGCTGGCGATTATCGATACTCATGAACAATGGCTCAATGATTTGTTTAGGGTCACCAGTTCCCTGCAAAGTATTATTTTGCTGATTGTCCTTGTCATTGCTTTGACAACGGTGATTGCCATTGCTGGCGCGATTAAATCTCAGATTGAAATTCATCGCAGCGATGTCGAGCTATTACATCTGATGGGCGCGCGCGATTCTTATATCGCTAATCAATTTACCCGGCATGCTGCAATTTTATCCATTTATGGTGGCATTATCGGGCTGATCGCTGGTTTTATTGCCTTATTCAGCGTTAGCTTGTTTCTAAAGACTTACGAAGACGGATTAATGCCTCATATGGATTTTCATGTTTATGAGGCTTTATTCTTGCGTTGATCCCTGCCATAATTTGCCTTGTATCCGCGCTAAGCGCTCGTTTTACTGTCTACCGCGTGCTAGAGCGCATGCCATAAGAGATGACTATGAAAGTATTAAAAGCCTCTTTAATAATTTTTAGCTTATTGTTCATAGCATGGGCAGCAGGCTTTGGCTGGTTTGCATTAAAAACGACATCATTACACCCCTATGACTTACAGCAGCGCGCCGATGCGATTGTGGTGCTAACCGGCGGTGAAGGCCGATTGGATGAGGGCCTTAACCTTTTTTCAGCGCAGCGCGGTTTGTATTTGTATATCAGCGGTGTTTTTGACAAGCTGAGCGAAGACGATGTCCGCCGCCGCTGGAAAGGGAAATCAGAGCTACCAATTTGCTGTATCATCTTAGATCCCATGGCAAAGACAACAGCGCAAAATGCTTTAATGACCCGTGCGTGGGTCGATAGCTTTGCTCAGGATCCATCACAATCGCAAATTCATTCGATCCGTTTGGTGACTTCGAATTATCATATGCTGCGTGCGCTTATTGATTTTGATCGGATTTTGCCCGATGTTCAAATCTACCCGCACCCGATTATTTCCCCGAATGCACATATGCGCGATCAGCTTTATTGGGTTTTGTTGCTAAAAGAATATCACAAATACTTATTCCGCGTGGTGCAAGCAACCTTGTCTGATAAATGGCAAGAAGTTATGGCCTAATCATGTTGCAATATATTCGTTCGTTTTTATTTAGCTGTATTATTTTGCCTATATGGACGCTAGTGACCTGTGTGCTTGGCGTTCCCTTTGTGTTTATGCCGCGCTCATGGTTTATGAAATTCGTGCGATTTTGGGTGCGCGGCGTGACCTTTTTCGAAAAACAGTATTGGGGCTGAATTATGAAGTTCGCGGGTTAGAGCATCTGCCAGCCGATCAGAACTGTATTATTGCCTCTAAGCATATGTCGACATATGAGACTTTTAAAATTCATATCCTATTCAAAGATGCCGCCGTTATTTTAAAGCGAGAACTCTTTTGGATTCCCATTTGGGGGGCTTTTCTTAAGAAAAGCGATGTGATTGCAATTGATCGCGGTAATCATAAGCAAGCCATAGCCTCTATCAACAGGGGGCAAAACGCGCTGCCAGCCAAGGACGCACCATCGTGATTTATCCACAAGGTACGCGCGTTCCTTGTGATTCTACGGTCCAAGACTACCCTTATAAACCCGGGGTATTTCGCATCCACGAACAAGTCGACATTCCCGTTATCCCACTTGCAACCAATAGCGGATATTTTTGGCCTAAGGGACGGATGTTAAAAAAATCCGGCACAGTCGTCTTTGAATTTTTACCGCCAATGTCCAGTGATCTGGACAGGAGTAAATTTATGGAACAACTGGAAACACAGATCGAGGGGCATTCTCGTGCTCTGGTTAACGAAGCGAGTACTTCGGCTTAATTTTTATCGTCATCACTACTTAGAATTGTTTCCAAATAGGCACGGTCACCACGACGAATTGATTTACGCAGTGCAATTAAATCACCCAAATATGTTTCTAGGCATGTGTTGATTTTATCACGTTCAAAAATTAGAAAATCTGGCGCTAGCCACGCATGATTTAGCGCGTTCGCGTACGAGGCCGCGACCATGTTTTCGACAATAACGCGCGTATCACCCTCTAGATCCTGACGGATAAAGCGCTGCACGGCGCCTTGTAATAAGGGTGGCAGCAAACAGGTCGTGAACATGACCTCGTCATGGGATTCAACGGGCAGTATTTCAATGCGCGCAAAGACATCTTGCCAAAGCGCACTTAAGACCTCCATCGCTTTTAGGTCGGTATTGGGCGCTGGCGTTAGAATTAAATGCTCGGCAGAGGGATAAGACATGCCGATATAAGATATCCAATCCGGCAAGCGCCCCAAGATCATAGCTTGGCTGGATTGTTTTAGCGGGTAAATATCGACCAAAATGGCATCTTGTTTTAAAACAGGGTTTATCGTTGCTAAGCTATCCGCCAGCTGCGCAGGAGCGACATTAACAATAACAATATCAGCCTTGGGCAATTCGTTTAGATATGTTTCGGCTTTGTCGGGATCAAGATGAATATATAGCCCGCGATCGGTTTGCGGAGGCAGCGGAAAGAAATCCCCTAAGATGGCTATAATTGGCTGAATCATTCTTGTAAGCGCACCGGTTCTATATCGCCTTGCCTTAGCACAGGTGGAACAGGATAACCGCCAATCAAACGACATTGGCCTTTATGCTGCGCCGATACAATCTGTTGTAGCGCTGAAAGCTTTTCATCATCGGTACTGATGTAACGATTGATTTTTATTAATGTAAAGACATCATGCTGAGCAATTTTCTCTGCACCCAGCATACCTGCAGCCGTCATCAATGCATCAATTTGATCTGTATCAACGCCTGAGACCACAATAAAGCTATGATCGTCGCCAGAGGACTGATAATCCATACGGCTAATCAGCAAAGCACGCTTATCCAGTGTGTCATATTGCGTTTGCGCCCCAAATGGCAGGCCGCAAATAATATTCATCGGCGGCAAGTCGCTGTCTTCCTGTTGTGCAAGGTCAACCCACCACGGCGCTTGATCTTGGTCGTTGCTTTCAGGCCAAGGCAGAACCGCTAGCGCATCAATCTGCTTTGTCACATAAGACAAGGCTTGCTGCGATGTATCCTGACGGGTCATGGGGATAATGCTGCCACAGTAATCTTTGGCCATATCCCAGCAATATTGCTGCGACTGCCCGTCCGCGCTTTGTGTGCTGACATAGGCATGAAGACCGCGCTGAAGCATGGATACGCCGCCAACAAGCTCGCGCCAGATACCAATAACAGCAGCTTGCGGTAAAATGCCGCTATGACGCCCCAGTAAGCGGCGCAGCATCATGGCTTCGCGTGCGGGGTGAACAATGGGCTTATTATATTTACGTTTGATTGCGCTGACATCTTTTATCAATTCAGCGCGCTGCATTAGTAAATCATGGATTTGGTTGTCTAGCGCATCAATTTTTTCACGGACAATTTTCAGGTCTTCACTCATGGATTAAGCTGTACTGATTTTACCCTGATAAATCAAGATGCAGGCGCAGCAAAATAGCGCCCTATTGGCATTTTCGTGATTACACGGCTTTTTGTTCCGGTTGGTGCGGGGACGACTTTTTTAATCTGGATAATATGAACGCCAGCCAGAAAAGGACAGATAAATCGTATCACCAGCCCATGGCCTGCAACGCCCTAAACGCCAAGCCGCTTTGTACAGGCGGCACGAATAAGTCTTTGTAATGATCTTCGATCACGAACCCGCATTCGGTCAAATAATATAAAATCTGGCTTTCGCTAAAGGGCGTGCCGTAACCAAAAGGTGACCATTCAGCCTTGGCCCACAGCCCATGACGGTTTGGCACAATAATGATGGCTTTGGCTTCGGGCTTTAGGACATGCCAAAGCTCATGCAGGTGGTCTTTGATTTTATCGACATACTCCAGATGATGGCACAAGATGGCTTTATCAATGACCTCGTGATGGAACGGCAAATATTGCGGGTCGATCAACGTTTCAACATTCGCATTGCCTAATTTGCTTTGCCAACACGAAGGCCCCATCACATCGTTCGAGGCAACAATCACCGTATTTCTATCCTGAAAGCTTCCTAAATATGGGGCCGCATAGCCCAAGCCCAAAATTGTTTGGTCGTGCGCGCCAGCCCATAATGTATTGATTTTATGCTTCAGCGCACGGCGAACGATCCGCCCTATTTTAGAGTGATAAAAACGACGAAGCTGCAGAGCATCCATATCCATAATGACAAAGATATTACAAATTCCGCAGAACAGCAATCAAAGGAATGTCCGCTTCAGGCATGGGATAATCGTATAGGTCATCAACATTAACCCATTTCAAAACCTGCCCTTCCGCCGCCTGAGGAATACCATCCCACACGCGGCAAGCAAAAAGCGGCATCATCAAATGAAATTTATCATATGTGTGCGATGCAAAAGCCAGCGGAAAGAAACAACACGGGCGTGTTTCAATCGACAGTTCTTCGCGCAATTCACGCATCAGGGTGTATTCGGGCGTTTCGCCAATTTCGATTTTTCCTCCCGGGAACTCCCACAGGCCAGCCATGCTTTTGCCTTCGGGCCGCTGGGCAATCAGCACACGTCCATCACCGTCAATCAGCGCCGCAGCGGCAACCCAAACAATGGGTAAATCGGGTTTTGGCGGCGGTGGTTGCTCCAGCGCATCCTGACATAGGCTCATAAACAGGGCTTTCTATTTTTTATCTGCGTTAGCTTGATCGCGAGGCTTCCCATTGATATCGAACATTTCGATATCAGCCCCCTTACGCCAGCCTGCAAAAACATCTTTTAAAGATTCTTGTCGCAAGCGTGCTTCCAACGTCGGTTTGATTTCTTCGAATGTTGGAGTCGGACGTACGCGTTTTTCTAATACTTTGATAATATGATATCCGTAATCAGAGCGCACAGGCTTGAATGAATGCTTACCGACCTCTTGCGCAAAGGCTGCGTCTGCAAATTCGGGAACGACGTCAGCTTTGGCAAAGAAACCAATATCACCGCCACGTTGCGCACTGCCCGCATCGATAGAGTTTTCTTTGGCCAAGACGGCAAAATCAGCGCCCTCTTCCAATTTTTGGATTAATGCGTTGGCCTCGGCTTCTTCTTTGACAAGGATATGCTGAGCATGAACTTCATCTACGTTTTCAAGCTGCGCGACATACTCATCATACGCTTTTCTCAGTGCCTCTTGTGTCAGGTGTTTTTCAATTTCTTTTTGTAAGTAAACTGTGGCGATAATTTCTTTTTTAGCTTCTTCCAGCTTTTTAACGACCGTAGGATCGTTATCCAATCCCGATTTCGCGGCATTAATGCGCACTAATTTATCATTGACGTATTGTTCTAGCGCGGCTGGGAAAATATGTTCCAGCGGCAATTGCTGCATTTGCACGGGCAACGTGCCGATATAGCGCAACACATCTGATCTCAGGATGTCTTCTCCGGCGATTTTAGCAACGACGGGGTTGCCTTTTTCCAGTTTAAAGCCCTCGTCTTGATCGGTTTCAGCCGTGGCGGCCTCTGCCTGCTCTAATGCGATGTCGTTTTTTGGTTATTTGCCAAGCGTCCCGATAAAAATGCCAGTACGCCAACAGCCAATGTCACCAGAATAATCAGGCTGATGATGATCTTATTATCGGGTTTTGTGTTCATAATGTTCTCCTTTTGAGACTTTTTAGTGCATAAGCGATGCTAACCAATACGATTTCCGTTTTCAAGCATTGACGCATGGTTTTCCTCCCCTTATATCAGGAACTATGTTTATTGAATTTTTGACTAAGATTTTCGGCTCCTCTAATGAGCGCGCTGTAAAAAATATCTTCCCCGTGTTGAAGCCATTAACGCATTGGAGTCTCGCTTTGAGGAAATGGACGATGCTCAGCTTCAGGATCAAACCCGTGTGCTACGTGATCGCCTGTCGAACGGGGAAACGCTGGATGATGTTTTAAACGATGCCTTTGCCACCGTGCGCGAGGCCGCAAAACGCACTCTTGGTCAACGCCATTACGACGTGCAGCTTATTGGTGGCCTTGTCATGCACGAGGGCAAGATCACTGAAATGAAAACCGGTGAAGGAAAAACGCTGGTTTCGACGTTGCCAATTTACCTCAACGCGCTTGAGGGCAAAGGCGTTCATGTCGTTACCGTCAATGATTATCTAGCGCAGCGTGATAGCGAATGGATGGGCGAGGTTTTTTCTTTCCTAGGGCTAAGCACAGGCTGCATTCTTGGTAACATCGGCGAGGATGAACGCCGCGCCGCTTATGCTTGCGACATCACATACGGAACCAATAACGAATTCGGGTTTGATTACTTGCGCGATAACATGCGCTTTAGCGCCGAAGACATGGTTCAGCGTGAATTTAACTATGCCATCATTGACGAAGTTGATTCGATCCTCATTGATGAGGCCAGAACACCGCTGATTATTTCTGGCCCTTCGCAATCTGATACGCAGCTTTATTATGATGTTGATAAGCTTATTCCTGCGCTAACGGATGAAGATTATGAACGCGATGAAAAGCACAAAACCATCGTCCTGACCGAAGCCGGGCAAGAGCATGTTGAAAATTTACTTCGCGAACATGGCCTCCTAAGCGAAGGCAGCATGTATGACCTGCATAATATTAACTTGGTTCACCATGCTAATCAGGCTTTACGTGCGCATAAACTGTTCCAAAAAGACCGCGATTATATGGTGCGCGATGGTCAGGTTATGTTGATCGATGAATTTACTGGTCGGATGATGGAGGGCCGACGCCTGTCTGAAGGGCTTCACCAAGCCATCGAAGCCAAAGAAGGCGTCACTGTTCAAAACGAAAATCAGACCTTAGCGTCGATCACGTTCCAAAATTACTTCCGTTTGTATCCGAAATTATCAGGCATGACAGGAACGGCACTGACAGAAGCGCATGAATTTATGTCTATTTATAATCTGGGCGTCATTTCTGTGCCGACTCATAAGGATATTGAGCGCCAAGACTATGACGATAAAATTTATCGTTCTTTAGCCGAAAAAGATGCCGCAATTATTACGCTTATCAAGGATTGTCAAACCCGCAATCAGCCCGTGTTAGTTGGTACAGTTTCCATTGAAAATTCCGAATCCTTATCCGCTGCTTTGAAAAAAGCAAAAATCAAACACAATGTCTTGAACGCAAAATATCACGAGCAAGAGGCCTATATCATCGCGCAAGCGGGCCGTCCGGGCGCGGTAACAATTGCCACCAACATGGCGGGTCGCGGTACCGATATTAAGCTGGGCGGTAACGCCGAAATGCGTATCGAGCAAGAAATCGACCAAAGCTGGAGCGAAGACAAAAAAGCCAAAGCAGCCGAAAAAATCCAAGACGAAGTCAAGCGCGACGAAGAGCTTGTTAAACAAGCTGGCGGCCTATATGTCATCGGGACAGAACGCCATGAATCCCGCCGCATTGATAACCAGCTGCGCGGCCGTTCAGGCCGTCAAGCCGACCCAGGCGCGTCCATATTCTTCCTATCGGTTGAAGATGACCTCATGCGTATTTTCGCTGGTGATAAGATGGAGAACCTTCTGAACAATCAGAATATCGGCCTGCGCGAAGGCGAAGCGCTGGAGCATCCTTTGATCTCGAAAATGCTAGAACATGCGCAGCGCAAGGTCGAACAAATGCATTTCGAAGTGCGTAAAAACGTTTTGAAATTCGATGATGTGATGAATGAGCAGCGCAAAGAGGTCTACGAACAACGCCGCGAAATTATGAATGCAAACGACATCGATGATTTTGTCAAAGATATGCGTTACGAAATTATCGAAGGCATCGTCGATCAAGCCATCCCAAAAGGATCGTACCCCGACCAATGGAATGCTGATATTTTACATACAGAAAGCGTGCGCTTATTAGGACTAGACGTCCCTGCGGTAGACTGGTTCGCCGAAGAAGGCATTGCTGACAGCGAAGTTCTGGAACGCGTCATGGATATGGCTGACCGCAAAGTCGCCGCCAAAGCCGTTGACGCCGGGGTTGAGCTATGGCATCAGGTCGAGCGTACCTTGATCCTGCAAATTCTGGATCAGCACTGGAAAGAACATTTGCTTAATCTGGATCATTTGCGCCAAGGCATTAACCTGCGCGCGTTTGGACAGCGCGATCCGCTAAATGAATTCAAAACCGAAGCATACGCAATGTTTGAAAACATGGTTACAGCCATGCGTGAACAAGTCACGCAAACCTTGTGCTTGGTTGAATTTGATCGCACGCCCGAAGGCCAGCAGAATTTATTCATGAGCGGCATGGTCACGCCAGATGATCTGAATAACGCGCAAGAGACCCGCAATGACCCAGCATTGACACAAAATGACCCACCACAACAGGATAAAGTTAAGCCTTTTCAAAGCCGTAAACCCATGGCCACAGACCCCAATGACCCCGACACATGGGGCCGAACCAAGCGTAATGCCCCTTGCCCATGCGGATCAGGTAAGAAATATAAGCATTGCCATGGCGCCGTTGCCAGCGCGCAAAAAGCATAAAAAGGTCTGCGTGATAAATTGCTTTTCTTTTTTGTAACCTTCTGCGGCTACCGTGCGTAGAAGATTACAAAGGAGATACCACACATGCGAACCTTATTAACGCTTACACTTTTAACTTCATTATGGAGCTTTACAGCTATGGCAGACGATTCATCTAAAAATCTTTCTCATCTTAACGACATGCAACGTTACGTCACACAGCATGACGGGACGGAGCGCCCTTTTGAAAATGAATATTGGGACAATCACGAACCTGGCCTTTATGTCGATGTCGTATCGGGGGAGCCGTTGTTTTCCTCATTAGATAAATTTGACAGCGGCACGGGCTGGCCTAGTTTTACTCAGCCTTTGCAGAATTCCGCTGTGACAAGTAAACAAGACAATAAACTATTTATGTCCCGCACCGAAGTACGCTCTAGCAGTGCGGATTCGCATTTGGGGCATGTATTTGACGATGGCCCGCGTGATCGTGGTGGTAAACGGTATTGTATTAATTCCGCAGCCCTGCGGTTCATCCACAAAGACGATTTGGAAAAAGAAGGGTACGGCGAATATTTAAGCCTTTTCGAGGAATAAAATTCCCGTTACCATCGGCCTCATGGAACATAAAACCGATATTGTTATTTTTGGGGCCGGTATTGCTGGATTGTGGCTACATAACATTTTATCCAAGGCTGGATATAATAGCTTATTACTCGAAACCCGTGGCGTTGGCGGTGGGCAATCAATTTGTTCGCAAGGCATTTTACACTCTGGCCTGAAATATTCCTTTGCTGGCAAGGTTAACAAACTAGCGCAATCAATCAGCGCCATGCCAGAGCGCTGGAAAGCCTGCATCAAGGGCGAAGGTGAGCTTGATCTGCGCGCCACAGACGTTGCCGCACAATCCCAAATGCTTATGATCCCCAAGGGATTTATGGGCGGACTGATTAAGCTGGTCACTGAAAAGACCTTGGGCAATCAGGTTCACCGAGTCGCAAAAGAAAACTGGCCTCAAGAGGTCGTTAATAGCGGTTTTAAAGGCGATTTGATTTATATGGATGAGCCGGTTTTAAACGTGCCCAGTCTGATCCGTGCCCTGTATGAACCTTATAAAGATAGTATCCGTCAGATTGATTGGGATGATGTTACGGTCAATGCAGATCAATCGATCACCATTGGCGATCATGTGATCCGCACCGATCACCTTATTTTCACAGCGGCAGCTACTAATCACGAAGTTGCCTCTAAATTAGGGCATGATGTGGGGTTAAAAACGCAAAAACGCCCGCTGTTGATGGGGATGCTGCGCCCTGCTCCGTTTCCTTTGTATGCGCATTGGGTTGGGCGATCGGACAAGCCTGTGGCAACGATTACGACCCACACTGATAAGAATGGCGATCTTGTCTGGTATTTGGGCGGACAAACGGCTGAGCGCGAAAAGGAAGCTCCTGCCGAAGACATGATTAATTTTGCCAAGAAAGCCTTCAAAAAATATATGCCGCAGATCGATTTTTCGGGGGTTCACTGGGGCACATTACCGATTGACCGTGTCGAAGGTAAATCCGAGACTGAGGCTGGATGCCTGATACTCCCGTTGTACATTCTCACGGAGCTATCATTATTGCTGGCCGACGAAGCTGACCTTTGCGCCGATGCTTGGCGATAAAATTTTGGATAAGCTGCCGCAACCATCTGGCGATGCAAAAGCCAACTGGGATTTTTACCCGAAGCACCGCTTTCACAAACTGCATGGGATAACGATAATGCATGGATTTAAACATAGTCCGTTTGGGGATACTGGATTAATGCTATCCCCCATGGGGCTTGGCACCGTAAAATTTGGCCGTAATCAGGGCGTAAAATACCCAAAGGGATTTGATCTACCAGATGACAAACATATCTTAGACCTGCTTAGCCTTGCTCAAGATTTAGGTATTAATGTTCTGGATACTGCGCCCTCATACGGCAACAGCGAGGAACGTTTAGGCAAGCTGCTTGCTGGACAGCGTCAAGATTGGATTATTGTCGGCAAGGTTGGCGAGGAATTTGACAACGGGCAAAGCGACTATATCTTTACGCCAGACCATTTTGAAATGAGCGTTGAGCGATCCTTAAAACGTCTTAATACCGATTACTTGGATGTTCTGCTGATCCATTCTGATGGCAATGATGATGAAATTTTGGACAATGATGATCTGATTCGCACAATGCAGCGTTTTAAAGATAGCGGCGCGGTACGTGCGATCGGCGCATCCACAAAAACCGTATCTGGCGGCATTAAGTCACTCGATCGTCTTGGGACCGTTATGGCGTGTTATAACCCGAATTACACGGATGAAAAACCTGTTTTGGATTACGCCGCGCAGCACGGTAAGGGCGTGTTTTTGAAAAAAGTTTTAGCTAGCGGTCATGTTGATACAATTGCTAGCGATAATCCTGTGCAATACGCTATGGATTTTGTTTATCAGCAGCCTGCTGATATGTGCGCAATTTTGGGAACATTGTCGCCTCAACATTTACAGGACAATGCTACAGCGTGTCTGAATGCTCTTGAGCGCTTTCAATAAGCTCATCAGGTGTTAATGGCTCCACACGAATTTTAGTAATTTGATTACGCTGACGTTTCAGCACGTCAAAACGGAAATCATAGAAAATAAAGCTTTGCCCGATTTCAGGGATCATTTTTGTCTCAAACAGCAATAATCCCGCGATCGTTGCGTAATCTTCGTCAGGCAAGTTCCATTCGAATTCACGGTTCAGGTCACGAATTGTCACGGTGCCATCGATAACAAAACTACCGTCAGAGCTATGATGCACGCCAAGAACCTGCATATCATGTTCGTCTTCTATCTCGCCGACGATTTCCTCAAGAATGTCCTCTAGGGTCACGATGCCCATGATACTGCCATATTCATCTATCACGATCGAGAAATGTTCTTTGCGGTCGCGGAAAGCCTGCAGCTGGTCGAACAGCGTTGTTGTTTCAGGAATAAACCAGGGCGTTTGCAGCAAGGTTTGTATATTTATATCATTGATATTTTGATTTTGATGGACTGCGCGCAGGATGTCTTTGGCATGGATCACGCCGATAATATTGTCCTGCGAATCTTTATAAACAGGAATGCGGGTATATGAGCAGTCTAGCACGGTTGCCACGATTTCTGTAGTTGGGGCGTTAATATCAAGCATGACAACATTTTTACGGTGGGTCATAATTTCTTCAACCACGACATCGGCTAGATCCAAGATCGATCGCAGCATCGCGCGTTGTTGTTGGGTTTCCTCTTCAGGGCCTTGGTGCATTTCAATGACGCCGCGGATAAGCTCCAGATGTGATCCGGCGGCGACTTTGGTCACGTCATGGCCGAAAACCTTAAGAACAGCGCGCACGATCCATGTTACTGCCTCCGTCACGGGGGCAAAAACCCAAATCACAACGCGGATAATCGGCGCGATACGCATCGACATGCTATCAGCATGGTGCAAAGCGTATGTTTTGGGCAAGACCTCGGCAAAGATCAGGACCATCATCGTCATAACCAACGTTGCATAAACAACGCCGCTTTGCCCAAAGATTTCAATCAAAACACTGGTCGCCAAGGCAGAGGCTAAAATATTCACCAAATTATTGCCCAGCAATAACGCACCGATCATGCGGTCTTTTCTTTGGCGGATTTTGTTGACTAATTTGGCGCCTTTGCTGCCTTCTTTTTCGTGTCCATGCAGGCGAACACTGGACGCAGCCGTCAGCGCCGTTTCCGAACCTGAGAAAAAGGCCGATAAAACCAAAAGAATAAAAATAGCAAAGAGTGCAATCAGTAAAGATATTTCCATGGCGTATATTAATGCACTTCTTTATGATTCAAGCGAGTCTTTTATTACGCTTGTTACGAGATCTAAATCAACGTCACGGCAAATAAAGCTTTGTCCGATTCCTTTTGCCATGATGAATTTAATGGATTGTTTATCCGCTTTTTTATCCTTGGCCATCATCTTGGTCAGATCGGCGGCAGATACATTAATCGCTGGCTGAATATGTGCGGCGCGCGTTGGCAAGCCTATCGTTTCGAAGTGGTTAATCACGCGCTGAGCGTCATCTTGGGTACACAGCCCCATACGGCGCGAGGTTTCAAAGGCCATAACGATACCAATTGATACGGCCTCCCCATGGAGTAAACGCCCGTCATACATGGCTGCGGCCTCTAACACATGGGCAAAGGTATGCCCTAGATTCAATAAAGCGCGCATGCCAGATTCGCGTTCGTCCTGCGCGACGATGTTGGCCTTGGCTTGAACGCTTTTTTCAATCGCGTGCACTAAGGTTCATAGGCAAGACGGCAGACCGCTTGGCCATTTTCCTCTAGCCATTCAAAAAATGTAGCATCATTAATCAAACCATATTTCGCAATTTCGGCATAGCCAGCCAGAATTTGGCGCTGTGGCAGTGTTTTCAAAACATCCAAATCCGCCAGCACAGCTTTGGCTGATAAAACGCGCCAACAAGATTTTTCCCTGACTTCGTATTGATGCCTGTTTTTCCGCCAACTGAGCTATCGACTTGCGCCAAAATCGTAGTCGGCACCTGAATAAAATCAACGCCGCGCATGATCGAGGCCGCAACGAATCCTGCCAAATCCCCAATAACACCGCCGCCAATCGCATAGATTAAAGCATCGCGTTTTAAGCCTTTTTCCAACAAAGCCTCGCAGCAGTCTCTATACAATTCCCAAGACTTTGTTGACTCACCGCCTTGTAAGAACAGGATTTCTACGGCCCCTGCCCCTAACTGTTTTAGCGCACTAACAAATGTTTGCGTATACGCGCTTACCGATTTATCAGCGATCATAAACACATCACGATTTTGCAAGGTTTCGGGGATATAGCCTGCTAAATTATCAACTAATCCTGCCCCAATATGGATATCATATTGACGGTCATCTAAGCCTACGGTTACAGATTTTGTGTTCATTATTGATCCTTGCTTTGAAAAAGTGTCAGCATTTCATCTACCGTTGCATACGGGTCTTTGTCGTTCAAATCAACAATATAAGGGGCTTGCGCGTACAAAGGCTTGCGCTCAGCTAACAATGTTTCCAAGACAGCCAACGGATTGTCTGCCTGTAACAAAGGTCTTTTGGTGTCGAACTTAATACGTTCATAAATGGCCTCTGCGGGGCTGTTGATCCAGCACAAACGTGTTTGTTCCTTAAGCGCGCTCAACGTATCAGGTTGAGTAACAGCACCACCACCCGTGGCAATAATCATTTTCCCGTCTACAGCGCGACCGTCTTGGATTAGGCGCAATAACATTGTGCGCTCTAAATCACGGAAATATGATTCGCCATGTTGTGAAAAATATCCGTGATGGGCATAGCTTGTTCTTGCTCGATCAACGAATCGCTATCGACAAAGGTATAATCCAGTTTTTTGCTAACAACCGTCCCAGCGTTGTCTTTCCCGTGCCCATCATGCCTATTAACGCAATGGGTCTGGATTTCTGATCTGAGGCCGAATCTGTTATACTCATGGCTGGATTTGCTTGCGTTTAGGTTAATTTAGACCATCTATAGCGCCAAAAAGGTTAAAATGAAACTTTCAATTTTGCTTTCTATCGTATTTTTTATAGCCGTAATTGCTGGTTTAATTTACGTCGAACACAGCACAAATGCACCAATAACATCAAAAATACATATTTAATAGACACAAAGTAAATCCATACTTTTTATGTTAAAAACAACCTTGACTTTCCGTAAAAAATGTTGCATCACAACACCACTGAGTTTCTTTCTTGTGCAAACAAGATAATGCTTTTCAGTTCGGTTTTATCGAGTGACTAGAAACAACTACGGCTTGATAAAAATAGTATTGAAAATTGTGGGGTTTATATAGTAGTCCTCTGGAGCGTTTCGGGCTTCATCCGATTCTTTGCAGTGGGGTTACAACTAATTTAAGGAGAAGAATATGGCAAAACCAGGCCGTCCAGCAATGCCCAAACCGGATTTACATCCAATGGTCGATGCTTTTTTAGACATGCTCACAACCGAGCGTGGAGCTGCAATGAATACTCGTCAAGCCTATTGGCGTGACCTTGCTGATGTCAGCTTGTACCTGCGCGAGAGCAAAGGCACTGATATCAACGCGGCCAGCACAGACGACCTCAAAGCTTACATTGCCCACCTTAGTCAAAAACACATACAAAGGGTGTTAACGACGGCAAGATTGCTGTTCGCACAGTGGCTCGCCGCCTTTCTGCTCTTCGTCAGTTCTATCGTTTTATGATTTCGGAAAACGCTCGTGAAGATGATCCTACATCTACGATCGAAAGCCCAAAACAAACACGCACGCTTCCTAAGACACTTAGCGAAGATGAAGTTGATCAGCTTATTTCTACAGCAGCATCTAGCAACAGCGCAGAAAATCTACGCCTTGTTTGCTTGCTTGAAATGCTATACGCCAGCGGCCTGCGCGTATCTGAGCTTGTTGGCTTACCAATGTCAGCTTTAGGTGAAGCTAGCCAGTTCATTATGGTCTCTGGTAAAGCTGGCCGTGAACGTATGGTGCCGTTGTCTGACAAAGCACGCGCAGCATTGGATGCTTATTTGGCTGTTCGCGAACAGCATATGGGCGAAGATGAGCAACGCTCTTTGCAAGAAAAATTCTTGTTCCCTTCACGCACATCAGGCAGTGGTCACTTGACACGTCAACGTTTTGCACAGCTTTTGAAAGACTTGGCACGCGATGCTAAAGTCGATGAAAGCCGCGTTAGCCCTCATATTTTACGCCACGCATTTGCAACGCACTTGCTTAGCAATGGTGCTGATTTGCGCGCTGTTCAAAAAATGCTTGGTCACGCAGACATTTCTACGACACAAATTTACACACATGTTTTGGGTGATAAATTAGAAGAAACAATGCAAGAAAAGCATCCTTTGGCTAAAAAGGCATAAGCTTTTCTTTTTATATTGCTTAAGGGGAGGCTACGGCCTCCTTTTTCATGTCTTGCACTTTGTTGCATGAAACTTTATAAGTCAAAGCTATTACACCGATCTTGGAACCAACAACGAGGGTTAATGAATCAACTTGAATTCGAAAAACCGGTTTTAGAATTAGAAGGCAAAATTGCCGAACTTCGCCATATGAGCCAAGATGGAGAAGACATCAATATCGCCGAAGAAATTGATCGTATGAATAGTAAAGCACAAAAACTGTTGCAAGCAACTTATTCAAAATTGACAGCGGCGCAGAAAGTACAAATTGCACGCCATCAAAACCGTCCCCATTTTTTGGACTACACAAAAGCACTTATCGACGACTTTACGCCTCTTGCTGGTGACCGTAATTTTGCCGAAGATCATGCTCTTATCGGGGGATTGGGCCGTTTCGAAGGACGCTCTGTCGTTGTTATGGGACAAGAAAAAGGCAACGACACAGAAAGCCGCATTAAGCATAATTTCGGCATGACACGCCCCGAAGGTTACCGTAAAGCTCAACGCTTGGTCGCTATGGCTTGTCAATTCCAACTGCCTATCCTGACATTGGTTGATACAGCTGGCGCCTACCCTGGTCGCGGTGCAGAAGAACGCGGACAATCCGAAGCGATTGCCAAATCCATCGAAAGCTGCTTACGCGCTAATGTGCCGATTATATCGACCGTAATTGGTGAAGGTGGTTCTGGTGGCGCGATTGCGATTGCCGCAGCAAACAAAGTCTTCATGTTAGAGCATTCTGTTTATTCCGTCATTTCACCAGAGGGCTGTGCATCAATTCTATGGCGCAGCGGTGAATACGCGAAAGACGCGGCAGCGGCGCTTAAGCTGACAGCGCAAGATCTGCTTGAACAAAAACTGATCGATGACATTATTGATGAACCATTGGGTGGAGCGCATCGCTACCGTGATGAAGTTATTTCCAACGTTGGTAAAAAACTGAACGAAGCGTTAGCGCATTATAACCAGTGGGATAAAGACACGATCGTTCAAGAGCGTCGCGCTAAATTTCTAGCCTATGGTCGCGCCGCTTAAGAGCCTAAACCTATAGTTTTATAATAAAAAAGCACCACAACATAAGCCGTGGTGCTTTTTTAAACCTCAGATTGCCTTACTGCATTACGCTTTTGTAAGGGGCATTCATGTCTTTTTTCATTTGATAAGAGGCAAAGCCCATATCACGTTCCAGGCCAGCTTGACGAACGCGCGTTGAAAAATACATATGATCTTCGTTTTGTACACGCGCACGGTTAGCCATGTGGGCGAAATTACCGTGGCTTGCCTGCCTATGTCCTTCTTCGGTGCATGCAGCGCGGAAATATAACATTAAAAACACACGGATAGCTGCGGTTAATGAGGTTAATTCAGCCTTACGCATTTTAATCAATGTACATAGATCATGGATTGTACATTTTTCACGTTCAGCAATTTCCTTCAAAGCCATCCACATTTCAGGCTCTAGTCGGACAGATGTCCTTTTGCCCATAACGGTTACATTGCGGCTTACTAAGGTTGATTTTTCTTCGATGCTCATAATAGATCCCTATATATTTTTTGGTTTTTATTTAAAACAAAACGCAGAAATTTGGGATTTAATAAAAGTTATCAGTACTTTTATATCTCCAGTCACACAATACGTTAGTATATTCATACTCAACTATTTGGCGCAAGAAAAATAAATTAAACTATATATACTTTGGTATGGCTTTTATATTTATGGCATGAAGCCCCTTTGAAAACAAAGGCTTTACAATGGATAGAACCGTTTTTTCACGATCGATACGGCTTAAATTATCAAAATCAGAAGACACAACTTTAAGTTTAAAATGCGTCTGTCCGCTTCCGTCATCTCCGGCATGACCTGCATGTTTATAGCTTTCATTAATAAGCTCGAATTCCTCGATATTTAAATTTTCCCGAACTAAGAATTCGATTTGCTGTTCTATTGTCATGATTACTCCGTGCGGGCTATTGCAATTTTAGCGTGATAGCCCTAAATCTTTGGGTGTATAATAAAAAAAGTGCCATAAAAAAATAAGCCCGCAATGCCGAAGATCAAGATTAAGCTTAAACAAAATTCTCCGGAATATTTGGATGATGACAAGCCCTCAGACGAGGTTAGGCTTTGTGATGCGCATGAGTGCGTAAACGCCGGTGAGCATAAAGCGCCAAAATCACGAGAGGGCAATGATTATTATTTTTTCTGCTTAGAGCATGCACAAGATTACAATAAGTCGTGGAATTTCTTTGACGGGATGAGCAATGCGCAAATTCAGGAAGAAATGCTCCGCAGCCTGTATGGCGACCGCCCGACATGGAGCCAAATGAGCGAAAGCCCGACCGAATCCCTGCGCCGCCAAGCCTGGCAGCAATATAATTTCACCGACGAAAGCGAACGTCGCGCCGACCAAGAAGAAGAGCGAAAAAAGCGCGCTAATGCCTTTGCCTATCACCACGATTCCCCTGAATATCAAGCTTTGGCTTTATTGGGGCTAGAGCCTCCGCTGGATTTAGATATCCTGAAAAAGCGTTATAAGGATCTGGTCAAAAAACATCACCCCGACCGCAATCAGGGCGACGAAAAAGCCGAAGAGCTTCTCAAACAGATTAATATGGCGTATACCATTTTAAAGACGGCTTTTGAAAAATACGAAAAGCTGATGGACCAATACGAATAAAGGCATACACAGATGGGTGAAATTACAGAATTACAAACAGCAACGCCATTACCCTTAGGCAAGCCAGACACCACCGTCAAGGCTTCACAGGCCTTTGGCATTGATTGTGACTGGGATGTGCCAGCGTTTAGTCAGCGCAGCGATTATGTGCCTAAAATTGACGATAGCTACCTATTTGATCCAGACACTACCCGCGCCGTTCTTGCCGGTTTTATGCATAACCGCCGCGTCATGCTGCAAGGCTATCACGGCACAGGTAAATCCACACATATCGAACAAATTGCGGCCCGCCTGAACTGGCCTTGTATCCGCGTAAACTTGGATGGTCATGTCAGCCGTATTGATTTGATTGGTAAAGACACGATTAAACTACAAGATGGTAAGCAAATCACAGCTTGGCAGGATGGCTTGCTAACATGGGCTTTGCAAAATCCATGTGCCTTGATTTTTGATGAATATGATGCGGGGCGTCCTGACGTTATGTTTGTTATTCAGCGCGTGCTGGAAACAGATGGCAAGCTAACCCTACTCGACCAAAATAAAGTGATTTCTCCGCATTCTGCCTTTCGTATATTTGCAACCTCTAATACAGTTGGCCTCGGCGATGCCACGGGGCTTTATCACGGTACACATCAGCTTAATCAGGGGCAAATGGATCGCTGGAATATTGTAGCGACCTTGAACTATCTTCCTGTCGAGCAAGAGCTAGATATCATGCTGAAGAAATTTCCTGAATATTTGGCCTCTGACACGAACCGTGACACGGCGCAGCGCATGATCCAGATGGCAGACCTAACCCGCCAAGGCTTTATCAATGGGGACATTTCCACGCTTATGAGCCGCGTACAGTCATCAGCTGGATTGAGAATATGCAAATTTTTGACGATCGTGAACGTGCCTTTATCATGACATTTTTGAACAAATGTGATGAGGCCGAGCGCGATATCATCGCCGAATATTATCAACGCTGCTTCGATGTAGAGCTTAACACAACGCCAGCGCACGCCCCGCTATAAGAGGCGTCATGAGCAACAGCCCTAACAGCCCAGACCCAGAATCAATTACCCGCATTGTCACAAGAACTTTAGCGGCGAACCGTCATTTAGACGTTGATTTTGTGCAAACGGATCGCCCCGCATTAGGTCAGGCCAAAAGCGCACAAGGTGCGCATGTCCAATTACCAGCGCCAAAGAAAAACAATGCGATTTTGCGCGGATACGCCGATAGTGCGGGCTTTACCCAGCTTTTTCACAACCCGGCACACCACCAAGCCGCGCGCCCACATGCAGCAGAGAGCGCTGCTTTATTTGATACTCTGGAATCTTTACGTTGCAAAGCCCTTGGCGTTCAGCATTACCCGGGCAGTGCGCGCAATATTTCTGCCGCGCTTTCTGATATCTGTAAACGCTCAGCCTTTAACACCGAGGCACCACCAACCATACCAGACATGGCTCAAGCCGTTGACATTGCAGGCTTTAACGCCCTTACACAAAGCAAAGCATCAAAGTCTGTAAAAGATAGCCTGAAACACTGCCCGCCTTTCTTACAAAACGCTGACTGGAGCACGCTGCAAGCGTGTTTGTCCGACCAAGATGCCTTCGCTCAACAGACTTTACAATTGCTGCAAGACTGGGGACTTGATACAAAAAACGGTGCTTTTGACACGCCGGACACGGATGAAAGCAACGAAGAGAACGCTCAAGATGATACGCCCGCAACGGAGGACACAAGCCCAGATACGGATGGATCAGACGATGCCGATCAGGCCGCATCCTCAGACGAGGCTAGCGCCAGCGATACGGACGCAGGAACTAGCGACGGCTTAGGCGAAGATCAAGACGCAGAGCCCGCAGACACGCAGCCAGACACCATGCCCGCTAGCGAACATCAGCAATTCGCCGAAGCCATGGGCATGCGCTCCCTTTATCATATCTACACCAGCGAGTTCGACCAAATCCTTGGCGCGGAAAGCTTAGCTGACCCGATAGAGCTAACGCGGCTGCGGCGCATGCTGGATCGCCAATTGGATGGTTCCCGCGCCCTCATCGCGAAGCTGGCAAACCGTTTGCAACGTAAAATTATGGCCCTGCAACAGCGCCGCTGGAAATTCGATCTGGAAGAAGGCATTTTAGATGGGTCACGTCTTGCGCGTATTATTGCTAACCCATCCGTGCCCCTGACCTTTAAGCAGGAAACACAGGACAATGTGCGCGACACTGTTGTATCGCTATTGATTGATAATTCCGGTTCTATGCGTGGCCGCCCGATTGCGTTAGCCGCGATGAGCACCGATATCATCGCGCAAACACTGGAACGCTGTAATGTTAAGGTCGAAATCCTTGGCTTTACAACCCGCGCGTGGAAAGGCGGCGATGCCCGCAATAAATGGATAGAAAATGACCGCCCTGCGAATCCTGGTCGCCTAAACGATCTGCGCCATATTATTTACAAATCCGCAGACACGCCCATGCGCCGCGCTCATAAAAATTTGGGACTTATGCTGAAAGAAGGCTTGTTAAAAGAAAACATAGACGGAGAAGCATTAGCTTGGGGGTATAACCGCTTAGCCCGCCGCGCGGAGGAACGCAAAATCTTGATCGTTATCTCCGATGGTGCGCCCGTTGATGACTCCACTCTGTCAGCTAATCAGGGAAATATTTTAGAAGATGATTTACGCGCCGTTATTGGCTGCATTGAAACCAACCGCGATGTTGAGCTGAGCGCTATTGGGATTGGGCATGATGTCAGTCGTTATTACAAACGCGCCATCACAATCACCGACGCAGAGCAACTAGGCAAAGCACTGGTTGACAGGCTAGGTGATTTATTCCTGTAAGCTAATTACCAATCGGATGCAGCCTTGATCGAGGATACAAGGTAGCGCAAGGCCTCCGTATTTTCGCCCCACAGTAAGAAATCTTGATTTCTAGCCGTTGTGACCAATGAAATCACATAATTATACCCATGTATCTGCGCCCCCGTTAGCCATAGCTCCGTCTGTTCATTGGGGGAATAGCTGTCCAGTACGTTGTATACATACAGCGGCTTTGCCTTGAACCCTTCTGGCCATTCTAACCCATCTGGTTCTTCGATCTTACGTTCAACGACAACGCCTTGTGATATTAATGCATCTAATTGATCCGCAATCAAGTCATCCAAATTCGGCGCCATATATCGTGACACCAAATCCAACGTCATACGCCCCTTAATCACGCTATCTGTGCTAATGGATTGATCTTGATTCCCCTCATAGTGCAGTAATAAAGCGCTCATATGGTCTAGGCTTTGTTCGTCGCGAGGTTCCACGACCCATTTTTCGGATACCCGACAGAGGCAATATCCCAAAAATCATATTGCTTCGTATCCGTTATTTTTGTGCTAATTTCATTTTGCAGCTTAAAAGATTCCACCACACGATATTGCAGATCGCGTTCGTCCATCCATGAGCTTTGCGGCAAATAATAAGCCATAACAATCAAGCGTCCACCATTGATTAAGAAGAGCGAGCGCACAATATATGTTTCGCCCTTAATGACCTCGACATGCAGCGTTTCAATGTGGTTGCGGGAATGCGCTGTTGCGCCCTGCACTGTAAATCCATTGGTCATAAAGGTTGACGCTGCCATGATTTTGGCAGAGGCCTGCAAGCCGATTTGCATGGCCTTAATCACAACATAACTCGATTCCTTGTTAAATTTAATAGGCCCTGTATAGCGTCCGATGTCAGTAAAGATCCCCTCGCTAATTGAGTAGCCAAAGCTTTTACCCTCTTTCCAGATTTTCGGCAGCTTAATTTCATACGCCAATGACTTATCATCAAAAGGAACAGCCTTATATGTGCGAGCAAGGGTATTAAACTCTTCATCGCTAATCTTATCAAAAACAGGGATTTCTTTACTGAAAATATCGACGAAAGAATTTGCTGCTGCGGGGTGATGCAAGACGGTTGCAAACAGGATAATTAGCGTCATTATCCAGCCCCGTGTAAAGTATCCCATGCTAACAACCCCCTTATATGCGGTTTTTAATTGATTCATTTAGATATTACCTGATAATTCCTTACTATGAGCTTAACAGATAATGAAACAGATTATAATGCCTCTTCTATCGAAGTTTTAGAGGGGTTGGAACCAGTCCGCAAACGTCCGGGCATGTATATTGGCGGCACGGATGAGCGTGCATTGCACCATTTGGTTGGCGAAGTGCTTGATAACTCGATGGATGAAGCCGTCGCTGGATATGCCGATTGGATTGAAATTTCATTAGATGCCAATAACACCGTATCCATTCGCGACAACGGGCGCGGAATCCCCATTGATGAGCACCCTAAATATCCCGGCAAATCGGCTCTGGAGGTTATTTTAACCACATTGCACTCTGGCGGTAAATTCTCCAACAAAGCTTATCAGACCTCTGGTGGTTTGCATGGGGTTGGTATTTCTGTTGTTAACGCCCTATCCGATATTATGTTTGTCGAGGTTGCCCGCAATAAAGTTTTATATCGTCAAGAATTCTCCCGCGGTCTTCCTAAGACAGGCCTGCAGAATTTAGGCGACATCCACAATCGCCGCGGCACAACCGTAGGCTTTCACCCTGACCCTGATATTTTCGGCCCTAAGGCCCTATTCAAGCCGGGATTGCTGTATCAAATGGCACGGGCAAAGGCTTATTTGTTCTCGGGCGTTGAGATTCGCTGGAAATGCGATCCGTCAATCTTGCCCGAGGATAGCAAAGTCCCGACAGAGGCTAGCTTACACTTCCCTGGGGGACTGTCTGATTTCTTGAATGCGACGCTCAGCAACCGTCAAACGTTGACAGGGGCGCATTTTGCTGGCAAAGCCGATTTACCCGATAACGAAGGCCGCGTGGAATTTGCCGTCTCATGGCCAAAAGACGGGCAAGGCTTTTCCTATTCTTACTGTAACACGGTTCCAACTCCGCAGGGTGGCACACATGAGGCTGGCTTACGCACGGCGTTAGCGCGCGGTTTGCGAAATTATGCCGATATGGTGAGCAACAAGAAAGCCTCGATCATCACCGCGGATGATGTGATGAGCGGCGCAGCAATTATTCTATCCGTCTTTATTAAAGACCCTCAATTCCAAGGCCAAACCAAGGAAAAATTGGTTAGTAATAATGTTAGCCGCTGGGTTGATACAGCTTTGCGAGATCACTTTGATTTATTCTTATCCAGCGATCCAAACAGCGCGAATGCCCTACTTGCCGCGATTATCGAACGGGCGGAAGATCGCTTGCGCCGTCGCTCCGATCGGGAGATGTCACGCAAATCCGCGACTAAGCGCTTGCGCTTGCCCGGGAAACTGGCGGATTGCTCGCGCAAGTCATCCGATGATACTGAGCTTTTCATCGTTGAGGGCGATAGTGCGGGTGGATCTGCCAAGCAAGGCCGTTTCCGCGAAACACAAGCTATCTTGCCTTTGCGCGGTAAAATCCTAAACGTGGTGAGTGCTTCAAACGATAAGATCCGCGCTAATCAGGAAATTCAAGATTTGATCCAAGCCCTTGGCTGCGGCATTGGTAAGGACTTTAATTTAGATACGCTGCGCTATGAACGTATTATCATTATGACTGATGCGGATGTTGATGGTGCGCATATTGCCTCCTTGCTGATTACGTTTTTCTACACAAAGATGCGCCCCTTGATAGAAAACGGTCATTTATACATCGCGCAGCCGCCGCTTTACCGTCTGGTCAGTGGCAATATCAGCGCTTACGCCCGCGATGATGAACACAAAGATGAATTAATGGCAACAACCTTTAAGGGTAAGAAAAAAGTTGATATTTCCCGCTTTAAAGGACTTGGCGAGATGCCAGCTAAGCAGCTCAAAGAAACAACCATGGATCCGAAAAGCCGTATTTTGCTGCGTGTTACGCTCCCCACCGCGGATGCTGTGAATGCTGAAATTGGGATAACGGCCGATCTGAATCAAGCTGACACAAGCTTTGAGAGCGATCCACAAGCCGAAGTTAAAGATTTAGTTGAGCGTCTTATGGGCAAGAATGCTGATAAACGCTTTGAATTTATTCAAAACAACGCCGAATTTGTCGACAATATCGATGTTTAAAGCTGCTATACGGGTATTGCTGGTCATTACATTAATAACCGGCATTCTTGTCGGTGGTAGCTATGCTTATCCTCCTGCTATCCATGGCCTCACACGATATGTTTTGAGCCCTTATGGTTTTGATAACATTCATTATAAATCTTATACCGCAGGGTGGGATTATATCAGCTTTTCCGATGTGGGGTTGGATCCCGATGAAATTAATACCGTCAAGCGATTGACCTTTGTCTTTCATCCGCTTGCTTTAATGCGGGGACGTTTACAAAAAATCGTTATCAGCGCTCCTGAGCTTATTGCATCACTATCAGATGACAAACATTTAGTTTTCGATGGTTGGTTGGGGACAGCGGGCTTTACGCATTTACTGCAAACCCAGCCTAAAGAAATCATTTTAGAGCATGGCGACCTAACCCTGCTGACCGACGATTACGGCGGCATTGCCTTATCTGTCGATGCCCTTGCGACCTTAACCACGCTCCAAGAGCGTTTATATGACGTACAAAGCAGCTTTTCCACGCAACAAAAATCCTTCAGCCTGCACGGGAAAGCCAATGGCAGTTTTTCCGACCAATTTATCTCATTAGAAAGCGATCTTGAGCGCGGCAAAATTGACCTTCCCGCTTATAAGATTTCTCTCACGCGATTAAGTGGTTGGGGGCGTTTATCTTATGATGCTACGTCTCAGATCAATATTCTGGCGGAGATCCAAGCTGGTGGCCTGCGTTTTGCTGATTTGCCATGGAGCAATGCCGCTATGTCGTTTGACTATAATAACCAGCACAACAGCATGGACCTAAGTGCACACTCCGTCGGCGTTGAAGGGCTAGAGCTTGCTTTATCAACTTCCGACAATGCAGAGCCTTTAACCCGCATTCATGCACCCAACCAATCTTTGTGGAATGCTTATATTAATGCAAATAATATACAAGGCGAAGAGCTTAATAAGCTTGTAGATTTTCTAGCCAGTTTAAATACCGAAATAGAACTTCAATAGCAGCATATACGCCCCCCACATCACGCCAATCAATGGCACGCCGGCACGAATAAAGTCACTAAATCGATAATGCCCCGGCCCCATAACAAGTAAGTTTGTTTGGTACCCCATTGGCGATGCGAACGAGCAATTTGCGCCAAAAATCACGGTAATCGCAAAGATATAAGACAGATTATATTCTGAATTTGGCAATATATGTACAGATTCAGCCAAATTCATGGCAATTGGCGTAAATAAAACGGCGCAAGCATTATTACTCAATAAGTTTGTAAGAATAGCAATAATCAGGAATAGAGCCGACAACAGAGCAAAAGCAGAGTGTTCAACTGGAATATGCAGCAAAGATTTCGCAATAAAGTCAACGCCGCCTGTGGCCTGCATCGCCGTCCCCAAAGCTAGCATTGATGCGACCAACAAATAGATTTTACGGTCTACTGCCCGCAGAGCTTGGCGAAAATTCAAACACCCTGACAACACCATCAAAACAGCCCCTGATATAGCCGCAACAGGAATCGATAAAACCCCTAAAGTCGCACACGCAATCATGGATACGAATATTAACGATGCGAGAGGCGCTTTGGCTGGCGTTGGCAAATCACGTTTTGATCCTGATAAAACAATAAAGTCTGTATTGTTACGCAATGCATAGATCTTAGAACGCGTACCAGCGACCAGTAAAACGTCCCCTGCAGCCAAGCGAATTTTTGACATACGCCGGCGAACAATGCGCGCTTTACGCTGAATGCCTAGCACCGTAATTCCATATTTTTCATCAAGCGCGGCCAATTCTAGAGTCATATCCAGACACCGTGAGGCTGGCGTTACCATAATTTCAGCCAGTACGCGCGTTTCTTGGTTGTCTGGCGTATCATTTTCACCAATCGGATCATATTCATCAAATAAAAATGAACCAGGGTGGCGGGCTAAGACCTTAGACAGGACTTTTCTGTCCGCAGACCCGATCAACACATCCCCTGCTGCGATTTCATAAGCGTCAAACGGCGCCAAGATCAACTGACCACCGCGCTGGATCATACGAACATTTAGCCCCTGCAATCCTGAGAAATGATCTTCGACAAATTTTGTACCAATAAGCTTACTGCCCTCGGCGATTTCAAGCTCCGCTACGAATTCTTTTTGCGCGCCGATCAGTCCCTTCGCCATGCCAGCTCGATCTTTTAACAAATAGGGCAAGATTACAGCGATATAAATTAGCCCCGCGACAGCCAGTAAAGCGCCAGGGATAACAAAATCAAAGAAAGCAAAGCCTTCATAGCCCATTTCCCGCATTTTACTAGACACAAGCAGGTTTGTTGATGAACCGATAAGCGTTGTCATACCGCCTAAAATCGCAACATAGCTAAGCGGGAGCATCATGCGGCTTTCCGACGTGCCACTGGTATTGGCCAGCATTTGCACAAGCGGGATGGCTATCACCACCAAAGGCGTATTATTCACAAACGCACTTAGGATCATGATCGTAATCAAGACCCCTGCCAAAGCCAGCATCGCGTATTTAGGCTTTGCCAGAGCAAAAATCCCTGTCACCAAGCGTAAAGTATCGGTTTGAATAAGCGCCTGCCCCATCACTAACAGCGCCAAAACAGAAATCAAGGATGCATTCGAAAAGCCTGCTAAAATGGCATCCGCCCCCATGCGGTTGTTACCAAGCTCATCATATTCCGGGAAAAGCGACCCAAACACCAACAACGCCGAAAAATCGACATGCTAATTACTTCAACAGAGCGTTTTTCTCTGATGAATTCAATGATGGCGACAATCGTCAAAGCCAATACGGCAAGCATGCTCGGATCAAGCATTTCTAACATGGTGTTCCTGTCTCTGTTCTTATAATAATCGTTCCGTTTTTTATCAGGTTATTGATTATGCCATTCAGGCTCTTCAAACTCACCTATATTCTTTAACCCCAAACGGAATAAGATTTCAACATCGCTATTTCCGCTACCATCCGCATAATTTCTATCTGCTGTAACGCCCCAAGACACGCATTGTCCGTAATGAGTCACCCCAAGAGAGGCTTTGCGCATACCTTCATCTTCGCCAAATTCACGGGTCATAGCCCCATTAACCTGCAAAGATGGCGTAAGATAATAACCCGCCGATAATTGAGCTTGTTCGCGGCTCCCCTCGTCCAAGGATGTCCCCTCAAGACGTTTTGCGAACAAATATTGCGTCCCCAAAGAAAAGCGCCCAAAATCACTACTGCTATTAAATTCATGACGGGATGAGCGTAAATGACGGCTATCTAATTGGAATGCGTAATTCATGCTGTGGTTTTTGTAGCGTCCATCCAGACTGCCTACGACATCAGAAGAACGGTTGGATAAGCCCGAGCCTTGGGCAAAAGGACTTTCATCTGTATCCAAACGGTAACTTTGCCCGATAAAGGCACGCATGTCTCCGTCCTCCCAGCCATGAATGCCAGTGCGCAGGCCGTAAGTTATTCTTGACTGATCTTCGACACGATCCACCCCAGGAAAACGTCCAGCGTTAAACACATTGTCGTCAGATAACTGCACATCCTGACTGTCTTCATTAGGGATTTTATCGGTCACATCAATATTGGGGGCTACCGTTGCGCTGACTAAGGGCTCTACAGTGAGCTGATATCCATCTCCGTATTTAGCCATCGGGTAACTACTGACAAGATGCGCCTGAGGAAAGAAACGCGCTTCGCTTGCTTCTGTCGACTGCCCTAAATTTGTGTTATACCGATCTCGCACATTATACATATCACTTCGTGCTGATACCGTAATATCAGACACCAGCCCCGTATGGGAAATCAGATGGCGTCCCCATTTTCCCGCTAAAGAAATACGATCAACATCTTGTTCTTCGTCTCCTTTTCGTCTTAACCCCAGATAACCAACTTGTGTTTCCCATGTCCCGCCAATCACGGGTATAGCACCTGGGTCAGAGAGAAAAGAGCTAGTTATCTCAGGCAGTATCTCTGGCTGATCGACTGGTTCGTCTAGCGTTCTTGTATCTTGGAATGTAATAATGCGGGCAGCGCTATAGTCACGATCATCAAATCTTTCTGCATAGACTTCGTTTTCAAGGATATTTTCCGATGTAATATCATATTGATCCATATATTCATCGTCGGAGGCCCAATTGATTTTTGCACCAGAGCGCCATTTATCATTCATATTCCATGTCAAATCACCGACGACATGGCCTCTGACCTCATCATGACGAGTACGCTTATTCGCTCCGGTATTTTCAGTATAATCGGATTGCGTTATACCTGCATTAATCAGAACCGATGTATGGTTACCTTCTTTCCGGAATTCACCATAAAGCAAAGGCGATTCTTTAGTAAATGCCCGCAAACCAATGGTCGCATCCTGACTAGCGACATGCCAATATAATAACGGTTATCCAGCATAAAGCCTTCGTTGCTTTTGTATCCAATATCAGGCTGCAGCAAACCACTTTTTTGATCTACTGACCCATCTGGATGGGAAAAATAAGGAAAGTACGCAATGGGAATACCATAAGTCTCAAAACGAGCATTCGTATAAGAAATCGTTTTATCCACCTCATTATGTTTTACCGTGCTAGCCTTAATCTGCCATATGGGCGCGGCATCCGGGTTATTTTTACAAGGCTCACATGGCGTATACGACGCGCCTTCCATAATCGTTTTATCGCCAGCAACGCGGTGACCGCTTTTAGATGACAAGCGAGATCCATCAACTAAGACGCTTTTCATCTGCTTTGCAACGGCGTCTTTGAACTTGTCTTTTAAAACAACTTTCTCAAAATAATGAATATCGCCGTTAGGTTCGCTTAGAACAACGTTACCTTCGCCATAGACGATATCATTATCTAGCTCATAGGTGACTTTATCAGCGCGAACAATACGGTCACCCTGCGTTAAGAACACGTTTCCTTCGGCCCAGACGGTGCGTTTAGCTTCATCATAATTCATCGTATCTGCATTAATATCAACAGGCTGGTCTTGATTTGCAGCAATAACGGGCTGGCTTTTGCTCTCCCCGTAAAGTGGTGATTGCAGCACAGGGCTAGGGTTTTGTGATAAGATCGGGCGTTTCGGCTGCAATCCGTCGGCTGCGGAATAGCCAATCAATACTTGCGCAAAAGCATGCGGCGCTGCGTTTACGCAGCCCAACATCAATACTGTCATCAAAATGATTCTCAGCACCGGACGGTTCATCTGTTTGTTTTACTTCATAAAAGCAGGAATGTCATCGCCAAACCCGACAACATCATCATCCTGTACACGATCTTTTTGACGTGGAGCCTTCTTCTTCGGCGCTGATTTGCGCTCTGACGGCTTATCTGCTGCCTTAGGCTTAGAATTTTCAGGCGTTTTATGCTCTGGAATTTTATTGCCAATGGTTCCCTCAACCGCGGCTAGAAATTTATCATCATATTTCGACACAGCCAGTGTAAAAGCTCGACCAGAGCGCCCAGCCCGACCTGTTCGACCAATGCGGTGAACATAATCATCTGAATTCATCGGAACATCGTGATTAAATACGTGCGATACATGGTCAACGTCAATGCCGCGCCCTGCGACATCACTACAGACCAGAATGCGGATGTTGCCTGCGCGCATATCGTCTAGCGTTTGTGTGCGGTCTTTTTGGTTCATGTCACCATGCAAAGCTTGGGCAGCGTGGCCTGCAGCTTCAACGCTTTACACAGCCCGTCAATATCACGCTTGCGGTTACAGAAAATAAACGCCGTTGTCGGTTTTTCTGTTTCAATCAAGCTCAATAAAACATCTGTTTTACGGCGGCGATCCGTCCAAATCAGGAATTGCTCAACGTTTTTGGCCGTCGTTGCAGGCGGCGCCACTGAAATTTCTCGCGGGTTTGACAAGAATTTTTCGGTTAGCTTTTTAATCGCTGGCGGCATTGTTGCAGAAAACAGCAAAGTCTGACGCATCGGTGATAAAACGCTGACAATTTTTTCGATATCAGGGATAAAACCCATATCCAACATGCGGTCGGCTTCATCAACAACCAGAATTTTAATATCATTAAGCAAAATTCGACCGCGTTCAAACAAATCCAACAGACGTCCGGGCGTTGCAATCAACACATCAACACCGCGATCGAGCTTTTTAATTTGTTCATCCATCGATACGCCGCCGACGAGCAACGCATGCGACAAGGATGAATATTTTCCGTACATATCAAAATTTTCGGCAATTTGTGCGGCAAGTTCACGCGTCGGGCTGAGGATCAAGGAGCGCGGCATACGAGCCTTGGCGCGGCCCCCGTCAAGGATTTCAATCATCGGCAAGGTAAAGCCCGCGGTTTTACCCGTCCCCGTTTGCGCAAGACCAACGACATCACGCGCCATTAATATTTGCGGGATGGCTTTTTCTTGAATGGGGGTTGGATTCTCATACCCGCAATCTTTTATTGCTTTTAGCAGCGTTTCGCTTAAACCTAGTGTATCAAAGGACATGATTAGTCGTATAAATTGAAAGGGCTAAAAAAGCAATGACAAAAAAGGATTTAGAGGAAGGAACTACATTTTCTCCCCGTTTTGATGGAAATGGATTAATCCCATGTGTTGTCACCAGCCATCGTGACAAAGACGTTTTGATGGTTGCGTATATGAACGCAGAAAGCTTGCAGCTAAGCCTGCAAACGCGTGAAGCTCATTATTGGTCACGATCCCGTCAAGAAATCTGGCATAAAGGAGCGACCAGCGGCAATGTACAAACGATTGTCAGTCTGCGCACAGACTGTGATCAGGATTGTTTATGGATTGAGGTTGATATGCCCGTTGACGACACCACCCATACAGAAATCAGCTGTCACACAGGCCGCAAAGGATGCTTCTACCGCCATATTGATCTGGACAGCGACGATAATCGTTTAAAATTCTAAATCTTTATTCATGTTCATGGGCATGATCTTCGTGCTCATGAACATGTTCGTGATGGTGATGAGGCCCTGTATCAAACGCAGGGTTCCGGTGAATAAAGGCATAGACCAATACATTTACTGTAAATAAGGCCGTCGCACCGATCAGCAACCAATGCGTTTTATTTTTCGTTGGCTCACACGGCCCATGACCGCAGCCTGTATCATGGCAGTCGATTTTCTGGCTATAGATATGCAAGCCCCAGCCCATGGCCAAAATAAAGGCAGAAAAGCCAATCATCGGCAATTCATAATGATGCAGCACATCATGTGCATCCCAAATAAATTGCGGAATGAAACTAGCACCACCTAACCCCACGGTTAGCAGTGAAATTGCGCTTAAAACAGTCGGCAAAACGCAGCAGAAAACATGGCTGCTTTCTGAAATAATAATCGCCCATAAAATTGTTTTTTGTCTATCGTTACTCATGCCGTCACATATATGGCATAAATATAGATGTTGTAAAGAATATATCCACTAAATAACAATAAACCTATTACGCGGCCTATAGATTTGCGTAAAAACAGCAAAACCGTGAATAAAACAGCCACAGCCAAGGCTACCCAAATATCAAAACTAACCAGTTGAGCCGAAAATGTGCTGGAGGCAATAGGTTTCACCAAAGACACGGTTCCGATAATCATCAAAATATTAAACACGTTTGATCCGATAATGTTCCCGAACACCATATCGCTATGGCCTTTTTCGCGGCGATCAACGATGTTGATAGCTCTGGCAAGGATGTACCAAATGCAACTAAGCTTAGGGCAATAACCGATTCAGGGACGCCTGCTGCTGCTGCGCCAATACGCGCGCCGCGTACCAAAAACTCTGCGCCGATGGCAATCGCCACCAACCCCAAGAACAAGAAGAACAAAGCCTGACCCATCGATTTAAACCCATCACCGTCATCTTCATCGTCCTCTTCCTCAGGCGGGAGACCTTCGCCATGGGTGGTCGCGTAATATTGATAACCAATATAGGAAAATAACAGCGCCAACATCGCGCCCCCCGCCAAGCGACCGATATAGCCATATTCCAACAGACCAGCGAATAAAATGGTTACCCCGATCATAAAGATTAAGTCTCGCTCAATCGCTTTGGCTTTTTTGACAAGCGGCGTAAAAATCGCAACAAAACCAATGATAAAGGCGATATTAGCAATATTTGATCCAATCACGTTGCCGATCGCAATCCCCGGAGAACCGCGCATATTCGATAACAAGGACACGACCAGTTCCGGCAAAGACGTGCCAAAGGCCAAGATCGTAAAGCCGATAATCAGCTGAGATATCCCAAAACGACGCGCAAAATAAACAGCCGTATCGACCGTCCAGTCACCGCCCTTTACAAGCAGCATTGCGCCAAAACCAATGGCGCCGCCCGCTAGAATAAATGCTTCGAAAATGCCAACTTCCATAAGAAATCCTTTGCCAATATTACGGTTGAGAGTCTTATATTCTGCGCCGAAAGGCAATAGGCAGCTTTGTTTTTCCTATAGTTTTATACAACGCAGCAATCAATATGCCCGCATATTGGCGCTAAACAATACAAGCAACAAAAAAACCATACAAAAAAACAATAACGATACAAAACGATTTGATTTAATTTAAATGCATTTAAAAACAATAACTTAAAAAGACAAACTACCTTTATAAAGATTAAAAAACATCGTCTATTCAATTAAAGTATTAGTTTAACGTTGCAGCCGAAAAACGAGCGTCTTTGACAAACATTTCAACTGTTTCACGATCTTGCCAGCGATTGATTTTAACCTGCCCCAAGATATCAAAAGCCTTATGCGTATCTTTTAGGAAAGATTCTCCCATCGGGGTGCCGACACTGCGAAAAGCCATAGCCTTTAGACGGCTGCCGCCCTCCGCATCGGTGATAAGGATTTTGATGTGATCATTGCCGATAATATCTGCGCTATGAATTTTTACGTTTTTAAACAACAGAAGCGGTTCTTCAAACCCTGCGCCGAACGGGCCGATTTGCTCGGTTATCATTTTAACCGTGTTCAAATTTTGCGCACCGCGCACGGTGGTTAGCGTATCGACATCATATGCAATTACGGGCAGTTCACCGTTAATTTGCTTGGTGACGCTATCTTGAACAAAGGCTGCAAAGGCCTCAATCCCCTCAGCGGGGACAGTAAAGCCGCCCGCCATGGCGTGACCGCCGCCTTTACTGACGATGCCCTGCTCCATTGCCTCGACGAAGATATGCCCTAAATGCACGCCGGCGATACTGCGGCCCGAGCCTTTGCCCATGCCCTCTTCGATACAGATCACGCATGCGGGCTTTTTAAAATGTTCTTTGATGCGCCCAGCAACAAGGCCTGTTAAGCCTGAATGCCAGCCTTCTTTAGCAACGATGATGACATGACCTTGGTCCAAGCTTTGATCCTCGACCATTTGGATGGCTTCGCGCTCCATTGCGGCCTGCATGTCTTTGCGTTGTGCGTTACAGTCATTCAGCGTCCACGCTGTGTTTTTAGCGTCTTCTTGCTGATCTACGTCCATGGTGAATAGCTTTGCACCTAAATCAGATTGACCAACCCGTGACCCGGCATTGACCCGCGGCCCTAAAACATATCCCGCATGATACGGCGAAAATGGCGGCGCAATCCCAGAAACCTGAGCCAAAGCCGCAATCCCCGTATTCGACAGACCATCCATCCGCCGAAAACCTTGGCGCACTAGCAAGCGATTTACATGGGTCAGCGGCACAATGTCACAGACAGTCCCAAGCGCGACAAGATCAAGCCATTGCCGCAAGTCAGGTTCAGGGCGGGATTCATTGTAAAAGCCGCGCTCCCGCAATTTTGCGTTCACCGCCACGCACACGTAAAAGCTAACGCCCACAGCCGCCAGCATATCCAGCCCGCTGGTATCATCTTTGCGTTTGGGATTAATCACATGCCATGCAGGGGGCAAGGCGTCGCCAGCCTCATGATGGTCAACGATCACAATTTGCAAGCCCATATCCTGACCCGCCTTAATCGTGTCATATGCACCCGTTCCGCAATCCAGCATCAACAAGATCTGAGCGCCGTCATCTTTGAGTGACTGCAAGGCTTGCTCATTCGGGCCATAGCCCTCGGTCAGGCGTTCTGGGATATAGATTTGCGCCTCAATCCCGCAAGCTTGCAGGAATCTATACACAACTGCGGATGATGTCGCACCATCAACGTCAAAATCGCCAAAGATAGCAAATTGTTTTTTATCAATGATCGCTTGAGCAATGTCCTGCGCGCATGCTTCCATCCCCTGTAACAAGAATGGAGATGGAAAGTCATTTTTAAAAGTCGGTTGCAGGAATGATGGCACTTGATCGGCCTGTATCCCGCGCACATAAAGCAAGCGCGCTATAATTTCAGGCAGATCATATTGACGCATTAAGGTCGCGATTGCCTCCGTATCGGGTTGAGGCAAGTTCCAAACAGCCCCCGAAAAAGACAACGCACCAGAGGTCATTAAGCTTTTAGCCAGTCTTTGCGTGTGAAGTTATGCGTAGCTTCGATATGGCGAACCGTACCGGTTTTTGAGCGCATCACCAATGATGATGTCTTCGCGCCACCTGCGTAACGACGCACGCCACGTAGCATAGAACCATCCGTCACGCCCGTTGCTGCGAACATCACGTTGTCGCCCTTAGCAAGGTCATCTGTTTTATAAATACGGTTCAAATCAGTAATGCCCCAACGATCAGCGCGAGCTTTTTCATCGTCATTGCGGAACACCAAACGTCCCAGCATTGACCCACCAATACATTGCAGCGCTGCAGCGGCCAACACGCCCTCTGGCGCGCCGCCTTGACCGACATATAAATCAATGCCTGTTTCTGGTGTTGTTGTTGAGATCACAGCGCTAACATCGCCATCTTGGATCAATTGAATACGTGCACCAGCTTGGCGGGCACCATCGATCAAGTGTTGGTGACGTGGACGATCAAGGATACATACGGTTAGTTCTGCGATTTTAGCGGCCTTTTCCTTAGCTAGCTTTTCAAGCACATCAGCGATAGGCGCATCCAGATCCAAGATATCAGGATTAATGCCTGGGCCGACTGCGATTTTATCCATGTAGGTGTCGGGCGCGTTCAAGAAACCGCCTTCGTCTGTCATCGCGACAACCGCCAAAGCGTTATTGCCGCCATTGGCTGTGATTGTTGTACCCTCTAGCGGGTCAAGCGCGATATCAATTTTCGGACCGTTGCCAGAGCCCACTTCTTCGCCGATATAAAGCATTGGCGCTTCGTCGCGTTCGCCTTCGCCGATAACGACGCGGCCTTGCATGTCTAGGTTATTAAAGGCAGTGCGCATCGCATCCACGGCGGCAGCATCGGCGGCTTTTTCATCGCCGCGGCCTGTTAACGTCGATGCGGCTAAAGCTGCGGCTTCGGTCACACGCACCAGATCTAAAGCCAAGTTACGGTCCATAATATCAGCAGCTTGTGCTGCGGTTTGGGATGGGTTTGCTTGTGCTGTCATAATGATCTCTTTTCGTTTTTTTCTTAATCTATAATTCTTCTTCGATACGGATGATTGTTGGCTCCGCATCGACAACGCTTAAACGCGCTATTAAGTCTTTAGCGTTAATTATGTCTTCATGCAATGCCTGATGCGTTACAATGAACAAATTCACGTATTCTTCTGGATGATGACCTTTTTGAATAACCGTTTCAATGGATATATTTTGATCCCGCAAAATCGCTGATACATCAGCCATAACGCCTGGTTTATCGCACACTTTCAGCCCGATATAATATTTCCCTTCGAGTTCACGCGGATCAATGCGTGGTGCTTTTACCAAAGCGTTCACAGACACGCCGAAAACAGGCGCACGAATACCGCGGGCAATAGCAATCACATCCCCCATGACAGAGGACGCTGTTGCATCGCCGCCTGCACCAAGACCACTCATCAACGGGGTTTCAGCGTAATCACAATCAAAAAGACTGCATTATACGCATTTTCAATCGCGGAAAACGGATTTCCAATTTTCACGAAGCAAGGCTCTACCGTTTGAATAACAGCATCTTCAACGCGGCGTGCATGACCGATTAACTTGATGCGGTAGCCCAGCTCCTCCGCAACCTTAATGTCTGATAGTTTAATGCTGGAAATGCCCTTCATATGTACACCGCAAAAATCAGGACGCACACCAAACGCTACGGCAGCCAGGATAGCAATCTTATGTCCTGTATCAATGCCGTCAATATCAAAGGTCGGGTCAGCCTCAGCAAAGCCTTTATCTTGGGCCTCTTTCAAAACGACATCAAAATCGCGTTCTGTTTCGCGCATTTGAGTCAAAATATAGTTACAAGTTCCGTTTAGGATACCGTCGATGGCTTTGATATCATTTGCAGCCAAGCTTTGGCGGGCGGCTTCAACAACGGGGACAGCGCCAGCTACGGCGGCTTCAAACATCAGATCACAATCATTTTCTTCGGCTAAGGAAGCGAGTTCATACCCATGATGAGCAATAAGAGCTTTGTTCGCGGTTGCAACGCTGACACCCTGTGACAAAGCAGCCTTCACCAAATCATAGGCCATACCATCAGAACCACCGATGAGCTCAACCAACAGGTCAATATGCGGCAAAATTTCTTCTGGGTCGTCAAACCACTGATACGCGGACAAATCAACGCCGCGATCTTTCTTCTTGTTACGGGCACTAACGCCCACAAGCTCTAGGGTTCGCCCTGTGCGCTTTTCTAGAATTTCTTGATGGTCTTGCAGCAAGCGAATAACCGACACACCCACGGTTCCTAGCCCTACAACCCCTATTTTTAGTGGCTTCATTGTTTTCTCCATTACCTTTTTTACTCTTTTGATAGTCTTTTATTTTTATCGATCGGAAAGCGCGTTGTAATATTGATACGGCGCATTATTTGTCTGAGGCGCATAACCATTAGACGCTGGCGCGTACTGCTGTGGCTGTGCATAGAGGCCTTGCTGGCTTTGCGCCTGCTGTAGAGCTTGAGATTGTTTCAGATATTGCTGATAGTAGTACATATAATAATGGTTATAGTAAGCAAGCTGCTCTGGTGTGAACTGCTGCATTACTGGTGCCTCGGACGCAAATCGCGGAGCTAGTTGTTCCTGCTCTAGCGCTGGAAGAGGCGGTGGTTCAACAACGGCCTTAGCCGCTTTAACATCCTCACCGACCGTATTAGCGGGCACAACGATTTCATATTCAGCCATATATTCGTCCCGAAATGCAGAGCAAGAAGATAACAAAAATAGCGAACAAACAAACATTACATAGCGCATACAAGACCCTTGGTGCTTTTTTACAGTCCGCTTATCATAAGTTTTCCTAACCTCAACAATCAAGAGTAAAAGTTTGATTTGCTCATTGTTTCATCAATATTTTTCAGGCAGTGTGATAAAACTACAGATACAAAAAAATCAAAAGGATTCTCTTTATGAGCGAAGATGAAAAAAACACTGTGTCTAATCAGCCTGCAGCGCCATTAACTGACCCTTTGGTTTTTATCAAAGCCATGATGGATGTTTACGATAAGGCACGCCCCGTATTTGAAAAGAACATCGAAAAATCATTACAAGAAGACATGTTTAGCCGTAACTTTGATCCGCTAGACATCAACCCCGTTTACACTCAATTTATAGAAAATTTATTTAGCAACCCTGACCAATTCTGGCAGATGCAAAGCGATTATTGGACCCAATGGTATGACATATGGCGAAACACGACTTTGCGCTTTTTAGGAGACGAAGACACTGCCCCCTCGCCCTTTGCACCCGAAAAAGGCGACCGCCGTTTCAAGGATGAAGACTGGCAGAACAATGCTTTGTTTGATTTTATGAAGCAATCTTACCTGATGACCTGCAAATGGGTGGATAACAACATTCAAAACGCCCAAGGGTTAGATCAAGACGATAAGAACAGACTAGCCTTTACGGCGAAGCTATACGCAAATGCGCTTTCCCCATCTAATTTTGCACTCACCAACCCCGAAGTCCTGCGCGAGACTATCAATACAGGCGGTCAGAACCTTATCAAGGGTTTTGAAAATCTGGTCAAAGATATGGAACGCGGCAATGGTGAGCTACAAATCAGCACAACGCGCTATGATGCTTTTGAAGTTGGTAAAAACCTTGCTGTCACCAAGGGCAGTGTTGTCTATCAAAATAAGCTTATGCAGCTTATTCAGTATGCGCCAACAACGAAAAAAGTCCACAAACGCCCTATGCTGGTTATTCCGCCATGGATTAACAAATATTATATTTTGGACATGCGCCCTGATAATTCCTTTATCAAATGGGCGTGCGATCAAGGGCATACTGTCTTTTGCGTGTCGTGGGTTAACCCAACCTTAGAGCATAAAGACATTGGCTTTGAAGATTATATGCAGCTTGGCATTTTAGAATCGATCAATGAAATCGAAAATATCACAGGGGAAAGCTCTATCAATGCCGTTGGGTATTGTTTGGGCGGCACTTTGCTGTCGATGACGCTTGCCTATCTGCACGCTAAAAAGCTGGAAAAATGTGTTCATAGCGCGACATTTTTGACCACATTACTGGATTTTGAGCATGCAGGTGACCTGAAGATGTTCCTCGATTCCCGTCAGGTTGAAGCGATTGAGCATCAGCTTGAACACACAGGCATTTTCGAAGCAAAAATTTTGCAGCAGACCTTTAAATTATTACGATCTAATGACCTAATATGGTCATTTGTGGTAAATAATTATCTTATGGGCAAGGAGCCCTTCCCGTTTGATTTGCTTTACTGGAACGACGATTCCACCAACATGCCCGGCAATATGCAGCGTTTTTATTTAAAGAACATGTATCGCGACAATTTGCTGGCAAAGCCTAACGGGATCAAGATTGCTGACGTTGATGTTGACCTTAGCACGATTAAAACTCCAAGCTATTTTCTATCTACCAAAGAAGACCACATCGCCCCATGGCAAGCGACCTATCGCGGGCCGCATTTACTGGGAGGAAAGACTAGCTTCGTTTTGGCGGCATCGGGTCACATTGCTGGCGTTGTCAATCCGCCAGCGAAGGAAAAATACTGTTACTGGACGAATAAGGACTTACCCGAGGCACCGCAGGACTGGCTAGACAGCGCCAGCCAATCCCCTGGATCGTGGTGGCCTCATTGGGGGAAATGGGTCAAAGCTCATGGCGGCGACAAAGTCGATGCGCGCAAGCCCGCAAAAGGCATTGAGCCTGCACCGGGGTCCTACGTTAAGAAGAGATAACCCCTATTCTCCGCGCAGATAATCGCGGCTTGTCCGCACATAGTTATCAGCTGATTTTTCAAGGAACGCTATTTCCTCTGGCGTTAGATCACGCACGTAACGCGCTGGACGGCCCGCCCATAATTGATGCGATGGCACGACTTTATTTGGGGTTAACAACGATCCTGCCGCTAACATGGATTGAGGCTCCATCCGCGCATCGTCCAGCAAACATGACGTCATCCCGACTAAGCATTGATCGCCGACATGGCAGGAATGCAGCATCGCCATATGTCCGACAGTGACTTCATTTCCAATATGCGTACCAGCTGTGCCATGCGTGATATGCACCATACTACCGTCTTGAATATTTGTGCGCTCGCCAATGCGGATAATGCCGACATCGCCGCGCATGGCCACGTTAAACCAAATGGAGCTTTCCGCGCCGATAACAACATCACCAGCAACAACAGCCCCCGGCGCGATAAAGGCCGTTTCATCAATGGTGGGCACGATCCCCTGATACGGAAGGATAATAGGCTTTGTCATGGTTATTGCTTTCTATAATTATCTGTAACGTTTTATCATACACTAGGACAGTGCATAAGAAAAACTTGCTTTATTCACCGTATTTGCCCTTCCCCACAAACAATGCTACCATAGGCAGTATAACTCCCATCAACGCCGCATCTTGGTTGCGTTGCAGCATACTCTTCTTGTTACGAAAGGCTTTGTTTATGCGCGTTTTTATCCTTCTGCTTAGTGGTTTATTTTTATTCCCCTTATCGTCTAAGGCCTCCCCGTTAGAGGGGTATTGGCTCACACAAAATGAGCGCTCCGTAATTAAAATCGAATCCTGTAAGAAGAAAAAATTATGCGGATCTGTTTACTGGGTCATTGATGGTGGCATGCAAAATGACATCCACAATCCGGATTACGCCTTACGTGCGCAACCAATTTGCGGATTAAAAATCTTATGGAACTTCACAGAAAGCGATACCAAAAACAAATGGAGCGGCGGCACAATTTACAAAGCCGATGAAGGTGATTTTTATGATGCCTATCTGCAGTTATTGAATGACAACACCATAAAGCTACGTGGCTATATCAGCCTGCCATTACTGGGAAAAACGCAATACTGGACACGCGTTAGCGATTTAGATCAATACCCTCACTGTACGCCGCACATTCTCAGCAAGGAAGAAGCCAAAACATTGACCACAAAAAAAGGCGAGCCACATAAGCCCGCCTCTTTGAATGAATAATTGTCGCTTGGCGATTAACGCTTCGCCCACTGCTTCGTACGACGCGCTTTGTGCTTACCGACTTTCTTACGCTCAACGATACGAGCATCACGTGTAAGCATGCCTGCTTTTTTCAAAGCTGGACGGAATTCAGGGTCGAACTTTTCCAAAGCACGTGAAATACCGTGACGAACCGCACCCGCTTGTCCAGAAAGGCCGCCACCTTTAACTGTACAAACAACGTCGAATTGACCGAGGCTGTTTACGATTAGGAAAGGCTGGTTCAAAACCAAACGCTGTGTTTGACGAGCAAAGTATTCAGCTTGATCGCGGCCGTTTACTGTTACTTTACCAGAACCTGCTTTTAACCAAACACGTGCAACAGCGTCTTTACGACGACCTGTCCCATAAGAACGGCCAAGGCTGTCGATTTCTTTTTCGCGTTTTGGCGCATCTGTTTCAACTGCAGTTGGCGCTGCTGCTTCAGTTGTTGTTTCAACGGCGCCTTTCAAGTCTTTTAAATCTTTTACTGTATCAGTCATTGTTTCTTATCCTTTAGCTTAGCGCTTGTTCTTTGGGTTCATAGAGGCAACATCCAGAACTTCTGGTTTTGCGCTTCGTGTGGGTGTTCAGCACCTGCGTAAACGCGAAGGTTACTGAAAACCTGACGGCCCAAAGGACCTTTAGGAAGCATACGCTCAACGGCTTTTTCAACAACGCGTTGTGGATGCTTACCGTCCAAAATCTGGCCTTTGGAACGTTCTTTAATTCCACCAGGATAGCCTGTGTGCCAGTAGAAAATGTCGTCTTGACGCTTGTTACCAGTCAAGTGAACTTTTTCTGCGTTAATCACGATGACGTTATCGCCGCAATCAACGTTTGGTGTGTATTGTGGTTTATGCTTGCCGCGCAAACGCATTGCGATCAGGCTTGCCATACGACCCAAAGTTAATCCTTCGGCGTCGATCAAAATCCATTTTTATCAACCTCAGCAGGTTTCAATGATGTAGTTTTCATCTTGCTTTTACCCTTAAATTTATCAAAGTGAGCGTTTTATGCACTATATTCACAGGCACGTCAACAAAAAACTGTTAAAAAACAGAAAGATATTTGCGCGGTATTATTATACCTCACCTATTTCTGCAGCGCTTTTGCGATGTCTTTGGCGAAATACGTTAAAACCCCATCAGCGCCCGCACGCTTAAAGGCCAACAAGCTTTCCAGAGGCGCTTTTTCACCATCTAACCAGCCATTTTGCACGGCAGCCTGTATCATCGCGTATTCGCCGCTGACCTGATACGCAAAGGTCGGCACACCGAACTCTGCCTTTACACGGTGAACAACATCCAAGTACGGCATGCCAGGTTTTACCATGACCATGTCTGCGCCCTCTGCGATGTCCAGCGCGACCTCACGGATAGCTTCATCACTATTGGCAGCGTCCATTTGATAGGTCGCCTTGCTACCGCCTTTTAAAGTAGACGCCGTACCAATAGCGTCGCGAAACGGTCCGTAAAATGCAGACGCATACTTGGCTGAATACGCCATAATCATCACGTGATCAAATCCATTGCGATCCAAAGCCTGACGCATAGCCCCTACGCGCCCGTCCATCATATCTGATGGCGCAACGACATCACAGCCAGCCTTAGCCTGAGCCAAAACCTGCTTGCACAAGGCCTCTACCGTTTCATCGTTAACAACATAGCCATCCTTTATAATACCATCGTGACCATGATCGGTATACGGATCCAAGGCAACATCACAAATAACCCCCATATCAGGGCATGCTTGCTTAATCGCTGTTACCGCGCGGCACACCAAATTATTCTCATTATAAGATTCTTGGCCGTCCGCCGTTTTCAAAGCCGGGTCGGTGGAGGGAAACAACACAACCGCTGGGATAGATAAATCATAGGCTTCTTTAACTTGCTCAACCAGAAGATCAATTGAATAGCGGTAAACACCCGGCATAGACCCCACGGCCTCTTGCTTATTTTCACCATCAATAACGAACAAAGGCCAAATCAAATCATTGACAGTTAAGCCATTTTCACGCACTAAATTGCGGGACCACGCATACTGACGCAAGCGTCTCATCCGCACATCAGGAAACTTCAATTCTAACAGTGTTTTCATTATATTCTTCCAATCTTTTGCAAAAAAGCGAACTAAAAAACCAAAAAATCCCTTAACTCAACAGAGAATAACTCTTTTTTGCATTTACTAATTTATTACGTCTTGCACAAACAAAACATTATAGTAGAAATAAAATATGAGTTACGACCATGGATCAAAAACAGAGTCTTTACCGCAGCGTTTTCTGTATGCGCGCACAGTGTTGAACTCTGGCTTGTCCCAAGCAAAATTAGCGGCAAAGCTGGGCGTGAGTCAACAATCTATAGAAAAACTTGAAAACGGCTATGTACAAAAGCCTCGTTATTTACCAGAGGCAGCTATACTGCTGGGCGTGCGGTATGAATGGTTGCTATCAGGCTCACAGCCCGTTTCCAACGACGAGGCCAACGATTATATCGATAAATACAAAAATTGAGTGAACAATCAAAAGACTCAATCAATAAAATGATCCTTTCTTGTTACGATAAAGAAGCGAAACAAGAATGCTCTTAAAACGGCGAGCGCTCATCAACGTCTAACTGACGACCGCACCCCAAAGCGTAAGACGAAACAATACCAGCATCAACAGAACAGCTCAGCGTTCCCATGGCTATCATTTTTTCTTTCATTTCATCGTAAAGCCCTGCACACCGATTATCGATAGCTTCCTTAATAAGACCAGCAATTTGCGAGCGAACTCGCCCCTTGTCACGCTCTTGAACACAGACAAAGCACCCGCTTAACTCGGATGTATCAAGAATTTCTTGCGTAATCCCTTCATCAGCTTGCACAAATGCACGCAAAGCTTGTTCTCGCCATCGCGCCACAGTATCAGGACTATGAACACGATCATAATGCCCCCTATCAATTGCATGGACTAACAAAGCATTTTCGACCATACCCTGAATATGCGCCGCGCCGCCTGCGCAATCGACCAATCCTTTTCTAAACTGCATAACAGTCGGCAACTTCACAATATCCTGAGGCTTATTCTTACCGTGTTTAAAGTCAATAACCTGCGCCACCCCATCAGGAAGTAACGCCGCTGCAGTCACCTCAAACGGTGTAACCTTGGAAACTGTTGGCTTCATCCGAAAAGATCCGTCCCACATCTTATCGTGCGTCTCAACGCGCGACGCATTCACGATGGCCTCTTTTGTAGCCTTCAGGGCGGGCGCTTTTTCGCGCGCAGGAACAAAATCAATAGCCTTATCAACCCCCATTTGCGCGAAGGCTTTTTGCTGTAAATCTGGGTTTACAGAGGGAGGAACCTGTCCGTGAGCACCACATAAATAAGCCACCGTTGCCGACTTACCGTCCAAACCGCCATACAACGTTTTAAACGCGAAATCATCTTTATAGCGCCGAATAACCGACTGCAGGGTATCAACATTCACTTTTCCGTTTTGCGCATCAATAATTGGGCCAAAACCGTTTAGCAAAGACGGATCGTTCTTAATTTCACTCAATACATTAAATAAACTAAGTCCTGCTTGCCCTGTTGTGTTTGCCGCATAAGGCGTCACTTGTGTTGGGTCGCCTAAATCAGGCAATATTTCTGCCTGCATCAAATACACAGCCTTTTGAATTTCTGTCCAATCATCAGTGCCAAGCAATTGCTTCATATTGCTAACAAGATGCGGAATCCCCTTCAGGGTGGACGAAGCTCCGCCTGGCACGCGGGCACGTTCCATAATTTCAAGCAAATCGGGATCTATCACCGTTTCATAATCACGGTAGCGCAATCGCAAGTCCCGCAATGTTTCAGTATCCGCTTTAATGGCATCCTCATTCAAAACAGGCGCGGCGGCGGCGATATCTGACTCAGAATGCGCGGCGATCAAATCGCGCATTTGCGTCATCGATGGATGCCCCGTATTCCCCGCCAAAGCCGGATGTGCAACATCCATCTGCAAACGAATTGAGGTCTCTTTACCTTTATTTTTCAAGCTTAATTCTGCTTGACGAGCTCCTTCTGCAGCCGCCAAATAACAAGCCTCTGCGCGACCATAAGTCGCATGCACATGCACCCCTATTTTGTCTTCGGGGAAGGCCTCTGCTAGCTTTTGTGTCAATTCCTTGACAAAATCAGGATCGACAACCCCACTAGCAGACTTTAAATAAAACCCCTTATGCCCTTGTGCTTTCAGTTCACGCGCAGCCTGCATACAGCTCTCGATCGTGATATTGACGTTATTTTCGATACAGATGGCACCTTGTGGCCAAATTTCCAATCCCTTTTCCTCGCGAACCTCTTTACAAGCTTGCGCAATAGCCTCTTGTAATCTGGTGTCGTTCAAGCCATGAAAATTTTGAATTTGCGTCAAACCTATTTGTGCCATTTCTTGCACAAATGCCTTAATAACATCATACGAATAAGGTTCGTACCCAACCAAGAAATCACCACGAAACAAAGCTGAGATATCAACACCATCCCGATTATTAGCAAATGCTTTGAATAAAGCCTGATTTTCCGTCACGGGGTTACGGCCTTTTTTGGCCATAATATCAAAAAAAGTTCCACCAGCAATCTGCGCTGAGGCCACGCCTGTTTTGGTCAAATTGGGGTGAGCTGATACGATCTCTTTCGCGGATGGATTAGTGCCAAACAGCGATTGAATGCTATCACGATAGATTTCTTGAAATTCGATAACAGGCATAGAATATTCCCTTTCTTTTACTGCCTAACATCCAGCCCATTAGCCAGATTAATGACAATAAAATCTACCCCCTGTTTTTATGCTACTTTTTATTTTCTTAAATTATACGCCATTTTACTTAACAATATAAGTCTTCTTAAGTCTATTTCAACAAAATACAAACAGATTCAAAACCCCTTTCCCTATGAATACACGCTTATTGTTCTGTGATGAGACTGGATAGCGAAAACAGAAAATTGCCTATCGGAGCAGAATAAGGCGCGCGAATTTGACATTGCCGATAGCCCCTTTCGGTTACATCATGCACCCGTCACGTCTAAGGTATTGAAGAATATAAGAAATTAGGAAAGATGGTCGGAACGAGAGGATTTGAACCTTGACACCAACCTATTCTCTAACCCTTACAATCCCTTAGGTACATGGCCTGTGGTTGGAATTAGGTTACACCGAAAGGTCGCACTTTACAGATAAATTGTCAAGAGTAAGTAACTTAGCAAGGCACGCTCAGGCAGCACAAGTAGCCGCAGGTGACATACCCCCGCTTAATACCTACTTACTAAGTGCCTGCACGTATCATGCTGCACAACGTCAACTTGAAGCCTAGCACACGTGTAACTGGAACTCTTTCTTATCCTTACCCTTTATCGTCTTGGAAATCTTGGTAATGACCTCATCTGTCATTGCCCCCTTAACCTTAAGAACAACCTCACCACTTTCCTGTTCAACCACTTCAACGGTGGCCTTCTCCGCAAGATCAAGACTGGATAAATCAGGCTTCTCGTTCAGAGTAACGCTAAACACCTTTTCCTGCGGCACATCACTCATGCCAGACATAGGATATTGATAAGTGTATTCCTTCGCCTCTTCTTCCTCGAACCCCATACTCACCAGACGCTCATAAAGCTTATTCTGTGCATTGATCCAACTACGAGAAGACACATGGGCATAAGCGCGATTAAGCTCCTCCTGCGTCCTGATCTTGGCATATGGCATACGAAGCACACGACCTAACAACTGTTCAACCGCCGTGGGTGAAGTTGTGTTCGCAACAGAACAAAGAATGTAGGCAAATGGACAATCCCACCCTTCCTTCAACGCCTGAATAGTAATCACATATTCGATCGGGCAGTTGGATCAAATAGGTTGATACTATCAAGTTCCTTCTGATCCCCTGTAGCAATAGCAATCTTCTCACGCGGGATATTATTATTCTCGGTCAGCTCCTCCAGCAGAACCTCAACCGTTACATCACGGTTTGCACTCTCCGCCTGAAACAGCACGATAGGACGGATATAGTCCTTATCCTTCTTCGCAAGATCATCGAGCTTTTCACGCTCCAATATACTTGCGCTCAGAGCTTGCTGCCATGTCTTATGCTCCGATAGCATAATCGGCAGCTTAATCATCTGCTCCGCCTTTAACTCCGCTGCAGAGACGGAATAAAGCACATTAGAGTTATCCGCAGGCGTAGCCGTATATGCCGCCTTGCTCACCATCAACAACCTTCTGTAATCGTGGTTGGCAATGCGACACAGCATGATCACCTAATTCAATACCAATATGCCTGCGTCCCATCTTGTGTGCCACAGCGGAAGTTGTAGCGGAGCCTAGAAAACTGTCTAACACAACATCCCCTACATTAGTGGAAAGCTGTAAAATACGCTGTAATAGTTTCTCAGGCTTAGGAGTAGCAAAGACATCTTTACTATTAAATTGCTTAACTTCTTTTTTGCGTCCTGATTGTGACCAACCTCTTGATGCGTCCATATTGTCATCGAAGTCATGCCGCCTTTTACATCGGTTAAAAACTGCTTGACCCTTGGGACATTAGAACCTGACTTCCCGAACCAAATACGGTTATCATTAACCAACTCCTCAAATTTATCCTTCGAGAATGCCCAGCATCGACTCTCAGCAGGTCGAATAACCTTTCCTGACGGAGTTATTATTTCGTAATCAGTTGATGCATTGTACGTCTTAACTGACATATCACCTGAGCTCCAAGGCCCCCTTGGATCATTATCAGGGTTTTTATAACGGCTAAGTACGCTATCTGTTTTTGGTAACAAATTAGGTCGCCACACATCTTTATTTTTAGCAAAACAAATAACATGATCATGATTATCACTTAACCACTTCGCATCATTTTGGGGAGAGAATTTTTTTGCCATACACAATTAGCAATAAAGTTTTTTCTGCCAAATATTTCATCCATAATTACTTTAAGATAGTGCCCCTCATCATCATCGATTGTTGCCCAAATCGTACCATCTTCCGAAAGTAGCTCTCTTAATAACTCAAGCCGTGGGAACATCATGGATAACCACCTTGTATGCTCAAGGTTGTCATCGTAATGCCCAAAATCCTTACGTGTATTGTATGGAGGATCAATAAATATGCACTTCACTTGCCCTGCGTAGTATGGCAGGAGTGCCTTAAGTGCCTCTAGGTTATCACCCTGTATCAGCATATTCTCAGCCGCTGGATCACCATATGACAGATCAGGCACAGCCTCTAGCAAGCGATAAGGAACATCCTCCGCCGCCTTCACATCTTTTTCTCTATCCAGCCAGTGTAATATCGGCATCGTATACTTATTCTCTCCAACTCAAAAACCAATGAGGGAATCGCTGCACATATCCAACAATTCAATGATTTCAAGATTATGCGACATATGGCATCCTAATCACAGGAGAAATCCAAAAATATCCAGAGGTAAATAAGAGCATTAAGCAAGGTGAGTGACACACTACAGTATCCAGCTTGTCCGCAAGTACCTCGCCCTTGAGGTAGTTTGTTACCTGCAGCCCGTAATTAACAGGCTGATCTTCACCGCCTTGACGACGCAAGCAAGGCTGACGCAGTTCAGTTGCATCTATACCGTACAGGCGAAAGGCTTGATCATGCCCCTTGATACGGATTGTATCACCATCGACGACACGATCTAACTGTCCGCGGATCTCTACAGTGTACTCCTTAGCTTCTGCAGACAATGAGAGTAATGTTGCAAGAAACAGCCGACAAAGCAGGCTAATCACTCTCGCCTCTATCCGATGGTGCAGGAACGAAGCCGCGACAATCATCTTGGTCATTCTTCTCACTGATTATAAAATCATCCTCGGGCTTCACTTCTTTAGCTACAGCAGCCCACCCCATACCTGCAAATAGAACAACTAACGGTGGGAAGACGAACGACAGAATAACTAGGAACCATATGAACCGTTTCGGATTCCGCTTAAAGAAATCCAAGCACGAAAATGCCTTGAGTAGAAACACGAAAACGTTCCAGCAAACGCAGAACAAACGCCCTATCGCAGTCCAACCCACCCAGTTGATTTAAAAATACTTCTTTGTTCACCTACGCCTCCCGAATAAACAAAACGGCTCTGAGCTGAATTGCTCAAGAGCCGAGGAGTTCGTAACCGTCACATGAACGGTGCAGCGTATTCCAGCTTTCACCGTGTTATATTTCGCTGCCTCCTCGACATACGAGAAGACAGCATCCTTGATCACGGTCTGATGCTATTGACCGCATGTGAGAGGTTACGACACCTCGGAGCCCATCTCTGAACTCTGATCGGGATACTAGACAAGAGTATAGAATCCGTCAATTAAAACTATTGGTAGGTCGTGCAGGCAAGAGCACACACCCTAGCCATTTTAAGAGTCATACAAGGCGATGGAGGCCTACAGGCAGGCGAGGGCGCAAAAACAACTAGACTCGACTCTACGGCCCTGTACGGGCTTCGCAGGCGCTTTCTAGCGGGCTAGTATGGCAACTGCTCAATCGCATCCCGTGACACTGGCAAGTGATCTTCATCAAACGCGGCATAGACCCCGAATGTCACAGTACCTTGCTCATGCCCTGCTAAAGCCGCGATTTAGCGATGCGATCTCATTCAACCTAGCACCTGTGTAAACATAAAGTAACAACGCCCAGTAACGCGTTTTATCAAGCGCCTTACGCGTACCGATCTGCGACGCAGCGTCAAGTATGTGCCGTACTTCATCTTTTTTAAAGGCTACCCTTCGCACTGCAGCTTTGTTGAGCTTGACCTTGACACCCTCGAACGGGTTTTCGGATACATACTTATTTTGAACCGCCCACTTAAATAGACCGCTCATATACCCAAGATACTTATTAACGTTTGTATCCTTGAACAGATCAAGATTACGCTCCTTGCCTATCTCAATTTGCCGCTCCAATGGTAAATCTCGTGTCGCTGGCTTTCTATTACGGTTGGACGGCGTGCACACCAGCATATCTTTAACCTGCCTAACCTCTGGGTGATCCACGTCCGTTATTAAATAATCACCGCCGAACACCTCTATCAGGTAGTTTACAGAGTCCTGCTTATCCCTAAAGCCTCGACGATCCTTGTCTGTATCCTCGTCTAAATACTTTGAGATAATATTCTCTAGTGTAAGCTCTGCACGCTTTCTAAGGCTAGCAGCTTTAGCAGGCACGGCTGCAGGCGATGAATAATCATAGTATCCCGTGCTATCATTGTAGGATAGCAAAGCTTCGACATAGCCTTTCAGGGCATGCTTGTATTCGCGGCGCAGAGCTGCATGCTCTCTACTTTGCCCGTCAAGTGATATACCGTGACGCGCAGCAATCGGCTGCAGCGCACTATCGAGACCAAGCTCCCGCAGCACCTCTGCATCGCTTGATGCGTAGTCGTAAACCTCGTCAGAGTTCCGATCAATTGCAGCTTGTGCATCTGCCTGCACAGCTAGCAACGCCTGCACGCGTGGCTCTGGCAACGCTCCGTCTTGATCGATTCTACGCTTCATACGCTCTAGCAGGTCGGCAAAGTGCCCACGCAGTATCTCTTTAACCTCTACGTAATCTAACGCCTTTACTTTCGGATCGCCCATAACCATGGTTGCATGATATTCCAGAGCCTTGGACAAGCGCAAGGCTTCTTTCGGGCATCTTGTCTTAAGTGATATGCTTACACGTCTATTATCGTGCTGCGGTAAAGGGTAGCGGAAGTAATAGATCGCATGCCTAGATCGTATCAGGTAACTCGCGTTGTACATTCTGGTCGCACCTTTCGGTTGCACCATGCACCTGTCAGATCTAAGACATTGAAGAATATAAGAAATCAGGAAAAATGGTCGGAACGAGAGGATTTGAACCTCCGCCCCCTTGCACCCCATGCAAGTGCGCTACCAGGCTGCGCTACGTTCCGACATTTATATGCTTATGCTGCTATTGAGACACAACATAGTTACGCAACGCTTTTAATTCATCCAGCAGCGCGCGTAAAGCCTCATCCGAAGATTTTTTTCACCATGCCCATCCAATCCAATCATATCACTGATTTCAGCGGAGGTTTCATGGGGTGAGGCTGTATCTTGTTGTTGAGAGAGAAGACCTTGCGTAAAGTATTTTTTGCCTTCGGCCTTTAACAATTTTTGCACACCCTTGATTGTGTATCCTTGGTCATGCAGAAAATATTGAATATTTTTCAACAAAGTCACATCTTCGGGACGGTAATAACGACGTCCGCCGCCGCGTTTAAGCGGCTTTACTTGCGAAAATTTGGTTTCCCAAAAACGCAAAACATGCTGCTGCACACCCATCAGATCAGCGACTTCGCGAATAGTCAAAAACGCGCCTTTGGCCTTTGCCGGAGAGTCCGACTGCGTATCGACCACAGGGTCATTCCCTGTCATATTTGATGGAACGTTATTATACTGCGTCATTTATTTGCCCTTAAGAATGCGGTCTTTCAGGATATGTGAAGCGCGGAACGTCAATACATTCCGTGGAGAGATTGGAACCTCGACCCCTGTTTTAGGGTTGCGTCCGATACGCTCAGCCTTTTGACGGGTAGAAAAACTACCGAACAGTGAAATTTTAACAGCCTCGCCATCGACCAAAGCGTCAGAGATCTCATCCAGAACAGAATCAACGAAATCCGCAGATTCGCTGCGTGAAAGTCCTACTTCTTCATAAACATATTCGGCAATATCTGCGCGTGTAACGGTTGTGCTCACTGTGAGGCTCCTTATTACAATAAGATTGTGTTCTTATTACTCTAGCTTAATTTAACGCTCAGGGTCAACTTTGACTTTAATTTTATTCCACAAAAAGACAAATATTGCAGTGACTTATTCACGCGTATTAAAGCGCCCAACATTCCCGACCAGTTGCTCGAAGAACGTCAAACTATTACCATGAGTTTGCGTTTTCTTCCGGTCGTAAGGGATATCCAAGCGGTCAGCGGTTTCATCTTGGATGTCCTGCACGACGCCTTGTTCATTGAAAGACACAACGACGATACGCTCTTTCTCGACTTCCTCGTCCAAGATACCTTTTTTCTCTGTCTCTTGCCCGATGTAATACCACTTATTGTCATCAAACGGCGCTTTGGCGGTTGGAGACCCCATATAACGCAGCACGTCGGACCGTGTGTGGAACCCTAGCTTCACGTTTTGGATTTGCTCATCCTTAACCAGATTCCCACGCGTAGCCAATGTCGGCGTACATGCGGATACCAGCATCAAAGCACTAAAAAAACGAACACAATCCTTGTCATACTTCTTTATCCCGTTTACTTTACCCTCTTGTGTAGTTGGCGCTACAGTAGCGCGTAAAGAGATGTAAAATCAATGTTCGATATTCTAAAAGCAAAATCCCCCTATAAGCAAGAGGCCAAGGCCGTTTACGCACAATGTTTAAAAGCTATTCGCGATCCGTCTTTTTATACGGATTATCTACTGCCCGACACAATGGAAGCGCGCTTTGATTTATTGCTCATTCATTTTTATCCCATCATTGAACGGAATTTAGCCGACAGCACAATTGATGGGGAAGCCTTTAACCAAGCGCTTTTTGATATAACGTTTCAAGATATGGACCAAACCCTGCGCGAGATGGGAATCGGCGATATGGGATTACCCAAACGCATGCGCAAGATGATGACAGGCTTTAACGGCAGAATGCACCGCTATAAACAAGCTTTTGATGCTATCGATCAAGACAATGACACGGAAGCGCTGACACAAGCGATTGCCCGCAATTTATATGCACACGAAGAACCCTCGCCAGAGGCCGAAGCCATGGCCAGCTACCTGATTAATCAACGCACTTACATCGCTAGCTTGAATTACGAGCAGATGCTGAAGAAATCACCCCTTTATATTACGCGATAAGGATAAATTTTTCGATGAACGACACACCAAAAGATCAACCTGCTTTGACCGAATGGTCTGTGCTTTTTGACCCGCTACACACAAAAGACAACGGATCACACATCACGCTCAACGCGGATGAGAGAGAGCGCAAGGATTTGGCAAGACGGTTTAGCTTGCTTTCTATCGATAGTCTGGAGGCCAAACTCGTTCTACATAAAATCAAAGGCAAAAACGCCATCCATGTCACAGGATCATTCACCGCTGCCTTACAACAAGAATGCGTGGTGACAGGCCACCCCGTAAAGTCGCTGATTAGCGATGAGGTCGAAGGATGGTTCGCTGATCCCGCCGATATTATTTCCATCAAAAAAGCCCGCCACGAAAAAGCCATCAAGGACGGACAAGAGCTTCAGATATTGGACGAGGAAGAAGACCCCGAAGCCTTTACCAATGGAAAAATTGATCTGGGTGAATTTATCGCGCAGTGCTTATCTCTTGCGATTCCACCCTACCCGCGGGCTGAAGGCGTCAATTTTGAAGGCCACTCAACCGCGGCCTCAGCCGAACATGAGCGTGCTTTTGAAAACCCATTTGCCGCATTAAAGGACTGGAAAGGGCAAAATTAAAATTATTTTGCTGATTTTGCATGTTTTTCCTTGCAAAGGGTGTGAATTTTCGTTAAATCTGCCCGCACAGAATTATTGAAGGATTTTTAAAAATGGCAGTTCCAAAGAGAAAAACAACAAAGTCAAAACGCAATATGCGTCGTGCACATGATGCTCTTTCCGTTACAAACTGGGTTGAAGACAGCCACACTGGTGAGCCCGTGCGCCGCCATCATGTTGATCTGAAAACAGGCATGTACAAAGGCAAACAAGTTATCGAAGGCCGCGACTAAGCGGAACGAAACGCATTTATGCATTACAATATTTAAGGGCGATGACTTTTATTTCATGGCCCTTTTCTTATTTCCGAACTATTGCAAATAGTTTCATTAAACCGACGTTTGACAGACACACAGTAAAATGAGCAAAACAGTCACAATCGCATTAGACGCCATGGGCGGAGATTTCGGCGCCAGCATCGTTATTCCTGGCGCAGCTATGTTTTTAAAGAAACACCCTGATTTGCACTTTTTAATTTTCGGGCAAGATTCTCTTATCAATGCGGAACTGGAACGCTATCCGTCGCTCCGAAAAAACAGCACAGTCATTCACACAGACAAAGCCGTCGACAACCATGCTAAGCCTTCGGCATCGTTACGTCGCAGCAAGGGCACAAGCATGCGATTGGCTATCGAATCCGTGATCGAAGGCAAAAGTCAGGCTATTGTTTCCGCTGGGAACACCGGCGCGCTGATGGCAATGGCAAAATTGATCTTGCGCCCGCTAGAAGGCATCCACCGCCCTGCTATTGCCAGCATCCTTCCCGGCCTTAACGGTGACACGGTTATGATGGATATGGGTGCGAATGTTTTAGTTGATGCCGAAAACTTAGTGCAATTTGCCGTACTAGGCTCCCTATTTGCAAAAGCCCACAACAGCTACCTAGCCAGCCCTAGCGTTGGCCTGCTTAATGTCGGATCAGAAGCAAGCAAAGGACCGGATCACGTTAAAAAAGCCTCTGAAATTTTAGAAAAAGTTAAGTTTCCCGGCACGTATAAAGGCTTCGTCGAAGGCGACCAGATCCTTAGCAGTCCGACAAACGTCATTGTTACAGACGGCTACGCTGGGAACATTGCCCTTAAAACGATGGAAGGCACAGCCAAAAGCGTTGCCAGCATGCTTAAATCCTCATTTAAGTCCGACCCATTAGCTTTATTGGGTGCTTTGCTGGCGGGATTTGCTCTTAACCGTTTTAAGAAAAAAGCTGACCCTCGCTTATATAACGGCGGCGTTTTCCTTGGGCTAAATGGCCTATGCGTCAAAAGCCATGGCGGCACAGATGCTTTAGGATTTTCCAGCGCCATTAACCTTGCCTATCAACTGGCACAGGCCAGCTATATTGACGATGTCCGTCAGGAGATCGAAAATGTCCTGCAGCAAGAAAGCAACCTAACTGAGGATGAATAACCCAAACGGCGTTGTTTTTCGAATTTGAACACTCTAAGATCACAATCATGACACATATACGCTCGACCATTCGCTCTACGGGGCATTATCTTCCTGAAAAAGTTCTAACAAACAAAGACCTGGAACAAATCGTAGACACAAGCGATGAATGGATTACACAGCGCAGTGGCATCAAATCCCGCCACATTGCAGCCGACGACCAGCGCACAAGTGACTTAGCCATCGCAGCAGCACAACAAGCGCTAGACAATGCGAACCTGTCTCCTTCTGATATTGATGGAATCTTAGTTGCGACCACAACGCCTGATTCGACATTCCCATCAACGGCGGTCAAAGTCCAAAGTGCGCTTGGTATCCCTGCGTGCATGGCTTTTGACTTACAGGCCGTTTGCAGCGGGTTTGTTTATGGCCTTAGCATTGCAGATAAATTTATCATATCTGGTCAAAACAAGCGTATTTTACTAATCGGCGCTGAAAAAATGTCCTCAATTGTTGATTGGGAAGATCGCACAACATGTGTTTTATTTGCAGATGGCGCGGGCGCGGTGATTTTAGAGGCAAAAGAAACCGAAGAAGCGAGGGCATTTTATCAACGCATCTTTATGCTAATGGCGATCATAGTGATATTTTATACACCGATGGCGGTGTTTCCAGCACACAAACAAGCGGTCACATCATCATGCATGGACGCGAAGTATTCAAACATGCCGTCACGCTGATGAGCGATGTCGTTAATGAGACCTTACAAAAAACAACATCACACCGGATGACATTGATTTCCTTGTACCTCATCAAGCTAATGCCCGCATCATCGAAGGTACTGCCAAGAAATTAAAGATGAGTATGGACCGCGTTATTATGACCGTAGAAACTCACGGCAACACCTCCGCAGCCTCAATCGCTTTGGCCTTGCATGAAGGTATCTCAAGCGGTCGTATCAAACGCGGAGACACCCTGCTTCTTGAAGCCTTAGGCGCGGGTCTGACTTGGGGCGCGGCTCTCATCAAATACTAAAAAGACCTCGTCAGAGGCCTTTCTTTTATCCATACTTTACAAATATGGGGCTAAATGCGACGTTGATCCAGCAACTGCAACAATACATCATGTACGGCCTCATCGCTGTCTTCGGCTAGGATACGGTTTGAGACTTTTAGCAAGCGCTCTTTTATAACGCTCAGCTTTAATAATCCACCATGTTCAGCCGCTTGCATCGCCAGCGTTCCATACATATCCATAATGAATGCATCAGTTAATTTAGGCTCTAAGCGTTCAACTTTTTCGACGGAAATATTATCGAGCTCTAGGGCGACTGTAAAATTAATGACCTGACTAATCCCGTTGCCATCAACAATCGGGATCAGAATCGGACGCAATTCTACATATTCATACTTACTACTGCCTTCTTTTGCCTCGGGCTTACTTGCGGCAAATGCTGGCATTGTCATCAAGCAAGCGACCCCAAGCAGCACGCATAACGCATGTAAATATATACTTTTTGTCATGAAATTTTTATCCCTGATTGTGACCCCAGTTGTCAGTATAACCAGACAAAGGTAAAAGAATCTTTAGGAAAGGATAGCATTTTATACATTATCGCGAAAGGCGGCAGAAACCTTATCTAAAACGCCGTTGATCAAACCCGCTTCGCTTTTATCAAAGAATGCATGGGTTACATTTAGGTAGTCATTAATGATAATTGGCGAATCAATATCTTGGTGAGCTAGCAGTTCATAAGCCGCGCACATCAGGATTGATTTTAACAGCGGATCTGTGCGCTCTCCGCTCACATTCAAATTCGCGCCAATCACCTGCCCTAGGTCTTTTTTACGCTCTGATACACCGTTCATAATTTTCGCAAACAAAGCGCGATCAGGCTCCACAATTTCTTCTTCTTCGACATGCATACCAATGCGGTGATCTAAATACTCTTGCGCGGCGTCTTTCAATGCCTGCTCGTTCAGAGAGGATTGATATACCGCCTGCACAGCCAACAAACGCGCTGACATATTGCGCGCCTTAGCCGAAGGTTTTCTGGGTTTTGTGTTTTTTGCGTATTCATGGAAGCGGGTTATACCTTGTCTAAGCCATCAAAGCAAGCATATCATCAGCTGCATCGGCGGCTTCTTGGCCTTTTTTTACAAAATGGTTCACAAAGAACATTTCGTTTTCAGGCGAGGACTCGCTAAACCCATGCGGAGCAAGACATACAGACAAAAATGGCTTACCTGTTTTTAAGCTTACATTCACAATGCCATCAACGACGGCTTGGGCGACAAACTCATTGTGATAGATCATACCATTAACGATAAAGCTAATCCCAACGGCTAGATCATAGTCACCTTGTAACGCTTTTTGCCCTAGCAACGGAATTTCCAATGCGCCCGGAACCTTAATCACATCAATATTATCACGCGCATAACCGCGCTCGACCATCGCATCGATGAATGATTTTTCGCCCGATTCTATAATATTACTATGCCATTTAGCGGATAAAACTGCGATTTTTGCGTTGGCTTTATTGTTTTGCATTTTCGACCTCTCTTTGACGCATCACATAGCGCGCTAGCATATCAATTTCAAAATTTACCTTAGCGCCAACAGACAAGCGCCCTAGTGTGGTTTTGTCCCATGTATGCGGAATAATGTTAACTTCGAACTCAGCGCCCTCGACCGTATTAACGGTTAAGGATACACCATCTAGCGCGATTGAGCCTTTTTGCGCGATAAAGGCTTGATAATCAGATGGCAAACGAAAGCGCAAGATATGGGAATCGTTATTTTTCGTTACGGAGATCAGTTCAGCCAGTCCATCAACATGACCTGATACAATATGCCCGCCAAGCTCGTCACCGACACATAAAGAAGGCTCAAGATTTAGCCCATACCCTTCACTCCATTCAGAAAGCGTGGTTTTGGACAAAGTCTCGTGCGAGACATCAACGGCAAACCAATCATTGCCCTTTTCTACGACGGTTAGACAGCACCCCGAACACGCAATCGATGCGCCGAGCGCTGTTTGCGCCAGTGACAATTCATGCGTTTGAATCACAAAGCGCCAATCGCCCGCTTTGTCAATGGATTGAATTGTTCCGATATCTTGAATAATGCCTGTAAACATAGGCTCACATTAATCGCGGGCGCGGTAAATGGCAAGCGTCTCTGTGCCGATTGCTTTGGTTTCTTGCAGGTGTTTTGTGATCACATCAAAATTCGGCGCATCAACCGCATCATCAGGCAGGCTGAGCTGTGGGTTTTGATATAAATACAGCTCATCCCACAAGCCTGCGGTTAGAAAAGCAGCCATAAGCTGCGCGCCGCCTTCGACCAGCAAGCGAGTGATACCGTATTGCTGATAAATGTCAGCCAACATAGATTGCAGGTCGCGTCCATCAACGATAATGGCTGAATTATTCCCCTTACGCAGGTTCGAATCCTGTCTCAATACGATATCACTACGCGCGGCGACTAATCTGATCGGGTTGTGATAATCGATACCTTCAGGCAGGTAGCGCGTAGTTAAGGATGGATCGTCATTAATAGCCGTGCGCGCGCCGACCATAATCGCATCATGGCGGGCACGGACATGGGCGTGCATATGCCGTATGCTTTCATCACTGGATATTTGAACGGGCTGACCACCATGTAAAGCAATTTTCCCGTTACCTGAAACAGCCATCTTTAGCGTCACCCAAGGCACCCCCGTTTTGATAGCTTTGAAAAAACCAGCATTCAGCGCTAAGGCCTCATGCTCCAGGCAGCCTTCGTCGACTGGAATGCCAGCCTGCCTTAGCGTTGCAATGCCCTGCCCTGAAACGCGCGGATCATCGTCCCCGCACGCAATAACCACACGGCCGATGCCTGCATCAATTAAAGCCTGCGCGCATGGCGGCGTCTTTCCATGATGAGCGCAAGGCTCTAGCGAGACATAAGCCGTTGCGCCGCGCGCCTGATTGCCAGCAATGCTTAACGCCTGCGCTTCCGCATGGGGGCGTCCACCATCGGCGGTGCGAGCTTGGGCAATGATATGGTTATCTTTGACAATCACACAGCCTACGGACGGATTAGGAGCAACGCGCCCTATTCCGATGGCGGCCAGTGCTAAAGCTTGGCGCATAAAGGATTCGTCATTATGAGGATTATTTGCTGTCATCAACAGCCTGAAGCTCTTTCAAGAAGTCATTAAGATCGTTAAAATCCTTGTAAACGGAGGCATAACGCACATAACCAATAGGATCTAACTGGCGAATTTCTTCCATCACAGCCGCGCCAATGTCCGAAGCTTGAATTTCTGCTTCGCCACGTTTTTCCAGTTTTCGTACGATCACTGAGACCACGCGGTCAATTGTTTCCAAATCGACGGGGCGTTTTTGCAACGCAATTTGCATTGAGCGCATAATTTTATCACGATCAAAGGGCTGCTTACGCCCGCCTTGTTTGACCACGGTCATCTCGCGCAGGTTAACGCGCTCAAAGGTTGTAAAACGCTGCCCACATGACGGACAAGAACGACGGCGTCGGATTGCTGTGCCGTCCTCGGACGGGCGGGAATCCTTCACTTGTGTTTCTTCATTGTCGCAAAACGGGCAGCGCATAATCTTTAATTCTTACCTGTATCCATTACAATGTTGGGTAAATCGGGAAGCGTGCGCATAACGCTTCGACTTTGGCACGCACAGCGTTTTCAACCGCTGCGTTGCCTTCGGCGCCGTTTGCCGCAAGACCGTCAACGATTTCAACAATCCATTCACCAACCTGTTTCCATTCTGCTGCACCAAAACCGCGTGTTGTTGCCGCTGGCGTTCCCAAACGCACGCCAGATGTTACCATCGGTGGCTGCGGGTCAAATGGAACAGAGTTTTTGTTACACGTCATGCCAGCGCGTTCTAGCGCTTCTTCGGTAATGTTACCTGTTACGTCTTTCGGGCGCAGGTCAACGAGAACGATATGCGAATCTGTTCCGCCAGAAACGATATCCAAACCGCCATCAATCAATGTTTGTGCTAAGACTTTTGCATTTGATGCAATGTTCGCGGCGTAATCTTTGAAGTCAGGCTTTAAGGCCTCACCGAAACATGCAGCTTTACCAGCGATCACGTGCATCAAGGGGCCGCCCTGAATACCAGGGAAGATTGCTGAATTGATCTTCTTGTGAAGCTCTAGATCATTGGTCACAATCATACCGCCGCGTGGGCCGCGCAGTGTTTTATGTGTTGTTGTGGTGGCAACATCTGCATACGGGAATGGGCTTGGGTATGAACCACCAGCAATAAGCCCAGCATAGTGCGCCATATCAACCATGAAATATGCGCCAACCATATCGGCAATTTCACGGAAGCGTTTAAAATCAATCACGCGCGGATATGCAGACGCACCCGCGATAATAAGCTTAGGCTTATGTTCTTTGGCAAGGCGCTCAACTTCATCATAATCGATCAAGCTGTCTTCTTCGCGCACACCGTACTGAACGGCGTTAAACCATTTACCAGACTGGTTCGGCGCAGCGCCGTGTGTCAAGTGACCACCAGAAGCCAAAGACATCCCCAATACTGTATCACCAGGCTTAACCAGCGCCATCATTACGCCTTGGTTAGCCTGAGAACCTGAGTTTGGCTGAACGTTTGCGTATTTAACACCGAATAATTCTTTGGCGCGATCACGAGCTAGATCCTCAACCACGTCAACATATTCGCATCCACCATAGTAACGGCGACCTGGATAGCCTTCGGCGTATTTGTTTGTCAGAATTGTACCTTGTGCATCCAAAACCGCTTTGGAGACAATGTTTTCAGAGGCGATTAATTCGATTTGTGTTTGCTGGCGGTTAAGCTCCTTGCTAATGGCATCCTGCAAAACTGGATCTGTGTCTTTAAGGTCGGTTTTGAAAAATTCACTCATTTCGTGTCCTTCGGTTTTTAGTGCTGCTTGTGACATTGATCTAACTCCTTCGTGTGGTGGTTTATTCGTCTATGTTAATCTTTTCAACGCGGCGCGTGTGGCGGCCGCCTTCGAATTCGCTTTCTAAAAAGCATTTCACGCAATCAAGAGCGACTTGCTCCCCGATTATGCGCTGCCCCATTGCCAATACGTTTGCATCATTATGCTCGCGCGTTAGGCGCGTTGTCGTTACGTCATGGCACAAAGCTGCGCGGATATGCGCATGGCGATTCGCAGCGATTGAAATACCGATCCCCGTGCCACAAATTAAAATGCCGCCAGCATCGCTGTCGGCCTTCATTGCATTTGCCAATTTGTGCGCATAATCAGGATAATCAACGGATTCCGTTGTGTTCGGCCCACAATCATGCACAGAGATATCAGGATAGTTTTGCGCAAGATAAGACATGATGGATTGCTTGTAATCCAAGCCTCCATGATCGCTTGCGATGTAAATTGTTTCAAACGTCATATCAACCCTTTCACGCCTGAGAGTGCGCACTATAGCGTTATATGAACTAAGAAATCAATCCTTTCTTACGCAGGACATATTCAAGACGTTTAATTGCATTACGTTTAAGCATTTCTTCGCCCGCATTTGATGGCCCCTGAATAGAGACTTCCGTCAAGGACATAACATCCATAGCAGAGACTTTGGTAAAATTGCCGATTGTATGAAATTCAATAATAACTTCCCGCCCAGACAGGGAGTAACGCTGTGACATGGCTTAAAATTCACCGATATATTGAGTTTGCGAAGACCAAAAACGTTCGATACGGCGCAGCATATCGTTCACTTCTGTCAATGTACTGTCTGGCAGATCCGAGTCATTAATAGCTTGCTCATGACGGCTAATCATTCCAGAAACAAGCTCATGCAGTTTTTTGCCTTTATCAGACAGACTCACGCGGATAGAGCGTTTATCGTGAATTGAGCGTTCCTGATTCAAATATCCGTTTTCGACCATTTTCTTAACATTATAAGACACGTTCGATCCCAAATAATAACCGCGAACTGTCAATTCCCCGACAGTCAATTCATCGTCGCCGATATTGTATAAAATCATGCATTGGACGTTGTTTATATCCTGCATGCTGTTTTTATCCAGCTCAACCTTTAGCACGTCCATAAAGTGACGGTGCAAACGTTCGATTAATTGTATTGTTTCAAAATAAGTAGACTGCACGTTAAGGCTCCTGAATAGAAAGACAAAGACCAAAAAGATCTTAATTTCTCATTGTACACAAAAGCACTGCACAAAATAAAGCCTCAAAATTAATTAAATTTTTATATGCCCTCTGTTTTGTTCACATTTTGCCGTTTATCTATCCCCCTAGAAATGTTAGGATATAAGATATAACTTAAATTATAACTTAGGCTTTCATGCTAACTTCTTCTGACGACATAAAAAAGCAACGGGATCGTTTTTTAGCGTTTTCGTTTGCGTCTGCTGATTTACTAATAGAGATTAATGCGCAAGGTCATATAGCTTCTACTTTAGGCGCAGCTAAAAACCTAACCCATAAAAATGAAGAAGACTTACAAGGATCGTCTTGGCTGGATCTTTTTACGTTTTCGGATCAAGCTTATTTGAAAAAATCGATTCAAAACAGTGTTGTCGGCCAGCGCTGCGGCCCTTATCTTGTCACACTTAAAAATAGTAAGAAAAAAACTTTATTAAGTGTCATTCAAATGCCCAATAGCGACAATTTTTTTGCGACTATTGGTCTTGCTAATGAGCTTGCCGACATGATCGGGAGCAGCCAAAACCAAACAATATCCATTACTCCGCTTGATCAGGATGAACTTGTCAGCATTTACGAAGAGAAAATTAAATCCGCTCAATCTCTTAACCAAGAAACCAGCATAACTTTATTTGATCTAAGCCCTTTTGAAACTTATAAGAATCAAGTTGATGAAACCACATGGAATGCTGTCCAAGAGCAAATTATTCAATCTATCAATGACAAATCGTACGATGGAAACTCTGGTGCGATGCTTGACACGACAAAATACACACTGCTACATGAAGCGCATATCCATATTCCTGATTTAAAAGATCACATTTTGTCTTTGGCGTTAACATTAAGCCCCGAGAAAAATTTAGACTTAACCATTGGCGACAAAACAATTTCAACTAATGCAGAATCTTTAACGCCAAAACAGCTATCACACTCCTTATTTTACACGCTTAAGTCTCTAAAAGACGATGGCGCAAACAACGATATCACCGACATTACCCAAGGGTACAAACACTACCTTCACAACAACAAAGACAAAGAAGAGCGCATCAAAGCATTAATAAAAACAAAACGGTTTGACTTGCACTTCCAGCCGATTGTCTCCATCCCCAACAAAAACCTCAGCCACTATGAAATTTTATCCAAATTTTCCGAAGGAAGCATTCAAGAATGGATATTACTTGCCGAGGATCTAGGTCTGGGGAAAGAACTTGATTTAGCCATCGTTGACAAAGCTTTGAACTATATCCATTACAAAGCAGGCACAACGAACACCCGCTTTTCCGTTAATGTGTCGGCTCAATCTATAGAAAGTCCCGTTTTCATTGAAAAGCTTATGAAACTACTCAATGGTTACAACAATATTCAAAAGCGCTTATCATTTGAGATCACAGAATCTTATTATATCGACAATACAAAACAAGTAGCAGACCATATACAGTCTCTACAAGAACATGGCTTTAAGATTGCATTGGATAATTTCGGTTTTGACGGATCCAGCCTTCACTATCTAAGCAAGCTTAATGTCGATCTGGTAAAAATTGATGGCGTGCGAATAAAAAGAATGAAACGATCTCAACATGACATGGAAATTATTAAAGGCATTGTTGCCGCATGTCATAAAAACAATATCGATGTCATCGCAGACTCTGTGCCAGATTTGGAAACTGTAAAATTACTAAGCGATCTCGGCGTCCCTTACGGGCAAGGTTTTTACTTTTCGCCTCCTAGCTCTGCGCCGGATTATATTAACAAAAATAAGGCTACGGCTTGATTTAATATCCCAACCAAAGATATCATTGCCTTTCGTATAGGATATACGTCACAAAAGAACAGGATTTAATGCATGAAACTACTGGGACTCTTATTAGTTTTTGTCTGTACCGTTGGTGGGCTGATCGTTACGGCTGGCATGGAAAAAGCCATGCACCTGCTTATACACAATATTTTGCCGGCGGCCCCTGGGGAAATCATTATTATTCTAGGCTGTGCTGTTAGCGCCTTCTTAATTGCGAACTCCCAAGACGCCATTAAACACACAATGAAATATATGGGCGCACTGACCAAACCTGCGGCCTATACAAAAGATGATTACAATGAACTTTTCAGCGCCCTTTACTCCATTTTCAAATTATCCAGAACAAAAGGCTGGCTAGCCCTAGAAACACATATTGAAAACCCGCATGAAAGTGATCTATTTGGACAGTTTCAATCCTTTCAGCACAACCATCACGCCTTAACTTTTGTCTGTGATTACTTGCGTATTATTTCGCTGGGTAACGACAAAGCGTTTGAGCTGGAGGCCCTAATGGATGCGGAGATTGAAGGCATCGAACATCACGAAGGCCACCCTGGACATGCCGTCCAAGCTATGGCTGATGGTATCCCTGCTTTGGGTATTGTTGCGGCCGTTTTGGGGGTTATTAAAACGATGGCTTCAATTTCCGAGCCGCCTGAGGTTTTAGGTAAGCTTATTGGTGGCGCCTTGGTTGGAACCTTCTTGGGGGTTTGGTTTGCTTATGGTATCTTCGGCCCGATTGCTGGGGCAATGAGCGCAAAAGCAGAAACAGAAGTCCAGTATTACAAAGTCATCAAAACATGCATTATTGCCTTTTTAAATGGCGCGGCCCCACAGGTCGCCGTTGAATTTGGCAGAAAAGTTCTCTCCCATGATGTTCAACCTTCGTTTATGGAACTTGAAGAAATTCTTAATGAACTTCCAGCCCCTGCCTAAAGGATAAAACACAGCCTATGGCCGATGAAGACAACACAGCTGCCGAGCAGCCTATAATCATCAAAAAGATCGTCAAAGGTGGCGGTCACCATGGTGGTGCATGGAAAGTCGCATACGCCGATTTCGTAACCGCTATGATGGCTTTTTCCTGCTATTATGGCTACTGAATGTTAGCACTGACGAACAAAAACAATTTATCTCTAACTACTTTGACCCCGCCTCTTCGCGCGTCTCTGAAAGCCAGAGCGGCGCTGGCGGCGTTTTAGGAGGTTTATCCATGTCCCCGCAAGGTGCCATGGCAACGATGCGCCAGCCTATTACCTCGCCAAACTCAAAAGGCGCTGCAGTTAACAACAAGACAGCACGAAAACAATCTAACGGGGAAGGCTCAGATAATGCTGAGAACAAAACAGCCCCCGATGATGCACAAAGCACCGCGGCAACCAATGCCGAGATGCAAATAGAAGAGGCAAAAGAACTCCTCCGCCAACAAGAAGAAGAAGCCTTTGAAGCAACAAAAAAATATTAGAAGACGCTATTCAAAACGATAAAGAACTAGCTAGCATGTCTAAAAATATTGTTATCGACATCACACCAGAAGGGCTGCGCATTCAAATCATTGACGAAAAAGGCCGCCCAATGTTCGCCAGCGGCAGTGCACGCATGTTTGATCTTCATAAAAATTGTTAGCGAACGTTACCAAAATCATCAATGGCTTGCCCAATCACCTTTCCGTTCGTGGACATACCGACAGCGTCCCCTATGGTAAGGGCGCATCCTATACAAACTGGGAACTTTCTTCTGATCGTGCAAACAGTGCTCGTCGTGAAATCGTAGCAAATAACCTCCCCAAGGATCGTCTGCATGATGTAATCGGCAGGTCAGACACGGAGCCCTTTATAAAAGACGATCCCAAAAGCCCCAAAAACCGCCGAATTTCCATTGTGTTACTAAAAGAAGAAATCACAAACCCCGAAGGCTTTAAGAAAAAAGCAGAAGGTTTAATTAGCGACCAAGCCACAGAAACCAGCAAAAAACCACAAACAACCAGAAAAAGACGTGCCCCCGTTCAAGTCCCAGTTGGCACATTCCGACGCACCCCAGGAACGGTTGAATTTCCTTAAACCAAAAATATTGACATATAACAGTCTTTCTAAGATAAGTATTTTATGGATAAGATATTTACCTCAGCTGCTTCGCAGGATTCCCGCCCTAAAGTTTTGTACCACGGAAGTTCACGCCAGATTGATGGCAACATTATTCACCCAACGTTTTGCGCAACCCACACCAAAGCCCGCAGAGGAAACTTTATTTTCGCCGCCGATGACCAGCTATTGGCACTAGCGCACGCTGTCAAAGATAGAAATTGCGTGACAGCTGGCTATATGGGGGGTGAAATTTATTTACTCGTATCCAATTTGCCTTCATATTTGGGAGAGAATGAAGACAAACTAGAAAATTTAAGCCAGTCGCGCGTTTTTGAAATCCCCGCAGAGTCCTTTGAACGCGTTAATGATCATCGCTACCCCTATAATGAGTGGGTTTGCAGCGCCTCTATTAAGACAGAGAACTTAACCAGTTACCGTATTCCCTCGTTACGCTTTGCTATGGAGCAAGGGCTACAGATACTCTATTTACGCAAGAATGAGCTGGAGCCTAATGAATTTTTTATTTGTAAAGGCATGGTTGAACCGTCTAGCGTGGCTAGCTTAATTGAATGCGGATGCGTTGGTAGCTTAAATATTGATAAGGACATAGCCCCGTCCCAGCAATTAACGGCGTATCTTCAGCAGCAAGACCCCTCACAACAATCAGAACAACACGATATATTCTCAGGCCTGACGCCTGAACGCACTTAAACTCGCTTAGAAGCAATTATTTTTAGGGAAACCATTTGGCGGCATCTTACCAACAGAGGCACGCTTGCCCAGCCAGCCACGCAGATCATCAACTGTCGTCGTGCCAGAGCCATAACGGAACTCTAATCCCTCTTCCAGCTTTAGCCCCTTCACGTCAGATAATTTTGCGCCCTTGTACTTTTGCAGCATGACGCCTTTACCGCGGCTCATTTCTGGTAATTCATCCCGCGCAAAGATTAGCAGCTTACGGTTTGTACCAATAATCGCGATATGATCGTGATCGGCTTGCAACGGATAAACGAGCTTAGCTTTGACCGGGTCAGACACATTCAGAACCTGTTTACCGTTTTTCGTCTGCGCCACCAAATCGTCCGAGATCACAACAAAGCCGCGCCCATCTGATGATGCAACCAACATTTTCTTTCCTGCCTCATAGGTCTGCATCGACACTAAATCGACGCCTTGCGGCAGGTCAACCATCAGGGACAATGGCTCCCCATAGCCGCGACCTGATGGCAGCTTATCCCCGCCAAGCGTATAGAACCGCCCGTTTGAGGCAAAAATCAAAATTTTATCCGTCGTTTGAGCCTCCAGAATAACGCCCTGCTTATCACCATCCTTGTAAGAGAAGCTTTTGGGATCATGACCATGGCCCTTCATCGCTTTGATCCAGCCCTTGGCGGAACAAATCACGGTAATCGGTTCTTTTTCGATCATTGCGGCGTCCAAATCCACATCGATCGCAGCAGGTGGCTTGCCAATCGCGGTGCGGCGCGCCCCTAAATCCGTTTCATTCGAGAACATCTTTTTCAGTTCAGCGATTTGCTTTTTAATGCGTGTCCATTGACGCGTTTCTGACCCGATTAATTTTTCAAGCTGGTCGCGTTCTTTAGACAGTTCATCGTGCTCACCGCGGATTTCCATTTCCTCTAGCTTATGCAATCGGCGCAAACGCAAGTTCAAAACAGCCTCAGCCTGAACTTCGCTCAGGTTAAATGTTTCCATCAACTTGGCTTTAGGTTCATCTTCGAACCGGATGATACGGATGACCTCATCAATATTGAGGTAAACAACCAGATAACCTTCTAAGATCTCGATACGGTTTAAAACTTTTTCCAAACGGTGCTGAGAACGACGCACAAGAACGACTTGCTGATGGTTCAACCAACATTGCAGAGCCTCTTTCAATGACATGACGCGGGGCACAAGGCCGCTATCTAGCACATTCATATTCAAGCTAAACCGCGTTTCCAGATCTGAATTTTTGAACAAAGCCTCCATCAACAAGGCTGGGTCAACATTGCGGTTCTTCGGAGTCAGAACAATGCGAATATCCTCGGCACTTTCGTCCATGACATCGTCTAGCAATGGGATCTTTTTCGATGTGATCAGGTCAGCGATTTTCTCAATCAGGCGGGATTTTTGAACCTGATACGGGATCTCGGTTACGATGATTTGATACTGACCTTGTTTCAAATCTTCTTTATGCCATTTGGCGCGCATGCGGAATGACCCGCGACCCGATTCATAAGCCTTCACAATCGCATCATGATCCTCGACCAACGTGCCGCCAGTCGGGAAATCTGGCCCTTTGACGATTTCGCATAATTCCTTCGTCGTTGGGTCGCGCTCTAGCATTAGCTCCATCGCGTCACATAGCTCATGCACGTTATGTGGTGGAATATTCGTTGCCATCCCAACGGCAATCCCGCTAGCACCATTGGCTAATAAGTTCGGAAATGCGCCTGGTAGAACCACAGGTTCGCTTTCTGACCCGTCATAGGTTGGTCGAAAATCAACAGCGTTTTCTTCGATCCCGCTCAAAATTAATAGCGCCACATCCGTTAAGCGCGCTTCCGTATAACGCATGGCCGCCGCGTTATCGCCATCAATATTACCGAAATTGCCTTGCCCATCCACAAGCGGATAACGCTGCGCAAAATCCTGAGCCATACGCACCATCGCATCATAAACAGCCGTATCACCATGCGGGTGATATTTACCGATTACATCACCAACGACGCGCGCTGATTTTTTGGCTGCTGCTGCGGGCTGAGTTTTAGCTGATACATCGCATACATCAAACGACGATGCACGGGCTTCATCCCGTCACGCACGTCTGGCAAAGAGCGGCTCATGATTGTTGAAAGCGCATAGGACAGGTAGCGATCTGACAAAAGATCAGAAAATCTTTGATCGATAACATTATTATCTAACGTGTCGCTATGTTTACTCATTCGTGTCTGATCCTGTCTTTTCGGATGGCGGTCTTATAGTCTTGGCAAATCTCTGCGAAAAACGCAAGCGCGCCTCAGGAATTCCGCGAGAATGATGTGCAAAAGCCCAATTTTGCAAGAAATACTCTGTTATCTGCAAGGCTTCTAAAACAGATTCTGCATCAATTTCGCCCCCCGAAGGCGTTAAAAATGCAGGCAATGCTAATAATTTGTCTTTGTAAGGTTCTCCCGCAGCCGTGCTTACAGCGCGGCCAGTTTTGGGGGAGACATAGGCCAGATCGCTATCGCCATTACCTGACGCGCATTGTGACAGATCCAACGAAAAGCCAAGCTCCTTTAAAAACGCAATTTCCCACATGACATAGGCTGCGCTCCAAATGTCGTCGTTCTTCATGGCTTCAAATAGTGCTAGCGCGCCGCGGAACACCCCCTGATGCGGTTCACGCTCTGGCAAAGCCTCATCACACAAAGCGCACACAGATTGCAATGCAGCCAAACGCAGCGGGTCTTGCATAAAATGCACCCCGGGGTTAGAGGCAAGCTCCAGCGCGTAGCTGCCCAGGCTATCCGACAGGCGGCTCTGCCATTTTGCATCGACTAGATTTCCAGCCTCCAGCGCGCCACGCATTGTCTTCCCGTTAACTCCGCGCACATAGCCTACGTGGCGGCCTTGATCCTGCGTTAACAACCCGACGATTGCCCCGTTTTCACCGTGCCGGCGCACGGATATTACTATGCCTTGATCTTGCCACTGTTCCATGAGACAAATATGACCGTAATATTATTCTTCGACGAGGGGGACAGACATGTTTTCAGAGAATTCTCAACAGAAAAAAAGATTGGGGTCATTGGCGTCGGCGCATTAGGCGGCGCTGTTTGTAAAGCTTTAATAGATGGCAAGATTGCAGGATTTACCTGCACGGGATTTGTGATCCAGCGCCCAAGCTTGATCTGCCCTGCCCGAATATCGATGCCGATGCACTGATTGCAGCGTGCGATATAATTGTCGAAGCCCTGCCCCCGACGCAAGCGGCGCAGATTACGCACAAATGCTTAGACGCTAAAACTGACCTGATTTTAATTAGCTCATCCACTTTGCTGACCAACCCTGATTTACTCAACAAAGCGCGACACGGGTCAAGCCGTGTCATCGTGCCAAGTGGTGCGTTATCAGGGATTGACGGCGTGTCATCTTTGAACAATATGGGCATCAAAAGCGCAGCTATTGCCTCCACCAAAAAGCCAATGGCCTATGATGGTGCGCCATTTATTGTAGATAACAACATCCAACTGAGCGCCATCACTGAAAAGACCCGTTTATTCCAAGGCAATGCTCTAGAGGCCGCGCAAGGATTCCCCGCTAATTTAAACGTAGCAGCCACATTATCGCTAGCCGGCATTGGGCCAGAGCGCACAATTGTCGAAATTTGGGCTGACCCAGACATTGCAGGTAACCGCCATGAAATTACCGTTGAGGGGGAGTTCAGCACGATCACATCACAAATTCAAAACATTCCCGATCCCACGAATCCAAAAAGCTCTATGCTGGCGGCGCAAAGCATCGTTGCGACCCTAAAACATATGGCTGAGCCCTTAGTCGTGCTATAATTTATAACATGCATTTTATCTGGAGGCTTTATGCCCATACCACAACGCTCTTTTTACATGATCCGACACGGAGAAACCGAGGCAAATCTTGCCAAGCGCATGAGTGGTCACATGGACACCAGCCTGACCGCATTAGGCCGTCAACAAGCTGACGCAGCCCGCATCATCGTTGAAAATCTGGATGAACCGCCTGACGTTATCATTCATAGTCATCTATCCCGCGCACGCGATACGGCGAGCATCATTAACACAAACTTGAACCTGCCAACTTATGAGAATCCAGACTATGCAGAAATGCATTTCGGCGACTGGGAAGGTATGCCGTTTGAGATTCACACAAACATTCAGCGCAGCTGGGTTGAATGGAAAAATCCACCGCCAAACGGCGAAAGCTTTGACCAGTTTATGAACCGGATAAGAACCGCCAAAAATCATGCTTTAGCATTAGATTATAAAAATCCATTAATTGTTTGTCATGGCGGTGTTTTTCGTGCCTTTGCAAAGCTTTATAATCATGATTTGAAAAACGTCCAGAACTGTCATTTGCATCGCTTTGATCCCGATAAAAATGCAACGTTTCCTTGGGCCGTTCGGACATATGATTAAATTTATATGTTGGCTATTACCTGCTAACTTTCACACGCATGCCTCCCTCACAAGGCATTTTTTATAGCTTGATAAATCTCAAAAGCTTGTTTTGTTTCTGCAACGTCATGTACGCGGAAAAACTGAACCCCTTGATCCAGCCCCCAAATGATACTCGCTAGTGAGCCGCCTAAACGGTTATCCACAGCTTTATCCCCTGACAAGCGTCCAATAAAGCTCTTGCGTGAAGTTCCAAGCAGTAAAGGCACATCAAAACGTAAAAATTCCTTTATATTTCTGAGTATTAGCAAGTTATGCTCATCTGTTTTTCCGAACCCTATTCCAGGGTCAAAAATAAGCAATTCTTTTTCGATACGGTTTTGTCCACATATATCCAAGACCCCTTCGAAAAAGCTCAAAACATCATCTAAAACATTGTTATAAATAACTTTATCTTGCATCGTTTTAGGCTGACCCTGCATATGCATCACAACCACTGGTATATGGTATTTAGCCACTAAATCCAGCTTTTGCAGATCATTAACTAACCCACTGATATCATTAATAACCGTTGCACCAGCCTGAATGGCGGCCTCCATCGTTTGTGGATAACGTGTATCGACGGAGATATTTTTGACCCGTTTCTTTTTCAATTCTTCGATCACGGGCAAGATACGACGCATTTCCTCATCCGGAGAAACGGGCTCCGCACCTGGTCGCGTCGACTCTCCACCGATGTCGATACTGTCTGCACCCTCTTCAATCAGCTTTAAAGCATGCTCAACGGCTTGGTTTTTAGAAAAATACTGCCCGCCATCAGAAAAGCTATCGGGTGTAACATTCACGATCCCCATGACATGGGGTGACGCACTAAAGAAAGGATGTATCACTTTACAACCTCCTTCTAACTATATGGTTTATTTAGACAAATCGCCTAAGGCATTAAGCGACGTTTAAGGTCTCATTCAGGGTCAATAACAGCTGCGCTGGTGTTTGCCCAAGGACAGGATGCACCCATTGTGGACAAATTTCAAGCAAAGGTTCTAACACAAATGCCCGTTGATGCATTCTAGGATGTGGAATTTGCAGGTAGTTAGGCATATTAATAACCTGATCATTATAAGCGATTAAGTCTAGATCAACGCCTCTGGCAGCGTTTGCCTCGCTGCGCACTCGCCCTAATTCAGATTCAATACCCATAAGGGCGCTTAACACCCCTTCAGGCGATAAGTCGCTCTGCACGCTTAAAACCGCATTCATATAATCAGGCTGATCGGATATAGGAACAGGTTTTGTTTGAAACAAAGATGATTGCCGTAAAACGGTGATTGATTTTTCTGACAGCAATTGCGGTAACGTGGCATATGTCGCGACGGGGGAACCTAAATTAGAAGGAAGATTTGCGCCAAAAGCTATCAATATCATTGGTTTATGCCTCGACAGCGCTTGTCACGCGCAATGATTTACCAGCTGCGCAAATCACCTGTATCTACATGAACAAAGTGGCTTTTGGGGTAATAACCAACACCTCCCGCCCGTAACCCACGCGCAACGGAGGCTAATTGCTTTGTGCTAACGCCTGGCATGCGAATATCGATGGCTTGACCATACATGTGGTAAGAATTTCTAGCAACGCCCTCGCTAATACGGCGAAGCATCGCGTTTGTTTTTGGCGTGCGGTAACCTGATAAGATTTCCAGAGACGTCGTTTTACCTGTTCCTTGTTGAACCATGCTAATGATATCAATCACGCGCGGATCCATCGGGAAAGCCTCGCCCGTGCGAAAATCACGCAACATATAATTTAAGCGTTCAAACACATCAGGAAGATACTGGTCACCGACGCGATAAACACCTGAAAAACTTTCCTGTGTGTGTGCATTACGGAACGAGACTTCCCACATTTTCGGAGCCGCCGCCTGCGCTGTCTTCCCGGCCAATAAAGCGTTGCCATACTCACCAGACCAACAGTGCCCATTTGCAACACATCGCGGCGCGTTATGTTTAAAGGCTTTTGATCCGTCATGTCAGATGGTTTTTTAATCGAATCCAGTATAGTCAGCATGGGTGGCTCCGTTTATTAAGTCTATGGAAAAGCAGCTTATAGCCTTACGTTTTAAAGATCAACAAAAGTGTGCTTTTCACCGCGCGCGCCACTGTGGGTAACTGCGCCATCACGCGCAGGGCCTACAAGCTTCGCATATTTATCCAGCGCACCAGACGTGTAATTTGTCTCACGCGGGGTCCACTCTTTACGGCGGGCCTCCAGCTCCTCATCGCTAAGCTTCACCTCTAGGGTGCCTTCTTCGGCATCGATGCGGATGATATCACCGTCTTTTAGCAAGCCAATCGGCCCGCCGACAGCGGCTTCTGGCCCGACATGGCCGATACAAAAACCACGGGTTCCACCTGAAAAGCGACCATCCGTAATCAAGGCAACCTTATCACCAGCGCCTTGTCCGTAAAGCGCCGCTGTTGTTGACAACATTTCACGCATGCCTGGGCCGCCTTTGGCACCTTCGTGACGAATAACCAGAACATCGCCGTCTCGATATTCACGGTTTTGAACAGCGTTAAAGCATGCTTCTTCACCATCGAACACGCGTGCAGGCCCCTCGAAAACAAGGTTGTTTAGGCCTGCGATTTTAACGATTGCGCCCTCTGGGGCCAAATTTCCTTTCAGACCGACAACGCCGCCTGTTGGGTGGATTGGATTTTTAACTGGGAAGACGACATCTTGATCTTCGGGCAGTTTTACGCCTTCAAGATTTTCAGCCAATGTTTTGCCTGTGACCGTGATACAATCACCATCAACGTAACCGTTATCAAGCAATTCTTTTAGCACCACGCCTACGCCGCCGACATCAAACAGGTCTTTGGCAACGTAGCGACCGCCCGGACGTAAATTCGCTATATAAGGTGTTTTCTTAAAGATTTCCGCAACATCGAACAAATTAAAATCAATGCCGACCTCGTTTGCTATTGCAGGTAAGTGAAGCGCCGCATTTGTTGATCCCCCTGTTGCCGCCACAACCGCCGCCGCATTTCGCAAAGATTTCAGTGTAATGATATCACGCGGATATGGGCCGCCATTTTTAATCAACGCCATCACAGCCTCGCCCGAGGCTTGCGCATATTCATCGCGGCTTTCATACGGCGCCGGTGCGCCAGCCGAATTTGGCAACGCAAGTCCCATGGCTTCGGATACACAGGCCATAGTGTTAGCCGTAAACTGACCGCCACATGCGCCCGCTGATGGACAAGCTACGCATTCAAGCTCATGAAGGTCTTTGTCTGACATCTCGCCCGTTGCGTGTTTACCGACGGCTTCGAATACATTGACGACATCGACATCTTTGCCTTTATATTTACCTGGCAAGATTGTGCCGCCATACATAAAGACAGAAGGCACGTTCAAGCGCGCCATCACCATCATCATCCCAGGCAAAGACTTATCACAGCCAGCCAAACCAACTAACCCATCATAGCAATGACCGCGCATTGTTAGCTCAACAGAATCGGCAATGACCTCTCGGGAGACTAGTGATGAGCGCATGCCTTCATGCCCCATCGCAATCCCGTCTGTTACGGTAATTGTTGTAAATTCGCGCGGCGTGCCCTTTGCGGCGTCAACGCCCTTTTTAACAGCCTGAGCCTGACGTGATAGCGCGATGTTACACGGGGCGGCCTCGTTCCAGCAGGTCGCAACACCAATCAAAGGCTGGTGAATTTGCTCTTCCGTCATGCCCATTGCGTAATAATAAGAACGGTGAGGCGCGCTTTTTGCGCCTTCGGTTACGTAACGGCTGACTAATTTGCTTTTATCCCATCCATTTGGGTGTGCGCGTTTTTCATCAAACATAGCTAATTTTTATCCTCTAACACCATTTGGTTAAACGTTTTGCGAATGGCTTTGGCATTGGCAACATATGGTATAGTGATATAACGATTTCCTGTGCCCATGACAACCAGATTTGCATAGCCCATAATCATACCGGGCAACATTTGTTCAGTTTCCATGCTTTCGATCGTATTAAAACGCATATCCACCATGTCCATTTTCAGCAGGCCGTAACGGGCAAAAATACGCTTATTGGTCAAAACCAGCACATATAATTTTTGCCGCAAAAACGCATAAAGCGCCGAGACCAGCGCCGCCGCGCCCAAGACAAACATTAACTGATATGCGATAAAAATTCCGACTAACGCCGTTATGATCGCAATAGCAATCGCTTGCCAATAAATGCCTTTATGAATAACCGTTACATTCAAGATTTCTTCGCCATCGACAAGGCGATCCTCTAGCACGGTTTCAATGTGTGATTTTAAGTTCTCAAAGCTGGGCACGGTTTTGCTCCTTATCTATTTTATCGACATACTCTCGTGCTTCTTGGATGGACTGGCGGAAGATAATAGGCTCTTTGATAGGCGGCAAGACGACTTCACCAACCCCCATCCCGCGCACAGCAAGCTGTCCGTAATCAAAAACACGCCCCCATAAAGACTGCAAGACCACAACGCCCTCGATCCGATCGACAGCGATTTCTCCGACATGGCGGCTCAGCAGACCTGTTTTGTAAATGACCCGCAGGTTGGTCACTGCGATCTCAGTCGTGGCTTTATCAACCATCATTTTAGCAAAGCTATATAACCCCATGATAAACATCAAAAAAGCAAATATTTTAAAGCCAGGTGGCAGATATTGAACCGCGTCTTGGAGGGTCACATTGGGCGGTATTTTACCCAATTTGAAAAAGGCAAAAACGCCACCAACCACAACCAAGATCGCCATAATAACACCGAAGACAATATTAAAGACTGCTTTGACGTCATGCATCCAGTGAAATTCCCCCAAATGAATAATTTCTTCATGCGGGCCGAGAGATTGTTGAATATAAAGCACGTTATTTTTACCTTTTACTTAAGCTTATTAAGATTACCATTTATTGATCACCAAAGCTAATACCTAGCGCGCGGGCCGTGTGCACGCGGGTTCCATCAACATTAACAGTATGACATGTTTTTACGACATCTTGAATATCAACATCAGTGACTTCACGATTTTGCCAAGCAACCATGCGGTTAAAGCTACCTTTGGCAATTAAATCTACGGCATAAACACCCAAATTTTGCGCCAGCAAACGATCGTTGTGATTCGGAGAGCCTCCCCGTTGCACATGGCCAAGAACGGTCGCTCGCGTTTCAAACCCTGTCGCGGCAGCAATTTGCGGCGCTAAATAATCAGCGATCCCGCCATAACGAGTTTCTCCACCATGATAGACGACCTCTCGCTTTTCACCATCTTGAGCGGTTACGGCCTCTGACACGACCATAAGCGCGAAATTACGTCCCTCTTCTTTGACGTTGCGGATTTTCTTGGCGATATGATCAACGGAATATGGAATTTCAGGAATAAGAATCACATCCGCGCCGCCCGCAATCCCTGCCGACAATGCGATATGACCCGCGTCACGGCCCATGACCTCTAGGATCATGACACGATCGTGAGAGGCTGCCGTTGGCTGCAAACGATCCAAAGCCTCCGTCGCGACCTCCACAGCCGTATCAAAGCCGACCGCAAAATCGGTTAGCCCGACATCATTATCAATCGTTTTCGGGATACCGATAAATTTAATATCACCTTGTGTGCTCAGGCGGCTAAGGATATCCAGACTGCCGTCGCCGCCAATACCGATCAGCGCATCAACGCCAAGGGCATGAAACGCATCGCAAATTTCCTGTGAGCGATCTTTGAAACTACCATCAGGCATTGGATAATGGAACGGATCGCCGCTATTGGTGGTACCAAGAATCGTTCCGCCACGGCGCATTGTAAAGCCATCAAAATCATCACGAGACAATTCCCGCACAGCGCTAGGCGTTTGCAATAACCCCGCCGTACCGTTTTCAACCCCTAAACCCGCCACCCAAGGCCGGTTGCACGATAGACGACCGCACGCATGACAGCATTCAGTCCGGCGCAATCTCCGCCACTGGTTAGAACTGCTATTGTTTTTTTCATTGTAATTCTCTTTCAGAACAGTATTATGATGTGGTATAATATATCTTTGTATAGGCAATCTCTATAAGTTTTTTTATATCATGGAAGACCAAGAAGAACTTCGTTTAAAATTGATGGAGTACAGAACCGAACATCAGGCTCTGGACGAGATGCTGGATCGCATGACCAATAGCGACCAGCCTGTGAACTTGCTTCAGCTCCAGCAGCTAAAGAAACGCAAGCTGTGGTTCAAAGATATGATTCAAAAGATCGAAAGCGATCTGATTGACGATATTATCGCCTAAATATTGCCTTAAATTTCAATAAGATTGTTGCATCCTGCCCGCACGCGGATTATAAATCTGCTTATGACATATTCTGATAAAAACCCACAAGTTGGCATCATCATGGGATCTCAAAGCGATTGGGACACGATGAAGGAAGCCCACACTATTTTGCATGATCTTGGTATCGCGCACGAAGCAAAAATCGTCAGCGCGCACAGAACCCCTGATCGTTTGGTTAATTACGCGAAAACTGCGCAAGATCGCGGCCTGCATATTATTATTGCGGGCGCAGGTGGTGCGGCGCACTTGCCCGGCATGGCCGCTAGCATGACGCCCCTGCCCGTTTTAGGTGTTCCCGTTGAGAGCAAAGCTTTAAAAGGCATGGATAGCCTGCTGTCCATTGCACAAATGCCCGGCGGCGTTCCAGTTGGTACCTTAGCCATCGGCAAAGCAGGTGCAAAAAACGCAGCTTTACTAGCAGCCAGCATTATTGCCCTACACAACACAGAGGTCGCTGATAAGCTTAATGCTTTCCGCAAAGCCCAAACTGACAGCGTGGCAGATCATCCTCATGACGGCTAAGACAATCGGGATCATCGGCGGGGGTCAATTGGGTCGCATGAGCGCCTTAGCCGCAGCACGCCTAGGCTTAAACTGTGTCATATATACACCTGAACCGAACTCACCTGCGTCACAAGTTTGCAATAAAACATTTGTCGCCAGCTATGATGACACCGCCGCGTTAGAAGAATTCGCTAGCCATGTCGATGTCATCACTTATGAATTTGAGAATATCCCTGTCGATACAATCAATCATTTAAAAACACTCACCCCTGTTTATCCTGACAGCTCGATTTTAGAAATTTCTCAGGATCGTATTGCCGAAAAAAGCTACTTAAATGCAATTGGCATTCCAACGGCTCGCTGGGCTAAAGTAACAGATGAAGTTAGCCTGCACGCCGCGATGGATGAGTGGAATGCGCAAAGCTGTATTATTAAGACTTGCCGTTTCGGATATGACGGGAAAGGGCAAATTCGCTACCACAAAGATCAAAAACTAGACGTAGCGATACAAGATTTAGAGGGCGATTTAATCGCTGAAGAGCTTATCGATTTCTCTGACGAGCTATCCATTATCATTGCTCAGGATCAAAATGGCGGTAAAGCAACCTATGGCCCCATGGAAAACATCCATAAAAACCATATTTTGCACAAAACAATCGTCCCGGCCCCGTTTAGCGATGATATTGCAAGCACGGCTATTGATATGGCAGAAACCTTGGCAAATAACATTAGGCTTGTCGGCGTATTAACACTGGAACTATTCCTGACAAAGACTGGTGACTTACTGGCTAATGAGATCGCCCCACGCACGCATAATTCTGGCCATTGGAGCATTGATGCCTGCGCCGTTAGTCAATTTGAAAACCATATCCGCACCGTCGCAGGGCTGCCCGCCGCGCCACCCCACGTTATTTGCCCGTCCGAAATGCTAAATCTGATCGGTGATGACATTACCCAGATTGCTCCGCAATTCGCACACACCGAAGGCGCCTGCCTGCATGATTACGGCAAAGATACCGTCAAACCGGGCCGCAAGATGGGCCACATTACATTTTTAAATCCAAAGAAAGAGGACTAAATTCATGACTGATACACGCATTGAAACCGACTCCATCGGTGAAATCGAAGTACAAAATGACAAATTTTGGGGCGCACAATCTCAGCGCTCTTTGAAGAATTTTGCAATTGCTGGGAAAAATGCCTGCGCACTTGTCCGCGCACTTGGCATTCAGAAAAAAGCCTCTGCTATGACGAACAAAGATATGGGCACACTGGATGCGCAATTAGCTGATGCGATCATCGCCGCTGCTGACGAAGTTATCGACGGTACGCTAGCCGATCATTTCCCGCTGGCTGTATGGCAGACAGGGTCAGGGACACAGTCAAACATGAATGCGAATGAAGTGATCTCGAACCGTGCCATTCAAATTCTAGGCGGTGATATCGGGTCAAAATCACCCGTACACCCAAATGACCATGTGAATATGGGGCAAAGCTCTAACGATACGTTCCCGACAGCTATGCATATCGCGGCGGTTGAACAAATCCACCATGACTTGATCCCTGCCCTTGAGCAGCTTCACAAGGCTCTGGACGATAAAGCGAACGCGTACGCCAAGATCGTTAAAATCGGCCGTACGCATTTGCAAGATGCAACGCCCTTGACACTGGGTCAGGAATTCTCAGGTTATGCGAAGCAGATTGAATATGGCATTGCCCGTGTCAAAGACACACTGCCTCGCCTGTATCAATTAGCGCAGGGCGGCACAGCGGTCGGTACGGGTATCAATTCTAAAATTGGTTTTGCAGACAAATTTGCCGCAAATGTTGCGTCGATCACTGACTTGCCGTTTATCACAGCCGAAAACAAATTCGAAGCTTTGGCCGCGCATGATGCGCTGGTCGAGCATTCAGGCGCGCTGAACGTTCTAGCCACTAGCTTGATGAAAATTGCTAATGATATTCGCTTGTTAGGATCGGGGCCGCGCTCTGGCATTGGTGAGATCACATTGCCAGCGAATGAGCCTGGCTCATCGATCATGCCTGGTAAAGTCAACCCAACCCAGTGTGAAGCCCTAACAATGGTTTGCGCACAAGTTATGGGCAACCATATGACCGTCACGGTTGCTGGATCAAACGGGCATTTTGAGCTAAACGTGTTTAAGCCTGTTATGATTTATAACGTCTTGCAATCTATTCGCTTGCTAGCTGATAGCTGCGTAAGCTTCACCAATAATTGCGTTGTTGGTATCGAAGCTAACGAAGCCAATATTACTGCAAAAATGCAGCAATCATTAATGCTTGTAACAGCGCTTAACCCGCATATTGGTTACGATAACGCGGCTAAAATTGCGAAGAAAGCCTACCAAGACGGCAGCACGCTCAAAGAAACAGCCATTGAGCTTGGCTTGCTAACAGCAGAACAGTTCGATGAATGGGTAGATCCGCTAACGATGATCGGCCCTAGAGACTAATATAAAACAAAGATAAACGCATGAAAAAGCATTCCATCACCATTTCAGGCCATCCGACAAGCATCACGCTGGAAACAGAGTTTTGGAATGCCTTAAAGGCCATTGCTGCGCGCGATGGCCTTTCGCTTAATGCGCTGATTGCGCAGATTGACGAAAACCGCGCTGAATATAATCTATCCAGCGCGGTTCGTCTTTATATTCTTGATGATTTACAAGCTCAACTACAAGCGCGCTAAACCTTATCACGCCATATACTGACCACCATTAGCTGACAGCGTTGCGCCTGTAATATAAGCCGCTTCTTGTGATGCTAAGAACGCCACAACAGCGGCGATTTCCGATGGTTTACCCATGCGCCCTTGCGGGATTTGTTTAACAATGCTTTCCAAAACAGCCGCATCCATGGCTTCGGTCATTTCAGTCTTGATATAACCCGGACACACAACATTCACGGTGATGCCTTTGCGGGCGCTTTCCAGCGCCAGAGACTTCGTAAAGCCGATCATCCCAGCTTTCGCCGCAGCGTAGTTTGTTTGACCAAGCTGACCTTTTTGTCCGTTAATAGAGCTAATATTTATGATACGACCAAACCCGTTATTACGCATACCACCAATGACAGCGCGGCACATGTTAAAGCATGACTTTAAATTCGTCATCAGCACATCATCCCACTGGTCTTCCTCCATCTTGTGGAGCATGCCATCGCGTGTTATGCCTGCATTATTAACCAAAATTGCTGGGTCTCCGTATTTATCAGCGATTTTTTCGACGGCTTTAGTGCAGGCTTTCAGGTCCGTAACATCCACTTTCATCGCGATATGGCCAGTTTCTTTTTCAAATTCTTCTGCGGCCTTTTTATTGCCCGCGTAAAAGGCAATGACTTCGTAGCCTTTATTGATTAATTCCTTGGAAATGCTAAGGCCAATGCCGCGGGTTCCGCCTGTTACGATTGCTACTTTTTTGTCACTCATTTATGTCTCCTAAAACTGTCTTCAGATTTTCTTACTTTAATTTACGCAGCTTCAACGCACATGGCGATGCCCATACCACCACCGATACATAGCGTTGCTAATCCCTTTTTCGCCTGACGGGCCTGCATCGCATGCAATAACGTCACAAGAATGCGTGCCCCTGACGCGCCGATCGGATGCCCCAAGGCAATCGCGCCGCCATTGACGTTTACTTTTCAGGATCAAAGCCTAATTCTTTGGTCACAGCGCAAGCTTGCGCAGCGAAGGCTTCGTTAGATTCGATCAGGTCTAAATCCGATACGCTCCATCCCGCTTTATCAAGCGCAGCTTTGGTCGCGGGAATTGGCCCTGTTCCCATCACATCGGGGGATACGCCCTTTGTTGCCCATGAGACAATTTTTGCTAGAGGCGTTAGGCCGCGTTTTTGCGCTTCGGCTTCGCTCATCAAGACTAAAGCAGCAGCGCCATCGTTAATGCCTGATGCATTTGCAGCTGTTACGGTTCCATCCTTTTTAAAGGCTGGACGCAACGCCGACAGAGCCTCTGCCGTAACGCCTGCACGCGGGAATTCGTCTTTGTTTATAACGGTTTCGCCCTTACGGGTTTTGATCGTCACGGGCGTGATTTCAGCATCAAATGCGCCATTGCCTTGCGCAGCCTCTGTCTTTTGTTGAGACGCCGCAGCCAGCTGATCCTGATCTTCGCGTGATACGTTATAGTGTTCAGCCACATTTTCAGCTGTAATCCCCATATGGTAATCATTAAACACATCCCACAAGCCGTCCTTAATCATCGTATCAACGGCAGAGACATCACCGAATTTCACGCCAGCACGCATCGGCAAAGCATGAGGGGCAAGGCTCATATTTTCTTGCCCGCCTGCGACAACGATATCAGCATCACCACATTTAATGGACTGAGCCGCCAAGCAACGGCGCGCAAGCCCGCACCACAGACCTGATTAATGGTTAGCGCGGTGCTGTGATCGGGCAAACCAGCTTTCAAGGCTGCCTGACGCGCAGGATTTTGCCCGTTGGCAGAGGTTAGAACCTGCCCCATAACGACTTCGTTCACGTCATCCGCTGCAACCGACGCCTTACCCAAAGCGGCTTTGATCACGGTAGAGCCTAATTCTGCGGCTGGAACTGTTGATAAGCCTCCGCCTAATGTGCCGATAGCTGTTCTTTGGGCTGAAACAATGACAACGGTTTGTGTGCTCATGGTTGGAAGTCTCCTAGGGTTATATTGATATGATCGAATGCGTTCACTCAGATGCGAGAAATGGTAGCACGCTTATTTTGAATTGCAACTAGCAATAAAATCAACAATCGGCTGCCAAACATTTTTAATGGCCTGTCCGCCGGCAATCATGCCGATATGACCGCACTCAGGATTATACAGCGTGGCATTAGGGATACTATCCGCAAGAGCTTTGGCGCAATCATATTCGACGAGTTGGTCTTTGGTCGAGGCCACAACAAACGTGGGCACACCGACAGCGTCAGCACGCACGGTTTGCCCCGCAATTTGCCACGTATTTTGAGCTGGTTTATTGGATAAGAACCAATCCTCAATACAGGTTTTCGCTATGCCGTAGGGTAAATCTACACCATCATTTAGCCAGTCCTCGATTGCGATGAAGACATCTATTTTGTCTTGGTTTGTTTCTGTCGCGAACGTGCTGAACTTATCCCGTGTGGCAAGCGGACTCATACTGGCAAAGATTGTCTGAAGCAATCTTGATCAAGATAGCTTTTGCCATTCATCCCCTGCACCGCCGCAGGATACCAGAACTTAATCCGCTTTTGCAGCGCCTGTGTTCCAGCATAAAAATCCCATGGTGAGGCCAGTAATGACAAAGACCGTGCGCTGTCTGGGAACTGGCTTAAGACAGGAATCATAAGCGTTCCCCCCATGCAGTAGCCCAGCACATGTGGGGCTTCGCCATATGTTTCCCGAATGTAGTCCAAAGCGGGCTTTAAGCGTTGATTCAACAAATCGTCAATATGGGCTTGAGCCAGATCGTTAGTCGGCTCCCCCCAGTTCAATAAAACAGGGTACATCCCACAATCGCGCAAAAACTGCATCATTGACCGTTTGACCGTCAGGTTAAAAATAGACGCTCTATTGACCAAAGACGGAACCAATAAAACGATACGCCCCCCTTTGAAACTATGTCCCCGCAGCTTTAACAAAGACATTTCACCAAATGCAGTAATTTTTTCCGTTTCAGGGCGCGCTATAGCATCCTCATAACATTGATAACGCTGAATACCCTGCAACATCAAAGCAAACTGAGATTCAATATCCCCAGGGGGAATACTACCATCGTATGCACTGCGCGCAATTTCAGATGCAGCCATGCCGATATGAACATTCAATGGATGTGGGCCTTTTCGCATAACTACTTACTTAGCATAAAGTGATACGCAGCGATATTTTTAAATGACATTTTTGATAAGCAAACACAGTATTGATTATCTTTTGAAATCCTAGCTATCCTGTAGTATGGTGAAAAATATATATTCTAAAAAAACTAAGGATCAGTTAGATATGAGCAAAGCGAAGAACAAAAAAGACGGCGTAACCATTATCAAAAAATATGCAAACCGTCGCTTGTATGACACAGGCCGCAGCAGCTACGTCACATTAGATGATCTATCTGAAATGGTTCGTGACGGTTATGAATTCGTTGTCCAAGACGCCAAAAGCGGCGAAGACATCACACGTTCGGTTCTCGCGCAAATTATTTTGGATCAAGAATCAAACACCGAAGGCGACGGCACATTATTACCAACAACCTTTATGCGCCAGCTTATCAGCTTTTATGGCGGCTCTATGCAGCCGGTCATTCCTAATTATCTAGAAGCTTCCATGCAGCTATTCGAAAAAACCAAGAGGCGATGCAAGATCATATCAACCAATCGTTAAAAGGCATGTCTTCGATCCCTGGCATGCAGCCTGCACAAGCCATGCTTGAGGAAATCAACAAGCAAAATGTTGCCATGATGGAGCGCACAATGAAGCTTTTCACAACATTTACGCCCAAGAAGTAAGCCTTATTTTATACAGATAGAATAAAAGCCAACCCTATTCGGTTGGCTTTTTTATTGTAAGAAAGGTGTCTACTCACGGACGGGACCTTTAGAAAAACGCAGCCCCCTCTAGTGTTTTGATAACCTTATCTCGCTTGTCCATAGCAGCATCAACATACTGGGTTGCTGTTTCATAAGAGATAGCTGAGAACGTTCCGTCGTAATCAAAGAAAATCAATGATGCCGCAGCGTTCATGTCCTGCCCCTTAACAATACATGCAATATCATAGCTATCCACACGCGCCTTGCCCACATCACGCGTTTCCACAGGAATGGCTGCAAAATCACCTTCACAGCGTTTTTCTGTATTGATCAAGTAATCCTTAGAAAGCTCGTCAAACGAGCGTTTTTCCAGCGGTCTTTGTTCTGCTGAACTAAACAAAGGCCCTTCATCCCATTGATAAACAAGGCGATCCTCACCAGACATGTTCTTCATTAGACCAAATGTTTCCGGGACATACCCCTCTGCGGCTTGCAGTAAACCATACACTGCTACAGACGGATTAAAGTAAACTTTTGGCTCTACATAGGGGGTCAATTCCTCTTTGATCTCTGGCACGAAATCTTCGGGTTCTAATTGACGATTTTGATTTTCACGCAAAACCATTGGATCGGCGTTAAGCGGCATTTCGGTTAACAGCTCTTGAGGCGTTTCAGCCACGGCACTACTGCCCTTATCGGCCATAAAGGCCATCTCCATAGCCTGAGCTGCATTTATGGCAGCATCCTGTGGTTGCTGCTCATTTTGTGATGGCGAAGCCAAAGGTGTAAACTGATCAAAACGATTGCCATGAACAGGATCCCCCGATGGCGTTACAGGCTGAGGATCGCTTTGAGCAATCGGCTGTATTTGCGGCTTTCTAAAAGGAACAGGAACCCCAGAGGCTGATACATCTGCTAAAATCGACGTCTCTCTTCCAATCGGTGATAAGTCGTCTCCCTTCGCAGCAGCCGACGGCATTCCCCCTTGGACTTTGGAGAGATTCCTCTGCCCCGAAGCGAGCATCTTCATATTATGGGACATCGCTTCAACCGTTTGCTGTAATTCTACATTTTTACGGCTAAGGGTTTCATTGCGGGCGCTTAATTTTTCAAGCTCTATGTCCATTTCTGCGATCACAGCGTTAATTTGTTCTTTTTGCTTTTCATGTTCTGCAGCGCTACTTGCATCGCGCTCTACTGTTGTACGCAGCTTCTCCAATTGTGCTTCCCTCATAGAAACGCCCTCTTCAAGTAATGCTATCTTGTCTTGAAGAGATTTTATAACTTGATCTTTGTCCGCAATATTTTTTTCATTCTCAACGGACGTCTGTTTAACATTCTTTTCTTTTAGCTTAAGCAATTCAGAGGCTTTCTGGTCGACATCTTGCTGTAGCGCAGCGATTTGCTGTTGCATATCTGAAATAATCGTATCTTTTTCAGCACGTTCTTGCGCCTGTGCCTGTGCGGTTTCATTTGAATACTCAATTTTTTCCGCTTGCAATTTCGCCAAGGCTTCATGTTTGGCATCAAAAGCTTGCTGCAATTCATTGACCTTATTTTGCATGTCTAAAATGGCAGCATTTTTTTCTTCAACCTCAAGCTGCATCTGCGCAAGCTGCGTTTCTTTTAACGTTTTCAGCTGATCTTCCAAAGCCTGTTGTTGGTCTTTGGCTATCTGTAGGTTTTCTGCCAAACGCTGTTTTTCATTTTTTGCACCTAGTAACACTTTTTCTATTTGTTTTTTATCGGCGAATTGTTGTTCATAAGCCTGTTTTTCCGCCTTTAATCTTTCATTATCGGAAAAGATTTTTTGAGCCTTTTCCATGAGCTTATTCAAAGCACTTTCATTTTCTTGCTGTACCCTTAGGTTATCTTTGGCGTTCGCAAGCGCTTCTTCTTTTTTATTTAATTGCTGTTCCAGCCCTGCAATTTCGGCCTCTAATATATCTTTTTCACTAATCAATAGTTCCTGAGACGCCAATTTATTTTCTAGCTCTTTCGCTTTTTTATGAGCGGCTTCAATTTCATCTTCTTTTTCATTCAATTCTGATTTCAATTGATTGATCTGAGCAACTTTATTTTTCATCTCTAGCTCAAAACGCGCAGAATACTCATGCTTTTGCGCTGTATTGACAGTATCCTCCGCTAGAGTTGGCATACTTCCTAATACACAACTCGCGCCCATTCCCAATACGGAAAAGAATAATAATCTATATCTTAATTGGTACATTTATTATCCTTTATCAACTTTGGTTTGTTTCAATGACAAGGGTTCTTTTGCCTGAGCTTCATCAACGAATAATGATCCATGTACGCCAGCATTTAGCCCTTGATATTGTTTCAATAAATCTTCAACGGCAGCTTCGTAACTTCCACTCATCAAGATATCCTGATGCAAATCAACAAGAAATTCTGAGTTCCAAATCAAATCGACACCTGCGTTCCTAGACCAACGACGCAAAACATCATAAGCGCTTTGTCCCTTTTTCCATACCACTGGCTCGCTTGCCCATACCATTGCTTTCCTTGGGTTGGGTCAGGAACAGCGACATACGACGGCGGCACAGCTCCAGTGAAGAGGCTTGCATATCTGGGTTTTGCGCTACAACAGCTTCAGTCCCCATATCGCTAACAGGAATCCCTGGGAAATTTTGCGTCAAAAGCATTTCGCTTGTTTCTATAACGGCATCCTCATCAGCCGCGCCACCGTTATCGATCTCATCCACCAGTGAATTTTGAACTTCTGCCGTTTCTAATTCTTGCTTTTTCGTCTCGAGTAAAACTTCTTCTTGATAAATGCTTTCAGCAAGATCATCTATACCATGCTTATAGCTAGGAACAACACGCCCAGCCTGTGCTTGCAAGCCTCGTTTGATGGCTTGTTCATGCACAAATGCAGGAATAGGTTTTGCTTGTTGATCCAAGGTATCGACCTCTTTTTCAACATCTGCCACCTGATCCGTCGATACTGACGATGCTTTTTCTTTTGCAACGATCCTAGCCACACGCTCTGGCGCCTTGCTTGCCTCTTGCGCATCAGAATTTTGAGGCACATTCACAGCTCCGCCATCGGCTTCGACTAAACGATTAATTTCGTCTGGGCTCAAGCCATAAAAAGGCGAGATGTTTTTTCTTGTTGGCTGCTTTGACGGCTCACGTGTTGGAATAACTTTATTACGAGAGAGGTGTTTTGCTTCTGTATGAGGAGCAGGTAATGGGTCATGCTTAACAACTTGTGCTGGCTGCGATATAGTCGCCTTGGCTTGCTTATTATCAGGCTGATCCTGTACAGACCAATCTGGCTGATTAAAATCAGGTTTCGGCTTGTCTTTCTTCTTTATATTTTTTGACCACTGCGTAATAGGTATAACCTGCTTACGAACAATTCCTGCTGGTTTTGGCTTATGCTTCTCCGCGACAGTATCCGGCAAGGAAGACGTTTTTTCCGATTCGAATTGTGAAAAAGGCTTTTGGGCGTCATTGCCTTGAGAAGGCTCCGAAGCGATTGGCTCTGCCTGTACCTTTTCCCAAGGCTGATATTTAGTCGGCTTTTCAGGGTCTTTATACTCAACGGGCTCTGGCTTTTTGTAATTTTGTTTTTCTTGGAACTGAGAAAACGGCTTACTGTTTTTAGCCGCATCGTGAAAGACATCTTTGCGTTGCTCTTCTTTCGCGCGCAAAGCTTCTTCACGGGTTTTGTAAATTTTCATAGGCTTGCCCGCCAAATTAACCGGCGCTGAACGCGCCCGTTTTTTACGTTCAGCCTGACGCGCTAATAGTTCAGCGATAACAGCTTGATCGGGCTGGAACGCCTCATACTCTGATTGGTGCTTCTGGGCTTTTTCCTGTCCTACCGGATAAGGATTAATACTTTGCGCGTGGCTTGTTCCTGTCAGCAGAGCACAAACAGAACCAAAAACGACACAAGCGTATGATTTCTTTAAAAACTTCACAAAAAGCTCCGACCTCAAATATACAGCATGCATGACCGAACTGGTCTCATGATAAAACGCATTTACAAAAATTCATGCAAAAAGGATTCGCACAACGATAAGCCTAAAAGCGAATCTTTATGGGCGCAATCCCCTCTTGTAGGGTTGTTTCAGACTATCTACAGACTTTTTTCATTTTTATTAAATCGAGACGCCAGAGCCGCTTCCAAGAACGCATCCAGATCTCCATCCAAAACTCCAGAGGTATTACTGGTTTCTACTGATGTGCGCAGATCTTTGATCATTTGGTACGGGTGCAGCACGTAAGAGCGAATCTGATGCCCCCAGCCAATTTCGGTTTTATCACCGCGTTCACTGGCAGCGGCTTGTTCGCGTTCTTGAATTTCTTTTTCGTATAATTTTGCCTTTAGCATCGATAAAGCATTCGCACGGTTTTGATGCTGGGATCGCTCACTTTGACACGCTGCGACAATTCCTGTTGGAATGTGGGTCATACGCACCGCGCTATCTGTTGTATTTACGTGTTGACCGCCAGCACCGCTTGATCGATACGTATCGACGCGTATATCTTTATCCTCGACAACGATATCAATACTGTCATCAATCACAGGAGATACTGAAACCGAAGCAAAACTTGTATGACGTTTAGCGTTCGAGTCAAATGGCGAAATACGCACCAGGCGGTGCACGCCATTTTCAGTCTTGAGCCAGCCATAAGCTTGATAGCCTTCAATTTTGACCGTAATGGATTTAATGCCGGCCTCATCCCCATCATTTTTATCCAAAACGCTGGTTTTATAGCCCTTCTGGTCACACCAACGCAGATACATACGCAAGACCATCTCGGCCCAATCTTGTGCTTCTGTGCCGCCAGCACCTGCATTAATTTGCAAATAAGCATCACTTTGATCGGCTTCACCAGATAGCAAAGCCTCTATCTGTTTACGTTGCAAAATTTTATCCAGCTTTTTTAAGTCATTTGCAATATCATCAACAAGAGATTCATCGCCTTCATCCTGAGCCATCTCTGCCATTTCAGTGCTATCTTGGCATTGTTGCTGTGCCTTAACCACTGTTGAAATTGCGCCTTCCAAAGCGGTGCGCTCTTTCATTAATTTTTGCGCTTTATCCGGATCATTCCACAGGTCTGGGTCTTCACTTAGGGCGTTTAATTCTTCGAGCCGAAGAACTGCACGATCCCAGTCAAAGATTCCTCCTCAGCAGCGCTAAAGACTGCTCAATCGAATGAGATAAATGTTCTATATCTGCACGCATAATATTTCGTTCTTATATATTCTAGTTAACGTATTGATTTAATAGGAGGTTAAAAGGTGTTTTCTTTTATTTCAGATTTCCGATCAAAACTCAATATCATTTCCGCCTTTCTTTAGTTGAAAATTGAATGTGTATAATCTATAAAACCCCCTTTACGGGGTAACCATAACGTCTTAAGAATAGACCTAACCCCATTGGTACTAAGTAAGTTTTTTGAGTTTTTTATAACTCCAGCAGAAAACAAGGCATGCGTAAATGAAAAAATTTAGCAAATTAGCCCTTTTGGCCAGCGTTTTAAGCGTCAGCGCCTGTACAGGTTTAGACAGCTACAAAGAAATTGAGACCTTGAATGCTATTGAACCGCGAGGCAGCGCTTTCACGCGTGAGCTTGCTAACGAATACCGCATTTACGCCAATGCGCAGCAACATGATAACTTTGACTTTCCTGATGCTCTACATTTCGCGCGCAAAGGTTTAGCTGCGGCTTCTGGTGAAGCCGTTTTACCTGAGCCAACTTCGGATTGGAATCTGAACGAGTTTGATGCCAAAACTTTAGCGGCGGCTAGAAACCGCCTGATCGTGGCTTTTGATTACGGTGCACGCGAAAGCCTCCCTAGCCTCTCAGCCAAAGCTCAAGCTCGTTTTGATTGCTGGATCGAAGTCCAAGAAGAATACTGGACAGAAGAATCCCCCAGCAATTGTCGTGCAGATTTCTTAGCGTTAATGGATGAAATTGACGCCCGCTTAACGCCGCCTCCGGTAGAGGAAGTCGAAAATATTGTTGTTACTGAGCCAGCTGAGGTTCCAGAAGTCGCTTTCGGTTCTGAGGTATTTGACGTTAACCCTGACGAACCTATGGCGGTTGCCAATGCGATGTACCTGATTTTCTTCAACTGGGATTCTGCAACGGTTAGCTCTAACGCGAAACACATTTTAGATTCCGTTGTTACAGAGGTAAATAAGATCAAGCCCGAGGGAATCAAGGTTGTCGGTCACACAGATACATCAGGTGCTTCAGACTATAACCAGCGTTTAGCTTTGAAACGGGCGAAAGCTGCTCGTGATGAGCTGGTTAACAAAGGCGTCCGCGCTGATACAATTATGATCGACGCCAAAGGTGAAACAGATCTGCTGGTACCAACGCCAGACAATGTGCGTGAGCCTGCAAACCGCCGCGTTAACATTTCATTTGAATAAGACAACCATCCAAACTGAACATGGTAAAACTCTGTTTAGTTTGGATAATATTATCTATTAATCCGTCAAAGATTGCGGATCGATCCGATAGATAGTGCTGCAAAACTCGCATTTTGCTTCGATCATGCCGTCCTTAATTAAATGGTTGCGATCATCCTCGCTAAGTGAGCTAACAACATTCTTAACGCGTGCTTCATCGCAGCGGCATTGTTTTTGAATACGTTGCGCCGGATAAACCCGCACACCATCCTCATGGAACAGTCTAAATAACAAGTTTTCGGCGCTAATCTCATTTGATAAAAGCTCATCATCGCGGCACGATTCCAATAGCACCATAGCGCGCTGCCAGCTGTCTTCATAATGATTGCTATCCGTGTCATTCGCAGGCTTTTTCAAATCCTCTGGCAAGGCTTGTATAATAATGCCTGCACCAATCCATTTGCCCTCGCGCTGTCCGACAGCGATTTTAATGCCCGTTTTGACTTGTTCCGACTGATAAAAATAATGCTGGATACATCCAGCCATTGTGTCAGCCTCAATACCGACAACGCCTTGATAACGGTCTTTCATGCCCGCATGATCAACTGTAAACGCAATACAGCCCTGCCCGAGTAGATCGTTCAGGGTTGCTTCATCGGGGCCAAGAGCTTGCAATTTTTCATTATCAAAGCTTGCGCATGCACGAATATCCCCGTTAGAAACCATATCCGACACGAGCATCGACACAGGGCCATCCGCACGCGCCTGCAGGGTAAATATACCTTCGAATTTCAGCATAGACGATAATAACACTGTAATAATTTGGGTCTGCCCGACCAAATCAGCAACAGCATCCGGGTAAGCATGCGGACTTAAGATTTCATCCAGCGCCGTATCCAAATAGACAATGCGCCCCCGTAAATTAGCGCTTTCTATTTGAAACGGCAGGGAAAAATTATCTAATTGATTATCATTTAACACAGGGGAAACTCACTTTATGCTTTAATTTTATAACCAGCGCGCAGCATAGTGATGATCGCGCCGCCAAGCAAGAGATTTACACCGAAAAGAACGGAGGCCCCAATCCATAGATTTGTGTCGCCACTGCCTATAAAACCTTGGCGGAAGCCGTCTATCATATAATAAAAGGGATTAAATGACGCGATAAACTGCCATAGCTCTGGCAGGGTCTCCATAGAATAAAATGTTCCCGACAAGAAAGCTAGCGGCGTGACAACAAAGTTTGTTACAACCGCAATTTGATCGAATTTATCCGCCCAAATGCCTGCAAATATCCCTAAACTACCCAGCATCGTGCAACCCAAAACAGCAAAGGCTATAACCGTGCCTAATGATGCAATGTGCAATGGCAAGAAAAGTTTCATCACAACATATGTTGATACGCCGACAAGAATTCCTCTGACTAAGGCGCCGATAGCTTGGCCTAAGAACAATTCTACCGGCGAAAAAGGAGGCAATAAAATATCTGTAATATTCCCCTGTATTTTAGCAATAATCAAAGATGACGACGTATTCGCAAATGCATTTTGCACCATCGCCATGATAATAAGCCCCGGAGCTAAAAATTTTAGAAACGGCATATCGCCGATATAACGATGATCCCCACCAAAAGCCAACGCAAAGATCAAATAAAACAGCAACGTCGTCATCACAGGCGCCATAATTGTTTGCATCCAAACAGCCATAAAACGACGAATTTCTTTACTAATCAGCGCGATTAAACCGCGAAGATTTCCAAATTTAAAATCGTCTTTTTTAACGTAGTTTATTTGCATGTTGTCTTCCTTACTGTAGGATTGTTGTAGCGATCGCACTAAGAATAGAGCTTATGACAGAAAAAAACAGCCCCCCCACCAAAAGAAAACAGAAAACCTCGAAAAAGATTTCACAATCATATCTTTATAATTCCGGGCTTTACTATCTTCAGCGTTATGCCGCTAGCTGTGCACATTTTGAACATGTTATGACGCAAAAATAAAACGTTCTATTGCGTTTCATAAATCCCCTGATTTGGAGCAATGCCTATCATGGCTAAATGAGGTCAGTCAACGTTTTCAAGATGACGGGCTTTTAAATGATCACGCCTATGCTAAAGCTTTGGTTCATTCCTTTCGCAGGCGCGGCCTGTCCACCAAATTGATTTCACAAAAACTACGTCACAAAGGCATCACTGCAGAGCTTGCCAATGAAACGCTCACCCGTTTTGATGAGCACACATTAGAACGCGCTCAAGACAGCCACTTGGTCCACAGTCCTGATTTTTTAGCGGCTTTACGATTTAGTCAGCGCAAGAAAATCGGATCTTTTTCGCGCCTAAGCCATGAAGATATAGATAACGAAACGGCCGCTAAACTACACAACAAAGCCTTAGGGCAGCTTGCTCGTGCAGGGTTTAGCTATGACATCGCCAAGCAAGCTTTAGAAACGCCCCTTGATGAGGCGCAAATGGTGCTAGCAGCCTCATTATAGCCCCTTATGCACCGACGCGAGCCTTGGGCAATTTAATAATCACAGTTGTTCCCATACCCTTCTGAGACACGATATCCAATGTTCCTTGATGAAGCTCAACTAATGCTTTAACCAGAGTAAGGCCTAGGCCTGTGCCAGCATTTTTTTGATTTAATGATGACCCAACCTGCCCGAAGGGTGACAAAGCCTTTTTAATGTCATCACCATCAAGGCCAATGCCTGTATCAGCGAATAGAATATTAACGCCACCATCTTCTGCCATTTCATTTGAAATGGTCACATCACCGTCCTGCGGTGTAAATTTAATGGCATTGGATAACACATTGGTAAAGATTTGCTTCACAGCACGTTCTTCGGCTATGACATCAGGCATATCACTAATATTATTAATAATTTTAACCTTGTTCATATCGGCCTGCCCCTGCAAAAGCTCTACACAGGCTTGCATCAATTTTGGAATTTTGACACTGCTTTCGTTTAATTCACGCTCTTGCACATCAATTTTAGCAACATCTAAAATTTCATTGATGATTTTCAATAAACGGCGACCGCTATTATAAATTTCCTGACTATATTCTTTATATGATTCATTACCTAACGGCCCGAATGATTCTGATGAAATGATTTCAGAAAAACCAATAATTGAATTCAAGGGCGTGCGAAGTTCATGGCTCATATTGGTAATAAATTCCGATTTCGCACGGTTGGCCATATCTGAATTCATTTTAGCCTGTCTAAGCAAGGCATCTGATTCCTTACGGGCGGTAATATCCTCAAAACTGCCTTCATAATATAAAGTTTTACCCTGCTCATCTTTGACGGCGCGAATATTTTCCCGTATCCAAATTTGCTGTCCTTGCTTAGTCAGCGCCCGGTTTTCAAAGCCATTTTTCGACGTCCCGCTGCTATCGACATCACGTAAGAAAGCTTTTCGTTCTTGTCGATTCGGATAAATATGCTCAAAAGCGTTGGTGACATTGCTATAAAAATCATCTTCGCCCTCATAACCTAAAATTTTATGCATAGCCGGGTTTGTACTAATCAAAGCCCCTTCTGGTGTCATTTGATAAACGGCCCAAGCAGCATGATCCACAATTTCACGGAATTTCTTCTCGACCTCGCCCAAGGCCTCTTCGGCGCGACGACGCTCTTCGATATCTGTGATACTACCGACGACTCTGATTGCTCCGTCTTCGGCACGACGAACCATAGAAAAACTTAAATCAACAGCGCGAAAACTACCATCAATAGTTCTTAGTTGTGTCACATTGCGATACGCCGTTTTCTCACCTTTTAATAGTTTATCAAATTCATCTAGCTCTTTGAGCTGATCATCAGGGTGTAGCAGATTAAACAGATTTTTACCCTTGGAGTAAACAAGATCAAAACCCGTAATATCGCTCCAGGCTTTGTTGACAAACGACAAATTTCCTTTACGGTCTGTTTCGAAAATAATATCCCCAAGCGAATTAACCAGAGCTAAATTTTCAGCTTCGGATTGTTTAAGATCACTATTGAGCTTTTCACGGCGCTCCATCTCTGTTTCGAGAGCTTTATTCTTTTCCTCCAGCCTGTAATTAATACGGCGAATTTTATTTTCCTGACGCACTTGTAAAATCGTCATTAAAGAGGCTAACACCGTAAAAAATAATCCAATAGCCAGAGAAATATAAGGCACCTTCCCAAGCAGCCTAGCCATGTCTTCTTTGCGCAGACGCGTAATAACAGACCATTTTTGCCCGCCAAATGACACTGTTTGCAGTTGTTCCGGGTAAAATAATGCGGCTTCATTCAGGGTGTCGTCCATATCATCACTATTTTCATAGCGATATATAACCTGATCCGTATCAATGTCTCGGATGATTATTTTATCCAAATTTTTAAATGAATTTTGCCAACTATTCGTAAAAATATCTTCTAATTTTTCCTCGGCAATCAACCACGATTGCTGAGAAGACCCCAATGCCTGTGCAGGTAATTTTTTAATAAAGACTATTTTTTTATGAGCGTCGGACGTCCCGCCCAAGTAATTTAGATGGTTGATAAGATTAGTGTTTGTTAAAACTTGCACATCGGGCTGTTGAAAACGGGGAGATAACAAAAAGCGCGTTAATGATGTTTTATTTGTAGCCATAGCCTGCAAGGTCATTAAATCTGGATTTAATACTTTACGATCCAATAAAAAAAGCTGATCGTTTCCCTTGTCAATTTCATGATAAGCAATAAAATTAAAGGGACGAACGCTATCCAATATCCGAGACGCCGCTTTACTTTGCTTTAATTGATTAAAATCAGAAATCGGTAAATCTGAAACTTTTTCTGCAACATCGTCCAGTTGCCGCGCAAATTCATCAATTCGCTGAAGATGCGTTTGAATAGTCCGCGCCGTCAACGATTGCAGCATCAACGCTGTACGTTCTTGAATAACAGTTCGCCCCGCAAAGTAAACTAATGTCGATAATGCTAAACCGATTAAAGAAAAAACAATAAATGCCTTTGAACGGAAAGACGCCTCTTTCCGGTACTTCATGATCTCCGCATCATCTGAATCGATTTCTAAGGACTGTTTATTCAAAACACATTCCGTTGACGTTTATACTCATAGTTCACACACACATTTTAAACAAGAATAGACAAAATGTCCTTTCAAGGTACACGGATATCCTTAAAAAAGAAATAAGAAATCTAGTGATTATATAGGGAGTTTGATGTGAACCGCCGCACCGCCATGATGCAAACTCCGGTCCATCCAGATATCACCGCCATGTGTATGCACAATGTCCTGCGCAATAGACAGTCCTAAACCAACACTGCCCTGCCCCGATGAGCGCGCATTGTCGCCTCGGAAAAACGGTTTAAAGACATCTTCTGTTTGATCATGCTAACGCCTGGGCCGTTATCTTCTATGACCAAATGCAGGTATTCATCGCCTTGCTTTTCTCCCGACACCCAAATTTTTGTTCCATATTTTTGGGCGTTTCCGATAATATTGCTTAAACAACGCGTTAGGGCTTGTGGCTTGATACTTAAATAAAGCCGAGTATCCATATCAAGATATATTTCCGATCCGTCACGTTTTAATATCTCAACCACTCCGAACACGAAAGAATCCATAGCTGTACGTATGGATTTTTCATCTTCTTCATCGCGAATAAATTCTAAGTATCCACTGATCATTTGCTCCATTTCTTTAAGGTCACTTAGCATGGGCTCAACATCGTGTGAATTCGCGATCATAGATAGCTCAAGCTTCAATCGGGTCACTGGCGTACGAAGGTCATGTGACACGCCAGCTAGCATCATCGCCCGCTGTTCCATCTGTTTTTTGACCCGCCGTGCCATTTCAAGGAAGGCCACTCCTGCTTGACGGACTTCTCTTGCACCCTCGGGTTTGAACCGTCCGACATCTTGACCTCGCCCCAACTTATTCGCCGCAATGGCTAATTTGCGAATGGGCCTTACCTGATTACGCATAAACAAAATAGAAATCAGCAATAAAACCAGAGCTGAAGCAAAAACCCATAATAAGTAAATATACCCTGATGATGAAAAAATACGCCGTTCAGGCAACGTGATCTGCACGACACCTTTGGGCAGCTGCACATCCAAATACACCCATTTTTCTTCAAAATCCAAATTCAGCGCAAAATCATAGTTTATTTTCCTCTTTAGTGCCGGCACAAAAATATCGGCGACCATACGCTCCCACCCTGCAGATGCTTGTATGTCGGTGTTTGTCAACTTTTCTTCCGGCTTCCAGATCAGTAGCATTTCAAAATTTCTGATCGCATTTAAAACCAAAGGCTCCATCGGGGTGTTCGGATCTTGGTCTTCGATTGTTTCGATCAGCAAAGCAATTTCCCCAGCAGTGGCATCAGATAAACGCTGTATCATCCGGTTCCAATGCCGATCAAAGAACACGTACCCCGTTACGATCTGGATCAAGACCACAGGTACAATCAATATCATCAAAGATCGCCCTAATAAGGACGATGGCAAATAACGTTTTATAAATTTCATTCTGTTTCAGGAGCCTCTTTTGCGCGCAAAACATAACCTTGCCCGCGAATTGTTTGAATAATTTTCGGAGCCTTTGAATCTGGCTCAATCTTTTTTCTCAAGCGGGTCACTTGCACATCAATAGCCCGTACGCTTGCACCGCCACATTGCTCGGCTAATATATCTCGTGACATAACTTGACCGGCGTTGCGCGCCATAACAAGCAAAAGCTCACGCTCTGAATCTGTCAGGGTAATGCCTTGCCCCTCATTGTTTTTCAGCTCTCCATCCAACAAATTAAAACGCAATGTCCCTAAAAATAAAGTACGACTATTTTCTTCATGACGAGAAAGTGTACGTCTTAGAATAGCACGAAGCCGCAACAACAATTCCTGCGGTTCAAATGGCTTGGTCACATAATCATCCCCACCTGCATCAAAACCACTAATTTTATCATGCATCTCACTGAGCGCCGTTAAGAAAATCACAGGCAGGTCAATGCCATCCTTACGCAGGTCTTGAGCAAAACCAAGCCCATCCTGCCCTGGCATCATGATATCCAAAACACATACATCAAAATCATGTACGTCTAATAAGTTTTGCGCTTGCTGCGCGTCATGTGCGGACAAAACCACCATGCCTTGATCCAGCAAAAAACGGCTTAACAAGCCACAAATTCGCACATCGTCATCCACAATTAGAACATGCGGACGAAAATAGTATGAAGATTGCTTTTCTGCTCTTGTCATGTTTGGTGTCTCAGGATAATCTGTTTTTTTAACAGATATAATGCAATGGTAAAGTATAATAACCAGCAAAGCAAAGGGTGAATTAAAATGTCAATTGCTCCTCCGTACCATGATCGTGATGGCTTTATTTATATGGACAATAAACTTGTCCCATGGCGCGAAGCGAATGTCCATTTCTTAACCCATGCCTTGCATTACGGCACCAGCATTTTCGAAGGCGAGCGCGCCTATAACGGCAAGATCTTTAAATCCGAAGACCACACGCAGCGCCTATTTCGTTCGGCAGAGATGATCCGCATGGACATGAGCGCCTTTAGCGCTGAACAAATTAACGCTGCCAAAGAAGAGGTTTTAAAAGCCAACAATCTAACCAATGCCTATATCCGCGTCGCGGCATGGCGCGGTAGCGAGCAAATGGGTATTGATATCAGCAAAACCGTAACACACTTAGCCATTGCGGCATGGGACTGGGGCAGCTATTTTGATCCATCTATTGCGGAAAAAGGCATCTCCCTGATGACCTCAGGCTGGGTTCGCCCCGCGCCTAATATGGCCCCTGTCCTTAGCAAAACGGCTTCTAATTACAATATGGGCTGCATTGCTAAATTTGAAGCCACTGAAAAAGGATACAACGACGTTCTGATTAATGACTTTGAAGGTAATTTGGCCGAATGCTCTGGCGCTAACCTATTTCTGGTCATTGATGGAGAACTTCACACGCCGATCGCCGATCGCTTCTTAAATGGCCTGACTCGTCAAACCGTTATAAAGCTTGCCAAAGATAAGGGGATCACCGTGTCTGAACGCCGCATTCGCCCTGAAGAGCTTAAAAATGCAAGCGAAGTCTTTGTAACTGGTTCCGCCGCTGAGCTTACTCCTGTTGGGCGCATTGATGAGCTAACATTTTCCGTTGGCCCTGTTACACGCATGTTGATGGATGCATATCACGGGCTGGTTACCGCATAAAACGTACGTTGCCCCTCATTCCTAACGAAATCTTAACCTTTATTATCAATAATGGGGGCGAAGATTGATAAAAAAGGGATGAGAACGCCATAATGGCAAACAATCAAAATAGCTTTCAAACAGCCGCGCAGCCTTCCAAACGGTCAATTGACAATCAGATCGACAGTCTGATTTCCGCGGAGCTTCGCCCTGTCATTACACAATTCCAAAAGCTATCAGGTCTGCCAACAAATGGGACATTCAACCAAGCCACCCAAGAAGGCTTATTCCGCGTGCTAGACAGTCTAAATATCAAAGTAACGGGGACGCTCACCGATAATGCCTTAGCCATCAAAGAGGCTTTGGAAAAACAGTTACAAGACAAAGCCACCCTATTACGTCAGGAGCACGAAGAAAAAATTGCCAATGACACTGTGGATCAACAAACAAGACAACTCAAAGACTTGGATTTTAACGACAATGAGATAAGCGGAATCATTGACAGCCTTCACAACGCTACTAACTTACAAGATTTTAAAAGTAAAATTTCTTCAGTATTGTCTAAAAACGACAACACAAAAGAATCCTCAGCTGCTTCGGATATTGTTTCTAGACTATGGCTTTTAGAGCAGAACAAGCAGAACGCCTTATCTACATGGAATAAAGATGTCTCAAGTAAAATGAAAAATGATGCCCTTGTCTTTTCGGCTTTGGACGTATTTAGCGCTCTACAAACGGGCCGGGTCAATAACAGTTTAGATAAAATTGCTGGGCCAGACACAAAGACCGAATACACAGATGATCGCTTCTTCATCAAAGACGTCTACTCACAACTACGAACAACAGGACACGTCGAAGGTCCCTTCCTACCGCCCCCTTACAATAAACCTGGCGCCGTTTATACAGAGGACAACATAGCAAAAATTGCGTATGACATCCTTTTAGATAAGCTAAATAAAGCAGGCATTGATGCCCCCAAAGACATGGGCAAAGCCATACTCGAAGGCAGATTTGTTCCCAGTTTTGACGACCTAAAACTTGTTCAGCTAGCCGCAGGCCGTCCGACATTAGCTGACGTTGCACAAAATCCTAACTGGGAAGAAACGCTGGCAGAGCGTATTTTTTGCGGTCTCATTAAAGTTCCTGGATTTGACCATTGGGATAAAAACGCGACACTGGATGATGCGCGCGAACTTGTTAAAGCCGCTGAAAACGGGGATCCAGACCTTAAAAATGCTTTAGAAAAAGCTCTTGCGCAAGCCCCCGCCGCCGCATTAGGACACATCATTGACGAACATCAACGCAACTTTATGGATCAATTTGGCAAATTAAGCGAAATCGGCACAGTTAAAACCGTACATCAATTCCGCAAAGAAGATGGCACCTTAGGCCTTCGCGAAGAGCTTGCTACAGCAGATACACTAGCCCTTAACCTCGTCCAGCGTTATCATAACCCCGATTTTGAAAGCACGTTTCACATGAGCGCAGAAGAGGCTCGTAAAAACGTGGAAAATGGATCCCCGCTATCCCCCAGCTGCGCAGTGAAATGGACCGCATGATTTCCAAACGCTCTATTATGGAATACTTCACCGAAGGCGAAGGCGATCGCGCGAATAGCGAATTTAATTATCGCGCCGATTACGAGGCTCTTCGCGATCGTTACGTCGACACACAAATCGATACGGCAGAGGCTACAAACCACGCCGCGACAAATCCAACGCAAACCATCGCCGCCCCCGCTGCATAGAAAAAATCATTACGATTAAATAGCTTAAAGCTTTTGTTGCACTTAAACGTTAAATCGAAACAGGATAACGTCACCGTCAGCGACGTCGTATTCTTTGCCCTCTTGGCGCATTTTGCCTTTTTCTTTAGCGCCCTGTTCGCCGCCTAAACCGACGTAATCATCATAAGCAATGACTTCGGCGCGGATGAAGCCTTTTTGGAAATCCGTGTGGATCACGCCTGCGGCTTCTGGGGCTTTGGCGCCGACACGTACGGTCCATGCACGGGTTTCTTTCGGGCCGCACGTAAAGTATGTTTGCAGTGCCAACAATGTATAGCCAGCCTTAATGACACGGTTCAAGCCAGGTTCAGTTAAACCTAGATCACCTAAAAATTCCGTTTTTTCTTCTTCGGTTTCCAGCTGAGCGATTTCTGCTTCGATGGCGGCGCAGATAATCACGCTTTGTGCGCCTTGTTCTGCGGCCATTTTTTCGACGGCTTGTGTATGTTCGTTCCCGTCAACAGCATCATCTTCGTTCACATTACAGACATATAAAATCGGCTTTACCGTCAACAACCCCATTTGTTTTAAGGCTTTTTCTTGATCTTCATTATCTGGCGTATATGTACGTGCTGGCTGGCCATCCTCGAGCAGCGCTTTGACTGCGTGCATGACTTGGTCTTGGATTTTTGCGTCTTTATCGCCGGATTTTACTTTACGTGCAATCGATGTGATTTGACGCTCCAGGCTTTCTAAATCGGCTAACATCAATTCTGTTTCAATGGTTTCAGCGTCACGCAGCGGATCAACGCTGCCGTCTACGTGGGTGATGTCATCATTTTCAAAACAGCGCAGGACATGAATGATCGCATCGGTTTCACGGATATTGGCAAGGAATTGGTTGCCTAACCCCTCGCCCTTGCTGGCGCCCTTAACAAGACCTGCGATATCAACGAATTCCAGCTGAGCAGGAAGGATTTCTTTGGATCCTGCCGCCTCGGCCAAAGGCTTGAGCCGTGCATCAGGCACGTTAACGCGCCCAACATTAGGTTCAATCGTACAAAACGGAAAATTTGCTGCCTGTGCTGCGGCCGTTTCAGTTAATGCATTAAACAAGGTTGATTTACCGACATTAGGTAAGCCCACAATTCCACAATTAAAACCCATATTATCCTCTTATTTCTTATTCACAGGTGCTGGCGCATGCTGCGCTACGCGTGTCATATAATCCTCTTCTTGCCCTAAAATCAAGCAATCAATAAAGCGTGCGGCGGTTTCTACATAGGTATTTAACCAACTTTCTTGCTCAGCCTTAGAAAAGTCACTTAAAACATAGCTATGAACACGATCTTTATGACCCGGATGACCTATGCCACAGCGTACGCGGTGAAAATCAGGTGTCCCCAAGCAGCTTTGGATGGATCGCAATCCGTTATGACCAGCATGACCACCGCCTGTCTTTGTACGCATTTTTCCGGGAGCTAAATCCAGCTCATCATGGAATACGTAAATATTACTTGGGTCAATTTTATAAAACTTAGCGGCTAACTGAACGGCACGTCCCGATTCATTCATATAGGTTTGAGGCTTTAATAAGATCACTTTTTCATTGGCTATTCTTCCCTCACTATACAGGGATTGAAATTTCTCTTTGAAATCAGAAAAATTGTTATCTTTCAATATAGTATCAACAATATTGAACCCTATATTATGACGGTTGTTTTTATATTTATTACCAGGATTACCTAACCCTACGATCAGTTTCATAATTCAAACCTTGATTTGTCATAGCTATAAAAAAGACCTTACCAAGGTAAGGCCTTTTCATTCTTATATCAAGCGACGGCTTATTCTTCGCTTGCGCTGTCAGCAGAAGCTTCAGCAGCCTCTTCACCTTCGACAGCCTCTTCTGTTTCTTCAGGCTCATCTGCGCTTTTCGGTGCGTCAATGCTGGCGATCATAAAGTCACGATCAGAAATCACCGGAGATGTCCCCTCTGGCAAGATCGCGTCGCTCATCTTAATCGTGTCGCCAATTTCTTTGCCAGCTAAATCAACATCGATAGCTTCTGGAATATCTGTTGCAGAACAGTTTAGCTCTACTTCGAAACGAACAACATTTAAGATACCTTTAGCATCAATGCCTGGGGCTTTATCTTCGTTGATCAAGTTCACAGGAATGCTTACGGCGATCTTTGTTTTCTTGGTCACGCGCAAGAAGTCAATGTGATCGACCACGTCTGTGACTGGGTGAAGCTGAATATCACGCGCAAGAACAAGATGTTCTTTACCGTCGACATCAAGCTGACACAATGTTGTCAGCATGTGAGCGCGGTTATATTCAACATTCGCATCATTCGCATCCAAAGAGATCAATACGGGTTCTTTTTTGTCGCCATAGATAACCGCAGGAATGCGGCCGTCGCGACGCAAAGAACGCGCAATCCCCTTACCAGCGCTTTCACGATTTTTGCTGTCATAGCATAATTATTAGACATTTCATTTTCCTTTTTAAAATGGTGCAAATAGCCTCCAGGGGTGCTATTCGCGTTACAAGTAGCGCAGATAACCAAATTTCGCATAAAAAAACAAGCAAAAAATGGCTTTTTGCTTGTTCTTATCAAAGATCAATCAAAAAAGTGCTTAGCGGAACAAAGCCGAGATTGAGCGCTCCTCTGCTGTTCTTAAAATCGCCTCTCCAATAACATGGGAAACGCTAAGGATTTTGATATTATTGACGGCGCGCACTGCATCTGAGGCTTCGATCGTATCAGCGACAACCATTGTTTTCAAATCAGATTTATTAATACGATCCGGCGCCTCACCCGAGAGAACCCCATGAACAACATAAGCGTGAACTTCTTTGGCGCCTTTATTTTTCAAAACCGTTGCGGCGTTACATAGCGTGCCACCAGAATCGACAATGTCGTCCACCATGATGCAAACTTTACCATCGACATCACCGATAACGTTCATAACCTCTGACACGCCGGCTTTTTCACGGCGTTTATCAATAATCACAAGGTCGGCGCCTAAACGACGCGCCAACGCGCGGGCACGCACAACGCCGCCAACATCAGGGGAAACAATGCAGATATCCTGCCCTTGGAACTGCTCTTCTATGTAAGGCGCAAAAACGGGCGCGGCAATCAAGTTATCAACGGGGATATCAAAGAACCCCTGAATTTGCCCCGCATGCAGATCCATAGTCATGACACGGTCCGCACCAGCTGCGGTGATTAAGTTTGCGACAAGCTTTGCAGAAATTGGTGTACGCCCGCCTGTTTTACGATCTTGGCGCGCATAACCGTAATACGGGATCACGGCCGTAATACGGCGAGCCGATCCACGGCGCAACGCATCAATAGCGATCAGTAACTCCATCAAGTTATCATTCGCTGGGAAAGATGTGGGCTGAATAAAGAAAACATCACTGCCGCGAACATTTTCGTTAATTTCAACGAAAACCTCGTGATCGGAAAAGCGTTTAATTGTCGCCTCAGTCAAAGGTACATCTAAGTACTCAGATACTTTCTGAGCCAAATCCTTGTTCGCATTTCCAGATATCAGTTTCATTTTTTATTACACAGCTCCTCTTGGGTGATAAGCGAAAGTCCCTCAACTTTCTTGCAGGCTCACTTAACAATAAGTGATTTTAAAATGCAAGATTTTATCGTTATTTTTATTCGGCTTTATCCTTTAGTCTAATAAGCATATTGCAGATAGCTGACGTCCATAATGGTTTTCCTTGTTATGGGTCGTGCGGCGATAGCTGAAGAAGTCTTGTTTTTGCGTATATGTGTCTTGGGGCATTGTCACAATCTTACCGACGCTTAAGTCTTGTAAGCGGCGCACACAAAAGCCCGTCAGGTCAAAATAATAAGACTGGCTATCATCTTGCGTAAAGAACATATCGTAAGCCTGACTTTCTTGCAAAAAGGTTTGGAAAAACTCTTCGCCAACTTGGTAAGAGCTCTGTTTAATATTCGGCCCTGTGCACGCCACAATATTTTGCGGCTGAATGTGATAGAGTTCGTACATTTTCTTAACAACGGAATCGAGCACCCCGTACAGCGCCCCTTTCCACCCCGCATGCGCTGCGGCGATAGCTTTTCGTCCGTCTTGACAGCCAAAAAACAAAACAGGCGTACAGTCAGCGGTTAAAACGCCGACAGGCAGATGTACGTCACCCGTTATCAGTGCATCTGCATAAGGTCGGCTGCATGGATCGTCTCCTTTATTGACAAGCACACATTGAGAAGAATGCTCCTGATAGATGCCACGCACAGTTTCAGCCTGCGCGTCCAAATCTCTTGCTATTATAGCTCTGTTTTGTAAAACAAGCGTTTCATCATCGCCGCTCCCGACACCGCAATTCAGTGAGTCATACACCCCCGTACTTACCCCGCCTTGACGCCCGTAAAACCCGTACGTGACATTGTGCTGTTCCAAGCACTGAGTAAATTCTGTTTGTTTAAAAACCGGCAGCATGAATATGACCCCCGCTTGTGAAACACAAGACTTTGAACAGCGCGCCCATGTCTTTGTCAGAGCGAATACGTTCATAGCCATCTAAAATAGCTTGCGCTTGCGTTTCACTCGTAGCTTTTTGGGCAAGGCTCTGCGCCCTGTACGCGCCACCTAGACGAGACAGAAAGGCACCTTGCTCCGTCACAGATGCTGCACTTATTCGCTTATCTTGTTCCAGTTCTGTCATCAGTGCAGAAAAATCAACGTGCGAGGTCAGGTCAGCGCAACCAATATGATCAAATACATCACAATGAGCATGCTTATATAAAGCCTGAAACGTATCACCATAAGCGGGCTCTACATAACCGTAATCGCATAACAAAGCCGCCCCGCCATATGGGGTAATGCTCGCCGCAATAGATTGGATCAACGCCGTACGTCTGGACGCGTATTCATAGATATCGCCTTGTTTTGCATCTGGGTGCATCGATAGTGGCAGCTCGTGATCCGATGGCGCTAGCGTAAGTCAAAAGCTGATCCATTATGGATCACATGACGCGCATGCCAGCGTCCCTGATCAAAGATATATTGGTCAAAAGCAATAGCATCTAAAACCTCATTCCCGATCACAATCACGGGGCTATCAACCGTTATATCCTCCAGTGTATGTGCCCACTGGATACGATCGCCCCATGTGCCCGTATCAGAGAGCTTATCTTTTTGCTTTTGGGCTAAGTACGGGCTAACCTCAACCAGCGCGGGATAACAGGCCTGCGCAGCGGCAGGAACCGTTTGCAATGCCCTCAGCATATCCGCCATCAGCGTCCCAGTCCCCGGCCCTAATTCAACCAAGTGGAATTTCTGAGGCGCCCCCATTTGCTGCCAGACATCAATACACCAAAGCCCGATCATATCACCAAAAACCTGCGATATCTCAGGCGCTGTGATAAAATCTCCAGCGGATCCTAACGGGTTTTGACTGGTATAGTACCCGTACTGAGGGTGATATAGAGCCATTTCAAAAAACTGACTGACGGGCATAGAGCCGTGCTCCACCAAGGATTTTTGATCGTTTCAATCAGTGCATTATGGCCTCCCCGCATAGATTAAACCTCCGCCTTAAGATTGAGCGCGCGCCAAATTAAAAAGCCACCGACCAACACCATAGGAATACTAAGGGTCTGCCCCATTGTCAGGCCAAATTGCAAAACACCAATTTGCGCATCAGGCTGGCGAACCAGCTCTACCAAGCCTCGAAAGCCTGCATAACCGATCAAAAATAAACCGCTTATAATCCCCGGAGATGATTTGACCTTTGGCATCATAGATGCACCTAGCAGGATCAAAAACAGACATAGCCCCTCTAGGGCGGCTTCATAAAGCTGGCTGGGGTGACGCGGCAGATCGCCACCACGCGGAAAGATAACCCCCCATGGAAGCGTCGTCGTACGCCCGTACAGTTCTCCGTTAATGAAGTTCGCCAGCCGTCCAAAGAACAATCCGACCGGTGCAGCCAAAGCAATATAATCGCCAAGAATAAGCGGTGATATTTTATGTTTTTAGCAAAGAAAATAACAGCAAGAAACATGCCTAACATACCGCCATGAAAGGACATTCCTCCGTTCCATATTTTAAATATTTCCTGTAAATTTTGGCTATAAAAATTCCAATTATAAAACAATACGTATCCTATTCTTCCGCCAATTAAAATTCCCATAACTGCCCAATTTGCGAAATTTTCAATGTCGTCAACATTAGGGCGCTGATGCGGAAAACGTTTAATTTGAAACAGGATATATTTCCATCCCAGCACGATCCCCGCCACATAAGAAAGCGCATACCAGCGAATAGCCAGTGGTCCTATGTGAAACGCAACTGGGTCAATGTCAGGAAAGGGAATGGCCATGATACGTACTCTTTTTATCTGTATTTGCGTTGCCTTAAACTATCCACAAATGAATCGCTTATCAATCCCCTATTCATTTGAGGTCATAAAGATTTCTTCATAGGATAAGAGCTTAATCACCACAACAGACCATCAGGAGCGCACGCCCCATGCTGACAGATACAGCCTCGTTTGAACATGAAGAATGTAATCCGCTGGACAGTTTAGAAACTGTTTTTGACAGCTATAACTGGGTATTTAACCGCACAAATGACGAAGAATTGTTCGTTAAGCTAACAGGCAAAAGTACAGAATATGACGTGTATTTTGTCTGGGATGACGCGATGAATATTTTACAGCTGCATTGTAATTTCAACATCCATATTGCCTTTTCCCGCCGCCAAGATGCTTGGACGATCGTGTCGCAAATGAACGAACACTTACATATCGGTCATTTTTCATTAAACAATGAATGCCAAAAGCCTGTCTTTAAATACAATACGCTGGTAAAACATCTTGACGCAGATCAAGCACGTAACCTGATTAATGAAATTTTTGATTTATGCCTTGCCCAATGCGAGAAATGTGCCTCTGCATTTAGCTTGCTAAGCGACGGCGATATGCCAGCTGGGTCGGAATTGGATCTGGCCTTAATGGAAGTCCAAGGACAAAGCTAAATATGGCAGCGAAAATCGGCATTATCGGATACGGGAACATGGGCAGAGCCCTACACCAAGGATGGGTGCAGGCCACATTCCCAGCTGATTACTTCATTGTCAGCCCCAGTCAGGCTTTAAAGACCGAAGGCACCAGCCGTTTTTTCTCTGACCCGTATGATGAACGTACACAGCAAGCATTGCTGAGCTGTGACATCATTATGCTAGCCGTCAAACCGCAAATGATGAAAGATGTCTGCAAGCAGTACCGAGACATGATTGCATCTGATGCTACGCTTTTATCAATTGCCGCAGGGATTACACTGGATCAGTTTGCACAGTTTTTCAACAAGACACAGCCCGTTATTCGCGCCATGCCAAACACGCCCAGTGCCATTGGTAAAGGCGTAACAGGCTATGTGTGCAATGAACACTGCACAGAGCACGCGGAAACACTCGCTAAATCACTTCTCAGCGTATCTGGGTCGGTTTATAAGCTGGATGACGAAGCCTCAATCGATCCATTGAGTGCCATTTCCGGCAGTGGCCCCGCCTATTTTTATTACATCGTCGAAGCGCTTGCTGAGGCTGGAATAGCCAATGGCCTTGACAAGGACATGGCACAATCACTCGCGCAGGAAACGTTTATCGGTGCGGCCGCTTTATTAGAAAGCAGTGACAATCTATCACCGCAGCAATTGCGTAAGAATGTCACCAGCCCCAAGGGCACAACCGAAGCGGCGCTTAAGCATCTTATGGATGGTGATATTCAGGGCAAATTCAATGATGGGATTGCCGCCGCAATTAAGCGCGCCAAAGCCTTATCCAAATAATTTACTTAGCCACTTTACGCGGAGCCTGTTTGGGCATGCTCACGTCTGCTGGACGTAGATAGTATGGCTCGACGTGACTCTCCAGTTGACTCCATTGATCCGCACAAAAGGCTGCAAGTTGCTTAGGATTGACTCCTTTGAGCTCCTGAAAATCAGGGTCATTGACCAAATCTGCTCCCGCTTGCGCCTGTAAGGTTTTTTGTAGACGGTCAACAGCATCCCCCACGACCAAACATTTTTCGTATGCCTCTAAGGTTTCGATAAGCTTTGGCAGCTCACATGATGTCGCCGCCGCACACGGATTTAATGCATTATCGAAAACCTGCATGTAATAATCGCTTCGCTTAGTTTCGATAAGAATGGCATAATATTTATACTCTTTTTCATGATAAAACGCATGCGCTGTTTGCGCTAAGGCCTTGAAAGTACTTATTCCTTTTACTTCAATGTCCAAAGCCAGTGCCAACGATTTTGCAACGGACAGGCCTATACGTAGCCCTGTAAAGCTGCCGGGCCCAAGGGTTGATACAATGCCGGATAAGTCCTGATACGACAGGTTAGCCTCTGCCAACACATCATTGATCATAGGAACGATACGCTCCGCCTGACCGCGTACAGTTTCATAGTATGTACTGAATGACTCGCTTTGACCTGATGCGTGAACCCCTAGTGACACACCGTTTAAAGCCGTATCAATAAAAAGTAGATTAGTACTCAACAGCGCGAACCTCTGTGACTTCAGGCACATAATGGCGCAACATATTTTCAATGCCGGATTTTAGCGTCATGGTAGAACTAGGACAGCCCGCGCATGCGCCGCGCATGTGTAGATAAACAACGCCGTCTTCGAAACTATCAAAGACAATATCACCGCCATCTTGGGCCACCGCCGGACGTACACGTTCGTCTAATAACAATTTAATCTGCACAACCAAAGAATCATCTTCCTCCGCTTGATCGGCCGAGGATTGGCTTTCATCACTTCCCTCAATAACAATAGGTTGATTGGTCGCTAGATGCTCCATAATGGCGGTCAGCACCATGGGCTTGAGCATATTCCAATCCGTATCATCGGCCTTGGTGACGGATACGAAATCTTCGCCTAAGAAAACACCATTTACCCCCGTAATAGCAAAGAGCCGCTGCGCCAACGGAGAGTTAGCAGCCGTCGATGCGTTTGAAAAATCAAGCGCGCCAGCAGGCCAAACAGCTTGCCCCGGCAGGAATTTTATAACAGATGGGTTCGGTGTATCTTGGGTTTGTATAAACATTATTCAGCCCGTTTTCTTGGTTTGTGTGTGAATAAATCGCACTTATCATATAGGGCGTTATAATACAGCGTCTACATCTAAATCAACATGAGATGGTACTATTGTTAAAGCCACAGGCAAATCTTTGAGGCCACTACCGCTAAAGTGAGAGACTAGCGGCCCTGGATCGCGGGCGCTTGTATCTGCCGCCAAAATCAGTTTTACAATATTTTTATTGCTACTTAATACACGTTCAACGGCATCAATCGGGCTACCCTCTTCCTGATACAAAACAGGCTCGATATTTTTTTCCGTCAGCTTTTGCTTTACGCCGTCTAAGAATTCCTCGGCAGAGGCCTTTTGCGCGCTTTCTATTGTTTTGCTGACACTACCCCATGGCATAAAAATACTATTATCATCATAAAGAACGTGCAAAACAGCAATGCCCGCTTTTGCCATTTTAGCCGCGCGCACAGCATAATGCAGCGCAACATCTGCCTGCCCTGTTTCATCGACGACTATTAAATACAAAGGCTTATTTCCTTCTTTGTCTTTTTGTTCTTCTAAATCCATACTCATTTCATCCACGCTTCTTACAGTATACGCTTTAATCGATTAGAAAACCAACCTGATAAAATCGCAAGGGCCACGCACATGATGCCGTACAATAAGGCATGTTTATTCGACACACGCAACGCCCAAGAATTAATCCCTACATGCGTAACCTTAAAAGGAAGGCGAATACGCTCCGTCACTGCGCCTTTATCAACGTGTAGGACCTCGATCTCGTAATCACCGATCAATACGTTATCAGGCAAGAAAAAAGACGTCGAAAAGAAATTCGATGAAATTTCTGTCACGCCTTGTTTGGCCTCACTGTACAAGTTTTTAGCATATTGCTGACGCATAAATTCTTTTTTAAAAACCGCAGCCTGCTCTGGTTTTGCGTCCGTACTAAAGGCTAAAGCCTCCATACCGATCCCCATATTCGTGTCTGTACGAATCTTCTTAGGCAGGATCTCCGTTAACGGCGCAGTAGACGCCACGCTATAATATGAGGGAACATGTTTGAATGTAACATTAGACATATAACGCCAACCAGCAGCCGTGTGCTCTTTACGGCGTATTTTGATTGTTTGCTTTGGCCCCTTCAGTGCAATAACAACATCGCCGCGCGGCGGACGTACACCATATATCTTAAGCCAGTCACCATCAAAGCCTGCCGTGATTTCAATATGATCAACAACCATATCCACGACTAGATGCCCTGCGGTTTCTTTTGCAGCGCCCCCACGAGCCAACAAACACAAGGGCACGCTTAACAACGAAACAAGACATGCGGAGAAAATAACTTTATCAAATCTCATTTTGCACCCCTATTCTATCACCAGTGCCACGGTGTTATAGACATCTTCGGGTTCAAGAAACATATCCAAGCACAGCTTGGTTGCGACCATTAAAACAATCAACGTTAAGATCCCTCTGGCCCAGTAGTCTTTTAAGAACCGAGAGACACTCGCGCCGATTTGTGCTCCAAAAACGCCCCCTAGAATCAGCAAGCCGGCAAGCACGATATCAACGGTCTGATTAAGGGTTGCATGCATAATTAATGCAAACGACGTTGTAAACAACATTTGAAACAGTGATGTACCAGCCACCAGCAACGTTGGCATCCCTAAGATATAAATCATGGCAGGTACTAAAATAAATCCACCGCCGATCCCTAGTAACGTGGCTAAAACACCGCCGATAAACCCGATTCCAAGCGGCATTAACGCGCTAATATATAATTTTGAACGCGGAAATCTGAGCTTATATGGCAGAGCCGCCACCCACGGATGAATTTTAAAGGCATTAAATTGCGTCCGCATTGTGCTTTTCTTACGAAAAGATGCGAAAATCAACTCCGCTAACATCGACAACCCAATGCCGCCCAATAACAGAATGTATAAATAGGAAATCACAAAATCGATTTGCCCAATATTTTCTAAAAAACGGAAAACCCCTATACCGATAACAGACCCAACAAAGCCCCCTATCAACATCAACAAGGCTATTTTCGTATCGACGGCGCCACGTTTTAAATGCCCTAGTACTCCCGCAGTACTGGACGCCACAAGTTGGGAGGCCTGCGTTCCGACCGCCACAGACGGAGGAATTCCTAAAAAGATTAGAAAAGGTGTTGTTAAAAAACCTCCCCCGACCCCTAAGGCACCAGAAAGAAAGCCAACAAAGGCGCTAACTAAAAGAATCTCTTCGGCTGGAACAGCCATTTCAGCGATAGGCAAGTAAATCTGCATAAAAAGCACACTTTAGGTTTGTTACATGCCTGTCATTTTTACGTGATTTGCATGGAATAATGCAAATTATCATTCAAAAAAGAATAAGCTATGCACATCCAAAACATTACTTATTCATAAAAATCCAATAAATCTCGCCCAATAATACGTACGGCTTCATCATCTTGGAACCTGCGATAGCTGCCATTTTCCTGCACAGAGGCAAAGAGATGCTTTTGCCCTGATTTTAAAATACTTTTAAATACTGGATGCCATTTAGGATAGGCCTCATATTCGCTAGAACATTCAAAAATGAATAAATCACCGTCCTCATAGCCGGCGAAGGCAAAGCCTCGCATAAGAACCCTCGGCCCGGCAGAGGATATGAACGTGAAATCAGCAGATCCTGCTATCGTATTAAGCAATCCCCTGTTCCATAAAATCCGGTGCAGGACAGCGCCATCATATTCCCCGACATAATCACGCCAAAAATCATAGGAAATATATAAATGCTGAATGCTGTAATCTAAAAATCCGGATAAATAACTGTGCGCTGGTCTTTTCGTTTTCGGATCCTGCACGAAGCATAATCATGCTCACCCGGCGCCTGCACAGTAAAAATATCATCCTGCTTTTGATTGTTCGCCATGCTCCAATCATCGGGGTATGACAGGCTAATCCCTGTTAAACGATCTGCCCATGTATAATGCCCTGCCTGCACGCAAGGACTAACAAACACTTGCAGCAACACCAAAATAAAGAACAACAGATTTTTTTATTACAAGACATAAACAGTGAAAACAGCCCCAGATTTAAAACCATTTAAGTTTATGCGATCTGACCAGCTTGGTAAAGCGCGATGCTCAGACAATCCACTATTGTAAATCAAGCCCATAAACATCGTCTAGAACTATCGATACTGGTAATTCCTGAGGTTTTATATAGGTCATGCCGGTGTCTGGATGGTGCGGATCTATCTTGTCGAAATCAATCTTCCAAAGGTAGCTCTGCGCACAGGTCGGATCTCGCTGTTGGTTTGAAAACCCTTGGTATACCTTATCCAACATCACGTCTTTTGATGGGTAACCATATGCACGCGCCGTTTCATTAGAAAAACCATCCAGATCAGAGGCTTTAACTTGCACGGCATTTTTAATTTTCGCAGAAAACTGCCATCCTGTAGGATGTCCATCATCATCGGTTTCCAATAGATTCACCCAACCTTCTTTGAGATTTAAGCTATCATCTTCGATTAACACCCCAGTTACAGGCGACGGAAGGTGAACTAATTCATGACTACATAACGCGTCGAAACGGCTTTTGGGGAGATGTAGGCTTTGTGCGTTATCATTTACCGGACGATAATTAAAAACAGGATGGGCTCCATCACTTGTGAAGTAAACTCTTTGCCGTGGTTTTTTAGATAAAGTCTGCGCTGAATCAGTATAACGCCCTTCTATCTGAGCAACGGCGGCACCAAAAGCGCCAGCTTGTTTCGGTAGTTTTTGAAGAACACAGGCTTAGGAATATGATAGCTTTTGCCTGTTAAGGCACCCGTTAAGACTAAGTCTTTTTTACTTTTCCCCTCGGACAAAGCATTAAATTGATCTGATAAGGGGACAATCCAAACAGGTTTACCCGTATCAGGGTGAAAAACAGGCTGTTCCAGATAACGATCTGGCGCCATAATTGTTTCGACATTATCGGGGCGTAAAATATATTGCGCATTGGGAACAGGATAATCTGCTTGAACATCTATGCCTAACAATGCCTTTTGATACTCATTCAAAGGCTGCAATTTGTCCAATAAAGGCTTTAAATAGGTGTGTTCATAGGCTTGCAGAGCGCGCAATGCATCAGGATGCCCACCAATGAGCTTTTCATACAGGCCAGGATAGCGATCTCCTAGCTTCTTAATGTCGTCATCTGCCAATTCATTTTGCTTGATTTTCTGCAAATCACGAACCGCTTGCGGCGCTGTGTACCAGCGCTGATTTCCTTCTAACAGGAATGGAATCCCGCCTTGCTTTAACTGAATGCCAGCATCAAGCTGCTCTAAAGCTTCTGGGCTAAGTAAATGCTCTGCCAGTTTTAGCTCATGTAAAATACGGTCAATAATCGGAATCGTCACATTTAAGGTTTGATGCCGGATATTAAGATCATCATTTCTTAACGCTAAATCAAAACGTTCAGCCCCCCATGTTTTGATTTCCTGCTCATCGACTTTATGCCCTAAATGATCTTCGAACCAATAGTGATGGTCTAAATCTTTTAGCGCGCCTGTACGGTACAGCTCCCGCGCGGTCATTATGACTTTTATATGGTGACGCCAAGCGCTTTGCTTATCCACGACAGGGTGATTTACATCTAATTTAGGGAGACGAGGCGCTTTATTTATTTTGAGCTTTTTATCAATATCTTCTAGCCGCTTTAGATAGGCCTCAACCGCCATTTTTTCTTCATCACTGCCTGAGGGATAATCAAATAACAGAATATCTTTATGAGGTTCCATCGCGGCGCGCCATGCGGCATTGGCTGTAAAATGCCACTTTCTAGAGCTTTGCACGGCCATTTGCATATAGCTATCAGGCGTTCCGACTTCTAATGTTTCATCGCCTTCGGGGTCATATAATTCTAAGGCCGAAAAGCGGAATAATTCTTCCTCTGGCTGGGGCAATAATAAATCATCTCCTCCCGCTAAATGAGGGTAAGCTAATCGTAAGCCTTGCATCGCTGTACGGATAAAGGCTTGATTATGCACTTTAGCCGCGCGCATTTGTAACGTTCTATGGTCAATCCCTTTATTATAACCGTTCGCAAAACCAATTTCCGCATCCAGCAAACGTGGATTTTTATGTGTTTGAATAACGCGATAAATCCCGTTGGGATCACTGCGGCCCTGCTGGATCAGTTCACAATGATCTTGTGGTGTTAGCTCTGACAAAGACCGTCCTTTATACTCAAAGCTATCTGGATCAATGCTGAGATTATAAGTTAATGCTGTTTTAGGATTGCTCCCCGCTTGGTCAGCGCCAATCAAACAAATCATCTCTCCTTGCAGGTCCGGATAATATTTGCCGACATAAGCCATGATGCGATTATGGGTAAAACCCTTTTCATTGCGCCGCATGCGCGCTGTTACATATTTCCAATCCAGGTTTTTAAACATTTGCTGCATATTTCTGGGCGAGGCTTTTAACATGTAAAAAACATACCCATCAACACCAAAGAATCCGCCATAGCGCCATGCGCTTGTTTCAGGTCGGCTTGCGAACCATCAGGCATTGTTATCCCTTGCGTGATGTTGCGAAGCTCGTTGGCTAGATGCGTGTTGGCTTCGACGATGTCCGATTGACGGAATGACAGCACGGACTGCTGTGTTTTCGGGTTAATCGCATACGCTGGCTTTAAAGCATTTTGTCCAGTTTGTTCTGTTGCTATGCTGTCTCAACCGCGGCTTTCATATCAAACCGAATTTTGTTTAGGCGGCCTTGATTGGTTTGAAAAATATTTTCGGCCAAAGCCATGTGTAACTTTGACCAAATCCATTGGTCGTCCGCGCGAACATTGTTATAGCCAATTGGCATTTCATATATTTTCTTATCGACCCACCTATCATGGCTGTCATCGTAATATGACATGCTTTTCAAGTTTTTGGCGATACGGACAAGGTCATAATTAACCTGTCCATTTTTTCTTTCAGTGGGTAGGCATAGTAATCTTTACGGTCTTCGCATTGCGCTAGAAATGTATTTTTAAAATGTGCATTTTCAAGTTTTCGGGTCTGTTCAAAAAAATGCATCATTTTCCCAGCAAGCAAGTATTGAGAGCCTCCCTCGGTATAATCTTGTTCTTGCATATTTTGAACGATGGCAGCATACGGGCTAAACACATTGGTCTCACTCGGACGGGCCTTATATTCGGCCATATCGTAAATATTGCCTGAGATATCGGTAATTACGCCTCCGAATTGCGTAATATCAACGTGGCGTTTATTCAGGTCAGTGACTTCTGTGTCATAGAAAGACAAAAATATGATGCCGCGTTCAATAAGTTCCCACACCGATTCACGATCTGCTATTTTGGTTTTACCTGCATAGCGAGCTTGCGTTCTTTTTAGCTTTTGATTTTCTTCGCTCATTTTATTCTCCGTATCCCGTTTAGCGTATATCCATAAACAACTCGTCCGGGAGCTCGGCTGTCTCGGTCTTGGACTGCGTTAGCGGCAATGTTTTATGAACACGTTTAGGCTGACTAATTGCCCGATTTAATTTGTCTTGCGTTTCTTTTTCGGGAGGGTGTTCTGCACTTTTTTGTTGGTCAAGTAAGCTCTTTTCTGTTTCATGGCCAAATGCCATTTGAAAGGCAGCTTGCGTTCCTTTTTGTCCGCGCAATCCTAGCTCTGACAAGGTCGAATCGTTCGAAACAAATCTGGTCGCGTCCAGTTCTGTGTTATAATATTTTCCGTACTGACGGATGTGTTTCAGCATCACAATTGATGGGTTTGTTTTTCCAATGACACGTACATCATTTAAGCCAATTTCAACTTGCTCCCCATTTTCGAACAAGCCTCCGGGATGTTTTTTCCCATATCTTCGATTGTTCTATACGCGTCAATTGCAGTTTCAGGGTCATCTGTGTGATGGCCTCCGAACATTTTGCTTTTCAGCTTTGTAACCCATAATTTAAAATCTCCTTTTCGGCCGTGGCCCGATGCGTGGATCGGGAAATTTTCGATCATGATAGAACCATCGGGTTCTATTTCGACCCCCGTAGCGCCGAGTAAATCTTTATTATCTTGCAAATCCTTCAAAATTCGCTTGGCAAAGGAACCGGGATTATGAATACGAACATTATCGCCAAAGGCCTCCAATACCGGACATCCCCGCTTAGCCAGTTTCTTAATTAATTTTCTCTGTTGCCCTTTGTTGCCAGGGATTGCGCTTTGAGTGAACGCAAAGAACCAGTTTTGAAAATCTGTTGGTGTTGCTTTTTTATCCGTATAGGGGTCAGCATCCCATTTAGAACGAAGTTCTGCAGCCTTTGGAGCGAAGGCATCTTTTTCAATATCGGTTCCTTGAGAGCCTGTTCCAACCACAATGACAGATCCTGGTTTTCCTTCGGATATCCAGCCATTACGTTCTTTTCCGCCGAAACGAAATGTTACGGGGTCAAGCTCTAATTCTTGAGCATATTCGTTTAGGTAATCTTGAATGCCAGTGCTTTTCCCGCTCATTTCCTTAGGGTAGCGCCATTTATTGACCCCCAATTTATTCGATATCTGGAATAGAAACTGAACGGCACGGCCTTCAGCGGTGATATTACGCTGCGTTTTTGTTGCTGCCCGCAAAATTGTTTCCTGACGCGATTCCGCTGTTCCGATCTTAATCAAGGCTGCATTGAGATCATAAAACCAGTTCTCCATGATATGGACAAGGTTATCTTCGACTTGCTTCTCCGCAGGAGCGCGTCCTTCGCGCTTTACCGAAGTTAAGTCAATCTCACTATAGGTTGGCTTTAAATGCTTAGGATCAAGGTTGGGTTCGCGTGCCAGCATAAATTTCTTAGCGTCCCAAAATTCGCTCTTATGGTTTTTAAACCATTCATCGTCATAGCGCATATCGCCCAGATATTGATACGAACCTAAGATACGATCGCCCATGCGTCCATACGCAATAAAAGGTGAACAACGTGCCGTATGTGGCACAGCGTCTTCTCCGTACATAATACTTAAACGTTTGACCCCTTTGTCACAGGTTAAATCTACAACCCCTGTGCCAGAAAGAACTTCAAATTGCGGCCATTCTTCTTTTGGAATGCCAGCCTTAACAAGCTTATCTTTAGCCATTTCCAAAACACGATCCGTCACATGGACCGTATGACCTGGGCCAATAAATCCTTTTTTCACGTAGGGAACAATTCCATCAAGGTGATCTAAGTGATGGTGCGTGATAAAGACGTGTTTACAATAATCCAGTTTTTCAACGATATCAGCAACAGCCCCCGTCCACTGACTTTTGTCTTTCATTAAATACATGCCGAAATCAAGAATTGCGCCGACGCGTTTGACTTCGGACGTTTTTGGGTCTAGCCATTCTGTGACAACAGTTTTACAGTTCCCCCCAATATCTTCACCAATGCCCGTTCCTACAACGATTTCCTTTGTATTATTTCCGCCCTCGGACGTTAAGACCATACGCCCTTGTGTCGTGGGTGGATTTGCAGAGCTTTGCGCCATATGAAGCAACCCATACTCCGTCAAATGATCCTTCACATACGGATAATCATTATCCCCTAGCATATTATTATGCGTTTTATTCACGACCCCCAGACCTGCCAACAAACCTGGCACGCCTTTGGATTTGAGGGAGGCTCCCATCACTTTAACATCTTTGACACAGGCTAACTTCACGCCCTCTCCCTGAAACTCTTTCCAGCGGACTTGCGCAAGTTTTCTCCAGTCTTGTTTCTTATCCGATAAAATATCAACTGGACGATTACGGATCAAAACATCTTTATCTCTGGTTGATTTTCTGTGATAGGATTTGGCTTCGAAGCGTTTTTTAATATCCGTTAATACAGCACTAGCCTGTAAGAAATCATGGCGAAAATAAGAATGATCGGCGTCCAGCGTATTGGTCGTCATCCCAGCCAAAGGCTTTAACGCGTCAACAGGCAAGATAAGTTCGTTTTTATTGTCATTCGCGTTTTTTATACCGGAAAAAGCCGGGCGCACGGCAGAGAAATAAATGCCTTTTTGTGCGTCAAAACCAGGATATTTCAGTTTTTCACCGATGCTATCCCCGACATGACAATCATCCATAATCTGAGCAACGTTCGGCACATGATTTTCTGCTTTTCGCATATCAGTATGGATACGGCGGGCAGCTTCGATAACATTTTGCAAATCTGCGGGGTCTGGATTTTGTATAGGCCGCCCCATAACTGTGATATCTCCGTCATGGATTTGGAGCAAATTTTGTTTTTCGTACCGTCCCGACGGATAGACAGCCCAATAGTACAAATCCAGAGTTTCGATTGTCTTTAAATCATCGTCCAGCTTCGTTTTGGAGATCAAAGACACCGCCCCCCTGTTCTGGGATCGACCTGAGCGCAGTCCAGATAAATCGATTTACGGGTCATATTCCCCCGATTAGGAGAAAGCCCCAAAGCATCAAACAGTGCAGATCCTTTGAAAATCATAGTATGCCTCACACAGTGTTATTGGGGATCACGCCCGTTATTAACGGCAATGCCCATATAGTCAAAGCCACCCGCATTTTGCGTATCCGTACCTTGGGCTTGATGCCATGCATAGCTATAATCCTGAGGCAATCCATGCAGATCTTTTTCTTGCCAAAACCCGACCCATGGCATGATCTGCGCCCGTAATTGTAATTTATCCTCGAGCGTGATGCTGTTGATGTCATTAATAAATCCAGCGTAATCCTCATGCTGAGCGAACAGGCACCCCATATCATTAAAGGTAGGATCGGCATGGGCATCGTGAATATGCATCAACCGCGCTAAAGCCAACGTAGCTGTTTTAGCTCCATCATGCTCAGCTAAGGCTTCTAAATTATCTGCATAATCTTGTTTGAGCTGATGAAGATAGTCTTTGATCGCATAGAAACGCTGAGCAAGAGAAATTGTCTGTCCTGCAGTATCCTTGAGAGTCAGCCCTGCCTTCCCCTCTCTACGCTCTACAAGACCTAGCTCCACCATTGTTGCGCGCATCATGAGCTTGGTCGAATTTTCTGATTGTGCCCACCCCGGCTCTAGAACATATTGAGTTATATCCCGATCGATCAGTTTCATAGCCAACGCCAAACGAAAATCTGCGCCAGGTTTATTATCACGCGTTGGAAATTTGCTGTAAACTTGATTGATTGTACTATTGATCCGCTGAATCAAGGGTCCACCCTGCACGATTGAAGGCTGACCTCCTGAAATCAAGCCCTGCTGCAAAGCTATTTTGACCTCTTGCGCGTTATCTATGTTGGGCTGCAGAATTTTTTCTTTAAAGGCCGTCCCCATCGCACTTGGCAATGTTGTAACAGACAAAGCTTGCTCTTGTTGGCGGAATGCTTTTGATAGCGCGCCCGCTTTCGTGTCATAAGCCATGCCGATATATTCAGGGTTATTAACAGGAAGCAAACCAGTTTCAGCGGCGCCTAAAATCATTTTAATCAGGCCCTGTTCGGTTTTATTTAAGTCTTCGTATGGGCTATCATCCCAGACCTTAGGATTTTTCTCTTCTGCAAAGGGGCTATCTTTAAAATCATGAAAGGGTTGAGAACGTACAGATCTAAGAGACATTGCCTGACCTATATCCGGCGTACGCTTTGAAAGTGGTTTTATCTGCACAACTTCCCAAGCTTCCGCATAACGCTGTACGTCTAAATTCTCTCGTTGCCATTTGACACTTCTCTCACCTATATCCGCTGGTTTGATAGTAGCCCTGTCTTGTGCCTGCGCATATTCGGAGGGCAGCCCACTCGGGTTTAACAGATGTGGTAAATCCTGAAGCAATATAGGCTCCATCACACGGATCAAATCATCCATTTCCTGAATCTCACTGGATTTTGGATCTGCCAAACGTTCATCAATTTTTTGCAAATCAATTGGCGCCTCAAAACTTTGATTATAGGCATGATCCGTACGCATGCGATGGATATTGATTAATCGTGACAATGTCTTCACGGCCTCAACGGTTGCTATTCCCTGTGGCGCCCAACGTAAAATATTCTGAGCCGCAGCCTTAGCACAATCAACTAAGCGCGCGTAGTGCAAAGTTCCTGATGCTTGGTCGAACATATACATATCCATATTCGCATCTGGGCGCATGGGATTAAGACCAAAACGTACGGCATTGCCCCTGTACATTTCATAGATCGAATTTCTAGAATTTATCCAATCTGCCGTTTGAATTTTCTTATCTAACTGATGCGCCGAGAAATCACCGGCTTGCGCCCCTGTAATCTCAGCGATCAATTGATCTTTAGTGGGTTGATCTATCAACGGATCATCCAGAATAAAAGCCTTACAATGATCAATCACAATATTCCAAAAGGCCATATAGTGTGCGGCCTCCATCGGCATGCCACCGTCAATGGAGCGATAGCCCCCCATCACACGTGTGGCGCCTTCGAATGCGGAGGGCGTCACCATATAATGATCTGGCAAGAAACCTCGTAACATCTGAGCGCGCTCTAAACTGGTTTGCGAATTTGGAATAATATGCTTACTAACAACCCAATCGCTGCCCAAAAACCGTGATGTCTTATCCGTTATATGATGGCCGATCTTCACTATATCATAATGTGCCCGCATCCCGCTGGAGATAGCGCAGTTGATATAGCAGCTATCGACAGCACGCGTTGTCTGCATAAAAGTATCACTCAAAGCAGTCATCAGCCCAATCAGCGGCTGGCCAGCCTCTCCTATAGACCGTAAATCGTCATGGTAAAAATCATCATGCTGAAGATAAAATTGATGTGCCAAGGCATCAAATCTGTCTTGAGAAATCAGTCCCCGCAAATGATCCGGGTATTGTAACTGTCCTGAAAAATAATTTTCGGCCAGAATCTGAGCTTTTTTAGCCATGATTCGTTCTCCCTATGTAGCCTCAGAAGATACATTGCCTTCTGATTTTTTATATTTGTGCTGACCTCTCAGCACGTCTAAACCGTATGTAACGACTGTAAACTATTTTTTCATAGGAAACAAGAGGATTCTTATGCATATTTTATGCACAGAAATAAAAAGTGGTAGGCCAGGCCGGACTTGAACCAGCGACCAATCCGTTATGAGCGGACTGCTCTAACCAACTGAGCTACTGGCCCTTACACACATTTTATTAGCCACGAACGACTAAGCTCTATCTTCTACCAATAGATCAGGGTTTTTATCAAGCCCAATAATGCGAATAGCGTAAAAGATAAAAAGAAAAATATTCGTTGGGATCGCCCAGATCGCAATATCATAACCATGAATATAAGCATGCCCTTTTAAAATCACCAGCATCGCAATACCGCCGATCACACCTAACGCTATCACAGCAACGAACGAGTCGTACAATCGTCGAAGCGCCACAGAACATTGCGTACGCCCCTCCTTAAAATAACGTACGCACCACAACAAAAACGGGGCCATTAAAATGATTTGCGGGATTGATAATTCCTTGGGCGAGATAAAGTACCCACCAATCACCCCCCAAACAGAGGATTGCGTACTACGCCAAAGCTCACCGACATGGCTCGTCATCGTTTCGCCGCCATAAGCACGCAACTGATAACGCCCTTTCATGATCTCCATAGCATCCATGCCCGCAGCTGTTAAGGTATCATAGTGAACGTACATCGCCACTGCTGCGCCAATCAAGCATCCCAGTCCAATAATGAAAGTAGCCCTGAGCCATGCAAACATACCCCACTGACGATAAATCGCATAAAAGGTCACAGGAATAATTGCCCCCACCATCACAGGCGGGACGAACTCATAGCCCATCAGCACCTTCATACATACAGCTGCCCCAGCCAATGCCGCCAGCACACACGTACGCAAAAAAGATGGAGCTTTCCCCCAGCCCTCTTTCGTACGCATGCCATATAACACCAGTATTGTTGGCAAGAACCATGACCATTCCATCCACCATAGCGACCGACCATAAAACCCTAAAACAGGCATCAAAAGAATAATAGCAGCCAGTGCCAACCAGCCACATAGCGGAGCAAACTGGCGCGCGGCCCAGAACACAAAACCGCTAATCACCAACGCATTAACCAACGCAACCAAGGTCTGAGACACCAAGTTATAGTAATAATAATTTACCGTCCTGAGCCGTACGTCCCAACGGCTATCTGGACGAGCGACCTCTAGCACTTTTGTCGTCACCCAATCCAGCCCCTGCCAGATAGGAAAAACCAGATCATCTTGCAAGCCTGCATGCGACGGATAAATATGAACTTCATCTTGCCCAGCCTCTAACTGCTTTTTAAAAACAGCATAATCGTTCATATCAACCGATTTGTATAACGGGCCAACATGGTTGTATTTGAGCATCAAACCGCCATGCGCTTGCGTTCCATGTTCAAGATCATAAACAAGACGTGAGAACACAAAGCTTTCTGAGGGGAATTCTCCATCTAAATACTTCTCTAAGCTCAATGTGCTAAGAATATGAGAAGAAAAATTAGCCCATAACAATAAAACTGCGATTAAATACACATAACGCGGTTGCGCCCAGAATGTTTTCATTTTTTAAAAACCCAATATTTAGACAAAAGAAATGATACAAATGCAGCGCAGGCAGATCCTGCCACCACAGCAAAGAATGGATATGCATGAAAATGCTTACTCATGGATAAAAGCGCAAAGTAAATGCCGTAATTCAGTCCTTGCGCTATGGTTGTTGATATCGCGTACATCCCAAAAGAACGCCAAGGGCAATGATCGCGCGCATCAAATGTATGATGTTTATTCAGGAAAAATGTTGTCACAATCGCAATCAACATCGCGGGAATACGAGCGTAATATGGGTTGACATGAGCAAGAGAAACAAAACCCTGTGTAAGCCCCGCATCCAGAGCAAACCCTAATCCCCCAACACATAAAAATGTAAAAACTTGTTTTTTCACAAGTGCCTCTAGCTTTTTTCTTCTGATAAAGCGCGGTAAGACAAATATACCAAGCGTAATTTTTCGAGACGACCACGGCTGACCGTGTCTAAGACAACGCCGCAAACAAAGCTAACCAACGCTGATAAAACCAGCCCTGTACTCAAGACCGCTGTCGGCAATCGTGGGACAAAGCCTGTTTCAAAATACGTGCTACAACAGGTACACCTGCGATCAACGCCAAAAATAAAAGCGCCGCTGCAATAACCCCAAAAAAGCCAAAAGGCTTAATTTCCTTAAAGAAAAAGATAATAAAACTAAGGATACGTACACCGTCTTTGTAGGTCGACAGCTTACTTTCTGTCCCCTCTGCACGGTCAAAATACCGTGTTTTAACTTCGCTAACCGGCAGGCGTAGCTTTAACGCATGAATCGTGAGCTCTGTTTCGGTTTCAAATCCTTGCGCAAAAGCAGGAAAGCTTTTAACAAAACGACGTGAAAAAGCCCGATAACCAGATAGCATATCAGTCGGCCCCTCACCAAATAGCACATGCACGACTTTGTTAAGCATACGATTACCAAAGCGGTGGCCGGGGCGGTACAAGTTATCGCCTGTATCATGCGCGCGCGTTCCAACAATCATATCCGCATTATCGTCTTGTAATTGCTGGATCAGCTGAGGTGCGGCCGAAGCATCATACGTGCCGTCCCCATCAGCCATTAAATAAATATCAGCTTCGATATCGGCAAACATACGACGCACAACATTGCCTTTGCCCTTGTGATGTTCATGACGAACGATCGCACCGGCTTTGGCTGCTACCTGCGCGGTATTATCGGTTGAATTATTATCATACACATAAATCGAAGCTTTCGGTAAAGCCTCTTTAAACGATGCAACAACGCCCGCAATGGCAGCCTCTTCATTATAACAAGGCAGTAAAACAGCTATTTCCATGTGTAATCTTATCCTTTATAAATTTACAGCACAAAAGAGTACCGCATAGTAGTACTTCTTTAAATAAATTTATAAATAAAATAAAGACTTATCACATAAATACACTGCTTTTATTCAGCTTAGAACGTAAAATACAAGGCGGCTAAGAATAAATGCGCGGTGTCATCATTTTGACCATAGCGATCTTTTGCCGCGTCACCTGGATCGGCTGCGGAGTAAACAGTTATCAAAGAACGGAACTGGCGTATCTTTGGCCCATGCATATGTTGTTGTTGTTCCCAAACGTGTATCGTTACCATCGACAGTTTTTACTGCTATTAAGCCCAATGTACCAGTTTCAGGCGTTGTATATTCAAAATTCGCCCCAGTATTTTCAGTAAAGTCTTGCTCTCCGTCACCTTGCAGCCAAAAGAAATCAGCACTAAAGGGCTTTGTATTAAAATTAAGAATCGCCCTAAATCATACGCTGATCGTGGGGCAAGCAAATATACCCCTTCGTCCGCACTGGTATAATCCCCGTCCCCGAACAAGAACAAAAACAGCCTCGCACAACAGAGAAATGGGAAATCCGCTCTTTCTATTTTAGGTTTTATTCTTTATACACTTAAAAGAAAAATGGCATTTCACCCTAAAGCAACGAAAAGAACACCCTGCATGCCTTTAAGCAAAAAACGATCTCACTTCTTATCATCGCCACTTCGTTGATAACCTTCAGCTTTTTCACAAATGCGCTGTCTATCCTGCCGGTTGACCGTTTTCTAAATAATGAATTTCCGTCTGAGCAATTTGTGATTACACGACTAATTTACAATCATCATCACAGCGTCGAAGATAACGGCGGCTTTTTATTCAGTACGCCAGCGACCTATGATGTGTTTATGGCGGTTAACAAAGACCCGTTTGAGAATTATGGTGATAAGGTATTACACAGCCCCAAAAACATGGATTACCTATCTCATATAGGATTTCAAGATAATCTACTTACGCCTGTTTCTGAAACATTGTACCGCTTAACGGACTGGCTTTATACTTCGACATCCAATGATAACATTGAAAAATTTGGTGCTTTTTACATTGTGCGCGGCACTCAGCTCTTCGTCACTATTTTAAATGCACTGGCGCTAAGTTTAATCCTTTTGTGGGCAAGAAAAGAGTTCTCAACATTTACAGCCTATGGCGCCCTGGCCTTCATTTTAATAGCCCTCCCTGATTTAACCTTTTTCGGACGATCTATGTGGTGGGTAATGTTCACTTGGTTCCTGCCATTTTTAACAATCCTAGGCGCCTATGCCGGAAGTAAAGGCACACCGCTAAAAGCCCCTATTCTGATTTTAAGCAGTGCCCTCGCAGGAGCCTTTTTAACATTAAAAACGTCGATGGGGTATGAGTATACAAGCACAGTTATGGTCGCCACATTGGTGCCTGTGACATATTATGCTCTATCACGAGGGTGGCGCTTTACAGACTGGTTATTACAATGTTTTGTGATTGGTCTATTCCAATTGTTTGGAATCGGATTAACACTGTATTTACATTATGAAGCGCTTAATGCGGCTGGATATGATGCTATAGATGTGTTGGGTAACCGATTAGAAAAACGCGCTTACGGCGGCAATCATGCTGCAGATATCAGTGATTATTTAGCAAAAAGCACAAACGCATCATTGTTCAACGTTTATGGGCGCCATTTGCTGTGGCATCAACATGTTGGGCGTCCTGAGATTTTAGTGATGATCCCGGGCTTTATTTGGCTATGGAACCGCCGGCACGCGTGGAAAGATTACTTTACAACCAATGCAAAAGACCGTGCCTTACTGGCAAGTATCGTGCTGAGCGGATTGGGCGCAGCTAGTATGTTTACGCTGCTAAAGGGGCATTCCTATGTCCATAGCTTTGACGTAGTGGCATTTAGTATTCCCATGAATATCTTGATCGGTATTTTTTACGGGCGCCAGCTAGAGAAAAAATTCAAATAAAGCCATACAAAAAGAGCGCTAAATCAATGATAGCGCCCTTTTCTTTATTTTCGTTTATTTGCCCTGTTTAAGTATCAAGGAAGCTGCGAAGCTTGCGAGATCGGCTTGGATGTTTCAGCTTGCGCAGGGCTTTTGCTTCGATCTGACGGATACGTTCACGCGTTACGTTGAATTGCTGTCCGACCTCTTCGAGAGTATGGTCTGTATTCATACCAATACCAAAACGCATACGAAGCACACGCTCCTCACGAGGGGTTAAGGATGCCAAAACACGCGTAGTTGTTTCACGCAAGTTCGAGTGAATAGCCGAATCAATTGGCGCGACAGCGTTTTTATCCTCGATAAAATCACCCAAAGAGGAATCTTCTTCATCACCGATTGGTGTTTCCAATGATACGGGCTCTTTGGCAATTTTTAGAACTTTACGCACTTTATCCAGTGGCATGTGCAGACGTACAGATAGTTCCTCTGGCGTTGGTTCGCGGCCTATTTCGTGCATCATCTGACGAGACGTACGGACAAGTTTATTAATCGTTTCAATCATGTGAACAGGAATACGGATCGTACGGGCCTGATCGGCGATTGAACGCGTAATAGCCTGACGAATCCACCATGTCGCATAGGTTGAGAATTTATAACCGCGGCGATATTCAAATTTATCAACAGCCTTCATCAAGCCAATGTTACCCTCTTGGATCAAATCAAGGAATTGCAAACCACGGTTTGTGTATTTTTTCGCAATCGAAATCACCAAACGCAAGTTTGCTTCGACCATTTCTTTTTTCGCGCGGGCGGCTTCTTTTTCGCCTTTTTGTACGACACCAACAATGCGGCGGAATTCACCGATTGGCAGCATTGCATCATCAGAAATTTTAGCGATGTTATCACGAATGGATTGGACTTCTTCGCCATGCTTTCCAACAAAATCTTCCCACTTCGCATTCACGGACTTCACGTCATCAAGCCATGTTGGGCTAAGCTCTGCGCCGTAATAGCGTTTCAAGAAATCTTCGCGCTTAACCTTACATTTTGTGGCATAGCGTAGAATTTTCCCTTCTTGAGAGACAAGCTCACGGTTGATTGTATACAGACGGTCAATAAGCTGCTCAATCCGAGGGTTGCTCAGGTGGACGTCGTTCATTAGCTCGACCAAGGCATCACGATGTTCTTCGTATTTTTTATTGATTTTAGCGTCGGGCTTTTCACCTTTTAGCAATGCGTCCAAGCGTTTTTGCTGAACTTTTTGCATAGCTTCGTAGGTTGATTTGATTTTTGAAAATGTTTCAAAAACCTGAGGCGCTAATTCCTCTTCCATTGCGGCCAAAGAAATCGGGTTTGCGTCATCGCCGTCATCTTCGCCTTCAGCATCGCTATCTTCTTCTGTTTCTTCGTCGCTTTCGGCGTCTATATTTTCATCGTTAGCGTCTTCGTTTTCGCTATCTTCGGCGTTTTCGTCTTCGATATTGTATGTCGCATCCAGATCGATAACTTCACGAAGCAAGATATCTCCGGCCTCTAGCGCTTCGTACCATGCAATCATGGATTCGATGGCAAGCGGGCTTTCGCAGATACCGCCAATCATCAACGCGCGTCCGGCCTCGATCCGTTTAGCGATCGCAATTTCGCCTTCACGGGATAGCAATTCAACCGCGCCCATCTCGCGCAGGTACATACGTACAGGATCGTCTGTACGTCCTGTGTCGTCATCCTTGATGTTACCGCCGGCTTCGTAATCGCCCTCTTCTACGTCATCATCATCGTTGTCATCAGAATCGTCTGAAGATTTCTTTGTTTTTGGCTCATCCTCGTCAGAGACGTCTTCTTCTTTTTCGACCATCTGAATGCCCATATCAGACAACGCCGCCATAGCATCATCGATTTGCTCAGAGGTAAAACTTTCCTCTGGCAAGGCTTCGTTAATTTGATCGTAGGTTAAAAAGCCTTTGCTTTTACCGTCTTTCAATAAGGTTTTAATAACCGATGCGAAAGTACCCTTGGCACCTGTATCCATATTGTCGTCGTTTTGTTTTTTGCTCACTGCCGAATGCCCACTGATTGATGAAGCCATATTTGCCTCAACTCCTTGCTTTAAAATAAAAATCGTCTTACATGAAAAAATAAAAGATAAATGCCCTTGGTAGTATTATCTACATAGAATCGTTTCCGTCAATACGGAGTGCGATCAATTCTTTCCTTTGCTGTCGCTTTTTCCCTTATTCTTGCGTTATAGCGCATAATATAGGGGCTATACTTTGTTTTTCCACTCTGTTGCACGTTGCTTTTGTGCTTCTTTTTGTTGCATGGCCTCCCATATTTCCAACCATTTAGCAATAATATCTTGCTGGTCGGTGTTTTGCGAATCATCTTGAGGCGCAGCAAATGCGGCATGAAGATATATATTTTCATGCAAAATGTCACGCATTTCTTTTTCATAGCCATAATCGCTCATCTGTTGATGCAGATCGGTAATCGTCATGTCAGGATCGTCACCTAAACATTCAATGACTTTGTTCTTCAATTGATCATAGGCAGGCTCTTCGAATCGGCATGATGATATTTTTCTTCGACGTGATCGAAAATACGCGGGTAATTCAGCAACGCCGTCAGCAATATTTTCTCGCTCAAGTTTTTCATAGCGCGAGATGCTGGGCGTACAGGCAGGGCCACAGGCTTATTGTTATACTTCCAGCCGCCTTGCTGACGCTTATTCCCCCAGCCCTGCCCCGATCTACGGGCAGGCGTATAGAAATAGTCTGTTATTTTTTGCTCGATCTGGGCTTTGTAATGCTTTTGCACCTCAACATCCTCGATCGCGAAGACTTGCTTTCGCAGAGTTGAGGCAATCGCGGCCTTTTCTTCAGGCGTGCGTTGTGGCTTAGAATCGACATGTAAGCGCCATAAATAATCAATCAACGGGATGGATTTATTTAAAACCTCTTCAAAGGCAGCGCGCCCCTTGCCTGCGATCAGACTGTCAGGATCTTCCCCCTGAGGAAGAAAGGCAAAAGATACGCTTTGCCCTGGCTGCAACAATGGCAAAGCCCGTTCACAGGCGCGGGCTGCTGCTTTTTGTCCAGCGTTATCGCCATCGAAACATAGAACTGGCTGCTTAATTTCCTGCGGGATCATTTTCCACAATTTGTCAATTTGCCCTTCGGTCAGGGCGGTGCCCATCGGCGCGACAGCCCCGTTAAAGCCCGCTTGATGGCAGGCGATAACGTCCATATAGCCTTCTGTCACGATCAAAGGTTTTAAATCACGCGCTGCGATTCGTGCTTTATCCTCGCCATATAAAACGCGCCCTTTATCAAAGATTGGCGTTTCGGGGGAGTTCAGATATTTAGGCGGCGTGAAATCTCCGCGATCGGGGGCGCGCATATGATCAGGCAAGATACGCCCGCCAAAGGCGATAATCCGTCCACGACGATCTGCAACAGGAAACATCACGCGATCACGGAAGAAGCTGTAATAGTCTTTGGTTTTCGTCGATTGCTTTGCCAGCCCCAAAATTTGCATATCCTCGGCGCTATGACCGCGCTCTTGCAAGGCTTTGACCATCAGCGAAGCATCTGATGGCGCATAGCCAACCTGAAAGGCCTTGAGCGCGTTATCAGACAGGCCGCGCTCTTGCACGTATGACAGGACAGCTGCCCCCCCTGACTATTTAAACACGACTGGAACCATTTTGCGGCATCTTCCATCACGGTATAAAGCCGCTTACTAGTTTCCGCACGCTCAACGGCCTGCGGGTCATCTTTGGGTACACTCATGCCCGCCTCGGCCGCCAGCATCTCTACGGCTTCGCGAATGGTAGATTATCATGCTCCATCACGAACTTGACCGCATCACCATGCGCGCCACAGCCAAAGCAATGATAAAACTGTTTGTCATCATTAATGGTGAAGGATGGTGTTTTTTCGTGATGGAACGGACAGCATGCCTTAAACTCGCGCCCTGCGCGCGTGACCTTAATCCGCCGTCCGATAATATCAGACAGGCTAAGGCGGGATCGCATTTCATCCAGAAACTGTGGCGTGATGGTCATTATTTATAGCTCATAGCATATTTTACGCGGGATCTGTAAATATGAATCTGTAAAAACGTAAAAATATGCCTAAATGTGAACATATATACCTTTTTATACTTGCGCTAATACATAAAAGATGATTAATAGCACGTAGTCTGTACGAATTAAATTTGACACAGGCGTGATATTTATGTAAAATTTTATTTATCGGTCAATGGCGAATAATAGAGGGTCTAAAAACTATGCCTAAGATATTTAATACAAAAAATATTAAGATTGTAGAATACGGGGAACAAGGCGAACAAAATTTTTCTGTTTCCAAAATTGCAAATGATTTAATGGGCGCACTGCGCAAAATCGTTAAAACTGCGTAAGACAATTTCTCTGCAATCTGTTCAAGCAAAAAGCTACCGACATAATCGGTAGCTTTTTGTTTATGCCTATAACGGCAATTATACTAAGCTAATTTACTGCGGACAATGCCGCCTGCTTTGCTCATATCGACGCGACCTGCGTAATCTGTTTTCAACGCGCCCATAATTTTCCCCATATCTTTGATGCTTTGCGCGTCATTAGCCGCGATAAGCTCATCGATGACTTTGTCCAGCTCATCGCCCTCTAATGGCTCTGGTAAGAAACGCTTAATGATGACGACTTCGGCTTCTTCTTTGGCGGCTAAATCTTCGCGGTTATTCTTTTTATAGATCGCAATCGATTCGGCGCGCTGCTTTAACATTGTTTGTAACATTGACAGCATTTCCTCTTCGCTTACGCCAGCTGGATTGCCCGAAGTACGCGCTGCAACATCCCGATCTTTGAGCGCAGCAATGATTAATCTGATTGTGGAAACTGCTGCCATGTCCTTGTTTTTCATGGCCTCTTTTAAGGCCGTATTAAATTCTTGTCTTTTTTGCACGATTTTTCTTTCCTTTTTCGGTCCATTCATTTATAGAATTCTCTTCTAGCAGAACCCTAGCTAGAAAGATTTCAAGTCATGATGGACTTTTCTAATACAAAACGCCCTGAGAATGCAACGGGCGTCATTATTTTCGCAAACGGAACAATTATTTGGGGGCGCGGTTTTGGCGCTGAAACCAGCCACGCGGGTGAGATTTGCTTTAATACCTCGCTAACTGGATATCAAGAGGTCATGACAGACCCCAGCTACGCCGGTCAGATTGTAAACTTTACATTCCCCCATATCGGTAATGTCGGCACCAACGAAAACGATAACGAGACAATCACTCCCGCAGCGCGCGGCATGATCGTCCGCGAAGACATCACTGATCCTTCGAACTGGCGCCAGCAAGAGCACCTAAGCACATGGATGGCGCAGCATAACCTTGTAGGCATTAGCGGCATTGATACACGCGCCCTCACCCGCAACATTCGCGATAACGGTGCACCTAATGGTGTGATTGCCTATAACGCTAAGGGCGAATTTGATCTGGAGGCTCTATATAGCAAAGCAAAACAATTCCCGGGCTTAGACGGTATGGACCTAGCCAAAGAAGTCACCTGCAGCAAATCCTATACATGGGACGAGGCCGCATGGGATATGAAAGCCAACGCCTATCAAATGCAAGATAAGCCCATCAAGAAAGTTGTCGCCGTTGATTTTGGCGCAAAGCACAACATTCTGCGCTGCCTAGCCAATTCTGGCTGTGACGTAACGGTTGTGCCTGCGAACACGCCTGCTGAGGATATCTTGGCCATGAAGCCAGATGGTGTATTTTTATCAAACGGCCCTGGCGACCCAAAAGCTACGGGCGAATATGCTGTTCCCATGATCCAAGGCGTTATCGAATCAGGCACGCCCTTGTTCGGGATTTGCCTTGGCCACCAGTTGCTGGCTTTAGCCTTGGGCGCGAAAACTCGCAAAATGCACTTAGGTCATCGTGGTGGCAACCACCCTGTCAAAGATTTGGAAACTGGCAAAGTTGAAATTACCTCACAAAATCACGGTTTCGAAGTCATCGAAGACAGCCTACCCACAGGCGTAAAAGCCACCCATGTCAGCCTATTTGACGGATCAAACGAAGGCCTGCGCGTTGAAGGCAAGCCTGTCTTTTCCGTGCAATACCACCCTGAGGCCTCCCCAGGGCCAGAGGATAGTTACTACTTATTCGAACGCTTTGTCGAAACCATGAAAAACGCCGCATAGATATACGAAAGAGATCATACAATGCCTAAACGTACAGACATAAAATCAATCGCAATTATCGGCGCGGGCCCTATTATTATCGGCCAAGCCTGTGAGTTCGACTATTCCGGCACGCAAGCGTGTAAAGCCCTGCGCGAGGAAGGATACCGCATTATCCTGATTAACTCGAACCCTGCGACGATTATGACTGACCCATCGATGGCGGATGCGACTTATATTGAGCCCATCACGCCAAAGGTCGTTGCCAAGATTTTGGAAAAAGAAAAACCCGATGCTTTGTTGCCGACAATGGGCGGGCAAACGGCGCTTAATACTGCGCTGGCATTGGCTGAGGACGGCACGCTTGATCGTTTGGGCATTGAGCTTATCGGCGCCGATCAAAACGCGATTGAAAAAGCCGAAGACCGCCAAAAATTCAAAGAGTGCATGGATGAGCTTGGCCTTGAATCCGCACGTAGCGCTGTGGTGCATTCCATGGATGAAGCCCGCGCCGCATTAGATGATATTGGCCTGCCGACAATTATTCGCCCGTCATTTACTCTGGGCGGGACTGGCGGCGGGATTGCTATAACCGCGATGAATATGAGCAAATCGTTGCCGAGGGCCTAGACGCCTCCCCCACGACAGAGGTTCTGATCGAAGAATCTATGCTAGGCTGGAAAGAATACGAAATGGAAGTTGTTCGCGATAAAAACGACAACTGCATTATTATTTGCTCGATCGAAAATATTGATCCAATGGGCGTCCATACTGGGGATTCTATCACAGTCGCCCCTGCCCTGACATTGACAGACAAAGAATACCAAGCCATGCGCAATGCATCTCTTGCGGTTTTGCGCGGCATTGGCGTTGAAACGGGCGGATCGAACGTACAGTTTGCCATTAACCCGGCTAATGGACGCATGATCGTTATCGAAATGAACCCACGCGTAAGCCGTTCATCAGCTTTGGCATCCAAAGCCACAGGGTTCCCGATTGCGAAAATCGCGGCTAAATTGGCTGTTGGTTATACTCTGGACGAGCTTGGCAATGATATCACAGGCGGAAAAACACCTGCTAGTTTCGAACCTACCATTGATTATGTCGTCACTAAAATCCCACGCTTTACGTTTGAAAAATTCCCTGGTGCGAAGAACACCTTGAACACAGCGATGAAATCTGTGGGTGAAGCCATGGCTATTGGTCGCAGCTTCGAGGAAAGCCTGCAAAAAGCAATGCGTTCCCTAGAAAAAGGCTTTGATGGTCTATGCCCCATTGAAATCGAAGGCACAGATACCGACAACCCTGACATCATCCGTGACGCTGTACGCTCTGTTTTGATTACACCAACGCCTGAACGTTTGCTTTATGTTGGGCAAGCCTTGCGCTTGGGGTTATCGGTTGATGACATCCACGCCAGCACTAAAATCGACAAATGGTTCCTTGAGCGCATGGAACGTATTATCGCGGCAGAAAATAACGTCCGCGATAACGGTCTACCAACGACGGCTCAGGACTGGATGGCGCTGAAAAAACTTGGCTTTTCGGACATGCAACTGGCTAACGTTACGAATACCAGCGAACAAGACGTACGCAGTGCCCGCCATCAGCATAATGTCCGCCCTGTTTACAAGCGCGTTGATACGTGCGCAGCTGAAATCCCATCAGGTACACCGTACATGTATAGCTGTTACGAAGGTAACGGTCTGGAGGCTGCCGAAAGCGAAATCGATCCCTCTGACAAAGAAAAAGTCATCATTCTTGGCGGCGGTCCGAACCGCATTGGTCAAGGCATCGAATTTGACTATTGCTGCGTTCACGCGGCCTTTGCCTTGCGTGATGTCGGTTATGAAACAATCATGGTAAACTGTAACCCGGAAACGGTTTCGACAGACTATGACACATCTGATCGCCTGTATTTTGAACCCTTAACCGAAGAAGACGTGATTGAGCTTATCCGCGCAGAACAAGCCAGCGGCAAGGTCAAAGGCGTCATCGTACAGCTAGGTGGGCAAACTCCGCTGAAGCTATCGCATGCGCTTCAAAATGCTGGTATTCCTATTTTAGGAACCGATCCTGATGCGATTGATTTGGCGGAAGATCGCGAACGCTTCCAAAAATTATTGCACTCATTAGATTTGCGCCAGCCACCAAATGGCCTTGCAAGCTCGGCTGAGGAAGCCTTGGAAAAAGCCGAAGACATTGGCTTTCCTTTGGTTATTCGCCCGTCTTACGTCCTCGGCGGACAAGGCATGGAAATCGTCCACAACATGGAAGAGCTTAAGCGCTATATCGATACAGCGGTTTTGGTCTCTGGCGACAGCCCTGTTTTGCTGGATCGTTACCTGAAAAGCGCGATTGAAATTGACGTTGATGCCTTATGTGACGGCACGGATGTGTACGTCGCGGGGATCATGGAACATATCGAAGAAGCTGGTATTCACTCGGGTGATAGTGCATGCGTACTGCCGCCTCATTCACTGCCACAAAAACCGTGGACGAGCTTGAGCGTCAAGCGATCCTGCTAGCAAAAGCGTTAAATGTCAAAGGCTTAATGAACGTACAGTTTGCCGCCCGCCGTAACGAAGACAGCGGTGAATTTGATGTTTATATTATCGAAGTTAACCCACGTGCCTCACGTACGGCGCCATTCGTTGCCAAGGCCACTGGCGTTCCGGTTGCCAAATTAGCCTCACGCATTATGGCGGGTGAGACGCTTGCTAACCTGAAAGACCAGCTATACGGCATGAAGCCTGACCACTGGGCTGTGAAGGCTCCCGTGTTCCCATTCAACCGCTTCCCTGGGGTTGAGCCTTTGCTAGGGCCAGAGATGAAATCTACGGGTGAGGTCATGGGACTGGACAAAGATTTGGCGCATGCGATTGCGAAATCTCAGCTAGCCGCTGGTAGCCGCCTCCCCAAAGAAGGAACCGTGTTCCTATCGGTTAAAAACACTGATAAAGAAGGCTTGTTGCCAATTGCCAAAGACTTGGAAAGCTTGGGCTTCACCTTGGTAGCCACGGGCGGCACGCACCGCTTCTTAACGGATAATGGCGTAACCGCCACGCGCGTTAACAAAGTGCTAGAAGGACAGCCTCATGTTCTGGATGCGATGATTAACGGTGATATTGATCTGGTTATCAACACGACAACCAAAAGTGCGCAAGCAACGGCTGATTCAAATTCAATCCGCCGCATGGCCTTGATGAACAAGATCCCGTATTACACGCTATTGACGGCTGCGGCCTCAATCGTGGAGGCCATCAAAGCAATCAAAGCACGAGAGATCGAAATCCAACGCCTGCAGGACTATCTGCCAGCCGAGGTCAGCCGCTCAACAGAAAAAGCTGCGTAACAAATAACATTGACGCTGCGATGATTTTTCTTAACCTACGTATATTCCCGCCTTGAACAAGGCGGGTTTTGCTTTACTGTTTTTCGCATAGAAAGGGATAAACACATGGATACGTTTCCAGTCACTAAAAAAGGATATGAAGCTTTAAGTGACGAGCTTACAGATCTGAAAAAAGTTCAACGCCCTGCCGTGATCGAGGCCATCGCAACTGCGCGTGAGCATGGCGACCTGTCAGAAAATGCGGAATATCACGCAGCCCGCGAACAGCAAAGCTTTATCGAAGGCCGTATCGAGGAATTAGAAGCCGTCGTATCGCGTGCGCAAGTTATTGATCCTACGACGCTTAGCGGTGATACGGTTAAATTCGGCGCGACGGTGCAGATCGTTGACGAAGACACCGACGAAGAAAAAACACTACAGATCGTTGGCGATTATGACGCTGATTCTGAACAAGGCCGCATTTCTATCAGCGCCCCGATTGCGCGTGCCCTTATTGGTAAATCCGAAGGCGATTCAGTTACTGTTACCACGCCTAAGGGCAAAGTTTTCTACGAAATTTTATCGGTTGAATTCAAATAAAATCGCTCTATTTGTCATCGTAATCCCCTGCAACCCTCAAGAGGTCTTACATGGAATATTTACATACAATGGTTCGGGTTCGTGATCTTGATGAATCCTTGGATTTTTACTGCAATAAATTCGGCCTGACCGAATCCTCTCGCATAGAGCATGAACAAGGGCGTTTTACTCTGGTTTATTTGGCTGCGCCTGGCGACACAGACAGAGCACAACAAGCCAAATCCCCGCTGCTGGAGCTAACATACAACTGGCCGGATGAGAATGGAAAGCAAGAAAGCTATAGCGGCGGTCGTAATTTCGGACATCTGGCTTATCGCGTTGATGATATTTACAAAACATGTCAGGACTTAATGGACAAGGGCATAACGATTAATCGCCCGCCACGTGATGGGCATATGGCCTTTATCAAGTCACCGGATGGCATTTCGATTGAATTACTACAACGTGGCGATGCCCTGCCCCCGCAAGAACCTTGGGCATCCATGCAAAACGAAGGAAGCTGGTAAAAACCAGCTTCTTTTTATTCATCTCAATGTATTTAAAGCGCGCCTAAGCCTCATCAACAGGAATGCCAAATTCCTCTTTTGTAGCGCTCATAGCTAGGCATGATTTAATCATTTTCGCATGCGGCGCAATATTTAGCTTTTCTTTTAGCAAGACTTGATAATGATCCCAGTCGTGCGCAACGACCTTCATAACGTAATCAATATCACCTGCGATCGCATAACATTCGCGTACTTCTTTGACGCCTTGGATATAGGTTTCAAATTCTTCTTTATCTGGGCCGCTCTGCGCGTCTAACGTCACAAGCGCGAACACGTTAACCGAATAGCCCATCAATATTGGGTTCAAAACCGCATGATAGGCTGTGATTAAATTATTTTCTTCCAAAGCACGAACACGGCGCAAACATGGTGGTGCGGAAATACCCGCTTCTTTGGCCAGGTTAACGTTACTGATGCGACCTTCTTGCTGTAGTGTATCAAGAATTTTGCGGTCTATTTTATCTAATTTTGAGCGTCTCATATAATATCCAAGGGTGTATAAAAACATTATGTCTTTTCTGCAAAGAATCCTTTAGGAAAAGACTGGTACTTGATATAAAGTTGCTCAAAACAAGTTGCAAGGTTTTTTTATGGCTGATTCAAAAAATATTTCCTGCTGGGTCATCACCGAGGGATTAAAAGGAACTGAAAACCAATGTCTGGGCATTACAGATGCGCTGAATATCACGCCATCCGTGTTCCAATTACAATTACGCCAGCCATGGAAAACATTAAGCCCATGGCTGGGATTTGAAAGCCCCAAATCTTATTGGACATTTCCTTCGGCGCCGTGGCCTGATTTGCTGGTTTGCAGCGGACGAAAAAGCATTGCGGCGGCCCGTTATATTCGCAAAGCCAGCCAAGGGAAGACTATGACGGTCTATGTACAAGACCCGCGCATACCCGCGCGGCAATTTGATTTGGTCATCGCACCTGAGCATGACCCGATTAACGGCAACAATGTCGTCAAGACAACAGGCGCGCCTAACCGCATTACAGATGATAAACTACTCAACGAAAGCGCCCTCTTCCCTGATTTATGCACGCTACCGCCAAAGCGTGTCGCTGTTTTACTAGGAGGAAATAGTAAAACTCACAAACTATCGCAGGCACGCATGCAAGATATTTGCACACAACTGCAAGCACTAGATGCATCGTTAATGATTACACCCTCTCGCAGGACGGGTGATGATAATATAGCGATGCTCAACAAGGCGCTAAGCAGCAAAGATAATTGCTATATCTGGGATGGCGATGGTGACAATCCGTATTTTGCCATGTTAGGACTGGCTGATTTTATCTTAGTGACCAATGACAGTGCGTCAATGTTGTCAGAGGCCGCAACGACAGGAAAACCCGTTTACACACTGCCCTTAGACGGCAAAGGCCACCGCATAAACGCCTTGCATGATACGCTACGTGAACGCGGCATTATTCGTGAATTTTCTGGTCAGTTCGATTACTGGGCTTATCATAAATTAAATGATGCGGAAAAAGCCGCGCAAGAAATCCAACGCGTCTTTACACTGCGCCACGGGCGCTCTATATAGGATATATTAAGACACAAACAGGTACATCATGACACAGACACATCACACAAAAGTTCTTATTATCGGCTCCGGCCCTGCAGGCTATACAGCAGCCATTTACGCCGCGCGCGCGAATTTATCGCCTATCCTTGTCACAGGATACGAACCCGGCGGTCAGCTTATGATTACGACCGAAGTTGAAAACTACCCGGGTTTTGCCGAAAAGATCGAAGGTCCCTGGTTAATGGATCAAATGCGTGATCAGGCCGTGAATGTCGGCACAGAAATGATCACTGATTATATCGTCGAAGTCGACACATCAAAGCGCCCTTTCACTGCCAAAGGCCAAAGCGGTGACACCTATACAGGAGACAGCCTGATCATTGCCACAGGCGCTAAAGCGCGCTGGCTAGGCATAGAATCCGAAGAAAAATTCAAAGGTCGCGGCGTTTCTGCCTGTGCGACGTGCGATGGATTTTTCTTTAAAGACCAAGAAGTTGCCATTGTAGGCGGCGGAAACAGCGCCGTTGAGGAAGCTTTGTTCCTTACAAACTTCTGCAGCAAAGTCACTCTTGTCCACCGTCGCGATTCACTGCGCGCTGAGAAGATCATGCAGGAACGCCTCTTTGCAAATGACAAGGTCGAAGTTATCTGGGACCATGCCGTTCATGAAGTTCTAGGCGATGATACAGGCGTGACCGCCGTACGGCTGGAAAACACCAAAGATGGATCCACGCGAGAGCTAGCAATCCAAGGGCTATTCATTGCTATTGGTCACGATCCAGCAACCGAGCTTTTCAAAGGGCAGCTAGACATGGATGACGGCGGCTATCTGGATACAAAGGCAGACAGCACGCAGACCTCTGTTGAGGGTGTCTATGGCGCGGGTGACGTTGCGGATCATACATACCGTCAAGCGATCACAGCCGCAGGTATGGGGTGCATGGCCGCACTAGAAGCTGATCGCTTCTTGGCGTCTCAGGATGACTAGGAGCTCGATTCGCCTGATCCGACACACACCCTAGATTGTAAAATGCCTGTTTATAAACCAACTTTAGGTAGTCAAACCCCTGTTCAAAATAGCGAATCCGTGTAAAAATGTACTTATTGGTATTTTTTAGTACTTTATCTATAGACAAGCACTGAAAAACGGCCTATACAGCTTTCAGTTTATTTTGCTTAAAAATGAACTTGAGTCTTTTTGAGAAAAAAGGCTCCACGTCCTAGAACGTGAAACCTCCCTGTTCAAACTTATGGAACCCTTCGGGGTTCCTTTTTTTGCTTTTATTACGGAACCTCAAGCTTCATAAATCCGTATGATAATGACATAACAAAAGCTATGTTTCCAGAAGAAAATTACACAAAAATCTATTATCTTGCAACAATCTAATTATTACGTATTTTTTGCTATAAAAATACACTTTCTGTACGTAACAAAGCCTGTTTACGCATCTGCCCTCCCGCATAGCCTCCTATTTTTTCAGCGGTCAATGCTTGGCCTTTTGCATTTTGAGGCACCACACGATGGCATGGGAGAATGATGGAAATCGGATTTTTCGCATTGGCACTCCCCACAGCGCGAACAGCTTTGGGGACGTTCATGGCTTGGGCTTGCTGCGTGTACGTATATGTCTGACCATATGGAATTTGCTGTAAGGCTTCCCATGCTTTGCGCTGAAAATCTGTACCCTCCATTTGTAAAGGGATATTAAACTCTGTTAGCTCTCCCGCAAAATAGGCATCTAAATTCTGTTGTAGCCTCACTGTAAATGACGATAGGCTGGTCTCTTTTCTGGTATGGGAGGCATATAAGCTATCCAAACGCTGGCTATTACTGGCTTGCGTAAAGAACAAAGCCTGTAAGTGGTCATCGCTATAAACGGCTGTCATATCGCCCAGCTCAGTTCGGATTGTCGTGCTATATTGCATCGGCTTTACCTTTCTATTTCCTTTGAAGTGCGGTATCATAAGGAACTGTAACTTTCATTCTTATCAGAATATGTCTCAAAAAACAAAAGTTGTTCTTTTCAATTATGGTGGCGGGATGCGCGGTTTAATCCCTGCGCATATCATGAATTACATCGAAACCACGACAAAATTGCGTATGAGCGATTTAGTTGATGTGTTTTGCGGCCCCTCTACCGGTGCAATTTTGAATGCCGCGCTAAACGTCCCTCACCCGGATCAGCCTACGCGTCCTAAATATACCGCAAAGCGTATGATTAAATTCTATGAGCGCGAGGGCAAAAACATTTTCCCTGCGGATCAGTTTCGTGACTTTCGCGCGTTAATCCATGATTTCAACAACCGCACCATGAAAATCGGTAGCTTGCGCCAAATTATGCGTCACGGTCATTATGACCCGCGCTATTTAGGGGAATGCTTGCAAAAGCTTTACGGTGACACCTCGCTTAAGGACAGCTTAAAAAGCCTGATTATTCCAGCCTTTAATATCGATGGTGACGCGCTAACACCAGTTTTAGAAGACAATGAAAGCGAAGACACCCCCGTTCATACAAAAAACAACATCCTGACCGAGGGCGGAAACGCCCTGTGGATTAAGAATATTCATGGTGATTTTCAAAATACGCGCCCTTCACACGAAGTCTCGATGCATAATGCAGTGATGGCGACAACCGCAGCGCCAACGTATTTTCCTTGCCATCATTTTTCTATCAATTTTGATGACGGGTTCCCGCCGCGACATCTTAGCTGCATTGACGGCAGTATTTTTGACAATCCGTGCATCAGCTATCATGGGGCTGTCCGCCAGCATTTGGCGCCTGACACGCGCATTATTATGATTATGCTCGGCACGGGCTATAGCCTGAAATCGATTAACAAAGACCAATGGAATAGTTACGGGAATTTAGGCGTTGTTGATCCTGCTAATGATTTGCCGCTAATTAATATTTTATTCCATGCCTCAGAATCCGCCCTATTGGGGAGTTTCTATGATGAGCTTGGTCATAATGACATTTATCATTTTAACAAGTCTCTGCTGTCTTGTGATCCTGCGCATAAGCCATCGATCCAGATTGATGATGCCTCTCCGGATAATATCAAGGCTTTAAAAGCCTTTGCTCATGCCTTAATTGAAGATCACAAAGATCGACTAGATCAGCTATGTCACGTGCTGGTTTCTAATTATGGAGCCCAGCAAAAAGAAAAGCGGAGCATTGCGCGCCGCTTCTTCCAGATTTTATCCTTTAAATAATACGCCTTATTTTAGCGCAGCGCACGCACGCTGAACACGCGCACAGGCCTCTTTCAGATTCTCGGGGCTAGTGGCGTATGATACGCGGAAATGCGGAGACAGACCAAAGGCCTCCCCATGAACGGCGGCAACGCCTTCGCTTTCCAGCAGATAGGTCACAAAATCCTGATCCGTTTCTATCACTTTACCGTCAGGCGTTGTCTTACCAACACAGCCCGCGCAAGATGGATACACGTAAAATGCGCCCTCTGGCGTTAGGCATTCCAACCCTTCGGCTTTGTTAAGCTCAGCTACCACCAAATCACGGCGCTGCTTGAAGGATTCAACCCAGTCTTTTAAGAAGGCTTGATCGCCGTCTAAAGCCTCTAGCGCGGCGGCCTGAGAGATTGAAGACGGGTTACTTGTGCTTTGTGACTGAATTTTAGCAATAGCTTTGATAATTTCCTGAGGGCCACCCGCATAACCAATACGCCACCCTGTCATAGAATATGCTTTGGACACGCCGTTAGTGGTCAGCGTACGATCGTATAATTTAGGCTCAACCTGCGCGGGGGTTGCGTATTCAAAGCCATCATAGACAAGATGCTCGTACATATCATCGCTCATCACGTATACGTTCGGGTGTTTTAGCAGCACATCGGTTAACGCTTTAAGCTCGTCATATGTGTAGCCCGCACCTGTTGGGTTAGAGGGCGAGTTAAAAATCAGCCATTTTGTTTTCGGCGTAATTGCGGCCTCTAGATCGGCTGGTGTCATTTTGAAATTATTTTCTTTCGTGCAGGGAACAATGATGGGCGTCCCCTCTGCCAGCAGCACCATGTCAGGGTATGATACCCAGTAAGGCGCAGGAATGATCACTTCATCACCTGGGTTTACAGTCGCCATCAAGGCGTTATACAGAACCTGTTTACCGCCTGTACCAACGGTAATTTGGCTGCGGTCATAATTTAGACCGTTATCTCGTTTGAATTTTGCAATAATCGCGTCTTTTAGCGCTGGCGTACCATCAACGGCTGTATATTTCGTCTGCCCATTATCCATCGCTTTTTTCGCGGCGTCTTTGATAAAATCAGGCGTGTCGAAATCGGGTTCGCCCGCGCCAAGACCTATAACATCGCGCCCTGCAGCGCGCAATTCGGCGGCCTTTGTCGTAACAGCAATCGTTGGAGATGGTTTAATGCGCCCTAAGCGATCTGCGATAATAGACATGGTTTTAGCCCCTTTTATTCAATATGTTCTAAAATGCGTCTTCCCCGATAAAGGGCTTAACAGCATCGATATTCAAATCCTTTGACAAGGTGAAATCAAGTCCTAAATCGTCAAAGTATTGTTTTAAAGGGGATAACAAGGGATCTTCCAAGCCTTTGCGGACATAATTTTCAATATGTGGCAGGAAATGCAAATATTGAGGCTTATCCAAACGCAGCGCCCATAACAGGCATTGTCCTAATAGGCGGCAGTGAAATTGTGTATTTAGCACGCGCACCCAGCCGCGCTCATTGTCTGTTAGCTTATTCAGGGCGTAATCTTGAATATCTTGTGGCACGGTTGCGCGCATATCCTCTAACAAATTACCCAGATCATAAAGCGGGCTGCCGTACATCGCGTCCTGAAAATCAATCACGCCCATCGATCCATCAGGCAAAATCATTAGATTATCAACGTGGTAATCACCATGAACAAAGCCCTTTTCATACGGGGTCAGCTGCGCTTCGATATCATCCCAAACCTGAAAATATTCATCGACTTCATCGCCGCGATTTTTGGTTTTACGTAAGGCTGGCAGATACCATTCTATCACGCGGCGGCGACCGATATGAACTGCGTGGCTATTATAATCATGTAGCGCCGGTAGATCTGTCAGCGTTTTTAGATGATCTAAAATCCCATAAGCTTGCTGGTAAATCGCCATTTTATCCGCGCCCTCTTCCAGTAAAGCCAGACGCATGGGCTGGCTGCCGAAATCCTCAATCAGGGCCAAGGCATTATCCTGATCCACGTCATAGACTTCGGGTACGCGAATGCCGTTTTTATACAGATAAGAACCGATGCGTAGATATTCAGAGAGCGTATTTTCATCGGCAGGCACATCCATGACGAGCGCCGTTTTGTTGCCCTTGCTTACGCGCGTGTAAGTTCTAGCGGTGCCGTCTTGTGGCAAGGTTTCAGGATTAGACCAGCCTAAACCGGCGATAAAATCGGATACAGTTCTACTCATATAGCTCACAGTGGGTTAAATATTACGAGCGCTTATTATCCGACGGATGAGAAAAAGAGGCAATATGTTTCATTGCATCAATTTGACGCTGAGAAATTTTATCGTCCCGCGTTGGTGCATCATAGCTTTCTAATCCGAAAATAGAGGCTTTGGGGCTAGACGCGGCGCGCAGGATTGCTTGCCCGAACGGGCTGCCCTTACGCACGTCAACCCGACGTTTTTCAGGTTTGACGGCAGCGGCGTTTTTCACAGGGCGGCGCGCTGATGGCGCAGGTTTATCCTGTACGCTCTTGCCCGAGGACACACGTTCAACATGATAAGCGACAATGCCGCCCAAATGTGCGCGGGTTAAGGCATGTAATAATTGGTGGTCTTGTTGTGACCATGCGGTAATTTGCTGGATAGCTTTGGTAGCGTTTCCATCTGCATTATATAAAGCCTCTTTAATGCGGCTGGTCAAATATGCGGCTGGACTTGGTGTTTTTGAGACATAAATCTACCTTCTGTTATTAAGGGCACGGCTACGCAAACCTATCTTTCTAGGATTGCATAAATCGTGCCAAACACCAATTATTTTTTAAATGGTTGAGGATACTACCCCCAAAACCCCATAATTTTACGCGCCTCCGCAACGTTCTTTTCGGCGATGGCGTTGGCTTTTTCTGCGCCTTTTCTTAAGATCGCATCAATTTCACCAGTATCCGCCATAAACGTATTCATACGCTGCGTGATCGGAGACAAAGCCTCAACTGCGACTTCTGTCAGGGCGTTTTTGAATTCGGAATTTGTTTTCCCGCCAAAGGCTTTCAACACCTGATCCATAGATTGCCCCGATAAAACCGCGTAGATCGTAAACAGGTTTTTAACCTCAGGGCGTCCCTCGAAGCCAGCCTCTTCACCCGGCAGCGTTGGCGCAGCGTCGGTTTTGGCTTTTTTGATTTTCTTAGCAATTGTATCGGCGTCATCGGTCAAGTTAATGCGGCTCATATCGCTGGGGTCAGATTTGCTCATTTTCTTTGTGCCATCGCGCAAGCTCATGACGCGAGTCGCGCCACCGACAATGATAGGCTCTGGCTGGGGGAAGAAATCAACATCATAACGCGTATTAAATGTACTTGCGATTTCACGGCTAAGCTCTAAGTGTTGTTTTTGGTCTTCCCCGACGGGGACATGCGTGGCCTTATAAACCAAGATATCTGCCGCCATTAAAACAGGATAAGCAAACAAACCTAGTCCGGCGCGTTCGGCATTTTTACCGGCTTTGTCTTTGAACTGTGTCATGCGCTCTAGCTTGCCCATTTGCGCCATGGTGGATAGCAACCACATCAATTCGGAATGTGCGGGGATTTGTGATTGCACAAAGATATCGACTTTATTCACATCCAGTCCCGCCGCGATATAAGCTGCGGCGATTTCACGCGTTGCATTGGCCAGCGCCGCAGGATCATAATTTTGCGTCACCGCGTGCAAGTCAGCAACCATATACAGCGCCTGCGTATCAGGCTGATCCTGCAACGACACCCAGTTTTTTAACGCGCCTAAATAATTACCCAACGTTAAATGAGAACTTGGCTGCATGCCTGATAAGATGATGTTACTCACTTGCTTGTATCCTTTTTCTGGTTAAATAGTTTATATCGGATGCTTTTATAACGCCTAAGCGCCAGAGACTCAAACCGTAAATCGCGCCGCCGCTGACCACCACGCCAATCAAAGCAACAATCGCATTCACATCAACCAGCGCAAATTTCACGCCCCAAGCCCCTGCAACCATCAAAGCACAAGCGATTACGACCCTTATCAAGGTTTTAAATAAGCTTGGCTGCACGGTAAATTGTTCAACCTTACCCAATGCTTTGCGATGTAAGATCACTTGCATCCAGCCTGTCAGCCCCGTCGCCAAAGCGATCCCTGCTGCGCCGATAAATTGTAACAAGGCCAAGCTAAGGGCAATATTGCTAACCGTTGCAATCACTGCAATTTTTACTGGCGTTGTTGTGTCTTGCCGCGCCCAATGCGCCGTTGAGAATACTTTCACGCAGACATAAGCAGGCAAGCCGATAACGTAGCTCATCAACACGGCAGAGCTTGCGAGCGTATCTTGCGCGGTAAATGCGCCGCGTTCAAACAGGACGGAGATAATTAAGTGCGAAAATGTGAACAAAGCGCACGCCGCTGGTAAAGCCAAAATCAGACAATATTCCAAGGCCTTATTAAACATGGCTTTGGCTTCGTCCGTGCGGTTAGCGCTAATGGCGCGCGATAACACTGGCAGCAACGCAGTACCAACAGCAATCCCGATCACGCCCAAAGGTAGCTGATTCAAACGGTCTGCATAATATAGGTAAGAAATTGAGCCTTGCTTCAGGAATGAGGCCATAATCAGGTCGGCAAACAAATTTACATGCATCACGCCTGCGCCAATAATCCCTGGCCCCATCAATTTTAAAACGCGTTTTTCTTTGTCACCAATCGTCGGCAAAGCAATTGATAAGCGCACCCCGCTCCGCAGCGTTGCGATCAGAAGCCATAAAAACTGCGCTATACCCGCACACGCCACGCCCCAAGCCATAGCATGACCTGGTGTTTCAAAATGGCTTTGTGCCAGCAGCGCCGTAATCAAGCTCAGGTTAAACAGAACAGGAGCAAACGCAAAAGGCGCAAACTTACCACGTGTATTTAAAACGCCGCCCAATAACGCGACCAATGACATTGCTAACAAATACGGAAATGTCACGCGCGATAGCTCCACCGCCAGCCCCATGCGCAGCGGATCATCGTGAAATCCTGGCGCGACGCCGTACACAATCCAAGGCATCGCCACTATCGCTATCAAACAAAAGGCCGACAACGCGCTAAGCATCAACATAAATACATTTGAGGCAAATTTATCAGCTTCAGCCGCGCCATCGCGCTCCAAAGCTTCGCTATAAACAGGGACAAAAGACACGCTAAACGCGCCCTCGGCCGTGACGCGGCGGAAAAAATTCGGTAGTTTCAGTGCGACGAAAAAGGCATCTGCAACAGGCCCTGCCCCCAAAATCGATGCGGTCAGAATATCACGGACAAAGCCCGCAATACGGCTAATGCCTGTTAATCCCCCAACTGTAGCCATTGCGCGAAATAGATTCATGGCTTATATCTTTAGCATCAATCATCTGAAAAAGAAAAAGCAAAAAGATGCAAAATATTGAAAAGACACAATTTGGTGAACAAACCGTATCCCCGCTAGAGAAAACCAGCCTGGTCCGCGGCGTTTTTGACTCGGTGGCCGATAAATATGACGTCATGAATGATTTAATGTCGGCGGGCGTACACCGCCTATGGAAAGACCGCCTGATTGCCATGATCCGTCCTCAGGCCGATGAGTCGTTTTTAGATGTCGCTGGCGGAACGGGCGATATTGCTTTTCGCATTCGTCAAAAACTGGGGCAGCAGGCTGACATCAATATATGCGACCTGAACGAACAGATGCTGCGCGTTGGACGTGATCGCGCCATTGATCGCGGCTGGCTGAATGAGTTTTCATGGACAACGGGCAACGCCGAAAACCTGCCCTTCCCTGACAATAGTTTTGACGTTTATACGATTTCATTTGGGTTGCGTAACGTCACCCATATTGACACGGCCTTAGCCGAGGTCGTACGCGTTCTAAAACCAGGCGGGCGTTTTTTCTGCTTGGAATTTTCACAAGTTCAAAACCCGTATTTCGCCCGTTTTTACGATGTATACTCCCGCTTTGTCATTCCAGAGGTCGGACGAATCGTCACCCAAAACAAAGACAGTTATCAGTATTTAATCGAAAGTATTCGCAAATTTCCGACAGCGCCATCCCTATGCACACGGATGCAGGAAGCTGGCTTTAGCAGTGCTAAATTCACGCGTTTGACAGACGGAATCGTGGCCATACACAAGGGAATTACGCCAAAAAGTTAACAAAGTTTGACTTTTTTTTAATTTTCATGCATCCTTTGCTCACATTGATTACATAATAATTAAAAGGTTTAACACCATGAGCAATTTAAAACGAACAGTACTTTACTCAGCAACCGTTGTCGCCCTAGGTCTTGGCGCTGTGGTTTCTATTTATTCTGACATGCAAAACAAAGTCGGCTTTATTGAGCCTGCCGCAGGTGTTGAAGCTGACGCTGGCACAATGACAGCGCCTGTTTTAGAAAAATCTGAATATTCATCAGAAATCAATACCGTTGCCGCCGCAGCCGATAGCGCGATGGACAATATGGTTAGCGAAGCCGAGGAAAGTGCTGATGCCGTTTTAGCCGAAATCGAAGCCATCATGAACGCTGTAGAAGCTGAAGATGCCTCTATGGATGGTGCAGCTGAAATGATCGAAACAATTGCACCTGCTGCGGGTCACGAACATGACGACCATCACGGCGACGAACCTCATGAAGAAGAGGAAGATGATAATCACGCCGATGACCATGAAACCGACCATGACGAACACGGCGACGATCATCACTAAAATTTATGTCTATCCAAGATAAAAATATTCTATTGATTATAAGCGGCGGTATTGCCGCTTATAAGATTCTAGGGCTTATTCGCCTAATCAAAAAAGCTGGTGGACGGGTTACGCCTATCCTTACGCGCGGGGGACAAGAATTTGTAACGCCGCTCAGTGTTTCGGCTTTGGCGGAAAATCCCGTTTATACCGATTTATTTTCACTCAAAGACGAAAGCGAGATGGGGCATATCCGTTTATCGCGTGAGGCTGATCTTATCTTTGTTGCCCCCGCCAGTGCGAATATCATTGCCCGTATGGCGCATGGCATGGCTGATGACTTGGCAACGACCTGTTTGCTAGCTGCAGATAAGCCCGTAATGATTGCGCCAGCTATGAACCCGATGATGTGGAACAACCCCGCAACACAGGACAATTTAGTGACCCTACAACAGCGCGGCATCCAGATTATTGCCCCACAAAGCGGCGATATGGCCTGCGGAGAAATTGGCGAAGGCCGCTTGCCCGAAGCCGACGATTTATTTGCAAGCATCACTGATTTTTTCGCGCCCAAGGCCGCCTAACGGGTAAACGCGCCCTCGTCACGGCTGGGCCGACTTATGAGGCTATTGATCCTGTGCGTTTTATTGGCAATTATTCGTCAGGCAAGCAAGGTTACGCCGTTGCCGCCGCTTTACGCGCTGCAGGCGCGCAAGTCACACTGGTTAGTGGCCCCTCTGCCCTATCTGCTCCAGCTGACGTGCAGCGAATTAACGTGACAAGCGCTGCAGAAATGCTGAGCGCATGTGAACAAGCCTTGCCCTGTGATATTGCCGTTTGCACAGCCGCCGTCAGCGACTGGCGCCCCAAGGCCAAGGCAAACCAAAAGATCAAAAAGCAGGCCGGCAGCCCCCCACCCGTGTTAGAGATGGAAGAAAACCCCGACATATTAAAGCACATATCCAATCATTCCAAGCGCCCGCGTATCGTTATTGGTTTTGCCGCTGAAACCAATGACTTAATTGATAATGCCAAAGCAAAAATTGAAAGCAAAGGCTGCGATTGGATTTGCGCCAATGATGTTTTGGCGAACGATTCTTTTGGCAATGATACGAACAGTATCCATTTCCTATCCGGCGACATCCATGAGATCTGGGAACAACAAAGCAAAATTACAATCGCTGGCAATATCGTCGAAAAAATCGCAGAAGAATTGGGATAAGTTTCGCTTTTTCAATCCGCCCCCTACCCGCATCCTAGCTTGATCTTTAGGATATAAGCTATGAGCACACAATCTATACCTACACAAAGCGCAGCAACGCTTCCATCGAACGACGATCAGTTACCATCCCTCGATGATTTTATCGCCCAAGGTCACACGCCGATGATGGCTCAATATATGAGCTTAAAAGCACGCCACCAAGGCATGTTGCTATTTTACCGTATGGGTGATTTTTATGAACTTTTCCATGATGATGCGCTAGTCGCTTCGGAAATATTAGACATCACCCTGACCAAGCGCGGCAAGACCCAAGGCGATGCTATACCAATGTGCGGAGTGCCGTTTCATTCGTACGAGCCTTATTTGGCGAAACTCATCAAATCGGGGCACAAGGTCGCGATTTGCGAACAAACAGAAACCCCTGATGAGGCCAAAGCCCGCGCCAAACGCGAAGGCCGACCCGCGTCCAAAACACTAGTCAACCGCGAAGTTGTCCGCATCGTCACCCAAGGCACCTTGACCGAAGATAATTTGCTCAATGCGCGGGAACATAATTTTATTGCCTGCCTCATCCAAAACGGCGCTGAGCTAGCGCTTAGCTGGATGGAGGTATCAACGGGGCTATTTTATACGCAAAAATCCGACCCGCGTCATCTAGCTGCGATGATTGAAAGCATCATGCCGCAAGAGATTGTTATCTCAGATCGCTTGGCATTAGATCTTGACCAAGGGCTGAATATCACGCGCCAACCTCATTCGTTATTTAATCGTGATAACGCGCATAAGCGTTTGTTAACGCTGTATAATTTAAAAACATTGGATGCGCTTGGCGACTTATCCGCGGCGGAGATTACGGCGTGCGGTGTGTTGCTGGATTATGTGGAGCGCACGCAGGTCGGCAAGCTGCCCTATGTTGCCAAACCTCAACAGATTATTGATCAAAAATGCGTCCAAATAGATTCCGCTACGCGTCGTTCTCTTGAAATAACCCGCACAATGAGCGGCGAACGCGCAGGTTCGCTGCTTGCCTGCGTTGATAAAACCATTACGGCGTCTGGGGCGCGCTGTTTGCAAAGCTGCTTATCAGCGCCTTTGACAGATTTATCTCAGATTAACAAGCGTCTTGATTATGTTGATTGCCTCTATCAAAACAATGATTTACGCGAAACTCTTAGGGACTTACTTAAATCCATGCCCGACATGGAACGCGCCCTTGGTCGCCTCAGCGCGGATCGTGGCGGCGCGCGTGATCTGGCCATGGTACAAACAGGGCTTGCCACGACAGAACGTCTTCGCGCCTATTTACAAGAAGATAACACCGCTAACGCCGTTTTTGCCCCCCTTATTAACTGTATCAAAACCCATGATGGCCTGACACATTTACAAGACACACTAACCCGCGCAATCAAAGAAGCCCCACCCATGCTAACCCGTGATGGTGGCTTTATCGCCAAGGGTTATCACCCGAAGCTGGATGAATTTCGAACCTTACGCGATGACAGTAAAAAAATCATTGCGCAACTACAGGGAGAATACCAACAGCAAAGCGGCCTGAGTAACCTCAAGGTCAAATTCAACAACGTGTTAGGATACTTTATCGAGGTCAGCACAAAGCATGGTGATGCATTGATGGCACAACCTGACCTGTATATCCATCGCCAAACCATGGCAAATGCCGTGCGATTTACCACATCCCGCCTAGCAGACCTAGAACGCGATATCGCTATCGCTAGCGAGAAAGCGCTGGCATTGGAACTATCCTTGTTCAAAGACCTACTTGAGCAAACGCTAACCCTGTCCGATGATATTAATCTGCGCGCCCGCACGGTCGCGGCTCTGGACATGGCGGCAGGTCTGGCCGAGCTTGCTCGCGCCCATAATTACACCCGCCCGACGCTGGATAACAGCCTAGACTTTTCTATCACTGGCGGACGGCATCCTGTTGTCGAACGAGCGCTCAGCAAAGACGGGCAAAGCTTTGTCCCCAATGACTGCAATCTTGGTCAAAATAGCCGTTTATCCTTACTCACTGGGCCAAACATGGCCGGTAAATCAACGTATTTACGACAAAATGCGCTGATTACTATCCTCGCCCAAATCGGTAGCTTCGTCCCTGCTGAGGCTGCGCATATCGGCATAGCAGACCGCATATTTAGCCGTGTTGGAGCTTCTGATGATTTAGCGCGCGGACGATCGACATTTATGGTCGAAATGGTTGAAACGGCGGCGATCCTTAACCAAGCCACAGAAAAATCGCTCGTCATATTAGATGAAATCGGACGCGGCACCGCGACCTTTGACGGGCTATCGATTGCATGGGCTTGCGTTGAGCATCTGCATGAGGTCAATAAATCCCGCGGTATCTTTGCCACGCATTATCATGAGCTTACGCAGCTAACTGAAACATTATCTTCGCTTTCATGCCATTCAATGGCGGTTAAAGAATGGGAAGGCGATATCATTTTCATGCATAGCGTGACCCAAGGCGCGGCAGATCGCTCATACGGCATTCACGTTGGAAAGCTTGCAGGCTTACCCGCGGCGGTCTTAACCCGCGCCGGAGATATCCTATCCCGTCTGGAAGATGATAAAAATAGCACGGGGCAAACAGCTTCCCTTGCTGAGCTTCCTTTGTTTGACGCAGCGCCGCCTCAGGCCGCCGTACAACAGCCCTCCGAGGTTGAAAGCTATCTGGATACAATTGACCCAGACACCTTATCCCCACGGGAAGCCTTGGACGTTTTATACCATGCTAAATCGTTGAAAACGTAAAAGAAAATAAAACCGACATCTATAGATCATGAATTGCTCTTGCACTTTAAAAAAATGAGTTTTATATCTCATAGCTATGAGTGAGATTATTAAGACAGATGTCATTATTGTTGGTGCAGGGCCTTGTGGGCTTTTCTGCGTGTTTGAACTTGGCTTGCTAGACATGAAGTGTCATCTGGTTGACATTTTAGATCGCCCCGGCGGCCAGTGCGCGGAGCTTTATCCAGAAAAACCTATTTACGATATTCCTGCATGGCCTGTCATCACAGGGCAAGAGCTTACAGATCGTTTGATGGAGCAAATTGCGCCTTTTGATCCGCAGTTCCATTTAGGACAAATGGCGGAAAAGCTAGAAAAAACAGATGAAGGCCTATGGCGTTTGACAACAGATCACGGCACTGTGTTAGAAGCAACTTGCGTTGTTATTGCCGCTGGTGGTGGTAGCTTTATGCCCAAAAAGCCACCTGTTCCGGCGATTGAAGATTATGAAGGGACGTCTGTCTTTTACTCGGTTCGCAAAATTGAAAACTTTCGCGATAAAAATCTTGTCATTGTTGGTGGAGGCGACTCTGCGCTTGACTGGACAATGGCGCTGGAGCCCGTTGCCAAACGTGTCACCCTAATCCATCGTCGCGATCAATTCCGCGCCCATGCAGATAGCGTCAATAAAATCATGGCCCTACGCGAACAAGGCCGCATTGATTTCCAAATTGGTCAGGTCAAAGAGCTTCGCGGCGAGAATGGTCAGCTATCCTCGATTGGTGTTTTGGATGGCGAGAAAAATATGGTCGATATTGATTGTGATAACTTACTGCCATTTTTCGGCCTCACTATGAAATTAGGGCCTATTGCTGATTTTGGCCTGAACCTCCATGAGAATTTAATTCCTGTCGATACAGAAAAGTTTGAGACAACAACAGCTGGTATTTTCTCTGTCGGCGATATTAATACCTACCCAGGCAAGCTAAAATTGATCTTATCAGGTTTTCATGAAGCGGCTTTGATGTCTCGGCAAGCATTTCGTTACTGCCATCCTGATGCGCGATTAAAGTTTGAATACACAACATCCAGCACGAATTTACAAACAAAGCTGGACGTGAAGTAAGCGCGAACCATTTCGATACGAGCATTCAAAGTCGTATTGGGGCTCACTATTGCGCTAACGCATCCAAGAATGACTTCAAGTTATTTTTAATAGACAACTCGTTCGCCAATCTTAGGCGCTGAGGACCTATTAAAGAATCACCCATTGTGGCGGTTCCTTTTGCATTGATTTGCTTATCAAACACCACAGAATCATTTGATTCTTTTGTCACTTTATAATCAACAACCGAAACAACATCAAAAGAAAACCCGATTATAGGCTGGTCTAACGCAATTAGCTCTGCATCGACCAAATATTTAGGATTTCCGTCAGTACTCAGCAGGTGATATTCTTGTAAGGATTTCTCCAAAGCCTTGTGAAAAGCCTCGTTACTTACTTTAGATGCTAACAACGGATTTGTTTTCTTACCGCCTGATACTTGCTTTACACCAACAGACTCGTAAAAATGATTAGACGGAGCTAATTGATATGTACTATCCGGGGATGCTGTCATATTTAAAGGATTAGCCCCACTTGCGCAGGCAGCTAAACTCACAGAGACAATAATAATAGAGACATATCGAACAAATTTGGTCATAAAACACCGCCCTTTCAATTTAAAGTGGAAGTTATATAACAAGAATCCTTGCCATCAAGCAAGGCTAAAACACTTCCAACAGCATTTTTGCCGCGATGCCGAGCATAAAGATTGAAAAGTACATTTTCAGCCGTTTAACGGGAAGGAAATGTGCAAGTTTTGCTCCTAAAGGCGCTGTAAACACGCTAACAGCCGCGATCAAAGCAAACCCGATCAGACTGACATAGCCAAGACTATATGGCGGTAAACCAGCCTCATCCCACCCGATCACCATATAGCTAACAGAACCAGCGCTGGCAATCACAACGCCAATGGCTGAAGCCGTAGCAACGGCGCGATGGATCGGCACATTACACAGCGTCATAAACAATACATTTTGCACGCCACCGCCTACGCCCTTCAGCGCGGAAATACAGCCGATAACAGCTTCTATTGATAAGCTTGCCCATCGGGGCGGCATAGAGGAGTATAGCGCAGATTTATCTTGGCGGATTAGCATATAGCTGCCAAAGAAAAGCTGCGATAAGGCAAAGAACATTTTCAAGCCATCCGCGTTAACAATATTAGCAATCGCAGCGCCGATAATAACCCCGATAACAACGCCCGGCATAAGCATGCGAAACAGCCTATATCTAAGGCTCCGCGTTTATGGTGGGCCAGCGCCGAAGATGATCCCGTACAAATAATTGTAAAGAGTGATGTGCCCACGGCTATATGCATCGCGTGTTCACCATAGCCATAATGGGCAAGCAAATAATACAGCCCGGGGACCAAAACGGCACCCCCGCCGATTCCAAACAGTCCCGCAAGTAATCCTGCGACACCGCCCAATGAGCATAAAATCAGAATTGACCCTATCATATCAGAATCTTGCGTCACACGCTGTGCCATAGACAACGCATGTGTAAGTTCAAAAACAGGGGAAGAAAGATCCAAGTTAAACAAGCCCTTCGAACAAGGCCGTTGATAAATAACGATCAGCAGATGAGGCCAAAATGGTTACAATCCGCTTGCCTTTATTATCAGGAATTTGCGCAACCTTAATGGCAGCAGCAATCGCAGCACCTGACGAGATACCACAAGCGATCCCTTCTAATGCGGCGGCTTCGCGCGCCATGGCAAAGGCTTCGTCATTTGTGATTTTAACAATGCCATCAATTAAGCTTTTATCCAAAACGTCTGGAACAAAACCAGCGCCAATCCCCTGGATTTTATGCGGACCAGGCTCGCCGCCAGATAGGACGGGGCTGTCAGCGGGTTCAATTGCGTAGGATAAAAAACCAGGTTTGCGATCTTTCAATACTTTAGAAACACCAGTCAGCGTGCCACCAGTACCCACGCCAGACACAAGAATATCAATTTGCCCTTCGGTATCGGCCCAGATTTCTTCGGCTGTGGTTTCGCGGTGAATTTGCGGATTTGCAGGGTTTTGGAATTGCCCCACGACAAAGGTATTATCTTCCTGTTCGGCGATATCATTAGCGCGATCAATGGCGCCCTTCATACCTTTTTCTGCGGGCGTCAAGGCAAGCTCTGCGCCCAGCAACATTAGCATTTTACGACGTTCAATCGACATGCTTTCTGGCATAGTCAAAATCAAACGGTAGCCTTTTGCCGCGGCGATAAAAGCTAAGCCAACGCCTGTATTGCCTGATGTAGGCTCGATCAAGGTGGTTTGTCCGGGTTTAATTTTACCTGCGCGCTCTGCATCTTCGATCATTGCAAAGGCAATGCGGTCTTTAACAGATGATAGCGGATTAAAATATTCTAGCTTCGCTAGGATTTCTGCCTCTAGCTTGTATTTTTCGCTTAGACGTGGCAAGCGCACGAGCGGCGTTGCGCCGACTGTATCAATGATAGAATCATAGATTTTTCCGCGGGCATCTACTGTTTGTTTTAACGCCTCTGCGCCATGGTCAATCGTTTTCATATCTTATCCTTAATCTTTATTAATCGCCTTCACCGGCTTCAGGGCTAAAGTATTTCTTGTATTTGTCGTCTTCACCTTTGGTCGCTTCGGCTTCGGGCAATGGTTCCTTTTTCAAGGTGATGTTAGGCCATATTTCTGCGTATTTAGCATTAAGATCCAACCATTTATCGGCTGATGGGTCTGTATCAGGAACGATAGCCTCGATCGGGCATTCTGGTTCACACACGCCGCAATCGATACATTCGTCCGGGCTGATGACCAACATATTTTCACCTTCGTAAAAACAGTCAACAGGACAGACCTCAACGCAGTCGGTATATTTACATTTAATACAATCTTCTTTTACAACGAATGTCATGGAACCCTCTCATTAATTCCCTATATAATCTTTGTTTAAGTTAGCCTGTAAGTTTTTTTTGCAAGAGGCATCGTCGTTTATTTTTCGTCTTCAAATTCTAACGACACGATATCAACCAGTGCATCTATATTAATGCCTTTGACGTGAATTTCCTTTAGCGCAAGAAGAACATCTTGCTCTTGCGTGCCGTAATCACCGTCAATATGGACAAGCTGACGCGCGATATTAAAAAACTCAGCCTGATCTTTGGGCTCAGTCACTTGTAAAAACAAGGACACCGCATCTTGCGGCGTAGCCATATCATGGCACAATTGATCGCGTTGCTCCGTCGTGAACGGCAAAATTCAATCGCATCGCGCATGAATTTGATTTCTTCATCCGTGACCATGTCATCAACATGAACCAACGAGAACAAGGTACGCCACATATAATGGCGGCTTTGTGAGATTACATTTTCCATGTGCGAATTATGCCTTTATTCGTTTTCTTGTACAACTGATTGCTTGAGTTTTTCTGCAAAAGCCCCTACATATTTGCCCATGGATAAAACACTTCACATTATCGGCGCAGGCCTAGCCGGATCAGAGGCCGCATGGCAAGCCGCAAATATGGGCGTTCGCGTTGTTTTGCACGAAATGCGCCCTGTCAAAGGCACACCAGCCCATAACACAGATAACTGCGCCGAACTTGTTTGTTCGAACTCATTTCGATCCGACGACCACGAACATAACGCGGTAGGATTACTACATCAGGAAATGCGTGAGCTTAACTCCCTTATCATGAGTGAAGGCGGAAAAGCAGCCGTACCTGCGGGCGGCGCGCTGGCGGTTGATCGCGATGTCTTCGCCCAAGGCGTCACACAAGCCCTAGCCGACCATCCGCTCATCACAATCGAACGCGGCGAAATCGATGGCCTGCCGCCAGCAGAGTGGCAGCATGTCATCATCGCGACTGGCCCCCTAACATCTGAACCTTTGGCGCAAGCTATTCAATCCTTAACAGGCAGCGATTCTTTGTCATTTTTCGATGCGATTGCACCGATTGTTCATACGGAAAGCATCAATATGGATGTGGCGTGGTATCAATCACGCTATGATAAGGCTGGCCCTGCGGGATCAGGGAAAGATTACATCAACTGTCCAATGGATAAAGAGCAATATGAAGCCTTCATCCATGAGCTTATAAACGCAGAATACGGCCTCTTCAAGGAATGGGAACTGCCATCTGGCACACCGACCTTGGGTGAGCAAGAACAAGACACCCCCTATTTCGAGGGCTGCATGCCTGTTGAAATCATGGCGTCTCGCGGGGTTGAGACTTTGCGCTATGGCCCAATGAAACCCGTTGGTTTGGTTGATCCGCGCACAGGTGAGGAGCCTTATGCGGTTGTTCAGCTGCGTCAAGACAATGCGCTTGGCACGCTATATAATATGGTTGGTTTTCAAACGAAAATGAAATGGGGCGAACAAACCCGCGTCTTTAAAACCATCCCCGGGTTAGAGGACGCTGCGTTTGCGCGTTTAGGAGGACTGCACCGTAATACTTTTATTAACTCCCCTGCTTTGCTGAATGACCGTTTGCAGCTCAAAGCCGATCCGCGCCTTCGCTTTGCGGGGCAAATCACGGGCTGCGAAGGTTATGTCGAAAGTGCCTCTATGGGGTTATTAGCAGGACGCATGGCTGCGAGCGAGATTCTGGGCAAGTCCATCGAAACACCGCCACAAATCACCGCGATGGGCGCGTTACTGGGACATATCACTGGCGGCGCGGAAGCAAAAAGCTTTCAGCCAATGAATATCAATTTCGGCCTATTCCCGCCTCTTACCAAGGACGAGGCTACAACGGAATATATCAATAAAAAAGGCAAAGCCAAACGCGTGAAGCTAAAAGGCAATGACCGCAAGAAAGCCTACACAAGCCGCGCAGCTAATGCATTATCGGCATGGATAAGCACGTTTCCTAAAACTGCTTAACACTAAACAGTCGTGTCAAAGGATGGGTTAAGACCAAGGGTCTCTTCCTGCAATTCCTCTAGTACGGTTTTGGTTTCTTGTGCTTGACGGCGGATGGCCTCTTCCGAGATATCAACCTTATCTTGCGTGTTATCAATCGCAGACGCAGAACTGGCTTTACTTTCTTGTTTAGCCTCTGCTTGTTTTGCATCATCTCTTGATGTTTTTACTGCCTCAATGGCTTTTGGCGCAGCAATGCTAGAAATACTATCTACCATAATTATACCCCTTATGCTTTTCCCTGCCTTCATTATATCAACAAAACCATAGGCTTGTCCATAAGCGCCATGCTTCGCACGCTGGGCGATGGTGAAAACGCGGGTTATAAGGATCAAATCCATACCTGAGCATGTGTTTAAAAACCATTTGTGCTTGATTATTTATAGCTTTCCCCATACGAGAGCTGGGCTTTAGCATTGGATCAAAGGCCTCAACAATTTTTGCCTGCTCCTGACGAATAATCGTATTGGGCTGGGCGCGGTACAAAACATCAATGAGACCTCTATTACGAGCAATTTTATCAATCAATGCGGCATCTTCCTTACCCGCAATGCAAAATATTGCGCGACATAACGGGACATGCAAGTCATCAATCATCACAAGCGCGTCCTCGATACTACGCGGAGGCTCTGTTTGTCGAATTTCTTGCTCATGCGCGGCTAGCATCGATTCCGCGACAGTTTTCGGCAAGTTATAGTCCTGAATGACTTGCGTCAGCGCCGTTAAAATTTCGCTACTCGCAATCGGGCTACCGTTATAAAATTTATCAAGCTCATCTCGCCACCACTGCAAACGTATCAAGCCCAAAGTCGGCTCACTGACGACCGTGCGCGTTTTGGCGATTTCATGATAAAAAGCAAACAACGCCCATAATGCTTTGCGCTGCGCATCAGATTTAGCCATTAACGACAGCATATACAAATCAGGTACATACTGTTGCACGGTTTGCCGACAAAATTCCGAGTAACTCACGCTTGCCCCCTTGAGCTTTTATTCTTTTAGTCTATGTTTATACTCTAAAGTCTATGACCCTAATCAAGGAGATATCCCTATGTCAGTATTTGAACTCCCTAAGCTTCCTTATGCCTATGATGCTTTGGATCCGTATATGTCAGCAGAAACATTAGAATTTCACCACGACAAGCACCATAATGCTTACGTTGTAAAAGGCAATGAATTAATCGAAGGCCAGCCTCACTTAGGGGATACATTGGAAGCTGTTGTTGTCAATGCCTATAAGCAAGGCCAGCAAGGCTTGTTCAATAATGTCGGGCAGCATTATAACCACAAACATTTCTGGAATTGGATGAAGCCTAATGGCGGCGGCAAAGCTATGCCAGGCGCGCTAGAAGCCAAAATCAACGAAGATTTAGGCGGCTATGACGCGTTTCGTGATGCCTTCATCAAAAATGGTGTCGGTCAATTTGGGTCAGGCTGGGTTTGGCTGGCGCAAGATAACGACAGCGGCAAGCTAGAAGTTCTGGGTACGCCTAACGGTGAAAGTCCTCTTGTGGTTAATAAAACACCTTTGCTCGGTTGCGATGTTTGGGAACACAGCTACTACATCGATTACCGCAATGCGCGTCCTAAATATCTAGAAGCTTTCGTTGATAACCTTGTGAACTGGGATTATGTCGGCGAGCTTTTCGAAGCTGGTCTTGTAAAAATCGGATAAGATCATATGTCTGTTCGACATTTAAACGCTATAGCTCCCCTTGTATTATGGGGGGCTTGTTTTTTTATTGCAGTTTTGCTTGCTCCTGCTACGGCTCAGGCAGAGACCCTGTATGAAGAAATCCCAGAACACATCAAAGAAAGCCGTGACAGCATTTTTAGTTTTACAATAGAAAACGATTTGTTTGGAAACGGTCAAGATCGTAATTATACAAATGGCGCACGTTTTTCTTATTTCGACCGCGAAACACCTATTCCAAATTCACTAAATTTTATCAGTGACTTAGTGCCGACTTTTGATATCAACGATACGACATCTTTGTATTACAGTTTTGGGCAAAATTTGTACACACCCGAAATTATTACCACCGCAATACCCGACCCGACAGATCGCCCCTATGCCGCGTTTTTATACGGGTCCGCAGGCCTAACATCCGTGTCGGGCAACCACATTGATGACATGGAAGTCACGTTAGGCGTCGTCGGGCCATGGGCGCTTGGTGAAACCGTGCAGGATTCCGTGCATCACCTGATTAATGCCGACAATCCATCTGGTTGGGATTATCAGCTAGAGAACGAACCTGGCCTCATTCTATCGTGGGAGCGCCAATGGATTTACGAAAGCCAGCAAAAGTATCTGGGGCTTAACGCGCGATTTATCCCTCATGGCGGGGTGACGCTGGGCAATGTTTATACATACGCGAATTCTGGCTTTACTATCCACCTAACGCCGGAGCGCTATAAATGGCAATCGCTGCCACCACGCGTGCGCCCTGCCATTCCGGGCAATGGCTTCTTCGCCGTGCAAGATCATCATTTTGCATGGTCGTTGTTCGCAGGTGTAGATGGACGTGCGGTTGGACGCAATATCTTTTTAGATGGCAATAGCTTCCGCGATAGTCCCTCCGTCGATAAGAAATACTTTGTTGGCGATGCAAATGCAGGGCTGGCGCTGACATATGGGCGCACGCAGATATCTTATACGCTGAACTGGCGCACACGTGAATTTCGTGAGCAAAACGACCAATCCCTTTTTGGAGCGATCTCTATTGGATATCGGTTTTAAACGGTGCTTACGTCACAGGCATAAGAGCCGCGACAACGCGGCGGCCTTCGGATAGCAGTACGTTATAAGTTCGGCATGCCGCGGCTGTGTCCATATATTCGACTTGTAAACCAGCTTGCTTTAGCTGTAGGCGCATAGCCGGTGGTAAGAACTGCATTTTTGCGCCCGTCCCCAGCAAAACGACATCCAGGTCAGAGGCCATTGCGATTAAAGCCTCAAAATTTGAGAGCGTTAAATCAGCAAGCACCATATCCGCAGATAAGGCCCATGGCTCAACCCGATCAGGGAAAACAAATATACTGCCATCATACTGGACACCGGATACTTTAAATCCGCCTTGCGCGTAAGATTGGATAACCTGAGCATCCGATGAGATTAACGGCGTGACATCCATGATGGCCTCTTATGCGTTTTGTTCGGCTTTTTTCGTGTGTTCGTCGGCAACAATTTTGCCTTTGCGAACATTAGTGAACAACAGTAACGCAGCGGCGATATAGGTTGATGAATACGTTCCGACAACGATCCCGACGATCAGTGCGCTGATAAAGCCGCGAAGGACTTCACCGCCATACAGATACAGCGCCGCCAAAGCGATCAGCGTTGTAAAGGATGTCATGATGGAGCGATCTAGCATTTGGTTGATCGACATATTAAACAAATCAAACAAAGGCTTTTTCTTATAACGGCGCAGATCTTCACGGATGCGGTCGAACACAACCACCGTATCGTTGATCGAATACCCCGCCACCATCAAAATCGCCGCCACAGTTGATAGATTAAATTCCATCTGGGTTAGCGCAAAGAATCCCAAAATTCCCATCGTGTCGTGGAGCAAGGCCGCAACAGCGGATAAGCTAAACTGCCATTCAAAGCGAAACCAAATATAACCAAAGATCCCAAGCATCGCGTACAAGACCGCTTTTAACCCTTGAGCTTTTAGCTCCTCACCAACCTGAGGGCCGACAAATTCTGTACGGCGCTCGACAAAACTGTTATCGCGCTCTGCAAAGAAAGTCGCCAATTCAGCTTTGACCGTGTCAATGGCTTGTTTTTGCTCCTCTGGCGTGCTGCTTTGTTGTGGCAAGCGAATCAGCAGATCTTCGGGTTCTCCGAATTCCTGAATAGAAATCGCACCAAGACCCAATGCGTTTAAATTCGTCCGTAAATCCGCGATTGAGGTGGGCTGTTCTGATCGAATTTCAATCACCGTTCCGCCCGTGAAATCAATGCCGAAATTTAGTCCCTTTTGCGTTAGTAAAAAGAGACTGCCCACAATCATCAAAGCAGACAGAGCAAACGCAATATAGCGAGATCCCATAAAATTGATCTGCGTATTTTCAGGAATAATGTGAAAACCTTTGAACATATTTATATCTTTCCCTTACAGAGGTAAATCTTTGGGGCGGCGCCCTTTTAGCCATTGAATAATAAACAAACGCGTCACCATAATGGCGGAGAAAAATGACGTCACAACACCAATGGTCAGCGTCACAGAAAATCCCTTAATCGGGCCTGTACCGACAGAAAACAGGATAAAGGCCGCAATCAATGTCGTTAAATTCGAATCGACAATTGTTGACATCGCATGCTGATAACCAGCCTCAATCGAGTTAATACCGCTGCGACCAAGGCGTAGTTCCTCGCGCATGCGTTCAAAGATCAGAACATTCGCATCAACCGCCATACCGACCGTCAACACAATACCGGCAATCCCTGGCAGCGTTAAGGTTGCCTGCACCGCAGACAGCACGGCCATCAACAAAGATACGTTAATCAGTAATGCTCCCGCAGCAAAGATGCCAAATGTGCCATATGTCACAACCATAAAGACAAGCACCGCCGCTAGCCCAATAAGCCCAGCAATTTTACCAGCCTCAATCGAATCCGCACCAAGGGATGGCCCTACGCTGCGTTCTTCCAAAACGAAAAGAGGCGCGGGCAAAGCCCCTGCCCGTAGCAAGGTTGCCAAATCATTAGCGCTAGCATAGTTAAAGTTACCGGTAATCACGCCTGATCCGCCGCAAATCGCTGACTGGATAACAGGGGCGCTTAGAATTTCATTATCCAGCACAATCGCAAAAGGCTGCCCAATATTCGCGCGCGTAACTTCGCAAAAGCGGCGCGCGCCAACAGGGTTCAGTTTAAATCCAATAGCGACGCGACCACTGGAATCGGTTGGATATGCATCATCCAGCATTTCCCCAGTAATAAGCGCGTCACGTTTCAAAGTAATCCGCGTTGAGGGATTATCCGCATACGGTAAAGACAAGCCATCGACCTTGCCAGGTTCTGTTAGTAAGTGGAAGCTCAGCTTCGCGGTTGTGCCGATCACGGCCTTTAGCGCGCTTGCGTCGCCACCTGGCGCCTGCACAAGAATGCGGTCTTCGCCTTGGCGCTGGATCAAAGGCTCTGTCGTGCCAAGTTCATCAATACGGCGGCGGACGATCTCAATCGATTGTGCGATCGTGTTGTCGATCACGCGTTTTTTGCCGATTTCACTGGGCGATAAAGTCATAGCGCCATTGTCATCCACATGGATATCAATATCAGGGTAGGATTTACGGATAAGCTTACGCGCGGCTTCGGCTTGATCTTGATCCCGCAAACGCAACAGGACGTCTTGTTTTAATTGGGTTAGCTTTTTGTAACCAATGCGCTCTTTACGCAGGGTTGAGCGTAAGTCCTGACGCATCATAGCGGCGCGTTCTTCGAAGACATTATCCAAGTCCACACCATAAAGAAGATGGGCCCCGCCCCGCAGGTCGAGCCCCAAATTCACAGTTTTATGAGGGAACCAGCCAGGCAAGTTTGCTTTCACATCTGTTGGCAAGATATTCGGCAGTGAAAACAACACTCCCCAAATACATGCCAAAATAATCGCAATCTTTTTCCAAGGCGCTAGCTGGATCATTGTACCCTCATACTTTTATTTATGTTACGCGTCTTTTTTGCTGCTTTTTTGCAGGAGCTTTCTTCGCTGCTGTCTTTTTAGCAGGTGCTTTTTTAGTCGCAGTTTTCGCTGTCGCAGTTGCCGTTTTCTTAGCTGGCGCTTTTTTAGCGGCTGCTTTTTTAGCTGGCGCTTTGGCTTCGGCTTTTTTCGTTTCTTTCAAATAAACAGGCGCTTTATCTAATTTTCCTGAAATTGTTGAACGACGCACGATTACAACCATCTTGTTGCCAAGATCAACTTCGACCTCGTCATCGCTTAGGACTTTGGTTACTGTCCCTAGCAAGCCACCACCGGTAACAATTGCATCACCTTTTTCAAGGGCTGATAGCATTTTGCTGTGTTCTTTGAAACGTTTTTGCTGTGGCATAATCAGCAACACGTAAAACAGCACAATCATCACTACAAGCATACCAAAATTCCATAGTGGGTTTGGCGCGGCTGGCATAGTTGCCGCTACGTCCGCGGCCTGAGCGTAAGCTTCCGAAATTAACATCGTTTATTCTCTCCATCATTTTTTGTAATTGGATCGACTATAACGCGGGATATAGTAAAGACAAGGATTATCCAACAAAGCACCCCAGTTTTACCTGAATAAAATGCTGGCTTTATTATCTTACATATAGCGCTCAGGATTAAGGGCTTGTGTTCCGCGGCGGACTTCGAAATGCAGCTGCGGCGAAGTCACCGATCCTGTTGACCCGACAGTTCCCAGCTTTGTACCGCGTTTAATAACCTGCCCGCGTGTAACCGTGGTTTTGTCTAAGTGAGCATAAGCGCTCATCCAGCGGTTTGAATGCCGCACAAGGACTAAATTACCTGATCCTTTGATTTCATCCCCAACATAAACAACTACGCCGTTCTCAGCCGCCGCAACAGGCGTACCGCGCGGCGCGGAAATATTCACGCCATCATTATGCAAGCCGCCTTTTTTCGGTCCGTAACGGGAAATAACCTTGCCATTAACAGGACGTAAGAATTTAGACGAAGATCGCGCTGGCGTTTTCGCTGTGATTTTAGCTTTACGAGCAGGCTTTGGCGTGGATTTAACTGAGGCTTGGCGTTGCGGTGGCGACAGGCTCTGAGCGTTTACAGATGGTGCAGGCACTGCCTTTCCATTAGTTGCCCTCGCAATTTTAACATTGTCTTGCACGCTGTCCTCAACCGCGGGGTTGGCAGACGGCAAAGTCAAAACATCGCCAGCATGAACAATATAAGGCGGGTAAATCGCATTTGTGCGGGCAAGCTCATTCGCGCTGAGGTTAAAAATACGGGCGATCGCATAAAGCGTATCACCGTCTTGCACTGTATATTCACGCGGCGCAGGCATTTTTAGGCGCTGCCCGACAGACAGCGTAAATGGCGACACCAAATCATTTGCAAAAACGATATCGCGCATCGCAATTTTATAGCGTTTGGATATACTATAGAGCGTGTCGCCCTCAATCACATTGTGAACGCCAGCACTGCCCTCGCCTTCGGTTTGTCCATAATAAACAACTGGCGCAGGCGGCTGCGTCCCCAAGCATCCACTTAGGCACAATCCACACAATAAACATAATGATACGTATGAAAGACGATTCATACCAACCAGTGTATGGCGCTATGCCGTATCAGGCAAGAGCGGAACAAAACGAACTTGCATAAGCTTCTGGATAGAATAATCACCTTCGCCCTGTTTACGGTAGGATTGTAAATATTGATCCCCTGGCTCTCCAATTGGGATAATCATGACGCCGCCCAGCGCAAGCTGATTTAACAAAGCCTCTGGCGGGTTATGGCGGGCAGCGGCGGTGACGATAATCTTGTTAAACTGCGGAACCTCGCCCGAGAATTTATGCGGCCAGCCGCGCATCCCATCTGCGCAGACTGCGGTCACATTACGTAAGCGCAGCTCATCAAAACGGTTTTGCGCCATCGCAGCTAGCGGTTTATGCCGTTCGATCGTATAAATGCGGCGCGCTAAGTTCGACAGCACCGCCGTTTGATAGCCGCAGCCCGTACCGATTTCCAGCACTTGATCGCGCTCGGTTAGCTTTAAGGATTCGGTCATTTTCGCAACAACCCAAGGCTGGCTGATCGTTTGCCCCAGCCCAATCGGTAGCGCCATATCGTCCCATGCTTGATCACGCACAGCAGCAGGCACGAATACGTCACGCGGGACTTTTTCCATCGCGCCCAGCACCGCCATATCGGTAATGCCCTTATTACGCAAATCCATAATCAAGCGTATACGGCGATTAGTGTCTTGCTGCGTGATCTGGTTATTCATGCTACGCGCCTGCTTATGACAGAGTAATTTTCTCGATCCCGCCCATATATGGTTTTAGGACATCAGGGACGAAGACACCGCCATCGGATGGATCGTGGTAATTTTCGATCACAGCAAGCAAAGCCCGCCCTACAGCAACGCCTGATCCATTAAGGGTATGGACAAAACGTGTTTTCTTTTCGCCCTTAGGGCGGCAGCGTGCATTCATGCGGCGCGCTTGGAAATCCCAACAATTGGAGACAGAGGAAATCTCACGATAGGTTTCTTGCCCTGGCAACCAGACCTCAAGATCATAAGTCTTACGCGCGCCAAATCCTGTATCACCGCTACATAGCACGATCGTGCGGAATGGCAGGCCTAATTTTGTTAGAACTTTTTCCGCGCACTGAACCATGCGCTCGTGCTCTTCCTCGGATTTTCTGGTGTGGTTACGCCGACCATCTCGACTTTATAGAATTGGTGCTGGCGCAGCATGCCGCGCGTATCGCGCCCAGCGGAGCCTGCTTCGGAGCGGAAGCACGGCGTAAAGGCTGTGTAGCGGCGTGGCAAGCTTTCCTCGTCCACGATCATATCTGCCACGATATTAGTCAATGGAACTTCGGATGTTGGGATAAGCCAGTGGTCTGTGCCTTCGGACTTGAAGAGGTCTTCTGCAAATTTGGGAAGCTGACCTGTCCCGTATAGCGCATTATCGCGCACTAGCAATGGCGGAGAGACCTCCGTATAGCCATGCTCTGCTGTATGGGTATCAAGGAAGAATTGCACAAGTGCACGCTCCATCCGTGCCATTGGGCCGCTGAGCAAAGTAAACCGTGAGCCGGACATTTTCGCCGCGGTTTCAAAATCAACCATGCCCAGTTTTTCACCAATTTCAACATGGTCAGGGCCGCTTGGTTGGTAATTTCACCAATCTTACGCACTTCGACATTATCGTCTTCGTCTTCACCATCGGGGACGTCATCGGCCATAATATTGGGCAACGCCGCGACTAAAGCTGTTAGCTCTGCCCCCAGCGCGCGTTCTTGTTCCTCTAGCGCGGTCATTTGTTCTTTCATCGCGCTCACGGCGTCCATAATCGGCTGCGCATCTCCGCCTTGGGATTTGACTTTGCCGATTTCTTTTGATTTCTCATTACGCTGCGCTTGCAGATCTTGCAGCTGCGTTTGGATCGCACGGCGTTTTTCATCTAGCGACAGAATGGATGGCGACTGAGCCCCTAGCCCGCGGCGTGTCATCGCAGCGTCAAATTCACTTGGGTTTTCGCGGATCATTCTTAAATCGTGCATGTTTATAACCTCTTCTTATCGCGGTGTTATCGTGGTACAACATTCTTATGCACGATGTTTATAGCGTATGCAAACCTGAAAAACCATCCTTGGTCATTTTTGATTCCCCTCATAGCGGGAAAGATTATCCTGCGGATTTTGATTATGCGTGTGATTTTAATCTCTTGCGCCAGTGTGAGGATGAATATGTCGATGACCTATTCTCGGGCGCATGTGATTTGGGGGCTGGTTTCTTGTGCGCGCACTTTCCGCGTAGCTATGTTGATGTTAACCGTGCCATTGATGATATTGACCCAGCGCTGCTGCAAGCATGCTGGCAAGGCGACATTAACCCGACCGTACGATCAGATGCTGGTATAGGGCTGATCCGCAGATTAGTAACAACGGATATCCCCGTTTACGATCACCTGCTAACGCAAGACGCTATTCAGCAGCGTATCGATCATTATTACACGCCCTATCACGATCAGCTGCAATCTCTACTGGATCAGGCTTATGACTATTATGGCTCTGTCTGGCATATTAATTGCCATTCTATGCCTGATGAGACGGCTAAGCCGCGCCGCTCGTTAGGGCTGATTGGTAAAAACCGTGCCAGTGCGGATTTTGTTCTAGGGGATCGCGATGCCACGAGCTGCGCCCTATTCTTTACGCGCGAGGTCCGCGACTTTATTCGCAGGCTGGGATACCGCGTTACCATTAACGACCCGTTCAAAGGGGTTGAGCTGGTCGCCCGTCACGGTGATCCGGCGCGCGGTCGGCATAGCTTACAAATTGAGGTCAATAAATCCCTGTATATGGATGAGACTACTAGCAAAAAACTAAAGACCTACGATAAGGTCAAAACCGACATCACACGCATTTGTGAATTTATCTGTGATCTTGCATCGAGGCAGAGCATGCCCCGCGCCGCCGATTAAATTAGCAAAGCTCTGGAGCGTCCAATTTGTGTACTGTTGACTTACCAGCATCGTCAACATCAACAACATAAGCTTGCCCATGCTTCGGCGTCATACCGCTCTGCCCGGTTAGCTGTGCAATCATTTTTTCGATCGGCGCATCATGCGAGGCCACAATATGCAGGCCATCTTTGCCCTTAACCTCCGCCAAGAATGCTGATAATTGTTCATCCGAAGCCGTGAGGACAAGGCGATTATCTTTGTTTGACTCTGGAAATTTTGAGGTATTGGAATCCAAATTATCTGCATTCACCCGCCCGTTAACCAAGGTATTCAAAACTTCTATCGCAATTTGTGCACTGCCCTGCGCACGTGCGGAGGGACTTGCATGCACAAATTTCTGCGCCGCTAAGCCGCTTTCATCCAAAAAAGCCTGCTTGATAACAAGCTGCAAAGCTGTATTTTGCACCTGCTGTTCCCCATTTGGCAGCAAACAAGGATCGTCTCCTGCCAGAACAGGCATTCCATGGCGCATAAAAACTATGCGTAAAGACATAAGCGTTTCCTTAAATTATAGAATCCTAATGCGCAGACTAACACAAGACAATATATTATGTAAATTTAAAAAACATCCGCCCAAGTCGTTTTCAGGGCTACATCAACATCCTCTATAGAGGCATTAATACCTAAATCATGCAAACTGGTTACGCCATACTGGGACAGACCACAGGGGACGATACCGCCGAAATGCGATAAATCGGGGTTTACATTAATAGCCACCCCATGAAAGCTTACCCAATGGCGAACGCGCACACCTAGCGCAGCAATCTTTTTCTCCGCTCCCTCGGGCGTTACAACCCAGATACCTACGCGACCATCGCGGCGCTCACCTTTGACACCAAAATGTGCTAAGGATCTGATAATCCATTCCTCTAGCGACCAGACGTAATGCTTGATATCAGGCTGGGATTGGCGTTGCTTTAAATCCAGCATAACATAAGCAACCCGTTGCCCCGGGCCATGATACGTATATTCCCCGCCCCGCCCTGTTTTATAAACAGGAAAGCGTGCATTTAACAGGTCACTGGCTTTGGCGCTGGTTCCCCCTGTATACAAAGGCTCATGCTCCAGCAGCCAGACGGCCTCATTCGCGTTGCCATGACGAATCGCAGAAACGCGCGCTTCCATTTCTGAAACCGCCGTGTCGTAATCCACATAATCTGTACTGGTTAACCAATCCATGAGGATAGATATAACAAATTAACCTCCCAAGGAAAGACAGAAAAATCGAAAACCCTATTCCAGCCCCTTTGGAGTATAGGGTAAAGCGTCCGCAACCGTTACTTTAGAATCATTCACGCCCATAAGCTCACTGGGATTATTCAAAGCGACTTGAAGCAATTGATTACTTCTAAGCATTAATTGAGTTATGGCGACACAAGCATCCATTGGATCAGGATTAGCGGCTCGAACACAATCTATTTTATATTGAAACTCATAAAGCTGCGCCCGACGTTCTTCGGGAGCGCGTTCAATAATACGTTTGACCTCATGAACAAACGCCTGATGTAAGGCATCTGGATCGTCTTGAGCCAACTTCATCATTACATCAAAATTGAAGCCTCCTGATTCATTAAAAATGTTCGGCAAGCTTGTACTGGCTATATGAGTCTTTTGCGTAACAGTAACCTCATCGCCAGCGACATACTTTTGATCCTGTTGGTTTTGCATATTTAAATAGTCCCTGTTGCTTATCGTTTTTTATTTTTCGTAACACAAAACATTAGCTAGCACACACAATCGCTCATGTAAAATAAAATTTCACATATCCTTCTTTTTTTAGGGTTTTATTTCAAACCTCATAAAACCTAATAATACGTGTTTTTCTTCGCACCGCACAAGCGAAAGACTCTTGTCAGGAAAACAAGGATCTGTTAAGTCTTGCGCGGAGTTTACCTGCGATATTTGTGCGGTCGTGGCGGAATGGTAGACGCGCAGCGTTGAGGTCGCTGTGGGAGTTAAATCCCGTGGAGGTTCAAGTCCTCTCGGCCGCACCATAATATGATGGCGTAATAGATGATAAATTATACACAACCCCGTGAGACATTATGAAACAGAACTTAAATTTGGCATCAACAGAATCTAAAGACATGACAGCAGAAGATAATAAAAAAGCACAAGAAGAAGCATTCCGTCAGGAAGCTCTGGATTACCACCGCAATAACGGTCGCCCTGGTAAGGTTGCGATTAACCCGACTACGCCGCTAGCAACGCAGCATGACTTGGCTTTGGCTTATTCTCCGGGTGTTGCGGTTCCTTGTGAAGAGATCGCAGCTGATCCATTAAAAGCTTATGATTACACAGCCAAAGGTAACACCGTTGCGGTTATTTCAAACGGTACCGCCGTTTTAGGATTGGGTAACATTGGCGCGCAAGCGTCTAAACCTGTTATGGAAGGAAAATCAGTTCTTTTCAAAAAGTTCGCTAATATCGATTCTGTTGACGTTGAAATTGACGTTGCCACAGACACTCAAGAAGGCATCGATAAGTTCGTTGATATCGTTTGTTCATTGGAACCTACATATGGCGGTATCAATCTGGAAGATATCAAAGCCCCTGAATGTTTCGAAATTGAACGCCGCATCCGCGAGCGCATGAACATCCCTGTATTCCACGATGACCAACACGGTACAGCCATTATCGTAACCGCCGCTGTTCGTAACTGGTTAGAATTTTCAGGCCGTAAAGCCGAAGACATTAAGCTTGTTGCCTCTGGCGCGGGCGCAGCTGCGATTGCGTGTTTGAACCTGCTATTAGGATTGGGCATTAAGCTTGAAAACATCATCGTTTGCGACCGTAAAGGTGTTGTTTATAAGGGCCGCACCGAAAGCATGGACCCACAAAAAGAGAAATTTGCTAACGATACTGAACATCGCGATCTTAAAAGTGCCATTGCTGGCGCTGATATTTTCCTTGGCCTATCTGGCCCAGGCGTATTGGATCACGATCAAGTGGCATCTATGGCCGATGCACCGTTAATTTTAGCGCTTGCGAACCCTACACCTGAAATTATGCCAGCGGATGCTTTGGCGGCTAAACCTAATGCGATTGTTTGTACTGGTCGCTCGGACTTCCCAAACCAGGTAAACAACGTATTATGCTTCCCATTCTTATTCCGCGGCGCATTAGATGTTGGCGCGACAACCATTAACGAAGATATGAAACTGGCCTGCGTTGAAGCGATTGCCTCTTTGGCTCGTAAAGAAGCGCACGCTGAGCTTTCTAAGGTTTACGCGGGTGAAAAATTGGCGTTTGGTCCTGATTACCTTATTCCCAAACCATTTGACCCACGCTTGATCGTTGATTTACCGATCGCCATTGCGAAAAAAGCAATCGAAAGCGGCGTTGCAACACGCCCTATCGAGGACTGGGATGCTTATGCTCAGAAGCTACAACAGCTATTTGAGCGCTCTAATCTGGTTATGCGTCCGATTATCACACGCGCAAAAGAAGCGCCTAAACGCGTTGTCTTCTGTGAGGCCGAAGAAGAGCAGGTTCTTCAAGGTGTTCAAACCGCCGTTGATGAAGGCACAGCAATGCCAATTCTGATCGGTCGTCAAAGCGTTCTTGAAAACCGCATTGAAAAATTAGGCCTTCGCCTTAAGCAAGGTGAAAATTTCACACTTGTTGACCCTGAAAGCGATGAGCGTTACCGCGACTACTGGGAATCATACTATGACATCATGGGCCGCAAAGGAATCTCGGCGGCAGCGGCGCGCACCGTTGTTCGCACAAACAGCACGGTTATCGGCGCTTTGATGGTTCGCAAAGGCGATGCTGATGCCGTTGTTTGCGGCACGACAGGCAGCTATGCTGACCATCTTCGTCAGATCGAGGATATCATCGGCTTGAAAGACGGCGTTAAAAAAGCCGCTGCTCTTAACCCTGTTATCCTAAGCCGCGGAACATATTTCTTCTGCGACACGCAAGTGAACCCGAACCCAACTGCTGAAGATTTGGTTGAAATGACCCTTTTAGCGGCTGAGGAAGTTCGCCGTTTTGGTATCACACCAAAGATTGCAATGCTTTCACACTCTAATTTTGGAAACGCGCCATCAGAAAGCGCGACAAAAATGCGCCAAGCGTACGAAGAAATTCGCCGTCGCGCACCTGATCTTCAGATTGAAGGTGAAATGCAAGCTGATACCGCCCTATCACGAGAAATCAGAGATAACTTCGTACCGAACTCTAGTCTATCAGGCTCTGCGAACTTATTTATCATGCCTAATGTTGATGCAGCCAATATTGCTTACAACATGGTCAAAGTCCTTGGCCACGGCATTAGCATCGGTCCGATTTTGCTGGGTATGAAGCAACCTGCGCAAATTTTGACATATGCAAGCGATGCTCGCAATATCTTGAACATTAGCGCGCTATCCAGCGTGACAGCGCAATTTGCGGATGAATAAAGCTTTGCAAGAAAGACTGTTAGGCCTTTGCTTGCGCAGTTTTTGTAATCTCTTGTTATTATTAATAATTCATGGAACCCAAACGGGTTCCATTCTTTTGGGATATGTTCTAAGCTGTTCTTCATTGAAACTGCGAACCATTCACGAAGGATGCGTATGCCGGACTTTGTAAAAGCCCATCCAGACACTCAATCTTCCGCATCATCGAATGATGAGCGTGGTTTCGTTTCCGCGAGTCTTGACGATGAGCGCATCCTTGAAATATCCGAGGCCATTGCCCAACAAGATTACGATACAACAACATCCATCCTGACGGATCTATCGCCCCCAGACACCGCCGATCTGATTACCAAGCTCAAAGACGAAAACAGGGCTACCTTACTGGATGATTTCTTTGAACTGATCGAACCGCAAACATTTCGTCACTTAGACCCTGAGCTTCGTAAGAATATTGCCTCTGAAATCGGGGCAGAAAAAATCGCCTATACGATTACGCGCTTAGAAAGTGATGACGCGCTGGATTTTATTCAAAATCTGGATGATACTTTCCAGCAAGACATTATGCGTAAATTATCGGCCTCTATGCGGATCACGCTAGAACAAGGCCTTAATTTCCCTGAAGATAGTGCCGGTCGTTTGATGCAGCGTGAAATCGTTGCTGTACCCCAATTCTGGACGGTTGGTAAAACCATTGACTATCTACGCGAAACAGCTGATGAGCTTCCGTCTGATTTCTTTGATGTCTTTGTGATTACGCCGACCTATCATATCGTTGGACAAGTTCCACTGAATAACCTTGTGCGCTCTGGTCGTAATACCAAGCTGGAAGAATTATCCCTAAAAGATGTAAAAACGATTCCAGCCAGTATGGACCAAGAAGATGTTGCCCTGCTCTTCCGTCATGACAGCCTGCTCTCCTGCGCGGTGGTTGATGATTCTGCGCGGCTAATCGGTACGATTACGATTGATGACATTATCGACGTTATCGACGAAGAAGCCCAAGAAGACATCATGAAAATGGCTGGTGTGGGGCAAGGCGATCTCTATCGCGCTGTTTTATCGACAACGGGGACTCGTTTTCGTTGGCTATTTGTCAATTTAATCACCGCGGTTTTGGCTTCTATCGTTATATCCTTGTTCGAAGCGACCATTCAGCAAGTGGTTGCCCTAGCCGTTTTAATGCCAATTGTGGCATCCATGGGTGGGAATGCAGGAACACAAACACTGACGGTTGCCGTACGCGCCATTGCCATGAGGGAATTATCCTCCGCTAACGCATGGCGTATTATATCGCGAGAATTTTTAATCGCGTCTATCAATGGCGTGCTATTTGCCATTATTTCTGCCGTGATTGCGGCGCTTTGGTTTAACAACTGGATTTTGGGCGGCGTGATTGGCGCAGCGATGGTTACGAATTTGCTCGTAGCTGGGTTCTTTGGCGCGGTTATTCCCATTGCTTTGAACAAGATGGGCAGCGACCCTGCTGTGGCCTCGACCGTATTTTTAACAACGCTAACCGATATTGTCGGTTTTTCATCTTTCTGGCGTTGGCATCCATATTCCTTTTATAAATTAAGCGAGAGAGTAAATGTCTGCTTCAAAACTGGTAAAACCGAATATCATTTATAAAGATAGCTTTATCGAAGCCATGGAAGAGTTCCAATATGAAGGCCGTTATAAGTTTTTAAATATTGACGAAATCAAAGAACATTTCGAAGGATTCGTTGATGATATCAATGACCGCAAATTAGTTATGCACCCTCGTTACGATAGCTGGGTCGAAGTCGTCCCTGAAACTGTTTTATGGTTTGTAAAGGGGCATGAATATATCGGCAGCGTTAATATTCGCCATCGCTTGAACTGGCATTTGGAAAAATGGGGCGGCAATATTAACTTGCTTATTCGCCCGTCCATGCGCGGCAAGGGTTTTGCAAAAAAAGCGCTACAAAAAGCTATGCCTATCATTGCGCATCTTGGCATTGATAAAGCGCTTATCACGATCAAGCCCGGCGACAAATCCGCCCGCCGCATCGTCGAATTTTGCGGCGCTGAGTTTGAAGACGAAACCCCGGAAACCAAGCAGTTCCCAGCGCGCGAGCGTTACTGGCTGACATGCACCTAAACGACAAGCCCTGTGACTTTAAAAGGATAATAAAGATAAATGGCTCCCCCAAAACGTAAAAGCAATAAGAAACTAAAGCCGATTGAGATTTTGTCATCTCGTCGTGGACGCCGCAAGAAAACAAAAATCTCTTGGTTTTCAGCGACAATAAAATGGTGTTTTGTTGCTGGAATCTGGGGCAGTATTTTTATGATCTTGCTGCTAGGCTGGTATGGGGCTGAGCTGCCTAAACTAACGCAAAAAGCCGACTTTGAACGCCGAGCCACCCTAACGATCAAAGCCTATGACGGCACGATCATCAGCCGTTATGGCGACCTAAAAGGCAATACCGTTGCTCTATCCGATCTACCACCACACATCCCGCAAGCGGTAATCGCGATCGAGGATCGCCGTTTTTATTCACATTTCGGGATAGATCCCATTGGCTTAGCGCGCGCGCTTGTGACCAACTTGACAGGTGGCCGAGGCCTACAGGGCGGGTCAACCATCACGCAGCAGCTTGCCAAGAACTTGTTTCTTAGCCATGAACGCACCCTCAAGCGTAAAATCCAAGAGGCCATGCTTGCCCTGTGGCTGGAGCATGAGCTCAGCAAAGACGAAATCCTAAGCGCTTATTTAAACCGTGTTTATTTAGGATCGGGGACATATGGATTTGATGCAGCATCACGCCGTTTCTTCGGCAAACCTGCCAGTGAAACCTCGTTATTTGAGGCTGCGATGCTAGCAGGGCTGCTAAAAGCACCATCGCATTATTCCCCTATCTACGCGCCAGAAGCCTCACGCAAGCGGGCAAAGATTGTCCTGCGTGCGATGGCTCGCGAAGGCTTTATTACAGAATCACAGTTGCTCAATGCACGGGATGTTATGATCACAACGCCAGCGCCTTTGCCTGATGATATCAAGCAAGCACGCTATTTCACCGATTGGGTTATCAGTGCGCTGGATGATCTGATCGAAGATAACAATGATGATTTGGTGATTGAAACAACGCTTCATGCTGACATTCAAAAGCTTGCGGAACACAAGCTATCTGAGTCTTTGGACGCCAATCAAGAGCGTGCCGTAACGCAAGGCGCGGCGCTTATTTTGGATCATAATGGCGGGGTCATTGCGATGGTCGGCGGGAAGGATTATCGCACAAGCCAATTTAACCGCATTAGCCAAGCCAAGCGCCAACCTGGATCATCGTTTAAACCCTTTATCTATTTAACGGCGCTCCAGCGCGGCTGGCAGCCCAGCAGTCTGATTTTGGACGCACCTTTTGATGACCGCTATGATTATCGCCCATCGAATTTTAGTGATAAATATTATGGCGAAGTTTCTTTAACTGACGCGTTGTCACATTCATTAAACACAGCTAGCGTTCGCTTGATGCAACAAACTGGCGGCCCTCAAGCCACTATTGAAACGGCGCGGACGCTTGGTATTCACTCGAACTTGGCGCCAGATTTATCCTTAGCCTTAGGCAGTAGCGCTGTCAGCTTACAAGAGCTTAGCGCGGCCTATGCTGGGATTGCTAATGGTGGGCATCCTGTTACGCCATATGCGATTACACGCATCAGTGATGGTGAAGGCATTTTATATTACGACCGGTCCTCTCCGCCGAAGAAAAAACGCGCCTTTAAGAAACAAGCAATCGAATTCATCAATGACATGTTACATACCGTTGTCCAGGATGGAACGGGCCATAACGCCAATATTACGGGGTATAATATTCACGGTAAAACGGGGACATCACAAAATTATCGGGATGCTTGGTTTATGGGCTATAATGATGACTTGGTCGCGGGAATTTGGGTTGGAAATGATGACAACACGCCAATGGATCACGTTACAGGCGGAGCCATCCCAGCCCGATTGTGGAAAAACATTATGAGCGAGGCTATTCCGCTGTATCGCGCACAAAGCCACAAAGGGCTAACACATGACGATTTTGGGACTTTACTGAAACGTTTACTGCCAATCACACCAGAAATTAAACGTCCTGATTATAACCTAAATGAGTAAAAAATATTGCCTGTCGCCGTGGCATAGGCTAGTGTCTGTCCACTATGGCACAAGAAAAGCACTTAGATGATATTCAGCGCGACATTATCTGCCCTCAAGGACAGATCTTGCAGCGTGTAAACAGCCCTGATGATCTAAAATCCCTTAGCGATGATGAGCTTAATACTCTGGCTGATGATGTGCGCTCATACATGATTAATACCGTTGCCAAAACAGGTGGCCATTTGGGCGCCGGCCTAGGCGTTGTCGAGCTAACCGTTGCTTTACACGCCGTCTTTGATAGCCCTGCTGATAAGATCATTTGGGATGTCGGGCATCAGGCTTATCCGCATAAAATTTTGACCGGCCGCAAAGATCAAATGACCAGCCTGCGCCAAGGTGGCGGTTTATCTGGTTTTACTAAACGATCGGAAAGTGCGCATGACCCTTTTGGTGCGGGGCATAGTTCGACCTCTATTTCCGCAGCGCTTGGCATGGCGGTTGCTCGCGATTTGAAAAGCGATGACAATTACGTGATTGCTGTCATTGGCGATGGGGCGATGTCTGCGGGCATGGCGTATGAGGCGATGAATAATGCAGGCGTACAAAAAAGCAATATGATCGTCATTTTGAACGATAATGATATGTCGATTGCACCGCCAGTTGGTGCGCTTAGCAAACATCTGACCAACATTGTATCCTCTAGCCCATACCGCAAACTGCGTGAGGCGGGAAAGAAATTCACCAGCGCATTACCCTCCCCGCTATGGCATGCAACCAAACGTCTGGAAGAAGGCGCGCGCATAAGTATGGGTGGTGGCTCCCTGTTTGAGGAGCTGGGCTTTTATTATATCGGCCCTGTTGATGGACACAATCTAGATAATTTACTTCCGATTTTGCGCAACATCAAAGACCGCGCCGACCATAACGGCCCTATTCTTATCCATGCTCTTACGCAAAAAGGCAAAGGGTATGCTCCTGCGGAAACGGCGGATGATTTCATGCATGGCGTCAAACAATTCGATGTTGAAACGGGTAAACAGCGCGGCCCTGTTGGAAAAGCCGCGGCTAAAGATGGCTCTGCGCCTTCTTACACATCTGTTTTGCAAAACCCTACTTGATCTAGCCCAGCGCGATGATACGATCACAGCGATTACAGCGGCTATGCCCTCTGGCACGGGGCTTGATAAATTTGCAAACGCGTTTCCAGATCGATGCTTTGATGTCGGTATCGCAGAACAGCATGCTGTGACTTTTGCGGCGGGATTAGCCGCCGAGGGCATGAAGCCGTTTGTGGCGATTTATTCAACATTCCTGCAACGCGCTTATGACCAGATCGTTCATGATGTCGCATTACAAAACTTGCCGGTTCGTTTTGCTATTGATCGTGCAGGCTTGGTTGGCGCAGATGGGGCGTCTCACGCAGGGAGCTTTGACATTGCTTATTTAGCCTGCCTGCCAAACATGGTGTTAATGGCCGCTGCAGATGAAGCTGAGCTTGTCCATATGACGGCGACGGCTGCCGCCTATAATGATGGGCCGATCGCCTTTCGCTATCCGCGCGGGAATGGAACAGGCGCTCCCCTTCCCGATCAGGGCGAAATCTTGCCTATTGGTAAAGGCCGCATCATCAAACAAGGCAGCGGGGATATTGCGTTGTTATCATTTGGCACGCGGCTAAGTGAATGCGAACGCGCCGCGCAAGAGCTGGAAGCTGCGCATGGCGTTTCCGTGACTATTGCTGATGCACGTTTTGCCAAGCCGTTAGATACAGCCCTCATTGATGACCTCTTCGCTAAGCATAAAGCCGTCATTACCATCGAAGAAGGCAGCGCTGGCGGCTTTGGCGCGTTGGTATCAGAATATGCACTTAACGCTGACTTATTAAATAATGGTGCAAAACTTCGCATGATGCACTTACCTGACCTGTTTCAAGGCCATGAAAGTCCTTATAATCAATACAGTGAAGCGCAGCTAAATGCGCCTGATATTGTCAAAAAAGCTTTAGCGCTTTTGTAATTAATGGATCATTCACATATGCAACCTTTTCCGCAAAAGCCACCCAGCGCGGTTATTTTCGATATGGACGGTACGATCGTTCAGCATATTGACCAACGTATTTTAAACATCGTTGAATGGTTGGATGATCGTATTTTCAACCTCTCTAGCGGGTTTTCGCGTTTATTGCCCCGCAACCCAAACGGCAAGCCTATTTTAGATGTCGAGGCCTATGCAAAACGTCGTAAACCGCTTTTATTAGGGCACCGAACGCTCCACAAGTTACGCCGCAAAAATGTCGATCAAATCGTTCAGCCTAGTCTTCATATTCATGATATTTTACAAACACTAAAGGACCGTAATATTCCAGTGGCCTTAGCCAGTAATGGTCTGGGGAAAGGCTATGGCCTAGATGTGCTAGAGGTTTTCGACCTTAGCAATTATTTTACAACCACGGTGTTCCGCGAAGATATCCGCAAATCCAAGCCCCACCCAGAAAGCCTGCTTTTAGTATTGCGAAAACTGGATTTGACCTTAAGCAAAGACGATATCGTTTGGTATATTGGTGACCGCCGCAAAGACGTCAAAGCCGCGATAAAAGCCGATGCCTTGGTCGATTTTAATATCGTCCCGATTGCGTATACGGATGATGCGGCGCTACAGATTCCAAAAGAAAACCTATCACAAGATTACGTTATCAAATCTTACGAAGACCTTAATCAGCTTTTACTTTCTTTCTTAGAAGAGGACCAGCTGACGCCAGATTCTGATTTAACACTATCTCCTGTCTAGTTACAAAAACAGCCCCACATCACTGCAGGGCTGTTTCGTTTATCTGTCTTCGCCCCCGTTTAGAAGCTGTAGCTATAACGCATCGACAATGTATAGTCTTGCTCCATCTGTGGGCCATTCAAGTTTTGATAAACAGGCACGCTGGCCTCTATGCCCAGGATATGATCGCTATCGCGAGACGGTTTAATATTAAAACCCAATCCCATTTCAACGCGTTTACCGCCGTAATTATCGGGAACCGCCGTTTGTACAGGCGCGGCAATTTGTGTATCCCGTCCATCGATTTTTGCTCATATTCACCGCTAAGCCGCAAAGTTGACCCCAGCCATGAATTAACCTGATAGCCACCCCATGCGGACACGCGATGCTTATCGCCTAAGGTGTAGCCATTATTGTTACGTCCTGTTCGGAGCACACCGCTATATTGCGCACCCCAGCTATAGACATCATCATGCTGTGTATACGTCAAAGCTGGTTCAAGATCATAAGTACCAGATCCTAACTGCATACTATACGGCATGCGCAAGTGCGCGATTGTATTCATCGGTGTCAGCACATCGGACTCTTCGTCTGTGCTACCGGTTGGCAGGCTAAGCCCTAATTTACCAACCAAGCTATATGGCTTTTCAGGGGCTAACTGATATAAAGCAGATATTTTCGTATCGCCCCAGCCTTGGCTCCGTGTTGAGAAATCACCTAATTTGGTATTAGGATTTCCCATCGCGAAGGTGGTTAAATCCATGTCTTTTTTCTGATAGCTGCCCATAAGCATCAACGTCAAGCGATCTGTCGGTGCATACATCGCGCTAAGCATATGCATTTGCATCGTCATTTCCGTAGGAACAACACGTAATGTTCCGCCCGTTACACTTGGGAAATCGCCCGAGATTTCATCGACAGAAAGGCTATTTGTGCCATCGCGATTGCCTTTCATCTTCATGTACATCGGACGGTAAGACAGCATCCAGGCGCCTTTGCCATGGGTATGGTCGCTCATAATTGATGCTGGGGTATTCGACGCATGATTATGATGATGCGCTGAGCTTCCCTCATGCCCAACCATAGCGGCATGGTTATGATGATGCATGCTATGATCTTCAGCCTGAGCCGCTTGAGGTAAAAGTGATGTTGCAGCTGTGGCTGCCAAAAGTAAAAATTTATTCATTGTGAATCCTTTAATTCAAAAATAGTGTGTGCAGCTTTCTTGCAATAAGAAGCCGTAAAGTCATTTATTAGAATTAAAGGATCAATGGTGGTGCACGCGATTGATATCCTGCGATAGCCGCCAAGGCTAACGGCTGAGCCAACCGCGCTGTTGGCTGTTGATAATCAGGAAGAGCATAAAACGCGATCACTGACGCGCCGCTGATTTGTGTTGCCAGCGCCGTTACCAGACACACAGAACATAAGCTGGCTTTTACATGGTTTTGCGTAGGCGTTTGACTGCCAGAGGCTGGCTGCCCTTGTTCATTCAATCGAATAATACCAACGCTGCCATCCGCCTGACAGATTTGCGTCCATTGCCCCTTACCCGCTGCATATACACACACGGGCGAGATTAACGCGCTAATAAGCGATAAAAGCAACAATCCCGAGATAAAGGTTTTACGCTGCATTACGGTGCCTCAATCGGTTCATGGATAAGGACACGGTCATCTGCGTACAAAGCCGCCGTTGCCGCCGCTTGATCCAAATGCATTACGGATAAAAATTGCATAATCCGAGGCAATTGAATTTTCAGCGTATTCACCACCATGCTTTGCCCTTCTAGCAAAGCCATAATCTGTTCGATCGGACTACGCGGTTTTGGCAACTCGACAATACGAAGCTGGCTTTTATCCGTAACGCCAAGTGCTGCTGCCACGTAATCCAAGGCATCATCTAAGCCACCTAACGCGTCTACCAGCCCCTTATCCAGCGCATCGGTGCCAGTCCAAACACGGCCTTGGGCAATAGTTTCTACTTGATCGACATCCATATGGCGCCCCGTTGCCACGCGCTGTAAAAATTCAGCATAGATATGATCCAGCATTGCGTTCATGCGGTCTTGTTCACTTGATGAAAATGGTGTATTCGCAGACCACATGCCCGCATTTTCACCCCAGCCGATACTCTCATCCCAATGCACGCCCAGTTTTTCCCAGATCCCCTGCGCTGCAATTTTCCCGCCGACAACACCGATTGATCCCGTTAATGTCATAGGCATAGCAAAGATATAATCGCCGCCGCTAGCAATCCAATACCCGCCAGACGCGGCCATACCGCCCATCGACACAATCACAGGCTTACCGTTTGCTTTGGCTTTTTCCATCGCGCGCAAAATCGTATCTGACGCTACAGGTGATCCACCGGGGCTATTAATTCTAATAATAATCGCTTTGATGTGCTCATCATCTGCCGCATCTGCAATCGCTGGGGCAATATCGCGTGCGGCGGCAAGACCGTCTCGTCCCTGATCATTCTCGCTAACGATTGCACCATCGACATGAATTAACGCAACCTCAGCAGGGCGATTATGATTAAAGACTGGCGCCTTAGCATGGTGCGCCCGATATAAATTCATAGCGACAAAAACATCATCACTTGCTTTAAGATCGTTAAATGTTTGATCTTTAATTAACTCAATGGCCTGATCGGGGTAGCCTAAATACGTAACAATACCTTGATCCAATGCTTCTGGCGCGGTTAGCAGCCCTGTATCAATCACAGTTTGCACTTGCGCAGCGGTCATATCTAAATCATGCATCAGCGCCGCTGTCACCGTAGCTTTGATCGTATCCACAACCGCGGTTAATGCTTGCCTATTGGCAGGGGTCATCTGTTCATGCGTTAAGCTTTCATAGGCGCTTTTATATTTTTTGCGTTGATAAAAATCAGGCTTCACACCGATTTTATCCAAAGCTTCCTTAGCAAACGGCATTTCAAGGCGCAGCCCTTCGACCGCGACGACACCTAAGGGCTGCATCCAGCGCTCATCAAATGCGCTGGCTAGGTATAAAGCTGCGAGCCCTCGCGTTCCCTCACCATAAGAGGGCGCATAGATATAGGTTTTCTTTCCTGATTGTTTGAAATCAACGATCGCACGACGTAATTCTGACACTTGGGTTAACGAGATGTCAGCATTATCCAGACGCACAAACAAAGCTTTTACAGCAGGGTCATCTTTGGCGCTATCCAAGCTTTGCGTCATTTGCCGCAAGGTTGGCATTGGCGGTTTAAACGGATTATCAAAAGGGCCTAAACGATCCTGACCGCGCAATTTCCCATCCAGATGTAAAAACAGCACCATTTCCTTTGGCAGTTGCGGCAAAGCCGTTGCTGTACTTAGCCGAGAGAGCGCAAAGCCCCACATCAGCATTGATATCAACACCAACAGCCCCAACATAAAACAAGTTCGTTTAAACGCGTTCAGTAATATTTTCCAAAGCTTCCACTGGAAGATCGCTTTTACCCAAGATAGGCGTGAAGGCCGTTGAGGTGAAGGTGGCGTAAGGATAGGACGGCGGTAATTAAAAGGATTATGTTTCACGCAAACCCGCCCTTATTTTCCAGCCTGTAAGCATTGTGCTTTATGGCGCAGCCAGTGATCGGCCAAAACGCAAGCCATCATGGCCTCGACCACAGGGACGCCGCGAATACCTACGCAAGGATCGTGGCGGCCTTTGGTAATGATTTCAGTTTCATTGCCGTCTTTGTCGATTGTTTTACGAGGCGTCAGGATCGAGCTTGTCGGTTTAAATGCAACGCGGCAAATAATATCTTGCCCTGATGAAATGCCGCCAAGAATGCCGCCAGCATGGTTGCTTTGGAAGTCAACATCGCCACTATTCATCCGCATTTCGTCGGCATTTTCAATCCCTGTTAGCGCAACGCTATCGAACCCAGCGCCGATTTCAACAGCTTTGGTTGCGTTAATGCTCATCATCGCTTTGGCTAGGTCTGCATCCAATTTATCGTAAACAGGCGCGCCCAACCCCGCAGGGATGCCGCTGGCATGGACCTCAACTAAAGCGCCGATACTGGAATGGCCCTTACGGATTTGATCCATATAGCTTTCCCAATCTTGCGCCGCCTGCGCATCAGGACACCAAAACGGGTTATTTGCCGTTTCATTCCAGTCAAAATTATCGCGGTTAATTTTACGATCACCAATTTGCACAACGCAGGCTTGTATTTTTACTTGGCTGCCAATTTCAGACGCTAAAACTTTGCGGGCGATTGCCCCTGCTGCAACGCGCATAGCGGTTTCACGCGCGCTAGAGCGCCCGCCGCCACGGTAATCACGAATGCCATATTTTTCTTGGTAAGCGAAATCCGCGTGACCGGGGCGAAATTTGTCTTTGATATCGCCGTAATCCTTGCTGCGCTGATCTGTGTTTTCGATAAGCAAGCCAATCGGTGTGCCTGTGGTTTGCCCTTCGAACGTGCCGGACAGGATTTTAACTTCGTCGGCTTCGCGGCGCTGCGTTGTGTGACGAGATTGCCCAGGTTTACGGGCATCCAGATAGGGCTGAATATCAGCCTCGCTCAGGTTTATACGCGCAGGAACGCCATCGACAATTGCACCAATGGCAGGGCCATGGCTTTCACCGAACGTTTGGTATTGAAACAAAGTTCCGAATCTATTTCCACTCATGCCGCCACATTAGAATATTATCCAGCGCATTGCAAAGCGGTTTATCGCTCGATTAAAAATTATTGTTGAAAAATCAACGTCGTACAAAAAAACTTAGACCATGCCCAACGCCTGAACAAAAGAAGCAGGCTTCTCATAATCAGGAGCGCATTTACACCTTTGTATCATGCGTATCCAATAATATGAAAACTTTATCAAGTGCGCACCGCATCATTCTTTCCTGTAACACCACGGTTTTCCTTTATGTTATCATAAAACATATAGCCTTTCGTAGAGGAGAGAGCTTATGACGTTTGATGACATTGTGAAGCGGCAACTGGCTGCAGCCTGCCCGATTTACAGCGATTTTAAAAAAACACCGAAGGGCAATGCTGTAAACTTCGCCAATGTGTGGGAAATTTCACGCGACCCAGTTTTGTGGCAAACCTTAATCGGATGGTGTTCTCAACAAATTATTGACCATAATATTCAACATATCTACGCTATGGAAGCCCGAGGGCTTCATCTAGCGGGAGCCATCAGCACACACACAGGAGTTCCTTTTTCTCCTGTTCGAAAAGTCAGCAAATCCAAAAAAAGCCTTCATTTTTATCCAAGTTTACTCACCCTTTTCGCACCCTTTTAGGGCATAAAACAAGGCACATCATCCCATCAATTCCTGGAGATATTATTATTGCCTCCGCATCATCAGAATATTCTGCCGCTCATTTAATGTGTGTAGAAAAATTAGAACTCCACGGCGCCCGCGTAGCTATTATTGATGATCTCATAGCGACTGGCGGCAGCGCATTAAGCGCGGCCAGACTTATCCAAGAGAATAATGGTTTTGCTTGTTTAGTTGTCGCACCCATCCTTGTTCACGGACTTTCGGGTATCGATAAGTTACGCGATGCTAACTTACATGTTGAAACCTTTGCCAGCATTGATGAAATTATCGAACTTAGGAAAGAAATGGGGCTACCCCCAACACAAAAGAAAACACACCCAGCGCGTTTTCTTTCATAAGATGCAGAACTAATTAACGATCAACGACCACTTTGTCTTTTTGTGCAGATAGCGTGCCGTGTTCAATAATAGCAACAGTTAGACGAGAGATACAAACGCGCTTACCAGTTGCTTCTTCTGTGATATCGATTTGCCAAACTTGTGTTCTTCGCCCTGTATGGAGCGGCGTACATGTGCCGATCACATACCCTTCGGTAACCGCGCGAATATGATTCGCATTAATATCCAGCCCCACCGCGCGGTAATGATCGGGATCAATGGTCATCCATGCGGCAATGCTGCCTAATGTTTCTGCCAAAACGCAACTAGCGCCGCCATGTAAAATGCCAAAGGGCTGTGTTGTCCGATGATCGACAGGAAGACGTCCCTTTAAGTAATCAGGGCCGATTTCGGTCAATTCCAACCCAATATGTTCACCCATATTGGCGTTGCGCAGACCTTCTAAAAATTCACAGCTATAATCTTTGAACCACAACATTGATCAAAATAATCAAGCCGCTTACGCCGCTTGATCTTTACCCTGTTTAGGTGCTGCGCTTTGCAAAAGTTCGGCTGTTTCTGCCGCATTATCAATCGCACACATGCCAACTGTATGGTATCCCGCATCAACGTGAAGGACTTCACCCGTTACGCCGCTGCCAAGGTCTGACAACAAGAACAAGCCAGAGCGACCGACATCTTCAATAGTGACATTACGTTTCAGCGGTGCATTTAATTCGTTCCATTTCAAGATATGGCGGAAATCACCAATTCCGCTAGCAGCCAATGTTTTAATCGGCCCGGCAGAGATTGCATTCACGCGGATATTATCAGCGCCTAAATCTGCCGCCAAATATTTAACTGAACATTCAAGAGCCGCTTTAGCAACGCCCATAACGTTATAATGCGGCATGACTTGCTCAGCGCCGTAGTAAGTCAGTGTAATCAACGATCCGCCATCCTTCATCAAAGGCGCGGCGCGCTGCGATACAGCTGTGAACGAGAACACCGAAATATCCATTGTCCGCAAGAAATTCTGACGGCTGGTGTCGACATATTTCCCGTCTAATTCTTTCTTATCGGAGAAAGCAATCGCGTGAACGACAAAATCAATCTTGCCCCAACGTTTTTCAATTTCAGAAAAAGCCGCGTCAATACTAGCCTCATCCGTGACATCACAGGGCAACAGAATATTCGACCCTAAGCTTTCGGCCAGTGGTTTTACACGTTTTTCTAGTGCTTCACCTTGGTATGTGAACGCAAGCTCTGCTCCGGCTTCGTGGGCGGCCTTGGAAATCCCCCATGCTATTGAACGATCATTGGCAACCCCCATAATCAGGCCGCGTTTTCCTTTGAGATAATTGCTAGTCAATTCTGTCATGTTCTTATCCATATTTATATAATGTTGCTATTCATCCTACACATTTCGGCGCTCAGGTCTAGTATATGCTTGAAATAATCCCAAGAAGCTTGCACACTCCTCTTTGATAAGGATATGCTTTTAATGGAACATGATAATAATATATCGAATCTATGTAATAGCGCTACGCAATTGATTTTGCGCGAGTTTCCTGACCTAACTGTTATTTTTATCCCCTATACACCAGATAAAATCAACGAAGCTTTCAAAGCTATTCAAGATAAAGTTTTCAAGCACCCAGCTGCGGATAAGTTTTTCGAAGCCTATCAGAATATGCAACATGATTCTGACACCTGCAAAGCCTTTAGCATGGGGCCGTTTTGGTATAACAAATTTAACTTCTTTAACTTCAAAAGCGGCGCAAAAGCTTTGGCATGTGCGTTTGTTCCGACCTCAGACCTGGAAAACTACAAGCACAATCTGCCCGTTTTGCTCTCTGCGGCGTTTCCCGTTATTGATGCATATACGCAAGGCAAGTATTATACGCACAAAAATTTTAATTTCTCGACACTGCCTCCGTCACGTCAAGCTATGATATCGGACTGGTATGGAGCCTTTGCCGCCAGTTTAATCAAAGAGCATTCATTCATTAACGCCATGGCTAAACACCGTTGCAGGCAAGCATTAAATGCTCAGCATGGCATTTACCCCGAATTTGTCCCTACATCCATCGGATATGATGCCGCAAAAATCATTTTAGAAGAACATCCCAAATCCATGCAGGTAACAGCGCAGCATGCTCTCAAAGAAACGCTCCCACTTTGTGAGGAACTTAACTCTATCATTCCAGACCACTATATTGAAAAATGGAAGCTCTTTGCTGAAAAAACACAAATATTAGTCTGGGGAGAGACCCCTCCGAATGATGTGTTAGGTATGGCTATTCACACCAGTGAAGACAGCGACATAAAATCTATTGCCTCAATCGTATCGGACATCACATCAATTCCGCCTAGCCTGTCGACCTATTCCGCGGTTTACAATCCTTTTACCGAAAGCGAAGCAAACGAGCGCCATCATAAACATCTATGCAAAAAATATTACGAACATTTTTCCCGTTTGCTTGCCCCGAACTCTATGATTGATTTCAACACTATTTTACATGAGCAAAACTTAAAAATGATTCTCCACCATCCGCTAGGATGGGCTTCTGCTCCGATTCTAGAGGCGACCAAAGCTTTTAGTACAGAAACACAATATCTCAACGAAGGTGAAACCTTATCAGAATTACAAAAACGACGGATCAAAGAAACCTATGATGCGGTCTCTCAACAATTTTCATGGAAGGATATCGAATGCCTTTTTCAAGCCATTCATGAATATAAACGCCAATTAAAAACTTTTCGCGTTGATACCATTGTTAACATTCTTGAAGAGAATGACTTTGAGCATCCAGAAATAATTCAAAACATTTTCTCATACTATCAAAATGATTATCACGACAACTTAGTTTTTGACTATAAAAGCTACCACAGCAAAGCGAATAATGATGGTTATGACGTTTTAGAGCTAAGCGAATAGTTAAAGTTGTGGTTTCACATTCCAGGCCTTCACATGCCATGCCCGCCCATCATGGTGCAAAACACCAAATGCCCCTGTCGATAATTTAATCGAATAATTTGCCAAGAACGCATCATATGAGTTTGTAATATGCGGCGCGAAACGCGCTGTTCCATTCGAGGTCACGACAAGAATTGTCTGACCGTTATAGTCTGTCACCAATTGATCAGAAAGCTGTTTCCAATCCTTAATTATTTGATCTGGAGATACATTCCACCCCTCTGGCGGGATTGCATTTTTATCCCACGCTTCGACAGCTTTCTTTCCAATACGTTTTATAACATTTTCTTCTGTTTGGTTTTCATCAGGGCCATAATCAATTTCATCCAGCATGCCCAATATATTGAGCTCTACAGGCTGTTGCATTATCTCTAACGCCAGACTTGCTGTGCGCTGTGTGCGCTGTAAGTTCGACACATAGGCATGGTCAATCTTATAACCTGCTTCAGCCAAAGCACGTCCCAATGCTCGGGCTTGATCTTCGCCTTTTTCGACAAGCGGTAAGTCCGTAAATTTACCAACACGCGTTGGCGTTTGATCCGCAGTAAACGTATTTCCGTGACGGGCGATAATTAACGTCGTCATGCTGCGAGCCCCCTACGTTGCTGAGCCACAGGACTGCGCTGCACCCATGCAAAATGATAAAGCGTTGTTAGTTGCGCACAGCCACTAAGGACATGCATCAAGATCACAGGCCATCCAGCCTCAAACCCTAGCATTGCTCCGAATATGAGTGAGAACACGTCTTTTAGAAAGAAAAGCTGATACATCCCCTTGGACAAAGCGCCGGTTTTACCTGTCTTACGAATAATAGCGATTTGGTGAACAACGCCTTGTAGAAATACAGCGCTGGCAATAATAACAATCGCCTGAGAAACGCCGGATGCGCTCAGCACGCTACGATATGGCGTAAAACAAAAGGCTACCGCTGCGATCACAAACCCCACACATAACCCAAATGTGAGCCGTGAACGCACATCACGGCGGTCATGTTGCATTTCATATAAAACAATCAGCAACAAAAACACCGCAACGGCTCGAGGCGCGCCAATATACACATTCATATCTTTCATCGTCATCGCGTAAAGCAACATAGAAAAGAAAGCTAGAAAACTGCAACTAAACCGATTAAGCGATAAGACTTCGGTTGGGCGCTCCCCGTCTAAAGTTCCCGCCGCAAATTCTGCCTTACGGCGGTAGATCCGGCGTAATTGTGCAACGATACCGCCCAGCGATAAAACCACTGTTGCCGCGCTTAGAAAACCGACCACATCATAAAAAGAAACACCCATCATGCCGCCGACGATATCACCCGCTATAGCGCTTGGCAATATATGTTTATCGCTTGACGAATAAGGCCTCAGTCAGGATGATGGCAACATGGAACAGCACACAATGCAAACACTTCACAACGATTGGAAAACCGCTCTGAAGGGTGAATTTTCTGCCCCTTATATGAAGCAGCTAACATCCTTTTTAGACACAGAAAAAGCCGCAGAAAAAATCATCTTCCCAAGCGAGGAGCAGTACTTCCATGCACTCAATTTAACGCCCCCCGACAAGATTCGCGCTGTCATCTTGGGTCAAGATCCATATCATGGCGACGGGCAAGCACATGGTTTAGCCTTTAGCGTGAATAACAATATCCGCATCCCTCCATCCCTTAGAAATATTTACAAAGAATTACAAAGCGATATAGGTATCGCGCCCGCGCAGCATGGCTGTTTAGATGGCTGGGCTAAACAAGGGGTTTTGTTACTCAACACGGTTTTAACCGTAGAACGAGGATTAGCAGCCTCTCATCAAGGGCACGGCTGGGAAGCCTTCACTGACGCCATCATTGGTCACATCAACGCGCTCAATCAGCCAATTGTTTTTATGCTGTGGGGGAGTCATGCGCAAAAGAAAAGTGCCTTATTAAACAATCCTAACCATTTGATATTAAAGGCTCCGCACCCGTCCCCCCTATCCGCCCATCGCGGTTTTTTCGGCTGCAAGCACTTCTCGCAAGCGAATGCTTTTTTGCATGAGCATGGGGGTAGTGAGATTGATTGGCGGGTTTAGTTTTATATCCCTAAAAAATCCTTGATATAGAGACAACCTCTCCCCCAAGCACCAGCACAACCAGTCATTCAGGCATAAAAAACGACCTAAAGGTCGGTGGGTATTTTCGGATTTTTTATGCTAGCTGAGGAGAAAAACTTTGCTGAGCCTGTCTAGGTCGTTCTCGATAGTCTGATCGTTCTCGAAATTCAGACATTTCTCCAAAAACGCTATCCGCAAAAGTTCCAGTTAAAAAACCAGCAGTTACACCAGCCGCCAATGTTACTGGGATGCCCCAGCTAAGCGCAGTACCAGCCACACCGGTAGCGAAGCTTGCACATGCCGTAAAGATCGGAGCTAGAGATTTCATGACTCAAGGCCTTCGTTTTGTTTACGCAGGGACAAATAGCACCAGCTAGAATCACGCGCAACAAAAAAGACATATTTTCAAAAAACGGAAGAAAACAACATTATTACTTATAAGGAATTTTTACAGCAATAATACAACCTCTTGAACATCTCTGTTTAAAAAAACATAAAAACAATATGCAAAAAATCCCTCACATAGAAGAGAGCATATAAAGAAAACTGTAATGACAACAAAAAAGCGACCAAAAGGCCGCTTGTTTTAAAGTCAATGTTCGTAAAATAAGTTTGAAAGCGAAACAAAACTGCGTTTTGTTCGCAAGAGAATTCTCAATTGGGTTCAAAAGAACTGGCAGCGATCTACTCTCCCACACCTTAAGATGCAGTACCATCGACGCTAAGAGGTTTCACGGTGGAGTTCGGGATGGGATCCTGTGTTTCACTCTCGCTATAACCACCAGTTCATTTGAAACCAATTAAGACATTCTTATCTTTCCTTGCCATGTGCCTAACGGCACTTTGGGTTTGGAAAGACGTTTAATCCAATGTTTGCAAAACGTTTTTACAGCAAACTTATCGCTGCGCGTGCCTATGGCCTTTTGCGAACCATAGCATAATTTAAATTCAAGCCAATCGAGCAATTAGTAATGGTTAGCTTCACTCGTTACCGAGCTTCCACATCCATCCTATCAACGTGGTGGTCTTCCACGGCTCTGATAGGGAGTCCTGGTATTGAGGTTAGTTTCCCGCTTAGATGCTTTCAGCGGTTATCTATTCCGAACATAGCTACCCAGCGGTGCTCCTGGCGGAACAACTGGTACACCAGAGGTTCGTCCACCCCGGTCCTCTCGTACTAAGGGCAGATCCTCTCAAGACTCCAACTCCCACGGCAGATAGGGACCGAACTGTCTCACGACGTTCTGAACCCAGCTCACGTACCTCTTTAAATGGCGAACAGCCATACCCTTGGGACCTTCTCCAGCCCCAGGATGAGATGAGCCGACATCGAGGTGCCAAACAGCGCCGTCGCTGTGGACGCTTGGGCGCTATCAGCCTGTTATCCCTAGAGTACCTTTTATCCGTTGAGCGATGGCCCTTCCATGCGGGACCACCGGATCACTATGACCTGCTTTCGCAACTGCTCGACTTGTCAGTCTCGCAGTAAGGCTGGCTTATGCCATTGCACTCAAAGGACGATTTCTGACCGTCCTGAGCCAACCATCGCGCGCCTCCGTTACCGTTTAGGAGGCGACCGCCCCAGTCAAACTACCCACCACGCAGGGTCCCGGATGCCGATAAGGCACCGCGGTTAGACAATACAAAGGACAAGGGTGGTATTTCACATTTCGGCTCCACCAACACTGGCGTGCTGGTTTCAAAGCCTACCACCTATTCTACACATATCAGTCATATTGCCACTGCGAAGCTATAGTAAAGGTTCATAGGGTCTTTCCGTCTGACCGCGGGTACGAGGCATCTTAACCTCGAATTCAATTTCACTGAGTCTATGCTGGAGACAGTGGGGAAGTCGTTACGCCATTCGTGCAGGTCGGAACTTACCCGACAAGGAATTTCGCTACCTTAGGACCGTTATAGTTACGGCCGCCGTTTACCGGGGCTTCATTTCAGTGCTTGCACACCTCCATTTAACCTTCCGGCACCGGGCAGGCGTCAGACCCTATACGTCGTCTTGCGACTTCGCAGAGTCCTGTGTTTTTGATAAACAGTCGCCACCCCCTGGTCTGTGCCCCCTCTAAAGAGTTGCCTCGATAGAGGGCATCCTTCTCCCGAAGTTACGGATGTAATTTGCCGAGTTCCTTCAGCATAGTTCTCTCAAGCGCCTTGGTATTCTCTACCATCCCACCTGTGTCGGTTTGGGGTACGGTCTAATGTGGAGGCTATTTCCTGGAACCGCTTCACGGCATCTCCAATCCAATAAGGAGATACAATTTACGCGATCCGTCACACATCCACTGGTCACAGAATATTAACTGTGTTCCCATCGACTACGCATTTCTGCCTCGCCTTAGGGGCCGACTAACCCTACGTAGATTAACTTGACGTAGGAACCCTTGGGATTTCGGCGAGAGTGTTTCTCACACTCTTCTCGTTACTCATGTCCGCATTCTCACTTCTGATACCTCCAGAACCCCTCGCGGGTATTCCTTCGCAGGCTTACAGAAAGCTCCGCTACCATACGATAAATCGTATCCTAAGCTTCGGTGAATTGCTTAAGCCCCGTTACATCTTCGGCGCCAGAAGTCTTATTTAGACCAGTGAGCTATTACGCTTTCTTTAAAGGGTGGCTGCTTCTAAGCCAACCTCCTGGTTGTCATGGACTTCCGACTTCCTTTTCCACTTAGCAATTACTTGGGGACCTTAGCTATAGGTCTGGGTTGTTTCCCTTTCCACCACGGACGTTATCACCCGCAGTGTGTCTGCCATGATTGCACTCTTCGGTATTCGGAGTTTGGTAAGGTTTGGTAAGGCTCGCGCCCCCCTAGCCCATCCAGTGCTCTACCCCCGAAGGTGATA